>Ga0213834_100004_pt1 | contig 927081 bp, 811 predicted proteins | sample SWPTP12_FD_160580 | JGI IMG/M metagenome (GOLD analysis project Ga0213834, IMG submission 160580) | Coastal seawater microbial communities from Marineland, Florida, United States - SWP TP1 #2 | ecosystem: Environmental > Aquatic > Marine > Coastal | place: USA: Florida | collected 2016-08-06 | reverse complement strand
GTCAGCAGCAGAGAAACGAGATTATGAAGGAGTTTTTCAACTTCGTCAAGTCAGCTTTATTTCGCTAATCTGACATTTTCGTGACTGGCGACTTATTCGCAACCACCGACAAAAACCACTTCATAACACCGCTTCATCTCTTGCAGACCGAAGCCCGCAAACCTCACCGATCGACTACCGAACCAGAAGATTTCGCCTCCAATTCGCCGTTCAGCGAAGCTCTCCACTTTAGCACATTTCGCTGAGTTCAGCAACCGGCTTCGCGCCTAACTTGCCTTCGAACATCGCGCTGAAATGACTTCAGTGCCGATCGATCCGCTCACCTCACACCACCCGAAAACCGAAGTCTTCCGCAACTTGCGTTGCCTGGCCGAAGCTCACTTCCCAATCGCCCCGCACTTGCTTTGGATCGCTTCGTACCCCTTGGGGTTAACCCGCATTTCGCTGCAACTGCCGAGCCAGAGACTGTAGCACAGTTTTAAATCGCAGTGCAACTTGGCACCGAAACTTACTGCCCCACATCCTGACCGGAAATCTTCCGGTCCTGACCCGCACCAATCGGTCAAAACAACTGACTGCTTGGTGAAGGGGCCGAACTATAGCACAGGTTTTGGGGTGTGCAAGTCGAAAAAGCTACTGGAGCATCAATTCGTTGGTTTCCTTGATGCGCTGCAGGGAGAAGCTCGATCGCATATCGATGACTGCGGGGTGCTGCATGAGTGTATCCATGGCGAACCGCGAGAAGTGCGCCAGATCCTGGACCTGAATGCGCATGAGGTAATCCATCTCACCCGTCATTGCATAGCAAGCGGCCACTTCGGGCCAATCCTGTACGTCGCGAGCAAAGTCGCTCATGGGGGCATGGCTCGACCCACTGTGCTTATTCAAGCGGATGGTCACGTAGGCCACCAATCCCAAACCCACCTTGTCGGCATCGACCAGCGCCACATATTGGCGAATATAGCCCTGCTCTTCCAGCCGGCGCACGCGTCGCAAACAAGGGCTCGGTGACAGGGACACCCGATCGGCCAGCTCCTGGTTGCTCAGGCGTCCATCGCGCTGCAATTCCATCAAAATCTGGCGGTCGGTGCGATCCAATTCCAATTCGGGCATATCGTGCCTCCATAAATGCGCATGGCGCAATTTTATTGCGCCTGGAGGGGATTGCAACGCTATTTTCGCAATCGGCTGCCGCCCTCACTTGGATAGAATCGTTTTCGCATGTTGTGCGGGCCATGCCCCCATAGCGCTACCGATAAAAGCATCACCTATATATACAGAGGAGACTTATTCATGAGCAACGTTCAGCAGCCTTGGGACAATCCGATGGGTACTGCGGGTTTCGAATTTATCGAATACACCGCGCCCGATCCCGCCGCGTTGCGCAAAGTCTTCGAGACGATGGGCTTCAAAGCAATCGCGCGCCACCGCCATAAGGATGTGACGCTATTCCGCCAGGGCGGGGTCAACTTTCTCGTCAACGCCGAGCCGGATTCGTTCGCCCAGCGTTTTGCCAAGCTGCATGGCCCGTCGATCTGTGCGATTGGGCTGCGTGTTCAGGATGCCGGCTTCGCCTACAAGCGTGCGCTGGAGCTGGGCGCCTGGGGCTTCGATAGCCGCAGCGGTCCAATGGAGCTGAACATTCCTGCCATCAAAGGCATCGGCGACTCGTTGATTTATCTGGTCGATCGTTGGGAAGGAAAGGACGGGCACGGCGGGATCGGCGATGTCAGCATCTATGACGTCGACTTCGTGCCACTGGATGTGGATCACGCGGCCGATGATATTCACCATGCGGGCGCCGGACTGACACTGGTCGATCACTTGACGCACAACGTTCATAAAGGCCGCATGGCTGAGTGGGCGGAGTTCTACGAGCGTCTGTTCAACTTCCGCGAAGTGCGCTACTTCGATATCGAGGGCAAGGTCACCGGTGTGAAGTCCAAGGCGATGACATCGCCCTGCGGCAACATCCGCATCCCCATCAACGAAGAAGGTACGGAAGAAAAGGGCCAGATCCAGGAGTACCTGGACATGTATCGTGGCGAGGGCATTCAGCATATCGCGCTGGCGACCAGCGACATCGCCGCGACGGTGGAAGCTCTGCGTGCAAACGGCACCCGCTTTCTGGATACGCCCGAGACGTACTACGAACTGCTGGACCGCCGTTTGCCGAACCACGGCGAGAACGTGGATATCCTGCAGAAGAATCGGATCCTGCTGGACGGCGCGGCCGAAGGCGGTTTGTTGCTGCAAATCTTCACGGAAAACCAGATCGGACCGATCTTCTTCGAAATCATCCAACGCAAAGGCAACGATGGCTTCGGCGAAGGCAACTTCAAGGCGCTGTTTGAATCGATCGAGCTCGATCAAATGCGCCGCGGTGTCGTGAAAACAGTCGAGTGAGACCGTCCTGATCCGGGTGAGCGGCGGCATTGAAGAACGCGCGCTGCCTCGCCAATCGATAAAAAGCCGCACAGCGCTTCTGTATATAGAAGGACTGCGCGGCTTTTGTTTATCGGATCAACGCGCGCTGATCGATGAGGGCAGACCCGCCAGGTCAGACCAGCAGGGCCGGCCCCGCCAAGTCAACCCGATCGGGCGCACTCGCCCGGACGCCAATCACCCCTGCGCCAGCCGATCGCGGAACTGCTGTCTGAATTTCGAAACCTTCGGTGCAATAACGAATTGGCAGTAACCCTGTCCCGGATGCCGCGCAAAGTAGTCGCGGTGGTAATCCTCGGCGGGCCAGAAATGCGCATCGGGCAGCACCTGGGTCACAATCGGGGCATCGTAAATGCCGGCCGCCTCGACTTCGGCAATGATCTTCTTAGCCGCCTCAGACTGTTCGGCGCTTTGCGCAAAGATCGCCGACTCGTATTGCGGACCTACGTCGTTGCCCTGGCGGCCCGGCGTGGTGGGATCATGCGTGGCAAAAAACACACGCAGCAGATCTTCAAACGAGAGTACGGCCGGGTCGAAGGTCACTTTGGCGACTTCGATGTGCCCGGTGTTGCCATCGCACACCTGCTCGTAAGAGGGATTGTCGACATGGCCGCCGGCATATCCCGACTGCACTGACGTGACACCGCGCAGGCCCTGGAACACCGCTTCGACGCACCAGAAGCATCCGCCGCCCAAAACCGCGGTTTGCGCGCCGCCCGGCGCGACTTGGGTTGATAACTCGCTCATTGTTGCTCCTTGAGGCTGCGGGTGATGGACAAGCGCGCCGTTGGGGCGCTGCAAGGCGCCGGCAGACGGTGCTGGCCAATCTCCTATATGCGGCCTATTGTGCGCTCTTCAACGACAAAATCCACTCGGCCAACTGTTTTGCTTCGTCAGGGGAAACTTGCGTCTGCGCAGGCATCGGCACGGCGCCCCAGCGCCCGCCCCCGCCTTTGCGGATGGACTGTGCCAAATAGTCCACGGCCTCTGGAGGCCCCGCATAGCGTTTGGCAATGCTGGCCAACGGCGGCCCGACGCGTTTGACGTCCACCTGATGACAGGCCATGCAATTCCGGGATTTGGCCAGGGCCTCTCCGGTAGTCTGGGCAGCGGCAGGTGCTGCCAGCAGAATGGCCGCCACGGCCACGCCTGCTTTACTCGTCAAACGCATCGGTCACGGCTCCACGGCTGGCAGTACTGGCGAGCTTGCCGAACTTGGCGAGCACACCACGGGTGTATCGGGGCGCCGGCGCCCGCCAGGCTGCCCGGCGGGCAGCGATGACGTCATCCGGCACATTGAGTTGCAGCAACAGGGCGTGGGCATCGATGGTGACCGAGTCGCCTTCTTCGATCAACGCGATCGGGCCACCGACCTGTGCCTCGGGTGAGACGTGACCCACAACCATGCCCCAGGTGCCGCCCGAGAAACGCCCGTCCGTGACAAGGCCAACGGTTTCGCCCAGACCTTGTCCGATCAGGGCGGAAGTGGGCGCGAGCATCTCGCGCATTCCCGGTCCGCCTTTGGGTCCTTCGTAGCGAATGATCAAGACGTCGCCATCGACGATACGCCGATCCATGATGGCAGCCATCGCATCGTCTTCAGAATCGAACACGCGTGCCGGCCCGGTGATGACCGGATTCTTGAGTCCGGTGATCTTGGCCACGCAGCCCTCGGGCGACAGATTGCCCTTCAGAATGGCCAGGTGCCCTTCCCTGTACAACGCGTGTTCGATGGTGCGGATGACATCCTGATCGGACGACGGCACATCGGGCACGTCGGCCAGGATCTCGGCAATCGTCTGGCCGGTGATCGTGATGCAGTCGCCATGCAGCAAGCCGGCATTCAACAGGAGCTTCATCACTTGCGGGATGCCGCCCGCACGATGCAGGTCGGTCGCGACATAGGCGCCGGAAGGCTTCAGGTTGCAGAGCACCGGCACTTTACGGCGCATGCGTTCGAAATCGTCGATCGTCCAGGGCACTTCGGCCGCGTGGGCGATGGCCAGGAAGTGGAGCACGGCATTGGTCGAGCCTCCGGTCGCCATCAGCACGGCGACGGCATTTTCGATGGACTTACGTGTGATGATGTCGCGCGGGCGCAGATTGCGCTTGACCGCCTCGACCAGCACGCGCGCCGATTCGGCGGCCGAAGCGGTTTTCTCGTCGTCCTCATTGGCCATCGTGCTGGAATATGGCAGTGCCATACCCATGGCTTCGAATGCCGAGCTCATGGTGTTGGCCGTATACATGCCGCCACAGGATCCCGAGCCCGGAACGGCGCGCTTTTCGATCTCCTTGAAATCTTCTTCACTCATGCGGCCCATGGTGTGTTCGCCAACGGCTTCGAACACGGAGACGATCGTGAGATCGCGGCCCTTGTAGTGACCCGGCTTGATGGTGCCGCCATACACATAGATGCCCGGCACGTTCGTGCGGGCCAGGGCCATCATGCCACCCGGCATGTTCTTGTCGCATCCGCCGATGACCACCACGCCGTCCATCCACTGGCCTTGCGCCGCGGTCTCGATGCAATCGGCGATAACCTCGCGTGATACGAGGGAGTACTTCATGCCCTCGGTGCCCATCGACATCCCGTCGGAGATGGTGGGCGTGCCGAAGACTTGCGGGTTGGCGCCAGCCTCGCGAATCGAGGCGATCGCGGCATCGGCCAGGCGCTGCAGCCCGCTGTTGCAGGGCGTGATCGTCGAATGACCATTGGCCACCCCGATCATCGGCGCGTCGAAGTCCTTTTCCTGATAGCCGAGCGCGTAGTACATGGCGCGATTGGGTGCGCGCGCATCGCCTTGGGTGATATGGCGCGACCGTTCGTTGTAAGGCATGGCATGTCTCCTGATGTTCTTGTATTGCCGGCATCCAACGCATGGCGGCAAAGTGAACGTGGACCCCGGCGGGCGTCGGAGCCTGAACGCCGGTTATTATCCGTCATCTCTTTATGGTCCGTTTCAAACATGCTGCGCTATCCCGAGTTCGACCCTATCGCCATCAAAATCGGCCCGCTGGCCGTTCACTGGTATGGCCTGATGTATCTCGTCGCGTTTGCCCTTGTGTACGTCCTCGGCCGGGTGCGCATCGCCAACGGACGCGGCAACGGATTTTCGAACAAAGACCTGGAAGACCTGATCTTCTACAGCGTGATGGGCGTCGTGGCCGGCGGGCGACTGGGCTATGTGCTGTTCTACAAGCCGAGCTATTACCTGGCGCATCCGCTGGAGATCTTCTATCTGTGGGAAGGCGGCATGGCCTTTCACGGCGGGCTGCTTGGCGTGCTGCTGGTGTTCTGGCTCTTCGCGCGCAAACGCGGCGTATCGTTCTTCACCGTAAGCGACTTCATCGCGCCATTGATCCCGCTGGGTCTGGCGGCAGGCCGCCTGGGCAACTTCATCAATGGCGAACTGTGGGGCCGTCCGACCGATGTGCCCTGGGCCATGGTCTTTCCGGGATCGGGCGACGGCGTGGCACGCCATCCCTCGCAGCTCTACCAGATGGGCATGGAAGGCATTCTGCTGTTCATCGTGCTGTGGGTGTTTTCACGTCATCCGCGTCCTACTGGCCAGGTGAGTGCCGTCTTCCTGATCGGTTACGGCACCTTCCGCTTTCTGGCCGAATTCACGCGCGAGCCGGATAACTTCCTGGGCCTGCTGGCCGGCGGAATGAGCATGGGACAGTGGCTGTCGTTGCCCATGATCGCCGCCGGCATCGCGCTCTACGTCATCACTGCAAAACGACCGTCCCGTTAACGACGACCGTGACGGTTTGCTTGCCGGATTCGAGCGGCACGTTGGCGTCGGACGCCTCCTTGCCGCGGGCAGCCATGGCCATCATGCGCGGTTGCGGCGTTTCGCCACCGCTGCCGCCCACTTCGAGCTTGGCGATCCGATAGCCTGAGAAACCGAAGGCCGCCGTGGCCGCGAGGGCGCGCTCGCGAAACGCGCTAGCTGCCTGTGTGAGCAGCTTGCGCTCTTCCGCCTCGCGCTTGTCGCGCGACAACGAGAACCGGATATTCGAAATCGTGACCCGGTCGCCCAGCTTGGCGGCCAACTCGGACGCGGCCGCGAAATCCTTGGATTCGAGGACGACTTCACCCTGACCGCGCCAGCTCGTGGTCTTGCCCTTGTTATTGGACATGGCCCACACGTTGTAGCCGCCACTGCGGGCATCCACACCCTTTACCCCTTTGGCCTGTTTCATCACCGAATCGAGCGCGGCGGTGAGCTTCTTGCCGGCGGCGATCTGATCGGGCGCTTCCACTTCGGCGGCCAGCGAGATCGTGACCGTATCTTCGTCGACTTCGCTTGCGGCGTTGGCGGCCAGCGTCATTTCGGGCGCACGTGGGCTGGCGGAACGTTCAGCGGCAGGGGCCGGTGCAGGCGGCGGCGGCGCCGACTGAGCGGCGGCCGGCTGAGCCAGCACCATGAGGCTGGCCGCGCACAGCGCGGCGACGATTCGGGTCGAGCGGATAACCGGAATGGGGAACATGTACAAGATCCTATAGCGGTGGGCAAAAAAAAAGGACCTGCGCAATCGCAGGTCCGTCTTGTAAAAGCCCCGCCTGTGCCGTCTAGGCCGGCATCTCAAACCGAAGTTCAAGTCGGTCGTGCTAAGCGAAACCTTGGGTCCATCTACGGAGAGACGGACGCGCCAGCTACGCAAATCGCACAACCTGATGCCAATTAAGCATTGGTTGGAGAATGTATGGCCAGGTCACGAACACGGCAGGGACAAACTGTGCTGAATCAGCGTGGCTTCCTGACGGGCGGCAACGGCCACCGCATCAGGCTGCTCATTTCAGGACGCGCGCGGCCTGTCGGTCAGCGCGTCGTCCAATAATGAATTCATGTCGGCAATTCTACGCTTGAAGTCGCCGACCGCCAAACCGCCCAAGGGACCGTCCGGCGCTTTCATCGATAACAGTTCGCCGGCCACTTGTATGGCGGCCATGACGGCGATGCGTTCATTGCTGGACACCTTGCCCGTACCGGCGATGCGCAACATCAGTTGATCGATGTGGCGCACGGCGGCGAGCAACGTGGGCTTTTCCTCGACCGAGCAGGCGAGCGAATACTCGCGGCCCAGAATGGTGACGTCGACGCGTTCCATTAGATGTGCTCTCCTTCAGCCGCGGGCGCGGCGCCGGGCAGACGCGCCAGGACGGCATCGATGCGCGTCTGGGCGGAGCCGGCGGCTTGCCGCAGTTGCTCGACGTCGGCATCGCGTGCCAGAAGGCGCGATTCCAGCGATTGGTGAGCGGTGTATTGAAATTCGAGCTGCTCGCGCAGCGCAACCTCGGCCCGTTGCGACTCGGCCAGGCGCGTGGCGACTTCACCATCCTGGTCCTTGAGTTGCGCCTGCAGCGTGAGCAGCGCGGCGTCGCGCTCGGCGCATTGCTCGCGCAATGTGCGGGCGGCGCGCTCGGCCTCGTCGAGACGCGCGCGCAGCGCATCACGTTCGGCATGCATTTGCCGGGTGCGCTGGACGAGCTGTCCGATACGCGTAGTGAGTTGATCTAGGTCTTGCAACATGGGCGCTATCGTAAACCATATGGCGGGTTGCGGCACGCTGTCGAGTAGCATTCAATGCACTATCGACGCGCTGTCAACGTCCTGTCTCTTTACTTTCATTCGCCTTTCATTAACCGCCTTGTTTGCCTGAAAAGTTACACCCTGGATTGATGGTTACCCTAAATCTAGGGAAAACCCCAGCCTTTCAAGGAACTTACAGGGTAGGCATCCCGCAAGCCAACCATTACCATGCAGCCTGTCTGAGATACCCCGCTTTCGACAGATAAGACCTAATGGCACTCAAGTGTCTGAATTTAAAACCTACATGCTGTACATAGGAGCCAACCAACATGCAATTAAAGAATAGACAGGACTTCTGGTCGGGGGTGATGTTCGTCGCCCTCGGTCTAGGGTTCGCCTGGAAAGCGACGAGCTACCAGATGGGGACCGCGGCACGCATGGGCCCGGGCTATTTCCCCTTTTGGTTGGGACTGGTACTGGCACTGCTCGGCATCATCGTGCTGTTGGGCTCCTTCTCCAAGAACGCACTTGAAACGACAATCGACAAGTTCGATTTCCGCATTGCCGGCCTCGTGGTGGGTTCGGTATTGCTCTATGGCTTCATCCTCCGTCCGCTGGGCGTGTACATCTCTGTCGCCGTTCTGGTGATCGTCAGCAGCCTGGCGAGCCACGAGTTCAGCTGGAAGATTGCCGTCGGCAACGCCATTTTCCTGGTGATCTTCTCGTACCTCGCCTTCATCAAGGGCCTGGGACTGATTTTCCCGCTGTGGCCTAGCTTCATGGGTATGAACTGAGGATAGATGCATCATGGAACTTTTCGATAATTTAATGCTGGGTTTCTCGGTGGCGTTCACACCCGAGAACTTGTTTTACGCGCTGCTGGGTTGCATCCTGGGCACCCTGATCGGCGTTTTGCCGGGTATCGGCCCGGTGCCGACGATCGCCATGTTGTTGCCGATCACGTACGTGTTGCCGCCGATCGCCGGGTTGATCATGCTGGCCGGTATTTACTACGGCGCGCAGTACGGCGGTTCGACCACAGCCATTCTCGTGGCATTGCCAGGTGAGACATCCGCGGTGGTGACCGTGCTCGATGGTCACCAGATGGCGCGTAACGGTCGTGCCGGCGCCGCGCTGGCGATCGCCGCTCTCGGTTCGTTCTTCGCCGGTTGCGTGGCCACCGTTCTGTTGGCCGCTTTCGCGCCCCCGTTGGCCGAAGTCGCGTTCAAGTTCGGTCCGGCCGAGTACTTCTCGCTGATGTGCTTAGGTCTGGTAGGCGCCGTGGTGTTGGCTTCGGGTTCGTTGCCGAAGGCCATCGCGATGATTCTGCTGGGTCTGCTCTTGGGTATGGTCGGTACCGACGTCAACTCGGGTGTTGCCCGCTACGACTTTGGCATCCCCGAACTGCAGGACGGGATCGACTTTGCCATCGTGGCCATGGGCGTGTTCGGCTTTGCCGAAATCATGACCAACCTCGAGCAGAAGGAAAACCGCGTCGACATTACCGACAAGATCGGCTCGCTGTACCCGAACAAGCAGGAATTCAAGGAAGCCTGGCCTGCCGTCGTGCGTGGTACGGCCCTGGGTTCGGCCCTGGGTATTCTGCCGGGCGGTGGCGCCGTGCTGTCGTCGTTTGCCTCGTACACGCTGGAAAAGAAGATCTCCAAGAATCCGGAGCGCTTCGGCAAGGGCCACCCTGCCGGTCTGGCAGGTCCCGAGTCGGCCAACAACGCTGCGGCACAGACGTCGTTCATTCCGCTCTTGACGCTGGGTATCCCGGGTAACGCCGTGATGGCGTTGATGGTGGGCGCGATGACCATCCACAACATCCAGCCGGGCCCGCAGGTCATGACCAGCCACCCGGAACTGTTCTGGGGCCTGATCGCGTCGATGTGGATCGGCAACCTGATGCTGGTGGTCTTGAACCTGCCGCTGATCGGTTTGTGGATCAAGCTGCTGAAAGTGCCTTACCGCATCCTGTTCCCGGCCATTCTGGTGTTCTGCACGATCGGTGTGTATTCGTTGAACTACAACACGTTCGACATCTACACCACGGCCATGTTCGGTGTGATCGGTTATGTGTGGGCCAAGCTCAAGTGCGAAGGTGCTCCGCTGCTGTTGGGTCTGGTACTGGGACCCATGATGGAAGAGAACTTCCGCCGTGCCCTGCTGCTGTCCCGCGGCGATTACACGACCTTCGTGACCCGTCCGCTGTCGGCATCGCTGTTGGCCGTGGCCGTGTTCCTGGTCATTCTGGTCGCCTTGCCCAGCATCAAAAAGAAGCGTGAAGAAACGTTCGTTGAAGAAGACTAAGTCTTCAGCTGCATCGGGGGCATGGCCTCCGATCGGACGACCTTTTGCAAGAAACCCGCAACGGCTGTTGCGGGTTTTTTTTCGTCCGTCGGTCGGCGCTCGCGCGTCTCATCCCTAGGTAGCCGGAGGATGTCATCCATGAAATGTTGCATTGCACACGCTCGCTTACGTTAAGCTGCGGGTTTACCCCAGCCGTCGTATGCGCATCACCACATGACCTTCGATTGGAACAACCCCTATTCAACGACCCGGCATCCGGTATTCGCACGCAATATCGTGTCGACCTCGCAGCCGCTCGCCGCCCAGGCCGGCATGCGCGTGCTGGCCAATGGTGGCAATGCGGTCGATGCCGCCATTGCCGCCGCGGCGACGCTCACCTTGACGGAACCGGTCAGCAACGGTCTGGGATCCGACTGCTTCGCCATCGTGTGGGACGGTGCACGGCTGCATGGATTGAATGCATCGGGCCCTGCACCGCAGGCCTGGAACGTCGATTACTTCAAGCGTAAGCACCGCGGCACCATTCCGATGCGTGGCTGGGACAGCGTGACGGTACCGGGTTGCGTCGCCGGGTGGGACGCGCTGCATGCCAAACTCGGCAAGCTGTCGTTCGAGTCGGTCCTGGCACCCGCCATCGAGTACGCCGAGCGTGGCTTTGCGGTGTCGCCCGTGGTGCAGCAAAAGTGGGCGGCGCAGGCCGACGTGCTGCAGTCCTTCCCCGGCTTCGCCGAGCACTTCTTGCCGAAGATGCGCGCCCCGCATGTGGGCGAGCACTTTGTGTTGCGCGGTGCTGCGGACACGCTTAAACGCATCGCCGCCACGCGCGGTCGCGATTTCTACGATGGCGAGACGGCGCACAAGCTGGTGGCCCATGCGCAGGCGCACGATGCCGCGATGAGCGTGTCGGATCTGCGCAATTACCAGCCGGAATGGGTCACGCCCATCCAACAGCAATATCGCGGCCATACGCTGCACCAGATCCCGCCCAACGGGCAAGGCATCGCCGCCCTGATTGCGCTGGGGATCCTCGATCGCTTCGATCTCGCGCAGCGTCCCATCGATCATCCCGATACGCAGCATCTGATGATTGAGGCGATGAAACTGGCCTTTGCCGATGTATATGAGCACGTGGCCGATGGCGCGCATATGCGGCTGACCACAGCGCAGATGCTGTCGCCCGACTATCTGGCCGCGCGCGCCAAACTGATCGATCTGAAGCGCGCTCAGCCCTTCGCATCGGGTCATGCCCCGCAAGGCGGCACCGTCTATCTCACCACCGCCGACCGCAATGGGATGATGGTGAGCTTCATCCAGTCGAACTATATGGGCTTCGGCTCCGGCATCGTGGTGCCCGGCACGGGTGTCAGCTTGCAAAATCGGGGCCACTGCTTCAGCACCGATCCCACGCACGCCAACGTGGTTGCCGGCGGCAAGCGGCCTTTCCATACGATCATCCCCGGCTTCCTGATGCGTGACGGCGCACCGGTCATGAGCTTTGGCGTGATGGGCGGCAATATGCAGCCCCAGGGCCACGTGCAGACATTGGTGCGCATGCTGGACTATCATCAACAGCCTCAGGCGGCATGCGATGCGCCGCGCTGGAAGTGGAATCACGGCGTGTCGGTGGATGTTGAAGCGGCGATGCCGCGTGCCGTTCTTGACGAGTTGCGCCTGCGCGGCCATGTGCTGGAAGGCTTCGACGATCCGTACATGGATTTCGGATCCGGTCAGTTCATCTGGCGCCTGGGCGACCCCGCCGTCGATGGCTACGTGGCCGCCAGCGACAGCCGTCGCGATGGCCTGGCCGCCGGGTTCTGATCTCGCCCGCCCTTTCGTGAATACGCCGGCTCTCGGGCCGGCGATTATCTGGAGCAATGCATGTCTTCTATCGGTACCCGCTCGTATGACGCCACCGCCGCCAAACGCGTGGCCTTCATCGGTCTAGGCGTGATGGGCTTTCCCATGGCAGGCCACTTGGCCCGTGCTGGCCACACCGTGACGGTCTACAACCGCAGCACGGCCAAGGCCGAGGCGTGGGTCAAGGAATTTGGCGGCAAGTCGGCACCGACGCCGCGCGAAGCGGCTGCAGGCGCGGAAATCGTCTTTGCCTGCGTCGGCAACGATGACGATCTGAAGAGCGTGGTGTTGGGCGAAGACGGTGCCTTTGCCGGCATGGCCAGCGGTGCGGTATTCGTCGATCACACGACGGCGTCGGCCGATGTTGCGCGCGCCTTGCATGCCGAGGCCGAGAAGCTGGGCCTGGAGTTCATGGATGCGCCGGTATCCGGTGGCCAGGCCGGCGCGGTCAACGGCCAGTTGACTGTAATGTGTGGCGCGCACCCCCACATTTTTGCAGCGATCCAGCCGATTGCACTGGCGTTCGGCCGCGCCGTGACGCGCGTAGGCGAACCTGGTGCCGGACAGTTGGCGAAGATGGTCAACCAGATCTGCATCGCTGGCATCGTGCAGGGGCTTTCCGAAGCGATCGCCTTCGGTCAGGCTGCGGATCTGGATATGAAAGTGGTGCTGGATGTGATCAGCAAAGGTGCCGCGCAAAGCTGGCAGATGGAAAACCGCGGCGCGACCATGGTGGACGACAAGTTCGAGTTCGGCTTTGCCGTGGACTGGATGCGCAAGGATTTGGGTCTGGTGCTGGACGAGGCCCGCCGCAATGGTGCCCGCGTGCCGGTGACGGCACTGGTCGATCAGTTCTACGGCGACGTGCAAAAGCTGGGCGGCAATCGCTGGGATACGTCCAGCCTGATCAAACGCCTGCGCGACTGAACGCGGCTGGCGAATCGGGCAAGCCAAACGGCCGCGCTTTTGCGCGGCCGTTGTGCGTGATGGGCCTATGTCAGAACCGGCCTCCCACCAGAAATCGCCGGATCTGCTACGGGCGGGTCTGCGTTCAGGCAGCCACGCGGCTTTCGGCCGATGCGGTCTGGGGCAGCGCGTCGATGGCGGCCAGTGCTGCATCCATGCCCGCAGCGGCGGCGGCTTCGCCCATCGCCTGTCCCTCGGCTGCGATGAAGGTGACGTCCGTCATGCCCAAAAAGCCCAGCATTGTTTGCAGGTAAGGGGTCACCGTATCGAGCGGCGTGCCCTGTGCCTTGCCGCCGCGCGCCGACACGACAAACACCTCCTTGCCGGTCACCAGCCCTTGCGGCACACCTTCGGCGGTGTAGCGGAAGGTCACGCCTGCGCGCGCCACGAAATCGAGATAGCTCTTCAATTGCGCCGGCAGGCCAAAGTTGTACACGGGCACAGCGAAGATCACGCGGTCGGCTGCCATGAGCTCGGCGATCGCCGCATCCGCTTCAGCGACGGCAGCATGTTGCGCGTCCACCCGCTGATCCTGCGGCGTAAACAAGGCGCCGATCAGGCTTCCATCCATATACGGTAGCGGCGTATGACCCAGGTCACGCACGATGACCTCGCCGCTGGCGGCATTCAGATGGTCAGACAAATGGCGGGCAAGACGTGTGGATTTGCTGTTGTCGCCGAGGATGGAAGACAGAACGATCAAGGTACGCATGGTGGGAGGTCCGGATATTGGAAGCAATGGACCTACTGTAGGCGTGTTTGTTTGTCGCGAAAAGGCCGTTAAACTGAACGCCATGTTCCATCCATCGGACAATCGCGTATGCAAGACCTCAACGATTTGTTTTACTTCGCCCAAGTGGTCGAACGGGGCAGTTTCACGGCGGCGGGAAAGAGCCTCGGCATTCCGAAATCGCGTTTGTCGCGGCGCATTGCCCTGCTTGAAGAGCGGCTGGGCGTACGGCTGCTGCAACGCACGACCCGCCAGATCAGCCTCACCAGCGCCGGCGAGCGCTATCTGACCTTTTGCCGCGCCATGGCGGCCTCGGCTCGGGCGGCCGACGATGCCATGCATCAACTGAAAGCCGAGCCCACCGGCCCGGTCGTCGTGAGTTGCCCGGTGGCCATTGCCCAGCAGATGCTGGCACCGATCCTGCCTGAATTCATGGATGCATTTCCACAAGTGGCGATTCGCCTGCTCGTGACGAATCGGCGCATCGATCTGATCAAGGAGGGGGTCGATCTGGCGGTTCGGGTGCGCGCCAAGCTGGACACGGATGCGGAGTTCATCGTGCGCCGTTTGGGTAGCGGCAGCTCTGCCCTGGTCGCCAGCCCCGACTACGTCCGGCGCCACGGGCAACCCGATGCGCCGCCCGCGCTGGCGGACCACCGCACGCTGACCTTTTCCGATGAGCCGGACACGCGCTGGACGCTCAGCAACCGGCGCGGGGAGCAGCACATCGTGTCTATCACGCCGCAACTGGCGTCGAATGATTTCATCGTGCTGACCGAAGCCGCCATCCGCGGCCACGGCATCGCACTACTGCCCGACGTTGCGATCCGCGAGGCGCTGCGAACCGGCAAACTGGTGAAGGTGCTGCCGCAGTGGCATACCGGCAGCGGAATCGTGCATTGCATTTATCCGTCGCGCCGTGGCATGGTGCCGGCCGTCAGATCGTTTCTGGATTTTCTGTCCGATCGGTTGCCGCAGGCTTACGCCGACGAGGCGCAAGCCGACGACACGCAAGACGCGCCGACGCTGGCCTGATCGGGCAGCATCGCAAGGCCGTCGCGAGCAACGGCGACGGGGCGCAACGAGAGCCCCGCCGGCCGGTGCACGTTGCGTGCGCGTGCTTCAATACCCGCGATCGCGCGACACAATGCCGGTAATGGGCTGGCCGGCAGCCAATGCCCGCACCTTCGCCGCGATCTGGGCAATCGATTCTTCGAGCAGGGTACGCGCGGCAACGTGCGGCGTAATGTGCACCCGCGCATCGCTCCAGAACGGATGATCCTGCGGCAACGGCTCGGTCTCGAACACGTCCAGCGATGCCCCGGCGACTTGGCCCGACGCGAGTGCGGCCAGCAGATCCTTCTCCACCAGCGATTCGCCGCGACCCACATTGATCACGTGCGCACCAGGTTGCAATTGCGCCAGTACCGACGCATCGATGAAGCCCCGTGTGTCTGCCGTAAGCGGCAGCACGTTGACGAGCACCCGCGTACGCGCCAGGAAAGCCGGCAGCGACGCGGCACCGGCGAACGACGTCAGGCCGGTCACATCGTCGCGACCGCTGCGTGACCATCCGGCAACGTCGTAGCCCAGCGCTGCCAACGTTTGCGCCACCTGCAGGCCGATACGACCCAAGCCCAGAATGCCCACAGGCCAATCGGCGCGCAACGTGCCCTTCGCCGGCTGCCACTGCCCGGCGCGTTGTTGCGCGTCGTACACGTCGAAATCACGCGACGCGCGTGCCAGCGCAAACAGCACGTACTCCGCCATCTGAATGGCCATGCCGGCGTCTTCGAGACGAATCAGTTGTGCATCGGCGGGAAACGTGGGCAAGGCCAGCACCGCGTCGACGCCCGCGCCCAGATTGAAGATCGTCTTGAGCTGCGTTTCATGCGTGAACAGATTTGCGGGCGGCTTCCACACCAGCGCCACATCGGCGCCGGTCGCGGGCGCGTTCGGATTCCAGATCGACACATGGTGCTCGGGCAGCGCGGCGCGCAGGGCCGACACCCATTCGTCGGGAGGCGTGCCGGGATGAGCGAACAAGAGATGCATGGCAATACGTCCAGGGTTATGAAAAATCGTTGGGAATGGTCAGGCGGCGCGTGGCTGCCGCTTGCGTGGGCGCCAACGGCAGCCAGATCGAGGCACGCAGCCCGGTCGATCCCGCCTCGTTGGGGTCACCCGCCGAGAGTTCCACATCGCCGCCATTGCGTCGCATATAGGCGCGGGCGATCGCCAATCCGAGACCGGAACCTTCCGCCCGGCCGGCACCCTTCTCCAGGCCGATGCGATCGAAGCGCGCAAATGCCCGGCCGTAGAAATGTTCCGACAACCCCGGCCCGTTATCGCACACCGACACCTCACCGCGCGTGCCATTGCGGCGCGCCGACACGGTGATGCAGGCGTTGACCGGCGCATAGTTGATGGCGTTGTGGATGAGATTGGACAACGCCTCGCGCACCTCGACGTCCGACGCAAACACCGGCACGCCGTCGCTCACCAGGCCTTCCGGCAGACTCGACTCATCCGTTTGGCAGGCATCGATCCAGCCGAGATCCTGCCGCTTTTCGTGCGCGAGGGGATAGAACTCGAGCACCACCTCGCGCGCGACGGCGTTGAGATCGATGCGCGACCGGTCGACGGTTTCCTGCTGGTTGGCGTGCGCCAATGCGAGCAGTTGTTCGGTAAGCCGGCGGGCGCGCCGCAATTGCACCACGATGCCTTCCAGACTTTCGCGCGCCTGTGCGGGGTCGGCTGCGCGCAAGGCATACTGCGCCTGGGTCAGCATGACGGCGATCGGCGTGCGCATCTGGTGCGAGGCGTCAGACAGAAACTGCGTTTGCGCATCCAGCACGCGGCGATGGCGCTCGATGTGATGGTTGACGGCGTCAACCAGCGGCTTGACCTCCTGGGGTACCTTATCCGCATCGAGCGGTGTGAGATCGTCGCGCGACCGGGCATGCACATCGTCGCGCAGCCGCTGCAACGGCGCGAGCGCCCAAGCCACGCCCAACCAGACCAGAATCACGACGAGCGCCAGCATGCGACCGTCGCGCAGAAGCTCCTGCTTGCGCGCTTCGGCCTCCACCTCGGCGCGCTTGCCCACACTCTCGGCGACCATGATGAGCACGCTGCGCTTGATCCGGTTGCGGTAGAAGTCGCGGCGGATCGCCACCACGCGCACCGGATCGTTGCGATATACCGCATCGAAAAACAGAGGTTCGCCCGAGATGTCGGGCCACCGGCCGGGCCGGGGGAAATCCGGCATGCCCATCAGGACGGCGCCCGCCTGGGCCACCCCGGCAGGATCGGCCGCCTGGGACGCGGGAATTTCCTCGACGCGAAAATACTTGCGCAGACCCGCGCGGGATTCGAGCATGACTTGCGCATACAACGGCGTGATGATGCGCAGCGTATCGGATTCGTCGAATTCGATACTGCTTTCCAGCACCCGCGCCGGCTCGAGCAGCGCCGCATCGTAAGCGTCCTCGGTGATCTCCGACAGCATGTGGTAATCGTTGACGCTATCGATGACCAACAGCGCCACCACGCCCGGCAGCAGCAGGGCGATCAGGAGGGCACGGATGCCGAAGCGATGCCGGAACGTGAGTTCAGGCAGGCGTGCTTTCACTCGCGCCGCTTTCGAGCATGTATCCCAGTCCGCGCACGGTCACGATGTGCACGTCGCTCCCGGTGAGCTTTTTGCGCAGGCGATGCAGAACCACTTCGATCGCGTCGGGATTGGCTTCGCTGTCGTGGTTGAACACCTTGCCGAAGAGTTGCACCTTCTCGACCGGGAAGCCGCTGCGCGCCAGCAAGGCATGCAATGCGGCATGTTCGCGCGGCGTCAGAAACAGCAGGGTATCGCCCAGCGAAAACGCGCGGCTTTCTTCATCGTAGGACAGCGACCCGCAATGCAGGCGGGCGGGCTGGCGGCCGCGGCTGCGGCGCACGAGCGCGGCCACCCGTGCTTCGAGTTCTTCGAGCGCGAACGGCTTGGTGAGGAAGTCGTCGGCACCGATATTCAGGCCGCGTACGCGGTCGTGCAATGAGCCTTGCGCCGTCAACAGCAGCACCGGCGTGAGGTCGTTGCGGGCGCGCATTTCGCGCAATAGGACCAAACCGTGTTTATCCGGCAACCGCAAATCCATGATGATGGCCTCATAATCATTGTCCGCCATCAACAATTCGGCACTCGCCGCATCCGCGGCGTGGTCCGGCAAAAACCCACTTTGCGCCAGTGCACGCACCAGCCATGACGCCATATCGCGTTCATCTTCAACCAGCAATACGCGCATGTTCGTCCTGAACGTCGGAAGTTTCTTCGGAATTTCGCTGGCCGTGAACGCGCTGACGCAGATAGCGCGTCTCGTGTTGCCGCCGGAACAAGATCGCCGACAGCTCGTTCAGGGCCTGCGTGTAAACGTCGCGCTTGAACTCGATCACCGCGTCCAGCGGCACCCAGTACTGACTCCAACGCCAGGCGTCGAATTCCGGATGCTGCGTGGCTCGCAGCCGCACGTCGCAGTCGCGGCCTGTGAGCCGCAACAAAAACCAGATCTGCTTTTGCCCTTTGTAGTGGCCACGCCACTCCCTTCGGACAAAATGATCCGGCACGTTATAGCGCAACCAGTCGCGTGTGCGCCCCAAAATGCGGACATGCTCGGGCTTCAACCCGGTTTCTTCATGAAGTTCGCGATACATCGCCTGCACCGGGCTTTCGCCATACTTGATGCCGCCCTGCGGGAACTGCCAGGCATGTTCCCGGATGCGCTTACCCCAGAAGACCTCGTTTTTCGTGTTGACGAGAATGATGCCGACATTGGGGCGGTAGCCTTCCCGATCGAGCATGGGCCACCCCCACCGAATTCAATACAATGACGTCTGATTATACGTATCTGCCGTCCACTGACACTATGCGCGCCTCAAACTATCACCTAAACACACTAAAAGAAGCGCCTTCCGAGGCCGAAGTTGCCAGCCACCAGCTCATGACCCGTTCGGGCATGATCCGCAAACTTGCGGGCGGCATCTATTCCTATATGCCGTTGGGCCTGCGGGTGATCCGCAAGGTCGAGGCCATCGTGCGCGAAGAGATGAACGCCGCGGGCGCCATCGAACTGCTCATGCCGGTCGTGCAACCTGCCGAGCTGTGGCAGGAATCGGGCCGCTGGGAGCAGTATGGCCAGGAACTGCTGCGCATCAAGGATCGCCACGGGCGCGACTTCGTGCTGCAGCCGACCTCGGAAGAAGTCATTACCGATATCGCGCGCAACGAAATCCACAGCTGGCGCCAGCTGCCGGTCAATTTCTATCACATCCAAACCAAGTTCCGCGATGAGCGCCGGCCCCGTTTCGGCCTGATGCGCGGTCGCGAATTCACGATGAAGGACGCCTACTCGTTCGATCGCGACGAAGCGTCCGCCCAGGCAAGCTACGACCGAATGTATGACGCCTACATGCGCATCTTCACGCGCCTCGGGCTGGAATTCCGCGCGGTCGCCGCCGACACCGGCTCGATCGGCGGCACGCGCAGCCACGAATTCCAGGTGATCGCCGATACCGGTGAAGATCTGATCGTCTACAACCCCGAATCGCAGTACGCCGCCAATATCGAGCTGGCCGAAGCGCCTGCGCTCATCGCCGAGCGCGCCGCCCCTACCGCGCCGATGGTCGACACCCCCACGCCGGGCGCCGCCCGCTGCGAAGACGTGGCCGCCTACTTGAAGGTGCCGCTCGAGCACACCATCAAATCGATCGTGCTGGCCTCCGAGCCCGAAGCCGGCAAGGTGCAGATCTGGTTGCTGCTTTTGCGTGGCGACCATATGCTCAACGAGATCAAGGCCGCCAAGGTCCCGGGCTTGAACGCGGGCTTCCGGTTCGCTACCGAAAGCGAGATCGTCGCGCATTTCGGCTGCAAGCCGGGCTACCTCGGCCCCGTCAACACCACCCTGCCCGTGCGCGTGGTGGCCGACCTCACCGTTGGCAACATGAGCGACTTCATCTGCGGCGCCAACCATGTCGATGCCCACCTCGTTGGCGTGAACTGGGGCCGCGATCTGCCGGAACCCGAATTCACCGTGGATCTGCGCAACGTGGTCGAAGGCGATGCGGCACCGGACGGCCCCGGAAAACTGGCGTTACAGCGCGGTATCGAAGTCGGACATGTCTTTTTCCTGGGCGCCAAGTACTCCGAAGCGCTAAAGGCCACCTACCTGGACGACACCGGCAAACCGGCCCTGCTGCAAATGGGCTGCTACGGTATCGGCATCACCCGCATCGTCGGCGCTGCGATCGAACAGAACCACGACGCCCGCGGCATCATCTGGCCCAAGGCGATTGCGCCGTTCCAGGTTGTGATTTGCCCAGTGGGACTCGGTAAAAGTGAAACTGTTCGTGACACGGCGGTTCAGCTCTATGAAACCCTTGCCGCACAAGGCGTGGACGTCATTCTCGATGACCGCGACAGCCGCCCTGGCGTGATGTTTGCGGAGTGGGAATTGATCGGCGTACCGCTACGTGTAACAGTTGGAGAACGCGGTTTGAAGGATGGTGTGGTGGAATTGCAAGCTCGTCGTCAGGAAACCGCTACCAAGGTCTCCCCTGCCGAGGCTGCTGACACCGTTTTGGCCATGCTGGCGGCGCTGTAGGCCCCACACGTCGGGCGTTCCTTTGACTTTGCGCGTAGGGCAACCTGTTTACTTTTATGCCGACTGACATGCCCGCCGAGGCGCTGTTCGACATCCGGGTCTATTACGAAGATACCGATGCGGGCGGCGTCGTTTATTACGCCAACTATCTCAAGTTTCTCGAACGGGCCCGCACCGAATGGTTGCGGGAGCTCGGCGTGTTCCAATCGGAGCTGCGGGCGGCCACGCAACGTATCTTCGTCGTCAACGCGCTGGATATGGCCTACCGTAAACCCGCCCGATTGGATGATAGGTTGACCATCCATAGTCGTATTACCCGTTTGGGCCGGGCTTCGATACACTTCGCGCAAGCCGCTCGGCGAGACGGGGAACTGCTCGCCGAAGGCACCATCCAAGTGTGTTGCGTCGATGCGGCAAGCCTGCGGCCAGCTGAGATTCCTCCAGAAGTTCTATCAATACTGAAATCCATTCAGGAATAACCATGCCAGTCACCAGCGACATGTCGTTGCTTTCTTTGATTACCCAGGCCAGCCTTCCGGTGCAGCTCATCATGCTGTTGCTGCTCGGCATTTCCATCATGTCCTGGACGTACATCTTCGCCAAGCGCTTTGCGCTGCGCAAGGCAACCACGCAGACCCGCCGTTTCGAAGACGACTTCTGGTCGGGCGGCGATCTTTCGATGCTGCAACAAGCCGTGGCGAGCCGCCGCGCCGAGCAAGGTGCGCTTGCGCGCATCTTCGATGCCGGCATGACCGAGTTCCTGAAAGCGCGCCGCTCCACGCCCAACGACCCCGTCGCCGTACTCGATGGCCCGCGCCGCGCGATGCGCGCTGCCTACCAGCGTGAGATGGACGTGCTCGAATCGCATCTGAACTTCCTGGCGTCGGCGGGTTCGGTCAGCCCCTACATCGGCCTGCTCGGTACGGTCTGGGGGATCATGCACGCGTTCATGGGGCTGTCGAACATGCAGCAAGCGACACTGGCCGCCGTGGCGCCCGGTATTGCCGAAGCGTTGATCGCCACCGCGATCGGGCTGTTTGCCGCCATCCCGGCCGTGGTCGCCTACAACCGCTTCACCAACGACATCGACCGCATTTCGATCCGATTCGACGCCTTCGTCGACGAGTTCCTGAATATTCTGCAACGGCAGGTGCGCTAATGCCCTCGGTACGTTCCAACAGCCGGCATGGCCGCCGGATGAAAAGCGATATCAACGTCGTGCCGTATATCGACGTGATGCTGGTATTGCTGATCATTTTCATGGTCACCGCACCGCTCGTCACGCCGGGCATGATCGAGCTGCCGTCGGTGGGTCAGGCGGCCGAAGTGCCGTCCACCCCGCTCGAAGTGCAGATCAATGCCGATGGCAATCTGGCGTTGCGGATGCGTGAAGGTGGCGCCATGCCGCAGGATATCGCCCGCGGCGACCTGATTTCGGCCGTGAAGGCGCGCATTACGGCGACCACCCCTGTGGTGATCGCCGCCGACGGCAAAGTGCCGTATGAGTCGGTCGTGAAGGTGATGGACGAGCTGCGCGGCAGCGGCGTGACCCGCCTGGGACTCTTGGTCGACCAGAGCGCCGGCGGCAATCAGCCGCGCCCCACGACCCAACAGCAACCGGCGGTCAAGCGCTGACGCGCGACTGCGACGTGGCCGCCCTCGTGGCGGCCCGATCCGTACTATCCAGGACATGACGCCCTCACTCCCTCCGCACGGCACGCCGCCCGAACCGCCACCCACCCAGGACAACCGCAAGGCGCTGGGGCTCGCGGTCGCGGTTCACCTGCTGCTCGTGATCGTCCTCTTCTTCGGTCTGGACTGGCACACTGAAAATCCGGGTCCGGTCCAGGTTGAACTCTGGGCCGATGGCGTTTCACCCGACGCCAAGCCCGAACCGCTGCCCGAACCCGAGCCGCAACCCGAACCCACACCCACACCGCCGACACCCACGCCGCCGCCCGCGCCTGCGCCGGAGCCTGAGCCGGCCCCGGCACCCACTCCCCCGCCCGCCCCGACGCCGCCGCCCAAGCCTGCGGTGCAGCCCGAGGCCGTGCCGGATCCCGAAATTGCGCTTGAGGCGCAGAAGAAGAAACGAGAGCAGGAAGAAAAGGCGCGTGAGGCCGCTGAGGCTGCACGTGAGAAAGCCCGTATCGAAGAGGCTCGCCAACAGGCCGCCCGTGAAGAAAAACAACGTTTAGAGAAAGAACAGAAGGCCGTTGCTGAAAAGGCAGCCGCCGAAAAGGCAGCCAACGAAAAAGCGGCCGCCGAGAAAGCGGCGGCTGAAAAAGCAGCGGTCGAAAAGAAAGCCGCCGCCGAGAAGAAAGCAGCGGCCGAGAAGGCTGCCGCCGAAAAAGCAGCGGTTGAAAAGGCAGCGGCCGAGAAAGCCGCCGTGGCCGAAAAGGCCGCAGCCGAGAAGGCTGCCGCAGAGAAAGCGGCCGTAGAGAAGAAGGCGGCTGCCGAAAAAGCAGCAGCTGAAAAAGCGGCTGCGGAGAAGAAAGCCGCGGCGGCGAAGGCTGCTGCGGCGGACAAGGCACTGCGCGATGCCATGCGTGGCGACGTGCTCGGCGCAGCCGGTCTGCCGGGCGGCACGGCCGACCGAAATCAGGCCGGTGGCGGTCGGGATAGTGGCTATGGCGCAAAAGTTCGCGCTTGCGTGCGTCCAGGTGTGCAATTCCCCACACCTGCCCGTAGCGGATCGGCCAATCCTACGGCAGAATACCGGGTACAGTTGCGTACCAACGGTGAGGTGTCAGGCGTGAATCTGACGCGCTCATCCGGCAACGCCGGCTTTGATCGAGCCGTCGAAACCGGTATCCGCCGATGCAACCCGTTCCCGAAGCCGTCCACGGGCAGTTTCGAGTCGGTAATCGACGTGATCTACAGAATGTACGACTGACAGGAGAACACCCCTTATGAGTTCCGCATATCGCCGAATGGCCGGCACGTGGCGCGCTTACGCGACCTTCGGCCTGATGATGCTGCTGACCGCCTGGATGGCTGCCACGCCGGTCCATGCCCAGCTGCGCGTGGACATTTCCGGTACAGGCGCAACCCAGTACCCGATCGCCATTGCTGATTTCGCGGGCGATGATGCCCGTGGCCGCGCCATCGCGGAAGTTATCCGCGCCGACCTGACCCGCACCGGTCAATTCCGCCTGATCAGCGCCGCCAACTCCGGCTTGACGGTCGACTCCCAGATCGCCCATGACGATTGGCGCGGCCGTGGCGCCGACTTCCTTTCGTACGGCAGCATCAGCCGCTCGGCCGATGGCCGTTACGACGTGCGCTTCCGCCTGGCCGATACGGTCAAGAAGGGCCAACTGGACGGCGTCGCATTCTCGGGCACCGAACAGGAATTGCGTCGCGTCTCGCATCAGATCGCCGACCGCATCTACGAAAAGATCACCGGTGTGCGGGGTGTCTTCTCCACCCGCATCGCCTACGTGCTCAAGCGTGGCGACACCTATGAATTGCAGGTTGCCGACGCCGACGGTCAAAATCCGCAAGTCGCCCTGCGTTCGCGTGAGCCGATCATCTCGCCCGCCTGGGCGCCCGACGGTTCGAAACTCGCCTACGTAAGCTTCGAATCCGGCAAACCTGTTGTTTATTCGCACACGCTGGCCACCAGCGCGCGCGTGCCTGTTGCAAATTACAAAGGCAACAACAGCGCCCCGGCCTGGTCGGCCGACGGCAGCCAGTTGGCAGTGGCGCTCACGCGCGACGGCCTTTCGCAAATCTATACTTTGAGCGCCAGCGGCCAGAATCTGCGCCGTGTAACGCGCTCCCCGGGGATCGACACCGAGCCGGCGTTTACCCCCGATGGACGTTCTTTGATGTTCACCAGCGACCGCAGTGGCGGCCCGCAGATCTACCAAGTCGGTGTCGACGGTAGCGATGCGCGGCGGATCACCTTTAACGGAAGTTACAACATCTCACCCCGAATTTCCCCCGATGGATCGACGCTGCTGTACGTTGCAAGACGAGATGGCGCGTTCAAGATCGCTTCGTTGAACCTGGCCAGCGGAACCGAAACCTTGTTGACTGATGGTCGTGACGATCAGTCCCCGAGCTTCGCTCCCAATGGCATGCAAGTCCTCTATGCCGCTTCGCAAGGTGGCCGCGGGGTGCTGGCAGGGGTCTCGAGCGATGGACGTGTCCGTCAGACGCTTTCGGTACTGAACGGGGAAATACGTGAACCAACTTGGGGCCCTTTTACCCGATAAAACACGTGTGACTCTCTTTACACAAAGGAAATATCATGAGATCGCGCATTGCCAAAAGCTTTACCATCGCCGCATTTGCAGCAACCCTGGCGGCTTGCAGCTCCGTCCCCCTGGACGATCAAGCCGGTAATGCTGGCGGCAGCACAGGTTCAGGAATGGGCGGTTCGTCCGGCCAGGTCATGGACCCCTTCAACCCGCAGAGCCCCTTGGCGCAACAGCGCTCGGTGTACTTTGACTTCGACAGCTACTCGGTTTCCGACCAGTACCGTAGCCTCGTCGAAATGCACGCTCGCTACTTGGCCGGCAATGGCCAACAGCGCGTGAAAGTCGAAGGCAACACCGACGAACGCGGTGGCGCTGAGTACAACTTGGCTCTGGGCCAACGTCGTGCGGACGCAGTGCGTCGCATGATGACCTTGCTGGGCGTGAACGACTCGCAAATCGAGACGATCAGCTTCGGTAAGGAAAAGCCGACGTCGACGGGTTCGTCGGAATCTGATTACGCCGAAAACCGCCGCGCCGATATCGTCTATCAGCGCTAAGCAGGTCGCGTAGCAGGAAATGCCCCACGCGCGTCGGAACGGTCTAAGATCGTTCCGACGCTTTTTACTTTTAGCTCCCGGATGACTATGCACGTTTCTTTCCAGTCGTTTCGCCCCCTGACCATTGCCGCGGCCGTGGCCGTGATGCTCGCCAGCGCGCCCGCGCACGCTTTCTCGGACGATGAAGCGCGCAAAGCCATTCTTGATCTGCGCCAGCAAGTGCAGCAGATGAACGAGCAAAACGCCCGCGCGCGTTTGCAATTGGCCGATCAAATGCAGTCCATGCAGCAAGAAGTGATGCAATTGCGTGAGCAGCTCGAACTGGTGTCGCGCCAGCAGCCGAGCGCCAACCAGCAGGCGCAGCAACAGCAGCAGGCCAATGGTCCCGCCGCCAACGATCCGCAGGAACAGGCGGCATATGATGCCGCCATCGATCAGTTCCGCACCGGCCGCTACAAGGAAGCGGGTGAAGCCCTGAGCGGTTTCGTCTCGGCATACCCGAACAGCCCGCTCAAGCCCACGGCGCAGTTCTATCTGGGCAGCAGCCGTTACGCCACCAAGGATTTCAAGGGTGCGATCACCCAGATGCAGCAGATGGTCGAGCAATCGCCCAACAACGAGCGCGCACCCGATGCGCTGCTCGTGATTGCCGGCAGCCAGATCGAAACGAACAACCGCGCCGGCGCCAAAACGACGCTGCAACGCATCGTGCGTGACTACCCGTCCTCGCCCGCTGCCAGCACGGCGAAAAATCGTTTGACGCTACTGCAATAAGTTCTACGGCGTGCAGCATGACAAAGGGACGGACCGCGGCGGTTCGTCCCTTTTTGTATGTGCCGATCAACGGCTACCGCTCAGCACTGCTTGCGGATACTGCCCAAGCCCTGTCGTGAAGAACGAACCCAGGACCGACTGCGGCTTATCGCTGACGCCTGCCGCCTCAAGCCGCCTCAAGCCGCGACGGCCGTGATCACGATCACGACCGCGCCGGCCACGATCAACAGAATGCCGCCCAATTCGCGTGGACTTGCCGATTGCGCAAAGATGCGCCGCGACAGCAACTGGGCGAACAGCACCTCCACCAGTCCCAACGTGCGCACGTTGGCGGCGGCCGTGAGCGCAAAGCCCAGAAACCATCCCTGGGACGCGCTGGCGCCCAGCAGTCCGCCCAACAGCGACGTGCGCCATGCCCGCAGGCACGGGCCGATCAGCGATCGTTTGAAGCACACCATCCACGCCACCAGCATCGCGACCTGAATGCCCAGCGACCACACCAGCGTATAGCTGGCGCGCATGGCGAATGAGCCGCTTTCCAAAGTGAGAATGGCACCGCGAAAGCCCACAGCCGAAAACGCGAAAAAGGCTCCCGAGGCGATGCCGAATACCGCCGGACGCCAGTCGGAAAACGCCTGCGCCCCCACACCAGGCTTGGTGGACATCAGCACCACGCCAACGGTGGCCACGATGATCCCGGCGATGCTCCAGAGTGACAGCGGATCGCCCAGCACGACCAGGGCAAATACGGCCACCTGGATGGGCTCGGTCTTGGTCCAGGCGGTGACGACCACGAAGGCGCGTTCGCGCATTGCCGCCAGCATCAGCGCCGTGGCGGCGATCTGCGCGGCGGCACCGCCCGTGGCAAACAGAAGATAGCGGCCATTGACGCTGGGCCAGGCGTCGCCCGTGATGTGCGTGACCACGGCCAGGAAAAGCAGCGCAAATGGAAATCCATACAGAAATCGAACCTGGGTGGCCCCCAGCGTGCCCAGCCTTTCGGTGAGACTGCGTTGCACCGCATTGCGGCCCGCTTGCGCAGCAGCGGCAAAGAGGGTGACGGGAATCCAGAGCCAGGCGAGTTCGGTCATGGCCGCAAGTGTATCGCGGGGCCTGTTGGCCGCACCGTTAAAATCACGGTTCGACTTCATGCGGCTACGGCCGATTGTGCTTTCTATGCGCGCCGACTTCACGCCCGACCTTCATCATTACGCGTTGCCCGATTACACGCTCACGTATACCGATACCGGCTCCGGCCCATTGCTTCTGCTGGTGCATGGTTCACTGTGCGACTGCCGGTACTGGAAGTCGCAGATCGTGACCTTGAGCCGCAGCCATCGTGTGGTGGCCGTAAATTTGCGGCACTACTGGCCGCACGAATGGCATCCGGAGTGCGGGCCGTTTTCGATCGAACGGCACGCGCACGACCTGCTTGGCCTGATCGATCATCTGGCAGCCGGCCCCGCGCATGTGGTGGGCCATTCCCGGGGCGGCAGTGTGGCGCTGCAGATGGCCGTGCTGGCACCTCAGGCGATCGCCACGCTGGTGCTGGCCGATCCCGGCGTGGGTCTGGCTGATCGCACCGATCCGCGCGGCGGCTTTCGTCACGACGCCATGGCGCTGATTCAGAATGGCGATGTGGACGCCGGCCTGGCGCTATTCATCGATGCCGTCAGTGGCCCCGATACGTGGCGCCGGATGGTGCCGTGGTTTCAAGAAATGGTGCGTGAAAATGCGACAACCTTGTTCGCACAAACCGCCGAGCCGCCCTTCAAGCCGGATCCGGCCACCGTTCAATCGCTTGCCATGCCGGTATTGCTGGTAGGGGGCGCATTGAGCCCGCAGCCCTACCCCGCCACCCTCGACCGGCTCGAAGCGTGGCTACCACAGACGGCGCGCGTGACGATCGCCGGATCCTCGCATGGCATGAATCTGGGCAACCCACGCGTCTTCAATGCAGCCGTAGCGGATTTCGTGGCGGCACAGTCGGCGACGTGACGACTACGGGTAAGCGGCGTGCGACGCGCCTGCTCGCACCGCGTGTTCATCGTCTCAAGCGTCGTGCAGATTTTTCTGCAGGAATGCCAGATCGAGCCAACGGCCGAACTTGCGCCCCACTTGCGGCATCAGCCCGGTCTGCACGAAGCCGGCACGACGATGCAGGGCGATCGACGCCGCGTTTTGCGCCTCGATACCGGCCACCATCACGTGCAGATTCGCAGCCCGTGCGCGTTCGATAAGGGCATCGAGCAATTGCCGACCCAGGCCGCGGCCCTGTGCCTCAGGTCGCACATACACGGAGTGTTCGACCGTATTGACGAAGCCTTCGAAGGGCCGAAAATCGCCGTAGGAGGCAAATCCCAGAATCGTCTCGCCTTCTGTGACCACGATGACCGGAAAACCGCGTGCGCGACGATCGTCCATCCAACGCTGCCGAACGTCGTTGGTGACCGGCGTTTCGGTCCAGAGCGCCGTCGTGTGAAGAATGGCATGATTCGTGATATCAACAATACCGGGTACGTCGGCATCGACCGCATCGCGCAACAACATGGGCATATCCCGCAGAATTTTCGATTCGCGTCATCATACCGGCAGGTGTATGCAGGCTGACCAACGGAGTGCTTTCCCATGACGGACACCTGGGACATCGTACGCGCCGCGCTGGCGCAGGAATTCTCCGACATCACCGATCTCGGTGAAGCGGTGCGTATCGTTGTGCGCCTGACCGTAGCGGGCGTACTGGCGGGCATCATCGGCTATGAACGCGAAGCGAGCGGCAAGCCGGCCGGTTTGCGCACCCATATCCTGGTCGCACTGGGCGCCGCGCTGTTCGTGCTGGTGCCGGCACAAAGCGGCATGCGCATCGAAGACCTGAGCCGCGTGCTGCAAGGCATCGTGGCCGGCATCGGCTTTCTGGGTGCGGGCGCCATCATCAAGCTGAGCGACGAGCGTCGCATCAAGGGGTTGACCACCTCGGCCAGCATCTGGATGACGGCCGCCATCGGCGTCGCGGCCGGCATGGGCCGCGAAATGACGGCGATATTGAGCACCGTATTTGCGCTCTTCGTGCTCGCCGTGCTGCGCCACGTTGAAGTGCGCGTCGCAAACCGCCGCACGGCCGACGATATCGACGACGAGGTGTGAGCGTGCGCACCCGTTGCCCTCGGTGCGCACTGCCGGCGGCGCAATGCGTCTGCGCACTCGTGGCGCCCATCGATAACCGCACGCCGGTGCGCGTGCTGCAGGACCCGCGCGAAAGCAATCATGCGCTGAACACGGCACGCTGGGTTGCGCTGGGATTGCGCCATGTCGAGATCATTGCCCGCGCAACCTTTACGCCGTCGGACTGGACGATCGACGGGCGGCAATCCCTGCTGCTTTACCCGGCGCAGGCCGACATGTCTCATCCGGCGTATGCCGAGGGCGACCACGGCAACAACGATTGCGGCGTCGCCCGACCCGCTTCGGCGCCGCTGACGCTGATCGTGCTGGACGGCACATGGAAACATGCCGCCGGCATCCTGAGGCACCATCCCGCCTTGCTTGCCCTGCCCCGATTCGGCCTTGCACCCGCGGCGGTGTCTGCTTACCGCCTGCGCAAGTCGCCCCGCGCCGATGGGCTGTCCACGGTCGAGGCCGTGGCGGCGGCGCTCGATGTTATCGACGCGCCTCAACCGCACGCGGCGATGCTGCGGCCCTTTCATGCCCAGGTGGATGCCCAAATCCGCACCCAGCTTGTTGCGATGGGCGAAAGCGCGTTTCGCCGCAATTATCCCCACGTCGACATTAAGAACATGGTGTGAATCCGCCAGGGCGTTGTCATCCATTGCAGGTAAAATAGCCGGCTGGGGCGCAATTCGCCCAAAGACGATTATTTTTACGGAGGACCGAGCGACAATGCTTCCCGAACGTCTACAGCAGGGATATCAAGCGTTTCTCGACGGCCGCTTTCCAAGCGAGCGCAGCCGTTATAAGCGGCTTGGCGAAAAAGGCCAGCAGCCCAACACCATGGTGATCGGTTGCTGCGACTCGCGCGTATCGCCCGAAGCCATTTTTGACGTGGGTCCGGGCGAATTGTTCGTGGCGCGCAACGTGGCCAACCTCGTGCCGCCTTACGAGCCCGATACCGACTCGTATCATGGCGTGAGCGCTGCCATCGAGTTTGCGGTGAATGGCCTGAACGTCGAGCACATCGTGGTGCTGGGTCACGCCTCGTGCGGTGGCATCGGCGCCTTCTACGATAGCGCTCAGCCGTTGGCCAAAGGCGACTTCATTGGCAAGTGGATGTCGCAGATCGCGCCGGTGGCCGACAAGCTCGACCGCACCGCCGGCGATCGCAAGGCGAATATCCGCGCACTCGAAATGGCAGTGGTGGGCCACAGCATCGAAAACCTGATGACATTTCCCTACATCAGCCAGCGCGTCAAGGCCGGCACCCTGCAGCTTCACGGCGCATATTTCGGCGTCGCCACCGGGTTGCTGTTCATTCGCGATCCGGAAACCGGTGAGTTTTCGCCGTGTGTGGATGTGACGCTGGACGAATAATCCGCTAAGCGGACGGCTTCAAAACGGGCGCAGTGTGCACACTGCGCCCGATTTTTTTTCGGGCGATCCTCTCGCCGTCCTGTCAGACGCCCGCATCGGAGTGCGGCGGCGCTGAAGTGCCTGGGACGAGGGCAACGCGCTACCGATCCGATCAGCCGCCGCTGAACAGAATCGCCACGTTGATGGCCAGGCCAAGTGTCCAGACGACTGAGCGCAATGTGCCCTTACCTTTCAGGTAAAGCGCCAGATACACCAGTCGGGCAATCACGTACGCGATCATCAGATTGCGCAACTGCGGCAGGTCCACGTTGCGATACAACGCAAACAGCACGGCAGCGTAGAAGAACGGCAGTCCCTCGAAGAAATTGGTTTGCGCGGCATTGGCACGTGCACGCCAACCCTCCTGCTTTTGCAACCAGGCGCGCGGGTTGTCGTTGTCGAAACTCTTGTCACCGGCTTTCGCAATCCCGGTGGCGAGAAACGGCAGTGCAGCGGCAATCAACATCAGCCAGGCGATCGTGGTCATGGTGGTCCTTCAGTGAGCAGAACAAGTTGTGGCAACACGCCCGCGGCGAATGCCATGGCGTTATCGCGCCATCCTACCCGAGCCCCGCTGCATTCGGGCGCGCGGGTTGCGTACGCGAGGCCAAGGTAACGGACGTGCGAGATCCAGGATTGCCGCGCAAGGAACACGCCCGCACGCCCGATATGACCCCCCTCAAGCTGCGCGCGGGCAGCAATCATCATTGGGAAGCATGCCATGCATCGTTTTGAAAACAAGGTTGTGATCGTGACTGGCGCGGGTTCAGGCATGGGCCGAGCCACCGCAGCACGCTTCGCACGCGAAGGCGCCCATGTCGTGCTGGTAGGCCGCCGACAGGAAAAGCTGGAAGAGGTTGCTCAGGGCCTGGAAGGTGGCCGCGCGCTCGTCTGTGCGGCGGACGTGTCCAGCCCGGAAGCCGTGCAGCGCATCGTCGCGGCGTCGCTCAAGGCCTTCGGACGTATCGACGTGCTCGTGAACAATGCCGGCGTAGCGGCTCAGGGCAAAATCCCGGACGCCTCCATCGAGGACTGGAAAAAGGTGATGTCGATCGATCTGGACGGCGTGTTCTACATGTGCCGTGCGGTGATCCCTGAGTTGATTAAGACGAAAGGTTCGGTGATCAATGTGTCTTCAGTCTCGGGGATCGGTGGCGACTGGGGAATGGGCATCTACAACGCCGCCAAGGGCGCAGTGACGAACCTCACGCGTGCCATGGCAATGGATCACGGCAAGGATGGCGTGCGGATCAACGCCGTCAACCCATCACTCACCAAGAGCGAAATGACCGCCGACATGTTCGATGACGACGCGTTGATGGCGAAATTCGAGGAGCGCATCCCACTTGGCCGCGCTGCTGAAGCCGAAGAGATTGCCGACGTGATCGCCTTTCTGGCGAGCCACGATGCCCGATTCATCACGGGCGTCAATTTGCCCGTGGATGGCGGGTTGTCGGCATCGAATGGCCAGCCGCCGCAGGCCTGATCGGCGCTGTGGCGTGTGGGCCGCCCTGTCGCAAATCAAACCACGCTTGCCATCGGCGCCGCCGCGCTCGGCAACGCCGACCAGACATCGCGCAGAATCTGCAGGGCTTGGGGTGTGGGCCCTACGTCGGCAAGCATCTTCGAGACGTCAAGGCCTCGCGCGAGGTGCTCGGCTTCGCGCCGCTTGATGACGGCCGCCATGATATCGGACCGAAATTCGGGATGAAACTGCACAGACAAGGCGCGTGGCCCGACCCGCACGATCTGATGCGGGTCGTGATCGGATGCTGCCAGCGCCACCGATCCCGGCGCGAGCTCGACCACTGTTTGCATGTGGGTGAGATTGACTTGAAATGAGGCCGGCAGATCCCGGGTGGCCTCATCGGCCGCCGCCGCCGGCAACAGGCGCACGGTGCGCCGGCCAAGCTCGATGCCTGCGGGGTGGTAATCGACGTTGCCGCCCAAGGCATGGGCCATGAGCTGATGGCCGTAGCACACGCCCAGCAAGGGCATCTCGACATCCATGGCCGTGCGTATCCAACCTGCGGTACGTTCGCTCCAGTCGGCCCGATCGGTGACCATCGCCCAGGAGCCAGTGATCACGGCTGCCCCCACCGTCGCGGGATCGGGCAACGCCTCGCCTGCATACGGCCGCACCACCTGAACCGCGTCGGGCAACACATCAAGGGCATGGCAGAACCAATCGGGAATGTCGCCGAAATGGGCTTGCAGATCGTCGGGCGCGGCGCCCGCTTGAACAATCAGGAACGGTTTGGCGTGTGACACGGTGATGCAACCAATGGGCAGGATGGCGGAAAGGGGCGGAATGGCACAAGGGGTGAGGAGAGATCGCGGATAAGATTTTAATGCCCCGCGCACCGTCCGATGTGACCTTTACATTCGGCCCCTCATGACCTTTACCCTCGGCCCATCGCGCCAAGGAAAAGTCGAGGGTGCCGTGCCGATGCACACCGCGCACGACTTACGGCTCACGCCTCATGACTCACTACGCACGACTTACGACTCACGCCTCACAACGTACGATTCGCGACTCACGACTCATGGCAGTGTGCGTGCCAACACCCACAACAAACCGGCCACGGTGACGACCGACAGCAACGTCGAGACCAGGATCGCGCGCGACGTGCTGGCCGCATCGCGGCGATAGAGTTCAGCCAGCATGAAGGGGCCGGTGCCCGTAGGCAACGCGGCCAGCAGCGTTACCGCTGCCGTCTGCATCGGCGCCAGGCCGAACACGACATGCGCCAGTATCCAGGTCAGCATCGGATGCACCACCAGCTTGGCCCACACCATGAGCGCCACACCATCGGCGCGGCGGGTGTCCTGCCCGCGCCGGTCGGCCAGAAACAATCCCAGGGCGATCAAGGCGCATGGCGACGCCGCCGCCCCCAGCAAGTCGATGAACCGCTCGAACGCGTCGGGCAGCACGATACCGCTTCCGTCAACGACCGCCCCCGCGAGCGGCGCCAGCAGCAAAGGATTGCGGGCGAGCGCGCGCATGACGCGCCACGCGACCGCCCACGGACGGCGTTCGGTTTGCACACCGACTTCAACCAGAACGATCGCAACGGCGAACAGCACGCATGCCGTGAGCACGATGGTGAGCGTGGCGGCGGCCAGGCTGGGCGGGCCGAAGGCCGCGGCGCACAGCGGGATACCCATGAACCCGACGTTTGCATAGGCCGCGTTCAGGCCATCGAGCGCTGCATCCGCCAGGGGTCGGCCGCGCCGTCTGCCCCAGGCGACCGCGCTTACGAAAACGATGATGCAACTCAAGCCGAAGGCACCGATCACACCAGGCTGGTAGAGCGCTTCCCACGACGCATGGGCGACCAGATCGAACAACAGCGCCGGCAGTGCCAGATACACCACCAGACGGTTGATTTCCCGCGTGGCATAAGGCCCCAGGATGCCACCCAGACGGCACAAATAGCCCACAAGAATGAGGGCAAAAATGGGCAGGACGACGGATAAGGTCGTGAACATATTGAAACGTGGGTTTGGCTTACTATGGGCGAGCGAGCAAGCGATGGAGCATACCAGTGCGTGCTCGCCCTGTTTGTTATCGTCGATGCGAATCGATAAGGAGGAACCGCATGTTCGTAAAGGCCAAGCTGTTGCGCGCCCCGTTAGCTGAACTCGGCGCATCCGGTATGCGCGTGCTCGGCTCCGCTGGCAGCGCGGCGCGCTCGGCGGCCAATCATGCGGCCCGCAGAAGTCAATGGCTGGCCGAGCGGCTGAGGTTTTTCGATGCCTGGCGCAGCAATCCGCAGGGAATCGGCGCCATCGCGCCGTCCAGCCGCGCCCTTGGCCATGCGATTACGCGGCACATCGATCCCGACTGCGGTCGCGTGATCGAACTCGGCAGTGGCACGGGGGTGTTCACGCGCGCGATGCTCAAGCGCGGCATTCCCGAACAGGATCTGGTACTGATTGAGTTCGACGCCACCTTTGCGTCGTCACTTGCCCGCGATTTTCCCCAGGCCGAAGTGCATCGTCTGGATGCCGGTCGGCTTGTCGAGCGTGGCGTATTGGCGGACGGGATCGCCGGCGCCACCGTATGCGGCTTGCCGCTATTGAACATGTCGCTGCGTCAACAGATCCGGATCGTGCGCAGCGCGTTCGCCTTGATGCACCCGTCGGCGTCGTTCTACCTGTTTACCTATGGCGTTCGGTGCCCGGTGCGCCGCCGCGTGCTGGACCGGCTCGATCTGCGCGCCCGCAAAATCGACATCGTCATCGCCAACGCGCCGCCTGCGCATGTGTGGAAATTGAGCCGCCGGGGTACCTCGGTGCGCCGCACCGGTGCACCGCGCACCACATCCGACACCCCTAACGCACCAATGCAGCGCGCCAGAACGTGAGATCGCCGGAAATGGCGAGTTCGGCCACGCGGGTCCCATCGGCCAGCAGCGGCACCGCGCCGCTGCTCAAATCGCCGGCTGCAAGCTCAGGCGTGGCATACCTTCCCAGCGATTCGCCGTCATAGATCAGCCACCATTGCGCATCCACGAACAGGATATGAAAGGGGCCGTGGGCGGTGTCGAAGGTATAACAAGTGTGCATGATGTCGGAGAGCGTCCATCCGGCTGAGAGCGCCGGGCGGGGGCCACAGAGGCAAACAGCATGCCCGCATACCGATTTTGGACGTCTACTAAGGGATGATCCTAGCTACAGTCCCAGGCCCAGCAGCATGAGGAACGTGGCGAACAAGGCAAAGTGGGTCATGCCCTCGATGGCATTGGTCTGACCGTCGTTCAGGTTGATGGCGGCCACAATGAGGGTGATGAACACCATCACGGTCTGCAGCGGCGTCATCGCCATCTCGAACGGTTGTCCGGTGAAGATCGCAATGGCCTCCATCACGGGCACGGTAAGGATCACAGTCGACAGGGACGCCCCCAGCGCAATGTTCACCACTGCCTGCATGCGATTGGCCAACGCGGCGCGCAGCGCAGTCAGAATCTCAGGGCCGGCCGAAATGGCGGCCACCACGATCGCCAGGATCGTCATCGGCGCACCCGTGCCTTCAAGCCCTTCGGTCAACGACGCCGACATCATCTCGGCCAGGAACCCGATCACGGCGATGCCACCCACCATCACGCCGATCGTGAACGTACGGCTCGGTTGCGCCGCTGTATCCGTGCGCACACGGCGCTTTTTCTCAGGATAGCTATAGCTGAAGAAATAGCTGTGCGGCCCGGTCTGCATGCGCAGAAACGCACCGTAAAGCAACAGCATGGCGAGGATCGTGAAGCCGGAATAGGCCTGCCAGGCAGTATGCGGAATGAACTCAGGCACCACCATCGAAATGCCCATGGCCGTCATGATCATCACACTGTAGGTGCGCGCGCTGTCGTCGTTGTAAGACTGCTCGCCATGCTTCAAGCCGCCCATGAGCGCCGCCAATCCCAGGATGCCGTTGATATCGAGCATTACCGCGGCGTAGATGGTGTCGCGCACCAGGGTGGGCGACGGTGCGTGCATCATCATGATGCCCAGCACGACCACTTCGACCAGCACGGCCGACAACGTCAGAATCATGGTGCCGTAGGGGTCGCCCACCTTTTCGGCCAGGCGCTCGGCGTGATGCGCCACGCGAATCGAAGCGGCAAGGATGGCCGCCACCAGAATGGCCGCGGCGATGAGCGCTGCAGGACGCCCGCCATCCAGAAAATAGGGTTCGAGCGTGAAGCTCGCCACCCCGACCACGATTGCTATCAGGAGCAATCGCTCTTCGCGCCAGACTTCCAGCATTGCCAAACCATTTTTGAATATCGACTCGGGCAGTGTAGTCCCATCATGCGCACCATTCGGTTTTCCGGGGAACTTTTCAGCGCGTTTTTCCTCGCCATGTGGCGCGTTCAGTTGGGCGCGAAACAGGCACGCGGATTGCATTCCGGCGCGTTCCGCTCGCACTGGACATAACAATGAAACCCACTATTCTGATCTGCGCGCTGGGGGTGGCCTTCGCCGCGCCGGCGCTCGCGCAACAGGCGCCCACAACCTACACCGCAGCCGACGGCTACGGTGCCACGCCTACCCTGCCTGCGCCCGACACCTCGCACAAGGTGCAGCACTTCTCGACGCAAACGCAATGGCCAGAAGGCAAACTGCCGACCGCGCCCAACGGTTTTACGGTGACGTCATTTGCCGGCGAACTCGACAGCCCGCGTTGGCTGTACGTGCTTGAGAATGGCGATGTCCTGGTCGCGGAAGCGCGCACCAAACCCAAGGCCACCGAAAAGCCGGAAGACGTCGAGAAGTCGGGAAATCAACGCAAGTCGGGGACCATCACCGGAGGCAGCCCGGATCGGATCACCCTCTTGCGCGACACGAATCGCGATGGCCGTGCCGATGAACGACATGTGCTGCTGGACGGGCTGAACCAGCCGTTCGGCATGGTGGTGATCGGCGACGCGCTGTTTGTGGGCAATACCGACGGCGTCATGCGTTATCCCTTCAGGACTGGACAAACACGCATCGACGCCGCAGGCGAAAAGATCGTGACGTTGCCCGCCGGCGGCTACAACAACCACTGGACGCGCAATCTGACCACGAACCGCGATCGCAACAAGCTGTTGATCTCGGTGGGCTCGGCGTCCAATGTGGGCGAACACGGAATGGATGAAGAAAAGCGGCGCGCCAATATTCTCGAGACGGATCTTGACGGCAAGAACGAGCGGGTGTTCGCCGCCGGCTTGCGCAACCCCAACGGGATGGATTGGGAGCCGACCTCGGGTGCCCTGTGGACCGCCGTGAACGAACGCGACAACTTGGGCGATGCGCTTGTGCCCGACTACATCACATCGGTGCAGGACGGTGGGTTTTATGGCTGGCCCTATAGCTACTGGGGCAAGCATCCCGATCCGCGCCTGAAAGGCGAGGGCCGCGACCTCGTCGAACGCGCGATCACGCCCGATTACGCGTTGGGTGCGCATACGGCGTCCCTCGGGCTGACGTTCTACCGCGGCGACGCCTTCCCGCAAGCCTATCGGTCCGGCGCCTATGTGGGGCAGCGCGGATCGTGGAACAACAGCACGTTCGTCGGCTACAAGGTCGTCTTCGTGCCGTTCAAGGACGGCAAACCCAGTGGCGCCGCTCAGGACTTCCTGACCGGCTTCATGGCCGATGCCAAGACGGGCGAGACCTACGGCCGCCCGGTGGGCGTGGTGCAGGACGCCGCAGGCGCCCTGCTGGTGGCCGACGACACGGGCAACCGCATCTGGCGCGTCAGCGCGCAGTAGCCACCATCCGCGCCGGGCGCGTTGCCACACGGTCGATCAACCACATCACCACCAGCGACGCGCCCATCAGCGGGAAAATGATCCCGCCTGCGATCAATAGCGTCAGCACCCCGCGCAGCGCCCGGCGATCGGCGGGCGGCGCCGGTACGCCGAGACTACCGGCCGGCCGGCGCATCCACCACATCGCAGCGGCGGCCACGCAAAAGAGCACGATGCCGGCGCAGACCACGGCGAGCACGATCTGATTGGCCAGGCCGAACTCCTGGCCCATGTGAACGTTGATGCCCCACTCCAGCCCCTTGCCCAGGGGGCCGTAGTCGGCATATCCCATATCGAGGAGCACCCGTCCGGTATATCGATCCAGATGCACCACGCGTTGCTGCGACAGGTCGTTCGGATACACCGATCCGGTGTACACGCCCTGCGGGCCGCCAGGCAGCGCGATGGCATAGCCGGGTGCCAACCCCAACTGCTTGAACCTGGCGACCGCCTGGTCCAGCCCGAATGCCCCGCCACCCGCAACGGGGGCGGCCGACATCGGCATCTTCGCCTGCTCCATCGTCCAACTGGTATGACCCTGATGCGCCAGATGCTCATCCGACATCGGCACCGCCACGCGCACGCCTGCGGGATACCCGAAGTTGCTGCCATTGGCCCATTGATTGACCTTGCCACCCCACACGAGCGACCAGGGCATGCCGGTCGTGGCCAGGAACAGAATGAAGACGGCCAGCACGCATCCGCCCACGGCATGCACATCGCGCCAGAAGACGCGTTTGGACGGCGTGCCGCGCACGGTGATGACGCCGGCGCGGCGCCCGCGCGGCCACCAGAGATACAGGCCGGTCAGGACGAGCATGATCGTCCAGCCGGCGGCGATTTCGATCACGCCGTTTGCGATGGGGCCGAAATAATCCAGGCTGTGCAGGCGCCTGATCACGCCCATGATCGTGCCTTTGTCGGGCAAGGTGCCCAGCACCCGCGCGTCATACGGATCGACATGAACGATCTGGCGCTCGCCGTCCGGCGCGCGGATCAGCACCTGCGCGGCGCTCGACGGGGTGGGCGGTGGCGTGTATCGGCCCGCCTCGCCGGGCTGAGCGGCCAAGGCGGCGGCGAGCAGCTGCGACGCGGGCAACGGCGCGTGATCACGCACCGCCACCGTTTTCAGATCGCGATACCAGTAGCCGTCGATTTCCTTCTGGAAGAGATAAAGCCCACCGGTGACGCTAAGCAGAATGAGAAAAGGCAGGACGAGCAAGCCGGCGTAAAAATGCCAGCGCCAGACCGCGCGATAGATGTCGCCGGTACGCGGGGCATCCGCAACGGCCGAATCGGCAGTGGATTGCATGATGAAAAATCCTCGATAACCGCGATGCCGCAACCGTGCGCGGCATGGAATGTTCGCGCGCGACACGGGGCCGCAGCGCAGGAACGCATTCAAACGGAGATCGAGGGTGGCGCGCGAGGCCCGAGCGGTGGCGCACGCGGCGGCGGCAGGATGTGCTGCGAGGTTGGAACAGGCGCCAGCCGTGCCACGCGCGTCGGTACCGTCAACGTCGAGATGGCCGGCACGCCGCCGACGAACGGCTGCATCGCCGCCACGGCAAATGGGCAATCCTGCCCCGCATGCATCATCGGGTCGTGATGCGTGTTATCGGTAGCTGTGCCGGTATGGGCGTCTGTATCGGTATGGGTGTCGGTATGGGTGTCGGTGCCGGTCGCAACGATCGCGGCACCTGTCGTCATCGCGTGCGCCGTGGCGCTATCGTCTTGCTGGCTGCGGTGGCCACGTTGGCCATGTCCCGACATGCCGCCATGCGCCTCGCCCGGCACCTGCGCGACGTGGTGCTCACCGGATTGCCCGGCCATCTGGCCTGACGGCGCGCTTCCCCGATCCAGGGCCCCTTGCATTGCCATCGGCATCGGTCCGGCGCCGGCGCACAGCACGAGCGCGAACCACCCTTCGCGCGACTGATCGAGATCGGGCATGTAGCCGGACGGAATGAACCCGCGCAGCATGATGCACAACAGCGCCAGCCCGGCCGCCGCGCGCACCATCACACGACGCGATCCGAATCGGAAGCGCGGCGGGCAGCGTGAAGGACAGGAAAGCGACATGAGGATGGGGTGACGAACGAAACGATGCGGCAGACGATCAAGCGGGACGATCAAGCCGGACGATCTAGCCGGCGATCAAACCGGACAAGATCAACCCGCCACGGCGGGCGCCGTCAAATGTTCGAACAGGATCAGTCCGCCAATGCCGATCAGGATAACGCCACCGATGATTTCGGCGCGCCGGCCGACGATATTGCCCAAGACGCGGCCCAGCATGACGCCCACCGTGACCATCAACATGGTGGCCACGCCGATGGCAGCAGCCGTAGGCAGGATATCCACATCGATGAAGGCCAGGCCGACGCCGACCGCCATCGCATCGATGCTGGTGGCGAAAGCCGTGACGGCCAGAACGGCGAAGGAATGGCGCCGGGGCTTCTCTTCCACGTCCTGCTTGGGCGCGGTGAAACCCGCCTGAATCATGCGCACGCCCAGGACGGCCAGCAGACAGAACGCAATCCAGTGATCGAAGCGCGCCACGTATTGCGAGGCGGCAAGGCCGAAGGCCCATCCGATCACAGGTGTGATGGCTTCGATCACGCCAAAGATGAGACCGGTGCGCAGCGCTTCACGCAGACGCGGCTTGTGCAGGGTAGCGCCTTTGCCGATCGCCGCTGCGAAAGCGTCGGTAGACATGGCGAGCGCCAGCAACAGGGTTGATGCGAGGTTCATGGTGAGTGCTTCCAGATCGGGCATGAATAACCAAGGCACACAGGACGCACCCCGACCTACGTCGCGTCCGCATGCCATTGGTCTCGCCAACCTGAATCAGTTGCTCGCACCACAGTGTTGTGTACACCGAGTATGTTGACACGAGCGCTTCCGGGGATCGGAAGCCGGCTACTCCCCAAATACGAGGCGCGAGTTTAGCACGCAAAAACAGCGTTTTTTGCCTTATCCCCAACCGCCTCATGCATTTGGCTGAAAATCAAAATTTCCCTTTTATAGCAACAGCTTAGAGATATGCCACAGGCTATGTTCCAACCCGAAAAAAACCCGCTCGAGGCCTCTGGATGCGGAGCGGGTTTTCGCACGGTTTCGACTTTTTTCGCCGAGGCTGTTTCGGGTGCTGCGCTTGCGGCGCTACGCCGTTTTCAACAAACGCAGCCCGTTGAAAACCACCAGCAGACTGGCGCCCATGTCGGCGAATACCGCCATCCACATGGTTGCCTGACCGCTGAAGGTCAGCGCGACAAACACGGCCTTGATGACAAGTGCGAACGCGATGTTTTGCTTGAGCACGTTCGCTGTCGCACGCGACATCCGCATGAAGCGTGCGATCTTGCGCAGATCGTCGTCCATGATGGCGACGTCGGCGGTTTCGATCGCGGCATCGGTGCCGGCAGCGCCCATGGCAAACCCGATGTCGGCGCGAGCCAGTGCGGGCGCGTCGTTGATCCCGTCGCCCACCATGCCCACGCGCCCCCCCGCTGTTTTGGCAGCGGCTTCCACGTAGCGCAATTTGTCTTCGGGCATTTGCCCGCCGAGTGCTTCGTCGATACCTGCCTCGCGCGCGATGGCACGTGCGGTATGGGGATTGTCTCCGGTCAGCATTACGGTCTTTACGCCCAGCCGGTGCAATTCGGCGATTGCCTCGCGGCTGGCATCCTTGATCGTGTCGGCCACGGCATACAGCGCCAGCACCTCACTGCCTCGAGTGAGCAACACAACGGTTTTGCCTTGCGACTCGAGCGCTTCCACCTGCGTTTCGATATCGGCGGACGATGTCACCGCCGCGGCGGCGGCGGCGGCAGCCGACAGCAATCGGCGACTGCCCAGCGTGTACGTCACGCCGCCAATGGTGCCGCGCACGCCCACACCGGGCAAGGCTTCGAATTCGTCGACCGGCAATGCGGTGCTGCCGGCGTCGCCGGCGGCCTGCGCGATCGCTTTGGACACGGGGTGATCCGAGCGCGCGGCGAGGCTGTGCGCCAGTTGCGCGGCGCGCGCAGGATCCTCGCCCCAAAGCACCTCGTCCGTGCGTGACGGTTTGCCGCGCGTGATGGTGCCGGTCTTGTCCAACGCAAGTACTTTGAGCGTGTGGCCCATCTCGAGGTACACCCCACCCTTGATGAGAATGCCGCGGCGCGCGGCCGCCGCGAGTCCGCTGACGATGGTGACGGGCGTGGAGATCACAAGGGCGCAGGGGCACGCAATCACCAGCAACACGAGTGCGCGATAGATCCATGTAAATGCATCTGCGCCCGTGAAAAGCGGTGGCACCGCCGCCACGGCGATCGCCACGGCAAAGACGGCCGGCGTATAGATGCGCGAGAACTGATCCACGAAACGCTGGGTGGGTGCGCGGCTGCCCTGCGCGGCCTCCACCGCATGAATGATGCGGGCCAGGGTCGAATCGCGCGCCACGGCCGTGACCCGGAACGTGAGCGCGCCCGACGCGTTGATCGTGCCGCCGTACACCACATCGCCCACGGTTTTGTCGACCGGCAAACTTTCGCCGGTGATGGGGGATTGATCCACGGCCGAGCGCCCTTCCACCACTTCGCCGTCCAGCGCGATCCGCTCACCCGGCTTGACCCGCACCAGGCTCCCGATGGCGACGTCGGCAGAGGGCATGTCGGTCCACGCGCCTTGCGCGTCCTGGACGGTGGCCACCTCGGGCGTGAGCGCCAGCAGGCCACGAATGGCGTTGCGGGCACGGTCGAGCGACTTGGCTTCGATCAGCTCGGCGATCGTAAACAGCACCATCACCATCGCCGCTTCGGGCCAATGGCCGATCAACACTGCACCGGTGACGGCAATCGCCATCAGGGCATTGATGTTGAGATTGAAGTGACGCAGCGCGATCCAGCCCTTCTTGTAGGTACTCAGGCCGCAAGTAAGGATCGCGATGGCCGCAAGCGCCATGACCATCCACGAATTGCCGCCCGTGGCCCAATACACGGTTTCGGAAGCGATCGCCGCCACCCCGGATACCGCCAGGCGCCAGATCGGCAGCGCGTGTCCGGCATGGTCGCCCGGATCGGCCTCACTGCCGACGATCTGCCCCGGCAGCCCGATATCGGCCAACGCAGCCTGAATGGCCGGTAACGCGTCGTCGACATGGTCGACGGCCAGGGTGCGACTGACCAGGTTGAAGTCCATGGCATGCACATCGGGGCGGCCGTTCAACTGCTTGCGGATGAGGCCTTCTTCGGTCGGGCAGTCCATGCCCGAGATGCGCAACACGGTGACCGTACCTACCGCTGTCGCGGCCAATGCTGCCGCGGCGGCCGAGACGTCGACCGGTGCGGCGGTGGCCGGCGCATGCTCATGCGCGCAGCAGGCGTCGGTGTGATCGTGCCCGTGGTCGTGCGCCTTGCTTTCGGCGTGGCCATGCGCGGGTCCCGGATGGGCGGCATGGTCGTGGCCGCAGGCGTCGCCATCATGAGGCGGATGAGCGTGCCCCTCGGCATGCGCGGGCTCGTCCGTGCCGGGTGCCGGGCGGCGGTCGTGATCGTGCGGGTCGGGGCGGGTGGCGGTGGGCATCGAAGAACCTTTTCAGTGCAAAGCGGTCTATTCGATTGGAAACCCTGAAGCTACTATAGAGTCAAGCAGTGCGGCGAATCGCGCGCGGCGTCCCCTTATCCGCGGCTGCGGCGCTCCTGAAACGCCATGCAGTGCCGCTTCATTACCCTACAGCACCCCGAGAACGCCTCAATGCCCTTCAACGCCCCCTACGGAGCCCGGTGATGACGATCAAGATCGGCGAATTGGCCACCCGCACTGAGTGCGGCGTGGGCACCATCCGCTTTTACGAGAAGGAAGGCTTGTTGCCTGAGCCGCTGCGCAGCGACGGCAACTTTCGCCTTTATGGCGAACCGCACATCGAACGCCTGCGCTTCATCCGCCATTGCCGCTCGCTGGATATGACGCTGGACGAAGTGCGCACGCTGCTGCATTTTCGCGATACGCCCGACGAAGGCTGCTCCGATATCAACACGTTGCTTGATACCCACATTCGCCAGGTCGACATGCGAATGGCCGAGCTCGTGCAGTTGAAGTCGCACCTGACCGCGCTGCGCGACATGTGCCCCGGCACCAGCAACGCCGGCGAATGCGGCATCCTGCAGGGCTTGAACGACTGCAGTTGCCATTGATCGGGTGCGGGCCAGGTTAACACCTGGCGCCTCGACGCCTCGCGCACCCGCAACTGGGCCGCTCCCTGGCGGCCTGTCAGCGTTTTACTTACGGCTGGGCGAGGCCAATTCGCCGATCATCTCGGGAATCGGGGAATTCGCCATACCGGCATCGTTGATGCGCGCGTAGGTGTCGCGCACGGCCGTGGCCGTAAGATGCGCCGCGCCCGCCTCTTCGGCCATCGTGGTGTAGTAGCCCATGTCCTTCAACGCATTGGCGACCGAAAAGCGGAAGCTCGAGCTGTCGCCATGTTCGATATAGGGGCGCAGGCGGCCCAGCACCACGCCGTCACCACCGCCTTTGGCGAGAATGTCCATGAAGACAGCGGGATCGATATCGGCGCGGCGTGCGCAGGCGGCCGCTTCGGCCAACACCGCCGAAAAGCCCAGCGAGACGTAGTTGTGCAGGAGTTTCATCCGATGCCCGGCACCCACGGGGCCGGCATGCGTGATGTTTTCGGCGTAGGTTTGCAGCAGCGGCAGGCAGGCGTCGTACAGCTCGGGCGCGCCGCCCACGATCAGATTGAGGCGTCCCTCGGCGGCTTCCTTGGGCGTACGCGTCATGGGCGCATCCAGAAACTGGCCGCCCGCGTTGCTCACCGCTTCGGCGATCTTGAGGGTGGACGACGGAATGGCGGTCGAGCAGTCGATCACGATCGTACCGGGCGTCAGGCCCTCCAGCACCCCGTCGGCGCGAAACAGCACATCTTCCACCTGGGGCGTACCGGTCACGCACAGAATCACCACATCCGTGTCGCGTGCGATGGCGGCGGCGCTATCGCTGCGTGTGGCGCCGGCGGCAACCAGATCGTCCACCGGCTGATTGCCGGGATGATCGAGCAAGGTGAGCGCATAGCCCCCCTTGACGATATTGGTGGCGATACCATGACCCATCATGCCGACACCGATGATGCCGACCGTCATTTTCTTATCCATCTCCAACTGTCTCCTGGCGGGGGTCAGCAGCCCTGCGCGCCGTATTGCGGCCGGGCGTGACGCCTGTTCGCACTTCAGGCGCGAATCGTGACCACAGTCTAGAGGCTAGCGGTGCCGCCGCGCAATGCGCCGTCGAGCACGAGTGGCATAATCATCCAGCTCAGCGGTCTTTTTTCGACACCATGTCCTCTCTTCCCGAACTCGGCAAATACCACGCGCGCCGGCTGCGCGACATCTACCGCTCGGCCGGCTGGCCCTGCCAGGATGCGGTCGAAGTCGACCTGCTCGCCGCCGGCATGGCCGAGCGCGTGCGCTGCGCAAACGGCTTCGAAACCCTGCGCGTCACCGATACCGGCGTGGCGCTCCTGGCGGCCACCACCGCCCGCAATCGCGCGGCATTCGACAGTCATGAAGCGTTGGTCGAGCGGGTGGCCCGCAACATGCGCCAGGCGGGTCGGCTGGTGTGGCGCGGCCTGAGTTTGCGCGCGCAGGTGCCGGGCGCCGAGCCCGACGGGCCGCCGGTATGGCACGTGGCCAAACCCGATGTGTTCTCGATCCGCAATACGTCAGTCGAAACGTACGTCGAGCCGATCGTGCACGAAATCAAGGTGCGGCGTGCCGACCTGCTGGGCGATCTGAAGCGCCCGGCCAAGCGTGCCGCCTATTGCGATATGGGCGAATGCTGGTATGTGCTGGGCACCGATGCGCGCGGGCGTTCGATCGGCGACCCCAGCGAAATCCCGGCGGAGTGCGGCGTGATGCTGATCGAAAACGACCGGCCGGTCGTGGCGCGTCAGGCACCCCGGCACAAGCGCACGACCTTGCCGTTCGGGGTCTGGATGGCGCTGGCGCGGGCCGCGCCCTGGTCGGACCCGGAAGCCGGCGCCCAATCGTTGCTGGGCGCACCGGGTTCGGGTGAAGAACACGACGGTGAGTGCGTGCGTGGCGGGGAAGATGCCCTGCCCGACGACCCGGCTACGCGCGCGCCTTGAGCGGCACGACGGTAGACGGCACGCCGGCCACGGCGGGAGCATCGCCAAGCGTCAACCGATCGCGTCCGCTTTGCTTGGACGCATACAGTGCGGCATCGGCCCGGTTGATCGTGGCCGACAAGGTTTCACCCGGCACACGGGTCGTGATGCCCACGCTCAAGGTGAGCTTCAGGCTCGTGTGATCGCTGATCGGTAACGCCAGATCGCGCACGACCGCCATCAAGCGTTCGCACACGGCACGCGGGCCGTCAGCGTCGCCGCCGTCGAACACGGCCAGAAATTCCTCACCGCCCCAGCGCCCGAACACGGCATCGTCCATCAGCTCGCTTTCCATCACGCGCGCCAATGCCGTCAACGCACGGTCGCCGGCCTCATGCCCGTAGCGATCGTTGATCGACTTGAAGTGGTCCACATCCAGCATGGCGAGCACGAACACCGGCGCCTCGCCCTCCACGCCTTTGCATTTCTCTTTCAACGCGGCCATCAATGCGCGCCGGTTGAGCAGCTCGGTCAGGGGATCGTGATTGGACGCGTCCGTTACGGCCTGATTGATGTCACGCATCAAGCCCTGATAGCGATCGGAGATGCTGACGACACGCGAGAGCCGGCGCAACTGACGATCGAAACGATCGGTGAGCGATAATTCACGCTGGCGCGCCATCGATTGAAAGGCGTCCGACAAGCTCGCGATCCGCTCGATGCGTTCGAGCTGGTCTTCCATGTGCGCGCGCAACTCGACCAGCGCATCGCGCAACGGATGTCCCACGTACTGCTCTTCAGCGAGCAACGCCTCCAACCGCTCGTCGAGTTCGCGCGTCTTCTTTTTCATGGCTGTCCGATCACCGCAAAGGGAAAGGTGCAATCTTCCTTGAACTCTTCGGCCAACTCGCCCACGCGCTCATTGCGCAAGTCGTAATACCAGTTGACCTTCACGTCGCGCCCATCTTCGAAAGCGCCTTCGAGCAGGTCGAAGATTTCCATCACGGCTTTGATCGTGCTGGTGTTCAGGTAAAGCAGTTCGAGCTCCAGCGTGAGCGGCTGCCGATGCGCGCTCAAGTATTCCTCGACCCAGGTAAATACCGGGCCGAACAGCTCGAACGAATTTTCAGGGTAGGAGTCGCCGCTCATGCGGACCACGCCGGCTGCGGCGTCGGTAGTGATGGTGGGCGTCGACTGCGTGCCTGGAATGTTCAGGTCGTTCATCATGTTTGGGGTATCTCGATTCTCAGATCACAACGCTCAGGCTGAAAAAACCGCGCGTGGCATCGTGTGCGCTCAGCGTGGGGTCCAGCATCGACGTCGCGCGGCGCGCGATATCGATCAGACCGAGACCGGCGCCGCTGACGGCGTCGGGTGCGCGAGGTTTGCGTAACTGTTCTTTGTAAAGCGCTTTGAGCTGGGGCTTGTCCATGGCGGACAACGCGCGGATCCGCTCGACCAGTCGCTCGCCATCGTCAAGCGCCACGATATTACCCGCAGACACGACATAATGGCCGGCCTCGTCGCGCGCAATGACCACCGTAGCCGCCGCGTCGCCGTCGGCATAACCGCGCTGCGTGGCATACGAACGAATGTTCTGCGTCATCTCGATATATACCGAGAACACGTCCATCGCTTCGGCCGGGCGCGCGGCTTCAACATTGAGGTAGTTCTTGAGCGCATTGCCCAACTCTTCGATCAGGCTGCGCGAAATCGGACCGTTGAAGCACAGCAAGGTGCCGCTTCGGTTGAAGCGCTCGCGCAGCGCGTATAAATCATTGGCATTCATAAGCCGGATATCCTGTCTGACTGCTTATTCGAAACGGAACGACAACATCGTAATGTCGTCGCGTTGCGGCAAATCGCCCTGGTATTCGGCCAGCACCTGAACGAACGCCGCGCCCTGCTGTTCGAGCGGCAAGCGCGCGTGCGCCTTGATCATGCTGGCAAAGCGCGACGTGCCGAAGCCGAAGCCATGCTCGCCGCCCGCCTGATCCAGGAAACCGTCGGTAGCGAGGTAGAACGTCCAATCGGGCCGCAACGCCACTTCCTGATTGGTGTAATCGCCCAGCCGCTTGTCGCCCAACGCGCGGCGTCCGCCGGTGAACTCTTCGACATCCACGCCATTGCTGGCAAAGAGCGACAACTTGGCGCCACTGAAAACGATCTTGCCGCCGCTGCGATCCACATATACCAGACCGGCATCCATGGCGGTGGCCAGGGTGCGCGGCAATTGGGCATCCTCGAGCATCGCGCGCATCGCCTGGTCCACGCGCACCAGCACCGCCGCGGGATCGCGCACACCGGCTTCCGCGATCGCCAGATCGACGGCGGCACGCGCCAGCATGGTCATCAGCGCACCCGGTACGCCGTGGCCCGCACAGTCGACCACGCCCAGAAGGCAATTGTCGCCATCGGCGCGAAACACGTAGAAATCGCCGCCCACCACATCGCGCGGCTGCCAGAGCACGAAATGATGCGCGCCCAGCGAATGCGTCATCTGGCGGTCGGGCAGGATGGCACGCTGGATCAGGCTGGCGTAATCGATCGAATCGCCGATCTTCTTGTGCGCCACCGCCATTTCGCGATTGGCCGCCGCCAGCTCGGTCGTGCGCGCCTGCACGCGGCTTTCGAGTTCGGCGGTGTGCGACCGCACCTTGTCGGCCATGACACCGAAGGCCCGGCTCAGGTCGCCGATTTCGTCCATGCCGCCCTGCGGCAGCTTGACGTCGTAGCGGCCGTCGGCGATCGCGCGGGCCGACTGCTGCAGGCGTCGCAGGGGCCGCAACACCAGCCGTTCGACGGCGTAGCCGAAGGCCAGGAGCAGCGCCATGATGACCAGAATCAACGCCAGGCCGGCCGACCAGAGCCAGCCGGTATCGATGATCCGGGCAGCATTGAGGTCGACCGCGGTCAGCACATACCATTTGAGTTCGGGGATATACGCCACCGACAGCAGTTGCCGCTTGCCCGCCAGGGTGACCCACTCCGACGGAACGGTATTGGCGTCGCTGCGGGCAGTTTGCATCGCCCGCTGCAAGGCGCCACGGCTGGCGTCATCGCTCATGAGCCCGAACACGCGCTGGGTTTCGCCGGTGTCGGTCGCACCCGAGTTGTAGGCGATGAGCGCCGCGTCGCGGTGCGCCTGAATGGCGCCGTTCTCGTTGACGATCATCGGTGTGACGCCGGCTTCGCCGCTGCGCACGAATTCGTCCAGAAAACGGTTCAGGTTCAGGCTCGCCCCGGCAAGCGCGACCGGCGTGGTGCCGTCGCGCACCACCACGTTGATCCAGACGCGCGTAATCTTCAGCGCGCGATCGGTGCTCACGTTGATGTTGTAGGGGTCGAGCGAGCGCAAGCTGCCGTAGAACCAGCCATCCGTAGGATTGGTGGCGTTCAGCGTATAGCGCGGTTCGAACGAGACCGGCTTGCTGTCGTCGTTGAAATAATAATTGCCGTCGGATTGGCGGGCGATGAAGTAGGCGTGATCGACGAAATCGCGCCGATAACCCTCCGCTTCGCGGAAAAACAGTTCGGCGGCCGTGGCATTGCCCGGATCACGCAGCCATTGCAGGGTCACTTCCGACTGTGCCATGCGGCGCGACAACGCCAGTTCCCGCGACAACGGAGCGAGAATTTTCTGGCGATTCAACTGCGTGAAATTGTTGGCATACGCCCGGCCGAAGTGCTCGCGCACCCCGTCGACGATGTTCCAGCCCACCAGACTGGCAGGCACCAAAGCCAGCAAACATGCAAGCACCAAAGCCAACAATGACTTGCTGCGCAACCCGAACTTCGCCATACCGATTCTTCCCCTGGGGTACCGCTTCTTGCAATGTCCCCCTCGGGCATTGGGATGGCGCCTTTCGCATCATCATCCAGCGTTTTGAGAATCATAGACACATTTGGTCTCTTTCGATAAGCGAAATAGCGTAACGGATGCCCCTCAAACTGCGCGATTTACCACATTTCAGAGTTCGAGCTTGTAACCCACCCCGTAGATCGACCGGATCAGGGTGGCATCGGCACGCACCGATTCGAGCTTGCGACGCAGGTTCTTGACGTGGGTGTCGACCGTGCGGTCAGTCACGATGCGGTTGTCGGGGTACAGGCCATCCATCAACTGATCGCGCGAGAGGATCTTGCCCTGCGACTGCCAGAGCGTGTGCAGCAGCCGAAACTCGACCGGCGTGAGGTTCAGCGGATGCTCGTCGAGCCAGGCCCCGTGGTACTGGCTATCGATGCGCAACGGACTGGGCTCATTGGGCGCGGCGGCATGATGACGCACGCGCCGGATGATTGCTTTCACGCGCGCCAGTACCTCGCGCGGGCTGAACGGTTTGCAGATGTAGTCGTCCGCGCCCATTTCCAGGCCGATCAGGCGGTCGATTTCATCGACCCGGGCCGTCACCATCACGATCGGCACGGCACTGGTCTGGCGGATCTCGCGGCACAACGTCAAGCCATCGCGGCCGGGCAGCATGAGGTCCAGCAGGATCAGTTCCGGCGCATCTTCGCGAAACGCGGTGATCACGTCATTGCCGTTGGCCACCCAGCGGGTGTCGAACCCGGCGGCATTGAGGTAGTCGGCCAGCAAAGCGGCGATCTTGGGTTCGTCTTCTGCGATGAGAATCATGATGTCGACTCGGTAGTGTCGGGAAAAATGGGATGCGAGGGCAGCGGCAGGCACACTTTCACCTGCAATCCGCCCAGGGGTGAGGCATGGGCAGTGATCGTGCCCTGATGACCTTCGACGATGCGCTGGCAGATGGCCAGGCCAAGGCCCGCGCCGCCGCTGGCCCGATTGCGCGAGCCTTCGACGCGGAACAGGCGGTCGAAAATGCGCAACAGTGATTCTTCGGGTACGGCCGGCGGCGTATCATCGAACGTGAGTACGGCGCGGCCTTCCGTCGTATCCACGGCCAGCGCAATGTGCAGCTCGCCGGGTGAGTGCGTGTAGCGCACGGTGTTTTCGAGCAGATTGGCAAAGAGCTGAGTCAGCCGCTTCTGATCGGCTTCGATCCAGACCGGCGTGGCAGGTGGCGTCCAGGACAGGGTGACGCCGTGGCTGGCCAGACGCTCGCTGAAGCCCTCGGTAATGGCCGTGACGAGTTCACCCAGATCCATTGGCGCCAGGTGATAGGTGAGCGCGCCCACGTCGGCCAGCGCCAATTCGTACAGATCGTCGATCAATGCGCTCAGGATCGCGACTTCGCTTTGCAGCGAGCTCAAGGCGCCGGCGTTCAGCGGACGAATGCCGTCCTGAAGCGCCTCGATTTCGCCGCGCATCACCGCCAGCGGCGTGCGCAACTCGTGGGAGATGTCGGCCAGCCACTCGCGGCGCAGGACTTCGTTGCGCTCGAGGCTATGGGCCAGCCGGTTGAAGTCGCGCGCCAGACGCCCGAGCTCGTCGGAGGACGTCACGCGCACACGGGTTTTGTAGTCGCCGGCCACCAGCGCCTGAGTGCCCGCCGCCAGGCGACGTACCGGCGCGAGAAAGATGCGGGCCAGCAGCACACTGACGACCATGGCCAGAATGACCGCCAGGCCGCCGATGATCCAGGTGGCCTGGATCTGCTGGATCTGAAAACGCTTATCGGCCTCGTCGGGCAACCGGTCGGGCAGCGGCGCAATCAGCCAGCCCACCCGCCGGCCGTCGACCGTGATCGGGTGGCGTGGCGCGTCCTTGGCCGGCGGAAAGGCGCCCGCGACCCAGGTGCCCACCGGATCGACCAACGTGAAGCGCGGCAGAATGGGCGGCGGGCGGCCCGGTTCCATAGGCAGAAGCGGGAAGTCGGGCTCGGCGCCGTCCCACGGCGGCGGTGGCGGCGGCCGGAAGCGTTCGCGCACGGTGCTGTCGCCCAGCCCGAAACTATCGCGCGGCAGCAAATCGCGCCAGAAACTCTCAGAGGTGGCGCGCACGGGCTCGCCCGGATGTGCCGCATGCGTGTGCCAGGTGCCGGTCCTCACGCCTTCGTTGGGCCCATGCCGATGAAAGCCGTAGCGGATGAAGCCGTCGGCGCTGGGAAATTGAACAGCGGCGTCGTTCTCCGCGTTATGGGCGGAAGCGTCAGCGGGCAGGTCGTCCCGGGCAGCCTCGGCAGAATTATCCGCAGCGCGCTCGGTGCTGGCGCGATCGGTGCCGGCGCGGTCGGCGCCCGGCCGCGGTGCTGCATCGTCCAGCCGCGTGTCGTCCGGGACGGCGCCCCCGTCGCTATCGCCGTCCTCGTCGCTATCCCGCGACCGCGACCGAAACGGCTCGAAGCCATCGCGATCGTCCAGCATGCCGAAATCGTCGCGCGGCGGCGGAACGGTCAGCATATGCACCCAGGCGTTGGGGTCGCGCCGCAGGCCTTCCCAGCTGTTGTCGCGGATATAGAACCGCGTGAGCGTGGACACCATGCGCTCGACGCGCCGGCCTTCGCGTTCGTTGACGTAGACCAGGAAGTCATGCTCGAAACGCCAGCGCAGCGCGGCACCCATGGCGAGCGTGACCACCATGCCAACGGCCAGCACCGCCAGGAAGAGCTTGAAAGTAATACCGGGTCTCATGACCCGGTATTGTCGCGGAAAGCCCGGGCGAGTCAATTACCGGCTGCGCCTCGTGGCACCGCAGCGGCGCCGGGCGTCGGCAGCACGGCATCGGCGCGCGGGTCGCGACTGCAGCCCGGCATCGGCGGCGGGGGGCTGAGCATGGCACCGAAACCGGGCGGCGGCGGCGCGGACATGCTGGGGTCGTCGTCGTCATCGTCGTCCCACAGCACGCGCTGCTGCGGGGTGAGCAAGGCGCGGATACGCTGGGCATCGCGCACTTGCATGAAGCGCATCTGCGACTCTGCCTGCGCCAGCGTATTGGCGGCCTGACGAGCGGCGCCTTCGTCGAAGGACTCGTCGTCGGCCATGGCGCTCAGGCTCAGTCCGGCATCGCGCGCGATGCGGGACTGGGTGCGCATGTCGGCGACCTGCTTGTGCATGATCTCGAACGCCGCGTCTTCCTGCTGCACCGAGAGCCCCAGGCGGGCGAATGAGGGCGGCAGCCCCCACGGATTGAAGGGCGGCGGACCGGCGAGCGGCCCGCGCGGCGGGGGTGGCGGCAACCCTGGGCGGCCGCCACCCGGCATGGGCACCGGCGCTTGCAGTGCGCCGGGCGACGGCGTGCCGGTTGCGGCGGTCGGTGCAGCGGGCGCGGCGCCCGCAGCCGGGGCGACTGCAGGGGCGGAAGCCGCCGCCGGCGCCACATCGGCGGCATGTGCGCTGCGCGGCGTCGTGAGTGCCGTACCGGCGCCGATCGCGGCGGCCGAAAGCGCCGCGACGGCACACAAGGTGGTGGTGCGTTGGGCAAAGCGGATCATGGCTCGCCTCCTTTTCAGACGTGCTTGGGGTGTGGCGAAATGGTAGTCAGCACGACCTGAAAAACAACGAAGGAAATGAGAAGAGTTCCCACGGGCTGATGCACTGCACGCCTCTTTATCCGCAATCGCAACGCGGGCAAGACGGCACGGCTGATGCGTGCGTGTTAAAAGTTCCCGCGTCCCCCCTACCGAATAGCGACCCCGTGTCAGCCATCATTTCCATCTCCAATTTGTCCAAGACGTACGCGTCGGGACACCAAGCCCTCAAAACCGTCAACCTGGATATCCGCAAAGGTGAAATTTTCGCCTTGCTCGGTCCCAACGGGGCCGGCAAAACCACGTTGATCAGCATCATCTGCGGCATCGTCAATCCGTCGACCGGCACCGTCACGGCCGACGGCCACGATATCGTGGCCGACTATCGCGCCGCGCGCGGCGCGATCGGCCTGGTGCCGCAGGAACTCACGACCGATGCGTTCGAAAGCGTGATGAGCACGATCAAGTTCAGCCGCGGCTTGTTCGGTAAGCCGCCCAATCCGGCCTATCTTGAAAAGATCCTGCGCGACCTTTCGTTGTGGGACAAGCGCGATGCCCGCATCATGACGCTCTCCGGCGGCATGAAACGGCGCGTGATGATCGCCAAGGCGTTGTCGCATGAACCGCGCATTCTGTTTCTCGACGAACCTACCGCAGGCGTGGATGTCGAATTACGTCACGACATGTGGAACATGGTGCGCGGCTTGCGCGAAAATGGCGTCACCATCATTCTCACCACCCACTACATCGAAGAGGCCGAAGAGATGGCCGATCGCATCGGGGTGATCCGCAAAGGCGAGATCATCCTGGTCGAGGACAAGCACACGCTCATGCGCAAGCTGGGCAAGAAGCAGCTCACCCTGTTTCTCAAGCAGCCGCTTGCCGCCATCCCTTCCGCACTTGCCAGCGCCAACCTGGAACTGGCCAACGATGGCCATGAGTTGATCTACACATTCGACAACGCCGAAGGCGAAAGCAGCGGCATCGGCACCCTACTCCAATCCCTCAACGCGCACGGCATCGCGTTTCGCGATCTGCAGTCGTCACAAAGTTCGCTGGAAGATATTTTCGTCGGTCTGCTCAAGGCATCATCATGAACGGCTACGCCATCCTCGCCATCTACAAATTCGAGCTCGCGCGCACGTGGCGCACGCTCATGCAGAGCATCGCGTCGCCCGTGATCTCGACCTCGCTTTACTTCGTCGTGTTCGGCTCGGCCATCGGTTCACGCATGGTCGAAATCGACGGCATCAGCTACGGCGCCTTCATCATTCCCGGCCTGATCATGCTGTCGCTGCTCACGGAGAGCATTTCGAACGCCTCGTTCGGCATCTATATGCCCAAGTATGCCGGCACGCTATATGAGGTGTTGTCGGCACCCTTGTCGTATATCGAGATCGTGATCGGCTATGTGGGTGCGGCTGCCACCAAATCGATCATCCTCGGCGTGTTGATCCTGATCACCGCGCGATGTTTCATCGATTTCAACATTGCACATCCCTTGTGGATGGTCACGTTTCTCGTGTTGACCGCCGTCACCTTCAGCCTCTTCGGTTTCATCATCGGCGTTTGGGCCGACGGGTTCGAAAAGCTGCAGATCATCCCGCTGATGATCGTCACGCCGCTGACCTTCCTGGGCGGCAGCTTCTACTCCATCAGCATGCTGCCGCCATTCTGGCAAAAGGTGACGCTGTTCAATCCCGTCGTCTATCTGATCAGCGGCTTTCGCTGGAGCTTTTATGGCGTCTCGGATGTGAGCGTCGAGATCAGCATTGCGATGACGTTTGCATTCATGCTGCTCTGCCTGCTCACCATCCGCTGGATCTTCAAGACGGGTTACCGCCTGAAGTCCTGACCGCATCGAATCCGGGGCCGCCGCGTGGCGGCCCTTTTTCCGACGCCGGCTCCAGCGCCTCAAGCGCCTGCTGGTTGGTTTCGATGCGCAGCAGGAACATGGCGATCACCATCAGCGCCAGTACCCCGACCACCATGCCCAGCACGCCGGTCAAGCCGAAGTTCTTGAAGAGCAAGACGACCATGTAAGGCGTGGCCATCGCGGCCGCGCGCCCACACATCCCTGAGATGCCGGTGCCGCGCAAGCGGTACCGGGTGGGAAAGAGCTCGGGAATATAGCCGTACATCCCCAACGTGACGATGGTGTACAGGCAGGTGATCAGCGAGAAACCCACCACCGTGATGGCGGTCACGTCACGCAAATGCGGATAGATCAGGCCCAGCACGATACCGGCCAGCGCAAACGCGATGATGCCAGTGCGGCGCCCGATCCGGTCACCCAGGAAGAAGCCGACCAGAGCGCCGCCCGGCGCACCGAACGCCATCAGCGTGGTGAAGCCCAACGACTTCACCACCGTAAGCCCCTGCCCCACGAAGAACGTGGGCAGCCAGGCCACAAAGCCGTAGATCGACACGTTGATCCCGATGCAGACGATCGATGCCACGATCGTGCGCGCCAGCATGCGACGCGAGAACAGCGCCGAGATCGGCGTCTTTTCCACGGCGACCTCACGCACGCTTTCAACCGGCGGCAATGTGCCGCGATGTGCGGCGACTTCCGTTTCGATATCCCGCAACGTGGCTTCGGCTTCGGCGTGGCGCCCCACCGATTCGAGCCAGCGCGGCGATTCGGGCATGCGCTTGCGCATCGCCCAGATGATGAGCGCCCCAACGCCTGCAATGCCGAACATCCAGCGCCAGCCCAGGTTGGGAATCACCACGTATCCCACGGCCGTGGCCAGCAGCAGACCCGAATTGATGATGAGGCCCAGCAGCGAAATCCAGCGCCCGCGATAGCGCGGCGGAATGAATTCGCCCAGCGTACCGGCGGCCACGACCAGCTCCGCGCCCAAGCCCACACCCATCAGAAACCGCAGAAAGATCAGCGTTTCCATGTTGGGTGCGAAGATCGCCAGCAGCGATGCCGCACCGAAGAGCGCAAGGTTCGTTTGATAAGAGTAACGCCGCCCGAAACGATCGCCCATGTAGCCGGCAAGTCCGGCACCGATCAGCATCCCGAAAAACGTGATCGAGATGAAGGTGGCGTTTGTCTCAAGCGTGGAAAAACCCTCGGCCAGCGTAGCCGCCAATACGCCGGCGGCCAGATACACGTCGAACGCGTCGAGCAACGCGCCCGCGCCGATGAAGAACAAGATCTTCCAATGAAAGCGGGCGATCGGCAGGCGGTCCAGGCGTGGGCCGGCATTCACCACTGACGGTGTCATATTTCAGTCTCCTCGTTATTTTTTTGGGTCGTACGATGCGACCGGATCGTCGCGTGCTGCATTGTTCTGGTGTCTCGGCGTTTACCGCTTGCACGGTCAAGTGTTTGCGCCGTTGGTTCAGGTGCGTCCAAACACACGGGCAATCGCGACGTCATGCCGCGAGTGGCGGTGGCGTGCGGGCATGCCAATCGGTCAGGCGCTGATATTGGTGGCCGAGCCGGAACAGCGCCGCCTCGCCGTTGAGCCGCCCCACCAGCTGAAATCCATTCGGCAGGCCGTTCCCGGTAAATCCCATCGGCAGCGCCAGTGCGGGCAAGCCGAGATAATTGATCGCGCGTGTCCAATACGACATGCCGCCAAAGTGCTGTTCGATCTCGAGTTCCGTGCCGCGGGTGGTGGCGGCAATGGTGGGTACGGCGTACGGCAGTACAGGCAGAAAGAGTGCGTCGGCCTGCGGAAGGTAAGCCGCCAGGAATTGCTGCAGCATCACAGGCCGCAACCGCAGGGCGTCGAGATAACGGGTGGCGGGATACAGCAACCCGCGCTCGATGCGCCGGCGCACTTGTGCGCCATACGCCTCGGGATACGACGCCAGTCCGGTCGCATGCAGCGAGGCGGCTTCGGCACCCAAGACGGCATTGGCCAAAAGCCCCAGTTCGGTCAGATCCGGCACGGGCACGCGTACCACTTGCGCACCGGCCCGCGCCAATGTTTCACTCGCCGCATTCAACAGCTGCAAGACCTCGTCCGATAGCGGATCGTTCTTGCCGAAGGCCGGCACGGCCACAACGAGATCGTGCACGGGCCGCTCGATGCCGGCAGCGTAATCCTGCGCCGGCTCACGGCAACATAGCGGATCGTTCTCGTCGGCACCCGCCGTTACCGTCAACAGCCGGGCGCAATCGCGCGCCGTCGTCGCCAGAAAGCCCACGCAATCCAGGCTTGGCGAAAGCGGCATCACGCCCGCCACCGACACCCGATGCTGCGTGGGTTTGATGCCTGTCACACCGCAGATTGCCGCCGGCAGGCGCACTGATCCGCCAGTGTCCGAACCGAGCGCAGCGGCCACCAGACGGGCAGCAACCGCTACCCCGCTGCCGCTGGACGACCCGCCCGACACATGATCCTGCGACCAAGGGTTGCGACCGTGGCCCAACTGCGCGTTGAACCCGGTGGGACTCATCGCAAACTCGGCCATGTGCAAGGCCCCGAGGTCGATGGCGCCGGCAGCATCCAGCCGCGCCAGCACGGTTGCCGTCTCAGAAGCGATGTGCCCGGCGCGCACGCGACTGCCGCACTCGCTGAGCTCCCCGGCACGGGCAAACATATCCTTGTGTGCGATCGGCATACCGGCAAGCGGCAATGCGGCGCCCCCGAGACGATCGACATCAGCGGCCGCCTGCATCGCCTGCGTTTCACGCAAGCGCACAAACGCGGTGCCGGTATAGCCTGCCGCAGCGGCAAGACGCGCACGCGTTGCGCGCATGGCCTCACCCGAGGATGCGATAGTGGGCGAAGCGACTGAGGCCGCTGGCGTCGTGTTTAACGATGGTGTACGGACGCCGCCGGCGTCCCCTGCTGCTTGCTCGACAACGCGATCGAATGGAACCGCCACGGTGTTCCAGTGAAGATCACGATGTGCCGCGTTGTGCACGGCGGCCATCACGCGGATCGCCCCGTCGACCGCCTCGTCGCGACTGGCCTCATTCAGAGGCGCGCCGGCCAGGGGTGGCAACCATTCGGCCAGTGCTTGCCTGCCCGCCGCCGGCAGCGCCTGCGGATTGCCGGCGGTGTGCTCCCGCGAAACTTCGTCTACGGCCTCGGTCACGATCTCTCCAAAAGTCGAGTGGCGATCGCTCACCCCTCGTCGGTGGTTTCCAGAACGGTTCGAATGGTGTGCGCATTTGTTCGTTATGGCACTTTGTATGGACAAATATACGCCTAAACGAAAACGGCAACAATGCATAAAATCAGCGGCAGTGGAACAAGGAATCGAGATGGCATCGAAGGGCATGATGGGGCTGGGCGTCGTCGCGGTCATTCTGGCCGTTGCCGCAGGCGGCGTGTATTGGTACATGAACGGCTCGGCCTCGCGAGATGCCGCGCGTGAGGCACAACTTGCCAGCATGCGTGCGCCACTGGTCGCAGCGCTCTCGCGCAGCGATCGCCCCGCGCCGCAGTTTCGCAACGAACGCATCGTGGGCGGCTATCTCTGCGGCGAGGTCGCCGGGGTGAACGAAGCCGGCGCCACCGGCGCGTTCGAGTCGTTTGCCGTCAGCCCGGCGGGTGTGGCCTACATGGCGGGCGGCGCCTCGGCCACCGCGCCCGCAGCAGCGGCCGAGGTGAAGGCGTACAACGTCAAGGCGCAGTACGTCGAGATCTGGGGCCGCACGAAAGCCGATTATCTGCGCACCGAAATTCTGGAGCCGCACTGCAAGAAGTGATGTTGGAAAGGCGTCCGCCCGCGTTGGCAGCGCGCACGATGAACGATCAGCCTTAACGCCCAGCCGCCGTCACACAGGTGCCCGAAATGCCCGATCCCTATTCGCTCGACCGCTTCGTCAACGCACAAGCCGATGTGTACGCCGAGGTCGTCGCTGAGCTCACCGCCGGCCGCAAACGCACGCATTGGATGTGGTTCATCTTTCCGCAGATTGCGGGATTGGGCCGCAGCGCCACCGCGCAGCATTTCGCCATCGGCTCGCTTGCCGAAGCGCGCGCCTATGCGGCGCATCCCGTGCTGGGCCCCCGGCTCATGCACTGCGCGGCGCTGGCGTTGAACGCACAAACGCGCGATGCGCATGCGTTGTTCGGCTCGCCAGACGACATGAAATTTCACTCGTCGATGACGCTGTTTGCATTGGCTGATCCGAGTGCGGCGGTCTATGAGGCGTGCCTTGCGCGCTACTTCAATGGCGAGCACGATCCGCGCACGCTTGAACGGGCACGAGAAACCTGAGGCCGCCTGGATCGGGCCCACGCGGTGGCCAACCGCACCGGATGACGGTTGGTTGCCCCCCTGCGGAGGCGCGATGTGGCCGTGAGTGCCGGACGACTACGCGGGCAGCGCCTGCGCCGTCGTGGATGGCACCGACGCTTCCGCCATGGCGGCCTGCGCAAGCGCCCCCACGCGACGCACGGCGCGCTCGATCTCCGGCGACACCGGTGTGGCGTAATTCAATCGCATGCAATTTCGGAATTTGCCGGTAGCCGAAAAGATGCTGCCCGCCGCGATCTGTATGCCTTCAGGCGTGAGCTGCCGGTTGAGCTTTTGCACATCGATCGCGGGATCGAGCACCACCCACAACATGAATCCGCCTTCCGGCCGGCTCATGCGTGTACCCGCCGGAAAGGCATCGGCCACCCAGTCCATCATCACGTCGCGATTGCGCTGATACTGCGTGCGCATGCGGCGTACGTGCGGGCCGTAATGACCACCGGCCACGAAGTCGGCGATCGCCATCTGTGCACCGGTCGCGGTGGTGCCGGTACCGATGTATTTGTGATGCAGCACCGTATCGAGATATCGACCCGGCGCGATCCAGCCGATGCGCAGTCCCGGCGCCAGCGTCTTCGAAAATGAACTGCACAGCAATACCCGGCCGTCATCATCGAGCGATTTGATGGTGCACGGCCGGGGATAGTGAAACGCCAGATCGCCATAGACGTCGTCTTCGATGATGGCGATGTCGTGCTGTTGCGCCAGCGTGAGCAATTGCCGTTTGTGTGCCTCGGGCATGATGTAGCCCAGCGGATTATTGCAATTGGGCGTCAATTGAATCGCCTTGATCGGCCATTTCTCCAGGGCCAACGCGAGCGCCGGAATGCTGATGCCGGTGAGCGGATCGGTGGGGATCTCGAGCGCCTGGATGCCATGGCCTTTGAGAATCTGCGTCACGCCATGAAAGCTGGGTGAGTCTACCGCCACCACATCGCCCGACGCACACACCGTGCGGATCGCGATGGCCAGGGCTTCATGGCAACCCGTCGTGACGATGATGTCGTCTGGCGACAGCCGGCAGCCGGAATCCACCATCAAACGCGCCACTTCTGCGCGCAATGCGGGCACCCCGTAAATCGAGTCGTAATACATGCCGCGCGCATCCGTACGCAGCGCCTGGCGCGCGATCGCCTTGCTCAGGGCGCGCAACGTGGGCGAGGTCACATCGGGCATGCCGCGCGCCAGTTGCACCACACCCTCCTGCGGCGCGGCCTTCACCATGTCCAGCACCTGGCCCCACTGCGATACGTCGACCGGACGTTGCGTACGCCGCCCCATTTCAGGTAAAGCCAGCGCCGGACGCGCCGCGCGAACGTAATACCCTGATTTGGCGCGCGGCACCGCCAAGCCTTCGTCTTCGAGCTGCCGGTATGCCTGCTGCACGGTGCTCAAGCTCACGCCATGCTCGGTGCTCAGCACGCGCACGGAAGGCAGCCGATCGCCCGGCAAATAAAGCCCGTTGCGAATGCGCTCGCCGAGCACGGCGGCCAATTCTCCATAACGCGTCATGACAGATCCCTCTCAGACCATACAGCAACCATACAGATCGAACGATAATCGACCATTCAGCGCAGTTTTTCGCGATCTGTATGGTTTTATTAACCGTTTTTTGAATCTGTACGATATTTGGTCGCAAGCGGATCATGCAAGCTCTTATTGGAGAGTTGACATGAACACCTGGCTTGGAAGTGTGCGCACCCGTCTGCAAATGGCGCGCACGCGCGCGCAATTATTGAATCTGACCGAAGAGCAATTGCGCGACGTCGGCCTCACGCGCCAACAAGCCTGGCAAGAGGCCAGCACGCCGCCGTGGCGCGGTGCGCCGAGCGGCGACGCCACGATGAACGGTCAGCGGTTGTCGATGTCAGCGCCGCCGGCAGTTGCCGGCAGACGCTGATACTGATGCGGCAGATGCTGAAGCAGATACAGTGCATCTGCTGACGCGAGCCGCTTTACTGCAGCACGATGTTGGCGTTTTTCACCAGGCTTTCGACAACGGGCTGTTCGTTCTTGATCTGCGTGCGCAGTTCATCGGCCGTGCCGCTACGCGGCGCGATACCCATATCCAGCAAACGCTTCTTGACCGTCTCATCCTGCAACGCAGCCGTGAGCGCAGCACTCAGTTTTTGCGTCACGGCAGGCGGTGTGCCCTTGGGTGCCACGAAGCTGAACCATGCGGTCATGTCGAATTTGGGATAGCCCTGCTCGGCCAGCGTGGGAATCTGCGCTTCGCTTTCGAGGCGTTGCGGACTGGTGATGGCAAACACATTCACCTTGCCGGCGTCGGCCTGCGGCATGCCCGTCGCGACCATATCGAAGAACAGATCGACGTCGCCGCCGATAAGTGCCGGCAATGCCTGGGTAGCGCCCTTGTACGGCACGTGCAGCAGATCGATGCCGGCTTGCGACTTGAAGAGTTCGCCCGCGAGGTGCGATGACGTGCCCGGGCCGAAGGTGGCAAACGTCAATTTGCCGGGATTCTTCTTGGCGAAATCGACCACATCCTTGGTGCTCTTGAACGGTTGCTTCGGGCTCGACAGCAACACCAGCGGACCGATGCCGACCATGCCGATGGGTTCGAAACCATCCGGGTCATACGGCAGTTCCTTGTACAGGAAGCGGTTGGTGACCAACGTGGAGTTGGTGGCCATCAGGATGGTATAGCCGTCGGGCTGCTCCTTGGCGACATAGGCGGCGCCGATTGACGTGCCGGCGCCGGCTTTATTTTCGACGATCATCGGCTGCGCCAGGGTCTTGGCCATTTGCTCGGCCAGGATGCGCGTGAGCGCATCGGTCGCCCCGCCCGCCGGGAACGGCGACACCACTTTGATAGGACGGCTCGGAAAGGTTTGCGCCTGAGCGGCGCCGACCAGCGACGCGCCGAGCAGCGACGCCCCGACCAAGGCTGTGGCGAGACGGCGATAAGAACTGCGAAACATGACTTCCCCTTGTTAGCTTGGGCGGTGTAACCTTGCGGTTAATTCCGCTGTACGAAATTTAGTCTTGTGCAGCAAAATTAACTATAGGAAGACGTGCGTCAAAATGCAACCTTTTTCGGATGACGTTCCGGCACGTCCCATCGCACGCCGCAAGCGTGGCGCGGCACCCAGCGACCCCGAACATGCGTCGGATTTCATCACTGCACTGGCGCGGGGGCTGGAGGTATTGCGATGTTTCAAGCCCGGCGTCGGCGCGCTGGGCAACCTCGAACTGGCCGCGCTCACCGCCCTGCCCAAGCCCACCATCAGCCGCATCACATTCACCCTCAAGACGCTCGGTTACCTGCGCTATGACGGCGATACCGGCAGGTATTCGCCCGGGTATGGGGTGCTGGCGCTCGGCTTCGGTGCATTGGCCGGTCTGGATATCAGGCATGTGGCGCGGCCGGCAATGGAGCAACTGGCTGCAGCCTGGGGCGGCGCTGTGGCGCTGGGGGTATTCGACCGCGATGCCATGACCTACCTCGAGGCCGTACACGGTTCGCCGCAGCTTTATCTTCGACTGCCCGTGGGGTATCGCGTGGATATGCGCAGTGCCATGGGTCGTGCCCATCTGGCGCAGTTGTCTGCCGCAGATCGCCACGCCCTGCTGGCGCAATTGGGCGCGCACGCGCCAGGACTCGACGTGGTCGACAGCGCGTGCCGCGATCTGGCGCTCACGGGCTGCTGCTTCGCGATCGGCGAATGGCAGTCGGATATCAATGCGGTGGCCATTCCGTTTGCCTCCCCCACGGGCGACGAGCGATTCGTCATCAGTTGCGGCGGCCCGGCAGCCCTGCTACCCGAAGCATTGCTGCGCGAGCAGATCGCGCCGGCATTGCGCACGGCGGTGGCGCAATTCGCTGCTTGAAGGGGCGCAGCGGTGAAACCAGAAGTGCTGTCGCGACGATAACGACGGCTCTTCCATGAAAGAGCGGTTGGCCGCCGGCGGTACCGAATGACGATACGGCGATCGAGACGAACGGCCGCCAGGTGTCACGACGGTCGACGCAGCATTGCCCCGAACCGCCGTATCACAGCGCCGGCGCCAAGATCCGTGTGTCGATCAGCCCCTGGATCGGGACGTAGATCTGTGCTTCGAGCTGCGCCTCAGATCAGCGCTTCGATCACGAAGGGACCGTTGTGCTTCAGTCCGGCTTCGAACGCCCGGATAAAGTCGCCGGTCGAATCGACGCTGACGGCTTCGACGCCCATGCCTTTGGAAAGCGCCACCCAATCCAGCGGCGGCGCATTCAGATCGAGCATGCGGCGCGCGTTGTGACCCGGTTCGGTCACGCCAACCTTGACCATCTCGCCGTGCAGCGTGGCATAGGTGCGATTGGCCAGAATCACCGTCAGGCAGTTCAAGCCCTCACGCGCCTGCGTCCACAACGCCTGCAGCGTATACATGCCGCTGCCGTCAGCCTGCAATGTCACCACCTTGCGATCCGGGCAAGCCACCGCCGCGCCGGTTGAGAGCGGCAGGCCGATCCCGATCGCGCCGCCGGTGAGTTGCAGCCAGTCGTGCGGAGCCGAGGCTTCGGCCAGCTGCGCGAATTCGCGGCCTTGCGTAATCGACTCATCGCAGACGATGGCATTGTCGGGCAAGAGGCGCGCGACGATGCGATTGATGGCCGGGCCGTCGAGTTTGCCGTCGGCAGGCAGCGGCGGCAGTTCGGCCACGCTTTGCAGGCGCGGGGCCGTGGCGGCAATACCCAACTCGTCGGCCAACCACGACAACGCGTGCACCAGATCCTGGTTCGGCGTGGCCAGCGTCACGACGTTGCCGGTCTCGGGCATGATGCGGCTGGGCTTGCCGGGATACGCGAAAAACGCCACGGGATCGGCTGCCCCCACCAGCACCAAATGCCGCACGTCCGACAACATCTTCAGCGCCAGATCGATGGGGTAAGGCAGCCGGCCCACAGGCGGGCGTGCGCCCCCACGCGACACCCGTTTGTTCGAGGTCTCGCTGATCAGCCGCACGCCCGTCGCCTGGGCAATACGCCCGGCGATCTCGAGCGCATCTTCGCGCAAGGCCGCGCCGCCCAGCATCAATGTGGTCGTTTCGCCGGACCGAATGGCAGCCGCCGCCGCGCGTACGCACTCGGCGGTCGTATGCGGGGCAACCGGCACCGCCGCCTGCACGGGCGCAGCTTGCGCCGCTGACAATTCGGTCCAGGCCGTATCGGCCGGCAGGATCAATGTCGCGATATTGCCCGGCGTCTGGCGTGCCGTGGCGATCGCTTCCGCGGCGTCACGGGCGATCGCGGTGGCATGCTCGCTGCGCTTGACCCAATGCGACATCGGCCGGGCGACGCCCTCGATGTCGCTGGTGAGCGGCGCATCGAAACCCACGTGATAGGTCGCATGGTCGCCCACGATATTGACCATCGGGGTGCGCGCGCGTTTGGCGTTGTGCAGATTGGCCAGCCCGTTGCCCAACCCGGGCCCCAGGTGCAGTAGCGTGGCAGCGGGCCGATCGGCCATGCGCGCGTAGCCATCGGCAGCGCCGGTCACCACGCCTTCGAACAGCCCCAGGATGCAGCGCAACCGCGGCTTGCGATCGAGCGCGGCAACAAAGTGCATTTCGGAGGTGCCGGGATTGGCAAAGCACACATCCACATCATTGGCGAGCAAGGTGTCGCACAGGCTGTCAGCGCCGTTCATGATCCGCATTCTCGTGAGTTGAAGACCGCAGCACTGTAGCGCACTCTTGCACATGACTGACAACCACTTGACTACAAATGGCCCCGCCGTTCCCACTACAATGCGTCGCGCGCTGGCCCCGAGCAGGGGCGCAGCAGAATCTTTCCTGTTGTTGTCCGATGACCTCCGCCTCACCCGTCTCCACTTCCCTCCCCGCCAGAACCCTGTGGTTGCCCATCCTGGCGTTGATCGGCTCGATGGCATCGCTTTGCATCGGCACGTCGTTCGGCAAGACCTTGTTCCCTGCCGTCGGCGCGCAGGGCACCACGGCCTACCGCATCACGGTCGCCGCGCTGATTCTGCTGGTGATCTGGCGACCCTGGCGCATGCCGCTCTCGCGCGGCGATGCCGGCCGCGTCGTCCTGTATGGCGTGACGCTCGCCTGCCTCAATCTGCTGTTTTATATGTCGTTGCGCACCTTGCCGCTGGGCATTGCGATCGCCCTCGAATTTACCGGGCCGCTTACCCTGGCCTTGCTGGCGTCGCGTCGCGCCCTGGATTTCGTGTGGATTGCGCTGGCACTGGGCGGATTGCTGTTGCTCATCCCGTCCGGGCAAAGCGTTCAGTCGCTCGATCCTGTTGGCGTGGCGTATGCCCTGGGTGCCGGCGTGTGCTGGGCGCTCTACATCATCTTCGGCAAGCGGGCGGGCCACATGCACGGCGGCCAGGCAACGTCGTTGGGCTTGACCGTAGCAGCGCTGGTGGCGCTGCCCTTCGGCGTAGCCGAGGCGGGCAGCGCACTCCTGACCCCCGCCCTGATCCTCAGCGGCGTCGCCGTCGGGGTGCTGTCCAGCGCCATCCCCTATTCGCTCGAAATGGTGGCGTTGCGACACTTGCCGCGCAAAACCTTCGGCGTATTGCTAAGCCTGGAGCCGGCGATGGGCGCACTGGCCGGCATGGTGGTGCTGCATGAGCAGCTCACGGCCTTGCAATGGGGGGCCATCGGCTGCATCGTCGCGGCCTCGGCCGGGTGCGCGGCCACGGCGCGCCGTAACGTGCCGTAGCAGATTTCAGGCGTGAAACTTGCTATTCAGCTGCACGTTATAAATGCTTGATTTCCCGCCGGTTTCCCAATGAGTCCTGACGATATCCTCCGCGACGACGTCGCGGCGCACCACGCTGCATTAGCGGATATGAGCGCCCACCGGGATGGCGTTTTCTTCGCCGCCGTTGAAAAAACCCGCATGCCCATGACCATCGTGGATGCGCGCCAGGCCGATTATCCGATCATCTTTTCCAACGACGCCTTCCTGGAGATGACGGGTTACAGCGAGCATGAGGTGCTCGGGCGCAATTGCCGTTTTCTGCAGGGCCCCGAAACCGACCGCCGCAGCGTACAGGTCATTCGGGCAGCACTGGCCGAGAACCGCGAAATGGCGATCGAGATTCTCAATTACCGCAAGGACGGCTCCACATTCTGGAATGCGCTATTCATTTCGCCCGTGTACGCGCCGTCGGGCGAACTGATTTACTTCTTCGCGTCGCAACTGGATGTGAGCCGACGGCGCGATGCCGAGGACGCCTTGCGCCAGGCACAGAAAATGGAAGCACTGGGCCAACTCACCGGCGGCATCGCTCACGACTTCAATAATCTGCTGCAGGTGATGGTGGGTCATCTCGATCTGATGGAGATGTCGCTCAAAGGGACGCGCAAGCCGTTCACCCCCGAACGCACGCAGCAGACCATCGATAGCGTCAAGCAGGCGGTGTCGAGGGCATCCACGCTCACGCAGCAGCTGCTCGCCTTTTCGCGCAAGCAGCGCCTGGATGGCCGCACGGTCAACCTGAATAGCGTGCTGGAGAAAATGTCGGATCTGATGCGGCGTACGGTGGGCCTGGAGGTGGATCTTGCCGTCACCCTCGAAAGCGACCTGCCCAACGCCAAGCTCGATCCCACGCAAATCGAAGTGGCGTTGCTCAATGTCTTGGCCAATTCGCGCGATGCACTCAATGGACGCGATGGGCGGCGGGTGCAGATCGCCACCGCCACGTGTGTCATCGACGACGCCAGCGATGGCATCAACGACCTGCGCCAGGGGCGCTACGTGCGGCTTTCCATCGTGGACAACGGCTCCGGCATCGATCCCGATATCATCGGCCGCGTGCTCGACCCCTTTTTCACGACGAAAGAAGAAGGCCAGGGCACCGGCCTGGGCCTGTCGATGGTGTACGGCTTTGCCAAGCAATCCGGCGGCACGGTTACGGTAGCTTCCGAACCGGACCTGGGCACGACGATCACACTGTACTTCCCGGTGGCGGAAGGTGCCATCGAGGCTGCGGCAGCGGCACCGCGCGCCATCGATCAACCCGGCGCGGAGACGGTATTGGTGGTGGACGATCGGCCCGAAGTGGCCGACCTCGCGCAAGCCATGCTCGAAGAAGCCGGATACACCGTGCACGTGTCATACAGCCCCAGCGATGCGCTGGCGAAAATGGCAGCATTGGGTGGGGTCGACCTGCTGTTTTCCGACGTGATCATGCCGGGCAATATGAACGGCGTGATGCTGGCGCGCGAGGCCATCAAACGGCATCCGGAAACCAAGGTGTTGTTGACCACAGGTTATGCCGACGAATCGATCGAACGCACCGACGCGGCGGGCGATCGCTTCGACGTCCTGCACAAGCCCTACCGCCAGACGGATCTGGCGCGCCGGGTGCGCATCGTCTTCGAAGGGCACACCGGCGTGTAGGTCAGGCGGCGGCTGCGGACTGCGCCGCCGGCTGTTCGGGAAATGTCAACGTGACGGTCGTGCCGCCCTCCGGCAAGGAGGAAGCCACCAGCGTACCGCCGTGCGCCTTGGCGATTTCGGCGCAGATGTACAGCCCCAGGCCGTGCCCCGTGCGGCGGCCGGTGTCCTCGCCATTGGATCTGAAGTAAGGCGTGAACAAGTTTCGCAGCACCTCCGGTGCGATCTGCGGGCCGGAATTCGACACCGACAACACGAAGGTTCCGTTACTGCATTCGACGCGAATGCCTACCGGCTCGTCGGGCGCGCCGTGCTGGATGGCATTGCCCAGCAGATTGGAGGCCAGTTGCGCCAGCCGCGCCTTATCGGCCACCACATGACCGCAATCGGCGATCTCGGCCACGATCTTGCGTTCGGGATTTGCATTGCGCAGTTCCTGAACGATGTTCTCGAGTTCGAAACGCAGATCGTGATGACGCTCCAACCGCACCGGAATCCCGCCGGTCAGCTGACCGCGCGCGAAGTCGAGCAGATCCTCGACGAGTTTGGACATCCGCAACGTGCTGGTTTCGACCATCTTCGCCAGGTTGTACGCCTTGGGCTCCATCTGCTTGCGCTGCAGCATCTCGACGGCGGCCAGCGTGGCATGCAACGGATTGCGCAAGTCGTGGCCCAGCATGCCGATGAAACGATCGCGTTGACGCGCCTCGTTGTTCTTGGCGGTCAGGGCATTGACGCCGTCTTCATGGCGCTGCTCCGCTTCGAGCTGCGCACCGATCAGATCGGCGAACACGCCCAATGCTTCCTGTGAAGCCGGGTTGGCTTCGCGCGTTGCCCGGCGATCGAGCCCGCACAGGGCGCCGAAAAAACTGCCGTCCTTGCGATGGATCGGAACGGCAAAGAAGTTGTTGAACCCCGGCGCCTTGAACGGGGCACCGCCCGAGGTGTCCTGCGGCTCCCACGCATAGATTGCCGCGCCTGTGGCGCGCACATGCGTGCTGATCGCGGTCACGGCATCGAGCTCGCCACTGCCCTCGAGCGCCACGGCGGCGCCATCGTGAATGGCGCATGCCGCCCACGCGGCACCGTCCCAGCGGGTGATGGTCACAAAGCGGATGCCCGTCAGGGTGCTGACCACCTTCAACAGGGCGGGAATGGCAGTAATGCGGTTGAGGATGCGCATCTCGCGCGCGAGCGGGGTCGTCATGCGTCGATCGTCTCGGAAATTGAATGGAATCGAACGTCGAGTGTAGTGCATTCGATCGCCGGTCCGGCGTGACGCCCGGGGCATTCAATTGCCTGCAAGGCACGAACGCTACACTGTGCGCCTGCTGCCAAAAGACCCGGAAAACGGCACGCGCGCAGCCACTACACCTATGACTTCATCTACACCCTCCACGCGTTGGGCCGCATTGGCCCTGGCCGTCGGTGGCTTTGGCATTGGCACCGGCGAATTCGCCATCATGGGCCTGCTGCCCGACGTAGCGGCAAATCTTCACGTCTCCGCCCCGGAGGTGGGGCATCTCATCAGCGCCTACGCCATCGGCGTCGTGGTGGGTGCGCCGTTGATTGCAGTGATTGCCGCCCGCTGGTCGCGCCGCGCGCTGCTCTTCGCCTTGATGACCCTGTTTGCCCTGGGCAACTTCGCCAGCGCACTCGCACCGGGTTACGACAGCCTGATGGCCTTCCGCTTCATTGCCGGCTTGCCCCACGGCGCGTATTTCGGCGTCGCCGCCCTGGTCGCGGCCTCGATGGTGGCGCCCAACAAGCGGGGGCAGGCGATCGGGCGCGTCATGCTCGGGCTTACTGTGGCGGCATTGATCGGCAATCCACTCGCGACGGGACTGGGGCAATGGCTGGGCTGGCGCTACGCGTTTGCCGCCGTCGGCGCCATCGCCGTCATCACGCTGCTCTTGCTGCATCGGTTTCTCCCTGCCGCCGCGGCCGGCGCATCGAGCAGTCCGCTCGCCGAGCTCGGCGCACTCAAGCGCGAACAAGTCTGGCTCACGTTGGGTATCGGCGCGGTCGGATTCGGTGGCTTGTTCGCGGTGTTCAGCTACATCGCCCCAACGTTGACCGAGGTGACCGGCTTGTCGACTCACGCCGTACCGATTGCCCTAGGCGTGTTTGGATTGGGCATGATTATCGGCAATATCGTCGGCGGCGCGCTGGCCGACCGTTCGCTCACGGCCACCATCGGCGGCGTGCTGGTGTGGAGCGTGCTGGTCTTGGCGCTCTTTCCGCTGATGGCCATCCAGCCCTGGTCCGCGTTCCTCAGCATTCTGCTGATCGGCACAGGCGTCGCGCTGGTACCGGCGCTGCAGATTCGCCTGATGGATGTGGCCGCCGATGCGCAAACGCTGGCGGCATCGCTCAACCACTCCGCTTTCAATATCGCCAACGCACTGGGCGCGTGGCTGGGCGGACGGGCCATCGAAGCCGGCTGGGGCTGGACATCCACGGGATACATCGGTGCCGCATTGGCCGCGGGCGGCTTTGTCTTGTTTCTGGTGTCGTTGCTGCGCAACCGGCGGGCCCTCTCGCACGCGCCGGCCTGAACGTCAGGCGCGGTGACAGGCATCGGGCTTGCTCGCTCGAGGTGCTCTGACTTTCAAGCATGGAACCCGCATGAAACCCTACGTGATTTGCCACATGATGTCGGCACTCGACGGCCGCAGCCTGACCGACAACTGGGATCGCCCGTTCAAGAAGGCCGCCGGGGAGCTGTATGAAAGCACCGCCCGCGACTTCAAGGGCAATGCCTGGATCTGCGGCCGCGTGACGATGCAGGAAATCGCTCACGGCGACGACTATCCGAAGGGCTTGGCCAAAGCGCCGATCCCGCGCACCGACCATTTTGCCGTGCGTGGCGCCGATCAGTATGCGGTGTCGATCGATCCGCACGGCAAGGTCGCCTGGAAGAAGAACACCGCACTCGATTCGCATGTCGTCGAGGTATTGACCGAGGGCGTGCCGGATGACTATCTGGCCTACCTGCAGTCGATCGAAGTGTCCTACATCTTCGGCGGCAAAACCGAGATCGACCTGGCGCACGTGCTCGACGTGCTGCAGCGCGAATTGGGTACCGAACGGGTGATCGTCGAGGGCGGCCCAAACGTGAGCGGCGCATTCGTCAATGCGGGTCTGGTCGATGAGGTAAGCGTACTGATCCTGCCCTTGGTCGACGGCCGCAGCGATCATCCGGGATCGTTCGAGATCCCCATGCCCGCCTGGAAGAAGCCGTCTTATCTCACGCTCACCTCGGCCGAGCCGCAAGCCGATGGCGCGGTGTGGCTGCGTTATCGCGTAAGCGAAACGCAACATGCGCCGGTGCCGTAACGTCATCGACCGCCGACGCCTTGACGTAGCGTAGAAGACTGCTTTTCTCACCTCGCACGCAGTAGACTGAGCGCATGCCTCCCGATCGCGATTCCCTGTTCGACGATGCCACTGCCGGCCCCAACCGCCGCCAGCGGCAGGCACGCGCGGCGCTGTACGCTGCGCTCGTCGCCATCTCGATCTGGACGTTGCGCGATTTCATCCCCGCCCTGATCTGGACCGGCGTCATTGCGATCGCATTGTGGCCCCTGCTGCATCGCCTTGAGCGTCAGCCACACTTGGCGCAGCGGCGCGCCCTCCTCGCGGCGCTGATGGCAGTTGGCGTGGGCGTGGTATTGGCCATACCGTTCCTGCTGGTCGCCATGCAAGCCGCGGCCGAGGCCCGCGAATTGTCGCACTGGGTGCATCGGGTGATGGCGGAAGGCTTTCCGGCGCCCGATCTATTGCAGCGCCTACCCTGGGGCGGCGAACAGGCAGTTGCCTGGTGGCAGAATAATCTGACCGGTCCACTGGCCGATTCGCCGGTCACGCAAAGCCTGCGGGGCGTCTCGTTCCTGGCGGCCACCCGCAGCATCGGCGGTCATGTCGTGCACGGGTTGCTGATCGTGAGCTTCATGTTGCTCACGTTGTTCTTCGTGTTTCGCAGCGGTGCACGACTGGGCCAGCAATTGCTGGACGCCAGCGGCCGCGTGTTCGGCGCGGCCGGCACCAGCCTCCTGCGCCGGATGGCCGATGCCGTGCGCGGCACGGTGGCGGGCCTGGTGTTGGTGGGCCTGGGTGAAGGCGTGCTGCTCGGTATCGCGTATGTTTTTGCAGGGGTGCCGCACGGCGCCCTGCTCGGACTGGTGACGGCGATCGCCGCAATGCTGCCGTTCTGCGCACCGCTCGTCTTCTCCGCAGTGGCGCTCTGGCTGTTCGGTTCGGGCGCCACGGTCGCCGCCATCGCGGTGTTTGCCGTGGGCTGTGCGGTCGTCTTCATCGCCGAGCATTTCGTGCGGCCGATGTTGATCGGCAGCACCACTCGACTGCCCTTTCTGCTGGTCCTCTTCGGCATCCTGGGTGGCGCCAAAACGTTCGGCCTGGTGGGGCTTTTCATCGGCCCGGCGCTCATGACCGTACTCGTGGTGCTGTGGGCCGCGTGGGCCGAGCCCGCTGCCGCCGAGCGCGCATAAACCCGCGCCAATGCACCAATAAAGAAATATCGCTTGCAATTAGATCGCGCACGACCTAATATGCGGTCATGTCTTCACGTAAACCTTCCGCCACGCCACCGCAGCTGTTGCTGGATAACCAGCTCTGCTTCGCGCTGCACTCGACCACGCTGGCGATGACGAAAGTCTATCGCGGGTTGTTGACCGATCTTGGGCTGACCTATCCGCAGTACCTGGTCATGTTGGTATTGTGGGAAGGCGACGGATTGACGGTATCGGAGATCGGCGCCAGGCTGTTTCTGGATTCGGCCACCCTCACTCCGCTGTTGAAGCGGCTTGAAACCGCCGGGCATCTTGTTCGAGCCCGGTCGGCCGAAGATGAGCGCCAGGTGATCGTATCGTTGACGCCGGGCGGCAAGCGGTTGCGCCAAAAGGCAGAATCGATCCCGGAAGGTGTGCAGTGCGCGGCAAGTTGTTCAACGGCCGAATTGGTCGAGATCACCGCGCAGTTGACCGCCTTGCGCGCCCGTCTGGCCGCCGCATTATGAGTTTTTTTACCGTTTCAGCGACATGGCGTCGGCCGACCGTGCGTCCTCGATTCCATCACGCGTTTCTTCAACCGCTTTAAATCGTGCGCGATTAAATCGCACAATACTCAAAGAGCCGTTTTGGCTTTCTTAACAAAAGGCCGCGTTGGCCCACTTCAGGAGCATCATCCATGTCTATCGAAAAAGTTGCCTACCGTGCCACCGCCACTGCAACCGGCGGCCGCGATGGCCGTGCCACCTCCAGCGACAAGAATCTGGACGTCAAGCTGACGACGCCGAAAGAACTCGGTGGGGCCGGCGGCGAAGGCACCAACCCGGAGCAACTGTTTGCGGCAGGCTATTCGGCATGCTTTCTGGGCGCGCTGAAGTTCGTGGCGGGCAAAGAGAAAGTCACGTTGCCCGCGGATGTGTCGATCACCGGCGTTGTGGGCATCGGCCCCATACCCACGGGGTTCGGCATCGAAGCCGAACTGAAGATCTCGTTGCCCGGCATGGACCGTGCTCAAGCGCAGGCGTTGGTCGATCGCGCCCACGTGGTGTGCCCGTACTCGAATGCCACGCAAGGCAACATCGACGTCACGCTGACCTTGGTATGAACGCGTTCACGCGCGGCGCTCGATAGTCGCAGCGCGTGAACCGGCGTCCGGGCCTGCGCCCGGACGCGCCGCCAGCGCCTACAATCACGCTGTGCTCACCTTCGCCCCCCTCATTTTCGTCGTCATCTGGTCGACCGGCTTCATTGCCGCCCGCGCCGCAGCACCCTATGCCGATCCCAATCTTTTTCTGATCTTCCGCTTCGCACTTACCGCGGTGTGCTTTGCCGTGCTCGCGCGCCGCATTCCGTGGCCCACCGGTCGACAAGCCCTGCTGCACGCGGTCGCCGGCATGCTGATGAACGGCCTGTATCTCAGCGGCGCATGGTGGTCGATCGCCCACGGGGTGGCGGCCGGCGTTATGGCATTGCTGGGTGCATTGCAACCGCTGCTCACCGCGCTCGTCGCCGTGATCTGGTTGCGCACCCGGCTGAGCTTTCGCACCTGGATCGGTCTGGCGATCGGTATCGCAGGGGTTGCCCTCGTGATCATTCCCAAGCTCGCCGCCACCGGATTGGGCGAACTGGCACCTTGGCCGGTTGCCGTGGCCGTGGGCAGCATCTTTGCGCTCACGGCCGGCACGATGATTCAGAAGTCGTCCATCTCGGGGGGTGACCTGCGCAGCGCAGGCGCCATTCAGAATGGTGCCGCCGCCTTGGTCGCATTGGTGCTCTTCAGCGCGGTGGGCACCTGGCACTGGGAAAGTCATCCTGCCGTGTGGGCATCGCTGGCATGGTCGGTGGGTGTGCTCTCGCTCGGCGGCGCCACCCTGCTGATCTGGATGGTGCGCCACGGCGAGGCCACGCGCACCACGTCGCTCATGCTGCTGGTGCCACCGCTGGCTGCGATCGAAGCGTATTTCCTCTTTGGCGAAACGCTGACGCCTCTGCAGATCGCGGGCTTTGTGCTGGCCATCGGCGGCGTCGTGCTCGCCCGCCGCGCCTAGACCTCCAAGCGCCGGCGGCCGCCTAGATAAACGCCAGGCGCTTGTCCGAGAATCCCTTCAGGTTCGGAAACACGGTCTCGAGATCGCTGGCCGATGCGCCAAACCAGGCGCCCAGCGTACTGGCCAGTTGCTCGACCGACGTGGACGGCAGCATGCGGCCATGGTCGACGAAGCCCGGACCCTCGATGTTCAGCTCGGGATGCTCGCCATAGAAGCGCCCGCCGCGTACCGCGCCCCCCATGATAAAGTGATGCCCGCCCCAGCCATGATCCGAGCCGTTGCCATTGGACGTGATGGTGCGGCCAAACTCGGAAGCGGTGAAAGTGGTGACCTGATCGGCGACGCCGAGCGTGCCGAGCGACCCTTGAAACACCGCCATTGCATCGCCCAGCTCTTGCAGCAACGCCGGATGAATGGTGCGCAGGCCATCATGGTTGTCGTAACCGTTTTGCGACACGAAGAACACTTGCCGCTTCACGCTCAGCTTGTCGCGCGCGGCGATCATGCGGGCCACGATCTCAAGCTGGCGCGCCAGCGGCGATTCGAAGGCACCCGGCGCTTTCACGCCGTCCAGCGCCGCGCTGAGTTGGGTGTCCGCCTTGATCGATCGCGTGACCGTCTGCGCAAGCTGATGCTCCAGCAGGTGCGTGCGCGACGCCGTCGTCAACTCGCGCAGCAGCGCCGTGCATTCGGGCGAGCCGTACAGATCGCGGCCCAGCAACTCGATCCGGGTGGACCCTTGCGGCGTGACGCGATAGGCGCCCACGTGGCGGCCGGCCAGCAATTGCGTGCTGCCCCCGGCCGTCACGGCAGTGAATGTGCTCGCGCCATTATTTGCGGCGAACAAGTCGGACAGCCGTCCGCCCCACCCCGTGGCCGAGCCTTCCTGCGCCAGCGCCTGCCAATAGGCTTGCTGGTCGTTGTGCGAAAAAAGCTTCGGGGGCAACGGCACGCTCGCCGCAATGTATTGCGCCTTGGTCGTGGGCTGGATCAACGGTCCGGTGTTCAATTGCACCGCCAGCTGACCGGCGTCGAACAAAGGTTTGAGTGCCGCCAGCGACGGCGCCAGCGCGTACTCGCCGCTGGCGTGGGGGGTTTTGGGGCGCAACGCCGTGCCCGCCAGCGCATCGCGTGCCAGACCGATGTCGGTACGCAGGGCGGCATACCGTGCGAAGCGGTCGGCGTCGTACGGAATCAGCGTGTTGTAAGGGTCATTGCCACCATACAAAAACACGCACACGATGGCCTTGTAGTCGGACGCGGACTGCGCGGCCGCTTCGCTCATCGCGCTCAGGTTGAGCGCCAGCGGCGCGGCCACGCCAGTCAGGCCCAGCGCGGTGGCTTGCTTCAGAAACGTGCGGCGGGATCGGCGATGCATCGTTCGTCTCCCTATTTTTGAATCAGATATTCAGGCGCAGCGGCGACCAACGTGATCGCTGCCCGCACCCGATCCTGCGGGCGCGCAGCAGGGATAGTCCCCACGGCCTGCTTGATGGCGGCAGCCGTGGCCGGCGTAAAGGCGTCGCCGGCGAGCAGCAACACCACGCGATCGACCAGCGCGCTCACATCGCCGGCGATCGCTACTTCGCGCGCATACGTGGTCTGCACATCCTCCCAACCGCGGTCCACATAGATCCCCACGAAATTGAGATAACCCGCAACGCTGGTTTCGTCCGTGATCTGCAGTTCCGGTGCCACCAGTCCGCGCTCGGCAAGCGGGCTGGCCGGCGGCGCGAAGGTAGGTCGAAAGAAGTTGAATACCGAGGGCGCGCGCATCGGACTCTGGGCCAGCCGCACCGTGGGATCGCTGGTGTCGGGCATCTCCCACTGTCCGTTCTTCGACGTGGCCTCGAACGCCCGCGCCCACGCGGCAAAACGCACGATGGGCTCGCGCACCTTGCCCCAGGTGGGCGATTGCAGATCGGGTTGACGCGCGTCGTCGTCAAGCAAAATCGCACGGATCACGGCACGCATGCTGCCGCGCACACCATGCCCCTCGTTGGCGAAAACGGCCGCCACCCGCGCCACGTACTCGGGACGCGGATTGCTCGTGACCAGACGTTGAATGAGTTGCCGGCTGATGAACGGGCCCACGTTGGGATGATTGCTCAACACATCCAGCGCGCGCGTCAGCGATTCCTGCCCGCCGGTACCCGCCGGAATGACCGTGCCTAGAAACCGCTTTTCGCTCATGTCGTGGTTCGCCGGCGTCAAGGCCATCGGGCGCGTGTGAAACCACACATCGGTCTCGGCGCCGTTGAGGTCCCAGCCGGTGAACACTTTCGCCAGCCCTTCGACGTCGGCGTTCGAATAGGTCTCGACGGGTTTGCCGTTGCGCAGTTCGGGCGTGCCGTCGGGCTTGAGCTTGTACAACCCGATCGTGAACAACTGCATGATTTCGCGCGCATAATTCTCATCCGGACGGCGACCGGTTTTGGGGTCTGCGCGCCGATTGCCGCGAAAGGTGAGCATCGACGCCATCGAAAGATTGCGCGACACGCCTTCGAGCAGCTCGCGAAACGTGCCGAAGGCGTTCGCCGCCAATACATCCATGAATGACGCCGCGCCGAACAACGGCCACGAAGCGGTAATGGACGCAACATTGACGACGAAGATCTCGGACAGTGCAAAGGCGACCCGTACCCGCACGGCATCGTCCGACGCAATCATCGCGCGCCATAAGGTTGCCTCGAGGGGCGCATTCACCCCATTGCCCTTGAACGCCTCGGTGTTCTTTTTCATCGACACCAGCCAGTCCACGTGCGTTTGCGAGCGTGGCATATCGAACTGGCGGTCGAGCCATGGCGCGTAGCCCTGCGCCACCACGGCGTCGAGGGTGGCGGGCGTGGGGCCGAAGGTGGCCTGCGCCAGGAAGCGCGAGGCCTGACCGGGAGTGGGCAGGGGTGAGGTCATGGCCTTCCAGCATAGCCGCGATCACGGGGCGAACCCCTCATGCATTGGCCGCAGCACTCATCCTTTAGTCGCCCCCTTTGTGCATCGGATGATGGAATCCGGGCGCCACCGGGCGCGCAGCGCGGCGGTTTCCCTCGGGCGGAGCGTCAACCCACTCGGCACACGGCATCACACACCGACACACACATAAACGTGGCGCGCCGCCCCGGATCGCCGGCCGGACGCGAGATAAACCGGCATGTTTGTCCATACGAGCGGATACTGTACGGCTCTGCCTCTTCTCAGCGCGGTCAACCCTGCGCTGTCCCCCGGATGCCCGGCTATGACATCAAGCACGAAAGCATTGCCGTTGCGGGCGTAGACAACCTCACCATTCGCTCATTGCGCGACCGACAGCAATACGCCGATCCCGACGGTGACGCCGAGCGCATGGGAATTTCTTCTGCGTTCTGGCCCTTGTTCGGTTTGCCCTGGCCCTCGGGCGCGCATCTGGCCGCCCGCCTGGCCGTGCGCCCGGTGCTGGCAGCCGAACGCATCCTGGAAATCGGTTGCGGTCTGGCATTGGCCAGCCTGGTTGCCCATCGCCGTGGTGCCGACATCACGGCCAGCGACTGTCATCCCCTGGCGAGCCGCTTTCTGCAGGAAAACCTGCGGCTGAATGCGCTGCCGCCGATGAAGTATCGACACGGTCGCTGGCGCGCGGAGAGCCCGGCCGGCATGCCCGATCTGCCGGTCGACGTCACGGCCTGGGCATTGCCGCTGACCGGGGTGTTCGATCTGATCATCGGCAGCGATCTGCTTTACGAACGCGACGCCGATGCGACGTTGGCTGCGTTCATCGCGGTGCACAGCACGCCGTCGGCCGAAATCTGGATCGTCGATCCCAACCGCGGCAACCGCGCCGCCTTCAGCCGGCAAATGGCGGCCGGCGGGTTCGGCCTGCGCGAAGAGAATCTCGATCGGCCTGCCGCGCCCGACCTGCCGGCATACAAAGGCCGGCTGCTGGTGTACCAGCGCCGGCCGGTGTAAGACTGCCGCGCGGGCGGCATCAAGCAAGGCGCCTTGTATGCGTCGAAGATCTCCCGATCAGGCGCCGGCGAAGGCCAGGCCCAGCGGCCGGGATTCCTGGTGCATGACCTCGCCGCGATAGCCGTGATGATCGGCGGCAAGCTTGAACACCGCCACCGCAGCACGCAGTTGCTCGGCTTGCTGCTCCAGCGACGCCGCCGAGGCGGCGGCTTCTTCCACCAACGCGGCATTTTGCTGCGTGACCGAATCCATTTGCGAGACGGCCTGATTCACTTGCTGGATGCCGGCCGACTGCTCGGCGGAAGCTGCCGAGATCTCGGCGATGATATCGGCCACACGCTTCACCGAAACCACGATTTCCTGCATCGTGGCGCCGGCGCCCTCGACCTGATTCGATCCCAGCGATACCGTGGTTGCCGATTCGTCGATCAACGTCTTGATTTCCTTGGCGGCCTGAGCACTGCGCTGCGCCAGCGAGCGCACTTCGGTTGCCACCACGGCGAAACCCTTGCCCTGTTCGCCGGCACGGGCCGCTTCCACCGCGGCGTTCAGCGCCAGGATATTGGTCTGAAAAGCGATACCGTCGATCACGCTCACGATCTCGGCAATGCGATTCGAACTTTGCGAAATCGCGCGCATCGTGCCCACGACCTGCCCCACCACTTCACCGCCGCGCTGCGCCACGCGCGACGCATCCACGGCCAGCGCACTGGCTTCACGTGAACTGTCGGCATTGAGCTTTACCGTGGCCGCCAGCTGTTCCATGCTGGCCGCCGTTTCTTCCAGCGATGCCGCCTGTTCTTCGGTACGCGACGACAGGTCGGTGTTGCCGGCGGAGATCTCACGCGAGCCGGTATGGATCTCGTACACGCCACCGCGCACGGCCGTGACGGTGTGCGTCAAGCCGCTTTGCATACGCAACACGGCGCTGAACAAGCGCCCGATTTCGTTGGTCGAGCGTTGCTGGATACGCTGCGTCAGGTCGCCTGCGGCAATGTTGTCGAACAACCGCGCCGCTTCGGTCAACGGGCGAAACACCGCCCGCGCGAACACCATGTACAACCCCACCAGCAACGCCAGCATCACTGCCATGATCACGGCCAGGGCCTTGATGGCCAGGCTGATGGTGTCGGAGGTGTCGTGCGCGATGGCCTGCCCCACACGGTCGGTGTAGTCGGTGTATTTGCCGATCGCCTGCGTAAATTTGCTGCCCAGCGGCACGAGCTTCTCGTTATTGATCCGGCCCGCAGCCTCGTTGTCGCCCGCCTGCACGGCCGCCACGATCGGCTCGAACGCTTGCGTGCGATATACCTCGTAGGCCGACAGCATCTCGTCGAACAGCGGCTTGCCCTCAGCGTCCAGATCGGGATTGGCTTTGAGGGCGGCAACGGTTTGATTGGCCTTGACCACATAAGGCGGGATGCGCTTGGCGGCAGCCTCGGCCCCGGCGCGATTGTTGGCGGTGAGTTCGGTAACGGCACTCAGCAAGGCCAGGCGCGCGCGCAGCAGATCGGCTGCGATGCTGTTGGCTGCGCCGGTACGCATCAGATTGTTTTGCAGCAGCAGCTCGATCGAATGGCGGTTGCCGTCCAGAAGCTTGTAGCCGGCGGCACCGATCAACAGCACGATGGCGAAGAACGCGACCAGCGCGGCCGTCAGAATGGTGCGAATACTCAGATTTTTAAACATGACCCTCTCAGCAAATCCGTATTCCCCACGGCCCGCACACGATGCACGGCAGCCTGGAACACATGACGCGCGCGCCCCGAATGCGCAAGCACCGCGTAAGGAATTAACGGAAGAGAATCGTCAGACTTAATGTAACTTTGAAAATAAAAGTTACATCCGTAGTGTGGACGCCTGCTTGTCCATTGTCTGGTCGAACGATCGTCGCACTCGAAATGATCGATCGATCGTTCGAATGTTGGGCGCCGCGTTGCGCCTCGGATCCCGATCAGGATCTGACCGCCTGGCTTCGGCCATTTTTGGCCGGCTGACCGTCACTGGACCATTCACTCGTTTGCCGCCTCCATTCATGCTTGGCCGGAATCGTCCTGTTTTCAAGCCGATCGTCCCGGTCGCTGAGGGGTCAAGCCTCAGTATCGGCCTCCGGGCTCACGGGCAGTGCACGTTTGTGCGCCGTCGCGCGATAAGTGCGCACAATCGTTTCCGCCGCCGTGGGCGACACATCCAGACCTTCGAGAAAATCATCCAGGGTGTCGTAGGGCATGCCGAAGGCATCTTCGTCGGCCCGTTGCGGCGAAAGCGACTCCAGATCCGCCGTGGGCACCTTGTCGATCAAGGCGAGCGGCGCGCCCAGATGCCGAGCCAGCGCACGGACGCGACGTTTGGTCAGCCCGGTCAACGGCGTCACATCGGCCGCCCCGTCGCCATACTTGGTGAAAAACCCCATCAGCGCTTCGGCGGCATGATCGGTGCCGATCACCAGTGCACCATGCGCGCCGGCAATCGCATATTGAGCGATCATCCGCTGACGCGCCTTCACATTGCCGATCACGAAGTCCTGGTGCGCGTCGTCGCGATACACCGTGTCGGCGCTCAGCGCATGGCGCAGGGCATCGGTGGCGGGTTTGATATCCACGGTGATCGCGCGATCGGGTGCCACGAAGCGCATGGCCAACTGCGCATCGTCTTCATCCTGCTGCATGCCATAGGGCAGGCGCATCGCATAAAACGTCGCGTCGTACCCGGTCGCGCGCAGGCGCTCGACGGCAAGCTGCGCCAGTCTTCCGGCCGTCGATGAATCCACTCCCCCGCTGATGCCGAGCACATAGCCTCGCAACCCGGTGCGCTTGAGATAGTCGGCCAGAAACACCACGCGGCGCTCGATGTCGTGAGCGGCATCGAAGGTCGCCGGCACCCCAAGCGCCGCAATGATCTCGGCTTGCGCCGAAGGTTCGGATGAAGCCGTCGAGCCCGCAACGGTCTGCGGTGCAAGCAAGGGGATGATGGGAGAAGTCATGGCGCTCTCATTCTTAAGCAGGATCGGCATGCGGCGCAGGCGCACGTAAGGGTGACGTAAGCCCGCAAGCCCAAAAGCCGCATGAATAAAGGCTTTCAGACACAGCATACGGGATTTCCCTGACCGGGTTTCCTACATTGAGACTGTTAAATACTGTGTCTATTATGTGTGCCGGTAAGCACGACTTATGGAGAACGTCCCTCACCTCATTTCAGTTTTGTCGCATTCGCATTCGCTTGACCAATCTCGCATCAAAAGCAGTCCAAAACACAACGGAGACAATGATGAGATTCGAGTTCAAAGTGCTGACGGCCAGCTTGCTGCTGTCGATCTCGGCCGGCGCCGCCTTCGCCGCCGAGCCTATCAAAATCGGGGTAACCGGCCCCTATACCGGCGGGTCTTCTTCCATGGGTGTGAGCATGCGCGACGGCGTGCGCCTGGCCGCGGAGGAAATCAACAAGTCGGGCGGCGTGCTCGGCCGCCAGATCCAGCTGATCGAACGCGACGACGAAGCCAAGAACGAGCGCGGCGTACAGATTTCGCAGGAGTTGATCAACAAGGAGCAGGTGGTGGCCACGGTGGGCTACATCAACACCGGCGTGGCGCTTGCCTCGCAACGCTTCTACCAGGACGCGAAGATTCCGGTCTTCAACAACGTCGCTACCGGCAGCGTGATCACGCATCAATTCAACGCGCCTGAGTTCAAGGAAAGCTATGTGTTCCGCAACGCCGCGCACGATTCGATTCAGGCGCCTATGATCGTGGATGAAGCCGTCAAGCGCGGCTTCAAGAAGGTCGCCATCCTGGCCGACTCCACCAACTACGGTCAGCTCGGCCGCGAGGATCTGGAAAAGGCGCTCGACAAGAAAGGCATGAAGGCCGTCGCCGTCGAAAAGTTCAACATCAAGGATGTGGACATGACCGCGCAACTGCTCAAGGCCAAAACGGCCGGCGCAGACGCGGTGCTGACTTACGGGATCGGCCCCGAATTGGCGCAGATCGCCAACGGCATGGCCAAGCTTGGCTGGAAGGTGCCGATCGTGGGCAGCTGGACGCTCTCGATGGCCAACTATATCGACAACAGCGGCAACAATGGCGAAGGCGCGCGCATGCCGCAAACCTTCATTCAGGATCCCAACACGCCCAAGCGAAAAGCGTTCATCGACGCCTACCTGACCAAGTTCAAGCCCAAGAACGACCGCATCGATTCGCCGGTGTCGGCCGCGCAGGGCTACGACTCGATCTATCTGCTGGCTGCGGCCATGAAGCAGGCCAACTCCACCGATGGCGTGAAAATCCGCGAAGCGCTCGAAGACCTCAAGACGCCGGTGGAAGGCGTCGTGATGACGTACGAGAAACCCTTTACCAAAGACGACCACGATGCCATCACCGGCAACATGGTCGTGATGGGCGAAGTCAAGGGTGGCAAAGTGGTTTACGCCTACCCCGAAGACCAGAAGGCGGCCGGCGCCGCCCGCAAGAAAGAGACGGCAGCCGTCACGACCAAGTGACGCGCGCCGCAGTCTGAGTCGTACGACCCGCCCCGCTTCGCCGGGGCGGGACCGGTTTTCTATCGCGGGAATTCCATGATTCTTCTACAGCTCATCTACAGCGGCATCGCGCTGGGCATGATCTACGCCGTCATTGCGTTCGGCTATCAGCTCACCTTCGCGACTTCGGGCACGCTGAACTTCGGCCAGGGCGACGCCCTCATGCTGGGGGCCCTCGTGGGCCTTACCCTCGTGGGCATGGGCGTGAACTACTGGCTGATGATCCCCCTGGTGTGCCTCTTCGGCGCCTTGCAGGGCGCATTCGTCGAACGCATCGGGGTACGTCCCGCGCTGAAAACGCGTTCCGAATTCGGCTGGATCATGGCCACGATCGCGCTGGGCATCATCTTCAAGAACGTCGCCGAAAACGTCTGGGGCCGCGACGATCTGCGCTTTCCCTCGCCCTTGCCCGAGTCCCCCATCGACGTGTTCGGCGCCAACGTGCTGCCGATGGAAATTCTCGTCGTGGTGGGTGCGCTGGGCATGATGCTGCTGGTGGAAATCTTCAATCGCAAATCCATCTACGGCAAAGCGTTCGTTGCCACATCGGACGACCGCGACGCGGCCGGTCTGATGGGCATCAACACAGGCCTCGTCATTACCTTCTCCTATTCGCTGTCGTCGTTGACGGCCGCATTCGCCGGCGTGCTCATCGCCCCGCTCACGCTCACCGGCGCCACCATGGGCGCTGTGCTGGGCTTGAAAGCGTTTGCGGTGGCGATCATCGGCGGGCTGTCCAGCGGCACCGGTGTCGTGGTGGGCGGCTTGATCCTCGGCATCGCCGAAACCACCACCGGCTTCTATCTGTCCACCGGCTACAAGGACGTGCCCGGCCTCGTGCTGCTCCTGCTGGTGTTGACCTTCAAACCGGCCGGCCTGTTCGGCAAGACCGCTATCAAGAAGGTTTGAGCATGAAAACACGTACCTGGATTTTCGGCGCCATGGCCTTGCTGTGCCTGGCGCTCTTCCCCGTCGCGGTCACCAACACCTACTACCTGCACCTCGTCGAAACCATCATGATCTATTCCATCCTGCTGTTCGGGCTGGACATCGTGGTGGGCTACACAGGGCAGGTATCGCTGGGACATGCCGGGCTGTTCGGCATCGGCTCGTATGTGGCCGGCGTGCTGTTCTTTCACCTGCAAGTGCCGATCTATTTCACCTTGCCTGCGGCCATCCTCGTGGCGGCGGCCTTCGGCGCCATCCTGGCGCTGCCGGCATTGCGCGTGACCGGACCTTATCTGGCGATGGTGACGCTGGCCTTCGGCACCATCATTCAGATTCTCATCAACGAGATGACGTTTCTCACCGAAGGGCCCATGGGCATCCGCATTGCCAAGCCTTCGATCGCAGGCTACGTGCTCGACAAGCAGCAGTACTTCTGGCTGGTGGCGATCCTGCTCGTGCTCTCGCTGATCGTCGTGCACCGGATACTGAAATCGCATCTGGGCCGGTCGTTCGAAGCGCTGCGCGACAGCCCTATCGCCTCCGATTGCATGGGCGTCTCGGTCTATCGCTACAAAGTGATCGCTTTCGTGATCAGCGCGGGATTTGCCGGGCTCGCAGGCGGCCTGTACGCCTATTCCGAGCAGTACATCTCGCCCAACACGTACAACTTCGAACTCACCATCCTGTTCTTGCTGGCCATCATCATGGGCGGCCGCAAGACGCGCACCGGCGCCATCCTCGGCGCCTCCATCATCGTGCTGCTGCCCAAGATGCTGGACGATATCGGCACCTTCCGCGTGATCGCCAGCACCGTGGCCATCGTGATCGCCGTGGGCGCCGCCATCGCCATTTCGAAGGGCCGTTCCACGGTGCAGCGCATGGCGATCCCGGTGGTGGGCACGATCCTGCTGGCGCTGTTTTCGTTCTGGCTCGAATCGGTCACCGATTGGCGTTTGAGCATCTTCGGCGTGATGATCCTCTTCGTCGTGTACTACCTGCCCGATGGCATCGTGGGCTTTGTACGCAACACCTTCTTTTCCACCAAGCGCGCGGCGCTGTCGGTCAAGAAGCGTCTGCCGGAAGACGAGGCCGTCATCGCCAAGACCGAGCGCGTGGCAGGAGAAGAATTGCTGTTGGCGCGCGGCGTACTGATGCAGTTCGGCGGCTTGAAAGCGCTCAACCAGGTCGATCTGATCGTGCGCCGCGGCACCATCCACGGCTTGATCGGCCCCAACGGCTCCGGCAAGAGCACGATGATGAACGTGCTTACCGGCATCTATGTGCCCACTGCCGGCACCGTCGAATTCGCCAACAAATCGCTGGTGGGTCTGGCCCCGGCGCAGATCGCGGCCAGCGGCGTGGCGCGCACGTTCCAGAACGTGCAGCTCTTCGGCGAAATGACCGCACTCGAGAACGTGCTCGTGGGCCTGCATCACACGTTCAATACGGGCCTGGCCGGCATTGCGCTGCGCACCCGGCGCTGGAAGGACGAGGAAACCGGTGCCCGAGCCCGGGCGCTGGCGCTGCTCGAATTCGTGGGGCTGGAGGATGTGGCGGCCGAAGAAGCGCGCAATCTGCCGTACGGCAAACAGCGTCTGCTCGAAATCGCCCGCGCGCTGGCGCTGGACCCCAAGATCCTGCTGCTCGACGAACCCGCAGCGGGCCTGACCTCGCCCGACATCGCCGAGTTGCTCGCCATCATCCGCAAGCTGCGCGATCACGATCTGACGATCATCCTGATCGAGCATCACATGGATGTGGTGATGGGCGTATGCGACACCGTGTCGGTACTCGACTTCGGCCAGAAGATCGCCGAAGGCCGGCCCGCCGAAGTGCAGGCCAATCCCAAAGTCGTCGAAGCCTATCTGGGCGGCGCGCCCGTCTGATCAAGGAAATCTGCGATGTTATCGATCAAGAAACTGGAAGCGGGCTACGGCAAGGTCAAGGTGCTGCACGGCATCGATATCGAAGTGCCCAAGGGGCGCGTGGTCACCCTCATCGGCTCCAACGGCGCCGGCAAGACGACCACCATGCGCGCCATCTCGGGCATGATCCGCCCCACCGCAGGCGAAGTTAGCCTGAGCGGCAAACGGATCGACGGGTTGGAGTCGCACCGCATCGCGCGCCTGGGCATGGCCCATTCGCCCGAGGGCCGGCGCGTGTTCCCCACCCTCACCGTGACGGACAACCTCACGTTGGGCGCGTTCCCGCGTCTCACTGGCGCACGGGCGCGCGGCGACGTGCCGGGCGACCTGAACCGGGCGATGGATCTGTTTCCGCGCTTGAAGGAACGGCGCACGCAACTGGCCGGGACGTTATCCGGCGGCGAGCAACAGATGCTCGCGATGGCGCGCGCGGTGATGCAGAACCCCGATCTCGTATTGCTGGACGAGCCGTCGATGGGCCTGGCACCGATCCTGGTGGAAGAGGTGTTTCGCATCATCGCGCGCCTGAAGAGCGAAGGCGTGACGATGCTGCTGGTGGAACAGTTCGCCGCCGCGGCGCTCAACGTGGCCGATTACGGCTACGTACTGGAAAACGGCCGTATCTCGGTGCATGGCGATGCCGAGAAACTCAAGCACGATCCAGCCGTGGTGGCGGCCTACCTGGGGGGTGGCGGGCACTGACCCACCACGCGGTCGCGCTGGCGCACTGCTCGACGCCCGCCCGACCATCGTGGGTCGCCCGCTATTGCGAGCGACTCGGTTGCCTCAGCCGCTAGACGCTTTCCAGCGCGTCGCCCAGATCGCCGGGCGACGGCATCGATGCCTTCACCGCAAGCAATGGCGCGGCCACCAACTGCGCAAAGATCGCGGCAATGCCGAGATCGGCATCGTCGTAGGCGCCCGGGCCATCCAGCAGATTGAGCACACCCACCACTTCGCCAGCCGCGCGCACCGGAATGTTGAGCACGCTCTCGCATCCCTTCTCGATCAGCAAGGCATGCTCGGAGAACACCGATCGGATATCCGCCGCGTTCGAACCGATATAGGGCTCGCCGTCTTCCAGCACGCGCTTGACCCAGGCGCTTTGCGTCACGCGTTTGGCGCCGCCGGTGGGACTGATGTCGGCGCGGTTGCTGTAAGGCCGCAACATGAGCCGGGCATCCGCATCGTAGGCCAGCACGGTAAACAGCTTGTGGCCGAACGTTGCAGCCAGCGCGCGATCGAGCGCCGGCCAGGCAGCATCGGGCGCGTCGGACTGAAGCGTCCTGGCCAGGCCGGCAAGGGTATTCACAAGGTCGTTGTTCATCGGGACGTCCGCGTAGTGGAGGGTGAAAGTACGGCGGCGGCACCGGATGCACCGCCCTCGCCGGTGATGTCTTCAAGGGTGCGGCCGGTGGTGTTCACGCCGAAGAACAGCACGGCGAGCGCCCCGGTCAAGAGCACCAGCGTGGTCATGCCGAACACGCCTGCAAAGCCCAGGATCGGGTAGATGAAGCCCACCAACGTCGGCGATGCGATCGCGCCCAGGCGCGCAAACGACGAGGCCGCCCCCATGCCGGTGGCACGCACGGCGGTGGGATACAGCTCAGGGGTATACGCGTACTGGCCGGCATTCACGCCATTCATCGAGAACGACAGGCAGATGCTCGCCACGATCACCCACATGGGCTCCTTCACGAAGACCAAAGCGATCGCCGAAAGGCACGCCAGGAACATATAGGTGACGATGGTCGCGCGGCGCCCGATCCTGTCGTTGAAGTAGGCCGCGGAGTAATAGCCCGGGATCTGTGCGACGTAGATGGCAATGGAGTACGAAAAGCTCTTCGTGATCGTCATGCCCTGCTGCACGAGCAGGCCCGGAATCCACGTGAAGAAGGCGTACGAACAGAACGTGATCGACAGCCAGAACACCCACGTCATCGCGGTGATGCGGCGCAGCGGCCTGGCCCACAACACGCCCAGATTCGCCAGGAACGAGCCTTTCGGTTTACTCACGTCTTCGCCCGAGGCCACCGACGCGGGCACCGGATCGAGCGTGACGCCGCGATCGGTGATCTCGCGCTCGATGGCGCTCACCACCGCATCGGCTTCGCGGTGCCGTCCCTGGTTATCCAGCCAGCGCGGCGACTCGAGCAATGCGCGTCGCCACCACAGCAGGATCACTACCGGGACCGCCGTGATCACCAAGGCCCACCGCCAATGATCGGCACCATTGGGCACGATGAAGTAACCCAGCAACGCGGCGGCCACGAAGCCGAACGAGAAGAAGCCGGCGAGCGCACCGGTAAAGCGGCCCCGGTAGCGGCTGGCCACGAACTCCGACAGATACGGCGCGATGATCGCACCTTCCGCGCCCATGCCGATCCCGGCCAGCACGCGAAAGAGGAAGAACAATTGCCAGTTGTGCACGAAGGCGTTGGCCATCGTCATCGCGCAAAAGATGAAGAGCGCCCACATCATGACGACCCGCCGGCCGAACCGATCGCCCAGCAAACCGGACAGCAATGCGCCCACCAGAAAGCCGATGTAGGTGCTGCTGGCCACCAGCCCCGTCTGCAAGCTGGTCAATCCCCACTGCTCGCGAATGACCGGCAGGATGAACGCGATGATGCCCGCGTCCAGCGCTTCGAAGGCGAAGCCGAGCCCGCCCATGATGAGCATGCGGAAATGAAAGGCGCTGAAGGGTAACCGTTCGAGCCTTGCCGTAATGTTCGACACATTTCGCTCCTGCTTCACGTTGAATGGATGGCGATCCGGGCACCGCCCTCGTCGGCCTCGACGGCGATGCGGCTGCCAGTCCCCGCTTCGGCGATCGCGTCCCAGGTGGCGGCATCGACGATGACCACCGGTACATCGATCGCATAAAGTTCCGAGGCCACAATGCAACCCAGGGCGACGATGATGTCGCGCTCGCGCATGATGACGGCGGCCGGTGCCTGGCCGTTGCGGATCGCTTCGGCCAGTACGCTGCTGCTCGAGCTCGAGCCTTTGGCGGTCGCCATCACCATCACCCGCCCCGCGAGCGATTGTCCGCACGCGGGGTGACGTTGCTCGACGATCAATCCCGTGGCGGCGTCGTACCCGCCCCAGAAACTGAGCGGGGCAATCGATGCGGCAGGCCCATGACCGCGCCCGGGCACCATCGTGGTCGCGGCGTATTCAGTGGATGATCGTGTCATCGAACCAGACCTCCCCCAGTACGGCCGACCGCACGCATTCGCGCAAGCTGCCATAGGCCACCTCGACCCCGATATTGGCGGGCGCGTAGTGCGCCCACTTGCCGGAGTTCGTCATCACCAGGCCGCGTGTCTGCTTCATGATGGGCGTGATGTAGGTGCAGGTGTCCGTCACGATCTGCACACCGGCGTCTGCCAATGCCGTCGCGCGCCCGGCCTGCTCCAGCTCCCACAGGATGTAGCGGCTGGTATTGACGTAGAAGTCCGTGCGCAACGGCTCGTGCTCATCGCGCAGCAGTGTTTCGAGCAACGTGAACTCGGCCATCGAAAAATGCGGCGTGCCCACACTGACGGCCGCGAGCGCATCGCCGGCCTGCGCGGTATTGAGCGTGCGGCGTACCGCATCGAGATCGCGTGCGGTGACCTGCCATGTCGTGCGCGGTGCGCGGCCGCCACAGGCGGCCTCGAGCGTGGGCGCTTCCGGCGTGATCCCCACGGCGTGGAAGAGGCCGACCGCGCCGCTGGACGCGGCCGACGCACCCAGTGCCTTCAGCTCGTCCTCGGTGGTGTCGGACGGCAAACCCGTGATGGCGACGATTTCGCTGCCGGCGCGCGCGCCCAGAATCATGCCCAGTGCGGCGTAGAGGATGTCGCGGCCCGCCTGCCCGATCGATATGCCCGACACCTCGATGCGCACGGTGGCGTAGCGGTTCTCGGTAACATGCAGGCCGCAATGCGGCGCGCGGCCGGTGAGGGCCGCGCACAGGTCGAGGAAATCGCCATAGCGATTGGTGCGCGCGCCCAGCACCGAATTGGCAAACACGATGGCATTCGATTCGGCCCACGCGATCTGCTGGCCACGTACCGGGCGACGCGCGAGTTGATACGGCGCGCAGGTAAACGTGGATTCGCAACCGAGCGCCAGATGCGCTTCCATCAAACGCCGGCCGTTGGTACGCAGTACGTCGTCACCACGAAAGCGTTCGGGGTGAATCAGATCGATCGCGCCCACATTGAGCGTGGTGGGGATGACCACGCGGCCCTGTCCGGCCACCAGCCGGTCGACGAAATCCAGACTGGCCTGCCCGTGATACAGGCAGCCGTCGATGTGGGCGCTCGTCACATCGATCAGTTGCGGGGCACCCATCACTGCGGCCGACCGGATCAGTATCCGCATCGCCAGCGCAGCGGCTTCGCCGTGCGCACCGTCACGCATCGCCACATCGGCAGGCGAGAGATCGATCATTTGAGAACGAAGCCCATGGCGAGCGGATCGCGCGAGTCGACGAAGATCGTGTTGTGCCCGGTGACGCGCGCCCAGCCTTCGATGGTGGGCACGATGGCGTCGCGCCCACCGACCGTCGTGCGTTCGATCGCGGTACCGGTAAACATCGTGTGGATGATGCTCTCGTGCACAAACGGCACGCCGATGTCGAGCTGACCGCGTCCCACCAGTTGGGCCAGCCTGGCAGACGTTCCGGTGCCGCAGGGCGAACGATCGATGGCCTTGTCGCCATAGAACACGGCGTTGCGCGCATCGGCTTCGGGCAGTGTGGCGCGATCGGTCCACATCACGTGCGACAAGCCCTTGATACTGGGCTGCTCGGGATGCACGAAGCTGTACTTCTCGTTGGCCAGCCAGCGGATCTCGGGGCTCAGACGCTGGATATCGGCGGGCGTGAGCGCATGCAGACCGCCGTAAGCGGATTGCGGCTCGATGATGGCGTAGAAATTGCCGCCGTACGCCACGTCGAACACGATGTTGCCCAACCCGGGCACGGTGACGCTCAGGTCGGTGTCGTGCAGGTAAGAGGCCACATTGGTGAGCGTGACCGACGCCACGAATCGGCCGTCCATCTTGTAGCGCGCCACGACCAGGCCGGCGGGTGTATCGAGCCGGATCGTGCCGGGCTCGCGCGGGCGCACCAGCCCGTGCTCGATGGCAGCGGTTACCGTGCCGATCGTGCCGTGCCCACACATGGGCAGGCAGCCACTCACTTCAATGAACAGAATGGCCGCGTCGCAATCGTCGCGCGTGGGCGGATACAGGATCGATCCCGACATCACATCGTGGCCGCGCGGCTCGAACATCAACGCCGTGCGGATCCAGTCGAACTCCCGCTCGAAGTGAGCGCGCCGCGCGATCATATCCGCGCCTTCGAGCCGCGGTGCGCCCCCCGCCACCACCCGCACGGGGTTGCCGCAGGTATGTCCATCGATGCAGAAAAACGTGTCGACCATTTTTGCTCCGAAATGATGCTTCAGCTCAACGCAACCCGACGCCACTCAGCGCGCCTCAACCCGGCTGTCGGCTGCTTTCCACCGGCGCCGTCTGGCTCACCGTCGGCGCCTCAGGTCAGCGCTTGCGCGCCGCGAGGTCCGCCTGCGTTTTCTTCACAACGGCAAGCACGCGGGCGCGCTCTTCGCCTTCGAGCGGCAGGCGCGGCGCGCGCACCGTCTCGGAAAACCCCGCGTACGCCTGCTCGGCCAGTTTGATGTACTGCACGAGTTTGACGTGCGTATCGAGGTGGAACAGCGGCGTAAGAATGCGATACAGCGTGCGTGCCTCGTCGTACTTTCCCGCGACGGCCAGGTTGAGCAGCTCGACCGATTCCTCGGGCAGCGCATTGGCCATGCCGGACACCCACCCCTTTACACCCAGCGCCACGCTTTCAAGGACGAGGTCGTCTACCCCGCAGAACACGATGAAGCGATCGCCGAATTGGTTGTACAGATCGGTCACGCGAGTGGTGTCGTACGTTTCTTCCTTGATGCAGACGATGTTGGGTTCGCTTTTGAGTGCTTCCAGCAGCGCCGGCGTGAGATCGACGCCATAGCCGCGCGGGTTGTTGTAGAGCATGATCGCCAGCTTCGTCGACTGCGCCACACTGCGATAGAAAGCCACCGTTTCGCGGCCATCGGATTTGTAGGTGAGCCCCGGAAACACCATCAGCCCATCGATACCGATCGCTTCGGCATCGCGCGCGAATTGCATCGCGGCCGCCGTACTCGTTTCGGCGCAACCCGAGACGATGGGCACCCGTCCGCCGACGGTGTCGCGCGCAATCGTCAACACGCGGCGCTTTTCTTCCGGCGTGAGCGAGGCGTTCTCGCCCACCATCCCCATCATCACCACGCCGCCCACGCCGCCGTCGAGCAGGCGTTGCAAGCCTTTTTTGATGGCTGCCTCATCCAGCGACCCGTCGGCCTTCATCTTGGTCGTGACGGCGGGAAACACGCCGCTCCAGTTAACGTTCATGGCATCGTCCTGTTGGTCATACACAAACATCGAATCAAGGGCGCCGCCTGCAAAGCGGCGCCGATGGCGGTCAAGGCGAGAAGCGCGAAATGGCGTAAGGCGCAAGATCGACGCGCGGCGCGCGGCGCATCAGCACATCGGCCACCAGTGCCCCGGTCGTGGCCGATTGCGTGAGCCCGAGATGGCCATGACCGAAGGCATACACCACCGCGTCGGCGCGCGGCGAACGGCCGATCACCGGCAGCGAATCCGGCGTGGCGGGCCGGTGCCCCATCCACCGCGAGGCGCCCTGCTCGTTCATGCCGGGAATGAATTTCCGGCCCAGTGCCAACAGCGCGTCGGCGCGCCGATAGTTGGGCGGTGCGCTCAGCCCGGCGAACTCGGCGGCACCCCCGATGCGCAGGCCGATATCCAGCGGCGTGGCCACGAACTTGCGCTCGGCAAAGATCACTTCGCGGGCAAGGGTTGCGGCGGCCGCAGGCAGCGTGGTGTTGTAGCCGCGCTCGCTATCGAGCAGCACGCGATCGCCCACACTTTGCGCGAGCGTGGCAGACCACGCACCGCAGGCCACCACCACTTGTCGCGCGGCGATGCGCCGATCGCCGGTAAGCACGACGGCAGGCGCTTGCGCGGTCGACACGTCGAGATGCGCCGCGTCGCCCTGGATCAGGGTGGCGCCCAAGGCCACCACGCGTGCGCGCCAGCGCGTCACCAGTGCCTTGGGGTCGCTCAGGTGCGCCCAATCCTCCAGCATCACGGCATGCTTGAACACCGGCGCCAGCGCAGGTTCGAGTGCACGCAGGTCGGTGCCGTTCAGGGCATGCCAACGCACACCCAGTTCGCGCTTGAACGCCCATTCGCCGGCGTCGGCGTCGAATGCCGCATCGGTCTCGTACACCGTCAACGCGCCGCGGCGATACAGCGCATCGCGCATCTCGAGTTCATCCAGCACAGGCAGCAAGTCGTCGTACACACGATTGTTCAGCGCCGCGAGCGCATGCGAGATGGCGGCGTAATGCTGCGGCCGGCTCACTCGGTTGAACGCAAGAAACCACGGCAGTGCGCGCGGCAGATGTGCAGGGCTGACGCTTAACGGACCCAGCGGATCGAGCAACCACCTCGCTGCCTTGAAGAATAGGCCGGGCACGGAGATGGGCGTGCTTTCGCTGACCGCGATCCCGCCTGCGTTGCCGTGCGAGGCCCGGTCCCCTTCAAAATCGCGATCGATCACCGCCACTGAAAGCCCCTCACGCAATGCCGCATGCGCGCAAGCCAGCCCGATCACGCCCGCACCCACCACGATGACGTCGTGCGGGTGGGTGCGTGGGGTCGCCGTACGTTCCATGTAGGACACATTATCCTGGATCCAATATACATTGAATGCGGGTTTGCCCTAGCAGCTGCAGTGGACGGTGCCCGCTACGTCAACAGCGCGTCCCTGCGGTCATTGCCCTGCGGTTACCCCTGCTGATGCGCTTCCAGCGCCTGGATCAAATGGGCGGCCGCGGTCAGGATATGGGTGTTGAGAAATGCCGTGGCCGCCGGCACGTCACCCGCGTGACAGAGCCTGAGAATCTCGCGATGCTCGCCTTCGGCATCGGCCAGATCGCCCGTCACCAGCAACTGCAGACGAATATAGCGATCGGTTTGCAGATTGATCCCCTGCACCACCGCCATCGTCTGCACGCGCCCGGCCGGCAGGTAAAGGCTGCGATGGAACGCCCAATTCAATTGGCCCCACATGGCCACGTTCTTGGCGTGGTACGCCTCTTCGAGTTGCCTGAGGATCGTGGCCGATTCCGCCAGGCTGGCCTCGGTCATGTGCGGAATGGCACGGCCCAGCAGATCGGATTCGAGCAAGGCCCGCAATTCGAAGAGCTCTTTGATCTGTGCCAGCGGGATCGACGTGACCACCGCGCCTTTGTGCGCCTTCAACTGGATCAGCCCCGACGCTTCAAGTTGCCGCAAGGCCTCGCGCACCGGCATCCGGCTCACCTCGTACTCTTCAGCGATGGTTTCCTGGATCAGTTGATCGCCTTCGCGAAACTCGCCGTTCAGAATGCGTTCGCGCAACGAATCGGCCAGGGTTTCAGGCAGGCTTTTGCGCTTGATGCGCAGGCTGGCTTTTTCAGGCTGAGGGGCAGGCATGGCAATTCCGTGTCTCTGGGACGTCTATTTATCGGTGGCGGCGAACGGGAAGCGGCCCGCGCCACTGCCGTCTCCCCGGGCGATCGCCCGGCCTGCCCGCGCCGCCGATTGTGGAGGTGGACGCGGCTTGGCGCTATGGATCCAATATTCTGGATGATCGAATGATATCGATAAATCCCCACGCGCGGCATTCTGGCGATCCAGCGACCGAATGGTCCGGGTGCGATGGGCACGCGCCGTGCACTGGCAGTGCCTCTACGTCTTACATCATCGGAGTACGCCTCTTGAGCAAGTCTGCCGCACCGCATCCGCAAGCGAACGCCAAAAGCCGCGAGGGCTACGTCACCGTGCGGGGTGCGCGCGAACACAACCTGAAAAACGTGGCGGTGGATATCCCGCGCGATGCGCTGGTGGTATTTACCGGCGTATCGGGTTCGGGCAAATCGTCGCTCGCGTTCGGCACGCTTTACGCCGAAGCGCAGCGCCGCTACTTCGAATCGGTGGCGCCCTATGCGCGACGCCTGATCGATCAGGTGGGCGTGCCCGAAGTCGACAGCATCGAGGGCCTGCCGCCTGCAGTGGCATTGCAGCAGCAACGTGGCACACCGAACGCACGTTCATCGGTGGGCAGCGTCACCACCTTGTCGAGCCTCGTGCGCATGCTCTATTCGCGCACCGGCACTTATCCGGCGAAACAGCCGATGCTGTACGCCGAAGATTTCTCGCCCAATACCGTGCAAGGGGCCTGCCCCACCTGCCACGGCCTGGGGCGCGTATACGACGCCACCGAAGCTTCCATGGTGCCGGATCCCAGCCTCACCATCCGCGAACGTGCCGTGGCCGCCTGGCCCACGGCCTGGCACGGCCAGAATCTGCGCGACATCCTGGTCACGCTGGGCTACGACGTCGATACGCCCTGGAAGGATTTGCCCAAAAAAGATCGCCAGTGGATCTTGTTTACCGACGAGCAACCCACCGTGCCGGTATATGCCGGCTTCACTCCGGCCGAGACGCGCACTGCGCTCAAGCGCAAACTCGATCCCAGTTATCAGGGCACATTCACAGGCGCCAAGCGGTACGTGCTGCAAACGTTCGCCACGTCGCAAAGCGCGCTGATGAAAAAGCGCGTGTCGCAGTTTCTGGTTTCCAGCGACTGCCCGCAGTGCCATGGCAAACGACTCAAACGCGAAGCCTTATCGGTGACGTTTGCCGGGTTGGACATCAGCGAATTCCTGCAACTGCCCATGGCACGTTTGGCCGACCTGTTGCGCCCCATCGCGCGCGGCGAACCGGCCGCGTCCGACGCGGGCAGCGGTGCCACGGGTAAAGGCGCTGCCACCCGCGCCAACAAACGCGCACCCGCCCAGGCCGCATCGGCCACCCTCAGCCAGGCCGACATCAAAGCGGCGACCGACAAACGCGTGGCCGCAGGCGGCTCGGCCCACGCTGCCGCGCCCGATGTGCGGCGCACGCCGGCGCAATCCGCAGAGAAGCGGCTGGCCGCGCAACGCCTGGCGCAAGAGCTGCTCGATCGCCTTGCTGCCCTGATCGATCTCGGTCTGGGCTATCTGGCGCTCGATCGCGCCACACCCACGCTTTCATCGGGCGAACTGCAGCGCTTGCGGCTGGCCACGCAACTCGCTTCGCAATTGTTCGGCGTGGTGTATGTGCTCGACGAACCGTCGGCCGGCCTGCATCCCGCGGACGGCGAAGCATTGTTCGAAGCCCTGCAGCGGTTGAAAGCCAACGGCAATTCGCTCTTCGTGGTCGAACACGATCTGGGCACCATGCGCCGCGCCGACTGGCTCGTGGACGTGGGCCCGGCGGCCGGCGAGGCCGGCGGGCATGTCCTCTACAGCGGCCCGCCACAAGGGCTGGCGGACATCGAAGCATCACAGACCCGGCTGCACTTGTTTGCCGAGCACGCCCCCATCGCACATACCGCACGCGCCCCCACGGGCTGGCTGCGGCTCGCGAACGTCACGCGCAACAATCTGCACCAGCAATCGGCGGCGTTCCCGCTCGGCTGCTTCACCACCGTGACCGGCATATCGGGCTCCGGCAAGTCGTCGCTGGTAAGTCAGGCCCTGCCGGAGCTGGTGGCCGCGCACCTGGGCCGCACGCTTGAGAACGACGAAGACGACGACCGCGACCCCCTGTTTGCCGCTGGCCCGCGAACCGAGTCGGGCCACATCGAAAGTGGCATGGAAGACATCCGCCGCATGGTCCGCGTGGATCAGAAACCCATCGGGCGCACGCCGCGCTCCAATCTGGCGACCTACACCGGGCTCTTCGATCACGTGCGCAAATTGTTCGCCGACACGCCGGCCGCCAAAAAGCGGCGCTACAGCGCGGGCCGGTTCTCGTTCAACGTGGCCGCCGGGCGCTGCCCGACCTGCGAAGGCGAAGGATTCGTCAGCGTCGAGTTGCTGTTCCTGCCCAGCGTATATGCCCCCTGCTCGACATGCCACGGCACACGCTACAACCCGCAAACGCTGGAGATCACGTGGCGCGACAAGAACATCGCCGAGGTGCTGGCATTGACGGTGGACGCGGCGTGCGATTTCTTCGCCGGCGAGCCGCAGATCATGCGCGCCCTGGATGTACTGCGCGATATCGGCCTGGGCTATCTGCGTCTCGGGCAGCCCGCCACCGAACTCTCCGGCGGCGAGGCGCAACGCATCAAGCTGGCAACCGAACTGCAACGTCCCCAACGCGGGGCGTCGCTATACGTGCTGGACGAACCCACCACCGGCTTGCATCCGGCCGACGTCGACCGTCTGATGTTGCAGTTGCAGCGGCTGGTGGATCTCGGCAACACCGTCATTGTGGTCGAACACGATATGCGCGTCGCGGCGCAGAGCGATTGGATCATTGATATCGGCCCGGGCGCGGGCGACGCCGGCGGCACCACCGTGGCGTGCGGTGCGCCTGCCCTCATTGCCCACCACACCGAGAGCCGCACAGCGGCCTATTTGAAACACTACACGGCGTAAACTCGCGCCGGCATACGACCAACCCCCGGGGATCACATCATGGCAGGCAGCAGTTTTTTCGCACTTTTCGACGACATCGCCACGATGCTCGACGACGTCTCGATCATGACCAAGGTCGCGGTCAAGAAAACTGCCGGCGTCCTAGGCGACGATCTGGCGCTGAATGCGCAACAGGTATCCGGCGTGCCGGTCAATCGCGAGATTCCCGTCGTGTGGGCGGTTGCCAAGGGATCGTTCATCAATAAGTTGATCCTGGTGCCCACCGCACTCCTGATCAGCGCATTTGCAGTGTGGCTGATTACGCCCCTGCTCATGGTGGGCGGGGCTTATCTCTGCTACGAGGGTTTCGAGAAAGTCGCCCACAAGTTTTTGCACCGCGACGACGATAAGCACGCCGAGCGTACGCAGGCATTGCAGAATCCGGAAGTCGATATGGTGGCGTTCGAGAAAACGAAGATCAAGGGCGCGATACGCACAGACTTCATCCTCTCCGGCGAGATCATCGCGATCACCCTCGGCGCGGTGGCGGGTGCGGCCTTTTTGCAGCAGGCCCTCGTCCTGGCGGGCATCGCGCTGTTGATGACGGTAGGCGTGTATGGCCTGGTGGCCGGCATCGTCAAGCTCGACGACCTGGGCCTCTATCTCGCCGCCCGTACCTCGGCGCTGGCGCGCAGCGTCGGGCGCGGGATCGTCGGCGCCGCACCGTACCTGATGAAAACGCTATCGATCGTGGGCACGGCGGCCATGTTCATGGTGGGCGGGTCGATTCTCACACACGGCATCGCGCCGGTGCATCACGCCATCGAGAACCTGATGGCCTCGATGGGTGGCGCGGGCGGCATGGGCGCCATGGTGCAGTTCGTCGTACCCACGTTGCTCAATGCACTCTTCGGCATCGTGGCCGGTGGGCTCGTGCTGGCGATCGTGATGCTGGTCAAGAAGATGCTGGGCCGCTGAGCATCACGCGAAAAACCGGCGCGTGATCGACACGGGCCGCGCCTGAATGCGGCGGTGCCGATCGATCACACGGATGCGGGATCGTTGACGCTGACCGACGCGGCCTTCCGCGCCCGAGGTGGCGGCATCGGACCCGGCTCGGGCGGTGGCGGCGGGCGCCAGATGCCGGCTGCGATCGTGTCCACGGTGCGGGCATCGGCCTCCACATCGTCGGCCGAGGGATCGTCGGTAAAGTAGTCGGTGTGCCGAACGGCAATCCAGGCCGGTATGGCGGTCAGTCCGCCGGCAACAAGTGCGGGCAGCATCAGCAGCAACCCCTTGATGGCGCCTTCGCCGGTTGGCCCGCCAAACCGCGCCATCATCACCACGGTGACGATGACCGCGCCGATCACACCGGCAAACGCCCCCACCAGCACTGCGCCGCCCAGCGAGGGCAGAAAACCGCGGCGCTTCAACGCGGCCAGCGTGCCGGCAAAAAGCACGCCCGCCAGCAGGGCCGGGATTGCGCCCAGAAAGTATCCCATCAATGCCAGCCGCGGTATCGAACGCCAGTCGCCCGACCCGATTGCCGCTGCAATCATCGGGAAGACAGCAAGGAGCGGCCCCAGCAAAACGTAGTGCGCGGTCGCTTTGGCCATCGGGCCAAGTGCGGAAGGTTGAGTGTCCATCGCTCGATAATGCCGCAAACGACCGAGTGCGCCCACAAGCGTTGCAACGCGTGACGCCGTTCTCACTACACCGCTTCAGGCGTCTCAACCTAAGCGTGTACACCCGGGATGCCGCTTCGGTGCACCGCCCCTGCGCGGGCCGAATTGCGACCGAACGCACCCATCGTGCAGCCGAAACCCGATGACGGAGCTTGACGCCCGCATCGATCTCCGCGAATGTGATGCCTTTTTCGCACCAGGAAACCACCATGCAGATGTCAGACATTCCATTCGGCACCACCGACTGGTCGCAGATCGCGCCTACCGAGCACGCTGGCGACGCCGGAATGGCCTACTGGCGCACCTGCACGTTTGGCGGCATCCGCGTGCGGATGGTCGAGTACACGCCGGGCTACCTGGCCGATCATTGGTGCGTGAAGGGCCATATCCTCTTCTGCGTCAAAGGCGAACTGCACACCGAACTCGATGACGGGCGCACCTACACGCTCACCCCGGGCATGAGTTATCAAGTGGCCGACAATGCGGAGCCGCATCGCTCGTCGACCGCCGTCGGCGCCACGCTGTTCATCGTCGACTGAGTGTAAAAAGCCGGCGACAGGCGCCACGCTGCCCTACACTCTCGCCCATTCCCATTCGAGGTTGAAGGACTGCAGCATGTTGGCGTGGATCGAAAGCCTGCCGGTCATGGCCACCTTGCTCACCATCGCCACGATCGCGCTGTGGGCATCAGGCCGGCTGCCCGAGTATCTGACGGCACTGCTGTTTTTTGCCGTGGCCACGATATTCGATGTGGTCGGGCGCGACGTGATCTTCTCGGGATTTTCGTCCGCCGCGTTCTGGCTCATTTTGAGCGGCTACGTGATGGGCATCGCGCTCAAAAAGTCGGGACTGGCCGACCGCGCAGCGGGCAAACTCTCAGTGCATCTTGCCGGCTCGTATTTGCGGGTCACCATCGGCGTGGTACTGCTCACCTATGTGCTGGCCTACTTCATGCCGTCCAATATGGGCCGCATCGCGCTGCTGATGCCTATCGTCATGGTGCTGGCCGACCGGCTCGGGTTCGAACCCGGCAGCCGCGGCCGCATCGGCATGGCCCTCGCGGTGGGCTTCGGCACGTATCAGTTGTCCACGTCGATTCTGCCCGCCAATGTGCCCAACCTTGTGATGGCGGGTGCCATCGAAAGTGCCTACGGGCTGCAACTTGCGTATTTGCCTTATCTCTTTTTGCACACCCCCGTGCTTGGCGTGCTCAAAGGCATATTGCTGGTGGCGTGCATCGCCGTGCTGTTTCGCGACCCGCCGCGGCACACTCCGCAGGCCGATGCAGCACGACCGTTCAGCGCGGCCGAAATCAGGCTGTGCGTGTTGCTCGCGGTCACGCTGGCGTTCTGGCTCACCGACAGCTGGCACGGCATTTCACCCGCATGGATCGGCCTGGCGGCCGCCTGCATTTGCCTGCTGCCACGCATCGGCACCGTGACCGGAGACGAGTTCGCCACCCAGGTCAACTTTCGCACATGCATCTACGTGGCCGGCATTCTGGGGCTGGCCGCCATGGTCGCCGCCAGCGGCCTGGGCGAGCGCGTGAGCGCGGCCGTGCTCGGCATTGTGCCGATCGATCCCGCCAAACCCTTCTTCAATTTCATGGCAATGACCGGCATCTCGGTCGTGCTGGGCGTCGTCGTCACCGCCAACGGTTTACCGGCGCTCTACACGCCGCTTGCCGGCACGCTGGCCGATGCCTCGGGGTTTCCGTTGCTGACCACCTTGATGATTCAGGTGATCGGCTATGCCACGCCGCTCTTGCCGTTTCAGGCCGCGCCCATTGTGGTGGCGATGGGCATGGGACGGGTGCCGGCGCGCGCCGGCATGGCGCTGTGCCTCATCATGGCGGCGGTCACCTTCATCGTGCTGGTGCCGCTGGATTACCTATGGTTTCAGGCCATCGGCGCGTTCGACCGTTAGCCCGGCTGCGTGGCGTCCACCGCCACCAGCCGCGTGATTTCTGCCAGCACATCGGTCAATGTCGCCACCGTGCAGTACGCGCCAGCCGCCAGCAGCGCGGCATCCAGCCCCGCCTCGCAATGCCGCGCGCCCACGAAACCGATGACGGGCATACCTGCGGCGCGCGCGCCCGTCACCCCCGCCACGCTGTCTTCCACAACCACGCAACGTTCAGCCGCCGCACCCATCTGTGCCGCGGCGTAGAAAAACACATCGGGTGCAGGTTTGGGCGCGGCCGCCAGGCGTGAGCTATAGGCGTGCGCGCCCAGCCGATCCCACAATCCCAGAATACCCAACGTCAATCGCAACCGTTCGGGCGAACTGTTCGAGGCCACGCATCGCGCCAACCCGAGCGCGTCCACGCCATCGAGCAAGGCCGTTACGCCGTCGATCGCGCGCAGATCCGAACGAAACAAGGCTTCGAGCGTGGTGTCGTAGCGCACACGCATGTCGTCGGGAAACGGCGTGCCGCGTTCGCGCGCGAGTTGCGCCCACATATCGGTATCGGTGAAACCGGTAAACCGGCGGCCGATTTCTTCCGACGTGATGGCCACGCCGTAGCTGTCGAGCAGTTTTTCCTGGGCCTGGGCGGCGATGAATTCGCTGTCGATCAGCGTACCGTCGCAATCGAAAATAATGAGCTGGGGAGGCAAGGCAGACATGAGGCGGGGGAAGGATCAGAATCAGAGCGACGTTAACACGTCATCCAGCGCGCCGATCAGTACGTCTGTATCGGCACAGCTGAAGGTCAACGGCGGCCGGATCTTCAAGGTATTGGCATGCGGCCCCGCCGTGCCGGTGAGCACATGACGCTGACGCAATCCGTTCACCACTCGCGCCGCCTCCTCGGTAGCCGGCGTGCGCGCAGTGCGGTCGCGCACCAGTTCCACGCCCACGAACAATCCCGCCCCGCGTACGTCGCCGATCAGATCGTGCCGCGCGGCCAACGCCCGCAACCTGCCGCGCAGGTAGTGCCCCACATCCGCGGCATTGGTCATCAGCGATTCGCGGTTGACCACATCGAGTACGGCCAGCCCCACCGCAGCCGATACCGGGTTGCCCCCGAACGTGTTGAAGTAGCGCGCGGTGCGCCCGAACGCCTCGAGCACCTCGGGCCGCGCCGCCACGCCAGCGATCGGATGACCATTGCCCAACGGCTTACCCATCGTGGCGAGATCGGGTTTGACGTCATGCCGCATGAAGCCCCACATCGCGTCACCCGTGCGGCCCAGCCCGGCCTGCACTTCGTCTGCGATGAAAAGCCCCCCGGCCGCATGAATCGCGTCGACCGCCTCGCGCAAAAAGCCCGCCGGGTCGGCGTACACGCCGTCGCTCGAAAAGATCGTGTCCACCAATAATGCAGCCGGGCGAATGCCGCGCGCCAGCATATCGGATATCGCCTCGCGCACCGCCTGCGCGAGCGCGGGCCCTACCGCTTCGGGTGCCTGGCGGTAGGTATCGGGCGCGGCCACGGTGCGCACACTGTCGCCCAGGGTCACGTACTGGCCCAACGACGGCGACGCCTGGGCGATCGACAACGTGACGCCGTGATACGCAAACTGCGTCACGATGAGCCCCGTGCCGCCGGTGTGCGCCTGCGCGATGCGCAGCGCCAGATCGTTGGCCTCGCTGCCGGTGCACGTAAACATGACGTGGCCGAACTCGGGCGGATAGGTGGCCAGCAACGCTTCGGCGTAGTCGAGCACGGTGTCGTGCAGATATCGCGTGTGGGTATTGAGAATGGCAGCCTGCCGGGCCAGCGCGTCGACCACTGCCGGGTGGCAATGCCCGACGGACGCCACGTTGTTGTAGGCGTCCAGATACGGGGTGCCGTGGGCGTCATACATCCACACGCCGCGCGCCCGCGTCAGATGCACGGGCTCCTCGTAAAACAGCCGATAGGCAGGGCCGAGAAGCCGCTTGCGGCGGGCCACCATCTCGGTCGTGAAGGGATCGCCGTGCGCCGCACGCGCGGTGGCGCCCGCGGCATCGAATGCGGGTGCGCCGAGGCTCGGGGTCGTCGTAAAAGAAGGCGAAGCAGGATCGCGAGACATGCGTGAACGCTCCATCAAGACAGGTTGCACGCCGCACGCAACACGCGCTGCGCCGTCGCGCGGGGCACCGCGTCGCATGCGGCCAGCCGCTGCCACGAGATCGCATTGTTGCGCAAGATGTACTCGGCGTTTTCGGGATACCGCGCGGCGCGCCAGCCGCCGATGGCCACCACCATCACCATGCGCGCCATCATCAGATCGAACAGCACATCCACCTCGTCGGCGCGAAGCGGGTTGACCGCATGATAGGCAGCCACGAAACCGGCAATCGCCGCCGCCGGATCGGCGGACGGCGTCAGTTGATACGCCGCCGCCACCGCCAGATCGTCGATCAGCGGCGCATGCACCATATCGCCGAAATCGAGAATGCCCGCAATCGTGTCGTGCGCATCGGGCGCCACCAACACGTTATGGATATTCATGTCGTTATGGATCGGCTGCGCCCGCAGATGCGGCAGCACCGGCCTGGCATGATCCACAAAGCGCGCCAGGCTGCGCGCTGCCAGCGCACGCCGCTCGGGATCGGCAATGGCAGCGAGCAACGGCGCCACGGTGTCGGCGCGCTGAATATCCCACGGCAGGTGCAGATCGCCTGCAGGATGGCGAAAATCGCGCAAGGCGATATCCAGTCGCGCGAGCATGCGCGCCAGATTATGCTGCTGCGCGACGGAGCGCTCGGCCGCAGGCCACGGCAACCCGGGCAGATAGCTGAAAAGGCGCAACACGCGCGTCCTGCCCGACACGGTCGTCTCGGCGTCATCGATCGGCGTCATGGGGTCATCCACGCGCAAGGTGACTTGCGGCAACCCGTCGCGCGTGCGCATCACTCGCTGCACCGGCAGATCGGCGTCCGCATCCGCCACATGCAACAGCGCCTGCGTTTGAAAGTCGGCGATGCGCGTATCTTCCGACGGGTGCGCAAACTTGAGCACGTATTCGGCGCCGCACGCGGTGCGCACATGAAAATTGCGGTCGCGCTCACCGCTCAACCGGGAGAGCTCGCCCGCGATGCCGAAATGCCGGCGGGCCAGCGCTTGCGCGGTCTCGATATCCACATCGGGCGACGGCGCGCTCAGTACATCGTCGTCGGGGGCATGATCGATCGTCATCGGGCGGCCCTCACGCGCCTTGCGCGAAACCGCGCAAGGCGCTCGATAGATTCAACCCCAGATCGTCCGAGAGATAACCGCCCTCCTGCACGAGCACGGTGGGCAATCCAAGGCGTGCGATCTCGGCGAGCAATGTGGCAAAGCCGGGTGTGGTGACGGCGAGGCCCTTGTAGGGATCACGTTCGTGGGCATCCAGGCCCAGCGACACCACCAAGGCACCGGGCGCGAAGGCCGCGATATCCGCGCAGCTTTGGCGCAGCACCTCGAGATAACCTGCGTCGCCCGTGCCCAATGCCAACGGACGGTTGATGTTGTAGCCCAGGCCGTCGCCCTCGCCGCATTCATGCGCGTGACCGACGAAAAACGGCGTGGTATAGCGCGGGTCGGCATGCAACGACACGGTCAGCACATCGGCGCGGCGATAGAAGATGCCCTGGGTACCGTTGCCGTGATGCACGTCGATATCCAGGATCGCCACGCGGTCGTGTGCGGCGCGCAGGTACTGCGCGGCAATCGCCGCGTTGTTCAGATAGCAGAAGCCGTTGGCACGATCGGGATAAGCGTGATGACCCGGCGGGCGGCACAGGGCATAGGCCGCGCGCTCGCCGTCGAGAACGAGTTGCGCCGCATGACAGGCGGAATGCGCCGCAAACGCCGCGGCCTCCCACGTGCCCGCGCCGATCGGGCAGGCCATGTCGCCCAGATGAAATCCGGCCTGGCCGACGATGCTCTCGGGGTAGGTATAGGGCTGCCCGGGAAACGGATGCACGTTGCCGACCACCTCGGGGCCCGCGCCGTCGAGCTCGCGCCAGCGCGCGTAGGCCGTTTCAAGAAAACGCAGATACAGCGGCGTATGCACGGCAGCGCGTGGGCTGCCCCCGAAATCGTCGGGTGCCACGATGCTGTGCCCGTCGCGCTCCACTGCCGCCAGCAGGCGGGCGGCGCGTTCGGGCTGCTCGTTGCTGCGGCGTACCTGCCCGCGAACGACGAAGAATTGCGGGTCGTGAATGGCGTGCCGGTCGCTGTAGACGACTTTCATCTGCGTGGTGCTCCCTTCTTGGGTTCGGGTGCAGTCCCATGCTGCGACACGAACAGGTTGCGAACGTGCTGCCAGGCATCGTCCAGGTGAACTTTCATGCATGCCATCGCGACCGGCGCGTCGCGCGCCAGAAGGGCCGCGAGAATGGGTTCGTGCGTGGCCGCGACCTTTTCCGGGTCGTGATAGACGTTGTCGATCAACGAGATGATCATCCGCATCTCGGTTTGCGTGCTGGAAAACAGCCGCAACAGGTAATCGTTGCCGGAGAGTTCGCACAGCATGGTGTGAAAGCTCAGATCCAGCTCGATGCGAGCGTGCTGCTGCAGATCGTTCGCCTCGGTCACCATGCGCGCGAGCAGCGCTTCGAGCCGCTTGAAGCCGGCCGCGTCGCCATTGCGGCAGGCCGCCTCGATCGCCGTCAGTTCAAGGCTCAAACGCACCTGAAACAGGTCATCGATTTCCTTGACGGTAATCTCGCGCACAAAAAACCCGCGCCGCGGCCGGGCGATCAGGATGCCCTGGCGTTCGAGCCGACGGGCCGCCTCGCGTACCGGCGCGCGGCTGATCGACATCTGGCGCGCGATCTCGGCCTCGACCACCCGGCTGCCCTGCGGCAGCCGGCCCTCGACGATGGCTTGCGTGAGCCGCGCCTCGACCACGCCAACCAGGTCTGGCATTTCGATGGATTCAAAGGCGCTGGCGGCTTTATTCATGGCATTCATCTACGCAATCTCTGTCTCTGCGCGGCGCTTTTCGGACCGATCCCGAGCGCTTGGGCGCGCTTTATAGCACCGCGTTGTGGACGAGCATATCAGTAGTACTGCTAACTGTCGACAGTTGACGATCGACTTATGATGGGTCACTCGCAGGCTATTCCTGCCTCGAGGCTATCGACAGGAAGGACGTTCTTCATGGTCAGTGCTCACGCAGTCGCCGTCCCCCCCAATATGACGGAAACCGAGTGGCGAATTCGCCAGGATCTCGCCGCGGCCTATCGCCTCATCGCCCATTTCGGCATGGACGACAGCATCTACACCCACATCTCGGCGCGCGTGGATGGCGAGGAAGGCGCGTTCCTGATCAACCCCTACGGCCATCTCTTTCGCGACATCACCGCCTCGTCGCTGGTCAAGGTGGGCTTCGACGGCCAGCCGTTGCAAGACTCCCCCTACGACATCAACCCCGCCGGCTTCACCATTCACAGTGCGATCCACATGGCCCGCCCGGATATCGCCTGCGTCCTGCACACCCATACCGTGGCAGGCGTGGCCGTGTCGTCGCTGGCGTGCGGCCTGCAGCCGGTCAATCAATGGGCCCTGCAGTTCTACAACCGCGTGGCGTATCACGAGTACGAAGGCATCGCGCTGGATCACGGCGAGCGTGAACGCCTGGTCGCCGATCTGGGCGAGCACCCGGTGATGATTCTGCGCAACCACGGGTTGCTCACTACCGGCTTTTCGGTATCGCAGGCCTTTATCTACATGCTCAATCTGGATCGCGCGTGCCGCGTGCAACTGGCCATCCAGAGCAGCGGCCAACCCGTTCATCCCGTCAGCGAAGCCGTCAGCGAGCACACCGCCCGGCAGTACGCCAGCGGCGAGAGCAACCGTCTGGCGCAAGGCAATCCCGATTCGCGTGAATGGCGCGCCTTGCTGCGCCTGCTCGACCCCGTCGTGCCCACGTCCTTCCGCAGTTGATTCGCCTCATCCCACCCATCACCAGGAGCATTTCATGAACCGTCGCGACTTTATGATCGCCGGCGCCGCCACCGCCGGTTGGTGGAGCGTCAGCGCCGCATTGCCCACATGGGCCGCAGCCTCCAAGAAAGGCGTGCTGAACATCGCCGTTCAACCCGAACCTCCTGGCCTGATGCTGGGCATCATCCAGAACGGCCCCACGCAGATGGTGTCGGGCAACATCTACGAAAGCCTGCTGCGGTACGACGAGAAGCTCGAGCCGATGCCGAACCTCGCGACCTCCTGGACCGTCAACGAAGGCGCCACGGTGTATACCTTCAAGCTCAAGGAAGGTGTGCTCTGGCATGACGGCAAGCCGTTCACCGCGCAAGACGTGGTGTTCAGCGTCGACGTGTTCTTGCGCAAAACCCATGCGCGCCTGCGCGCCAGCCTGGCGTTTGTCAGCACCATCAAGGCGCTGGACGACCACACGGTCGAGTTCACGTTGAAGGAGCCCTTCGGCCCGTTCATGGGCCTCTTCGAAAGCGGCACCATGCCGATGATTCCGCGCCATATCTACGAAGGCACGGACTTCATGACCAACCCGGCCAACAACACCCCGGTCGGCACCGGTCCCTACAAATTCAAGGAATGGCGCCGCGGTTCGTTCATCCACCTCGTGCGCAACGAGCAGTACCACGACAAGCAGCTGCCGAACGTGGATACGGTGTACTTCCACATCATTCCGGATGCCGCCTCGCGCGCCGCGGCCTTCGAATCCGGCAAGATCGATGTGCTGCCAGGCGGCACGGTCGAGTATTTCGATATCGAACGCCTGAAAGCCCTGCCTAATGTGTCGATCACCACCAAGGGCTGGGAATTTTTCGGTCCCCATTCTTTCATGTGGATCAACAACCGCAACGGCGTGCTGAAAGACGTGAAGATGCGGCAGGCGATCATGTACGCGCTCAATCGCGAATCGATGCGCGACATCGCCTGGCAGGGATTCGGCAAAGTCGCCACAGGGCCCTTCAACAGCAGCGTGCGCTACTACACGGATAACGTCACCAAATACAAGCAAGACATCCCGCGCGCCAAGAAGCTCGCCGCCGAAGCCGGCTACAAGGGCGAAACGCTGCGCCTTCTGCCCTTGCCCTATGGGGAAACGTGGCAACGCTTTGCCGAGATCGTGCGTCAGAACCTGGCCGCCGCCGGCATCAAGGTCGATCTCGTTGCCACCGACGTGGCCGGCTGGAACGAGAAAGTGGCCAATTGGGATTACGACCTGGCGTTCACCTACCTGTACGAATATGGCGATGCGGCGCTCGGCGTGAGCCGCAATTACCTGAGCACTTCGATCGAGAAAGGCTCGGCCTGGAACAACGTCGAAGGCTATAGCAACCCGAAGGTCGACGACCTCTTCAAACGCGGCGCGGGCGAGCCCGACCCGGAAAAGCGCCGTGCGATCTACGAAGAAGTGCAGCGCATCATCGTCGATGAGGTTCCCGTGGCCTGGCTGCTCGAACTGCAGTTCCCGACCATCTATCGCAGCAACATCAAGAACCTGGTCAATTCAGGTATCGGCTTGAACGACAGTCTGGCCCGGGCCACGATCGAGTAACGCCAAGAGGGCGCGCGCCTGCCACGGGCGCGCGCCGAGGCGGCCGGTGCGCATCGTGCGCCGGCCGCCGGCAGGCCGCCAGCCTGCCGCGCATCAAGGGGAACCACAATGAAAAGACTCGTGTTCGTGCTGCGCCGGATCCTGCAAGGCATCTGTGTGCTGCTGCTGATCGCGGTAATCAATTTTCTGCTGATCCGCGCCGCGCCCGGCGATCCCGCCTCCGTGATGGCGGGCGAAGCCGGCGCCTCGGATCAGATCTTCGTGCAGCAATTGCGCGAACGCTTCGGCCTCGATAAACCCGTGCCGCAGCAATTGGCCACCTATCTGGGCCATGTGATCCAGCTCGATCTGGGGCAATCGTACCGGCAGCAGCGGCCCGTGATGGATCTCATCGCCGAACGCCTGCCCGCCACGCTGCTGCTCACCCTCACCGCCTTCGTCATCGCCCTCACATTGGGGGTGGCGCTCGGCGCCTGGGCCAGTGCGCGCGCCGGCACCTGGGTCGACAGCCTTGTCAGTACGTTTTCGATGCTGTTCTACGCCACACCGCTCTTCTGGCTGGCGCTGATGGGGGTGCTGCTCTTTTCGGTCAAGCTCGAATGGTTTCCCGGGTTCGGCTACGAAACCGTGGGCTCCGGCTTCACCGGGTTGAGACGCGCGGCGGACATCGCCAACCATCTCGTGCTGCCCGCAGCCACGTTGGCGCTCTTCTACATGACGGTGTATGCCCGCATGACGCGCACATCCATGCTCGAAGTGGCGCAGATGGATTTCATCAAGACGGCGCGCGCCAAAGGCGTGCATCCCCGCCGTATTCAACGCCGGCACATTCTGCGCAATGCGCTCTTGCCCGTGATCACGCTGGCCGGCATCCAGGCCGGCGCCATGGTCGGCGGCGCCGTGTTGGCCGAAACCGTGTTTGCGTGGCCCGGTATCGGGCGCCTGATGTTCGATGCGCTGGTGCAGCGCGACTACAACCTGCTGTTGGGCACGTTCCTGGTCACCGCCGCGCTGGCCGTGGCCTTCAACGTGGTCACGGACTTCCTCTACACGCTTGCCGACCCGAGGATCGAACTGCAATGAACAATGGATTCTGGCGGCGTTTTCGCCGCAACAAAGGCGCGGTCGCCGGCCTCGTGCTGATCGCCATCGTCATCGTCGTCGCCGGGTGCGCCCCGTTCGTATCGAGCAGCGATCCCTGGGCCATGGTGCAACGGCCCTTCATGCCGCCGATGGGCGCGTCGGGCTTCCTGTTCGGCACCGACACCATGGGCCGCGACATCGGGGTCGGCCTGGCGTGGGGCGCGCGCATTTCCCTCCTGATCGGGCTGGTATCCACGCTTGCCGGGCTGCTGCTGGGTGTATCGATCGGTGCGGTCGCCGGCTACTACGGCGGCTGGGTCGATACCGGGTTGATGCGGTTTACCGAGCTCTTCCAGGCCATTCCCAGCTTTGCGCTGGCCATCGTGCTGGTGGCGATCTTCCAACCCTCCGTGGGCTCCATCGTGGCGTCGATCGCGCTGGTCTCGTGGCCGCCCGTCGCACGCCTGGTACGCGGCGAGTTTCTCACCCTGCGGCATCGCGACTTCGTGCACGCCGCGCATCTGGCAGGCGAATCCAATCTGCGCATCATCATCACGCAGATCCTGCCCAATGCCGCCGCCCCCATCGTGGTCATGGGGTCGTTGATGGTGGCCACCGCCATTCTGCTGGAATCGTCGCTGAGCTTCATGGGCCTGGGCGATCCCAACGTGATGAGCTGGGGCTACATGATCGGCGCAGCGCGCACCTCGTTGCGGCAAGCCTGGTGGATCAGCGTATTCCCGGGCCTGGCGATCCTGCTTACCGTACTGGCGCTCAATCTGGTGGGCGAAGGCCTGAGCGATGGCTTGAACACCCGCCTCGATGCAAGGAGCCGCGCATGACCGTCAACCAAGAGGCCCTGCTCGATATCCAGGGGTTGTCCATCAAGCTGCCGCGCGGGGCGGACCGGCCCTTGGCGGTAAAAGAAGCCACGCTGTCCGTCGCCCCCGGCCGCACGCTGTGCATCGTGGGCGAAAGCGGCTCCGGCAAATCGATGATCGCCAATGCCGTCATGGGCCTGCTGCCGGTGCCGCATGTGGCGCCCGTGGCCGGCCGGATCCTGTTCCAAGGCCAGGATCTGCTCAAGCTCGATGAAGGGGGTCTGCGTCAACTGCGGGGCAACCGCATCGGCATGATCTTCCAGGATCCGATGTCGGCACTGAATCCCGTCATGCGCATCGGCGATCAACTGGCCGAGGCCATCGACGCGCACATCACATTGAGCCCGGCCGAGAAGCACGCACGCATCATTGCGGCGCTCACCGATGTGCAGTTGCCCGACCCCGAAGCCATTGCCGAAAGCTATCCTTTCCGGCTGTCGGGCGGCCAGCGCCAGCGCGTGATGATCGCGTGCGCATTGATGCTCGAGCCCGCGCTGCTCATCGCCGACGAGCCCACCACCGCGCTCGACGTCACCACGCAGGCGCAAATCCTGAAACTCATCCGCGACCTGCAGATCAAGCGCGGCACCGCCGTGCTGTTCATCACGCACGATTTCGGCGTGGTATCCGAGATCGCCGACGAGGTGGCGGTGATGCAGTTGGGTGAGGTGGTCGAGTCGGGCGATGTGGATACCGTGCTGGGCAATCCGCAGCACCCCTATACCCAACGCCTGATCGCCGCGATCCCGCACGGCTCGCCCGCACTGCGCACCGAATCGGACAATGCGCAGGTGCTGTTGCAAGCCCAGGAAATGAACAAAACCTACACCTCGGGCGGCGGCTGGTTCAGCAAGGCCCGCGTGGTGCACGCGGTCAACAACGTCAGCTTCACGATCAAACGCGGTGAAGTACTGGGCCTGGTCGGCGAATCCGGCTCCGGCAAGTCGACCGTGGGCCGTTGCATCGCGGGCCTGCTGCCGCTGGACTCGGGCCGCATTCTGTTCAAGGGCATGAATACCGGCGCGGGCCGCGACGATCGTGGTCGGCGCGCGTCGTTCGGCCGCATCCAGATGGTGTTTCAGGATCCGCATGCATCGCTCAATCCGCGTCATACGGTGGGCCGCTCGATCATGTCCGGACCGCTGGCGCAAGGCGTGCCGGCGGCCGAGGCGCTCAAGCGCGCAACCGATCTGCTCACCCTCGTGGGCCTGAGCGCCGATGCGCTCGAACGCTATCCGCACGAATTTTCGGGCGGACAGCGCCAGCGTATCGGGATCGCGCGCGCCTTGGCGGTCGAGCCCGATCTGATCGTGGCCGACGAGCCGGTATCGGCACTCGATGTATCGGTGCAGGCGCAGGTCCTGGATCTCTTTGCCAAGGTGCGCGACACCTTCAATCTCAGCATGATCTTCGTCACTCACGACCTGCGCGTGGCGGCGCAAATGTGCGATCACATCGCCGTCATGCAGAAAGGTTGCATCATCGAACACGGCACCGCCGAGCAGGTCATCCGCCATCCGCGCGAACCGTATACGCGCAAGCTGATCGAGGCCGTGCCCGATTTCTCGAGCATCATCGCGGGACGCCGCGCCAAACTGGCGTTGGCATCATGAGCGCCGCCCAACCTTGCGTGGCGCTCCTCAGCCAATCGCTGGACATGCGCTATCTGGTGCCCGCCTTCGAAGCGGCCTGCCCGGGCATCGACTGGCGTTTGCGCGACGATCTGCGCAACGTGGCCGACATCGATGCGGCGGTGTGCTGGCAGCCGCCGCAGGGCCTGTTGAGCACGTTGCCCAATCTGCAGCTCATCCAGTCGATCGGCGCGGGCGTGGATCATATCTACGCCGACGCCGCGCTGCCCGAGCATGTGCCCGTATGCCGTGCGGTCGATACCGACATGACCGCCGGGATGATCGCCTACGTGGCGTGGGCCGTCATCAACCGGCACCGGCATTTTCCCGATTACGTGGCCAATAGCGCGCAAGGCGTCTGGCGCGAAAGCCCGATCGTGCCGCCGGGCGAGCATCGTGTTGGCGTGGCCGGCCTGGGCCGATTGGGGATGGCGGTGGCGCAAGCCCTGGCCGCGTTGGGCTATGCCGTGCATGGGTGGAGCCGGTCGTCCAAGGATCACTTGCCCGCCGGCGTCACGGGCCATCACGGCGCGGCGGCACTGACGGACTTTCTGCAGGGTATCGACACCCTCGTCTGCCTGCTGCCGCTCACCGACGAAACCCGCGGGTTTCTCAACGCAGCGCTGTTTGCGCACCTGCCGCGCGGCAGCCATCTCATCAACGTCGGCCGGGGCGCGCACCTGGTCGAAGCCGATCTGCTGGCCGCGCTCGCGTCCGGCCAGTTGGCCGCCGCCACGCTGGACACCACCCACGTCGAACCCCTCCCCACCAATCACGCGTTCTGGCGCGACCCGCGCATCCTGGTCACGCCGCACATCGCCACGCGCACGTCGGCGACTGCTGTGGCCCGCCAGACGCTGGCCAATCTGAACATCGTGCGCGCCGGCCAGATGCCCGATACGCGCACCACCCGCGCCAATGGCTATTGACGCCACGCCCATCACATCGAGCCACGCGCTGCGGCGCGTCGTGCCATTGCCTACGAGGACATCATGAAGGCGTTTTTCTCCGAAGCTCAATTGCTGCATTCGCCCCAGCAATTCATGCGGCTGGGCAAGATCTGCGCGCCCACCGATCTGCCGGCGCGCGCCGAAACGCTGCAAGCCACACTCACCCGCCGCGGCATCGCGATCGACGCGCCGCCAGACTTCGGCCGCGCGCCGCTGGATGGCGTGCACAGCCCGCATTACCTCGACTTTTTCGAAACCGCCTATGCCCGCTGGCAGGCCCTGGCCGCCGAAGGCCTGTCGCCCGGCATCGAAGTACTGCCCAACCTGCATCCCCATTACAGCGGCCGGGTGGACACGCTGGGCCGCCCGCCCTGCCCCTCGCCCTCCATCGTGGCGCAAAGCGGCTATTACCTGAGCGACCTCGCCGTGCCCATCGGTCCGCACACCTGGCACTCGGCCCTGCGTGCCACGCACACCGCCGTGGCCGCCGCCGATTACGTCGCGGCTGGCCATCCCCTGTCTTACGCCTTGTGCCGTCCCTCGGGCCATCACGCGCATTACGATCGCGCCGGCGGCTTCTGTTATCTGAACAACAGCGCGGCCGCCGCGCAACGCCTGCGCAACACCTTCGCCAAAGTGGCGGTTCTCGATGTGGATGCGCATCATGGCGACGGCACGCAGAACATCTTTTATCAGCGCGACGATGTGATGACCGTATCGCTGCATGCCGATCCCACCCACTACTACCCCTTCTACACGGGCTACGCGAACGAACTCGGGTTTGGCGCGGGCGAAGGCTACAACCTCAATATTCCACTACCGCACGGCTCGGGCAACGATACCTTCCTGTTTGCGCTGGACCGCGCGCTGGACGCGCTGCGCGCCTATCGACCCGACGCGCTGGTGTTGCCGCTCGGGTTCGACACGTACAAGGACGACCCCATCACCGTGCTCAAGCTCGACATGGATGCCTATCGCGCCATCGGCGAACGCGTGGGCGCATTAGGTATTCCAACCGTCGTGGTGCAAGAAGGCGGCTACATGGTCGAGGCCATCGGCCCGGCGCTGGACGCGTTCCTGCAAGGCATGGCAGCAGTCGCGGCATGAGGGCCGCGCGCCGATGAACACCACCGTCGTTGCGCCCGCGATCGCCACCCGCGCTTCGCGCATCGGCGTGCTGCTGTTCTTCGGCGCGCTGGTGGCGTTCTCCACGTTCGACGCCGTCGCCAAGCAACTGCTCGAACGATACCCGGCACCCTTTCTGAACGTGATGCGCTACGCCGCAGTGGCGACGATCGCTTGGGTGGTGTGGCTGCGCCACGGCCGTCCGAGCTTGCGGCAGGCGCCGCACAAGAAACTGCTGATCGTGCGCGGTCTGATGCTCGCGCTCGTGGGCACGTGCTTCATGACGGCGCTGGCCTGGATGCCTTTGTCCGAAGCCACCGCCATCTACTTCACCTCGCCGCTCATGATGGTGGCGCTCTCGCCATGGCTCCTGGGCGAACGCGTGCGGCTGGTGCAATGGCTTGCGGTGGCGGTGGGATTTGGCGGCATGCTGCTCATCGTGCGGCCGGGCAGCGACCTGCCGCTGATCGGCACCGTGTTGATGGCGATCTCCGCCGTGAGCTACGCGGTGTTCCAGGTGCTCACGCGCAAACTCGCCGGCACCGTGGCTTGGCCGGTACAGTACGCCTACACGGCCATCATCTGCCTGATCGCCACCGCGATTCCCGCACCGTTTTTCCTGCCGGACATCTGGCCGGATCTCGCCGATGGTGTATTCATCTTCGCGATGGGCGCCTGCAATGGCGTGGCGCAATTGCTTTTGATGGCAGCCTATCAACGCGTATCGGCCGCCACGCTCGCGCCGCTCAACTACTTCCAGCTATTGATGGCGCTGGCGTTCAGCACGTTCTGGTTCCTGCGACCGCCCGACGATATCGCGCTGGCAGGCGTGGCGCTCATCATGGCGTCGGGGATGTTTCTGGCGGTGTAGCGCACGCGATAGGATCTGCGCGCGCGGGTCGCCCCACAGTCCCGACACAACGGCAGCCAAGCCGCACACCGCCCGCTGCCACGCGTCGCGCACGCTGCGCGCCTTCGTCGAGCACATGCGTGCGCATATCGCGCCACGGTGAAAAGACTGCGCCTTACTCAACTGCAAACGGTTTACGGCAACTACGCAGTGACGAGCGCGCGCCGAATGCGTAGCCGTCGGCGACCACTGCTGAAGAATGGCAAATCTCCGTCTTCAGCATCCTCACCTTAAATGTGGCTACATTTATTCTCTCGAATCAGCTACGATCCAGCAAAGAACGCACGCAATGTCCAAGAGCGGCAGCTTCATTTCCGCGTGGCAAGAGACATGGACTGGCGCACGGCAACCGTCGTCGAAGACATACGTCGGGCGTATGGCGAATGCCGATTCCAAGCAATTGGAAGAATCTACGGCCGCGTGCATGTGCTCGTGTTTACTTGCCGACATGGTGGGGCCCACATCATCAGCCTGCGCCGGGCGAATACTCGAGAGGTCATGCAATATGAAAAGAGCCGATCCTGAAATGATCGATGAGGACAACCCTGAGTTGACCGAGGATGACTTCGCGCGTGCGCGTCCTGCAACTGAAGTGCTTCCCGAATTATTCGGCCAGGCGGTTGCACACGAGTTTCTTAAACCGCGAGGACGGCCGCGCTTGGCCAATCCCAAAGTGCATATCAACATTCGCATCGATGCAGATGTGCTGGCGCACTGGAAGCGCACAGGGAGGGGATGGCAGACCCGCATGGCTGCTGCACTGAAGCGCACCATGCCGCGATAGCCGTTGAGTGATGACGCCCTGGTAAGTCGCTTCGCCCTTTGGCTACAAATTACTTCCATCCCCCTGTTGTGTGTGCAGCGCTTCTACACTCCGCTCGCGGGTCACGTCGACTCTGCATACACACAGGTTGAGGAAGTTCACATGAAGTTGAAGAAGCCGTTGAGTCTCGTCCGTGCGCTGTGTCTGGCTACCGCAGTGTGCGGTAGTACCGGTGTGGCTGTGGCCGCGAGCACGAATGATGCTGCCGCTACGGCCCCGGCAGCCAAGCAAACCCTCACGCTGCTGGGCGGGCCGCTGACGTTCACGTTGGATGGATACGTCGCAAGCGCGGTCCCGGGCGGTGCACCGGGCACCATGTACTACAGCAAGGCCGAGAAACGCGTGATGATCGTGGGCGAAGAAGAGATTCCGCTCATCGGGCGCGGCGGCACCGACGACGACGTGCTTGACGGCCTGAAAGGCATCAAGGATCAGCAGAAGAAAGCGTCGCCGGACTATAAGGTGATCAGCGAGAAAACTGAAAACGTCAATGGCTTGAAGGTCCATCACATCGAAGCGACCGACAACATGGACGGCAATGACGTTCAACAGGCCACGTTGCTGGCCACGGCCAACAACAAGATCGTGGTGATCCAGGTCATTTCGGGCTCGCGCGACAAGGCGGGCCACCTTGCCGCAGTGAACAATATTCTGCGCAAGTAATCACTGAACGCGTGCTGATTGCCGTTGCGCCTTCAGCACGCGCGACGCAGACGCTCAATGCGCTTCGAAGTCGCTCACATCCAGCGTGCGGCCGAACCGGCTTTTCACCCCGTTACCCCAGGCATGCACGTTCACGCCCGGCGTCAGATATGCGGCCAGTTCTTGCGCCGCATGTGGCGGTACGCGTAGCGACACGCCGTTATCCAATAATGCGCCGCGCAATTCACCCTTCGGGCCGTACAGCGACATCACGACATTGCCTTCGGTTTCGCCAAATGCCGGCTTGCCGTCGGCCTTCTTGTCTTTACCCGACTTGTCCTTGCCGGCCTTGTCCTTCGCCGATTTGCCGGCCTTGCCTTTGCTGCCGTCTTTTCCGTCCGGCCCCAGATCATCGATCGTGTGACCGTCGGTCGTGGTCAGCGACACCGCCACCACCATATCCACGCCGCGCGGCTTCACCCCTCGCACGAGTACGGTATCGCCGATCTTGAATCGCTTGGCGACCGCATCGCCCAGATGGGGCGGAAAGTGCACCTGCGTGCGACCATCCAGCACCACGCCGTCCAGATCGCCTTTGGGATTCAACAACCAGGCGCTGATGGCGCCGCGCGTTTCGGGTAAACAGCCAGGATCGATCCAGTGCATTACCAACCTCTCGTTATCATGTGTCGTGACGCCGAACGAGCGTTCGGCAGCGATAGATAATTTACCGACGGGCGCACTGCCCCGGCTGAGACATTGTGCAACCTCGATGCGCGAGGATTGGCGATTGTGAACGTTTATCGCACGCCCGCCCTCACAATCGCAAGCGCCAGGCAGGCTTGCTTACATTGCTGAGCGATTGCTGAACGCCGCACAACAACACGGCCTCCTGGGTCTGCGGTGCTGTAGCCACTCCGCGTTTTTTGTTGCCCGGCTGTTCGGCTGTCTGGCTCCCCGACGATTTGGCTCCCCGACGATTTGGCTGCCCGACGATTCGACCCCGCGCCCGATCAGCATCTCAGCCGATCGATGCCGTTTTGCTGCGCCAGGCACTATCCGCCGCGCACCGCGCCCGAAAAATCGCAGCACTCATGCGCGAGCTTGGCGACGTTTTCGTAAAACGCCGAGCTCGCTTCACGGCGAAACATCGCGCAGTACATCGATTGCGGCGGCACAACGCTGGTGCGCACGATCTCGAGCTGGCGGCTGCGCACCATGTCGGCAAAGTACTCGCGCGGAAAGCAACTTACCCCGAAGCCGGCTGCGGTGAGCCCGGCCATCGCAATCAGGCTGTTGATCGTAAACAGATTCTTCTCCGGCACATGCGGATGCAGCCATTCGTCGTACACGATGTTCAACCCCGACTCGCGGCTTTGCCGCAGCATCGGCATCGCCGCGATCTCCTTGGGCGTGTACACCTTGCCGGGGTCGGTCTGGCCCGGCGCCGCCATCCAGGCAAATTCCAGCACCTGCAAGGCGACCGACTCGAGCATGGGATCGGCGAACTTGCTGTTCAGGAACGCCATGTCGATGTGACCTGCTACCAGATGACGATGCAGGTCGCCGCCCATGTCGATCGTGGGTTCCAACGTCACGCCCGGATAATGGGTGCGCATTGCCTGGATGAAGGCCGGCAACCATGTCATCGCCATGATTTCGGTCATGCCGAAACGCAACGTGCCGGTGAGCGTGTGCTGCCCTTCGAGGCGAACCAGCAATTGATCGCGGTGCGCCAGCATCTCTTCGGCCATCGCAAAGATATCGTGGCCGCGCGCGGTGAGCGTGGCACGCGGCCCGCTGCGATCGAAAAGCTGGATGTTGAAATCCGATTCGAGTTCCTGGATCCGTTTGGTAATGGCCGACTGGCCCGTGTGCAGCCGTTCGGCTGCGGCTGAGAACGTTCCCAGCCGCACGGTCCAGTAAAGCGCTTCGATTTGTTTGAAGGTCAGCATGATGCGCCGGCGAGATAGGGGTCGTGGAAATCACCCGAACTTTAACGCGCTCGCGGCGCTGCGCGGTGCCATCAATGCCGGATGTCGGCCAGAAACTTCTGCGCCCGCGGCGTTTGCGCCTGGGTAAAAAACGCTTCCGGCGTTCCGGTTTCCACAATCCGGCCGGCATCCATGAACCACACTTCGTCGGCCACCTCGCGCGCAAAGCCCATCTCGTGCGTCACGCACACCATCGTCATGCCGTCTTTCGCCAGCGCTTTCATCACCTGCAGCACCTCGCCTACCATCTCGGGGTCGAGCGCGCTGGTGGGTTCATCGAACAGCATCACCGGAGGATCCATGGCCAACGCGCGTGCGATCGCCACACGCTGCTGCTGTCCGCCCGACAACTGCGCCGGGTAGGCTTCTGCCTTGTTGGCCAATCCCACCCGTTCCAACAACTGCCGCGCACGCTCATGCGCCTGCGCCTTGTTCGCACGCTTGAGCTGCATCGGCGCCAACACCAGATTCTCGATCACGCTCAGGTGCGGAAACAGGTTGAACTGCTGAAAGACGAAGCCGATATGACTGCGCAGCGCATCCACCTTCATTTCCTTGGCGTAGATGTCGCGGCCATCCACCTCGATCGTGCCGCTCTGGATCGGTTCCAGGCGATTGATTGTGCGGATCAGCGTGGACTTGCCGGATCCCGACGGCCCACACACCACGACCACCTGCCCTGCCGTCACGTGAGCATCCACGTCGGCCAGTGCCTGATAGTCGCCATACCATTTGTTTACTTTCGAGAATCGAATCATGCGGTCACCACGGTCACGGCGCGGCCCAGGCGGCGCCGTTCGATACGAACTTCGACCTGACGCACCAGCACGCTCAGGCAGAAGTTGAGGATGAAATAGGTCAACGCCAGAAGCGCAAACACTTCGAACGGCTTGGTCAGCAACACACTATTGATCTGGTTGGCCGCGTAGGTCAGTTCCTGCACGCTGATCACGTAGGCGAGCGACGTTTCCTTCACGGTCGAGATGAACTGGCTCAACATGCTGGGCAGCATATTGAACATCGCCTGCGGCAGAATGATGCGCCGCATGGTCTGCCAGTACGACAGCCCGAGCGCCCGGCCCGCCTCCATCTGCCCCGACGGCAGCGACTGGATGCCTGCCCGGATGATCTCCGCCAGATAGGCACTTTCGTAGCACACGAGCGCCACGATCATCGTGGTCGCACCCGCCACCGGCCGCCCAATGATGAGCGGCACAAAAAAGTACGCCCAGAAGATGAACATCAAGAGCGGCAGCCCGCGCACCAGATAAACCAGTGCCGAGGCCGGCAGGAAGAAAATCTTGAAGCGGCTGATGCGGCCCAGCGCCAGCAGCACACTGAACGGCAATGCCAGCAACAGGCTCACCGCCGCCAGGCCCAATGTGGCCGCCAGGCCGCCGATCGGGCCGTTCGGGTACTGCCCGATCAACAGCAGTTCCCAATTGTTTTGAACGATGTCCCACATGATCAGCGGCTCCCCAGTGGCGCGTAGCGCTTGGACAGGTGTGCCCCGCCCCACATGATCACGAACGAGATCGCCAGGTACAGCGCCGTCACGACCGCAAAGGCTTCGAACGTGCGGAATGTGTAGTTCTCGATCTCGCGACCAGCCGCCGTCAGCTCGACCACGCCCACGGCCATCGCCAGACTGGTATTTTTGAAGAGCAGCAACGTCTGATTGAGCAGCGGCGGGATCGCGATGCGAAACGCTTGCGGCAAAATCACGCAGCGCATGGTCTTGAGGTAACTCAAGCCCAGTGCGCGCGAAGCTTCCATCTGACCGGGCGGAATCGCCCGCACAGCACTACGCAAGTCTTCGGTCACATAAGCCGACATCACCAGCCCGATCGCAATCATCGACAGCTGAAACTCTGCCCCGTTGCGATTGAGCCAGTCGGTCGCGGCATCCGGCAAAATTGCCGGCACGCCGAAGTACCAGACCATGATGTGCACCAGCATCGGCACGTTGCGATGAAAGGCGACGAACAGCCAGATCAACGCATTGGCGATGCGCGAGCCGGTCAGCCGGAGCACGGCAAACAGGCTGCCGATGCCCATGGCCATCAGCCAGGCACATCCGGTCAGTGCCAGCGTGGTCAACAACCCCCGCAGCAGCAGTGCCGGATACTCGCCCTGGAAGATGGCGCCGAAGTCAAAAACGTAGTTCATGTGCGTAACGACGGCGCGCGCGCCTTAGCCTTTGATCGCTTCGAATTTATAGTCGCGCTTGAGCTTGTAGGCGGTGTCCTGGCCCAACCACTTGTCGAACAGCTTCTGCGCGTCGCCCGACGTTTCCATCTGGCCCAACACCTGGTTCACGTGATCAAGAAATGCGGTGTCGCCACGGCGCACGCCCAGGCCCCAGGGCTCGACGAACAACGCCGGCTCGAGAATCTTCACCGGCACATTGCTGTCGGACGCTTGTTGCTGCAGTTTCACCAGCATCAACTCGGACGCCACGAAGCCCTGCACCTTGCGTTGCTGCAGCGCCAGGAACGCACCGCTCGGATCCTTGAACGTCAACGGGTCCACGTTGGGAATATTCTTGCGCGCGCCCTGCTCGGACGACGAACCGCGCACGGCGCTCACGCGTTGACCGGCCAGGTCGGCAGGCGATTTCAGATCGGCATCGGCCTGGCGCGCCAGCACTTTCTGCGGGCTGACGAAATGCTGGAACGAGTAGTCGATCTGCTGCGCGCGCTCCGGGCTCCAGCCCAGATTGGCTGCAACCAGGTCTACACGGCCTGCGATCAGTTCGGGGATGCGCGCTTCGACCGCGATCAGCTTGAGCTCCATCGGCACCTTCAGGCTGTTGGCGATCTTCTGGCACATGTCCACCTCGAAGCCCACCACGGCACGCGTCTTGGGATCCTGGAAGCTGAACGGCTCGGCCGTACCCAGCGTGCCGCAAATGAATTTGCCGCGCGCCTTGATGTCTTCCAGCGTGCCGGCTTGCGCCGTCGTGGCCAGTACTGCGGTCAGGCCGATACCGGCGGCCAATGCTTTGATCGAGATCTTCATGGTGTCGTTCCCCTTGGTTAAATTAGGCTGCAGCGGTCAATGTGGCGCAGGCGCGCGCGATCCGCGCGCACCCTTCCTCGATCTGTTCCATCGAGGTGGCAAAGCTCAGGCGAAGATAAGGCGATACCCCGTAGGCGGCACCGTCGAGCAAGGCCACGCCGGCCTCTTCCAACAAGTACATCACCACGTCGAGGTCGTTGTTCAACACGGCGCCGGCAGGCGTTCGGCGCCCCAGCAATCCGCCCACGTTCGGGTAGACGTAGAACGCGCCATCGGGCTGGGCACAACGAACGCCCGGCACGGCGTTGAGCAACTGCACGATGCGATCGCGGCGCTGTTTGAAAATAGCGGCCGCCTGACCCACGCATGCTTGGTCGGACATCAACGCAACCACTGCTGCCGCCTGGCTGATGGCGCTCACGCAACTGGTGCTTTGCGAAATCATGGTCACCATGGCGCGAATCAACGGGGTCGGCCCCCCGGCGTAGCCCAGGCGCCAACCCGTCATCGCGTACGCCTTGGACACCCCATTGACCGTGAGCGTGCGGGCATACAGGTCGTCACTCAACGTGGCGATCGATACCGGCGCGGTGTCGCCGTACGACAGATGCTCGTAGATCTCGTCGGTCAACACCCAGACTTGCGGATGACGTGCCAATACGGCACCCAGTGCCCGCAACTCGGCTTCCGAATAAATCGCGCCGGTGGGATTGCTTGGCGTATTCAGAATCACCCACTTGGTACGCGGCGTGATCGCCGCTTCGAGCGCTGCAGGGGTCAATTTGAAACCGACATCCTCGCCGCACGGCACGATGACCGGTTTGCCGTCGTTGACCAACACCATATCGGGGTACGACACCCAGTACGGTGCAGGGATGATCACCTCATCGCCTTGTTCCACCGACACGGCAAACGCCGTGAAGATCAGTTGCTTGGCGCCCGAGCCCGCCACGATCTGATCGAGCCCGTAGTCGAGCGCATTCTCGCGGCGGAATTTGGTCTGCACGGCCTTCAGCAGCGCAGGAGTGCCGGCGGCGCCGGTGTAGCGCGTCTTGCCCGATCGCATCGCGTCGATGCCGGCCTCGACGATGTGCGCCGGGGTATCCATATCGGGTTCGCCCACCGTGAAGTCGACGATATCGCGGCCTTCGGCACGCAGCCGATCGACGCGCATCTTCGCGGCCATGCTCGGCGACGGCTTGATGACCTTGGCCCGAGCGGCCAGAAAATTCTGTGTATCTTGCGCGCTCATGCGATCCCCCGTGCGGCAAACGCCGCCTGCATCCAGCTTTGCTCCCGCGCGCCCGTTGCGATCTCGGCCATGATGCGGGCCTCCTTGTCGGCATGCGCGCGGGCGCGCGCAATCAGCGCTTCGGCATCGGCCAACGGAAAACTCACGACGCCATCCTCGTCGCCCACGATCAGGTCGCCCGGCTGGATGACCTGCCCGCCGATCGACACCGCCACGTTCACCTCGCCCGGGCCATCCTTGTACGGACCGCGGTGAATGTGACCGCGGGCGTAGCACGGAAAATCGTCTTCCTCGAACGCCACCACGTCACGGATCGCCCCGTCGATGACAACGCCTGCGCAGCCATGCTGCTGCAGATAACGCTTCATGATCTCGCCCATGACCGCATTGCTCAGATCGCCGCCGGCATCCACCACCAGCACATGACCCGGTCGAATCTCGAGCATGGCCTTGTAGATCATCAGGTTGTCGCCCGGCCGTGTCTTCACGGTGACGGCAGTACCCACGAGCTTGCCGCGGCGGTTATAGCGCGCCAGGCCCGCGATGCCTTCACGCCGCGCGAGGTTGTCGCTCAAATGGGGGGTAACGATCGTGCGCAGCGCATCGAGAATGGATGCATCGGCAACAGGTGCGGTCGGCAACATGCGCGACCCGGACAAGACGGCTGACATGGGACTCCAGGAGCGAAGAAAAGGAAACGGCAGCCGGAATACTGCAAGCAAAATCACACTTCAAAAAGGGATTAAATTTCTGGGCGCGTAATTCCATAAAGGAATGATCGGCCCACGCTTTTATTAATTTTCGGCTTTGGGCATCGAGGTAAGCCATTGACGTTAAACGGCTTTATCGCATCGATCGAGCGACTGGATGGCGCCTTTTCAATGCCGATTCCTTCCGCGATGAAAGGCGTGCGGCCAGCATTGCCCTAGGGAATACCACTAACGGAACCGCGCGTTTTACGTCGGCGGTTTGCCCCGCGATAATGATCTTTCGACCCTTCTCGCAAAGGTCGACCGGATCCTCGCCGGAAAGTAACCGTCAGCTTTTCGGCGCGTCGTCGTAGCGCTCGGCATCGCGTTCGGTGTGGCCATTACTTACGACACCATCCTGCCATCCCAGCCTGCCACGCTCGGTCTTGTCCTCGCGATGGGCAAGATGCTTGAGTTTGAAAAATGCCGCATCCGTCGCGACGCCCAGTTTGCGAAACGCACCTGCCTTCTGGGTGCTGATCGTTTTCGTACTGCGCTTAAATTTCTCGGCGATCTGCGTGACCGACATGCCGTTCAGGAAACACCGCATCACCTCGCGCTCGCGCACGCTGAGATCCGGACAATTCAGCACGGCATGCGCGCCGGGCAGGTGCCCGTGGACGTCTTCCGTGGGTTCGGTTGCCGCGAGTTCCAGCTCATAGGCCATGTAATCGTCGAGGTACCGCTGGCCGGCCGCCACGATCCGCACCGCTTTTGCAATGGAGTGTATGGCCTGGGATTTGGTCACGTAACCGTGCGCACCCGCGCGCAGGCTGAGTGCCACGATGGCGGGTTGATCGTGCGATGACACGACCAGCACCTTGCACGCGGGAAACTTCGTGCGCACGGCGCGCACCAGCGCGACGCCGTCGATTTCGTCCGGTCCGAGCGAATAATCGGTGATCAGCACATCGACGTGCAGATCGGGCAGCGCGTTCAACATCGACCGGCTGTCGGCAAAGCCGCCGACCACGCGAAGATCCCACTCTTGCGAGAGGGTTGCCGCCAATCCGACACGAACGACGGCATGGTCATCCAGGATTGCGACTCGCACGGGAAAGCAAGCGGGGTTTAGCATGGCAGAGTCCCTTCAAGATGGTTTGCTTGAATGACCGCGCGACGCCTATAGCCTTGCGCGACGGTCATCTCCACCTTAAATCCTGCCGTTCCCTTTCAATGCAGTGAGTACGCCTCGATCACTCCGGCTTTCCATAGCCACCCGCGATCCACCTGGCGGCGCGTTCAACATTTAGCTTGTAGCTTGGCGCCACGCTCGCCCGCCCCAGTTCTTCACCCAACACATCGTAAGCGCTCAATACGGCCGTAGGATTGTCTTCGTTGGGATCGATATCGAGTTTGACGGTAATGCTCCCGCCGTCGTCGCCGCGCACCTTGACGCTCTTGTGCAGCATGGCATGCAGTTGTTGCTCATGGCGGCGCAATACTTCGTTCGCCGTTTTGACCAGCGTGAAAAACGCCGGCGGATCGAGCGGCTTGGGGTTTTTCTTGTCGCGGCCCATCGTCCAGGGTCCGACCAGCGACGGCTCGGACTCGCCGTCCAGGGTCATTTCTACCGCCCAGCCGTCATCGTCCTCGTTCTTGATGACGCGCGCCGTCCAGCCATCGTCGCGCCACAGTCGCGGCTCCATCGTTTTGACCGGCTCGTTGGCCTCCAGGTCGGGATCGATCCCGGTGTCGGTCTCGGTTGCCGCATCGGCTGCAGCGTCGGTTGCGATGTTGGAAGGATCGGCGTCGATAGAAAGCTTATCGGTCACGTAAGGGGTGCTCCGCTTGAGTCGAGGGTGAAAACACAACCCCCTATAGTTTCACGTCCTGCGATCGGGCGCGAATCGAGAGTGTGACGTTTTCATTTGATTTCCCCGCGCCTGCCGGGCCGTCGATGGGACCGTTGCAACCGTCGGGCCGCGCCGCGTCGTTCAAGCCTGCGGCGTCACAGGTTTTGCCGATAAAAAAAACACCCCAAGGTTGTCTCCAACGTTGGGGTGCCGTTCGATGCGCAATCGCGTTTTTATTCCAACAAGAATGCAAACCTGGTTCGCCCCCTTGCTGGGACGGATCAGCGACCCGTGATCATCTTCTGCATATCGGCTTGCGCCTTGTTCAAACCGGCAGCCTGCTCGTTCATGGCTTGCAGTCGTTGATTCAGTTCGGCCTGGATCTTCGGATCGGACACTTGCACGATCGACCCCTTGATCTCGATTTTCGACTTGTTCTTCTCAACGTAGTCTGCGGTATCGATGGCACGTTGCAACGACGCGTCGGCAAGCGGAAACACCGTTTTGAATCCGTTTGCGGGCTGCGTCACGGTGCGGTCGTAGGCCGTGTCGTACACCTTCTTCAAGTCGTCCGGCTGCTTGAGCTTGGCGCGCGCGGCGTCGGCTTCAGCTTGCTGCTTTTCGATTGCAGTGCGAATTTCCGTCATCGTCGTGCGGGCTTTTTCCAGATCGCCACGGCGCGCTACCAGATCGCTCACGCTGCGAATCGAGCCTTGCTGCAAGGCGGTGCCCAGCGGCGTCACCGACTTGTTCATGCCTGCATGAAAATCGGTAATGACGGCGTAATGCGATGCATAGTCGCCAAACGTCTTCTTTTCTTCTTCTGTGGGCTGCGGCACGCGCGTGCCCGGCTTGTCGATAATGCGCGTTTGCAGAAACTGGCTGAACGCCGCGCGTTGTTCGGGTTCCTTGTCGCCACAGGCGGCGAGCAACAGGGGAACGGTTAAAAACAGCGCGAGCCACGCACGGGATACCACTTTCATTGCTACATCCATTTGACTGATCCCGGCCAAAAGTGCCGGTGGGCCGCCACTCTAGCCTTAACGCGTACCTCGTGCATGAGGGGCAAAGCTTTGTTTCGATTGCGCCCGATGCTTACGAGTATTCGCGAAGTGCTACCAAATCCCGCAACAATGCCATGGCCGCGCTGGAATCTTTGTATGACGTGCGGATCGCCATGAACATGATCAATGCGACGAGCGTGAGCAGTATCCCGCCCACGACCGTGATAATGATTTCAACTGCAGTCACCGACCGCCTCCTCAGAAAATCACCTTGAAGGCGCGGAAATCCGCCAGCATGGTGCCGATCGCAATGTAGGGACTGGAAATTTCCGTTCTCAGTCCCTGGATCTGATTTTTCCAGCCAAACCAATCCAGCTTCGCAACGCTCACATCGGTTTTAGCACCCGTGATCGCAAGCCCGAGCCCAAGATTATCGATCTTGGTGGCATGCCCGTTATAACGAAACAAGCCTGTGTTGGCCTTCCAGGGCGTGTAGATTTTTGTCTTCTGGTTGGCCACGAAACCCGACGGTGCGATCGCCTCGAACTTCGTGGCCGACGTCATCGAAATGCCGTCCACGGCATCCAGCGAATAGAGATTGGACACTTTAGAGGAGTAGTTGCCGCCGTTCACGTCGACCACCCGGTCGCCGCTTTCGGTGGTTTCGCGATAACCGCCCTCGTGCACCGTCACGATCTTGCCAGCCTGGACGATCTCTGTGAACACCCCGCTCTGCACCACGAAGGCCGCGTTGCCGTCGGTGATCGTGTGCGTCGAGTTGCTCTCGTTCACCGTCAGGTTGTAATACCCGTTGATCACGGTCTCGGCGCTGTCGGCGAGCGTGGTTTTCGTCAAGCCACCTTGCACATGCAGTGTCTTGCCGCCACTGACCACGGTTTCGACCAAGCCATTCTCGACCGTCATATCGCGGCCGTTATGCATCGCCAGCGTTTCCTTGTCGGTCACGTCCACATTCTGCGTGCCGGTCACGGTGAGATTATTGAACCCCGTGACGGTATGGCTGCGATTGCCGGTAATCACACCGATGTCATTGCCGATGATGTTGGTTTGCCGGTTGCCATCCACCTGATGCAGTTCGTCGGCTTCCACCTCGGTGCGCAGATTGCGCTCGGCATGCAGCCAGATTTCTTCGACGCCGGGCTTATCCTCGAACATGAACGCGTTTGCCGTGCCGGGCGTGCCGTCTTGCGACCGGCTGAGAAACCCGCTCTGCGTAGCGCTACCGGGCAACTCCCACGGCGGCATATTGCCGGCGTTGTACACGCGCCCCACCACGATCGGCCGGTCGGGATGACCGCCGCTCGTAACCGGCAAACGGCTCGTGCTGCGTGACGTCGTCGGTAATGATCAGCGCATGCTCGCCCTTCGAATGCTCAAACCAGTAATAGATCCCTTCGTGCTCCATCAACCGCGACACGAATGCAAAATCGGTTTCCTGATATTGAACGCAGTATTCCCAGTTGCGATATGTGCCGGCCAGCTTCGTTTTGACGGCGAACTTATAACCCGACAACACTTCCTTGATGACATCGGGCACCGATTTGCCCTGAAAGATCTTGCTGTCCGAGGTTTGCGTCAAATACCACAGCCACGGCCGGACCGTCAGGTGATAGATATAGTGACGCGAGGTCGCGCTCTCGCGGCCTACCAGCCGGCAGCGCGTGATCTGCCCGTTCAGAAAGCGTGCAGCCGCCTGGCCGGTGGTGATCTCCAGGGTCAGCGGCTTGCCCAGCAGCTTTTTCATGTCGAGCGAATGCGACTCGCCGACCAGCTCAACGTCGAATTCGAAAAGTTGCGACAGCCCCTCATTGCCGTGCATGCTTTTGAAGAGCAGTTCGCCCTCCGCCAGCGGTGTGTGGGCGACAACGATGCGATCCATGCTTTTTCCTCGCTGAAAATAGCGTTCACGCACATAAGCCCGCCCTCGAACCCTCTTTCGAGAGCGCGGGCGCGCAGCAGGCGAGAATCGAAGGCGCAATCTAGGCAAGCGATGTGGCAATCCGCGCAGCCTTCACAACTGAACGTGTTTTTCGCGTTTGATTAAGGTTTTCCTACATTTGCTCGGAGATTGCTACAGGGCGCGGTTCAGCGTCTTTCCTTGCCCGTGCGCTGTCGGCACCCTGCGCCATGCCCCGCGAACCAGCGCGACGGGGCCGCCCCGCCTTCCTCATCTGCCGTTCGTGAGCCGTTGCGCGGTGTCGTCGTCCGCTGGCAGGTAAACCATCATGCGATCGCCGCCCCGCGGCGCCGTCCAGAAATTGGTCTGGTGAAATGCCAGGACGCCCAAGTCGGGGTGCCTGAATCGTTTCACCTGATTCTCGATGCCACGCACCTCGTAGCGCTCCCAGGTCGTGCGAAACACATCGGACGCATCGAAGTAGCGCTGCAATTGCGCCTGCCAGGCCGGATCGTCGCGATGATCGGCCATGGCGGCGCGAAACGACGCCACCATGCGCGACAGCGATTCCTCATGATCGATCAGACAGGCTTGCCACCCTGCGTGGGTGAGGGCGAGATAAATGCAATTGCGGTCTTCGATGGCAAGTGCCTGCAGATCGACGCCGGTCAGTCGCGCATAGGACCGGTTGACCCCGATGATGTCGTAGCGTGCGTTCTGCACCATCGCCGGATAGGGATCCAACGTGTCAAGAATGGTCTGACACATCGACGACACGCTCTGGCACAGCCGCTCCTGCACCGGCACCTGCTCTCCCAAACCGGCCAGAGTAAACACATGCCGGGTCTCGGCCTCGGTGCAGTGCAGTGCGGTGGCAATGGCGCCCATCACCTTGGCCGAGACCTGAATATCACGCCCCTGCTCAAGCCAGGTATACCAGGTGACCCCCACATCGGCGAGTTGCGCGACCTCTTCGCGCCGCAATCCAGGGGTGCGCCGCCGACCGCCGCGTGAGAACCCAAGCAACACCGGATCGAGACTCTCCCGCCGCTGCCGCAGGAAACGACCTAATTCGTTATCCGTGCGAAACCGTCGCGTACCCGAATCGGCGGGGTCCGATGCGCCGGCGGGATGCGCCACGCGCGCGGCCGTGGGTTCGCGTCGTGGGACTTTGCGCGGCAGGTCCTGCACTGAACGGGACAGCAATGAAGGATCGAACGCCATAGACGGGCACCTTTTATACATGGATAAACAAGAACTGGTACCAGGTTAACGAAAGGCTGATACTACGCGCATGCCGTCTCGGCCTCAAGCCGAACCATGACGCAACCTGCTGTTCCACAAGGGTTAAGTTTCATCATGACTTCCTCTCTAGCCGCCACGCCGCTGCGTCGGGCGGGTCTGGCCGTGCTGTTGGCGGGCCATTTTCTCCCCTTGCTCGATTTCTCCATCGTCAACGTCGCGCTGGACGCCATCTCGCACTCGCTGGGTGCGAGCCCGATGCAGCTCGAACTGGTCATCGCCGTGTATGGCGTCGCCTTCGCCGTTTGCCTGGCGATGGGGGGCCGGTTGGGGGACCGCTACGGCCGCCGGCGCGTTTTCGGTTGGGGCGTGACCCTCTTTACCGTGGCGTCGCTCTTGTGCGGTCTGGCCACCACGGCAAACTGGCTGCTGGGCGCACGCGCGTTGCAGGGTGCTGCGGCCGCACTCATCGTGCCGCAGGTGCTCGCCACCATCCATGTGGCGCTACAGGGCCGCGAACATTCCAGGGCGATCGGTTTGTATGGCGCCATCGGCGGGCTTTCGTTCGTGATCGGCCAAGTGCTGGGCGGCTTCATGGTCTCGGCCGACATTGCCGGCCTGGGGTGGCGCACGGTGTTCCTGATCAATCTGCCGGTCGGGCTCGGCATCCTGGCCTGCCTGCGCGGCGCCATTCCGGAAACGCGCGCGGCCCACGCGGCCCGCATCGACGTGCCGGGTACCTTGTTACTGGCGGCCGTGATCGTGTGCCTGCTGGTGCCGCTCGCCCTGGGTCCCACGCTGCATTGGCCCTGGCCGAGCTTCGCCATGCTCGCCGCCGTGCTGCCGCTGCTCGTCCTGCTGTGGCGCGTCGAACTGCGCCAGGAACGGCTGAATCGCGCGCCGCTCCTGCCGCCGGCGTTGCTGCGCTTTGCCAGTACGCGTTTCGGCATGATCCTGGCCATGTTGTTCTTTTCAAGCTGGAGTGGCTTCATGTTCGTGCTCGCGCTGGCGTTGCAAGCGGGCGCCGGACTGACGCCCCTGCAATCCGGTAATGCGTTCATCGCGTTGGGTACGGCGTATTTCGTGGGCTCGGTGTTCACGCCCCGCGCGGTGGCGCGCTTCGGCAAAACAGGGACCTTGCTGGTCGGTTGCCTGGTGCAGTTGGGCGGACTGGGCGTCTTGATCTACACGCTCCATACCGTGTGGCCACACCCCACCCTCATCAGTCTGATTCCCGCGTCCATCCTCATGGGCGTGGCACAGTCGTTCATCGTGAGCAGCTTCTTTCGTATCGGCCTCTCGGATATCCCGGCAGCGCGGGCGGGCGCCGGCAGCTCCATGCTCACCACCGTGCAGCAAGCTGCCTTCGGCCTGGGGCCGGCGTTACTGGGTGCGGTTTTCGCGCAAACGTTGCACGGTGTCGGCCACACCTATCTGGACGCCGTACTGGCGGCCCTCAGCGCTGAAGTGGTGCTTATCTGCCTGCTCACCTTTGCCACGTTGATTTATCGCGCGCGGCATGCGGTGCCGCGGACGGTGTGACCTGGAAGCGGGAAGCGCGGGCCTTAAGGACAGGCCGGGGCACGGTCGCGCGGTAGACGACCCGCATCGGCGGTATGGATCTTGCATCGCCGATCGCTCTTTCATTGCATTCAACAGGGCTTCCCATGCTCGCCTACAGCAGCCAAGGCCGTCACGCACCCACGTTCGTGCTCATGCACTATCTGGGCGGATCGCACCGCACCTGGTTTCCCACGGTGCCTTACCTGGACGCCCATCATCACTGCGTCGCCATCGACACGCCCGGATTCGGCGATTCGGCCGATGCGGCCGTGCTGGACGTGCAGCGCTTTGCCACACAGCTCGACAGCGCCATTCGCGCGCTGGCGTTAACCGATGTGATCCTCGTTGGCCATTCGATGACCGGCAAGATCGCGCTCGCCATCGCGGCAACACACCCCGACTATCTGAAAGGGCTGGTGCTGGTGGCCCCGTCACCGCCCACGCCGCAACCCACCACCGCGGCGGATCTGAAGTCGCAGCTGGCCTACGCCGGCACGCGCGCCGAGGCCGAACAACATGTGGACACCGCGTCTGCCAACCGTCTTCCCGATGCCATTCGCGAGGTAGCGATCGCCGATGCGCAGGCCGCCAATCTCGACACCTTCCATGCGTGGGCTGAACATGGCAGCCAGGAAGACTGGTCGTCCCGCATCGGACGACTCGATTATCCCGCGCTGATCATCTGCGGCGGCGAAGACGACCGCGTTCCTGCCGCGGATGTTCAGGCCCAGGTGACGCTGCCGCATTTACCGCAGGGGCGGATTCATGTGATCGAAGGTGCCGGTCATCTGCTGCCGATGGAAGCACCGCAAGCATTGGCCGAGGTATTGCTGCGCTTTGCACAGCAGGTGCTGAACCGCAGCGACATCGCAACCGACCCTGACATGGCCAATGCGCTCGACGTGAACCCGCCTGACCGTGGGGCGACAGATGCCGCTCCCGAGATCGGTTCGACGCCTGGCGCAGGCGAAGAAACCGGTCCGAATTCAGGCCCCAATGCGGGCAAGGACTCCGGCATTGGATTGGGGCTGGGTTGAGGGATATAACCGATAACGTTGCGGCTGAGCCGACCGGACGAGGTTCAAGCCAACAGTGAAAGCGTCGCGCGTTTGACCCAGATCAACTGGAAAGCGCTTCGCCCGAGCGAGCGTTGATGCACATCAAACCAAGCTCAACGGGCCTCTGCCACCATGTTCGTGGTCACTTCACCACAAACATCACGAGGCTTTATGTTTACCCGGCGCGCTGCTTCCCGCACCCCTCTTTCCGCCCTTTGCCGCCTCTTCTCCCCGACGTTGCACCGCGCCCGTGGTTGCGCGATGCAGCGCTCACTGGGTCACTTCGCTCAGTGTGCAATCGTGCCGGCCATCGGTGGTGCGGTCCTGGCCGCCGCACTGTCCGCGCCGGCCTCGGCCCACGAGCAAGGCGATCTGCTGCTCAAGATCGGTGCCAGTCAGGTGCGTCCCAAGTCCAGCAACGGCAGTGTGCTCAATGGCGCCGTCGATCTCGATATCGACAACAGCGTCCGCCCCAGCCTCACCCTCACCTACATGGCCACGCGTCACGTCGGCATCGAATTGCTCGGCGCCTGGCCCTTCAAACACAACGTCGATGCCAGCGGCACCGTCGGCGGACAAATCATCACCAGCAAACAACTGCCTCCCACGCTCAGCCTGCAGTGGCACTTCCTGCCCGACAGCACGGTGCAACCCTACGTAGGCGTCGGCCTGAACTACACGCACTTTTTCGACACGAAGGCTACCGGCGCGCTTGAAGGCGCGAAGGTCAAGCTGAAAGACTCGTGGGGCATCGCCGGCCAGGTCGGCATGGACGTCAAACTCAACGATCGCTGGTTCGTGAACGCCGACCTGCGCTATATCGACATCTCGTCGAAAGTGAAACTCAATGGCGAGTCGATCGGCACGGCGCAGATCGACCCCTGGGTTGCCACCTTGGCGGTGGGCTACCGGTTCTGAGCCACATCGCCGTCCTGGCGGCCACATTGCGGCCACGACCGCTGCGTGGTCACCATGGCTACATTGCCGTCGTGACGGCGATCGTCGTGGTGACGGCTACACGCCCTGCGCGTAGCCGTCGCGCTGCGGATCCGCGCCGCCCTGGATGCGGCCGTCGAACATCGTGATGCCATGCACACCGGCGAAGGCATAGCTCAAATGGCTGCGCCGCACCTCGAATCCTTGTGCCTGCAATGCACGCTGCGTGGCGCGCTCGATGCGGTTGGACACATCGATGGCATTGCTGGTCGCCACCACGCGCGGTGCGCTGATCGCCGTTTGAATGTCCATGCCCCACTCGAGCACGTTGACCAGCACTTGGGCCACCGCCGGTCCGATCCATGAGGCGCCGGGCGCCCCGATCGACATCACAGGGCCCGTCTCGTCAAACACGATGCTCGGGGCCATTGACGAATAGCGGCGCTTGCCCGGGTAGATCGAATTAGGACGGCCCGGGGTGGGGTCGAAGGTGCTCATGGCGCCGTTGAGCATGAAGCCCGTGTCCTTGACGATGAACCCCGACGGGTTGCCCAGCGTATGCGTCAACGACACCACCATGCCGTCGGCATCCACGACCGACACGTGCGTCGTGTGCTTGCATTCGGCCGCGTTGCGGCGCGGCACGTCAAAACGTTCGCCTGCGAGAATGCGCGCGGCGCAGTCGTTCACATACGCGTCCGACAACAAGCGGTCGATTGGGTTGTCGACGAAATTGGGGTCGCCCACAAATTGCTCTTTATCGCGCAGAGCGATCTTCATTGCTTCGGTCAATACGCGGATGTACTCGGGCGAATTGTGGCCCATTGCCACGACGTCGAACCGCGCCATGATGCGAAGAATCTGTGCCACCAGCAGGCCGCCGCCCGGCGGCGACGGCAACGCCACCCGCCAGCCGCGATAATCGATCGACAGCGGCTGTGTTTCGACGGCCGTCATCGTGGCCAGGTCTTCGGCCGACAAGATGCCGCCATGCGCCCGCACATCCGCCACGATGCGTGCCGCCAGCGAGCCCGTATAAAAGCTTTCGGCGCCTTCGCTCGCCAGCGTGCGCATGGTGGCGGCAAGATCCGGATTCTTGATCAGCGCACCCGGCTTTTTATAACTGCCGTCGGCGTTGAGATAAATGCGGCGGCCATCTTCGGTAAGGCTCAATTTCTCGCCGAAATTCATGCGACCGTATTTGCGCTCATCTTGCGTAATCACGGTATACACATGCGGGCGCACCAGCCAGCCCGTTTCGGCCACGTCGATGGCCGGCGCGAAAAGATCCGCCCAGGGTGTGCGGCCAAGCGCCGCGTGGGCGCTAGCCAGTACCTTGAGCGTACCGGGCGCCGTCACCGCCATCGCGCCGGTTTCGTTGACGAAGTCCTGCACGATGAAGCCAAAGCCATCGGTGGTGTCGCCCAGTGCGATGTCCTGCCACATGGTTTCGCGGCTTTCGAGCGGGCAGCCGCCCATGCCTTCATACACCTTGTGCGTGCCCGTGGCGGGATCGAAGATCTGCAGCATGCCGAAGCCGCCGATCCCGCACATCAACGGGTCGACAACCCCTTGCGTCATCGCGCAGGCAATGGCGGCGTCCAACGCATTGCCGCCCGCGCGCAGCACCGTGGCACCGGCCTCGACCGCTTCGGGTTGCGGCGCCACGATCATCGACGTGGGTTGAGGCAGGCGGTATTCAGGGGTGCGGCGGGCCACGTCGGTCTCCAGGCTTAGGAACGAGATCCTTACGATATCAGAGTGCCGCGATGGGCTTCGTACGTCATAGTGCCGCCGCCACACCGGCCGCCACCGGCGCATAGCGCGGCCAGGGATGCACGGCTTCGAGTTGCGCCGCCACCTGCAACAGCACGGCTTCGCCACCCTGCGGGGCCATCAGTTGCATGCCGATCGGCAAGCCATCGGCGCTCGATCCGAACGGAATCGAAATGGCGGGGCAGCCGGTGAGATTGGCCAACGGCGCGTAAGGTGAGTAACCGATCAAGCCGGTGTCGCCCAAGCGATAGTCCAGATAATCCTCCCAGTGCATGGCGAAACGGCCGATACGCGCAGGTGCCTCGGCGAGCACCGGCGACAGGATCAGATCGAAAGGCGCGCCACCATCTTGCGTGCCGTCGAAGAACCGCGCCACGCGTCGGGTGATCGTGTGCATCGTATCCACATGACCCGCGTACGCCACGCCGTCGATGCTGCGCGCATACGCCACCATCGACTGAACCGTGGGCTGCAACTCGCCTTCCTTCAGACCGGTACCGCGACGCGCCACGAAACGCGCAATGGAAAGCGCTGCGTTGCAGGCGATCACCGGCAGCATGTTCTCGAGCGTCTCGCGCGCCGTGACCGCCGGCTCGCCTTCATCCACGCGATGACCCAGCGATTGCAAGGCGCTCGCGATGCGCGCAAGCGCTGCGGCCACGTCGGCATCGCGCACGGCACTCACCGACCCATGCGGCAGCACCGCGATGCGCAATCGCGGGCCGGCGTCGGGGCTGCGGCTGGCGGCCTGCACGAGGGCGAGATAGGAAGCAGGACGCGCCGGCGCCGCATAGGGCGCCCCGGGATCCGCGCCCGCCGTGGCGTCCAGCGCTGCGGCACTGTCGCGCACCGATGTGGTGAGCACGTGATCGACCGTCATGCCGCCCCAGCCTTCGCCGCGGTAAGGCCCCAACGGCATCATGCCGCGCGAGGGCTTCAAGCCGAGCACGCCGCAGCACGATGCGGGGATCCGGATCGACCCGCCGCCGTCGCCGCCGTGGGCCAGGGGCACCATGCCGCTGGCGACGGCGGCACCCGCGCCGCCGCTGGAACCGCCCGCGCTGTGCGCGGTATTCCAGGGATTGCGCGTGGGCTCGCCATAGCTCGGGCTTTCGGTGGTGGGGCTCAATCCCAGCTCGGAAGACGTGGATCGACCGAAGAACACCAGGCCGGCCCGCTTATAGCGCGCCACCAGTTCGCAATCGTGATCCCAGTCGATGCGCCCGAAGAGCTGCGACCCCATGCTGCTCGACACGCCGCGCGCCGCCGTGCCGAGATCCTTCAGCAGCGACGGCACACCGAAAAACGGTTGCGTGGTCGCCAGCGCCGCGCGGGCCTGGGCATCCAGGCCACTCAGGGTGCGATCGTGCGCCTGCGCATCGGCACGGCCCGCCTCTTCGGCAACCGACGCCACCGCGCCGATGGTGGGGTTGAGCGCGTGCACACGCGCCAGGGCGTCGTCCAGCGCCTGTGAGGCAGTGAGTTCGCCGCGCAGGATACGCGTGGAAAGATCGATTGCGTCGCCCGGCGCGCGGGAAGGTGTGTCCGTCATCGTTCGTATTCTCCAAAGGACGCGAATCGCCCCGGCATGAAACCAAAACGACACGATAACCCCAAGCGCCGCGCGCTAAACTCTGCGCTCGTCGAATCCTTCCGTTGAGTTGCATCTTGTCCGTGTCACCGCTCGTCTTTCGTCCCGCCACCGATGCGGATTACGACAACCTGCTGGCGCTGCGCCGCGCCACCATGCAGGCGCATTTGATCGCTGCGGGGGTGGGGCACGACGACGACGCCCTGCGTACGCGCTTGAGCTACCACTGGGAAGATGCGAAGGTGATCGTGCGCGAAGGCATCGACGTCGGTCTGCTGAAGGCCTATCGCGATGACGCGGGCTGGTTCGTCGTACAGATCCAGATCGCGCCGGCATATCAGCGCCAGGGTCTGGGTGAGCAAACACTGCAAACCATTCTGGACGACGCCGATGCGCAAGGGCTGCCGGTGTCGCTGGCGGTACTGAAAGCCAATCCGGCAAAGCGCCTCTACGACCGGCTGGGCTTTGCCGTGGTGTCCGAGACCGACATCGAATTTCTGATGACGCGCCCGCCGCACGGCGCGGCCTGAGCCGGGCCATCCGCGCACAGCGCGCGAGCCTTCATCCTAACCTGCTCGAGAGTCCAGCGGGGTACGGCGCAGCAACCGCTCGAAAGCACTCAAAAACGTGTGTTCGGCCGGCGAAAGTTTGCGGGCGCCGTGCCACACCAGAAACACATCCATTTCCGCCACGCAGTGGTCGGGCTGCAGGCGGCGCAGGTCGCCCTCCAGCACGTCGCGCCGGATCATGTGTTCGGGCAAAAAGCTGAGGCCCATGCCGGCGATCACCATCCGTCTGATCTCTTCGATATTCGAAGACGCGCCCACGATGCGGCCGGTAAAGCCCTGCTGATCGCGAAAGATGGTCAGGGGCGAGAGCGTGTCGCCGATCTGGTCGCTCGAAAAGCAGACGAAGCTCTGGTCGCGCATGTCTTCGATCGACACCTGGCGTTTGCCGAAGAGCGGATGATGACGGCCGCAAACGGCCGTATAGCGCTGGCGCAGAAAAAGCCGCCGCTCAAGCCCCGGCACGGGCTGACGGCACAGACATATCCCGAAGGCCGGTGTGCGTTTGGACAATGCATTGAGCACTGCCGCGCTTTGCATCACTTCAACGGCAAACTCCACCTTGGGATAACGCCGATGAAACTGTGCCAGGAACTCGTCGAATGCCGGGCTGTGCACCCGGCTCATCAACATCAACCGCACCGAGCCTGCGATGATGCCGCCCGGATCGGCCACCGCGCCGTCGATACGGGCAACCGTGCCGTACATCTCACGCGCGATCGCGTAGATTTCCTCGCCCAGCCCGGTCAGACGAAACTCGGCATGACGCCGAAAAATCAATTGCCCCCCCACCGCCTCTTCGAGCCGTTTGAGCGCCTGGCTGACGGCGGGCTGGCTGAGATGCAGCACCGTGGCGGCGCGCCCCACCCCGCGCTCCTGCACGACGAACATGAAGGTGCGCAGCAGGTTCCAGTCGATGCGCTCGGGCGCGACGGTAACGGCAGCAGTCGATCGGGGTGAAGTGGGTGGCATGGCTCGAAACGGTGACGGCGGGTGGCGGGAAGCTTCCCGCGATGCCGGGCCACCGGCACCGTGCCTGCCGTGACGTTATCCCGCTACCTTACCGGCAGCGCTCAAGCCGCCGAAAAAGCGCGTCGCGTTGTCTTCCAATCCTTCGATATAGTAGCCGCCCTCCTGCACGATCACCGTGGGCAGGTCGAAGGCACCTACGGCGCGGCCGAGTTTCTCGAATCCGTCGGCGCTCACCGACACCATCGCTTGCGGGTCTTTCTCGAAGATATCGAACCCGAGCGACAGCACCAGCGCGTCCGGCTGAAACAGCGCGATGGCGCGCTCGGCTTCGGCCAGGCGATCGAAGAACACCGACTCGGGCGAGCCATGCGGCATCGGCAGGTTGATGTTGTAGCCGTAACCGGCGCCCGCACCGCGCTCGTCTTCAAAACCTGCCACCACCGGATAGAAGTTCTCCGGATCGCCATGAATCGACACGTACAGCACGTCGTCGCGTTCGTAGAAGATCTCTTGAATCCCTTGCCCGTGGTGCATATCGGTGTCGAGAATGGCCACGCGCTTGAAGCTGCCGCGCAGCCGTTGGGCGGCGATCGCCGCATTGTTGAGGTAGCAAAAGCCCCCGGCGGCATCGCGGCGCGCATGGTGACCGGGTGGCCGGCAGATCGCATACGACTGCCGCTCCCCTGCCGCCACCACGTCGGCCGCAGCCACCGCACATTGCGCCGACCAATACGCGGACGTCCACGTATCCGGCCCCACCGGGCAACTGCCGTCCGCCAGATGCCGCGCCGCTTGCGCCAGCACGCCGCGCAGCGCATTGGGTTCGCGCACGAAAATATTGGAGATCACTTCGTTGCCCCAATCGTCCGGCAACGCCATCCAGCGCGTGTGCGCCTCCTGCAGAAAGCGCAGGTAATCCAGCGAATGCACGGCAGACAACGCTGCGGCACCGGCATCGGGCGGGGTCTGCACATCGAAGGCAAGGGCGCGGGCCGCCTGCACCAACGCGTCGAGCCGCGACGGCACTTCCTGCGGGGTGCGCATCTTGCCGCGCGACAGATACGTTTGCGGATGATGCAACGATTGATCGGCGTGAAAAAATGCTTTCATGCGTACAGCTCCTTGGTGAGACTTAGGCGCGCGCCGTCGACGACGCGCCGTGCGAGGCGTGATCGCCCTGTTTCAACAACACCACCGCGACCAGCGACAGCAATGAAATGACGGTGAACAGCACCGCCAGCGGCCACCACTGGCCCTTGAAATTCTCGGCCAGGATCGTCCCGAGGATCGGCGTGAGTCCGCCGAAGATCGCGCCGCACAACTGATACGCCATCGAAATGCCGGTGTAGCGGATGCGCGTGGGAAACGCGTCGCTGACGTAGCCCGCAATCACGGCGTAGTACGCGCCCAGGAACAGCACCGACAGGCCCACGCCCAAGGTAATGGCGCCCAGCGTGCCCTGATCGACCAACGTAAACATGGCGTACGGGGTGAACATCGAAATGAAGGCCGTCGTGATCAGGAAACGCCGATTACCCACGCGCTCGGCCACATAGGCCGACAGCGGCGTGATGAAGAACTGCATGATCGACACCACGAGCAGGCAGTTCAGAATCACCGCGCGAGGCAACCCCACATATTGCGTGGTGTACGCAATCATGAAGGTATTGGTGAAATAGAAACCGGCGATACCGAGCACGTTCGCGCACACCGTGAGCACCAGCAATTTGGGCGCACCGCGCAGCACTTCCATCAGCGGGGTTTGCGCCGCCTTGGCCTGGGTGACCTGATTGGCCTGTTCCTTCACGAAATCGGGCGACTCGTTCACGCTCAGTCGAATCACGAAGCCCACGAGCACCAGTACGGCGCTGAAGAGGAACGGCACGCGCCAGCCCCAATCGAGAAACGCCGCGTCGTCCATGCCGGTGACCAGCTTGAACATCAATGTCGACAGGATCAGCCCGGCCGGGCTGCCCATCTGGGCAAAGGAGGCGAAGAACGTGCGCTTCCTGGCATCGGGCGAATGTTCGCCGGCCATCAACACGGCACCGCCCCACTCTCCCCCCACCGCGATGCCCTGGATGAAGCGCAGCAGCACGAGCAGAATCGGCGCCCAGACGCCGATCACGGCGTAGGTCGGCAACAAGCCGATCAGCACGGTAACGGTGCCCATCATGAGTAGCGTGATCACCAACGATTTCTTGCGTCCGATCTTGTCGCCAATGTGGCCGAACACGGCGCCGCCCAGGGGACGCGCGAAGAAGCCGACGGCAAACGTGCCGAAAGCGGCCAACGTGCCGTAAAACCCATCGACCGACGGAAAAAAGAGTTTGCCGAAGACGAGCGCGGCGGCGGTGGCGTAGATATAAAAGTCGTACCACTCGATCATTGTGCCGACGAACGCGGCGGTGGATGCGCGGACGGGCTGATGCCCGCTCGCCAATGGTTTTCCCCTCATGTTTTGGATCTCCTTGAATGGTCCAAGCGATGCACGACGGCCGCTGCCGGGCCGCCTGTGCAACGTTTATACGCCGCAGCCACTCATAAGAAAAATTCTAATTATTTATCTTCCACATTCGTTTGCATTATGTCGACCGCACGGACCTCGGCGGGGTTGCCGGCGTTGACGGCAGGGCTGGCGGCGTCCTGTGTGCGCCATTGGCGCCGCAACATCCGCATGCGGCCGATCGCCGCTTGCCACATCGTCCACCACCCGAAGGGCCGCGGATCGGCAAGCATGCTCATCGCGCGGGCGTAGTCCAGCGTAAGTCCGGGCGTTTATGCCATCGTGACGGCGCGCTTGCGGATCTGCGAGGCCACCCACAGTTCGGGTGTGGCCAGCAGGCGCACGAGTGCGCCCCAGCCTGAACGCTGGCCGTACAACCGGCCGAACACACCGTCCACGGCCGCTTCCAGCGCCGCCGAGACCGAACTTGAACAGTTGCGGTAGGTCAGGTTGTAGGTAGCGTCTTGCCGATACGCGAACCAGAAGCGCGCCAGCGATTCGGCGTTGTAGTTGCGGATGCGCACCCGTACGGTGGAGGGACACCACGCAACCGATTCGATGGCGTAACTCGGTTGGTATTGTCCGGGCACGTTGTTGTCGGGCGTGGCTCGCAATGTGCGGCCGAACTGGTCCGGCGACCGGTCGATATCGGCGTCCGGATACAGACTGATGTAGATGCCTTCGGGCGTTTCCAGGGCGGCATGCCCGGTGGAGATTACGCCGTTCACGTCGATCGCAGCGATATAGCGGTCGATCATGCGGTGCCGCACGGTGGGCGCCTTTGACGACCCCACAGGCGTCCATACGTGTATGGTCAATGCGCGGTCGTGCTCGCCGGGCGGGCCATCGAAGCGTATCGGGCCGCTCGGCGCCACTTCGGGGATGCCGCAGCCGCGCGTGTCAAGGGAGGCACGCTGCGGTGCGCTTCGTTTGGCGGGCGCCATGGGCTGCGCCGTTGTTGCGGCCACCCGTTCGGGTTCGATCGCACCCGCCTGGCCGGCATCCAGTGAAGGCGTGGCCACAAGCCCTTTGACCCGCCGCGCCAGCATGATCAACTTCACGCCGGCGAGCCCGCTGCCCGCCCACCCCGGTGGTGGCAATGACCAGCGTCGCCAGCCCTTCGATCAGGAAGAGATAGGCGAAAAATTCGATCGGAAAATACAGGGCGCCATCCAGCGCATCGATGAAGATGACGATGCCGGCCAGGAGCCACACCCACCCGATGATGAACAGGCCGCGCCAGCGCTGACGCATGTAATCCGCGCCCAGGAGCAACAGCACAAGTCTGGTCATGACGTCCCCTTTTTTGTTCGTCAAAGAATACCTTGCGCAGGGCGCGCCGGCACGCGCATTCGCTACGCCGCGCGCGGCACCCTTGGCCGGCCAATGCGCGCGGGATCGGGCTGCACCGCCGTGAGGTCACTCAGAAACGCCGCCACCATTTCGCGATCTTCCGCCTCATGACTCGTGACCACGTGGATGGTCACCCGATACGACATCTTCTTGGGATTGAGTGCGGCCATCTCGCCGCGCGCGACGTAATAGTCGCCGACTTCTTCCGGCAGGTAGCCCAGATGCTGTCCCGACAGAATCAGGATCGACATGGCTTCCATATTGCTCGTGACGGCGGTGATGTTGCGCTGGGGAATCTGCGGGTGCCCTTTGGGCGTGGGATAGCCGCGCCAGGCCCAATTGTGTGCCGCGGCCACATCGGGATCCACTTCGCCCGCCTGGGCGAACAGGGGATGTCCCGCCCCGCAATACGCCACCTGCCGCTCGACCAGCAATGGCGTATAGCGCAAGCTCGCCACGCGCCGCCAGAAGTAGCCGATCGCGATCTGGATATTGCCGTTGAGCAGCATTTCCTCGAGTTCATTGGGCGAGCGCACGATCAGGTTCAGGCGTACGGCTTCGTCGCGCTGCCTGAAGAGCCGGATCGCGCCGCTCAGACGGGTGTTGTCGCCCGCCGGGATATGTCCGATCAGCCCGATGTGCAAGGTGCCCACCAGTTTCTTTTCCATGCTTTGCGTTTCCAGCCCGAATTCGTTCAGCGCATCGAGCAGGCGATGCGCCGAAACGGCAAACTTCTCGCCCTTGGCGGTGAGCCGGAAGCCGCCTCGCCCCCGCTCGCACAGGCGAAACCCCAGGCGGGTTTCCAACGTGTTGAGCTGGGTGCTGAGGGTGGACTGGCCGACGTTGAGTTTGGACTGCGCCGCCGAAATGCCATTGGCCTCGACGATGGCGAGAAAGATCCGAATCAAGCGGATATCCAGATCCGAAACATTGCTGATCATGGTAGAAACCCTAATAATCCCGCCATTACATTGATCTACGTCGATGTGATCATCGTCAGATGAGTATAGTTTCGCGACCCGGCCCTCGCTAGACTCGACGCTCCGCAATTCGATTTCGAGCGAGGCACGCAACGCATGGGCACCCCTTTCAACCAGCCGTTGGGCGGCAACGACATGCCGCGTTTTGGCGGTATTGCCACGATGATGCGCCTGCCGCATTGCGTGGATCCCGCAGCGCTCGATATCGGCTTCGTGGGTGTGCCCCTGGACGTGGGCACCTCGAATCGCTCGGGCACGCGCTTCGGCCCGCGCCAGATTCGCGCCGAATCCGTCATGATCCGGCCCTACAACATGGCCACGCGCGCGGCGCCCTTCGACTGTGTGAACGTGGGCGACCTGGGCGATATCGCCACCAATCCGTACAGCCTGCTCGACTCGGTCGCCAAGATCGAACAAGGCTACCGCCGCATTCTCGACGCCGACTGCAAGGCCATCGCGCTGGGTGGCGACCACACCATGACCCTGCCCATCCTGCGGGCCATCCATCGCATGCATGGCCCGGTCGGTCTGGTGCATGTGGATGCGCATGCCGATGTGAACGACACCATGAACGGTGAGAAGATCGCCCATGGAACACCCTTTCGGCGCGCGGTGGAAGAAGGCCTGCTCGACTGCAACCGCGTGGTGCAGATCGGGTTGCGCGGCACCGGGTATGAAGCCGACGACTTCGATTGGTGCCGCCGTCAGGGTTTTCGCGTCGTGCAGGCGGAAGAATGCTGGAACCGCTCGCTCACGCCATTGATGGAAGAGGTGCGCGCGCGCGTGGGCACGGGCCCGGTCTATCTCACATTCGACATCGATGGGATCGACCCGGCCTACGCGCCGGGCACGGGCACCCCCGAGATCGGCGGCCTCACCGTGCCGCAGGCGCTGGAGATCATCCGCGGCATGCGCGGCCTCGATATCGTGGGCGCCGACCTGGTCGAAGTGAGTCCGCCTTACGATGCCGGCTCGGCCACGGCCCTATTGGCTGCCAACCTCGCCTACGAAATACTGTGTGTGTTTCCGGGGGTCGAATGCCGCGCGTAACGGCTGACCGCAGGTCACGCCAGCCAGTCGCGCCCGAATGACCGCCCACGGCCGTCGCACGCCACACCAATCGCTCAGGCACGACCGGCACCCAGACGTCGGCACCCCAAACAAGAACCAAGAGGAATTTCACGATGACGCAAGACACCCGATTGTGGGGCGCCCGCTTTCGATCCGGCCCCGATGAGGCCCTGATGACGCTGTCGCGCGGCGACGCGAGTCATTTCCGCCTGGCGCCCTTCGACATCGTCGCCTCGCAAGCCCATGCCCGCGAACTGGGCCGCGCCGGCTTGCTCACCAACGCCGAACGCGATGCCATCGTCAGCACGCTCGACGCGCTGCGTGCCGGCGTGGCCGCAGGCGACCTGCTGCCTGCGCCGGGCGATGAAGACGTACACACCTTCATGGAGCGACTACTGGTCGAACGGTTGGGCGATGTGGGCGCCAAGCTGCGCGCCGGCCGCTCGCGCAACGATCAGGCCGCCAACAATCTCAAGCTTTATCTGCGCGTCGAAGCGCGCCGCCTGGTGCAGGAACTGCTCGCGCTGCAGCAGGCCCTGATCGGCCAGGCCGAAGCGCATATGACGACAATCGCGCCGGGGTTCACGCACCTGCAGGCGGCGCAGCCGGTCCTTTTCGCGCACCAGTTGCTCGCCCATGCCCAGGGGTTCTCGCGCGACATCTCGCGCCTGATGGACTGGGACCGGCGCAATGCCCGCTCGCCGCTCGGCGCGGCGGCGCTGGCGGGATCGGCCATCGTCACCAGCCCGGAATTGTCCGCAGCCGAGCTGGGCTACGACAGCCCCTGCGAAAATTCGATCGATGCCGTGGGCAGCCGCGACCACGTGGCCGAATTCCTGTTTGCCGCCGCCATGCTGGGGGTCAATCTCTCACGCCTGTGCGAAGAGGTCACCTTGTGGAGTTCGTACCAGTTCAGCTGGGTGCGGCTGGATGACAGCTTCTCCACCGGCAGCTCGATCATGCCGCAGAAGAAGAACCCCGATATTGCCGAGCTCACGCGCGGCCGCGCCGCACGCCTGATCGGCGCCATGAACACGATGCTGATTGCGTTGAAAGGCCTGCCGCTGGCCTACAACCGCGATCTGGCCGAAGACAAGCACACCACCTTCGACGCCATCGATGCTTTGCACAAGATTCTGCCGGCCATGGCGGGGATGATCCGCACGATGAAGGTTGACGCAGCCCGTGTGCGCCACGATGCGGGCAAGGGCTTCACGCTGGCCACGGAAGTGGCCGACTGGCTGGCCCGCCAAGGGGTGCCGTTTGCGACCGCGCATGAAATCACCGGCGCCCTCGTCAAGTACTGCGAGGAGCAGGGCAAGGACCTCGAACGCTTGACCGCCGATGATCTCGCCCGGGTCGATCCCCGTCTGGGTGAAGGCGTCCTGGCGCAGCTGACCTTGGAGTCGGCCATCGAAGCGCGCAGCGGCTATGGTGGTACCGCCACCGCCCAGGTAAGCATGCAGATCAGCCGCCTGCGCCATGTGGTGCACACCCAATCGGTATGGGCCGCGTCGTACGACGGCCCCATGGCGAAGAGGAGCTGAGATGACGCCGCAACGCCCCCTGCAGCAGGCAGACGGCCGGTCGCCGTACGCCATCGATCATTTGCGCGTGATTCCCAAGCTGCACTACGGCCGCTGGGTGTCCATCGCGGTCATCGTCGTCATCTTCGCGTTCATCATCAAGGCGTTCGCGCAGGGCCAGATCGAGTGGCCCATCGTGGCGCGCTTTCTTACCGCGAAGGTGATTTTGCAAGGCCTGGTCAATACGCTTGCCATGACCGTCTACGCCATGACGCTCGGCATCGTGCTGGGCGTGGCCTTCGCGATCATGTACATGTCGCCCAATCCGGTCGTCCGCGCGGTGGCCAAGTTCTATATCTGGTTTTTCCGGGGCACCCCGCTGCTCCTGCAACTGCTGCTGTGGTTCAACCTCGCGCTGATCTTTCCCACGCTCGGCGTGCCGGGCTTCGAGATGCGCACGGTCGATCTGATCACCCCCTTCATGGCCGCCTTGCTGGGCTTGGGCATCGGTCAGGGCGCCTACACGGCTGAAGTGGTGCGCGGCGGGATTCTCTCTGTGGACAACGGCCAGATCGAAGCCGCGCAAGCCATCGGCATGACGCGATTGACGGCATTGCGCCGGATCGTGTTGCCGCAGGCGATGCGCGTCATCATCCCGCCGGTGGGCAACGAAGTCATCAGCATGATCAAGCTCACCTCGGTGGCGAGTGTGATCCAGTTTTCGGAGATCCTGCACAACGCGCAGACGATCTACTTCGCCAACGGGCGCGTCATCGAATTGCTGATCGTCGCCACGATCTGGTATCTGTTCGTGGTCACGCTGTTTTCGATCGGCCAGCACTTTCTCGAGAAAGCGTTCGCCCAGGGCGGCGCGCGCAAACGTACGGCCGCCGGACCCACCGACAACCCCGCAGCGGGCGGGTCGGCCGCGGCGCTTGCACCGGGTGCCGCAGGCCCCGCCAGCGGACGGGAGGCATGATGGCACACGCACGGAAAATGGTAGTGGCGCATGGCGTCTCCAAACACTTCGGCGACTTTCAAGCGCTCAAGGACGTGCACGTGGAAGTGGATGCCGGCGAAGTCGTCTGCATCATCGGGCCCTCAGGTTCGGGCAAAAGCACGTTCCTGCGTTGCATCAACCAACTGGAAACCGTGGATGGCGGCGCCGTGTGGATCGACGGCGAACTCTCGGGCTTCCGGCAAACGGGCAACAGCCTGCGCCGCCTGGGCGACGCCGAGATCGCGCGTCAACGTCTGAACAGTGGCATGGTCTTCCAGCGATTCAATCTGTTCGGCCACATGACGGCGCTGCAGAACCTGATGGAAGGCCCGGTGGTCGTGCAGCGTCGGCCCAAGCGCGAAGTGAAGGAAGAGGCCATGGCGCTCCTGGACCGCGTGGGTCTGGCGCACAAGGCCGACGCCTATCCGGGCGAACTTTCCGGCGGCCAACAGCAACGGATTGCCATCGCCCGCGCCCTGGCGATGAAACCGAAGCTGATGTTGTTCGACGAGCCCACGTCGGCGCTCGATCCCGAACTGGTCGGTGAAGTGCTCGCCGTGATGCGCGATCTGGCGAGGTCCGGCATGACCATGATCGTGGTTACCCATGAACTGGGCTTTGCCCGCGAAGTGGCCAACCGCGTGGTATTCATGGATGCCGGCATGGTGGTGGAGATGGGTCCGCCCGATCAAATTCTCGTTCATCCGCAAGAGCGCCGCACGCAGGCGTTCATCGCCGCCGTGCTTTAGCGGCGCGCCGTCTACGATTGCCTTTTCAATCACGTTCGCACAAGGGGAAAACAATGAAGCTCTCGAACACACTCGCACTGGTCGCGCTGGCATGCACCATGGGCCTGAACGCCACGGCGCACGCCGCCGAGACGCCCGAACGCCTGAAGCAAGCCGGCAAACTGGTCATCGCCACCAATCCCAACTATCCGCCGCTGGCCTACAAGAATGTCGAAACCGGCGAGCTCACCGGCCTCGACATCGAGCTCGGCAACGCCATCGGCAAGCAACTCGGCGTAAAGGTCGAATGGCAGGAGACCAGCTTCTCGCAGGTGTTCAGCTCGCTCGCTACCGGCCGTGTCGATATGGCGATGGTGGCGATCACCGATACCCCGGAGCGCCAGCAAAGCGCCGACTTCATCGACTACCTGCTTACCGGGGCACAGTTCTATACCCTCGGCCGCGCGCAAGCCAATATCCGCAATCTGCCCGATCTGTGCGGCAAGCGGGTGGGCGCCAGCCGCAACACCACCTGGCCCGCGCAGATCGCCACGTGGAGCCAGGCCAACTGCGTGGACCGGGGCGCACCCGCCATTGTGGTCGTTGGAACGGAAGGCTCGGTCGATGCCCGCGCGCAGCTGAAATCCGGCCGCCTCGACGCGGGCGTGCAGGGCAGCGAAACCATGCCCTACTTCAAGAAACTCGAACCCGATACCTACCTCACCATCGGCGATCCGTTCCTGGCCACCGTCACGGGGATCCCTGTGTCGAAGAAAGAACCCGAGGTACGCGACGCGATTCTGGCCGCGATCAAAACGCTTCAGGCCAATGGCGAATACGATGCGCTGCTGAAGAAATACGACCTCGGTTTCACGCGTTACGATGCCGCTCTGAATCAAGGCAAATAATCCTCGGGGCGTCGAGCGCGATCGCCCCTGCCCTGCCTGATGCGCCCGCCCTGTTGCGGGCGCAACCCTTTACCGGAATCGTTGCATGACTACTGCCGCCCTTGCCGCCCCGCCCATCGATGTGTCCCCGGCCGAATGGCACACCCGCTGCGAGCTGGCCGCGCTGTATCGCGTGATCGCGCACTTTCGCATGACCGATATGATCGACACCCACATCACGGCGCGCGTGGCGGACGAACCCGACCGGTTCCTGATCAATCGCTACGGTGTGCTGTTCAAGGACATGCGGGCGTCCGACCTGATCAAGATCGACCACGACGGCAAGCGCTGCGACGATGCCGTCGCCGCCTCCGATCGCGATGTGAATGCGGCCGGTTTCACCATTCACTCCGCCATTCATCATGCGCGGCCCGACCTGCACTACGTGATCCACACGCACACTGCTGCCGGCATCGGCGTGGCGGCACAGGAAGACGGCCTGCTGCCGATCAGCCAGCATGCGCTCAAATTCTACGGATGCCTGAGCTATCACGACTACGAGGGCATCGCACTGGATCTCGGCGAGCGCGAGCGTCTGGTGCGCGACCTGGGATCGAACCGCGCCATGATCCTGCGCAATCACGGCCTGCTGGTAGGCGGGCCCACCGCCGCCGAGGCGTTTCACGAAATCTATTTTCTCGAAGCGGCCTGCAAAGCCCAGATCCAGGCGCAGTCCGGTGGCGCGAAACTGCGCGTGCCCTCGGAAGCCGTCTGCCGCAAGACGGCCGCCCAATATGTGGACGACGCTGCCGACGCGATCAACCGGCTCGCGTGGGCGGCCGCCCTGCGCCTGATCGACGAGGACTATCGCGCATGACCGAGCGTTCCGGCATCATCGCGTTCGTCGGCCAGAGCCGCGACCTGCCCCGTCTGGCCCAACTGGCCGCGGCCCGCGTCCCCGCCTGGCGCATTGTCGACGCCGACACGATGACCGATCCTACGGCAGTCGACGTGGTCGTCTCGTGGCGGCCCGCCCCCGGCTCGCTCGACCTGTTTTCAAACCTGAAGCTGGTGCACAGCATCGGAGCCGGTGCAGACAATATCCTCGCCTATCCCGGCCTGCCCGCCGTGCATGTGTGCCGCATCGTCGATCCGGATCTGGCCGACAGCATGGCGCAGTACGTGCTCTGGGGTGCGCTGCATTTTCATCGCCAGTTCGACACGATGCTGCGCGATCAGGCCAGCAAGACCTGGCGCCGCATGGTGCAGCGCCCGGCATCGCAATGCAACGTCGGCATCATGGGGGTGGGCGTGCTCGGCGCGCATGTGGCCACCCTCCTCTCGCAGGCAGGCTTTCGTGTGAGCGGTTGGTCGCGGTCGGCGAAGTCGGTGCCCAACGTGGCGATGTACCACGGCGCGGCTCAACGCGATGCGTTCCTGGCGCAGGTCGATACGCTGGTCTGCCTGCTCCCGCTCACGCCCGATACGGCAGGGATCCTCGACCGGCACGTGTTCGACATCTTGCCGCACGGCGCCACGCTGATCCACTGCGGCCGGGGCGCGCACCTCAATGCGGAGGATCTGCACGCCGCGCTGCAGTCGGGCCGTCTTCGCGGCGCGCTGGTGGATGTGTTTCCGCAAGAGCCCTTGCCCGACACCGATCCGCTGTGGAACGCGCCCAACCTGATCGTCACGCCGCACATTGCCGCGGTGGCCAACGACGAGGCGATCGTGGGCCAGGTGCTCGACAACGTGCGCCGCCTGGACGCTGGCCTGCCGCTGCTTGCCGCCGTCGATCCCACGCGCGGCTATTGACGTTATGCTCGCATCCTTTAGACGTTTGAAGTCATGACGAATCCTCTTTCCTATGACGGCGTGTCGCTGATCGGCGTGCCGACCGATGTGGGGGCCAGCGTGCGCGGCGCCTCGATGGGGCCGCAGGCGCTGCGCGTGGCGGGACTGACCGAAGCCCTGCTGCGGCGCGGGCTGCAGGTGGAAGACCGCGGCGATTTGAGCGGCCCGCTCAATCCGTGGCTGGCGCCGGTGGATGGCTTTCGCCATCTGCAGGAGACCGCAGCCTGGAGCGTGGCCGTGCACGAGGCCGTCTATGCCGAACTGCAGGCCAATCGGCTACCCATCATGCTGGGTGGCGACCATTGCCTGGGGATCGGCTCGGTCAGCGCCGCCGCACGGCATTGCCGCGATACCGGCAAAACCCTGCGCGTGCTGTGGCTCGATGCGCACAGCGACTTCAATACCAGTGCGCTGACGCCAAGCGGCAATACGCATGGCATGCCGGTGGCCGTGCTGTGCGGCCACGGCGTCGACCTGCTCACCTCGATCGGCGGCCACACACCGGCGATCACGCCCGAGCAAGTGCGGCAAGTGGGCATCCGCAGCGTGGACGATGGTGAACGCGAGTTCATCCACGATGCCGGCATTGAAGTGTTCGACATGCGCGCCATTGATGAACTCGGCATGCGCGAGGTGATGACGCAGGCGCTTGAAAACATCGACGACAACACGCACCTGCACGTGAGCTTCGACGTCGATTTTCTCGACCCGCAATTCGCGCCCGGCGTGGGCACCACCGTCTCCGGCGGCCCCACTTACCGCGAAGCGCAGTTGTGTATGGAAATGATCGCCGACTGCGGCCGGGTCGGTTCGCTCGACATCGTCGAACTCAATCCCGCCCTGGATGTACGCAACCAGACCGCCGTGATGGCGGTGGAAATGGTCGAAAGCATCTTCGGCAAGTCGACGCTGGTGCGGCGCCCACGTCAGTAAGCCGCGTTGCGACGCGGCCACAGCCGCACCATCAATGCGCCCAACGCCGCCGCCGTCGACAGCGCGGCGACCGCCATCCAGCCCCACTGGGCCAGCAACACACTGCCCAGCGCGGCTCCCACTGCCATGCCGACGAACACCAATACGAACAGCACCGCGTTCAGCCGGCTACGTGCCCCGGGTTCGATGCTGTAGACGATGGATTGATGGGCGATCAGCGACGCCTGAATGCCCAGATCGAAACCGATCGCGCTGATCACGATCAAGACGATCTGGGACGGTGCCGAAAAGAAGGGCGCCAACAGCATCAGCGCGAACGACACAGCCGCCAGGCCGGTGCCCAAGCGCGTCACCAGCTCAGGCCCGCGGCGATCGGCAATGCGCCCCGCCAGCGGCGCGGCCAATGCGCCAGCCGCGCCCGCCAGACCGAATGCGCCGGCCGCAGCACTGCCCAGGTGAAACGGCTCGCCGTGCAACATCACCGCCAGCGTCGACCAGAACGCACTGAAGCCCACCGACAGCAACCCTTGCGACAACGCCGCGCGCCGCAACGCCGAATGCTTGCGCCACAACTGGCCGAGCGATCCCAGCAGCGCCGAATAGGCAAGCTGCGTGGTGGGCTGAAATCGCGGCAAGCCGCGGGCAGCGGCCAGACCGATCAGCGCAATGCTTGCCGCGGCCCCCATGAACATCGCGCGCCAGCCGAAATGCTCGGCCACGAACCCGCTCACCACGCGGGAGAGCAGGATGCCCAGCAGCAGCCCCGTCATCACCGTGCCCACCACCTTGCCGCGATGCGCCTCGGGAGCCAGCGTGGCGGCCGCCGGCACGATGTCCTGGGCCAGCGTGGCCGATAGACCGATGGCGAGGCTGGCGGCCAGCAGCATGCCGATGCCCGGTGCCGCACCGCCCGCCAGCAACGCCGCCACCAGCACGGCGGCCTTGATCAGAATGATGCGGCGGCGATCGTATCGGTCACCGAGCGGCGCGAGCAACAAAATGCCCATCGCATAGCCCAGCTGAGTCAGCGTGGGCACCAGACCAACGGCCTGATCCGACGCGCCGATGTCCGCCCCCAGCACGCCCAGCATGGGTTGGCTGTAATACAACGAGGCCACGGCCAGACCGGCACCGGCTGCCAACAGGAGGGTGAGGGGCAGGGAGAGCCCGGTCGGCGATGCGATAGGCGTATGCAAGGTTTGTGGAAACGACATGACGTTGTCTCGAATAAGGAAGCGATGCGGCAGTTTCCTCGTAAATGATGCATCGCGGTAGACGAGCCACTCGCACAAGTGATATACGCTAGACGCATGAAGAAACCGCCGCCTTCGTCCAGTCGCCGCTCCCCCGTCCCGTCAACGGGACTGAGCGCCAATCGCATCGAGCTTATGCAAACCTTCGTGCGAATCGTCGAAACCGGCAGCCTCTCCGCCGCTGCACAACAGTTGGGCACCACCCAACCGACCGTCAGCCGCCGCCTGCAGGCGCTTGAACGATCGCTGGGGTCGCGCCTTCTGCAACGCTCCACCCATGCCATGAAATTGACTGACGAGGGCGAACGTTGCTTTGCCGGCGCGAAGGCCTTGCTGGCCAGTTGGGACGCTTTCGAGGACGACCTGCGTGCCGCCGGAGACGAACCCGCCGGCACGTTGCGCGTGATCGTGCCGCATGCGTTCGGCCAGGAACAGCTTATTCATCCGCTTGCGCAGTATTTGAATGCGTTTCCACACATGACGGTCGAGTGGCTTCTGCATGACAACACACCCGACTTCATCGCGGACGGCATCGACTGCGCCATCCAGGTGGGCGATATCGCCGGCCCCGATCTGGTCGCCATCCGGATGGGCGAAATCCCCCGCATCGTGGTAGCCGCACCGGCTTTGCTGGGCGACGGCCCGGTACCCGAACATGCTGCCGATCTCGCGCAATTTCCCTGGCTTGCGTTGCGCACGTTCTACCGCAACCACATCACCCTCACCCACGACCAGACCGGCGTGGCGCACCGGCTGGCACTGGCGCCGCGTATGAGCACCGACAGCCTGTATGCGCTGCGCAGCGCCGCCGTGGCCGGGCTGGGGCTATGCGCCGGTTCGGCATGGCTGCTCAATGAAGATATCGCCAGTGGCCGACTGGTACAGCTGGCCCCGCACTGGCAAGCCGCCCCGCTGCCGGTAAGTGTGGTGTACCCCTACGCGCGTTACTACCCCGCGAAGCTGCGCGCGTTCGTCGACATCGTGCGCGCGGCGATGCCCGACACGCTGCGCATCGGCGCGGCACAATCATGACTGGTGCCGACTGCTGCGAGGAAACTGCTTTGATACCGAACGCTTTGAAGGTAGCCGCACAGTCGGTGGCTGTGCAGTCGCTGACCCGGTTGCCGGTGGCCACGCTGTCAGTGGTCATCATGTCGGTGGCCATGATGTCGCCCGCCGCCTTCGCGGCAGACGTTCAGCCGGCCGTGCGGGCTCAAGCCGGCCCGCTGCCGGCCGGCGCCGAGCGCGTGATTGTTCCTGCGCTGGGCACAGCGCCGTCGGTCGCCCTCCCTGCACTCTGGTTCCCGCCGCCGCAAGACGCCAGGCGCGGGCCATATCAAATGCCGGCGATCGTGCTGTATCACGGCTGTGCCGGCGGCTTTTATCCGTCCGGCAAGCTCAATGCGCGCTTTGCGAACATGGCGCAGCGGCTTACCGCCCAAGGATATGGCGTCCTGATTCCGGACAGCTTCGGCCCGCGCGGCTACCGATCGATATGCAGCATTGCGCTATCGCAACGCCCGATCGGCATGCGCGAGCGGGTGCGCGATGCGTATGCGGCACTTCACTATCTGGCCGCGCGGAACGACGTGGATCGCGACCGCATCGGAATGATCGGGTTTTCGCATGGTGCGATGACGGTGTTGAACGCCAGCGACCGCAACTTCTCCGGCGGCACCTCGCCAGGCGCGTCGCAGGCCCGATATGCAGGTGCCGTCGCGTTCTATCCTGGCTGCGGCACGACCCTGCGTCGCACCACCGAGTTCGTCACGCAGTGGCCCGTGCTCATCCTCATCGGCGAAAAGGACGACTGGACCTTTCCGCAAGCCTGCCAGCGCCTGGCACGACAGGCGGCCGCGCGTGATCAGCCCGTGTCCATCGTGACCTACCCGGGGGCTTACCATGGCTTCGATATGACGCAGCCGCCCACACTGCGCACCGACGTCAAACGCAGCCGCAACCCGGAAGGTGTGCATGTGGGCGGCGATCCGGCAGCCCGGGCGGATGCCTATCGCCGCGTGGATGCCTTCTTTCGCGACCTGATCGGGCCGTCAGCACAACGCTAGCGGCGCCACCGGCACGGCCACCTCCGGCGGCTCAGGGTGGCGATCGACGGCATTGAGCTTGAACACCGACACCAGCGTTGCCAGCTCGGCAGCACGCGCCTGCAACGCACTCGCCGCCGCCGCGGCTTCTTCAACCAGCGCTGCGTTTTGCTGCGTGACGTGATCCATCTCGCCGATCGCGCGATTGACCTGTTCGATACCCTCGCTTTGCGCCTGGCTGGCCTGCGTGATTTCGCCCATGATCGTGGTCACACGCGCCACCCGGCCAACAAGATCGCCCATGGTGGTCCCGGCCTCAGTCGCCAACGTATTGCCCGCCTGGATCTTCTCGACCGAGTCGACGATCAATGCCTTGATCTCCTTTGCGGCGTTGGCGGAACGCAGCGCCAGTCCCCTCACCTCCGACGCCACCACGGCAAACCCGCGCCCCTGCTCTCCCGCCCGCGCGGCCTCCACGGCGGCGTTCAGCGCCAGGATGTTGGTCTGGAACGCGATGCCGTCGATCACGCCGATGATGTCGGAGATCTTGCGCGCCGACTCGCTGATCGACTGCATGGTGACCACGACCTGCCCCACCACGTCGCCGCCTTTGACGGCCGCATCCGACGTGGTGTGCGCGAGTTCGTTCGCCTGCCGCGCGCTCTCCACGTTCTGCTTGACCATGGCGGTGAGGTCTTCCATCGAAGAGGTGGTCTGCTGCAAGGCACTGGCTTGCAGCGCCGTGCGCGCCGCCAGATCCTGGTTGCCTTCGGCGATCTGGCTGGACACGGCCGCCATCTCGTCCGTGCCGCCACGCACGCGGCGAACCATTGTCGACAGACTATCCCGCATGTCCCGCATGGCAGACATCACACTGGCCTCGCCTTTGCGTTTGAGCCGGATCGGGAGGGTCAGATTGCCGGCCGCGATGCCCTGCGCCACTGCCCGTGCCTGGCCGGGCTCCCCACCCAATGACCGCAACAACGAACGCGTGATGAGCGTGCCGACCACGGCCCCCACCAGCAGCGCCGCCAAGCACATGGCGATCATCAGCGTTTGAAATCCACTGGCAACGGCGCGCGTTGCGGCGCCCTCCTGCTGATTGAGCGACTCCTGCAGGTCGATGAACTGATTGATGCGCGCCAGCCACTCGATGAACGCGGGCCGCGCTTCGTTGAGCATCAGCGTTTGCGCCTCCTCGGCCCGTCCGGCCCGGCGATGGGCCACGACCTGCTTGATGATGGGCAGCGTGCGCGCCTCGGTCTCCTTGATCGACGCGAGAATGGCGCGCTCGTCGGTGCCCGCTGCGGGGTGCTGGCTGGTGATGCTATCGAGTGGGCTGGCCGATTGCGCGTAGTCCGAAGCAAGCAGATCGATGCTCGCCAGCGTGACCGCCAGTTCGCGGTCGCCCACCAACACCAGATCGCGCAGCAGAATCGCACGGTCGTGCACGCTGCCGCGAAAGTTGATGGCGTAGCGCTGCTTCGCGCTATTGACATCGCCGATCGTGCTGAGGCTCGACGAAATCGTGTTGACGCGCACGATGCCGATCGCAGTCAGCGCCATCATCAGCAGCAGAATCAGGGCAAAGCCCGCGAAGATGCGGGCCTTTACCGTCAAAGCGGGTACGGGAAATGGGGTCATGATCGAGGTCGGGTTCTAGGATGATGAATCGACGAGCAGCACGCGAGCGGCGTGGCCCACCTTTCGACGGAAAGCACGTGCCAGCACCTGGCACCAGGTCGTAGTAAAACAAACCGCGTCAGACCGAGCGTTACAGCATTTAAGGCATAACGCCGTGCCATGCGTCGCAGATGCCGGCGGGTCGCCGATGAGGCGTTCGCCACGAGCAGCTGAACCCGCGTTCCTGCGATGCGCCGGTGGGCACGCAAGTTGCCAAGCGACTGCCATCCTATCCGCGAGGCTCGCCTGTGAAATTGTCCCTGTTTACCCCCCGAACCGCCCTCGTCGCTGCCGCTGTGATGTGCGTGCATCTCCCCGCATTCGCGGCCGAGACCCTCAACGCCACTGACGCCAGGTTTCTTCAACAGGCATCGCAAGGCGGGCAGTACAGCATTCAGGCCAGCGAGCTGGCCGCGGACCGCGCCGATGACAGCGGTGTGAAGAATTACGCGACGCTCACGATTCAGGACGCCAAGCGTATCGATGACACGCTCAAGCGCCTCGCCGCCAAGAAGAACGTCACCCTTCCGGCGGCGCCTAATGCCGAGCAGCAGGCCCATCTCAAAACCCTTGGCGCATTGAAGGGCAAGGATTTCGACGTCGCTTTTCTCAAACACGTCGGCGGGAGCTTCCAGTTCGAACGATTCGAAAGCTTCAAGCGCACGGCCGAACGCTCGATCGACCTGGACGTGAGAGGTTTCGCCCGTACCGTGTTGACGAACATCAACTCCAATTACGCGATGGTGAACACGCTGGCGAAACAGGTCGCGCCGGAAACGGTTTTTCCGAGTCACGACACGGCGCCGAGCCGCTGATCGCTCGGGTCACCGCAGCGTCCTTTCCGAACGCGCAGAAAAGAAAAAGCCCGAGCGATCGGGCTTTTGTGCTGCAGTCATCGGCTGCCGGTCGCGGCATGCGAGGTCAACGCAATACCCGCCAGGCAGCAAACGCCACCATGGCCAGGGCACCCACGCGCAACGGACTGCCCTTTTTGCGTGCCGCCTCGCGAAAGCCGCCATCCACAGCGTGTCCGGCCGACGGCGCATACAGATTGCCGTCGGTATTGCGCGCACGCTTGGCGCGGCGAAAGCCGATGTCCATCAATATGCGGGTGATCCTGGCCGATACGTCAGGCGCCACGCTATGCGCCAGCCGCACCGGCCAGGCGATGCCGCCCACCAACGTGGATGCGCGTGGGCGGTAGGCAAGTTCGACCACGCGATGCGCCACTTCGCGCGGGTCAAGCATCGGCGGTGGCGGTGCCAGATACTTGCCGGTGTAGTTGCCGCCATGGGCCACGCCCGGGGTGTCCACGAAGGTGGGATACACCTCACACACCTGGATCCCGGGCATGTCGGACACCTCGGCCCGGATCGATTCCGAAAATCCCCGCAGCCCGAATTTGCTGGCCGAGTAGGCGGCGGCATAGGGCGCGCCGGTCCAGCCGCCGAGCGAAATCATGTTGATCAGAATCCCGCGCCGGCGCCGCCGAAAGTGGGGCAAGACCGCGTGCGTGCCGTACATGTGACCGAGCAGATTGGCCTCGATCACCCGTTTGTGCGCGGCGACCGGCACCTGTTCGAATGCACCCACCGCGCCAATTCCCACATTGTTCACCCAGATGTCGATCTGGCCGAACGCTCCGATCGCTTCGCTGGCAAGTGCCGCCACCTGATCGGGATCGGTCACGTCGGTGCGCACCACCAGCGCATCGCCCCCTGCCGCCCGGCAGGCCAGTCGCACGACATCCAATGCCGCCTCATCGCGCGCGGCCAGCACCACATTCATGCCCCGGCGGGCGAAACCGATGGCCGTCGCACGGCCGATACCGCTGGATGCCCCTGTGATGACTACCGTTCGTGCAGTACGCCTGTTCATGATTACCGTCCCAAAGGTTGAGTTCGGGCTCAAGCGGGCATCTGCTGTGCCCAACCACCGGAAAGGCGGTGCCGTCACTATGCCCGATGGCGGCCGCGCATTTCGAGTGCTACAACCGAGTCACTCTTCACCCCAAGGACATTGCGATGCCATGGCATCTGCTGGGCGCCCTGGGCGACTCCAAGCTCCTGCTCCCCACCGCGTTGGTCACCTTTGCCTGCGCCGAACATCACGCCCGGCCTGCCGTGCGCCGCTGGCTCCTGGCGGTCGCCTGCGCGGCGGGGCTGGTCGTGTTGACCAAGCTTGCGTTCATGGGGTGGGGGCTGGGTTCGCCCGCACTCAACTTCACCGGCATCAGCGGCCACGCGATGCTGTCGGCGGCAATTTATCCATTGCTGGGCTATGGCCTGGGCATGGGGCACTCGCCGCGATTGGCGCGGTACTTTCTGCTGGCCGGCTTTGCGTTGGCCCTGTTGATTGCGCAGTCGCGCGTCATGACCGTCGCGCACTCCATCTCTGAAAGCGTGGTGGGCTTTGCCTTGGGTAGCCTCGTTGCGGCATATGGATGGCGCCAGTGGCCGCCGCAGGCCGGCATGCGCACCCGGGTCGCCTTGCTGCTGATCGGCGGCGTCGCCTTGGTGTTCTGGGCGCTGGGATCTGAATACGATGTGCATCAGCGGATCGTCGACATGGCCGAAAAGCTCAGCGGTGAACCGGAAGCGTACCGCCGCGAACATCTCGTGCAACCGCGCTGACACCTGCACGTTGCACACGATGCCGGGGCTCGCGGGCAGCGACGTCGGCATCGCGCAGCACCGATTTGTCAGCTTCGGGTCAGTTTCAATCCAAAACGTAAAAGAAATCCAAGAAACGTACGGACTTGATATCTTAGCTTCCCGGCTCGACAAGCCCAGCACCCATTCACGGGGGCCACTCATGAACCTAGACGAAGCGTTCGAGCATCTCAAGGATGCCGCGGCAGCTTTTCGGCAGTTTGAAGTGTACAAATCGGCGCCGCTCGCCTCGCAGCAATACGCTACGTTCGCGCGGGCGACGCAAAATCTCCGGCACGCCCAGGTCATTCTGAATCGCGCGCTGCAGGAGCAAAAGCAGGGACTGCTGTTTCCCTGGAATGAGGAGCCCCGATCAGACCATTGGAAGCCGCCGACGGGACTGCTGGCCCCCCGTCATACGCCGCCCTCACGTCAGGATTGATCGACTGCCAACACCCGCTGCGGTCGATCTTCGCTACCCACACGCGTCCCACATATTGCCCATTCGATTCGGGCGATGACCTGACGACATCAGCGACATCGACATCTGACCGCAGCGGCTTGCCAGACCAACGCCGATCTCGTTACCGAACATAACGGAACCGGACTTCTGCACGGCGCCTCACTATGCTGCGCGTGCCTCCCCGACATGGGCGGCGCGCCACTACAAGCCATCATGGCAACGGCGCCGAATCACAACCACGCAGATGTTGATGTCGACATGATCCGAACCCGTTTCGCAGAAGGTAAGCGGAGCATGCGCCAAGGCCTGGCCAGCGCGTTGCTTGTCCTCGCCTGCACCTCCGCTGGCGCCGCCGACCGCGCCTGGGTCGTCGCCGAAGTGCTGGCGCAAGACAGCAGCCAGTGGCCAGACGTTGCCGTCATGCTGCAGATCACCGAGGTGGATGGCCATGGCAGCGACGTCACCCGCCTGCCCGATCCGCTCAACCCGTTCGACTGCTTCACGCCCGACGATCCCAAACGCGCATGCTGGCGTGTGAATCTGACGCAGAACGGCCAGGCGTTGGCCGTGCAGCAGCAAAAGACCATCCTCGATCTGGATCATCTGCACAGGCAATACCTGTGGCTGGTGTACCGCGCCGCAGGCGAGCCGGCCCGGCAAACGCTCGTTACGCTGACGCTGGCGCGCATCACGCGTAACGGCGTGGTCGCCGCGGCCCCACTTCATTCAGGCCGCGATCGCATCGCGCTCGCGCCGACACCGGCAGCCCGGATCGCGGCGTCTCCCTGGCCTTATCTGTTGCCGCTTGCCGAGCAACGCCTGAGTGCCGCCGAGCGGCTCATGTCGCCCGAACAGGACCAGCAGGCTCTGCCCGAACTGTGGGCTGCCATGACCGACCGTGACTGCCAGTTCGAAGTCGCGGCAGGCCTGAATGACGCCGACGGCTGCCGCTACGAGCATCTCCGCGCGCAAGCCGACGCCCTGACTCATCCCCGGTTGGGGAGCGGCAAATGAACGGTCGCGCCCTGATCGCCTGCATGCTGATGATGTTGAGTGCTGGCCTCGCGCACGCGGAGGGTTTTTTCCGTGCCGAGCTGGAAGCGATCGATCTGGCCCTGTGGCCGGAGGTCCGGTTGGTGCTGCGCGTAAACGACGAAGGGGCTGAAAGCAACCTGGACAACGGGACAGCATTACCCAACGTTTACAGCGACAAGGATTGCCCCAAGGGTGCTTGCTGGCGCATCGTGACGGTAGAAGAAGATAGCGTACCGGTCACCGTGATTGCCCAGCAGACCGCACCGATCCTCGCTCGCAGCGCCGCCCAATACCTGTGGGTGCACTACCGATCCAATCAACCGCAGCGCGGCAATTTCGAATTGGGCGTGGCGCTGGAAACGGCTTACGGCGGCAATCGAACGGCTGCGGATCAGCCCACACTCTATCCAGACGACGTGGCCGACAACGACAGCATCCGGCACAGTCCCTGGCCGTTTCTACAAAAGGTCTGGGACGCCGAATTGAATGCGCATTACACGGCCTTGCGCGACGCGATATCCGGGGCACCGAAGACGGCGCTCTTGCAGGCACAGCGCACCTGGCTCAGATACCGAGGCGCCTTTTGCGCGGGGTTGTCCGATGGCGGCGGTGCCGACGCCCGTGCGCAGTGCCTGGCGCTGCGCAACGCCGAGCGCGCCGCTTACCTGCGCGACGCGAGCGACTTCCTGGATGGCCGGCGCAGTCGTTGACGCACGGCCGTCGGCCCCTCAACGCAAATTGGTTTTTGCCAGTTCGATCACTTCGTCGCCACGTCCGCTCATGACTGCGCGCAGGGCAAACAGGCTGAAGCCCTTGGCTTGCGCGAGCTCGATCTTGGGCGGCATGGCAAGTTCGTATTTCGACACCACCACGTCGACCACCGCCGGTCCCGGATGGTCCAGAGCCTGCTTGAGCGCCGCCTCGAGTTGTTGCGAATCGTCGACTCGGATCCCCAGGATGCCCGACGCATTGGCGATCGCAGCGAAGTCGGTTTTGCTCAAGTCGACGTTGGTGTCCACGTAGCCCGCCGCCTTCAATTCCATCGACACGAATCCGAGCAGGCTGTTGTTGAACACGATGATCTTGATCGGCAGATTCAGTTGCCGGGCGCTCAACAGATCGCCCATCAGCATGGAGAGCCCGCCGTCGCCCGACATGGCAATCACCTGGCGCTGCGGATGCGCGGCCTGCGCGCCCAGCGCCTGCGGCATGGCGTTGGCCATGGATCCGTGGTTGAACGAACCGTGCAATTGCCGCTTGCCGTTCATGGTGAGATAGCGCGCGGCCCATACCGTCGGCGTGCCGACATCGGCCGTAAAGATGGCGTCTTCTTGCGCGAGCTCGTCGAGCAATCGAGTGAGGTACTGCGGATGCACCGGCTCGCCCGGTTTGGAGGGCGTTGCAAGTTCATCCAGCCCCTCGCGCGCCGATTTGTAGTGCTTGAGGGCATTGTCCAGAAAGCGCCGATTCGTCTGGCGCTGCAACTTCGGCAGAAGCACGGTCAAGGTTTCCTTCACGCCACCCACCAGCCCCAGCTCGAGCGGCGTGCGCCGGCCAAGCTGCGCGCCCTTCAGGTCGATCTGCACAATCTTCGCATCCGTGGGATAGAAGTTGCGATACGGAAAATCGCAACCCAGAAGCAGCAACGTATCGCACGACATCATGGCGTGATAGCCCGAACTGAAGCCGATCAGCCCGGTCATGCCCACGTCGAAGGGATTGTCGTACTCGATGTATTGCTTGCCGCGCAGCGCATGCACCACGGGCGCGCCGAGCGTGTCGGCGAGCGCCACCACTTCATCGTGCGCACCGGCCGCGCCGCTGCCGCACATGATCGTCACCGCCTTGGCGTCATTGAGCATCGTCACGAGCCGATCGATATCGGGGCCCGCAGGCACCACCCACGGTGGCGACGCTTCGGTCCAGTGCGGCGCCTCCGCGGGCCCCTCGCTGAGCGCCACGTCGCCGGGCAGCACGATGACGGCCACGCCACGTTCCTGAATCGCCGTGCGCATCGCGCGCTCCAGTACGCGCGGAAACTGTGCCGCGTTGGACACCAGCTCCACGTAGTGACTGCATTCCTTGAAGAGCTCTTGCGGATGCGTCTCCTGGAAATAGCCCAAACCGATTTCGGAAGACGGAATATGCGCGGCAATCGCCAGCACCGGCTGATGGTTGCGATGGCAGTCGAACAGGCCGTTGATCAGATGCAGATTGCCCGGACCGCAGCTGCCGGCGCAGACGGCGAGCCGCCCGGTGGACGCGGCTTCGGCGCCTGCGGCAAAGGCAGCGACTTCCTCATGCCGGGTGTGCATCCATTCGATGGATTTCAGCTTCTCCAGACTGAATGCCAGACCATTGAGGCTGTCGCCGGTCACGCCCCACACCCGCTCCACGCCTGCTTGCTGCAGTGTCTGCGCCAGATAATCCGCGATGTTGCTCTTGGCCATGCCTTGCTCCCTGGTATCGATTGAACGCATTTCAGATATTGCAGTGCAGCGTGCATTCGGCGTGCCTGGGATCCGGCACGCCGACCCTGCCTCGCCCAGGCAGGCAACGCTGAAGTGCGCCGCGTCCAGGGCCCCACCCGAGTCGATTCCGCCGGCGGCCACCACCCGGGCTGTGCCGTTTTGGCCCCCGGCCGGGCCGAGCGCGCGGTCGAGACCCCGGCAAAGTGTAAACTCCTCGGTCTTTGACCCTGGTGGTAGCGTGCAAGAACTGCCGCGGCGCACAGGTTTTAGCGGCCCGAAGCTTATTCGCTTGCTTGCTCGCCTGACAGACGCCGATGTCCCCGAATCCAGGCAATCGCCGTCGGACCGTTTGAGCCAATGGCTCGGCTGGACCGACGCGATTGCATTGTCCACGGCCCTGAATCGCGCACCGGCAGCGGCGCCGGTCGGCGCTCGTCCGGAAGCAGGCGCCGGGGCGCAGGAATGCGCGCGGGTGCGCGCGACGCTGGAGCAGGCGATTGCCGGCCCGAAACCGACGGTGGCGAACCGGCAACGCGGCGATCTGCGTGCCCCCCCTCAGGATAGAAGCAAGGCGGCGGAATACGCGGAGTACGCCACGTACCGCCAACGCTACGTGTCGCTGCAGCAAACGATGGAAATGAGCATCGGCACGCTGCGCATTCGTTTGCGCGCAATGCTGGCCGCCACCACGCCCGAGATGACGCAGCTCGCGGTGCTGGATGCCGTGATGGAACAAGGCCTGAGCGCCCGCGAGCGCAGTCTGCTGGCGGGTGTGCCCAAACTGCTCGAAGGGCACTTTACGCGGTTGCGCGAGGCCGAACAGGCCGCACTGACCGCATTGGCCGACAGCGACGCGGCAGAACGGCCGCTACCGGTTGCCCCCGGTACGTGGCTGGAGACCTTCCGCAAGGATATGCAGACCGTTTTGCATGCCGAATTGGATATTCGTTTTCAACCGATCGAAGGGCTGCTTGCCGCCCTTCGCGACTGTTAACCCGGACGTCATGACCCGACTTCTTCATTGTGTTGTTTTTGCCGTGGGCCTGGCCGCTGTGTGCTGGATCGGCGCCGGCTACGTGAACGTCAACCCGCTGGCCCTGGCCGTCACCGCTCTCATCGGCGCGGTATATGCCCTGGGCGGGCTGGAGTTGTTTCGTTATCAAACGGCGACCGCGCGCCTCGCGGTCGCGATCGATCGGTTAACCGAGGCGCCGGCCAGCCTCGGCGAATGGCTCGCGCAATTGCCGCCCACGGTGCGCAATGCTGTGCGAATGCGCACGGAAGGCGAACGCGTGGGCTTACCTGGCCCCACCCTCACGCCTTACCTGGTCGGCCTCCTGGTGCTGCTGGGCATGCTGGGCACCTTCCTCGGCATGATCGCCACCTTGCGCGGCACGGGCCTCGCCCTCGAAAGCTCGACCGATCTGGCCGCCATCCGCGCCTCGCTAGCCGCCCCCGTCAAAGGGCTTGGATTTGCGTTCGGCACGTCGGTCGCCGGCGTCGCGACCTCGGCCATGCTGGGGCTGCTCTCGGCCTTGTGCCGCCGCGAGCGTCTGAAAGCCGCGCAGTTGCTCGATACCAAGATCGCCACCACCCTGCGGGTGTATTCGCCGATGCATCAGCGCGAGGAGACCTTCAAGCTGCTGCAGCGCCAGGCCGACATCATGCCCACCGTGGTCGATCGGCTTGAAGCAATGATGGCCGCGATGGCCGAGCAGAACCAGGCCCTGAACGAACGCATGGCCGCCAACCAGGACGCCTTCCACGGCAAAACGGATGCGGCCTACACCCGGCTGGCGGCCACGGTTGAGCAAACATTGAAAGACAGCGTGGTCGACGGCGCGCGTACGGCAAGCGCCGCGATTCAGCCGGCCGTTGAGGCCACCCTGGCCGGACTCGCGCGCGAAGCCGCGGCCCTGCACGACACCGTCACGCAAGCCGTGCAGCAGCAACTGGACGGCCTGTCGACCCGTTTCGAGACGTCCACCACCACCGTGGCCGAGATCTGGCAGGCCGCCCTTGCCGAGCAACGCGGCACCAATGCCGCGCTCGCGCAGGATCTGCGCACGTCGCTCGAGGGTTTTGCCGGCGCCTTCGATACGCGCACGGGCGCATTGCTGGACCAAGTATCGACCCGCTTGAACGATGTGGCGGGCAACATGACCAACGGCTGGCGCGAGGCCCTCTCGCAGCAGGAGCGCGCCAACGCGCAAGCCGCCGATGCCAATGAAGCGGCGCTGACCGCTGCCGCAGCCACGTTCACCGATCACTCGGCGGCGCTGGTGCGTACGGTGGGCGACACCCAGGCAACGATGCACGCCACCCTGGCCACGCAGGACGAACAACGCCTGGCCGCCTGGAACGCGTCGCTGGCCGCAATGGCCGCCACGCTGCGTGAGCAATCGGAGAAGGCCAACGCCGATACCGCACAGCGCCTGCAGGCGATGTGCGATGCGCTGGCGCAAACCGCGCAGGATGTCTCGAACGAAACGCGTGCGCAGGCCGCCGCCACACTGGCCGAAATCGACCGCGTGGTGCAGGTGGCTGCCGATGCACCGAAGGCCGCGGCCGATCTGCAGAAAGCCTTGGCCGATCAGGATCAGGCGCGCTTGAGCGCCTGGACCGCCTCTCTGGCCGATATCGCCGCCACGCTGCGCGAAGAATCGCAACAGACCAACGCCGATACCGCACAGCGCCTGCAGGCGATGTGCGACGCGCTGGCCAAAACCACCACCGAGATCTCGTCGGAAACCCGTGCGCAAGCTGCGAGCACGCTGGCCGAAATCGACCGCGTGGTGCAAGTGGCGGCCGACGCGCCCAAGGCCGCTGCCGATCTGCAGAAAGCCTTGGCGGATCAGGATCAGGCACGCCTGGCCGCCTGGACCGCATCGCTATCCGAGATCGCGACCGCGCTGCGCGAAGAATCGAAAGCCGCCCATGCGGATACCGCGCGACGCATGCAGGAGATGTGCGACGCCCTGGCGCAAACCGCCGCGGATATCTCTTCCGAAACCCGCGCCCAAGCCACCAGCACGCTGGCCGAGATCGACCGCGTCGTGCAAGTGGCCGCCGATGCGCCCAAGGCCGCTGCGGATCTGCAAACGGCACTCGCCGCCCAGGATCAGGCACGCCTGGCCGCATGGACCGCCTCACTGGCCGACATCGCCACCACGCTGCGCGAAGAATCCCACCAGACCAACGCCGACACGGCACAGCGCCTGCAAGCGATGTGCGACGCCCTGGCGCAGACGGCTGCGGATATCTCTTCCGAAACCCGTGCCCAGGCCACCAGCACGTTGGCCGAAATCGAGCGTGTCGTGCAGGTGGCTGCCGACGCGCCCAAGGCCGCCGCGGACCTGCAGGCGGCACTGGCCGCGCAGGATCAGGCACGCCTGGCCGCCTGGACCCACTCGCTGGCCGAGATGGCCACCACGCTGCGCGAAGAATGGCAACAGGCCGGCGCGCATACCGCCGACCGGAGCCAGGCGATCTGCGATGCGTTGGCCCAGACGGCCCGCGACATCTCGTCCGAGACGCAGGCGCACGCCAGCAGCACCATCGCCGAGATTGCCCAGCTTGTGCAGGCCGCTTCCGAAGCGCCGCGCGCCGCGGCCGACGTGGTCATCGAAGTGCGTCAGAAACTCTCCGACAGCATGGCGCGCGACAACGCCATGCTCGAAGAGCGCAGCCGGTTGCTCGATACGCTTGGCACCCTGCTCGACGCCGTCAATCACGCGTCGACCGAACAGCGCACCGCCGTGGATGCCCTGGTCGCCACCTCAGCCGACGTGCTGGATCGAGTGGGCACGCAGTTCATCGATCGCGTGGAAGCCGAAACCACCAAACTCACCGAGGTTGCTGCGCAGGTCACCGTCAGCGCCGTCGACGTGGCGAGCCTGGGCGAATCGTTCGGCACGGCAGTGCAACTGTTCAGCGAATCGAACACGTCGTTGGTGAGCCACTTGCAACGCATCGAGGCCGCGCTGGACAAGTCCACCACGCGCAGCGACGAGCAACTGGCCTACTACGTGGCGCAGGCGCGGGAAGTGATCGATCTGAGCATGATGGCGCAGAAGCAGATCCTTGAAGATCTGCAACACGTTGCGCGCGCGCAAGCGCCTGAAAGCGACGCACAAGCATGAGAGACGACATCGACGCAGGTGTGGAGCCCACCGTTCCGGTGTGGCCGGTCTTCGGCGACCTGATGTCGGTGTTGCTGGGCGCGTTCGTGCTGGTGGTGGTGGGCGTGATCGGCGTGCAGCTCGAACTTTCGGCCCGGCTCGATGAAGAGGTCAAGCAGCGCCAGGAAGAAACACAGCGCCGCGTCACCCTCGAAGAAGCGCTGGCGGTGCCGCTGGCGGCAGGCCGCGTCACGCTCATCAACGGCCGCATCGGCATCAGCGGCAACGTGCTGTTTGCGCTCAATTCGGCGCAATTGCAGCCCGAGGGCCGCGAGATCCTGAAAAGCCTGATCGCCCCGCTCTCGGTGTACCTCGACACCCATCAGGAAGTACTGATGGTGAGCGGCTTCACCGACGATCAACAGGTGCGGGAAAACAACCGGCGGTTTGCGGATAACTGGGAGCTGTCGGCCCAGCGCGCCCTGACGGTGACGCGTGTGCTGATCGATGAAGGCATCGCCCCGGCGTCTGTGTTTGCGGCGGCCTTCGGGTCGCAGCAACCGGTGAGTTCCAACGCCGATGAAGAAGGCCGGGCCAAGAACCGCCGCGTGGAGATTGCGCCGATTCCGAAACCTTCGGCCGATGCCGTGGCGCCGGCCAACACGCCATCCAGCAGCCAGGCACCGTCACGATGACCGGAGATGCGTTGACCGATCTGCACGCGACGCTCGATGCGTGGCGCGCGAGCGGCCACGACCGCGTGAATGCCGTGCAATTCCAGTACATCGCAGCGTTGGCGCGCCGTGTAGAAAGTCATCGCGGACGAGCGCGGCAGGTGCTCGACCGCAAGCTGGCCGAGGCATTGGCGGCCTATGCGGCAGACATTGCGCGCGCGAGTGAACCCGTACAACCGGCCAGCGCAACCGCACAGCGATCTGCGCAAGAGGCTGCCGATGCCGATGCCAAGATTCGGGGCGGTCGCCTCGCCGGCACCGCTCAAGACGCCGGTGAGCATCTGGCCGACCCTGTCGATCGGGTAGCCGACACCAAGGCCACCATCGCCGCCGCACGTCCGCTCAAGGCGCTTGCAGCACATCTCGCGATGCGCCATGCCGCCGATGACGAAAGTGCCGTCTCGACGCTGCTCGCGCAGCAGCGCGCGGCTTACCCCGAATTGCCCGCGATCGATTATTTCCGCGAAGCCTGGGCAAGCGTCAGCACCAATAAGCAATTACGGCAGTCGCAAGCGCACGTGCCCGACAATGCCGGGCCGTTGAACTCCAGCCATCTCGTGCACCGCTCGCTCTCGTTGATGCGCAGCTTGTCACCGGGCTATGTGCGGCAGTTTCTGTCGTATGTGGACGCGCTGTCGTGGATGGAACAGATGAACCAGGCCGGCACGGCACCGGCAAAAGACGCACCGCGCGCCGCATCCGCCAAAAAGAGCACCGCACGCAAGAAAAGCTAGGTGGCCGCGCCCTTCTTCTGCGCTGCGGCCTGCGCCATCGCACAGGAGATCTCGGTTTCGTGACGCGCCTTCAAAGCTTCTGCCGGGCCTTCGATATCGCGCACATCCTTGTGTTTGCCAAGCTTCGATTTGGCTACCAATGCGGTAACGCGGATCTCAATCCCCACGATGGCCTTCAGCAGCGTATCGATAAATTCAGGCGCCGAATCCGTCATCTTCCAAGGTTTCTCGTTGCCTGCGGTCGCCTCATGCGTGCGCGTCAACCGGGCCACCATGCCGCGTACGAATCGCTCGTCATCCTGAATCGTGATGACGCCATGCGCATGCACCACCTGATAATTCCAGGTGGGCACCTGCCGATGCAATTCGTGTTTGCTGGGATACCACGTGGGCGAGATATAGGCATCGCCGCCACGGAAGATCACCAGCACCTCATCGCCCGATTTCAATTGCTGCCAAATCGTATTCGCGCGGGCCACGTGCGCCGTCAGTCGCCCCAGGCCATCGTCGCTGGGCTCGAATTCGAACGGAATGTGATTGGCGTCCAGCATGCCGCCGGCCTGGGTCACCAGAATGCCGAACGGGTGATCCTTGATCACGCGGTGAATGTCGTCGAGGCGCGTCTCCTCGGTTTGCGCGGGCAGGTACATACGGGATACTCATTGGAAAGTGAATGCCACGCGATGCTCGCGACGGTCGGCCGGGGGCTCGGTGCGCGATGGCAAGTGGGGTTGCACAATGGGCAAGTCGCCACTACATCACACCCTGCGCCACCTGGGTAGGCATGCTTTCCAGCAAAACAAGCGGGCCAATCAGGCCACTGCCCCAACGCACCTGCCGGAACACGCGCCCATATCCACCGCGTCACTCATTCCGGCGCGGGCCGCCCGATCTTACGCACCCCTCGGCGACCGGGCCACCTGCTGCGCCAGCACTTCCGCAATCGTCGTTATGGCCGCCTTGATGGCCTCAGGCGAGAACCCGCCAAACCCCAACATGAAACCGCGCATCGTCGTTTCCCGCACATAAAAGGGCGATATTGCCCGCAACTCGAGCCCCCCTTCGCGCAACGGGGTGGCCACCGCCACATCGTCGATATCGTCACGCAGGCGAAACACCACGTGCATCCCTTGATCGCACGGCAGCACCGCGCCATACGCTTGGAGCTGGCGTTCGCATTCGCGAATCAGCACTTGGCGGCGCTTTTGCAGCAGACCGCGAATGCGCCGCACGTGAATCTCGTAATGCCCCTCGCGAATGTACTCCGCAAGGATCGCCTGCTGCGACTCGGAGGAATGCCGGTCCGCCAGCAGCCGCGCACCCGCAAACGCGTCCACCAACTCGCGCGGCACGATCGCGTAGCCCAGGCGCAGGCTCGGAAACATCATCTTGCTGAACGTGCCGAGATAGATCACGGACTCGGACGTGACATCCATGCCCTGCAGCGAGGGAAACGGCCGCCCCTCATAACGCAGCTCGCTGTCGTAATCGTCTTCCACGATCCAGCTTTGCGTGCGCGCCGCCCAGTCCAGCAACTCGGCGCGGCGCGCCATGCTCATCATCATGCCCAACGGAAACTGATGCGACGGCGTAACGAACGCCGCTTTCGCCTGGGGCGCCAATGCCATGCCCGCTGTGACCTGAAGCCCCTCGGCATCCACCGGCACCGGCACGGTGTGCACGCCGCGATGGGCAATGGTCGCCGCCATCAACGTGTAGCAGGGATCTTCCACCCACGCGGTATCGCCCGCGTCGAGAAGCACTTGCGCGCACAGCGTCATCCCTTGCTGGCTGCCCGAGGTGATCACCACCCGATCCGCATCGCACTGCACGCCGCGAAACTTGCGGGCGTACTCGGCCACCACTTCGCGCAACGGGAGATAGCCCTGCGGCTCGCCGTAACCCGCATGCCGCCAGGGCCGGCGTCCAAACCGGTTGGCGATCTGCGTCCAGGCACGGCCCGGCGACATTTCCTCCGATGGGACGATGATGGCCAACGGCACCTGTTTCTGCGGCAGCAGCGTGGTCGACACGGCTGCAAGACGACGCGCGTGCGCCGAGAGTGCGCGCGAGGGACGGATAGCGCCCGAGACGATCTCGCCCGGCAGACCGGACCCGACCGGGGCGGTTTCGGGCAACCGGGGTGCCACCCAGGTGCCGGCCCCCGCACGCGTCTGCAGATAGCCTTCGGCAATGAGTTGGGCGTAAGCGGTATCCACCGTGGTGCGCGCGACGGCGAGGCGCATCGCCAACGCGCGAATGGCGGGCAGGCGATCGTCTGCCCGCAACACCCCCGCCTCGATCCCCGCCCGCAACTGATGCGCGATTTGATCGGTGAGCGTAGGTGCCCCCCGCGCGCGATTCAATACGATCTCGACGGGGACGTCGAGCCCACTCGTTCGTGACACACCATGCTCCTCATGCAAACGATGCACTGTAACCATGGCGCCCGGCAAAGGCGCCGCGACGTCATTATCGCTGCAGGGCGCATCACGGCGATCGATGAGGGCAACCGAAAAAAAGGGCCACCCGCATTTGCGAATGGCCCGATACATTCAAGCTGACGTTGCCAGCGACCGCGCGAACGCTACCGCTGCCAGTCGCTCATGCCTTAGTTCAACTGCACGTTCGCATCTTTGGCGATCTTGCCGAACTTGACCGTCTCGGTCGCAATGTAGTCCTTGAACGTTTTCGCGTCGGCGTACTGCACCGTCAAACCGGCTTCCTTCAGTTTGCCGTTCGTGACCGGATCGGCCAGCGCCTTCTGAAGCGCCTCGCCCAGCTTGGCCACGATGGCCGGATCCGTCTTCGCCGGGGCCCACAAACCGAACCACAGCACGATATCCACGCCCTTCAATGCAGGCGATTCGGCCAGCGCCGGCATATTGGGTTCGGCTTCCGTGCGCTTGGCCGAGGTCACGCCGATGCCCTTCAACGCGCCCGAACGAATGTGCGGCAACGCGGTCGAGAACACCAGCACGCCGCCTTCGATCTGGCCGCCCATGATGTCGGCCAGCACCGGTGCGCCGCCCTTGTAGGGCACGTGGAACATCTGACCGCCACTTTCCTTGGCGATCAACTCGCCCGCCAGGTGCAGAGGCGTTCCGATGCCGGACGTACCGTAGCGGAATTCCTTGGTCTTGATGCTGGCCAGAAACGACGGCACATCCGTGATCGTCTGATTGGGCGCAGCCACCAGGGCCAGCGGCTGCGAACCCACCTGGCCCACCGGCGCCAGATCGCGCTCGCCGTCGTACTTCACGGCCGGGTTGATCTGCTGGGCGATCGAGATTTCGCTGGGCGAGCCCAACAGAATCGTATAGCCGTCGGGTTGGGCATTGACCACGCGCGACGCGCCGATCGTGCCGCTGGCGCCGGGCGCATTCGTCACGACCACAGTCTGGCCCAGGAACGGGCTCATGCCCGCGCCAACCACGCGTGCGATCAGATCGTTGCTGCCGCCACCGGCGTAAGGCACGACGATGGTGACGGGCTTATTCGGAAAATCTTCGGCTGCATAAGCAGCGCTGGACAAGGCAAATGCTGCGGAAACAAGCGCGCCGACGAGCGGCTTGCTCATCTTGGTGAGACAAAACACAGTGGGATCCCCTTGGTTTTTTGGTAAAGGCAAATAGCAGGTGGGTAAAACACGCGGGCCGATGCAGGCACATCAGCTCGCGCGAGGAGGCGCGATTATGTCAAGCAATGCGCCTTCGAACAAATCGACACCGACCAGAAAGTCGTCGATGTCCATATCTTCATGCGGATTATGGGAGCCGTTTTCATTGCGAACGAACACCATGGCCGACGGCACCCCCGCATTCGCGAAGACGGCCGCATCGTGCCCGGCTCCGCTCGGAATCTCTTCGAGTACCGTGCCGGTGCCGGTGCTGGTGACCGTGGTCGTGCCGGTGACCGTGGCAGTGGCATTGGTAGCGCCAGTCGCAGCGCCATTGCGGGCGGCAGCCACTTTCAGACGCTCGACCCAGCCCGCATCCATCGTGGCGGGCGCCGTGACCAGCTTGTCGTCGAACTCGAAGCGCACACCCCGTGATTTCTCGATGGCCGCGCACTCGTCGCGCATCAGCGCGTAAAAGCGCTCCATCGTTTGCGCGTCCTGGCTGCGTGCCTCGAAGCTCAAACGCACCTCGCCCGGAATAACCGACACGGCATGCGACTGCGGCAGGGTCGAGCAGATCCCGCTCGTCATCACCAGATCCATCCCCATCTGCAGCAGCACGCGCCAATGTTCGTCCATGCGCGACAGCAGCTCGGCCACTGCCAGCAGCGCATCCTTGCGCAACCAGCGCGGCACCGCGCCCGAATGGCCCGCCTCACCGATACAACGCACCACGTTGTGGCGGATATTGCCGCGGATGCCGGTTACGGCCGCCGCCGGCCAACCGCGCGCCACCATCACCGGGCCCTGCTCGATATGCAATTCGAGATACGCGCGCACCTGCGCCACGTCCAGCAACGGCTCGCCCGCGCTCACTGCCTCCACGTCGACACCGCAAAGCGCCATCGCCTCGCCCAATGTGCCCTTGCCACTGCGATGCTTGAGCGCCAGCGCCTGCGCGGGCAATCGGCCCAGCAGCGACAGCGACCCCATATAGGCCTTGCCGTACCACGCACTCTCTTCGCCACGCAGCGCCAGCACCCGCACCGGCGGCGCCGACGCGTAGCGATCGCGCAGTCCGGCCAACACCAGCATGCCCGCCACAATCCCTGCCAATCCATCGAAATTGCCGCCCTGCGGCACCGAGTCGGCGTGCGACCCGATCACCACGAACGGATCGGTGCGCGTGTCTTCAGGCAGCCGCATCCACAGATTGCGCGCCCGGTCGTATTCGCACACCAGGCCCATTTCCTCGGCGTGCGCTTCGAGCAGACGCAACGCCGTGTTCTCGCCCGCGCCATAGCTTTCCCGCGTCACGCCAGGCCCGTCTTCCGTCTCGCGGCGCACGTCCGCCAAAATTTCAAGAGCCAGCGCGCGGGGATCGGCACACACATCCATCGCCGTCATGCTCCCGTCCCTCCGTGATGGATCGACCAGCCCACCGGATCTTGCGCGAAGGTAGACAGCATGCGCGCCTGCGCTGCATCCAGCCGCCCGCTCTTGATCAACGCCTCGTGCAGATGCTGCCAGCGTGCCAAAGCGTGGAGATTGAGCGACCCGTCGTCAGACGTGCGCCCCTCCGGGGCATACAACGCGTAGTCGAGCAGCACAAACACATCGGCCACCACCGGCCCGGCCTGGCGCAAGGCCGCCACCGCACCCGCCTTCGAGCGTCCGTCCGTGGTCACATCGTCCACCAGCAACATGCGCGCATCCTGCGGCATCGTGCCTTCCAGTTGCGCCGTCATCCCCCAGCCCACCGGCCGCTTGCGCAGATACAGCATCGGCAACGACAGCCGCTCAGCCAGCCAGGCCGCGAACGCAATGCCCGAACTCTCGGTGCCCACGATCGCATTGATGCCCTGCGCCTCGACCACAGGCTTGATCACCCGTGCCGCGATATCCATCATCTCGGTACGCATCGCCACGTCCGACATCAGCACCTGCGCATCCACATACACCGGGCTCGCCCAGCCGGACGTATAGAAAAACGGCTGCCCGGAAGCTATGCGAACGGCATCCAGCCCAACGAGGATCTGAGCTACGCGCGGCGCGTCGTCAGCGGAAAGAATCATGAATGGTGTCCTGAAGGTGAAGCAAAGCTGGGGCGACTGATCACGCGCATCTGTTTGGAAAGCGTTCGATCCAAGCGCTTTGACTCTCGTCCACAACCAGAGGTCAACGCTCGAAGATCGACGACGAACAAGAACGTCGGTGATCAGCGAATCAAGCATCCTAAGAATCGGAGTCCTTCCAGAGAAGTTCCGATAATTCCGCGACCCGTTCCCAAATGAGATGGCTTGGCACCAAACCGGGGAACTGGATGCGCTACGATCGGGCATGGCCGCACCCTCTTTGTGCAACCCGGAGCCTTGATGTCCCCCTTCGCCTCATCCCGCAGTTTCCTGCGCCAGATCGACGTCTCCACCCTCGACCTGTTCATGCTCACCTGCGAAACGGGCAGCATTGCACAGGCGGCCGAACGCGGCCAGATCGTGGCCTCGGCCATCAGCAAGCGCATTGCCGAATTGGAACTGCTCGCCCGCACGCCGCTGCTGCATCGCCATGCGCGCGGTGTGCGCCCCACCCCCGCCGGCGAACTACTGTTGCGCCATGCTCAAGCCATCCTCATGCAGGTCGAGCACCTCAGAGCCGACCTGGGCGAATACGCGCGCGGGGTGCGCGGCGTGGTGCGGCTTAGTGCGAACGCCTCGGCAGTTGAACAGTTCTTGCCCGAAGACATCGCGAGCTTTGTCAGCCAACACCCTGAAATCCGGATCGACCTGCGCCAGAACACCAGCCGCGCCGTGGCGCGCGCGGTACGGGACGGCGTTGTGGATCTGGGGATCTGCAGTCCGAGCGAAGAAGCGGCGGGCCTGGCCGTGCTGCCTTATCAGCGCGAACACATGGTGCTGGTGATTCCGGCCGGACACGCGTTATCGAAACGGCGACGCATGCTCTATGAAGAGGCGCTGGATTATCCGCAGATCGGATTGCGGGATAGCAGCATTGTGCGCGAGACACTGGATCGCGAGGCGCAATCGGTACATCGGGCACTGCAGCAGCGTATCGAAGTGGATAGCTTGAGTGCGATGTGCCGGATGATCGAATGCGGGCTGGGGGTTGGGGTGATGCCGGAGGGTGCGTTCAGGGCGCTGGACAAGGCGAAACGCTTGAGGGCGGTGGCGCTGAGCGATAGTTGGGCCGAGCGGGAATTGAATCTGTATGCGGTGGATTTTGCGGGGTTGACGGCGGCGGCGCGTGGGTTCGCCGAGGCGATCGGTGCAAAGGAAGGTGCAGCTGCGCCGGCTTCCCGCCGCCCATGAGTCAATGAGCAGCCGAGAAGTCGAAAGGTTTGCATACGCTGCCATTCATGCAAGGCAGAGAGGTGTTTCAGTCAGATGCCCGGGTTGCGGCGGGACACGCCGTGGCGCTCCCCGACCACCTCACTCGCCCTTGATGTGCTGCTTCTCGATCACCTCACCCCACTTCTTCGTTTCGGAATCGATGAAGGCAGCGAAGGCGGCCGGGTCACCGGGGTACGGCTCCATGCCTTGGGCCAACAGTTTGCGCTGCACGTCGGCATCCTTGAGCGCCCCATCGACCTCCGTCGCCAGGCGACTGATGACTGGAGCAGGAGTACCGGCCGGCGCCATGAAACCATACCAACCAGACGCGACGACATTGGGCAGACCTTGCTCCCGCAATGTGGGTGCGTCAGGATATATCTTGCTGCGCTCGGCCGAGGCCACACCCAATACGCGCAGCCTGCCCGCCTGGATGTGCGGCAGCGCTGCCGAAAGCGCTGTCAGTGTGGCGTCGAGCCGGCCGGCAAGCAGATCCGTGTACGCCGGTACGTCGCCACGATATTGCACGCTCAAGCCATTGACGCCCGCATCCCGAAGAAACAATTCAGCGGCCAGATGCGGTAGCGATCCCGTGCCAGGCGTGCCGAAGGTCAGCCCATTGGCCTGCGACTTTCCATAGGCGATGAGTTCTTGTGCCGTCTTGGCAGGAGACTGCGCGTTGACCACCAGGAAAAGTGGAACAGTGGCCGCCATTGCAATGGTCTGGAGATCCGTCTTCGGATCGTAATTCAACTTACCGTACAAGGCCTCCAGCGTTGAGTAGGGTGCAGCGGCGTACAGCAGGGTATAGCCGTCGGCCGGGGCGTGTGCGACGAAGTCGTTACCGACCCGGGTGCCTGCGCCAGACTTGTTTTCGACGATGAAGGATTGATTGAGTCGCCGGCCAAGGTATTCGCCCAAAAGACGCGCGGAGAGGTCGTTGGGGCCGCCCACGCCATAGGGCGAAATGATTCGCACGGGACGGGCCGGCCAATCGCCCTGCGCAAACGCGTGCGGAGCAATGCCGGCGCAAATCCCGGCAACCGCCGCGCCGAGTACGGCACGTCTGGTCATCTTCATGGAAGTCTCCTCGTTATAGGTATGGGGTGCGCCACCCTCGGCCGCGTAGTCCATGACGACCGGGGCGACTCCCGATGATAGAGGTGCGCACCTATCACCACAATTTTCATTTTCTTTATGACTTAATGGGTAAAGTTATAAATGCAAAGTTGACGTCACCGAGCATCAAGGACTTCCCATGGCAATCGAAATCACACTGAGACAGCTCCGTGCCTTTCTGACCGTTCTGGACTGCGGCAGCTTCTCGGACGCTGCCAATACGATGCATCTTTCCCAAGCGGCATTGAGCGGCCTGGTCAAGGAACTGGAAAGCCGACTGGGCGTGCGATTGCTCGATCGCAATACGCGCAGCGTTATGGCGTCCGACGTGGGCAATGCCTTTGAGCCCATGGTGCGGCGGGTGCTTGCAGACCTCGATGAGGCCCTGGAGGGGGTCAGCAATTTGAAGGCGTTGCGGCGTGGTCTGGTACGGGTGGCAGCGCCGGAGCCCTTATCGTGCACGTTGCTGCCCGAACTGATCGCCGGCTACGGTCAGACTTACCCGGGGATCGAAGTCCGCTTCGACGATGTGCCGATCGAGCAGGTGTTGGCCAATCTGCATCACGGCAGCGCGGACATCGGGTTTGGCCCCGCGGGCGTCTTGACGGACGACGCGATAGAAGCGCATGTAATCCGGGCGGATCCACTTTGGGCCGCCCTGCGGCAAGACGATCCGCTGGCGAAAGGTGAATCGATCAGTTGGAAAGACCTGCGCGACCGCCCGCTGATCAATTACATGCCCAATCTGGCGGTGAACGTACTCGCCAATGTACCGTCGCGCCATCATCCGCGCCACATCGTGCCCGTACATCGGGTAAACACGGCACTGGCACTGTTGCGCGTCCAGTCGGGCTACGTCCTTTGCCCTGCGCTGGCACGGCCTTTGGTCGAAGGCTTCGGCCTGGCGTTTCGCGCCATTCTGCAGCCGGTCGTGACCTGGCGAATCGCGGTGTTCGTGCGACCCCGGGCGTTCATTTCTCCTGCCGTGGAACAGTTTCTCGACTTTGCCATGCGCTTCGGCAACGCGGAAACTAATAAATAACTTTTTCTTATAGGTTTTTCAGAAAACATCGTTTGCCTGATAAACCCGCCGCAGGTACCTTGGCCCTTTCGTCGGACCATGGCGCGGGTGGTGACGCAATCGCGACGGCGCACATGGGCCCTCATTGCCCTCACGCCTTCAGGTTGTCATGATATTGCCCGACCTCGATTCATTTCTGTCCCCCCGATCGATCGCGATCGTCGGCGCTTCGACAAACGCCAGCAAAATTGGCGCAGTACCGGTGCGCTACCTGATCGAGCACGGATACGACGGCGCCATCTTTCCGATCAACGCACACGCACAAGAGATCGAGGGGCGCAGGGCATACCGGTCGTTGCAGGCCGTGAATGCCCCCATCGACCTTGCGATCTTCGCCATTCCGGCTTCCAGCGTATCGGCCGCCCTGGATGACGCAATCGTTGCCAAGGTCAGGAACATCGTAATGTTCTCGGCAGGATTCGCTGAAATGGGCGACGTCGGAAAGCACGCTCAGGCTGCATTGACGGTCAAGGCCAAGGCGGCCGGCATTCGCGTGCTGGGGCCGAACTGCCTGGGCTTCATGAACGTGGCGAAAGGCGTATACGCGACTTTCTCGCCCGTCGTGGCGACGGGCAAGAACACACCGGGCAACGTTGGCATCGTCAGCCAGAGCGGGGCATTCGGCGCATATGCCTACGCCATGGCCCGCGAGCGTGGCCTGGGTCTGTCCGCATGGGTCACGACCGGGAACGAGTCCGATATCGACGTCGCCGATTGCATCGCCTGGATGGCGCGCGACTCAGCCACACAGGTCATCATGGCGTATCTCGAAGGCTGCCACGACGGCGGCAAGCTGCGACATGCTCTGGATCTGGCAAGTACCGCCGGCAAACCAGTCGTCATCGTCAAGGTGGGCCGCACCGAACTGGGCGCACTCACCGCGGCATCGCACACCGCCGCCCTGGCCGGCGACGATGCCGTGTTCAACGCCATGTTCAAGCAGCACGGCGCGTATCGCGCGACCACGATCGAAGCATTTTTTGACATCGGCCACGGTCTGGCCGTGGCCGGCCTGCCGCCCAATACACAGGTGGGCCTGCTGACCGTGTCGGGCGGTGTGGGCGTGATGATGGCGGACGAGGCGCAGGAAGCCGGCCTGGAGGTCGCAGCGATGCCTCCTGCCGCTCAGGCCCTTATCCGCGCTCGCGTGCCCCTGGCTGCAACGCACAATCCGGTGGATATTACCGGTCAGGTCACCGCAGAACCTGAGGTGCTGGAGGTTGCGGCGCGCGCCATGCTGAATGAGGCCGACTACGGCAGCGTCCTGATCTTCCTGGCAGCATTCGGCGCGACGCCGGCGATGCAGGTCTTGCAGCAGCAGCTTGCGCAGGCGCTGCGCCAAGACTTTCCTGAGCGGCTGATCATCTTCAGCACATTGACCGACGCCGTACAGCAACGCGCGCTGGAAGCAGCAGGATGCCTGTCGTTTACCGATCCCGCCCGCGCTGTTCAGGTCATGGCGGCCATGCGCTTTTTCATTCTCCATCGTGAACGCCGCAGACGGCTCGTCGCAGCCATGCCGGCGCTCGAGAGTGCCAATCATGGCCTGCCTGGAACGCACCCGGCGTCGCCCCATTGTGGGCTTGCTGCACAGCGGTCGCTTCGCCGCGCCGGCTACAACGAGGCCGACGCACTCGAGGCGCTGGCGGCATACGGCATTCCCACCGTCCCGATTCGTCGCGCCACAACTGCGGATGAAGCGCGTCGCGGCGCCCAGTCGTTGGGCTTTCCGGTGGCCATGAAGATTCTTTCCGCCGACATTCAGCACAAGAGTGACATTGGCGGCGTCATGCTGAATGTGGGTGACCCAGACCAGGTTGGCGCGGCCTTTGCCCGCATCGTGGATGCAGCGCGGTCGCACTTGCCGCAGGCGCATGTGGACGGCGTGCTGATCGCCCCCATGATGGCCGCAGGCGTCGAATGCATTCTCGGGGCGCGGCGCGACCCGGCCCTGGGTGTCGTCATCATGCTGGGCTCAGGCGGCGTAAACGTCGAACTGTTGGGCGATGTGACCTTTCGCCTGGCCCCCGTGGACGTAGACCAGGCGCGCGAAATGATCGACGAGCTTAAAACCGCCCGTCTATTTCACGGCTTTCGCGGCGCCGCACCCAGCGACGTCGACGCATTGGCCGATGCCATCGTGCAACTTTCCCGTTTCGCGCTCGACGCCGGCGACGCGCTTGATTCGGTTGAGATCAACCCCTTTATGGTCCGTCCCGTCGGCCAAGGCGCGCTGGCGCTTGATGCCGTGCTGTTGACGGCCCCGCCTTTGCCCGCGCCGATTGCGGCCTCCGCTCACTGACTACCTTCATCCGCTCATCATGACTACGCCCACTTCCATCGATCATGCTTCGACGGCCATTCGCCAGACGGTGACGATCACCCTGCCACTCTTCGAAATGGCGCGCATGCGCGCCGCCAATACTGCGCGCAAACACGCCACCGAAGGCTTTGCGGGCGATCATCCCGGCTCGCGCGTACGCTGGCTGAATCAATTTACGCATACTCGGCGTCTGCGAGGCGCAGACGACAAAGAGGTCGTCACGCCCAATAACGACACCTTGTTCACGAACGCCTGGCTGGATCTGTCAGCCGGGCCTGTGGTCATCGATGTGCCCGCCATGGGTGATCGCTACTGGGTGTTGGGTTTTTTGGATGCCTGGACGAATCCCTGGGCGTACGCCGGCCGCCGTACCACGGGGGGCCGGGCGCAACAACTGTTTGTGCACGGCCCGCATTGGCAGGGCACCGTTCCTCCCGGCATGCACGACATCGCGGCGCCCAGCGATGACGTCTGGGTCATTGGCCGCATCCTCGTCGATCCGACCGAGGCGGATCTGGCGACAGTCCATGCCCTGCAAGATCGCTTTGCGCTGCGCCGCCTGGATGGCACACCAGCCCTTTCCCGCATCGATACGCTGATTGATGACCGACGTGCCGGCGTGCCCGATGCACGGGAATTCCAGCGGGTGGTCGACGTCATGCTGCAGCGGAATCCATCGATTCATCCCCTGCCCGTCTGGCCAATCGAACAAGACGCGCTTGGGCAAGCCCTGGAGCACGTCTATAACGATCTGCGCGATGTCGCCCAGCCCTCAGAACTGGGCGGCGGTTGGACCACCGCCGTCTCCGTTCGCGATAACTTCGGTGACGATTTCATTACTCGGGCCCGTGTCGCCCGAAACTGGATCGGCACATTGGGCATAGAGGAAGCCATGTACATCATGGCCGAAGTCGATGAGCAAGGGCACGCCCTGAGTGGCGCTTATCGCTATGTGCTGCGTTTTCCGCCGGACGGTCTGCCGCATGTCGCATCGTTCTGGTCCATCACCCTGTACCGCCGCAGTGACTGCCTGCTGGTGGCCAATTCCATCGGCCGTCACTCCATCGGCGATCGCACACAGGGATTGCTGCAGGACGCCGATGGCGGCTTGAGCATATGTATTCAGCACGAGGATCCGGGTCCCGGGAATAACTGGTTGCCGGCGCCTGACGGGGAGGGTTTTTACCTGACACTGCGTCTCTACACGCCAGCGAGCACGCATCTGGACGCGACATTTGCCTATCCGCCACTGCGGCGCATCGACCGGGAGCGCGACAATCATGTTTGAGGACATCTATGTAGTCGCCGCCGTGCGCACCGCGATTGGCACCTTCGGCGGCTCGCTGAAGCACATCCCACCCGCCGAACTGGCGACGATCGTGGTGCGTGAAGCGGTAGCACGCAGCGGCGCTGCGCCTGACAGCATCGGCCATGTGTCGATGGGAACGGTCATCACTACCGAACCGCGTGACATCTACATGAGCCGCATTGCTGCGCTCGACGCCGGGCTGCCACAAGCGGTGTCGGCGTTCAATATCAATCGCCTTTGCGGATCGGGCCTTCAGGCGATCGTGTCCTCGGCGCAAGCCATCGCTGCCGGCGACTGCGAAATTGCGGTCGGCGCCGGCGCCGAATCCATGTCACGCGCCGGATATTTGTCGCCGTCGAATCGCTGGGGCGCGCGCATGGGCGACACCGTCATGCTGGACCTGATGGTGAATGCGCTGCACGACCCTTTTCATAACGTGCACATGGGCATCACAGCGGAAAACGTGGCCGAGCGTTTCGGGATCACGCGCGGCATGATGGACGAACTTGCGGTCAGCAGCCACCAGCGCGCCGCGCATGCCATACGTGATGGGCGATTCGCCGATCAGATCGTTGCAATCCGCAGCGCTTCGCGCCATGGAGAGGTCGTATTCGACACGGACGAACACGTCAAAGCCGCAACGACGCTCGAGATACTTGCCGGCATGCGTCCGGCATTCAAACGCGACGGCGGTACGGTTACCGCTGGCAATGCGTCCGGAATCAACGATGGCGCTGCCGCATTGGTGCTGGCCAGCGGCGCTGCGGTGAGGACTCAAAACCTGACTCCCATCGGACGTCTGGTGGGCTACGCCTATGCAGGCGTCGACCCCGCCGTCATGGGCATCGGCCCTGTTCCTGCATCGCGAGCGGCACTCAGCCGTGCCGGATTGAAAGCCGCCGACATGGATGTGATCGAGTCCAACGAAGCGTTCGCGGCCCAGGCCTGTGCCGTCATGCGCGAACTGGATCTCGATCCCGCCAGGGTCAATCCTAATGGCTCGGGCATTGCACTGGGTCATCCGATCGGCGCGACCGGTGCCGTGATCGCCACGAAGGCGTTGCATGAATTGCAGCGCATACAGGGGCGTTATGCCTTGGTCACCATGTGCATCGGCGGCGGACAGGGCATCGCCGCCATTTTCGAGCGGGTTTGATCCCCGCGCTCCGTCTCACGAATCAAGGTAAATCAATGTTGAAGGATTTGAAGGAACGCGTGGCAATCGTGACCGGTGCGGGCGGTGGACTGGGGCGCACGCATGCCCTCGCACTCGCGCAACAGGGTGCCAGGGTGGTCGCCAACGATCTGAACGCGTCTGCACATGCGGTTGCCGCGGAAATTCGGCACGCGGGCGGGCAGGCTTCCGGCTACGAGGGTGACGTCACGCGCTACCCGGACATGGAAGCTTTGGCGGCGCACGCCGTGGCGACATTCGGGCGCATCGATATCCTCGTGAACAACGCCGGGATCCTGCGCGATCGCACGTTCGCCAAGATGGCGCTGGAGGACTTTCGCCTGGTCTTCGACGTGCATGTGATGGGATCGGTGCACGCCACCAAGGCGGTCTGGGCGATGATGCGTGAGCAACATTACGGCCGTATTGTGCTGACCACCTCGTCTTCAGGGCTGTACGGCAATTTCGGGCAATCCAACTATGGTGCCGCGAAGATGGCGCTGGTAGGACTGATGCAAACTTTGGCACTCGAAGGGGCAAGCCGGGACATCCGCATCAATTGCCTGGCACCCAGCGCGATGACCGCCATGACCGAGGGACTGCTGCCTCAGGAAGCGCATGCCGTGCTCACGCCCGAGCGCGTGAGCGCCGGATTGCTGACGCTGGTGGGTGAGGACGCGCCCACGCGCATGATCCTGCTGGCCGGCGGTGGCAGCTTCGAGAGTGCGCACATCACCATGACACAGGGGATTCATATCGACGACAATCAAGATCCTGCGAACGGCCTGTCCGCGCAATTGCCGCTGGTGCTGGACCAAGCCGGACAGGTAACGCCCGATTCGGGCTGGGATCAGGCCAAACACGAATTGGCGAAGGCGCTTGCGAAGGTGCAATGACGGGTGCCAAGTGCCACACCATTTTGTAACACCGCGGCCACGCCCTCTTGAAGACTGTCACATCGTCCTTATAATTAGCACTCGATCCTAGAGAGTGCTAAGACACTCTCGGACCCATGTGTCTCAGACCTTTGTGTCTTTTTTACCTAATTACAGGAGTTTTTCATGGCCCTGCGTCCCCTGAATGATCGCGTGATCATCAAACGCCTGGACAACGAGCGCACCACTGCCTCGGGCATCGTCATCCCTGAAAGCGCGGCTGAAAAGCCCGACCAAGGTGAAGTCATTGCTGTCGGTCCCGGCAAGAAGACGGAAGACGGCAAGCTGTTGCCGGTCGACCTGAAAGCAGGCGACAAGGTGTTGTTCGGCAAGTATGCCGGCCAAGCCGTCAAGGTCGATGGCGAGGAATTGCTCGTTATCCGCGAGGAAGAAATCCTCGCCGTGATCTCGTAATCGCATTTCCCCGATCGCACTCGTAATCGCAAAAACGAATACAAGGAATCAAGAATGGCTTCCAAGCAAGTATTGTTCGGTGATGACGCCCGCGTCCGCATCGTCCGTGGCGTGAACATCCTCGCCAACGCAGTCAAAACCACCCTGGGTCCCAAGGGCCGCAACGTGGTGCTCGAGCGCTCCTTCGGCGCCCCCACCGTCACCAAGGACGGTGTGTCGGTCGCGAAAGAGATCGAACTGAAAGACAAATTCGAAAACATCGGCGCTCAGTTGGTCAAGGAAGTCGCTTCCAAGACTTCTGATAACGCTGGTGACGGTACCACGACCGCGACGGTTCTGGCCCAGTCGATCGTCCAGGAAGGCCTGAAGTACGTGGCCGCCGGCATCAACCCGATGGATCTGAAGCGCGGTATCGACAAGGCTGTCGCAGCCGCTGTCGGCGAATTGAAGAACCTGTCCAAGCCTTGCACCACCAGCAAGGAAATCGCTCAAGTCGGTTCGATCTCGGCCAACAGCGATGCGTCGATCGGCAAGATCATCGCCGACGCGATGGACAAAGTGGGCAAGGAAGGCGTCATCACCGTCGAAGACGGCAAGTCGCTGGACAACGAGCTCGACGTCGTCGAAGGTATGCAATTCGACCGCGGCTACCTGTCGCCCTACTTCATCAATAATCCCGACAAGCAAGTGGCCGCGCTGGACGATCCGTATGTCCTGATTTTCGACAAGAAGATCAGCAACATCCGCGACCTGCTGCCCGTGCTGGAACAAGTCGCCAAGTCGAGCCGTCCGCTCTTGATCATCGCTGAAGACGTCGAAGGCGAAGCCCTCGCGACCCTCGTGGTGAACAACATCCGTGGCATCCTGAAGACTACCGCCGTCAAGGCTCCGGGCTTCGGCGATCGTCGCAAGGCCATGCTGGAAGACATCGCTGTCCTGACCGGCGGTACCGTGATCTCGGAAGAGACCGGCATGTCGCTCGAGAAGGCCACGCTGGACGATCTGGGCCAAGCCAAGCGCATCGAAGTGGGCAAGGAAAACACGACGGTCATCGACGGCGCTGGCGACAGCAAGTCCATCGAAGCCCGCGTGAAGCAAATCCGCACCCAAATCGAAGAAGCAACGTCGGATTACGACCGTGAAAAACTGCAAGAACGCGTGGCCAAGCTGGCCGGCGGTGTTGCCGTGATTCGTGTCGGCGCGTCGACCGAAGTCGAAATGAAGGAAAAGAAAGCCCGCGTCGAAGATGCGCTGCACGCAACCCGTGCCGCCGTCGAAGAAGGCATCGTTCCTGGCGGTGGCGTTGCGCTGATCCGTACGCGTGCCGTCGTGGCACAAGTCAAGGGCGACAACGTCGACCAGGACGCCGGTATCAAGCTGATCCTGCGTGCCATCGAAGAGCCGCTGCGCACGATCGTGGCCAACGCCGGCGAAGAGCCCAGCGTGGTTGTGAACGAAGTGGCAAACGGCAATGGTAACTACGGCTACAACGCCGCCACTGGCGAGTACGGTGACCTGGTCGAACAAGGCGTGCTGGATCCCACCAAGGTGACCCGCACTGCGCTGCAAAACGCCGCCTCGGTTGCCAGCCTGTTGCTGACGACGGAAGCTGCTGTTGCAGAAATCGCCGAAGAGAAAGCCGCTGGTGGTCCTCCTCCGGGCATGGGCGGCATGGGTGGCATGGGCGGTATGGACTTCTAAGTCCAACTCCCCTGCTTCACAGGCAAGCCGGCGACGGCACTGCCTGGGATCCGGTGAAAGCCGGATCCACCGCGCCACAAACACCTCGACAGGTTCGCCTGCCGGGGTGTTTTGCTTTGTGCGGCGCCAGGCCGACCTGTGCGCCCTGCCCCCGTTAAACTGGCTCAAGCCTTTCCACCATGGGCATTCCAATTGCGAGGCGCTGCAATCTCACCGGCCCACAGGGCGTTATGCCCTGCCGGCCCAGCGCTTCAAGCTTCAGCACCACAACAAGGATCCGCTATGAAACTCCCCGGAGAACTTCGCGTCATGAGCTTTCGCTCGGTCGGCGCCATGTTGAAGGAGTCGGCGGCGCAATGGTCCAAGCACCGTGCCGCCAGTAAAGGGGCGGCGCTTGCGCTGTACATGATTTTCTCGCTGGCACCGATGCTGATTCTGGTGATCGCAGTGGCCGGCTTTTTCTTCGGCGAAGTGGCGGTGCAAGCGCAATTGGTGGATCAGTTGCGCGACCTCACTGGCGAACGCGGTGCGGAAGTGATCCAGACGGTACTGGCCAGCGCACACGAATCCAATAGCGGCATCATCGCAGCGGTGGTGTCGATCGGCGTGCTGATCTTCAGCGCCACAACCGCCTTTGCCGAGTTGCAGGCCAGTCTCGACGATATGTGGGAAGTGGAAGCCGCCAAGCCGGAAGGCATCAAGGGGTTTGTGCGGACGCGATTTGCATCGTTCGGTTTGGTGCTGGTTCTCGCGCTCTTCTTGTTGATTTCCTTGAGTGTGAACGCGGGGCTGGCGGCTGCGAAAAGCTATTACGGCACGATGTGGGCAGCGTCATCGTTCGCCACGGCAGCCGACTGGTTTGCGAATCTGTTTGCATTCAGCGTGGTGTGCGCGCTGTTTGCGGTGATCTACAAGTTGCTGCCGAGTACGAAGCTGTCGTGGCGCGATGTGGTGCCGGGCGCGATCATCACGGCCATCCTGTTTCTGGTGGGCAAGTACGCCATCGGGCTGTATCTGGGACGTGATGGCGTCGCCTCGTCGTACGGCGCGGCGGGCTCGGTCGTCGCCCTGCTGTTGTGGATCTATTATTCGGCGCAGATTTTCTTCATGGGTGCCGTGATTACCCGGCAATTTGCAGAGCGCTTCGGCACCAAGGCCCGGCATGCCGCTCGAATGGATGCGGGAACGACGTCGCAGCCGATTGGTTGAGTGAACGTCTCGTCTTGTCTATATGAGCATTAGGCGGATGAGTACACGCCACCCCAGCGCATAAGGCAGCACCGCGCGGTCTCCGCTGCGGCTCAGGCGCTCAAACGCAGATCGCGCGACGAGTGCAGGCAAAGAAAAAGCGGACCGAATTTCGGTCCGCTTGGCTTTTGGCGGGGGTGAGCACCTCGGCCTCACCGCCCTTCAGGAGCCCAATCAATCCACCTTGGCGCCCGAAATCTTCACGGCTTCAGCCCATTTCGTGATTTCGCTATCGACGAAGGCGCGGAACTGCTCCGGCGTGCTGGGCGTGAATTCACTGCCTGCGGCGAGCATCTTCGCCTTGGTGTCAGGCTGCTCCATCACGCTGCGCATGTCGGCCGAGAGTTTGTCGATGATGGGCTTGGGCGTACCTTTGGGCACGAAAAAACCCGACCAGGGCGGCGCCGAGAATCCGGGGAAGCCTTGCTCGGCCACCGTGGGATAGTCAGGCGCGCTGGGAAAGCGTTCTGCCGTGGTGACGGCGATCATCTTCAGCTTGCCGGATTTCACATAGGCCTGCACGGCCGGCAAACCGGTAATGCCCACCTGGATCTGTCCACCGATCAGATCCGTGATCATCGGCGTGCTGCCACGATACGGAATGTGCGCGATCGGGAAGTGTCCTTTACTGCGAAGCATCTCCATGCCGAGGTGCGAGGCCGTGCCGTTGCCGTCCGAGCCGTACGAGTACTTGCCCGGGTCGGCCTTGAGCAAGGCAATCAGCTCCTGCAGATTATTGGCGGGTACCTCATTATTGACCACGATGGCATTGGGATACAGCGTGGCTTGGGTCACCGGCTCGAAATCCTTCAGCGGGTGATAACGCATATTGGAATACAACGAGGTGTTGATGCCATGCGATCCGGTCACCCCGAGGATGATGCTGTAGCCATCGGGCGCGGCACGGGCCACGACTTCCGACCCCAGGTTGCCACCGGCACCCGGACGGTTTTCGACCACGACCGATTGGCCCCATTTCTTCGACAATCCCTCAGCCAGCAAACGGCCGGTGATGTCGGTTGCGCCGCCTGCAGGAAACGGCACGACGATGGTGACCACACGCGAGGGATACGTGGCGGCATCATCCGCCGCGAGCGCGACGCCAGGTGCGGCAAACGTACCCCCCAGTCCCAGAAACGGCACCAGCATCGCTGCGGCAATACTGCGGCGCATGCAATTGACACCGCGCGATGCGCGATGGATGGCAGACTTCTTCATACGGCTTTACTCCCGATCATGACTTCCCCTTGTTAAGCCTAGGCGTCGAGGCCTAGACGGCTGTATATCCTCCGTCGACGAGCAGATCGGTTCCGGTGATGAACCCTGCCCCGTCGCCGGTAAGAAACAATGCGGCTTCGGCGACGTCTTCGACGGTGCCCAGTCGCTGCATGGGATAACGCGGCGCCAACGTCCGCGTGGCCGCGTCGGCGCCACCGTAACGGGTGACGACGCGGCTGGTGAGCACGGCGCCCGGCGACAGGCTGACCGCACGGATCCCCTGCTCGGCGTAGTCGACCGCCAGCGAACGGGTGAGCGCCATCAACGCGGCCTTGCTGACACCATAGGCACCGCGTCCGGCCGCGGTCACATGCCCGAGTTGTGACGACATATTGAGAATCACGCCGCCACCGCTGGCCGCCATATGCGGCACGCAGGCGCGGGCCATCCGCCACGCACCGGTGAGATTGACGTCGAGCGCCATTTGCCAATCGGCCTCGTCCAGATCGCACACGGGTTGCGAGGACGTGACCGTAGCCGCGTTATTGACGAGTACGTCGATCCGCCCCCAACGCGCGGCCACCGCATCGATCGCCGTGTTCACAGATGCCGCGTCGGCGACGTTGCAGGCGAGCATGAGCAGCGCTGCGGGATCGTCGTGCTGGATGCTGCCATCAGACCCGCATGGCGCCTCGGCGTCGACGCCAGACCATGCCTTGTAGCGTTCGGCCAGCACGGCGGCGTTCAGATCGAGGGCCGCCACTCGGCAGCCCTGCGCAAGAAAGCGTTCGGCGATCGCCAATCCGATATCGCCGGCAGCACCAGTAATCACGCATACGCGCGAGCCGGTTGCACCGTCGCCAAGCGTGCGTGCCGGTAACCCGACGTCCGCGTGATTGGGGGCTCCCAGCTTGTTTGAAAAATCATTAACCATGAGGCAGATCCAGCGACGCGCCACCGCACACATACAGCGTTTGCCCGGTGATGGCGCCGGCCTCGGGACCAATCAGAAACGCGATCGTGGCCGCCACTTCGGACGGTTCGATCAGGCGCCCAATCGGTAAAGCCGTCCGCGGCGGCGCACCGCGTTCGGGATCCCGCAGCATGGGCGTATCGACCGCGCCGGGCGCCACCACGTTGACGGTGACGCCGCGCGTGACCAGCTCAGCCGCCCAACTGCGTGCCAGGCCGATCTGCGCGGCTTTGCTGGCGGCATAGGCGGCACGCCCGGGCCGGCCAAGCACGGCACGGCTGGACACAAGAATCACCCGGCCATCATGCGCGGGCAGCCGATCGGCCAGCACGCGCATCAGGCGCATCGGCGCACCGGCATGCAACTGCCACAGCGCGTCTGCCTCCGCCATATCGGTATCGGTCAGGCCACCGGAGCGCACGATGCCGGCGCAATGCACGATCGCGGTCAGCGGGGTATCGCCGATGGCGTCGAGCGCGGCATCGCAATCGCGCGGATCCAGCAGATCGGCCACGATGCCGGTGAACTCTGGCGATACGTCTTGCGGCGCGGCCGCGCGATCGATCCCGATCACCTGCCAGCCGTCGTCGAGCAGTCGCTGCGCCAGCGCCAGGCCGATGCCCGACGAGGCACCGGTGATCAGGCACCGGGGCGTGTCGGTCGGCGTACCGGGAAGCAGGGAGAGGGACGGCATCATGGCTGCGTGCGCATTGGAAGATGAGATTGCGGTTGTGGTTGTCGTTGTCGTTGCGGCTGCAACTGCAGTTGGGTGTGCGGTTGCGGTTGCCGTTTCAGGTCAGGCCGCCACAGCGGACAACGTGGTCAGACGCTTTTCCATCTCACGCATCTCTTCGTAGCCCATCAGCTTCATGATGTCTTCGATACCCACGAGCAGGTCAGGACGATGCGCGGGTTCGCCCGTCGCAATCACTTCCTTCATCACGGCCAGAGCTTCCTGCATCGAGCGGATGGCGGCCGCCGGCAGCATGCGCGGCAAGCTGATGCGTTTCACGCCAAGTTCCTTCAAGCGCGGCAACGGAATCAGCGGCGTGGTCGGGCGTTCGCGAATACCAAAACCCATGTTCACACTGATGGGAATACCGGCGGCGTCCACGATGCGCTTGATGTCGTCTTCGGTGCGCACGGCATCCGGAAACAGCATGTCGGCACCGGCTGCGGCATACGCACGCGCGCGCTTGATCGCGCCTTCGATGCCTTCCACGGCGAGCGAGTCGGTGCGGGCGATGATGACGAACGCATCGTCGCGGCGTGCTTCGCAGGCGGCCTCGATCTTCTTGACCATTTCTTCAACCGGGATCACATCCTTGCCCGGCATGTGACCGCAGCGCTTGGGGCTGACCTGATCTTCGATATTGACGCCGGCGATGCCGGCCTCTTCGAACATGCGCACGGTATGAAACACGTTGACCGGATTACCGTATCCCGTGTCGGCGTCGGCCGTCAGCGGAATCGACACGGCACGCGCCAGGTGCCGGCAGTGGTTCACGTTCTCGCTCAAGCCCATCACGCCGATGTCTGCGATACCAAGCAGCGCATTGGATAAGGCCGCACCGCTGGTGCATGCCGTTTTGAAGCCGGCGGCCTCCACCAATCGAATGCTGTAGCCATCGTAAACACCGGGCGAAACGATAAAGGGCTCGGTGTTCAGCAGTTCCCGAAATTTACGGGCTTGACTCATACAGGTGCTCCAGAAGAAGGAAAGTGCACCGCCGCCTTGCAGCGTGCGGCGCGAATCGTTATTTCGTTGCGTTGGCCGACAACGGGGTGTCGCCCAAGTGGTCGAACAAATGCTGGGCTGCGCGCTCGATATGCGAGCGCATCAGCGATTCGGCGAGATCGGCATCGCGCGATTTCATGGCGCGCAGGATTTGCCAATGTTCGGCATAGGCGTCGTGCTTGCGCTCGAGCACGGTGCCCGAATGGCGGCGATACACGCGCAACAGGTGATAGAGATCGCCGCACAGCGCATTGATGATGCGGCTATTGCCGCTGGCGCGGACAATGCGCTCGTGGAAGTCGAACACGCGCGGCGCTTTCGTGGCACCCGCATCCGCTTCGACCTGACGTTGTCGGTCCTGCTCGAGTTCCATGATCAGCAGTGCAATCTCTTCGTCCGACATCCGGCGGGTTGCCAACTGGCACGCCACGCCTTCCAGCGCCATGCGCATTTGAAAGAGCTCGATAGCGGACTCGGCCGACATCGACGCCACCCGGGCCTTCACATAGGGCTCACGCGTGACCAGTTGAATGCCCTGCAGGCGGCGCACGGCTTCGCGCACGGGCCCGCGGCTCACGCCGAACTCCTGCGCGATGGCCACTTCATTGATCACGCTGTCGGGCGCGAGTCGACCTTGATAAATCCACTCGAGCAGATGTGCAAACACCGCGTCGGCCAGCGGGCCGGTGGTGTCTTCAAGGCTGGTGGTGGGCGGACGGGAGTCACTCATGATGCCGCCAGATTATCAAACCGCTTGTTAAAGTGTCAACTCTTTAACGATCTTGCGATATGAAAAAAGCCAACGTCATTTCTCCATGTCGGCCTGTTCAAGCCGGGTACGACCACGTTCACCGTGCGAATGACACACTCTCACCACGTCATCGACGAGACAGGAAGCCCGAAGCTTTCCATTGATATCAATAACCTAGGGTTTCCCCTAGCCGCCGTGAAATTGCGAATGCTTGCACTCGGTATCACTGCGTCCGTACGCCGTGCCACGATATCGACGCCTGATGGATGGTCAACCGAATCCGACCATTCAAAGTCAAAGTGTTGACACTAAATCGTCACCGGGCATAAGATAAGTCGTCAGTGACCTCTTGGCTTTTGCCTTTCCGCTCGCACCTATGCCCGCCACCCTGCCCTTCAAGGACGATCTCGTCCGCTATGCCGACATCGCAAGCGCCACGCAGGCGGCGGGGTGCGATATCGCCACCTATCCGTATGTGATCCGGGTGCTGCTGGAAAATCTCCTGCGGCATCGCGCCTGGGGCGCTGCCGTCACGCAAACCGATATCGATGCCCTCCTGCACTGGGCCGACCACGCGCAAGCCGATCTGCCGCTGCATGTCGCGCGCGTGATCCTGCCCGACTCCAGTGGCTTGCCGGTGTTGCAGGATCTGGCGGCGCTGCGCGATGCCGTGGCGGAACGTGGCGGCGATGTGGCCGGCGTCACCACGCGCATTCCGGTGGATGTGATCGTGGATCATTCGCTGCAGGTGGATCACTGGGGCAGCGGCGACGCGATGGTGCGCAACCTGACGCGCGAGTTCGAGCGCAACGACGAACGCTACCGTTTTCTCAAATGGGCGCAGCAGGCGTTTCGCGGCTTGCGCGTGTTTCCCCCGGGCACGGGAATCATCCATCAGGTCAATCTCGAGCACATCGCGCCGGTCGTGGTCGAAACGCAGCGCGACGACGGCCTCTGGGCGCATCCCGATTTCGTAATCGGCGGCGACTCGCATACGCCCATGGTGAACGCGCTGGGCGTACTGGGCTGGGGTGTGGGCGGCATCGATGCCGAAGCCGCGCTGCTGGGCCACGCGTATACGTTCCCGGTGCCGGAGGTGGTGGGCGTTCGGCTGAGCGGCAACATCGCCGCCCCGGCGATGACCACCGATGCGGCGCTTCTGATCGTGCAGCAATTGCGGCAGGCCGGGGTGGCCGGCACGATGGTGGAGTTTTTCGGTCCGGCAGTCGCACAGCTCACCGTGCAGGAGCGGGCCACGATCGCCAATATGGCACCCGAGTACGGCGCCACCTGCGGCTTCTTCCCGATCGATGAGGCCACGCTCACCTATCTGCGCGCCACTGGTCGTCCCGCGCGCCGGGTCGAACTGGTCGAAGCCTACGCCCGCATCAACCATCTGTTTCGCGGACCGCAGGCCGTTACGCCGCACTACACCCGCACGATCGACATCGACCTGAGCGAGGCGCGCCCCAGCCTGGCAGGTCCGCGGCGTCCGCAGGATCGCATGCCGATCAAAGCGATCCCCGCCGACTTCGGCCGCCGCCTGGGATTGTCGTTGGCGGACGGTGGTTTCGACGTGCATACCTATACGCCGCTCACGGCGGCGCCCACCGCAAGTCGCGGCAAGCCGACAGCGCAAGACGCTCAGCCCGGTGGCACGACCACCGGCGACGACCTCGATTTGCGGCACGGTGCCGTCGTGCTGGCCGCCATCACCTCATGCACGAATACCTCCAATCCCAGCGTGATGATCGCCGCTGGCCTCGTCGCGCAAAAAGCGGTGGCGCGCGGCCTGATGCCCAAGCCCTGGGTAAAGACATCGCTTGCACCTGGCTCGCGCGCCGTCACCCAGTACTTGCAGAATGCCGGATTGCTGCCGGCGCTGGAGCAACTGGGCTTTGACGTGATCGGCTACGGCTGCACCACCTGTGGCGGCAAATCCGGGCCGCTGGATCCTGCCGTGGCCCGGGTCATCGAAAGCAAGAAGCTCGTGGCCGCTGCCGTCCTTTCAGGCAACCGCAATTTCGAAGGCCGCATCCATAAGCTGATTCGCGCCAACTACATCGGCGCCCCGCCCCTGGTGGTGGCGTACGCCCTGGCCGGCCGGATCGACATCGATTTCGATACACAGCCGCTTGCCAAGGATAGCGAAGGCAAGCCGGTGTTCTTGCGCGATCTGTGGCCTACGCCTCAGGAGATTGCGGCGCTGCTGCCCTTGGCCAGCGATCCTGCGATGTTCGAGAAAACCTACGATCCTGCGAATATGGACGCGGCCATCTGGAACGACCTTGAAGCGCCCGGCGGCCAGCGTTTCCCGTGGGATCCCGAGTCGCACTATCTGGTCGAGCCACCGTTCTTTCGCAACACGCCGCAAGGCGATGCCCTGGACGATCTCGCGCGCGTCCTCACCAACACCCGCGTGCTCGCCGCATTCGACGATTCGCTCACGACAGACCACATCTCGCCAGGCGGCGAAATTCCGCCCGACACGCCGGCAGGCCTTTACCTGCAAGCTGCCGGCATCGTGCCACGCGACTTCAACAGTTATGTGGCGCGCCGCTGCAATTTCGAAGTGATGACCCGCGCGACATTCGCCAACATCCGCATCAAGAATGCGTTGTTGCCCGAAGAAGAAGGCGGCGTGACGCGGCACTTCCCCGATGGCGCACGCATGACGATTTTCGATGCGGCCACGGCCTACCGTCAGGATGGCGTCGCTACCGTGATCATCGCCGGCAAAGAGTACGGCACCGGCAGCAGCCGCGACTGGGCCGCCAAAGGCTCCGCGCTCTTGGGTGTCAAAGCCGTGATCGCCGAATCTTTCGAACGTATCCACCGTGCCAATCTGGTGGGCATGGGCGTATTGCCGCTGGCGTTTCGCACCGGCGAGGGCTGGCGCGCGCTCGGACTTACGGGCGAAGAGTCGTTCACCTTCGAAGGCGTGGCGGAAGGTGTGCGCACGGGCGCCGCGATCCGCGTGATCGCGCGCCAGGACGCGCGCGAGATTCGCTTCGAAGCGCTTCCGCAAGTGCTCACTGCCGCCGAGCGCGGCCTGATGGCTGAAGGCGGCATCCCCGCCAGCGTGCTCAACAGCTTTACTGCCGTGCAGGCAACGCCGTCATGATGACCCGCCGCACCCCTCGCCCCCATTTACCATCGTTCAACCGACCGCTACGCCATGATGCTTGATCTTCTGCTTACCCATGCCCGTATCCTGCTGCCGCAACAGGGCCTCACCGAAGGCCAGATCGGCGTCAAGGATGGCCGTATCGCCATCATCGCCGGGCCCGAGGCCGAACTGACGGCCACGGAAACGATCGACTGCCAGGGCCTCTGGGTGTTGCCGGGCGTGATCGACCCGCACGTGCATTTCGGCTTCGGCTCCCCGGAAACCGACTTCGAGACGGAGTCGCGCAACGCCGCGCTCGGCGGTACGACCACCGTGTTGTCGTTTCATCGGTCCAAGGATATTCGCGAGTCGTTCGAGCCCACCCGCGAACGTGCCGAGCGGCAAAGCTGCATCGATTTCGGCTTTCACTTCGGGATCACGAGCAACCTGCATGTGGAAACGCTGGACGAGATCTCGCATGGCTTTGGCGTGTCGTCCTACAAGCTGTACATGATGTACAAGGGCGCCGCCGGCTTGTCGAAAGGCTTCACCGACATCGACGACGGCCTGCTCTACTCGGCTTTGCGCGCCACTGCGGCCATTCCCGGCGCGGTCCTCGGCGTGCACTGCGAGAACGTCGAAGTGATCCCGGTGCTGCGCGACCCGCTGCGCGCCGCCGGCCGCGACGACCTGAAAGCCTGGAACGAACAAAGCCCGGATTTCCTGGAAGCCGAAAACGTGCACCGCGTGTGCTACTTCGCCTCCAAGACCAACACCCCCGTCAACATCGTGCATTTGAGCTGCCGCGAAGCGCTGGACGAAGTACGCCGCCACCGCCTGCGCGCCGAAGGCCCGCCGATCTACGTGGAAAGCTGCCCGCATTATCTGTTCTTGAATGACGAATCGCCCGCCGGCCCGTACGCAAAGGTGAATCCGCCCGTGCGCGGCCAGGACGATGTTGAAGCGATGTGGGAAGGCGTGCGCGACGGCGCCATCACCACCATCGGCTCGGATCACGTGCCGCGCAAACGCGCCACCAAGGATCACGACATCTGGGCCGCCAGCAATGGCTTTCCGGGTACCGGCATGATCCTGCCGATCTTGCTGCACGAAGGCTATCACCGTCGTGGCGTACCGCTCACGCGCTTGATGGAGCTGGCCGCCACCAACGCCGCACGTATCTACAACTTGCCGTCCAAGGGCAGCATCGAGATCGGCAAGGATGCCGACCTGCTCATCGTGGATCCCGAGCTCGAACGCACGGTGGATCCGGCCACGCTGGAGTCGCATGCAGATTATTCGCCGTACGAAGGCATGACCCTCAAGGGCTGGCCCGTTCGCACGCTGGTGCGCGGCCGCACCGTGGCGCAGGACGGCCGCATTACCGACGACGCGCGCGCCAATCCGGCCGGCCGCTACGTACGGCGCCTATGAGATTTGCAATACCGAGGTGTCGGGCCGCCGCGACGCTGACCGCGAGCAATCCGGTGCCTCATCCGAACACGCCCGACACCGCACGAATTCGCATCGCTTCGCTTCGCATAACTTCGCTAGGCGACTATGAACGAACGAACGACCGAATGAATGAATGAATGACAGCGATGTCATCCACGTCGGTGCCATCGCTTCACGCTTTGCATTTCAAGACACTTTCTACAGGACCCTCGACGCCATGAGCGACACCAAACGAATCTGGGACGATTTTCTTACTGAACGCGACCAGGAAGTATTGAAGGTAGCCGGCTACGGCAAACGCGGCGGTTTCGGCAAACGCCCGGCATTGTTCATCATCGACGTGCAGTACAACTTCTGCGGCGACACGCCCGAGGATATTCTCGAAGGCCTGAAGCAATACCGCACGCATTGCGGCCGCGAAGCCTGGGATGCGGTCGCGCACATGGTGCCGCTGCTCGAACTCGCGCGCGAAAAGAATATTCCGGTGTTCTATACCGAAAGCGGCCGTCGTCCCGACTTGATGGACAGCGGCGTGCAGGTGGGCAAGAACCATCGCGGCGGTGAAAAGACGGTCGTGGCCAACACCCACGCCACCCAAACCGTCGAGCCATTGGCGCCGCGCCCGCAAGACATCCGCATCACCAAGCAAAAACCGTCTTGCTTCTTCGGCACGATCTTCATGAGCCACCTCAATTTCTTCGATGTGGACACCTTGATTCTCGTGGGCTGCACGTCATCGGGCTGCTTGCGCGCCACGGCGGTGGATGCGTACTCGTATAACTTTAAGGTGATCATTCCCGAAGAGGCGGCCTTCGACCGATTCCAGGCCAGCCACGCCGTCAATATGTTCGACCTGAACTGCAAATATGCCGACGTGATCCCGTCGGTCGAGGTGGCCGATTATCTGAAAGGCCTGCCGGCCCCGGTTGCGGAGCAGGCTTGAAGCCAGCGGCAACTCAAACACCGCTGCCGGTTTATCTGCTGACGGGCTTTCTGGGCAGCGGCAAGACCACGCTGCTCAGCCGGCTCGTGCGCAGCACGGCGTTCGCCGACACGGCCGTCATCATCAATGAGTTCGGTCAGGTTGGGCTGGACCATCGGCTGGTGGCGTCGTCCAATGATGACGACGTGGTGCTGCTCGATTCGGGCTGCCTGTGCTGCGCTACCAACAGCGCGCTGCAGGACAGTCTCGAATCGCTGTATTACCGGCGCTTGCGCGGCGAAGTGCCCGCGTTCGCGCGCGTGGTGGTCGAAACATCCGGTTTGGCCGATCCCGCGCCGTTGATCAACACCCTGGCGGGCGATCCGTCGGTAGCGCGCCACTACCGGTTTGGCGGCGCGATCACCACCGTCGACGGCATTCATGGCTTGCGCACGCTGGACGATTATCGCGAGGCCGCCACGCAAGCCGCCGTGGCCGACAAGTTGATCATCACCAAGACGGACGTGACGCCCGACCCCGCGGTGCACGCCTTGCGCGCCGCGCTGCGGGCGCGCAATCCGATGGCGCCGATCGTGACCGCGACGGCGCACGCCTGCGAGGGCGAAGCCGTGCTGTTCGACGGATTGCATCGCACTGGGCCTGTGTCGGCGACGTTTGCGCCTGCCGTCCCGCTCGCGCTCACGCGGTTGGGTCACGTGCTGCGCTATGGCATCGCATCATACGTGTGCCGGGTGGACGCGCCCGTCACCTGGCCCGCCTATGCGGCCTGGGTCAAGCATCTGCAAACCCACTTCGGCGAAAACCTGCTGCGCGTGAAGGCGCTGCTGCCGATGAGCGACGGGCAAACCTATGCCATCCACGGCGTGCGGCATCTGTTCAGTCCGCCGGACCCCATCGATACCGCCGCCGCCGGCAACCAATTGGGTACTATCGTGATCATCGCGCAGTCGATGTCAGAGGACGACATTGCACAGGCGCAAGCGGTGCTGACGCGCCCTTCTTGATCACCGGACCCTCGATGTCAGATACGCCCCACCCTTCTCCTTTCAAGAGCAAACGCGGCCTGGGCCGGCTCTTCAATGCGCTGCGCTATGCCGTGCAAGGCATGCAGGCGGCGCTCACGCACGAGGCGTCGTTTCGCCAGGAGTTCGGGCTGGCCGTGATCATGATCCCTGCGGCGTTCTGGCTCGGCCGCCATCCGTACGAAGTGCTGCTGCTGATCGCCGTGGTGCTCGTGGTGCTGGTGGTCGAATTGCTCAACTCCGCCATCGAAACGGTGGCCGATGCGGTGTCGCTCGAGCCGCACCCGCTGATCGGTCGCGCCAAGGATCTGGGATCCGCCGCGGTGATGATCACGCTGATCTTTGCCGGAGCCACGTGGGCGATGGTCGCGTATCTGCGGTTTTGGGGCTGAACGTCTTGTTCACGACACTGGGACCGGCATCGTTCAGGTGAGCGGCGGGCGTCAGCGCGACGAGCACGTACGTCCACGCGATGGACGGTTCAGGAAGCGGGCCGTTTATACTTGTCCCTATGAATGATGTGTCACTTCCCGCCAGTCCGGACGCCGTCCGCCCCTCCTCCCCGCGCAAGGTCGTCATTATCGGCGGCGGCGCGGGCGGCCTCGAACTCGCCGCCACGTTAGGCCGCAAGCACGGCCGTGATGCCGTGACGCTGGTCGACGCCCGGCCGTTCCATGTGTGGAAGCCGTCGTTGCACGAGGCCGCCGCCGGTACGCTCGATATCCATCAGGAAGGCTTGTCGTATCTCATGATGGGGGCCTTGTCGCATTTCGGGTTTGTGCTGGGTGGCGTCACCGAAATCGATCGCAATGCCCGCACCATCACGGTGGCCCCGGTGCGCGATGCCAATGGCATCGAGGTCGTGCCGGAGCGGCGCATCGGCTACGAAATACTGGTGTTGGCCATCGGCAGCACATCGAACTTCTTCGGCACGCCTGGCGCGGACGAGCACGCACTCACGCTGGACACCATCGACGGTGCCGAACACTTCCGGCTCACGATGCTCAAGCAGATGGTGCAGGTCGACCAGGCCAAGGCCACATCGCCCGATGCCCGCCTGAACGTGGTGATCGTGGGTGGCGGTGCCACCGGCGTCGAACTGGCCGCTGAGCTGCATGAAGCCAGCCACGTCATCAGCGCCTATGGCCTGCCGCACTTCAAGCCGTCGCGCGATCTGGCGATTACGCTGATCGAAGGTGCGCCGCGCGTGCTCGCCGCCTTGCCGGAACGCATCTCTGCTGCCGCTACCGAGCGCCTGCAGTCGATGAACGTGCAGATCGAAACCGGCGCCAAGGTCTCCGAAGTGGGACCCGATTACGTCAACGTCGCCGACGGCCGCACCTTCGAAGCCCAGATGTGCCTGTGGGCGGCCGGCATCGCCGGGCCCGCGTTGCTGAAAACGCTGGACCTGCCGCTGAACCGCATCGGGCAGCTCGAAGTGGACGGCACCCTGCAAACGTCCGACTCCAATATTTACGCCATCGGCGATTGTTCGGCGGCGCCTTGGAAAGACGGTAAGTCGGTGCCGGCGCGTGCGCAGGCCGCGCACCAGCAGGCCGATTATCTGGCCACGCGCATTACGGATCGCCTGAAGGGCCGCACTTCTTCATCGGCGACGTACGTATATCGCGATCACGGATCGCTGGTGTCGTTGGGCAGCAGTGCCGGCGTGGGCAGCCTGATGGGCAAGCTCTCGGGCCGGGGTCTCTTCGTGAGCGGTACACTGGCACGCCTGATGTATATGAGCCTGCACCTCATGCACCACAAAGCGGTGCTGGGCGTGTCGCGTACGGCCACCCTCGCGCTGGCCCGATTGCTCATGCGTCGCACCCGTCCGCGCGTCAAACTGCACTGATTCCCTGATGCTCATGAACTTCAAGTCACTCCTCGACCAGGCCTGGTCATCCACCGGTTCGCTCCTGCAGGTTGGACTGGATCCCGATCTCGCGCGCCTGCCGGCCGAATTGCAGGACGATCCGGACGCGATCTTCACGTTCTGCCGCGATATCGTCGACGCAACCGCGCCCTACGCCTGCAGCTTCAAGCCGCAGATCGCATACTTCGCCGCCCATCATGCCGAAGCGCAACTGGAAGCCGTCTGCGCGCACATTCGTGCCAAGCACCCCACGCTCTCGATCGTGCTGGACGCCAAGCGCGGCGACATCGGCACGACCGCCGAGCAGTACGCCCGCGAAGCCTTCGAGCGTTACGGCGCCCATGCGGTCACCGTCAGTCCCTATCTGGGCTACGACTCGGTGGAACCCTATCTGGCATGGCGCGACCGCGGTATCTTCATTCTGTGCCGCACCTCGAATCCCGGGGGATCGGATCTGCAGTTTCTGAAGATGGAAAACGGCGACCCGTTATATCTGCATGTGGCCGGTCTGGTGGCCGACAAATGGAACCGTCACGAACAATGCGGTCTGGTCGTGGGCGCCACGTTCCCGAACGAACTGGCGGCGGTGCGAGCACGGATCGGTGAAGCCATGCCTTTGCTGGTGCCGGGCATCGGCGCCCAGGGTGGCGATGTTGGCGCCACGGTGCAAAGCGGCTGCAATGCCGCCGGCACTGGCATGCTGGTGAACTCGTCGCGCGCAATTTTGTATGCGAGCGGCGGCGACGACTGGCGCGAAGCGGCCGCCCGTGCGGCCAAGTCGCTGCGCGACCAAATCAACGCCGTGCGGAACGTTCAGCAGCAGGCGTGACGTCCGTCGGCGGCAGCGCGATGGTGTTCAGCAGTAGCGCGATGTCGTTCAGCAACGGCACGACGCCGTTTCAGCAACAGGCTGAACCCCACCTCGCCCTTGCGCACGGACGTGAAAAAGCCCTCCTTTAAAGACGCCATGGCGTCTGCCGGGAGGGCATTTCAATGCGGTCGGCGATGCGATCGCGCGACCTAATCACTCAGGCGATGACCGGCGTGGCGCGAACATCCGTCACGCGCGCGTCGATCGATTCCAGCAGACCGCGCAACGCAGCGCCTACGGCAGCCAGACGAATCTCGGCGCGATTGCCCGGAAACACACGCGTGGCCGCCCGGGTGGTGATGCCTTCACCGGCACGCACAGCGAAGCCGAAGCACACCATGCCGACCGGCTTGCCCGGTGTGCCGCCATCCGGGCCCGCGATGCCGGTAATCGATACGGCAACATGCGCATCCGGTGCGCCAAGCAGCACGCCGCTGGCCATTTCGATCGCCACCGGTTCGCTCACCGCGCCGTGGCGCTCGAGCGTCTCGGGAGACACTTCCAGATTCTCGATCTTGGCGTCATTGCTGTACGTAATGAATCCGCGGTCGAACCAGGCACTCGATCCCGCCACGCTGGTGATCGTTGCGCCCAACAGGCCCCCCGTGCACGACTCGGCCACCCCGACCAGCCAGCCTTGGCGCTGCAGGTCCTGGCCTAACTGTTCGGCCAGCGCCACCACATCTTCTTCCAGCGCCGGTGTGTTCAATACGGTCTCGTTCATCATCCCAAAACTCCCAAGCGCACCGCCGCGGCAATCACCAGCAAGGCATAGCACGCGGCCAAAATGTCGTCCACCATGACCCCCAGCCCACCTTTGACGTGCGCATCGCAGTACTTGATCGGTTGGGGTTTGAGGATGTCGAATACGCGAAAAAGTACGAACGCCGCAATCTGAGATATCCAGTCGGACGGTGTCAACCACAACACCAGCCACATCGCGATCATCTCATCCCAGACCATCCCCAGATGATCCGGGGTGTCGAGTTCACGGCATACCTTCAAGCAGGCCCAACATCCATATGTAAACGCCAAAGCAAGAAATAGGCCTACATACAGGTCGGACGGCAGCCACCGCTCAACGGCAATCCACATCAACCACGCGAGCAATGTGCCCCAGGTGCCGGACATCGGTCGCAGGAGGCCGCTGCCGAAACCGAACGCGATCAAACGATGCGGACGCGCGCAGATCCACGACAGACTGGGATAGACGACGCGCAGGCGCTCGGCCATCGAACTGGTGGCCGGGTCGGACGAGGGTGAGGGGGTCATGTCGAGGAGAAGTGATCGAAGCCGCCCGGCAGATCGCCGATCGGCTGGCCGGCGGCATCGAGCACACGCATGCCACGCGGGGACACAATGGTTCCCACACGCGTCATACGCACGCCGACATCGCGGGCAGATTGAATGATACGGTCGCGATTGGCCGGATCGGCCGTCACGCACAGTTGATAGACGTCGCCCCCGCCCAGCACACAGCCGCGTACCTTGGCCGCCGGCAGGGCGACAAGGGCCTCGTCCACGGGCAAGTCGGCTTCCTGCAGCGTGGCGCCAACCTGGCTGGCCGTGAGGATATGCCCCAGGTCCTGCAACAGCCCATCCGAAATATCGATGGCGGCATGCGCGATCGGGGCCAATGCCATGCCGAGCGCCACTTGAGGCGCCGGGCGTTCCAGTGCGGGTCGACAAGCCGCCAGCAGCACGTCGTCATGAGCCCATTGACCCGAAAGCAGACGGTAGGCCGCGTCGGCGGCGCCGAGCGTGCCGCTTACCCAGATGTCGTCCCCCACGCAGGCGCCGGAGCGTTTGAGGGCGAACCGCGGATCTACGGCACCGAATACCGTGACGCTGATGGCAATGTGCCCGTCGGCGGCGCGCGTGGTGTCGCCCCCGATCAACGGACAGCCGTGCGCATCGCACAGGGCATGGAATCCACGCGCGAACGCTTCCACCCAGGGCAGATCGACGTTGGGCAATGCCAACCCCAGCAGACAGCCAATGGGTTGAGCCCCCATGGCCGCCAGATCGGAGAGATTAACGGCCAACGCCTTGTGACCCAGCGCGTAAGGATCGACGTTCGGGAAGAAATGCCTACCTGCGAGCAGCAGATCGGTGCTGGTGGCCACCTGTTTGCCGTGGGGCACGGCAAAGAGCGCGCAATCGTCGCCCACCCCCAGCATGCCATCCGGCGCCGGGCGCGCAAAACAGCGCGCGATAAGGTCGAACTCCGAGGTCATGCCTCACGCCTCGCCGCTGTGCGCACGATACGCTGGGCGGTAAAGGATGGGCAGACCGGACATTGCGCGCAGCGCCTCGGGGGTCCGCCGCGATCAGCGGCGTGCCGCCGCTGCAACCTCGGAGGGACGCACATCGGCGGCCAGCTTATCCAGCACGCCGTTGACGAACTTGAAGCCGTCGGTGCCGCCAAAGCTCTTGGCCAGCTCGACCGCCTCATTGATCGCCACGCGATACGGCACTTCCACGTGATGCACGAGTTCGTAGGCACCAATGAGCAAGATGCCGTGTTCGACTGGCGACAGCTCGACCAGCGGCCGATCGACAAACGGCGAAAAACGCTCGCGCAGCGCCGGCGCTTCACGGATCACGCCGTGCAGCAAGGTTTTGAACCATTGCGCGTCGGCTTCCGAAAAGTCGTCGGCATCCCGCACGTGCGCATCGATCTCGCCCGCGTCCTGATTACCCACGCCGCCCTTCAACAGCCAGGAATACACGCCCTGCAGCGCAAACTCGCGGGCACGGCGACGCGCACTGCGCGCATTCGCCCGTGCTTCGCCATCAACGCCCGTTGTCTTCTTCGTCGTCAAAATCTTCGTCCTCTTCTTCGTCTTCGTCTTCGGCTTCCGGCTCGAGCGCGGCGACCAGATTGGCCATCTCGACCGCGACTTGCGCGCAATCGCGGCCCTTGCCGGCAGCGCGCGCTTGCGCCTGCTCTTCGGTTTCGGTGGTCAACACGCCGTTGGCCACGGGGATACCCGTCTCGAGCGAGATGCGCGAAATGGCTTGTGCGCTTTCGTTGCTGACGACTTCGAAGTGGTAGGTTTCGCCACGGATGACCGCGCCCAGCGCGATCAAGGCATCGAATTCGAATGTTTCGGCCATGCGGGCCAGGGTGACGCCGAGTTCCAGCGCGCCGGGGACCGTCACGACCATCACGTCGCGTTCGTCCACGCCCAGCGTGGCAAGCTCTTCGAGGCAGGCATCGAGTTCGGCCTGGCCGATCGCTTCGTTAAAGCGCGCACGCACGATGCCGATATGCAGTCCCTCGCCGTTGAGGTCGGGAGTAAGGATGTAGGGATTCATAGGGGCCGCCTGAGAATTAAGTGGCGCTTGGTTGGGCAAGCGCGGAAGGGTCGCAATCGTAACCCGTAATGGTGAGCGAGAAGCCGGCCATGCTCGGCATCTTGCGGGGCCGTGCCAATAATTTCATCTGGCCCACGTTCAGATCGCGCAAAATCTGCGCGCCAATGCCGTAGGTGCGCAACCCCAGACGGTCTCCATCCTGCGAGCCCGGATGGGCTTTGGGATCGGACCACGCCGTGATCTGTGCGGAGAGATGTTCGGACGAGGCCTGGCAGTTCATGAGAATGACCACCCCCGCCCGGCTTGCAGCGACGGTTTGCATGGCGCGCGCTACCGTCCAGCTGTGCGGACTGGAGCCGGTATCGAGCACATCCAGGAGCGAGGCGGGCTCATGCACCCGGACCAGCGTTTCGGTGTCGGGGTCGATCGTGCCGTGCACCAGCGCCAGATGGGTGGACGCCGTTGCCGTATCGCAATACGCCACGGTATGAAACTCGCCCCACGGTGTTTGCAGCGGACGTTCGCCCACCCGCTTGACGATCGACTCGTGCTCGCTGCGGTACTGGATCAGATCGGCGATCGTGCCGATCTTCAGGCCGTGCTCACGCGCGAAGCCCCTCAGATCGGGCAGGCGCGCCATCGTGCCGTCAGGCTTGAGGATCTCGCAGATCACGGCTGCGGGGGTGAGGCCGGCCATTGCGGTCAGGTCGCAACCCGCCTCGGTATGACCGGCGCGCACCAGCACGCCTCCAGGCACGGCGCGCACGGGGAAGATGTGACCGGGCTGGACCAGATCGTCGGGGCGCGCGTTGCGTGCCACGGCGACCTGGATCGTCCGGGCGCGGTCGGCGGCCGAAATACCGGTTTCGACGCCGGTCGCGGCTTCGATCGACATGGTGAAATTGGTGCCGTAGCGCGTGCCGTTGCGCGAGGCCATCAGGGGCAGGTCGAGCTGGCGGCAGCGCTCTTCGGTGAGCGTGAGGCACACCAGGCCGCGCGCATGCGTGACCATGAAATTGATTGCCTCGGGCGTGACGAATTCAGCCGCCATGACGAGGTCGCCTTCGTTTTCGCGATCTTCCTCGTCCACGAGAATGACCATCCGGCCGGCACGCAGCTCGGCGATGATGTCGGAGACGGGAGCGATGTCGAACGATTCGGCATTCCCGCCGGACGCGGACGTGGGGTGCAGGGAAACGGACATGACGGCAACAGTGTGGGCGGGAAACCCCTGATTCTACCAATGCGAGAGCCGCTGTGCGCTCGTATTCGTACATGTACGACCCATCTGCGCAAATCGTGCTCTGCCCCCCTTTCCCAGAGTAAACTTCAGGGTTTCCCCGCCCCACTTCGCGGATCGCCCCGATTACTATGACCACGCCCTCAGTTTCCGCTGCTCCCGCGCATTACGCGGTCGACATGCTCATCGTCGGAGGCGGCATCAACGGCGTCGGTATCGCCCGCGATGCGGTCGGCCGAGGCCTCAGTGTGCTGTTGTGCGAAAAGAACGACCTGGCCAGTGCCACGTCGTCGGCCAGCAGCAAGCTGATCCACGGCGGCCTGCGCTATCTCGAAAACTACGAATTTCGTCTGGTACGCGAGGCATTGTCGGAGCGCGAAGTCCTGCTCTCGAACGCGCCCCACATCGTGCACCCCCTGCGTTTCGTCCTGCCGCACGACAAGAATCTGCGTCCGGCCTGGATGATCCGCATCGGCATGTTCCTCTACGATCATCTGGCCAAGCGCTCGCCGCGTCTGCCGGGATCGCGCAAGCTCGACCTGCGCAAGGCCCCCCAGGGCGCGCCGTTGCGCACCAGTCTGCACACCGGTTTCGAGTATTCCGATGCCCGTGTGGATGACTCGCGCCTCGTGGTGCTCAATGCCATGGATGCGCGCGAACGCGGCGCCCACGTCCTCACCCGTACCGAATGTGTGGCGCTGCGCACCCAGGGTGGCCGCTGGCAGGCCACGCTGCGCGACGTCGACGGCACCGAGATCACTGTTGACGCCGGCATCCTCGTCAATGCAGCCGGCCCGTGGGTCGAGCGCCTGCAGCGCCTGGCTGTTCTCGCCGAAACGGGCGAAACCGAATCGACCACACCGCCGCGCAGCAAGCTGCGCCTGGTCAAGGGCAGCCACTTCACGGTACCCAAGCTCTACGACGGCAACTGGGCCTACATCCTGCAGAACGCGGATGGCCGGATCATGTTCGTGATCCCCTACCAGGATCAATACTCCCTGATCGGCACGACCGACGTCGTCTACCAGGACGACCCGTCGGCCGTGCACATCAGCGACGAAGAAGTGCGTTATCTGTGCGACATCGTCAACAGCTACTTCGTCAAGCAGATCAAGCCCTCCGATATGACGTGGTCGTATTCGGGTGTGCGTCCGCTGTACGACGATCAGGCGGGCAACGCCTCGGCGGTCACCCGCGATTACGTGTTCGACGTGAGCGGCGGCAAGGACGGCAAGCCGCCGTTGCTGTCGATCTTCGGCGGCAAGATCACGACCTATCGCCGCCTGGCCGAACACGCGCTCGAAAAGCTCGCGCCCTTCACGAGCAAACCGAAGGGATGGACGGCCACTGCCCCGCTTCCGGGTGGCGACATGCCCAATGCCGATCCCGCCGCTTACGCCGCAAAGTTCGGCCGCCGCTATGAATGGCTGCCGGAAAGTGTCGTGCAGCGGCTCGTCGGCGCCTACGGCACGCTGGCGGAAGGCATCGTGGGCGGTGCCACCTCGCTTCAAGACCTGGGTCTGGATTTCGGGCTGGGGCTCTACGAACGCGAGGTGCGCTGGCTTGTCGATCACGAGTGGGCGCGCACTGCGGAAGACATCCTCTGGCGCCGCACGCGCCTGGGGCTGCACGCCGATGACGGCATGTCCCAACGCCTGACGACATGGCTCGAACAGAACCGGACGTAAACGCGGCCGCCAACGACGGCCGGCGCAGCATCCAGTCGATCGAGGTCGGCTGCACATTGCTGACTGCGTTGGTCGAGGCAGCCACGCCGCTCAGCCTGCGCGATCTGGCACAGGCCGCGGGCATGACGTCGGCCAAGGCGCACCCCTATCTGGTCAGCTTCATTCGCGTGGGACTCGTGCAGCAGGATGGCGTCACCGGCCACTACGAGCTCGGCGCGTTCGCCCTGCAAATGGGGCTTGTCAGTCTGCAACGGCTCGATCCCGTGCGCGCCGCCATGCCCGAGCTTGCGCAGCTCCGGGATGAGATCGGCCACACGCTCGGGATCGCCGTGCTGGGATCGCATGGGCCCACGATGGTGCACATGTCGCAGGCCAGCTATCCGGTCCACGTCAATATGCGGCAGGGCACGGTAATGTCCATGCTGCATACCGCCACCGGCCTCGTGTTTGCCGCATGGCTGCCACCCAAAGTGGCCGATCACTACATCGCGCGTGAGATTGGCGATACGGCCGTCATTTCGAGCATCGATACGCCGGTCGCCACCCCGCGCCCCACACTGGACGCCATGCTCGCCGACATCCGGGTGCACGGCATGGCGCGGGCACTCGGTAATCCGTTGCCGGGCGTCGATGCCCTGTCGGTTCCGGTGTTCGACAACACCGGCAGCGTCGTACTTGCGCTTACGAGTCTGGGGCCCACCGGGCGGTTCGATACCGCCTACGATGGCGTCATTGCGCGCCCGTTGCTGCGTTGCGCGCAGTCGATATCACACAAGCTGGGTTATACCGGACGATAACGTCGTTGCGGATCCCGCAGCGATGCAGAATGATCGAGCTCGGCAATATCGGCAATCGTATGACCGAATTATGACCAGTCATCAAATTGACTGGGCTGGCTGAGTAACATCTGGCTCTTTTTTGTTGGAAGGTGATCATGTCGGAACAGGAATTGAAGTTGCACGTCCCGGCAGCCGCGCGGCCCGCAATCGAACGCGAGCTCAAGAAGCAGCGCGACGTGTCGCAGGTCCGGCTGCATGCCCTGTATTTCGATACCGCCGATCGCGAATTGGCCCGTGCGCGCATCGCCCTGCGCTTGCGCCAGGAAGGCCGCGATTGGATTCAAACGCTGAAAGCGCCCGGCGCCGACGCGATCACCCGCAAAGAGGTCAACCACGCCCGGCCCGGTCCGGTGCTGGATCTGTCGGTATATGCCGGCACAGAATTCGAAGCGGCGCTCTCGCAGATCAAGGGTGAACTCACCCTGCGTTACGAAACCGACGTGCTGCGCACGTTGCGCAAGATCCGCACGCGCCAGGGCGTCGTCGAGCTGGCTTACGACATCGGCATGCTGCGCGCCGGCGCGCTTGAATTGCCGATCTCGGAGGTCGAGTTCGAACTGGTTTCCGGTCAGGTGGCGGCGCTCTTCACGCTGGGCCGCACCTGGTTGCAACGCCACAGCCTCGTGCTGGATGCCCGCTCGAAGTCCGAACGCGGCGATGCGCTGGCCACCCTGGCCCAGGTATTGGCGCCTGCCGACCCGGCGCCCCTGCCCGACGCCGACGATCGCGCGCGTGCCATCGCGCAATTCTGGGCGCCGCGCGGCGCCGACGGCATCACGCTCAAACCCGAGATGACGCCGGGCCAAGCGTTGGCTGCCGTCACGGCCGAATGCCTGGACCAGATCATCCGCAATACGGCCGTCATGGCCGAGGTCGACACGCTGGGCGTATTCGACGCGGGCAAAGCCGAACACGTGCATCAGTTGCGCGTCGGCGTGCGGCGCCTGCGCTCGGCATGGCGTCTTTTCGAGGGCCTGGCCACGCTGCCTCCCGAGGTGCTGCAGGAAGACATCAAGGTGCACTTCTCGGCCTTCGGCGCCAACCGCGATCAGGATGTGCAGGACGAAACGATCGCCCCGGTGCTGCGCGAAGCCGGCATGCCCGCTTTCGCCATGCCCACATCACCCCCGGCCGAAGATGCGCGCACGTTGGCGCAAGGCCGCGCGTTTCAAGGCTGGCTGCTGGACATGCTCGAATGGAGCCTGACGCCCCAGCCGCCTTACACCCCGCATCCTGTGCCCACCGCAACCGAGGCCCTCAAAGCGGCGACCAGCGTTGCGACAAGCGACGTGGCCGACGATGACGATCCGGCGGCCGAACCGACGACCCAGCACGTGGGCGAACTGGCCGCCATGCTGTCCACGGCGGCCGGCAACGGCAGCGTGCCTGGCGAGTCGATGGTCGTGCCCATCATCATTCCACTGCACCCGGCCACCCCGGCGCACTCGCTTCAATCCCGGTTGGTGGATCGCCTGCGTCGTTGGCACAAAAAGGTGGTCTCTGACGGCAAGCACTTCGCCACCCTGCCGATCGACGACAAGCACGCACTGCGCAAACGCGCCAAACGGTTGCGCTATGGCTTGTCGTTTACCGAAAGTCTATTGCCCGCGGCACGCCTGAAGGCCTATCGCAAACAGCTGGCGCAAGTGCAGGATGTGCTAGGCGAATTCAACGACCTGGCCGTCGCGCATGAGCGCTACGAAGCCGCCGCGTCTGCCCACCCGGAAGCGTGGTTTGCCGTGGGCTGGATCGCCGCACGCCAGGCCGCCCTCGTGGAACGCGCCGAGCACGCCTTTCGCGAACTGAGCAAAACGCCGACGTTCTGGAAGTGATGTAGCGCTGAAGCACTGACGTTATGGAAGTGATGCAGCATTGATGTATGAAGTGCTGATGTGCTGATGTGCTGATGTGCTGAAGTGTTGGGGCGTTGGGGCGTTGGGGCGTCAGGGCGTCAGGGCGTTGGCGCGTTGTTGCGTTGTTGCGTTGTTGCGTTGACATGCTGCGGTACGGAGATGCTGACGTGCTGAAGTATTGGGCCGTTGACGTACTGAGGTGCTGAGCTGCCGAATCGATAAATAATGCAGCGAACAAATTACGGCGATTCAGGCGACATTGGTTGCGCCGCCAACACCCGTCGAAATGAATAGGGGCCGCTATCGAAGCGGCCCCTATTCATTTGCGTGCAAGCAAAAGGTTGCTTGCGGCTGACCGCCTCAAGACAATCCCAGCACGGCCTGCGCAAATTCGCGTGCCACGAAGGGCTGGAGATCCTCCATTCCCTCGCCCACGCCGATCCAATACACCGGCACCGGCCGCACACCCTGACTGCCGGCGGCCACCGCAGCGAGCGTGCCGCCCTTGGCCGTACCGTCCAGCTTGGTCACGACCAGGCCCGTCAGATTGAGCGCCGCGTCGAATGCACGAATCTGCGCAATCGCGTTCTGGCCGGTATTCCCGTCGATCACGAGCAGCACCTCGTGAGGCGCTGCCGGATCGGCCTTGGCGATCACGCGACGGATCTTCTTGATCTCTTCCATCAGATGCAACTGCGTGGGCAGTCGGCCGGCGGTGTCCACCATGACCACGCCCATGCCCCGGGCACGTCCGGCATTGACCGCATCGAACGCCACAGCCGCCGGATCGCCCTTGTCCTGGGCGATTACGCTCACGTTGTTGCGTGCGCCCCACGCCACGAGTTGCTCGCGCGCCGCTGCACGGAACGTGTCGCCCGCCGCCAGCAATACGCTCGCCCCCTGGCATTGAAACGTATGCGCCAGCTTGCCGATGGAGGTTGTCTTGCCAGCCCCGTTCACGCCGGCGATCATCACCACCAAGGGTTTGGCGCGTGTGAGGTCGAAGGGTCGCTCCAGCGGCTTCAGGTGGTCGGTCAGCACGTCGCACAGCGCGCGCTTGACGCCTTCAGCGTCTTCGATCCGCTCTTTCTTCACGCGCGCACGCAGCGCCGTGATCAGCTTCTGCGTGGCCTCGACGCCGGCATCGGCCATAATGAGCGCCGACTCGAGTTCCTCGAACAGATTTTCGTCGACGCTGACGCCCACGAAAATGCCGCCGATGCTTTGCCCGGTGCGCGACAAGCCGCGCTTGAGGCGCGTGAGCCAGGAGGCTTTCTTTTCGGCCGGCGCGGGCGTGTCGCCCGCAGGCGTGCTGGCGACTGCCGGCACGGTGCCGACGATAGGCGTAATGCGATCCGGCACCGACGGCGCCGGTGCGACCGGTGCAGCGGACGACGACGGCGTGGCCGCGGGCGCATTCGCCGGCAGGATGACCGGCCGGTCGACCGGAGTTCCAGACGGCGTCATGGAAGGCGATGCGGCTGCTGCGGCTGCTGCGGCGGGCGCGTCGGAAGCGATCACGGCGGGCGCCGGCTCCACCGGGGGGACGTCGACCGTGACCTGCTGCGGCACAATAGCGGGTTGGCTGGCATAGCTGCCTGCCGCAGCTCCCGAAGCAGCGGTGCTCGATGAAGGGCCCAAGCCCGGTGCTGCCGGTGTCGCCGATGCTGCTGGTGCTGCTGGCGCTGCCGGTGCTGCCGGTGCAGGCGCACTCCAGGGAACCGTTGGCGCAGCGCCGGCTGGCGCAACCGGCGGCGTATCGAGCGGCGGAATGACCGGTTCGAAGTGCGTGGCACCCACATCGACCGCGTCCTGAGACGCTATTGGATCGGCCGGTGGGGGAATCGCCCCGTCCGGCAAGGACGGCTCGATACGCGTAGCGGGATCGGCGTACGGCGCAGTATCCTGCGCATCGGCCACGGCGACATCGCCCGGCGCAGGCAGAATGCCTTCGCCGGGGTGCTCGACTCCCGGCTGCGGGGCCGGCTTTTCAGCGGGCGCGGCAGGCGGAGGAGATTTTTTCTTGAAGAAGCGGAACATGGGCAAGAAGTATATTCGCATCGTTGGCGGTCAGTACCGCCGAACCCCTATCGAAGTGCTCGATATCGCCGGTTTGCGTCCCACACCTGACCGTGTGCGCGAAACATTGTTCAACTGGCTGGCTCATTTTTGGGAAGGCGACTTGTCGGGCCGCAAGGTGCTCGACCTGTTTGCCGGAAGCGGCGCGCTCGGCTTCGAGGCGGCGTCTCGGGGCGCCGCCCACGTGCAGATGGTTGAACGCGACCCCAAGGCCGCGGCCGCCATTCGTGCGCTGCGCGACAAACTGGACGCACGCGCCATCCGTATTCTGCAATCGGATGCCCTCGCCGCTCTGGATCGTTTCGACGAACCTGCCTTCGATCTGATTTTTCTCGATCCCCCCTTCAACGCCGAATGGTTGCCTAAACTGTGGGATCGCCTGCCGGGCCTGATGGCTACTGATGGCTTAGTCTATGTGGAGTCGGAAGCCGCCCTTACGCCCGAGGCCCCATTCACACTCCTGCGTCAAGGCAAAGCGGGTGCCGTTCACTTCCACCTTCTTCGAATTTGCTGCAATGCGCAAAAGGGACAATAATCTGCGCTTCGGAGGAAGGTGACATAAAGGTAGGGAGTACACATGATTACAGCCATATATCCGGGCACGTTCGATCCGCTGACGCGTGGACACGAGGATCTGGTGCGCCGGGCGGCATCGCTGTTCGACAAAGTAGTGGTCGGCATCGCCCACAGCCGCAATAAGAAACCGTTCTTCAATATCGACGAACGCGTGAGCATTGCACGCGAAGTGCTGGGCCATTACGGCAACGTCGAAGTGAAAGCATTCGGCGGCCTGCTCAAGGACTTCGTGCGCGAGCAGGAAGGTCAGGTCATCGTGCGTGGACTGCGCGCTGTCTCCGACTTCGAATATGAGTTTCAGATGGCCGGCATGAACCGCCATCTGTTGCCCGAAGTCGAGACGCTGTTCATGACGCCGTCAGAACAATATCAGTTCATCTCCGGCACGATCGTGCGCGAAATTGCACAGCTCGGCGGCGATGTGAGCAAGTTCGTGTTTCCTTCGGTGGAGCGCTGGATGCACGAGAAAGCCAGCGAGCGCCGCGAGCAATCCTGGCCGGGTTGATGCCGGCGGTGCCCGATTCAGTGCCATCGAACCCGATTTGACGAGAGGTCTACAATAGACAGATAGCAGCGCCGGCATGCGCCGACTGTCTGTCTATGCCTCTTTCTGTTTGGTTTCAATCATGGCCCTTCGAATTACCGATGAATGCATCAATTGCGACGTCTGCGAGCCGCCGTGTCCCAATGACGCCATCTCGATGGGCGATGAGTTCTACGTGATCGATCCGGACGCCTGCACCGAATGCGTCGGCCATTTCGATGAGCCGCAGTGCAAAGTGGTGTGTCCGGTGGAGTGCATCGAACTCAATCCGCAATGGGTTGAGGGGCAGGATGCCCTGATGGCGAAATACCGTCGTTTGACCGGCAAAGCATAGGCTGCGATCATCGCCGGCTTTCGGCGATTTACCCGCGCGGCCAGCGCACCTCAGCCACATCCGGGTGCACTTTCATAATGCCGCAAGGCTGGCGCAAGTAGCTCGAGATCCACGCGGTAGCCAGCTCACCTTCATCCACGACATCGATTTCCTGATCGCCCACCATGGCGGTGAAACGCACGCTGTCGTCATCTTCGATCACGTCCAACGGGATATCCAGACGCAACATCCCGGGGGCCCGGACCACCAGATATCCCAAGCGCAATTCAACCGTCACCTCGGCGAGCTGCGGGAAATCGGCGCGGGTCATCCATCGACCGTCTTCATGCACCACGAGCCAGCGCCGGTCGTACGCCTGCGCACGCGCATCACTCAGGCTGCCGCACTCGGCCAACGGGGTGTAGACCACGGCTGTCATCGCTTCAGCAGTCCCTTGAGGGCGTTGCCGATGTCCTTTGCGGCCTCAGGCGACGCGCCGGTGTTCTTCTCGATCACATCGCGCAGCTTGTCTTCGGCGCGGCCCTTGAGCAACTCTTCGGCCGCGCCGCGCCATTGCACGGCAAACAGCGGCTTCTCGAATGGCCCGGCCACGTGGATCGGCACCGTCACGTTGCGCAGCTCCTCGAGCCCTTCGCCGTCCTGCCCGGTGAGCGTATTGACTACGCGGATCAAGGCGACGAAATCGACCACGCGGTTGACCAGATTGAAGGTCGCAGGACTGCCCTGCGAAATCCGGAGCAACGGCGACGCCAGGTTGAGGTTCTTGACGGTACCGATACCGCGGTCGAACTGCACATCGGCATCGAGCGCCGTGAAGTCGGTTTGCTGAGCCTCTCCAGTCGTCACACCCACCGCAGGCGAGACCTCACCCGTGACGACGCGTTTCAACTCACGCAGCGTTTGCGCGATGTTGATGCCCTTGACCGCACCATCACGCAAGCGTGCCTGCAACGTGCCGGCGAGGTTGTTGGTCATGGCGTAGGTGTTGGCGCCCGACGTGGTCAGGTCCAACACGACCGATCCCTTGCCGCTCAACGACGTGCGGCGGGTGAGATCGTTCAGCAGCGGCTCGATCGCAATGCCGGCGAGCGAAAGCTTGGCCGCGACCTTGTTGTTCTCGGCGGCATTTACCGATACCACGCCAGCGAGCTTGCCTTCATAAAGCGTGGCGGCAAGCGTGCTGATATCGAGCTTGCCCTTTTCCAGCTTGATGTCGGCACTGACATCGTCGGCCTTCATGCCGCGAACGACCAGCTTGCCCACTTTGATGCTGCCGCTGGCGGTGGGCCCGACCAGTGCACGCAGATTGATCGTATCGTCCACAGGCGGCGCAGCCGGCGCCGGCGTCGCGGGGGCCGGCGTAGGTGCAGGGGCCGGAGCCGCTGCGGGCGCCGCAGGCGTCGCAGCGTTCGCCGGTGCCGAAGCGGACGTGGACGTCTGTGCTTGAGCGGCAGCGGCAGGTGTTGCGCCGTTGGCCGTCGCCGCGGCATTGGCGGTGCCGTCGGCTGCCGGAGCAGCAGCCGGTGCTGACGTGGACGCCGCAGGCGGCGCGGCGGCGGCGGCCGGGGCTGGTGTAGGCGCGGGCGTTGGCGCGGGTGCGGGTGCCGTAGCTGGCGCAGGCTTGGCTGCAGGCGGTGCGGAGGCAGGCGGCACCAGCTTGTCCAGGTCGAGCACGTCCACGGCCAGGGAGAACGCCAGGCGCGGTGCATCGGACAACCGGGCCACGTCCGCCGTCAGATCGAACTTGCCGCCTTCGAGCACGGCATTGATTTTGGCCGCCGCCTGATCCTTGACCAGATCGGCGCTCAAGCTGCCGATCACCGGAATCTGCAGCGCACCCTTAGGCAACGCCGGATCGGTGATGTTCACATCGCCACGCAGCGCCGGCATGCTCGCCGTCCGTTCCGACATGCCCAGCGACACCGGAGAAGTAAACGCAAACTTCACCAACCGGTCATTTTGCTTGAGCGTGCCGTTGAGCTTGGCTTCCTGGATATCGAGTTCGGCAGCATTCCCGCTGATCCCCGTCAGGCCGAAATTCGTGTCGAGACCGCTCGGGCCATCCAGGCGCAGTCGGCCCGTGAGTGCGTCACCCGCAGCCTTCTCGGGCGAGATGTTCAGCGACGGGGCATCCAACGCCAGCTCGAACGGCCCGCGCTCCATGGCACCCCGTGCGCGCACCGCCAGACGATCGATCTGCAGCCTGCGCTTGAACGGATCGGCCACTAGGCGCGGAATCGACACGCTGGCATCCACGCCCTTCATCGCCAGATCCGGGCGCGTGACATCGCCCTGGAACAGCAGCTCGAGGCCCGCCACATTGAGCGACGACGTTTGACCGTTGAATGCCACATTGCCGCGCGCGATCAGGCTGGTGGCCTGCGCGTCGGGCAATTGACCGGTAATCCGCATATCGAGCTTTTGCGCGGAATATTCTTTCGCGGCCGGATTGAGCATCAACATGCCCTGCCCAGTCAGGTTGGCATCCATGCGCGGATTGCCGCCTTCGAGGTGTGCGTTCAAATTGACGTTGAACGGCTGATTGAAGGTGATGCGGCCGGTGCTGGCGTTGAGTCGGTTGATCGTGATGGCGCGACCGGTGATCTGATCCTGCAGCACGAGATCGCCTTGCTGCAGATCCATGCCGGCGATGTCGATCTGAAAGCCGGAATTCTGGTCACGCGGCGCGTCGGGCGAGGCCGATTGCGACATATGATTGTCGGCGCCGACCAGATTGCTGAAATTGAATTGGCCGGTTTTGTCGCGGATCACCCGGGCCTTGAAGCCGGTGACCGCCACATGATCGACCACCAGATTGTCGGAGAGCAACGGCCAGATCGCCACGGCAAGGCGCGCGCTCTCGACGGAGGCGAACGTGTCGTCGCTGTTCACTTCCGACAGCGACACGTCCTGCAACGACAATCCCAGGCGCGGGAACAGCGACAATTCAATATCGCCCTCGATCGCCAACGTGCGCTGATAGCGCGTTTGTATCAGCTCTTCGAGCTTGTACTTATAGGCGTTGGGATCGAACGTGAGGAGGAATATTGCCAGGCCCACGATCGCAACCAACACCAGAACCACAAGGCCTATCAGTATTCGCTTGATCCACGTCTTCATCGTTGCCTCGTGGGTACCTCGATCAGTAGTGTGCGGGAGCGGCGCAGAACAGGGCGCCAGGGGAGCGAACAACCATGGCACAGGGCGTGCGCGCGCCGGGAAGCCGCTGCGAAGGGCCTATCGTATCAAATTGAGGGGGTCGGTTTGCGCCAGCCCCAGCATTAGAAGTGACTAATTTGTACCGCAATGTGGCGCAACGCCGTTGGAAGCAAATGACGTCAGGTTATGCGTTCGACCTGCGCCGCTGCCAACGGTTCCATGCAAAGCGCGCGGTTGTTGCGTCATCAGGCACCAAGTGGTGTTACGCCGTCATGGCCAGGCGGTGCCTGATCCTCGCATCGATACGCAAGGTGATTTCGAGAAGGGCCGCGAAATAACGACGCCGGGTGAAGGCGCAATGCCGGCCAATTACCGAAGAATCATCTGCGTGCAACGAAACAGTGCCGTTTTCTTGCCTTGATCGTTGAACACCGTGGCCGACCACACCTGGGTGTTGCGACCCAGATGCTCGGCCACCGCCTCGGCACGCAGCACGCCGCCCTTCGCCGTCCCCAGGAAGTTGCTTTTCAACTCGATCGTGGTGAAATTACTGGCGCCTTCCGGCAGATGGGCGATGGTGGCGTAGCCCGCACTGGTGTCGGCCAGGAGAATGACCGTGGCCGCGTGCAGGAAGCCGTTGGGCGCCATCATCCAGGGCTGCAGTTCGATTTGCGCCGCAAGACGTCCTTCGTCGAACGAGGTGACCTCGAAGCCATAGTGTCCGGGCAAGCGATCGGCGGAACGGGCGTTCAAGTAGTCGAGGGTGATATCGGGGCGCAGCATGCATCTCATCCTGGTTGTAGATCCACCGCTCGCGCAGCGGCGGAGGTTGAGCGATATACGTTGGGCGTGGCGCGTTGAACGTCAGACGTTGAACAGGAAGTTCATCACATCGCCATCCTTGACGATGTATTCCTTGCCTTCGGCGCGCATCTTGCCGGCTTCCTTGGCGCCCTGCTCGCCCTTGAACGCGATGAAATCCTCGTACGCGATCGTTTGCGCACGAATGTATCCGCGTTCGAAGTCGGTGTGGATCACGCCGGCGGCTTGCGGGCCGGTGGCGCCGATCGGCACGGTCCAGGCGCGCACTTCCTTCACTCCCGCCGTGAAGTAGGTTTGCAGGCCAAGCAGCTTGAAAGCAGCGCGAATCAGGCGATTCAGGCCCGGCTCTTCCATGCCCATGTCCGAGAGAAACGCCGCACGGTCTTCTTCACCCAGATCCACGATCTCGGATTCGATGGCGGCGCAGATCGCCACCACGGGCGCGCCGCGCGACTTGGCGAATTCGGTCAGGCGATCCAGCAACGGGTTGTCCGTAAAACCGTCATCGCTTACGTTACCCACATACATGGCGGGCTTGGCGGTGATGAAGCAGAGCTGGGCGATGTCGGCGAGCTCTTCCTTGGTCAGTCCCAGGGCACGGATCGGCTTGGCTTCGTCGAGTTGCTTGATGCACTTCTCGATCACGGTCACCATGCGCTGGGCATCCTTGTCGCCCGAGCGCGCGGTCTTCGAAAAACGATGCAGGGCCTTTTCGGCCGTTTGCATGTCGGCCAGGGCCAGTTCGGTTTCGATGACTTCGATGTCCGCAATCGGATCCACGCGGCCTGCCACGTGAATCACGTTGCCGTCTTCGAAGCAGCGCACCACGTTGACGATGGCGTCCGTTTCGCGGATGTGAGCCAGGAACTGGTTGCCCAGGCCCTCACCCTTGCTGGCGCCCGCTACCAGGCCGGCGATGTCCACGAATTCGACCGTGGCCGACAGGATGCGTTCGGGGTTGACGATTTCCGCCAGCTTGGCCAGACGGGGATCGGGCACTTCGACCACGCCCACGTTGGGCTCGATCGTGCAGAACGGATAGTTTTCCGCCGGAATGCCCGCACGCGTCAGCGCGTTGAAAAGCGTCGATTTACCGACGTTGGGAAGACCGACGATGCCGCATTGCAATGCCATGAGAAAAATCCATCGAGATAAAGATTGAGCCGGGCAGTTTAACGCCTGCGCCGGCGAATGAGATTCGAGCGACCCGGGGCGCGATGCCCTAGCCGCCCAACGCTTCTGGCGAGACCACCTGCATCGCCAGGAACAGCAACAGCAACGGCCCGCCGTTATAGAGGGCGTGCAGCACGATCGAGGCGCCGATACCGCGCCGCATCCGCACCCAGCCCATCACCACGCCGGCCGCAAACTGCGGCAACACCAGCACGGGCATCATCCACCAGGCAATCGCGCCCAGTTTGAAGTTCGCCAGGTGCAAGGCAGCAAACCCGAGCGAAGCGCCGTAAAACACCCAGCCAAAATGCCTTCGATACAGGCGCCGCCAGCCATGCACCCGCACGCGGCGCACAGGCCCTTCCCGCAGCGTCCAGAACGCCACGAGGATGGCGATCGCCATCATCCACACCGCCCAGGTCTGCGGACCTTTCACCATGGCGAACGCCGCAATCGGCAGCAACCATAACGCCTGCAGCGGCCGCCGCAGGCCATAGCGGAACGTGAGTTCCTCGACGAGCGGCGCCCACAGAAAGCCGGTGAACCAGGGGATATTGTTCATATCCAGGCGGTGGGTGCTGCCGCCGGCCGATGCGGCCTGCACGGCCAGGGGGCCCAACACGCCCGCGTTCAACAGCCACAGCACAGCCGCCCAGGCCAGCAAGCGGCGCCACGCCAATCCGGACACCGCGTCGGCCACGCCGATCGCGCCCGCATGGCGGCCCGGCCGCCGCGGGCCGAGCGACGGCTTGCGAATGAAACGCCACAGGTCGACCACGTCATCGCGAAAACGCGTGCCCAGCGGCGCTGAAGGCGGCCGCTCGGGTGCCGTCGGCTGCACCGATTCGCCCGGCGTATTCACTTCACGCCGCCATCGGCCAACTGCCGCGATGCGCGGGCGAAATCGCCCTGCAGAAACCACGTCATCACGGCGCGGCAGCGATCGATCACGCGATCGATCTCGGCTTGCTCCTCACGACGCGGCGGGTGCAGCACGAAATCAGCCACTTGCTGCGCCAGATTCAATGTACGCGGATGACCGATCCCCAGGCGCAAGCGCCAGAAATCGGGGCTGCCTAGCGCTGCCTGGATGTCCTTCAAGCCGTTGTGGCCGGCGTGACCGCCGCTCTGCTTCATCTTGACCTGGCCCGGCAGCAGATCGAGTTCGTCGTGCAGCACGAGCACTTGTTCAGGCACGAGCTTGTAAAAGCGTGCCAGCGCGCCCACGGCCAGGCCGGAGCGGTTCATATACGTCATGGGTTTGAGCAGCAATACGTTTTCGCCATCGACGCGCGCCTTGGCCACCGCACCGGAGAATGCTTTCTCGACGGTAAACGACGCCTTCAGATCATCGGCCACATGGTCGGCGAGCCAGAAGCCGGCGTTATGCCGCGTGGTCTCGTATTCCGCACCAGGATTGCCCAGTCCGACGATGAGTCGTATCGGTGTCGACATGCTGAACCCTTGTCCCTGAAGCCTCAAAAGAAAAGAACCCTGCGCATGCGAATCGCGCACGCGCAGGGTTCGTTCGATCCGCCAGTTTAAGCTGGGGATCGCGTCTATCAGGCCTGCGGCGCGTCGGTCGCGTCGTCGCCTTGAGCCGGAGCGGCTTCGTCTTCTTCGATCTCTTGCGGACCCTTCACGTTGGCCGAGGCCAGGATCGGGTCGGTTTCAGCGCCGTGGGGGATGTACGTCACGCCGTTGGGCAACTTGATGTGCGAGAGGTGCAGGGGTTCGCCAACCAACAGGTTGCCCAGGTCCACTTCGATGAACTGGGGCAGGTTCTTGGGCAAGCAAGAAATTTCCAGTTCGGTCACGATGTGCGTCACGACAGCAGCGTTGAGCTTGACGGCCGGCGACGATTCTTCGTTGATGAAATGCAGGGGCACCTTGGTGTGCAGAGCCGACTTGGCATCGACGCGCTGGAAGTCAACGTGCAGGACCAATTGGCGATAGGCGTGCCATTGGACCGAACGCAGCAGAACCTGCTCGCTCTTGCCTTCCAGTTGCATTTCCAGGATCGACGAATGGAATTGTTCCTTGCGCAGGGCGTGGAAAATTTCATTGTGATCGAGTTCGATGTTCTTGGGCTCGCTCGTTCCACCGTAAACGATGGCGGGAACGCGGCCAGCGTGGCGCAGGCGGCGGCTCGCACTCGATCCCTGTACGCTACGCGTAGTGGCATTGAATTTCATGGATAACTCCAAACAGTGGACACCGTGATCTGGCGTCCGATTAGCGACACGGCGGGCAACATGCCCGCCGTCATCTGAACGTGCCGCCGCGACCAGCGGCACGCGCAATTCTGAAAGCTGTACTTAGTCGACGAACAGCGAGCTGACCGACTCGGCGTTCGAGATACGCAGAATGGTCTCGCCCAGCAGTGCTGCGCACGACAGTTGGCGAATCTTGCCGCACTGGGCGGCTTGATCCGACAACGGGATGGAGTCGGTGACGACGAGCTCGTCGAGTTCCGAATCCGCAATACGATCGACGGCGCCACCGGACAGCACCGGGTGCGTGCAATACGCGTACACGGCGCCGGCGCCGCGCTCTTTGAGCGCCTGGGCAGCCTTGCACAGCGTACCGGCCGTGTCGACCATGTCATCCATGATCAGGCAGGTGCGGCCATCGATCTCGCCGATGATGTTCATCACTTCCGACACGTTGGCGCGCGGACGACGCTTGTCGATGATCGCCAGATCGGCTTCGAGCTGCTTGGCCAATGCACGGGCACGCACCACGCCCCCGATATCGGGCGACACCACCACCAGGTTCGAGAAATTGCGGCGCCAGATGTCGCCCAGCAAAATCGGACCGGCATAGATGTTGTCGACCGGAATGTCGAAGAAACCTTGAATCTGATCGGCGTGCAGGTCCATCGTGAGCACGCGGTCGACACCGGCGACCTGCAGCATGTTGGCCACGACCTTGGCCGAAATCGACACGCGGGCCGAACGCGGACGGCGATCCTGGCGCGCATAGCCGAAGTAAGGAATGGCGGCGGTGATGCGGCCGGCCGATGCGCGGCGCAGTGCGTCGACCATGACCATGACTTCCATCAGGTTGTCGTTCGTCGGCGCACAGGTGGGCTGCAGCACGAACACGTCCTTGCCCCGTACATTTTCATTGATCTCGACCATGACTTCGCCGTCCGAAAAACGGCCGACGGTCATCTTGCCCAGGGACATGTCCAGATGGTTGACCACGTCGACGGCCAAGCGTGTGTTGGCCGTCCCGGTGAAAATCATGAAGCTGTCGTTTGGCATGAGTGGTGCTGCTGTCGAGTGAAAAGGCGCGGCGCGGGCGGCCGGTTTTAATACGTACCAACAAAAAAAGCTGCTGAACCGGGCCAGTATCAGACGGGCATGTTCAACAGCTTTTTTTAATATTTTTATGAATTCGGGCTGGGGAGGAAGGATTCGAACCTTCGCATGCTGGAATCAAAATCCAGTGCCTTAACCAACTTGGCGACTCCCCAACAATCAAGCAATCCAATACCGCAACGGATGCTCGTCAAGACCGGAACAGGACTGCAGCAACCTGAATCGGGCGGCGGCATACACATCATCTGTGCTTGCCATCTCGCTCATCCGGCCAGGTGAGGTTGCAGAACCTCGACTTGCGGCACGCATTGTAGCGGCAATTTCCTGCTCTGCCAAAACGGCCTGTGCGAAAGTAGGATATTCGGCAAACAGACACGCACCGGAACCCGACATTCGCGCAGCCACTCCCATCTGTTTCAGGGCTCGCAGGGCATTCGAGACGGGCTCAAAGCGCTTGCAAACCACCGGTTCCAGATCATTCCGACCGAAGTCAGAAGTGGGCCGTGCAAGAAAGTCCGCTATTATGATCACCGGAGAATCTCTTGTCAAATCGGGGTCGCTAAAAACCGACATTGTCGGCACGGAAGCGTCCGGCTGTGCGATCATATACGCGCGTTCCGGCAGCGACACGGCAGTGAGTTTTTCGCCCACGCCTTCGGCAAAGGCCGATTGCCCGAAGATGAACACGGGTACATCTGCGCCAAGCGGCAACGCCAGTGCCATCAGGGCTGCGCGCGACAGGCCGGTATCCCAGGCGCGATTGAGCGCCATCAAAACACTGGCCGCATCGCTCGATCCGCCGCCCAGCCCGCCCCCGGCCGGAATGCGTTTCATCAGATCGATATGCGCGCCCAGCTTGCATCCCGTGGCGGCCTGCAACGCGCGCGCGGCCCGCACACACAGATCGTCCTCTGCGGCCACCCCCGGCAGATCGTAAGCGCGCGTGATCTGCCCATCGCGGCGCACCTCGATATGCAAGGTGTCTTGCAGATCGATGAACCGGAATACCGTCTGCAGCAAGTGATAACCGTCGGCGCGGCGGCCAACCACATGCAGGAACAAATTGATTTTGGCCGGAGCCGGGATGTCGTAGAGCGTCACGGGTGCGATTCAAACGAAGCGCGCCGCAGGACGCGGCGCGCGATACCGGCGCGATGCACACAACTGCATCCCGCCATCCATCAAGCGATCAGGGCGCGTTGACGACCAGGCGAACCACTACCCGGCGGCCGTCGACACGGCGCTCGAGCACAAGCAGTTGCGGGCCTTGCTCGTCATAGCGCGACAGATTGGCCTGCCAGCCGCCCTGCTGAAATGATGTGGGACGATTTTGGGCGTCACTTTGCAATTGCGTGGCCACAGGCTGGCGCGCCGTGCGGCCGCGCAGCCAGTCGCGCATCCCGGATACCGGCACCGGGCTGCCCAGCGCTTCTTCAGCCAGCGCATCGGGATCGTCGGCTTGCAACACTTCGCCGTTGGCGCGCGTGAGCGTGGCGCCGCGGGCCGTGCCTTCTACGCGGGCCTGCGTGGAGCCGAGCGGATTGGTGAGGTCCAGCACGTACCGATCGCCCTCGTCGAGCCACGAGAAGCCGCCCTGTACGGCATCCTGCTTGCCGTCGGGTTCGGTGACGGTAAGCGCGAAGCGCCCTACCCGGCTGAACTCATCGGCGCGCCCGGAGCCGCCGATACGATCCGGCGTGACGCACGCTGCCAGAATCAGGCACAAGGCGCCTGCGATCGCAATCCGCCATGCCTTCATAACTTCACACCCAGGCGCTGGATCGTTTCGTTGAGCGTTTTATTCTTGGGATCCTTTTGATAGGCGCCCTGCAGGAGCTTCTGCGCTTCGTCGCGCTTGCCGTCCACCCACAGCACTTCGGCCAGGTGGGCCGCGATATCGGCTTCCGGGCGCAGCACATAAGCCTTGCGCAGGAAATCGATGGCGGCGGCGTTGTCGCCCAGGCGAAATTTCACCCAGCCCATGCTGTCCATGATGAACGGATCGCCGGGCTTGAGTTCCATGGCGCGGCCGATCAGCGACTGCGCTTCGGGCAGGCGTTGATTGTTGTCGGCCAGCGTATAGCCCAGTGCGTTATAGGCATGCGCATGATCGGGATCGAGCGCGATGACTTCACGCAGCAGCTTTTCGAGCTGCGCAAATTTGCCCTGACGTTCGACCGTCATGGCGAGCTCATACTTGATTTCGACGCTGTCGGGGATGGCGCGATCTGCATCGGACAGCACTTTCACGGCAGCATCGAGCTGATCGGCATCGCGCAGGATCTGCGCCTTGGCCAGCACGCCGATCACCCGCTCATCGTCGTCCAGCGGCTCGGCCGTATCGATCAGGCGCACCGCTTCGGCCACGCGGCCTTGCTTGGCGCGGATGCCCGCCTGACGCACGGTGGAGGAATAGCGCAACGAGGGATCGTCGATCTGGTCCAACTGCGCCACGGCATCATCGTAACGCCCCTGGTCTTCGGCAATCTTGGCCAGCATCGCATGCGCGTCGGCAGCCGCCGCACCCGCGTCGCTCGCGCCTGGCACCGTGGCCTGTTCGCGTTGATTCTGCACACTCAAATACTGCTCGAGCAGCGCGCGCGCCTGATCGGCACGGCCGGCCTTGTAGGCCACCTGCGCCTGCAGCGACAGCAAATCGAAGTCTTCAGGCGACTGCTTCGACATCGCCTGCAGCTCGGTGAGCGCACCGTCGTAGTCGCCGGTGTCGGCCAACTGCCCGGCCAGCATCAGCCGCAATTTGCGCGCATCGGGATGCCGGGCGATGTAGGCACGGGCATCGGCCTGGGCACGCGCCGGATCGGCGACCATGCCGTATTCGAGCAGACGCTGTGCAGCCTCTTCGGAATTGGGGTCGACACGCAAGGCGTTGCGGGCCTCGGCCAGCGCGCGGGGCGTATCGCCGCCGGCTTGCGCCACGTCCGATAGCGCCAGGAACGCAGCCGATGACTTGCGGGCCGACGGGCTCAAGGCCTGATCCAGGATCTGAAACGCGACGCGTTTGTCGTTCAGACGGCTCAAGACGGCCAGCGCCTGACCGATGGCAGCCGGCTTGTCCTTGGACGCATCGATCCGCACGCGCAGCGCTTCCGCCAGGCCCTCGGTCTGTCCGTTGGCAGCCGAAAGCGCCAGCTCGGTGGAATTCGCTTCGATATCGTTGGGCGACAGGCGCGACCACGCCCGCGAGGCTTCAAGCGCCCCGCGCAGATTGCCACCGGCAAGGAAGAACTCCAGCCCGCGCCGCGCGAGTCGCGGATCGCTGGTGTCGCGCGACAGATTGACCATCGTGGTGCCAGCCACGCCGAGCATGCCGCGCTGGGCGGCGATTTCGGCGCTCACCACCCGATAGAACACGTCCGAGGTCAGGGACACGAGCGGCAGTTGCCCCGAACGCAGGCGAATGACTTCCGTCTCAGGCTTTTGCGTTTTGGGGCCCATCCGCGGACCGGTGGCATCACGCGGCCGGCTTTCGGCGGCCTGCAGGGGTGCGCTTTGTATTCCCACCAGGGCTACAAACAGCGCGGTCAATCCGATATTCAAGAGTTTCTGCGACGACTTCACGCGGCCCGTCCGGTTGATGGCACAATCAGTACATACATTGGATGATCTTACACTGGCTCATGCCGGAACTGCCCGAAGTCGAAACGACCCGGCGTGGAATTGACGCCGTGATGACAGGCCATCGCCTGTCCCATCTCGTTATCCGCCACCCGCACCTCCGTTGGCCCATACCGCCCGAACTGCCCGCCTTGCTGGCGGACCAGACGGTGCTGGCCTGCGAGCGCCGCGGCAAATACCTGCTCTTGCGGTTTGCCCACGGTACGCAAATTGTGCACCTGGGGATGTCGGGCTCGCTGCGGCGGGTGCCGGCGGACGAAGCCCCGCGTTTGCACGATCACGTCGATTGGGTATTTCCGCACGCGACCTTCAGGCTGCACGATCCCCGGCGCTTCGGCGCGGTGCTCTGGCACGATGCAGCATCCGGACCGATCGAGTCGCACCCGCTTCTGGCGCGCCTGGGAATCGAACCCTTCGACCCGCGCTTCGACGCCGCGTGGCTGCACGACCATTTCAAGGGCCGGCGCGTGGCGGTCAAGCAGGCATTGCTGGCAGGCCATGCGGTGGTCGGCGTGGGCAATATCTACGCTTCCGAGAGCCTGTTCCGCGCCCGCATCAATCCGCGCACGCAGGCACAAAAGCTGTCGCTCGCACGCTGCCAACGCTTGTTCGAAGCCATCCGCAGCACCCTGCTCGATGCGCTCGCCTCGGGCGGCAGCACGCTGCGCGACTATGTGGGGGCCAGCGGTGAGCCCGGCGCCTACTTCACCATCCATGCAGCGGTGTACGAGCGCGACGGGCAGCCTTGCCGCGTGTGCCAGACGCCGATCAAACGCATCGTGCAGGGCCAGCGGGCAACGTATTACTGCCCGAAATGCCAGCGGGCGTGAGCGACGATTCGTTTATAACGAACGTATTGCACTAAAACGAACGCAGGACTATAGTGATCCGGACCGCCCCGGTAGAGGCGACCGTCTGGAGACACCGTTCATGACCAAGAAATTTGCTTCGCACGCCGACGTCGAAGAGAAAGTCGTCTCGTTCGAAAAGCTTTCGGACAACGCCTATGCCTATACGGCCCAGGGCGATCCCAATACCGGCATCATCATCGGCGATGACGCCGTCATGGTCACCGACACGCAAGCGACGCCCGTGATGGCGCAGGACGTGATCCGCCGCATCCGTGAAGTGACCGACAAGCCGATCAAGTATGTACTGCTGTCGCACTATCACGCCGTGCGCGTCTTCGGCGCGTCGGCCTACGAGGCGCAAGAGATCATCGCCAGCCGCGATACGTACGACCTCATCGTCGAACGTGGCGAGCAGGACAAGGCCAGCGAAATCGGCCGCTTCCCCCGTCTCTTTCGCGCCGTGGAATCGGTACCCGATGGCCTGACGTGGCCCACGATGACCTTCTCGGGCGAGATGACCGTCGATCTCGGCAACCTCGAAGTCAAACTCATGCAAGTCGGCCGTGGCCATACCAAAGGCGACACGATCGCGTGGCTGCCGGATCAGAAGATTCTGTTTGCCGGCGATCTGGTCGAGTACATGACCACCCCTTACGCCGGCGACGCCTATTTCCGCGACTGGCCCGCCACGCTCGACAATCTGGCTCGCATGGCGCCGTCGCAACTGGTGCCCGGGCGCGGCCCGGCACTGACCAATCCGCAAGACGTGCAGCGGGCGCTGGCCGGCACGCGCGCGTTCCTCACCGATCTGTACGGCAGCGTCTATCAAGGCGTGGCCGAAGGCAAAGACCTCAAGACCATCTATCGCGAAACGTATGCGCTGATGCAGCCGCGCTATCGCGACTGGGTGATCTTCGATCACTGCATGCCGTTCGATGTGACGCGCGCCTACGACGAAGCCACCGGACACGATCACCCGCGCATCTGGACCGCCGAGCGCGACGTCGATATGTGGCAGCAACTCGAAGGCGCTTGAGCGCACACGACCGACCCGTTGCGCGCGACCGTCCGACACAGGACGGCGCGCAAGAACAAGCCCACACCGGAGACAAATCGTGGGAGACATCGATTATCAACGGCTGGCGTTCGCCTATCGGCGCCATGCCGATCAGGATCGCGCGCCCGCGGCACCCCATCCCGTGGTCGTGGTCGGCGCGGGGCCCGTGGGTCTGACGGCCGCCATCGATCTGGCCCAACAAGGCATCAAGGTGGTGCTGCTGGACGACGACGATCGGCTATCGACCGGATCGCGCGCCATCTGCTTCGCCAAGCGCACGCTGGATATCTGGGATCGCCTGGGCCTGGGTGAAACGATGACGCAGAAAGGCGTGTCGTGGAACGTGGGGCGCGTGTTCTTTCGCGACCAGGAAGTGTGGCAGTTCGACCTGCTGCCCGAATCGGGCCATCGCCGTCCGGCCTTCATCAATCTGCAGCAGTATTACGCCGAAGGCTATCTGCACGATTGTGCGAGCCACCATCCCAATATCGATCTGCGCTGGAAAAGCAAAGTCGCGGACGTGACCCCGCATGCGGATCATGTGACGCTCGCGATCGACACACCGGACGGTCCTTATACGCTCGACACACAATGGGTGGTGGCGTGCGACGGCTCGCGATCGCCGATTCGAAAAGCGATCGGCCAGGAAAGCCGTGGCCGCGTCTTTCGCGATCGGTTCTTGATCGCCGACGTGAAGATGACGGCAGACTTCCCCACCGAGCGCTGGTTCTGGTTCGATCCGCCCTTTCATCCCAACCAGTCGGTTTTGCTGCATCGTCAGCCCGACAATGTCTGGCGCATCGACTTCCAGTTGGGATGGAACGCCGATCCGGTTGAAGCCGTCAAACCTGAAAACGTGATGCCTCGCATCCGCGCACTGCTGGGCGCCGACGTAGACGTCACGCTCGAATGGGTAAGCGTATACACCTTTGCCTGCGAACGGATGGACGCGTTCCGGCACGGCCGCATTTTGTTCGCCGGCGACGCGGCCCATCGCGTGTCGCCGTTCGGCGCGCGCGGGGCCAATAGCGGCGTGCAGGACGCCGACAATCTGGCCTGGAAACTCAAGCTCGTGCTGCAAGGCAAGGCACCGGCCACGCTACTGGATTCGTATGCGTCCGAACGCGAATTCGCCGCCGACGAGAATATCCGGCATTCGTCACGCGCGACCGATTTCATCACCCCGAAAAGCGACGCGAGCCGCGTCCTGCGCAATGCGGTGCTCAATCTTGCCAAGCGGCATGTATTCGCCCGCGCGCTGGTCAACAGCGGGCGCCTTTCTACGCCCACGGCCTATCTGCAGTCGGACCTGAATACGCAGGATGCGGACCGCTTTTCGGCCGCGCGGGTCGCCCCGGGTGCCGCCGCGCTCGATGCGCCCGTCACCTTGCCCGACGGCACGGCCGGTTGGTGGCTCGACGTGTTGGGCGGGCGATTCGTGCTGGCGCACTTTTGCGGTGACCGCGCGCCGGATGCGGCAACCTGGACGCAATTGCAAGCCGCGTGCGCCCACGAGGTGCCGCTCGATGTGGTCCTGGTGTTCGACAATACTTCGGCTTGCGCCCAGGCACCGAGCGGCGCCACGTGCCGTATCGACAGCAACGGCCTTCTGCGCCAGCGCTACGACGCGGAAAACGGCACCGGCTACCTGATTCGCCCCGACCACCACATCGCCGCCCGCTGGCGAAACCTGGATGCCCGAGGTGTGGATGCCGCGCTGGCGCGGGCCACCGGCCGCAAGACTACTCCGAACGTTATGTCGGCGACGGCTGCGGCCGTTGCCTTGTGAGCGCCATCATGCCATTGCAACGCGATCTCAATCTTGCCGCACCCGACGACTTCTACGAAACGCTTATCGACACGCACCGGGATCTGACACCGGCACAAAGCGAAGAGCTCAATGCGGCGTTGGTGCTGCTGTTGGCCAACCACATCGGCGACATGGCGGTACTGCGCGAAGCCCTGGCGGAAGCGCGAATGTCGGTGGTGTGAGGCGATCGACGACGTGATGTGAAAAAAGCGCACGCTTTCAACGGATGCGGCTACACATTCAATCGTGTCCGCATGACGCGCGTGAAGGTTTCGGCAAAGCGATCGATCGTCTCCACATCGCGGCGGCCCGCCCGCGTGATCACGTAATAGTCCAGATCGACGCGGGGCACGAGCGGCGCGAGGTGGATCCGCCAGCGCTGCCCCGCCACGCCTGCAAACGAGGGTACGATCGCCTCCCCCAACCCCGCTTCGACCAACGCCAGCACGGTCTCGAGATGCGTGACGGTGCGGCGGCGCGCGACGTCCTCGGGGCGGCTCTGCGCGTGCCGATCCGCCAGGCGCTGGATGGCATTGTCGGTCGGCAATGCGATCAGCTGCGACACCGCGACATGCGCCCATTGAACGGCACGCCTGCGACGTGAATCCCCGATCGCGCCCTGCGGCTGGGCGAGCGCCAGATGCGCCGGAAAGATGGCGCGGCGTTTTACGCCGGCCACTTTGCCGAAGAACGCGCCAAAGCCGGCATCCAGGGATCCATCCTCGACGCCTCGCTGTATCAAGCCCCGATCGAGGTCTTGCATATCGACGACCACCTCGGGCGCTTCCTGGGCGAACACGCTGAGGATCTCGGGCATCACGCTGCTTGCGATCAGCGGCGTGACGCCCACCCGCAGCGTATTGCGCGCGCGTTGGCCCGACTGCGTCAGCCTTGACAGGGCGTGGCCCAGCTCTGCGACCGTGCGCAGGGCGACGGGCAGCAGCGCCTGGCCTTGCGCAGTAAGCGTTACCGCGCGCGTACTGCGTTCGAAAAGCCGGCATCCCACGCTGTCCTCGAACTCTCGCACCATGGCGCTGAGCCCGGCCTGCGTGACGTGCAAGTGTTCGGCAGCCTTCGTGAAGCTGCCATGCTCGGCCACGGCCAGAAAGCCACGCAACTGCCGGTACGAAAAATTCATCGTTGCAATAACAAATTTTGGTTGTTAATCCATTAATTATCGTGGTTTTACTTGTTTATCGCTTTGCGCTGCAATGGCGATAAGCGTCCCACCCATGATGGACGCCGCAAACATGGATGGAGACCCCCATGACTTTTCCCCTCTTCAACACCCGCCCACTGCGCGGCATCGTGCACGTCGCGGCTGTGCTCGCCATCGGCGCGGCGCTGATCCCGGCGGCCGCCCAGGCAGCCGATGTGTTCCCGACCAAACCGATCACGCTCGTCGTGCCCTTCCCGCCCGGCGGCCCCACGGACAGCAGCGCGCGCCTGTTCGGAAAGGTCATGGCCGACGCCCTGGGGCAGCCCGTCATCGTCGAAAACCGGGCCGGCGCCGGGGGTACGGTGGGCACGGCGGCTGTGATGCGCCAGCCTGCCGACGGCTACACCCTGCTTTGGGGCGGCACCAGCAGTATGGTCGTCGCCCCGGCCCTCTATTCCGACCTGCAATACGACGCCGTCAAGTCGTTCACCCCGATCGGCATGGCGGTGCGTGGCCCCCTCATTCTGGTAGGCCGCCCTTCACTGCCCGCGCAAACGATTCAGGACGTCGTGCGCGAGGGTCGCAGCAAGCAGGCCACCGTCGCCTCGGCAGGTAACGGCTCCGTCGGCCACCTGACTGCGGAGCTTTTCAAGAGCGAGAGCGGTGTCGACCTGCTGCACATTCCCTACCGGGGTGGCGCGCCGGCCATGAGCGATGTGATGGGCGGCCAGGTCGATTACCTTTTCGACACGGTCACGCTGTTGTACCCCCAGATCACGGCAGGCAAACTGCGCGCTTTCGCGGTCACCGGTTCGCAACGCTACGCGAAATTGCCCGATGTGCCCACCGTCGCCGAAGCGCTCGGCAAGCCGTTCGAGGCTTATTCCTGGTTCGGATTGCTGGCGCCCGCCGGCACCCCGGCGCCCGTCGTGGAAACGTTGACGAAGGCATTGGCCACTGGCGCCAAGGATCCCGAGGTGATCAAACAGATGAACGCGCTGGGCCTGGAGCCCGTGGGTGGCTCACCCGCCGACTTCGCCGCATCGATCCGCACCGACCTCGCCAAATGGGGTCAGGTGGTCAAGCAAGCCAACGTCAAACCCGAATAGCAACAAGGACGCCGCCGTCATGTCTCATCTTTCCATGCAAGACGCCTCCACCTCCCGCGATTCGCCGCTTGTCATCGTTGCCGGTGCGGGGCTCGGTGGCCTGACCGCAGCGCTGGCGTTGCTGCGTCGCGGCTTTCGCGTTCGCGTGCTCGAGCAGGCCGCCGCCCTGGGTGAAGTGGGTGCCGGCATTCAGCTCAGTGCCAATGCCAACCGCGCGCTCTTCAACCTCGGCCTGGCCGACGCGCTGTCGAAGGTGGCCAACCCCGCAGCGGGCAAACGCATTCGCCTGTGGTCGACCGGGCAAAGCTGGCCTCTCTTCGATCTGGGTGGCGAGTCCGTCGCACGTTATGGATTCCCCTACTACACGCTGTATCGCGCCGACCTGCATCGCATACTCGTCGACGCGGTTCGCGCCGAAGATTCCGCTGCGATCACGCTCGGCGCGCGCGTCGTCTCGGCGGAGCAGGACGACGCGGGGGTGACGGTGACGCTTGCCGACGGCGACCGGCTGCGCGGCGACGCCCTGATCGGTGCGGACGGCGTGCATTCCCAGCTGCGCAGCGCAATGTTCGGCGCAGATCGCGCGCAGTTCTCCGGAACGGTGGCCTGGCGCGGCATCATCCCTGCCGAGAAACTGCCGGCGCATTTGCGCGAGCCCTACGCCGTGAACTGGGTGGGACCCGGTGCCCACGTGATCCACTATCCCTTGCGTCGCGGCGAACTCGTCAACTTCGTCGGCATTCTGGAACGTGACGACTGGCAGATCGAGTCCTGGACCGAACGCGGCACCGTGGCCGAATGCGCCGGCGATTTCGAGGGTTGGCACGACGATGTGCAAACCCTCATTCACGCGCTCGACGCGCCGTTCAAATGGGCATTGATGCTGCGTGAGCCGCTTGCCCAGTGGTCATCCGGCCGCATCACGCTTCTTGGCGACGCCTGCCACCCCACGCTTCCCATGCTGGCCTCGGGTGCCGCCATGGCGATCGAGGACGGTTACGTGCTTGCCCGCGCGCTGCAGGCGCACGATGGCGACATCGCTACGGCCTTCGCCCGCTACGAACACGCACGCGTAGAGCGCACGGCGCGCGTGGTGCGGGGCTCGGCCGAAAATGCCAAGCGCTTCCACAACCCGGCGCTCGCGCATGCCGAAGGGGCCGCGGCGTATGTGGCCCGCGAATGGACCGAGGATCGCGTCAAGGCGCGGTATGAATGGCTGTTCGAGTATGACGTGGACAGCGTGAACGTATGACGCACGGGCAGGCATCGGCACGGCCGCCGATGCCTGCGACGCTGACGGTCGAACAGACCCAGTCCGCGCACGCCGCGCGCGGTCCCGACGTCACGGCAAGGCCACGAACGTATCCATCACCATGCCACGCAGCCACTGATTGGCCGGCTCTCGCTGCACGCGACGGGGCCAGTACAAGTTGGTTTGCAACTGCGGTACGCGCACGGGTGGCGTGAGCTGTTGCAGATCGAACCTTGGCGCGGCGCTGGCGGCCAGCTTCTCGGGTACGGTGGCCAGCAGGTCGGTCGCGCTCAGAATGTACGGCACGGCCGAAAAATGCGGCACGCTGTAGTGATCGTCCAGCCCCACGCCCGCGCGCGCCAGCGCCTGATTGACCTGCCCGTAGGGCGCGGCACGCGACACGATCAGGTGACGCTCGGCGCGGAATGCCTTGAGCCCCATATCGGCGTGCGCCGTGGGATGGCCGCGGCGAAAGAGCGTGGCGTAACCCTGCCGAAAGAGCATGCGCTGAAAGGTCCCGGCGCCCACCCGATCGAATGCGCCCACGGCAGCGTCGATGCGCCCCGCCGCCATCTCACGCGCCAGATCGGCACCGGCCACCCGCACGGTATCCAGCCGCACGCCCGGCGCGCGCCGGGCGCAATGTTCCATCAGCACCGGCATGAAATAGATCTCTCCCACATCCGTCATCGCAAGGCGAAAGCGGCGCGTGCTGGTGGCAGGATCGAAATCATCCTGCGCGGCAAACACATGCTGCAGCGCCGACAGCGCCTCAGCCACCGGCGCATCGAGCCGCTCGGCCAACGGCGTGGGCTGCATGCCTTGCGCGGTGCGTACGAACAACTCGTCGTTCAGCCGCTCGCGCAGCCGGCGCAACGCATGACTGACGGCCGGTTGCGACATATCCAGCCGCCGGGCGGTCTCCGACAGATTGCGTGACGCCATGATCTGCTGGAAAACCACGAGCAGATTGAGATCGACACTGCGAAGATCGGTCATAACACCTCGAGAAAACAGTCGGGCCGCCCGAACGTCACGCAACCGCAGCGCCTGTGGCTGCGGGACACTGGGGCGAGGCACTACATCCATTCACTTTCTGAATAATGCTTATTATCCATGATGTATGGCGCTGCCCGGCCTCGATTGGCGACAATGGTCCCACACGAGAGGAGACCTCATGAGCATCCAATATCAGACCGGGTTCGGCAATCAGTTCGCCACCGAAGCGCTGCCCGGCGCACTGCCCGAAGGGCGCAACTCGCCCCAGCGTTGCGCCTACGGGTTATACGCCGAGCAATTGTCCGGCACCGCCTTCACGGCACCCCGACATGAAAACCGGCGCTCGTGGCTGTATCGCATCCGTCCGGGCGTACAGCACAAGCCGTTTGCGCCGTATGGTGGCGCAGCCGATTGGAAGAGCGATTTCGGCGCCTTGCCCGTCACCCCGAACCAGTTGCGCTGGAGCGCCCGGCCGATGCCGGCCGCCCCCACGGATTTCGTCGACGGCATGTTTACGATGGGTGGCAACGGCGGCCCCGACGAACAGAGCGGTGTGGGCATTCATGTGTACACCGCCACGGCATCGATGGATGACCGCTTCTTCTACAACGCCGACGGCGAAATGCTCATTGTGCTGCAACAGGGCCGGCTGCGCTTCGAAACGGAATTCGGAGTGATCGAGGCCGAACCATTGGAAATCGTGGTCATCCCGCGCGGCGTGCGCTTTCGCGTGGTGTTGCGCGATGCCGATGCGCGCGGCTATGTGCTGGAGAACTTCGGCGCGGCACTGCGTCTGCCTGAACTGGGCCCCATCGGGTCCAACTGCCTGGCCAATGCCCGCGACTTCCAGACGCCTTGCGCCTGGTACGAAGACCGCGACGGCGACTTCCGCCTCATCGGCAAATTCACCGGTGGCTTCTGGCAGGCCGAGATCAGCCATTCGCCGCTGAACGTCGTCGCCTGGCACGGCAATCACGCGCCGTACAAATACGATCTGCGCCGTTTCAATGCCATCGGCTCGATCAGCTTCGACCATCCCGATCCCTCGATTTTCACCGTGCTGACGTCGGCGTCGGATACCCCGGGCACGGCCAATATGGACTTTGCGATTTTTCCGCCGCGCGTGCTGGCGATGGTCGACACCTTCCGTCCGCCCTGGTTCCATCGCAACGTGGCCAGCGAGTTCATGGGACTGATCCAGGGCGTGTACGACGCCAAGGCCGAAGGGTTTGAACCGGGCGGCGCAAGCTTGCACAACTGCATGAGCGGCCACGGCCCGGATGCCGATACCTTCGAGAAAGCTTCGGCTGCCGATACGAGCGTGCCGCATTACATCCGCGACACCATGGCGTTCATGTTCGAAACGCGCCGCGTGATCCGCCCCACCGAAGCCGCTCTGGCCGCCACCACGCTGCAAGGCGAATACTATCAATGCTGGCAGGACATCAAGAAACACTTCGATCCCGGCATACGATAGCCGCGTGGCCGTCACCTTGGCGTCGCTCGCTGACGCCTGGCACGAACGGTCACGCCCGGCCAGGCGCGCGGCGCAGGGTGATGCCGATGTGCGATCCCCACCCCAAGCGCGACCCCGACAACATTTAAGACTGAGACAGAGACATTCCCGATGGTCACATTGAACGAAACCCACGATCCCAAATTGCAGAGCTGGGTGACCAGCGCCAACGACGACACCACCGGATTTCCGATTCAGAATCTGCCGTTCGCCGTGTTCCGCCGCGCCGGTAGCAACGAAGCGTTTCGCCCTGGCGTGGCGATCGGCGATCAGGTGCTGGACCTGCCGGCACTGGCCGACGCCAAAGTCTTCAACGGCCAGGCCGCCGAGGCGCTGGAAGCCTGCCGCGATACCGCACTCAACGGCCTGATGGCGCTGGGCCAGGCGCACTGGTCGGCGCTGCGCCTGGCGCTCTCGCGTGCACTCACCACCGGTGCCGCCGCGCAAGCCCGCATCGCTCCGCTCCTCGTGCCGCAGACCGACGTGGAATACAACACGCCGGCGCGCATCGGCGACTACACCGACTTCTACATTTCGCTGCATCACGCCACCGCGATCGGCAAGCAGTTCCGTCCCGATAATCCCCTGCTGCCCAACTACAAATGGGTGCCGATCGGCTATCACGGTCGTGCATCGAGCCTGGGCGTGAATCAGTCGTTTCCGCGTCCGATGGGCCAGATGAAGCCGGCTGCCGAAGGCGGCACGCCCGACTTCGGCCCTTGCAAGCGCCTGGACTACGAACTCGAACTCGGCATCTACGTGGGCACAGGCAACGCGCAAGGCACGCGTATCGGCATCGACGACGCCGAGTCGCATGTGTTCGGTCTGGGCATTCTCAACGACTGGTCGGCCCGCGATCTGCAGGCGTGGGAATACCAGCCGCTGGGCCCGTTTCTCGCCAAGAATTTTGCGTCCACGCTGTCGCCCTGGATCGTCACCCTCGAAGCGCTGGCCCCGTTCCGCACCGCGTTCGACCGTGGTGCCGACGAACCCAAACCGATGCCGTATCTGAGCTCGGCCGACAACGCCAAGGAAGGCGCATTGGACATCGCGCTGGAAGTGCTGTTGACCACCGCCCAGTCGCGCGACTCGGAAGCCGCCCCGGCATCGCTCTCAAAAAGCAATTTCCGTCATGCGTACTGGAACGTCGCGCAGTTGATCACCCATCACACGGTCAACGGCTGCAATCTGCAGCCGGGCGATCTGCTCGGCACCGGTACCTTGTCAGGGCCCGAGGACGCCCAGGCCGGGTCCATTCTGGAGCTCACAAAAGGCGGCAAAACACCGATCGATCTGCCGTGGGGTGAGAAGCGCGTCTTTCTGGAAGATGGCGATCAAGTCATCCTGCGCGCCGAATGCCGTAAAGAAGGCTATCCGCGCATCGGCTTCGGCCAATCCGCCGGCACAGTCCTGGCGGCGCGGGAATAACCCTGGCGGCGCGGGAGTAACGTCTGTGCGATGTGTGTCCATCATCGTGCCGCATGAGGCGGCGCGAGGCGGCATGCCGTAGCGCGGCGTGACGAGAAAGCGGCCAACCGCCGTGCCCGCTAACTGCCCAAAACACATCGGCCGATGCTGCATCCCGCAGCATCGGCCGATGTCGTTCAAGTGGCTTGGGTCACTTCCCCGCCGCCGCCGGCTTGGGCAAGGCATAGCGCTCGTTCATATACGCCCAACTCGGCCACAGCACGGTGGCCAGCGCCTTGCGCGAGAGGGCCGGATCGGTCGACATCGGCGTGAACCGATCGTCCACCTCACCCACGCCCGGCACGTACCGGTACTGACGCGGCGTCTTGTGCGGTTCGATCACCAGCAACTCGTCGCCCTTCAGATAGGCGAAGTTCTCACCGTATTGCATCATCGCGCGGTTCGGATCGCGCTGCGTCAGATCCGCGCCCAACATCGGGTGCACGCTATCGATCCCCGCCAATGACAACAACGTAGGGCCCATGTCGATCTGGCTGACGATGCGGTCATCCTTGCGCGGCGCGATATCCGCGCCCAACAGGAACGCCGGGATGCGGAAATGCTTGACCGGTACGAGGTTGGCGCCGAAGACGCGCGCATCGTGATCGGCGATCACCAGGAACAGGGTGTCCTTCCAGTACGGCGCCTGCCGCGCCTTGTCGAAGAAATTGCCGATGGCCCAGTCGGCGTAACGCACTGTGTTGTCGACGGTCGCGGGGTCGCCGACGGGCGTAATTCGGCCTTCCGGATATTCCCAGGGCGAATGATTGCTCACCGAGAACGCCAGCGTGAAGGTCGGCTTGTCGCCGTCCTTGCGCAACTCGCGGTCGAGCTCGTTGAACATGTCCTCATCCGACGCGCCCCACGATCCCACGAATACGGGGTTCTTGAAGTCCTTGCGGTCGATCACGCGATTGAAGCCATTGCCCAGGAAAAACGCCCGCATGTTGTCGAAGTGGGCCTCGCCGCCATAAATGAAGCGCGATTCGTAGCCCTTGGTGCCCAACAACTCGGCCAGGGTAAAAAAGCCGGTTTGCGAACGCGGCTGCTTGAGCACGGATTCGGCCGGCGTGGGCATGAAGCCCGCCGTAACCGCTTCAAGACCACGCACCGAGCGCGTGCCCGTGGCATAGGCGCGCGTGAAGTTCCAGCCTTCCTTCGAGAGCCGGTCGATCTGCGGTGTGAGATCGCGTCCGCCCAAGCTGCCCACGAACTGGGCACCCAGGCTTTCTTGCAGAATGATCACGATATTGCGCGGTTTCTCATGCCGTGCAGTGGCCTGCTGCGCATGCAGACTGGGCAGCCGGGCGTCGAGCGGCGGGCCGGAAAACCCCGCATCGGCACGCACGATCGTGTTCATCTCGTCCACCGGCATGTCGCCGTACAGCGACGCCGAAGAGATCTCGCTGCTCACCTTGTAAGCGGCGTCAATCACGTTGTAGAGCGAATTCAGCGGCAGCGTGTTGACCATGGCATCGCTGCTGAAGGCCACCATTGCGGGGTTGATCGGACGATGCTGCAGCGTGCCGCGAATCGCCAGCACGCCAACGGCGATCACCACGAAGGTGAACACCGGACGCCACAACCAGCCCATGCGCTTGTCCACCACCGTGGTGGGAAACAACTTGCGGCTGCCCCAGGCGGCCAGGGCGAGCACGATGAAGGCGGCGAGCAGCACGAGCTTGTAGCCTTCCCACAGCATCGACGCCACTTCGCGCGGATTGACGAGGTATTCGAAAAACAGGCGGTTGGGACGGGTGTCGTATTCGGCGATGAACTGAGGCGTGGACACCTCCAGCAGCACGTACAGCATCCAGCAGAAACGGAACCAGTAGGCGGTCAAGCGCACAGCGAGCGGCCGGTGCCCGAACCAGAACGACAGCGCCGCCGGCAGGACCGAGAACATCCCGATCGAACACAGATCGATGCGCAGGCCGCCGAACATCACGGGCAGCAAGCCGCCGGCATCCTGCACGCGATCCCACATCCAGAACGACAGCCCCAGGCGGCTGAGCGAGAGCATCAGGAAAACGGAGACAATGAACCGCAGAGTCAGTTGACGCATGCCGCACTCCCCAAACGTGTTTCATGGCGCTTGTGCCGCTGTACAGCCTCGATCATCGATGCAGGTCCTCAACAGAAAAAAGTTTTTAACGGTAGAGAATGGCGCGTGAAATTAGCGTCAAATCGGGCGTTTTCGACGGCTTTATTGCGCAGGCGAAGCGTTTTTGCGCCGCACTTCAGGCGTTCAGATCGAATTCCAGGCGGAACGTCGTGCCCTGGTCCGGACCGCTGGTGTGCGAGGTTACGCTAAGCGCCCAGCCCTGCATATCGCAGATGCGCTTGGCGATGGCCAGCCCCAACCCCCGCCGCGGGGCGGCATCCGATACCGGCGTCACGCCATGACCATTGGTTTGGTCGGTGCGATGGCCACTGTAGTAGCGATCGAAAACGAATGGCAACGCCGCGCTTTCGATGCCGCGTCCGTCGTCGCGCACCAGCATGGCCTGACCGTCCCACTCTGCGCGCAAGGTCGCGGGTGCCGCATGCTCGACGGCATTGCGAATCAGATTGCGCAACACGGTCAGTACGGCATGCCGATCGAGTTCGCGGGTGATGTCGGGCGCGATGCGATTGTCGAGCAGCAAGCCAGCCGCCTCGGCCTGCATGGCCTGCACGCGCCAGGCGTCATCCAGCACGCCCGCCAAATCGACCGTCTCGCGGGGCCGACGTTCATCGGCAGCCAGTGCCCGCGCGCCGGCCAACGCCGAGGTCACGGCATCCACGTTGGCCATGATGCGATGCAGGCGCAGTTTCTGGTCGTCGTTCAGGGTATTGGCGAGCAGCATGATCTCGCTATCGGTACGCATGGCCGAAAGCGGTGTGCGCACTTCGTGGCTCAGGTTGGCCGTGAATTCGCGCTCACGCGCCATGATGCGATCCACCTCGTTCTGCACACGGTTGAAAGCCTCCACCAATCGGCCGGCTTCATCGGAACGCTCGACAGCGAGATCGGGTGACCCTGGCGCCCACGTCGCCAATCGATCGGTCAGATCGAGCATGGGACCCACGGCCAGTTTGGCCACGTTGCGGGCCACGCCGTACGCCCCCACCATGCAGATCGCCCCCAGTCCGATCACGATCAGGCCGAAATCGTAGACGCGCCCTTCGTTTTCGGTGGCGTCGTACAGCACCACGACGCGGCCCAGCGCCGAGTCGGCCACCATCACATGCCAGATGGCCCCGCCCGGTTCGATCTCGTGCAGCCCTTCGGCCAGACCTTGCAATTCGGCCGGCAGCGGATGACCCGCACGAGGATGGTCTTCAAACCAGGCGTTCATGGATGCGCCCAGCCAGCGGAACTCCGCCTCGCCGGCACGCACTTCGCCCCGATCGATCATCTGCAGCAGACGGCTGGTTTCGGTGGCGAGGATGTCGTTGACGAGATCGTCTTCCATACGATCGAACGTGGCGTACGCCAGGATGACCAGCGCACTCACGAAAAGCGCGACCGTGCCCGCCAGGGCCCAGACGACCCGTTGCGTAAGCGTGCCGCTCTGTGAGGCTTCCATTACGCCGCAGCGGGCGCGACGATGCGCCAGCCGGTGCCGTGTACGGTTTCGATGCCGTCGAATCCCGCTTCACCCAAGGCGCGGCGCAGCAGATGAACCTGACTGCGCAAGGCATCGGACGACGGCGGCTCCCCGCCCCACAGCGCCGTTTCGAGTTCGTCGCGCGGCAATACGCGGCCCACATCCCGCAACAGCAAATCCAGAATCTGCGACGACTTGCGCGTGAGATGCACGATGGCGCCATTCACCATCACTTCGCGGGTGCGCGAATCCATGCGCAGATTGCCGCACGTGCGCACGGCCGTCACGGTGGCGCCTTTTGCCCGCTGGATCAACGCCAGCAGGCGCGCCGCCACTTCGGCCAGCGCAAAAGGCTTGGTGAGGTAATCGTCGGCACCATGCGCAAAACCCGCGAGCTTGTCTTCGAGCTCGTCGCGCGCAGTAAGCATCAGCACCGGCACCGTCGAAAATTGTTCGCGTCGCAAATGCGCCAGCACCGAGTAGCCATCGCGTCCCGGCAGACCCACGTCCAGCACGACAGCGTCGAACCGTTCCTGTTCGAGCATGCGCACCGCAGCGTTGCCTTCATAAACCGCATCCGGCACGAAGCCGCGGGTTTCGAGATAGCTGTACAGATTGCCGGCGATCGTCAGATCGTCTTCGACGATGAGCACGCGGTAATGCGGCATGTGCGGATCGGTCGGCGCCGGTTGCGTCATGACGGGTCTCCCTCGGATACTGGCGTGGCTACGCCTGCAGCACTTTACCCGGATTCATGATGCCGGACGGGTCCAGTGCGTCTTTAATGCGGCGCATCAGCAGCAACGCGACGGGGTCTTTGTAGCGCGGCAATTGATCGCGTTTGAGCTGGCCGATGCCATGCTCGGCGCTGATCGAGCCGCCGTGTGCCACCACACTGGCGTGCACGATGGCGTACACGGCATCCTGCAAGGCCAGCAATTGCGCTTCGGTGTGATCGGGCGCGCGCGATACGTTGTAGTGCAGGTTGCCGTCGCCCAGGTGCCCGAAGATTACGTGCTGCACGCCGGGATGGGCGGCCTGGATGGTGGCATTGGTGGTGGTGACGAAATCGCCGATGCGCGAAATGGGCACCGAGATATCGTGCTTGATCGCCTTGCCGTAAGCCAGCTCGGCCAGCGGAATGCTTTCGCGCAGATGCCACATGGCGCGGCTTTGCGCCCCATTCGCCGCCACGGCCACGTCGACCGCTTCGCCGGCCTCCAGCGCGTCGCCCAGAATGCTTTCGAAGCGCGCCTGGGCGTGCGCCTCGCTTTCGCTGTCCGACAACTCGAGCAGGGCGAACCACGGTGATTGCGTGCTATCGCCCGACAGCGGCAGGCGCTGATCCGGAAACTGCCGCAAGACGCCTTGCAGGCAGTGACGGCTCATTACCTCGAAGCCGGTAAGCGCGGCCCCGAATCCGGCGCGCGCGCGCGCCAGTACGGCCAGCGCGGCGCCGAGCGACTCAAACGCCAGAAAGGCCGTGCAACTGGCCACGGGCAAAGGAAACAGCTTGAGCGTGGCGGCGGTGATGACACCCAACGTGCCTTCGCTGCCGATGAAGATATCGCGCAGGTCGTAGCCGGTGTTGTCCTTGCGCAGGCCACTCAAGCCATTCCAGATCTCGCCCTGCGCAGTGACGACTTCGAGGCCGAGCGCCAGATCGCGTGTATTGCCATAGCGCAGCACCTGCGTGCCGCCGGCATTGGTCGCCAGATTGCCGCCGATGCAGCAACTGCCTTCGGCTGCAAGGCTCAGGGGAAACAGCCGCCCGGCATCGCGCGCGGCGGCCTGCACTGCCTGCAGCACGCATCCGGCCTCGACGGTGATCGTGTCGTTGAGCGGATCGATGGCGCGCACGGCATCCATGCGCCGCAATGACAACACGATCGCGTCGCCCCCGGCATCCGGCGTGGCGCCACCGCACAAGCCGGTGTTGCCACCCTGAGGCACCACCGGTACCCGATGCTGCTGGCACCACTTCATCACAGCAGCCACTTGCGGCGTATCGGCCGGGCGCACGACGGCAAGCGCCTGCCCCACATAGCGGCCGCGCCAATCGGTGACATACGGCGCGGCATCCTCTCCGGTCAGCACATGCGAAGCACCTACGATCGCGCGCAGTGCATCGAGCGCCCCGGCGGCACCGGCTGCCGTATCGGACGCCGTGTCGGTCACGGTGCGGGTTGCCTCATCGGCACGCGTGTGTGCACTGGCATCGGTCAAGGAAGAATCGTGCGGCACCCTCAATCCCCATAAAAAGGTCGCGCCCCTACGACTTAGGCAGTATGGCCGCGACGACCCATGCATTGTAGGCTTTCACCGTTGCACATCGGGAGCCAGAAAGCGGCTCGATTGCTAGCATGAAACGCACCAAATCGGACTGGTCCGACGAACGGCGGCATGTATTTTGCTTACCGATGTCATCTTTTACACGACACCGCTTGCGATTGGTGACCAAATCATCGCAAACGGACGCCAAAACTTAAATCGTTGAGCAATAATCTCGACGACACGCATTCCCTTTAGGAGCTTTTGTGAGCGCAGCTTCGCCATATACCAAGTCGGTCTTCAAAGCCTATGACATCCGCGGCATCGTCCCGGAACAAATCAACGCCGACTTCGCGCGTGCCCTGGGCCGCGCCCTGGCCGCCAAAGCCCGCGAAAAGAACCTCACGACGCTCGTGGTCGGCCGCGATGGCCGTCTGAGCAGCAAAGAGCTGTCCGAAGGCCTGCAGGAAGGTCTGCTGGAAGGCGGTATCGATACGCTGGATATCGGCGAAGTGCCCACGCCGCTGGTCTATTACGCCACCCACGTCTACAAGACGGGATCGGGCGTTGCCATCACCGGCAGCCACAATCCGCCCAAGTACAACGGCTTCAAGATGGTCATGGCCGGCGCCGCACTGTACGGTGCCGACGTGCAAGCCCTGCGCGAATCAATGGATGCCACGCACGGCCAGGCGCCGGCTGCGGTCAAGCGCGGCACGCGCCGTGAACTGAATATCGTCGACGAATACATCGAACGCATCACGCGCGACGTGAAGCTGTCGCGTCCGATGAAAGTGGCGATCGATTGCGGCAACGGCGTGGCCGGCGCCATCGCCCCCAAGCTCTTCCGCGCGCTGGGCTGCGAAGTGACCGAACTGTTCTGCGAAGTGGACGGCACGTTCCCCAACCACCATCCCGATCCCGCCGAACCCGAAAATCTGCACGACCTGATGCATTGCCTGAAGACCACCGATTGCGAAATCGGCCTGGCATTCGACGGCGACGGCGACCGCCTGGGCGTGGTCACCAAATCGGGCGAGATCATCTGGCCGGATCGCCAGTTGATTCTGTTCGCGCGCGACGTGCTGTCGCGTTGCCCGGGCGAGACCATCATCTACGACGTGAAGTGCAGCCGCCATGTGGGTCTGGCCGTACGCGAAGCCGGCGGCAAGCCGCTGATGTGGCAAACCGGCCACTCGCTGGTCAAGGCCAAGCTGGCCGAAACCGGTGCCCCGCTTGCCGGCGAGATGAGCGGCCACATCTTCTTTAAAGAGCGTTGGTACGGCTTTGACGACGGGCTCTACACCGGCTCGCGTCTGCTCGAAATCGTGTCCCGCGATGCCGATGCCTCGGAGGCACTCGAAGCTTTGCCGCAGGCCTTGTCCACGCCAGAGCTCAAGCTTGAGATGAACGAAGGCGAACCGTTTGCGCTGGTCAAGGCGCTGCAGGAAAGCGGCAAGTTCGAAGGCGCGACCGAGATCATCACGATCGATGGGGTGCGTGCCGAGTATCCGGACGGCTTCGGACTGGCCCGCCCGTCCAACACGACCCCGGTCGTCGTGCTGCGTTTCGAAGCCGACAACGAAGCCGCGCTCAAGCGCATCCAGGAATCGTTCCGCGAGCAGTTGCTGCGTCTCGCGCCTCAAGCCAAGTTGCCCTTCTGATTGCGATGACCGATTCCCTTGCCGCCAGCCCTGCCTGGCAAGCCTTTGCGCAAGCTGTCCACAACACGCCGCTCGACGGCGCCGATCTGGCGATCATCGAGGCGGCCGGTCTGCAGGTGGATTTCACCACTCAGCGTCACTCGGCTGCCCTGACGGCCGCCGGCGCGGCGCTGCTCGCGCAGCAGGGGTTCGAGCCCACGCGCCAGGCGTTGTTCGATGGCGCACCGGTGAACTGGACGGAAAACCGTGCCGCGTGGCATACCGCCCTGCGCGCGGCCAACCCTCCCGAAGCCGTGTCCGACGCCGTGACGAACGAGCGCACCCGCGTGCGCGCCTTCGTAGAAGACGCGAACGCCCGAGGCGCTTACCGGCACATCCTGCATCTTGGGATCGGCGGCAGCGACTGGGGCCCGCGCATGGTCATCCAGGCGCTGAAATCGCATGACATGACGCGCACGATGCGCTTTGCATCCAACGTCGACGGCCATGCCATCGATGAGGCCCTGCAAGGCCTGGATCCCAAGCAGACCTTGATCGTGATCGCCTCCAAGACTTTCACGACCACGGAGCCCCTGGCCAATGCGAAGATCGCACTGGACTGGCTGGCTGCGGGTGGCGTGGCCGACCCGCTGGCGCAGGTCGCCGCCGTCACGGCAAATGTGAGTGCGGCACGCGCCTACGGCGTGGCGCCGGAACGCATTTTCAGCTTCTGGGATTGGGTGGGCGGCCGCTATTCGTTGTGGTCTTCCATCGGTCTGGCGATTGCGCTGGCGCTGGGGCCGGATGCACTCGACGGCCTTCTGGCCGGCGCGGCCGATATGGACGAACATTTTCTCACCGCGCCCATCGAACACAATGCGCCGGTGCAGATGGCGTTGGCCGGCATTGCCAACTGCAGCGTGCTCGGCTACACATCGCTGGCGCTTGCGCCTTACGACGCGCGCCTGGCGAGCGTGGTGCCCTGGGCGCAGCAGCTTGAGATGGAATCGCTGGGCAAAACCGCCACGCACAGCGGCAGCGCCGTCGATGTGCCCACGAGCCCTGCCGTCTGGGGCATGCCCGGCACCGATGGCCAGCACACGTTTTTCCAGTGGCTGCACCAGCATCCCGTGGGCGCACCGGTCGACTTCATGCTCTGTCTGACGCCAGACCATCCGTATGCGCGCAATCACACCTTGCTCGTGGCGAATTGTCTGGCGCAGCGCGCGGCACTGATGAGCGGCAAATCCGACGCACAGAATGCCGCCGAAGCTCGCGAACTCGCGGCCGACGACGCGGCGGCTGCCAAACTGGCGCCGCACCGCGCGCACGCCGGCGGCCGTCCCAGCACGCTGATCGTTCTGCCGCGCCTCACCGCGCACACGCTCGGTGCGCTCCTGGCCATGTACGAGCACAAGGTGTTCACGCAAGGCGTGGTGTGGGGAATCAACCCGTTCGATCAGTGGGGGGTGGAGTACGGCAAGCAGTTGGCCAAGAACATCATCCATGAGCTCGACGACCCCAAGGCGCAGATCAGCGCGCAAGATCCGTCAACGCAGCATTGGATCGAAAAGCTCTCAGCCTGATCGTTTCAACGGGCATGACCGCCCGCGCTGCGAAAAAAACGCCCCACCGCTTGGACACGCGTCCGGATGTGGGGCGTTTTCAATGGCGCCGTCGATGCTTGGTGACACGCGGCAAAACAGCGGGCGACTAGCGTCCCGCCGCCTGACACAGCATGTCGTACACGTGCACGTGCTTGCCGGCCACCTCGCGCACATCGAACGCCTGCTCCGCCAACGCGCGTCCCGCCAGACCCATGCTGGTGCGCATGGTGTCGTCCTGAGCCAACTGCCCAATCGTGTCGGCCAGGGACGCGGCGTCTTTCACCGGCACCAGCACACCCGTCACATCGGGCTCGATTGCATCCCGGCAACCGGGCACGTCAGTCGTTACGACCGCCCGCCCAGCCGCTGCCGCTTCGAGCAACGCCTTGGGTAAACCTTCGCGGTACGACGGCAACGCCACGATATGCGAATCGGCATACAACGCGGGGATGTCGTCCCGCTCGCCCAGGCATTCCACATCGCCCCGTGCGCGCCACGCCGCCACTTCGTCATCCGTGATGGAGGCAGGATTGCCCGGATCGGGGTTACCGGCCAATCGCATTCTCACCGGCACGCCGCGCTCACGAAGCAGGCGCGCTGCTTCCACATACTCGCGCACGCCCTTGTCGATCAATAACCGTGCTGCCATGGTCACCACCACGGGTGGCGCAGGCGGCGGCCGGGCAGCCGCGAAATCGCTGAGGTTGACCCCGGCCCCACGAATCATCACCACCTGATCATCGCGGATGGCGCCCAACTGCGCCAGCATCCCGCGATCGCTTTGATTCTGAAAAATCACGCGGCTGTTGGGATGACCCAATGCCACGCGATACAGCCGGGCTACGATGGCCCGCACGATACGCGCACGCAAGCCGCCCTGCATGAAGATGAAGCCCAGTCCGGAAATGGCAGCCACCATGCCGGGCACGCCGGCCAACCGTGCCGCGATGCCGCCGTACAGCACGGGCTTGATCGTCACCAGGTGCACCACGTCGGGCCGCACGCGCTTGAACAATCGCCGCAGAGCCAGGATGGTGCCCAGTTCCTGCACCGGCTGCTTGCCGCTGCGGGTCATGGGCACGTCGTGGTGCGTCATGCCCAGTGCCTCGATCCGCGCCACACTCTCGCCGCCCATCGTGGCCACATGCACCGTGTAGCCCGCAGCCTGGGCGGCCAGCGCCACCGGCAAGCGGTGCGACAAAAAGAACGCGGGATTATTCACCACAAACATCAACGTGCGAGGACGGGTCTGCGCAGGCATCATGCAGGGCGTCCCGCGATCTTGCGCCACACTTGCAAATAGCCTTTAACCATGCGATCCAAAGCAAACTCGCTTTGAACGCGTTCGCGTCCATGCTCGCCGACCGTGTTGCGGCCGTATTCGGCCACGGCCGCCAGGGCCGATCCGATCGCGCCTGCCAGCGCGCCCGGGCGTTCGGCCGGTGCGACCCAACCCGCATCGCCCACGATGCGCGCCGCGTCGCCCACTTGCGTCACCACGCACGGCGTGCCGCACGCCATGGCTTCAGCCACCACGTTCGGAAACCCTTCCGCCCGGCTCGACAGCACGTGCACATCCAGCGCGTTCATCACGGCAGGGATGTCGTCGCGCGGGCCCACCAGAATGATGCGCGAGCGCAATCCAAACTGCTCGATGATGGCCGACAGCGCCTGATTGTCGGCCGTCATGCCGCGGCCGATCAGTGCGCAGCGCATATTGCCGGCCTTGTCTTCCGCTTCCAGCGCAGCGATCGCACGCAGCAGATTTTCGTGATCCTTCAACGGATCCCAGCGTGCCACGCAGCCGATCAAGGGCACATCGGCCGGCACGTCCCATTCCTTGCGCAAGCGCTCGCGCCCAAGCCGGTCGGGTGAAAAGCGGGCGAGGTCGTAGCCGTTGTTGATGACGACCATGCGGTCGCCGTCATAACCCACCGCCTTGTGACGCTCGGCCGCATCCTGGGCGCAGCACACGATCGCGGCCGGCACCCGGCGGGACAGGCGCGCGCACAAGCGCAACACGATGCGCGCCGAGCGGCTGCTCTTTTCAAGGAAAGCGCCGGAGTTGCGGATGCCCCACGAAATGGCTTTCACGCCCGCGCTGCGCGCTGCCAGTCCGCCCAACAGATCGGAATGGTACATCCACGTTTGCACGACATCCGGCTGCCGTTCCTTGATCAAACCGCGCAACGTCAGAAATCCGCCGATGCTGAACCGGCCGCGGGACATGCCCAGCGTGCGCACATCCACGCCAGCCACGCGCAAGCGCTCGGCATAGATCCCGCCATCGGTAAGCGAGACCACGGTGTGGGTTACCGACTGGCTGGAAGCCGTCGCAAGGCGATACAGCACCGATTCGGCGCCGCCCTGCCCCAGACCCGTGATGACGTGCAGAATATGGAGGGTGGGGTTGCTCGTCGTCATGGCGTTCCTTGCCGCGCGGCCGCGTCTGGCTGAGTGGTAAGTTCGTTCGCGTCGGCCGACGCTTGAGCCGGACGTGCACCCACCTGGGCAAACAACGTGTCCCATTGGGCCAGCACCGCCGGCAAAGAATAACGGCGCCGCACGGCACGCGCCGCACGTTCGCCCAGATCGCCGCGCAGATCGTCATCGCTCATCAGGCGCCGCAGGGTGTCCCGCAGCGCCGCGACATCGTTCGCGGGCACCAATAAGCCATCGCGGCCATCGCGCGTCATTTCGCGCGGGCCGCTCGGGCAGTCGAAGGCGGCGCATGGCAGGCCCAACGCCATGGCTTCGAGCAGCACGTTCGGAAAGCCTTCCACCGACGAGCTCAGCACAAAGGCTTGCGCCAGCGCGAGTTCGTCCCAGGGCGACTCGGTGCGCCCCGGCAACCGCACGCGATGACCCAGGCCTGCCTGCGTCACCTGTGCTTCCAGCGCAGCACGCTTGGGTCCCTCGCCCCAGATCCACAGATCCCAATCGGGAATGTCACCCGTCAGTCCGGCAAACGCCTCGATCAGCAGATCGAATTGCTTTTCGCCCACCAACCGGCCCATGGCCATCAGCCGCTTGCGCACCGCGCGCGGCGCCACCGGATCGACACCCGTGGGTGGCGCATCGACGAGATCGGCCGGCAACGGATTGGGAATCACGGCCAGCCGCTTGATCCCCGGCACCTGCTTGGCGAAGGGCTCCACGGTATCTTCGGCCTGCACGGTCACCATGTCGGCGCGGGGATACAACGCGCGGCGCAAGCGTTTCCAGATCGGCGACACCTTCTGCAGCACCGGGTTCGTGCGCTCGCACACGATCAGCGGCACCTTCAATCCGCGCGTGGCCAGGATCGCCGCCACGTTCACGTTCGTCAAAAACGAAACGACCACATCCGGCGCCTGCTCCTGAATCAGGCCGCGCAACGTGCGCAACCGTGTGAATGCCGCCAGAGGTCCCTTGGCGCGGGTGCCGGCGCGATCGGCCAGCCACACCAGATCGACTGCATCGGACACCGGATAAAAACACGTGCCCTTCGACGAGAACGTGGGCACGAGCGTGACGCGATCGCCGCGGGCCGACCAGGCGTTCACGAGTGTGGCGGCAACGCGCTCGGCGCCGCCCGCATGCATTGAGCTGACCAGCAACATGATCTTCATGCGGCTTCTCGCCTCACGGTCAGCGGCGCGTCGTGCGCGGTCGTCGCCTCGCCCGGCGGGTGCCGCTCAAGCCAGGCCTGCATCATCAACACGCCCCACAAATGACTGCTCCAGTTGCGCTGGCCCGAGCGATGCTCGCGCCATTTCTGCACGATGGGCTCAGGCTTGAAATAGCCCTGATTGCGCAATAGCGCCGGGTCGAGCAAGGCATCCGCCCATTCGCGCAGCGGTCCGCGCAGCCACGCCGCCAGCGGCACCGAAAACCCTCGCTTGGGCCGGTCGACCAGCGCCTGCGGCACATGGCGATACAGCACCTGCCGCAACAGCCACTTGCCGGTGCGATCGCGCAGCTTGTAGCGTGCGGGCAGTTGCCAGGCGAACTCGAACACCCGATGATCGATCAACGGCACACGCGTTTCCAGGCCCACGGCCATGGCCGCCCGGTCGACCTTCACCAGAATGTCGTCGGGCAGGTACGTCACGCTGTCGAGCTTCATCATGGCATCCAGCGTGGACCCCGTCATGATCTGCGCAAACGGCGTGTCGGGCTCGGTGCCACCGATGACGATGTTGTCGGGGTGATGCCAGTACGACACGAACTCGCGATAGAACTCACCCTTCGTGCGCGTGCGCAGCAGGCTGCCCATCTTGCCGACCTTGCCCCGCCACGCGCCGTTGCCGGGCAGTTGCACGGACGCCGACATCGCCAGCCCGACCGGATGCCGCACCAGGCGCGGCACGCGTTCGCATTTGGCCCACCAATCGCGCACCCGCAGATAGCGCGAGTAACCGCCGAAAAGTTCGTCGCCGCCGTCGCCCGACAAGGCCACGGTCACGTGCTCGCGCGCCATGCGCGTTACCAATGCCGTCGGAATCTGCGAGGCATCGGCAAAGGGTTCGTCGTACAGGTCCGGCAGCGTGGGCACGACCGCGAGCGCATCGTTGGCGGTCACGTACAGCTCGGAATGATCCGTGCCCAGATGCCGCGCCACCGCTTTGGCATGCTCGGCTTCGTCGTAACCCTTCTCGTGAAAACCGATGGCGAAGGTGCGCACGGGCTGCCCGCGCTGCGCCTGCATCAACGCCACGATGGTGGAAGAGTCGATCCCGCCCGAAAGAAAGGCACCCAGCTTCACGTCGGCCAGCATCTGACCCGATACGGCCTGCGACAGTATCTGTTCCAGCGCATCCGCCGCGGCCGCATCGTGGGCAAACGACAACGGCGATTGTTCGCCCGCCTGCGCCGCCGCCATGGCCGACCAGTACACGGCAGGCTCGGGCATCGTGGCGTGCAGCAGATCGTTTTCCGAAAACGTAAGCCACGTGCCGGGGGGCAGCTTCGCCATGCCCTCGTAGATGCACCAGGGTGCCGGGATGTAGTTGTGCCGCATCAACAGCATCAGCGCATCGCGATCGACCGTCTGGCCAAAGCCCGGCACCGGCCGCAGGGCCTTGAGTTCGGAGGCGAAAACCAGATTGCCGCCGGCATAGCCGTAATACAGCGGCTTTTCGCCCATGCGGTCGCGCGCGAGCGACAGCGAACGCGTTTGCCGATCCCACAGCGCGAAGGCATACATGCCCACGCACGCCTGCAACGTGCGGTCCATGCCCCAGGCCACCAGACAGGCCAGCACCGTTTCGGTATCCGAGTGCCCGCGCCAGGCGGGCGCGGCACCGCTGGCTTCAAGCTGCGCGCGCAACGCCAGATGGTTGTAGATTTCGCCGTTGAGCACCAGCACGTAGCGCTGGCACGCGGAGATCATCGGCTGGTGGCCGGCCTGCGACAGATCGAGAATGGCCAGGCGCACGTGCGCCAGAGCAATGCCCGCGCCCGCGTCTTCCCACAGCCCGTGATCGTCCGGTCCGCGATGCCGAATCTGCCGGCAGCTCTCGGCCAACACATGGGACTTTTCAGCCAGCCCGCCCCATATTCCCGCTATTCCACACATAACCTGTCTCGTCTCATACTGCTTATAAGCTCGCGCGGCCTGCCGCCTGGGCACGCGCGTCGTCGAATACTTTCTGCCACCGGCTCAATACATGCTCGGGCGAGAACCGCTCCCGCACTTCGATGGCACGGGCCCCCAACGCCTCGCGATGGGCGTCGTCGGCCATCAACGCATCGAGTGCCTGCGCCATGGCGTTCACATCGCCATTGGGGCGCACCAGCACGCCATCCACCCCTTCGCGCACGATCTCGCGCGGGCCGGTGTCGCAGTCGAACGCGGCCGCAGCCAGGCCACTGGCCATCGACTCGAGCAAGGTATTCGACAACCCCTCGAAGCGCGAACTCAACACATACAGATCGGCCGCGGCGTACCAATCGCCCACATTGCCCACGCGCCCCGGCAACAACACACGCTCGCTCAAGCCCGCAGCGGCAATGTTCGCGGTCAGGCGGGCGCGCTCGGCACCCTCGCCCAGAATAATCAAATCCCATTCGGGATGCGCCGCGGCGACTTTCTTGAAGGCGGTCACCAAGGTTTCGAAGCCCTTGTCGGGATGCAAACGTCCCACCGCCAGTGCCCGGCGGCGGCCGTTGCGCGGCGGTGGCGGCACATGCGGTTCGCTCTGCGCCAGCGGCCAATGCACCGGGTTGGGAATGACGTCCAGATGCGCGCCCGGCACATGCTTGTTCAGCCAGCGCGCGGTGCCGCTGGTCAACGCCACCACGCGATCGGCGCGCGGATACGTCCAGCGCCGCAATCGCCGCCACATGCCCGAAATGCGCTGCGACGGCGGGTGCGTGTGTTCGGTGGCCACCACGGCGCACGGCAAGCCGCGTGCGGCCAGCACCGAGAGCACCGACGCGGTGGTCATCATGCCCAGCACCACGTCGGGCTTGAACGACACCATCAGGCGGCGCAACGCGCGCACCCGCTTGAAGTTCGCGGTGATGCCACGCCAGCCGCCACCCGTGGCGCCGGCCAGTGCGAGGGTTTCGCGCTGCACATCGGGATGCAAGGGATAGACGTCGCCGTGGTCGTCGGTTTGCGTGACCACCATCACCGTACGGCCCGCATCCGCCCAATGCCGGCTCAGATCGGCCGCAACGCGTTCGGCACCGCCGCCGCGCAAGGAATGGATGACGATCATGACCCGCAACGACACATCACGCTCCTGGCTTCGATTGGCCATTGGCCGCTACCAGTGCGGCCGGCTTGAGCGCGACCACCACATAGCAGACATACGACAATGCGTACATGAAACTCGTGGCCAACATGATGCCGGCCGTGCCCATGCGCGGCGCCAGCACCATGTTCAACACGGCCTTGAGCAGAAAATTGGCGACGGCGATCGCCGCCATGATGCGGTAGCGGTTCTGGCTGGCGAGCAACTGCACCAGAATCAGCACGCCGAAATAGAACGGCAGTTGCAAGAGGCCCCAGCGCAGCACGCCGGCGACCGCGATCGTGTCTTCGGCGGTAAACGCGCCGCGTTCGAACAACACCCGCACGCCCCAGGGCGCCAGTAGCCAGCCGATCACCACCACCACGGCACCCGCACCCACCATCGCCACCGACCACGTGAGCGCCATCACCCGCGCCTGCGCGCCGTCGCCCCGTGCCTGCACATCGGCGAGCACCGGCAAGGCTGCACGGCCGACCGATACCGCACCGATCCCCAGCAGCAGCGACAACAACCGCGCGGCATAGCCCAACGTGGCGTTGGCGTTCGACCCCAGATTGGCGGCCGCGTATTGATCGAGCGGCCCGACGAAACTCATCGCGAATTGACCGATCAGCATCACGCCCGCAGCCCGCACCAGCATCGGCCAGTGCGGCGAGCGGAAGGCCACGACCGGCGCGCCCCAGAAGCCGCGATCCGCGCGCGCCGCCAGCCAGGCAAGCCACACCGTTTGCACGGCATAGCCCACCAGCGTGCCCCAGGCCAGCGGCCCCACGCCCGGCGTCGTCGAGGCCAGCATCACGAAGATGAGCACCGACACGGCCGGTACGCTGTCGAGCAAGGTATTCACATGGCGCTCATGCGCCCGCAGCCGTGCCGAACTGATGCCCGCGATGAGCATCAAGCCGGCGACCGGTGCGAAGGCCCACAGCAACTGGTCGGTCATGCCCTGCACCGTGGCCGACAAACCGCCGCCCAGCAGGTCGACCACGAACGGCCAGGCCCACCAGATCAACAGGCCCAGCGCCAGCGCGCCGATCGCCATGATCCCCTGCAGCTCGCGCACGAAGTGCACACGTTCCGCATCGTCGGCGCGCCGCAGGCGCACCAGCACGGGAATCAGGACGACGGACAGCACGCCCACGATCGTGACGGGCATCCACGATGCCATCGTCAGAGTGAACTGATAGGCGTCGACCGCGTCGCTCACGCCATAGCGATACGCCACCGCCATCTCTTTGATGGCGCCTGCCGCTTTGCCGAGCACCAGAAACAACGCTACCCGGGCCGCGCCGCGAAAGATCCGCTGGTGGTCCGGGTTGATGGCGTTGAATCTGGCGCGCAGCGCTTTCAAATCAGCGCAGGAATTGCGTGTACCAAGGCATGGCGACCTCGAGACCCCGAAGGATGTCGTGCTTGGGCTCGTAGCCCAACAGGTTGCGCGCCTTGTCGATGTCAGCCTGCGAGTGCCGCACATCGCCCGAACGGAAATCGGCATACACCGGCTGCTTGTCGTACTTCACGCCATGGCGTCCAAGCTGATCGGCCAGATGGGCAAACAGCTCATTCAGGCTGGTGCGGGCGTTGACGGCCACGTTGTACACCTGATTGACGCCTTCCGGTTGCGCGAGCGCCGCCAGAATATTGGCTTGCACCGCGTTCTCCACGAAGCAGAAGTCGCGGCTGGTTTCGCCGTCGCCGTTGACCACCACGTCATCGCCGCGAATCATCGCCGCGATCCATTTCGGAATCACCGCGGCATACGCGCCGTTGGGGTCCTGGCGCTTGCCGAAGACGTTGAAGTACCGCAAGCCGATGCTGCCGAAACCGTAGGCGCGCGCAAACACGTCGCCATACAGTTCATTGACGTACTTGGTGACGGCGTACGGCGACAAAGGCTTGCCGATGTTCTCTTCGACCTTCGGCAGCGCCGGGTGATCGCCGTACGTCGAACTCGACGCGGCGTACACGAACGACTTGACCTCGGCATCGCGCGCGGCCACGAGCATGTTCAGGAAACCGCCGATGTTCACGGCGTTGGTAGTGACCGGGTCCTTCAACGAACGCGGCACCGAACCCAAGGCGGCCTGGTGCAGCACGAAATCAACGCCCGCGCAGGCGCTCGCGCAAGCCTCAGCGTCGCGAATGTCGCCTTCGATGAACCGAAACCGCGCCCACTGCTCGGGCGTCACCAGGGCCTGCACTTCATCGAAGTTGCGTTGATAGCCGGTGGCGAAGTTGTCCAGGCCGACCACGTTCTGATCGAGCTTGAGCAAGCTCTCCAGCAGGTTCGAACCGATAAATCCGGCGCATCCCGTCACTAACCAGGTACGGGGCTCGGCGCGCAGTTGCGCCGTCACGTTCTCGTATTGCGAGCTCATAAAGCCTCCTTACAGGCGCAGATCGGATTCTTGGGGCGTCAGCACGTACTTGAGGTCGTACAGCACATTGTTCGGCTTGCCGAACTCACGGATGCGCGCCGCGCCCATGTCGATGAACTGCTTGTGCGCCACGGCCAACACGATCGCATCATAGGCACCGGCCTTGGGCGAATCCACCGGCGTCAGATCGTATTCGTGCTGCGCTTCGGCGGGGTCGACCCACGGGTCGTACACATCCACTTCGACGTTGTAGTCGCGCAGCTCATTCACAATATCCACAATACGCGTATTGCGCAGATCGGGGCAGTTTTCCTTGAACGCCAGGCCCATGACGAGCACACGGGCACCCTGCACGTGGATGCGGCGCTTGGTCATGCACTTCACCAACTGCGACACCACATACCCGCCCATGGCATCGTTCAACCGCCGGCCGGCCAGAATGATTTCGGGGTGATAGCCGATCGCCTGTGCCTTGTGCGTGAGGTAATACGGATCCACGCCGATGCAGTGCCCCCCCACCAGGCCGGGGCGAAACGGCAGGAAGTTCCACTTCGTGCCGGCAGCCTGCAGCACCGCTTCGGTATCGATGCCCATCTTGTTGAAGATCAGCGCCAGCTCATTGATGAGCGCAATGTTCACGTCGCGTTGCGTGTTTTCGATCACCTTGGCGGCCTCGGCCACCCGGATGCTGGACGCCTTGTGCGTGCCGGCAGTGATGATCTCTTTATAGATCTGGTCCACGAGCTCAGCCACTTCGGGCGTGGAGCCGGACGTGACTTTCTTGATCGTGCTGACGCGGTGCGCCTTGTCGCCCGGATTGATGCGCTCGGGGCTGTAGCCGGCGAAAAAATCGACGTTGAACTTCAGGCCAGATACGCGTTCGAGCACGGGCACACAATCTTCTTCAGTGGCGCCTGGGTAAACGGTGGACTCGTACACCACGATATCGCCGCGCTTGAGCACTGCGCCGATCGTCTCGCTCGCCTTGATCAGCGGCGTGAGGTCGGGTTGCTTATAGTCGTCGATCGGCGTGGGCACAGTGACGATGTAGACGTTGGCGTCGGCGAGTTGCGCGCGGTCGGCCGTATAGGTCAGATGGCGTGCCTCTGCGAGCTCGGCGTCGTCGACTTCGAGCGTGTGATCATGGCCGGCGTTAAGCGCATCGATGCGGCGCGTGTTGATGTCGAAACCGATGATCGACCGCTTCTTGCCGAACTCCACAGCCAGCGGCAGGCCCACATATCCCAGCCCAACGACTGCGAGTTTGACGTCTTCAATACGCAACATGACTCTCCTCTACCGTCACCACGCGCAACGGAACCTGAATGAACGATTGGGGGATAAACGATAACCGAGTGCTGCGGCGCCATGACGACGCCCATGACTCAGTCGGTTCGTATCGCCGACGGCAGCAACAACCAACCCGGCCTGCGCCACGACACGAGTCGCGAATACAGCCAGATATAGACGGCGGCAAACACCGCCATGCTGGCGCACAGCGCCCAGGCGTTGTCCCACCAGATGGTGGCCGGCACCAGCCCGATCAGCGCCAGCACCCATAGATACGGCGATGCCAGGGCATTGCACAGGGCCGGAATCGAGCGGCGACGACCTTTGCTAAAAGTGACCCGCACCAACCGGCGAAACACCAGTTGATGCAAATGCAATGCATCCGGTTGATCGACCGGGGTGCCGCGCTTGAAGCGCCGGCGCCAGATCGAAAAACCGGTTTCGAAAACGGGATAGAACAATACGGCGAGCGCGAAAAATGGCGACACCGACGGGTTACGCACCACCAGCAGCACGGCCAGTTCCGCCAGCATGAAGCCGAGGAAATACGCACCGCCGTCACCCAGAAACACGCGACCGAACGGGAAATTCCACACCAGGAACCCCAGGGTGGCGGAGGCCACGGCGGCGGCGATCATGAAAATCGGCATATCGCCCACCTGAATCGCGACCAGTGCAATCGACACGGCCATCAAGGTAGCGATCATGCCGGCCAGGCCATTCATGCCATCGACGATATTGAGGGCATGGGTGCACCCGCCCACAGCGATCATCGTGAAGAGCAGCGAAATGGGCCAGTAGGCCAGGATGAAGTCCACGGGCGCAATGCCCACCCGCGTCACACCGCCCAGCAGCCACCAGGCGATTGCGGCCGACAGAAACGCGGCCATCAGGCGCTTGCCCGAGCCGATGTCTTTCGTAATGTCTTCCAGGAGGCCAGCCACGAACACGGGCAAGGCCGAGACGAACAAGGCGGGCCAGAGCCACGTCAATGTCATGTTGCTGGGACCCAGAACGAGCAACCCGGCAAGCGATCCGGCGAGCACGGCCAGACCGCCCACCCGGGGCGTGGCGCGCGAATGGCTCGCTTGAGGTTTGTTGAGGTCGCTATCGCCAGTGAAGGCACCGTGCCAACGTTCGGACGCCACGATGAGCCCACCCACCATGAACGCGACCACGCAGATATACAGCCACGTCACAAGGCGTCCTTGAAATGGTCGTGCGGAGTCAGGTCAGCATTATGCCGGGCGCATGTAACGTCGATATATGGTGCGAATGATGAAGTGAAATCGCGGCGAACAAAACGTAACAGCTTGAGCATGAGCTTCCTGATTGGGGTAAACCCCGGGGATGGCGCCATGCTAGCGCAAAAAAAGACAAAAAAAAGCCCGAGATCTTGCGATCTCGGGCTAAATCCACCAAAGGAGGAGGGTGGAGGAGACAACCGTGGCATGTCGGGATCAGTACTTTTCGATCACCACGCTGCTGGGGTTTTCACCGCGCCAACTGCGTTTCGACATCCGATGTACAAACTATAAAGCGATTATTTGTGCGGCGCAAGATTTTTTTGAGGGTGTGGCAAAAAACCAAAACTGCACCAACTTCGCCCCACCTGCACCGCGCACTATGTATGAACGATAACCCACTTTTGGCCCGTCGACCCCGTAAACCCTGGGCGTTGTAGGGATAAATACCGGCCCGGGCGGCTGAGCGGGGAGGATGACAGGGAAAACCCGATGCCGAAACGCAAGGTGCGGCACTGCGTCATAGGTGGCATCACACCCCTTTTTTCTAGACGTAGTACGCCGTGGTCGTCATCACCTTGGACATCGCGCGCATCAGCCCCTTCACGGGAAACGGCAACGGCACCGCACCGGCGCGCTCGGCCGTCAAACGATGGCTGATTTCGTCTTCTTTCATCTGCTCGATGATGCTGCGCGAGCGGGTATCGTGCGTCGCCATGTCTTTAAGATGACCATCCAGATGGGCCTCGACCTGACGCTCCGTTTCGGCCATGAACCCCAGATTGCGGGGCACGCCTGCGTAACCGGCCAGCAGTCCCAGACTGAACGAGCCCGCGTACCAGAGCGGATTCAGCAGACTGGGCCGGGATTGCAACTCTTCAAGCCGCCGGTTGCACCAGGCCAGATGATCCACCTCCTCGGTTGCAGCGTGCAGCAACAGCTCGCGGGCCTGGGGCTCGCGGCATACGGCGGCCTGACCGCGATATAACGCCTGCGCGCACACTTCACCCACGTGGTTCACGCGCATCATGCCGGCCGATTGACGCTTTTCCTCGGCACTCAGGTCTTGCGCGGGTTCGATCTTGCGTGCGGGATAAGGCCTGCCGGACGTCGCCGATCCCGACAACACTTTCATGGCGCGATCCACTTCGGACAGCAACGCATCCAGCGGCCCCATGCGGCGGGCAAAAGGGCGAGGCAATACAGTCAAAGCGGTGGTCGGCATCCATGTTCTCCCGAGAATCCATAACCTTGCCGCGCAAGCGGCGCGCCACCCTATAAGGTGGAACGACTAGTTTACGCCCGCAAAAGATCGCAGCCCTGATTCACACCCCGCTGCGGAAGCGCCGCTGCGGCGAACCGCCTGCCGGCCCGGGCCGCGTCACCTGGCGCGTAGTCGGTGCATCCCTTTGCCCTCACCGCGCCGGGGCTACTCCGCCCCAAAAAAGTCGACAGAGGTAAACTCTCGGGCTTCACGCTCGATCTTCTTGGAGCGGTTTCTTATCTGCGCGTGTGCGGCACGCGGCGAGGATCAACCATGGAATGCACGATCGATTGGGGTGGCCCGGACGGCATGATGTTCGTCGCGCGCACCGGTAGTGGACACGTGGCCGTGATGGACGGCGCGCCTGAGGGCGGGGGTCACAATCTGGCGCCGCGCCCGATGGAAATGCTGTTGCTGGGCACTGGCGGCTGCACGGCGTATGACGTGGTACTGATCCTGAAACGCGGCCGTCATGCCGTGACCGGCTGCTCGGTCAAGCTTGAGGCCGACCGGGCCGACACCGATCCGAAAGTATTCACACGCATCCACTTCACGTTTACCGTCACGGGCAGCAAGCTGCCGCGCGCCGCGGTGGAACGTGCCGTGCAGTTGTCGCACGAAAAATACTGCTCGGCATCCGCCATTCTCGAAAAAACCGCCACGCTCACCTTCTCGGTCGACATCGTGGACACCGCCCCCACGCTTGAATCGGCCTGAACGCCGCACGTCATGAAACAGTATCTCGATCTGGTCCAGAACATCCTGGACGCCGGTTCCTGGCAAGAAAACCGCACAGGTGTACGCACCCGCAGCCTGCCCGGCGCCGCCCTGCGCTTCGACCTGCGCGAAGGCTTTCCCGCCGTCACCACCAAGCGCCTCGCTTTCAAGGCCGCCGTGGGTGAGCTGGTCGGATTTTTGCGCGGGTCGCGCAGCGCCGCCGAATTCCGCGAGCTGGGTTGCCGGGTCTGGGACCAGAACGCCAACGAAAACGCACAATGGTTGGCCAACCCTTATCGCTTGGGCGAAGACGACCTGGGCCCGGTGTATGGGGTGCAATGGCGCGCCTGGCCTGCCTATAAGGTGCTGGCGGCCAGCGCGCTGGCCCAGCGACAGGATGCGGCAGCGCGCGGGTATCGTGAGGTGTCGGCCTTTACCGAAGACGGCCAGGACAAGGTGCTCCTCTATAAAGCGGTCGACCAATTACGCCAGTGCCTGGACACGATCCATAGCAATCCTTCCGACCGGCGCATCATCTTTCACGGCTGGAACTGGGCGCAGATCGAGGAAATGGCGCTGCCGCCCTGCCACCTGCTTTACCAATTCCTGCCGAACGCGCAAACGCGCGAGATCTCGCTTTGCCTGTATATCCGCAGCAACGATGTGGGCCTGGGCACACCGTTCAATCTCACCGAAGGCGCCGCGCTATTGCATCTCGTGGGCCGACTGACGGGATACACCCCGCGCTGGTTCAGCTATTTCATCGGCGACGCGCATATCTACGAAAACCACCTGCCGATGCTTGAAGAGCAACTGACGCGCACGCCTTATCCGGCGCCGCAGCTCAAGCTTTCGGATCGCATTCCCGATTTCGCCGTGACGGGCAAGTACGAACCGGAATGGCTTGAGCGGGTGGAACCGGGCGACTTCACGCTCGAGGGCTATCAACACCACGCGCCGCTCACGGCGCCGATGGCCGTATGACGCCGCCCGTGTCGCCGCCGGCCCGGCCTGTGGTCACCCTTGTTGTGGCCTACGCCCGCAACCGCACCATCGGGCGCGACAATGCGCTGCCCTGGAAGCTGCCGGGCGACCTTGCACATTTCAAGCGCACCACGCTCGGCGCCCCGATCGTCATGGGCCGCAAGACCTGGGAATCGCTGGGCCGGCCCCTTCCCGGCCGCACCAATATTGTCATCAGCCGCGACAGCGCCTATGCGGCGACCGGCGCGCAGGTGGTGAGCTCGCTTGACGAAGCGGTGACGCGGGCCGGCGCGGTGCCTGAGGTTTTCGTGATCGGCGGCGCCCAAATCTACGCGCAAACGCTGCCGCATGCCGACCGCATCGTCGCCACCGAAGTGGCGGCCGACGTTGACGGCGATGCCTTCTTTCCGGTGCTGCCGGACGGGCAATGGCGCGAAATGAGCCGCGAGCGCCAGCCCGAGGAAAACGGATACGCGTACGACTTCGTGGTCTACGAACAGGCGCGCCAGCGCTAACCCGCCCCGGTTGCGCCCGCGCGGCGCAGAAAGTCCCACAGCGCGGGCGACGCCGAATAGGCAACGTTGAAACGCATCCAGTCGGTGTCGGCCTCGGAGGCTTCAAAGTAAGCACCGGGCGCCAGCCAGATCCCGGCCTGCAATGCCTGCTCGGCCAGTGCCTTGGCGCCCTGCCCGCGCCAGCGCCCGCCCAGACGCGCCCACAAAAAAAGTCCACTTTGCGGCTCGCCCCATAATGTCAGGCCGCACTCGTGCATGCGCCGTCCGACTTCGGCATGCGCGAGGGTGAGCCGCTCCCGCGCGTGCGCCACATGGGCGCTGTAGTGCCCGTCGGTCAGCACCCGGTGCACCACGCGCTCCATGATTTCGGGTGAGGTCAGCCCCACCGCCATCTTGGTGCGCGCCACATCGCGCAGCACATCGCGATGGCCCGCGATAAAGCCCACCCGCACCGACGGGCTGATGGTTTTTGAAAACCCGCCCAGCGACAGCACACGTTGCGCACCGTCGAGCGCCCCCAGCAGCGGCGTAGGGCCGTCAGACAACTCACGCGAAATCCCGTCCTCGATCACCCACGCTCCGTGCTGCTCGGCCCACTGCAAGATGCGAAAGGCATTGGCCATCGTCACACTCGACCCCGTGGGATTCTGCAAGACCGTATTGACGAACAACGCACGGGCGTCGTGCAACGCGCCGATGCGGGTAAGCGCGTCGATGTCCAGGCCCGCCGCCGTACGCGCCACGGTCACGATGCGCAATCCCGACAGCCGCAGCAGTTGCAGCAGATTGGTGTAGCAGGGTTGCTCGACGATCACCGTGTCGCCCGGTCGCAGCAGGGTGCGCGCCACCAGATCGAGCCCGTGCGTCACGCCCTGCGTGAGCACCACCTGATGGGCGTCGACCGCCATGCCGGTGGTGGCCAGCGCTACCGCAACGGCCTCGCGCAGCGGCGCGTAACCGTAAGGGTGGCCGTAGCCTGCCATTTGCGTGGCCGGCACCCGTGCGATCTGGCGCAACGCGTGATGCATGCCGGTTTCATTCAGCCATTCGCCGGGCAACCAGCCGCAGCCGGCCTTGATCGGGATCGAATGGTCGGCAAAGATATCGGACAGCAGCCAGCCCGAGCTCACCCGCGGCGCTTCCCAGGGCGTGGTCGTCTGGGGCAAGGCACCCACCGTACGCCTGGGCGCAACGCGATAGCCCGCGCCGGCCCGGGCGATCAGCCAGCCTTGCGAGACCAGCCGCTGATAGGCGGCCGATACGGTAAACGTGCTGATACCGTGCTCGCGCGCGCAGTCGCGAATCGAGGGCAATGCCATGCCCGGCCCCAGGCGTTGCTGCTCGATCGCCGTGGTGACGGCGTCCACGAGCTGCTGCACCAACGTGACTGAGGCGTCTGCGCCTCTCACTGGATGGAACGCAATCATGACCTCTATTCCTCAAACTGACTCTGCAAAGACCTGTACAGTTGTGCTGAACAGCACTATACAGTGAGCGGCCAATAGGCATGCTGTCTATGTGCAGGCCGCGGCAGCGAACGCACAATGAGCATTGATTCACGCGACCTGCATCCGGCAGGCCGCGGCCGCGGTTCGCCAAACCGCGCCTGTCCCCCTTTCTATGGACGGCTCGACCATGACAGCTCTCAATGCCCAGGACCTGACGCGCGTGGGCGCCGTCAGCGATCTCGACCTTTCGCATCTGTGGATGCCCTTTACGGCCAACAAGCAGTTCAAGGCACAACCGCGCCTGTTGAAGAGCGCCAAGGGCATGTACTACACCTCGGCCGACGACCGCAAAGTGCTCGACGGCACGGCGGGCCTGTGGTGCGTGAACGCCGGCCACGGCCGCGACGAAATCATCCATGCGATTGCCGAACAAGCCGCCACGCTCGACTACGCGCCGGGCTTCCAGCTCGGCCACCCCGATGCTTTCTCGGCGGCCTCCGCCGTGGCGTCGTTCATGCCCGAAGGCATGGATCGCATTTTCTTCACCAACTCGGGTTCCGAGTCGGTGGATACCGCGCTCAAAATCGCAATCGCCTACCATCGCGCCCGCGGCGAGGGTCAACGCACGCGCCTGATCGGCCGCGAGCGCGGCTACCACGGCGTCGGCTTCGGCGGCATCTCGGTCGGCGGCATCATGGCCAACCGCAAAGCCTACTCGGGCGCCCTGCTGCCGGCCGTCGATCACCTGCCCCACACGCATAACCTGACGGAAAACGCGTTCTCCAAGGGCCAACCCGCCTGGGGCGAGCATCTGGCCGACGAACTCGAACGCCTGGTCACGCTGCATGATGCCTCCACGATCGCCGCGGTGATCGTCGAGCCCATGGCGGGCTCCACCGGTGTGCTGATTCCGCCCAAGGGGTATCTGGAAAAGTTGCGCGCCATCACGGCCAAGCACGGCATCCTGTTGATTTTCGACGAAGTGATCACCGCCTTCGGCCGTCTGGGTAAAGCCACCGCCAGCGAATACTTCGGCGTCAAACCGGACATCATCACGATGGCCAAGGGCGTGAGCAACGCCGCCGTGCCGGCCGGCGCCGTTGCCGTACGTCGCGATGTACACGACGCCGTGGTCGATGCCACCGGTTCGGGCATCGAGTTCTTTCACGGTTATACGTATTCGGGGCACCCGCTGGCGGCCGCCGCCATTCTGGCCACGCTGGGCATCTACCGCCGCGAGAACCTGTTCGAACGCGCCGCCGGGCATGCGCCGATATTCGAGAAGGCCGCACACGGCCTGCGCGATGCCAAGAATGTGGTCGACGTGCGCAACATCGGACTGGTGGCCGGGATCGAACTCGCGTCGCGTGACGGCGCCGTCGGCGCGCGTGCGGCCGAAGTGTTCCAGAAGTGCTGGGAGCGCGGCCTGATGGTGCGCTACACCGGCGAAACGATCGCCGTGTCGCCCCCCCTCATCATCAACGAAGATCAGATCAACGAGATCTTCCACATCATCCGCGGCGTGCTGCAGGACGTCGCCTGATCGATGGCGTCAGTGCCACCCTCGCGCAGCGCGCGCGTGGTGTGGCGTCCCCGCCCACGTTGAGCGTCAACCCGACGCGCGTGGGCAGTATGCTCGATTCCAACGACGCCGCACAGGCCCCCGCTGATTGCGCGGGGACCCGCCCCGTCTTCATGTCAACTTTCCAATGTCGTATTGATGAAAACTCTTTCGCACTTTATTAACGGTCAGCACGATGCCGGCCAGAGCGGCCGTCACACCGAAGGTTTCGATCCGGCCACCGGCACCGTCACCACCACCATTCCGCTGGCATCTGTGGAAGACGTGAACCGTGCCGTCGCAGCCGCGCGCGACGCTTTCGTCGAATGGTCCGAAACGCCCGCGCTCAAACGCGCCCGCATTTTGTTCAAGTACAAGGCCTTGCTCGATGCGCATCAGGATGAGCTGGCCGAGTTGATCACCCGCGAACACGGCAAGGTGTTTTCCGATGCCAAGGGCGAAGTCACGCGCGGCATCGAAATCGTCGAATTCGCCTGCGGCATCCCGCATCTGCTCAAAGGCCAGTACACCGACCAGATCGGTGGCGGCATCGATAACTGGAGCATGCGCCAATCGCTGGGCGTGGTGGCCGGCATCACGCCGTTCAACTTTCCGATGATGGTGCCGTGTTGGATGTTCCCGGTGGCGATCGCCTGCGGCAACACGTTCGTGCTCAAGCCCTCCGAGCGCGATCCGTCGGCATCGATCCGCCTCGCGGAACTGTTCAAGGAAGCCGGCCTGCCCGACGGCGTCTTCAACGTCGTGCATGGTGACAAGCAAGCCGTCGACGCGCTCATCGCGCATCCCGACGTGCAGGCACTTTCGTTCGTGGGCTCCACGCCGATCGCCGAATATATCTACGCCCAGAGCACCGCGCGCGGCAAACGTGCGCAAGCGCTCGGCGGCGCCAAGAATCATCTGGTGGTGATGCCCGATGCCGATCTTGACCAGGTCACCGATGCCCTCATCGGCGCGGCTTACGGCTCGGCCGGCGAACGCTGCATGGCCATTTCGGTGGCCGTTGCCGTGGGCGATGTGGCCGACAAACTGATCGAACGGCTCACGCCGCGCGTCAAAGCGCTGAAGATCAAGAACGGCATGGAACCCGACGCCGAAATGGGCCCGCTGGTCACCGCCCAACATCGCGCCAAAGTGCTGGGCTATATCGAAGACGGCATCGCGGCAGGCGCCACGATGGTGGTCGACGGCCGTACCGTGACGGTGCCGGGCCATGAAAAAGGTTTCTTCCTGGCCGGCACGCTGTTCGACAACGTCAAGCCCGCCATGAATATCTACCGCGAAGAGATCTTCGGACCGGTATTGTGCGTGGTGCGCGTGCCTGATTTCGCCTCCGCCGTCGAGTTGATCAACAAACACGAGTTCGCCAACGGCGTATCGTGCTTTACCTCCGACGGCGGCATCGCACGCGCCTTTGCCCGCCAGATCAAGGTGGGCATGGTGGGCATCAACGTGCCGATCCCCGTGCCGATGGCCTGGCATTCGTTCGGCGGCTGGAAGCGTTCGCTGTTTGGCGATCATCACGCCTACGGCGAAGAAGGCATTCGCTTCTACACCCGCTACAAGAGCATCATGCAACGTTGGCCCGACAGTATCGACAAGGGTGCGGAGTTCACGATGCCCGTTGCCAAGTAAGCACGACACCCGCTTCGCATGCGGCAACGCAGCATGCGAAGCGGATTCAACGAACGCCATTCAAGGTCTGACTTAACGCATCCACGCAACCGTACTTGTACGCGTACCCCGCACTGTGCGGGTGCGATATGCTTTGACCTTTTTCACGACAGGGGAAAGTCATGCCGTACACGTTTCTGCCCGTGATGCGTTTTCGATCGGCTCGTTGTTGCGCCACCTTGATGGCTGCAGCGATCGTCGCACTTACCGCGAGTACGGGCGCGGCACAGGCCGAGACCACGATCAAGGCCGTGATGCACTCACCGCTGCGACTGACCGATCCGCATGCCACCACGGCTTACATCACCACGTGGCACGGCTACATGATTTACGACACCCTGTTGGCCACCGATGCCGACAACGCCATCAAGCCGCAAATGCTCGAGGGCTGGGAGGTGTCGGCCGACGGCAAAACCTATACCCTCACCTTGCGCGATGGATTGATGTGGCATGACGGCAAGCCCGTCACCGCCGAAGATTGCGTAGCCTCGATCAACCGCTGGGCAAAGAACGACGGCATGGGCCGCGCCGTGCTCAAGCTGGTCGACAAGATCGAAGTGGTGGATGCCAAGTCCCTGCGCATCGTCATGAAGGAACCCACCGACCTCGCGTTGCGTGCGCTGGCCAAACCCACCGGCACTGCGGCGTTCATGATGCCCAAGCGGGTGGCCGATATTCCCGTGGGCCAGCCGATCACCGACATGACCGGATCGGGCCCATTCAAAGTGGCCGAATTCAATCCCGGCGTCAAAACGGTCTATTTGAAAAACACCGCCTACAAGCCGCGCAGTGAGCCTGCGAGCGGGCTGGCCGGCGGCAAGGTCGTCAATGTGGATCGCGTCGAGTGGGATGTGATGCCGGATGCCATGACGGCAGCCAATGCGCTGCTGGGCAACGAAGTCGATATGGTCGAACAGTTCCCGTACGATCTGCTGCCGATGGTGGAAGGCAACCCCGACCTGAAGGAGACCGTGATCAGCCCGGTCGGCTACTACGTGATGTACCGCTTCAACTTCACGCAGCCGCCCTTCAACAATAAAAAGATTCGTCAGGCGGCCATGTATGCCGTGGGTCAGGAGCCCGTCATGCAAGCGCTTGTGGGCAATCCCAAGTACTGGAAGACCTGCGCCTCGCTGTGGGGTTGCGACACCCCGTTCGAAAGCAAGATCGGTGCGGAGATGACGGTCAAGTCGGATATTCCGAAAGCCCAGGCACTGCTGAAGGAAGCCGGCTACGACGGCACGCCCGTCGTGATCATGCAGGCTTCGGATCTGCCCACGATCCGCGCACAGCCGGTCGTGATCGCCGAGGCCCTGCGCCGCGCGGGCTTCAAGGTCGATCTGGTCGCCATGGATTGGCAGACGGTCGCCACGCGTCGTACCTCCAAGGCGCCGGCCGCGCAAGGCGGCTGGAATATCCACAACACCAACTGGTACGCCACCGACATCATGGATCCGATCCGCTCGGCGCCGGCGGCCGCCAACGGCGACCAGGCCTGGTTTGGCTGGCCCGACTTCCCCGAGATCGAAAAGCTGCGCGCCCAGTTCGCGCTGGCCAGCGATCCGGCGGAGCAGAAGCGCCTGGCCGAGGAAGTGCAGCGCGTCGCCATCGATGAGGGCCTGTATGTACCGCTCGGTCAGATGTCGGTACCCACGGTGTACTCGAACAAGATCACCGACTGGGTGCGGGCGCCGGCCACGACGTTCTGGAACGTCAAGAAAGCGCCGTAAAGGAGAGCCGAGATGCTCGCCTTCCTGCTTCGCCGCGTTGCGGCGACCGTACCGGTATTGCTGATGGTGGCAGTGGTGGTGTTCGCCATCCTGCGGTTCAGCCCCGGCGATCCGGCCGTCGTCATGGCGGGCGACGCCGCCACACCCGAGCGGATCGCGCAGATCCGCGCGGTGATGGGCCTGGATCAGCCGGTGCTGCAACAGTTCTTCAGCTGGATCTGGCGGCTCGTACGCGGCGACATGGGCACTTCGCTCATTTCGGGCGCGCCGGTGTCCACGCTCATCGCCGGCCGTATCGGCCCCACGGTCAGCCTGGCACTCACCACCCTCCTCATCACGCTGGTCATTGCCATCCCGCTGGGGGCATTGGCCGCCTGGCGTCAGGGGCGGCTGCTGGACCGCGCCGTGATGGGCCTGAGCGTGCTGGGCTTCTCGGTGCCGGTGTTCGTCACGGGCTACGTGCTGATCTGGATTTTCGCCATTGAACTCAAATGGTTCAGCGTGCAAGGCTACGTGCCGTTGGCGCAAGGCGTCTGGCCCTTCCTGCAGCGCCTCTTGCTGCCCGCAGTCGGCCTGGCCACGGTGTACATCGCGCTGATCGCGCGCATCACGCGCACCAGCCTGGTCGAGGTCATGCACGAAGACTTCATCCGTACAGCACGCGCCAAAGGGCGTGGCGATTTCGACGTGCTGTGGGCGCATGCGCTGCGCAATGCCGCCGTGCCCATCGTCACCGTGATCGGGGTGGGTATCGCCATGCTGATCAGCGGCGTGGTCGTCACCGAATCGGTCTTCAACATTCCAGGCCTGGGCCGGCTTGTGGTGGAGGCCGTCTCGGCGCGGGACTACCCCGTGATCCAAGGGCTCACCTTGTGCTTTGCGCTGGTGTATGTGTTCCTGAACCTGCTGGTCGATGCGGCTTACACCGTGTTCGATCCGCGCATCCGGGTATGAGATGTTGAAGTCGCCCCCCGTCGTTCTGGCCTTTATCGTTTTTGCGCTGGTCGTCTTTGCCGCGTGCGCGGCCCCCTGGCTCGCGCATGTCGATCCCACCGCGCTCGATCCTGCAGCCCGTCTGCGCAAACCCTTTACCGATGCCATGTTGGGCACCGATGCATTCGGTCGCGACGTCTGGTCGCGCGTGGTTTACGGTGCCCGCGTCTCGCTCATTGCCGGGCTGGGTGCCGCGCTGTTGAGCGTCACGATTGGTTTGGTGCTGGGCGTGCTGGCCGGCGCCTTCCGGTTTCTCGATGGCATCATCATGCGCACCATGGACGCGCTGATGGCCATCCCGGGCATCCTGCTCGCCATTGCACTGGTCTCAGTCACCGGCGCGAGCGTCACCACGGTGCTCATCGCCATCACCCTCCCCGAGATCCCGCGCGTGGTGCGCATCGTGCGCGCGCAGATTCTCAGCGTGTGGCACGAGCCGTTCGTGGAAGCTGCCGTGGCGCTGGGCACGCCCACGCCGTGGATTCTGTGGCGTCACATGATCCCCAATACACTGGCGCCGCTCACCATCCAGGCCACGTATGTGTTCGCCTCGGCCATCATTACCGAAGCCATCCTGAGTTTTCTCGGTGCGGGTATCCCGCCCGAGATTCCGTCATGGGGCAACATGATGGCCGACGGGCGCATGTATTTCCGCTTGCTGCCCGGGCTGATCCTGTTTCCCGGCCTGGCGCTTTCGCTCACCGTACTGAGCGTCAATCTGTTGGGCGACGCCTTGCGCGATGCGCTCGACCCGAAGATGGAGCAACGGCCATGACGCGCGGCGACACCATCCTCGATATCCGCAATCTCACCGTGCGCGCGATTCGCGGCGGACGCGACGTGGTGGAGAACGTGTCGTTCACCGTCGCTGCCGGCGAAACCGTATGCGTGGTCGGCGAATCCGGCTCGGGTAAGTCCGTCACCGCCATGTCGGTAATGGGGCTCCTGGCGCCGGGGTCGTTGAAAGTCACCGGCGGCAGTGTCGTGCTCGACGGCGAAACCGTCACCACGCTGTCGGCCAAGCGGCTGCAGGCCCTGCGCGCCACACATATGGGCATGGTGTTCCAGGAGCCGATGACGGCGTTGAACCCGGTTCAAACGGTAGGCCGGCAAGTCGATGAAGTGCTGCGCCTGCATCGCCGCATGGATCGCGCCGCGCGCCGGGCGGCCGTGCTCGAGATGTTCGCGTCGGTGCACCTGCCCGATCCTCAGCGGCTGTATAACGCCTTCCCGCATCAGCTCTCGGGTGGGCAGCGTCAGCGCGTGGTGATCGCGATGGCGCTCATCTTGAAGCCGCGCCTGCTGATTGCCGACGAGCCTACCACCGCGCTTGACGTGACCACCCAGCGCCAGGTGCTGGACCTGATCCGCGAGCTGCAAGACAAGCACGGCACGGCGGTGCTCTTCATCACGCACGATTTTGGTGTGGTGGCCGATATCGCCGACCGCATCGTGGTCATGAACCACGGCAAGCTGGTCGAAACCGGTACGCGCGATCAGATTCTCACCGCCCCGGTGCAGGATTACACCCGCCGCCTGATCAGTGCCGTGCCCAGCCTGAAAGCGCCCGGGCGTGCCGTGGTGGACGGCCCGATCGTGCTCGATGCACGCGATGTAGGCCGCCGCTACACCGATCGCAAACCGCGCTGGCTGGGCGGCGGTCGCGACATCGTGGCCGCCGAGCACATCGATATCGATCTCAAGCGCGGCGAAATCGTGGGTGTGGTCGGCGAATCCGGCTCGGGCAAGTCCACGCTTGCCCGCTGCCTGGTGCGATTGATTACCCCCACCTCCGGCCGCATCGTGCTGGGCGGCACCGATATCGCGCAATTATCGCCCGCGGCCCTGCGCCCGCACCGCAAACGCGTGCAGATCGTGTTCCAGGATCCCTATCGCTCGCTCAACCCGCGCCGCCGCATCGGTGAGTCACTGATCGAGGGCCTGCGCAATCAGGGCGTGGATCGCGCGACGGCGCTGCGCCAGGCGGGCGACATGCTGGCCGAAGTGGGACTGGAGCGCGATGCGCTCGACCGCTATCCCCATCAGTTTTCGGGCGGTCAACGGCAGCGCATCTGCCTGGCACGCGCGTTGGTGCTCGAACCCGACGTGCTGATTGCCGACGAGGCCGTCTCGGCACTCGACGTGTCGATTCAGGCGCAGGTGCTCACCTTGATCGACACCATTCGCGCCCGCACCGGCATCGGCATCGTCTTCATCACGCACGACCTGCGCGTGGCGGCGCAACTGTGCGATCGCCTGCTGGTGATGAAAACCGGCCGCGTCGTCGAACACGGCGCCACGGCACAAGTGCTCGAGGCGCCGGCCCACGAATACACCCGATCGCTCATCGCGGCCGCACCCGGCCAGCATTGGGATTTCCAACACTTCAGGCCGATTGCCGGGATGTCCCCGGCCACGGCGCCAACAACTTCGAGGTAACAGGCTATGCGCTGGCTGCTCGCCATGATCAAGCACGAAACCAACACGTTCTCGCCGGTGCCCACACCGCTGAACCGGTTCTTTCGCGGCAACCCCGAGATCCTCGCAGGCGATGCCGCCATCGCGGCCTACAGCAACACCGATAGCGGTCTGGGCGGCTACATCGAAGTCGCCCGCCGCGAAGGGGCCGAGATGGTGGTGCCGGTCGCTGCCGAATCCTGGCCCAGCTCCCCCACCGATGCCGCCACCTACGAGTTGCTGTGCAAACGCATTCTCGACGAAGTCGCCCGCGGCGGCTTCGACGCCATCCTGCTCGACCTGCACGGCGCCATGGTGGCCGAAGGCATCGAGGATGCAGAGGGCCATCTGCTCAAGCGTGTGCGCGAACTCGACCCCACCACGCCCATCGGCGTCACACTCGACATGCATGCCAACGTGTACGACGACATCGTCAAACACGCCAATTTGATCACCGGCTTTCACACCTACCCGCACGTGGACATCCGAGAGAGCGGCGTACGCGCGGCCGACGTGATCGTGCGCATGCTCAAGGGCGAGATCAAGCCGATCATGTCATGGGCCAACCGCCCGATGCTGCCGCACATCATGTGCCAGGGCACACATGCCGAGCCCAACAAATCGCTGCAGGAGAAATGCGCGGCGTGGGAACAGGACGGCAGTGTGCTGGCTGCGTCCGTCTTCGTCGGTTTTCCGCATGCGGATATCAGCGAAGCCGGCCTGAGCGCGGTGATCTGCACCGATGGCGACCCCGCGCGTGCAAGTGCTTTGCGCGACGAATTGCTGGACGATGCCTGGACGCGACGCGATCAGTGGGTGTTCCATCCCGAACCGCTGGCGCCCACGATCGCGCGCGCCAAGGCGATCGAAGAAGGCCCGGTAATTTTGCTGGATCACTTCGACAATACCGGTTCGGGCGGCACGATGGACACCACGGCAGTGTTGGCCGAGATCCTGCGCCAGGAACTGGACAACGTGGCGTTCTACGCGCTGTGCGATCCGGAAGCGGCCGAGACGGCAGCGGCGGCCGGCGTGGGCAAGACCATCACACTCGATATCGGCGGCAAGGTGCCGCTGCCGTCGCTGGGCGTACCCAATACGCCGCTTAAGGTCACGGCCCGCGTCAAACTCATTTTCGATGGTGCTTATCGCAATCGCGGACCGATGTATCGCGGTGTGCGCAACGATACGGGCTTGACCGTTGTACTCGATACCGGCCGCGTCGAGATCGTGCTGGTGTCGCGCCATCAGGAGCCGTTCGACATCAACTGCCTGATCTCGGCCGGCATCGATCCGCTGCAAAAGCGCTACGTGGTGCTCAAGAGCCGCGTGCACTGGCGCGCCGGATTTGCCGCGATGGCGACCGAGATCATCACCTGCACAGGCGTCGGCGTCACCACTTCGGACTACAGCCAACTGAGCTTCAAGAACGTGCGCCGGCCGATCTACCCGCTGGACGAAGCCACGACGGCGTAACGGATAAGGGCGAATCCTCGATCATGAGGATTCGCCCTATTTACATCGCAATTCGTGGTCAACAGCTCACGGGCAACGATGTGGTGAAGCGGTTCATCGGCAACGGTGATGTCCCGTTGCCGATGCCTTTCGCGGTCGATCACACCTCGGCGTCAGCTTCCGAATACGACTCGATCGGCGGGCAGGCGCACACCAGGTTGCGGTCGCCATAGGCGTTATCGACGCGCGCCACGGGCGGCCAGTACTTGCCTTCGCGCAACGCGGCCAACGGATACGCCGCCGATTCGCGCGTGTAGTCGTGATGCCATTCTTCCACCATCAGCATCTGCGCGGTGTGCGGTGCATTCTTCAGCACGTTGTCGCTGCGATCGCTGGCGCCCGATTCCACGGCCGCCACTTCGGCACGGATGGCGATCATCGCATCGATGAAGCGATCCAGCTCGGCCAGGCCTTCGGATTCGGTGGGCTCGACCATCAAGGTGCCGGCCACCGGGAAGCTCATCGTCGGGGCGTGGAAGCCGTAGTCGATCAGGCGCTTGGCGATATCTTCGGCAGTGATGCCGCTGGTTTCCTTCAACGGTCGCAGATCGAGAATGCACTCGTGCGCCACGCGATGGTTGCGGCCTGTGTACAGCACCGGGTAGTGATCGCGCAGGCGCGTGGCCACGTAGTTGGCGTTCAGGATCGCCACTTCGGTGGCGCGGCGCAAACCTTCGGCGCCCATCAGCATGATGTAGATGTACGGGATGGGCAGGATACCGGCCGAGCCGTAAGGCGCTGCCGACACCGGGCCCACTTCGTATTCGCCGGGCAACTTGCCTTGCGCATTGAGCACGCCCGGCAGGTACGGTGCAAGGTGGCCCCGCACCGCTACCGGACCCACGCCCGGACCGCCGCCGCCGTGCGGAATGCAGAAGGTTTTGTGCAGGTTCAGGTGCGACACGTCCGAGCCGAACTTGCCGGGTTTGGCCACGCCCACCATGGCGTTCATGTTGGCGCCGTCCATGTACACCTGGCCACCGGCCTCATGCACGATCTCGCAGATCTCGGTCACGGCTTCTTCGAACACGCCGTGCGTGGACGGATACGTGATCATCAGCGCCGACAGCTTGTCGCCCACCTGCGCCACCTTGGCGCGCAGATCGGCCACGTCCACGTTGCCGTTGGCGTCAGACGCCACGACCACGACCGACATGCCCACCAGTTGCGCCGACGCCGGATTGGTGCCGTGTGCAGACGACGGAATCAGGCAAACGTTGCGCTGCGTCTGGCCTTGCGCACGTTGATAGCCGCGGATGGCCAGCAAGCCGGCATATTCGCCTTGCGCACCCGAATTGGGCTGCAGGCTGACGGCGTCATAGCCCGTGATTTCGCACAGTGCCTTCGAGAGGCTATCGATCAGCGCGCGGTAACCGTCGCTTTGATCGATGGGTGCGAAGGGATGAATCTGCGAAAACTCGGGCCATGTGATGGGGATCATCTCGGCGGTCGCATTGAGCTTCATGGTGCACGATCCCAGCGGGATCATCGTGCGGTCCAGCGCCAGATCCTTGTCGGACAGGCGGCGCAGATAACGCAGCATGTCGGTTTCGGACTGGATGCTCGAGAAAATCGGATGGCTCAGGATCTCACCTTCGCGTGCGACCGCGTCGGGAATGCCACCTTCGGCGCACGCTTCGCATGCCGACACTTCGACCTTCACGTCGTCTTTCTGGAAGCCCGACGAGAACACATTCAACAACACCTGCAGGTCTTTCAACGTGACCGTTTCGTCCAGCGAAACGGCGATGCGCGCACCATCCACACGACGCAGATTGATGCGCTCGCATTCGGCAGCAACCAGCATGGCCGGCGTCACGCTGCCGGTTTCAAGCAACAGCGTATCGAAGAACGTGTCGTTCAACACTTTCACATCGAGGCGCTTGAGACCTTCACGCAGGGCAGCGGTGTAGCGATGCACACGCTGCGCGATGCGGCGAATACCCACCGGGCCGTGCCACACGGCATACATGCCGGCCATCACGGCCAACAGCACTTGCGCCGTGCAGATATTGGAGGTGGCCTTCTCGCGGCGAATATGCTGTTCGCGGGTCTGCAGCGCCAGACGCAGGGCCGGTTTGCCTTGCGCATCCTTCGAAACGCCCACCAGACGGCCCGGCATATTGCGCTTGAACGCATCCTTGCAGGCCATGAAGGCCGCATGCGGACCGCCGAAACCGAACGGCACGCCGAAACGCTGCGCCGAACCGATGGCGATGTCCGCACCCCACGCACCTGGGGCCGCCAGAAGCGCCAATGCAAGCAGGTCGGTGGCGCAGGCCACGACAGCGCCTTGCTCGTGCGCAGCAGCGGCGATGGCCTTGTAGTCGCACACCGCGCCCAGGCTGTGCGGATACTGCAGCAGAACGCCGAAGCAGTCCGGCAGACCGGCACTTTCGTCGCCGATGACCAATTCGATATCCAGCGCCTCGGCGCGGGTGCGCACGACCTCGATCGTTTGCGGATGGCAGTGCTGCGAGACGAAGAACACATTGCTCTGCGACGAGGCGCCGCGACGCGCGAGCGTCATCGCTTCGGCAGCCGCCGTGCCTTCATCGAGCAGCGAGGCGTTCGCGATATCCAGACCGGTCAGGTCCGTCACCATCGTCTGATAGTTGAGCAAGGCTTCGAGACGGCCCTGCGAAATCTCGGGCTGGTATGGCGTGTAGGCCGTGTACCAGGCGGGATTCTCAAGAATATTGCGCAGGATCACGTTGGGCACGTGCGTGCCGTAGTAACCCTGGCCGATGTAGTTGCGAAACACCTTGTTCTGTCCGGCCAAACGCTTGAGTTCGGCCAGCACGTCCACCTCGTCGCGCGCCGCCGGCAGATCGAGCGGCGTCGTGAGCCGGATCTTGCCCGGCACGACCTGCTCGATCAGCGCGTCCAGACTGTCGGCGCCAACGGCCGCCAGCATGCGAGCCTGATCGTCGGCCGAAGGCCCGATGTGGCGAGGAATGAAATCGGAATGGGTATCGAGCGTATGGGGCATGGCGGCGTGGTGTCGGTAGTCGGAACGCCTGCGCTTGACTGTACGCAACGGCATTCCGAGATGAACGGTGTACGGCAATGAATCGATGAGGGGCGCTCGAAGCCGGTCAAGGGCTTCGCGGCGCGGGCAACACATTCAGACGGACCGCAATCGCAGGATCGAAAGAAGCAACGCAACAACGATCGAACGAAAGGCGCCCGTCTGCGCCATCAGCCGGCGTCGACGACCGACTGGTAGGCGGCCGCGTCGAGCAGCTTCTCGACATCGGCCGCGTTCGCAGGCTTGATCTTGAAGATCCACGCGTCATGCGCGCCTTCGTTGATCAGGCTCGGGTTGTCTTCGAGCGCGGTGTTGAAAGCGACGATCTCGCCATCGACCGGCGCGTAGATGTCCGAGGCGGCTTTCACCGACTCGACCACACCGGCCGTCGCGCCCTGCTTGAGTTGCGCGCCGACTTTCACTTCACCGACGAACACGAGGTCACCCAATTGGTCGGCCGCGCTGGCACTGATGCCTACGGCGAAGACGTCGCCATCGGCTTTGACCCATTCGTGGGAAGCGGTGTATTTGCGATCGGTAGGCAGCGTCATGAATGCACTCCAGTAAATAGTCGAGAATCTGAGAAAAGAAAAATTGAAGCAATGCAGAACGTACGGCGTGCAGGGCACTTATGGCATGTCCCGCAGTGGCACATACAGCACGTACAGCACGTAAATCACATACGGCGCTTACGGCACTTATGGCACCTAAGACACTTACAGCACACGAAGCGCCGCAGACTGATGACCTGCCTGCGAGGTGGATCGCGCCACCTTGCATTCCGGCCTCCTCGTCCCCGTGCGCGCCGCCGTGTTACGGTACGGCGTGAATCAGTTTACGAGGCTTCCACGGCTTTGCCATGCCGCACGAACGTGGTGGCGCATACGATGGCCGGCACTGCCGTGCCGCGGATATCGACGGTGACGGTATCGCCGGCCTTCACACCCGCCGGCACACGCGCGAACGCGATCGACACGCCCAGCGTGGGCGACATGGTGCCGCTGGTGACTTCGCCCGGACCCTGGGGCGTTTGCACCGTCATATGGGCGCGCATCACACCGCGCGATTGCAGCTTGAGCCCGACGAACGCTGCATGCGCGGGGAACTGCTCGATAGCTTGACGACCAATGAAATGGCGGTCGGCATCCTTCAGCGATACGGTCCACGTGAGACCCGCTTCGCCGGGGTGGACGAGCTCGTCCATATCCTGACCATACAGATTCATGCCGGCTTCCAGGCGCAGCGTGTCGCGCGCGCCGAGGCCGCACGGACGCACACCTTGGGCGGCGAGGTCGTTCCAGAGCGTGACGGCCTGGTCGGCGGGCAACACGATTTCAAAGCCGTCCTCACCGGTGTACCCCGTGCGGGCGACCAACGTATCGGCATCGATGACGGCGGCCGAAAACGGCTTGAGCGGCTCGCTGGCGGCAGCCCAATCGGGACGTGCGGCGAACACGCGCGCTCGCGCCTGCGGGCCTTGAACGGCAATCATGGCCAGATCGCGGCGCGGCGTGATCGTCACGTTGGCATTCGTGGCCTGGGCAACCCGCTTCATCCACGCGATGTCCTTGTCGGCCGTACCGGCATTGACGACGACGCGCCAGCGATCGGGCGTGAAGAAGTAGACGATCAGATCGTCGATGACCCCGCCTTGCGGATTGAGCATGCAGCTGTAGAGGGCGCGGCCGGGCGCCGTCAGCTTGGCCACATCGTTGGCGATCAAGGTGCGCAGGAAACGCGTGGCACCGTCGCCTGACACATCCACGTTGAGCATGTGCGACACGTCGAACATACCGGCGTCGGTGCGCACGGCGTGGTGTTCTTCGATCTGCGAGCCGTAAGCCACCGGCATATCCCAACCGCCGAAATCGACCATGCGGGCGCCGGCCGCGCGATGCGTGTCGGCCAGGGGTGTCGTTTTGAGCGGTGTTGCAGACATCGTGAAGGACTCCAGGAGCGGCGTGGCCGTGAATCAGCGCACGTCAAGGGATGGGTTCGGCCGTGAGCGACGCCTGTGCGTACGATCCCGGTTCATCCGCCCCTCTGTCCTTTTGCCTGAGAGTTGCCCTGCCACCTTGCGATGGCAGGTTTGCACCTTCGGCGTCACGGTCCGCGATTTGCCTGGGCAGGCAGAACGGCGGCCGGATCTCTCCAGAGTGCTGTCTCACCCCTTGCACCGATACCGGGCAAAAGGCAAAGCACGACGCGGTAACGGATGCCTGAGCGATTCTGGGCGAATTGCGCCTTCGGCGGCTGCACCGGTAATCCGGCCAGCGCTCTCCCGCGTCATACGTGGACAGCCCCGTAAGAATACCGCGAAAGCGCACCCGTTCAAAATGAAAAATGGCCGGATTGCGCCGGCCATCGTCTTGCAAATCCTGCCCCGGTTCGGGGCGCCCGGTGCCGCACGGCTCACGCCACGCGATAACCGGGCGTCGTCAGAGGCGACAGGACGTCGGCATCACTTCTTCTTGCCTGCCTTGGCCGCTTCGAAGCGGCGAGCCACTTCTTTCCAGTTCACGACGTTGAAGAACGCGCCGATGTAATCCGGACGGCGGTTTTGATACTTCAGGTAGTAGGCGTGTTCCCACACGTCCAGGCCCAGAATCGGGATATTGCCCTTTTCCAGCGGGCTGTCCTGATTGCCCGTGCTTTCCACCACCAGCTTGCCGGCCGGCGTTACCGACAGCCAGGCCCAGCCGCTACCGAAGCGCGTCAGGGCAGCTTGCGTGAAGGCTTCCTTGAACTTGTCCAGACCGCCGACGTCGCTGTCGATGGCCTTTGCCAGCTCGCCGTCCGGTGCACCGCCGCCTTCAGGCGACATCACGGTCCAGAACAGGCTGTGGTTGGCGTGACCGCCGCCGTTGTTGCGCACCGGACCCTGCAGGTCGGCGGGCAGCTTCGAGATGCCGGCCACCAGTTCTTCCACATCGGCGGGTGCATCCACGCCGGCTTTTTCCAGCGCGGCGTTCACGTTGTTGATATAGGTCTGATGGTGTTTCGTGTAATGAATTTCCATCGTCTGCGCGTCGATATGGGGCTCGAGCGCTTTGTAGTCATAGGGCAATTTCGGCAATGAATAAGCCATGTTCCATCTCCTATATATCGTTCAACAAAAAGGTCGCTCTCAAGGGTAAGCGCCGGGGCCCGGTCAAGGCAAGTATCGCCCTGCTGTACACCCGGACATTCCCCTACCCTCTCATCAGCGACCGCCTAAAAACCATGCGTAAAACGCCGCAAGTCGGATGCCCATGCAGTCGTGCGTGCGGGTCAAAGCGCCCGGCCGCAAGCGGCACCCGAGGCCCAGGCCCACTGGAAGTTATAGCCGCCCAGCCAACCGGTCACATCCACCACTTCGCCGATGAAGTGCAGGCCGGGATGCGTGCGCGACTGCATCGAGCGCTGATCCAGACCGCGCGTATCCACGCCGCCGCGCATGACTTCGGCCTTCTTGTACCCGGCCGTGCCGGTGGGGGTCAGCGTCCAGCCGTGCACATTCTCGGCCAGGCGCCGCAGCACTTTGTCCGGTGCATCGGCCAGCCGCATCGCCGCCATGTCGGGCGCGGGCGCGGTTGACGGCGTGGCGAGCCATTGCTCGGCCAGTCGCTTGGGCCACAGCCCCCCGAGCACCGTGCCCAGTTGCTGGCGGCTGCCCGACTTGGCCTCGATCAGCGCCGTGCCCAGATCGCCCCCGGGCGCGAGATCGATCCGGATGGGGGTATTGGGTTGCCAGTAACTCGAGATCTGCAGGATCGCCGGGCCCGAGAGGCCGCGGTGCGTGAAGAGCAGGTCTTCAAGAAACGCCCCGCCGGCGCGCTTCTCGCCGGTGGCCACGCGCGCCTCGAGCGCCACGCCCGACAGACTGGCGAAGGGTTTCCAGGCGTCCGGCTCGAACGTCAGCGGCACCAGTGCGGGGCGCGGCTCGATCACCTTGTGGCCGAACTGGCGAGCGAGTTTGAGACCGAAATCGGTGGCACCCAGTTGCGGAATCGCCATGCCGCCGGTGGCCACGACCAATTTGCGCGCGGCAATCGCGCCCTGGTTGGTCTGCAGCGCATAGCCATCCGGCGTGGCGGCTACGCTGTCCACCCGACAAGGCATGCGCCATTGCACGCCACCCGTGCGGCACTCGTCGCGCAGCATGTCGATGATGGCTTCGCTCGAGGTATCGCAGAACAACTGTCCGCGATGCTTTTCGTGCCAGGCGATCCGGTGGCTTTTGATCAGCCGCAGAAAGTCCTCCGGCGTGTACGCGCTCAACGCCGAACGGCAAAACGCCGGGTTATCCGAGAGGAAGTTGGCCGGCAGCGTCCCCAGGTTGGTGAAGTTGCAGCGCCCGCCACCCGAGATGCGGATCTTTTCGGCAAGCTTCTCCGCGTGGTCGATGATGACCACGCGCAAGCCCCGCTGACCGGCGACCGCGGCGCACATCATGCCCGCGGCCCCGGCGCCGATGACGGCGACGTCGAACATCAATCTTCGATCAAGCAGTCCACGTAATAGCGCGTGCGGCCGTCGGGCATCACTTCGGCCGCCAGGCCGTGCACATACGTTTCGAAACTCGGGAAGCGTTCGTTGAACTCACGGGCAAACTGCAGGTATTGCACGATCGTGCGGTTGAACCGCTCGCCCGGCACCAGCAGCGGGATGCCCGGCGGGTAAGGCGTAAGCAACACGCCGGTGACACGGCCTTCGAGCTGATCGATCTCCACCCGTTCGACTTCACGGTGCGCCATGCGTGCAAAGGCGTCGGACGGCTTCAATGCCGGCACCATGTCGCTCAGGTACATCTCGGTGGTGAGGCGAGCCACGTCGCGCGCGCGATAGGCCTCGTGAATCTGCTGGCACAGATCACGCAAACCGATGCGCTCATAGCGGCGGTTCTCGCGGCAGAAGTCCGGCAGGATGCGCCACAGCGGCTGGTTGCGGTCGTAGTCGTCCTTGAACTGCTGCAGGGCGGTGAGCAGCGTATTCCAGCGACCCTTGGTGATGCCGATGGTGAACAGGATGAAGAACGAGTACAGGCCCGTCTTCTCGATCACGATGCCGTGCTCGGCCAGATACTTCGACACCAGCGCAGCGGGCACACCCGTTTCACCGAAGGCGCCGGAGATATCCAGGCCCGGGGTAATGATGGTGGCCTTGATCGGATCCAGCATGTTGAAATCTTGTGCCAGATCGCCGAAACCATGCCAGTGATCGTTGGCTTCGAGCAGCCACTCGTCGCGGTTGCCGATGCCTTCGGCGGGCAGACGATTGGGGCCCCATACGCGGAACCACCAGTCGTTCTTGCCGTAGTCCGACTCCACCTTGCGCATGGCACGGCGGAAATCCATGGCTTCCTTGATGCTTTCTTCGACGAGCGCCGTGCCGCCCGGCGGCTCCATCATCGCGGCGGCCACATCGCACGAGGCGATGATGGCGTACTGCGGCGACGTCGACGTATGCATCAGATACGCTTCGTTGAAGATGTTGCGATCGAGTTTGCGGGTCTCGGACTCCTGCACAATGATCTGCGAGGCCTGCGAAATCCCGGCCAGCAGCTTGTGCGTGGAGTGGGTGGCAAACACCATCGCTTCCGGGCTGCGCGGGCGATCCACGCCAATGGCATGCATGTCCTTGTAGAACGTATGAAACGCGGCGTGCGGCAACCAGGCTTCGTCGAAGTGCAAGGTGTCGACGTAGCTGCCGAGCTTTTCCTTGATCATTTCGACGTTGTAGATCACGCCGTCGTACGTGCTTTGCGTGAGTGTCAGAATGCGAGGCTGCTTGTTCGCGACCTTGCGGGCAAACGGGTTGGCCTCGATCTTCTTGCGGATATTTTCGGGTTCGAACTCTTCCAGCGGAATCGGCCCGATGATGCCCAGGTGATTGCGCGTCGGACGCAGAAACACCGGGATCGCACCCGTCATCGTAATGGCGTGCAGAATCGACTTGTGGCAGTTGCGGTCGACCAGCACGATGTCGTCGGCAGCCACGTTGGCATGCCAGACGACCTTGTTGGAGGTCGACGTGCCGTTGGTCACAAAGTAGCAGTGATCGGCGTTGAAAATGCGCGCCGCGTTCAGTTCCGATTCGGCGATCGGGCCGGTATGGTCCAGCAACTGGCCCAGTTCGTCCACGGCATTGCACACGTCGGCGCGCAACATGTTCTCACCGAAAAACTGGTGGAACATCTGGCCCACCGGGCTTTTCAGGAAGGCCACACCGCCTGAGTGACCCGGGCAGTGCCACGAGTACGATCCGTCCTGCGCGTACTTGACCAGTTCACGGAAGAACGGCGGCGGCAGCGAATCCACGTAGCTGCGTGCTTCGCGGATGATGTGACGCGCCACGAACTCGGGCGTGTCCTCGAACATGTGAATGAAGCCATGCAGCTCGCGCAGGATATCGTTGGGGATATGCTCGGAGGTGCGCGTTTCACCATACAGGTAGATCGGAATTTCTTCGTTGCGAAAGCGCAGTTCGGCGATGAACGAGCGCAGTTTCTTGATGGCGCTGGCCACGTCCTCGGGCGAGTCGGCGTCGAACTCTTCATCGTCGATCGACAGGATGAAAGCGCTCGCGCGGCTTTGCTGCTGGGCGAAGGAACTCAGATCGCCGTAGCTCGTCACCCCCACCACTTCGATCCCCTCGGCTTCGATCGCGGAAGCCAGCGCGCGAACGCCCAGACCCGAGGCGTTCTCGGATCTGTAGTCTTCGTCGATGATGATGATGGGGAAGCGGAATTTCATGCGGGCGCTCCTGAGGTGGGCCAAAACGGACGCGAGTGTACAGCGCTATGGTGTCCGTACGCTGACAATGAACACGCAAAAGGCGTGCGGCAAAAACGAGAGCCCGCCGGAGAGCGGGCCAAATGGAAAGAAAGAGCGGGATCGGGCACTAACGGATCACTTCGGATGTGCGTGCGGCCACACCGGCCGCGAACCGTTGATAGAACTCGGGCAGCGAGTCGCCTCGATCGGTGCCGCGGGCCGCATTCTCGACCTTGGAGATGGCGCAAAGGCACACGTCGAACTCGGGCTCGCCGGTGACGAGCACCACGGGATCGTCATCGTCGCACACTTCATACAGTCCGCCATGGGCGCGGCGCGCCACTTCGTACACATAAGAGGCCGCGCCCAGCGACTGCAGGCTCGACAGCGCGAGCTTGCCCAACGCCGCCTGACCCAACAGCATATCGACGGCGCGCAAGCTGGCCGCGCTGTAATCGAGGACGAGGTCGTCGCGCGCGAAGTCGGCCACGAAGCCATCAGCCGCCGCCTGCACGTTCGCCACAAACTCATCCTGAATCTGTTGCGTGTCGTCCTGGGTATCGCGCTTGAGAAATTCAAACATCGCCTATCTCCTACGATCGGCCCTGTACAGGCATACAGTCGATTATAGGAATGACGAGCCGGTTGGCATTGGCAGGATTGCAGCGGTTTGCATCCGAATGCTTCAGGTGCGCGGCAACGTGACGCCACGCTGCCCCTGATATTTGCCGCCACGGTCCTTGTACGACGTTTCGCACACTTCGTCGCTTTCGAAAAACAGCATCTGCGCGCAACCTTCGCCGGCGTAGATCTTGGCGGGCAACGGGGTGCTGTTCGAGAACTCGAGCGTGACGTGGCCTTCCCATTCGGGTTCGAGCGGGGTCACATTGACGATGATGCCGCAGCGCGCATAGGTGCTCTTGCCCAGGCACACGGTGAGCACGCTGCGCGGAATGCGGAAGTACTCGACCGTATGCGCCAGGGCGAACGAGTTTGGCGGAATGATGCAGACATCGCCTTTGAAGTCGACGAACGACTTTTCGTCGAACCGCTTGGGATCGACGATCGTGGAATTGATGTTCGTGAAGATCTTGAATTCGTTGGAGCACCGCACGTCGTAGCCGTAGCTGCTCGTGCCGTAGCTCACAATGCGCTCGCCCTGGGCGTCGGTACGCACCTGACCAGGTTCGAAAGGCTCGATCATGCCGCCTTCGGCAGCACGACGAATCCAGCGGTCGCTTTTAATGCTCATGAGGTAACCCGTTTCTTAAGTGACGCATATTTTAACGATGCTGGGCCGATCGTTGGCGCCAGTGTGACCTGCGCGCGCTCAATCATTGAAAAAAGTGCGATAAATCAGCGACAGCCCGTTGACCGAGCCGCCCTTCAAATCGACCGACAGGCGGCGCGACAACGCATAGCTGGCGCGGCCCACCGTTTCAGAGCCGGCCATCGCCTGCTCCACGCTCAGGGTAATCCCATTGGCGAACTTTTTGCTCGCCACCAGGAATTGCGTGGCCAGATCGCTGTCGCTGTCGCGGTTGACGTTACCGGCCACGGTGCGGTCGGGCAGCAGGCTGCCCGAACTGCCGATGGCCCCGGAGCGCACGCTGACGTCGTCGAGCCCGAATCGCCGATAGAAAGGTTCGCCACCGCCCAGAAGCGCGGTGCCCACCGACAGCAGCAGGGCCGTGTCGGCGCCGCTTTCATCGGGCCCGCGGCCCAGAATCAGCCACGACAGTTTCTCGACATCGTCCACATCGGGATAGGACACCAGATCGATGCGCGGCCGTTGCGCCGTGCCGACCACCCGCACGCCGGCCTCGACTTGCTCGCCGGTGCGCAGGGCTTCGATATCCAGAATCGGGTTATCCAGCGCGCCCTGGAAGGTCAGCGTGCCGCGCCGCAACTGCAGCTTCTGGCCGTACGCCTCGATCCGCCCGCCACGCGTGCGCAGCGCGCCCACACCGGACAGGCGCCCGTCATCCATCACGATCTGAATATTGCCGATCAAACCCGCATCCAGCCCCATGCCAGTGATATAGAAGCGCGGCCCCATGTCGAATTTGAGGTTCATGCTCATCTGCATGGGCGTGCCGGCGGATGCCTGGGTTTGCGTTCCCGGGCGCACCACGCGTACGTCGTCATCCAGCGAGGGCACGCTTTGCAGGATCTCCAGGCTCACCCAGCCTGCATCGGCCGTCAGATCGCCGGTGATCGTCACTCGCGGCAGGGCCGCATCGATATTGAGCACGCCTGAGATCATCGCGTAGCGATCGCTACGCTGCAGGGCCGGGAAGCGATGGACGTCCACGCGCACATTGCCCACCGACTCCACCAGGTTCCACCGGCCTTTCGCTTCGATGTAGCCGCCCTTGGCACCTTCGTTTTCGGTGATCCAGGTGCGCGTGCGCCATTCGTCCGGCATCACGCGCAACGACGCGGGGAAGCGCAGGCTGTCGAGAATGACGGTGTTGTCCTCGAGCCGCGCCGATAGCGTGCCGTCGAACAGGCGCACACCATCGTCGATCCGGATCACGCGCAGCTTACTGCCGCGGATCGTGCCGGTGGTACGCCACGGGCCGGCTAACGTGCCTTGGGTGTCGATACTGGCGGTGACTGCGCCGCCCAGCTCGATTGAGTCGCCGGTAAAGAGACTCACCCAGGCCAGATCGGCGATGTTGGCATCCAGTTTGGCACGCAGCGGCTGCTTTTCGTCCAGGGCCAGGCCATTGAGCATGGCGCTCGCATTGCCCTTCACCGTGCCCATTTTGGCCGTGGCCACGTTGATCGTGGCATCGACCCGGCTGCCTGCGCCGCCCGTGGGCTTGGCCACGAGATCCACGGCGAGTGCTTGCAGATTGAGCGGAATGGGCGGATCGCCCGGAATCATCACGTCGCCATTGCGACGCGCGATGCGCGCCTGGCCCGACAAGGCATTGGCAAATTTGAGATCCCAGGAAGCGTCCAGCCCGATGCTGCGCGCCGCGTCGCTGGGCCGTGCGTTCACACGCCCGCGTTCGCGCGCGGTTTGCTGGGCGGCATCCGGATCGACGACGCGCATAATGCTTTCCACCAATGCGGGCGACACGATCGCGTTATCGATGCGCCCCGCCGTCTCCCAACGGCCCGCCCCCCCGCGCGAACCGGCATGGGCGAGCGTCATACGTTGCTTGTTCGGAAAGCCCACACCCACCTCGGCTGCACCTACCTGCCACTGCCATTGCGGCGCCTGTGCGTCGGGCAGGAACGCGACCTCGATCTGACGCGCGATGCCCACGTCGAATCCTGCGTGGGAGGCCGTGAGTTTGGACAACTGACCGCGCCACCCTACCAGGGCGGACTGGGGATCCGTGCCGGCCCCCTTGCCCCAACCGCCGTTGAACGCCAACGCCGCATCGGCGCGCGCCCGGCCCAAGGCATTTTCGCGGGCATTGGCCGGCGTGTAGCGCGCGGTCAGCTCCCCCTGATGCGCGGCGATCGTGCCGGCAAGCCTGGCTTTCAAATCGGCACCGCCCGGCAGATCGGGCCAGAACGCGTCCAGTCGCGGGGCCGTGGCCGCCAACGTGATCGCGCTTTCCGTGGCACCCAGGCTGCCCTGCGCCTGCACCTTGTTCGGACCCAGCTTCAGATCGATGTCGACGTTGTCGATACGAAACCCCGCCAACGCTTCGGCTTCGGCGCTTTGCGACTGACCCGGCGCCGCCGGTGTGGCGAGCGTATCGGTGGCCACGCGCGCGGCCACCTTGCCGGCCAGCGGTTGCTTGTTCCAGCGGCTGCCTTCGGCCACCGTCAGATCCACCTGGGCGTGCTGCAACGCCGATTGATCGCGCAGCTCGGCCGAGAAGGCCAGATCCGTGGTCAGCAGCGCCTGCGGCATGGCGCCGCCCGCCAGGCGCGCCACGTCAAGGCGCCGGGTGGCAAGCGTGCCTTTGAGCACATCGCGCACAAAGCCTTCCATCTGCTCGGTGGTCCAGTCGACCTGGGCGGTGAGTCCCGAGCCGTCGGCCAGCGTGACGGCCGCGTCGGCGCGGCGCAGGGGAAACAACCCGCGCGGCGTGAGATCGGCGTTTGCCGCCAGTGTGAGGCCCGAGCCCTCGCCATTCAGCTTGATGGTCAAGGCGTCGAGCGAGCCGTTCGCGTGCACGGTGACCACTGCGGGGCAGGACGCCCCTGCCGATGCCGCCGCTGAAGGCGCCCCGTCTGTGCCAGCCGTTTCGCTGGGTAAACCGGCGGCGGGCTGCGCAATCAGCGCCGCGTCGTATACCGCTGCCGTGGCGGTCATCGCCCGATACCGGTCGCGAGGCGACATCGCGGCGGACTTCGCCGGTTTGCCAGCGTTGGATTGCGCTGCGTCGGACTTGGCCGCCGCCGATTTACCGGTGGCCGATTTACCCCCCGTTGCCGCGCCTGTCGCCGATTTGCCGGTGGCAGATTTGCCGGTGGCGGCCTTGCCTGTGACGGCAGGCTTGAGCGCTGCGGATTTGCCATCGATTGCGGCTGCGCCAGCCTTGATCGGCTTGCCGTCCGTGTCGCGCACCAGCGCACGCCCGGCCGGGTCCAGGTACTGATCGAGACACAGCGGCGAGTCTGCGCCGATGCCGGTCGCCGCGGCGATCAGCCGCGCCTCGAGCGGGTACGGATCGTTGAGCGATGCCAGGTTGATCTCAGCTTGAAGATCGGTCTTGGCGATCGGATGGTCGATATGCAGGCTGTTCACGCGCAACTGCGCGCCGTTGCCATTGGCCGCCAACGTCGCCTGCAAACGGCTGAGCGCCACGGGCAACGGCTGCCCATTTTGCGTGAAATTGAATTGATCGATGGCGAGACGATCGACGGCGATATCCACCGGCAGCGACAGCGGCCCCGCAGGACCCGTATCGTCCTCGGCCGGCTTATCCGTATCCGACAACGCGACCGTCAGGGTTTTGGCCGACAATGCACGCACATGCACGCGGCGGGCATTGAGTGCCTTCCAGTCCACGACGAGGTTCAGGTCGTCGATCGCCACATCCACGCCCGGCAGCTTGATCGCCAGTCGCTGCGCCGAGACGCCCTCGAGCAGCGTGCCGGACACACCCACGGCCTCGCCGTCCAGCTGATTGGCGGCGGTGGTCAGCAGTATCCGGGTGCCGGTTTGCGTGCCCATCGCCCAGAAGGCGAATCCCAACACCACCGCCAGCAACAGCACCATCGCGGGCAGCGTCCAGACCAGAAGCCGCCGCAGTAGTTTGCTCAACCCATTCAAAACGCCAGACCCAAGGAAAAGTGCAGCCGGAGATCGCGTTCGCGCTGCCCCCATGCCACGTCAAGAAACAACGGCCCGGCGGGCGTGCGCACCCGTCCACCCACGCCATAGCCAAGCGCCATTTTCATGTCGCCGAACGACTCGGCAGCGTCACCCGCGTCCACAAACACGCCCACCCCGAAACGCTCATCGAAATAGTGGTCGTACTCGACGCTGGCGACCGCCAGTGCAGGCGCACCCACCGTAGCGTCGCCCCGCTTGGTGCCGATGCTTTGGTAGCGATAGCCCCGGATCGAGCGTGCGCCACCGGTTCGGAAACCAAAATCGTCAGGCACGCTGACCCGTGCGGCCGACCACACCTTGCCCACTTCGGCCCGCGTCGTGAGCACGTCGCGTTCGCCGATCGGCCACCACTTCTGGGCGCGCGCCCGCAAGCGGGTAAACGGCTCGCCATTGTCCAAGGTCACACCCACGCCTGTCCCCAGCGAAATCAGGTTGCCCTCGCGCGGGTCGTATTTGCTGTTCACGTCGCGGCGCAGCCATTCGGCAGTCGCCGTCAACGTGGGCAGGTTGTACGGCTTTTCGCCATCGATTTCGATGCGATCGTGCGCGGCCAGCAAGCCCCACCGGTTTTCGTATTCGACCCGGCTGCCGTCGCCGGCCGCGCGTTCACGCAGCCGCGTGGCGCCCAGCGCGAACCGCGTCACCTTCAAGCCCTCGATATCCGACCGATCGGCCAGCACACCCACGCTGTCCTTATTGCCTTTCTGATCCGGCGGCAGGCCGATGTCGGCGTACGCCCGCTGGCGCAGCCGATCCAGACCGATGCCGGTCTCCAACGTGACGGGTTGCCCCAGCACGACGTTTTGACGGTACTGCGTTTCGAGCCGCACGCCGGCGCTGTCGTCCACGCCGATCGACGCCGACAGCCGCTTGGGCGGCGCTTCGACCACCCGCACGCGCACCGGCAAGGTGATTTCGCCGTTGGGATCGACCGCTTCGGCCGCGCGCCCATCGCGCCCACCGGCCACGCGTGCGTCGCCACGCGGCGAGGTGGGATCCTGCCCACCCACCGACAGGCCATCCTTGGCCGGCCCCGCAGCCGCTTGCTGGGCATCCCGCGCATTGCCGCGCTCGTCGGGCGCCTCGCCGGCCTGCGGCGACATATCCGGCCCGCCGGGGCGCTGGAGCGACACGAAGGCACCGCGGAAGAACGACGTGCCTTGCAGATCCTGCTGCCAGGTGTCCAGCTTGTCCTGGTCGTAAGCCGCACCCGGCCGATAGCGGATATAGCGTCCGATCAGGGACTCCGGCACGCGGTTCAGGCCAGTGGTTTCGAGCTCGCCCATCTTGACGGCGGGCCCGCTGTTGATATCCACCCGCAACCGCACTTCGCCGGCATCCGGATCGACCGCGGCCTCGGAAGACGTCATCCTGGCCAGCAGGAAATCCTTGCTCGACACCGAATTGAGCAGTTCGGATTTGGCCTTGTTCCAGTCGGCATTGATGAATGGCCGGCCTTCGGGCAGCAGCCACGCCCGGCGCAGTGCCGCGATCCGCTCGGCGTAATCGTCGCCCGTGATGCGGCCCGCGAATGAGAGATCCACGCCGGCGATCGTCGAGCGCTTGCCGGCCTTGATGCTGATGTTCCAGGTTTCGCCGAGCGCGTCGGTATCCGGCTCGAGCGTGACCTCGGAGGCAAAGTAGCCCTGTGTGGTCAGCGCCGTCTGCGTGGCGTCGCGGGCGCGGCGGCGCAACCGATCGGCTTCACCGCCGTCCTGATCCTCGGCCTGCGTGGCGATCACATTGACCGCCTGCGTAATGACTTGCAACGACTGCGGCGTGACACCGCCCGGATCGATCACGATTTCGGGTTTCTTGGCGTGCGCCGCGTTGCCCCATAGGGCCAGCACCAATGCGAAGGTGGAGTGGGTCTTCCAATGCATGACGGTTAAGACGCGGCGACGACCGGCGGAAACATACCGGCACGGTCACGCGGCAACGCCGCCACACCGATCGCCACGCGCCGGGCGATCCGGCGATAGGCGGCAGCGGCCTCGCTATCGGGTGCCGCGACGACGGTGGGGTTGCCCGCATCGGCCTGCTCGCGGATCGACATCGTAAGCGGCAAGCCGCCCAGCCACGGGGTGTCGTACTGCGCAGCCATGCGCTGCCCGCCACCCTCGCCGAAAATCGCTTCGGCATGACCGCAATTGGAGCAGATGTGCATCGACATATTCTCGACCACACCCAGGATGGGCACTTCCACCTTCTCGAACATCTTCAGCCCTTTACGCGCGTCAAGCAAAGCAAGATCTTGCGGCGTACTGACGATGACCGCGCCCACCACAGGCACTTTCTGTGCCAGGGTGAGGGCGATATCGCCGGTGCCGGGCGGCATGTCGACGATGAGATAGTCCAGGTCGCGCCAGTTGGTTTGACGCAGCAGTTGTTCGAGGGCCTGCGTCACCATCGGGCCGCGCCAGATGGCGGGAGACTCGGCATCGATGAGGAAACCGATCGAATTTGCCTGCAACCCATGGCCCATCAGCGGCTCCATGGTTTTGTTATCCGTGCTTTCCGGGCGGCCATCGATACCCAGGATGGTGGGCTGACTGGGGCCATAGATATCGGCGTCGAGGATACCCACCGAGGCGCCGTCGGCTGCCAGGGCCAGGGCCAGATTGGCCGCCGTCGTGCTCTTGCCCACGCCGCCCTTGCCGGAAGCCACGGCCACGATGTTGCGGATGTTGGGCAGCGGCTTCAATCCGCGCTGTACCGCATGCGTCGCAACTTTCCAACGGATCGAGACCTGCGCAGCCGGCGCCCCGGCCTGGGCCAGCGCGGCATTAGCGGCTTCGGACAACGCCAGGCGCGTCGTCTCGCCGATGGGATAGCCCAGCGCCACGCCGATCTTCAGGGTGTCGCCAGTTTGCTGCACATCGCGTGCGTCAATGGAAAACGCCCAGCCGTCGCCGGTTTCGGGATCGGTCACAGTGCGTAACGCATCCCGTATTTGTTCGATCGTCAAACTCATGTCACTATGGTTCCGTAGACAACTTCATATTCGCAGCGATGGCAATCCCCTAAGGATAGCGGATCGTGGGAACCAATCCCGCCATCGAGGCTCATACTCTCATGACTGAAACGATTTCTCGCTTAGTACAGGGCGTCTTGTTCGCCATGCTTGCCGTGATCGGCATGGGCATGGCGCTGGTCTTCATGATCTCCACCGCGATCGCGGTTGGCGTCCTTTATATTGTGGCCCGCGTGCGCGGCAAGCCCTTCGGCGTGCGCGCCTATTGGGATCAGCGCCGCGGTGGCCAGAGAAAGCCGGGCTTCGGCGATGCGGCAGGCAGCTTTGCCGCCAAGGGGCCGTTTGCCCGTCAATCCACGCCCAAAACGCCGCGCAAAGACATCATCGATGTCGAAGTGCGCGAAGTTCAGTAAGCCGAATCGGACCGCGCTCATTCGTTGAGCGCCCGCTTCGTTTCCGCATCGAGGCGGAGGAAATCGTCCGATTCAGGGCATATCCGGTCCGCTTCTCGCATCGGTTGCATTTCGTGCCCTAAAATACCGGGTTGACGTCCTACTCGTTGATCCGCCACATGTCCCGCACCCTATTCGTTACGACCGCACTGCCGTACGCCAACGGCTCCTTTCACATCGGCCACATCATGGAATACATCCAGGCCGATATCTGGGTGAGGTCGATGCGAATGGCGGGGCACACCGTGCACTTCGTGGGCGCCGATGACGCGCACGGCGCGCCGATCATGCTCAAGGCCGAAAGCGAAAACATCACGCCGCAGGCGCTGGTGGCCCGCTATGCCGATGAACGCCCGAAGTATCTGAACGGCTTCAATATCCGTTTCGATCACTGGCACAGCACCGATTCAGCCGAAAACGTGGCCTTGTCGCAGGATATCTATCGCGCCTTGCGCGATGCCGGCCTGATCGACACCCGCACCATCGAACAGTTTTACGATCCGGTCAAAGGCATGTTCCTGGCCGATCGTTACATCAAGGGCGAGTGCCCGAAGTGCCACGCCAAGGACCAGTACGGCGATTCGTGCGAAGTCTGCGGCGCCGTCTATGCGCCCACGGATCTGATCAATCCCTACTCCACGCTCACGAACGCCACGCCGGTGCTCAAGCAGTCGGAGCATTTCTTCTTCAAGCTCTCCGATCCGCGCTGCGTGGCCTTCCTGCAGGACTGGACCACCGGCAGCAATGCCGTCGGCGCCAAGCGCCTGCAGTCCGAGGTGCTCGCCAAAACGCGCGAATGGCTGGGCGGTGAAGACGGCGAAGCCAAGTTGGGCGACTGGGATATTTCTCGCGATGCGCCCTATTTCGGCATCGAGATTCCCGATGCCCCGGGCAAGTATTTTTATGTGTGGCTGGACGCCCCGGTGGGCTACCTCGCCTCGCTCAAGGCCTATTGCCAGTTGAAGGGCCTCGACTTCGACGCCCTGCTCGACCCGGCGGGCACCACCGAGCAGGTGCACTTCATCGGCAAGGACATCATCTATTTCCACGCCTTGTTCTGGCCTGCCATGCTGAAATTTGCCGGCCGCAAGACGCCGGATGCACTCAACGTGCACGGTTTCATCACGGTCAGCGGCGAAAAGATGTCCAAGAGCCGCGGCACCGGCATCTCGCCCTTGCGCTACCTCGACCTGGGCATGAATCCGGAGTGGATGCGTTACTACATCGCCGCCAAGCTCAATGCACGGGTCGAGGATCTGGACTTCAATCCCGACGACTTCATCGCCCGCGTCAACAGCGACCTGGTCGGCAAGTACGTGAACATTGCCAGCCGCGCCGCCAACTTCGTCACCAAGCACTTCGACGGCAAGCTGGCATTCGTGGGCGACACCGATGCCATGGTGCAGGAGCAGATTGCGTTGGCCGACACCGTGCGTGCCGGTTTCGAGGCGCGCGAATTCGGCCGCGTCATCCGCGACATCATGGCCTACGCCGACCGCATCAATCAGGCGTTCGACGCCGCCCAACCCTGGCTGCTCGCCAAGGCCATCGAAGGCGCCGACAACGCCACCCGCGCCCAACTGCAAGACATCTGCTCGCGCGCCCTGGCCGGTTTCAAGGCCGTGTCCGTCATGCTCACGCCGGTGCTGCCCGCGCTTACCGACCGCGTGGCGCAGGAACTGTTCGGCGCCGCGCAATCCTTCGTCTGGGCCGACGCCGGCCAGTTGCCGCAGGCCATCGCGCCGTTCAAGCATCTGATGCAGCGGGTCGATCCCAAGATGCTCGACGACCTGTTCGAGCCGCCGGCGGGCGCCGTGGTGGCGGGCGCTACAGCCGCCGCAGCGGCGGCAAAAGCCAAACCGGCACAAGCTGCAACGTCGAGCCCCCCGGCCGCGCCTGGGGATGGCACGGTTGGCGCAGACACTGCCTTGCCCGGCGGCGAAGCCATCGCCCCCATCATCACCATCGATGACTTCGCCAAAATCGACCTGCGCATCGCGAAAATCGTCGATTGCGTGGCCGTTGAAGGCTCCAAGAAGCTGCTGCAGTTGACGCTGGACGTGGGCGAAGGCCGCCATCGCAATGTGTTCTCGGGCATCAAATCGATGTACGAACCACAGGATCTGGTCGGCAAGCTCACGGTGATGGTTGCCAATCTGGCGCCGCGCACCATGAAGTTCGGCGTCTCGGAAGGGATGGTGCTCGCGGCCAGCCACGCGGATGGCAAGGCCGACCCCGGCATCTATGTGCTGGAACCGTTCGCGGGCGCCCAGCCGGGGATGCGCGTGGGATAAGGTTTACGGCGCCAGCCGTGCAGGCGCCAAACCCGGATCCAGCGTTTCGCGGTCGTCGAACACAAAGCAATTGCCGCGGTATCTAGCGCCGTCGGTGTCCTCGAAGTACTTGAGGATGCCGCCCTCGAGTTGATAGACGTTGTCGATCCCTTCCTCGGCCATCAGCAATGCCGCTTTCTCGCAGCGAATGCCGCCGGTGCAGAAGCTCACCACCGTCTTGCCGGCCAATTCGTCACGGTGCGCACGCAGCGCTTGCGGAAATTGCGTGAAACGATCGATGCGCCAGTCGATGGCGTTCTCGAAGGTGCCGGCATCCACTTCGAAGGCATTGCGCGTGTCGAGCATGACGATCGGACGCCCTGTATCGTCACGGCCCTCGGCCAACCATCGTGAAAGCGTTTTGGCATCCACGCTGGGCGCGCGGCCCGACTCCGGCTTGATCGCCGGATGATCCATGCGGATGATCTCGCGCTTGAGCCGCACACGCATTTTTCGAAACGGCGTGCTGTCCGATGTGCTGTACTTGGGCTCGATATCGGCGAATTCAGGGCGCGCCCGCAGCCCCGTCATGAAGGTGTCGATACCGTGTTGCGTTCCGGCCAGGAACAGATTGATGCCCTCGGGCGCCAGCAATATCGTGCCCTTCAACGCACAGGCGGCTGTTTCTTCCACGAATTGCGCGCGCCAAACGGGCAGATCGTTGAGGCTGACGAATTTATAGGCGGCGATATTGACGATAGGGTCGGACATGAGCGGCACTCAAACGAAAGGCCGCCTTGCAAAGGCGGCGAAACGCATCATTTTAAGTCACGATGCCGCGTGCCCGGCAACCGCAGCCGCAACGCGGCGTCAAGTCTCGACACCGCAGAGGTCGGCAATGTGGGCCGCCAGCCTCAATAGCCCACCACTTGGCGCTCGACGATCCGGTCCAGTACCCAGCGCGTGGCCACCGCGTCCTGCGGCGGATTGACGGCCGTGGTCTCGGTCACGCTGATGCGATAGATCACGCCCGGCCGGTAATCGAATCCGGCAATCTCGCCATACCAAAGCTGCCAGGGCTGGCTTTCGTTATCGCGCACTTGATAGCAGGTGGTTTGCATCACGCCGGTCGAGCAAGGTGCGCGTTGGGCATTCACGTATACCAATTTGGTCGCGCCCGGCTGGCCGCCCACGGCCGGATCCTGCCGGCGAGCGAAGTCGAGGATGTCGCCGTTATCCAGCGTCAGCGTCAATCGGGTAGGACTGCTGTAGTTATCGACCGACGAGGCGACGATCCGCGTCAGGCCGGCGAGATAATCGCGCTCCAGCGCCGAGGTCGCGGGCGACGTGCACGCCATCAGGGTGGCGGCGGGCTGGGCGGTCAGGATCAACAGCCCATTGGCCACGGTGTAATCGGCAAAGTAGCCGTTGCAACCGGCGAAGCCATCGATGCGCCGCTGACCCTGCGTATGGGTGAAGGCGATCGTAATCGGACGATTGCCCAGGTCAGGCGTCGCTGGCTTCGCGACCGGCTTGGCTGCTTTTGCACGGCGCGCCGCGGAAGCGGCCGGCGCGGCAGGCGCTGCTGCGTGCGCCGCCGCTGGCATGGGGATCGCGCGTGGCGCGCCGCCCACACTGGTCCATCGCACCAATTCCCACGACGTCTGCGCCAGATAGTCCGATGCCTCCGCAGGCTGGAAGCGCGCGGCAGGTACCACATCGTTGCGGCCGTTATAGGACGAAGCGCAAGCGACCAGAGACGCGCACAGCGCCGCCAAGGTCAAGATTCGCAGCGAGCGGGTGCGCGTCATGATCAATCCCGGTTGGAGGGATCGGCGCGGCGCGTGAAGGTCAGCACGTCGCCATCGGAGATCGTAAACGTCATCTGACGGGGCGCACCGGCATTATCGAGCGCGAATTTCGATACCTTGCGCAGCGCCTGCATATACGACACTTCCAGCGCGTTGCGGGCCGCGTCGGCGCAAGCCATGCGGGTGCTGGTGGGCGCGGTGATCGTCATGCGGCCCTTCTCAAGTTTGTAGCCGCCCATGTAGCGGTTGCAGCCCGAAAAGCCCGCCACGCGGTAATCGCGCTGGCGTACCAGAAAATCGATATGAATCGGCTCGCCGCCCGCAGGCGTGGTCAACGCACGAATACTGCCGTCGGGATTTTTCCAGCTGGTCAGCTCCCAACTGGTCTGCGCCAGGGAGTCCGACGTAGTGGCCGCGTTGGCAGCCGCGGGCCCTTCGGCTTCGGCCCGCCCCGTTTGCGTGGCGCAACCGGCCATCGCCATCGTGAACACGGCCACTCCAAACACTCGCGATAAGGCGCGGACTTGCATCGTTACTTCTCCTGGCACCCTGCATGAGCGCGTCAAACGCTATTGTAGAAGCGCGCCGCGCTACCATTGTGATCCACTTGTAAACGCCCGCGACAAAGCCGCATCGCCGCCCCCCATGAATCTTGCCCGCCTCGATCTCGTCACGCTGTCCTTGTACGTGGCCGTTGCCCGGCTGGGCAGCATCTCGGCGGGCGCGCGCCACGTGCATCTGGCGGTAGGCGCAGCCAGCAAGCGCATCTCCGATCTCGAGGCGGCGCTAGGCACGACGTTGTTGTATCGCAGCGCCGGCGGCGTGCACCCCACCGACGCGGGGCTGGCCTGCCTCGATCATGCCCAGCGCGTGTTGAAGGAGGTGGAGCAACTGGCCGGCACCTTGTCGGACTACGCCGAGGGCGTGCGCGGGCAGGTGCGCATTGCGGCAAACACGTCTTCGATTACCCAATTCCTGCCTGACGATCTGGCGCGCTTCATGGCTGAACACCCCGCCGTGCGTATCGACCTCGAAGAGCAGAATAGTGACGAAGCCGTGGCCGCGGTGCATGACAACCGCGCCGACATCGGCATCTTTGCCGACCGCATGCCGTCAGGCGATTTGGTCACGTTTCCTTATCGTCAGGACGAACTGGTGGTGGTCGTCCCCGAAGCGCACCCCCTGGCCACCCGCCCCCGCGTGGCCTTTGTGGACACGCTGGACTACGACCATGTCGGTCTGCCGCCCGCAACCTCGCTGGCCCTGCGGCTGGCTGCGGAAAGCACCCGGCTCTCGCGCGCCATCACCTTGCGTATCCAGGTGCGCAGCTTCGACGCGATCTGCCGCATGGTCGGTGCCACGCGCGGCGTCGGCATCCTGCCGCGCATCGCTGCCGAGCCGCACGCGCGCTCAATGCAGCTCAAACTGATCGCGCTGACCGACGAATGGGCCCATCGCGGCCTGCTGCTGGGCGTGCGCGATCTGGAGTCGCTCGCCGTGCCGACGCGGTTGCTTCTGGCGCATTTGAGAGCGACGGGGTGAGTGACAGGCAACGCACTCACTCGCCGGACAACATGCTGACGTGCGGGCGCCCGACCAAATTTCGGACATTGGGCTGATTAAAGGCTTGGGACGATATTACGGGTGGACGACTGACCTGAGTCCCTCGCGCCAAACGGCATCAACCAATGGCGCCAAGCTTTCGCAGACCGCGAAAGCCCCCTTCGCCGATCGTCCATTCCGCGCCCGGACGCGCTCGGGCACACTCGTCTCATAACGATTCCAACTATTCGGAGACATCATGGCGCGCCAGATTCTGTCCGGCATTCGCGTGCTGGAGTTGGGCCAACTCATTGCCGGCCCGTTTGCCGCCAAGACGCTGGCCGACTTCGGGGCCGACATCATCAAGATCGAGCCGCCCGGCAACGGCGATCCCCTGCGCAAGTGGCGCATGCTGCACGAGGGCACGTCGGTCTGGTGGGAATCGCAGTCGCGCAGCAAACAATCCGTGTGCGTGGATCTGCGTCAGGCCGAAGGCCAGGAGGTCGTCCGCGCGCTCGCCGCGCAGGCCGATGTACTCATCGAAAATTTCCGTCCGGGCACCATGGAGAAATGGGGCTTGTCGTGGGAAACGCTGCACGCCCTTAATCCACGCCTGATCATGCTGCGCATTTCGGGTTATGGACAAACGGGTCCCAAATCGCAGGAGCCCGGCTTCGCCGCCATCGGCGAAGCCATGGCGGGATTGCGCTATCTGAACGGCGAACCGGGCCGAGCCCCGGTGCGCGCCGGCTTGTCGCTGGGCGATACCATCGCCGGCCTGCATGGGGCCCTCGGCGTGCTGCTCGCCCTGTACGAACGAGATGCGCGCGGGGGTGAAGGCCAGGTCATCGATGCAGCCCTGTACGAGAGCATCTTCAATCTCACCGAGAGCCTGTTGCCCGAATACTCTGTGTTCGGCGCGGTGCGCGAACCCGCCGGCGCCGCCTTGCCCGGTATTGCGCCGTCCAACGCCTACCCCAGCCATGACGGTACCTTCGTGCTCATCGCCGGCAACGGCGACGGTATCTTCACGCGCCTCATGCAGATGATCGGGCGCCCCGATCTGGCCGCCGATCCGGGCCTGGCGCGCAACGACGGCCGTGCGGCACGCGTCGTCGAACTCGATGCCGCGATCGCCGCCTGGACCTCCACTCGAGATATCGACACCATCCTCGCCGCGATGCGCGAAGCAGGCGTTCCGTCCGGCCGCATCTATTCCGTGGCCGACATCGCGCAAGACCCGCACTTCCAGTCGCGGGCCGCCATCGCGCATATCACCTCTGCGGCCGGTGCCGAAGTAGACATGCCCGCCGTCTTTCCGTTGCTCTCGCAAAACCCCGGCACGATCCGTCATCGTGCACCAGTGCTGGGCGAGCACACCGATGCCGTGCTGCGCGACGCGGGTATCGACGAATCCACCATCGCCAAGCTGCGCCAGGCAGGAGTCATCGCATGAATCCCGGTCCCCACCTCATCGAAGTCAATGAAGTCGGCCCGCGCGACGGCTTGCAGATCGAACCCGTTTTCGTCGCGACCGACGACAAGGTGGCCTTCGTCGATGCCTTGTCGGCCTGTGGTTTCAAACGCATCGAAGTCAGCAGCATGACGTCGCCCAAGGCCATTCCGGCGTTGGCCGACGCACAGGATGTGCTGCGCCGCATTCGACGCGCGCCAGGCACGATCTATACCGCGCTGATTCCGAATGTGCGCGGTCTGGAACGGGCACTGGAAGTGGGCGTGGACGAGATGAATCTCGTCATGTCGGCCAGCGAAACGCACAATCGCGCCAACCTGCGCATGACGCGCCAGCAGTCCTTGGCCGAACTGCTCGCCATCCTGAAGCACGCCCGCGCGCACGGCGATGTGCCCTGCAATGTATCTTTGTCTACCGTATTCGGCTGTCCGTTCGAAGGCGACATCGCGGCGGAAGATGTGATGGCGCTGGCCACGCAATTGGTCGACGCAGGCGCGCGCGGCATCACGTTGTGCGACACCACCGGCATGGCGTTTCCCAGTCAGGTTGCCGCGCTGTGCGAGCAGGCGGCGCACACGTTGGGCCCCGACATCGCCCTGACCCTGCACCTGCACAACACGCGCGGCATGGCGCTGGCCAACGCCGTCGCAGGCTGGCAAACCGGCATCACGCGTTTCGATGCGGCGGTCGGCGGGCTGGGCGGTTGCCCCTATGCGCCCGGTGCAAGCGGCAACGTCAACACCGAAGAGCTCGTGCACATGTTTGCGTGCATGGGCGTGGACACCGGCGTCGATCTGCCGGCGCTGCTCAACATCGTCGCCACGCTTCCCGATCTCGTACAGCGCGCCATGACCACGCCATTGCTCGCTGCCGGCCCCCGCCGTCAAACGCATCCCGCGCCGGCCTGGCTGGCCGAGCGGTTTCCGGCTTGACGATGAGTCATGCGCCGGCAACGATTTTTTCGATCGCTCTTTCGATCGCTCACTTATGCGGGCATGACCTCATCACCTTGCGCCGTGCGCTGCATTGAACCTCACCGCTTTCGTTTTTCATACCTTATCGCTGCTTTACCGATCCCACATAAAAATATCGGAGACAACACCATGACATCCTCTTTCACGCCTCGCGTCGTCAAACTCGCTGCCGCCCTCGCCGGCACCGCCGTGCTATCGCTTTCATCGGTCGCCCGGGCGGAATACCCCGAGCGCCCCATCTCCCTGATCGTGTCGGCCGCAGCCGGCGGCACCACGGATATCGCTGCGCGCCTGATTGCACAGCCTCTGGGCGAAGCGCTCAAGCAAAGCGTGGTGGTCGATAATCGGCCGGGCGCAGCCGGCGGCATCGCCGCGCAAGCCGTCAAGCGCGCCGATCCCGATGGCTATACGCTGATGCTGCAGTACTCGGGCTTTCAGGTCATCACGCCCACGATCCAGCCCAACGCCGGCTGGGATCCCATCGCCGACTTCGCCCCCGTCGCCAATATCCTGTCGGCACCGCAAGTCGTGGTCGTGCGCCCGGATCTGCCCATCAACTCGATGAAAGAACTCGTGGCTTATGCCAAGGCCAACCCGGGCAAGCTCAATTACGCCTCGTCGGGCAACGGCTCGCTGCAGCACGTGGCCACCGAATTGCTCAACCAGCAAGCCGACATCAAGATCACCCACATTCCGTACAAGGGCACGGGCCCGGCATTGAACGATCTGCTCGGCGGTGCTGTCGACATGACGATCACCACCCCGCCGCCGCTCATTCCGCAAATCAAGGCCGGCAAACTGCGCGCGCTGGCCGTCACGGGCGACAAACGCTTGCCCAGTCTGCCCGACGTGCCCACGGCCGCCGAAGCCGGCTTCCCCGATCTGCTCGTGTCGTCGTGGTTCGCCATCTACGCCCCGGCCAAGACGCCGAAGCCCGTGATCGACAAGTTGGCCGGCGAAGTGGAGAAAATCATGAAAACGCCGGCCTTCCAGCAAAAGGCGCAGGATCAGGGTGCGGAAGCCGACTTCAAGGGCCCCGATGCGCTGGCCCGCTACACGAAGGAAGAACTCGACCGCTGGGCGAAAGTGGTCAAGGCCGGCAACATTACAGCAGGCAACTAACGGTATGAAGGGTGCACCGCATACCCCTCACAGGTATGCAGTGTGCTGGATCATCGGGTAACCAAGCGCGTCGCCAAGGTGGCGCGTTTCCTTTTGAGGAACAAGGAGATCCGTATGAGCCTGATGAATACCGTCAAAGACGCCCTGGGCGTAGATCCTTCAAGCAATGCCGATCCCGACATGGGGCGCGTGCTCGAGGCGCTCAAGGCGCGCGATCCCAAGCCGATCGAAGATTGCTCGCCCGAAGAGGCACGTGAACAGCCCACGCCCAGCGACGCCGTGGCCGACATCATGCAGGCCGATGGACTGTCGGCTGACGTGCCCGGTGTTACGAGCGAAGACATCACCATTCCCGGCCCGGGCGGCAGCAACCCCGCCCGCGTTTATCGTCCGCAAGGCACCGGGCCCTTCCCCGTGATTCTGTACTTTCACGGTGGCGGATGGGTCATCGCCGACATCGACGTCTACGATGCCACGCCGCGATCGATCGCGGCACAAACCGGTGCCATCGTGGTCTCGGCGGAATATCGTCGCGCCCCGGAACACAAATTTCCGGCCGCGCATGACGATGCCAACGCTGCCTACGCATGGTTGCTCACCAATGCGGCGTCGATTGGCGGTGATCCGTCGCGCATCGCGCTACTGGGCGAAAGTGCCGGCGGCAACCTGGCGATCAACGTGGCCATTCATGCACGCGATAACGGCCTGCAGGCACCGGTTCATCAAGCGCTGATTTACCCGGTGGCCAGCAACGATATGAGTTCCGACTCCTATCACCAGAACTCGAACGCCAAACCGCTCAATAAAGACATGATGAAGTGGTTCGTCAAACACGTGATCCGCACCGACGCCGACAAGGACGATCCGCGCATCAACGTAGTGGCGGCCAATCTTCAAGGCTTGCCGGCCACGACCGTGGTCACGGCGGGCATCGATCCCCTGCGTTCGGATGGCGACAAGCTCACCGCCAAACTCACATCGGCGGGCGTGCCTACCCAGCAATTCGACTATCCGGGCGTCACGCACGAGTTCTTTGGGATGGCCGCTGTGGTGAGTGCGGCCAAGGATGCGCAGAATACGGTTGCGCAAGGACTAAAAGCCGCGTTCTAAAGCAGTGAACCTGTACATTGCAAACCATTGTCTGCCGCCTGATTTTGGGCGGCAGCTTTGTTTGTGCTGCCGGCTGTTTGAGCGAGATCGCGTGCTGCGCGCAGTGAAAGATACCGGGCGACGCCAATCTTCGGGTGACACGGCCCTCCTGACCTATCGATTACGGGTTGACGCCACGCCGCAACCTGCCGCATTCGAGGCTGATTCGACGGTCCCCGTACCGGAGATCCGAATCCACCAATTCAACCGCGGAAAGACCGTGCACGTGACATTCGACGCCAGCACCCGGGAGGTCGCGATGGCACTGGACACACCTCGGTCACATTGACCCCTTAACGTGTGCGATAGGCGCGCGGCGTCTGGGCCGCAGCGGACCGCAATCATGCAACAGCCGCGCAGGGCCTGTTTGCCTGTACGGGGGTCACCCAATGGATCGCAACGATTTCTTCACCCACATCGCGAACGGCCGCATCATTCGAAACGCCGACTGTCGAGGTTGGGATCTGTCGGACACCGACTTGTCTGGCGCGCACTTCGATAACGTCGATTTCACAGGTACCGACTTCACCGGCGCGATGCTTAACGATACCCAGTGGCAGCATTGCGAGCTCCCGAATGTGACGCTCGAACGCGCCCGATTGGTTGAAACGCGGTGGTTTCGTTGCGATCTTTCGCGCGCAAATGCCACGGCCGCGCACATCGAAAGCTGCGCATTCGCCGAGAGCGCTTTTACCGATACCCGCTTCGCGGGTGCCGACATCAGCTGGACGACGTGGTCGGATTGCGATCTGAAGCGGGCCGACCTGCGCTGCGAACGCCTGGAACGCGCGACCCTGCTGCGCAGCCAGATGGGTGGCGTGACGTTGCGCGACACGCGCTTATCGTTCGTGGTGTTTCACGATCTTGATCTACGCCGCGTTGACCTCACCGGCGCGGCGTTCGACGACGTTACCTTCATGCAATGCAACCTGACCGCCAAAAGGTTGAGCGGGCAGTTCTTTCATCACTGCCGATTCACCGATTCATTGCTTGAAAACGCGGATTTCTCGAATGCCCGACTCGGTGCCTGCACATTCGAGAACGCCATGCTTCGGCAAGCACACTTTGACGGCGCATCGGGCGCACACGCGCAATTTTCACACGCAGATCTATCAGGTGCGCAGTTTTGCCGCGCGCAATTTCAGCAGGCGGTGTGGTCAGACGCCAAACTGGACGAAGCCAACTTCGATCATGCGGCGCTCACAGCGAGCGTGTTTCATCGCGCACGCTGCGCACGTGCCTCGTTTCATCACGCCCTTCTTGACGATGCGGACATGTCGATGGCCGATCTCAGCGACGCCGACTGCAGCGGCGCAAGCCTGACCGGCACGCGGATGCATCGTGCGATGGTGGCGGGCGTGCAATGGGCGCCGCGCCATGACACAGAGATCACGGCGGCCGTTTAACCGCTGCAATGATCACAAGTGAAAAGGGAGGAAGTAGGCGATCAACATCGCCAGGAAACAAAACTTCGACTGTTGCGCCAGCCTCAATGGATTTAAAGAAATTTCCGCTACAGCAAGAAAATAAGCTGCAATTAGAGCAAATTGAGCAGCATGCCAAAGCGAATGAAAAGCGACGAAAGATGCGAACCCAAGGAGCATCACCGCGCCTGACGCACCAACAGTTCCCGCAAAATTCTCAAGCTTAGTGCTGATTGACAGCAACCATGGCTCTCGCCCTCGCACCATTCGGTGCTCATTCACTATCTTGATCATTAAGAGGCTAAGCGCGCAACACAACAGCCACTGAATCTGGAATAGTTCAGCGAACAAATCTCCACCTAGATTTGAATTGAAGACTTTAAAGGTGATGAACTGGGCGGCTGCTAGCCCGAGACCAAGGACAAAGAGCATCACCGGCTTAGCACAATGTCGGCGTTCGATTAGCGTCAACGGTGCATAAGCTGAATTTGATATGTTTACCACCACAGATCTCCTTCATTTATTCGAGTTGCTAATTGGTAACTGACAAGCCCTGGCCCGCTCGCAGCACGATCTCCGTAATCTCTGAAGGCCGGCCCAACCGGATCGGGAAGCCGGGCCATAATCCGCTGCCGTTGCTCACATACAGCACCATGTCGTTGACTTGATACTGCCCGGACACAAACCCGTCGTTCACCATTTGCGCGACCACATGCACGCCCAGGATCTGCCCGCCATGCGTGTGACCCGACAACTGCAGATCGACGCCGGCCGCCGCATTGGCGACCGCGCCCACCGGGCGATGGCTCAACAGGATCACGGCGTCGTCTTTCGACGTTCCCGTTAACGCAGCGGTGAGGTCGGGTTCCGGCTGACCCACCATCGTTGCGGCACGATCGGTAATACCGGCCACCACCAAGCGTTGCCCGCCGCGCGTGAGCGTGACGTGCTCATTGAGCAACATGCGCAGTCCCAGTCGTTGAAAAGCCGGCACCCAACGCAGGTATTCGGCGTAGTACTCGTGATTGCCCGGAATCGCGAGCACGCCATCGGCGGCGCGCAACTGCTGAAGCGGCTGCACATCCGCCGTGCGTGCCTCAACGGTGCCGTCCACCAGATCGCCGGTAATCACGGTCAGGTCCGGATTGAGCGCATTGGTGCGCGCGACCACTTCTTTCATCCACGGCCCCTGCAGCAGCCGGCTGGCATGCAGATCGGTCAATTGCACGACGCGATAGCCATCGAACGCCGCGGGCAGGTCCGGCATGGCGATTTCGATGGTTTTGACATCGGGCACCCGCACGGCCTGCCACACGCCCGCGCCGCTGAGCACCACGGCACTCACGCCTAATGCTGCGCGCCACCCGCTATGAGTCAACACGCGCCGGCCTTTGTCGCGCGAGACGGCATACGTGATGCCGCCCACGATATCCCGGATCAACAGCAGGATGCCGAGCAGGATCAGCGCGCCGAACGCCCAGCCCAGCACCACCAGCACCTGATGCGGCACCTCGGGCGAAGCCATCGTGCCGAAGAAATTGCGCGTGATCAGATGATGCTCGGCGGCAAGCAGCACGAGCCCAGCGAGCGCCACGCGCGCGGCCTTGCTCCAGCGCAACGGCCAGACGAAACGCCAGATCACGTAGAGGGCAATGAGTGCCGTGAAGACATGAAACACGTTGAACTTCCTGCTGAAAAAACGAATCGCCTGTGCCGGGATAACGACACAGGCGCTTGCATGATGGACGATGGGGCACACGCGAAAAAATCGATAGACATCGAATCGGTATGCGTGTGCCACGCGAGATACAAGGTCAGACCGCGTCAGGCGAGAAAGATTCCAACCTTACACAATTGGGATGACAGGCATTGGTGCGGCCATCGAAAGCGATCACTCACCCGCGGATGCCAAATGGCAGATTGCCGGACGCAAGATGCCAGATGCCAGATGCCGGATGCCGGATGCCGAATGACAGATGCCACTCGCCATATGCCACACGCCAGATGCCAGATATCGTTGCGATTGTTGCATTACCCATAGTGCGGACGCAAAATGCGCACATGAAAAAACGCCCCCTTGCGTCGCTCCTTGCCCTGTTCATCACTGTCGCGAACGCGCCGGTATCTGCCGAGACGCTGTACAGCAATGGCGGTTTGATGGTTGAAGCCAACACCCGCAGCCAGCGCGATGTGAGTACCGGCCAGGCGCAGCACGTCTCCCGCACCACCATCACGTTCCAGGGGCGTCCACTGTGCGGTACAGACGTCGCAACGCTTCTCTATCCTGAACGGGATGGCAATGCGCCGCGCGCTTTCTATTGTTCGGGGCCGGTGAAGGTGCTCGATGCCGGGATATTGGCGTTCTTCACCAGCAGCAGTGCCAAGACGGTACTGGCGCACCTCACGGTGCGCGGGGGTGCCCTGCGCGTGCAGCGCATCGATGTGTCGGACCAGCCATCGCGCAACACGCTATACGGAACCAGATTCATGGATGCGCGCTTGCCGGGATGGACACGCATCGAAACCGCCTGGAAAGAGACCGTGCTGATCCGGCATGCCGATGTACGCGTCATCAACCTGGGAGAGGGCCGATTGCTCGACATCGACGGCGACATCACCTTCCTCGCCATCCCCCCTGGATCGACCGTGATCGAACGCCAACCCGAGACACGTATCAAGGACGCTTACGGCGATATGCAGCGCGTGCCTGCGGTGACCGAACACGTCGCCACGGCGCTCGCGTTTCGCGCCGTGCGCTTGACCGACGGGCGCGAACTGGCGCGCCTGACCGGCGCCGATGCATGCAGGCTGCTACCCAAAATCGAATTCGAGCCAGGCGCGTATTCGGCAGGCAGCAAGATCGACGTCGCGTACGACGACGTGCCCGCATGGCGGGCGAGCACGTTGCAATTCAATCCGGTAAAGGGTTCCGCCGCATTGCAATTACGGCCGGGAATCCAGCTCCCACGCAAACCCGGCTGCACGCCAGGTTGATCGCGTGGACGTCAGACTGTGGGCGCCACTTGCGTCAACGTCGACACAAAACTTTGCGTGCGCGGATCGGCCGGGCGCTGGAAAATTTCGGCAGACGGCCCCGACTCCACCACGTTGCCTTCGCTCAAGAACACCACATTGCGCGCTACCGATGCCGCCAGACGCAGGTCGTGCGTGGCCATCAGCATCGTCATGCCTTCACGCGCCAGTTGCTGCAGCACCTCCACCACTTCTGCGGCCAGACCGGGGTCCAGCGCCGACGTCGGCTCGTCGCATAACAACACCCTCGGTGACGGCGCCAGTGCGCGCGCGATGGCCACGCGCTGCTGTTGCCCGCCGGACAGCATGGCGGGCCAGGCTTCCGCCTTTTCGAGCATGCCCACCTTCTTCAACAGCTCCTCGGCGCGTGCCCGCGCCCGATCGAGCGGCCACTTCTGCACCGTCAGCAAACCTTCCATCACGTTGGCGATCACGCGCTGATGCGGGAAAAGCTGAAAATTCTGAAACACCATTCCGGTCTGGCGGCGAATGCGCTGCACCGCATCGCCCGGCAACTTTCTACCGTCGAACATCACGGTCTCATCGCCGATCTGCAAGCGTCCCGACTCGGGCACCTCCAGCAGATTCACGCATCGCAGCAGCGTGCTTTTGCCGCTGCCCGACGGGCCGATGAGCGCCGTCACGCTGCCTTCTTCAAGCGCGACGTTCACGCGGTTCAGCACATGCAGGGCGCCGAAGTGTTTATCGATCTGTTCCAGACGAATCATCGGCTGCCCTCTCCAAATACCGCGTGTTGGCTGAAGCGCTTTTCCATCTTCTGCTGCGCCCACGAGAGCACTGTGCTGATGATCAGATAAATGAATGCAGCCTCGAGATACAGGATCAACGGCTCATACGTCACGGCGGCAATGCGCTGCGCCGCCTGAAAGATTTCCGGCACCGTGAGCACTGCCGCAAGCGAAGTGTCCTTCACGAGCGAGATCACCGAATTGGCCAACGGCGGCACGGCAACGCGCGTGGCCTGGGGCAGCACGGTGCGCCGCACTGCCTGCCAGCGCGTCATGCTCAACGAATACGCGGCCTCCCACTGGCCCTTGGAAATCGATTCGATGGCACCGCGGATGACCTCAGAGTTGTACGCGCCCACGTTCAGCGTGAACCCGATAAGCGCTGCCGGTAGCGGGTCGAGCACAATCCCCACGCTGGGCAAACCGTAAAAGATCACGAAAAGCTGCACCAGCAACGGCGTACCGCGAATCAGCCACACATAAAACCGCACCAGCGCCACGAGCGGCTTCGGCCCGAAAAGCCGGATCAGTGCCACCACAAAGGCCAGCACCAATCCCAGCGAAAACGACATGATGGTGAGCGGAATCGTAAATACCAGCCCCGCATGAAGCAGAGGCCAGAACGAATCCAGAACGAGCTGAAGCCAGGCGGGCACGGTCTGCGTTATCCCTGATTATTGCTTCGACACGTCGACGCCGAAGAACTGCTCGGAGATCTTCTTGTAGGTGCCATCCGCCTTGATGTCGGCGAGCGCTTTGTTGATCGCCGCCACCAGCGCGGGATCGCCCTGGCGCAGCAGCACGCCCGAGCTGCTGAATTCGGCGCTCTTATCCAGTGCCGCGATCTTCACAGGCGCTTGCGGGCGCTGCTTTTTGAAATCCAGGAACGACAGGTTGTCGTTGACCGTGGCTTCCACGCGCTTGGAGACGAGCAACTCAACGGCTTCGTTAAAGCCTTGAACACCAACGACTTCCGCGCCATTGTTTTGCGCCAGCTTGCCGAAATTGCTGGTCAATGTATTGGCCGATTTCTTGCCTTTCAAATCGGCAAACGATTTGATCGTCGTGTTGTCGTCACGCACGATCAATGCGGCCGCCGACGAAATATAGGGATCCGAGAAAGCGTATTTCACCTTGCGGGCATCGGTAATGCCGACCTGATTGATGACGGCGTCGTAGCGCTTCACATCCAGGCCCGCAATCAGCCCGTCCCACTTGCCTTCCACGAACTCGGCTTTCACACCGAGCTTTTGCGCGATTGCTCGGCCGATTTCGACATCGAAGCCGGTAAGGGTGTTGGACTTGTCGTGAAAGCTGAAGGGCGCATAGGTGCCCTCGGTACCGATCTTGATCACGCCGGCCGATTTGATGTCGGCCAGATTCGATTGGGCAAAGGCGCCGGCAGCGGCGGTCAGTTGCAGCAGGCCCGCGACGAGCAACACGCGAAGAGATTTCATCAAGAAACTCACTGAAGATGTGGATGTGGAATCGACTCTAGCAACTTACCTAATACCCATCAAAGCATATTATTAGCTAATAACATTATCTGAAGTAATAAGCACTGATCACGCCTTGCAACAGGGCCCTCGATCCGCAAAACGTTGCTGTCCGCGTCAGCAATTCCGGTTCCAGTTGAGGTTCCGGCACCACAACGCCCCTCCTATATGGGAATGCATATTAGAATCAATAGCTGTCTGTCACCCCATGTTCCCCCTACCCCATGTCCGATCCCGTTCAGGCCAAAAAAGACTGGCTTGCCCATTACGCAGAGATGATCGGCAAGTGGCGTGGACGGCGACGTGAAGACGGTGAAGACGCCATGCAGGACACCGTGCTGGGCATGCTGGAGCGCGGCGTCGCTGCCATCTACGATCCGCGCGCGTATATGTCGCGTGGCACGTCCAACCGACTCGTGAGCGGCTATCGGCACGTCAACGCGCTGGAAATGACGTCGCTGGATGCGCTGGAAGGTGTGGAGCATCGCGCCTGCGCGCAAGCCGAGGACGACGTGCGCCTCAGGCAACTGGCGGATGAACTGGGCAACGCACTCGAGGATTTGCCGCTCAAATGCCGGCAGGTGTATATCCGCTGCCGCCTGGAGGGCTGGACGCACACGGAGATTGCCCAGGAAATGTGCCTGTCGCGCAGCATGGTCGAAAAATACATGACACGCGCTGTGCGTCATATCAACGAGCGGCTGCAACACCATGCCCCGCATTGACGTCAACTCGGCACATCCGTCCGCGAACGACGGCGATCCGGACGCGCGCGACGTGCCCCAGGATGCTGCGCATTGGTTCGCGCGCATGCACTCCGGCGAGGCCACCCCCGCCGATCGGCAGGGCTTCGCCGCGTGGTGCGCCGCCCACCCCAGCCATGAACGCGACTATCGCGCGCTCGTCGCGCAGTGGCATGCGGCACGCCTGCTGCCCGAAGCACGTCTGCGCGACTTGATGCAAGCGCCCCCTGCGTTATCCCCATCCCGACACGCGGCGCGGCGGCGTATCGCCATTGGCTTGGCCTCCGCCTGTACGCTTACCCTCGTGGCCGGGGTGCTCACCGCGTCCCACGTCTTCGAGCCCGCGGCAGAATCCGTGGAATTCGTCACCCGCAAAGGGGAACGACGCGAGGTCGTATTAGCCGACGGCTCCGTGCTGCATCTGAATGGCGAGACCCGCCTCATCGCGACGCTCGGCCGCCGGGAACGCCGAATCCTGCTCACGCACGGCGAGGCTTTTTTCGCGGTCGCGCACGACGCCGCCAGGCCCTTCGTGGTGGAAGGGGGCGCCGGCCGGGTCACGGTGACGGGTACCCGTTTCAATGTGCGGCACGACAGCGACACCCTGCAGGTCAGCGTCGAATCCGGCTCCGTCCGGCTGGATACGGGCCCATGGTGGCGGGCCATTGAGCGCCGGCTTACCGCCGGACAGCAGGCCGATGCCTATGCGGACCAGACGCTCAGCAGCGTCACGCAGGTCAACGTCGAGCATCTCGCGGCGTGGCAGCGCGGCAAAATCGTCTTCAACGATGCGCCGCTGTCCACCGTGGTCCGGGAAATGAACCGCTACCTGTTGCAGTCCGCGCGGCTCGCGTCGCCCGAGCTCGGCTACTACCGGATCTCCGGCGTTTTCAGTGTGGACGATCCTCTGGCGATGTTCGACGCGCTGCCCGCGATTGCTCCGGTGCGCATCAACCGGCGGCCGAACGGCAACCTGTGGGTGGTGGCCCGCTGACGATCCCGCCGTCTTATCGCCAGAGACGACCCCGCCAGCGCGGCTCCACACCCGATGTCAAAACGTAACAGATCGATTACAAAATAATAGTAATTCGCATTCCGGTAACCGGGCGTCTCAAGCGACTAGGTAAATGAGAGGCGGTCTTTGCACCTGCCTCCAGCCTTTCGATTGCAACCGCCGCGCCCCATAAGCGGGCTTATTTCTGGATACCGATCTTGAACTCCGCCTCGACCCGACCCGCGTTGCATGCTGCGCCGCGCGTCACGCTAAGCGCCCTCGCGTTCTCGCTTTCCCTCGCCTTCGCCGCCATGGCCCCCGCCGCACACGCGCAAGAGGCGCCCGTCAGCGTGAGCATTCCCGCGCAACCGCTGGGCGACGCCCTCCTGCAACTGGGCGCGCAAACCTCCCTGCAGATCTTCTTTTCCCAGGATGTGGTTCGCGGCCGCAATGCGCGCGCCGTTTCCGGCACGTTGACGCCAGAACAGGCGTTGAGCCAACTGCTGCAAGGCACCGGTATCCAGCAAACCCGCAATGGCAATAACGTCACGCTGTCGCAAGCCGGCACGGCCGGTGTGGCGACCGCAACCGGCGGCGCCACCGAACTGGAAACCGTCACGGTCACCGCCGGCATCCTGGGCGAACTCGCCGCACCCTACGCGGGCGGCCAACTCGCTACCGGCGGCAGCCTGGGCCTGCTCGGTTCCGAAGACGTGATGAACACGCCGTTCAGCACCGTCAACTTCACGTCCGAGCTCCTGTACGACCAGCAGGCACGCACGCTGGCGGATGTGGTCGTCAACGACGCCTCGGTGCGCACGCTCACCTCGAGCGGCGGCTTTGGCGAAGACTTCCAGATTCGTGGTTTCCCGGTGGGCAGCGGCGACGTGAGCGTCAACGGCCTCTACGGCCTGGTGTCGTCGAGCCGCGTGCCGGTGCAGATCCTTGAGCGTGTCGAAGTGCTCAAGGGCCCCGGCGCCTTCATGCGCGGCATTCCGCCCAACGGCAGCATCGGCGGCGCCATCAACGTGGTCACCAAGCGCGCCGACGACGAGCCGCTGGCGCGCGCCACCCTGGGCTACATGAGCAAAAGCAATCTTACGGGCCAGTTGGATCTGGGTCGGCGCTTCGGCGAAGACAATGCCTGGGGCCTGCGCTTTAACGGCGTCAAGCGTGGCGGCGAAGCCACCCTGAAGGACGGCAAGCAAGGACTGGAAATGGGCGCGCTGGGCATCGACTACCGCGGCGCGCGCCTGCGCTGGTCGGCCGACGCCATCCATCAGGAAGACACCATCGAAGGCGTACGCTCGCAGATCGGCTGGCAGCCCAATGTGCGCAGCCTGCCCAGCGCTCCGGACGGCGACATCGACTTCTATCCCGGCACACGACTCACGCAACGCGACAGCACCATCATGTCGCGCCTGGAATACGACTTTACCGATAACCTCACCGGTCACATCGCGGGCGGCTATCGCGACGGTAAAGTGCGCCAGATCTTTCCGGTCACCGTCAACCCGCGCGGCCAACGTCTGTCGGTCGACGAGAACGGCAACTTCAACGTGATGACCACGTATTACGACTCGTACTCCAAAACGGCGAGTGGCGATACCGGCGTCACCGCACGGTTCAACACCGGCAGCGTCGGGCACCGGGTTGCGCTGGGCGCCACATACCTCAACCAGGAAAACGGCAACGCCTATTCCACCGGCTCGGCCATCGTGGCCTCGAACATCTACAACCCCGTGGATATCCCCGCCGGCCCCGCCATCCGTCTCACGCCGCAAAAAGCGTCGGACACCACGCTCACCAGCTTTGCCCTGGCCGACACGCTTTCATTCGCTGAAGACCGCATCCTGCTCACGGCCGGCGTGCGGCGCCAGACGGTCGATGTGGACAGCTTCGACACGATCACCGGTGCGCGCACCAGCGGCTATCGCGCCAGCGCGAATTCGCCCATTGGCGGCATCGTGATCAAGCCCGTCGAGAACGTGTCGGTGTATGCCAACTTCGCGCAAGGGCTCACCCGCGGCACGATCGTGGCCGAGCAATTCGAAAACCGCGGCAGCGTGCTGGCCCCGTACAAGTCCAAGCAGTACGAAACCGGTGTGAAGGTCGACTGGGGCAACGTCACCACCACCGCCGCGATCTATCAAATCGCCCGTCCCTCGGGTCAAGCCGACACCGCCACCAACATCTACGGCTACTTCGGCGAGCAGCGCAACCGCGGTCTCGAACTGACAGCCTACGGAGAAATCACGCGCGGCCTGCGCCTGATGACGAGCGCGGCATTCGTCAAGAGCGAGCTCACCAGCACGCCCAATGGCGTGAACCAGGGCAACCGCCCCTCCGGCGTGCCCGCCAGCACCTACAGCGCCGGGTTGGACTGGGATACGCCGTGGGTGCAGGGTTTGAGCCTGAACGGCCGCACGATCCGCACGTCGTCGGTGTACCTGAACAACGACAACACGCTGGACTTGCCCGGCTACACGCGCTTCGACATCGGCGCGCGTTATGCCACGCAGATCGCAGGCAAGGATGTCGTGTTCCGCGCCAACATCGAAAACGTGACCGACAAGAATTACTGGCTCTCGTCGGGCTCGTTCGTGACCAATGCAGCGGGTCGCACGTATATGTTGTCGGCGTCGATCAATTACTGATCGAGGCATGGCAACTTGCGCGCGACGCCGATGGCGTCGCGCGCACAGCGAATGACGCGAGGAAATCTGCGCCAAAGCTTGTTGCCGCCCTGTCTGACTTCCGTCCCGCGGTGTGGCGCTGGGGTGGCTGCTCTGCCCCCCGGAGTTACAGACAGAATTCAGGTATGTCCATTTGAAAATTTCGGGAATGGGCTGCCCGCGCTTACTTTAGTATGCCGGGGCGCTGACGCACATGGGCACACATAAGCCTCATGGCCGCGCATCAAACCAGAATATTGAGTACAGCTCATTCACGCGGGGTGAGATGCCTTCGATTGCAGATCCATCAACCATTCTGAATGCCGACCGGGCGATCCGGGTGTCGGTCGGCACCGAGCCGTCCGGTTTCCTGTTCGACGCCATGCAAGGCACAGACGGCCTGTCCACCCTGTCGGAGTATCGGGTGCGCCTGCTGCATCGTTCGATGCAGGTCGACGTCGGCAGCCTGCTGGGTCAACCCCTCACGTTGACAATAGAGGCCACGTCCGCGCCCCGGTATCTCGGCGGCGTGATCGCCAGCTTTGCACTGCTGGGCCAGGCCGACGACACCGATCGCTATTTCGCCTACGAGGCCGTGGTGGTCCCCTGGCTGTGGCTGGCCACGCACAAGCGGGAATTCCGCATCTATCAGAACCAGACCGTGCCGGACACCATCAAACAGGTGCTGACGCCTTACGGATACGTGTTCGAATTCGAGCTGGCCGAAAAGTACGAGCCGCGCGTCTACTGCGTGCAGTACGACGAAAGCGATTTTCAGTTCGTCAGCCGGCTGCTGGAAGCCGAGGGTATCCATTACTACTTTCGGCATGCCCAGAACCAGCACACCCTGGTGATGAGCGACGAGGTGCAGAGTCACAAAACCGTGGCGGGGTATGAACAGGTTCGGTACTTTCCCGAAGATAAGCTGACGCGGCCGCAGCAGGAACACGTGACGCAGATGGCGGTGTACCAGAGCCTGCGACCCGGCCGGTATACGACCAACGACTACAACTTCGTCACGCCCAATGCTGACCTGAGGGCCCGACAGCACATCGAGCTGCCTCATGAACACAACCAGGCCGAGGTGTACGACTGGCCCGGCAACTACGGCGATACGCCACTGGGCGAGCGCTATGCACGGCAGCGCATGGAGGAACAGCATCACGTGCGTAACACCCGCACGTTACGCAGCACGGCCCGTGGCGTAGCCACTGGATCGCTGTTCAATCTGACCGGCTGCCCGCGCACGGAAGAGAACCGCGAGTATGTGGTGCTGGCCACGCGCTACGACCTGAAGGAAAACAACTATAGCTCCTTGGGCGACGATGCTTCGGAGGGTCACCGGTGCCTGTTCAACCTCACCGTACAAGACTCGAAGCTGCCGTTCCGGCCGCCCCGCATTACCGAAAAGCCGCGTTCCAAGGGTCCGCAAACCGCGGTGGTGGTCGGGCCGCAGGGCAAGGAAATCTGGACCGACGAGTATGGTCAGGTCAAGGTGCACTTTCACTGGGACCGCTACGACAGGCGCGACGAGAACAGTTCCTGCTGGATCCGGGTATCCAGCAGTTGGGCCAGTGGTAATTTCGGCGCGATCCAGGTGCCACGTATCGGTGACGAGGTCATCGTGGATTTTCTGAATGGCGATCCGGATTGCCCGATCATTACGGGACGGGTATACAACGCGGCAAAGATGCCGCCCTGGAAGCTGCCCGAAAACGAAACGCAGATGGGCATCTACACCCGCTCCAGTCCTGGCGGCAACTATCACACGGCCAATGCCCTGAGATTTGAAGATAAGACTGGCGAGGAAGAGATCTACATCCTGGCGCAGAAGGACCGCAACGAGAAGACCAAGAACAACCATACCGAGCGGATCGACAATAACTGGGTGCAAGCCGTGGGAAACCACAAGGCCATCGAGGTCGACGGCAATCACAGTGAGTCGGTGCACGGCAACATGATCCTGCACGTCGGTCCCAGCGGGGTAGGACGCGTGTTGTCCGATTCGTTCCGTAAGTTGGTGGAGGGTATCGGCAACGTGGCCAAGGCGTTGCCGATACCGGGCCTCAACCAGCTGGGGCGCGGCGTCTACTCTCTCTTTGCGGACCAAGCCATCAACGAGGCCACTGCTGGCGTCAAGACCGAGTTCGTGGGCCTGAGCAAGACCGTGACCGTGGGCGGCACGATCGTCGAAAGTGCCGGTCATTCGATACAGCTGACGTCGGGCTCCAATATCTCGCTGGATGCTGCAAACACGGTGTCGATGACTTCCAATGGCGAGTTCCATATTCAAGTCGGAAAGTCGGAGCTGCGCCTGACTGCCGACGGGTTCATTCGTCTGAGCGGAGACACGCTCTTTCTGAATTTCGACAACGGCATCGAGATGCAGGCCACCAATGAAATTGCGCTTGCTTCGAAGAAAATCAATCTGAATTGATCATCCTTGTATCAAGCCTCACTCAATCGCCTCAAGCACATCAATCATCATGATTCACAACAAGCGACAGTTTTTTATCTCGGGCGTGACATTGTTGCTCGTGCTCGCCGGTGTATGGATTGCATCGCATTTTTTTGGTGAGCAAAGCAAGCCGCCACTGGCTTCGGCGCAGGGACAACTTTCCTGCGGCAGCGAGCAGTACGCCGAATACAACAAGAACATGGTGCTGGCCGGAGAGATGACGATCGGCAGACAGCCGCCGACAGGCACGCGCGCGCAGCAGCAAGCCATGGTCGACGCTTTCGGTGCACTCACCCTGCCAAAGGACAAGACCGTCATTGCCGCGAGCTTTGTGAAAACGGGGAAGGTGTATACGACGGTTTGCCAGAACGAAAAATGCACCATGAACGAAATGGCGGCACCCGAGCAGGCCTGCCTGGCCGAGAACTGGAGTGGTTGCCAATATCTGGCCATGCAATTCAGAGAAAAGCAGTACTGCTTTCTGACGCCCGCGGACCAGTGACATGAGCGACACCGAATTTCCATTTGGCAATGACCTGATGAAGCCCGACGATTGGGTGGGTGCGATGAGCACGAAATCCAAACGTTGGCTCATTTCCTATGAAGGCAGCCTGGCCGTGGTCTGCGGCTACCACAGCTTCATTTTTCTTGGCCTGGACAGCATGGCCATCAGCGTGGTGAACATCCTGAACTGCGGCATCACCGCGAGCGCGCCCATCGGCAAGCTGTTCAAGGCCGCGGGCGGCGCCGCCAGGGACGCCCTGGCCTTCGAGAAGGCCAACGATCTTGCCGGCAACGCGAAGAAGATCGACGATGCCGCAACCATGGAGCACGAGCAAGGCGCAGCCAACAGCGGCATGGCGCTGTACGAGCGCATGAAGAAGGCAATCCCTCAACTGGTCCACGCGAACAAGCCCTTCTCGCTCGACGACCTCGCGGGCATGCCGGGGGGCATTGCCGGTGCCGAGATCGAAGCCGTCGGTGCCGCAGGCATATACCGGATCGAGGGCTACAACGGCTTATCGGGCGGGTTGACGGGCGATCTTTTCTTCAGGGCCACCGTCGCCAACGCCGGGACGGGATTGGTCGCCGGTGGCGTAGGCATTTCCGCAGGCGTCTGGAGCGTCGAACGCCCTCACAATCTTTATTGGGAGCTGGGCGCCAGCGCGCGTGCGCGGTGTGTGGTGGAAAACAGCGCACCAGGCTACGACCAGCCCTATCGTCAAATTCCTAACCTGCATCCGTATTTGCAGGGCCTGCCCCCAGCGGGCTGCCCGATCGAAGAAACCAACTTCAATCCTGCCCGCCTGATGCAGCAACCGATCCCCTGATTCCAATGAACACCCAAAGCGCAACCGAACCCAGCAAGCCGGCATTAGCCGGCGCCATCCTGTCCAAAGGCGGCCAGAGCATGCCGGATCTGTGGCGCATTCAACATTCGAACGCCAACCTGTTCGCCCGCTTCGTCAGAACGGCGCAGCCGCAACGGGCGGCCGGTATCTCGGCGCTGATTGGCGACGGAGAGATCGCTATCCGGCGGGAATTGCAGTCCATTCCCGCTGCGTCCTGGGCAAGCCTGTGCACGGCGGCCGGCTGGACGCATGTTGGCGCAGCATCCCTGTCCTGGTGCGACGGCGTCAACGAGGAACAACTATGGCAGGCATGGACCGAGGCCACGCCGTCGGCAGCCTCCCCGGAGGATGCCTTCTTTATCGCCGCCAGATCGATGAATCCCATGTTCCTGCTTGAAGACCGCACCCTGTCGGCTTTTGTGCCTCATCTATTGGCAGACAAGATGAAGGTGTGCGTATCCCTGGCAGCGCGCTGCGATCAGGTGTCGATGGATTGCTCGCCGGCCGCGCTGCATGCCTTGCCCAAGGACTTCCAGCAGTTCTTGTCCCATCGCGAAATCAAGCTCGCCCAGATGGACGCCCGGCGCTGACCGCCACACCCGTCCGTACGGCAACACCTGTTTGGGATGACGACACAATAATGCCCGCCGCAGCCAGACTCAACGATCACGCCTCCGACCATGACGGTGCGCCGCCGACACCCTGCACGGGTGCCTCGCCCGACGTCAGCATCGACGGCCGCGCCGCTGTACGTGAAGGTGACCCCTTCGCGCCGCACGCCCGCCCGGACGAATCCGATCATGCGCGCAACCTGGCGGCAGGATCGAGCTCGGTGTTCATCAACGGCAAGCCTGCCGGCAGGATAGGCGATAAGATTTCATGCGGCGGCCAGATCGCGGAAGGCTCGGAAACCGTCTTTATCGGCGGCTGAGCACGACTTGCCGGTAAGCCGCTTGGGATGGGAATTGGAGCGGGTGAAGGGAATCGAACCCTCGTATGAAGCTTGGGAAGCTGCCGTTCTACCATTAAACTACACCCGCTCTGGGTGCACGCGATAGCTCGCGCAACAAGAATTATAGCGCTGGTTGTCGCTCAATACGCCGGGGCACTACCCATGCGACTTTTGAGTCGCTCGAAAGGCCGGTGGCAGCCCAACGAGGCGCTTCCCGTCGAGCGCCGCGGTTTTGTCCTCCCGCCCCAAGCAAATCCCCGCGCCTCAAATTACAATCCCACGCTATGACTACGAACACCCCTCCGGCAAACGCGCCGACCCATATCCGCAGCTTCGTCCATCGGCGCGGGCACATCACCCAGGGCCAGCGCGATGCGCTCGAAACGCTCACCGGCAAATGGACGATTCCGTATGCCGCCGAGCGGCTCGACCTGGATCAGACCTTCGGCCGCACCGCGCCTACGATCCTCGAGATCGGTTTCGGCATGGGCGAAACCACCGAGAAGATCGCCACGGCCCGGCCGGACGATAATTTTCTGGGCGTTGAAGTGTTCAATGCCGGCGTGGGCTCGCTCATGCGCCGCGCTGAGGACAACGGCCTGACCAACATCCGCATCATTCAGCACGATGCCGTGGAAGTGGTGCGCGACATGATCGCCCCGGACTGCCTGGCGGGCGTGCATGTGTACTTCCCGGATCCATGGCCCAAGAAGCGCCATCACAAGCGCCGCTTGCTGCAGCCCACCTTCGTGGCCGCGCTCACCAGCCGCATCGCGCCCGGCGGTTACTTTCACTGCGCCACCGACTGGGAAGAGTACGCCCACCAGATGCTGGAAGTGCTGGGGGGTGAACCGCTGCTCGAGAACACCGTCGACGGCTTTGCACCCCGCCCCGATTACCGTCCGCTCACGAAGTTCGAGAACCGCGGCATTCGCCTGGGTCACGGTGTGTGGGATCTCATCTTCAAACGTAAGGCTTAAATGCTGTTTCCTTCGATCGAACCGTATCGCCACGGCATGCTCGATACCGGCGACGGGCACCAGATCTACTGGGAGTTGTGCGGCAATCCGGAAGGCAAGCCGGCCGTGTTTCTGCACGGTGGCCCGGGTAGCGGCTGCTCGCCCGTGCATCGCCAGCTTTTCGATCCCGCGAGGTACAACGTCCTGTTGTTCGATCAACGCGGTTGCGGACGCTCACAGCCCCACGCCAATTTGCAGAACAACACGACGTGGCATCTGGTGGCCGATATCGAACGCCTGCGTCAGGACGTGATGGGCGCAGACCAGCTCTTGGTGTTCGGCGGTTCGTGGGGGTCGACGTTGGCATTGGCCTACGCGCAAACGCATCCTGAGCATGTGAGTGCGCTCATCGTGCGCGGCATCTTTACGCTGCGCCGGGCCGAGGTGCTGTGGTTCTATCAAGAAGGTGCGTCGTGGCTCTTCCCGGATTACTGGGAAGATTTTCTGGCGCCTATTCCGGAAAACGAACGGGCCGATTTGATTGGCGCCTATCATCGCCGCCTGACTGGCGACGATGAAGCGGAGCAGTTGCGCGCGGCACACGCCTGGAGCAATTGGGAAGATCGCACGATCACCCTGCTTCCCGGTGCCCGGCATCAGCAAACGAACTCTTCCGACCGCCGCGCGTTGGCATTCGCCCGCATCGAGAACCACTATTTCATCAATCGTGGCTTCATGGATGAAGGCCAGCTGTTTAGAAACGTCGATCGGCTGAAGGGTATTCCCGGCGTGATCGTGCAGGGCCGTTACGATGCCTGCACGCCGGTGAAAAGTGCGTGGGACCTGCATCGCGCCTGGCCCGAAGCCGACTTCCAGCTCGTGCCGGACGCCGGCCACGCGTTCAATGAGCCCGGTATTTTGAAGCGTCTGGTTGAAGCCACCAATCGCTTCGTCGCAGATCAGGAAGCATGATGGACATTACCTTGAACGGCGAAAGCCGCCCCCTCGCCGGTCCTACCACCGTGGCGCAACTGCTCGAAGAGCTGGGCTACACCGGCAAGCGTGTGGCGGTGGAACGCAATGGCGACATCGTGCCGAAGAGCCAGCACGGCGATACCGCGCTGGCCGCCGGCGACAAGCTGGAGATCGTGGTGGCCGTCGGCGGCGGCTGAACGGCCCGTCATTGCTTGCCGATCCGTAGCGCCGTCCGACTTTTGCACACACCAGTTTGGTACGGAAGTCGAACTCAGCGCGAAGCAAGCCGACAGCGTCATTGCAAATCAAATCGGGCCACCTCGAAAGAGAAGAGGTGGCCCGATTTGCATGGGTGCGGTGCCTGATGTGCCTTACCGCATCTTCCCGCCAAGCTTCGCCAAGCCCTTCATGCCGCCCATGGCGCGCATCATCTTGGCCATGCCGCCCTTCTGCATCTGCTTCATCATGCCTTGCATCTGCTCGAACTGGTTCAGCAGGCGATTCACTTCCTGAACCGGAACGCCCGAGCCCATCGCGATACGGCGCTTGCGTTGCGCCTTGATCAACTCAGGCTTGGCGCGCTCAGCAGGCGTCATCGAATTCAGAATGCCTTCCGTGCGGCGCATCTGCTTCTCAGCCTGGCCGCTTTGCAACTGTCCGGCTGCCTGCTGAAACTGCGCGGGAAGCTTTTCGAGCAGCGAGCCCATGTCGCCCATCTTCTTGACCTGACCCAACTGCTCGCGGAAGTCGTTCAAATCGAACTTGTTGCCCGATTTGATCTTGGTCGCGAGCTTTTGCGCTTCGGCGATATCGATATTCTGCTGCGCCTGCTCCACCAGCGACACGATGTCGCCCATGCCCAGCACGCGTTGCGCCATCCGATCGGGGTGGAACGGCTCCAGGCCGTCCAGCTTTTCGGATACGCCGACGAACTTCAGCGGCTTGCCGGTGATGTGACGCACCGACAACGCCGCGCCGCCACGGGCATCGCCGTCGAGCTTGGTGAGTACCACGCCGGTCAGCGGCAAGGCATCCGAGAACGCCTTGGCCGTATTGACCGCATCCTGACCCTGCATCGCGTCGACCACAAACAGCGTTTCGATCGGCTTGACGATGTCATGCAAGGCGCGGATTTCGCGCATCATGGCCTCGTCGATACCCAAACGACCCGCCGTATCCAGAATCAGCACGTCGTAGTGATGACGCTTGGCGTGATCCAGCGCGCGGCGGGCGATATCTTCGGGCTTCTCCGACGATTCGGTTTGCAGGAAATCCACGCCCACTTGCGCGGCCACGGTCTTCAACTGCTCGATGGCGGCCGGGCGATACACGTCGGCGCTCACCACCAGCACATTCTTCTTGCCCGTCTTGCGGCCTTGGTGGACGTGCTGTCCCTCCTTGAGCCAGCGGGCGAGCTTGCCGGTGGTGGTGGTTTTACCCGCCCCCTGCAGGCCGGCCATCAGGATAACGGCGGGCGGTGTGGTGGACAGCGACAGCTCGCTGGTGTGCGGGCCCAGATCGCCGCCCATCAGGGCAGTCAGTTCTTTATTGACCACGCCAACGAGGGCCTGGCCGGGCTTGAGGCTGCCGACGACCTCCTCGCCGAGCGCCTTTTCCTTCACGCGGGCGACGAAATCGCGCACCACGGGCAGGGCGACGTCGGCCTCCAGCAAGGCCATACGGACCTCGCGGAGCATTTCCTGGGTGTTGGCCTCAGTCAGGCGGGCTTCGCCGCGGATCGTCTTGACGACCCGGGACAGACGTTGCGTTAAGTTGTCGAGCATGAGAGGCGTTTCCGCTTAAACTAGTCGATTGAACGGTGACCGACGGGCGCTGAAAATGCGCCGGCGGGCGAGATCGCCCGGGGGTCGCTACCTGACGACGGTTTTTATGTCACTAGGCATTGTATTTCACGCGGCGGCTGCTGTGGCTTACGCCCTGCTGGCCGCCGGACTTTGGGTGCGTCTCACCCGGGGCGACACCATCGCCCAGAGCGGCAGAATCGGCCGTGCGGGCCTGCTCATCGCGCTGGTGCTGCATGGCGCCGGCCTGTACGAGACCGCGCTCGCACAGGGTACGCTATTCATCGGCTGGGCGTCGGCGCTGTCCGCCGCCGTCTGGCTGGGTCTGGTGGTGTACTGGCTCGAAAGTCTGGTCGTCCGAATCGACGGCCTCCAGCTGCTGTTGCTCCCCGCCGCCACGGCCGTCACGCTCCTGGCCGCCCTTTTCCCGCAGGGCGTCGTCGTCGTTCATGGCGACAACGTCTGGCTGCGTGCACACCTCATCATTGCTTTATCGGCTTACGGCCTGATCACCATCGCGGCCCTGCAAGCCAGTCTGATGGCGCTCCTCGACCGGCGCCTGCACCGGCCTCAGGAGGACATGTCCCAGCGCACCATCGTGGGGCGGGTGCTCGATGCCCAACCGCCACTTCTGGAGCAGGAGCGCCTGCTGTTCCGCCTGATCTGGGTGGGATTCGTGGTGCTTACCCTGGCTGTCTTCAGCGGGTCATACACCTCGATGATGCTCACCGGCAAAGTGCTGCCGTTCGACCATAAAACCGTTTTTACGCTGTTGTCGTGGCTCACCTTCGGCATCTTGCTGCTGGGCCGCCATATCTGGGGCTGGCGCGGCCGCGTCGCCCTTCGCTGGACCCTCACCGGGTTCGCCCTTCTGATTTTGGCGTATACCGGCAGCCGGTTCGTACTCGAAGTCATTTTGCACCGGAGCTGACGTGGGCAAGGTATTCGTTTGGGTCATCGTCATCATCGCCGTGCTGTTTGTGATGCGGCTCATCGCGCACAACAAGGCCAATGCAGAGAAGCGCGATCGCGACAGCCGCAATGGCCGCGGTCCGGCGTCGGGGCCGTCCCCGCGTTCGAGCACAGGTTCAGCCTCGGATTCCACCAATGCCGGCGGTTGGTTTTCCCGTCGCAAACCCGGCGTGGGCGACGATGCCGGGCGGGCCCAGCAATGGCCCCGCAGCGGCCCGCAAGCGCCAGGCAAAGACGGGCAACCCGCCGCAAGCCGCGCGGTATCCGAGGCGATGGTTCGCTGCGAGTACTGCGGCATTCACTTGCCGCGCTCCGAAGCGTTGCTGCTGCAAGGCAAGACCTGGTGCGGTGAAGAACACGCGCGCCTGGGCGGTGCACAGGTCAAATCGTGATCGAAGGGGCTGCGGCCGTGCCTGCCGCCTTGTATCTCGATCGCCACGGATGGCTGGTGTCGTCGTCCAAGGCATCGCCAGACACGATCCGGCATTGCCCCTCGCCCAACCACGATAGACGCCCCCGCGGCACGTCGATCTCGCTGCTGGTGATGCACAACATCAGCTTGCCGCCCGGCCAATTCGGCGGGCCGCATGTGGCGGGCTTGTTTACCAACACACTCGATTATTCGTTTCACCCGTGGCTGGAGCGCCTGCGACCGTTACGCGTTTCCGCCCATTTCTTCGTGCGACGCGACGGGCAGATCGTGCAGTTCGTGTCGGTCGACAAACGCGCGTGGCATGCCGGCATCTCGACCTTTCGTGGCCGAGAGAAGTGCAATGACTTTTCGCTGGGCATCGAAATGGAAGGCACGGATGTGCTGCCTTACACGGACGCGCAATATGCTGCACTTGCGGCACTGGTACCGGCGTTGTGGTCGCGATATCCGCTCTGCGCCGTGCGCGGCCATGAACACATCGCGCCGGTGAGAAAGACCGACCCGGGCCCGGCCTTCGATTGGCGGCGGTTTGGCAACGTGTGTGGCTTGCCGGCGAGGGTGTTGCCGCGCATTTGAAAATCGCATGTTCGTTGTAACCCCTGGCGGGTGGCAAGGGGCGAGTCTCACACGGGTAGGTTCGCGATGCAGATGAATTTGCGCCAACTGGAAGTGTTTCGTGCCGTGATGGTCAGTGGGTCCATCAGCGGCGCCGCGCAACTGCTGCACGTCTCGCAACCCGCCGTCAGTCGATTGATTGCCTACACCGAGCAACGTCTTGAACTGGTGCTGTTCGAGCGCATCAAGGGCAGGCTTTATGCCACGAAAGAAGCCCGGCAGTTGTTCGGTGAGTCCGAGCATATTTACCAGGGCCTGCAGCGCTTCAACGATCTCGCGCACAGCCTGTCGCAACAAGCCGGCGGCGTCCTGCGTGTGGTGTGCAGCCCAAGCCTGGCGCATGGGTTGATGCCGCTCACCATCGCGGCCTTCATGCGCACCCACCCGGATGTGCGCATCACCCTGGCGGGGAGACAGGTCGACGAGTTGGTCGATCTGATTTCCACCCAACGCGCCGACCTGGCCGTGGCCATGACACCCCTGCAGCATCCCCACATTCAGGTGCACAACGTCTTTCGGAATCGCGTTGTGGCCGTGCTCCCGCCGGGCCATCGGCTGCTTCGCAAAACCCGCATTGCCGTGAGCGATCTGAAAGGTGAGCGGCTGATCGGCTACCACCCCGATACGCCCCTGGAACAGGCCATCCAACGCATGTTCGATGCCAAGAAGATCTTGCCCACGCGTGTGGCCGAGGTCGAACAGATCCATGTGGCCTGCGCGATGGTGCAACTGGGGGTGGGCATTGCACTGATCGATGAACTTGCCGTGCTGAGCGGCGCGTGGTCGACGTTGCATATCCGGCCCATCGTGGCCCCCATCGACCTGCAGGTACGCCTGGGCTACCTGCGTTCCGAGCCGCTTTCGGGCCTGGCGCAAGCCTTCGGACAAACGCTGGAACAGCTGGATCATCCGGCACTCCACCGCGTCGCAGTGACCCCGGCAGGAAAACCCTAAGCGCCCCCGGAGCGCCAATGGCGGCGCGGCAATTAACGTCGTGTTATGGCCTTTTGCCATTTAAGAATAGGACACCCGCGAGCACACTTTCTAAGATCGGTTTCAGGGGAAGCCCGTGCACGAATCCCGCGATGGATAGGCATCGGCTCATGAAGACACCTGTTTCACCGACCGGGAAGAATGCTCATGAATCGCGCCGCATCGTTACGCAAGATCATCGCCGCTGCTGCAGTCTTTTTCGCCGTCATCCCGCAACTTGCGCAGGCGCAGGCCGGCTTTCCCGATAAGCCCATTCGCGTCATCGTGCCCTACCCAGCCGGCGCGTCGCTCGATGCCGTCATCCGGCCGATCGCCGATGCCTATGTGAAGATGACTGGCCAGCCAATGATCATCGAAAACGTCGGCGGCGCCGGCGGCCAGATCGCCGTATCGCAACTCACGCAGGCCAAGCCCGATGGCTACACCGTCATCATGGCCACGAACGCGCAGGTATCGATCGCCCCGTTCGTGTATCCCGCATTGCGCTACGACCCCATGCAAGATCTGGTGCCCGTCATTCACCTGATCGACAGCATCGCCGTGCTGTATGCCAGCGCCAAGTCACCCTACAAAACCTTTGCAGATGTTCTGGCCGATGCCCGCGCCAGGAAAGGTCAGGTGCCGTTCGCCTCGGCCGGGAAAGGCACCGTCACGCATCTGGCATTGGAACTGCTCAGCCGTGAGTCTGGGGAAACCTTCAATCACATTCCTTATCGCGGTGCGGCACCCGCCCTTCAGGATCTGGCTGGCGGACAAGTCGCGCTGCTGTTGACCTTCGTAGGATCCGCGCAGGCCATGACGACCTCCGGAATGGTGCGCCCTCTGGCAGTGGCGTCCGATCAACGTCTCGCGGGTTTACCTGCGGTGCCCACCTTTGCCGAGCTCGGCTACCCCAAAATGCAGGCCTTTACCTGGATGGGACTGATGGCGCCCAAGGGCACACCAGAATCATCGGTGTCCGCACTCAACAAACAAATTCAGACGATTCTGGCCCAACCCGACATTCGCGCCCGCATGGAGGCGATGAGCGCCGAGATTCGCAGCGGGAGCAGCGCGGACTTCAAATCGATGATTGCCGTGGATACCGAACGCTGGCGCACGTTGTCGACAACGGTAAATCTGGCCGCCGAATAACGCATTCAAGGAAATCAGTATGAAACAAGTCACCGGTGTCGCGCCTTCCGGCTCGATGGGGAGCGGGTACAACATCGAATCGTTCAAGCGCGCCATGTCACTGTCGCCCGACTTCATCGGCCAGGATGCCGGCTCGACAGACATGGGCCCGTACTACTACGGCGCCGATAAACCGTTCCTGCCGGAATCTGCCTATCGCCGCGATCTCGAGATCATGCTGGCCGCCGCGCGCACCGCCAGAATTCCGCTATTGATCGGCTCCGCCACCACCAACGGTTCACGGCAAACGCTGGATCAGATGGTTCGTCTGGTTCATGAAACCGCACGCAGTCAAAAGCAATCCTTCAAACTTGCGGTGATCAATGCAGAAATCGACAAGACGTACTTGAAGGGCAAGATCGCGTCGCATGGTGCGCTTGAAAGTATCGGCCCGGAAGCGGCATTGACGGCCGAAAGCGTGGACGCCGCCGGCCCCATCGTCGCGCAAATGGGAATGGAACCATTCATGAGCGCGCTGGACGCCGGCGCCGACGTGATCATCGCCGGACGCGCCTGCGACGATGCGGTGTTCGCGGCCATGCCTGTGCTGCGCGGATTCGATCGCGGGCTGTCTTTGCATTGTGGCAAGATCCTCGAATGCGCGGGCTTGTCCGCCATTCCGTACGACCTGGGCGAACCCATGGTGGGCCGCGTTCGCAGCGATCACTTCGAAGTCGAGCCTGGCAATGCCGATTACCGCTGCACCACGGTGTCGGTCGCCAGCCATTCGCTCTACGAGCGGTCCGATCCGTATCTGCAAGCGGGGCCCGGAGGCATCAATAATCTCACGCACGCGCGCTTCGAGCAGCGCGACCCGCGTACGGTACGCGTCACGGGCAGCACCTTCGTGCCGGACGACCAGTACCGCGTCAAGCTTGAAGGCGCCGAGCATGTGGGCTACCGCAGCATCGTGATCGTGGGGATTCGCGATTCAATCATGATCGAGCAGCTCGATTATGTGATCGAACACGTGCGGGAGCGCGCCGAAGAACGCTTCGGCATCAGCCGCGAGGGTATTCATCTGATGTTTCGGGCCTACGGCCGAGATGGCGTCATGGGCGCCATGGAGCCCGATCGCCACATTGTCCCAAAGGAAATCGGTTTGGTGATCGAAGCCGTCGCGGCCACTCAGGATCTGGCGACGGCGATCGTGATGTTTACCCGTGGCGTGATGCAGCACGCCGATTACCCGGGCATTCTCACTACCGCCGGCAATATGGCGTATCCGTTCTCGCCCTTCGGCATTCCTGTAGGGCCGGCCTACCGGTTTTCGGTGTATCACCTGATGCCCGTCGCCACGCCGGATGAATGCTTTCCGATTCACTATGAGACGGTGACGTACTAGACACGTCGTGTCCATCAAAGTGCGAAGACCCTAACTTGTCGAGCCCACCATGCCTGCACCCTCCCGCCCGCTGACCGACTATGCGAAAGTCATCCGCAGCAAGAATTCCGGTCCCTTCGAGGTTACGTTCGACGTGATGTTCGACGACCGCGCACCTTATGACGTCGTCAAGAACAGCGGCGCCATCAGTGTGGACACGATCGCCGCCGCCTTCGGCATCCCGCACAAGCAAGTGCTGGTTTGCACACCGTTCGATGCCGGCATGGCGATCAAGATCACGATTCGGCGAACGGTGAGCTCGGGGGATCTGGAAGACCGCGATGTGTATGGGTGCCAGCAGCATGTGCCGCTGACGCGGATCGCGGTGCCGGGTTAGGTCTTCCGCGGTCGGGGATGCGTGATGACATTTAAAAACCGCGCCGGCACGTCACCCTCGTTGCGATAGCCATGCGGCGCGTCGGCGGCGAACACGCTCGATGCGCCTTTGGCCAGCACCATCCATTCGCCGTCGCGCAATACCGACATCGTGCCGGCGATGACGACCACATACTCGAACATTCCTGCCTGGTGCCCCTGCGCCAGGCGTTCGCAGCCGACCGCCAGTTCGACCTCCAGAATTTCCACGCCGGTACGCGCATCGAAGGGCTGAATCAGCGTGGCCTTCATGCGGGCTTCGGGATCGGCCGAGTAAACCGGTGCCGCGCTGCCGGGTGCAAGCCGCGCCGCGTTGTCCCAAAACGCCGAAAACGGAATATCGAGCCCAGTCGCCAATTTCCACATCGTGGCCATCGTAGGGCTCGATTCACCCCGTTCGATTTGCCCCAACATCGCCTTGCTCACACCGGTCGCCGCCGCACAGGCGTCAAGACTCCAGCCGCGGTCTTTACGGAACTGCTTGAGGGTGTGGGCGATGGAAAGCGACGGGTCGTTCATAGCCGAGAGCTTAACGCGTCATCCGCCCAGCCACGTCACGCCTTTCCAGCGGCCATCCTGCGCCATGTCGCGCACCAGCTCGAACGTCAACCGCTGCACCGCCTTGCAAGCGAGACTGCTCTGTGCGGACGTCGACATGCACAGCGAAATGCGGCGCTTTAGTTCGCGATCGGCGATCGGCGTTCCCACAATCGGCGGGTTCAAGCCTTCGGCGCCCGCCAAGGCCGACCACGGCAGGATAGTCCAGCCGTGACCGCGCTGCACCGACGAGAGCAGGATCGACACGGCGCTGGTTTCGGCCACCAGCCTCAGCGGTAAATCCGCATCCGCAAACGCGCGATCCACGGTCACGCGCACCGAGTTTGGAAAGCTGGGCAGCAACAGCGGCAGTGCCGCCACTTCCGCCAGCGTGACTGCGTCATGGCCCGGAAGCGCTTGCCCCACCAGCATCAACTGCTCTTCAAGCAATGGCACCACCTGCATGCGCGGTTGCGGTTGCACGTTCATGGCGATCGCCAACTCCAACCGCTGCGTAGCCACCGACTCGGCCAGCCCGAGACTCGATCCTTCCACCAATTCAAACGTCACCTGCGGCAAGTGCTGCGCCACCGCTTCGATCAGGGGCATGGCCAGCACGCGCGAGGTACTGGTAGGCAAGCCGATGCTCACGTGACCCGACGGAATGTCGCGCCCGTGCTCCACAGCGGCGCGCGCCTCGTCCATCTGGCGAATCACCATCTTGGCGTGCCGATACAGAATGCTGCCGGTGTGCGTGGGCTGCACCCCGGCGGGGCCGCGCACCAGTAGCTTTGTGTCGAGCTCGCTTTCGAGCTTGGCCACCTGCTGGCTCAACGACGGCTGGGCGATATGCAGCGCATCGGCGGCAGCAGTGATGCTTTCGAGCTCGACGATGCGCGTGAAGTAGCGCAACTGACGAATGTCCATGGCTCAGGCCACATAGGATGAAGTTATCGGATAGCGAATCATGTCCTATCCGAGCGAAGTCAGGCACCGTCAGGTACTAGCGATAACCCCTATGAAAAGGATGTCCGGATGTCATTCTCCCCGGTGCATAGGATTTTCCAATGCGGCTATCGGCAATCGGTATTTGTGGATGCGCCTGCCCCATTTCTAAGATAAGTATCGATTTTGCAATTGCTATCGCCGCACCGCGGCCGCATCCAAAGCGCCCTCAAAGCCGCACTAACAGCCGCACTAACAGCCGCGCTCAAAGCCGTAATCAAATCCGCATTCATGACCATACCGATTCCACCCTCTCATGCCGACGCCTGGACCATCCCCCCGCACGACTACGAGGCGCAGCGCCCGGTCGAATACCGGTTGCCCAAGCTGCCGATGTCGCGCTACCTCACCATGCGGGATGGCTGCCGCCTGGCGATCGACGTGTATGTGCCAGAGCCGCTGAACGGCAACAGTAGCAACAGCGGTGCGCAATCCGATGCCCCCTCGGTCACCCAGCATCCCACCCTCACGCTGTTCACCCCCTACTACCGCCGCTTCAAGATGGCCGCCGACACCGATGGCGATCGCGGCCCGAACACGGCCAAGTTCCGCGATTACTTCGTGCCACGCGGGTATGTGGTGGTGGTGATCGATGTGCGGGGTACCGGTGCGAGCTTCGGCACGCGCGATAGTTTTCGTTCGCCGAAGGAGCGTGACGACAGCCGCGAAGTCGTGGACTGGATCGTGGCGCAGCCGTGGTCCGACGGCAAGGTGGGGGCCACCGGCATCTCGTATCCCGGCGCCGCTTCGGATTTCCTTGCCAGCACGGGTCATCCGGCCGTCAAGGCCATCGCACCGCTGTTCGCGGTGTGGGATACCTATACCGACAATTACTTTCCCGGCGGCATCCAGCTCAAGGCGCTCACGCAGAGCTACGACGATCTGATGGTGGCGCTCGATCACGATCAGCGCCACATGCTGCATCGCTTTGTGTACTACGCGAATCCCGCTTACGAAGGCCCGCAACCGGTGGACGAGGATCCCGACGGCGAATTGCTGCAGCAGGCCATTTCGGAACATCTTGGCAATTTCCGCCAGACGGAATTCATGCCCGAGTTCAGGTTTCGCGAAGAGGCGCTACCCTACGACGCCGCGTTCAGTTCTGCCTCGTTCAGTCCGTATTCGACATCGGGCGGCGTGCGCGAAGACGTGGCGATTATGTCCATGTCCGGTTGGATGGATGGCGCGGGCTATTCCAATGCCGCCATCTCACGCTTTCTCACGCTGAATAAAAACCCGCGTCACCTCGTGCTTGGCCCCTGGGATCACGGCGCACGCATCGACATCTCGCCGTGGCGTACCAGCACCATGGCCGACTTCCCGTGGCTTGCCGAAGTGCTGCGTTTCTTCGACCACTACCTGATGGGCCTGAACACCGGCCTCACCGACGAGGCCCCGGTGCATTACTTCTCATTGCATGCGCAAGCCTGGAGATCGGCCGCGCAATGGCCACCTGAGCCCGAGCACACCACGCTGCACTTCGCCGCCGACGGCGCACTAAGTCCGGAAGCCGGTGCGGCCGGTGAAGATACCTACCAGGTCGACTTCAGCCTGGGAACCGGCGCCGGCACGCGCTACGAGCGCATCGCCGCCATCAACAGCACCGAGTACTACCCCGACTGGCAGGGGCGAACCGATCGCATGCTGAGCTTCACGTCGACACCCCTGACCGCGCCCGCAGAGCTGGCCGGACACGTCCTTGCCGATCTGTGGTTTTCCGCAAGCGAACCCGATGCCGCGCTCTTCATTTATCTGACCGAAATCGAAGCCGACGGCACCGAGCGCTACGTTACCGAAGGCCTGCTGCGTGCACTGCATCGCAAGGAAACGCCCTGCCCCGACACCTACCGCACCACGTGGCCGTTTCGCACCTTCAGCCGCCAGGATGCCGCGCCCCTCGTTCCCGGCCGCATCGAACACATCCGTCTGGGGCTGCTACCCGTGGCCTGGCAGTTCGCAGCCGGTAGCCGTATCCGCATCTCCATCGCGGGCGCCGATGCCGACCACTGCGGCCAGGTGCCGCATGGCCGCCCGCCCGCACTGACCTTCGCCCGCGGTGCCGATCGCGCCTCGCGCATCGCGCTGCCCATGCGCCCCGTTTCCGCCTAACCCCTCCACCTGACAGGAAAGCTCCATGACCAACATGACTCGACGCCATTTGCTGCAAGGCGCTGCCGCCGGACTGCTGTTGCCCAACATGGCGTTTGCCGCCGAGGAACAGGTCGTCGTCGGCACCTGGGGCGGCGACTTCGGCAACATCCTCCGCGCGGGCGTGGACGAGCCACTCATCACGCCCATGGGCATGACGGTGGTGCAAGATGTGGGTGCCCCCATGCAGCGCCGCACCAAGTTGCTGGCCGAACGCAATGCGCGCCGCGGCAGCATGGACGTGGCCTGCCTGGCCGATTTCGATATCTATGCCGCTCAGCAAATGGGTGCGCTGGAAGAAATCACCACCGCCAACGTGCCGCGCACCGCGCAGGTGCTACCGTTTCTGAAAAAGACGCACTCGATTCCGCATATCTACTCGGCGCACGTGATCGTGTACAACACCGAGAAAATCAAAACCCCGCCTGCTGCTTTCGCCGATTTGTGGGATCCGAAATATCGCGGCAAAGTGGGCCTGACCGATTTTCTGTTCACCACCAACACCACCATCGCGGCGATCGTGGGCGGCGGTTCGCCCACGAACTTCGAACCCGCAGCCGGCAAGCTCGCCGAGCTGCGCGACCTGGACGTGAAGATTTTGCCGTCCACCGAATCGCTTGCCACGGCATTGAAATCCGGCGACATCTGGATGACGGTCATCGCGGCTGCACGCGCCTTCATGTGGCATCAGGCCGGATTGCCCGTGGCGCACGCGTTTCCGTCGGAAGGCGGCTTCCCCACGCTGTATGAAGCGGCCGTTCCCAAGAATGCGCGCAACAAGGATGCGGGTTTGAAGTATGTGAATGCCATGCTCGAGCCGCAAGCCCAACTGGCCTTTGCACAACGCATGGGCTACTTGCCCACGGTGAAAGACGCCAAACTGCCCGACGATCTCAACCGTGCCATCGCGTTTACCGAAAAGCAGCAGGAAAATCTGCTGCAGCTCGATTACGGCTATCTGCAAGCCAATCAGTCGAAGATGCTGGAGATGTGGAACAAGACGTTCAAGGCGTAATGCCGCACGTCACGCGATGCAGGGATAATGCATTGAAGCGGTATTACGGGTATGAAATCTAAGGGCAGCGCCACGGTGCCTCAGTTCGACATCACCGGCGCACCCACCATATCCAGCGACATCTCCCAAAGCAGGCTGCTGGCTTGTGGATCACGCGCCCATTCGCGCACGCTGTTGGGCTCGAACGCCGCGTCGCTGCTGTCCGCCATCGGCGCAGCTTCATTGCAGTCGGACAAGTACCGCCCGCCCTGTCGTGCAAACTCGCGCGCAAGTGCTGCGACCAGCGTGGTCGCAGCACCCTGCCGCACCGTCTTGCGTCTGAGCAACCCACGACGCTCCATCTCGTCCCACGCCTTCCTGGTGTCCGGCTGCACATAACGCTGCAATCGCGTGGCGGCGAATCCCGGGTTGACCGCGTGCGCCACGATGCCGTCATGCGCCCACCGCGCAGTGGCTTCCACCGCAAACAAGGCGGTCGCCGTCTTCGACTGCGCATAGGCCGTCCAAGGGTCGTAACGCCGGCGTTCGAAATGCGGATCTTCGAAGTTCACGGCAGCCAAGGCATGCGCCCCGGAGCTCACACTCACGATCCGCGCTTCGCCGCGCGCGTCGGCGCCACGACAGAGCGCCTCATGCAAGCCCAGCGCCAATTCGAAGTGACCCAGATAATTGGTGGCAAAGTGCCGCTCCCACCCCTCCCGCGTTCGCGCCAGCGGGCAGGCCATCACGCCGGCGTTGTTGATGAGCAGGTGCAGCGGTCCACGCCAATCGTCGACCAGGCGGCCGATCGTGCCCCGATCGACCAGATCGAGCTGCACACCGCGCACCCGGCGGCTTCCCGTCTCGCCCACAATCTCGGCCAGTGCCGCCCAGCCCGCGCGCTCGTCACGCACGGCCAGCACGACCTCGGCGCCCGCACGCGCCAGCGCCTTGGCTGTTTCAACACCGATGCCCGAGCTGGCGCCGGTTACCAGCGCACGCACGCCGGTAAGATCGACCCCGCGCACGACATCATCAGCGGTACTCAGCGCATTGAATGGTGTGGCAATCAACGTCATCGCACTTCTCCCTATGTTGAAGGCGAGAGTCTAGGGCGGTGTTGCGGCGCAGCGTTAGCCCAAACCTTCCTTGTTCTTGCCTAATCCTCTGGCGCACCTTGCGCTGTAAATTCAACGACATACACTGGGCCATCGAATAATTTCGACCCCGGAGCCCGTATGCGATTGGCCGCCAACGACGATCTGAATCAAACCAATATCGACCGCGACGCCGAGACGCGCGCGCTGCTTGCCGACACGATTACCCGCCACATGGGCGACAACGTGGGATGCGACACCGCCGTTGCGGGCTTGAGTTTCTATCGTTGCGGCAAGATGACCAAGTCCGTGACCGCGATCTACGAGCCCTGCCTGGGCGTGATCGTGCGCGGCCGCAAACGCATCGAGCTTGCCGGCCACGTGCACGAGTACGACGAGACCAGCTTCATGCTGGCCGCCATCGACCTGCCCGTCACCTCGATGGTGATGGATGCGGGCGGCATCAAGGATTTCCTGTCGATGGTATTGAAGATCGATCTGGAAATGGTGCGCGAGGTGGCCGCAGCCATCGATGCCGACGCGGTGTCGCCTGCCAATCCGTCCACCGGCCTGGCCTTCGGCCCGATGACGCCCGAGCTGCTGGATGCCCTCAACCGGCTGGCCAGCCTGATCGATACCCCCCGCGATATTCCCGTGATGAGCAACCTCCTGAAAAGGGAGATCCTGTACCGCGTGCTCAATAGTTCGGTGGGCGGGCGCCTGCGTCAAACCGCCCTGGCCGGTACGCAAAGCAACCTCACGGCGCGTGCAATTGCGTGGCTGCGCGAGAATTTTGCGCAGACGATCAGCGTGGAAGACCTGGCCGATATTTCGAACATGGGCGTATCCACACTGCATCATCACTTTCGCGCGATGACGGCAATGAGCCCGCTGCAATACCAGAAGCACTTGCGCCTGCATGAAGCACGGCGCTTGATGCTGGCTGAAAACGTGGCCGCAGGCACCGCGGCAATGCAGGTGGGCTATGAAAGCGCCACGCAGTTCAGCCGCGAATACCGGCGGTTGTTTGGCGCACCGCCGCTGCAGGATATCAAAGCCATTCGCGCCACTGCGGCGTAGCTCATCGAAACCTAACATGTCTCTTTCTTCGACAGCCCTGCCCTCACCGCCTGACCGCGTCGCAACGGCATCGCCAACCCCCTCGCAGCAGCACAACGGTAAGTATCGAAACGTCGTTCCCCGTCAGTCGATGGGCGTCGCCAAAACGATGACCATCATGTGGCGGATGCTGACGCAAAAGCGTGCCGACACGCGCCCCGCCTCGCCCCTGCCTGTGCAAGCGCTCACCGCCGAGCAGCTTGCGGCCGCGCCCGATGCCAGCCTCTTTCGCCTGGGCCACTCCACGCTCTTGCTCAAGCTCGACGGAGCGTTCTGGCTTACCGATCCTGTCTTTGCCGAGCGTGCGTCGCCCTTTCAATGGATGGGCCCCAAGCGGTTTCATCCGCCTCCCATCGGCATCGCGAACCTGCCGCCCATCAAAGGCATCATCCTTTCCCACGACCACTACGATCATCTCGACTACGCCGCCATCAGAATGCTTGCGCCCAAGGTGGAGGTGATCGTGACGCCGCTGGGCGTGGGCGACCGCCTGATCTCGTGGGGCGTGGACGCACACAAAGTGCGCCAGCTCGACTGGTGGCAGGAAACGACGGTCGACGGCATCACGCTGGCTGCCACCCCGGCGCAGCATTTTTCAGGACGCGGCATCCGCGACAGCGACCGTGCGCTGTGGGCGTCGTGGGTCATCCTGGCAGGCGGGCTGCGATTGTTCTTCAGCGGTGACTCCGGTTACCACACGCACTTCAAAGCCATCGGCGAACGGTATGGCCCATTTGACGTGGCGATGGTGGAGAACGGCGCCTACAACGATCAATGGCCCGACGTGCACATGCAGCCCGAAGAAACACTGCAAGCCTTTCTCGACCTGCGCGGCCAGTGGCTGATGCCGGTGCACAACGGCACGTTCGATCTGGCGATGCACCCGTGGCACGAGCCGATGGATCGCATTCTGGCGTTGGCCGACAAGGCGGGTGTGAAACTGGCGACGCCGATGATGGGCGAGCGCCTGGCGTTGGACGCGCCGCATGAAGGGCAACGGTGGTGGGTCGGGGTATAACGATGGCATCGCTGGCTGCGAGTCCTCAACTGTAGCCCGCCGTTCATTCCCACCATCAAGGCCGCCCCCATGTCCGACCGCGACGTCATCATCCCCGACACCATGCGCAACATCGTCGAACGCGCGGGCTACGCGCCCGCCGTCAAAGTGGGCGCCACACTGTATTGCTCCGGGCAGGTGGGCCGCACGGCCAACATGGAAGTGATCCACGATCCCGAAGCCCAATTCGTGGCGTGCTGGGAGAACGTACGGACGGTGCTTGAGGCCGGCGGATGCACATTCGACGATGTCGTCGAGATGACCACGTATCACGTCGACATGAACCGCCACATGCCGGTGTTTCGCGCCGTAAAGGATCGGCTCTTTCCGCGCGGCACCAGCGCCTGGACGTGCATCGGCGTCACCGAACTGGCGCATCCCGGGTTGCTGGTAGAGATCAAGTGCATCGCCGTGGCACGCACCCCGTAGCCTCCTGCCGCATGAAAAAAGCCGGCACTGCATCGCGCAGTGCCGGCTTCGAGGACCGTTCAAACGGCCATTGCGTTAGAACGCCACGCGCAGGTACAAGCCACCGGCGTTGTCGCGGTTGCCGTTGCCGAACTGACCGCTGTAGCTCAAGCCCAGCGCGGTGTTGCGCGACACGGCCACTTCGGCACCCAGGTCCACCACGGCGGCATCCTTGGCGATCGGTGCACCGGCCACGCGGAACGCGCCTGCGCCGCCTTCGATCAGCGACAACTGCGCCTTTGGCGTCAAGCCGCCGAACGCATGGCGCCAGCCCAGACCGGCCTGCAATGCCACATCGGCCGGACCCACCTGCACTTGCGTCTTGCTGCGCAAGCCGAGTGTGGTCGTGGTCACGTCTTCGTTGCCCGAGGTACCGCGCAGTGCAGCACTGCCGCCGTTTTCACGGAAGCCTTGCGTGTGCTGGTTCAGGTACGCCACGCCGGCATACGGCTCAACCGTCACACGGCTGTTGACCGGAATCGCGTAGCCCAACTCACCAAACACTTGCGCGGTCGATGCGTCGTAGCCGGCCTTCAGCTCCTGACCGCCCCCCAGGCTCACGCTGCGACGCGTGTCCACGTCATGCCACGTATAGCCCGCGCCCACCATGGCGTTCAGGCTGCCCACACCGAGCTTCCAGCTATTGCCGCCGTAGATACCCAGCGAGTAGCTGTCCACATCGGCACGCGACTGACGATCACGTACGCGCACGCTGCCGTCGGTATAACCGAACACGCCACCCACGCGCCAACCGCCGCGCACCAACGTATCGCCGCCCAGGTACAGGCCATACAGATCCTGCTCAAGACGTGCCGAGCCGTTCTTGCCGTCCATACGCTGCCAGTTACCCACCACCTGGCCCCACACCGGACGCGCCGAGCCCGGCAATGCCGAAGCCGTGCTTGCGGCGGTCGAGGCCGTGGGCGCACCCGCTGCCATGCCGTTATCCAGATTGCCGCGCAAGCGCTGCGAAATGGTGTTGGGCAAGAGCGACGCGCTGGCGATCAGGGCCGAACGCGTGCTGGCGTGCACTTCGCCCGACAACTGATCGAAAGCCTTGGCCGGTTCCGGACTTTGATAAGCCTCTTCCACAGCCGGATTGGTTACCGCCGGCGGCGTGCCGTCGACCGGCGGCGTGACCGTCGGCAAGGTGTTGTCCACCACTTCCTGCTGGTTCTCGGTCAGCGGCAGTTCTTCAACCTTCTTTTCGTCCACCGTCAGGCGCACGGCCACGGCATTCGCGCCGTACACCGGCGTCAGCTTCACGATCTCGGTACCCGTGTAGGCAGTGCTCAGGAACGGCGTGATCGTACCGGCCGCAGTCAGCACGGTGTAGTCGTAGTTCAGGCGATAGCCGCCGTTGCCGTTCTCCTGGCTCACGCGCAACGCGGTCTTGCTCAGGTCCGCGCCGCCGCCCGTGACGTCGATGCGATCCGACTGACCGGCCGCGTTGATTTCGGCGTCATACACCGTGCCCGTGCCCCAGTTGATCTGGTTGACCGTGACCACACCCACCGAGTTGCCCGGACGCACGAACGACCCGTTCGACACATTCAACGTGCCGCCGATCTTCCAGTTGCCGCCAAACACGGCCGCATTGCTCACGTTCACGTCGTTGCTTGCAATGATCGGGTTGTCGATCGTGCCGCCCTTCGAGACCGCGTTGTCGCCCACGAGGTTAAGCGTGGCCAACTGGCTGCCGCCCGTGAAGGTCAGGTTTTGACCGGCCGTGCCCACCAGCGTGTTGAACTCTTTCACGCCCTGCACCTGACCGTTGAAGATGGCCTTGTTGCCCACCGTCACGTACGTGCCGGTGGTGTCGGTCGTGGTCACGCCATCGAGGTTATCGATGATCGAGCCGCTCGAATTCGAACCGTCCTGCAGATCCAGCACCACCTTGCCCGAACCTTCGGCCGTGCGCGATACGCGCAACAGCACGCCATTGTTCTCGGTCAACGTGCTGCCTGCGCCCACCACGATATTCTGGTTGGCATCGGCTTTCGTCAAGGTCGAGACTATCGATTCGTTTTTCGACTTCACGGTCGTGTTGCTCAAGGCAACGGTCGCATTGTCGATCAGGCTCAAGCCGCTGCCTTGCTCGGAGGTCAGCGTGGTGTTCTTCGCGTACAGCGCGCCGCCGTAACCCACCTGCGCGGCATGGCTATCGGCGCCCGATACGGTCACCGTCGAGTCGTTCAGGTTGACGATGCCAGGGCCTTCGGTCGAGACCTTGACCGGCGCACGCATAATCGTCCAGTTTTCTTCCACGACAGGTGCACCGCCTGCCGCCACGCCATGGCTGGCGATACCGCCGGTGGTGACGTTGACGTCATTGAGGGTGACTTCCGTCAGCATCGGCTGCTCGATTTCACCGCGGGCAAACGACAGTTCCTTCGACGAGGCGCCCGATGCGGAGACGCCGTAGGCGGCGTCGCCGGTGGTGGCGATCTTGCCGCGTGTAAGCGTCGCGAGTGCGCCGCTGGCAACCAGACCGTGGGCGGCGGTGCCCTCCGTGGTCAACGTGCTGTCGACCAGATCCAGGGTCGATCCCGACGTGGACCGTGCCGCGATGGAGCGCTTGCCGGTCGTCGCGATCGACGCATTGCCGGTGACGGTGCTTTGGTACGTGGCCGACAAACCGTCGCTGCCATCGCTCTCGTAGCCCCAGTCGTAGGTGTGTGAACTGCCGGCGGTCGAGATCTTCACATCGGTCAACGTCACCAATGAACGCGAGGCATAGATGCCGCGGGATGCGTCGCCTGAGGTCTTGATCGAGACACCGGTCAGCGTCACGCCTGCGTCATTGCCGTAGGTGGACAATGCCGCCGAGTCGAGCCCCTGCGTCGTAATGCTGCCGCCCTGGAAGCTGATCTCGGCGTTGTCTGTGCTGACACCTTGCGCCGACTCGCCTTCGGTCGAGATGTTCGCGTAGCCGGTGACCTTGGCGCCATAACCTGCCGTGAGACCGGCAGATCCGAGTCCGGTCGTTTTAATCGATGCTGTGTCGGACAACACAAGCTGTGCCTTTTGACCCACGTCGATGCCTGTGCTCCACCGGCCAGTCGTCGTCACCGCCACGCCGGAGGTGATGACGCTGTTCTCGCCGACCGCCGCGATGCCGATGCCGGTTTCACCGGAGGTGGTCACAGAACCGCCGGTCAAGGTGACCTTGCCATTGTCGGCATACACGCCGCGCGCCACCATGCCCGACGTGTTGATCACAGCCGAGCTGGTGATCTCGGCGCCGTTCTGCGCCACCAGCGCGTTGCCCCAATCGCCTTCGGTGGTGATGGTGCCGCCATCGATCGTGGCTTTGCCGTTGTCGACCCACACGCCGTTGGACTGCTGGCCTTTGGTGATGAAGGCGCTATTGGTGCTGTTCAACATGCCGCCGAATGCCACTTGCGCAGCATTCGCTTCGCGACCAAGGGTTGTAATGGTGCTGTCGACCAAAAAGGCGTTACCCGCGCTCGTGCCGAGGTTGTTGCCCTGAACGATGTACTCGCCACCGGCCACTACACCGTGGCTCAATAGCCCATTGGTGGTGACATTGACGTCCGTCAGACTCAATGTGCTGACCGTCGGCAGGCTCGCCAACCGGCCGAAAATGACTTCCTGACCGTAAGCGGCCGCGCCGTAGGCGGCGGTGCCGCTCGTCGAGATCGAACCCCGGCTCATCTCGGATGTCGCGTTGAAGGCGACCAGGCCATGTGCGCTGTCGCCAGTGGTGCTGAGGTCGCTGGCTTTCAACGTAAGGAGTCCGTCGAACGAGGCCACTGCCGCGCTTGCCCCAATACCGGAAGTGGTGACGCGTGCCGAACCTGTAATCAGGCTGGAGTACGACGACAACACGCCATAGCTGGAGTCGGTCCGGTTTGGAAGATAGGTGCCGCGCGTGTCGACGACGGCATTATTCAACATCACTTTTGCGTTGCTGGCATAAACGCCGTGCGCGCTATCACCGTACGTCGTGATCTTGGTGCCATCGACCAAGGTCGTGCCTACCGAGCGGCGAGCGACAAGACCGTAAGCGCCGATACCGCCCGTCGTGATCTCGCCACCCTGAAGCGTAGCGGCGGCTTCGCTGACGTCGACACCCGAGGACGCATATCCTTTGGTCTTGATCGTGCCTGCTGTGGTCACCGTAGCGCCTGAGCGTGCGCGCACGCCCACGCTGTAATCCGCTGAGGTAGTGATCTGGGAATTGCGTGTCAGATTGACGATACCGCCGTCTTCCGCCGCTACCGCCACCGTGTTGCGGGCGCCTGTAGAAATTGTCGCTCCGCTCGTAATCGAACCGTTGCCTGCGGCAAGAAGGCCGAACGCATCCATTCCGAGCGTGGTCACTTGTCCCGTCAAGTCGACCTTGGCCCCATCAAGGGCTACTACGCCATGCGCGTTCGCGCCACGGGTGGTGATGTCCGCCGTCCCGTCGACCCTTGTGCCGATACCGCTTGCAAACACGCCATAGCTTTGGGTGCCCTGGGTCTCGATCGCGTTACCTGGCAACAGCATTGCTGTGGCGCCGTTCTCTGCGAGAAGACCATGCGCGTTAGGACCTTCGGTCTTGATTGATGTCGCGATGTCCGCGCTGGCCTTCGACAGTGCAACGGCATGTGCTTCGCTACCGATCGTGTTGATCGAGCCCCCGGTGATCTTGACTTTCGAGCGCGCCTCGGCGCGAACGCCCACGGCAGCGGGACCGCGAGTGGTAACAGCCGTGTCCAGCAATTCGACAACCGTGGCATCGCCCAATGCAAGTACACCCGCCGCATTCTGGCTGAACGTATTGATTGCACTCGACGTCACCTGACCCTTGATGGCACCGCCACTGGCGCTATGAAACTCAATCGCTGCGCCGCCACTTCCAAAGCTAAATACGTTGACGCGATCAAGATTAAGCTCGCTTGCCAGTCCTTCAGAGAACGGCTTGTTCTGATAAACGCGAATGCCTCGTGCATTCTCGCCGTTTGTCGCCACAGTCGACGTCTGCAAACTCAACGATGCTCCAGACTCCACTAAGACCGCGGGAGAATCGCTTGAAGGTCCCGACGTTGCCGTCGAAAACGACGAATCGGTGAACGAGGCCTTGTGGCCGACCAAGATGTACAGGGCCGGTTCGCCGTAAGCATCCACGCTCACATTCGAACTCGCCTCATCCGGCAGCGGAACGTAGGTGTTGCTCACTGCCGCGGCAGGCGAATGCGCCCCCAGGATTCCCAAAGCAAGCGTCCCGCTCGCCAGGATCGAACGACCGCTGGAACTGCGTTTGCCGCGTCCCTTGGTGGCTTCAGAGACGGCGACGAAGCACTGCGTGCGGTCGCTCCAAATCGATTTGTATGCGCGATTCATAAAAGAGTGGAGACCTGATAGACGATTGACAGAAATGAAAGCGAGTTACATCAGGTCGCAAATATGTACGTTTGGCACGAAAAACTCAAAACAATATGTGTAATTCTGAAGCTATTTACACATTTCGTAGCTTTTAGGATTCACTTTGATCTTCAGAGACGCCATCTTCGGAAAATTTGATATCTCGCAGGCATGCTGATGCGTTTGGCGGTATGCCAAAGCATGAGAGGCCTAGTGGCCAAATGGATGTGTTTCTGTACTAATTCGGTTGGTGCAAACCAGCTAGATAATCGTCGTGCCGAACCGATCAGTCATACGACGAACGCTCACTCTTCGAGCGGCGGCACGACGCCGTCAGACAACGTCTTCAGCAGACGAACCCGACGCTTCTCCAGGTCCGCGATCTGACGCTCGATCGAGCGCAGCCGCTTGCGCTGCACATCGGACGCCTCCGTGCACGACGCCGCCCCTTCGATCAATCGCATGCAATCCGGAAACGCCTGGATATCCGCCAGGCTGAACCCGGTCGCGATCATCCGCTGGATCTGTTTGACTTGCGTGACCGCCTCGATGGGAAACGTACGATAGCCATTGCTCGATCTGCTGGATCGCAGCAGGCCCTGGTCGTCGTAATGACGAATCGAGCGCACGCTGGCGCCCGTCGCGTCGGCGAGCTTGCCGATCGACAACTGCTGGGGCAAAGGGACATTTTCCATTAGGAAAAGATATCACGCGCGAACCGCTTGACCCTCACACCAATGGCAGGGTTGAGACTGTGCGTTCGATCTTATCGGAGTACCGCACATGTTCACCCTCACCTATCGGCACGCCATGCAGGCGTTCGTTCTGCTCGCCGCGCTAATCATCACCGCCGCCACCTCGGCGGCACCTACCCCGGTGCCCACTCAAACCTATACGGTGACCGCGCCAGACGGTGTCGAATTGGCCGTACAAGAAACAGGCAATCCCAACGGCCCCGCGATTATCTTTATCCACGGCCTGCTTGGTAGCCATTTGAACTGGGAAAAGCAACTCGCCAGCCCGAAACTGCAACGCTATCGTTTGATCACGTACGACATGCGAGGGCACGGGTTATCGGGCAAGCCCCCGGTGGCTACCGCTTACAGCGAGGGCAAACGGTGGGCGGAGGATCTGAACGCAGTGATCGCCGCATCGAAGGCATCGCACCCTGTACTGGTGGGCTGGTCATTGGGGGGTGCCGTCATCACGAATTACCTGGCTTTGTTTGGCGACGATCGGATCGCGGGCGCAATGTACGTGGGCGGCGTGATCGAACTCGACGCAGATCAGATCGTGTCGCATCCGGCCATCTACCGTGATCTCGTCTCATCCGATCTCAAAACGCACATGGACGCGATTCGTGAGTTCTTGAGTCTGTGCTTCCAGACGCCGCCGAACTCGACAATCTTCAACCGCCTTTACGCCAACGCCGCCATGGCGTCGTGGACCATGCAGAAGGCTGTGCAGTCGATGAGTATTGCGTCCGAGGGGTTGAGTCGTGCGCGCGTGCCGATGTTGATGGTTTATGGGGAGCACGATGCGTTGGTGCACGCCAAGCCGTCGCTGGCACGAGCACAGGTGTTGAATCCGAAGGTGCGGGGTGAGGTGTTTGCGAACTCGGGGCATGCGCCGTTCATTGAGGAGGCGGAGCGGTTTAACGGGGTGTTGGCGGGGTTTGCCGACACCGCCGTCGGGCGTGTTGCAGTTGGGCATTGAGCGGTTGGGCATCAAGTCGTCGGCATACACAGTCATGCCGGCTGCGATCGGGCAAAGCGCAATCAGAGTTGTACGCCGCGGCCTGGCTGATGCGCATCGAGCGGTTTAAAAACGTTGTGCGCTATAGCGCACATCGGTATGCTGTCTGCTTCCGGAATCCGGAATGCGGCGCCGCAGGAAACAGCGCCGACTGCATAAGCCAAACGTTTGGGCTCCCGACGAGCTACCTCGGCGGGGAGGCGATAAGCCCACCAGGTAACCGTCCTCATTACCGTCATCGTTGTCCATCATGACCACGCCACTCACCGCTCCACGCAGTCTACGCCGGGACCTCTCCACCGCCTCCGTCGTCGCGGGCTTCACCGCCGTGTTGATCGGCTACTCGAGTTCAGCCGCGATCGTCCTGCAGGCCGCCTATGCCGTGGGTGCCACCCCCGCCCAAGCGCAATCCTGGCTGATGACACTCGGCTTGGCGACCGGCGTGCTGTGCATTGCCATCTCGCTCTACTACCGTGCGCCGGTGCTCTTTGCCTGGTCCACGCCAGGCGCCGCATTGATCGGCTTGCTGCCGCCCGGCACCGGCATGAACGAAGCCGTTGCCGGCTTCATGTTTGCCGCCGCCCTGATGACACTCTGCGGCGTAACGGGCCTCTTCGATCGCGTCGCGCGCGCTATCCCGCGTGAGCTTGCCGCGGCGATGCTGGCGGGCGTGCTCGTGCGATTCGGTCTCACCCTGTTCGCTTCAGCCCAAGCGCACCTTGCCATTGTGCTCGGCATGCTGGTGGGCTATCTCGTTACCAAGCGCGTCGCGCCTCGATACGGCGTACTGGCCGCACTCGCCATCGGCATCGCGATCTGGCTGTTCTCCGGTCAGGCCGAGATGGCGCAGTTGTCCTTCGCCTTGCCAGCGCTCGAGTGGGTCATGCCGCACTTCTCGCTTCCCGCGATCGTGAGCATCGGCTTGCCCCTTTTCATCGTAACCATCGCCTCGCAAAACCTGCCCGGCATCGCTGTGCTGCGGCAAAACCATTATCAAACGCCCGTGTCGCCGCTCATCACGGCAAGCGGTTTGGTGACCTTGGTACTTGCACCCTTCGGCGTATTTGCCGTCAATCTGGCGGCGATCACCGCGGCTATTTGCGCGGGTCCCGAAGCGCACGAAGATCCCGCGCGGCGCTACACCGCGTCAGTGGCTGCAGGTGTGTTCTATCTGTTTGCCGGGCTGGCCGGTGCGGCGATCGTTACGCTCTTCGCCGTGCTGCCGCCCGTTATTGTCGCGGCCATCGCCGGCATTGCGTTGCTCGGCACCTTGGGCGCGAGCCTGAGCGATGCTTTGCTCACACCCACGCACCGTGAAGCCGCGTTGATTACCTTCCTGGTGACGGCGTCGAACTTGAATCTGATGTCGATCAGCAGCCCGGTCTGGGGATTATTGGCCGGCGGACTTGTGATTGCCGTGGCGCACCGGCGCAAAGCCTGACTGCCGTAGCGAACCGGCGACGATACGCACGCCGCCCGAATATTCGTCGCTCGATCAAACCGCGCGATCAACGCGCGGCGAATGTTCCGCCATCAACTCGATCACCCAATCGATAAACACGCGCAGCTTCGCACTCACATGCCGGTTTGGCGGAAACGCGATATACATCGGCATCGACTCAAGCTGCCAGTCCTCAAACAACTGCACCAGCTCACCGTTCGCCAGATGCCCGCGCGACATATAGTCCGGCAGCCACAGCACGCCCAGCCCTGCCAAACCAGCCGCAAGATACGCATTGCCATCGTCCACCGATAACGCGTGACGCCCATGCACATTCACGCGTTCGTCGCCGCGGTGCATGGCATACGGCAACGCCTTGCCCGTGCGTGACCATAAGAAACCCACAATGCGGTGATGCGTACTCTCGAGTTCGTTGGGATGCAAAGGCCGGCCCGCTTGCGCCAAATAACCCGGCGCCGCAAACACGCCAAGCCGAAGATCGCCAATATGCCGCGCCACGAGCGACTCATCCCTGATCTCTCCCCCGCGCACCACACAATCCACGTTGTCGCCGATCACATCCACGATGCGATCGCTCACGCCCACATCGAGTTGAATGTCAGGATAGCGTGCATAAAACGCCGGCAATGCGGGCACCAGAATCATGCGTGCAAACGGGGCCGGCACGTCCACCCGCAGTCGGCCACGCGGCAACGCCGATGCACTCGACAAGCTCGTCTCCGCATCGTCCATATCCGCCAGCAATCGCAACACCCGTTCGTAATACGCCGCCCCATCGGCAGTGAGATTCACCCGGCGCGTGGTGCGATTCAGTAGCTTCACACGCAGCCGCGCCTCCAGTTGCTGCACCAGTTGGGTCACCGTGGTCTTGCTCATGTGCAGCGTTTCCGCCGCCTTGGTAAAGCTGCCCGCTTCCACCACGCGTGCGAAGGCCTGCATTGCATCGAACCGATCCATGGGGTGCTCCAGACGCTTGAGGGATTGTTTGGATTCTACAAATAGTGATGGGTAGATGTGGGCGTTTATCGACCGCGGGTAGGGGCATAAAGTGAGTCCATCGAACCCACCGGGCCGGCAGCGGCCCCTTCCAGGAGATTCTTGATGACCCCTTCCAAATCCACCCGCGATGTTGTTTTCCCTGCCGCTCGCCAGGCGCTGTACGAGCGCTATCGTTACTCGCCTGCGGTGCGGTCCAATGGTCTGTTGTTTGTTTCGGGGCAAGTGGGCAGCCGCGAGGACGGCTCACCGGAACCGGACCTCGAGGCACAGGTGCGGCGCGCATTCATGAACCTTAACGGCATTCTTGAGGCTGCTGGCTGCACGTTTAACGATGTGGTCGATGTGACAGTATTCATCGTCGATCCCGAAAAGAACTTCGAGAAAGCCTGGGCCGCCGTTGCGGAATTTTGGGGCGAAGCGCCCTATCCCAGCGTGACCGTACCTGGCGTGACCTGGTTGGCGGGGTTTGATTTTGAGATCAAGGTGATTGCGCAATTGCCGAAGGACAAAATTGCTTAACTACCCGCCGACCCGATCTTCGCGCTAACGATGATGCGTGTTTGAGAAATCACGGCCTGCGTACCAACCGAATGCAGGCCGCTTCAATTCTGCTGCCTACCTGTCGATAAAGCGCTGTTCAAGCTGCTGGTAGTGCGTAGCAAATCATCGAGAATGCTGTCTGTGTCACCGGTCCGAGCACGCACAGTTTGATAAAGATCGTCTAGCACACGACCAAAAATCATCAGCGCCTCTGCGCGACTGCCAATGTCAACGACGGAAAGAAAATATCGCTCGCCGATGTGAGAGAGAGAGCCGCGTCCGGGCATAGCGTTCAGAATGTCCGGAGGTGAGTCATACAACACGAGAAATTTGTTGCCGAGACGGGCCTCATAGCAATAATCCAGGTGCATTGGTAGCGAAGGAATACTAAAAGAAAGTGCCGCAGGTGTCTTGAGCGTCCAGCGCAACTGACCTCGCGACGTGAGCTCCGTAAGTTCGCCTGCCAGTCTCGTTTCTTTAAGTTTAGGTGCTCGTAGCATATCTATGCGCTCCACGCGTCGTTGAGCAGTGTTGACTCCAGCATCGTAGCCACCTCAATGCTTGAGCGATAGCAATACCAGAGTTCATGCACGTCAAGCTCTCTGTCGCTCCACTGCTTTCGGCTAAGTTTGCCTAAGCGCCTATACAAGAGTCTTGCACAGTTCTTGGTTTCACCGGTCGAATGCTCCCTCGCGTCGTGTATATGCGGCTTCAAAGCCTGCATGACTGTGTAGGCAGCATTCCTGTCGACTGGCTGATCAATCGCAACCTCGTTCAAAAACGCCAACAGTTCGCTCGACGCCCTGCGCAATTCGTCCACAATCTGAGGTATACGACCCTTCCGGGCGTATCGCCGACGGATCCCCCATATCGAATAGGTGACATACAGCGTGAGCGCAAGTCCGACGACTGACGCTATCGAGGCGAAATCGACTAACCAAACTGGCAGGTAGGACACAGGCGGCAACTCACCTAAGTTTTTCATTTTCTGGTCTGCACGTTTGACGATCGTCGTCCAGCCGGCAAGTTATCAGAACTTCGACTCGAGCGTCCGCGAGAAGATGACATTGTTAGCGCCTTGGCTGACGCATCAATGCGGATCAACTCAGCGCGTCATCGCGCAGACATCATCCCCGACATCAGCAACCGTCTCCCGATATCATCCACGCCAATCACTGGCCGTACATTCGCCAGCACCACCACGCCCGTTCGCGTGATGGGCAAGAACCCGATAAACGCGCTATACCCGCCCGTGGACCCGTTGTGCCACACCATCCCGCCGCGCGACTCGGGATCCACGTGCCATCCAAGTGCGATCTGTCCTTCCGAATCGGCTATGTCCCGCTCTGTGGCTAGCGTAATCGCCATCGCGCGGGCAAGCGGCGACGACGGATCGCCCATTGCCATCATCATCAACTTGAGCAAATCCTTGGCGGACGAATGCAATGCACCCGCCCCCGGTAATGCCCCCATATGCCAGCCCGGCACGCGCTTCAGATCGCCATCGTGACCGGGTGCAAGTCGCGCCTGCATTGAAGGGGACAGCGCCACGGCGGTGTCCGTCATCCCTAAAGGCCCCGTCACGCGCTCGCGCAGCGCGGCGTCGTAGGCCGTAGCTGAATCGACCTGTGCATCGACAGGCGCTTCAGCCTCACCATCTACACCGATCGCGGCCTTGGCATTGACGCTCTTCGTTGTACCAACACTGGCGTCGGCCCCAGCAGCGCCCTTCGCGCTAACGCCCGCCTCGACATTCGCAACGTGAGCTTTCGAACCAGCAGCCGCCCGTCGCGCCAGCGCATCGCCCAGCAGTCCCATGCCCAGATTGGAATACTCGTACGTCGCGCCAATTTCCCGCGGCAGTTGGTATGACGACAAAAACGCATACAACTTATCCGGCGTGTAATCCGCATAAGGATCAGACATATCCGCAGGCTTCAAATTGCCCGGCAACCGCGGCAACCCCGACGTATGCGTCGCCAGATCCACCAACGTGATCGACTTCCCATCGCGCTTCGACGTGGTCACGCCTTCAGGCAAATACCTATCGACCCGATCGTCGAGCTTCACCTCACCGCGCGCCACCATCTCGCCCAGCAACAGCGTCGTAAACACCTTCGACACCGACCCGATCTCAAAAATCGTATCGCCATCAACTGGTCGCTTATCGTCGCGGTCAAACTGTCCGTGACTGATCACGCGCATGCCATGGCTGTCGATCACGCCCACCACGACGCCGATGGGCGGCTTTTCTCCCATCGCCATCACCAGCTCGTTCTTGATATCGGCGCTGGAAGGCAACTCGGCCCCGACGCTCATGGGAGCGGCGAGGCCGAGGCTCAAATAGCAAACCGCCGTCAGGGCGTAAAAACGCCTGACGGCGGCGGTCGCACCACGGCGCGCGTGCGTGCCCAACTGCTGCCGCACACCCGCCGTCATCGTTACGCCTTCAACAGCAACTGATTCAAGCGCTTCACGAAAGCGGCCGGATCGGCGATTTGCGCGCCTTCGGCGAGCATCGCTTGATCCAACAACAACTGCGCCCAATCGCCAAACTCTTCGTCGCTGGCCTTCTCGATCCGGCCCACCAACGCGTGCTCCGGATTGATCTCCAGCACAGGCTTCACCACCGGCGCTTCCTGACCGGCCGACTTCAACATACGCAGCAGATGCGGGCTCAATTCGTTTTCACCCACCACCACGCACGCCGGCGAATCCACCAGACGCGACGTCACGCGCACTTCCTTCACCTTGTCGGCCAAGGACGCTTGCAAACGCTCAACCAGCGGCTTGAACTGCTCGGCCACTTCTTCCTGATGCTTCTTCTCGGCTTCGTCCGACAGCTTGTCCAGATCCAGACCGCCCTTCGCCACCGACGTCAACGACTTGCCGTCGAACTCACGCAGGTGCGACATCATCCACTCGTCCACACGCTCGGTGAGCAGCAGCACTTCGATGCCCTTCTTGCGGAAGATCTCCAGGTGCGGGCTGTTGCTTGCCGCAGCAAACGAATCGGCCGTCACGTAGTAAATCTTGTCCTGACCTTCCTTCATGCGGCCCACGTAATCAGCCAACGACACGGTTTGCGACTCATCGCCCGAGTTCGTCGATGCAAAACGCAGCAGCTTCGAAATGCGCTCAAGGTTGGCCGCGTCTTCGCCCGTGCCTTCCTTCAGCACCTGACCGAACTCCGTCCAGAATGCGGCGTAGTCTTCGGGCTTGTTCTCGGCCATATCCTCCAAGAGCGACAGAATGCGCTTCGACGACCCTTCACGGATCGCACGCACATCGCGGCTCTCTTGCAGAATCTCGCGCGACACGTTCAGCGGCAGATCCGCCGAATCAATCACGCCACGCACAAAGCGCAGGTACGACGGCAGCAATTGCTCGGCATCGTCCATGATGAAAACGCGCTTCACATACAGCTTCACGCCGCGCTTGCCATCGCGATCCCACAAATCCATCGGGGCATGCTTCGGGATGAACAACAGCTGTGTGTACTCGCTGCGGCCTTCCACACGATTGTGCGACCACGCCAATGGCTCGGCGAAATCGTGTGTGATGTGCTTGTAGAACTCTTGGTACTGCTCGTCAGTCACTTCCGACTTCGAACGCGTCCACAAGGCATTCGCCTGGTTGACCGTCTCGAGCTCCTCGCCCTTCACTTGCTCGCCCTTCTCCGCATCCCAATCTTCCTTGGCCATGCGAATCGGCAGCGAAATGTGATCGGAATAGCGACGCAGAATATCGCGCAGCTTCCAACCATTGAGCAACTCTTCTTCGTCTTCACGCAAATGCAGCGTCACGCTCGTGCCGCGCTTTTCGCGCTCCACCTGGGCAATCGAGAACTCGCCCTGACCATCCGAAATCCACTGCACGCCCTCGCTCGCGGGCAAACCAGCGCGACGGCTCAGCACCGTAACCTTGTCCGCCACGATGAACGACGAATAAAAGCCCACGCCAAACTGACCGATCAGTTGCGCGTCTTTCTGCTTATCGCCCGTGAGCTTGGAGAAGAACTCGCGCGTGCCCGACTTCGCGATCGTGCCAAGGTTGGCCACCGCTTCGTCACGCGACAGGCCGATGCCGTTGTCGGTGATGGTGATCGTGCGAGCGGCCTTGTCGTAGTCGACACGCAGGCCCAGGTCGGCACCGCCTTCCAGCAGCTCGGGATGGTCGATGGCTTCGAAACGCAGCTTGTCGCAGGCGTCGGAAGCGTTGGAGATCAGCTCACGAAGGAAGATTTCCTTGTTGCTGTATAGCGAGTGGATCATCAGGTGAAGCAGCTGCTTCACTTCGGCTTGGAAGCCGAGCGTCTCGGCGCCGTTCGCGCCGGCGGATGCGGTGGAAGTGTCAGTTTGGCTCATGATCGACTAGAAAAAAGTGGGTTGAAGCGAGGGGCGCCAGGCCCCCAGACCGGTAAATTATGGGGGCATTCCACAAATTTTCAATATCCGATATAATTATTGGCTCGACACCACGCTGACCTTTCGCTGCAACGGCCTAAGGAATACGCGACCTCCTATGCCCGGGTGGTGAAATTGGTAGACGCAGGGGACTCAAAATCCCCCGCCGCAAGGCGTGCCGGTTCGATTCCGGCCCCGGGCACCAGCAGCAAATCCATGTTTTCGAAGCTTTGGCGCGCGATCGACGGGTCTTCTGAATCTGCATTCCTTAGCTAATCTCGGCGAACACTGACACACGCATGGACGACGGTTCATAGTTACAGTCGCTTGACCACCCCTATTCTCGGAAGCCGTCCCATCAATTACGTAAGTGAAAAATCGGACGAAAAGCGGTTGCGGGACCACGAGATATTGTTACGATGTCTGTTGAGCGACGCGGTCAATACGCGTCGTCCATGTGGTGAGATCTTGCAACCGTGCGCTTGCAGCTTGGCGTAATCGCCGGGAAGCAATCATGAACGACGATTCAAGCAGAGGATACCGTGTGGGGGAGTTAAGGAAATGAGATCTCTCAGTTCAGTGCAGCTCCCTGCTTTGACTCGTCTGTTTTCCGCCGCAGTCTTGCGTGAAATGGCGCGCAAAGGTGAGTCCACCACGTTTCGTCGGCTAGTCGAGCTAACCGATATGCTTGAACGCGTTGGCCAAAATGCCACCGTTGGTGACGTCTTCGACTCTGCTTTCGAAATCCTAAAAATCGGTGGACACCGCGACGAATATGTTTATCGAGCAGCGGTCACCCAGAAAATTCTGATGGGAACGCATTCGCTCCGCACCGCCTCCATGCTCAATGAATTTCGCGTCGGCAATTGCAAGGCTGATCTTGTCATTCTGAACGGAACTGCGACTGTGTATGAGATCAAATCAGAGCGCGATTCGCTTGCTCGACTTGCCAATCAAGTGAAAAACTACAGGCGAGTTTTCGCAACCGTTAACGTTATTGCTAGCGAAAGCCATATTCAGGGTGTGGTGAACACGGTCCCTGCTGAAGTTGGAGTTATGTGCCTCTCTAAGCGCTACCGGATTTCGGTAGTACGGGAAGCAGTATCATCTCCCGCACTAATCTGCCCGGTTACCGTGTTTGAGTCGTTGCGCATCTCCGAAAGTATCGCAATTTTGCAATCGATCGGAGTGAAGGTGCCTGAACTTCCAAATACCCAAAAACATGGCGCCTTGCGCGATCTCTTTGCTAAACTCGATCCGATAGAATTACATTTTGAGATGGTTCGAACACTCAAAAGGACGCGTGAGCTGGGATCACTTAGCGAATTCGTCCAACTTTTGCCGAGGTCTTTGCAGACCGCAGCATTATCGATAAAATTGCGTCGTTCGGAGCATCCGAGATTAATTAAGGCTATAGCCACTCCGCTGCGCGTTGCCATGACTTGGAGCTGACCGACGTATGTACTACCCCTATTTCCGCGGAAAACAATTCGAACTCATTACAATCCGCGAGATGGCGACGTTGCTCGCTGAAAAAGAATTTGTACCTGTCATCGAGCCAGTACGCGAGTCGCTTGGTGGTTTGAAAAAAACATTGAGCGCGGTGCGTGATGCTGGGGGAAGCGCAATTGTTATCGTCAATCCTTTTCACGGTGACCATCAGGACGATGGTGCGCACATTACCGGTCTTCTACGAGCGGAATTTCAAGATTCCAATAAAATTTCTGCTGGCATTCTTCTGCGTCCAGACACAACAGTCGGCGGGGCAATAGCTTGCTACAACCAGCATATCGCCCATAATCCCGTTCTAATTCATGCAGGCTTCAATGCGCCCAAGGCATTGGCAGTCGAATTGGGCGATGGCGTGGCCCGCTTGACGAATATCTTCATAGAAGATCACGCTAACACCCTTTATCGCAAGCATTTCGATGGAAGTACCCGCGTTTTAATTCGCGACGGCTTCAAACGGCGCAAAAATTCCGAATTTGCCAATATTCCGGTCGAAGAGTTTTCGGAGCTACATTTGACCTTCAAAAGCGATTTGGGCATGAACGGCTTTGGTGATTTTCTAACCGTTGGCGATGCCTATTCTGATGGCGGCGGCCCTGCCTATGCCGTCGCAATTCACGTGACCTTTATTGACCCCGATGCCGACGAAGTGATGAACATCTATCACTTCGTTTCTACCACGAATGACACGCCAACCGATCCAGCAGGAAAGTTCGCGCAAGCCCTCGCAAAATTGATCGAGAAACTGGATAGTGGCACGTCCCGCGTTCGAAATACCGAAGCGATTCAAGAGTTTCGCAGCCTTCATGCTAAAGGTCACTTTCCCGGTCTTGGCTATGTCAAAAAGCTCTCAATGAAACATCACGTTGAAACGCTCGCTGCTTTCCTCGGCTAAGCTGCATGGCTAAGCGTTATTGCTGCCCGGAGTGCTTTGACGATCGAGCCTTGCGTGATGACCTCTTTCCATCGCTCGATCCCGATCGAGGAATATGCGATTACTGCGGAACCAATGATACTCAGCTTATTGAGCCAGTTAGACTAGCCAACTATTTTGAATTGCTAGTCAACGTCTACGAACCGAGTGACGCAGGAAGGTCGCTAGTTGAATGGATGAAGGACGACTGGCAGCTCTTTAGCCATCCGCGCATGGACATTGCCCACGCTAAAGAGCTCTTGGGGGAAATTCTTGATAACGGCGACATCGTCAGGCGCAATTTTGCTCCGTCGCCAAGTTATATAAGTGAAGGCCTTGCGCAATGGGATAAGCTGCGCGATGAGATGATGTATGGGAATCGCTGGTTTCTCGACGTTGCCATTGACCTAGATCGTCTTCGCCAACTTCTTGACATGCTATTAGCTCCTTCATTGCCCAAGCAGTGGCATCGTGCGCGAATTCGTACTGACGACGAGCTTTTCCCAATCGAGCAAATGGGGGCGCCGCCGAAGCGACGTTCGTCACACGGCAGGGCGAATCCGGCAGGCATACCCTACCTGTATTTGGGGTCGCTTCCTGAGACTGCCGTCGCAGAGATCAGGCCACACACAGGCGAGTTTGCTTGTGTCGCTGATTTTATGATTCCCGAGATAAAGGCAGTAGATTTGCGCAATCCACGTAAGCTCGTTTCACCTTTTATTTTGAGGGATGCCAGTGAAATTGGTCAGCTGCGTGCCGATTTACCTTTTCTAGAGCGACTAGGTGCGGAGTTGACGCGACCGGTTCAGCCAGCGGGGGCGGCTATCGACTATATTCCAAGCCAGTATCTTTGTGAGTTTATAAAAAAGAGCGGCTTCGACGGTGTGGTCTATCGAAGTTCCGTTAGTGATGGCATTAATCTCGCATTGTTCAATCCCGCGCAAGGAATTGGCGGACGAGTCACTCTCTACAACGTCATTAAGGTGTCGGTTCAAGTGGCTACCGAAAACAGCGACGCACATGACTAATTAACCCTACGCACTGCATATGCGTAAATTTCCGGGAACGACGTCGGATTGAACGGGATAGCCTTTGTCATAACGCCCATCGCTGGGCAAACAACGCGATGCACTAGTTAATATCGGCCGGCAAAAAAGGACCGCCGAAGCGGTCTTTTTTTCACACCGTGCATTGCTGGTCTAGAGCGCACCCGCCACACGCCAAACCACATTGCCCACATCGTCGGCCACGAGCAGCCCACCCTTCTTGTCGATCGTCACGCCCACTGGACGACCATTCGCATCCCCATTGGCATTAACGAAGTCCGTGAGCACATCGATCGGCTTACCGCTCGGCTTGCCGTTTGCAAACGGCACAAAAATCACGCTATACCCTGATCGCGGCTTGCGGTTCCACGAACCATGCAGGCCCACGAACGCCCCATTAGCAAACTGCTGCGGCAATGTATTGCCTTCAGCAAATGTCATCCCAAGCGGGGCCACGTGCGTGCCAAGCGCATAGTCAGGCTTGATGGCCTTCGCTACGAGTTCCGGCTTTTGCGGCTGGATGCGGTTATCCACGTTCTGGCCGAAGTAGCTGTACGGCCAGCCATAGAAGCCGCCGTCTTGCACTGACGTCAGATAATCTGGCACCAGGTCGCCGCCGAGTTCGTCGCGTTCATTGACCACGGTCCATAGTGCACCGGTCGATGGCTCCCAGCCCATGCCGTTGGGGTTGCGCAGCCCGGTCGCGAAGAGGCGTTTGTTACCCGTTGCGCGGTCGATTTCCCAAATGGCGGCGCGTCCTTCTTCGATTTCGATACCGTTCTCGCCCACGTTGCTGTTCGAGCCCACCGTGGCGTAGAGCTTCGTGCCGTCTTTGCTGGCAACGACGTTCTTGGTCCAGTGATGGTTCAAACCACCGGGCAGATCCGTGACCTTGGTTGCGGGCGCGGAGATGCTGGTGTCGCCTTCCTTGTAGGGGAATTTGACGATGCCGTTGGCGTTGGCGACGAAAAGTTCGTTGCCGACGAGCACCATACCGTAGGGGGACGTCAGATCCGTCAGGAAGACGTTTTTGACTTCGGCTACACCGTCGCCATCGGCGTCACGCAGCAACGTGATGCGATTGGCGCTCGGTTCTTTGGCACCGGCGCGCGCCATGACGGCGTCTTGTACGAAAGCCTTCACTTTGGAGCCTTTGTACGATTCATTGCCCACGGGTTCGGGCGCATTGGTCTCGGCTACGAGAACGTCACCGTTGGGCAGCACGTAAAGCCAGCGCGGGTGGTTGAGCTCGGCGGCAAACTTCACGACCTTGGTACCGGCAACACCCTTGGGCGTGGCATTTCCCGTCCAGGGTTGCGCGGGCGCGATGTACACCGTGGGCAGCATGCGTTGCTGCTGTTCCGGCAGGGTGGGGTTGGGACCCGTGCTGGCGGTGTTGTCAAGCTGCGCATTGGTGCGATTGATCGACCAGTAGGTGCCGCCGGCGGCGACCACGACCAGGGCGACGGCCACAGCGATGACGGTCAGGGGTTTGTTCATGTGTTTGTCTCGATAACGAGGAATGGCGCTTGAAGAAAAGCGAGAGTGAGCGCCCGGTAGCAATCGCCGCGCCGCGTTCAGGTTGCCGCCAGCCTGGCGCACAGTAGACGCTGATCGCCCCTGAAGGTGGCGTTTCGCAAGCGCGCATGCTTTCGGCAATTAGGCAGGCCACGCGCCAGCCAATGCGTGATCGCTACAATGAGCGTCAATCGCCCTAATTGGCGATCCGCCCATTTTGCTCTTCTCACCCTTGCCGCACCGTCTGCCCCGCGCCGACGCCTACCGATGTCCGATCCCTCGTTCAGCTTGAAAAAGATCGCCGTGCCGGCGTTCGGCCCGTCGTTGCTTTACGGCGTGAGCAATGGCGCCACGCTTCCCGTGATCGCCCTCACTGCCCGCGAGTTGGGCGCTTCGCTGGCGATGTCTGGCCTGATTGCGGCGTTGATCGGCGTGGGGTCGCTGATGAGCAACATCCCGGCGTCGATGATCATTTCGAGCATGGGCGAGCGGCGATCGATCATTGGGGCGGCCGTGTTCAGCATGCTGGCGTTCTTGCTGGCGATCTTTGCGCCCACGATCTGGGTGCTGGCGCTCTCGATGCTGATGGTGGGGATGGCGTCTTCGGTGTTCGTGCTGGCGCGGCAAACATATCTCACCGAGGCGGTGCCGCTGCAGATGCGGGCGCGCGCGCTGTCCACATTAGGGGGCACCACCCGTATCGGCGCGTTCATCGGGCCGTTCGCGGGTGCGGCGCTGATTCATAGTTTTGGCATTACCGGCGCGTATTGGGTGGCGATCGGTGCGATGGTGGGCGCGGGCGCGATTGCGTTGTTTGCGCCGGAGCTTCAGGTGATCTCCAAGCAAGAGGGCAAACCGGCGCCGCGCATGCGTATCCGGGAGATTGCGCGCACGCATGCGCGTGTGTTTCTCACATTGGGTGTGGGGGTGCTGCTGGTGAGCGCGTTGCGCGCCTCCCGGCAGGTGGTGATCCCGTTGTGGGCGGAGCAACTGGGGCTGGAGCCGGCGGTGACGTCGGTGATCTATGGCCTGGTTGCCGCGATCGACATGGCGGTGTTCTACCCTGCCGGCAAGGTCATGGACGAGCGCGGTCGCATTTGGGTGGCGATTCCGTGCACGTTGTTGATGGGCTTGAGCTTGATGTCGATGCCGCTTACAGGTGGGCTGATCAGCTTTACGCTGGTGGCGCTGATTCTGGGCTTTGGCAACGGGATCGGCTCAGGCATCGTGATGACGCTGGGCGCAGACTCGGCGCCACCGGGGCAACGGCCGTCGTTCCTTGGGTTGTGGCGGTTGATGGCGGATATGGGCGCGTGCGGTGGGCCGGTGCTGTTGGCCGGGATCACCGCGGTGGCGTCGCTTAGTGCAGCTGTCGTCGCGAGCGGCTTTCTGGGTTGCGTGGCGGCGGCTGTGTTTTGGAAGTGGTTGCCGCGTAGCGTGTCGAACTAGCCGTTGCCTAACAGTCCACGGTTTCTGTAACCGCTCGCTGTGGCGAACGCGGTGGGCTTATGAAGCGAAGCATCACACATGAACATTGCGAACATCTCACACACGCGATCGCTAGCGCAAAGAATCAAAACGTATTGATTGTCAAGGCTGAGCGTTCGATGCCAGCACGCTTGCAAGCCTGGCTGCATTCGCGGTGACTAACGATACCGCCCCCATGCTGGCTTTCGCTCGGTCCTCCGCTCCTTCTCACGTCTAATGTCCTGGCGGTCGCCGCGCCCGTGGTCCGTGTTCGGGTTCGGGTCCGAGCATGGTCCTGCGTTCAGATCGATTCCGACAGCCTCGCCCCGCGCCAACGTGCGAGCGCCCCGCGCGCGACCTGCTCCTACTGTCACGCTGCAAAAAACAATTGCCTCCCAAAAATCTCACCTGTAAGATGTCCAACATCCTATAAGTAACCTAGCCCCTCGCTGGTCGTTCGACCGCGGAGCCGCTCAGGTTCATAAAAGCGTGGAGACAAGAGATGGACAACAAGCCGTTAGGCCGCTTTACCGTGCTTGATCTGACGCGGGTGCGCTCGGGCCCCGCTGCCGTGCGGCAGTTTGCCGATTGGGGCGCCACGGTGATCAAGATTGAGGAGCCCGGCCCGGAGCAGGACGATAAGCCTGGCGGCTCGGCGCAGTTCGCCGACTACCAAAACACCCATCGCAACAAGCGCAGCATCACGCTCAATCTGAAGCATCCCGAGGGCCTCGCGCTTTTCATGGATCTGGTGAAGAAAGCGGATGTGGTGGTGGAGAACTATCGCCCTAACGTGAAGTTCAAGTTGGGCATCGATTACGAGTCGCTGTGCAAGGTGAACCCGGCCATCGTGTTGGCGAGTGTGTCCGGCTTTGGCCAGGATGGGCCCTACGCGACGCGCCCGGGGCTCGATCAGATTGCACAAGGGATTGGCGGGTTGATGTCCGTCACGGGCGAGCCGGGCCGTGGCCCGATGCGCGCCGGTATTCCGATCGCGGATCTCACGGCCGGTCTCTTCTGCGCGATCGGGATTTTTATCGCGCTGCTGGAACGTGAAGTGTCGGGCAAGGGCCAGTGGGTGCAGACGTCGCTGTTGCAGTCGCAAGTGTGGATGATGGATTTCCAGGCGATGCGGTGGCTGCTCAACAAGGAAGTGCCGGCGCAAAGCGGTAACGACCATCCCACCAGCAGCCCAACGGGCGTATTCCCGACGCAAGACGGCTACATGAACATCGCTGCGATGGGGAACGACATCTTCGCGCGTCTCTGCCGGGTGTTGGAGATCCCGGAGATCGTGGAAGACCAGCGCTTCCTGACCGTGCCGTTGCGGGGCCGCAATCGTCCGGCACTCAACGCCTTGATCGGCGAGCAGACGCAGCGCAAGACCACCGCGCAGTGGATCGATCTGATGAACGCAGCAGGCGTGCCGTGTGGGCCAATTCTGGGGATGGACGAGACTTTCGCAGATCCTCAAGTGCAACACTTGGGGATGAGCCGCGATCTCGAGCATCCTAAGCTGGGCGCGATCCCGGTGGTGGGCCAGGCCGTGATCCTGAGCCGCACCGGTTTGGGCGATATGAAACCGGCGCCCGATCGCGGGCAGCATAATGCGCAGGTCTATGGAGACATGTTGGGCATTGAACCGGCGCGGCTCGATCGATTGGTCGAGGCGGGTGTGATCTGAGCGAGACGGCTACTATCGCCGGCATTGCCGCAACATTTACGCAACGCCCCAGGAGCTGACCCCACCATGACCGTGACGCAATCGCCCCCGCAGCAGGTATTCGCCAGCCTTGGCCGGCCCGATAACCTGCCCGACGAAATCGCGCAGCAGGTTCGCCAGCGAATCATGAACGGCGAATTCGCGCCTGGCGAACGCTTGCCGACGGAATTCGAGCTGGCGGAGATGTTTGCGGTAAGCCGCAACGTGGTCCGTGAGGCGATTGCGCGTCTCAAGCTCGCCGGTTATGTGGACACGCGGCGCGGTGTGGGCACGTTCGTGGCGCAAGACATGGGCTCGCGCCGCTTCGAGATCGCACCTGAGGATCTGCTGCAGGCGGATACGTTGGAGCATGTGTTTTCGTTGCGGGTGGAGATCGAAGCCGGTGCGGCGGCGATCGCCGCGCAGCATCGCACGCCGGAGCAGTTGGCGCAGTTGGCATTGGCACTGCGGCAAGTGGACGCCTCGGGCGACGACTGGGAGCAAGGGGCAGCGACTGCTTTGGATTTCCATATGGCCGTGGGCGTGGCGACGAACAACCCCTACTTCGTGCAGCTCATGACGCATTTGAGCCACGTGATTCGCGGTGCTGTGCGCACGTTGCGTTATCGCAGCGCGGGCACCGAGCGCATCGAGCAGATCGAACGCGAACATCATCTTATTTTCAATGCCATCGAATCGGGTGACAGCGACGCCGCACGGTTGGCGATGCGCACCCATCTGACTAACGGGATGCAGCGCTACAAGGCTGCGGATACGAGGACGACACCATGAGCAGTGAACGCATTCTTCAAGGCGAGATTACCGACAACATCATCGCTGAGAAACGCGGCGCCATCGGCTGGCTGACATTCAACGATGCCGAGCGTCATAACGCCGTGTCGTTTGCGATGTGGGAGGCGGTGCCGATCGTGTTGAATGCCTTTCGCGAAGACAGCGATATTCGTGCGGTGGTGCTCACGGGTGCGGGAACGAAATCGTTTGTGAGTGGCGCGAATATTTCGCAGTTCGATAATTTGCGTTCAGGCGAAGACGCCGTGAAGGCATACGAAGTGGTGGCCGAAGCGGCGCAGCTGGCGCTATATGACTTCGAAAAGCCGACGCTCGCGCGCATCCAGGGCTATTGCATCGGCGGCGGATTGAATATCGCGTTGTGCTGCGACATTCGTGTGGCTTCGCCCGACAGCTCGTTTGCCATCCCCGCAGGCCGTTTGGGTCTTGGTTATCGGCTGACAGCCATTCGCAATCTGGTCACTGTAGTGGGGCCGGCCAATGCCCTTGAGATTTTCCTGTCTGCGGCGCGCTACAAGGCCGACGAGGCGAAGGCGCTGGGCCTGATTCAACGCGTGTCGGCCCAAGGCGAGCTGGATGCCGCACTGGAAAGTTATCTGGAAAAGATCCGGGCCAATGCACCGCTCACTTTGAAAGCGGGCAAGAAAATGATTCGCCAGATGCAGCAGCTCGGGCCGCAGGTCGACGTGAAGGCCATGCAGCAAATGGTATTGGATTGCTTTGCGAGTGAAGACTACGCAGAGGGCAAAAAAGCTTTTGCAGAGAAGCGGGCGCCTGTGTTCAAAGGGCGCTGATCCCCCACGCAGTACCGGGATCACGCAAAAAAGCGTGACCCATCCGGAGACAAAAAAATGAACGTTAGACAAGTTGGCACGGCGCTCGCCGTGGCCGCAGGCCTGTGCACGTCTGCCGCATCCGTCGCGCAATCGACGTACCCCAATCAACCGCTGCGCATCGTGGTGGGCTATGCCGCGGGCGGCACCACCGATATTCTCGCTCGCGCGCTGGGCGAGCAATTGGGCAAAGAGCTGAAGCAACCGGTGATCATCGAAAACAAGGCCGGTGCCGCAGGCAATCTGGCCGCGTCGTATGTTCAACAAGCGACGCCCGATGGCTACACGTTATTTATGGCGACGGTATCGAGCCACGGCATCAATCCTGCCGTGTACAAGAAATCGCTGGGCTACGATCCGGTGGGCGGCTTCACACCGGTGAGCATGATTGCGTCGATTCCTTTGGTGCTCGTGACCACGCCGAACTTGCCGGCGAAAAGCGTGGACGAGTTGGTTGCGCTGGCGAAAAGCAAGCCGGGCGAGTTGAATTATTCCTCGAGCGGTAATGGCTCACCTGTGCACTTGGCTGCGGCCATGTTTGCGCAAGAAGCGAAGGTGAACCTGCAGCATGTGCCCTATCGCGGCGGCGCATTGGCCAATACGTCGGTGATGAGCGGCGAGACCCAACTGAGCTTTGCGACGTTGCCTGCCGCGTTGCCGCAGGTGAAGGCCGATAAGCTGCGTGCGCTGGCGGTGACCACGAAGACGCGCTCTTCCGAATTGCCGGATGTGCCGGCGTTGAGCGAACTTGCGATGTTCAAGGACTATGACATCAATACCTGGAATGGGTTGATGGCGCCCGCCGGCACGCCGCCCGACCGGGTCAAGATCCTGAACGACGCGATTGCGCGGGCACTGCAATCGCCTACGCTGCAGCAGCGTTTCAAAGGTGAAGGTGCGACCGCAGGTGCCAGTAGCCCTGAGGAATTGGGCAAGTTTGTGAATGCAGAACTGACGCGCTGGGCGGACGTAGTGCAGGCCGTGGATATTCGGATTGAGTAATGCGGGCGTAGGCATTCGCTTCTTGCGACGCACCGCGTTGTGATCAGGTCGCGAAAACATGCCATAGGCAAACAGCATCATTAGCTGGCGATCGCTTGCGGATGACAGTCACGCAAAAAAACGCGGAATGCATAACACCGCATTCCGCGTCTTCATTCAATCAAACAACTTCGTGATGCCATGCGCAGCGTCGTCATTAGGTGAACGAGGCACGACGCACTCAGGCCGCCATCTCACTGGCGGCCCGCTACGCATCAATCTACAAACAACATCGCCGGCTGCTCAAGCAACGCCCTAACAGCTTGAATGAACTCTGCCGCATCCATGCCGTCCACCACGCGATGGTCGAAGGAGGACGACAGGTTCATCAGTTTTCTCGGCACCACGACACCGTTGCGATACATCGGCCGCTCAACGATCCGATTCACGCCCACGATTCCGACTTCAGGATGGTTGATGACGGGCGTGGTAACGATGCCACCCAGCGCACCGAGACTCGTCACCGTGATCGTCGAACCAGACATCTCTTCGCGTCGCACCGATCCACTCCGCACGGCTTGCGCCAGACGTGTGATCTCGGACGCCAACGACCACATGTCGCGCGATTCGGCATGCCGAATCACCGGCACCATCAACCCCGCATCGCTTTGCGCGGCCACACCCAGATGCACGGCACCGAAGCGCGTGACCACGCCGGCATCGTCGTCAAACCGCGCGTTGATCTGCGGGAAGTCCGGCAACGCCATCACGATGGCGCGAATGAGGAACGGCAGGATGGTGAGCTTGCCGCGCTTCTCGCCCCATTTCTGGTTAAGTTGCGCGCGTAGGGTTTCCAGATCGGTAACGTCGATCTCTTCCACGTAGCTGTAGTGCGGGATGCGGGTCTTGGACTCGACCATCTTCTGCGCGATCTTGCGGCGCAAGCCGATCACCGGTACCTGGTGCTCGTCGTGGCGTTGCTCGTAGCGATCGTGCGTGAAGTCTTCGTCGGCGTAGGAGCGCACTTCGGCGGTTGAGCGAGGTGCTGATGAACTGTTAGTGCTCCCCCGGGTGCTGGCGCCAGCACTGCCACTTGCGGCAGCGGACTGACCCGCCTGACTACGGCCTGCGCTGCCAGGGCCTGCATGGCTTGAACTCGACCCGATCCGATCACTCGACGAACCACTTGCCGACGCCGCTTGGGTTTCGCGCGCAGCAAGCAGATGCGCATCGAGATCCTCGTGCTGAATCCGGCCAGCAGGGCCGGAGCCCTGGATATCCGGCAGATCGATGCCCAGATCACGTGCGCGTTTGCGTACCGCAGGCGATGCTGCGGACTTCGCGTTAAGAGCGTGCACGTCCGCAGGCTCGTGTCGTTCGACCGGCTTCGCGCTTGAAGACGATGCCGCCGATGATGCGGATGACGATGCATGCGAAGCCGAATCTGACGAATCGGCCCTCGAAGACGATGTCGAGGACGAACCCGACGCAGAAGAAGCAGACGCCGCCTCCGCACTTTTGGCATTGCCGCCCTTCACTGCGCCACCATTGGACGAAGCGCCTTCTGCAACGATGCCGTCTGCGGCAACGCTATCCGCGGCAGGCAGGTCCACTGGCGCGTTAGTCGCCATGTGGTCGGCATCGCCTTCATCGTCATCGGACGCCGTCGCGCGGTTGCCCGAGCTGGTCGCTGAAGCGCGCGACGTTGCATCGCCCGCCGCACCCGCCTGCTGCCCTGTTCCAGCGCCTTGCGATCCAGCGTGTGCAGACCCTGCAGGAGCAGACCCACCACCGGCCGCAGCCGCCCCACCCTTCTGATTTCCAGCCCCTTCAACCTCCAGGCGAATCAACTCACCACCCACGGCCATCACGTCGCCTTCCTGACCGCCCAGCGACACGACCGTGCCCACCACCGGCGACGGAATCTCAACTGTCGCCTTATCGGTCATTACATCCGCCAGCGGCTGATCTTCAGCCACCACGTCTCCAACCTTCACATGCCAGCCCGCGAGTTCGACCTCGGCAATGCCTTCGCCGATATCCGGCATCTTGATGATATGAATGCCCATGTCAAACCTCCATCACGCGTCGTAATGCATCACCCACTCGACGCGGGCCAGGGAAGTACGCCCACTCTTGCGCGTGTGGGTAGGGGGTGTCCCATCCCGTCACGCGCTCGACCGGCGCTTCCAACGAATAAAAGCAGTGCTCCTGCACCAACGAGATCAACTCTGCCCCGAAACCGCACGTGCGCGTGGCTTCGTGCACTACCACGCAGCGACCTGTCTTCTTCACCGAGGTCACGATGGCGTCGAGATCGAGCGGCCAGAGGCTGCGCAGGTCAATTACTTCGGCATCGATGCCGGTTTCTTCTGCGGCGGCCAACGCCACATACACCGTGGTGCCGTACGTGAGCACGGTGACCGCTTCGCCGGGGCGCACGATCGTGGCCTTGTCCAACGGCACGGTGTAGTAACCCTCGGGCACCTGGCTCGAGGGATGCTTGCTCCATGGCGTGACCGGACGGTCGTGATGGCCGTCGAAGGGGCCGTTGTAGAGCCGCTTGGGTTCGAGAAAGATCACGGGGTCATCGTTCTCGATGCACGAGATCAACAGGCCTTTGGCGTCATACGGATTGGACGGCATCACCGTGCGCAGTCCGCACACTTGCGTAAACATCGCCTCGGGGCTTTGACTGTGCGTTTGTCCGCCATAGATACCGCCGCCGCAAGGCATGCGGATCGTCATCGGCGCTTCAAATTCGCCGGCCGAGCGATAGCGCAGGCGAGCGGCTTCGGACACGATCTGATCCGACGCGGGATAGAAGTAGTCGGCGAACTGGATCTCGCATACGGGGCGCAAGCCATAGGCACCCATGCCGACCGCGACGCCAACAATGCCGCCTTCAGAGATTGGCGTGTCGAACACACGCGAGCTGCCGTATTTCGTTTGCAGGCCTTCGGTGCAGCGAAACACGCCGCCGAAGTACCCAACGTCTTGGCCAAACACGACCACGTTGTTGTCGCGCTCGAGCATCACATCCATGGCCGAGCGCAGGGCCTGAATCATGGTCATCGGCTTGGTCGCCTGACCTTCGGCCACTAGCGTGGGGGCCTGACCTTCTTTTTCATGTGCAGACATGGTCAACCCTCCAATTCGCGACGCTGTTGGCGCAGGTGTTCGGGCATCTCTTTGTAGACGTCCTCGAAGATGCTCGCCACGCTCGGCACGTGGCCGTCGACCAACGTGCCATGGCGTTCGGCTTCCTTTTGCGCGGCGATGATTTCGGCTTCCAGCGAAGCCCGCAAGGCGTCATGCTCTTCATCGGACCAGATGCCCAGCCCAATCAAATGCTTCTTGAAGCGCGCAATCGGATCGCCCAGCGGATAGTTGCTCCAGTCGTCACCGGGGCGGTATTTGGAGGGATCGTCGGAGGTAGAGTGCGGGCCAGCGCGATAGGTCACCCACTCGATCAGGGTGGGGCCGAGACTGCGGCGGGCGCGCTCGGCGGCCCATTGCGAGGCGGCGTACACGGCAAGGAAATCGTTGCCATCCACGCGCAGCGACGCGATACCGCAACCCACGCCACGTCCGGCAAAGGTTGCACCCTCACCGCCGGCAATGGCCTGGAAGGTAGAGATGGCCCATTGGTTATTGACCACGTTCAGGATGACCGGGGCGCGGTACACATGCGCGAAGGTCAATGCGGTATGGAAGTCGGCCTCGGCCGTGGCGCCGTCGCCGATCCAGGCGGACGCGATCTTGGTATCGCCCTTGATGGCAGACGCCATGGCCCAGCCCACAGCCTGAATGAATTGCGTGGCCAAGTTGCCGGAGATCGTAAAGAAGCCCGACTCGCGCACCGAGTACATCACGGGCAACTGGCGGCCCTTCAAGGGATCGCGTTCGTTGGACATCAGCTGGCACATCATGTCCACCAGCGACACTTCACGCGTGAGCAGAATACTTTGCTGGCGGTATGTGGGAAAGCACATATCCGTCACGTTCAACGCCATGGTCTGGCCGGTGCCGATGGCCTCTTCGCCCAGGCTTTGCATGTAAAAAGAAAGCTTCTTTTGCCGCTGTGCAATGAGCATCCGGGCATCGAAGATGCGCGTTTTGAGCATGGCGCGCATACCGGCCTTCAACTGCTCGTGACTCATCTCGGGCGCCCAAGGCCCCACCGCCTTTCCGTCGTCATCGAGGACGCGGATCAGGCTATAGGCTAGGTCGGCGGTTTCCACAGGAGCGATGTCGATCGGCGGCTTGCGCGCCTCGCCTGCGGGACTGAGAAGAAGAAAGGAGAAGTCGGTCTTTTGACCCGGCCGCCCAGTGGGCTCGGGCACGTGAAATTTAAGCGATCCGTAGTCACTCATCGATATTGTCTCCGCGCATGATTGTGTCGCACGCTTGATCTTGTGAAGGCGCCACATTGGGGGATAACCCGCAGTCGCGTCCGCCGAATGACACCCAGGGTGTTGAAGCGCCATCCGAACTCAAGATTAGCAGAAGCGAGTCTTATTGAGGTTTGCGTCTTAAGGATGATGCGGCATGCGCAAGCCGCGCGCCACGACGGACCGATCGAAACATCCCCATCGTTATTTGCCAAAATGCTTTGTGGCGGTTCAGAGAACTCGCGATAATCGTGCGCACCTTTCGCTCGGAGATGCGCGTGCATGCTTTCCCGGATGACCTGTCATGAATGATCCCCTCGCGAGTACGCCGCTTCTGGAGCGCCACCCAACCGGCATGATCCGGGGCACCGCGGCATGCGTTGCCCTGGTGGCGCTGGCCGGCCTGAGCCTGAATTTCCTTGCCCTGTTCGAGTCGGCACCCACGGCGGTGTCTGCGATATGGACGCTGCTGCGGTACTTCACCATCACGACCAACCTGATGGTTGCCGTGATATTCACAGCCATTGCGGTGGCGGGGCGTGCGAGCCTGGCGCCCAAGTGGATGGGCTGCGCCGTGCTGTCGATCGTGCTGGTGGGGGTCGTGTACGCGGTGCTGTTGAGCGGGCTGTATCAGTTTACGGGGGGCATGTATGTGGCCGACGTGCTGCTGCACCGGGTCACGCCGATCCTGGTGCCGCTATTCTGGCTGGCGTTGGTGCCGAAGGGCAATTTCCGCTGGCACGACCCGTTGATCTGGGCGCTTTACCCGCTGGGGTATTTTGCCTACGCGATGATCCGCGGTGAGGCGGATGGGCAGTATGCGTATCCATTTATCAATGTGGCGGAGCTGGGTTGGGGGCAGACGGCGTTTAATGCGGTCGCGATCGCAATTGGGTACTTTTTGGTGGGTTCGGCGTTTATCTGGCTGGATCGCAAACTGGATCGGTAGAGTTAAATGCGATCGAGCATGTCCAGGCGGTAGATGATCGCCGCATCGTTCAATCATCCCTTCACACGTGCAACTAACTCAGTCAACTGCTTCCATGCGCAGCAGACGCGCCTGCAACGTGCTGTTCCTCTCCGCCGCGGCCTCTCCGTGATGCACCTCACGATGGCAAGTTGGGCAAAGCGCTGCCACAAATCTGGGATGATCCGGCCCGCCATCTGACATCTTTGTGGTGTGATGCGGCTCTAGATATGCACTTCCATCGGGGCGTCGAAAAGGAGCGGGCTGCTCGCACCCCTCACACACTCCATTGGCGCGTCGCAGCACGTAATTTCGAACGTCTGCACTCCGCTGGTAAATAGTCCGACGACCTACTCGACTGCCCAAGCTACCGTCCATACGCGAAGCCTCGATAGCTCGTGATCGGGCGTCTTCCAATGGCTCTAGCTTCGACGCTGCTGGAAGCAACGACGCTCTGCTTTCCAGCAGCGACACAGGCAGCAATTCAAAAATAATTGCACTGCGAATCTTCCCGTCGACATCGCTTGCTGGCGTTCGCTCCCATCCTTGGCACACAAACTCACCGAGATACTTTTGCCCTTTACCGTGCCCCAAACTTTGGAACAAGTGCAGGGCTCTGCCGTCCAGGAGATGGTCGCGAATCGCCGCGTTCCCGCGGTTGAAAACCATATCTCCGCGCTGCCCTTCTCCGCTGTACATCAGAACACCTTCTTCGGAGAAGCTGTCGCCATACCCATAACGCTCACCTGAGCCACCAGTAAATATAAAAATTACTGGCACCTGACGTGATGTTGATATTCCGCTCTGACGACTTCCTCCGAAAGGCTCGTGAATATCCCTTCGGCGATCGTATACGCGGCCAACAACAAAAGACGGCAGATTAGGCGCTTGAGTATGTCGCTCGATGATTTGAGCAGATGCCATTTTGCTAAGTCATGATTATTTATTGCATAACCTTAGCATTCAGCCCGACCATCTGTAACTTATATTCAGCTCTTATCTGCGCACGCCCCATTCACCTCGTAGCAACTCAAACAACGACGATTAGCCTCGCTAGCTTCAACTGATCGGCAAACGATCGTTGACGGAAGCGCGTTCGCAAGCGAGCACACCGATCGCGTACTATCGGCGGGCACGATTCGCGATTTCCCTACCTCCTAAGAATGACCCAACCCTCCCCTGTGCAGTTCATCCCCGCCGGTTTTGTCCCGACCGACGAGCAGCGTGCCGTTCAGCTTTCGCGCAGTCGCGTGACCCTGGTCGCGGCCAACGCAGGTGCAGCAAAAACCACCACACTCGCCTTGCGTATCGGTGAAGCCCTCACCCGCGGGCTGCCGCCCGAAGACATCCTGGCGCTCACGTTCACGCAAGAGGCCAAGCAGGTAATGCAGGCGCGGCTGGTGGAAGTGGGCATTGCCTACAGCACGGCGAGGAAGATCCGCGTGCAGACGATGGATGAGTTTGCCGCGCGGGTGTTGGGCAATATGGAAGATGCCAAGCCTTTGGCGATGCAGTCGGCACGCGAGCAAAAGGTGCATGCCCTGGCCGCGCTCGAAGACGTGAGCAGCAACTATCCGAGCAAATCGGAACAACTCGAGATCCGCACGCACAATCTGGCGGTGAGTCAGTTTCTGGAAGCGCTGCTGCGCATGAAGGCCACGATGGCGTTCGATAGCGTGGACGAAGGGCTCGATCTGGAATACATCGCCGAAGATTTGGGCGTGCCGCTCACCGATTATCTGTGGTCAATCGAATACGAGAAACACCGGCTGGGCACGTTCGGCGAAGTGCCATCGCGCGGTTTCTTCGATGCCACCTACGATCTGGCGCGGGCGCTGCGCGACGATCCCGAAACCATCGAAGCGTTTCCGACATACCGCCTGGTGGTGGGCGATGAACTGCACGATCTGAACGAGGCGTCGTTTCGCATCCTCGAAGCGCTGCTGAAGATGGACAAGCTGTACTTCGTGGGCGTGGGCGATCGCGATCAGGTGATCTATTCGCAGATGGGTGCGGACGAGGCCTATTTGAATCAACGCTTTTCGGCCGTGTTTCCTCAGTGCGCGCATTATCCGTTGACGATGACGTATCGCCACGGGCCGCACCTGGCCTATGCGATGGAGGCGTTCAAGCGCAAACCGGTGGACTCGAAGCTGCCGATGAAAACCGAGATCAACGTGGCCTTCTACGGACCGGCGAATGCTGGTGATGGAACCGCGCACGACGCTGGCGAGCATGCCGACCGCACCAACCGTCAGACCTCGGAGGCGTCGGGTGCTGTGGCGCCACAATCGGAAGATGCGGTGGACCGTGCCGCATCGGCGAACACCGTCACCTGCGCTACCCGAGTGGTCGAAGCCATTGCCAAATGGCGCCGCGATCGCAAGCCGCTCGACGGCATCGCGGTTTTGCTGCGCGATAGCCATCAGTCCATCGAGATCGAGAACGCGTTGATGCAGGCCGACATCGGCTATCGCACGTTGACGATGAACAGCTATTTGCGGCGCGAAGAGATCCTGTTTTTGCGCGGCATGTTTGCGATCGCGCTGAACAATCTCGAGAAGGTGGCCTCGCCCGCGAGTCGGGAAGCGATCGTCGAATCGCTGTCGATGTTTGGCGAGGTGCCGATGACGCCGGCCGCGCTGGAAGAAGCCAAGACCACGATCGCGCGCGATCCGGGCACGCTCAAGTATTTCTTCGAAGGGCAGATCCAGCGTGTGGGCGCGGCGGCAGCCAGTGCGCGCATCGCCCAGGCTGTGGCGTATGTGCAGGCGCTGGAAGCGGATACGCCGGCCTACATTGCGCTGACCGAGATCTGCGAACGGATCGGCATGGAGGCCTTGGCGCGTCGCGTGTACGTGCATCCTTACGATGCCTCGGTGATTGCAAAGTCGGTAGCTGGTTTTATCGAAGCGGCACGCGCCTCGGGCAAGAACGTGCGCGACTTTGCGGACTGGATCGGTCAGGCGGATGCGTTTGCCGGCACGCGCAAGGCGCGGGATCTGGTGGCCCTCGATTGCGTGGCGCATGCCAAGGGCAAGGAATTCGATCATGTGATCCTGCCCTATATGGCGGCGAGCGAGTTTCCCAATCCGCTGCGGGCATTCAGGGAAGAAGAAAATCTGTTTTACGTGGCGGCCACGCGCCCCAAGACAAGGCTCACGTTGATTGCACCGGCAGATCCCGCGGCGCGCAGCAGCTTCATCGCGCAGATGCAGTTGGGTGCCACGCGCGGACGTGCCGACACGGCCGTACGCCGCAATACGGCCGAGCCGCAAGCCACGCAAAGCCGTCGCGACCTGCGCGTGGCCTATGCCGACAAAGATATCGTCAAGGCCATGGGCGCGCAGTGGGACAAGACGCGCAAGGTTTGGTATGTGCCGGGCAATATGGATGTGACGCCGTTCGAGCACTGGCTGGCCGAGCCGCCCGCCACACGCTGAATCAGCGTCACGTCACAGCATGACGTCACTCAGTATTTTGCTTGCAGCGTCAGCATCACACTGCGCGGTTCGCCATACCAGTTGCCTCCCATCGGGCTGCCCAGCGTACGGTAATACTTCTTGTCGAAGACGTTGTTGACGTTGAGCGCCGCCGTCAGATTACGATTGATGCGATAGCCGACCCGCGTGTCCCAAAGCGAATACATGCCCTGCTTCAATTCGATGCTGCCATTGGTTTTGTAGGTCGCACTTTGCACCCGTACGCCACCCGACAGGGTGATGTCGCGCAGAGCGTCCGGAAGTTGGTAAGTGGTCCACATACGGAAGATGTGCTTGGGCGTGAAGGTGCTGTACGGCTGGCTTTCGTTAGCGCTCGGGCCACCGGTGCGATCGCGATCCTGGAGGTACTTTGTGGTGTTGAAGGTATATCCGGCGTAGGCATTCCAGCCCCGTGCCAGTTGCCCGTTCAACTCCGCCTCGATACCTTGGCTGCGCACCTTGCCGTCTGCAACATAGCATGCGCCCAATGTGGGCGATCCTGCGCACGGATCGGGGTTATTGGGATCGATCTGCTCGCGGTTTTCTTCGATGACGCGAAAGATCGCCAAAGACGTTCCGATACGGCCATTGGCGAGATCGCCCTTGATCCCTACCTCATAGTTCTTTCCCACGGCGGGTTCGAGCGGCGATCCATCTGCCGTGAATCGGGTGGCCTGGCTGCGGAAGATCTCGGCGTAGCTCGTGTAGGCCGTCCATTGATCGTTCAGCGCAAGCGTCAATGCGGCATAGGGAATAAATGCATTATCGGTGGAGCGCGACAACGCCTGCCCCGTGACCGTGTTGAACTGTTTGTTGCGATACTCGCTGAATCGGCCGCCAAACGTCAGTTTCAGGGGATCGGCGAGCGTCAGACGAAGCGAACTGTAGAGCCCGGTCTGCTCGGTCTTCAACTGTCGGTTGGTGGGTGCGCGGCTGACTACCGTGGGAAAATCGCTGTAGTCGTGCGGGTTGAAGTTGAATACATCAATCGCGGGTCGCGGCACGGTGCGCAACTGGGACTGGCTGTCGTAGTCGCGGTCCCAGAAATTAGCGCCGGCGATAAAGTCGTGCTGTTTGCCAAAGGCGTTGAATGCACCTTCCAAAGTGGCGTCGATCGCCGTCTGTTCGGAATGGAATCGCGCGTTGAACGCCGATAGGGTCGGCCCCATGCCGGTCAACGGGTTGACCGCTCCGAAGTTCGACCCTGATTGGTCGTGTCCGGTCTCGCGGGTATTTGTGATGCCACCGCGCACCCGCCAGTTATCGTTGAAGCGATGCGTCAGATCCGCAAACAATGTGGATCGTTCAAAACGTGTTTTCGACCATGCCGCGTTCAGATTCTTGCTCCGACGGAACTGTAGATCGGTACCGTCGGCATATCGCGGCAAGCCCCCATACATCGGCAACATGTCGTTTTGTTCGTAGCTCACCCCGACGCCAAGCGTGGTGGCCGGTGAAAAATCGAATTCGAGAATGCCGTATCCCACGGTCTTTTTCGTGTTTGCCACGTCGTAGAAAAAATCGCGATCCTGGTACACCCCAACGACGCGCCCGCGAAGTGTCCCTGCCTCGTTCAGACGATTGCTCAGATCGAATTCTGCGCGCTGGTTGTTCCAGGATCCGGCGGTCGCAGTGCCGGTGATGGCGAAGTCCGGAGTGGGCCGCTTGCGGACCAGATTGACCGTGCCGCCCGGCTCGCCCACGCCGTTGAAGATGCCGGCGGGTCCGCGCAAAACCTCGACCCGATCGTAGAGGGCCATGTCGGGCTGGGTGACGAAACCGCTACCGACCTGCGTGGGGACGCCGTCGTACTGAATCGTGTCGATCTTGAAACCACGAACGTAATAGTTGCGCTCGTAGCTGTTCGCGTCCTGAACCGTAATTCCAGTGCTTTGCTCCAGCACCTCGCTCAAGGTCTGCAAGTTTTGCTCGTCGATGCGTTGGCGTGTGATGACGCTCACCGACTGCGGGATATCCTTGAGCGCCTGCGTGCTCTTGCCGATAGTGACCGCAGGCGCCGTGTAGCGCCCAGACCCTTCGGTCACGACGGCATCGATTCGATCCCCCGTCACGGTCACCGCAGGCAGGTGCGTGGGCACTTCGGCGCCGATGGCAGGGACCACGATAGCGGAGGAACTTGCTGCCATTGCAGCAAACAGCGAGACAGCACGAGGCCGCCGTCCGGAGGAAAGCATTACGTCAACGCCTATTGGAGAATTGAGCCGATAGGGAACCGGCATGAGATTGCTGTTACGAATGAGAATTGTACTCAAATAAGAATATATTCAGTACAACTGTTTCAATCTCGCCTGTTGCCTGCCGGCAGAGCGGCCACGTCCCCGCGCCGACATACGAGCGCGCCGCGCCCGCACTACTGCCCCGCACTACCGCCCTGCACTACTGGCCCCGCACTACCGCCCCGCCTTCCCCAGCCCCAACTTCTCCATCGCCTCTTGCGCATCGATCGCCATGGCCGCCACTTCGGCCACGGTGATGCGCAGGCTGGTGGCCCGTGCGCGCATGTGCTCGTAGGCTTGCACGTCATTCATGCCTTGGTTGTCCACCAGCACCTTGATGGCTTTCTCGATCATGCGACGCGATTTGATGGTTTCTTCAAGCTTCCTGATCTTGGCTTGCTGCCGCTGCTGAAAGCCTTGTGCGGAGCGGGCCAGCACCAGGGTGCTCAACACGCCAGATGAACGGAACGGCTTGGTAAGCACACCATGCGCGCTAGTATCGAGCAACAGCTTCAGGGTGGTCGGGCTTTCGTAGTCGGATAGCGCGATCAATGTGGCGTCGCACGAGCTGGCGCACCAGATGCCGCCGCCCGGCAGGTCCTGCGACACATGAAAGAAGATCACGTCGGCCCCAGCCGGAATCTCGCTGGGAAAGGGCCACACGATCTGCAACCGGCAGCCGATGCGCTTGAGCTGCTCGATCAGCAGGTCGCGGTCTTCGCCCGGCGGGTGCACGACGGCCACGCAAATGCTGCGCAGGTCTTCGTAAAGTCGGCGGATGCTGCTCATCGCTACGCCAGCCAGAATTCGGCGAGGCCGAAGCTGCTTAAGTAAGGATCGGGTTTGACGGGCGCCGAGCCTTGCCAGATCACATCGAATTGGCCAGACGCGTTGCACATGCCGATGCGGGGCGTGAGCAGGCAGTGATTGTTTTCCGCGTCGATTTCGAGCTGGCCTTCGGGGGAGTCGTAACGCACGGCGTGCGCGGTCCGCACGAGCTTGGCGGTATCCAGGCTGCCGGTGCGCTCGAGCGCGCGGGCAAAGAGGTGCACCTGGTTATACGCCGTTTCCGACCAGGTGCTGGTGGGCCGATCGCCATAGCGGCTGCGCCAAAGCGCCGTGAAGCGGCGGTTGCTGTCGTTGTCGAGCGAGTTGAAGTACGTGGCGGCTGTGATGTGACCCACGCACAGTGCCGGCCCGATCAGGCGTATCTCTTCTTCGGCCATCGACAGGCTGGCGATCGGCACCTGCCTGGGATCCATGCCGCTTTCGGCATACTGGGTGTAGAGGGTGCGCGCGGAGTCGCCCACCACGGTGGAGAACACCACCTCGGGCTGCGCGGCCTGAATGTCGCGAATCACTTCGGCCACCTCATCGGGTCCGGCCGAGAGCGGCAAGTACACCTCGTCCAGAATCTCGCCGCCATGTTGCTCGACCATGTCGCGCATGACGCGATTGGATTCGCGCGGGTAGATGTAGTCCGATCCCACCAGAAAGAAGCGCGAGCCTTTGTTTTGCAGCAGGTACGCCGCCAGCTGCATGCTGTTCTGATTGAGTACGGCGCCGGTGTAGATCACGTTGGGCGAATACTCGAAGCCTTCGTAAAACGAGCAGTACCAGAGCAGGCCGTTGTTGCGTTCGATCACCGGCAACACCGCCTTGCGGCTGGATGAGGTGCTGCAGCCGAAGATCACGTTCACATCGTCTTCGGTCATGAGACGCGTGGCGAGCCGGCGGTATTCTTCGGGATCACTCTTGGGGTCGTACACCACGGGTGCCAGCAAGCGATCGAGCACGCCGCCCTGGGCGTTGATTTCCTCAATGGCCAGGGCGGTGCCCAGGAAATGCTCGTTTCCCGTGACACCCGTCACCCCGGTGCGCGAGAACAGAATGCCGATGGGCCAATCCGACGATGCGGGCTTGAGAGCCGCCATGTGTTTACCTTTTTCGGCCGCCGAGGCCGTTAAACGCGTAGATACGCGAAGACGGTTTCGGCGGCGGTTGTGTCGCGTGCGTTGCCCTGCTCGACGATTTCGCCTTGCTTGAGCACCATAAACCGATCGGCCACCTGCAGCGCGAACGCCACGTTTTGCTCGATCACCAGCATGGTGGTGCCGTGCGTTTTACGCTCCCAGAGTAACGCTTGCGCCAACCGGTCAATGACCGAGGGCTGCAAGCCTTCGGTGATTTCGTCCAGGAGAATAACGGATGGCCGCATCATCAGCGCACGCGCCACCAGCAACATTTTCTGCTCGCCGCCCGAGAGCGTGCCGGCATATTGCTTGAGCCGTGTCTTGAACACCGGAAAGATCGGCTCGATGGCGTCGAACCTGGCAGCGAAATCGCTTTCGCGCGCGAGCCCAATGCGCAGGTTGTCGCGAATGCTGAGCTCGGTGAAGATAGCCTGCTCTTGCGCGGCATAGGCCACGCCCATGCGCGCCACGCGGTGCGGGGCCGTACGAGTGATGTCGGTGCCATCGAGCCGCACCTGGCCGCTTTGCTTGGGCAGGTAGCCCATGATGGTTTTGAGCAAGGTGCTCTTGCCCATGCCGTTCTTGCCCAAGAGCGCCACGGCTTCGCCGGCAGCGATATCGAGCGACAGGTCGCGCAGCACGACGGAGGCTTTGTAGCCGCTGCTCACGCGTTGGAGTTGCAGGCTGCTCATGTCGGCTCCTTCGAGGTCTCGGACCGCAGTGGATCTTCTTTCGGCGCATCCGGCACCGGCTGCGCCGTACCCGCATAGATGTTGCGCACGAGCTCCGAATCGACCACGTCCTGGAAGCTGCCTTCCATCACCAGCTTGCCTTGATGCAGCACCACGATGCGGGTGGCGATCTGCTCGACGAAGTCGAGATCGTGTTCCACCAGCAGGCAGCACAGGCCATAGCGATGTGCCAAGGCACTCAGGATCTCGCCGATCTGGGTGCGCTCGTGTTTGCTCAGGCCCGCAGTCGGCTCGTCCAGCAGCACGATGCGCGGTGCCAGGGCGAGCACCATGGCCAGTTCAAGCGCTTGCTGCTCGCCATGCGAGAGGTCGCGGGCCACGGCATCGAGCTTGTGATCCAGCCCGGTGGTACGCACCACGTCGAGGGCATAGGCGGGCAACGCCAATACCTGCGAGCGGCGCCAGAGCGATGGCCGCTCCAACAAGGTGCCAGCGATACGCAAGCTTTCGGCCACCGTGAGACTTTCGAACACATTGGCATTCTGGAACTTGCGGCCCAATCCGAAGCGTACGCAAGCCTGCGGCGACAGGCGGCTGATGTCGTTGCCGCACAGGGCCACCGTGCCGCTGGTGCGGTCGGCGCCATCGCTCATGCAGCGCATCAGTGTGGTCTTGCCCGCGCCGTTGGGCCCGATCAGGCCGACGAGTTCACCGGCGCGTGCCGAGAACGAGATGCCTTGCAGCACATGCAGCGATCCGAAGCGGCGGGTGACGTCCTGCATCACCAGAGCGGGGGACGTGTTAGCGGTATCGACGGGCGGCAATGCCCGCTCGGTCAGCTCAGGCGCTGTGGCGGTACGCCTGCCGAACCCGAAAGGGCGCAGCAGCAAGGGAATCAGTCCCTGCGGCAGCAACACGATCACGGCAACGAATGCACCGCCCAGGATAAGTTGCCAGGCGAACGGCATGCTGCCGCTCAAGTACGCACTGGCCACGTTGATGAGCACGGCGCCGATCAAGGGACCCCACAACGTGCCGCGACCGCCCAGGGCGACCCAGATGATGAGCTCGGTGCCGAGCACGAAGCCGGAGAGCTCGGGCGCGACCACGCCGCTGAAGGCGCCATAGCCAAAGCCGGCGAGGCCTGCGACGATGCCCATGGCGATCAACAGCATGATCTTCACGCGCGACACGCGGATGCCGAGGTACTCGCAGCGCGACTCGTTATCGCGGATCGCGGTGAGCACACGGCCGCCGTCGCTGCGCATGGCCAGCCAGGCGATCGTGCCCACGGCGAGCAACGCCCCGCCCGACACCCAGAACCAGGCCTCGAGCGACCAGTCGAAGGTTTCGTAGCCGGTAAGCCCGGAGCTCGATCCTGTCCACTCTCCACCCGACAGCAGCAGTTGTGAGAGCACGATGGGCACCACCAGCGAGATCACGGTGGCGAAGAACGGCGACGCGCCGCGGTAGAACGAGAGCCAGCCCACGAGCGCGGCCAGCAGCCCGGTGCACGCGATCGCCGCGCCCACGGCTGCGGCCACCGTGGCGGGCGAGAATCCGTAATGGGTGAAGATCAGCCCGGCCGCGTACGCGCCCACGCCGAAGAAGGCCGATTGGCCAAAGGTGAGGTAGCCGGTATAGCCCCACAGCACGTCTACCGTGATGGCGGCGATGGCAAAAAAGAAGGCCTTGATGAGAATGTTCAACAGGTAAGTGTCGAACACATACGGGCCCACAACGACCAGCGCCACCCCGAGCCCGCCCAACGCGGCCAGACCGGCGACCGAAACGGGTTTACGCGGTGCGGCGCGCGCGGCAACAGTAGCGTCAGTCATGCGCAAATCCTTTGGGACGAATACGAAGGGTGAGCGCGGCCAGTACGGCGATCGTCAATCCCCCCAGCACGGGGCTGAAGTAGATGCTGACCAGCACCTGCGCGGCGCCGAACACTAGGCAGGTTGCCATCAAACTGATCATGGAATGCCCCGACACCATCACTAGCATGAACGCGCTGACGAGCCAGCCCACACCCATATTGGGATCGACGCTCGACAACGGCGACACCAAGGTGCCGGCCAGGGTGCCCAGGCCCGCGCCCAGGCTGAACGTGATGAAGCGAATGCGCCCGGCATTGATGCCGAGCCCGCTCGCCAGGGTTTCGTTCATGATGACGGCGCGGGTGTTGACGCCGAAGCGCGTGCCGTTGAGCAACGCGGTCAGCACTACGCACAGCACCACCGCGACCGGAATGAGCAGCAGCCGATAGGCGGAGTACCCGGTGCCGGCAAGCGTCCACATGCCGTCCAGCGGCGTATCGGTGAACTGCACTTCACGGCCGAACGCGATCACGATCAGTTGCCCGATGATGATGCCCAGGCCCCAGGTGGCCAGGATCGCGTCCAGCGGCCGCTTGTACAACGGCCTCACTACCAGATACTCGATGATGAGCCCCGCCACCATGCCGCACATGAACGCGAGCGGCCAGCTAAACCAGGGATCGAGCTTGAGGTGCGTGACCACGTAGCTGACGTAGCCGCCCATCGTGAGCAGTGCACCATGCGCGAAGTTGACGATCTTCATGACGCCGAAGATCATCATCAACCCGGCCGTGACGATGAACAACATCGCCGCAGTGGTGAGCACGTCCAGTAGTAAAGCCATCATCGTTCTCCGATCGTCCGCAAGGCTTACTTAATGTTCGGGCACTGGGGGCCCGGATCCACGCTGGGGAACGTTTGCAGGATCTTGATCGAGCCGTCGGCCTGCACTTCGCCAAGCTGCATGGCCAGTGCCGCATGCCGGCTCTTGTTCATCTGCACCACGCCGCGCGGGCCCTTGAACGACACGTCAGCCAGGGCGGCGATGACCTTCTCGCTATCCGTGGTGCCGGCCTTCTCGACCGCTGCCTTGTACAGGAAGAACGCTTCGTACTGCGGCTCGGACAACTCGTTCGGCGTCTTTAGATCATTGCCGAATTTCTTCGTCATCGCCGCGATGAAGCGCTTGTTCTCGGGGGTGTCGATGCTGGTCAGATACGACGCGGACAGATACATGCCGGTGGCCACCGCGCCCATGGTCTTTGCCGTGCCTTCATCGATCGCGAGGTTGCCGTAGGGCTGCTTCAAGCCTGCGCCCTGCAGTTGCTTGGCCAGCGACACGTTGGGCGCACCGCCCGCCGTGGAGCTGATGAGCGCATCGGGATTGGCCGAGCGAATCTTCGAGACGATCGCCGTCCAGTCGCTGCCGTCCATGGGCAAATACTCCTCGCCCACCACTTTGCCGCCGGTCTGCTCGATGTACTTCTTCGTAAACGACAGCATGCCGCGGCCAAACGAATAATCGCTGCCGATCAGGAAGAACGTTTTGGCCTTCTTCTCTTTGGTGAAGTAATCCACCACGGGCGCCACCTGCTGCTCCGGCACCCAGCCGTTCACATACATCCACTTGCTGCACGAGCGGCCTTCGTAGAAGGAGGTGTAGAGGTATGGCGTCTTGCCGCGCGCCACGATGGGCAGGGCCGCGCTGCGCGCCGCGCTCGTTTCCATGCCGATCACCGCGTCCACCTTCTTCTGGAAGACCAGCGTATCGAATGCCTTCTGCGCGCCCACCGCACCCGAGCCATCGTCGGCGATTTCCAACTGCACTTGTCGACCCATGATGCCGCCTGCGGCATTGATCTCATCCACCGCCAACTGCGAGGATTGCACCACGGCAGGTGCCACCACGCTATTGGCGCCCGATAGCCCGACGGGCACGCCGATCTTGATCGGCTCTGCCGCCTGCACCGACACCGCCAACAGACTGGCGGCGGCCAACGCACTCAAACGAAACGAAGAAAAGGGATTGTTCATGATGCTTCCTGTGAGGGAGATGAGCTCGAGCGTGATCGCTCAGTTGCGGGGCAACGGCCAGCCGGTGCCGAGCATGGGGTCGTACACGTCGTCGCGGCGGTCGCGCATGACGACGTTGAAGGCATTGAGATGCCGCGCACTGCGCGACTGCTTGAGGTTGATGGGGGCATAGAGAATCTCTTCGGCGTCGTCGCTGGCGGGGCCCGCGAGCGGCCAGCCTTGCGAACTGACGATCAGGCTCTGGCCGAGAAAGGGCTGGCCGCGCTCCACGCCCACCCGATCGGCGCACACGATGTTCAGCCCGTTGCTGTGGGCGCTCGCCATCGCCAGCGTGTTGGCCATCGTGGGGTGACGGGCATCCTGCGCGGGCATGGGCACCCAGTTGGTGGGCATGCACACGATGTCCACGCCCTGCATGGCCATGAGGCGATAGACCTCGGGAAACCAGCCGTCGTAGCAGATGATTACCCCGAGCTTGCCGTATTCGGTGTCGAACACCGGCAGGCCGCGATCGCCCGCCTCGAAGAACAGATGCTCGTCGCCCCAGAGATGCAATTTGCGGAACGTACCGAGATAGCCTTGCGGCCCGATCACTACGGCCGCGTTGTAGAGCCGTTGACCATCCTGCTCGGTGATGCCCGCCACGATGTAGATGCCCAGCCGTGCGGCTGCGGCCATCCAGGCCTGACTGGTGGGACCGGCCGGCACCGGCTCGGCCAGCGCGAACGCCTCGGCGCGGCTGGCGAACACGTAGCCGGTATTGGCCAGCTCGGGCAGCACAACGATGCGGGCGCCCTGGGCGGCCGCCGCTTCGATGTGCGCGATCGAGCGCGCCACGTTATCGGCCTTGTGGCCCACGCGGCAATCCATCTGGATCGCCGCCACGATGACATCCGGGAAGTCCTGCGTTGCAGGCATCGATGAAGACATGAGTGCTCCAGGAAAACAAAAAGCCCTCGAGCGCGCACTAGGCACGTTTCGAGGGCTCATATAGCCGGACAGGTGGCGCAGCAATGTTGCTGCGTGGCGGGGACGCTGTTGTCCGCACACCGAGACTCGATTATCGGAACTGCGCCGATGGCGTGTCAATCGGTGCGTGCTAGGGACATACCCGCATGCCACATACATGTGGTTTGTACATGACGCACAACCGCAATGCGAGGTATGCCACTCAATACGAAATATTCAACGTCGCAATCCATGCACCGCATCGGTGATTTTTCACGCACTCATTTGGTTCAAAAAACAGCGTGCCTACGGCGCGCTGCACGCTTGCGTGCACGCTGCGAAAACAATCCAGAAAGGTCTTGCGCCGCCAAATTTCGCCAAGCAGAATCGGCCTCTTCTCAATGACTTCAGGCTATCGACAGCTTCGAGCGACATCCGCAATTCGACACCACCAGTCGTCAAACTCAACCATCGCATCAAGAGGATTCCAGCGCATGCACACACGCTCTCCCCTACGCCTCAACCGCTTCGTGCGCAGCGCCCTGTCGCTCGCACTGTTGGCCTCCGCAGCAGCCGCCTTTTCGGCGCTCCCCGTGGCCGATGTACAAGCCAAGACGATTACGGCAGTGATGCACTCGCCCATCCGCATTCTCGATCCCATCATCACCACCGCGCACATCGTGCGTAATCACGGGTACATGATTTACGACACGCTGTTGTCGATGGATTCAAAATACCAGCCCACGCCACAGATGGCCGAGTACAAGATCTCGGATGACGGCCTGACCTACACGTTCACGCTGCGCGAGGGGTTGAAGTGGCATGACGGTGCGGCCGTGACGTCCGAAGACTGCATCGCGTCGCTCAAGCGTTGGGGTTCGCGCGATGCGGGCGGACAGATGCTGATGGACCGCACGGCCAGCCTGACCGCGGTGGACGCGCGCACGTTCGAGTTGAAGTTGAAGGCGCCGTTTGCCGATACGCTGGACATGATCGCCAAGCCGTCGGCCGTGCCGGCGTTCATGATGCCGGCCCGCGTGGCTGCCACGCCGTCGTCGGAAGCGATCAAGGAAAACATCGGCTCGGGCCCGTTCAAGTTCGTGCAGAAGGAATACGTGCCCGGCGTGAAGACGGTGTATGAGAAGTTCACCGATTACGTGCCGCGCAAGGAGCCCGCAGATTTTCTGGCAGGCGGCAAGGTGGTCAAGGTGGACCGCGTGGAATGGGTGACCATGCCCGATGCGCAAACCGCGGTGAGCGCCTTGAATTCGAACGAGATCGACTACATCGAATCGCCGCCGCTCGATCTCTTGCCGATCCTGCAGAACAACGACGACTTGCAGATCACGGTCTTCAACGAGCTGGGCAGCCAGACGATGGGCCGCATGAATTTTCTGTACCCGCCGTTCGACAACCTGAAGATTCGCCAGGCGGCCCTGCTGGCGCTGGATCAGGAAAGCGTGCTGCAGGCCTATATCGGCAACAAGGAGTACTACACGCCTTGCGCGTCGATGTACGGATGCGGCGTGCCCTTTGAAACGAGCGCCGGCGCACCGCCATCGCTCACCAAAGGCGCCGAGCCGGAGAAGGCGCGGGCGTTGCTGAAGGAAGCCGGCTACGACGGCAAGCCGATCGTGATCATGCATCCCACCGACGTCAGCACGGTGAGCTCCCAGCCGGTGATCGCAGCGCAGCTCTTGCGCAAGGCGGGGTTCACGGTCGATCTGCAGCCCATGGACTGGCAAACGCTCGTCAGCCGGCGTGCGAGCACCAACGCCCCGGCCAACGGTGGCTGGAATATGTTCTTCACCAACTGGGTGATTCCGGAAGTGTGGACGCCGATGGTCAATCCAATGATCAATGGGCGCGGCAAGGAAGGCTGGTTCGGGTGGCCGACGGATCCCAAACTGGAAGAACTGCGCACCGCCTTCACCACAGCCAAGACGCCGGATGAACGCAAGGCGGCTGCGGCTGCCGTGCATCAACGGGCCATGGAGCAGGTCATCTACGTGCCGCTCGGTTCGTACAAGGCGCCTGCCGCCATGAGCAAGAAACTGACGGGTCTGGTCAAGGCACCGGTGCCGTTGTTCTGGAACCTGTCCAAAGCCGATTAAGGCTTCTTCACCCCGCCCGCCCCATGCACGCTGTGCGTGGGGCGGGCGAGATGCTTTAACCGGTCCACCGCGCGCCAATGGAAGCAACGGGGGCCACGCAGGCCCACTTCACGCTTGTGCGCGCCGTTTGAGCGAGAGTCACCATGCCTGCTTATTTCCTGAAGCGGATATTGGCGGTCATCCCCGTAATGGGTGTGGTCGCGATATTCGTCTTTCTATTGCTTCGCCTTACCCCTGGCGATCCTGCCGCAATCATCGCCGGCGATATGGCCACGCCCGAGCAACTGGCCAAGATCCGCGCCGCGCTCGGCCTGAACGAGCCCCTGCTCACGCAATTCTTCAGCTGGATCGGCACGGTGCTGAAGGGCGACCTGGGCACCTCACTGATCTCCGGCACACCGGTGACCACCTTGATCGGGCAACGCCTGGAACCCACGCTGAGCCTGGCCGTGATGACCGCCATTCTGGCCGTCGTCATCGCCGTGCCGCTCGGTGTACTCGCCGCCTGGAAGCATCGAAGCTGGGTCGACAACCTCGTGATGTCGATGTCGGTACTCGGCTTTTCGGTACCGGTGTTCGTGATCGGCTACGTGCTGGTGCAGATCTTCGCCCTCGAACTGCGCTGGTTGCCGGTGCAAGGCTATCGCAGCTGGACGCAGGGCTTCTGGCCCTTCCTGCAACGGTCGATCCTGCCGGCATTCACGCTGGCCTCGATCTATGTGGCGCTGATTGCGCGGATGACGCGGGCCAGCTTGCTTACGGTATTGGGCGAAGACTACATCCGCACCGCACGCGCCAAGGGCCTGGGAGAGATCATCGTGCTGTTTCGCCACGCGCTGCGCAACGCGGCGGTGCCCATCCTCACGGTGATCGGCACCGGCTTCGCCTTGCTGATTTCCGGCGTGGTGGTGACTGAAAGTGTGTTCAACATTCCCGGCCTGGGACGCCTCACGGTGGACGCCATCCTGGCGCGCGACTATCCCGTGATCCAGGGGTTGATTCTCACCACCAGCGGCGTGTACGTGCTGATCAATCTGGTGATCGACCTTTCCTACAGTGCGCTCGATCCGAGGATTCGCTACTGATGACAGCCACCACGAAAGACCTCTCTCAGCGCGGCGGCAAACCGGGCGCGACGCCGGCCGACCTCACCGCCGCATCGGTCACCGCGGCATCCGCATCGGCCGCTCCCGTCGCCCCTGCGGCCCGCCTGTCGTTGCACAACAGCCTGGGCGGCTTGCGCCGCATGAAGGCCGCCCCCGCGATATCGGCATTCGTCGTGATCGCCTTGATCCTGATGGCGATCTTCGCGCCGTTCCTGGCACCCCACGATCCCCTGGCGATGACGCCGGCGATGCGGTTGAAACCCTCCAGCGACATGTACCTGCTGGGTACCGACGCGTTCGGGCGTGACATCCTCTCGCGCATCATCTACGGCGCGCGCGTATCGCTCACCATCGGGCTGGGCGTGGCGATCGTCAGCATTCTGATCGGGTTGCCGCTGGGGCTGCTGTCGGGCTTTTTCAAAACGCTCGACGCCATTCTGATGCGCGTGATGGACGGCCTGATGGCCATCCCCAGCGTGCTGCTGGCGATCGCGGTGGTGGCGGTGTCGGGCGCAAGCATGTGGAGCCTGATCATTGCGATCACCATTCCGGAAGTTCCGCGTGTGGTGCGGCTGGTGCGCTCGGTGGTGCTGTCGGCCCGCGAAGAGCTTTATGTGGAAGCAGCGATCTCGCTGGGCAGCAGCCTGCCGCGCATCCTGCGCCGCCATCTGGTGCCCAACACCATCGCGCCGCTGATCGTGCAGGGCACCTATATCTGCGCGTCAGCCATTCTCACCGAAGCGATCCTGTCGTTTCTGGGGGCCGGCATCGGTACCGAAACACCCTCATGGGGCAACATCATTTCCGAGGGCCGCATGTACTTTCAGCTCAAGCCGTCGTTGATCTATTGGCCCGGCCTGGTGCTGTCGGCCTGCGTGCTCGCCGTGAATCTTCTGGGCGACACCGCACGTGACATGCTCGATCCCAAGATGAAGCAACGGGGTGGCCACTGATGAACAACGAGACCATTTTGAGTGTGCGCGACCTGGTCGTGACGGCCGGCACGATGGCGGGTGCGCCGCCGATCCTGAACGGCATCTCGCTGGACATTGCCGCCGGCGAAACGCTTTGCCTCGTCGGCGAAAGCGGCTCGGGCAAGTCGGTCACCTCGCTGGCCACGATGGGACTGTTGCCCAAGGGCATCCTGATGGCGCGCTCGGGCAGCATCCTGCTCGAAGGCAAGGATCTGCTGAAGGCTTCGGAGGCCCAGCTCAAGGCCTTGCGCGCCAGCCGCATGGCGATGATCTTCCAGGAACCGATGACGGCGCTGAACCCGGTGATGCCGGTAGGCCGGCAGATCGAAGAGGTGCTGCAGGCGCACACGCCGCTGGGCGGGCGCGAGCGCAAGCGGCAAGTGCTCCAGATGCTGGATCAGGTGCACCTGCCGGATATCGAACGCGTGTATGCGTCGTATCCGCATCAACTCTCCGGCGGACAGCGCCAGCGCATCATGATCGCCATGGCGCTCGTGCTCGAACCGAAGCTGTTGATTGCGGATGAGCCCACCACGGCACTGGACGTGACCACGCAAAAGGAAATCCTGCGGCTCATCAAAGAGCTGCAGACCCGGCACGGCACGTCGGTGCTGTTCATCACGCACGATATGGGCGTGGTGGCCGATATTGCCGATCGCGTGTGCGTGATGCATCACGGCGATATCGTCGAAACGGCCGCCATCGGCGATCTGCTCGAGCGCCCTGCCACGGCCTACACGCGCAAGCTGCTCTCGTCCGTGCCGAGCCTGGCGGCGCGCCCACCGCGTCCGATGAAGAGCCAGGAGATCGTGCTTGAAGCGATCGAACTCAACAAGACCTACAGCACCAAGAGCTGGCTGCGACGCGCCCGCGAGACCCATGCCGCGGCCGATGTGAACTTCACGCTGCGCCACGGCCGCACGTTGGGCATCGTGGGCGAAAGCGGTTCGGGCAAGTCGACGGTCGCGCGCTGCATCATGCGACTGATCGATCCCACGTCCGGCAGCATCCGGCTCAAGGGTGCGGACATTTCCGACCTGCAGCGCCCCGCACTGCAACCGCATCGCAAGCGCATCCAGATCGTGTTTCAGGATCCCTACCGGTCGCTCAACCCGCGCGTGACCGTGGGCGAAAGCATCACCGAAGGCCCCACCAATTACGGCATGCCGCTGGCGCAGGCCATGGCACGCGCCGCCGAGTTGCTGGAGGTCGTGGGCCTGCCGAAGGATGCCATCGACCGCTATCCGCATCAGTTTTCGGGTGGCCAGCGACAGCGGATCGCGATCGCACGCGCGTTGGCGATGGAGCCCGACGTGCTGGTGGCCGACGAGGCCGTGTCTGCGCTGGACGTGTCGGTGCAGGCACAGGTGCTCGATCTGCTGAGCGATCTGCAGGCGCGCCTGGGGGTGGCCATTCTCTTCATCACGCACGATCTGCGCGTGGCCGCACAGATCTGCGACGATGTGGCGGTCATGCAGCATGGGCGTATCGTAGAGGCCGGTACCGCGCAAGCGGTGCTGATGTCGCCCCAGATGGCGTACACCCGCGCCTTGATCGACGCCGCCCCCGGACGCCACTGGGACTTCGCCAACTTCCGCCCCCTTCCCCAACAACCACCAGGACTTTGATATGTCTCGCCCCCGTATCGCCGTAGGCGGCTTCATGCACGAAACCAATACGTTTGCGCCCACCCGCGCGGATTATGCGGCGTTCGACGGCGGCGGGGGCCGGCCCATCATGCGCGGCGACGACGTGATTACGCTTACGCGCGGCACCAATAACGGGATCGCGGGTTTTGTGGAATCGCCCGAAGCGCAGGCGTGGGAGATCGTGCCCACGCTGTGGGCCCACGCAAGCCCCTCCGCGCATGTGACACAGGAGGCGTTCGATCGCATTGCCGACGAACTCGTGCAGGCGATCAAGGACGCCGGACCGCTCGATGGCATCTACCTCAACCTGCACGGCGCGATGGTGGCCGAGCATGCCGACGATGGCGAGGGCGAGCTGCTGCGCCGCGTGCGCGCCGCGATGGGCGACGCCATTCCGATCGTGGTGAGTCTGGACCTGCACGCCAACGTGACGGAGGAGATGGTGGCCTATTCCGATGCGTTGATCGGCTATCGCACCTATCCGCACGTGGACATGGCCGACACCGGGGCACGTTGCGCCACCTACATGGCGCGCATCGTGGGCACCGATCGGCGCGACGCCAAGGCGTTTCGGCGTATCGAATTCCTGATCCCGATCGTGTGGCAGTGCACGTATATCGAACCGTGCAAAAGCCTCTATGCCCACCATGAGACGATGGAAGCCGCCGGGTTGCCCACGATCTCGTTTTCGACCGGGTTTCCTGCGGCCGATATCCCGGGCTGTGCGCCCACCGTGGTGGCCTACGCGGCCGACGCGGCCGCGGCCGAGCGCGCCGCCGACGAGATGGCCGCCTTGGTGAACGCCGCCGAATCTGCCTTTGCCGGCAAGGTATGGACGCCGGACGAGGGCGTGCAGGAAGCGATGCGCATCGCGCAAACGGCATCGAAGCCCGTCGTGATCGCAGACACCCAGGACAATCCGGGCGCCGGTGGCGATTCCGACACCACCGGCATGCTGCGCGCGCTGATCGCGCAGGACGCACAACGTGCTGCGATCGGCAACATCGTCGACCCGGGCGCCGCCGCTGCGGCACACGAAGCCGGAGAAGGCGCGACCGTGCGCCTGGCGTTGGGCGGCAAGTCCGGCGTGCCGGGCGATATGCCGCTGGACGAAGTGTTCGTGGTCGAAACGTTGACCGACGGGCGCTTTACCGCCACGGGTCCGTTCTACGGCGGCGCGAAGCTCGATCTGGGGTTGTCCGCCTGCCTGCGCATCGGCGGCGTGCGGATCGTCGTCACATCGCGCAAAGCCCAGATGGCCGACCAGCAGATGTACCGGCAGGTGGGCATCGAACCGTGCGATCAGGCCATCTTGGTCAACAAAAGCTCGGTGCACTTTCGTGCCGATTTCGCCCCGATCGCAGAGGCGATTCTGGTGTGTGCGTCGCCCGGCCCGATGCCGGTCGATCCCGCCGTGCTGCCTTTCACCAAGCTCTTGCCGGGCATTCGCCTCTCGCCTCGCATTGCGCCCGGGCACGGCGTGCAGTAACGTCGCACCCGACGCTCTGCGTTTCGTGCGGCGGGCACTGCCCGTCGCGCCGCGCACCGAGGCATGGCCACCCCGGCCGGCCGAGCGCACGTTCGAGGATGTGCTGTGCCCCGGTCTTCATCGTCGGACACGTCTTTACCGTCGTCCGGCCGGCCACGCAGGCGACTTCCCCGGCTGTGGTGGCTGTGGCTGCTCCCGGTGGCGGCGGCCATTGCAGGCGCCGTGCTGCTCATCTATGCGGCACGGGCGAGCGGCCCCACGATCACCATCCGTTTTCAAGACGTCGAAGGCATTGCGGCGGATCGCACACGTCTGCAATACAAGAACATTGACGGCGGCGTCGTGAAAGCGGTGCGTTTGAGCGACGACCGCCGCTCGGCGCTGGTGACGGTCCAGCTTGCGTCGCAGAACGCGGCGATCGCACGCGAAGGCAGCCGCTTCTGGATCGTGCGTCCGCACTGGACCGGCAGCAGCGTGTCGGGCTTGTCGACGTTGATCTCCGGGGCGTTCATCACCGTCGAGGTCCCGGACCCGACCGCATCGGACACGACCGATCGCGCCGCGCAAACCGACTTTGTCGGCCTTGAAACGCCCCCGTTGATTGCGCAGGGCCGCCGAGGCACGCGAATCGACCTGCGCACCCGCGACATCGGCATGCTGTATACCGGCGCGCCGGTGTACTTCCGTGGCGTGAAAGTGGGCGACGTGCTGGATTATCGATTGAATGACGACGGCCGCGGCCTGGGCGTGGCAATCTTCGTGGATGCGCCCTACGATGCGCACATCAAGCCCGACACCCGCTTCTGGCGCGTGGGATTTGCCGATCTCAAGGTGAGTGCGACGGGCCTGCAGCTGCGCACGCCGTCGGCATTGACGATCGCCCAGGGCGGCGTGGCATTCGATGAGGTGGTGCAGGCGGCCGCCCAGGACGAGCTCGGCGAGCGCACCCGACGGCTGTTTGCCAGCGAGCAAATCGCCCGCACGGCGCCGGACCGGCGCTCGTATCGCATACGGATGCGGTTCGAACAATCGATCCGCGGGTTGAATCCAGGGGCCGTCGTCGATTTCAACGGTGTGGTGTTGGGACGCGTCGATCACGTGGAAGTCGATCTCGATCCCGCCACGGAAAAGCCGATGGCCTGGGTCGATGCGCGGATCTATCCCGAGCGCCTGGGCAATGTATTCGACAGCGCGCAGCGCCTGGTCGATGGCGAAACGGCGTCAGGCCAGCCGGCAGCGGAGGGCCAGCTCATCAAGGCCCTGGTTGCCAGCGGCATGCGCGCGCAGTTGCGTGAGGAAAATGCCTGGTCGGGCCAACAATACATCGCCCTGAATGTGTTCGCCGATGCCCCGCCGGCCCAGGTTACCCTCGCCGACGTCACATTGCTGCCGACGATCGGCAGCGATAGCGAGCGGCTGCAACAGCACATCGACGCCATCACGGCGCGCTTGCGCAACGTGCCGCTCGCGGCCGTTACCGAGGATATCGACAAGCTGGTGTCGCAAACCGGCCGTGTGATCAAACAGCTCCAGGCGCCGCTCGGCACCGATCTCGCCCAGCTGAAAACGCAGGCCGAGACGGCAATGGCCACATTGCAACGCTTGCAAACGCAGAACGATGGACGGCCCGCCACGATCAAGCGCGCCAATGCCGAGATCGACCGCGCAGTGAGCTCGCTGCAGGCATTGGTCGACTACTTCAAGGGCAATCCCGCGGCACTCATCCGCGGACGCGGCCCCAACGATGCGCCGATCGTCGACGTTCGCAACTAGGTTGTGCGCCATGTGAATCGACGCCCTGCCGCGCGTGCCGGCAATCGTTATCCCGGATCGCCAAGCGGTGGGTATGGGCGTACGCTTATGGATTACGTTCAACCGTGATCCGGAACCTCAATGCCCACGCTTACCCGCATCGAAAGCTACGCCGACGAACTGAAGTCCATTCGCTGGGATATCCATGCCCACCCCGAGATCGGTTTCGAAGAAGAACGCACCTCAGACGTGGTGGCCAAGTTGTTGACGTCATGGGGCATCGCGGTGCATCGCGGCATCGGCAAGACCGGCGTGGTGGGCGTGCTGGAAGGCAAGCTGGGTGCGGGCCGCAGCATCGGCCTGCGCGCCGATATGGATGCGCTGCCGATGCAGGAAACGGCCGACGTGCCGTACAAGTCGACGATCGATGGCAAGTTTCACGGCTGTGGCCACGACGGCCACACCACCATGCTCCTGGGCGCGGCGCGCTATCTTTCGGAGACGCGCAACTTCGCCGGCCGCGTCGTCTTCATTTTTCAGCCGGCCGAAGAAGGCCTGGGCGGCGCGCGCGCGATGCTGGCCGAGAAACTGTTCGATCAGTTTCCTTGCGATGAAATCTACGGCCTCCACAATTCGCCGTATCTGGACGCCGGAAAGATCTCGATTCGCACCGGGCCGTCGATGGCCGGCGCCGACTTCTTCGATATCAAGGTCAAGGGCCATGGCAGCCACGGCGCCAACCCGCAAGCCTCGAAGGATCCCATCATCGTGGCCAATGCCCTGGTGCAGGCGCTGCAGACCATCGTGAGCCGCAATACCAGCCCGCTCGAATCGGCGGTGGTCTCGGTCACGCAATTTCATTCGGGATCGGCTTATAACGTGATTCCGCAGGAGGCCCTGCTAGCCGGCACGATTCGCACGTTCTCGGCTGAGGTGGGCGACATGGTGCGCAATCGCATGCGCACCATCGCGGCCGGTCTGGCCGCAAGCTTCGACGTGGAGATCGAGGTCGACATCCGCAATATCTTCGATGTGCTGGTCAATCACGAAAGCCAGACCGAGGCGCTCAAGCAGGCGGCGTTCGATATCGTGGGTGAAGACAATGTGTCGACCATGAAGAACCCGGTGATGGGCAGCGAAGATTTTGCCGACATGCTGCGCGTGGTGCCGGGCTCCTACTGCTGGATCGGGCATTCCGGCAACATGCCGCTGCACAATCCGGGCTTCATCCTGGGTGATGACATCCTGCCCGTGGGTGCCAGCCTGCTCGCCCGGGTGGTCGAACGCCAGCTGGCGGCCTGATCGCCGTTCTTCGCCCCGCAATAAAAACGGCGCCTCATTAAGGCGCCGTTTTCAGTTCAAGAAGGCAAGATGTCCGGATCGGGCGCTGAGCAGCCTCAGCGTCCGGATCCTCGTCTTCACATTTTCCCGGGTAGCCACGTGGCGATGCCCGGGACGACGTAAAGGATCAAAATCGCGCCAAGCATCAGGAAGAACATCGGCAACGATACCTTGGCGATGTAGGGCAGCTCCCTTCCGGTCATTCCTGACAGCACGAAAAGGTTAAAGCCCACAGGCGGTGTGATCTGTGCCATCTCGACCACGAGCACGATGAAGATCCCGAACCAGATTAGATCGATGCCGGCCGCCTGTACCGCGGGCAACAGGACGCCCATGGTGAGCACCACGATCGAGATGCCGTCGAGAAAGCACCCCAGAATGATGAAGAACACCATCAATGCCATCACCAACCCGAACTGCGACAGACCCAACGTGCCGATCCACTCGGCCAGCGCGCGCGGCAAGCCGATATAGCCCATGGCAAGCGTGAGGAACTGCGCACCCGACAGAATCAGGGCAATCATGCAGAACAGGCGCGTGGCACCCAGCAGCGAATCGATGAACGCGCGCCGCGTGAGCGAGCGCTGCGCGGCCGACAGCAGCAACGACCCGATCACACCGACGGCAGCAGCTTCCGTGGCGGTCGCGTAGCCGGTATAGATCGAACCCAACACCGCAGCGATCAACAGCACCACGGGAATCAGGTGACGCGACTGATGGAGCTTTTGTTTGAACGAGAAGTTCTCATCGGCAACGGGTACCTTGCCCGGGTTGCGAACCGCCCAGAAAACGATGTAGCCCATGAACATCAGCGCCAGCATGATGCCCGGCAGAATGCCCGCGACGAACAGACGCGCAATCGACACGTCGGCCGCCACCCCGTAGACGATCATGATGATCGACGGCGGAATCAGCAATCCCAGGGTGCCCGCGCCCGAGAGCGTGCCGAGAATCTGATCGTCGGGATAGCCGCGACGGCGCAGTTCTGGAATCGTCATCTTGCCGACGGTGGCCACGGTAGCGGCGGACGATCCCGACACCGCCGCAAAGATCGCACAACCGATGACATTGGTATGCAGCAGACGGCCAGGGATACGGTTCAGCCACGGTGCCAGGCCCTTGAACAAATCCTGCGAAAGACGCGTGCGAAACAGGATCTCGCCCATCCACAGAAACAGCGGCAGTGCCGTAAGCGTCCAGCTCGATGCCGCACCCCATATGGTGACGGCCATGGCATCGCCGGCTGGCCGGCTGGAGAACACCTCCATGCCGATCCACGCAGCGCCCGCCAACGTCAACCCCACCCAGACGCCGGAGCCCAACAGCAGGAAGATCGATACGACGAGCAGGGTGACGATATAGAAATCATTCATGTTGTTGACTCGATACCGGTGCGGCGTGACCCATGAGACGGCGGACGAACTCGTCGATGATGGCGATCAGAAAGATGACCGCGCCCACGGCCATCGATAATTGTGGAATCCACAGCGGCGTGGCGTCGTTGCCGGTCGAGATGTCGTTGTAGGTCAACGAATCCATGACCAGCTTGCAACTGAAGTAAGCCAGCGAGGTGGCGAGCAGTATCCCCACGACCAGCGCAAACAGATCCAGTCGCCGGTGACCCGCAGGCTTGAGCGAATTTAGGATCAACGTGACCCGGATATGCTCGCCGTGCTTGAAGGTGCTGGCCAAAGCGAAAAACCCGGCCGCCGCCATCAGATATCCCGCGTAGGCATCGGTGCCGGGGATATGTACCCCGATCTGGCGGGTGACCACGCCGGAGACGACCATCAACAGCACGCCGATCATGCACAGCGCGGCAAGATACGCGGTAACACTGTAAAGAGAGTCCAGAAAGCGACGCATGTCCAACTCTAGCTTCAAAGGTTCAAGCGCCAGGCATGCATGGCACTCGCGTTGAACTGCACAAATGCAGTTGGGGAAAATCGCCGTTACGACGAACGACGATCGATGACGTGTTCACACGCTGTCGGATGCTGCACCGCGGCAACATCGAGCGCCGCCAAATTCTATCGGAGCAAATCGCTCAGAGGGGCAGAAGTCGCCCCACTTACGGGTAAGTCCCAAGGCAACGCCGCACAAACTCGCCCACCGACATCGGTCTTCCGACTTGCCCGATCAGATCAGCACCACACCATTGAGCATGCCCCCCTCGAATTGGGTAATCGGGCTGTTTGCGTTACTCTCTTTCGTCTATTTAGAAGGAGTACTACTCATGGCCCAAGCCACTGCTCGTCATATCCTGGTTTCCAGCGAAGCCAAATGCAATGAACTGAAGGCCGCGATCGAAGGCGGTGCCGACTTTGCCCAAGTCGCGAAAGACAATTCGTCGTGCCCCTCCAGCCGCGACGGCGGCAATCTGGGTTCCTTCGGCCCCGGCCAGATGGTCAAAGAATTCGACACGGTAGTGTTCAGCGCCCCGATCAACGTGGTGCAAGGCCCCGTGAAAACCCAGTTCGGTTACCACCTGCTGGAAGTCACGAGCCGCCAGGACTGATCGCGGCCAGCCAGGCGCGGGGATCATCACCTCTCGCCCGGGACCGCACCGCGTGCGGCGTCTTCGGTGATCGCCGATCAGCGAAGCCCGCGCGGAAGGCGAAATCAAAAAGCGAGCGTTTCGACGCTCGCTTTTTGCATGTTGAGCCTGGCGATGTTCGGCACGGCTCCCGGCGTGCGCACGGCGCAGCCGAATCGCTCGGCCCGCGTATCCACAATGCGCAATTCGATACAGTGCGCTAGCAAATGTTCACTTCCCGCACTCGGCACACCCCTGGTGCTACGCTCGCGCCGCCTAATTCTTCAGGTCGGCCTTGATTCCGGCGGGGACCGACCGTTAACGATATAGGCCTGTGCCTTACTTCGCCCGTCGGATCGTTATGCGATGCCCCTTACCAAATTAAAGAACGCCGAACGCAACCAGGCGCTGCTGCGCCTGATCGTGGCCGGAATCGCCGAGGTCTACACGCTGGTCACGGCGGCGTTCAGCAGCATTCCGCTTGCCGATTCGCTGGCCGTGCTGATCTTCATCGCCCTCTTCATGGTGGTCTCCGCCGGGTTGCTGCTGCACGTGGTGCGCCGGCCCGGCGTTTATCCCTGGCGGCGCGTGCTGGGCATGGCCTTCGACTACACCGGCATCAGTTTCACGATGATCATGGGCGGCGAATACCTGCTGCCCATCTATGTGGTGCTGCTGTGGGTCACCGTGGGCAATGGCATGCGCTATGGCTCACAGTACTTGGCGGTGTCGACCACGCTGGGATTGATCGCGCTGGCCACGATCTTCTACAACACACCGTACTGGCATGCCCATCCCTACGTGATCGCCACGGTTGTGCTCACGACCATCATCGTGCCGGCCTACGCGCAGGTGCTGCTCGCGCAAACGCGCGAAGCCTACGTGAAGGCCGATGCCGCCAACTTTGCGCGCTCGCGCTTTCTGGCGCAGGCCAGTCACGATCTGCGTCAGCCCATTCATTCGATCAGCCTGTTTACGGCCTGCCTGCGCGATGCCGACCTGGGCCCCGAAGAGCGGCGCATGGTCGACAACATCGATAAGTCGCTGCACAGTGTGTCGCAACTTTTTCGCTCGATTCTGGACAGCTATACGCTGGACAATGGCCGGGTGGCGGCACGCACCGACGTGATCCCCGTGAAGAACCTGATCGATGCCGTGGCCTTGCAGAACTCGGAAGTGGCCCGCTGGGCAGGCGTGACGTTGAAGGTCCGCGCGAGCCGGCACCGCATCCGTGTGGATCCCAATCTGTTGAGCACGATGGTGCAGAACCTGGTGTCCAACGCCATCAAGTACGGGCCGGGCGGCTCGGTGCTGATCGGCTGCCGCCAGCGCGGCGGCACGCTGTCGATCGAGGTGCACGACCAGGGCCGCGGGATTTCGGATCAGCATCTGCCGCATGTGTTCGACGAGTTCTATCGCGTGCGACAGGTGCGCGACAAGGATATCGAAGGCGTGGGACTGGGCCTCTCGATCGTGCAACGCATCGGCACCCTGATGGGCCTTTCGGTGCGCATCGCTTCGCGCGCCGGTGTGGGCACCGTCGCCAGCATCGACGGCATTCCCATCGAGGCCGGCGTGCCGGTGGCGACCGCCGCCGCGCCGGCCTCGTCGGCACGCCTGTTGACCGGCCTGCGCGTGCTGCTGATCGAGGACGACCAGAACGTACTGCTGGCCACCGCCACACTGCTGGAAAAATGGGGCTGCCAGGTGCAAACGGCCACCACCATCCCGTCCGACGACGTGCAATGCGATCTGGTGATCAGCGACTTCGACCTGAATACCGAAGCCTCGGGCGCCGACTGCATTGCCTACATGCGGCAATTGAGCGGCAGCAACATTCCCGCGATGCTGATCACCGGACACGATACCCAACGCGTTGAGGACGCCGTGGGCGACCCCACCATACCGGTGCTGTCCAAACCGGTGCGGCCCGCCGAGTTGCGCTCGATGCTGACCGCATTGAAGGCCGGCCTTTCCCTGGATGCGATGCCGGCGGGCGCCGCGCGGCCGGTGTGAACAGCATGCCCAAACGCAAGGACGCCGAGCGCTCGCAGGCGATCGTGCGCCTGACGCTGGGCGGTGTGGCGGCGACCTACGTGCTTGCCACGGCGGCGATCAGCCCTGTGCCTTCCGAAGGTGAATCCTTTGCCATTTTGATCGGCGGGTTCATGCTCGTGGCTGTGGCGCTGTACGCCAGTATCGTCAAATGGCCCGGCCACTATCCCGCCCGCCGGATATTCGGCATGGTGCACGACTACGCCGGCATCTCGATGACGATGATTCTGGGCGGCGAGCCGATGTTGCCCGTCTTCGGCACATTGCTCTGGGTCACGGTAGGCAATGGCATGCGCTTCGGCACGCGCTATCTGGCCATTGCGACCACGTTCGCGATCACCGCGCTGTGCACGATCGCGTATCTGACGCCCTACTGGCGCGAGCAGCCGCACGTGGTGGCCACGTTGCTGATCACCACCATGGTGGTGCCCGCCTATGCCCATATGCTGCTGCGTCAGACGCGCGGCGCATACGAGAAAGTGGACGAAGCCAACTTCGCGCGCTCGCGATTCCTGGCGCAGGCCAGCCACGATCTGCGTCAGCCCATTCATGCGATCAGCCTGTTTACCGCGTGCCTGCGCGATGCGCGGCTGGGCCACGAAGCACGCCGCATGGTCGACAACATCGACAAATCGCTGCACAGCGTCTCGCAGCTGTTTCGCTCGATTCTCGACAGCTACACGCTCGATAACGGTCAGGTCGAAGCCCGCGCGGCGTCCACGCCCGTCAAAACGCTGCTTGACGCCGTCGCGGCGCAGAACACGGAAGTGGCTCGATGGGCAGGCGTCACGCTGCGGGTGCGCGCGGGCAAGCAACGTGTGCATGTGGATCCCGCCCTGCTCACGACCATGGTGCAGAACCTGGTGTCCAACGCGATCAAATATGGCCCCGATCGCCCGGTGCTGATCGGCACGCGAATGCGTCGCGGCCTGCTGTCGATCGAAGTGCACGATCAGGGCCGCGGGATCTCCGCCACGCACCTGCCACATGTGTTCGAGGAGTTCTATCGGGTGCGGCAGGTGCGCGACAAGGATATCGAAGGCGTGGGCCTGGGGCTCTCGATCGTGCGCCGCATCGGCGCGCTCATGGGCGTTTCGGTGGCCATTCGATCGCACCCGGGGCGCGGCACGGTGGTGACGATCGACGGGCTGCCGGTGGACCAGGGCCCGGTGAGCGCCCCGGCCACGGCATCGGCACCCGCGTCGGCGTCGGCACCCCTGACCGGTCTGCGCATCCTGCTCATCGAAGACGATCAGAACGTGCTGCAAGCCACGGCCACGCTGTTGCGCAAATGGGGCTGCAACGTGGATACGGCCACGACGATACCCACGGCGGACGTCGATTACGACCTGGTGATCAGCGACTACGATTTGAACACCGACCATTCCGGCGCCGACTGCATCGCCTACATGCGGCAACTGAGCGGCCGCAAGGTGCCGGCATTGCTGATGACCGGGCACAACGTCAAACAGGTAGAGGCGGCGCTCAACGATGCGGGGATTCCGGTGCTGTCCAAACCGGTGCGCCCTGCCGAGCTGCGTGCCGTGCTGGCGGCATTGCGCGTCCAGCTGCCCAGCCGGGCTTGACCGGTGGCCGGCCGCACGCCCGGGGGCCGCCGCGCCTGACGTCGGGCTTCACCCCGACACCTGCATCGCCTTACCTGACGTTGCGGTTGACCCCGGCCCCCACACCGAACGCTGCCGCGCCGGCGCGCGTGCTGACGTTCAACGCGCGCAGCAATGCGGACACATGAATGCGCACCGTGAACGGGGAGATGTCGAGTTCGCGTGCAATGCCTTTGTTGGATTGGCCTTCCACGATCAGCCGCAGCACATCGTGCTGTCGGGGGGTGAGTTGCGCGAGGATACGCTCGGCGTCCGCCTGCACATGCAGCCCCGAGCGGCTGTACTTGACGACGAACTCGCCGTTGCGGATCGCAAGCAATGCCTGCGCGATCTCGTCCGGCGGCACGGCCTTGCCGATGAAACCATCGGCCCCTGCGGCCATCACTTCGTTGATCTGCCGCTCGTCGTCCACCATCGACACGATGATGATCGAACTGCGTTTGAACTCCTGGCGCAGTGCGCCGATCGAGGAACCGATCTGGAATCCGGGAAACAACAGATCGAGGATCAACACATCGGGCGCCGGGCCGGTGCGCGCCAGGCGCAGCACGTCGTCAAGACATTCCGCTTCCTGAACCACTGCCTGCGGCACGCAACGCTCCACGATACGACGCATGCCCTCACGAAATACCGGATGATCGTCAGCCACGATGATGCGCTCCGGCTCACGGTTTTCTACTGCCAACTCATTCATGTCCCGTTATCTCCGGCCTGACGACCCTGCGAGCGCTTTCGGTTGTACCGACACATCGCGCTTGCCGCGCGCCACATCATTCCTGGCGCCGGTGTTGTCAACGGCCAGGATCAGGCCGATGAACCGCTGGGTGAGGGAAAACGTTCCCACCTACAAGCCAAATGAAACAGCTCGGAGTTTACTGCAAGCGTACTAGTGCATCGACATTTTTTGTTGTCTGAATGTACGGGAGAGCCGCGCCAGCATTGGTTCTTGAGCATGGCGAAAGACCAATAGCACATCTGTACTAATGTCATCCGTACTAATGACGCGGACATCCCCGTGCCGTAGCCTTGGCCCCGCCGAAAAGCCGAAAGTCATGCCTGCCACTTTTGCAGTGCATGGCTTTTCGTTTGCCCATGTCTCCTACCGTTTACGCCGCGCGTAACCCCCGCCGAGTTTCTCTCGGCACGATCCGCGCATTTTTCTTTACAGGATCACCTCGTGATTGCCCCTCGACAAACATTCAAGAAGACGGCACTGAGCAGTCTGCTCTCCAGCGCCGTGCTGTTCCCGTCCCTTGCCACGGTTGGCCTGACGGCCGGCATGAGCATCGCGCACGCTGCGGATGGCCTTCTCGACGGCACCCAGACCACCTGGAGTTCGGACCGCGCCTATGACGGCACGCTGACCATCGGCCGCGATCTGCCCAACAGCGCGTTGATCATCGACAGCGGCGCGACCGTTGTCAGCAAGGGCGGCTTCATCGGCCGCTACAACGGCTCGACGGGCGATGTGGTCGTACGCGGCCCGGGATCGGAGTGGATCATCCCCCGCACTAACTTCGTGTTGGAAAACAGTCTGTACATCGGCGGCGCGTACGACGCCACGCTTGGCGGCGGCAAGGGATCGCTGCGAATCGAAGATGGCGGCAAGGTGTCGGTGAAGAACACCAACATCACGTACGGCCGCACCGCATCGGGCTCGCTGGTGGTGACGGGCGCGGGGTCCGTGCTGGACACGGAAAACCTGGCGTTGGCAGGCGGCAATAACGGGGTGTTCCGCATCGAGAACGGCGGCAGCGTCCTCACGACCTACGCCAATATCAACAACCCGATGGTCATTACCGGCACCGGTTCGACGTGGACGAGTACCGGCACGATCGAAGCCACGGCCGATCTGCGCATCGAAAATGCCGCGAACGTGACCAGCAGCATCGTGTTGCTGGGCGCAAGCGGCGCGCAGACCAGTTCGCAACTGACCGGCGCGGGCTCCTCGCTCACCACCACGCGTTATCTGGTGGTGGGTGACAGCACCAGTTCGAAAGCCAATCTGTCGGTGGCCGACGGTGCAACGCTGAGCGCCAAGGAAGGGATCCTGATCGGCCGAGGCAGTGCCGTCGCGGAAGGCTTCGGCAATCTCACGATCGGCGGCGACGTGGATGTGTCGAGCTGGACGTTGGTGCCGTCGCCGCTGGCCGCTGCCGCGGCGGGCACGATCGACCCGGCGACGAACATTACGTTCGGCACCGGCCGTTCGCATCTGAACTTCAACCACACGAATACCGGCTATGTGTTTGCCAACACGCTGCTGGAAGAAGGCCGCATCAACCAGTTCGCCGGCGAAACCACATTGACGGGCAACGCCGACCGCTTCTCGGGTGATGTCGCCGTCAGCGGCGGCAAGCTGACCCTGGCCAGCAACATGTCGCAGGTCAACACCGAACCGTCCAATAGCATCAACTACAGCTATACCCGTTTCGTCGTCAACGGCGGCACGTTGATCGCCAATGCCGAAGCGGGCCGCATGCAAACGGACTTCCTGGGCAACACCTACTACACCAACCGCAACGAAGTCACCGGCACCGGTGTATTGGGCGGCTCCGGTCGACTGGGCTATACGCAGGTTCGCGACGGCGGCACGATCTCCCCTGGCGACAATGGCATCGGGACGTTGAACATTCAGGGCGACCTGGACATCCTCAACGGCGGCAACTACGCCGTGGACATCGCGGGCAACGGCGCCAGCGACAAGATTGCAGTCACGGGCAAGACCCGCCTCGACGGCAGCACGACGGTCGCCGTCACCGCCCTGGACCCGCAGCAAAGCTACCAGACCGGTCAGACCTATTCGATTCTGAGCTCGGCGGGCGGAATTACCGGCACGTTTGCGCAAGCGGTGTCGAAGTCGGCCTTCCTGGACGTCTCGCTGGCCCACAATCCGAACGACGTGGTGCTGTCGATCGCGCAGAAGGACGTGGGCGGAAATCCGGGCAACCCCGGTAATCCCGGCACACCGGAAAATCCGGGCAACCCCGGCAATCCCGGCACGCCGGAAAATCCGGGCAACCCCGGCAATCCCGGCAATCCCGGCACCCCGGAAAACCCGGGGAACCCCGGTAATCCCGGCAACCCCGGCACGCCGACGAATCCGGGCACGCCCGGCACCGGCGGCTCGGCCACGCCCGGCATTTTCCAGACGGTTGCCGCAAGCAGCAATCAATGGAACACCGCCGGTGCCCTGGGCACGCTCGCACAAAGCGGCGCGTCGCTCGCGCTTTACAACAATGTGTTGGTGTTGAGCGCGGACGAAGCCCGCTCGGCCTTCAATCAGTTGTCGGGCGAGCAGCACGCCGCCACGCGCGGTGCGTTGATCAGCAGCACGCAACTCGTGAGCAACGCGGTCAACGATCGCATGCGCGCCATGTTCGACAATGACGGCACGCCCGTGCCCGCCATGGCGCGCAGCCTGGTGGCCGCGCCCGCACCCACGCGCAATGGCGCCTGGGCGCAAACGTTCGGCACGTGGTCGCGCACGCAGGGCGACGACAACACCGGCAAGCTCTCGAACAACACGGGCGGTTTCCTGATCGGTGCCGACCATGCGTTCAATCCGAACGTGCGCGCGGGCGCTTATGCCGGCTACAGTCGTTCGAGCTTCGACGTGGACAGCCGCCGCTCCTCGGGCGACAGCGACAACTACCATCTGGGGATCTACGGTGCCGGCAAGATGAACGCATTCACGTTGCGCGGTGGCCTGGGCTACACGTGGCACGACGTTGAAACGAAGCGTTCGGTGGCGTTTGGCGGCTTCTCGGATTCGCTCAAAGCCGACTACGATGCCCGCGCCTTCCAGGCGTTTGCCGACCTGGGTTATCGCATCGACGCCGGCCAGGCCGCATTCGAGCCGTTCGCCAACGTGGCCTATGTGCGTCAACGCAGCGACAGCTTCACCGAAAGCGGCGGCGCCGCTGCCTTGCGCGCCGATAGCGACACGATGAGCACCACGTTCTCGACGTTGGGCTTGCGTGCGTCGACCGCCTTGCCATGGTCGCGTGTGGATGCCGTGCTGCGCGGCTCGGTGGGCTGGCGTCATGCCTACGGCGACACCTTGCCTTCCGCCCGCATGGCCTTCGCCACCGGCGACAGCTTCTCGACCGTCGGTGCACCGATCGCCAAGAACGCCGCCGTGCTCGAAGCCGGCATGGACTTCAAGGTTGGCCGCGCGACCACCATCGGCGTGGGCTACCAGGGCCAATACGGGTCGGACACCCGCGCCAACTCGGTCAACGCCCGGGTGAACGTGCTGTTCTGATCGAAAGCGCGCCGCACCGGGCTCATCCGAGCCCGACTGTGGACGCTGGCAACAAGCAAAAGGCGGCCTCGGCCGCCTTTTGTTTTGTCTCGCGCGCTCGGATCGCAATACGCGCCGTGCCGTCGAACCGCTCAGGTTGGCAGGCGCCAGGCAATCGCCGACGCGCTACCGGATCGCGTCGCGCGTCGCGACGGTCACTTCGCCCCAAAGCGATTCAGAATCACCGTGCTGGCCGGTGCATTCGCCTTTTTCCATTCCGCCACCGAGCCCGACGACGCACGCGTCAACGCCTGCTTCACTTCCGCGGGTACGGTCGTGTCGATCGTCACGCCGTTCTTGCGCATGGTGTCGTAATTTTCCTTCAGCCGCGTTTCGATGCGCTTCCATTGCGCTTTTTCGGTCTCGGCTGCAGCCGCATCGATGGCGGCGCGTGCGGCCGGATCGAGCGCCTTGTAGGCGTCGAGGTTCATCGTGGCCACCGATACCGGCATGGCGTAGTTGATCTCGGTAAAGCGGGGCAGATATTCCCAGAGCTTGCGCCCCGCACCGCCATCGCCTGAGGACAGCACGGCATTGACATCGCCCGCAGCAATTCGCGGCATGGCGTCGGCAAACGAAATGTTGACCGCGGTCGCACCGGCGCGCGTCATCACCGCTTGCGAGGTGTTGTCATAGGTGCGGATGTTGAGTGCCTGCAGATCGGCGAGGCTTCTCACGGGCGCTTTGGACCAGATCCCCGAGGCAGGCCACGGCGTGGTGTAGAGCAACTTCTGCCCGTGCTCGGCGAAAAATTTCTGATAGGTGGGCATCGCAGCCTTGTTCAGCCCCACCGCCTTCTTGAGGGAGTCGGCCAGGAATGGCAATGACGACACCGCGAAGATCGGGTATTTGTTTGCCATGCCGCCTGCGAACGCATCGCCCGCATCGACCTTGCGCGCGGCCACCGCATCGACCATGTCGCCGGATTTGAATCCTGCCGCGGCATCGAAGCTCGGCTTGATCGTCACGGCACCTCGTGTTTTCTTCTCGACGAGTTCGGCGAAGGTGGTCACGCCCTGCCCCGGCATCGAGGTCGCCGGATACTCGGTGGCCATCGAGAGCACGACGGGCGCTCGGCCCGCGGCTTTTACCGCAGGTGCTGCCTGCGCCGCCAACGTCATCAGCAGCAAGGCCGCCGCCACTGCCAACACCGCGCGCCGCCGATAGATACCGGCCGCCACCGATGCGATCTCAAAACCCTGTTGATTGTTCATGACACCCCCGAAGCCCACGCCGCCGGCCGATTGCCGAGAACGGACCAGTGTACGAACGAATGCTCCTGCCGGGCAGACGTACAAACGCCTAGTTCGAAGGCTGTATCGTCTGGCCACCGGCATCAGGTCGGACATTTGCTGCTCGTGCACGGACAACCCCTGCAGGAGCGATCTCATGTCCATGACCCACACGTATGCCGTCGTCGAACCCGCGCGCGCCGGTGTCGATGCCCTCACGCAGCCGACGGTGCTGGAGTTCGGCACGGGCTGGTGCGGCCATTGCCGCGCGGCGCAACCGCTCATCGCCGCTGTGTTCGACGATCATCCGGAAGTCGGCCACCTGAAGGTGGAGGACGGCAAGGGGCGGCCGCTGGGCCGCTCTTATCGCGTGACGCTCTGGCCTACGCTGGTGTTTCTGCGCGATGGCAAGGAGGTCGCCCGCCTGGTGCGGCCACGGCAGCAGGACGATATCCATGCCGCCTTGAAGGCGCTGACATCCGCGTGATGCAGTGCGGCACGGCCCTTGCGCGATCCGGCAAACACTTGGAGAACGCCATGACCGATCCGAAGCCCGATACACAAAAAGACCCGCAGGCACCTACCGGCGTGAATGACGATCCCCCGCCCCACGCCGATGACCGGCCGCAGCACGAGGACGAAACCTTGAGCGGCTTCCTGCGCACGTACGATTCTGAAAGCACGAGCCGCGGCAAAGACAAGCCCGCAAAATAGCAACTTTCCGGTGTGCCCGCGATCTGCGGGCTCTCCGGCGTTGCGCAGTGCCGCTGTCAGACGCGCCGTCTGTTCATCCGCGAATGCGCGCGGGGTTGCCGACGACGGTAGCACCGGCCGGCACATCGCGGGTGACCACACTACCTGCACCGATCAATGCATCGTCGCCCACGGTGACGCCGGGCAGGATGATGGCGCCCGCGCCAATCCACACATTGCGTCCAATGCTGATTGGCCGGCCGAATTCGATGCCCTGCTCGCGGCTCGCCGCGTCGCGCGGATGATCGGCCGTGAGAATCTGCACGCCAGGTCCAATCTGCGTTTTATCGCCCACCGTCACACTGACAACGTCGAGAATCACGCAGTTGAAATTGAAAAACACACCCTCGCCCAGCGTAATGTTGAACCCATAATCGCAGTGAAAGGGCGGGCGGATCGTTGTGCCGTTGCCTACCGCCTTCAGGCGCTCGCGCAGCAGTTCGCGGCGTTGGTCGCGATGCATCCCGAGTGCCGCGTTGTAGCGCACCATCCACGCCATGTTTTCGGCCAGGTCGCTCTGCAATTCGGGATCGCCGGGATCGTACATCTCGCCGGCCAGCATCTTTTGCTTCTCTGTGGGCATGTAAAGGGTCTCCTGTTTGGACACCGATCATACCCAGCACGCGGCGCGCCGCGATCGGCGCACGCCGCTCAGGCTCACGCGCGGCGCGGTTCCAGAAGCAGGCGGATGGCCAGTGCGGCCAGCACGAAGCCCATCACGTAGCGCTGCGCGGCCAACCAGACTGGATTGCGCGCGAACCACGTGGCGATTCCGGCCGCCGACAAGGCAATCGCCAGGTTGATGGTGAAGCTGACGGTGGTCTGGGTAAGCCCCAACACCATGCTCTGCAGAAACACCGAGCCCCGCTCGGGATTGATGAACTGCGGGAAAAATGACACGTAGAAAATCGCTACCTTGGGATTGAGCAGGTTGGTGAGAAAGCCCATCATGAAAAGCCGCCTGGGCGAATCGGCCGGTAGTGCGCGCGGCTCGAACATCGACTTGGCGCCGGGCTTGACCGCCAGCCAGGCCAACCACAGCAGATACGCGGCGCCGGCAAATTTGAGCAGGTCATACGCCATCGGCACGGCCACAAAGATGGCCGACAGCCCGATCGCCGCCGCCAACATATGCACCATGAAGCCCGCCACCACGCCGAACAGTGAAATCACGCCAGCCATGCGCCCCTGGCAGATCGATCGCGAGATCAGATACATCATGTTGGGGCCGGGGGTGAGCACCAGCAGCAAGCAGGCACCGCAGAAAATGAGCAGGTCGTGTAAGGGAATCATGATCGAGGGATGGATGGGAGAACGAACGACTGACGGGCTCGGCAACGCAGGTCATGCCGCTCGATGAGCCGGTTACAAGGCGGCAAACGGCAGGCCTTGGCCGCGTGCGGAAGGCCTCAGAAACGAAAACGAGAGTACACCGTGGCGTCAGAACCCGGCACGGGTAAACCCAAATTGACGTTGCAATTGGTGGATCTATAAGATGAATTTTTACGTAGTCGGGTGATCCTCGTTCTGCGGCAAAGCCAAATGTCTTAGAGAGTTGTTCACCGTGCATCAGAAGTATCCTGTCGTGGTCACCCTCTTCACAGCGACGCGCTACCGCCCGCCCTTCGCCGCTCTCACCGCGACCCGCCGCGCCAAGCCGGTGCTTTTCGCGCCGGCCTGTGCCCCGCGCCGTGCGTGTCCTGCGCGCCGTACATTCACTGCTCCTCCGTTTGCCGTTGCGCGCATGGCGTTCGCGCCGCATTCGGCCGCGCGCAGCCAGCATCCCTCATAGCTTTTTGCTGCACCCACCACCCCCTGGCCGACATCCCTGTCTCGAGCGCCAAGGAATATCCGACGAAGATCGCGCCCCGAGCGCCAAAGGAGCACCCCAGACCATGCGTACTTCCACGTTGCTGAAGCGATCGGCGCTGGCCGCCGCCCTCGTTGTTGCCACCGGCCTGGCGCATGCCGCCGAGACCAAGACCTTCCGTTGGGCCTATCAGGGCGATGCAATGTCGCTGGATCCGATGGCGCTGAACGAGACGTTCACGCTGGGCTTCCAGAACAATATCTACGAACCGCTGGTGGCCTATGACGGCGAACTGAAGCTGGTGCCCGCGCTGGCCACGAGCTGGGAGAATCCCGAGCCCACAAAGTGGGTGTTCAAGTTGCGCCAGGGCGTGAAGTTTCATGACGGCACGCCGTTCAACGCCGACGACGTGATCTTTTCGTGGAAGCGCAGCCTGACGCCGGGCTCGGACATGAAGGCGTATGGTGCGAAAGCTGCCGATATCAAGAAAATCGACGACTACACGATCGAAGTTACTACGCCTACGCCCAACCCCATCCTGCCGCGCGAATGGGTATACCTGTTCATCATGAGCAAGCCGTGGTCGGAAAAGAACAAGACCACCGAGGCAACCAACGCCAAGGGCGACAACCAGGGCAACTTCGCCAACCTGAATGCGAACGGCACCGGCCCCTTCATGGTGACGTCGCGCCAGCCCGACATCCGCACGACGATGAAGCGTTTCGACGGCTACTGGGGCAAGGACAAGATCGCCACCAATGTGGACGAGGTGATCTTCCAGCCCATCACGCAGGAAGCCACGCGCGTGGCCGCGCTGATCTCGGGCGAAATGGATGCCGTGATTCCGGTACCGGTGCAGGACTGGAAACGGCTTGAAGACGCGAAAGGCGTGAAGCCGCTGACGGGCGCCGAAGCGCGCGCGATTTTCATCGGCATGGATCAAAGCCGCGACGAACTGCTGTTCTCGAACATCAAGGGCAAGAACCCGTTCAAGGACGTGCGCGTGCGTGAAGCGGTCGTGCTGGCCGTGGACACCAAGGCGATCAACGACAAGATCATGCGCGGCGCCGCCAAACCGCTGGGTTCGCTCGTGGCCACGGCCATCAACGGCTACGCCGATTCGTACGGCGCGCCGATCAAGCCCGACGTCGAGAAAGCCAAGAAGCTGCTGGTGGATGCCGGATATCCGCAAGGTTTCGAAGTGACGATGGATTGCCCGAACGACCGCTACGTCAATGACGAGAAGGTGTGCCAGGCAGTGGCCTCGATGCTGGCGCGCGTGGGCATCAAGATCAATTTGCTGGCGCAGACCAAGTCGAAGTATTTCGGCAAGATCCTCCCGCAGGCTGGCAACCAAACCAGCATGTACATGCTGGGGTGGACGCCGAGCTCGATCGATGCGCACAACGCCCTGCTCAACCTCGTCACCTGCCGCGATCCCAAGACGTCGGCCGGCCAGTTCAACCTGGGCGGCTACTGCAATCCGAAGGTCGACGAATTGACGGCCAAGGTGGGTGTGGAAACCGATCAGGTCAAGCGCAACGCCATGATCAAGGAAGCCTTCGAAATCGTGCGCAGCGACTGGGGCTATCTGCCGCTGCATCAGCAACCGATGTCGTGGGGCGTGAAGGACACCATCAAGGTCGTGCAACGCGCCGACGACGTGATGGATCTTCGTAGCGTCGTGATGCCCTGATATGGCAACGTTCATCGCCAACCGCCTATTTCAGGCTGTGCTTGTCATGTTGGCCGTGGCGCTGATCGCCTTCGCCATGTTCCGCTATGTGGGCGATCCCGTCGCCGCCATGGTGGGACAGGACACCACCACCGAGCAACGGCTGAAACTGCGCCAGGACCTCGGGCTCGACGATCCGTTTCTCGTGCAGTACGCCCGCTTCGTGGGCAACGCCGCGCAGGGTGACTTCGGGATCTCCTACCGGCACCGCCGCCCGGTCAGCGAACTGCTGGCCGAGCGGTTGCCCGCCACGCTTGAACTGTCGCTGGTTTCGGCCGTGATGGCGCTGGCGCTGGGCATACCCATGGGCATCTACACAGCGCTGCGCCGCCGCGGCATCGTGTCCAAGGCGTTCATGGCGGTGTCGCTGGCCGGCATCTCGTTGCCGACGTTCCTGATCGGCATCCTGCTCATTCTGGTGTTCAGCGTGCAGTTGCGCTGGCTGCCCAGCTTCGGGCGCGGCGATGTGGTGAATATCGGCGGCTGGACCACCGGGTTTCTCACCCGCTCCGGGTGGGCCGCCCTGATCCTGCCGGCCATCACGCTGGCGCTTTTCCAGATGACGCTGATCATGCGCCTCGTGCGCGCCGAAATGCTGGAAGTGCTGCGGGCCGATTTCATCAAGTTCGCGCGGGCGCGCGGCTTGCCCGAACGCCTGATCAATTTCCGCCACGCCCTGAAGAACACCCTGGTGCCGGTAATCACCATTACCGGCCTGCAACTGGGCTCGATCATCGCCTTCGCCATCATTACCGAAACGGTGTTTCAGTGGCCGGGCATGGGGCTGCTCTTCATCCAGGCCATCAGCATGGTCGACATCCCCGTGATGGCGGCCTATCTGCTGTTGATCGCCTTCGTATTCGTGCTGATCAATCTTGTGGTCGACCTGCTCTATCTGGTCGTCGATCCGCGCTTGCGCGTGCAAACCCGTTAAGCACCGCACTTAAAGAGACGCATGATGAATCGCGTAGCGACCTTCTTCGCCCAGACCGCCGATAGCGACATCTGGTACAGCTTCAAACGTTCACCGGGTGCCGTCATCGCGGCCGTCGTCACCCTGGTGATGGTGCTCGCGGCACTCTTCGCGCCGCTGATCGCGCCGCATAATCCCTTCGACCTGGCGTCGTTGAGCATCATGGATGCCAATACGCCGCCGTCATGGGAAGAAGGCGGCAGCCGCGACTTCCTGCTGGGTACGGACGACCAGGGCCGCGATATCCTGTCGGCCGTGCTGTACGGCTCGCGCGTGTCGCTCTTCGTCGGCTTCGCGTCGGTCATTTTCTCGGTAGTACTGGGCGTCACGCTCGGGTTGATCAGCGGCTATGCCGGCGGCCGGGTCGACAGCTTCATCATGCGGATCGCAGACGTACAACTGTCGTTTCCGGCGATTCTGGTGGCGCTCCTGATCGACGGTGTGGCGCGTGGCCTCTTGCCCCGCGATCTGCACAACGAACTTGCGTTGTATGTGCTGGTGTTTGCGATCGGCATTTCGGGCTGGGTGCAGTACGCCCGCACGGTGCGCGGTGCCACGCTCGTGGAGCGCAACAAGGAATACGTGCAGGCCGCGCGCCTGATCGGCATCGGCCCGATCACGATCCTGCGCCGGCACATCCTGCCTAATGTGATGGGTCCGGTGCTGGTGATCGCCACCATTCATCTGGCCGTGGCCGTGATCACCGAAGCCACGCTGTCGTTTCTGGGCGTGGGTGTGCCGTCGACCACGCCGTCGCTGGGTACGCTGATCCGCATCGGCAACAGTTATCTGTTCTCGGGCATGTGGTGGATCTCCATTTTTCCGGGTATTGCACTCGTGGTACTGGTGCTTGCAGTCAATCTGCTGGGCGACTGGCTGCGCGACGCCCTGAACCCCAAGTTGCGCTGAGGCTGCGATGGCACTATTGAATGTTCAGAATATGCGCATCGAGTTCGCCAGCCGCCGCGGCACGCTGGTGGCCGTCGATGGTTTGAATCTCACCCTGCAGAAAGGCGAAATCCTCGGCGTGGTGGGCGAATCCGGCGCCGGCAAATCGACGGTGGGCAATGCGATCATCGGCCTGCTCGAACCGCCGGGCAAGCTCACGGCAGGCGAGATCAGCCTGGCCGGCACACGCATCGAAGCGCTGGGCCCGGCCGAACTGCGTGCGATGCGGGGCCGCCGCATCGGCATGATTTTCCAGGATCCGCTCACCTCGCTCGATCCCCTGCAAACGGTAGAGAGCCAGCTGGTGGAAACCATGCAAGTGCATCTGCGGCTTTCGCATGCCGACGCCTGCCTGCGTGCGGTCGACGCGCTCAGGCAAGTGGGTATCCCCGAGCCCGAACTGCGCGTGAAGCAGTACCCGCATCAGTTTTCTGGCGGCATGCGGCAACGTGTGGTGATCGCGCTGGCGCTCTGCTGCGAACCCGAAGTGATCATCGCCGACGAGCCCACGACCGCGCTGGACGTGTCGATCCAGGCGCAGATTCTGGATCTGCTGCGCAAGCTTTGCAAAGAGAAAGAAGTGGGCATGATCATCATTACCCACGACATGGGTGTGATCGCCGACATCACCGATCGCGTGGCTGTGCTCTACCGCGGCAAGCTGGTGGAGGAAGGCCCGACGCAAAAGATTCTGGGCAACCCGGATCACGACTACACGCGCAGCCTGATCTCCGCCGTGCCGCGTCCCGACATCAAGCTGCACCGCTTTCCGATGGTGACGTACATCGAAGACGTGCGCACGCCGGCCAAGCCGCTGGACATCGCCACGCACTGGCTGGGCCAACGCCGCGATTTTGGCACCCGTGAAGCCGGACCGCTGGTCGAAACGCGCAACCTGGGGATGCAGTTCACGCTCAAGAATGCGTTTCTGAAACGCAATCGCCGCACGCTGGATGCGGTCAAACAATTGAATGTGTCGATTCGCGAAGGCGAGGTGTTCGGCCTCGTGGGCGAATCGGGATCGGGGAAATCGACGGTCGCGCGCCTGATCGCCGGCCTGTACACCCCCAGCAGCGGCTCCGTGCATTTCAATGGCACCGAACTCACCGGGCTGAAGGACGAGAAGGCGCAAAACGCGTTTCGCCGCCAGATCCAGATGGTGTTTCAGGATCCATTTTCGTCGCTGAACCCGCGCATGCGGGTGCTGGATATCGTGGCCGAACCGATCCGGTTTCATCGTCTGACCGAAAACGAAACGCAAACGCGGGCGGTGGTGCACGATCTGCTTGAAGTGGTGGGCTTGGGTGCACAAGCGGCCAAGCGCTTTCCGCATGAGTTTTCGGGTGGACAACGGCAACGGATCTGCATCGCCCGTGCGCTCGCCACCCGCCCCCGTTTTCTGATTTGCGACGAGCCGACCTCGGCATTGGATGTGTCGATCCAGGCGCAGATCTTGAATTTGCTGAAGGACCTGCAAGAGACGTTGGGCCTGACGATGCTTTTCATCAGCCACGACTTGCCGGTGATCCGCCAGATGTGCGATCGCGTGGGCGTGATGCGGCACGGCGAATTGCTGGAAGTCGCCGAGACCGAAACGCTGTTCAAGGCGCCGCAGCATCCCTACAGCCAGCATCTGCTGAGCTTGATGCCCAAGCTCAGCGATATGTCGCGCGACGGGCTGGATGTGGTGGCCGCTTAACGCCGACGTCGACCCGGCGCCACTCGGTTCATCGCGCCGGCGGCGCGCTTTCGTCGTAGGCGGGTACATCCGCCTGCCATTGCAGCCAGGGCCGATCGTGCGCGGTCCAGATGCGGGCGGCCGGTTGCACGCCTGGGTCGTCATCCAGCGATGCCACGCGCAAGATAACGTAGTCGCGGCCCACCCACTCCGCCATCAAATGGGTACCGCACTGCGCGCAAAAGTGGCGCAGTTTTCCGGGTGTCGATTCGAAGGCGCGACGCGCCTCATCGCCGCGTGTCCAACGAAACCCGCTGCGCTCCACCCGCGCCGTCGAGGCGAATGCCGCCGAGTGCGCTTTCTGACACGTCATGCAATGGCAGTGCACGATCGGGCCGGTGAGCACGTCGACAGCGTAAGCGACGCTACCGCATAGGCAAGATCCCTGCATGGTCGGCCTTGTTTGAATGCAGTGAATGAGGCCGCCATCATAGGCGAAGGGCGGCGCGCCCTCCGCCAGCCCTACCGAAGGACGAGGCCTACCGAAGGACGACTCAGGCGCCGGCCATCGCAGCGTGACGGCGATAACTGTCAGCCACGCCCGACGGCCGCACCGTTTCGGCACCCGCATCGCCTGCAATCCGGAACACGGCCACGCCATCGCGCAGCAGTTGCGCCTGCTCGGCCATCGAGGTGGCGGCAGCCGACGCTTCCTCCACCAGCGCAGCATTCTGCTGTGTGACGGCATCCATCTGCGTGACCGCGATATTGACCTGTTCGATACCTGCGCTTTGCTCGACGGATGCTGCGGCAATCTCTTCCATGATGACCGTCACATTGCTGATCGCCTGCACGGCGCTGGCCACTGTCGTCACCGCCTGATCGGCACTGGCGTCGCCCGCGCGCACGCGTTCGATCGAACGGTCGATCAAGCTCTTGATCTCCTTGGCCGCACTGGCGCTGCGCTGAGCAAGCGCGCGCACTTCACTGGCGACCACGGCGAAACCCTTGCCGTGCTCGCCGGCGCGGGCCGCTTCGACGGCGGCGTTGAGCGCGAGGATGTTGGTTTGAAACGCAATGCTGTCGATCACACTGGTGATCTCGCCGATCTGGCGGGCGCTGTCTGTGATGTCCTTCATTGCCGTTTTGAGCACGCCCACTGCTGCACCGCCATCACGTGCGGTCTGCGCACCGGTGCGCGCCAGCGCGCTGGCTTGCGTGGCCTTGTCGGCGTTTTCCTTTACGGTAACCGTCAACTCTTCCATGCTGGCGGCGGTTTCCTCCAGCGAAGCGGCCTGTTCTTCGGTGCGGCGCGACAGATCGGTATTGCCCATGGCGATCTCGCCGGCGGCACCGGAGATGTTGTAGGCGCCCGAGCGGATATCACCCACGAGTTTCGCCAGGCCATCGTTCATGTCGTTCAAGGCGCCGAGCAGTTGCGCGGTTTCGTTATTTCCGACAACAGTGTTGCGCACACTCAGGTCGCCGGCGGCCGCGCGTTTGGCCGATGCCACCGCCGCGGCGATGGGTCGCGTGATCGATCGCACCACCGCGATCGAAAACACCACGGCGAGGAGGACGACGAGCGCCAGAATGGCCAGCAGCAACACCACCTCATTGCGAGCTGCCGCTGCCTGACGATCCAGCAAGCCTTTGAGGAAGTCGGTGGCCACCGCTGCCACACGATATTGCGCATCGATGGCTTGGGTGAACACCTTCACGTATTCGGCAGGGGCCAGGTCCAGCACCGTTGCCTGAACGATCGCACTTTGCGCCAGCGCGATCGCGCGCTCGGCCAATTGCTGTGCCTCGGCAGATGGCGCCTGCAGGAGTGACGCGAGTTCCGGATTGGCGCCAGACGCCTTGCCGAATGCGCGGTTTACGCCCGCCGCGCGTTCTTGCGCGCGCTCGAGCATATTCGCCAGGCCCAGCCGCTCACTTTCGCTCGCACGTCCCAGACTCAACATCGCCGTGCCGCGCGCGCGCGCCTTGCCGAGTTCTTCCGTCAAGGCGGGCAAATCGGACATGGCAGCCATGCTCAGCGAATAGCTGTCCAGATCGTTATCCAGCGACAGTCCGTATTGGTCGAGCATCAGGTTGTTTGCATCGAGCACGCGCCGCAGCACCGCGACGTGGCGTTCATAGCTCTGCGCCACGGAAAGCGTCTGGCTCGCAGAACTGTCCCGCAACACACGCCAATCGCCCACCGCACCGGACCACGCCTCGGCTGCGGGCGCCTTGCTGTCGATCGCACGCAAATGCGCATTGACCTGTTCGATGGCGGCGTCGGCCCGCGCTGTGCTCGCGCGCAGCCCCTCTTCTCCGGCAGCGCCACGCGAAGCCAGAAACACTGCGGATGCGGCGCGATGCTGCTGAATGGATTGCAGTGCCTGCATGAGCGGACGCGACACCTCAACGCCCTGCCCGGCGTATTGCTTGACGGAGATCTTGGCCTGATCCATCAGCACCACCATGGTGGTGGGCAATGCGAGAAGAACCAGGGCGGTCGCGCCCAGGATGACGAACTTGGCCGAAAGAGACAATCTGGACAAAAAACCTTGCATAGCGTGCTCGCGAATGTTGACGCTCGCGCCTGATGACCGCCCACGCGGGCGAAGCCCGCTGGACGAACTGGGCGCGATGCCGTTGCTCGTTGAAGCAATCATTCTTGGCGAGACGACGTTGCCGTTTCTACCGTATTTACCAAATTTACGCGTTTGGCAGATTGGATACAGATGTGGCAACACGACATGCCTTGAGTCGTGGCAGGCCATGTGACGAATAAGCGCCGCGAGCGAGGCGCAGCACGCGCGCAGGCCCGATCTGCACGGGGCGCGTCGTGGCCGTTGCAAGGGAAGCGGTGCCAGCCGCCGCAATCACAGTCGGGCCGCAAACTGTAACCACAGCGCACTGCGCCGAAGAAAGTCACGCGGACAGTGTCGTTGATACACGACGGCGTTGGTTTGCGGCGTCGCGCTCTGGCGTGGCGCCGCGCTGATCCGGAAGGCGCCCGCGGCCGCGCACCGGGTCGGCTTGGGCGCATTACCGCCGGCTACAGGTATCGGTTAGGGCTGTCCCATATGCGACATGGGCGCGACGCACGTAAACCGCGACGTCGTACCTGGACTGCCGTCATCCTTCACATTTCGCGGCGACTCCGCTACGGTGCGTACTCAGTCTACAAAGCCGAATTACAAGGCGGCGAGCCCCCCTTCTCAGGATGTCTATCCAATGACCACATTGAATGCGCTTTTCGTGCCTCGACACGATCAAGCCAGCGATCGCGAGGCGATGATCGACGGGGCCACCGCCTGCGTTGAAGGATTTACCGAGCGGTTCAATGCACGCGATCTGGCGGGCATGGACGCTCACCTGCATTTTCCACACGCCATCCTGTCAGCCGAGACGCTGGTCGTATGGGAGACGCCGAATCAAGTGCCCGCGGATTTCTTCGACGTCATGACCCGCGATAGCGGTTGGCATCGAACAGAATATCTCGATCGCCAGCCCGTGCTGGTCAGTGCGCGCAAAGTGCACCTGCACGTAAGCTATACGCGCAATCGCGCAGACGGCAGCGTGATCTCGCAGCACGACAATCTTTGGATCGTGACGCTGGAAGCCGGACGCTGGGGCATCAAGGCACGATCGTACTGATCAGGACGTGGCTGACATGAGGCAGGCACGGTTTCCATCGACCCCAGGCGCACGCGGCGAAGACGCGTCTGCCATCAAGGTGTGCAGCCCTCGCCCGCCTTGCCTTCGGGATTGTTCGCGCGCTCCATTTCGCAAGTCCGCTGTTGCGTCATGGCGCGCAGACACTCGGCGCCCTCGATGCGGCTGATCGTGCCTTGGCCTGCGCCATAGAACTTGCAATTGGCATCTCGATAGCTGATCCACGCGCGCTGGGCTTTCTTGAGCGGCGCGCGTTGTGCGGGGTCGCTGCGTTGGGTCAGCGCCTGGTAGGCGGTATTGAGGCGCCCATCCCAGACCTTCGCGCGTTCAGCCACGCACTCGGCAATGCCCATGGTGGTCTTGGCGCTGCATTGTTCGTAGTCGGGGCCGTACATCTGGCTGGAGGCAGTGCTGGACGCCGCGGGGGATGCGCTGGCGCCGGAAGCGGCTCCGGAACCCGGGGTGGCGGCGATCATCGTTGCGGGTGCGCTGATCAGTGTCAACGTCAGGGTGGATAGTGCGATGGCGTAACGCATGGGACACTCCTTTTTATAGAACTATGCCACGCCCGCGTATCCGCACCAACGCGACGAGCGGCGTAGTCCGGCCGCAATGCAGGCCGTAACCGCCTATCGGCAGGATGGAGATTGACATGACGGAGATCGACAAAACCGAAGCCGGTAATGATGCCGCTGACAGCCGTTTCGGTGGTCATTACCGCTCTGCCATCGCCGCCCGCGCATGCACCCCCTGCCGCCGCGGCGCCCAGGCGTTGATGCCGCAAGATATCGCACGCGATCTGGCGCACTTGCCAGACTGGGCGCTGCTGGACGAGGGGCGGCGGATCGAACGGCGATTCGCCTTCAAGAATTTTGCCGAGGCCCTGGCGTTTGTTGTGGCCGTTGGGGCTGCCGCGGAGGCGGAAGACCACCATCCCGATATCGGACTGGGTTGGGGATGGGCGACGATATCGTGGCAGACCCACAGCATCGGCGGCCTGCACGGCAATGACATCATCATGGCAGCGCGTACGGACACGCTCTACACCGCGCCCGTCTGACGCTACGGTCATCCGATCACCCTTCCGGATCAACGCAGCCCGTACCTGCCAGGAGGGTCACCATCGACTTCACGCGCCGAATTAGTGCTGCAAAATCAACATGTTAGGGTCAACTTCGAGCGTGCATCGTTGCGCTGCTGCACCGTGGGGGAGGCGCCCCACACAAAATAATTGTGAAAAGGACTTGCGCACCTATCTACTAGTAGGTAATATTCAACACATGGACAACGCAATGCAAGCAGCACGGCAAAGCGCTCAACCCACGGACCGCAAGACACGTCCGTTTTTATTTCCCGCCTTACCTACCTAGTAGTAGATACAGCTAAAGCATCATCTTAACCGAACAGGACACCATCATGAAAACCATCACTTCCGCCCTCTTGATTTCCGCCTCCCTGCTGGGTTCCAGCGCGTTTGCCGCCGGTCCCGCTCCGTCGGGCGAATTGGACTACCCGCCTGCCATCGCCCAAACCTCGACGCTGTCGCGTGCCGATGTGGTTGCTCAACTGCACGCGGCCCAAGCAGCCGGTCAGGTGACCTTCGGCGAAAACGACGCCCCCGTCATCACCGCCCATCAAGGCACAACGGCTACCCGTGCTGAAGTGAAAGCCGCAGCCCGCGATGCGCGTGTACAAGGCCCGGTGTCGTTCAGCGGCCAAGGCTATCCCCAAACCGGCGGCGCTTGATCGTGCTTTATTTTCCCTCGAAGCCTATCTACAGATAGATAGCTTTCGAGGCAAACGCTACCCCTTTCGCTTGACCCGATTTCCTATTTTTGGAGCCTCATCATGAAGACCCTTTTTTCCGCCCTGCTGCTTTCCATAACGTTTGCCGGTAGTGCTTATGCCGCCGGACCCGCCCCCTCAGGCGAATTGGATTATCCCCCCGCCACCGCAAGCGGCCCGAGCCTCACTCGTGCGCAAGTCGTTGAAGAACTGCGTGTGGCCCGCGCCAATGGTCAGGTCACCTTCGGCGAACTCGACCAACCTGCCGCCCAGGTGCACACCGCCGCGCTGACGCGTGAACAAGTCCGCGCCGAAGCCGCTCAAGCGCGTGCCAATGGCGACATCGCCTTCGGTGAACTGGACTATCAAGGCAATCGCAGTTAATCGACGCGGCCCCCTTTGCGCCGCAAGGAGCCGATCATCATGATTTCCCCTACCAGCACGCGCGACCAGATCGTGGCGTTGGCCCAGACGCTGATCCAAACACAAGGCAGCAACGGGTTCAGCTATCGCGATCTGGCGGCGAAGATCGGCATCAAGACATCGAGCATCCACTATCACTTCCCGCAGAAAGAAGATCTGCTGCTGGCAGCCGTGGAGGATTATCACCAGCGCTGGCACGTGGCCATTCGTGCGATCGATCGCCAGTTGCCCGCCGACGAACAACTGCGCCAGTACATCGCGATGCAGCACAGCGCTTGCCGCGATTCCGGCAGTGTGTGTCTGGCCGGTGCATTGGCAGCGGACGTAGGCTCCTTGCCCCCCGCCGTTCGCGAGGCATTGCAGGCGTTCTATCGTTCGAACGAAGATTGGCTGGAAGGATTGCTGCGCCAGGGTCAGGATGACCACGCCTTGCGTTGCCCGAAGGACGCGAAGGCCGGAGGACGAGCACTGTTTGCCGCGATCCAGGGCAGCCTATTGGCGGCCAGGCTGTTTCACAACGAAGCGCGCACGCAGGATGTGGTGGACGGAATGGTCAACGACCTGGTCAGGCAGCTGCCGGGTGTGCATCCGGCTGGGCCGTCGGGCCTGAAACCTGCACTGACGCCATGACATCGTTCAGCCGGCTGGCGTTCTGAAAGAGGCGGCTGCTCATCAAGCCGCCCTGGAACGCCGCGAACAACCACCGGCCGTCGCTTTCGCAATCGCCCGATGTTTTCAACGTACCGTCGACCCGCGCGCGCGCCATCACCTTGGCGAGCCACGCTTCGTGCACGCGATAAAACGCCTGCAAGGTTTGACGGGATCGCTCGGACAGCGATGCCAGATCGGCGGCCAGGGTGCCACAGAGGCAGATCTGGTCGCTGGGCGCGTTGGCGAACAACTGCGCGTAACGATCGAGCTGATCCTTGGCGGACAGCGATTCGTCGATCGCGTTGATGTTTGCACTGACGCGAGCGGCGTAATCGTTGACGACTTCCAGCAGCAAGTCTTCCTTGGTGGGGAAGTAGTAGTGAATGCTCGCAGTTTTGACACCCACGTGCTCGGCCAGATCGCGGTAACTGAAGCCGTTGTAGCCCCGTTGCCGGATCAGGATCTGTGCGTGGTTCAGTAACTGTTCGCGCGTCGTGGCGGTATTCATGCCTCGATGCTACCTACTACTAGATTGGGAAGCAAGTCAGCCAATGTGACGAGGCGCGGCCGGGCACGACACGTCGACGCCGCATTCGCGCCGGCCCGGACGCACCTGCGCGGCACCAGGCAGCAGGTGCCACAGGCATGCATGCGGACCGCCAGGCGCACGGCTATTCGTGCGCGGTGGGCTTTGCGTCCACACCCAGCGTTGCCAATGCCTCTTCCAGTGCCGCGCTGGGATAAGGCTTCTGCAGAAACAGCATCCGGCTGTCGGCAGGAAAACTCGCCTTGAGCTCGGGCGCGTGATACCCACTGGCCATGACGATGGCCAGATCGGCGCGCAACGCCAGCAGCTTGTGCGCCAACACATCGCCCTTCATATCCGGCAACCCCACATCCAGCACGATCGCATCGAACGGGCAGGCCTGCATCAGGCTCAACGCTTCGGCCGCATTTTCGGCTTCGGCAACCTCGTAGCCGGCATCTTCGAGCGTCTCGACGGCAATCATGCGAATCATCGGCTCGTCATCGACGACGAGCACGCGGGGGGTCGACGCGGCACCGGCCGTCTCCGTGGCGCTGGCTGCACTCGTCTTCGTCTCGCCGGCAGGTGCCACGGCATCCAGCATCATCCGCACGCGATTGGCCAACGCCACGAACGTAAACGGCTTGGACAACAGCTCCACGCCTGCTTCGAGTCGACCGCCGCGCGTGACCGGCCCCTCGGCATAACCCGAGGTGTAGAGCACCGGCAAGTCAGGCCGCACCTGATGTGCGGCCTCAGCCAGCTCGCGGCCGTTCATGGCGCGCGGCAGGCCCACATCGGTAAACATGAGCGAGAGGCGTTGTGAACTGCGAACGATCGCCAGCGCCGCATGGCCATCGGCGGCTTCGATCACGTCGTAGCCCAGATCGCGCAGAATCGCGGTGGAGTGGGCCCGTACGCCCTCATCATCCTCGACCACCAAAATGGTTTCACCCTTGGCGGCCAATGCCGACGGATCGGTATCGGGCTGCACGGGCACGACCGCATCCACCCCTTCCAGGCGCGGCAGGTAGATGTCGATACGCGTACCGCTGCCCAGTTCGCTCTGCAGGTCGATGTGACCACCCGATTGCTTGACGAAACCATACACCTGGCTCAAGCCCAGACCGGTGCCTGAGCCGATGTCCTTGGTCGTGAAAAACGGCTCGAATACCTTGTCGATGATCTCGGGCGGCATGCCCGTCCCGGTATCGGCAATGCTCAGGAGCACGTACTGACCCGGGTCGATTCCCTTGAAGGGCGGTGTCTCGCCGCGCAGGATTTCGGCGTTGGACGTGGTGATACTCAGCTGGCCACCGGCAATCATGGCGTCGCGCGCATTGACCGCCAGATTGAGCAACGCGTTTTCCAGCAAGTGCGGATCGGCGCGCGTAAACCACACGCTCGGCGCCAGATCGGTGTAGATCTCGATCTGCTCACCCAGGGTGCGAAACAGCAGTTCCGACATGCCCTGCACGAGCTGATTGGGGTCGATCTGCCGCGGGCGCAACGGCTGGCGGCGAGCAAAGGCAAGCAATCGCTCGGTAAGCGCCGCGGCACGTTGTGCGCCTTGCTTGGCGTGCTGCAGCGCCTTGGCAATGCGCTCGTCAGCGTTGGCACTGGCCATGCCGCTCAGGCGGCGCTCGAGCGTTTCCACATTCCCCAGGATCACCGTCAGCAGGTTATTGAAGTCATGCGCCACACCACCAGTGAGTTGCCCGAAGACTTCCATCTTCTGCGCCTGGCGCAATTGATCTTCGGCCACCACGCGAGCGTTGTCGGCATCCACTCGCTGGTTGAACTCCTGCCGCAGGCGCTTGTTGCTGTCGCTCAACTCGGCGGTGCGCAGGGCAACCATGTGCTCGAGCGCATCGCGTGTGGTTTTGGTCTCGGTGATGTCGATATTGACGCCCGTATACCCCAGCAACTGGCCGCGGCCATCGAAGCGCGGGGCGCCTTCGCACTTCAGCCAGCGAATCACACCGTCGCGATCGTAAACGCGGGCCTCGAATTGAAAGCGCGAGCGCTGTTCCATCGCCTGCCGAAAGGTGGCCGAGAACGCTTCCACGTCGTCCGCATGCATCACGCGGCGCCAGCCGCTCTCAAGCATGTCGCCCGGGGCAATGCCGAAGATATGCTCGAAGTGTTGATTGGCAAACGTCACGGCCGCTTTCTCGTCCGTGGTCCAGATCAGGGCCGGCGCACTATCGGCCATGACGCGAAAACGGGCTTCGCTATCGCGCAGCGCGTCTTCGATACGTTTGCGCTCGCGCCGCCCTTCCGCCTCGGCCAACGCGCGGCGGGCGGCCGAACCGAGACGCTCGAGCCGCTGCTTCATCACATAATCAATCGCGCCTTCCTTCAGCGCGGCGATGGCGAGTTCTTCGCCGACCACGCCGGAGACAAAGATGAAGGGGATGTGCGGCGCCTGGATGCGGGCGAGTTTCAATGCCGACAATCCATCGAAGGTGGGCAGTGAAAAGTCCGACACGATGAGCTCGATGTCACCGGTGGCCAGGGCGGCCTCAAAAGACGCGCGATCGCTCGCACGACGCGTGATCGTGTCGGGCAGGGCCTCGTGGAGCTGAAACGTCATCAGCTCCGCATCGAGATCGTTGTCTTCGAGAAGCAGAATACTCACGGGTTGCCTCGGGTACGGCGATCAGACAGGTTGCACGGGGCCGCGGGAAGGCACCTGGTTGAGAATCGCCCAGAACATGCCGAGGCTCTGAATGGCTTCGAAAAACTCCGTGAATTCGACGGGCTTGACCACGAACGAATTGACGCCGAATTGATAGCTGCGCACGAGGTCGCGCTCTTCGCGGGAAGACGTGAGCATGACGATCGGAATCTGGCGCTGTTCAGGATCGGTCTTCAACTTCTCCAGCACTTCGAGACCATCGACCTTCGGCAATTTCAGGTCGAGCAGGATCACCGCCGGATCGCCCGCCGGCCGTTTGGCGTGTGTGCCCCGGCGATAGACGTAATCGAGCGCCTCAGCCCCGTCGCGCACCACCGTCACTTCATTGGCGATGTTGCACTGCTTCAAGGCCGCGAGCGTCAACTCGATATCGTTGGAATTGTCCTCGACGAGCAGGATAGGCCGTAGATCGTTCATGTGTTCGTTTTTTGCTTATTCGGAAGCGCAAAGGTGAAGCGCGCACCCTGGTTGATCGTGCTGTGGGCCTCAATCCGCCCACCGTGTTTTTCGACTATCCGCTTGGAGAGCGCAAGACCGATGCCGGTTCCTTCGAAATCCTCGGGCTTGTGCAACCGCTGGAATACGCCAAAGAGCTTGCCGACGTATTCCATTTCGAAGCCCACACCATTATCCGAGACGGTATACACCGTCTCGTCGCCTTCCACCTTGCCGGTGATCCGGATGACGGCGGGATCGGCGCGCCGCGTATATTTGGCGGCGTTGTCCATCAGATTGAACAGGGTCTGACGCAGGTAGTTCTGATCGCCCCATGCGGGCGGCAGGCGGTCCACCTGCCACTCGATGTGCCGATCCTTGTTGGCGAACGCGATCGTCTGACGTGCCTCGTCAGCCAGCTTGTTCATGTCCACCTCACCGTGCGACAGCGCTGCACGCCCCAGATGCGAGAACCGCAGCAGGTCATCGACCAGGGTGCCGGCCGTAATGGCCGCCGCCACGATGTTGGCAAGGTAATGCTGCGAGGTCTCGTCCAGCCCGGTGGCCCGCCGCTTCAACAGTTCGGCAAAGCCCGCAATGTGCCTGAACGGCGCCCGCAGATCGTGTGACACCGAATAGGAAAACGATTCGAGCTCGGCATTGCTGCGTTCAAGCTCGTCCGTCATTTCGGCGCGTTCTTCGGCACGCAACAGAACAAAGCTGATCAACGCATTGCGCAGATCGGCCACCGCGTCGACCTCCGATTCCCGCCAGGGCACCGAGCGCTGGCGCAACTGTTCCTGCCAGGCCGCAAACGATTTGCGCGGATGCAGCCGGCCGGTCGACGGATCCACTGGTTTGTGCGGATCGCCGCTCCACTTCACGGTGCGTACGACCTCGGGCCGAAACCAGAGGATGAAGCTCGCGTGCAACTGCGAAATCGGCACGGCGATCAACCCGCTGGCCTTGTCGGCGAACGCATCCGCGCCGGGCATGACGCCGCTCAGGTGATCGGTGGCGAGCGGGCGCTCGATCGTCTGGTGACCGAGCCAGTCGACGATGTCGGCAATCTGCGCCACGGACGGGGTGTCGCCCGCCACATCGATGCGGCCCTGATCGACGATGGCCACGCCCTGTGCGTTGGCGAGCCGCAGCCAGAGATCCGGCGTCTCGGTCATGCCGATCTGCAGCGACGAGGCGCGCGACAGCTTGGCCACCAGTTCGGTTTCGATGTGCTTGGTCGCGAGACGCCGGGCGTTCTCCAGCACGCGGTGCGTGGCACCGATCTGCTGCGCGACGATACGCCCCAGAAACTCGCACGCCGCGCGTACCTGGGGTCCCACGGCCTTCGCCGTGGCGTTGTGGCAGGAAATCAGTCCCCACAATCGGCCGTCGATGACCAGCGATACGGACATCGAGGCCATGGTGCCCATGTTCCGCATGTACTCCACATGCACCGGCGACACACTGCGCAGATTCGCGGCGGAGAGATCGATGGGCACACCGTCGATGAGGGCAGGCGACAGCGGCACCGGGTCATAGCCGGCATCGGGAATCAGACGCACGCGATTGGAAACATAGAGTTCGCGCGCCTGTTGCGGGATATCGCTTGCAGGAAAGCGGTGATCCATGAAGTTCGGCAGCGTGCCGTCGCCACTTTCGCCGATGACCGTGCCATGCCCGTCGTCGTCGAAGCGGTAGACGAGCGCGCGGTTGTATCCGGTGATGCCGCGGATTTCCGCGGCCGCTCGAGCGGCGATTGCCTCGATGCCCGACTCCGGTTCCAGGTTATCCAGAAACGTGCGCATCCGCGGATACAGGGCCTCGAGCGTTTCGGTATCGCTCGGTTGCACGACTTCAAATTCGCATAGCAGCCCCTGCGACGTGCGATGCACGGCCAACTGGAAGGTGTGGTCGTTGAAGGCAATGGCGCGCACGAAATGGGCATCGTCGGATTGAGCCCATGCGGCCACCGCATCGAGCACGAGTTGCGCCTCGGCGGCATCGTTGCCCACGTGCAGACACTCTCCCACCGCGGCGCAATGCCCAAGCATTTCGGCGCAATTTTCACTCGCGCTCAGCACGCGCAGCGCCGTCGGCTCAACCAACACCACGGCGCCATGCGGCTGCACGGCGCCCGGGATGCGGATGGGTTCCTCGGCGCATTGATCGATAGCGGTCGCACTAAGCGTGAACGAGATAAACCTTCCCCTGAAAATGTGGCGTCACGAGGGCATACGAGACGGCGATCGCCACGGATGCGTCAAAGCTGAAAGGATACCGTACCAACGATTTCCAACTTGCAACAAAACACGTCCGAAATCTCCTTATTCCGCTGGCTTTCACCTGACAAACGGTTTAAATTGCCATTCGTGTAATTTTCGTGAAAGGTTTGCAGAACGGCTTCAGCCGTCGCTTTCACAGCCTGTGCCGCCGTGTGGGGAGGGGCTCAAGCCAAACGATTCGTTTGAATGCAGTGTCCGGAGAAGCAAAGAAGTGATGTTCCAAAAAACCGCAGCAGCAGTCCTTTTATCGTTCCCGTTATTTGCCGCGCCGATGGCGGCGCATAGTGCCACCGGTACCGTTGTCGCCCATGGCACGACGCCCACCATGGGCAGCGTGCTTACCGACGGCGCCGGAAAAACGCTTTATGTGTTGTTGAGCGACTCCAAAAACGCCGACGAGCAGAAAGCGGCGTCGGCCGCCTGTGACAAGGCCTGTTCGGACAAGTTCGTCCCGGTCGCCACCACCGGCCGTCCCCTGGGCCAGGCCGTGATCCCGGGTTTCCTGGGTAGCGTGAAGCGCGCCGATGGCGCCGAACAAGCCACCTTTCGCGGCTGGCCGCTGTATACCTTCGCTGACGACACGGCCAAGGGCCAGGTCAACGGCCAGGGCTTCAAGCAGGCGGCTTATGTGATCTCGCCGGTAGGCGAAGTCAATCGCGCTGCGCCCAAGGCCGTGGCAAAAGCCGGTGCGGCCGTCGCGAAGAAGCCGGTCGACACGGCCCTCATGCCGATCGGCCAGGAAAAGTACGCAGCCACCTGTGCCGGGTGCCATGGTGCCAACGGCCAGGGCGCGTTCGGCGCCGCACTCGCGGGTTTTGCGCGCCTGGGTGAAGACGATGCGTTCATCAAGCAGATCCTGATCGGCAGCGGCGATATGCCGGGCTTTGCCGGCGCGATGGACGATCGCGAGATCGCCGCCGTGGCGACCTACGCACGCAACAGCTGGGGCAACGAATTCGGCGGCATTACGCCCGAGCAAGTGAAAGCCCTGCGTTGATCGCCCTCTCGACCCTTCTTTAGAACAATAAGCGCGGCCTGCCGCGACGCTGCCGGCCCTGCCCGGCACGCGCGCCGCCGCCAATGGAGCTTTACATGAAACTGCTGAATCTGATCCTGGCCGCCAGCGCCGGCATCCTGGTCGCGCCCGCGGTGAACGCCGCCGACGCGCAGAAATCCAATCCGATCACCGACAAGGAAATTCTCGATCCGTCGCCCAACGACTGGCTGATGTGGCGCCGCACGGTGGACAACCAATCGTTCAGCCCGCTCAAGCAGGTGACCACGGAAAACGTGAAGTCGCTGCAGATGAAATGGTCGTGGGCCCTGCCCGACACGGGTCTGCAGGAAATGGCGCCGCTGGTGCATGACGGCGTGATGTATCTGGGCATCAACCGCGGCATCGTGCAGGCGCTGGATGCGACCACCGGCGATCTGCTGTGGGAACACCGCCAGGCCCTGCCCGAATTCAAGGGCGGCTATCAAGCCAGCCAGCAAGACCGCCAGCGCAACAACATCGCGCTGTACAAGGACAAGGTTTACCTGACCACCCCGGACGCCAAGATCGTGGCGCTGGATGCCAAGACCGGCAAGGTCGTGTGGGAAGTGCAAGCGCACGATTGGGAAAAAGGCTTCAGCTACACCGCCGGGCCCTTGGTCATCAACGGCAAGATCTTCACCGGCATTTCGGGCTGCAGCATCACCGGCACCGCCGGCGGCTGCTTCATCACGGCGCATGACGCCGAGACGGGCAAGGAATTGTGGCGTCTGAACACGCTCTCCAGCGATGTGGATCCCGCGATCGACAAGACCTGGGGCGGCTTGCCGCGCGAAAACCGCTACGGCGGTTCGCCGTGGATTACCGGTGCTTACGACGCCAAGCGCAACATGCTGTACTGGGGCGTGGGCATGCCGGCACCGTGGTCGGAGCAACTGCGCGGTTCGGGCGACGGCTCGGCGCTGTACACCAACTCCACGTTGGCCATCGATGCCGATACCGGCGCCGTCAAGTGGTACTACCAGCACCTGCCGCGCGACGATTGGGATCTGGACAGCCCGTTCGAACGCGTGCTGGTCAACAGCGAAATCGCGCCGAAGGCGGCCGACGTAAAATTCCTGGCCAAGGACGTCAAGCCGGGTCAGAAGTACGACGTGATCGTCACCGTGCCGGGCAAATACGGCACGACCTTCGTGCTCGACCGCGACACGGGCAAGCTGCTGTGGGCACGCGACACGGCTTATCAGAACGTGATCAAGGGTTATACGGATGACGGCCACGCCATCACCAACGATGCCCTGATTGCCAAGAAACTCGACGACGCCCCGCTGATCTGTGGCGGCCGTGGTTTGGGCAAACTGTGGATGGCTGGCGCCTATAGCCCGCTGAACAATACGTTCTACGTGCCGTTGAGCGAATCGTGCCGCACGATCACACCGCGTCCGACGGAGATGCGCGAAGGCGAAATCATCGGCATGCAGTCGTCGGGCAAGTCGCAATACGCACCCGGCGAAGACAGCACCGGCCGCATCTACGCGGTGGATGTGAAGACGGGCAAGATCACGTGGGTGCGCAAGCAGAAGCCGATCTTCAGTTCGTCGCTGTTGGCCACGGCCGGCGGTCTGGTGTTCGGGGGCGACAGCGCCCGCGAATTCTCGGCCTTCGACCAGAAGACCGGCAAGACGCTGTGGACCATCAAGCTGAACACGACGATCGGCGGTCACCCGACCACCTACAGCGTGAACGGCAAGCAATACATCGCCGTGCCCACGGGCCCGAACGCGCAAACGGCTGCTGCCGCCGCGATCGATCCCGAACTGAAGAAGATCACCGAAGGCGGTAATTCGCTGTTCATCTTCGCGCTGCCGTAAGGCAGCCCCGCCACCCGCGCTAGCCGATCCGTTCGGCCAACGCAGGTGGCGTGGACGGTTCTTGCGCGGCGTGCCACGCCGCCAGACCGCCCAGCAACGCATACGTGCGGCGCACGCCGCCACGCTGCAGCCGTTCGGCCAGCAACGCCGCCGAAATCTCATTCGGACACGCGCAATAAATCACCAGATGGGTATCGTCATCGATCGCCGGCAGGCTATCGAGAGCGACCTCCTGCGTGACGGCAATGGCGCCCGGAATGGCCGGCAAGGCATCGTCGGCGCCACGTACGTCGAGGACCACCACCGGCGAGCCGGCGGCACACAATGCCTGCAGATCCGTTACCGAAAGCCGCGGAATGCGTCGGCTGCGCCGCAACAGCCGGTGCCGGCGCCAGAATCGCCACGCGATGAACGCGGCCAGTGCCCCCACCACGACGGCAATGCCGACGGGCACATAGCTGGCCAACAGGGCCAGCATGACCTGCACGGTATCCTGAAATACGATCCCCAGCATCAAGGCCGACGCGACCCAGATCGCGGATCCCGCCAGGTCGTACAGCAGGAACGTGCGGTAGCGGGTACCGGCCGTTCCTGCCATCAAGGTGGACAGCGCGCCCGCCCCGGGCAGAAACTTTGCGATCAACAGGATCTTCGGGCCCACCTGAAGGTACAGGTGCGTGCTCTTGCGGATACACGTATCGGGCGACATCGATACCTTGCAGATCGTGCTCATCATCCACGCCCCATACCGCCGGCCGGCGACGTACCAGGCCGAATCGGCCACCACACAGGCCAACACGCCGAGCGCCAGGATCACGCCCGGCGTGGCGGTGACGGCATCCAGCGATAACGCACCCGCCACCACGAGGGACGGATAGGCGGGCACCGGCAGCCCGGCCTGTTCCACCAGCACGTTGAGAAACAACAGCCACAGCGCCTCGTTGGAGAGCAGGGCAGAAAGGACGTCCATCTCGCATTCCTGATCAGTGATCCTGGATTATCCGCTTCGCACGATCGCGCGCCGCAAATGCCTTCACGATGCTCAGGGTCTCTTCCGGGTGATCGGCGCCAACGCAGCGCCAGCGCCCAAGGGTTTCGGCGTGGCCCGGCCAGCGATGCCTTCACCGCAGTCGCGCCGGGTTGCATGGCAGGGCCACGTCTGCCTAAAATCGATTCCGCAGACTCCCTGCCGACAGGATCACTCGCCCATGCGCTTCTAAGCCCTTGCAAGTCTTTCTCGCGTGTTTCGCTGCGCCCTGCGCGCAGCGCAACGACGTGTGCAACACCTTGTCTGGAGCTTCGTGCCTTGGCCGACCTCACTTCGCGAGCGGCAGCGCTCGTCATCGCTGACCCCACCCACCCTGCCGCCGATCGCTCGGCGACCTCCGGGCCCATCGCCGCCGCGCTGCGGCATGTGACGGTGCGCACACCCGATGGCCATGCGTTGCTGGACGATATCGACCTCCATCTGTCTGCCGGGCGTATTGGCCTGGTGGGCCGCAATGGCGCCGGCAAAAGTGTTCTGGCGCGCGTGCTGACCGGGGCTGTCGCACCCGATAGCGGCCAGGTGGTGCGCGCCGCCCGACTGGCGTATGTGCCGCAGACGATCGTGCCCGCGCCGCAGGATACGGTCGGCTCACTGGCAGGTCTGGACGCGGTATTTGCCGCGCTCGATCGCATCGAACGCGGCACCATGCAGGCCGCCGATCACGACCTGCTGGAAGGCCGCTGGGATATGCCGGCACGATGGGCGTGCAGTGTGGCCGCCGCCGGTTTGCGCCCCCTCGATCCCCATGCGGCCGCGACAACCCTGAGCGGCGGCGAGTGCACCCGCGTGGCGCTGATCGGCGCTTTGCTCTCGGAAGCGGGAATGCTGGTCCTGGACGAGCCCACCAACCACCTCGATGGACCCGCACGCGATTGGCTGCGCGCGCAATTGAAACGGTGGCACGGCACGGCGCTCATCGTCAGCCATGACCGGGCGTTGCTCGACGACATGGATCGCATTCTCGAATTGTCTTCGGCAGGGCTGCGTAGTTATGGCGGCAACTACGGCACGTATCGCGACGCGCGCCGCGCAGAAGATGACGCGGCACACGCCGCATTGGCGCATGCGCGCAACGCCCGTCGCGTGGCGGACCGCACACGCCGCAAGCAGCACGATGCGCAGTTGAAGCGGCAGGCGCACAACGCCAGTGCCGCCAGGACTGCCAATCTGCCCGCTATCGTGCTGGGCCGCCGCAAGGACAACGCGCAAACCCATGCCGGGCGCGAACACACGCGCGCAGCGGCCGCCCAAACGCAACTGATCGAAGCCGTGCGCACGGCGGCCGCAGACGTCAACGCCACTGGCGAGGTGGCATTGCTGTTGCCCGATACCACCGTGCCTGCGGGCCGCCGCGTGGCCGAGCTGATCGATGCCGTCCCGCCCTACCCCAGTGACGCACCGGCCGTTTCGTTGATGCTGATCGGGCCCATGCGCGTCGGGGTGACGGGCGCAAACGGCAGCGGCAAAACCACGCTGTTGCGCCTGCTCGACGGCACACTGAAGTCGAGCGCCGGGCGGTGCGACACCTTCGTGCCGACAGCCACGCTGGATCAGCATGCGCACGCGCTGCTGGCCCCCGAGCACTCGGTGCTCGAACAGTTGGCACTCTGGGAATGCCCACTGCCCGACAGCGTGCTGCGCAGTCATCTCGCCTTGCTGGGGCTCACGGCCGAACACGTGGGACGGCCGTCCGGCACATTGAGTGGCGGGGAGCGGTTGAAAGCTGCGCTGGCCTGCGCGCTCTGGCGCAAGCAACCCGCGCAGTTGCTGCTTCTGGACGAGCCCACCAATCATCTCGACCTGCCGTCGCTGGAGGCATTTGAATCGGCATTGACGCACTTTTCAGGCGCAATGGTCGTCGTGTCGCACGACGAGCGTTTTCTCGAATCACTGAATCTGACGCATCGGCTGACAATCATCGGCGACGACTGGGCGATGCAGGCGGTATGACATCAACGATGATGCAGCATGCGCAGCGACCGGGCGTCTCGTTCACGCTGATTCTCGATCTGATGCATCAGCCAGGGCGGCGCGCCAACATCGCGCAACGTGTCGCCGTCCAGATGCCGCAACTCGGTCATGGCTTCCGTCCAGGCCCCATAGGGCCGCGGCGCAAACGCCGCGACGATCCGGCGCCATAACCGTCCAACGACGCCTGGCGGGCGCGGCGCGCCATCGGGTTTGGCAGTCAAACGATCGAGCGCCGGTACCGTGGTGTAGGCACTGATGCTTGTGGCGGCGACGGCGGCGGGCATGCCGCTGCACGCGGCCGGGTTGGCTGGGACGGGGGCCATGATTTTCTCCTCAATGAACCATGTGGTAAGACTATTCGCCCAAGTCTGCGCAGAAAAGCGCATTTTTCTATCCTGATTGGTCGGCTATGCTTACCAGACACTTCTATCGCGTGCCCTCATGTCTCGCCTGCCGCTTGCCACCCTGCCCGCCTTTCGCGCGGTCGCCGAACTCGAAAATCTTCGCGCGGCCGCCGATCGTCTGCACCTCACGCACAGCGCCGTCAGCCAGCAGATTCGCGTGCTCGAAACGCAGTTGGGATTTGCCGTATTCGACCGCGGCGGGCGTCGGATCAAGCTGAACGCGGCCGGCCGCGTGCTGCTGCACAGTGTGCAGAGCGCGCTGACCCAGTTGGACGACGGCGTGCACGCGGCCGCGCAGGCGGCATGTGGCCTGGAGCAGCGACTGCGCGTGTCGGTGCTGCCGTCATTTGCGCAACGCTGGCTGCTGCCGCGCATGCACCGCTGGCGCGATCGGCATCCCCAGCTTGCGTTGGAAATCGATGCCTCGCAACAGCCCGTCGACCTGCAACGCGAGGGGTTTCACGTCGCCCTGCGCCAAGGCGCGGGGCCCTGGGCCAATCTCATGTCGGAGCGGTTGTTCGAGGGCTCGATGCCACTGATCGTGGTGGGCTGCGCTATCGATGCACGGCGCCTCCTTGGCGAACCCGCCGAAGCGTTGCTCGGTGAACCGCTGCTGGGCGACGCGGAGGTGTGGCGCGTCTGGTTCGCTGCCGCCGGCGTGCGCGCCAATGTCACGCCGGTTGCGGTGTTCAACGACAGCGGGATGATGCTGCAGGCCGCGGAACAAGGCCTGGGACTGGCGTTGACGCGCGAGCTGCTGGCCGCCGACGCCTTGCACGCCGGTCGGTTGTTGCGGCTCTCGCACGTGTCGGTGGAATACGAAGTGGGGCACACCTATCATTTCGTGTATCCGCCCAACCTGCAGACCTGGCCGCCGCTGATGGCGTTTCGCACCTGGATCCGCGACGAACTGGCACTGTCGCAGCAACGCCTTGAAGCGAACACGCCGGCGGCTACGCGCCGTTGAACACCGGCATTTGCGTCTCGATCCGCCGCAGCAGTTCATCGGCGGCGCGCGACAACGGCCGGCCCAGGCGCACCATCAACCGGCATTCAGGCTCGCGCGCCGCCTGGTGATCCAGCGGAATCAACACCAGATCGCCATCGGCAATTTCGCGCGTCACGCCGATATTCGTCATCAACGCCACGCCCGCGCCGCTCATCACGTATTGCCTCACCACCGCCAACGAGTTCGTGGTCAATGCCGGTGATAGATGGATCTTTTCGGCGAACTCGATCACATCGGCGATCCGTCGCAAGCCATACGGCGCCGTCATCAGCGCCAGCGGATACTTCAGCGCCTGATCGAGTGTGATGGCGCCACGGTTGCGGGTAAGCGGATGGCCACGCCCCACCAGCACATCCACCGGCAAGCCGCGCCGCACGCGGCAGCGGATCTCGGGATGCGTGGGCGGATTGAAGGCGATGCCGATATGCGCGCGATCGGTACGCACGGCTTCGACCACCTCGTTGACGGATTCAACATTGATGCCGATCTTGATGCTGGGATGTTCCAGGCAGAAGGGCCCCACCACATGCTGCATCAACGTATCGATCACGCCTTCGCTGATGGCCATGTTCACGTGCCCGCGCTGCATGCCGCGCAACTCCTGCAGCCGGTCGGCCAGATGCTCGTGCTGTGCGCGGTATCCGCGCAGAAAATCTTCCAACATCTCGGCCGCTTCGGTTGGCACCAAACCGCGCGCACGGCGTTCAAAAAGCGGCAGGCCGACCTCCTTTTCGAGCAACTGAATCTGCCGGCTGATCACCGAAGGTGCCGTGTTGAGCACATCGGCCGCGCCGCGGATCGAGCCGCAGGCGATCACTTCATGGAAATACCGCAACCGGGTCTGACTGATGTCCTGCATGCGTGCTGCGCCTTTGTGTGACTGTTGCCCTGAAGGCAACGATAAGTGATTGCCGTGGTCATTGTCTACAACAGCGATCTTGCTCACCATGCGCCCTTAGCCTCGCCAGAATCACATCAGCAAAAAGGGAAAAATCGATGGCCTCCACCTCCGCCGCGTTGCATGCGGATCAGCCTGCGTCCGATGTCGAAACGCGCGCGCTCTACCGCAAAATCGGCTGGCGTCTGCTGCCTTTTCTGCTGCTTTGCTACACCTTTGCGTACCTGGATCGCGTCAATATCGGCTTCGCCAAACTGCAGATGCAGGCCGATGTGGGCATCAGCGACGCCGTCTACGGTCTGGGCGCGGGCATTTTCTTTCTGGGCTACGTGATGTTCGAAGTGCCCAGCAATCTGCTGCTGGTGAAGATCGGTGCGCGCAAGACGATCAGCCGCATCATGGTGCTGTGGGGCGCGACCTCGGCCTCGATGCTTTTCGTGCAAGGCGAGTACAGCTTCTACGCCCTGCGCTTTCTGCTCGGCATCTTCGAAGCGGGCTTTGCGCCCGGCATGATCTTCTATCTCACCTATTGGTACACGCAAAAGCGCATGGCCGGCGTGATGGCGGTCGTGATGTGCGCCGGGCCCATCGGGGGCATGTTCGGCGGTCCGGCCTCGGCGTGGATCATGACGCGGTTCAACGGCACGCACGGGCTGGAAGGCTGGCAGTGGATGTTTCTGATCGAAGGTTTGCCCTGCATCGTGCTGGGCGCAATCGCCTTCTTTTATATGGTCGACAAACCGCAGGATGCCAAATGGCTTTCGGCGCGCGAAAAGACGTTGCTCGAACGCGATATCGGCGCGCGCAGCAGCGGACAGGTCAAACATGCCTTTCGCGATGTGCTCAAGGATCGCGGCGTGTACGCGTTGGCCGCCACCTATTTCTGTTTGATCTGCGGGATCTACGCGGTGAGCTTCTGGCTGCCCACGTTGCTGCAAGCCACCGGCATCAAGGACACGATGCAGATCGGTTTGTATTCCGCCCCGCCCTACGTGGCCGCGATCATCGTGATGGTGTTGCTGGCACGCAGCTCCGACCGCATGCGCGAACGTCGCTGGCACGTGGCGCTGCCCGCCATCGCCGGTGGCGCGTCGCTCTGCCTGGCCACGGCCTTTCCGCAGCATTTCGTGTTGTCGATGATCGCCATTGCCGTCGCCACGGCGCTGATGTGGGGGGCCTACACGGTGTTCTGGGCGGTGCCGTCGCAGTATTTGAAGGGCGAAGCGGCTGCGGGCGGCATCGCGCTCATCAACAGCATCGGCCTGCTCGGCGGATTTCTCAGCCCCTCGCTGATCGGCTGGATCAAGCAAAGCACCGGGTCGCTGAACGCCGGCCTGTATTTCATCGCCGCCCTGCTCGTGGTCGGTGCCATTCCGATTATCCTCACCAAACACGCCCGCTAACGAAGTTCACGGAGTCGATATGCACATTCTCGTTGCTGGCTTTCAGCATGAAACCAATACCTTTGCGCCGTCGCAGGCCGATTACAGGAACTTCGTCAATGGCGAAGGCATGCCGGCGCTGGCGCGCGGCGCCGAGGTGATGCCGCTGGCTGAGACCAACATCCCCGCCGGGGGCTTCATCAAGGCCGCCGTGGCGGCCGGTCACACCATCGAGCCCGTGATCTGGGCGGCAGCAAGCCCGGCCGCTCACGTCACGCGCAACGCGTACGAACGCATCGCCGGCGAGATCGTGGCGGCCGCGAAAGACAAAACCTACGACGCCATCTATCTGGATCTGCATGGCGCCATGGTCACGGTGGATGCCGACGACGGCGAAGGTGAACTGCTCAAGCGGGTACGCGCTGCGATCGGGCGCGAGATCCCCGTGGTGGTGAGTCTGGATCTGCACTCGAACACCACCGCCGGGATGATGCATGACGCAACCGCAATGGTTGCGTACCGCACCTATCCGCATGTGGATATGGCCGAGACCGGCCGCCTGGCCTTCGTGCTGCTCGAAGACATCGTGGCCGCCGCCGCGCCGCTGCACACCCATGTGCGCCGCCTGCCGTTCCTGATTCCCATCAACGGCATGTGCACGCTGCTTGAGCCGGCGCAAGGCATCTACGCGCAACTTGAACAGCTGGAACAGCGCGCGGGCATTGTTTCGCTGTCGTTCACGCCGGGCTTTCCGGCGGCCGACTTCGACGAGTGCGGTCCGGTGGTGTGGGGCCACGGCACCGATGCAGCCGCCGTGCAGGCGGCGGTCGACGAACTCTACGATGCGGTCGCCGCTGCCGAGCCGCAATGGGCGGTCGAGTTCCTGGAGCCAGCCGAAGCCGTTGGGCAGGCCCAGCAGATCGCCGCAGGCGCCTCGCGCCCGGTGGTGATCGCCGACACGCAAGACAATCCCGGCGCGGGCGGCGATTCGAACACCACCGGAATGCTGCGCGCACTGGTCGACGCCGACGCGCAAGGGGCGGCGATCGGGCTCATTTGCGATCCGCTGGCCGTCGAGCAGGCCACCGCGGCAGGTGTGGGCCAGACGCTGACGCTCACGCTGGGCGGCCAATCGGGTGTGCCCGGCGATTCGCCGTTTACGGGCACGTTCAAGGTGGAAACGCTGGGCGACGGCAAAACGCGATTCGACGGCCCGATGATGCATGGCGTGCAAGTCGATGTGGGCCCGGTGGCGGGCTTGAGCATCGGTGGCGTGCGCGTGGTGGTGAGCTCGGGCAAGTCGCAGATGCTGGATCGCAATCTGTTTCGCATCGGCGGCGTCGATCCCGACACCATGCAGATCCTGGTCGTGAAAAGCTCCGTGCACTTTCGCGCAGATTTTCAACCCATTGCCGAAAAGGTGCTGGTGGCCAAGGCTCCCGGCCCGATGAAGGCCGACTCGGCCGATCTGCCGTGGCAACGCCTGCAAGCCGGTATCCGCATCCGTCCTTTGGGCGCGCCGTTTGCGCCATCGGGCGACTTGCGGTGAATCCCGCACCGTCCTAAGCTGGCGCTGTCCGTTCCGAGACACGCGCGGACGGCGACCTACAGGACAAGATGCCATGCGTTTGGACGACTCTAGAGAAAGCAGCAATGTGGAGGACCGCCGCGGCAGCGGCCCGCGCATCGGGCGCGGGGGCAGCATCGGCATCGGTGGCATCGTGCTGGCGCTGGTCGCCATGTACTTTGGCGTAGACCCTTCGGTCGTGCTCAATATGGCCGAAGGGCCGCAAACACAGCAGCAGGAGTCGCGGCCGATTCCCGCCAACGATCCCCAGGCACAATTCGTGGCCCGGGTGCTGGGCGAAACCGAAGATACGTGGCGCGCCGTGTTCAAAGAGCAGACCAACGGCAGTTATCGCGATCCCGGCCTGGTGCTTTTCACCGGCGCCACGCCCACTGCTTGTGGCACGGGCCAGTCGGCCATGGGGCCGTTCTACTGCCCCGCCGATCAAAAGGTGTACATCGATCTGAGCTTCTTCAGCGAATTGCAGAAAAAGCTCAACGCCCCGGGCGATTTTGCCCAGGCTTACGTGATCGCCCATGAAGTGGGCCACCACGTGCAGACGCTCCTCGGCACCTCTGCCAAGGTAGATCAACAACGTCGGCAAGTATCGCAGCAGCAGGCCAACCAGTTGTCGGTTCGCATGGAACTGCAAGCCGACTGCTATGCCGGTATCTGGGCCAACAAGGCTCAAGCCGCGCGCAAGATTCTGGATGACGGCGACATCGCCGAAGGCATGAATGCGGCGAGCGCCGTGGGCGATGACACCCTGCAACGCCGCAGCCAGGGCCGCGTGGTGCCGGACGCCTTCACGCACGGGTCATCCGCGCAACGCGTGGCGTGGTTCAAGCGCGGTTGGGAATCCGGCCAGATGCGCAATTGCGACACGTTCGCCGCCAACGCGATGTGATCGCACGCGCGGCCCGGCATCGCGCGATGTCGGGCCGTGCAGCTTGCGCTGCAACCTCGAGGCTAGGCCTGCAGGGATGCAGCTTCGGTAGCCGCTCCGGTCACGTCAGCCTTATGCCCGGAAGCTTGCAACGCCAGGGCACGCCGATAATCGGCCAACTCGGCCACCGTCAGTGCCACCAGGCCATGCACCGCCGCATAGCGCGCAATCGCGTCGCCGCGCATCATCGTGCCGTCAGGGTTCATCATTTCGCACAACACCGCAGCCGGGCGCAGGCCGGCCAGCACGGCCAGGTCGACTGAGCCTTCCGTGTGGCCGCGGCGCGCCAGCACGCCATCGGGCTGCGCACGCAACGGAAACACGTGGCCCGGGCTCACGATGCTGCTCAACGGGGCCGAACGATCGAGTGCCGTGCGGATCGTGGTGGTGCGATCCAATGCGGACACACCCGTGGTCACGCCGGAACGCGCCTCGATCGAGACCGTGAATGCCGTGCCATGACGGCTTTCATTATTGGGCACCATCGGCCCCAATTGCAGCCGGTCGAGATCTTCGTCGCCCAGGCACAGGCAAACGATGCCGCTGCAGTCGCGGATCAACTGGGCCATCACGGGAACGGTGATTTTCTCGGCCGCCACGATGAGGTCGGCTTCGTCTTCACGATCGAAGTCGTCCATCAAAATAACGGGGCGGCCGATGCGCAGATGCTGCAAGGCGCGCGCCAATCGCATCGCGAACGGCTGAGCAGCAATGGTGGCGTGAAGCGGAGGGGAAACGGTAAAACTGGACATTGAAACGCTCTCGCAAAAGTCAGTGGCGAAAAACGTTTCAGGGCTGCGTGACTGGCCGCGCCCATAGGAAAGAACACCGGACGAACACCGGCATCCGCACCTGTGGCGCGAGGCTCATCTTCTCTCATCCGGACTATACCGTCGGCTCTGGTATCTCACCAGATCTGCTGACCCCGCACCGGTGATGGTGCGGGCGCTCGCGGGCTTTGCCCCTGGGGGCTTACCGCCGGTGGGGAATCTCACCCCGCCCTGAAGACGCATAACGAGCCGAAGGATTCGGCCCACATCGAGGTTAGATCGAAAGACGGCGCAGCGTCAAACGCGCCTTGCACCTATGCATATGGCGTGGCGTCACGGTTCGGCGTCGATGCAGCCGTCGTCAATTTTTGCAACTAAATAAAGTGGACACCTTCGCCGCTCGTTGCCGAATTTTCCGTTTTCAGGCTCGGCATTTGCCTAAGCCGAAGCACGCGGACGACGACTCCCTCATCGGCCATCCGCCAAAAATCAGATCCCGTATTCCTGGAGAAGTCATGTCTATGCGTTCATCCGTACCCGCCCAACCGACTGCACGCCGTTCCTATGCGCGCCCGTTCATCCTGCTTGCCGGCGTGGCCGCCATCGCCAGCCTCGCCGCCTGCAGCGCGCCGTCCGACAAGCCCTCGCCCGTCGCCAACGCCGTGGCCAACACATCGGCTGCGCTGCGCGCCGACGACGACATGAAAACGGTGCTCGACGCGTTCGCGGCGCTCGATCCCAAAGCGATCGAAAAGATCAGCGTGACCGAGGCGCGTGCCCAGCCGACTTTCGCCGACGCCGTCAACAGCGTATTGCGTCAACAGGGCCGCGATACGTCGCCCACGGCATTGGTGCCGGGCGTGACCTCGCGCGACACCACGATCAAGACGGCCACAGGCGCTCTGCCGGTGCGCATTTTCACGCCGCAAGGCAAGGGTCCGTTCCCCGTGATCGTGTACTTCCACGGCGGTGGCTGGGTGATCGCCGACAAGGCTGTGTACGACGGTGGCGCGCGCGGTCTGGCCAAGCAGGCCAATGCCGTGGTGGTGTCGGTCGACTATCGCCGCGCGCCGGAGGCAAAGTTTCCCGCCGCCTGGGATGACGCCTTGGCGTCGTATCGCTGGGTCGCGCGCAACGCCAAGTCGATCAAAGGCAATCCCAAGCAGCTGGCCCTGGCGGGTGAAAGCGCCGGCGGCAATCTTGCAGTGGCCACCGCTGTGGCGGCACGCGATGCGGGCCTGACCGCGCCGATGCACGTGCTGGCGGTGTATCCCGTTGCCCAAACGGGCAGCCTGAACACCCCGTCGTACATCGAGAATGCCATGGCCAAGCCGCTCAACCGTCCGATGGTCGAATGGTTCCTCGACAAGCTGTTGAAGAGCCCGGCCGACAAGGAAGATACGCGCCTTGATCTCGTGCATGCAAACCTGGCGGGTCTGCCGGCCACGACCATCATCAACGCGCGACTCGATCCGTTGCGCAGCGATGGCGCCGAGTTGGAAGAGGCATTGCGCCGCGCCGGCGTATCGGTCGAGCGCAAGGATTACGAAGGCGTGACGCACGAGTTCTTCGGCGGCGCGGCGGTGATCCAGAAAGCTCAGGACGCACAGACGTACGCCGGTGAACGCTTGAAGCAATCGTTTGGCAACTAAGGCAATCGCGCGGGCTCGCGCCTGCGCGATTGCACTGCACGGCCCACGATCAAGTGGGCCGTGTTTTTTTGTGCGGATGCAATCACCGGCGTGCCGCATAAAGGGCCAGCCGCGGCGTTAGAAGTGATGCCGGATCCCGGCCGCAACGTTAGAAGCGATGGCGGATCCCGGCCGCATATTGCGATTCGTGCCAATCCGCGTCATGCCAGGCACCCTTCATGTAGCCGTAGATTGCGTACAGGTTGGTGCGTTTGGTCAAGTCGAAGCCATAGCCGACCGAATACACCTGCTGGCTGTGCGTGGCATCGTCGCGCACAAGTGCACCGCTCGAACGCGGCATGCTCGCTTGCCATGAGGCGAGCATCGTGCCCGCACCGATGCGCCACGCCGCACCCACCATGGCGCCATCGACCGTGCTGCCGGGAAAATAGGCGCGTTGGCCCGGCGACACGACGCCGGGAAGGGTCGATCCATTGTGCATGATCGACCATGCAGCGTAAAGCGTGACGGGATTCAGGCGCCACTTGCCGGCAAGCGTTGCCGCGTAAGGCTGTTCATCGCCGCCGGCCGCGCGCATGGCGGTTTCCTGAGTGGTGCCCTGGCCCCAATGTGCGCCTTCATAAGTGGCGGTAAGCGCATACGCATCGCGCTCGTACACCACCGCGCCACTCATCAGCTTGCTGGACGAGGGGGTGCGAAAGCCCTGGCCGTCGTAACTGAAGCTGTAGTCCACCCCGGCGCGCAGGCCGCCGATCGTGGGCGTCCAGTACGCCACGGTGTTGTCCGCGCGATTGGCGTTGTAGGGCAAAAGCGTGGTCTGCGCACCGGTGATCAGGTACGACCCCAGGAAGGCGTCGAAGTCGGCCAGCGTGAGCGAGGAGGCTGACGTCTGACGACCCAGACGCCACTCCCCCCAATCGCCGGAAAGCCCCAGCCAGGCTGCGCGGCCGAACAAGCGGCTGCCTTGCGCCGACCGGCCTTCGTTGGCGAGAAAGCCACTTTCCAGGACGACGTTGGCGCGGGTGCCGCCACCGAGATCTTCACTGCCGCGCAGCCCCCAGCGCGAACCGGACTGCACGCCGGAAAGCATCTTCAGCGACGTGCCCTCGTGCTGGCTAGAGATGCCGCCCACGCTCAGATCGACCACGCCATACAGCGTGACACTGCTGGATTGCGCATGAACCGTGCAGGCCACGCATCCCGCAAAGGCGGCGGCCAGCCGCGAAAGTACCGTCGTCATCAGCGGCCCTTCACAGATACTTGAGCCAGGCGATATCGCGGCGGCGTGCCTTCAGCCGGCCGAAGGCGCGCACCGGCCAGAACAGCGCCATCGCCAGCAGCACGGTAATCAACCAGATCGTGACGATGCTGTTTACGCCGAAGAATTTGCCTTGATCGAGACCCCAGATCGCCACGCATCCCAGATACAGCGCCTTGAGCACATACAGATGCACGACATAGAAGAACATCGGTGCGGCACCATAGACGCACAACGCGCGCACCCATGCGCGGTGCTGCGCGCGTTCGATCAGCACCAGCAGCAAACATCCCGCCCCCAGTGTGAGCAGCAGGAAGAGCAGCGACGGCGGGTATTTCGTGATGTTGACGAAGCTCATCAGCGTGTGCAGGCTGTCTGCCCCCACCGACCACTTCTGCATTTGCCCGTAGCCATTGGCGCCGCGCAGCGCCACAAAGCCCAGCAGTGCGAGCGCGCCCGCCCACAACAGGCAGCGGCGGCGCGCCACGGCATCGGCATCGCGCGCAAACCAAGGCCCGGCGGCAAAGCCCAGGGCGATCACACCGATCCAGGGCAACAGCGGGTAGGAGGTTCGCAACCGCAACGACTCGCCGACCTCGATCCAGCCGCGATCGTGCAGCACCGCCCACACCACGTGCAGTGGATGACCGGCGGCGAAGTGCACAGGATCAAGCAGATTGTGCCCCGCCACCAGCGCCACACCGAGTGCAATCAAGGCACCGCGCGGCAACCACAACAACGCCGCCAATGCCACCATGCTCAGACCGATCACCCAGATCACCTGCAGGTACACCACCGATGGCGGAAACTGGAAGGTCCAGGCGAAATTGATCACGGTCATCTCGAGCAGGATGAGGAACACCCCGCGCTTGAACAGAAATGCCGACACCGCCGCGCGATTGCCGGCCTTGTCGCCGTAAAGCCAGGCCGACAGCCCCGTCAGAAACACGAACACCGGTGCGCAAAGGTGTGCCAACAGCCGCGAAAAGAAAAGCGCCGGCTCGGTGCTCGCCACATCCATCGGATCGCCAACCTGATGATGAAGGAAGAAGGTCTCGCGCACATGATCGAGCAACATGATGACGATCACCAGGCCGCGCAGCGCATCGATGGCGAGCAATCGGGAATACGGCAGGTGGGAAGACGGTATGGGAGAGACGGGCAATGAAGACAGCGACATGAGACAGGGATGAACGTCAGGAACGCCGGAATTGTAATGTAATAACATTACTTTTCAAGCGTTTCTGACGCGCATTCCCAATCTTCGGGAACAAGTCGTGCAGAGGCGGACTCCAACCTCGTCGAGGCCTGAACCTCTCGCCTGCAGCGCTTGCGCGAATTCGGCCGCTCGCCCCGCCCTAGGAGAACCGCCCCTGATGACCTCGCACAGCCGCGCCACCCCCTCCGATGACGTCCTCGCCCTCATCGCCACGCAACGCCCGATCGAGGCGCACGGCATCGTGGGCGACATGCGCACCGCCGCGCTCGTGGCCGACGATGGCACGGTCGATTTCTTTTGCTGGCCCGAGTTCGACAGCCCGTCGCTTTTCGTCTCGTTGCTGGATGCGCCGCGCGCCGGCGCGTTCGAGCTCGCGCCCGATCTGCCGGACGCCCGCCGCATGCAGATCTATTTGCCCGACACGAATGTGCTCGTCACGCGATGGTTGTCCGATGAAACCATTGTGGAAGTCACCGACTTCATGCCGATCTATCCGGTCGATCGGCTATCGCGCCTGGTCCGCATCGTGCGTGCGATCGGTGGCGATGCACGGATCGACATGCGCTGCGCCGTGCGCCTCGATTACGCCCGGGCCGATACCCAGGCGCGTGCGGACGGCAACGATATCTGCTTCAGCGCCGCGGGCCAACCGAGCGTGCGCCTGGCGGGCAGCCGGCCGATGACGCTCACCGATAACGCCGCGCAGGCCGCCTTCGAATTGCGCGACGGCGAGACGGCCGAATTCATTCTCGGCGGCATCGATGACGAGCTCGTGCGCACCGACGACATCGCCAATTGCTATACCGACACGGTCACGTTCTGGCAACGCTGGATCGGGACCTCCAACTATCGCGGGCGCTGGCGCGAGATGGTGCAGCGTTCGGCCCTGGCGCTCAAGCTGCTGACCTCGCGCACCACCGGCGCAATCGCCGCGGCGGCCACGTTCGGCCTGCCCGAAAGCCCCGGCGGCGAGCGCAACTGGGACTATCGCTACACCTGGATTCGCGATGCATCGTTCACGATCTACGCCTTCATGCGTCTGGGCTTTACTGAAGAAGCCAACGACTTCATGCGTTGGACAGCCCAGCGGGTAACGACGGACGCCGAAGGCAAGAACGTGCTGAGCATCATGTACACGATGGATGGCCACGAAGATATCGAAGAAAGCAATCTCGACCATCTGGTCGGCCATGGCGGCGCGCAGCCGGTGCGCATCGGTAATGGCGCGCACGACCAGGTGCAGCACGATATCTACGGCGAACTGCTCGACGGCATCTACCTGAGCAACAAATACGGCGAAGCCATTTCCCATCAAGGCTGGAAGCATGTGGTGGCGATCGTCGACGAAGCTTGCGAACGCTGGAACACGCCCGACGTCGGCATCTGGGAGATGCGTGGCGAACCGCAGCATTTTCTGCATTCGCGGCTGATGTGCTGGGTGGCGGTCGACCGGGCCATCCGGTTGGCGCAGAAGCGGTCGTTGCCTGCCCCGTTCAAACGTTGGAACGACGTGCGGGCGGCCATCCATGACGACATCTGGAACAACTTTTGGGATGAAGACGCCGGCCACTTCGTGCAGCGTCTGGGCAGCAAAGCCCTCGACGGCGCACTGCTGCTGATGCCGCTTCTGCGCTTCGTGGGTGCCACCGATCCCTGCTGGCTGGCCACGCTCGACGCGATCGAGAAACGTCTCGTGCGCGATGGCATGGTGCGCCGTTATCTGCTCGAGGACACACCTTGCGACGGCTTGAAAGGCGAAGAAGGCGCCTTTGCCGCGTGCTCGTTCTGGTACGTCGAATGTCTGGCGCGTGCCGGCCGTCTGGATCACGCCCGTGCCGAGTTCGACAAACTGATGTCGTATGCCAATCCGTTGGGCCTGTACGCCGAAGAGTTCGATCCCAAGGGCCATCATCTGGGCAACACGCCGCAAGCCCTGACGCACCTGGCGTTGATCAGCGCGGCCACGTTCCTCGATCGCAAACTGGACGGCAAGGACACGCACTGGCAGCCTTGATGTCCGGCGGGCCGCACGCCACCACGGCGTTGGCGGCCCCGGGCGATCGGGCAACACCATCGCTCACGTCAACGATAAAAAACCCCGGCATAGCATGAGTGGCGAAGCCGGGGTTCGAAGGGGACGTGGCGGGGTTGGGCCCGCATGGGAGCACACGCGAGCCGCGCGCCCCGCTGCGGCACAGCGCCTCAATTCAGCGTGAGATTCGCTTCTTTCACCACCCGTTCCCACTTCACCAGTTCAGCACGGCGGAAGTCGTCCAGCGCTTGCGGTGTGGAGCCGATCGGCTCGGCACCGAAGCCCTTCAGCTTGGCATCGATCTCGGGGTCCTTGAGCACGTCGGCCAGTGCCTTCGAAAGCGTGTCGACGATGGCGGGATCGGTGCCGGCCGGCGCAAACACCGCATTCCACTCATAGGATGCAAACCCAGGCACACCCGCCTCTGCGATGGTGGGCAACTCCGGGGCCGCCGGCGAACGCGTCGTGCCGCCCACGGCGATCGGACGCAACTTGCCGCTTTGAATGTGCGTCCATGCCGATCCCATGCTCGCAAACATCACCGGCACCTGACCCGCCATGACGTCGACCATGGCCGGACCGCCGCCTTTGTAGGCCACATGTTCGAGGTGCGTTTTGGCAAGCATATTGAACAGTTCACCCGACAGATGCTGCGCGGATCCCGGACCTGCCGAAGCGAAGTACACCGGCTTATCCGGTTGCTGGCCGGCCGCTATCAGTTCCTTCACCGACTGCAGCGGATACGACGGCGTGACCACCAGCACGTTGGGCACGCGCAGCAGCAGCGATACCGGCGCGAAATCCTTCAGGGTGTCGAACGTCATCTTGCTGTTCAACGCCGGGTTTTGCGAGTGATTCGAAGCATCGAGCATCAGGGTGTAGCCATCGGGCTTGGCACGTGCCACCACCGCACCGCCAATCATGCCGCCGGCACCGCCGCGGTTTTCGATCACCACCGGCTGACCGAGCTTCTGGCTCAGTTTGGGTCCGATCAATCGCGCCACCACATCGACGGTGCCGCCGGGCGGATAGGTCACGACCAGCGTGATAGGACGCTCGGGATAGGCCGCCGCGCTCGGCGCGCTCACGCTGGCGAAGGCAACGCCTGTCAGGGCCGCAGCCACGACGGCGCGGCGCAGAATGTGATCGATCATGGTTTGTCTCCTAGATTTTGAATAGGTGTGCTGCCGTCGCGCCGAGGATGGCGCAGCGCTCGGCGGCGGGGGTGATCCAGTCGTCCAGCTGCTGCCGGCAGGTGTCGAAATCCGTGGCTTCCCGGTGTTCGGTATGGGGCCAGTCGCTGCCCCACACCAGGCGATCGGCGCCGAAGGCGGCGAGCAGCAGTCGCGCAGCGTGGGCGCTTTGTGCAGCAGCGTCGTCGTCCTGCCAATTGCGGTAGGCCGCGGAAAGCTTGACCCATACTTGCCCGCTTGCGGCTTGCGTCAGCAGATAGGCAAAGCCCGGGTCATCCACGCTCTGGCGCGGATCGGGCCGGCCGAAGTGGTCGACGACCACGCGGCAACCGGCAGCAAGCAAGGGGGGCAGCACGTGCATCAGCGCGCTCGCGCGCTGATGCACCTCCACGTGCCAGCCCAGATCGCTGATGGCACTCAGCATGACCGGCCATCCCGCTGACGCGAAATCGGGCACATCGCGGCCGAAGAGATTTAGGCGCATGCCGACGATGCCAACGCGATCCATCTCACGCAGCGCCGCCACCGAGGTTTCGGGCCGCACCACCGCCACGCCGCGCAAACGTGCGGGTGCGGTGCGCAGCGCGTCGATCAGATAGCGATTGTCGTAACCGAGAAAACTGGGCTGCACCAGCACGCCATGACTCAATCCCGCGCGATCGAGCAGCGCCAGGTATGTCGACAACTCGGCATCGTAGTCCGGTGTATAGCGGCGGCCGGCTTCCATCGGCAGATCGCGATGAAACACATGGGCATGGGTATCGACGGCAAGCGTCGCGGATGGAGCAGGTGCGGTCGGCGTCATTGAAAGACGTGTCTCCGAAAGGCGGGCCGGCTGCATGAGCGGCACGCTCGTTATGATCGATGCGGCCAGTGTAGGCATCGCATCCATTGTTTTCCATCCCTTGAATCGACTTCTGATATATCGTTTCGATATGGAAACCCGTCATCTGCGCCATTTTCTGGCCGTCGTCGATCATGGCAGCATCAGTGCTGCAGCCGCGTGGCTGGGTATCGCTCAACCCGCGCTGAGCCAATCGCTTGCACGCATGGAGAAAGAATTGGGATTGCGCCTCTTCGAACGATCGCGGGCGGGCGCCTCGCCCACCCCGGCTGCGCGCGCCATTCTCGAGGACATCCGGGTCAGCGTGGCGCGCATCGACGCGGCCGCCCTGCGCGCGCAAGCCATCGCCCGCGGCCGGGCCGGCCAACTCACCGTGGGCCTCGTGTCGTCGGCGCTGTTCGAAACCTTGCCCCGTGCCCTGCGCGCATTGCACCGAGAAGCGCCCGACGTGCGCGTGGTACTCAAGGAGATGAGCAACGTGGAGCAAGCCGAGGCGCTGCACAACGGCGACATCGATATCGGCCTGATGCACACGCCGGTGGCCGTTGGCGGCCGCATGCGCGAGCGGCTGCTGGCACGCGATCGGTTGTTGGCTGCCGTGCCCGACGATTTCGAGACCGATGCAAACGGCTGCGTGGGCCTGGCGCAGATCGCGCAGGCGGGCCTGGTGATGTTTCCTCAATCGCATCTGCCCGTGCTCTACGCCGGCATCATGGACACCATCCGCAAGGCGGGCCTGGATGCGCGCGTGGAGCAGGAGGCCAACCGCACGTTGACCGTGCTGGCCTGCGTGGCGGGCGGCTGCGGCGTGGCCTTGTTGCCCACCTGGATCCGCGCGCTCAAGTTCAGCGGCGTGAAGTTCTGCGACGTGCGCGATGGCGCAGCGTTGCCCAGCTTCGATCTGAGCGCCATCTGGCCGGCGCGCACTCAACCGGGGCTGGCCGATATCTTTGCGAATCTCGACCTCGCCCCGCTGTAGCCGCAATCGGGGCCGTTCGCCGGCAGGCGACGTTCACATCCTGCCGGCCGATCGCCTCATTGCGGGGCGAGTTGCAGACGATACGCCGACAGTTGGGTCACCGGATCGAGAGCGGTGCTGTGCACCGTCACGTTGGTCACCCCATGCGCCTGCGCGAGCGGCAACGACCCCGGGATGCTGTTGAACACCACCGGTCCGGCCAACGCCGCCGGCGCAAACCGCCAACTGCGATCCAGTCCGAACTGCGCCAGATCCAACGTCTTCTTCGCCTTGATGAAATTGATCAGCACATCACGGCTGGCATCCGGCGCTTGCAGCACGATGTCGCCCTTGCCGCCTTCCAAGCCGGGAAAATTGCCGCCGCCGCTGGCGCGATAGTTGTTGGTGACCACGAGGTAGGCGTCATTGGGCTGGATCGGTGCGCCGGCATAGGTGAGCGAGGTAATGCGCGCGCCCTTCGGCTGCGTGATGTCGATCGTGTACTGCAGCGCGTTGCCCTCCGCGTAAAGCACATCGAAATTGAAGGTGGGAAACGTGGTGTCGATCAACGGCTGCACATCGGCGCGGGCGGGATCGATGCGATTGAACTGCTCGGCCGTCTTTTCCAACCATTGCCGCACGGTATTGCCGGTGACGCGCACCACCTGCAAGGTGTTCGGGTACAGGTACAGATCGGCTGCGTTGTTGATCGCCACATCACCTTGCTTTACGTTGGTGAAGTCGCCCGGCCCGTTGCGACCGCCTTTGAACGGCGCGGCGGCCGACAGGATCGGCAAGCCGGCGTAGGCGGGCTGATTGGCCGCGATGTACGTCTTCAGATAATCGATCTGCGCCATGTTGACGATCTGCAGCGCCGAAACGTCACCCACCAGCGCGAAGTTGGTCGACAGATCGAATGTGGCCCGCCCGATCGGTGTCTTCACGTAATCGATCGTGGCGGCATGCACGCCAGCCACGAGCTGCTGGGTGCCCAGGTCCGGCTCGACGTAAGTCGCGGGTGTGGCGCCGTTTTGCGCGGTCAGCAAGGTTGGGACGCGCTGCACGACGGTCGCGTCGCGTTGCACCTGCCAGCCGCCGTCATACGCCAGCGTGAGGCCGATCACGCCGAGGTTGTTGCCCCACTGCCCGGGCTGCACGGCTGGGACGCCGTTGACCAGACCCTTCACCGGATCCACGCCGGGCTGACCTGCAAACGGTGAATTGGCCGCGGCATTGGGAAAGAGTTGATGCTGGTGGCCCGTGAGCAACACGTCGATGCCCGGCACTTCGGTCAGATACCCGGCGCCGTTTTCCATATCGGGCGTGTACGGCGTGGTCATATCGATGCCGCCGTGGGCGAGCGCCACCACGATGTCCGCGCCGGCGGTTTTCATTTCCGGCACATAGCGCGCGGCGGTTTCCTTCCAGCCCGTGACCTCGACGTGCCCTTCCAGATTGGCCTTGTCCCACTGCATGATGGGTGGCGGCGCAAAGCCGATCACGCCCACATTGACGGTGACCTGAGTCGTCTTGCCATCGGGTGCCGCGGCATCGAACGTCTTGGGCAGGATCACGTACGGCTTGAAGATCGGCGCCTTGCTGGCCGCCGACACCACGTTGGCCGACACGAACGGAAAGCGCGGCGCGGCGCATTGCGCAGCCCCCGCAGGGTTGCTCTGCGGCGTTCCCTTGGCAATGCCGCTCAAGCCGAAATCGACGTTCGTGATCTGCGACAGGTACGGCAGACCGTAGTTGAATTCGTGATTGCCCATCGTGCCCGCATCCACACCGAGCGCATCCATCTGGCGATAGATGGCGATCATGTCGGCGCATTGCACCGGGTTCACCAGTGCCTGGTAGTCCGACAGCGCCGTGCCCTGGATCGTGTCGCCGTTATCCAGCAGCACATGATTCGGAAACGCGCGGCGCGCATTGGCGATCAACGTCGCCGTGCGGTCCACGCCATAGCTTTTGTCTTCAGCCAGCTTGTAGTAGTCGTAGCCCAGCACGTTCGCGTGCAGGTCGGTCGTTTCCAGCACGGCCATCTGCAGGCGTGTGCCTTGGGCGACGGCGGGCGGTGCGGGTTCGGTGGGCGGCGTACCGGGATCGGCCACCTCATCGCGGTCGTCGTGATCGTCGCCGCCGCAGGCGGTCAGGCTCAAGCCCAGGATGGCCGCAAGCAGCACACGCACAAAGTTATGGTTGTGAAATGTCACCGCAGATTCTCCTCAATTGGCGTGAGGATTCTGGGGCTGACGTGTGACGTGGGAGTGACACGCGGCGTGAGAGCGAACACGCTCGCGCCCGCGCGGCGTCGATCGAACGGCTAATCGAAAGCGGCAGATTCGACGCGGCCCAGCGCCTTGAATGCGGGCTTGCAGAAGAAGTAGCCCTGCATCAGATCGACCCCGGCATCGCGCAGAAAATTACGCTCCGCGATCGTCTCGATACCCTCGGCCAGCACCTGTACATCGAGCGACTGGCACATCGACAGGATGCCGCGCACGATCGCCTGCTTGGGCAGGTTGCGATCCACATCGCGTACCAATTCCATGTCGATCTTGACGATGTCGGGTTGGTATTCCGACAGCAAGCTCAGCCCGGCGTAGCCTGCGCCGAAATCGTCAATGGCGGTGCGGAAGCCGAAGCGGCTGTACTCGCGGAAGATATTGACCAGATGCGGACGATCCTGCACCTGCTCGCCTTCGGTCACCTCAAAAATGATGCGCTCGATCGGAAAGCCGTACGTGCGCGCCGCCTCGAAAGTGCTTTGAATGCAGGCCTTCGGCTGATACACCGCGTTGGGCAGGAAGTTGATCGACAGCGATTCCTGCATCCCGAGTGCTGCCGCACCGCGGATGGCCTGCACCCGGCACGCCTGATCGAAGGAGTAGCGCGTGTCGTCATTGACCTGCGCCAGCACGGAGGCGGCCGATTCGCCGTTCGGCCCCCGCACCAGCGCCTCGTGCGCATACACGCTGCGCGTGCTCAATTGCACGATCGGCTGATAGGCGAAGGTGAACTCGAAATCCAGGGCGGCCGCGTTCTTGCACCGTCCGCAACCGGGCGCAAGCGTCGGTTTGGCGGCCGATCCCGATGCCGAGCCAGACGCCCGTGGCCGATCCGGCACCGGCTCGGCGACCGCCATCACATGGGACTGCAACGGCAAGACAGCGATTTGCGCACTACCCACGGGTTCTCCAATCGGTCGTCAGGCCGGGTCAACATCATTGCGCACTCGGTGTCGAGCACGGTTCAACCAAAGAATAACGCCGCACGCCGTCGTTTGGTCGGCGCTGCGCGGCGGCCTGTCTTTTAGCAAGCGATGTGCCGCGTTTTCGCTCGACCGTTCGCCGCGCCATCCACCCGTCAGCCGGTGGCGTTCACTATGGGTCGGCCGGCGGCCCATTCGCGCGACCCATTCGCGCGGCCCGTTGCAGTAGACTTTCGCCTATGAACCCACCTATCTATACGCTCACATCCGGCACCGTGCCGCTCGTCGTGTCCATTCCGCATGGCGGCGCGTTGCTCCCCGAACCCTACGCCAGCGCCATGACGCCGGCCGCCCGGATCGTGGCCGATACCGACTGGCACCTCGCGCGCCTGTACGACTTCACGCACGCCTTGGGCGGCTCGATGCTCGAAGCCAACTATTCGCGCTACGTGATCGACCTGAATCGTCCGGCCAGCGGCGAAAGCCTGTATCCGGGGCAAACCACGACCAGCCTGTGTCCCACCGAAACCTTCCGCGGCGAGCCGTTGTACGACGCGCCCGATCAGCCTTCGGCGGCCGACATGGCCACGCGTGTGGACACGTTCTGGCGCCCGTATCACGACGCCCTGCGCGCCGAACTCGAACGGCTGCGTGCCATTCACGGCCACGTGCTCCTGTGGGAAGCGCATTCGATCGCGAGCCAGCTGCCCCGCCTGTTCGACGGCCAATTGCCCGACCTGAACATCGGAACGTTCGGCGGCGCCAGCTGCGCGCCCAGTGTGCATGAAGCCGCGGCAGCGAGCGCGGCCGCCATGCCGTTCACGTCAGTGGTCAATGGCCGCTTCAAGGGCGGCTATATCACGCGTCACTACGGTCAGCCCGAGCAAGGTATCCACGCCGTGCAGCTCGAGATGAGCCAATGCATCTACATGGACGAGACGGCACCGTTCGGTTACCGCGAAGATCTGGCCGCCAGGATCCAGCCGCACTTAAAGCGCATGGTCGAGAACGTGTTCGCGGCACTGCCGCGCTGAGTGGCTGCGGGCGCGGCGATCGCCGGCCGCAGCCTCACCCACCCGATGACCTCAGCGCTCCCCGCCCCCATTCTCGGCGATACCGCCGCCGACACCACCGCATCGCTGCTGCTCGATCTCCTGAGTCGCGAGGCCACGCCGGACGACTACGCCGCGCTGCTGGCGCGCATGGCGGCACAGGCGACTTCCTCGGCCGGCCGCGATCAGGTGCGCGAACACGTTCGTCTGGCCTTGGCCATTCGTGAGCGCATCGAACTGCACCAGCAAAAGGAACGGGGCCTCCTGGCCGTCATCGACTCGGCCCAGGACCTTACCGCGCTGCGTGACGTGGATCGGGTGCTGGCCGCGATCGTGCATCGCGCCCGGCAACTCGTGGCCAGCGACGTCGGCTATCTGTCCATCTACGACGCGGCCGAAGGCGACTTTTACGTGCGTGCCACCGATGGCGCCTTTTCCGAGCGCTTCAAGCGCATCCGCGTGCCGGGCGATATCGGCATCTGCGGTCATGTCGCCCGTACCCGTGCGCCCTACAGCTCGACCGACTACATGTCGGACGCGCGCTTTTCGCACACCCAGGGCATCGATCATGGCGTGCGCGACGAGCACATTCGCGCGATTCTCGGCGTGCCGCTGGTCATCGGCGAGCGGGTGCTGGGCGTGTTGTTCGTGGGCGATCGCTACGCCAGACCTTACTCGCCCTGGGAGATTTCGATCCTCACCACACTGGCCTCGCATGCCTCGGTGGCCATCGAGAATGCACGGTTGTTTGCCGAAAACGAAGTGGCCCTGGCCCAGACCAGCGCGGCCAACGCCCAATTGCAGGCACAGGCCGAAGCGACCCAATTCGCCGCCGATGCGCACGAGAAATTGACTGCGCTGGTGGCGCGCGGCGGCAGCCTGCACGATGTGGTCGCGATGGTTGCCGACCTGCTCGAGGGCGATGTGGTGGTGCTGGATGAAAGCGAACAGCCCAGCGTGTGGTCGGACAATGCCGCCGCCTGGGATGGGCTGCCGTATGCCGAGCAGGACCTCATTCACGCTGCACTTTTCACGAGCCGGTCGCAAGGCCGGTCGGTACTGGCCTTCGATCATGGCGGCCGCGCGTGCCGCGTGGCGGCCATCACCAGCGGCGCCGGGCTGTTGGGCGGTCTGGCCATCACGACGCCACAGGATCTCTCGCACCTCGAAACCCGCACGCTGGAGCGGGCCGCCCTGGTGGCAGGCATGGTGCTGTTGTCGCAGGAGCGCGCCAATTACGCCGGGCTCGGCAGCCGCGCGGATCTATTGCGCGCGGTCTTCGATCCACAGCGCGCGTTGGGTCCCACCGAGACCGCGCATCTGAACGCGCTGGGGGTGGACACGCGTCAACCGCTTACGGTGGTGATTGCTGCCGTCGTCGAAGGGGACGCACAGTACGTGTTGAAGCGTCTGCAAACCGCAATGAAGCGCGACGCCACGCTCTTTGACTTCTACGACGGCCACATCATCGGTTTGAGCGCCAGTGCGAGTGCGGCGTCGCTCGCGCATGAGGTGCTGGCGTGCGTGACGCTCAAGCCAGGCCTGGCCGTGACCTGTGTGGACGCCGCTGCCGCGCCGCTCGCTCATCTGCCGCACGTGCTGGCGTCGTTGCAGCGCTGCGTGGCCTTGCTTGGGGCGCTCGGGCGCCAGGGCAGCGCCGCGCACGAGGCCGAACTGGCACTTTACGCGCGGCTCTTCGACGGCCGCGGCAATGACGACATCGCCGCATTCATCCGCACCACGCTGGGCGCACTGGCGGCCGGCGAGGCGAGTCGCACCAGCGATCTGTGCCACACCTTGCTGACCTATCTGGATGCGGGCCGCAATGCCAGCGCCACCGCGCGCGCGCTCGACATTCATGTGAACACCCTGCGCCAGCGCCTTGACGCCATCTCGAGCGCGCTGCCGGATTGGCAAAGCAACGGCCGCGCGCTGGATATCCATATGGCGTTGCGCCTGCAGCGGCTGCGTCAACCCGCTTGATTCGGGGCGGTCAGCACCAGGCCGCACCTCCGCAACGGCCCCCGCTTTTCACCCTGGGGCGCTTGGCTAGCGTCTGCGAGATGCCGTCGCCATCAGGATGGACAAATCACCCACTTCGAAACCCCCGATATGTAGGCTTTACACATAGGTCGCGCACGGGCGTCACTGGACAATGACGACTCAAAATCAGAGCTGCCCTCAGGGCCGCCGCCAGGAGACAAATCATGCGCCACCTCCCTACCCCCTCACCGCTGCCGTCGCCCTGAACGCCCGGCGACTGTCTCCCGGCCGCGCTGTCTCTGGCAGCGTCGAGCCCGCCGCGTGACACGCCCGTACGGCCCGCGCATCGCCCTCTCATTGTTCATCAGGAGCCCTATTTCATGGCACTCGACTCCCGTCTTTCCAATTTTCGCGCGTTGACCCCGGCACAGCGTCTGGACCACATCGCCGAGACCGCCGGCTTTACCGCCACCGAGAAAGCGCAACTGGCCCAGCCCGGCGCGTTGCCCCTGGAAACCGCCGACGGCATGATCGAAAACGTGATCGGCACATTCGAGCTGCCGCTTGCCGTGGCCGGCAACTTCACGGTCAATGGCCACGATGTGCTCGTGCCGATGGTGGTGGAAGAGCCATCGGTCGTGGCCGCGGCGTCGTTCATGGCCAAGCTGGCGCGCGAATCGGGCGGCTTTCAAACCTCGTCCAGCGGGCCGATCATGCGCGCGCAGGTGCAATTGATTGACGTCTCGGATCCCTATGGCGCCCGCCAGGCCATTCTGCAGGCGCGCGAAGAGATCCTGCGCATCGCCAACAGCCGCGACAAGGTGCTGATCGGCCTGGGCGGCGGCTGCCGCGACATCGAAGTGCATGTGTTTCCCGACACCAAACGCGGCCCGATGGTCGTGACGCATTTGATCGTCGACGTGCGCGACGCCATGGGCGCCAACACGGTCAACACGATGGCTGAGGCCGTCGCCGGCCATATCGAAAGCATCACCGGCGGCAAGGTGCGCTTGCGCATTCTGTCCAACCTGGCGGATCTGCGTCTGGCACGGGCCCGCGCACGTTTCAGCCCCGAGGTGCTCACCACGAAAGCGTATAGCGGCGAAGACGTCATCAACGGCATCGTCGACGCGTATGAGTTTGCCGCCGTCGATCCCTACCGCGCCGCCACGCACAACAAAGGCATCATGAACGGCATCGATCCGGTGATCGTCGCCACGGGCAACGACTGGCGCGCCGTCGAAGCCGGCGCGCATGCCTATGCGTGCCGCAGTGGCCAATACACGTCGCTCACGACGTGGGAAATCGCAAATAATGGCGACCTCGTGGGCGCGATCGAAATGCCGATGCCGGTAGGCCTCGTGGGCGGCGCCACCAAGACGCATCCGCTGGCGCGGCTGGCGCTCAAGATCCTCGACATCAAATCGGCGCAGGAGCTGGCCGAAGTGGTCGTGGCGGTCGGGTTGGCGCAAAACATGGGTGCACTGCGCGCCTTGTCTACCGAAGGCATCCAGCGCGGCCACATGGCCTTGCATGCCCGCAACATCGCATTAAGCGCCGGCGCTACCGGTGCGGATGTGGACTGGGTGGTCAAGCGCATGGTTGCGGCAGGTGATGTTCGCACCGAAGTCGCGGCGCAGTATCTGGCCGAGCGGCAAGCGTCGTAACGCAGCACCCGCGGGGCGTCCCGCGGACACGAACCGGCGAGACCCATCGCCGGCAACCTTAAGTGGAAGAGACACATGACCAAGCCATTGAAGTTGATCGAAGTGTGGGGCGACACCGTCGACTCGCGCCATTTGCTGTGGGCCATTGTGATCGGGGCGGTGATCAGCCTGACCGCGTTCCTGGTGGCGCGCCACGTCCTGCTCGGCGTGGTCGCCCAACCCGCCATGGCGGGCTCCTACGCCATGTTGATCGGGCTGGGTGGCTGCCTTGTTGCGGGCGTTATCTGCGCCAGGCTGTTCGCACCGAAGCGCGTCGTGCTCGAAGAACACAACAGCGACCCGCACTGGCGCGACGCGGCGATGGCGGAACTGGCCGGCGAAGCCGGCGGTCTCGGCAAGCTCGCCGATCTGCCGCCCGAGGTCGCCGCGGAGATGCGCGAGGTCGGACTGTACGACCTGTTTGCCGACTACGAAAAGAAGCTCGAAGCCGAAGCCCGCGCGGCCGGTACGTCGCCGTCGGCCGCCGCATCGCCTCTCCCATCAAAATAAGAACAAGGATCCGACATGGAAACCCTCATTACCGACATCCTCGTCGCTGTATCGATGGGGCTGTTGGGCGCGGTGATTTTCTCTGCGCTCGGCCTCGTATCGGGCACCGACGAAACGGCCACGCTGGCGCCGCTGACCCTGCTCGTGGTGTTGCTGGGCGTGCCGCCCGCCGGCGTCCTGACCTTCTTTTTGGCAGGCGCCGTCGCCAAACACATGACCCACGCGATTCCCACCACGCTGCTGGGGATACCGGGCGATACGCTGGCCACGCCATTGCTGGCGCATGCCACCGCGCTGCGCAATCTGGGCGTACCGCACATCGCGCTGCGCAAGATGATCTCGGGCGCTTTCATCTCCGCCTTCATCGCCGTGCCGCTCGCCGTACTGTTTGCCGTATTGCTTGCGCCGTTCGGCCCCGCGATCACCAAGTCGGCGCCCTGGATCTTCTTTGCCGCGGCGCTGATGATTGCGTACTTTTCGCCGGGCCGCTGGGCATCGGTGGCGCTCCTGGTGCCGTTCGTGACCATCATCATGGCGCTGCAGGCGGTAAGCCTCAAATACGACGCACGACTGACGATCAGCTACTTCCTGGGCATTGCGATCGGGCCCTTGATCGCCGACCTGTTTGCGTCGATTTCGCCGGTCGACAACAAGCGCATGCAGCGCGACACACCGCGCAAATTTTCGCTCTCGCCCGACGTGCGTAGCTGGACGGGATACTTTCCCAACCCCTTGAAGGTGCTGGATCGCACGCAGCGTAAATGGACCGCGATCACCGCCACGGTATCGAGCGCCACGTTCGTGTTCAGCCCGGTGGCCATGACGGTGCTGATGGGTGAGATGGTGGGATCGCGCGTGAAGCACGCCTATCACCGGATGACCACGGTGCTGGCCGCCCGCAATGGCGTGACGGAAGCCACGTACATTGCGGAAGCGCTGATTCCGTTGATCGCATTCGGCCTGCCGCTGAGCCCGGTGGCAGCGGGTCCCGCCGCGCCGCTGTTCAATGCGCCGCCGCGCTTCACCATCGATGCGGCCACCGGCCAGGTGAACAACCTGCACACCATGCTGTCGCATTGGGAGTTTCTGGGATACGGCCTGCTCGCCGTGCTGCTGGCAGCGCTGATCGCCTACCCGCTGACGATGAACTTCGCGCACCGCGCCGCCTTGTTCGTGTCGCGCAAGCTCAGCCATGAAGCGATCATCGCCACGTTCATCGGCCTGATCTTCGTGATCAGCATCTGGGAAGGCGGCATCATGGGGTTCCTGGTCATTCTCACGATGGGCTTGATGGGGGGGCTGCTCTCGCGCCATTTCGGCTTCAATACCGGCGTGCAGTTCATGGGGTTCTACATCGCCATCCTGACCGTGCCTGCGCTCTTGCGCGTAACGGGCCTGGCGTGATGCCGGATGCCTGAGCAGCACCGTTGAAGCGCCCCCACCGATCGGCTGCTCGCCAGCCGATCGGGATTGCGGCAGGGGAGCGATCCCGGCCTTGGCGAAGCCCGCCAGCGGTTGCTGCAGCCGTAGGCATTAGGGCTTTTGGGCACGCGCGATGCTTAAGGGAAAGTCCCACCCCCCCCTGTTCCGGAGTCCATCATGAACCAAGCAAAATTATTGGCCGTCGCCCTTACCCTCGCCGTACTCGCTGGCTGCAGCGGCATGGGCAGCATGCCCTCCTCGACCGGCCCGGCCACCAATTCGAACCAGCCCGGCAACTACCCCGACACCGGCGCCGGCAACTGATCTGCCTGCCAGCCGCCTTGCCCCGAACGCCCCATCGCCATGGGGCGTTTTCACGTGTGGAGGACGGCGTGCGCGGATGCGAGTACGATCGTTTTTCCGCTGCCTGCCAAGGAACGCCTCGTCATGCCCACGCTGTCATCCTCCCAGTTGCGTCCACGCCATACCGCCATCGCGCTGGCGTTCTTTCTCTCGATGGGCGCTGCCCATGCCGCACCGGTGGCCCAGGTGCATGATGCCGCCCAGGCCCAGCAACAGGGCGTGTTGGATACGATGCGCGATCTGGTCAATATCGAATCCGGCAGCAAAGATCCGGCGGGCGTCGCCCGGATCGCGGCGTTGGTGGCGGAGCGTTTGAAGGAGCAAGGCGGAAAAGTCGAGATCATCACCCCCACGGATATCTTCCGCATGGACGACACGCCCGAGAAGATCGGCCCGATGGTGCATGCCGAATTTACCGGCACCGGTACCCGCAAGATCATGCTGATCGCGCATATGGATACCGTGTACCTGCCCGGCATGCTCAAGGATCAGCCCTACCGGGTCGAGGGCGACAAGGCCTACGGCCTGGGCATCGCCGACGACAAGCAAGGCGTGGCGCTCATCATCAATACCGTGGCCATCCTGCAAAAGCTCGGCGTGAAAGACTACGGCACGCTGACCGTGCTCATCAACGGCGATGAGGAAATCAGTTCGCCCGGCGCGCGCAGCACCATCACGCGCCTGGGCGCCGAGCAGGATGCCGTATTGTCGTTCGAAGGAGGCGGCACCAAGGGCGATCTGCGCCTGGCCACGAGCGGCATCGGATCGGCCTATCTCACGGTGCAGGGCCGCACCTCGCATGCCGGTTCGCGCCCCGAAGGTGGCGTGAACGCGCTGTATGAACTGGCGCATCAAGTGCTGCAGATGGACGATCTGTCGCAAAACGACGCCGGGCTGAAGCTCAATTGGACCGTGGCACAGGCCGGGACGAATCGCAATGTGATCCCAGGTCAGGCTACGGCGCAGGCAGACGCCCGGGCGCTGAAGGTGTCCGATTTCGACGCCCTGGAAGCGACGATGCGCGAGCGGATTCAAAAGAAACTGCTGCCCGAATCGAAGGTGGACCTGAAGTTCGAGGTTCGCCGCCCGCCGTTGCAGGCCACCGATGCTTCGCGCGCGCTCGCCGCACACGGCAAAACGATCTATGACGAACTCGGGCTGCCGTTGAATGTGCTCGACCGGGCCACCGGCGGCGGCACCGATGCGGCATTCGCCGGCCTAAAGTCCAAGGGGGCGGTGATCGAAGGCTTCGGCTTGAGCGGATTCGGCGCGCATTCCAACGACGCCGAGTATGTGCTGACCAACACCATCGTGCCGCGCCTGTATCTGGCCACCCGCATGATCATGGACGTGTCGCAGGGCAAAGCCGCGTTGAAGTAGGCCATCGTCACGAACCGGCGGCCACGACAGGGCAGCCACGACACGGGCGCCACGACAGTGCCGTGTCATACGGGCGTCGCGTGCACGTGCCATCGTCGCCCACGGTGGTTCACGCCCTTCCCGGCCCGCTCACCCGGGCCGGGTTTGTTTGAGGGGTACGGAACTTTCTCAACCCCTGAGCATCTGCTTAATCGATTACGCTTCGCATCCTGCCAAGCACAAGGAGCTGGATAGATGAGCACGACTTCTTCTTCAACCTGGTCTGACAACTCGCATCGCTACGGTACCGTCAGCCGGTTGTTCCACTGGACGATGGCAGCGTTGTTCGCCTGGCAGTTCACCAGCGCGCTCCTGCATGCCTTCGCCGGCGATACCCCGATCGAGCGGTTCTTCTGGTCCACCCACGGCACCAATGGCTTCTGTCTCATGGTGTTGGTGCTGCTGCGCGGCGCCTGGGGCCTGAGCAACCTGAAGCGCCGGCCCGCCCATCAGCCCGGCCCGCTCGGCCGCTTCGCCGCCGCCGGTCACCTGTTGCTCTACGCGCTCATGATCGTCGTGCCCTTCCTGGCGCTGCTGCGCGCATACGGGCGCGGACGTGGATTTGCGCCGTTCGGCATCCAGGTATTCGAAGCCACCGGTCAACAGAATCCGGCGTTGATCGCCCCCGCCAGCGCGGTGCACGGTCTGCTCGGATGGACGTTGCTGGCGCTCATCGTGGGCCACATCGCCATGGTCATCATGCACCGCGTGGTCTGGAAAGACGACATCCTGACCCGCATGGCCGGACGCGCGTAAGCGCAGACGCAGCGGTCGTCATCGATATGGCCTAGGCCGCATGCCGGAGCGACGGCAGCGGCGATTGCGGCCACCATACGCCTGACAGGTTCACCCCCACAACCACAGGCGGCAGGACTCGATGACTGCACGAATCCCTACCTGGCGGGTTGCTTTGGCATTGCTGCTCGGCGCGACCGTACTCCCGGTCGCCCACGCCAACGACACTTACCGCTACAAAGATCCCTTCGGCCGCTGGCGCACGATGATTGTGCCCACCGGCATGGCCAAGCACTACAAGGCGGCGCAAGTGCGCGCGGCCGCCCGGCTGGGCACGACCGATCGCTGCTCGGCCTGCGGCGCGGGCGGGCTCGTCGACAGCCCGGAGGCAACCGCCGCCCGGATGGCGCAATTGCAAGCCCACCCCGGCCTGGCCGGTTTTCATAATGTGATCGGTCAGGCGTCGAAGGATTCGGGCGTGGATCGCGCGCTGATCAGCGCCGTCATCGCCATCGAATCCGGTTTTCGCAAGGATGCCCGGTCCCCCAAGGGCGCCCTGGGGCTGATGCAGTTGATGCCGGGCACTGCCGTGGCACTGATCAACGCGCGCGACATCCAGACCGCGTTGCTGGACCCCGCCACCAATGTGGGTGCAGGCGCCCGGCATTTGCGGCGCTTGCTCGACCAATACCCGGGCCGCATGGATCTGGCGCTCGCCGCCTATAACGCCGGCGAAGGCGCCGTGGCCCGCTACGACGGCATTCCCCCATACGCCGAAACGCAAGCCTACGTGCGCAATGTGACCGCGCTGTACCGCTCCTACGTCGCTTCGAAATAGCGCGGCCCTGCGCGCTGCGGCGAGCCCACGTAATCCCTAATGCCCCAACCATTGCGGGCCGGGCGCCGTCCGCATACCATGACTCACCGTATACATAATCCTGGATCCAATTCGATGTATTCGAGGTAGCGCGCGCAACCGTAGCTGCCCATCCGGTCGAGACATGGGCATCTTCTAGGGGAAGTTGGCGTGCTGGATATCAAGGACTTGCGCGTGGGGTTCAGTGGCGTGCGCGTACTCAACGGTGCGTCGTTCGCGGTTCGCGGCAATACGATCACCGGATTGATCGGCCCCAACGGCGCCGGCAAGACCACCCTGTTCAATTGCGTGACCGGCCTTCTGCCTGCGATGCAGGGCACCATCGTCTTCGACGGTGCGCCGATCGCCGGGCTCGCTCCCGAACGCATCACGCAGGCAGGTCTGGTGCGCACGTTCCAGCTGGCCCGCGGCTTTCCCCGCATGTCGGTCTTCGAACACCTGATGCTTTACGGCACGGGCCAGCCTGGCGAAGGCCTATGGCCGGCCTATTTCAATTCGCGAGCGGCCGCGCGGCGCGAAGCCGAGCTGCAGGAGCGCGCCTGGCAGGTCGCCCGGCGCGTCAAGCTCGATCACGTCATCGACAATCTCGCCACCGATATTTCGGGCGGGCAGAAGAAACTGCTCGAGATCGGCCGCGCGCTGATGGCCGATCCCAAGATGATCCTGCTCGACGAACCGATGGCCGGCGTCAATCCCACGTTGTCGCGCGATATCGCCGAACAACTCATCCTGCTGCGTGACGAAGGGATGACGATTCTGCTCATCGAGCACGACCTGGAACTGGTGCGCATGATCTGCGATGAAGTGGTCGTGATGGCCGAAGGCACCTTCCTCACACGAGGGCCCTACGATGAAGTGGTTGCCGATACGCGCGTGCAGGAAGCGTATCTGGGCCACCGTCATGCGGTGGCCCAATGAGCGCCGAACACGTCTTCAGGGTGCGCAATCTGGCCGGCGGCTACGCCCCCGGCGAGCGCATCGTGAAGGGTGTGGATCTTGACATCGCAGCGGGCGAACTGGTGGTGGTGATCGGACCCAACGGGGCAGGCAAATCGACACTGCTGAAGTTGATCGCCGGATTGCTCAGCCTGGCGGACGGCAGCGTGGAACTCAACGGCCGGCCGCTCGGCGAGCATTCGCCAATGGCGCGCGCCCGGGCCGGCGTGGGATTCGTGCCCCAGGAGTACAACGTCTTTGCCGGCATGACGGTGCGCGAAAACCTCGAGATGGGTGCGTTTCTCGATGGCCGCGGCGCCGCCGCCAGAATCGATGAAATGTACACGCGCTTTCCCATCCTGGGCACCAAGCGCCGCGCCTTGGCCGGCACGCTTTCCGGCGGACAGCGCCAGGTGGTGGCGATGGCGATCGCGCTGATGGGCAAGCCCGATATCCTGCTGCTCGACGAGCCCTCCGCGGGCCTCTCTCCCGTCGCGTGCGATGTGCTGTTCGACACCATCGGCGAGCTTGCCCGGGGCGGCCTGACGATCCTGATGATCGAACAGAATGCGCTGGCTGCGCTCGATATTGCGGACCGTGCGGTCGTGATGGTCAGCGGCGCCAAGCGTGCCGATGGCCGCGCCGCCGACCTTGCGCGCGACCCCGACACCCGCCGTCTTTTTCTGGGCGGCTCGCCCGATCGTTCTCTCCACGCTTGACCGTCCTCAAGGATTCGCGCCATGCCGACCCCTACGCCCCGCCGCCGCTTTTTGAAGTTGTCCGCCTCCGGGCTCATGCTGGCCGCCCAACCCCTGGCCCTGCAGCGCGCGTTCGCCCAATCGGGCGATATCGCCATCGGCGCGCTGTCGCCGCTTTCCGGGTCGGGCGCCCAGTACGGGCCGCCGATGCAAAAGGCGATTGCCGCCGTCATCAAAGCGGTCAATGACGCCGGCGGCGTGCTGGGCAAACGCATCACCCTCATCACCGAAGACTGCCAGACCAATCCGGAAGCCGCCGTGCGCGCGGCGCGCAAGCTGATCGATATCGATCATGTGTCGGCCATCATCGGCCTGTGGTCGTCGCCTGTGACGCAAGCCGCCGCCCCATTGTGCTGGGAAAGCAAAACGGTCATCGCGTGCGCATCGGGTGCCGATGGTCTCACCCTTCTGCCGCATCAGGGCTATCTGTTTCGCACCCAGCCCACCACCACACTGCAGGGGCGCAAGTTCGGCGAATTCGCCCTGAGCCAGAACGCGAAGAAACTGGTGTATCTCACCCCGCAAACGCCGTTCGTTCAATCGATGACGGACAACATCACGAAAGCCATCGCGTCGGCCGGCGGCAGCGTGACGACCATCGTGTATGAGGACAAGAAAGCCACCTATCGCAGCGAAGTGGATCGGGCACTGGCCGGCAAGCCCGACATGCTGATCCTGGGCGGCTACGTGGCCGATACGGCCGTGCTCGTGAAGGAAATCTATCGCGCCGGTTTCGAAGGCAAGATGGTGGCGTTCGCCTATGCCGTCAACAAGCAACTGATCGACTCGGTGCCGAAAGAGACCGTGGAAGGGATTTTCACCATCGCGCCCTCGCCCGCCGAAGGCAGCGGCGCGTATACGCAACTCAAGCAACTCATCGGCCAGGACAATCCCGATCCCTACACCTGCCAGGCCTTCGACCACGCCAATCTCGTCACCATGGCAATGGCGATCGCCAAGGATTCCAGCGGCGAAGCGATCAAGAACGCGATGCGCAGCGTGGGCACGGCGGGCGGCCAGCCGGTGACGGGCGCCGTGGACGGCATCAAGGCGATCGCAGCGGGTAAAACGATCGACTATGTCGGCGCCAGCGGCCCCTGCAAATTCACGCCGATCGGCGATGTAGTGGATGCGCAGTTCCGCTATGAGCAAATCAAGGCCGGCAAGCAGACGCTGCTCAAGATCGCATGAAGGATCGCCGCGGCCACCGCAACCAGGAGCGCGTGTGAACGAATTCTTGCAAGCGCTCGTCAATGGCGTGATCTCGGCCGGCGCCATCGCCTTGCCGGCCGTGGGGCTGTCCATGATGTATGCCGTGCTGCGGTTTCCGAACTTCGCCGTGGCCGGCATCGCCAGCCTGGGTGCCTATTTCGCGTATCTGGCCAACTTTCATTTCGGCTTGCCGGCGCTGGCCACGATCCCGATTGCCTTTGTGGGAGCGGGCATCGCGGGCGTGCTGTGCGACTGGCTTTGCATGCGGCGTCTGCGCGACAAGATGGGGCCCGACGGCATGCTGACGGTGGCCATCGTATCGATCGCCGTCATGATCGCCATCGAGTCGGCGTTGCGGTTCACGTTCGGCAACGATCTGCGCAATTTCGATGTGCCGCTGATGCGCGACGTCACGATCATGGGCATGCGCGTGAGCCCGCAGCAACTGTCCAATCTGGGCATTGCCGTGCTCGTGACGGCGGCGCTGTTCGCCTACTTCCGCTTTACGCGGATGGGCAAGGCCATGCGCGCGGTGGCCGACAATCCGATGCTTGCACGGCTCAAAGGGATCAATCCCAAAACGATCGCCGTACTCACGATCTTCGTGGGCATGGGGCTGGCCGGCGTGGGCGGCACATTGCTGGGGATCGATACCAGCATCGACCCGCTCACCGGCACGCGTTTTCTGCTGACGTTTTTTGCGGCCAGCGTGCTCGGCGGTCTTTCCAGCCCGGCGGGCGCGGTGATCGGCGCGGTCGTGATCGGGGTGGCCGAAGAGGTGGCGTTGATCTGGCTGCCCAGTACCTATCGCAGCGCCATCGGGTTTCTGGCGATCTTTCTCTTTCTGACTTTCCGGCCGCAGGGCCTGATGGGCCAGCGCTGATGGGGCACGCTCGATGATTTCCTACCTTGCTTTTTCACTTACCCTTGCGGCCGTCTATTGCCTGATGGCCCTGGGGTTGACGGTGATCTGGGGCTATACCGGCATGGTCAACCTCGGCATCGTCGGCTTCTTCGCCGTGGGTGCCTACGCCTCCGCTATCCTGACCACGCAACTCGGCTTGCCGATCTTCCTGGGCTGGATCGCAGCCTCGCTCGCCGCCGCGCTGGCCGGGGTGGTGCTCACCTATGCCACACGCGGCTTGCGAGGCGACTATCTTGCCATCGTCACGCTGGGGTTTGCCGAAACGGTGCGCCTGGTGGCGCTGAACGAGCAGTGGCTCACGCGCGGCGCCGAAGGCATCTCGGGCATTCCGGGGCCCTTCAAGGCACAGCTGGGGAGTTCGTTCAATATCGCCTATCTGATCGTGGCGTGGGTGATCGCCGGGTACGCCGCCTGGTCGCTGGCACGGTTGGACAACAGCCCATTCGGCCGCGTGCTGCGCGCCATCCGCGATGACGATCTGGTGGCTCGCGTGGCCGGCAAGCCTGTTGTACGGTTCAAACTCATCGCCTTTGCGATCGGCTCCGGGCTGGCCGGACTGGCGGGCGCCCTGTACGCGCACTTCACCTCTTACTTTGCGCCGGACATCATCGCGCCGCTGTTGACCATCTACGTGTTCCTGGCTGCCACGGCAGGGGGCAATACCCGGCCCATGGGCGCCATCGTGGGCGCACTGGTCGTCATGTTGCTGCTCGAGGGCAGCCGCATGTTCACGACGGCCGCCCTGGGACTGCCCGCCGTCCAAGCGGCCGCTCTGCGCGATTTCATCATCGCCGTGGCCCTCATCGTGATCCTTCAAGTACGTCCAAAGGGATTGCTGCCCGAACGCATACGACCCGCGCCACGGGCCAGATAACGCACGCGAATCGATGGAGGCCTTCGACGGATCCGTATCAGGCGGCCACCGGCCGCAGCCGATTAGCGACCGGCGACAGACCCTGTTAGGATAGCGCCCGCGATACTTACATGTGCCTTACATCATGGGCGCTGCGGATTGCGGTTCTATCTATTGGAGTGGGTTGTATGTCGTTTTCGACGAAGTTTCTCGCAGGTCTGGTTCTCGCCGCTGCCGCACCGCTGGCCTCGGCCGCCGACACGTGTGCCATCGACGTGACGGGCAATGACGCCCTCAAATTCAACACGGCGCAGATCACGGTTCCCGCGACCTGCAAAACCTTCACGATCAATCTGGCGCACATCGGCAAGATGCCCGCTGCCTCGATGGGCCATAACGTCGTGATCACGAAGACGGCCGATCTGGATGCCGTGGCCAAGGACGGCGCGTCGGTCAAGCCCGACCACGTCAAGGCCGGCGACCCGCGCGTCATCGCCTTCACCAAGGTGATCGGCGGCGGCGAAACGACGTCGGTCACGTTCGACACCAGCAAACTCGAAGCCGGTGGCGACTACAGCTTTTTCTGCTCGTTTCCCGGCCACTGGATGATCATGAAGGGCAAGATCGTCAAGAGCTGATCGACATCTGCGGCCCTCGTGGCCATGCCTGCAAGGGGCCGCTTCATGCGGCCCTTTTTCGTGGCTGCGTGCAACCCGATACCGTCAGCGCAATTCCATCGTCGCGGCAATCACCCGGAACGTGGGCATCAACTGGCGCCAGGCATCCTTGGACAGCGTGGGCGGGCGCACGAGCGCCAGCGCGCCGAGATCTTCAGGCATCTCGCCCTTGCAGGCGAAAACCACACTATTGGTCATGTCGTCATCCACCACTTCGATCATGGACGCGCCGAACGCCGCGCGCACGCGATCCATGTAGTCGTGATGATCGGGATGGTTGACGTGAAAGTTCACCACCATCACCCCATCCGGCGTGAGTGCATCGCGGCAGGCTGCGTAGAACGCCGCCGTGCAGAGCGCAGCGGGAATGCCGCCTTCGCCGAAACCATCGAGCAGCAGCACATCCGCGGGCGGCTGCGTCTGCAGCATATATTCCGCGGCATCGGCATGGATCACGCGAAACCGCGCGCTGTCGGGCGGCACCATGAACGCCTCGCGCAACGCGATCACGTCGGCATCGATCTCGATCACGTCGATTGTGGCGCCGGGCAGATAACGATGACAGAACTTCGGCAGCGAGCCGCCCCCCAGGCCCACCATCGTGATGTGGGCAGGCTGCGCGTTAAAGAGCAAAAATCCCATCATCATCCGCGTGTACTCGAGATCCAGCGCATCGGGATTGAGCAGCGACATGCGGCTCTGGATTTCCTTTTGCGAGAAATGCAGCGCACGCGTATTGCCCAGGTTCTGCACGAAGGGGCGCACGGGTGCGCCTCGCGCATCGCCCGCGTCGCGGCGGGACATCTGCGGGGCGCCGGCGGCGTCTGAAGCGTCGGGAAAGTCGGAAGAGGCGGCAACCATGGCGCGATGTTACACCGCCATGCCGGCCTCGAAACCCTCCCGCGTGGCGTCCACCACACCGCGTGCGACCCGGCAGTCGCCCACCAGCCGCACGCGCGCGCCATGCGCACGCAGCGGCGCCGCCAACGCGTCGTTCGGGGTGCGCGGGGTGGCAAACGAGAAGAACGCGACGTTGTCGATTCGTCCCACTTCTCCGCCATAAACGTGCGTGAGCGTCATCGTGCCGGTGTCTTCGAAGGCCTCGTCCCATTGCGGTTCGCACAGGGTGCGCACCTCGATGCCCATCTGATGGAAACGCCGATGGATGGTCTGCCGCGTGACCAGGGGCGTCTCCTGCGCAATGCTCTCGCGCGGCGTCACCACCACCGCGCGCTCGAAACGCGCATGGAGCAGTTCGGCGCAGGCGTACACGCCTTCGGTCTGATCCATGTCCAGCAGCACCGCGACCCCCGGCTGGCGCGTAGTGAGCGCAAGCACGTCGGCGATTGCCTCGCGGATATCCGGCACCATGCCCTCGCCGCGCAGCGCCTCCGGCAGCATCGGCGGCCAAACCATCGTGGCGCCTGTGGCCAGCACGACTTCGTCCGGCCCGCATGCCAGCACCCGCGCGAGATCTGCCGCCCGGCCGAGTTCGAACACCACGCCCGCCTTGAGCGCCTCGGCATATTGATAGTCGTACACGCTGCTCAGCGACTCGCTGCTCGGCAACGCGGCATGCACCCGCGTCTTTCCCCCCACCTCGGCCGACGTGCCCAACACCGTGACGCGATGGCCGCGCCGGGCAGCGGTCCAGGCCGCTTCCAGCCCGGCGATCCCCGCGCCCACGACCACCACATGATGCGCGGCCGCCGCTGCTGCCACGGGCGGGCGCCACAGCACTTCGTACTCCGTGGCCACACGCGGATTGTTGTCGCATTGGATGGGACGATGCCCGATCACCACGTTCCAGCAAGTGTTGGCATTCAGGCAATAGCGGATATCGCGCGCGCGTCCCGCCTGCGCTTTCAAGGGCCAGGTGGGATCGGTGATCAGCGGGCGGCCCAGGGCAATCAGATCGGCATCGCCATGGGCGAGAATGCCTTCGGCCTCTGCCGGATCGGTGATGCGCCCGAGCGCCATCACCGGCACCTCAGGCACGGCGTCGCGCAACGCCCGCGTCAATCCCGCATACGGCACACGCGGGTAGGTATCGTTGGGAATGTGCATCTCGAGGCTGCGATGATGCGCGCCCTGCGCCAGGCAGAGGTAGTGGCCATGCCCGGTGTCGGCAAGCCGCCGGGCGATCCGCAACGACAGGACCGGATCGATGCCGCCCGGCACGCCATCGTCGCCCGGCAACTTCAACCCCAGAATGAAATCGCCGCCACAGGCATCGTGAAGCCGCGCCATCAGCAGCACCATGAAGCGCATGCGGCCGTCGAAGTCGCCGCCGAAGGCATCGTCGCGCCGGTTCGACCACGGCGACATGAACTGATGAAACAGATGCCCATGGCCCGCCGACAATTCCACGCCGCTGAATCCGCAGCGCTTGAGCCGCAGCGCGGTCTGGGTCAGATCGTCGATGAACCACGCGATCTCATCGGCCGTCATCACGTGCGGCATCGTCCAGCTCAAGTCGTCCGGCAGCGGCGACGCGCCGATGGCGGCCGGATTGCGGCCGGGTTCATGCCGGCCCCGGCCGCCGTCCTGCAACTGCCCCAGCAGCCGGCAGTCTTCGCCCTCGACAGCGGCGGCCCAGCGCTGCAGGCCGTCGAGATTGGTGTCGTCGAACGCGCGTACGCGCAGGGCGCCGAGCTGATGGCGAGCCGCGCCCAGCGGCTCGGTCACCACCGCAGCCGCCCCCCCCTTGGCACGGTTCGCGTAGTACAGGATCTGCCGATCCGTCACTTGAGAATCCTTCGCCAGCGAGGTTGAAATGGACGCATGCACGATGCGGTTGCGCAATGGCCGGCCGGCCAACGCAAACGCGCTGAACAACGTGGGATAGGCGGCATCGCCCTTGGCATCGGCAGGGTGTGTCATTGCAGTTGCAGCCCCGCTTGCTTGATGATGGCGGCCCATTGCTGTACTTCGCTGTCGAAGCGCGCCTGGAAGGCCGGCTGGGTGCCGCCCAACGGCGTCGCATTCAACGCTTTCAGGCGCGCCTGAAGTTCAGGCGTCTTCAACGCATCGTTGACGGCGCGATTCAGCGTATCCACCACATTCTGCGGCACGGCGGCCGGCGCCATCAGCCCCCACCACACGCCAACCTCCATCTTGGGATAGCCCGCTTCGGCGAACGTGGGCACATCGGGAAACATCGGCGAGCGCCTGGTGTCGGCCACGGCGAGTGCCCGCATGCGATTGCCCTGCAGATGCGGCGCCGCGTTCAGCATGTTCGTCGTCACCATGTTCAGACGGCCCCCCATCAAGTCCGTCATCGCTGCCGCGCCTCCGCTGTAGGGCACCGAAATCATCTGGATTTTGGCCTGCCCCAAAAACATCTCCGAGGCGAGATGCTCCGACGTGGTGCCGTTGCCGCCATGCCCATAAGTCAACTCGCCCGGCTTCTTTTGCGCCATCTGCACCAGATCGCTCAACGTCCTGGCCGGCGAGTCGGTCGGCACCAGCAATACGCTGGGCGCCGATCCCACCAACGCGATGGGTTTCAAGCCGCGCACCGGGTCGTACTGCAGTTCCTTGTAGAGGCTGCCGGCGGCGGCGCGCGACGGCTCGCCCATCAGCAAGGTGTAGCCGTCCGCCGTGGCTCGGGCGACGTAGGCACTGGCGATATTGCCGCCGGCACCCGGCCGGTTCTCGACGATGAATGTCTGGTGCAATTGCTTCGAAAGCGCCTCGCCCGTGGTGCGGGCGATCACGTCCACTGCCCCCCCCGGCGCATACGGCACGACGATCGTCACGGGGCGGGCGGGATAGTTGGGGGGATCGGATGCGGCCTGTGCATGCGCCGCGGCGACGAGCGATAAGCCGCACAAAGCGGCCTTGAGGATGGTCATGGTTTGTCTCCAACTTCTTTATCGTTTTGTTGTGTGCGCCATTGCCCTGCAACGAGATCGACAGGCGCTTGCAATCGATCCTGTTCCTGCGTGTAAGCGTGACGATGCCGCGTTCGATGCTGTGCCGATCGCAGTCGATAAATTCAGACGGATAAACGCTGCGCCACTGTCCTCTCAGTGGCGGCCGGAATCCGTGGCGGCTGTCCTCTCAGCCGGGGATTCCGTTCGTCGACCTTCAGGCGACGGGCATCAGCCGCCCGCGCCCGTGCGTGTGCCTACGCACTTTGCTCCTCGCCCGGCCGCACCAGCAGACGCGATCCGGCTTGCTCCAGGTGGTTGCGCATGGCCGCTTCGGCCGCTATCGGGTCGCCGGCCAGGACGGCAGCCACGACCTGCCGATGCTCGGCCATCGACGCGCGTTGATAGTCCGCATCGATCGCTGCACGAAACTGCAGACGGACCAGCGGTATCCGCATCTGATCGAGCGTGGTTTTGAGTTGCGCATTTTGCGAGAAGTCGACCAGCACCTGATGAAACAGGCGGTTGGCTTCAGGAAACGACATGCCGGAGGGCGGCAGTTCGCTCAACCCCACGTCAGCCAGGGCCTGCGCAAACGCCTCAGGTGCGCGCTGGGCGCGAACGCGCTCGGCGCAGGTGCGCGCGGCCAATCCCTCAAGCGTTTCGCACATGCGAAACAGATCGACCAGCTCCTTGTGCGACAGCCTTTTGACGATTGCGCCCCGATTGGGCACGAGCTCCACCACGCCTTCCGCGGCCAGCCGCCGCAGGGCCTCGCGCACCGGCCCCCGGCTGGAGCCGAACGACGCGATCAAATCGTTTTCGATCAGGCGCTGGCCCGGCGCATAAAACCCATCGAGGATGGCATCGCGCAATCGCGCCACCACCACCGCACTCATATTGCCTGGCCGCGTACTCGCCACTGCCGGGGAATTCTCCACCATCGCCATCGTTCTTCCTTAATGCGCTTGAACCCATTAAACTATTAACAGTTTTGTAGCGCAATAGTGTTTACGATAAATCAACGAGGAGACATGATGGCCAATAGCCGCTCGATTTACCTGGTGCTGGATATGGAAAACGACCTAGTCCATGACGATGGCCCCAACGGAAAAACCGAACTTGGCAACCAGGTGCGCACGCGAGGCATCATCGCGCGCACGTCAAAAGCGATCGCGCAGGCGCGCGCCGCAGGCCTGCCGATCGGCTTCGTCACGGTAGGCTTCAAAACAGGCTATCCGGAGTGTCCGGCAGGCTCGCCGCTCTTCGCCGGCGCGCCCAAGCATGGCTTGTTCCAACTCGGTGCCTGGGGCACGGAGGTGCATCCCGATCTCGATCGTCAGCCGGGCGACCTCGATATCGTCAAGCATCGGGTGAGTCCCTTTTACGCCACCACCCTCGAAGCGCAATTGCGTGCGCAGAAGATCGAACGCATCTACTGCTCGGGTGTCTCCACGCAGGCCGTCGTGCAAGCCACCGTGCGCGATGGGCACGACCGCGATTACGAGATGATTGTGCTGGAGGATGCGTGCGCGGCCCATTCGGCGCAGGAGCACGCCAACTCGATCGACAGTCTGCGGCTCTTCTGCAAGATCACCACGACGGATGACGTGGTGTTCGAAGGCTGACCGAGCAGGCGGGCGTATCGATCGCGCCCGCCAGCACCGCCGCCGCTGAATGCGGTGCCGGCAGGATCACAGCAGTGCTGTTTGACGCAGTGCTGTTTGACGAAGTGCTGTTTGACGCAGTGCCGTTGGAAGCGATGCTGCTAGAAGCGGTGACGAATCCCTGTCGCCACGACCGTGTCGGTCACGCCGTCGTGAAAGGCGTAGTTGTCGGCATACGACGCATACACGTACAGGTTGGTGCGCTTGGTCAGGTTGTGGGTCGCGCCCAGGGCATACACGTTGAACGTCTTATCGTCCCCCGTGAGCGTGGCGTTATTGGGTGCCGCGCGTTGCCACGAACTGAATACGCTCGTGATGGCGCCCACCGGTACCGTCACGCCCAGCATGGTCGAGTTGGCGCGAAAGCCGTTGCGCAACTTGAACGTGCCGAGGTCGCTGTAGTCGCCGCCGGGGCTGCTGTTGAGCGATTGGCCGATGAACCAGCCGTCGCGCGTCTGGCTGTACGCCGCCGCGATCTTCACGACCTCGAAGTTGTACGTGCCGCCCAGACTCCACTCCTGCAAGCGCGCGGGCGATTGCCCGCCCGTTGCGGCGTTCGTGGGATTCAGGCGGTCGTATGAGGCGGCCAGATACACCGGGCCGTTCTCGTACGACAAGGCGGTGGTGATGGCCCGGTTGTTGTCGCCCGTGGCGAAGCCCGTGTTCTGGCCATCATTGCTTGTGCGCGACGTATCGGCATCGAACGAATAGCCCACACCGAAGTTGAAGCCCGCCACCGTGGGCATCTGGTACATCACCAGATTATCGAGACGCATCGTATTCAGCGCGCCCATCGTGGTGCCCAGATTGGCGCTGTTGAAACTGATGGCAAACGGGTCGACCGCCGCCATCAGCTTCGCCGCCATATTGGTCTGGCGGCCGAACTCGATCTTGCCCCAGGTTTGCGATGCCAGGCCCACCGTGGCCTGACGGCCGAACATACGGCCGCCTTGCAACGCGCGGCCGTCGGTAGGACCGAAGCCGTTTTCCAGCGTGAACACGGCCGACAGACCGTCGCCCAGATCTTCCTTGCCGCGAATACCGAAGCGCGAGCCGCTTTGCGTGCCCTGCACTTCGCCGAAACGCGAGGCCGTGTCGCCCTCGCCCTTGATGCGTTCGTAACCTACGCCCACATCGAGCAAGCCGTAAAGCGTCACGGAAGTTTCGGCGCGTGCCACACCCGTAAACCCGGCGACCAAGGCCAGCGCGAGGAGAGTCTGTTTCATGATTGTTCCAGTGGAGATGAATGAACCGTGAGGTGCTGCCCGATTGCCGGGCAGACCAAGTGTCGATTCATTTCCAGCCGGGATAAACCGTGATTTTGGCGAACTTATTTGCACCCATGGGACAGTGGCAAGACGTCATCGCCTGCCAGGATGGGCACGGCGGCGCAGGAGACGCGCCGCACGCCGCCGAATCACGGCCTGGGATTCAACGTGCCTTGGGCGGGTAGTCGAGCTCGCCGAAGGTGTAGGTGCCCGATGCCTTGGCTTGGGCCAGTTCGGCGCGCACCTCTTCGCGCGACTTGCCGGCTGCGGCGGCAACGGGCTTGGGCGGATAGGCGAGCTCGCCAAAGGTGTATTGACCATCAGCCTTGGCTTGCTGCAGCTCGGCTTGCACCTGGTCGACCGACTTCTCGCTGCGCTGCTGAATCGCGGGCGGATAGTCGAGCTCGCCAAAGGTGTATTGGCCACTGGCCTTGGCTTGTTGCAGTTCGGCGTTGACTTGGTCGCGGGTCATGCCGTCAGCATACGCGGCGCTGGCGCCAACGAGGGTTACCGATAGCATCAGGGCAGTTGCGAGGGTTTTCATAATGGGTGCCTCCAGTCTTGGCTTGCCGTCTATCGCCATATGCACAATTGCAAGCATGGTGACGTGACAGGCGTGTTGCGGTGACTGAAGTATGCGTCGCCAAAGCATTGGTAAAAACCCTTAATTTGGCGAAGTTATTTCCATATATGGGATAAATGCCGTTTCTTCGGCCGATGACTGTCCTAGGGAGATCCCTTAGACCGCCGTTCAATTCAAACTCGAACGAAATTGCTTCATTTAATCAAACCCTTAGACGGCTCATGCAGCAAACAGGCGACACCTTTTCCGCTTCGCTGACGAGCGGCTGAATCGCCAGCAAGCGATTTTCGACCACGTTGTGCGGCAAATGAATGGCCTACAATTATCCCGTCAGTGGAAAATTGAACCGCATCGTCATGGACGTCCAACTCAACGATATCGCCTTGTATGTCGAGGTCGCCAAACGCAAGAATTTCAGTCGCGCCGCACAGGCGCTCGACATCCCCACCTCTACCCTCTCCCGCCGGGTAGGTGAACTCGAACGCGGCATCGGGATGCGGCTGCTCAATCGCAGCACGCGCCGCATCGACCTCACCGAAGCCGGCAAGATCTACTACGAACGCTGCCGCCATCTGGTGGACGAGGCACGGGTGGCACATGAGCAGCTCGCGTCATTGTCCGGCCAGCCGAAAGGCAAGCTGCGCATTTCGATCTCGACCAGCCTGGCGCAGCTCTTTCTGCCGGCCGTCATGGGTGCCTTCGCCCGGAAATACCCGGACATCGAATGCGATTTCGATCTCAGCGCGCGCGCCATCGATCCCATTTCCAATCCGTTCGACGTCGCCTTGCGCTTCGGTGCGCAACCCGACTCGAACCTCATCGCGCGCCGTCTGGTGCTGATGCCCAATCAGTTGTACGCCTCGCCCGAATATCTTGCCGCCAACGGCGTGCCGCAAGCGCCGCAGGATCTGGCACATCACCAATGCCTGCGCCAGACACGCAGCAAAGCGCCTTCGGTGTGGACCCTGCATAGCGGCAATACGGTCGAACGCGTGGAAGTGAGTGGGCAAATGTCGGCCAGCCATGCAGGCGTGCTGGGTCGGCTTGCCAGCAGTGGCATGGGTATCACCTCGCTGCCGGTATTCGACGCCATGCGGCGCGCCATCGAGCAATCCGGGCTCGTGCGTGTACTGCCCGAGTGGCACCTCTCGCCGATCCCGCTCTATGCGCTCCTGCCCACGCGCAACCCGCCGGCCAAGACCACGGCGTTTCTGGACTTCATCGAACCACATCTGCACGATTCGGGTGCGACCGCAGTGGCGGCCTAATTAGCGTATAACTGCCGGGCCTGCCGCGCACATCTGCACGGCAGCTTCACAACGCTCGATTTCAAACGGCCCGCGCATCGCATGAATATCCAACAGGTCCTCGACGACATCACTGCCACCCTGCGTCCGGAGATGGGGCAATCGGGCAAGGTCGCCGATTACATTCCGGCGCTGGCGCGCGTGCCCGCCGAACAATTCGGCATCGCCGTGCGCACAGCGAAGGGCGAGGAGTACGCCTCGGGCGACTGCGACACGCCGTTCTCGATCCAGAGTATTTCAAAGCTGTTTTCGCTCACGCTGGCGATGCGCGCGATGGGCGATGAACTCTGGGCACGCATCGGCCGCGAGCCGTCGGGCAACCCGTTCAACTCGCTGGTGCAGCTCGAGCGCGAGGAAGGCGTGCCGCGCAATCCCTTCATCAACGCCGGCGCGCTGGCCGTGGCCGATCGGCTGGTGACGTGCGGCGACGGGCTGGACGATATCCTGGCATTCCTGTCGAGCCTGTCCGGCGACGCAATCGGCATCGATGAAGAAGTCGCCGAATCCGAAGCCGCCACCGGCTTTCGCAATGCGGCGCTGGCCAACTTCATGAAAAGCTTCGAGAAGCTCGACAACGACGTGGCGGCCGTGCTGCACGTGTATTTCCGGCAGTGCGCGATCGTGATGAACTGCCGCCAGCTGGCACGCGCGGCCGCCTACCTTGCGCGCGATGGCGTGCATCCGCGGCAAAAAACGGCCGTGCTGAGCGATCGGCAGGCCCGCCGCGTCAATGCCCTGATGCTCACCTGCGGCACCTACGACGCCGCAGGTGAATTTGCGTTTCGCGTCGGCCTGCCGTGCAAGAGCGGCGTGGGCGGCGGCATCGTTGCCATCGTGCCCGACAAGCTCAGCCTGTGCGTGTGGTCGCCCGCCCTGGACGAATCCGGCAACTCGGTGCTGGGCATGCGCGCGCTGGAATTGTTCGTCGCCAACACCGGGATGACGGTGTTTTAACGCCGCATTCGCGCGTGCGCAGATGTCCGCGACCTAAGCCGCATTCGCACGTGCATAGGCGGCGACCTCGGCATGGGTCGCAAACCATGCGCCCTTATCCTTTGCATAGCGAATCAGCTCTTCCAGGATCCAGATTCGCGAGCGCGCCGTGATGATGTGCGGGTGCATCGTCAACTGAAAGAGGCCCCCCTCTTCCAGGGCGTAGTCGAGTTCACGCTTGAAAATGTCGAACACATCGGTGGGCGGCGTGTAGGGCCGCAAGGCCTGGCCGAAACGTTGCATCATGAAGTAGACCGCGTCGTCGCGAATCCACTCCACCGGCAACTCCACCACATCGGTCGGCTTGCCGTCCAGAAGCAGCTCATAGCAATCTTCGTCCGCCATCAATGACGAGTCGTACGCCAGGCCCATCTCGACGGCGATGCGCAACGTGTGCGGACTGAAGTCCCACGACGGCGTGCGCATGCCTACCGGCCGCACGCCGGTGATCGAGGTCAGCGTATCGGAGGCACGCATCATGAGGTCGCGTTCGGCTTCATAGGGCAGCACGGAATTCAGCTCATGGATCCAGCCATGAATGCCGATCTCGTGGCCCGCGGCGACCAGCCGGCGCTGTTCGTCTGCATGCAGCAGCGCCGCGACTGCCGGCACATAGAAGCTCGCCTTCACATCGTAGCGATCGAGAATCTTCTCCACGCGCGGAATGCCGACGCGGTTGCCGAACTGGCCCCAGCTCAGGCGGCCGATCGACTTGCCGCCGTCGCGCAGCTCATTGGTTTCGTGGTCGCTGTCGAACGAGAGCGCAACGGCACATGGCGCCCCGCCCGGCCAGCTCGCGGGCCGCAAGGTGCGCCCGGCGCGCGCCTTGTTGACCAGGCCGCGCCAGGTGTCTTCGGGCCATTGCCACGGCAACAACTCGTCTTTGCTTACGTTATCCATCGTGTCTCCAGTGTGCGTTCAGCGGCCGCCATCGACCGAGATGATTTGGCCATTGACCATGCCTGCCATGTCTGACGCCAGAAATGCCGTCACGTTCGCGATATCTTCGGGCGTACCCAATCGGCGCATGGCGATGCTTTCGAGCAGCGCCGCCTGTTTGGCCGCGCCCATGGCGTTCCATTGCCGCTCGGTAGCGTCGTTGGTGCGCACGAATCCCGGCGCCACGGCATTCACGCGGATGCCGTGCGGCCCCAGCTCGTGCGCCAGTTGCCGGGTCAGGCCCAGCACCGCATGCTTGGCGGCGCAGTACGCCTGCACGCCCGTCAACGACGCTTGCAGCGCGGCACCGGAACTGATGTTGACGATTGCGCCCGCCCCCTGCTGCTTCATCGCCGGGGCTGCGGCGCGGCTCAGCGCGAACGTGCTGCCCAGATTGATGTCGATCACGCGATCCCACGCGTCATCGGTCACGTCTTCGATCGGTTGATGTGCATGGCCCGCCACACCACCGGCATTGTTGATCAGGATGTCGATCGCACCGCCTGCGTCGGCTTCGATCGCGCGTATCCATGCCGCGCCGGCCTCGCGATCGCACAGGTCGACCACGGCAGTCGTTACCCCCACGCGCGCCAGGTCGGCGAGCTTGTCCGCCTGCACATCGCAACCGTAGACGCGCGCGCCGGCGCGCACGAAGTACTCGGCAATGGCGCGGCCAAAGCCGATGGCCGCCCCGCTGACAACCACGCATTTGCCTTCGAAAGTCATGTTCATGCGCGCATCAACGCCAGAAGATTGTCATCGGTCATCGGGCGTTTGCCGTCCTCGATCTCGTGAATCATGGCGATCAGGCCACTGAGCTTCGGGCAGCCGATCCCGTGACGCGCGCCCGCAGCCACCACGGCCCCCAGCATCATGTCGACCTCGGTGCGGCGCTTGCGAATGGCCAGATCGCGCCAGATGCCCGAGTGTGTCTTGGCATTGGGACGATTGAACGCCACCATGGCCGCCACGCTGGCGCGCGCATCCGCTTCGCTGGCGCCGGCCGTGAACGCGTCAGGCGAAAATCCGTTGAAGCCTTGCGGCGTGACGCGCTCGGCGGCAGCCACCGTCATCACTTCGCCGGCGATCTCGCGCCACAACGGCAGCAGTTCTTCGCGCGCCAGGCAGTCCGCAATGCCCAATTGGCCAACGGCCTGCGCGATCAGCAGCGACCCATAGCCGAGCTTGCCCCACAGATAAGAAGCGATATCGTCGGTGATGATCGCGTCGGGTTCGAAGTGGCGCAAATCGTCATGCAGCGTTTGCAACCGCGGCGTGATCTTGCCGTCCAGTTCGCCCACCACCACGGCGGCGCGATTGCCGAACAGGATCTCGCCGGGCTCGATCCAGTCGGCGCCGAAATTGACGAATGCGCCCACCGTGCGCGCCGCCCCTACTTCGGCCGCAATGGACGCTTCGCACAAACCGTTCTGCAATGAAAGCACGTAGCCGTCTTCCGCCAGAAACGGCTTGAGCGCGCGGCTGGCCGCCACCGTATCCTGCGATTTGACCGCCAGGAAGATACGCGGCCATTTTCCCTGTACCTGATCCGGCGTGACGGCGGGGGCGGTAACGGAAAAACGATCGACCGGTCCCGTAATGCGCAGCCCGCGCTTCGGATCGCGAATGGCCGCCACGTGGTCGGGCACGATGTCGACGAACGTGACGTCATAGCCGGCACGCACCAGGAACGCGCCGACGGTGCCGCCGATCGCGCCGGCACCCCAGATCAGAATATCGTTGTTGGACATAAAGCCTCCCAGGCGGTGCGGGTTACGCCAGTTTCTCGTGCGCGGTTTCGCGGAATCGCCAGATGACCACGCCCGAGATCACCGCCGCGGCGATCACGTAGTACGTGGGTGCGATCGGCGACCCGGTGCGATCGATCAACCACGTGGCGATGAACGGGGCGAAACCGCCGAAGATCGCCGTGGCCAGGCTGTAGCCGATCGAGAGCAACGTGGTGCGCGACTTGGTCGGGAACAGTTCGCACAAAGTCGCGGGTGCGGCGCCGGAGAACGACGCGATGAAGATATTGAAGAAGATCTGGATGGCCATGATCGTGTAGAACGAGCGGCTTTCGAGAATCAGGCGAAACAGCGGATAGGCCAGCAGGGCGAACACGACGCAGCACACGAGGAGCAACGGCTTGCGGCCGATGCGATCCGACAGCCAGCCGAAAAGCGGCGTGCTGAGCACCAACACCACCAGCGCCACCGAGTTCGACGTCAACGCCTGCGTGGGCGTCAAGCCGGCATACTTGGTGAGGAACGTGGGCATGTACGACAGCATCAGGTAGTACGACACCGTCCAGATGATGGTGAACCCAAAGGCTTTGCTCATCAGGCGCACCGCGTCCCCCTTGGGCATCGGCACCACGGCCGGGGGCGCCGCTTGCGCTTCGGTGAAGGCAGGCGTTTCGGCCAGATTGCGGCGCATGTATACGCCCACCGGCAGGATGATCGCGCCCAGCAGGAACGGCACGCGCCACGCCCAGGCGTCCATTTGCTCGGCCGTGAAAATGTAGGTGACGATGCCGACGATCACGCTCGAGAGCAGCGTGGCCGCAGCGATCGACGCTTGCCCCAGTCCGCCGAAGAATCCGCGTTTGTTGGGCGGCGCGGATTCGACGATGAACGCCGTGGCGCTCCCCCACTCGCCGCCGGCGGCCAACCCTTGCACCAGACGCATGGTCACCAGCAGGATCGGCGCCATGATGCCGATCGTTTCATACGTGGGCAGCAGTCCGATGCCGATGGTGCCCAGGCCCATGCCGAAGATGGTCAACTGCAGCGCCGCACGGCGCCCCAGCTTGTCGCCGATACGGCCGATGATGGCGCCGCCCAGCGGGCGCGCCAGAAAGCCCACGCCGAATGCCGCGAAGCTCGCCAGCAAACCCGACACCTCATCGCCGTGGAAAAACTTGCGTGCCAGGATCGACGCGAGGAAGGCGTAGACGATGAAATCGTAATACTCCAGCACGTTGCCGATCATGGCGGCCGCAAGCTGACGCTTCGGATTGAAGGCGGCGCCCGAGGGCGCAGCTGGCGGCGCGACGGCTATGGATTCGACTCGACTCATATTCGATCAACCTATCTGCAAAGAGCCACGCGAAGTGCGTGAGCGGATGAAGCCTGGCGGAGCAGACCCGACGTGCACGACCGTTCATATATATGAACGATAGTCATAATCATGAATAACGCATCTTTTCACGTCGCCAAATGGCGCGTCTATCCGGGTTAACGCCAACGCAGCGCGCGAAAAAATGCCCCGACAAAGCGGGGCGCGGGGGGCGTGTCGCGAGGCTTCCATGCAGCATGCCGCCGGCGCTGTGACCGCGTCATCCTGACAGCCGCGGGCCAACCCGCCATGGGCGGTGCGGCGTGGTGCGAGCCGGCCTTGCCGATCAGATCGGCAGCTGGAACCGTCGTTCGAGCTCGCTCACCGTATCGTGCAACGCGCGGGTGATCTCTTTTTGCTTATCCTGATAGCGCACGGACACGCAGGCCACGTTCACGATACCGACGGCCGCGCCGTGCGCGTCTCGCACCGGGGCAGAGATTCCTGTGCCGCCGCGTTCATGCTCTTCGATCACCACGCAATAGCCCTGATCGCGGGCACGATCCATTTCGGCATGCAGGCCGGGCAGATCGGTGATCGTGAACGGGGTCATGGCCTTGATGGGATGCAAGGCCAGGAGCGCTTCGCGCTCGGGACGCGACATGGCCGACAGAACCATGCGGCCCATCGCCGTGCAGTGCAGCGGGATCAGACGCCCGACCGTCATCTCATAGCGCAACGGATTGGGCGAGAGACATTCCATCAGCAAGCGCACCTGACCCGTATCGGCCAGCGCGCCAAAGCAGGTAGTTTCGCCGACTTCCGCCGTGAGGGCCTGCATCATCGGATGCGCCATGGCCATCAAGCGTGCCAGGGAACTCCCCCCCCAACCGAACCCCTGCGCGCGAAAGACCTCGTTCAGGGCGTACTGCCCCTGTTCGTCACGCAGCACATAGCCGCGCGAACAGAGCGTGCGCAGCAATCCGAGCGCACTGCTCTTGGGCATGGCGAACGCGCCGGACACTTCCGCCAATGAGACGCTGCCAGGGTTGGCGGCGAAATACTCGAGCAAATCGAGTACGCGCGCGGCCGATCGGACGATCTCACTCATTGACGAAACGTTCCTTCACGTGTTTTCTTGGGGGTTTTCACGAAAGGCACTGTATCAGCAAAGTTGCCCCGTGCAGGCCGCCCACCGGGCCCACCGCCCGCCACGACAAGGATAGAGACATGCGTTCGTTCGTCTTTCAAACCACGCCCAAGATCGTTTGCGAGCAAGGCGCGGCCGCCACGCTGAGCAACGCCGTAGCGGCATTGGGCGCTTCGCGCGTCTTCATGGTCACCGACCGCGGCGTGCTGGACGCCGGCATCGCCCGCGAACCGATCGCCGCGCTCACGCAAGCCGGGATGGCGGTCACCGTGTTTTCAGAGGTGCAGGCCGATCCGCCCGAAGCCGTCGTGCTGCAGGCCGTTGCCGCCGCGCGTGCCGCCGGGGCTGAGCTGGTGATCGGGTTCGGCGGCGGCAGTTCGATGGACACTGCCAAACTGGTGGCCCTGCTCGCGCGCACCGATCAGCCGCTGGCCGATATCTACGGCATCGGCCTGGCACGCGGACCGCGCCTGTCCCTGATCCAGGTGCCCACCACGGCCGGCACGGGATCGGAGGTCACGCCCATCTCGATCGTCACCACCCCCACCGCCGAAAAGAAAGGCGTGGTGTCGCCGTTGCTGCTGCCCGACGTGGCGGTGCTCGACAGCCTGGTCACGCTGGGCGTGCCGCCCGCCATCACCGCAATGACCGGCGTGGACGCGATGGTGCATGCCATCGAGGCCTACACCAGCCGCGTGAAGAAGAACCTGCTGTCCGACACGCTGGCCATCCAGGCGCTGCAACTGCTGTACGCCAACATTCGCATCGCGGTCGCCGACGGGCACCACGCCGATGCACGCGAAAACATGTTGCTGGGTGCCACCCTCGCGGGCATGGCCTTCGCCAATGCGCCGGTGGCGGCCGTGCATGCGCTGGCCTACCCGCTTGGCGGTCATTTCCACCTGCCGCATGGATTGAGCAATGCGCTGATGCTGACGGCCACGTTGCGCTTCAATCTCGAATCGGCCTGCGCGGCGTATGCCCAATTGGGGCGCGCCATTGAACCGTCGTTGGCGGCCGCGGACGATGCAACGGCCGCCGAGCGGTTTGTGGACTTGATCGCGGCGCTGGTGGCCGACATGCCGTTCGCGCAGTCCCTCAGTGCCGCCGGGGTGACGGAGGCGGCGCTGCCGATGCTGGCGCAAGACGCGATGAAGCAACAGCGCCTGCTGGTGAACAACCCGCGGGACGTGGCCCTGGCCGATGCGCTGCACCTCTACCGAACGGCTTACTGAAAAGCGTCGTACCCGACAGCGTGAAAAGCATCGCTCCCGATTGCGCCATCCGGTGGCTGGCGCATTCCCATTGCCCCATGTATAAAGGAGTGGCACCGCGGCCTTGCCGCCATTGTGCCGGCAGTTGATGTCATCAATCGCGCCTTGCGCGCTCGGTCATTTCCACATCAGGAATGCATGCATGCTCGACATCGACGCGCCGTCGGACGCCAGCCTCTCTTCACGCGGCATGCCGCCGTTGTCGCGCTGCCATCCGGTGCGCCGGGTCCGCAGCGGCATGCTCACCGCCCTCGTCTGCGCGGTGTTTCTGCCAGCGGCCGCCCTGGCCCAGACGCCGGGCGGGCGAACAGCCTATGGCGCCCCCGGTTATGCGCCCACCGCCCTGGACACGCTGGCCCACACCATCGACGATATCGTGCGCCCCACACTGGCCAGTCAGGCGATTCCGGCGTTGACGGTCGCGATCACGCAAAACGGCCAACGGCGCTACTTCACCTACACCGGCGGCACCGGACCGCGCATCGAACGCGACACGATCGTCGAGATCGGCTCGATCACCAAGGTCTTCACCACCGCCATCGCAGTTGAGGCCGTGCGTGCCGGTCAGATGTCGCTGGATGCACCGATGCAGCAGTACCTGCCGCAGCTTCGGTTAAGCGCGTGCGCTGCGCGCGTCACACCGCGTCAACTCGCCGATTTCACGTCGGGCATGCCCACCCTGCCCGACAACGTTCCGGCAGCGCTGCGCAATCGCGGGATCGACAACTACACCGAGCACGATTTTCTGCAATGGATCGCCCGCTGGAACCCCAGCGCCGACGGCCACTGCACCACGCCTGCGCACTACGCGTATTCCAATGCAAGCGTAGGGTTGCTGGGCCACATGGTGGCCAACGCCACCGGCACGCCATGGCGCGAACTCATCGCCCAACGCATCACCATCCCGCTGGGCATGGTCGATACCGCGATCGACGTCCCGTCGCAGCATCGCAACCGGCTGGCGCAAGGCCACGGGCCGTTGGGCGCGCCGGTGATGCCGTGGCCGGTGTTTGCGTGGTTCGCCGCCGGTGCCCTGCGCTCCACGCCACAGGATATGCTGCGCTTCGGTGAAGCCGCGCTGGGCCTGCCCCAGGTGGAAGGCCACCGCGTGCCCGCACTCGGCGTGGCGATCGCGCGGGCCATCCCGGCGGCCCCGCGTGCGGCACTCGTGGCGCAGTAGGGCAGGACATTTCCCGGGCGGGCGCGCCGCAAAGCGGCAGCACCGGCCTCGTTGCAATGCGTTTGGACAGGTGAACATCATGGGCAATTCGCAAATCGCCATCATCGTCGCGCTGTGCGTCTATGCGCTGTACCGGCAAACCGTGCGCCACACGCTCGACGGACGCAACCGCTACAAGATCGCCATCATCTACGCCATCGTCGGACTGGCGATCGGCGGCCTGCATGCGCCGCCCACCCCGCTTGCGTGGGCGCTGCTCGCGGCAAGCCTGGTGTTGAGCGCGATCGTCGGCTTTGCCCGCGGCCGGCTCACCCGCGTCTGGCGCGAAGACGGCACGATCTACGCGCAAGGCACCACGCTCACCATCACGCTGTTCCTGCTCTTGATCGCCATGAAGTTTGCATTGGGCACCGCCGAGTACTTCATCGGGATCCGGATGCATGGCAGCTTCGGCGAGATCCTGATCCTGATCGCGGTGATGGTCGCGTTTCAAGCCCACATCGTCTGGCAGCGGGCGCAGACCCTGCCCCCGGGCGACGCCGATCATGACAACGCCGGCCGATCGCCCCCCGGCAGCGCGAATGGACTGCCCCACATCGATAGCCTGAAGGGCAGTCGATGATGTTCCATCTTGGCGTGGGCTTCGGCATCTTCGTGTGCGTGTTCGCCTGCGCGATGCTGGGCTTGCACGTGCGCAATCTGCTGCCGCAGCATCATCTCAGCGACGACTCCGTCAGCTCGATCAAGCTGGCGACCGGTCTCATCGCCACGATCGCCGCGCTGGTGCTGGGTCTGATGATTTCGTCGGCCAAAGGCTCATTCGACAATGTGCGCAACGACCTCGTGCACAACGCCGTCAACGTCATCAGCCTGGACCGCACCCTGGCGCAGTTCGGGCCACCTGCCGAAGGCCTGCGCCACACACTGAAGAAAAATTACGGCGACTGGGTGGCACTGCTGGAAACACGCGAAGCCATCGACCCCAGCCAGCTCGATCAAACGCGTATCCTCAGCGGCTTCGAGGCCTTTCAACTCGAGGTGGCGAGCCTGCCCAGCAGCACGCTCCAGGAGCAGCGGCTGATTGCGCGCGCACTCACCGTGGCGGACGCCGTATTTTCGGCGCGCTGGATGGCGTTGATGCACAAGGATGGCTCCATCCCCATCCCGCTACTGGTGGTTGTGGTGTGCTGGCTGGCCGTGATCTTTGCCACCTTCGGCCTCTTCGCGCCGCGCAACGGCACGGTGATCGTGTTCTTCCTGCTGTGCTCGCTTTCTGCCGCCGGCGCGATCTTCGTCATCCTCGAAATGGATACGCCGCTGGACGGCATCATCTGCGTGTCGCTGACACCCATGCAGGACGCGCTGGCGCGCCTGGGCTCGTAATCACGGCCACCGCCGTCATCTGTTATGTTGGCGCCCTGTTATAGGGAGATTGCTCATGTCGTGGATTGCCAGTCGCTATGCCGCTTTTGCATTGGTTGTGGTCGCAACGCTTGCCAGCCTCGCGCTGATCGTGACCGACTCGGCCTGGTGGCTGTTGCTCGCACTCCCGGCGATCGCACTCTCGATCCTCGGCGTGTACGACATTCTGCAAACCGCGCATGCGATCCGTCGCAACTATCCTGTCATCGGCAATCTGCGCTTCATTTTCGAGGCCATTCGCCCTGAGATCCGGCAGTACTTTCTCGAAGACGACACCAATGCCACGCCGTTCTCCCGCTCGCAGCGCTCGATCGTGTATCAGCGCGCCAAGCGCGAAATCGACAAGCGCCCGTTCGGCACGCAGGAGAATGTGTATGGCGACGGCTACGAATGGATCAATCATTCGAGTGTGCCGACCCATATCGCCAGCAGCGACTTTCGCGTGCAGGTGGGCGGCCCGGCCTGTACGCAGCCGTACTCGATGTCGGTATTCAATATCTCGGCGATGAGCTTCGGCGCCATGTCGGCCAATGCCATCCTGGCGTTGAACGAGGGCGCGGCCACCGGCAACTTTGCGCACGATACCGGCGAGGGCGGCGTGAGCCGTTATCACAAGCAGCCGGGCGGCGCCCTGGTCTGGAACATCGGCTCAGGCTACTTCGGCTGCCGCGACGCCGATGGTGCGTTCTCGGAAAGCGCCTTTGCGGCGACGGCATCGTTGCCCCAGGTGAAGATGATCGAGATCAAGCTGTCGCAAGGCGCCAAACCCGGCCATGGCGGGGTGCTGCCAGGCAGCAAGGTCACCCCCGAAATCGCCGAAGCCCGTGGCGTCACGCCCTGGCAGGACTGCAACTCGCCGGCGGGCCACAGTGCCTTCAAAACGCCGATCGAGTTGATGAAGTTTGTGCAGAAGCTGCGCGAGCTTTCGGGCGGCAAGCCGGTCGGCTTCAAGTTTTGCCTGGGCCATCCCTGGGAATGGTTTGCGATGGTGAAAGCCATGCTGCATACCGGCATCACCCCCGACTTCATCGTGGTGGACGGCGCCGAAGGCGGCACGGGCGCCGCCCCCGTGGAGTTCGTCGATCACGTGGGCACGCCTTTGCGCGAAGGCCTGCGCCTGGTGCACAACACGTTGGTGGGGGTGAACCTGCGCGAAAAAATCCGCATCGGCGCCTCGGGCAAGATCATCACCGCTTTCGACATGGCGCGCACGCTGGCCATCGGCGCCGACTGGTGCAATGCCGCGCGCGGATTCATGTTTGCGATCGGCTGCATTCAGGCGCAAACCTGCCATACCGGCAAGTGCCCGACGGGGGTGACCACGCAAGACCCGCTGCGCCAGCGCGCTTTGGTGGTGGGCGACAAGGCCCCCCGGGTGGCGAGCTTTCACGCCAATACGCTGCACGCGTTGGCGGAACTGCTGGCGGCGGCCGGCCTGGAGCATCCCGACGACCTGCGCCCGCATCACATCGCCAAGCGCATCTCGTCCAGCGAGATCAAGCTGCTGTCGGCGCTGTTTCCCGAACTCGCGCCCGGTGAGCTGCTGGAAGGCAAATTTCGCCACAACATCCTCGAAGCCGGTTGGGCCATGGCACAAGCCGATTCGTTTCAACCTGTGCGCGATCTGACCTCGACGCTGGCCTTGCTCGAGGCGGAGCAGGCCGAGCGCCATGCACCGCTAACCGATGCGCCCAGCAAGCGCGCGCAGCCGGACCGCGAAGCCGCCGCGGCGGAATAAAAGCGCTTTCGCGGCAACAACCCGGTCGCCGTTGTGCGCCGGCCAAATCGATGCGGTGCCGTCGCGCGGCCGGGATGCCGCGTCTCGTTGCGCGCCGTCATCGCCTGCCCCGCTTACCGCCCCTCGTCGATCAGAAAATCCATCAGCGCCTGCAGCGGCGCGTCCACGTGCATGTTGGCGCGCAACCGCATCACATAGCGCCAGGACCCCGCCATGCGGCGCTCGGGCATCAGCGCCACCAGCCGGCCACTGGCCAGCTCGGCATCGATCAGCGGCGCGCGGCCCAGGGCGATGCCGAAGCCGCCCGTGGCCGCACCCACCACGGTGCTCATGCCGGTCAGCGTCAGCACATCCTGTTTGGGCGCCGGCCGCAACCCTACATGCCGGCGCCAGGTGCGCCAGTCGGTTTCGGGGCTGGCCACATGCTCTTCCTGGATCAGGCGATACCGATCGAAGATCTGCGGATCGTCGCGCTCGGACTCCGGCACCAGCGCCGGACTGCACACCGGGATCACCGTCTCGCGCACGAAGGCGATATCGCCCGGCGCCGGCGCATGGGGGCTTCCGGCGCTCATGTGCATGATCGCCAGTTCGATGCCGTGCGCCTGCCAGTCCGGATCCTGACTGGCGTGTAAATGCACGCGGATCTGGACATCCGGATGCAGCATCGAGAACTTGCCGATGCGCGGCGCCAGCCACAGCGACGCCAGCGACGCATTGGCCGACACATGCACCAATCGCTGTCCGGCATTGACGGTACTGGCGCGCACCTCGCGGCAGGCGCCATCGAGCAACGCCAGGGCCTGTTGCACGGCACGCAGCAGCTCGAAGCCGGCGTCGGTGGGCTCTGCTCTCGGCAGCCCGCCGCCGCGCCGCAAAAGCGGCGTACCCAACTCGGCTTCCAGACCGCGCAGCTGGTGGCTGATCGCGCTCTTGGTCACGTTCAACTCGAGCGCGGCCTGGCTCAGACTCCCCAAACGAGCGACCGCCTCGAACGCCCGCAGCGCGCCAAGCGAAGGAAGTCGGGAGAAGATCGCATTCATCCGGTTGAGTTTATCTCAACCCGACGTTGAATAAGCATCGCTATCGCCGCCCGCGCGGTTGCGCGATTATTCGCTCCTCGGCTTGGAGCGAACACGATGTATTTCGATTATCGACTGTGGCAAATGATGGCCGGCCTGCGCGCCGGCATGGCGGGCGGCGTGGTGCTCGGCCTGCTGGCACTAGGGGCGGGCATCGCGCGCTTCGTGTTTTTGGGCTGGCTTCTGGCGGGCGTCTTCCGCGGCGAGGCATGGCCTGACCTGCTGCCTTCCATCACGGGCGTGGCGGCGATGGTGCTGCTGCGCGCCGCGCTCGATCATCTGCGTGCGGTGCAGGCGCACCGCAGCGCCATCGCCGCGCAGCATGTGTTGCGCGCCAAGCTCTACGACCGCATCGTCTCCTTGGGACCGGCATGGTTTGCCAACCAGCGCACCGGCGGCATCATGCTCAGCGTGGTCGACGGCGTGGAGCAACTCGAAACCTTCTTCGGTACCTATCTGCCGCAAGTGGCGATCGCCGCCGTCGCCCCCTTTGCCATCTTTGCGGTGATCGCGTGGTGGGATCTGCCCGTGGCTTGCGTGCTGCTCGTGGCCGCGCTGTTCTCGCTCTTCGCGCCCATGGCGGTTCACATGCTGGACCGCCGCGCAAGCCTGGCGCGTTCACAAGCGATGAGCGCATTCGGCGAACGCTTCCTGGATGCCGTGCAAGGGTTGCCCACGCTCAAATCGTTCGGCCAGGGCAAGACTTGGGGCCGGCGGCTGGCCGAACGCGCGCGCGCACTGTCCGATCAAACGTTCTGGGTACTGTCGGTGTCGCTGCTCACCCGGGGCGCGGCCGATCTCGGCATCGCCCTGGGCGCCGCCCTCGCGCTCACGCTCGGCGCCTGGCGCGTGGTCGACGGCCAGATGAGCGTGGAGGCGCTGCTCATCGTGCTGATGGCCGGCACCGAGATCTTTCGCCCGTTGCGCGATCTGCGCAGCGTGCTGCATCGGGGCATGCTGGGCCAATCGGCAGCCGACGGCATCCATGCCATTCTGCAGGCGCAGCCCGATTTGCCGCCTGCCGGCACCACCCGCGCGGCCAGCCTTACCCCCACCATCGCCTTCAATGCGGTCACGTTCTCATACTCGGGCCGCCGCGCCGCCCATCGCGGCCTGACCTTCAATGTGAAAGCGGGTGAGCGTGTGGCCATCGTCGGCCCCAGCGGCGCAGGCAAGTCGACCATCGTGCGATTGTTGCTGCGCGAGCACGATCCGGAATCCGGCAGCATCGTGGTCGGCGGACACGATCTGCGCGCGCTGGCGACGGGTGACCTGCTGGCCCAGATCGCGATCGTGGCGCAGGACAGCACGCTTTTTCACGGCACGATCGAGGACAATCTGCGCCTGGGCAAGCCCGATGCAAGCGCCGAAGCCCTGCGCGACGCGGCTCGCGCCGCCAATGCGCACGACTTCATCATGGCCCTGCCGCACGGCTACGACACCCGCATCGGCGAGCGCGGTCTGCAACTCTCGGGCGGTCAACGGCAACGCCTCGCCATCGCTCGCGCGCTGCTGCGCGACGCGCCGATCCTGATCCTGGACGAAGCCCTTTCATCCGTCGACACGGAAAACGAAGCCGTCATTCAGGAGGCGCTCGATCGCCTGATGGTAGGCCGCACCACGCTGATCCTGGCGCATCGTCTGGCGAGCGTGATCGGCGCCGATCGCACGCTGGTGCTGGATGGCGGACGCGTGGTGGAAGATGGCACGCATGCCGAGCTGATGCAGGCCCGGGGCTTGTATCACCGGCTGATGCACGAACAGGAAACCGTGGCCACCTCGCCCGACGATCCGGCGCGAATCGATGCGGTCGATTCACGCGCGGCGGCGATGGACGCCGCGGCCGATCCGCGCCGCGTCGGCGAATACCCCGACGGGCTGGCCAACGAACAGGGCAACCCACAGGCCAACGAAGGAACCAATAGACAGGCCCACACATCCGCCGGTGCACAGGCAGACGAGCGCGCCGGCCCGGTGCTGCGTGAACTCGATGCCGATGCCGCTCAAGTGGGGTGGCGCGACACCATCGCCACGCTGCTGTCCGTGATCGCGCCCTGGCGCGGCACGCTGACCTTCACGATCGTCCTGGGTGTGGCGCGCGTGGCGGCGTTCATCGGCGTGGGCGTGCTGAGCGCGCTGGTGGTCGCCGCCGTTCGCGATGGCCGCGAGATCGATACCCTGATCATTGCGTTGCTCATCACGGCGCCGCTGGCCGCACTGTTCCACTGGCTCGAATCGTGGCTCGCGCACGCGATGGCCTACAAGCTGCTGGCCGACATGCGCATCGCGCTGTTCGACAAACTGGAGCGGCTGGCGCCCGCGTATCTGCTGCGCCGCCGCTCCGGCGACCTCGTGGCGCTGGCCACACAAGACGTCGAAATGGTGGAATATTTTTATGCCCACACCGTGGCACCCGCCATTGTGTCGGTCCTCGTGCCCTTGAGTGTGCTGGGATTTCTGGCGGTGTTCAGCTGGCCGCTGGCGATCGCGCTATTGCCTTTCCTGGCCTACGCCATGCTGTCGCCCTTGCGCGGCCGCAAGCGTGTGGATGCATTGGGCGGCGAAGCCCGTAGCGGCCTGGGCGCGCTCAGCGCCCACATCACCGACACGATTCAAGGCCTGGCCGACATCGTGGCGTTCCAGGCCGAAGGCCGCCGCCGGACCGAATTTCTGGCGCTGGCGCAGCACTACGGCGAGCGTCGCATGCGCTTGCTGCGCGATCTGTCGGCTCAGCAGGCGTACTTCGAAATCGCGACCGGCCTGGGCGGTCTGGCGGTTGCCGTGCTGGGCGCCTACCTTGTGACGCTGGGCATGTTGTCCGCCGGGATGTTGCCGTTGTTGATCCTCATCGCGGTGGCGACGTTTCTGCCGGTATCCGAAATCTCTCAAGTCAGCCGCCAGCTCGCCGATACCATCGCCGCCACACGTCGCCTGCATGTGGTGAGTCACGAACCGGAGCCAGTCGTGGACGGCCCGCTCGCACCCGCGGCGCCGGCGGGCGGCTCGGCCATCGTCTTCGATGACGTCGGCTTTACCTATCCCGGCCGCACTCAGCCTGCGCTGCGTCACTTGCAGGTCGACATCGCCGCCGGATCCACGGTTGCGTTGGTGGGGCCGTCAGGCGCCGGGAAGAGCACGGTCGCCGGGATGCTGATGCGCTTCTGGGACGTGCAATCGGGCGCGGTCCGCCTGGATGGCCGCGATGTGCGCGAACTCGAGCTCGATGGCCTGCGCCAACGGGTCGCCCTGGTGGCGCAGGATACTTACCTGTTCAACGACACGCTCGAGGCCAATATCCGGCTTGCGCGCCCCGACGCCAGCGCCGAGGACCTCGCGCAAGCGCTCGAGCATGCCGCGCTCACGGCAGTGGTGGCGCAATTGCCCGATGGTCTGGCCACGCGCGTGGGCGAACGCGGCGCGCAACTCTCGGGCGGCCAACGGCAGCGTATCGCCATCGCTCGGGCTTTTCTGAAGAACGCGCCGGTGCTGGTGCTGGACGAAGCCACCTCGCATCTCGATACCCTGAGCGAATTGCAGGTGCGACGGGCCCTGGACAAGCTTATGGACGGCCGCACCACCCTGGTCATCGCCCACCGTCTGGCCACCATCCGCCATGCCGACATGATCCTCGTGTTGAAAGACGGGCAGCTTGCCGAGTCCGGCCGGCACGATGACCTGCTTCTGCAAAACGGGCTATACGCACACTTGTGGCACCGGCAGAGTGTTAAAACGAATGAGGCCGCACCGCTTGCGGCCGCAAACCGGAGCGATCATGAAGCTATTGCTTAAAGTTGTGGGTGCCGTGCTCATCGTGTTGGGTGGCATCTGGGTCTTGCAGGGCATCAATATCCTGCCGGGCAGCTTCATGACCGGGCAGATGCAGTGGGCGATTTACGGCGCCATTGCGATGGCCGTCGGCGTGGTGCTGTTTCTGGTGGCACCGCGCCTGAAGTGAACGATTGATCTCTCTACTGCGCACCGGTCTGCGCGCTTCGCACTCAATCCATTCAGCACACCGGCAGCGTCGCCGGTCGTCGAGGGCCCTTATCCACCCCGTCAGAAGACAACCGAACAGGCGTCGCCCGAGATTCACCCATCAAGATTTGTCGGTCGCGCATAACAAGCGGTTATCGACGCCACGCTTCAGCCCGCGATCCACTATCGAATTCCCTTTGCTTTCAGACCGTTAGCGCAAAGCGCCGGGATGCGTGCGCCGCACCGCACACGGTTGCCCCTCAAGGCCATCGCGCTCACAATCGTCTGGCAACGCAAACCTGCCGCTATCCGGCGGTGACGCTTCGCAGTGTCCTTCCTTCACGTATAGAGAACCCGCCATGACGAGACTTGCGCGCATTGCCGCCGCCCAGATGGGTGCGGTCAATCGATCCGACGCCCGCCCGCACACGCTGCAACGCATGATCGCGTTGCTCGAGAACGCGGCGCGCCAAGGGGCACAGCTGGTTGTGTTTCCCGAACTGGCGTTGACCACGTTTTTTCCGCGCTGGCTGCTTTCGCCTGAAGATGTGGAGGCCTATTTCGAAGCCGCCATGCCGAACCCCGACGTGCAACCGCTCTTTGACCGCGCACGTGAATTGAAGGTGGGGTTCTATCTTGGCTATGCCGAAAAAACGCCGGACGGCAAACACTTCAACAGCGCCATTACCGTGGCGCCTGACGGCAAGATCATCGGCCACTATCGCAAGGTACACCTGCCGGGTTCGGTGGAGCCGCGGGAAGGCGCACGCGTGCATCAGCTCGAAAAGCGCTACTTCGAGTACGGCGACCTCGGCTTTCAGGCGTTCTACGGTCCGCAAGCCTGGGGCGCCCCGGTCACCGGCATGCTGATCTGCAACGACCGCCGCTGGCCCGAAGCGTGGCGCAGCTACGGGCTGCAAGGCTGCGAACTGATGTTGATGGGCTATAACTCCGCCGCCTACGATCCCAATGGCGGATCGAGCGAAGACGCTGCATTGCGTACATTTCATTCGCTGTTGGCCACCCAGGCCAATGCCTATATGAACTCGACCTGGGCCGTGAGCACCGCGAAGGCGGGTGTGGAAGACGGCTTTGGCCTGATCGGCGCCAGTTGCATCGTCGATCCCAACGGCGTGCTCGCGGCGCAGGCGCAAACGCTGGACGACGAGGTCATCGTGGCCGATTGCGACTTCGATGCCTGCAAGCAGGGCCAGGAGAAGATGTTCAACTTCGCCAATCATCGCAGGCCCCAGCACTATGCGCGGCTGGTCGATCAGGTGGGCGCCGTGCGTCCGCCGGCGGACGCCGCACGGCAATCGTAAGCACGCGCGCATGGCCTCGTGGCGGCAGGCTGCGATGGTCTGCGGTGCACGGCGGCTCCTTGGGCAGCATGACGTCGCCACCCCCGGCATCCGGTCGTGAAGCGGGCAAGACGACGCGTCACACCGACCAGACAAACCGCCCTGAGCGGCCCACCCGGCGCCGCGACGGTGCCACGCTCGACCTTCTCTTTGCTGAAACCCTCGATTTTGGCGACAATGCTCGATGCAGCTGAACGAGGCTTGCGCGTTCGTCGCCTTCGGGTAACGGTGCGCCCGCCAGCGTTTTCGCCATTTCTAATGCAGCAAGGTTAACGAGAAAAATGTCTACTACTTCGAAGATCATTTACACGCTTACCGACGAAGCGCCCGCCCTCGCGACGTACTCTTTGCTTCCGATCGTCAAAGCGTTTACCCGCTCGTCGGGCATTGCCGTAGAAACCCGCGACATTTCGCTGGCCGGCCGCATTATTGCGTCGTTCCCCGACTTCCTGGACGACAAGCAAAAGATCAAGCAAGACCTGGCCGAACTCGGCGAATTGGCGACGAAGGCTGAAGCCAACATCATCAAGCTGCCGAACATCAGCGCGTCGATTCCGCAGTTGAAGGCCGCCATCAAAGAGCTTCAGAGCCAGGGCTACAAGCTCCCGGATTACCCGGATGACGCCAAGACCGATGCCGACCGCGATGTGAAAGCGCGCTACGACAAGATCAAGGGCAGTGCCGTCAATCCCGTGCTGCGCGAAGGCAACTCCGACCGCCGCGCGCCGTTGTCGGTAAAGAACTACGCCCGCAAGCACCCGCACAAGATGGGCGCCTGGAGCGCCGATTCGAAGTCGCATGTGTCGCACATGGACGGCGGCGATTTCTACGGTAGCGAAAAATCGGCACTGATCGCCGAAGCCGGTAGCGTCAAGATCGAACTGACCACCGCTGACGGCAAGAAGACGGTGCTGAAAGAAAAGACCGCCGTCAAAGCCGGCGAGATCATCGACGCCTCGGTGTTGAGCAAGAATGCCCTGCGCACGTTCATCGAAGCGCAGATCGCCGATGCGAAGGCCAAGGGCGTGCTGTTCTCGGTGCACCTGAAAGCCACGATGATGAAGGTGTCCGATCCCGTCATCTTCGGTCATGTGGTGTCGGTGTTCTTCAAAGACGTGCTGACCAAGCATGCCGACACGCTCAAGAGCGTGGGTTTCGATGCCAACAACGGCATCGGCGACCTCTATGCCAAACTGAAGGAACTGCCCGCCGACAAGCAGGCCGAAATCGAAGCCGATCTGAAGGCCGAGTACGCCCAGCGCCCGCAATTGGCGATGGTCAACTCCGACAAGGGCATCACCAGCCTGCATGTGCCCAGCGACGTGATCGTCGACGCCTCGATGCCCGCGATGATTCGCGACTCCGGCAAGATGTGGGGCCCGGACGGCAACCTGCACGACACCAAGGCCGTGATCCCCGATCGCTGCTATGCCGATGTCTATCAGGTGGTGATCGACGACTGCAAGCAGAACGGTCCTTTCGATCCCGTCACGATGGGCAGCGTGCCCAACGTGGGTCTGATGGCGCAAGCCGCTGAAGAATACGGCTCCCACGACAAGACGTTCCAGATTGCCGCTGCCGGCACGGTGACCGTGACCGACGCTGCAGGCAAGGTGCTGCTGGAGCAGAAGGTCGAGGCGGGCGATCTGTGGCGCATGTGCCAGACCAAGGATGCACCGATCCAGGATTGGGTGAAGCTCGCCGTGAACCGCGCGCGCGCCACCGGCACGCCCGCCGTGTTCTGGCTGGATTCGGGCCGCGCCCACGACGCGCAGATCATTGCCAAGGTCAATCAGTACCTGAAGGATCAAGACACCAACGGTCTGGACCTGCGCATCCTGTCGCCCGTGGAAGCCACCAAGTTCTCGCTGGCCCGCATCCGCAAGGGTGAAGACACGATCTCGGTCACCGGCAACGTGCTGCGCGACTACCTGACCGATCTGTTCCCCATCATGGAACTGGGTACCAGCGCCAAGATGCTGTCGATCGTGCCGCTGATGGCCGGCGGCGGTCTGTTTGAAACGGGCGCGGGCGGTTCGGCCCCCAAGCACGTGCAGCAGTTCGTGGAAGAAGGCTTCCTGCGCTGGGATTCGCTGGGCGAGTTCCTGGCCCTGGCCGCCTCGCTCGAGCATCTGGGCAACGCCACCAAGAACGCCAAGGCATTGGTGCTGGCCAAGACGCTCGATCAGGCTACCGGCAAGTTCCTCGATCTGGACAAGTCGCCCGCGCGTAAAGTGGGTGGTCTGGACAACCGCGGCAGCCACTTCTACCTCGGCTTCTACTGGGCCCAGGCCTTGGCCGAACAAACCGAAGATCCGGCATTGCAGGCACAGTTCAAGGGCGTGGCAGAAAAGCTGGCCCAGGACGAAACCAAGATCCTGGACGAGCTGAAGGCTGCCCAAGGCAAGCCGGTCGACATCGGCGGCTACTATCGTCCGAATGGCGAGAAGACGTCGCAAGCCATGCGTCCCAGCAGCACGCTGAACGGCACCGTGGACGCGATCGCGTAACACCAGCGCCCGCGTAGTCACTTAAAAAGCCGAGGCGCATGCCTCGGCTTTTTGTCGTCCATATCAGGCTGCCTGCATCGCACACGCGCTCTGATTTGAACGATAGCGCGCTGCACCGCGCATGCCTCGCGCCATCAGGCAAACGCCGGTGCGCCCAACGCGCGTGGCGCGGCGCCGTGGTCATCGTGCTCGGCACGCCGCGCCACGTTGAACACCGCCATCGCTTGCACCAGGGCATCCGCCTGCTCTTTCAGCCCAACCGCCGCCGCGGCACTTTCCTCCACCAACGCCGCGTTCTGCTGCGTGGTCAGATCCATTTGATTGACGGCCTGCCCCACTTGCGCCACGCCCTGACTCTGCTCGACGGTCGCCGCGCTGATTTCGCCCATGATGTCGGCCACGCGCCGGATCGAGGCCACCACTTCACCCATGCGCTCACCCGCGCGATCTGCCTGCGCGGTACCGAGTTCCACCTTGGTCACGCTGGTGGTGATCAATCCCTTGATCTCTTTCGCGGCTTCGGCGCTGCGCTGCGCGAGGTTGCGCACTTCGCTCGCCACCACCGCAAAGCCGCGGCCCTGCTCACCTGCACGCGCCGCTTCCACAGCCGCGTTCAACGCCAGGATGTTTGTTTGAAATGCAATGCTGTCGATGACGGCAATGATGTCCACAATGCGCTTGGAGCTGTCGTTGATGCCCTTCATCGTCTCCACGACTTCACCCACCACATCGCCGCACGTCATCGCCGACGTGCGCGCCTGCAATGCCAGTTGATTGGCCTGCTGCGCGTTCTCGGCGTTCTGGCGCACGGTGCTGCCCAGTTGTTCCATCGAGGCGGCCGTCTCTTCCAGCGCCGATGCCTGCTCTTCGGTGCGCCCGCTCAGGTCGGTGTTGCCCTGCGAAATCTCCGCACTCGCCAAAGCCACGCTGTGCGCGTTATCGCGTACGGTCGTCACGGTGGTCAGCAGACTGTCCTGCATGCGTTGCAGCGCGTTGAGCAGTTGTCCGGTTTCATCGCGCGCGCCTGTGGGCACGGGAATACTGAGATCGCCGCTGGCCACGCGGTCGGCCGATGCCACTGCAGCCTTGAGCGGTCGCGTGACCGAGCGCGTGATGAGCAGCGCGCACGTCAGGCCCGCAACCCCGGCGATCAGGGCCGCCAGAATCATCACCCACATGCCCTCGGTTGCGTCGCGATGCGAGGCGTCGCTGGCGATCGTGATCTGCCGGTTCTGTACATCCACCAGTGTCTTCAACGCCGCCAGGTAGGCACCCTGGGTGGCATAACCCGGACCATAGAGCAACCGCGTCGCCTCGGCCTTGTTGTTGGCCAATGCCGGTGCGATCACTTGGTCGGTGAAGGTGCGGAAATTGGTCAGAGCCGATTTGACGGCCCCATACGCTTCGCGGTCCGCATCGCTGTAGAGCAGCGCCTCGATTTCAGCCATGTTGGCATTCGATGCGGAGCGGGCTTTTTCCAGCGCGGCCTTGTTGGACGCGAGGTCGGCTTCGCTGGTGAGCAAAATCAGATTTCGCACGATGCGCGCAATATCCACCGCGTGATAAGACAGCTCGTTGGAAGCTGCCAGGGTAGGCACGAGGTTCGAGGTGATGTGCGTCGTCTGGTCTTCCTGGGCGCGCATTTTTGCTACGCCCATCATCGCGACGACGACGATGAGCACGATCATTGCGGCAAACGCAATGCCAAGACGCAGGCCGATCTTCAAATTCTTCATGGGACGTGCCGGCATTCAAAAGTATTAGGAATGCGGTTTACGACCCGTCCCGCGAAACATTTAGCTGGTATTACCGAATCTTCTCAATTTACCATTTGGTTACGTTTGCCGATGATGTCGGTAATTGGCCTTCGAAGGGGGCCGGATCCGTGCAGATGGCGCGAAGCAGGATCCCATGCTTCACGCCGCCGTCATGGTGTTCAGCTATCGTGGGGGCACGCCGGGAATCAGGCGTTCACCTCTTCTTTCGTCGCATTTCTATCACCATGCCGCTCAATCAGCCCGAAGCGAATCCCGCTTCTGATCGTCTTCCCCACATCGTTTCCGTCAGCCTCGATGCGCGACATGGATTCACGAAGTGGCCCGTGCCCATGATCACCCTGCTCGCGGGACAGGGGGTGAGCGGCGACGCTCACGCCGGCATCACCGTGCAGCACCGCTCGCGCGTGGCCGCAAATCCGCATCAACCCAATCTGCGCCAGGTTCACCTGATCCATGCCGAACTGCTGGATGAACTGCGGGCGGCCGGGTTTCGTGTCGATCCCGGCACCCTGGGCGAGAACGTCACCACACGCGGACTGGATGTACTGGCCCTGCCCCAAGGCACCCGGCTCACCCTGGGCAAATCGGCCGTCATTGAAATCACCGGGTTGCGTAATCCCTGCCGTCAGCTGGATGGCTACCAGCGTGGATTGACCGCTGCTGTGCTCGACCATGACGCAAATGGTGAGCTGATCCGCAAATGCGGGGTGATGGCGATCGTGATCAAAGGCGGCGATGTGTTTGAGGACGACCTCATCAAGGTAAAGCTACCCCGCCCGCCCCATCAGCCGCTCAAGCCGGTATGAGCAAGGGGCGATCGCGCGCATCGCCCTGCCCGTTGCGCCTCATGCGTACGCCGGCCCCCCCAGCGCCATCGGCGACGTCGACCGCTCGTCCCGCGCCGCCGCCATCTCCTGGGCGGCCAGCCTGAACACCGCCATGGTTTGCACCAGCGTCTGCGCCTGATCGTTCAAACCGGCGGCCGCGGCAGCACTCTGTTCGACCAGCGCGGCATTTTGCTGGGTGGTCTGATCCATCTGATTGACCGCGTGCACCACCTGCGCCACGCCCTGACTCTGCTCGACCGTGGCCGCTGAGATTTCACCCATGATGTCGGCCACGCGTTGAATCGACGCGACGACGTCGCTCATGCTTGCACCCGCGCGATCGACTTGTGCGGTGCCCAACTGAACGTTGGCGACACTGGTGGTGATCAATCCCTTGATCTCTTTTGCGGCCTCGGCGCTGCGCTGCGCGAGGTTGCGCACTTCACTGGCCACGACGGCAAAGCCGCGCCCCTGTTCGCCGGCGCGTGCTGCCTCGACGGCCGCATTCAGCGCCAGAATGTTCGTCTGGAAGGCGATGCTGTCGATCACGGCGATGATGTCGACGATCCGCTTTGAACTGTCGTTGATGCCCTTCATGGTTTCGACGACTTCAGCCACCACGCCGCCACACGTTGCCGCGGACGTGCTGGCGTGCATCGCCAATTGATTGGCTTGCTGCGCGTTGTCGGCATTCTGCTGCACTGTCGTGCCCAGTTGCTCCATCGACGCTGCCGTTTCCTCCAAAGCCGCCGCCTGCTCTTCCGTACGGCTGCTCAGATCGCTATTGCCTTGCGCAATCTCCGCGCTTGCCAACGCCACACTGTGGGCGTTCTCGCGCACCGTACCCACGGTTTGAAAGAGGCTTTGCTGCATACGCTGCAACGCGTTGAGCAAACGCCCCGTTTCGTCGCGCGCGCCTTCAGGCACCGGCACGCTGAGATCGCCGCTCGCCACCCGATCTGCGGATGACACGGCAAGTGCCAACGGCCGGGTAACCGATCGCGTGATGGGCACGGATCCCACGGCGGCCGCCAACGCCGCCAGCACGGCGACCGCGATCATGACCGTCATCCCGAACTGGGCATCCGCCTGCGAAGCGACGGCGGCATCCTGGATCTGACGATTCATCAATGCCACCATTTTCTCCAGCGCCGCGATCAGGGTTGCCTGCGTGGCGTAACCCGCGCCATACAGGATTCGCGCCGCCCCCTCGTTGTCGTTGACCATTGCCGGTGCGACGACCTGATCGGTAAACAAGCGGTAGGCAGCCAGCGCAGTGCGCACCTCATTGAAGACTGCTCGGCTCTCGTCGGTATCGACCAGCGCGCCAAGGTGCTCCATCATCCCGTTGACCTTGACGCGGTTCCCATCGAGCACGGCCTTGTTGACCTGCATGCCGGCGTCATCGGTGAGCAGGATGATATTGCGTACCACGTGTGCGATGTCCACTGACAGATAGGCGATGTCCTGCGCCGCGTCCAGCTTGGGTACCAGACTGTGCGTGATGCGGTTGGTTCGAGCTTCCTGCGCACGCATCTCGTAGACGCCAACGCCTGCCACGCACGCCAGGAATACGATCAGGGCGGTAAATGCCGCCCCCAGCCGTAACCCGATCTTTAAGTTTTTCATAGGTGTCGCCGTCCAGAAGAGCTGTGAGGAATAGACCTCGTTTACGACTGGACTTCGACACCATTTAGCGGATTTACCTATTTTTCTGTTTTTGCCGGTTTGTTGCGCTTTAGTGCCCTTTGTATTTAAAAATGACACAACCGGGATCGACTCGCGCCCTATCTACACACTGACACCACGTTGTGGTTGCCGTCGCCAACCTCCAACTGGGTGGTGCGTAAGCGGGTCTCGGCCATTCAGGCATAGGCGCCGCCTGCTGCCATGCCGATCAGGGTCGTGCGCTTGCCCGCCGTGGCGGCCGTGTGGCTGCCAAGCTTGAACACCGCCATGGCCTGCACCAGGGCATCGGCCTGATCCTTTAACCCAGCTGCTGCCGCTGCACTTTCTTCCACCAGCGCCGCGTTCTGCTGCGTTGCCTGATCCATTTGGTTGACCGCTTGGCTTACTTGCGCCACACCCTGGCTTTGCTCGGTGGTGGCTGCGCTAATTTCGCCCATGATGTCGGCCACGCGACGAATCGACGACACGACCTCGCCCATGCTTGCGCCGGCACGATCGACTTGCGCGGTACCGAGTTCGACCTTCGATACGCTGGTGGTGATCAACGAGGTGATCTCCTTGGCGGCGTCCGCGCTGCGCTGCGCAAGGTTGCGTACTTCGCTGGCGACTACGGCGAACCCGCGGCCCTGTTCGCCTGCTCGTGCAGCCTCGACGGCGGCATTGAGCGCAAGAATATTAGTTTGGAAAGCAATGCTGTCGATCACGGCGATGATGTCGACGATCCTCTTGGAGCTTTCGTTGATGCCCTTCATGGTCTCGACCACTTCGCCCACCACGTCACCACATACCACCGCGGACGTGCTGGCGTGCATGGCCAATTGATTGGCCTGCTGTGCGTTATCGGCGTTTTGCCGCACGGTACTGCCTAACTGTTCCATCGATGCCGCGGTTTGCTCCAGCGCAGCCGCCTGCTCTTCGGTGCGTTCGCTCAGATCAGTATTTCCTTGTGCGATTTCGGCGCTGGCCAGCGCCACATTGCCCGCGTTCTCACGCACCGTACCCACGGTTGCGAGCAAGCTCTGCTGCATGCGTTGCAGGGCGTTGAGCAGTAGTCCCGTTTCATCGCGCGCGCCATCGGGCACGGGCTCACCCAGATCTCCGTCGGATACGCGGTTGGCAGATTGAACCGCCAAGCCCAGCGGCACCGTGACCGAGCGCGTCATGTATATCGCACCAAATAGTCCGGCAAGCACGGCAACCGCCGCCACAATCAACATGGTTGTGACGCCTTGCGTCACATTCGCGTGAGTGGATTCTGCGCCCGTCAGGATCAACCGATCCTGCAGATCGACCATTTCCTTCAAGGCGCTGACATAGGCGGCTTCGGTTTGCAGTCCTTCGCCGAACAACATTTCAGTCGCAGCATTATCCGAATTCTCATAAGCGCGTTGAATGACGTCGTCGGTAAATGCTCGATAGGCGTGTTGGGTTGAAGCGATACGAGCAAACACTGCAAGTTCCGCGTCACTATCGGCCAGTCTTTCAAGCAATTCGGTCGTCTGCCCGGCCAGCGCACGGGAACTGTCTAACGCCGCCTTGCTATTGGCCATCTGCGCCGCATCGGACGCAAGCACGATATCGCGTATCATCCCCGCGTTGTCGGCCGAAATGTATAGCAGCGACTGAGCGGCCTTCAATTTGGGCAGCAGATCGCCGGTAACCTCACTTGACTGCGCATCCTGAGCACGCAATTGGTTTATGCCCATCCAAGCCACCGCAACCAACAGCAGGATCATCACCGCGAACGCGATCCCCAAGCGTAGGCCAATCTTCAGGTGTTTCATACATTCTCCGCGGGACGATCGAGATGATCGAAAGCCCGTTTACGGCGAACGCAGAAGGCCATTAAGCAGAAAATACAATTGGCTTTCCGAGGCTCAGGATCTGCCGCCTTCATTGCAAACAGGCCTCGCGGCATTCCTCAACACGCAGCGATTGCCGCCTTCAGCGAGGGCGACTATTCCCCGCCGCGCGCTTCCGATAACGCGATCGTCAGGTGTTGCACCTTTTTCTTCAACTGATCGCGCTCGTCTTTCAGCTCTGCCACCAGAACCGTCAGCCGATGGATTTCCAACTGATCGGGCGTGGCATCCTCAGGCGGTGCTTCCACCTCGGGCTTGGGCTTGGCCGGCTGCCGGGCTTCGCGCACCTGACGGGCGGCCTCGCGCAGTTCTTTCTTGCCGCCGGCTACTGCGGCCACCTGCTTGTCGCTCGGCAATGAGGCCACGGCGGCGGCGGCGTTGATCGAAATCACGCCCGACTTCACCGCACCCACTAACTCCGGTGCCGCCGTCTTTTGAATCTTCTCGATCTGATTCAACGTGGCATTGCTGACGCGCGCCGCGCGCGCCACCACATCGCGCGTCCATGGCGGTTCGCTTTCGACTGCAACCTGAGACGTTGATGCGGTGGCGGAATCAACATCGGCGCCCATCGCGCCATCGTCTGCCGCCGGCTTCCTGATCTTCGCTTGCGCCAGACGCGCCGACACGATCTCTTTCTTGCGCAATGCAAGCACACCGCGCTGGAAATCGGACACACTGCGCCGCCCCAGATGATTGTCGATCATCCAGAGATGAACGTCGTCCATCGACCTGAAAGTAGTGTTTTGCACCGTGTTGAACGGGATGCCGTGCTTCTGGCAGATGCCGTAACGGTTGTGCCCATCCACCAGCAGATCGCCCCACAGCACCAGCGAATCCCGGCAGCCTTCGGCGAGCAAACTGCGTTCGAGCGCCGCATATTCGTCCGGCGTGAGGGGATCGATGTAGGCACGCAGGTCGTCATTGATCGTGATCGTCATGATTAATCTTCCGCGGCCCACTCCACCTGTACGCCCAGGCTGCGCAGGTTCTCGACGAAGTGGGGATGCGCGCGGCGGATCGGCGTGGCGTTGCGAATCTCGGATCGGCCGTCGATGCTGGCGGCCACCATGAACAGCGCGATCGCGACCCGAATGATATACGGGCTTTCCACCACGGCAGGCGACAACGGATTGCCACCGAAGGTGATCAACCGATGCGGGTCGGACGAAAACACATGCGCGCCGAACTTGGTGAGTTCACCGGTCCAGCCGAGCGCCCCGTCGTAGACCTTGTTCCAGAACATCGCGTTGCCTTGGGCACGCACACCGAGGGCGATGAAGATGGGCAGCAGATCCACCGGGAAGTACGGCCACGGCGCGGCTTCGACTTTGGTGAGTACATTGCTGGTGAACGGCGTTTGCACTTTGAGCGGCCCGGCGCAGCTTGCGCGCGACCACCCGTCTTCATGCGTAATCGTCACACCAAACTTGGCAAAGGTGCGGTCGATCAGCGGGAAATTTTCCGGCGCACTGTTGCGCACCACGATATCGCCACCGGTAATGGCGCCCAGCGCCAGAAATGTCGTGATCTCGTGGAAGTCTTCATCGAAACGGAATTCGCCCCCCGTCAGCGCCGCACCACCTTGAACGGTCAGGCGCGAGGTGCCCATGCCGTCGATCTTCACGCCGATCATGGCCATGAATCGGCAGAACTCCTGCACGTGCGGTTCCGACGCCGCATTGGTGAGCGTCGAGACCCCACCGGCCGCCGCCGCGCACAACACGAAATTTTCGGTGGTCGTGACCGACGCATAGTCGAGCCAGTGATCGGTGGGGGTCAATCGGCCCTCGCACCGCACCACCAGCGAACCCTCTTCGCGGCCCACTTCGCCCCCGAAGCGGCGAAACACTTCCACGTGGGGATCGATTTCGCGCACACCCAGCGTGCAGCCCTTTACGTTGTCCTCAAGGCGCGCCACGCCAAAGCGCGCCAGGAGCGGCGGCACGAGCATGATCGACGAGCGCATCTCCTCCGGCAGACGATGACACGTGGGATCGAAGGCAGTGTCGCGGTGATGCAGCGCCAGCGTGCCGGTTTCGTGATCCATCTGCACATCGCTGCCCAGTGTGCGGAAGATATCGAGAATCTTGCGCACGTCGGTGATGTCGGGCACCCCGTGCAACCGCAATGGCTCACGCGTCAACAATGTGGCGCACAGCACCGGAAGCACTGCGTTTTTGTTGGCCGAAGGGGTAATGCGACCGCGAAGCGGCGTACCGCCGTGAACAATAAGACTGGACATGGATCTGCAGATCAAATGGGAGGGTAAGTCCCGAGAGGGAACCCCGGAGCTTATCGCACATCAGGCCGGTCATGCCCGAAGCGGGCGGTTTTCGACATGGGTCGAGGCCGCTACGGCGCAGGCAACGAGGGCTCGCCAGGGCACATCACCGTGGCCCCGCCCGCAAAGCAGAATTGCTGCCCTCGCCCTGGCCGGCGGCAGGCTCCCCGTCTATAAAAGGGGCAGACGCCCTGGGGCGCTCACTCACAACCCGACCGGCGATCCACGCCGGCGATCGACGGAGACCTGATCATGGCCGTGCGCACGCATCGCTGTTTCCCCTCGCCGCAGGGGATGGCATGATCGATTACGACACCATCAAGCGCGTCTCGGCCGCGTTGTACGACCGATCGCTGCGCGGCATTCCGGCCGACACCCGCACGGCGCTGGCCGCCATGAGCGAACGCGACAGCGACGACACGGCGCGCCACACGTTACGCATCATGCTGAAAAGCGCCGACACGGCAGCGGCAGACAATCGCTTCATCTGTTCGGATGCCGGGGTGCCCGTCTACTTCGTGCGGGTCGGCACGCAGGCCCGATTCAGCGGTGATGTGCGCGCAGCCATCACCGACGGCTTCGATGAACTCGTGGCCACGATCGATCCCCCGCTGTTGCCGCACGTGACTCACCCGCTGACGCAAGCGCGCGGCTATCGCGGGCCGGGCATGCCCATCGTGACGTTCGACATGGTCGACGGCAGCGATGTGATGGACATCACCTGCTCGCCCAAGGCGCTGGGATCGGGCCGTTGGGCCGCACTGGAGATCTTCAGTTTTCCCGATCTGGCCACGATCGAACGCTTCGTGATCGACACGGTCATTCGCGCCGGCTCGCAACCCTGTCCACCCGTCGTGATCGGCGTGGGGATCGGCGGCTCCTTCGATTACGCCGCCAAGATGTCGAAGGAAGCGACCTTGCGCCCGATCGGCACGTGTCATCCCGAACCCATGGTGGCCGACATGGAGCGCCGGTTGACCGAGGCCGTGAACAAACTGGGGTTTGGACCGATGGGTACGGGCGGTGACAGCACGGCATTTGCGGTCAACATCAACTGCGCCGCAGGCCACGGCTTCACGCCGGTCGCCGTGAGTTTCAACTGCTGGATCAACCGCCGCACGCGTGCCCGGTTGCACAATTCCGGCGCCGTCGAGATCGTGGAGTGATCGCATGACCTTGCGTACGCACCGCCTGACGTTTCCCCTCACCGCCGATCAGGCCCGCGAACTCCGTGCGGGCGACCAGGTGATCATCGATGGCGAGATCACCGCCACGGCCGGCATTCCCACGCACGAACGCCTGCTGCGATGCATCGACGGCGCGGAGCCGTTGCCGATGCCGTTGGCCGGCCACTGCCTGTTTCACCTGGGCAGCTTCAGCCGCGACACGCCCGACGGCTTCGACGTGCTTTACATGAATCCCACCACCAGCACGCGGTTCAATCCCCACATGCCACGATTGATCCGGGCGCTGTCCCTGCACGCCGTGGGCGGCAAGGGCGGCCTGGACCAGCACAGCGTGGAGGCAATGCAGGAGACCGGCTGCGTGTATCTCTCGTTTCTGGGCGGCGGCGCCGCCCTGCACTCCGCCGCGATTCGCGAGGTGCTGCAGGTGGGCTGGCCGGATATGCTCACCCACTACCGATTGGTGCGTCTGCGCGTGGAAGGATTGGGACCGCTAACCGTAGCGATCGATGCGCACGGCAATAGCCGCTACAACGACGCCCAGGCCACCGCCCAATCCCGCTATGCCGGGATCCTCGCGGACCTGGACGCCGCGCGATCTCAGTAAGCGCCCATGTAATCGCGCTTGCCGATTTCCACGCCGTTGTGGCGCAGGATGGCGTAGGCGGTGGTGACGTGGAAAAAGAACTGCGGCAAGCCGTATTGGTGCAGGTACACACTTCCCGCCAGCTTCTTTTCCTTCGGCGTGTTGGGGCGCAACACGATCTCGCGCGATTCGCTTTGTGCGAACTGCTCGGGTTGGAAGCCGCCCACGTAATCCAGCGCCTTGGCGATCAGGGCCTGCAGTTCGTCGAATGTGGTTTCGGTATCGTCCCACTTGGGCACCTCCACACCGGCCAGACGCGAAGTCACGCCTTTCGAGAAATCGGCCGCCACTTGCACCTGGCGCACCAGCGGAAACATGTCCGGGAAGAGACGCGCCTGCAGATAGGCGTTGGGGTCGATATTCTTTTCTTCGGCGTGGGCTTCAGCCTTCTTGAGCACGTCGGAGAGCGCCGTGAGCATTTGCTTGAACACGGGCACGGAGGCGGTATACATGGGATTCGTCATGGTGATCTTCACGGTGTGTTGGAAAGCGAGGCGCGAATCGCGCCTTTGCGGCTGCCAAGACTACCAGCAAAACATCTCAATCCGGCAGGCACGCCGCGAGCAACGCCCTGGACGCCAGGTCGAGCTCCAGGTACACGTCCAGGTCGCTGTGCCTGCGTCGCCACGCCAGAGTCGCGCCTTCTATACCGCCACGTCATCCGTCAACCGAATCACCGCGCCGGCGCGCGCGCCCGTGGCAGCGTCGCCGCGCCAGCTCACCACACCATTGACGATCACCGTATCGATACCTACCGACCTGGACGTGGGCGCGCCCCACGTGGCGCGATCCATGATCGTCTCGGGGTCGAAAATGGTGACATCGGCAAAGTAGCCGGGCTTGAGCACGCCGCGCGCGGGCAACCCGAACGTGGCGGCGGTGAGGCCGCTCATTTTGTGCACGGCCGCTTCGAGCGTGAACAGTCCGATATCGCGGCAATAATGGCCCAGCACACGCGGAAACGTACCCCATAGACGCGGATGCGGTGCGGTGTCGTGCGGCAGGCCGTCCGACCCGATCATCGTGGGCGGATAAGCCAGAATGCGTTGCACATCGGCTTCGTCCATCAGGAAGTAGATCGCACCCGCCGGTTGCAGCGCCTCCACGGCGTCTTCGGGCGACAGGCCCATACGCTGTGCGATGTCGTCCAGATCCAACCCGGCGTACTCCGGATGGGGCACCGAAGAGGTCACGATCACACGGCTGGCGACGGCAAGCCGGTCGCGTCGCAAAATGGTCGAGCCTGCGGTGTAGGGATAACAGTCCAGCCCCACCGGCTGCCGCGTCATGGCTTGCGCGATGTGCGCCAGTGTTTCCGTCGAGCGGCCATGATTGCGCGGCCCGATCAATTTGTGATGCGAGATGACGGTCGGCGCACTGCCCGCCGCGCCCACCGCAAAAGCCTCGTCGAGTGCGTCGAAAATCTTGTCGCCTTCGTCGCGAATATGCGTGGCATAGACGCTATCGAACTGGCGCAGCACGCTCGCCACCCCGGTCAGTTCGGCAGTGCTGGCCGGCATCGCCGTGGGATAGGCCGCCCCGGTCGAGAGCCCGATGGCGCCGCTCGTCATCGCTTCGTGCAGCAGCGCCTGCATCGCTGCGATTTCGGCGTCGGTGGCAGTACGGTCCAGGCTCTCCATGGCGGCCACGCGCAACGTGGTGTGGCCCACCAGGCAAGCTGCGTTGATGGCTGCCGGCCGCGCTTCCAGTGCAGCAAGATAGGTTGCAAAATCGCCAAATCGGAATTCTGCGGGATCCTGGCCCAGAAGATTCAGGGGCGGCGGCACCGTGGCGTTGGCGGGCGCACGCCACGGCGCGAGACTGATGCCGCAGTTGCCGGTCACGACCGTGGTCACGCCCTGGCTCAACTTGGCCGGCATTTCCGGCGACAGCATCAGATAGCGATCGTCATGCGTGTGCGCGTCGATGAAACCGGGTGCCACCACGCGCGCCGTGGCATCGATCTCGATCGCACCCACCGCGCCGGAAAGATCGCCGATGGCCGTCACCCGACGTCCCACGATGCCTACGTCGGCCTGGCGTCGTGGCGCGCCGGTACCATCCACGAGCAGGCCGTGCCTGACAACGATATCGAATGCGGTCATCACTTCCCTCTCCCTTAATCGACCACGGCGCCGGAGCTCCTGACGGCTTCAGCCCAGATCGGACGTTCACGCACGGCCCGCTTGAACAGCGCATCGGTGGGGCCCGGCTCGACCGAGATGGCCAGGCTCTTCAACCGCGCCTGGATCTCGGGCGTTTCGAGCGCCTTGTTTACCGACTGATTCAAGCGATCGGCAATCTTCTTGTCGACAGCGGCAGGGGCCACGAAGCCGGTCCATGCCACCGCTTGATATCCCTTCAATCCCGATTCGGCCATCGTGGGCAACTCGGGCAAGGTGAAGTCGCGCACGGTGCCGGTGACCGCCAATGGCTTTACCGACGGGTTGCTCAGATAAGGCAGAATCGACGCGACGTTTTCGAACACCAGATCGACCTCGCCGCGCAGCAGGGCGAGATCGGCCTCCAGCCCGCCTTTGTAGGGCACATGCATGATCGATACGCCTGCCATCGCCTTGAACATCTCAGCGCTCAAATGACCGGTCGTGCCATTGCCGCCGGAGCCCACCGTAAGCTTGCCGGGATTGGCTTTCGCATACGCAATCAGTTCGGCCACCGAATTCACGCCCAGCGCCGTGCGCACCGCCAGCACGTTCTGCACCGAGCCGGTTTCGGCCACCGGCTGCAATTGCGTATCGGCATCGTACGGCAGCTTCTTGTAGAGCGACTGATTGATGGCCAGCGTGGCAGCGTTGGCAAAACCGATCGTGTAGCCATCGGGCTGCGCATTGATCACGGCCTGGGTGCCGATGATGCCCGATGCGCCCACGCGATTCATCACCACGACCGACTGCCCCAGATCGCGCGACATGGCGTCGCCGAGCATGCGGGTAAGGATATCCGGGGTGGTGCCTGCATTGAACGGCACGATGATGGTAATGGGGCGTTCCGGATAGGCAGCGGCGGCTGCGCCGCCCATCAGCATGGCGGCCAGGGGCGCGACGAGCCACCGCAGCAAGCGGGAGGTCGAGTAAGACATGAGTTTTCACCTTGGAAAATTATGGGTAAAGCAAAAAAACAGAACGATCGCGTCACTTCAAACGGTGACGTCGAGCATCCTGGCGAGTAAAGCGGTATCGATATTGCCGCCCGAGAGCACGATGATGGCTGGGCGGCCGTCGAGGCTGAGCTTGCCGGCCAGAAGCGCCGCCAGCGCCACCGCGCCGCCGGGTTCCACCACCATGCGCAGTTCTTCGAGCGCAAAGCGGATCGCGTGTGTGACCTCGGCATCGGAAACGGCTACGGCCGCCTGCAGAAAGCGGCTGTTGATGACGTAGGGCAATTCGGCCGGCGTCGCGGCCTGCAACGCGTCGCACAGCGAGGCCGCATCTGGCGCATTCTGCTCGCGACGCCCGCTGGCCAGCGACCTCACGGTGTCGTCAAAGCCTGCGGGCTCGACCGCAACCATGCGGGCCTGTGGCGCCAGGGCGTCGATCGCCAGGCCACAGCCGGCGGATAACCCGCCGCCACCGCACGGCGCGGCAAAGAGGCCCAACGTTTCGGCCACGCCATCGGGCAGTGCGCGTAATGCTTCCAACGCCACCGTGCCTTGCGCGGCGAGCACGTCAGGATGATCGCCCGGCGGCACCAGCACGCCGCCCGTCTCGGCGAGCAGCGCCATGCCGATGGTTTCGCGGCTTTCGCGCGTACGGTCGTAGTGCACCACCCGGGCACCCTGCTTGAGCGCCTTGGCGATCTTGTTCCTGGGCGCATCCACCGGCATCACGATGGTCGCGGCCACCCCCAACTGCTGAGCGGCCCACGCGATCGCCTGCCCGTGATTGCCCGTCGAGTAGGCGACCACGCCGCGCTTGCGTTGTTCGGGTGACAGCGCAAGCAACGCATTGAACGCGCCGCGGGCCTTGAACGATCCTGTGATCTGCAGGCACTCGGCCTTGAGATACACCGGTGCGCCCGCCAATGCATCGAGCACGGGGCTGCGCAATAACGGGGTATGACGCACATGCGGGGCGATCGCGGTGGCCGCGCGTTCGACGTCGGCAAAAACGGGCACGCGCATCGCACCCAGCATTTCGTGCTCGATCGAGAGCGGCGGCGCGCGCCGCGGCAAGGCAGCGGGCGGCGATTGGGAAACGTGTGACATGAGAGGGTGCCCTTATGCGGCGGGCGGCGTCCACACCGGTGGCGCCACGCTGCCGGTTTGTTCGGTGATGCGGCTGTAGGCCTCGACGCGGCGATGCGCCTCGAAATTGAAGATGGTCGATCGCCCAAGCTGGCACATATCCAGATCGCAGTCGGCAACGATGAGCTCATCGCTCCAGCTCGTGGCCTGCGCCATGATCTCGCCCTGCGGATTGACGATGACCGAGTGGCCGAACAGCTCATGACCGTCTTCGGTGCCGGCCTTGGCCACCGCCACGGCAAAGCAGCTGTTTTGATAACAGCCCGCCTGAATCGAGAGCTGCGAATGAATCACACGTAAGTGGTGCGCTTCGAAGCCACGATTTTCCATGTTCAGGCTGGGCGTGTTGTAGCCGAGCATGACGAGCTCCACTTGCTGCAAACCCAATACGCGCCAGGCTTCGGGCCAGCGCCGGTCATTGCAGATCAGCATGCCCACGTTCACGCCATCCAGGTCGCCAGCCGGTGCGCGCACCACGGGAAAGCCCAGATTGCCCACTTCGAAATAACGCTTTTCCAGATGCTGCACCGTGCGCGTGGGCGCGTACTCGACGTGTCCCGGCAGGTGCACCTTGCGATATTTGAGGATGATGTCGCCCGAGGGCGCAATCACCACCGAGGTATTGAAGTGACGCCGCCGCACGACGCCGGTCTCGTCGGCCTCATTGGCGATCTCGCCATAGCCCAGTTGAATCGTGATGCCGTATTTGCGAATCGCATCGAACAAAGGCTGGGTGGCGGGAGACGGCAGCGTTTCCTCAAACCAGCGATCGGCTTCGGCGCGATCCTCGTGATACCAGCGCGGGAAAAAGGTCGTCAATGCGAGTTCGGGAAACACCACGACTTGTGCACCGCGCCGATGCGCGTGCTCGAGCAAGCGCACCATGCGGCCCACCGCCACATCGCGGCCTTCCGCTTTTTGAATGGGCCCGAGCTGGGCCGCCGCAACGGTGATGTTTCTGGACATGATCGACAGCCTGCAGGAGAGGAGACAAGCCTGGATCATGCCGCGCGTGCGGGCAGGCGTAAATCGATGGCGGTGCGCGGTGACGGTGCAGCGCACCAATCGGCGAAAGCGCGCCATCGCCTTGTTTTATAAAGCTTTTACGTGCGTTATCGCGCCGATGAATTGCCAGCGTCGATAACACGATGTGGGGGATACCCGCCAAACATTGATCGTTGCGACCGCGATGATTTTGCCGATCCGCAACGCACTTCCGGGTTAACCCCGACCCCTGAACGCCCCTCGTCGCGCGTCAGTTCGTACGCCGGATCACGGCATCCAGCGGCAGGTCGTCGTGCTGCAGCACATGACGCAATGTCGCCATGAAGCCTTTCGCGAGATTGGACAATGGCTGCGTACGTGCATGCACCACATAGATCTTGTGCGTGGGCGCAGGATCGATGCGCTTGAGCACGATGTCGTCCAGCGGACCGGGCGGCAAACCATACGGATCGATCAGCGCCACGCCTACCCCCTGGCGCACCAAGGCCACCGCTTCCGGGGTGGAGGTGGCTTCGATATCGGGGATGCGCGGGCCGGCGCTCAGCTTCAGAAAATCGTTGGTCAATTGACCGTAGGGCGAGTTCGGGTTGAAGCCGATGAACGTGTGCCCCACCAGATCGCCAGGTGCAATGACGGCATGCTGCGCCAAGGCGTGGCCCATCGGCAGCGCGCACACGACTTCGCTCTGGCCGATTTCCTTGGCTGCCAGGCTGCCGCCCTGTGTGGGCTCGGTCGATAAAATGCCCAGATCGGCATGCCCCAACAGTACCTGCGCCACGATCAGATCGTAGGAAAGCGACCGGTACTTGATCTGCACATCGGGATGCCGCGCGCGAAAGCGGCCGATCGTGCGCGGCACGAGCCATTCGCTATAGGTTGGGCTGGAGACGATGCTCAACTGGCCGATCATGCCTTCGGTCATGCGCTGCGCGAGAATGTTGAAGCGCTTCACCCCCTCCTGGATCTCGATCGCTTCGGCAAACAACAGCCGGGCTTCGGGGGTGGGCTGCAAGCGCCCTTTCACCCGTTCGAACAGCAGAAACTTCAACCGATTCTCGGCGCTGGCCAGCACCCGGCTGATGGCCGGTTGCGACACGCACAGCACCCGCCCCGCCTCGCTCAGGGAGCCGGTGGTCATGATGGCGTGAAAGACTTCGATCTGGCGCAGGTTCAGCATGGGGTGGCGGCGGCCGGGTCAATCGCATGGCCCACCGCGCGCAGTCAAGGGGCTTGGCGATCATTATCTGCGATCCCCCCGTCCCGTGCAGCCGGCGCAAAAAAATAACGCGAACCCGAAGGTTCGCGCCAAGATACCGCCTTTCCACACCCTTACCAGCTGTAGCGGTACCCCACCTGCCCGAAGACGCCGCGACGGTCTTCACCGCCCAGGTTCTTGGACAGCTTTGTGACGGCATAGAGCTGCCCACCCTTGCCGATACTTGAACTGATCCCGACGCCCACTTCACCCCACGTGCGGCCGAAGTCCGGGCTGATGTTGGCGCCGTCGACCCGTACGCTGCGCGGCGACACGAAATCGTGCAGCACATCCAGGGTCACGTACGGCGTACCCGCACCGGTGCGATCGGCGTTGTCCAGGCTCGGCGCAAACAAGCGCACACCCAACCGGCCGCGCAAGGCGTTGTCGCTGGCACCCGACACATCCGAGACGCCATCATTGAAACGATTGAGCTTCAGGTATTGGTAGACCAACTGCGCCTGCGGCTCGATCGCCATGGTGCTGCCCAACGCGAAGGGCTTGCCCACTTCCTGCGACAGCGCGATGCCGGCGCCGTTCTGCGTATCGCCACCGCCGTACACGTCGCTGTACTTGTTGCGGTAGTGGGTAACCTGCGCCACCGAATCCCAGTAGCTGCCGTCCTTCGCGTACTTGGTGTAGTAGCCACCCAGGCTTTGCGCCTGCGTATTCACCTTGCCCACGTTGTTCGACAGGTTCATGTTCAGGTCGCGCTGATCGTCGCGGAATTTCGCGTCCGACGTGCTCAGGCTGGCCGTGACGCCGGCATGCGTGCTGCCACCGTCGGGTGCCTGCGACAGGGTCCAATCCTTGCCGAACTGCATGAAGAACGTTTGTTGATGCACCGAGAACCGGCCGGCATCGGCCTGCAGGCCCGATCCGCCGATACGGCCCCATACGCCGTCCGTGTTGCCCTTCTGCTTGAGTTCCGTGCTGGCGATGTCGCCCACACGCTCTTGCAAGCGGCCCAGGTTGGCAAAGCCATAGTCCAGGTTCAAGGTCGGCGTCATCACGTAGCCGGCAACGCCGGGACGATAGGCCACCGGGGCGGACGGGGACGTGCCGCCGCCCGGGGTGGTCGCATCGCCCAAGGACGAACGCAGGTAATAGTTATCGGCGTTGTCGCTGCCGCCGCGATACAGCAGGTATTCGTACGCACCGGCCTGCACGGGCGCGGCCAGACGGAAAGCGTTGGCCGCGGTGGTGCCGCCGTTCGTCGTCTGCACCACATTGATACCGTTGCCGGTCGTCAACCCGCCCAGGCCGCCGGTATTGTTCACCTTCAGGCCGGTCGTGCCCGTGGCCGTGCCCCCGTTGATGATCAGGCGATCGGTCGGCGAGCTATCGGTACCCAGGAAGGTATTGAGGGCGATCGTGCCGTTGTTGCCGACGTAATTGGTCGTGGTGATCGTCTTATAGTTCGACGCGATCGACGGATCGGCGGCAGGCGCCACGAAGGCGACCGTGCCGGCGTTGCTCAGATTGTCGAGCAGCGAGCTGGCCGTGACGTTCCATGCGCTGGTGTTGTCGATGTTCAACGAGATCGGGTCAACGAAACCCGTCAACGACGTGCCGCGACGCAGGTTCACCACACCCGTGCTGCTCGCATCGGCGATCAGATTACCCACGAGCTGGGTATTGTCGACGTTCACATTGGCCTGAGCACCGTTGCTGAAGTTGAGCAAGGTGCCGGTCGACGCCGTCAATTGCGCGTTATTGCTGATGTCGATATTGGCACGCGCGCCGTTCACATCGATCGCATTGCCCGCCTGGGCATTGAGCGTACCGCCATTCACCGACACCGTGGCCAGGTTGCCGCTACCCACGGTATCGGTGATGGCCACCGCACTGCTGGCAGCATTGATGCGCGCGCCGTTCAAGGCGATCGCGCCGCCTGCGTTCGAGGTCGCGCCCACGCCGGCACCGCTGGTGAGCGATGTGCCGGTAACGGTGGCCGCGCCCGTGGGGCCGGTCACGAAGAGCGCCGAGGAGCCGATGCCGTTCGATGTGACTTCGCCGCCCATCAACGACGCCGTGGCGCCGCTGTCGAGCACCACGCCGCGCGAGAAATTGCCCGAGGTATTGATCGACGCATTGGACATCGTCAACATGCCTGCACTGCCGACCAGGACACCGACGCCATTGGCACCGGTGGCGTTGATCGTGCCGCCAGTGATATCGATGGCCCCGTTGGCACCCAACGAACTGATGCCGGCCGCACCCGTGCCGTTGGCCGTTACGGTGGTGTTGCTGACGTTGATGGTGGCCCCCGCAGCCTGGTTGTTCAGTGCGATACCGGTGCCGTTGATCACGATGTTGCCCGCGGTACCCGTCACGCTGCCGCCGACGGCGGTGCTGTCGATCAGGATGCCGTCGGCCGTGCCGCCGGCATCGATCAAGCCTGCGCCGGAGAACGCGACCGACGCGCCGGGGCCCGTCAGGTGCACGGCGGCAATACCGTCGGCCGCCTGGATCGTGCCATCGTTGATCAGGTTCGCACGCGCGCCCTGGACCAGAGCACCGTTGCCGTTGGCTACCGAAATCGTGCCGGTGTTGCGCACGGTACCTTCCGACCCTACGATCACGCCGGTCGAGCCCGCGCCGGTGAGCGCCACGGTGTTGTTGTTGACCAGCGTGCCGCGATTGCGTGCGATGAAGCCGGTGGTACCGGGTGTGCCCGACTGAATCGATGCATTGTTCGTCAACGTGGTCGGCAACGGGGAGCCCGCCGCCGCGCCGGTAATGTCGAACGCCTGACCGTCCACGATGCCGGCGATCGCACCGCTGCTGTTCAACCGCACGCTGGACGCCGCTTCGATCGTGCCGGTGGCGCCGCCTTCGATGGCGATCGCCACGGGCCCGCCATTGGCGCCCGTCGCACCTGTCACGGTGTAAGCCGAGGCACCGGTCGACACCGTGGTGCCCAGGCCCGTACCCACCACACCCCGGGCATCTTCGCCTGAGACGGTCAGGCTCGATGCCGCACCGTTGAAGGTGGCGCCATCGGCCACCCGGAACATCGTCGAGCGTGCCGTACTGACGTCCAGCGCATTCGCCGCCACATTGATGGTCGATCCCGCGCCCGACGCGTACGCGCCGATCTGATCGGTGCTCGAGACGAACTTCGGCTCGGCGCCGTTGGCGATGTTGATGGTGCCGCCATCCTGTGCAAACGCACCAATGGCGCCCGTGCCCACGAGGTTCAAGCCGCCGCTGATATTGGCCACGGCGCCCGCGCCGTCCACCCACACGCCGAAGTTGCGCGTGCCGCTTGCCGGATCGGTATTGCCATTGACGTTGATCACGCCCGTCGATTCGGCATTGGCTTGTGCGTTCGGGTTGGCGTTGACCTTGATGCCCACGCCGTTGACGCCGTTGACGTTGATCGTACCGGCATTGCGGGCGATCGCGCCCGTGCCGGCCGCGCCGTTGTCGTCTGCGAGGATACCGATGTTGGCCAGCGGCATGCCGCCCGCTGCACCATTGATGTCGATCGTGCCGCTGTTGAGCAACAGCGACCGTTGCGGCGCCGTCGAGTACATGGCGACGGCGTTTTGCGTTTTCGAGCCGATCACGATGCGGCCGGCATTCACCGCCGAATCGCCCGTATCCATGATGCGCACGCCATAGGTCGGCGCAAACGTGCTCACTTCCACGGTCGGATCCGACAACGAGTACTGTGCCGCACGACCGATATAGATCGTGCCGTCGGCGGCGTTGACGAACGAACTGCCGCCGCTGACGTTGACCCCGATCACGTCGGTCACGTAGTCCGGGTTCACGCCGACGTTGATATTGCCGTTGTTGTTGCCCGACGCGCCGTTGGCCAGGCCCAGCCCGGTCGACGTGTTGTACAGATAGCCGAAGCCGGCGGTGTTGATGACGCCGCTGTTCTGCACCGTCGTGCCCGCGCCGGTCGCCATCACACCCGACCCGGTGTAGTAGAACGGTGTGGCCGTGGCGGTATCGAGCTTGTCGCCCGCGAGGTAGCCGGACGACACGACGCCGGAAGCGCTGTTCACAAAGCGCGCACCGCTTTCGATCTGCGCGACCTGCGTAATCACATTGCCCGACAACGTGCCGTTATTGGTCACGAGCGCGCCGTTGGTCGCCTTTACCGCACCCGACGCACGTTCGATATCGATCTGCGCGCCGGCGTCGATGGTGGCCGAGGCGCGCGCGCCCTGCGCCAGGATCGCGTAGCGGTCGCCATTCGGAACGCGCGTGAAGTCGCCTGCCGTGGTGTTGGTGGCGTAGGTGACGGCTTCAAGCTTGGTGGTGAAGGCACTATTGAACGCGTCGTTGTAGGCTTGCTGGGAGGTCAGCTGACCGTTGCGCAACGCTGCCACCAGCACGTCGTTGTACGCCGCCAGTTGGCTGGCGTTGTTCACGGCGTAGGTCGTGCCGTTGAACGCCACGGTGCCGGCATAGGTGGTGACGGGGATTTCAACCAGCAGATTGCCGTTGACGTCGGGCGTGGGCAAGCCAGGGTCGATGCCCAGGTTGATGGCATTGCGCGACTGCCAGTTGACGGCGCTGGCGGCGCTGCCCGTACCGTCGGCCGACGTGAGATACGTCTGCTTGGCCGTCATCATGATGGAATTGGTCGACGGTGCGGCCGTCGGCGTATTGCCCAGGTTTACGTTCAACGTGCCGCCGGTGGCGTCCACCTTGCCGAAGGACGCGTTGATATACTGGTCGCCGTTCACGTCGCTGAACTGATTGAACGTCTTGTCGGCATTGCTGCGATCGGCGAAGGCGCGCGAATCGAAGGTTTGATAGATCACGTTCGTGCCGGTCGCCGGGTTGCGTTGCGCGACGGCTGTGGTCTGCGAACCGATCACCAGTTCATTCGAATTGAACGAGCCCGATACCGGGGTAAGCGTGCTTGCCGGCACGGTGGTGTTGCCGGTGTAGCCCGAGCCGTAATTGCCCATGCCGCGCAACGTCACGTTGTCGCCTGCCGTAATGACGGCACCGCCCACGCCATTCTGGTTGATCGGCGTGTCGTAGTCGCCGATCGTGCACGCGCCGCCAACCGGGGCAGATTCGGTACCGGTGCCCGTGGCGCAGGTGGACGCCAGGACTAATCCTGGCGCGCACAATCCAACGATGACCAGCGCCCGCGAGAGCGCGGACAGGCCCGTTCGTACGGCACCCGTCGTTGTATTCAAGCTTGCCGCCGCGCCGGCGGTGGAGGTCGACGCCGACTTGGTTCGGCCGCGTGCCAGCTCCGACGTGACGACGTATTGTTGTCGAGCGGTATTCCAGAGAACTCTATGTAGCTGATTCATGACGGGACCTGATCAAGTCGAGCGGCAAGACATGCTTGACGCGTGACGCACGCCTTTCGGACGCAGCGGGGATTGGCTGCATCATTGGCGTTAATCTGAACAGGGCCAATTGCCGATTCGCTCTAGGGCGAACAGACGAGATAACCTCCGGGGGATGGGGCACAACGCTTTCGCTGTTGTAAAAATCGCCCGCCGATTTTCGATTTCCGGGCGCATTCCACATGAAATTTTTTCAATTGCGGCAGAGCATGGCGCCCTAAACCGACTAAGGGTTTACACCAGAGGGCTTAGGTCTACACCCCGCCACTCATCAACTTGATCGATCCGCAATCGGGACGCGTGGCTGATGGTTAGTCGCCAATTTGCGACAAACCGGACACGCTGGCGCCGCGCAAGGCGTCGGACAGCAGCAGCCAAATCCCACGCGCGGCAAGATCGCCGACGAATCCGCCACTGCGCTAGCGCACGCTATAGCTGGCGTTGCGACGCAATAGAAGGAAAGGAAAGCCATACCTGCCGCGGCATTGATGCGAAAAATTACGCCGCGGTATGCAAATTGCCACTCGCCCGCCTCAACGATAAGACGCGGCACCCATCATGAACTTCAAGCTTTTCTTTTCACTCGCCAAGAAGGCCGTCAACGCCTGGATCGACGATTACGCGCCCAGCATGGGCGCGGCCATCGCGTTCTATACGGTATTCTCGCTGGCGCCTCTGGTCATCATCGTATTGGCCGTGGCCGGATTCTTCTGGGGTGCAGAAGCAGTACAGGGTGAGTTGTTCGGCCAGATTCGCGGCTTGGTGGGCGCCGACGGCGCGTCCGCCGTGCAGGGCATCATCCAGGGCGCCTCCGAGCCGACGAAGGGCATCATCGCCACAGCGATCAGCGTGGTCGTGCTTGCCGTGGGCTCCACAACCGTGTTTGCGGAATTGCAGAGTGCACTCGACCGCATCTGGCATGTGCCCGAAGCGAAGAAGAAAAGCGGGCTCTGGAATACGTTGCGCTCGCGTCTGCTTTCGTTTGGCCTGGTACTGGGCCTCGCGTTCTTGCTGATCGTTTCGCTGGTGGTAAGCACCGTGCTCACCGCAATCAGCGCCTGGACGGTCGGCCGTATCCCCGGCTGGGAAATCGTGCTGCAGATCGTCAACATCGTCGTGACCTTCAGCGTGCTCACGTTGCTGTTCGCCATGATCTACAAGTTCATGCCGCAAGCCCATGTGGCGTGGCGGGATGTGTGGGTGGGCGCGCTGCTCACCGCTTTGCTTTTCGAGATCGGCAAGTATCTGATCGGGCTCTACATGGCGCAGGCCTCGGTCACGTCGTCGTATGCGGCGGCCGGCTCGTTGGTGGCACTGCTGATCTGGGTGTATTACGCCGCGCAGATTTTCCTGCTCGGCGCGGAGTTCACCTGGGTGTATGCATCGGAACATGGATCGTTGGCAAGAGCCAAGGCTGCCGCCACGCCCCGCGCGGTTTCGCAGGAGCGGGCGCAACTGAATGCAAAGCTGGTGCGGCTGGGCGCGCCATTCGCCCCCTCGGGCGTCGAGATACCAGAGAAGAAATCGGCATCGAAGCAAGCCATGGCGGTGGCGAGCCACCGCGAAATCTGGCTGTTCGGCGCCGGAAGCATGCTGACGTGGCTGGCGCTGCGCGCGACGCGGCGCAAATAGCAGGGATGGGCGCGGCGCGCGGTACATGGTGTTTGCGCGCCTAATTCCCTACCATGAGGGCAAATCAACACGATGAGCCACCATGGAACTGCGTCAGCTGCGTTACTTCGTCAAAGTCTGTGAACTGCGCAGCATGGGCCGTGCAGCGGTCGAGCTGGGCGTCGTGACGTCGGCCTTGAGCCAACAGATCAGCCGGCTCGAAAGCGAACTCAGCACCCGCCTGCTGCAGCGTGCCTCAACCGGCGTTACCCCCACCGCAGCCGGCATGGCATTTCTGCATCAGGCGCAACTTACCTTGCGCCATGCCGCCGACGCGGTGCGCGCGGCGCAGCAGGCGCGACTTTCCGGCCACGTGAGCGTGGGCCTGGCGCCGACGACGGCATCGGTGCTTGGCGTACCGCTGATCAGAGCGATGCGCGAGCGCTATCCCGACGTCAGGCTGCACATGGTGGAGTCCCTCTCGGGCCACCTTGCCACGATGCTGCAGGCGCGGCAACTCGACCTCGCCGTGATCTTCAAGACCAGCACACCGCAGAAATTGAGCGTGGAACCGATCCTCGACGAAAAGCTCTTTCTGATTGCCGCGGCGGCGGCAGATATTCCGTTCATCCCCGATACCGACGTGCGACTGCTGCAACTGGCTCTCGTACCGTTGATTCTGCCCAGTGGCGGTCATGGGTTGCGTGCCACGTTGAATACCACCTTCGCCCGCGAGCAGATCGAACCCCACGTGGTCGCCGAGATCGATGGTCTGGCACTTCTGATGGATGCCGTTCGCGCCGGATTTGGCGCCACCATTCAACCCGGTGCCGGCATTGCGCGCCACGTGGCCGGCGACCTGCGATTCAACCCGATCGCAGACGCCCACGCGGGCCGACGCAACCTGCTCGTGAGCCTGTCGGACGACGAGCTTTCGCCTGCGGCACTTGCCACCCGCGTGGTGATCGCCGACACGATGCGCAGTCTGGTCGCGTCGGGCGATTGGGCGGGCGCGAGTCTTCTCGAACACTGAACACCCCTTGCCTGATACCGCCTTTCGGCTGAAGGCGGTGGCTTCTACAGTCTCCCCATACCAAGGAGACTTCTGTGATCGATGTTCTTGTCGTCGGTGGCGGCAATGCGGCGTTGTGCGCGGCGTTGATGGCGCGTGAAGCCGGCGCCTCGGTGCTGCTGCTCGAAGCAGCGCCACGCGCCTGGCGCGGCGGCAATTCGCAGCACACGCGCAATCTGCGCTGCATGCATGATGCGCCGCAAGACGTGCTCATCGACGCTTATCCCGAAGAAGAATACTGGCAGGATCTGCTCAAGGTCACGCAAGGGATTACCGACGAGCATCTCGCCCGCCTGGTGATCCGGGCGTCGTCCAACTGCCGCGACTGGATGCGCAGCCATGGCGTGCACTTTCAGCCGCCCCTTTCCGGGGCATTGCACGTGGCACGCACAAATGCCTTCTTCATGGGCGGCGGCAAAGCCCTGGTCAACGCCTATTTTCGCAGCGCCGAACGGCTGGGTGTACAGATCCGCTACGAGACGCCGGTGGTGTCGATCGAACAGGATGGCGACCGCTTCGTTGCAGCCCTCACCGAACAAGGCGAACGCATCGAGGCGCGCAGTTGCGTGCTGGCCGCAGGCGGGTTCGAATCCAACCGCGAATGGCTGCGCGAGGCCTGGGGCCAGAACGCGCGCGGCGAATGGCCGGCCGACGAATTTCTCATTCGCGGCACGCGCTACAACCAGGGCGTGTTGCTCAAGCACATGATCGCTGCCGGCGCCGACACGATCGGCGATCCTTCGCAGGGTCATATGGTGGCGATCGACGCCCGCGCGCCGCTTTACGACGGCGGCATCTGTACCCGAATCGATTGTGTGTCGCTGGGCGTGGTGGTCAATCGCGAAGCCGAACGGTTTTATGACGAAGGCGAGGATTTCTGGCCCAAGCGCTATGCCATCTGGGGCAGGCTGGTGGCCATGCAGCCCGGCCAGATCGGCTACTCGATCATCGATCAGAAAGCGATCGGCCGGTTCATGCCGCCCGTTTTTCCTGGCACGCAAGCCAACACGCTCCCTGAGCTGGCGCAGAAGCTCGGCCTGGACGTGGCCACATTCATGCGCACCGTCGACGATTTCAACGCGGCCTGCAGGGTGGGGACGTTCGATCACACTGCGTTGGACGATTGCCATACCGAAGGCGTGACGCCCGCCAAAACACACTGGGCACGCCCCATCGATACCGCGCCGTTCTACGGCTATCCGCTCAAACCCGGCATCACATTTACCTACCTGGGCTTGAAGGTCGACGACACGACGGCTGTGCGCTTCAGCGATCGACCCAGCCCCAATCTGTTTGTGGCCGGCGAAATGATGGCCGGCAACGTGTTGGGCAAAGGGTATACGGCCGGCGTGGGCATGAGCATCGGCACGGCCTTCGGCCGGATCGCAGGCACTCAGGCGGCACGCGCCGCGCTCGCCGCCTCAGCCGGTGATAGGAACAAGGAACGTTATGCAGCAGCTTGAAGCCCTCGCGCGCGAGGCGATGTCCACCGTCTCGGTCGCGCGCACCGTGATCCCGATCATGTCGGCGAACGAAACCGAAGTCGCGCGGCAGATGCAGATCTGCAATTCCTGTCGTTATTGCGAAGGGTTTTGTGCAGTGTTCCCGGCCATGACGCGTCGGCTCGAATTCGCCAAGGCCGACGTGCATTTTCTGGCCAACCTGTGCCACAACTGCGGGGCCTGTCTGCACTCGTGTCAGTACGCACCGCCCCATGAGTTTGCGGTCAATGTGCCGCAGGCCATGGCGTCGGTGCGGGGTCAAACGTATATCGATTACGCCTGGCCCCCCGCGTTGGGCAAGCTGTACCAGCGCAATGGGCTGACCTTATCGCTGGCGTTGGCGGCTGGGCTGGCATTGTTCATGGTGATCGCGGTGGCGCTGAACGGCACCCTGTGGGGCGTGCCGCCGGGCAGTCCAGCGGGCGGCAACTTCTATCGGATTTTCCCGCACAACCTGCTGGTGGGCTTGTTCGGCCCGGTGTTCCTCTACGCCACGCTGGCGTTGGCCATGGGCGTGCGCCGGTTCTGGCGCGACATCACGCCGGCCACCAGTGGCGCACCGGTAAGTTCGCCGGCGGCCGCCGAAGCCGCCGATGCCGTGCTGCGACTGAAGTATCTCGATGGCGGTCACGGCGCGGGCTGCAACAACGAAGACGACGCCTTCACGCAGTCGCGCCGACGCTTTCATCACCTCACGTTCTACGGCTTCATGCTGTGCTTTGCCGCCACCAGCGTGGCCACGATCTATCACTATGCCTTCGGTTGGATCGCGCCTTACGAACTGCCGAGCTTGCCCAAGCTGCTGGGCGTGGTGGGCGGCATCAGCCTGATGATCGGCACCGCCGGACTGTGGCACCTGAATCGCAAGCGCGATCCGATGCATGGCGACCTCAAGCAAAAACCCATGGATCTCGGCTTCATTGCGCTGCTCTTTCTGACCAGCGCCAGTGGCATTGCGTTATGGCTGGGCCGCGGCACACCGGCCCTGGCGTTCTTGCTGTGCCTGCATTTGGGCGCGGTGATGGCGCTATTTGCAACCCTGCCCTATGGCAAGTTCGGCCATGGCATTTTCAGATCGGCGGCATTGCTGCGCCACGCGATCGAAAAGCGCCAACCGAATCCGATCGGACTAAGTGCGGACTGAAGAAGACAACAACAACAAAAGCGACAACAACAAAAGCAACAACAACAAAAGCAACAACACACGTTTTACCGGAGACAAAGAGGATGAATACATTGCAGGTTCTACGCGCGGCTTTATTGGCGACGCTTCCCGTGGCGCTGTCCTGTACCGCCAGCGCCCAGGACTTCCCGCCCGCCAAAACGGTAACGCTGGTCGTGGGTTTCGCCGCTGGCGGCGCGGCCGATGCCGCAGCACGTCTCATCGCCAGAAAGCTCGGCGAGAACGTGGGCGCCAAAGTCATCATCGACAACAAAGCCGGTGCCGGCGGCAACATCGCGCACCAGCACGTGGCCAATGGCCCCGCCGACGGCTCGATGCTGCTGCTGGGATCCATCGGCCCGCTCACCATTGCACCGCACATCATGCAGGTCGGGTACGACCCGTTCAAGGATCTGGCGCCGGTATCGGGTGGCGTGAACTTCCCCAATGTGCTGGTCGTGCACAAAGGTCTGGGCGTGAAGACCATGGCCGAATTCGTGGCACTGGCCAAGCAAAAGCCCGGCACCATCGACTTTGCGTCGACCGGCGTCGGATCGGCGTCGCATCTTGCAGGCGAATTGCTCGCCCAACAGGCCGGCATTCAGATGGTGCACGTGCCGTACAAGGGCGGCGCACTGGCCTTGCAGGACAACCTCGGCGAACGCGTCGCGTCCTACTTCTCCGCCCCACCCACGGCCTTGCCGCATATCGCCACGGGCCGGCTGATTCCGTTGGCCACCACGGGCCTCACGCGCCCGGCCTATATGCCCGACATCCCAACGGTAGCCGAATCGGGCTATCCGGGATTCGAAGCGCTCAACTGGTATGCGTTCGTCGCGCCCGGCAAGACCCCGGCCGCCGTACTGGATCGCTGGAACGTCGAGATCGTGAAGGTACTCAACGATCCGGAAGTGCAGGATGCGCTGAACAAACATGGTCTCACGCCGCAACCCACCACGCGCGCCGAGCTGACCGCCTTCATGAAGCAGGAAGACGCCAAGTGGGGCGCTATCGTGCGCGATCGCAAGATCGTCGCCGAGTAATCTTTCCTCCAATTTCCCAGCCACCAGGAGCCGCCATGACTTCCGCTCATCTGCCGCACGCCTTGCAGATTTCCTCGATGAAGGACCGATGTTCGCCCGAGGAATGGCAGGCGCGCATCGATCTCGCGGCCTGCTATCGCCTGGTCGAGATGTATGGCATGGCCGACATGATGGCCAATCACATTTCGTCGCGCGTGCCGGGCGAAGACGGTGCCTTCCTGATCAATGCCTACGGCATGATGTACGAGGAGATCACGGCGTCCAGCCTGATCAAGGTCGATCTGGATGGCAACATCCTCGCCAAGCCCGACTACGGCCCGCTCGATTACGGCATCAACAAGGCAGGGTATGTGATCCACAGTGCCGTGCACCGCGCGCGCCATGAAGTCGACTGCGTCATTCACACGCACAGTTGGGCATCGATGGCGGTGTCGTCCCTTGAAGAAGGACTGCTTCCGCTCACGCAAACGGCCATGCGCTTTCTGAAGATCGGCTATCACGACTACCAAGGCGTGGTGCTGGATACCAAAGAGCAGGCCTCCCTGCTCGACGATCTGGGCCAAGGCGAAGCCCTGATCCTGCGCAATCATGGCGTGATGACGGTCGGCCGCACCGTGGGCGAAGCATTCAACTGGATGCATCGCCTCGAACTGGCATGCCGCGCGCAGCTGGCGGCGCAGGCCACCCAACGCCCGCTGATGCCGGTGCCTGCCGCCGTGCTCGAAGAAACCTGGAACAACTATCAACCCGGCACCCGCCGCCCTTATGGCGTGATGGAGTGGCCGGCGCTGTTGCGCAAACTCGACCGCATCGATCCCGGTTATCGGGATTGATGCGGTCGGCAGGTAGTCGCCGACACATCGAATCGGACGGATTGCCGCACGCCCGAGACCGGACCCGTCGTCACATGAATGCCATCGAGATAGCTGTCCCAAGAACCGATCGAAACGCAGTCGAGAATCGCAGTCGAAAACCGTAGTCGAAGAATGTCGTTCGAAGCGTAGTCCAACAATACGCCGTTCATAAAAACGATCAGGAGACAAACATGCTTGATGCCAAGGCAGGACCCCACTCGCGTGCACGCGCCATGATGCTTCGCGCCCTACCCCGCCTCGTCGTTGCCGCCGCTTTGACGGGCGGCAGCGTCGGTGCCGCACACGCTCAGGCTTATCCCGACAGAGCCGTGAAGGTGGTGGTGGCCTTCACTGCGGGCGGCACCACCGATACGCTCACCCGCGCCGTGAGCAACCAGATGGGGCAAGCGTTCAAGTCCACATTCGTGGTGGAAAACCGGCCCGGCGCGGGCGGCAATATCGGCACCGAGTATGTGGTGCGGTCCCCGCCCGACGGCTACACGCTCATCGTCAATTCGGTAGGGCCCATCGCCGTCAATCAATCGATGTACAAACTGAACTACAACCCGCTCACCGATCTGATACCGATCGTGCAGATCGCCAACGTGCCGAACGTACTGGTCGTGCCGGCCGATCTGCCGGTGCAGAATATCGAGGAGTTTCTGGCCTATGCGAAGAAAGCGCCGTCCGGCACGCTGAACTATGCGTCAACCGGCGTGGGCACATCCTCGCATTTGTCGGGCTACATGCTGATGGATAATCTGGGCGTGAACGCCACGCATGTGCCCTACAAAGGCGCGGACGCGTTGAACGATCTGCTGGCCTCGCGGGTCACGTTCATGTTTGCAACGATTCCGTCCGTGATCGGCCACATCAAGGCGGGCAAATTGCGGGCGTTGGCAGTAAGCAGCAAGGTGCGTTCTGCATCGTTACCCGATACGCCAACGGTCGCCGATCAGGGGTTTCCGGATTTCGACGCCGGATCGTGGTTCGGTTTCTTCGCACCGAAGGGCACGCCGCCCGAGGTCATTGCAAAGATCAATGCCGGGGTCAATCAAGCGTTGCCCGCACTGAAAACGCAGATGATCAGCGAAGGTGCCGATCCCGTCGGGGGCACACCCGAAGCGTTCGCACGCTTTACGCAGGCCGAACAAAAGAAATGGGAAAGTGTGGTGAAAAAGATGGGCATCGCGCAATGAACGATTCGGGCTCCTCCGCGGCGATGCGCATACTTTGCTCGCCGGCCACGGCCGCCGAATTGCGGCCGCGCATGCCGCAGGCTGGCGTGCGCGGCACGTACACCTTCGTCCATCCCACACCCGAGGCGCCGCACCCCGATGCCGAAATCGGCTTCGTCTCGCGCGACATCACGGGCGCCTCGACCAAGTTCGACGTCAAGCCCGAGACCGCGCTGTATTACGAGGCGCTGCGGCACGCGCCGCAGTTGCAGTGGGTCCATATTCACTCAGCCGGTCTCGACCGCCCGATCTATATCGACCTGCAGGCGCGCGGCGTCAGCGTCACCAATTCGGCCGGTCACAACGCGCGTTCGGTCGCACAGATGGCGCTGGGCGGCGTGCTGGCCTTGTCGCGACACCTGCCCCGATTCATGGCGGCGCAACGCGACGCCCGTTGGTTGCCGCCTTTCGAGCAAGAGCCGCCGCGCGATCTCGATGGTCAGGTTGCCGTCATCGTGGGCTGGGGCGGCATCGGTCAGCACATTGCGCACGTGCTGCAGGCGTTGGCGGTACGGATACGCGTGGCGCGTCACGACGCCAGCCGTAACGCCGAGGGCGCCGAAATCACGGTGCCCTATGACGCAGTAAACACACTGTTGTCCGACGCCGACTGGTTGATCCTGGCGTGCCCCATCAGTGACGCCACGCACCGGCTGATCGATGCCGATGCGTTGGCGCAATTGCCCGAGCACGCCCATCTGATCAATGTGTCGCGTGGCACCGTGGTGGATGAAGCCGCGTTGATAGACGCCCTGACCCATCGACGTCTGGCCGGCGCCTACCTCGACGTGTTCGAGCAGGAACCCCTGCCTGCGAATTCGCCGTTGTGGCGTCTGGACAATGTGATCGCCACGCCCCACAGTTCAGGACATTCGTCCGGCAACCGCGAGCGCGTGCTGCAGATGTTCATGCGCGAACTGGCGAGACGCGAGGCCGAGGGGCTACTTCGCAAGTAGGTTCAGGGCGCCCAGCAGCGTCGTCATCGCCGCCTGGTCGCGGCGGACGAACTCAGTGGTTTGCGCGGGCGACAGGCTCATGCGTTCGGCGCCCTGATTATCCAGAAATTGTTGCCACGCGGGCGTCGCCTGGATCGCACTCACGGCCTCGCGCAGCACCTCGATCGCCTGCGGCGGCGTGCCTTTCGGTGCGGCCAGGCTGTACCACGTCGACACTTCCGTGCCGCCATAGCCGGCCTCGGCGAGCGTGGGCACCTGCGGCAACGCCGCAGCACGCTTCGGGCCGCCATACGCCAGCGCCCGCAACTTGCCTTGTTCGATGAAGGGCAACGTGGCGGCGAGGTTGAGCATGCCCAATTGCACCTGACCGCCCAGAAGATCTTTCAGCGCCGGCGAGGCACCGGGATAAGGGATGTGGGTAATGCGCAGCCCAGCCTTCTGCAGAAATGCCTCGGCGCCCAGATGCGTGGCGCCCCCCGTGCCCGCCGACGCATAGTTCAGCGTGCCCGGCGCCTTCCCGGCGAGCGCCACCAGGCCTTCCAGGCTATCCACCCCGAGGGTTGCGTTGACCACCAGCACATTGGGTTGGTTGGCGACAATGCCGATAAATGAAAAATCGGCCACACCGTCGTACGGCGTGGTCTGCATCAACGGTGTGACCACGTGCCCGGCCGACGTCCCCATCAGCAACGTATAGCCATCAGGCTTGGCGCGAGCCACGAACCCGGTGCCGATCGTGGCCGCACCCCCGGCTTTGTTCTCGACGATGACGGGTTGCTTCAACCGCTCCTCCAGCGCCCGCGCAAGCGCACGTGCCAACACATCCGCCGGGCCGCCCGCCGCATACGGATTGACGAGCGTAAGCGGATGCGTGGGGAAGGCCGCATCGGCAGCCATCACCGGCGCACCACCCAATGAGGCGCTGATCAGGGCGGCGCTGACAACAAAACGAAAGAACGCACGCATGGCATGTCTCCGGATCAATCGGACCTTCCCCCCTGCCGTACGGGACCGTAGGCGGGCGCACGCGACCGTGCGCCGCCGGTTCGTACGGGAAACGGGACAGGGCCTTCAGGGATAGCGATTAAGGAATATCGACTGCCTCAGGCGATATCGGGATCGTGGTTTGTTAAAGCCGGACTTATCGATCCGGCTTGCGGGCGGCGTCGGTCGCGCCCGCATCAGGCGCCCAGCCTTCCGCGCCTGGCGGCTTCTGCAGCATCGGCCGCAGGAAAATCTCGCCCAGCCCCGCGTAATACGGGCCGCCCAGGCGTGCAATCGGACGCATCGCCTCAGCATCGACGCGACTGCCGTCGTACACCTCGGACGACAGATGAAAGGCGACAACTTCACCGATGTAAAGCGTATTGACGCCGCTGCCCAGCACCACGGCCTGATCGAGCCGGCACTCCATCTGCACGGGCGACTGCGCAATGCGCGGCACGCGCACATGGCGGCTCTTCAACAAGGCGATATCCAACGCATCGGTTTCGCTCACGCCCGGCGGATACTCCGCGGCACTGCGGTGCATGACTTCCAGGCTGGCTTCGGTGGCCACATTGACCACGAACTCGCGGGTGGCCATGATGTTGCGCGCCGTATCCTTGATCGCGCCGTCGCTGGCACGCGCCGCGATGTTGATGGCCAGCATCGGCGGGCTCGTTGCCACGTAGTTGTATGAACTGAAAGGTGCGGCATTTACCCGCCCCGCTTCATCGATGGTCGTAATCCAGGCCACGGGCCGTGGCACCACGCAGCCCACGAGCAGCCGGTAGGCTGTCGCCGTGTCGAGGCGATCGCCATCCACACATGTAAAACGTTCGTCATCCACTGGCCGTCTCCTGCCGCGTGGGAGCGCGATCACAGCGCGGCCCCGGTGTTATGCAGACGACTATAAGCAGAATGCGCGGCTGTCGGAAGCCCTATTACACGCAAACGTGATTTGCGCCTGTGCGCATAGCTCGGCGCTCAGGATTCAGCGTTCGCGATGCGGGGTGCGGGGTGCGGGAATCACGTCATGGATCGGAGATCAGCGCTCGCCGAGTTCGGCCAGGATCTGCCGTGCCACCTCGCCAAACGACATACCGCCATCCATCGCGGCTTTCTGCATGCGTTCGTGGGCAGCCTGTTCGCTCAGGGCGTAGCCGCTGACCAGGAGCCACTTCGCTTTCTCGATGCGCTTGCGCTCATCCAGCGCAGTGCGCACGGCGGCCAGCGCCTCTTCGGAACGCTGCATATTCAGCGTTTGCTCTCGCATGACGTCCAGAATCGAGCGCTCCATATCGTGCCCGACGCCGTCGGACGGTGGCACATCCACTACCCTGCCCTGCACATTGAACAGCATGCTCGTCGTCTTGCCGCTGGCGTGCTCGGCAAAACGCTCGAGCAGCAGGCGCCGGTTGTCCATTTCCTCGCGTGTTTCGGCGATGCGCTTGTCGCACTGCCGCGCCAGCGCGGTGGCCAAAGTGCTTTCCACCGCGCGCATGGCATCCATGCGCTGCGTGCAGAGGTCGAACCACAACTCGGCCAATCCGCCATCCAGCCGATGCGCATCCGAGGTGTTATGAGCCATCTCGCGCATCTGCACGACCGGCTGGGCGAGCGGTGCGAGTGTCGTCCAGGCCGCCCGCGCATCGTCGGGCGCGTATTGCGTGAATATATCGAAGCAGCGTGCCTGGCTGGCATCCAACGCCTGCATGCGCGCTTTCAGCGCATCGGTGAAATACCCCGCGCGATAGCCAATCACGCCGCAAGCGCGCTCCTGGCCGCTCAACTCCTTGCCTTGCATGAAGTTCAGCAACGCCACGAGGATGCGCGTGACGCCCGGATCCAGCGCCGAATCGGCCGCTTCGAAAACCACGGCCAGCAAACTCCCGATCAAACGCGTGAACGCCGCGTTCGCCTCTTCGGCAGGGATGCGCCGATCGCGCAGCCGGCGGCGCATATCGGGCAGCTCGTCGAGCCGATAGAGTGCGTGCGCCACGCAATTGAGCAGACGAGCCTTCTCGGCGCTGCGGGTGGCGTCCGACTCCAGCTCGTCGAGAAACCGCCGCACGCCTTCTTCCACCTCGATGGCGTCGCGGCTCAAGCCGGTCAACGCCGCGAGGGGCTGCTCGTCGGCGCCATAAAGATACAGATTCGAATAGCCGCGCTCTTTCTGCAAGGCATGCACGAGCGCACTCACCAGCACCACGAGTTCGCAGGTGCTCGCCAACACTTCCAGGCCGTGCAACTCACTGCGGCGGGCCGCCAGCAGGAAACGCAGCGTTGACGCCATGCGGTCCTTAGCCATGACGAGTACCGTGCGGCAATGATATCGGGGCGACTTGATTCATACGTAACGCGTCGAGTTCCGGTGACAGCAGGGAGGATCGACCGGGCGCACGACGGGGCACGCGATCGATCCTGACGGATGTCGCGATCATGACTGACAACCGAGACATGCGCCAGCATGGAACGCCAAACACGGGTGCCTGCGTGACTCAGCCGATCTCGACAGCGTCGCCGTTGAAACGTACGGGCCAAGTGCGCAGGCGTTGCTCGGGAAATTGCACACAGGTGCCGTCCACCAGCCGAAACTGTTGCTTGTAAAGCGGCGACGACACGACGAGATGGCCGCCGACCCGGCCAATCAGACCGCGTCCGATCACGTTGGCACCCGATCTCGGATCCCGGTGGTCGACGGCATAGAGTGTCTGCTCGCCGGCATCGGGCAAATAGAACAAGGCGACCTGCATCCCGTCGATGAGCGCGACCACGCCCGAATTGGCCACGAGATCGTGGCGGGTGCACGCGTAGCGCCAAACGGGTTCGGTGTGGGTTGCGGCCGGCATCATGCCATCTCCTCGGCGATCTGGATCACGCGCGATCTGGCACGCATCGGGCGCGGCCGACGTTGGCCGCGCTCTTCCACGAATTCGATATCGGGGTCTGCCGCGCGGTCGTTCACGAACGTGCGGAAGCGTTTGAGTTTTTCAGGATCGCTCAACGCGTTTTCCCATTCGCATTCATAACGATCCACGATCAATGCCATCTGCGCTTCGAGCTCCGCGCCGATGCCGAGGCTGTCGTCGATGACGACGGCTTTCAGATAATCGAGCCCCCCTTCCAACGACTCGCGCCACACCGACGTGCGCTGCAGCTTGTCGGCCGTACGGATGTAGAACATGAGCACGCGGTCGATATAGCGCATCAACGTCGCGTCGTCGAGATCGGTGGCGAAGAGTTCCGCGTGGCGCGGCCGCATGCCACCATTACCGCACACATAAAGATTCCAGCCGTTCTCGGTGGCGATCACGCCGATGTCCTTGCTCTGCGCTTCGGCACACTCGCGGGTGCAGCCCGACACCGCAAATTTCAGCTTGTGCGGCGCGCGCAACCCCTTGTAGCGGTGCTCGATATCGAGCGCCATCTTCACGCTGTCCTGCACACCATACCGGCACCATGTGCTGCCCACGCATGACTTCACCGTGCGCGTGGACTTGCCGTACGCGTGGCCGGTCTCGAAGCCGGCGGCGATCAACTCCCCCCAAATCTCAGGCAACTCGTGCAACTGCGCGCCGAACAGATCGATGCGCTGGCCGCCCGTGATCTTGGTGTACAGGTTGTATTTCTTGGCGACCGCGCCGATGGCGATCAAGCCATCGGGCGTGATCTCGCCAGCGGGAATACGCGGCACCACCGAATAGGTGCCGTTCTTCTGCATATTGGCCATGAACGTATCGTTCGTGTCCTGCAGCGGCACGAGCTTGGCATCCTGAATCGGGCGATTCCAGCACGAGGCCAGAATCGACCCCACCGCCGGCTTGCAGATATCACAACCGATGGCGCCTTTGCCATGGCTGGCCAAGACTTCTTCGAACGATTCCATACCGCTCACCCGCACGATCGCGTACAGCTCCTGGCGCGTGTAGGCGAAATGCTCGCACAGGCTCTTGTCGACAGCCACGCCGCGGCTGACCAGTTCATGCTCGAACACCTGCTTGAGCAATCCGGCGCAGCCCCCGCAACCGGACGCCGCTTTGGTGCAGGCTTTGACACCCGCCAGATCGGTGCAGCCCGCGTCGATGGCCGCGCAGATCGCGCCCTTGCTCACGTTGTGGCAAGAACAGATCGTTGCGGTCGCGGGCAAGGCATCCACGCCCAACGCCGACGCGGCCTGCCCTGTCGGCAAAATCAAGGTGGCGGGGTCGGCCGGCGGTGCGATGCTGTTTTGCACGTACTGCAGGAGCGTGTCGTAGTAGCTGTTGTCGCCCACCAGCACGGCGCCCAGTACGCGCTTGCCATCGGCCGACACCACCAGCCGACGGTAACTTGCGCCGGCTTCGTCGATGAAGCGATAGCTCAGCGCGCCGGGCGTCGCGCCATGCGCGTCACCGATCGAGCCCACATCCACGCCGAGCAGCTTGAGCTTGGTCGACATATCCGCGCCGGTAAAGGCTTGCGCGTCTGCGCTGCATAAGGCGGCCGCCGCCGTGCGCGCCATCTGATAACCGGGTGCAACCAACCCGAACACACTGCCGTTCCAGGCGGCGCACTCGCCGATGGCATAGATCGCGGCGTCGCTGGTGCAGCATTGGTCGTCGACGGCCACGCCGCCGCGCGCGCCCAGCTCCAGCCCCGCGCCTTTCGCCAGCGCGTCCTGAGGCCGGATGCCGGCCGAGAACACGATCAGATCCGTTTCAAGCGACTCGCCATCGGCGAAACGCATGCAATAGCGATACTCGGCGCCGGCGGTAATTTCCACCGTCGAGCGCGATAGGTGGACGCCAACCCCCAGCGCCTGGATACGCGCTTTCAGTGCCGCACCGCCCAGATCGTCCAGCTGCACCGGCATCAGGCGCGGAGCAAATTCGACCACGTGCGCTTCCAGACTCAAAGACTTCAATGCATTGGCCGCTTCCAGGCCCAGCAACCCGCCGCCCACCACCACGCCACGTCGTGCCCCTTGCGCCGCATCGCGAATCAGATCGAGGTCATCGATCGTGCGATACACGAGCCGGGAGGTGCCCTCGGCGCCGGTGATCGACGGCACGAAGGGATAGGATCCGGTCGCCAGCACCAGCTTGTCGTAGCCATAGCGGCCACCCGCCGTGACGACTTCCTGCTGCGTGCGATCGATCTCGAATACCGGCACGCCCAGATGCAGTGTCAAGCCGAGCCGTTCGTAGAACGCCGCTTCGCACATGGCCATCGATTCGGCGTCACGCCCGCCCAAATACTCGGACAAGTGCACGCGATCGTAGGCGCGCAGCGTCTCGTCGCCAAAGACGTGGATGCGATAGCGCTCAAGGGCGCCACCCGCGATCAACTGCTCGACGCAATGGTGGCCGACCATGCCGTTGCCGACAACGACGAGCGTTTGCAGAGGTTGGGAGGTGGTCATGAGATATCCCCGAAGGCGTGAAGCGATTTCAAATACAGACGACGAAAAGGCGCCCGGAACCAATCGGTTCGGGGCGCCTTTGCCGGTATTGCACACGTTGTCTGTTGCCGGGTTATCGCCGACATTGAAGCAAAAGCAATATCGATGCCAATTTTTCCCCGACTCATGAAGCGCCGCGCAAAGCCAATGCAGGAGCGGGTCTGAGTGAAATTCGGCCATCGACACCGGCCGCGTGAGGTGACGCATCGAGCGGCTGCGCGCATCAACCCGGTGCACAACGCTGTGCGCGGCGCACTGTTATGGCTCGCGTCGCGTTGGATTGCCGTCCGCTTACAAACAACTTTTGGTAATAAGCTTATGATTCCGGGCGATATGCCGGCGTCGCCCTGCCATCTCGGCCGCTCGCCGGCACTGCCTTACCGGGGAACCTGTGGTGTCCACTTCCGTACTCGATCGCAATGTCCTGCGGCTCACCGCCGCGCAAGCCTTGGCGGGCGCCAACGCCACCGTGGTGTACGCCACCGGCGCACTGATCGGCGACGTGCTGGCACCCGATAAAGCGCTGGCGACACTGCCGATCACGATCTTCGTGGTGGGCATGGCCACCTGCACGCTACCTGCCGGTGCGATTGCGCAACGCTTTGGCCGACGTCCCGTCTTCATGCTGGGTGCGCTGTGCGGCGTCCTGGTGGGATTGCTCGCCGCGCTCGGCATCGTGCTGTCATCCTTTCCCATCTTCTGCGTGGCCATGTTGTTCGGCGGCGCCTATGCCGCGGTGGTGCTGTCGTTCCGCTTTGCCGCCGCCGAATGCGTGGCGCTCGAGCGGCGCGCCAAAGCCCTGTCGTTCGTCATGGCCGGCGGTGTGCTGGCGGGCATCCTGGGTCCGCAAACCGTCACGTTGACGATGAACCTCTGGCCCACGCACCTGTTCGCGGCCACCTATATTGCCGGGGCCGGCATCGCCGTGCTGTCGGCCGTCGTGCTCGCAGACGTGCGTCTTCCCGCCGTGAAAGCATCGGATGTTGGCGGCGGGCGCCCGCTGCCCGAGATTTTTCGCCAGCCGCGCCTCATCACCGCCATGCTGTGCGGCGTGATCAGCTACACGCTCATGAATTTCCTGATGACGTCCGCGCCGTTGGCCATGCATCACCACGGTCTGCCGCTGGCCGCCTCCAACCTGGCGTTGCAGTGGCATGTGATTGCCATGTACGGCCCCAGTTTTTTTACAGGCAACCTCATCACGCGATTCGGTCCCGGCAAGATCGTGCTTGCTGGATTGGTGCTTATCGCGGCCGCCGCCATCGTGGGTATCATTGGTATGGAGGTCGGCCATTTCTGGGTGTCGATGGTGCTGCTGGGTATCGGCTGGAACTTCGGCTTCGTCGGCGCGTCGGCGATGGTGCTTGAATGCCACCGTCCCGAGGAGCGCACGCGCGTGCAGGCGATGAACGACTTCGTGGTGTTCGGCGCCATGGTGATGGGGTCATTCGCTTCGGGCGGCCTGCTCAATCACTATGGCTGGGAAGTGATTTGCTGGCTGGCGCTGCCGCCCGTGGCTGTGGCCGCAGCCACATTGATGGCCAGTGAAGCGGCGCGCCGGCGGGCGGTCGCCACGCAAACGGCATAGGGAGCTGGGCCGCCTCATTGGGGTGTGCAGCCGCTTGAGCCGGCGCGCCCACGATCGCGCGGATATGCCGTCAGCGACGCGTTGGGCGATTCCCAGGCCATGTAGATGGGATTCGCACCCACAACGATAAATCGATGCGAAGCCGACTTATCATGTTGGGTTGAACGAGGTTTTCCGCATGATCGATTCTGCCAACCTGCTGACCATCGTGGCGATGGCAAGCGTGACTTACTTCACGCGCATCGGTGGCTATATTTTGCTGCGCAATCGGCAGCTCAGCCCCCGCGCGATGGCGGTGATGGATGCCGCCCCGGGATGTGTATTGATATCGGTGATCGCGCCCAACTTTGTGTCGTCGAATCCCGCCGATCTGATTGCGCTGGCGTTGACGGTGGCGGCTGCCACGCGTCTGTCGCTCCTGCTCACGGTGCTGATCGGCGTGATCTCGGCGGGCCTATTACGGCATGTGATGGGGTAGCCGCAGATGAACGCCGATCAGAACGCCAGTACGCGCGTGCACCACGACATTCACGCGCACGCTGTGACATCGCAGCCCATACCCCCTGCCACACCCGCGACCGCGGCCGAGCCCTCCCCTGAGCCGCCCACCGCCTGGACCGAAATCAAGCGCGGCATGCGCGCCATGCTGCCCGCGTTGGTCGGCATCGTGCCGCTGGGTTTGCTGCTGGGCGCGCAAGCCACCACCAAAGGCTTGAGTGTGGTCGAAGTGCCGCTGCTCACCGGTCTCAACTTCGCAGGCGGCTCGGAGTTTGCGGCGCTGGCGCTATGGACATCGCCGCCGCACCTGCTGCTGATTGCAGGCATCACGCTTCTGATCAACAGCCGTTTCCTGCTGATGGGCGCCGCGCTCGCGCCCTTCTTGCGGCACCTCACCAGGCGCCAGGCGCTCGCATCGCTCTACCTGATGAGCGATGCCTGCTGGGCGCTCGGACTTTCGGACGCGCGCCGGCGGGCTGCGGCGGGCATCACGCCCGCATTCAGTCTGCCCTATTACCTGGGCGCATCGGCCATTCTGTATGTGTCGTGGGTGGTGGTGGCGACCATCGGCGCACTGTGCGGCCCGCTCCTGGGCGATGCCCGATCGCTCGGCCTGCACATGGCGTTTCCGGCGATCTTCATCGTGCTGATACGCAGCATGTGGAAAGGCCTGCGCGCCGCGCGACCGTGGGTCGTCAGTCTTACCGTAGCGGCGTCGACTTACTTGTTTGTGCCCGGTGCCTGGTACATGGTGGCGGGCGCCATATCCGGCATGCTGGCCGCGTATGTGCTCGCGGGAAAAGCGTGAAGCGCGTCCCTCCAAGACCGCTCAGGCGCATCGCAGCGATTGACGCTCGACATGCCCCCGGGCGTCCATCACGCCACTCGCGCCGGAAGAAACGGCAGCATTGCGGCATTCCGCGCGCTGCATCAGGGCCAGGCCGGCCATGAAACCGGCTATACCGCCTCACAAGGTCAATGTGTGGGACGCAACGGGCGCGTCTCGCTCGACGCGTGGCCGCCTGCGGCACGGTGAGCGTGGGTGGCGCCTGCGTGACCTGCGTGGACGGCACGCTGATTTCCTGACGCGCCGCAACAAGCCGTTGGTAGCCGAGCGGTGCCCATGCACCGAATTCGCCACGGCTTCGTAGTATGGTCATACTCTGCTGTTCAACCCCTAAAAGAGAAACTATGCGCCGTACACGCAAGGCTAAAGTTGTTGCAACGCTTGGACCCGCCAGTGCCGATCCCACAATGATCGAAGCATTGTTCGATGCGGGCGCCGACGTCTTCCGTCTTAATTTCAGCCATGGCGTGCAGGCCGACCACGCCGAGCGCGTAAAAACGATTCGCGAAATCGAACAGCGCCGCGGTCGTCCTATCGCCATCCTCCTCGATCTGCAGGGTCCCAAGTTACGCATCGGCACCTTTGCCGACGGTCCGGTGATATTGACGGCGCACAGCACCTTCCGCCTCGATCTGGATGAAGCCACGCCTGGATCGGTCGAACGCGTTGCGCTCCCGCACCCCGAGATCTTTGCGGCGCTCACACCCGGCGCCGATCTTCTGCTCGACGACGGCCGCATCCGCTTGAAGGTGGTGTCGTGCAATGCCACCTCGGCCGTCACCGAAGTCGTCAATGGCGGCGCCCTTTCGAATCGCAAGGGCGTCAACGTGCCGGGCGTCGTGTTGCCGCTGTCGGCCTTGACCGAAAAAGACCACGCCGATCTGGCCTTTGGATTGACACTCGAGATCGACTGGATCGCACTCTCCTTCGTGCAGCAGGCCCGCGACATCGAAGAAATCAAGGCGATCGTCGGCGACCGTGCCAGCATCGTCGCCAAACTTGAAAAGCCGTCTGCCATTCACTCGCTGGCGTCGATCGTGGAAGTCGCCGACGCCATCATGGTGGCGCGCGGCGATCTGGGCGTCGAGTTGCCGGCCGAGCAAGTGCCGTCGATTCAAAAGCGCATCGTGCGCGAGTGCCGTCGCGCCGGCAAACCGGTGATCGTGGCCACGCAGATGCTGGAGTCGATGGTGAATGCACCGGTGCCCACGCGTGCCGAAGCGTCCGATGTGGCCACCGCCATTTACGACGGCGCTGATGCGGTGATGCTGTCGGCCGAATCGGCCGCCGGCGCGTATCCCATCGAGGCGGTAAAGATGATGGACAGCATCATCCGTCATACCGAAGCCGATCCGTACTACCTGCAAAGCATCGCCGCGTCGCATACCGCGCCGCGCGCCGAAGCGGCCGACGCCATCGGTTTGGCGGTGCGCGAAATCGTCGACGTGCTCAATGTGCCTGCTACGGTGGCGTATACGAAATCGGGCTATTCGGCGTTGCGACTGGCGCGCGAACGCCCGGCCGCCGCGATCGTCGGCTTGACGCCGGTGGCCGCCACGTCGCGCAAGTTGTCACTGGTGTGGGGTGTGCATGCCGTGCTGTCCCACGAAGTGACCAACGTGCTCGAAATGAGCGCCCTCGCTTGCGAAACGGTCAAGAACGAAGGTTTCGGTCAGAAGGGCGACCTCATCGTGATCTCTGCGGGCGTGCCGTTTGCCGTGTCCGGTACGACCAACCTGCTCAAGATCTCGACGATCGAGTAAGTTGATCTCGATGATCGAGCAAGCCGTCCTCGATCATCGGATGACGCATCGCCGTCGTGCCCTGGTGGTGCGGCGGCGTGCGCTGGCGTCATCCTTGCGACGCAGCCGCCGCCTGTGCCGCTTGCCACACGTGCTGCGGCACATGCGTTTTGAGCCGTTCGACCACCAGCTCCAGCGCTTCCTGCGACACAGTGTGACCCAACTCGGTAAAGATATCCGCCGTCACATCGGCGCCTCGATCGAGCAAATGCTCGGCCTGGCTGATCGCATAGGTGTGAGCGATCACGTCGTCCTTTTCACCGTGGATCAGATGGAACGTGACGGTTGCCGGCGCGACCGCGGGCAACGTTGCGAAGCGGCCTGACAGCGCCACGATCCGCCCAGCCAACGGCGCACCCGACTGCGTGGACTCGAGCGACATGATCGCCCCCTGCGAAAAGCCGATCAGCGCCGTCATCGCAGGCGTGGCACCCGTCTTCATCTGCCAGTCCTCAACCACCGTGCGAAAGCCCGGCATCGCGGCTTCAACGCGCGCGGGCCGGGACGCCTCGGTCACATCCCTGGCCGAAAACCATTGATAGCCGCGGCCCACATCGCTCGGATGCGGCGCCTGGATGCACACAACGGCTGCCTGCGGGAATTCGGTGGCCAGGCGGCGGCCGATCGGTGCCATGCTTTCAGGCGTGTTGCCCATGCCATGAAACAGCATCAAGAGCTGCTGGGCGCCGTCGGACGGCATCTGCACAATGAGGGGGTCGGACATGATGGACTTTGAAAACGTCAAAGCCCAAGGTTAACCGGTGACGCGGCACATGTGCGTATGCGCCGCCAGGATCCCCAGCCCGCGTTGGCGATTCAGCGAACGCTCACCTGCGTGCATCAGGGCTTGAAGAACGCCGTCGGCGTCATCAGGCGATTCTCCTGGCGGATCAGATATGCCGCGTCGGCGCTTTTGGTCAGGTAGCCGGCCCACTCGGGGTCTTTCTGCAAGGCCAGGCGCTTTGCTTCCCGATCGGCCGCGCTGTCATACACCCAGATATGCATGTAGCTGTTCACATCGCCAGCGTCGGTTTGCATGTATGCCAACGGCTTGCCCAGGTGGCGGCTCTGTACGGCGTAGCCGTGCTCGGCGTACAGCGCGAGATGCTTTTTGATGGTGCCAGGGCGGCAGGTATAGGTTCGAACGTCGTAGAGCATGCTGCTTTTCCTCGAAATGATGGATGACTGAGTCGACTTATTCGGCGGTCGCGCCGGACTGTTTGACAAGCACGCGCCAGCGCGCCACTTCCTGATTCACGTACGCCTGAAACGCCGCGTGACCGTCGCCGATCGGATCGGCGCCCAGCCCTTTCAACTTCTCCTGCACCCCGGTGTCCGCCACGCTCTGCGTGATCGTCGTGGACAACGTCTCGACCACGCCGGCGGGCGTACCGGCCGGCACGAAGAGACCGAACCACGACCGGGCGTTCATATCGGCGTAAGGCGTTTCGGCGAAAGCGGGCACGTCGGGCAACGCACCATGACGTTGCGTACCCGTCACCGCCAACGCCTTCAACCGGCCACCCTGCACTTGCGACAGCACCTCCGGCAGGTTGGCAAACATCAACTGCACCTGGCCGCCCATCACATCATTGAGCGCCTGCGCGCCGCCCTTGTAAGGCACGTGCGTCATCTTGGCGCCCACCAGTGCATTGAACTGTTCGCCTGCCAGATGCGACGCCGTACCCGTTCCCCCCGATGCGAAGTTCACGCGATCGCCATTGGCTTTTGCATAGGCCGCCAACTCGACCGGCGTTGCCACCGGCACCTTCGGATTCACCACCAGCAGCAAGGGCACCGACGCCAGATTCGACAAGCCTACAAAATCCCGCGTGAGGCTGTAATCGAGATGCTGATACAACGACGCGTTGATCGCATGCGCCGAGGTCGCCATCAACAACGTATAGCCATCGGGCTCGGACCGCGCGGCCGTGACGGCGCCGATATTGCCATTGGCGCCGGCCTTGTTTTCCACCACCACGGGTTGCCCCAGTCGCGTCGACATCGCCTGCGCCACGGTGCGGGCGATCACGTCGGTCGCGCCGCCTGCGGCAAACGGCACCACGATCCTTAACGGTCGATCGGGAAACGCCGCCTGCGCGGCGCCCGCCGTCAGTGTCATTGCGAAAGCCAGGCCCAAGCCTGCGCTCAGGCGAACGAATGTCCTCATGTCTCACTCCTTTCTTGGTTTATTTTTGGTCTCGCCGGCATCCTTTCGTGCCGGGGCAAATCGTTTCGACGCGAAGCGTTCGAAACCGCGGAAGACGAGTGAAGGTTACGCAAACCCGCATGGGCAGCGTGAGGACAGAACCTACGTTGTGTTGGACTTTTTCGCGGACTAGTCGAGCGGGCGGCAGTACTTCTTGCGGAAGTCGCCTGGCGTGTGCGCCGTATGCTTTTTAAAGAAGCGAGCGAAGTAGGCAGGGTCGTCGATATTCAGTTGAAAGGCGACTTCGGCCACCCCCAGATCCGTATTGGTGAGCAGCCGTTTGGCCTCCAGTACCACACGCTCTTGAACGAACTGGCTGGCCGTGCGACCCATCGTGCGCTTTACCGCATCGTTGAGTTGCCGCTCGCTGACCGCCAGCGTATCGGCATACTGTCCGATCGCGGCGAAGTCGAGGTAATGCGTTTCCACCAGCAGCGCAAAGCGCTTGGCCAGCGCATGACCCGGCCCCGCGCGCTGCATGCTTTCGCCGTCCGGATATAGCCGCCGCAACTGTGTGAGCAGGATCAGCAGGTAGGACCGCACCACATCGAATCGTCCTTCCCGGCGATCCGCCAACTCGCTCTCGATGGCATGCAGCAACGGCAGCATCGCGTCATGCTGCGCCGGTGTGAGATAGATGGCGGGCGTGCCGCGGGTCATCTGAAAAAACGGAAACTTGGCGATGTCGTCGGCGCGGGGAAACATCTGCGCGAAGAAATCCGTGCTGATGTTCAGCACATATCCGCTGGGCTGCACCGAGGATGTCCACGCATGCACCTGGCCTGGCGATAGAAAGAACACCGAGTGGTCGCGCACATCGAATTGCTCGAAATCGAGCACATGCGTGCCATGCGCCGTCGTCATCCAGAGCAGATGATAGTAGTTGTGGCGGTGCAGGAAAGCGCGTGGAATGTCGTCGCGCTGCTGCAGCCGCACGAGATCGAAGTAAAACGCTCCCGCACCTGAAAAATCCGAAGATTCAAAGGTGGGAAACGCTGCTGCGGCTTGCGCGGACGCACCTTCGGACACGGTACGGGTCTCCATATTATTTTTGCCGGGGGCTTATGGTGAACATCATAAAGGCAAACGCGCAGCGCAAAACCGCGCCGCGTCAAACCAAGCCGACAGGAATAGGCAAGCATTGCATAGCTCTGGGTCTGTTTAGGAGGCGATGCAGCCAATAGCATTTCCTCATCGTCCGCGTCGCGGCCGATACGATCGCCCACACCGCGAACACCGCCACGTCGCTCGATGCGCGACGCGCGATCGGTAAACGATTGATCAAGGAGATCGCCATGAGTATCCAATCCCGTAGCGCACAACTCATCTTTGCGGCGTTGATTTGCGCCGCTGCCAGCGCCCCGGCCGGCGCGACCGGCCACCCACACACGTTGGCGAAGAGCAATGCGGCGCTCGTTCAACAGGCCTTCGACAACTGGGAACAAGGCCGCGGCAGCGTTTTCGACCTGCTTGCGGAGAATTCGGTTTGGACAGTGGCGGGGACGAGTCCGTTCTCGGGCACATACCGCACCCGCGAAGAATTCATGACGCAGGCAGTGCTTCCGATCAACGCGCGGCTCGCCACGCCGATCACGCCCGATGTAAAGCACATCGTGGCGCAAGGCGAACATGTCGTGGTCATGTGGGATGGCACTGCCACAGCGAAAGACGGTAGCCAGTACGAGAACAGCTATGCATGGCATCTCACCATGCAAGACGGCAAGATCACACAGGTCAATGCGTTCCTGGATACGTGGAAGTTGGCAGAACTGATGCGCTAGCGCCGACCATGCGCCGGCCCGGCGCCGCAGCCGTGAGCACACGTCCAGCAGCGCCGGATGCGATTGATCATCCCGGCACAGCGGCGTCAGGCGCGATCGTCACGCGTCCAGGGGTGCGAGGCCGGCTTGCTTCAGCGCATCGTTGAGCCACGGCGAAACCAGCTCGCCCCGCGCGATTTCGGCCAGCCGCTGCTGCTCCGCCGCCACCTTGGCTTCGGCGGCGACCAGCACCGCCTCCACGTCGGCGCGCGGGATCACCACCACGCCATCCACATCGCCCACGATCAAATCGCCGGGATGCACGGCCACGCCACCCGCGGAAATCGGACCGCTCAATCGGCCCGGCAGCCCCTTCGTGGGACCGCAGGGATTCGTGCCGGCAGCAAAGATGGGAAAGCTGCCGTGCATCAAGGTATCGGTATCGCGTGACGCAGCATCCACCACGAACCCGCCCAGTTTGGCGGCCGCTGCCTGCGTGACCATCAGCTCACCAAACAATGCGCAGGTGGTGTCGGCCTTGCCGTCGACCACCAGCACGTCACCGGGCTTGGCCACGGCCAACGCCACGTGAAACATGAGGTTGTCGCCGGGGCGCACTTCCACGGTGAAGGCCGGGCCGCACACCTTCATCTCCGGATGCAGTGCGCGCACGCGAGCATCGAGGGTGCCACGCCGGCCGGCCACATCGCACAGGATTGCAGCCTGGAAGGCGCGCGCGCGCTCAATCTGTTCAGGCGTTACACGCTCGAACGCAGCGGTTTTCTGGTAAGACATCATCACTCCATAAACGACAGTTAACGCGCAAGCGGTGCATGCACCACATTGCGCGGCGCGCCTTGCAGGAAGGCGTCGATGTTATCGATCAATTGATCGGCGAGGCCCTGAACTGCCTCGTCGCTGGCCCAGGCCACATGCGGCGTCAGGATGAAATTGGGCGCATCCATCACATGCATGAAAGGATGGTCCGGCGGCGGCGGCTCGGTCGATACCACGTCGAATCCGGCACCTGAAATCTGGCGGCGCTTCAGTGCATCCACCAACGCGGCCTCGTCCACCAGCCCACCGCGCGCGGTGTTGATCAGCAGCGGACGGCGATGCATGCGGGCAAACTCCGGCGCCGCGATCATGTTGCGGGTTGACGGCAGCAGCGGGCAATGCAACGTGATGATGTCGGCCTGCTCGAGCACATGATCGAACGGGGTATAGAGATCGCCCATGCCGGTGCTGCCTTTATGTGCGGCAAATAGCGTTCGCATGCCAAGTGCTTGCCCGATCTGCGCCACCTCACGCCCCAGCACGCCATCGCCGATGATGCCTAAGCAGGCGCCGGCGAGATCGCGGATCGGGTAGTCGAAGAAGCAGAACTGATCGGCCTCCTGCCAGCGCCCGTGCGCCACCGCAGCGTGATAGGCCAGGATGCTGCGCCGCAAGGCAAAGATGAGCGCAAAAGTGTGCTCCGGTACCGTGTGACGAGCGTAATGGCGGATGTTCGACACCACGATTTTGCGCGCGGCGCACGCCTGCAGATCGATGTTGTCGGTACCGGTGGCGGCCACCGCAATCAGCTTGAGCCGCGTTGCGCCCGCAAGGTTGGCCGCATCGAGCTTGACCTTGTTGGTCACCACGATATCGGCATTCGCAATGCGTGCCGCGATCTCGGCGGCGGCTGTGCGGGGGTGATTGGTCCAGGTATGGGCCGACGCCGGCGCGCGCAGGACCGTCTGCGGCGAGAATGTGTCGTGGTCGAGAAAGACGATGTTGCAGGAGGTCATGTTCAGTGCTTGCGCTCGATCAAAAATGTGTCGTTCAATTCGTTCAGCGAGGCGATGCCCAGCATGCCCATGTCGCGCAATATTTCGCTCTTCATCAGTTCAATGCCATGCCGCACGCCCGCCTCCCCGGCTACCGCGGCGGCGTAATTCAAGGGTCGGCCCACAAACGCGCAGCTCGCCCCCAGCGCCAAGGCTTTCATGACGTCGGTGCCGCGGCGCACGCCACTGTCGATCATGACGGTCATGCCTGCCGCCTGCGCCACGATTTCCGGCAACACCTGCAGTGGCGCGGCGGCGCCGTCGAGTTGTCGTCCGCCATGGTTGGACACGATGATGCCGTCCATTCCCGCCTGCCGCGCACGTAGCGCATCCTGCGCGTCGAGGATGCCCTTGATGATCATCGGCCCCTTCCAGCGCCGGCGAATGCGAGCGACGTGCGTCCAGTTCAAATGCCCCCGCTCGGCCAGATCGCGCATCACACTTTTGGACAAAATTGGCGCACCGCGCGTGGCGTAGTTGTTCTCGAAATGCGGCATGCCATGCTTGACCAGCGTGCGCAGAAACGTGCCGCACAGCCAGCGCGGATGCGTTATGCCCTGCACGGCGAGCGCCAGGCTGGGCTTGAGCGGCGTGCTGAAACCGGTGCGCACATTGTTCTCCCGATTCGCCTGCACCGGCGTATCAACCGTGAGCACGAGGGTTTCGACGCCCGCTGCGGCCACGCGATCGATCAACGCGGTGATCTGCGCTTCGTCACCTGGCAGATAGGCCTGAAACCACGTACCGGGTGCCGCCGCCATCACTTCCTCAACACGAATCAGCGACGACCCGCTCATGATGCAAGGCACCTGCGCGGCTTGTGCCGCGCTTGCCTGAACGATATCGCCCCGGTAAGCGGTGAGCGCAGAGATACCCATGGGCGCCACGCCCACCGGACTGGCGTAGTGTCGGCCGAAGAGCGTGATGCGCTGCTCGCGCTTCGAGACATCGACCAACACGCGCGGGCGAAAGCCATAGCGGGCATAAGCCAGCCGATTATCTTCTTGCGCCGTGCCGTCTTCGACGAATCCCGCCACGTAACCGAAGATGGGCCTCGGCAGATAGCGGCGTGCCGCAGGTTCGAAATCGCTCAGGCTGAGAAAACGCGCCAAATGGGCCGGCGCGACGTACGCCGCAGACGCACGCGCCGACTGCGAGGGCACGCCGTCCGGCACGGACGCGTCTGCCGATTGGGACGACTCGGCGCGTTCGATAGTGTTCGCGGATGGGCTGACATGAGAGGCGGACATGAGGCGTTGTGACGATCACGTAGGCGAAAACTCGCGACCCCACGAAATATATCGACCGCCATCTCATCTAAAAAGCGCAATTAAACGATGGAGCTTCATCGCTTTTTTACGTCACGCGTTACCGATCACCACAGCACATGGGGTGCCTCGAAATCAACCTCAAGCATTACCCGCTCGCGCATGGCTGCCACCAACGGGCGGATGTCTTCGCGTCGGCTTTGAAAGGCGTAATGCAAAGGGCGCAACGGTGGATCGCCTGCAATGGCGCGCAGGCCATGCTTCTCGCGCAACGGCGTTAGCCATGCGTTGGGAAAAAAGGCGATGCCCACGCCCGCCGCGACCATGCCGGCGATGGCGCCCATGTTGTTGCAGATGAGTTGCCGCGACACGGCCAATTTGTTGTCCACCATCCAGGCTTCGAAGATACGCGTAGAACCGGCGCCCTGCGGCATCGTAATCACGGTCATGTCTTTCAACGACTCGGGCGTCAGGACCTCGATCTCCCCTAACTGCGCATCGGTGCCCACCCAGTCATAACGCACCTCGGCGATCGTGTGCGAGGCGATCGCGCTGCGCGACGACCAGCCGGCGACCACCGCGAAGTCCAGTTCGCCGGCTTCGACCTGGCGCTCGAGGCTTTGCCCCACATCCACATGCGGCTCAAGCCGCAGATCCGGAAAATCGCGCCGGCAACGGGCGACGAATCGGGGTAACCATGTGACGGCAGCAAGTTCGCCCATGCCGAAGCGACACACGCCTTGCAGACCCGTGTTCTTGCCGATGGTGTCGCGTGCATGGCGCGCAGCCTGCAACATATCCCGCGCCAGTGGAAGCAGCGCCTGGCCGGCCGAGGTCAGCACGGAACGGTGACCCGTTCGGTCAAACAGGACTTCGCCGAGATCGGCTTCCAATTCGCCCAGGCGCTTGGACAACGACGATTGCGACAGATGCAGCTGTGTGGCGGCCGCGGCGAAACTCGATGCCAGGGCGGCCGCGTAGAAGGCTTCCAACTGCTTGAATGTCATGGCAATGCTCTGGAGGAAATAGCGGGTGCGGAACACGCCAGACGGGCACGGCCGGGTTCGGAAAAAGCGATGGAGTTTTGTAGAAATTTATCACTTTCTTCTCTGGATTCGGATTGCTACAGTCGGCCACACACTTAGAAAGCCTTGCACGCGGTCTTAGCAACCGCATGAGGAGACAACCATGAACACCACAATGAAATGGCTGGCGGCCGGCCTCGCCTGGGCGTCGTTTGCCGGTTCAGCCGTCGCGCAGGAATGGAAGCCGGAGCGCCCCATTGAAATTCTCGTCGGCTTCGCCCCCGGTGGCTCGGCCGACCAGATTGCCCGCCAGCTTGCCAATGCCGTCAAGAGCACCGTGCCGGTACCGGTGATCGTGATCAACAAACCCGGCGTTGCAGGCGTGCTTGCCGCCCAGGAGATCGCCAATGCCAAACCGGACGGCTACAAACTCTTCGTGGGCGGCGGTAGTGAGACGACATCGGTAGGCAATCATCAAAAGATCTCGTACGACGCCCGCCGCGACTTCACCCCGATTCTCAAAGCGGCTCGGCTGCCGTCGGTGCTCGCCGTCAACGTGAACTCCCCGTACAAGACGATGCAGGAACTGATCGCCGCCGCACGCGCGAAACCAGAAGGCCTTTCGTATGGCTCGACTGGCGAAGGCAGCTTGTTCCATTCGACCATGCTCGCATTCGAGGCCAACAGCGGCCTGCGTTTTCTTCATGTGCCCTACAAGGGCGCAGCGGAAGCCACGCTGGCGCTGGCCGCGGGTCAACTCGACATGGCGTTCGGCGCGCCCGAAGAAGTGAAAGGCCTGATCGACGGCGGCAAGATCCGGCCGATCGCCGTGTTCTCCAAAGTGCGTGTTGCGTCACTTCCCAACGTGCCCACCGTGGGCGAGCTGGGCTACCCGGTGGCGCTGGACAATATGAAAGGCTTGATGGCGCCCGCTGGCCTGCCCGAACCCATATACCGGTATCTGAACCGTGTCTTTCACGAGGCCCTGGACAGCCCCTCCTGGAAGACGTACGCCCAGAGCAGCGGCCTCACCACCGACTACGCCGACGGCCCGGCATTTCAGAAAGAGATCAACGAGAGCTACACCTTGGTAGGCGATTCGCTGGCCAAGATCAAAAGCGCCAGAAACTGAGGAGCAGGCACGCATGACCAATGAAAAATCGATCGGCTTCATCGGGCTGGGCATCATGGGCCGCGGCATGGCAGCCTCGTTGTTGCGCCGCGGCTTCGATGTGCACGTTCATAATCGCAACCGTTCGGCCGAAAGTCCGTTGATCGACGCTGGCGCGCACGGCGCGGCGTCGCCGGCCGAGATTGGCACGCGAACGAACGTCGTCATGCTGTGCCTCTCGGATACCGAGGCGGTTGCTGCCGTGCTGTTTGGCGACCATGGTCTGGCGGGCGCACTCAAGCCCGGTAGCTTCGTGATCGACACCAGTACGATCTCGGCTCAGGCGACGCGCGACCACGCACAGCGGCTGGCTGCCCTCCAAGTAACCTTGCTCGACGCCCCCGTCAGCGGTGGCGAAGCCGCCGCCGCGCGCGGCGAACTGAGCTGCATGGTGGGTGCGAGTGCCGAGGCACTCGCACACTGTCGTCCCTATCTGGACGGTATCGCCAGCCGCGTGGTGCATGTGGGCGATCCGGGTGCAGGACAAATCGCCAAGGCGTGCAATCAAATCGCCGTGAGCAGCGCGATGTTCGGTGTGGTCGAGGCGTTTGCCTTGGCGCGCGCCAACGGCGTCGATCCTGCTGCGGTGCGTGAGGCCCTGCTTGGCGGGGCTGCCCGCAGTGCGGTGCTGGAGAAGAATGCCGTTCGCCTGCTCGAGCAGGATTTCAAGCCTGGGTTCAAGGCCGAGCTGATGCGCAAGGATTTGCGCCTGGCGCAAGCTGCGGCACAGGCCTCGCGCTCCGATCGCGAGATGGCCGTGGCACAAGTCATCCTGAAACGCATCGAAGCGATTTGCGAGCGCGGTGACGGCGCTCAGGATTGGAGCGTGGTGGGCAAACAGCATTGATGCGTCATCACATCATGACTTGATCGATCCCCTGCGTCATCCTTTGCAAGACCCGTTCGCCAACAGCCACACGCATCGGCGGCGCGGCATGAAAAAGGCCACGCCCGATCAGGGTGGCCCGCTTTCACGCGTCGGCGTGGGCTGGATCGCAACCCAACCTGAGGATCCACAGCGCCAGTCGAAGCCGCTGTCACACCGCCATTATTTTCCGGCGGTGTCGTCCTTCGTGTCATCTTGATCGTCATCCGTCTTCAGACGCGGCTTTTTGCCGGGCTGCACGGCATGCTCGGCATCCGGTGCAATCTCTTCGCCCTGATGTTTTTTCTCTTGGATGACTTTCTTGTCGTGCGCGACGTTGCGGGGGTCGGTCATGGAGATCCTCTCTTACGGTAATGAATCGATGTACCGCTGAACTCGGCGGGTCGACGTCCCCCACGCAATGCCTGTGCCGCACCTTTCGCTGCCTTCTAGGGAAAATAGCGGGTTGCGTTAATACATCACGTCATGATATTTTTCATGCCAGCCATTCGTGAGCCCCGTCGGAAGATCAACTGACTTCCGTCACGAGGATGCGCCACGATAGGTTGCAGCACCCGTCACGTGCCGACGTCCATCGCGTCAGCACGGATGGCGTTGGCCGATGCCCGCAAACGCAGGCAGCACGCCACTTTCAATACGACACACGGCAGGCTCGCCACGCGCGCCTGCCTGCGTAACGCTTTTAATCGCACGGGCGCGTCCCGGCATTTCCATCACCTTTTTTTCATCCGGGAACGTGAACTCAGCACATCCATAAGCTTTCATTCTGCTTTCTCAATGCTGTCGTCATCGACAGCATTGCCAGGTAGGGCACAGCAAGCGGCGATCAACGCCGATACGCCTCAAACAGCAAACACGGCTCGACAGCAACAGGACGTGCATGACCCATCCAGTCGCGACGCGCCCCAATATAAGGAGACAACCGTTTGGTTAAAAACAGACAAGATTTTTGGTCTGGTGCGATGTTTATCGCCATAGGCGGCGCCTTCGCGCTCAAGGCCACCAGCTACAGCATGGGCACTGCCGCGCGCATGGGCCCGGGCTATTTCCCGTTCTGGCTCGGCATCGTGCTGGCACTGATGGGGGCCGTCGTATTGATGACTTCGCTTGCCAAACGCGCCCCAGAAACCGAGATCACGCGTTTCGACTTCCGCATCCTGTTGCTGGTCGTCGGTTCGGTCACGCTCTACGGCTTCGTCCTGCGCCCGCTGGGCCTCTACCTCTCCGTTTTCCTGCTGGTGCTCGTCAGCAGTTTCGCCAGCCACGAGTTCAACTGGAAAGTCGCCGTTGCGAACGGCCTCTTCCTGGTGTTGTTCTCCTATGTGGCCTTCATCCGCGGGTTGGGATTGATCTTCCCCCTCTGGCCCGCCGCATTAAGCAACTAAGGAAGCCACCATGGAATTGATGGACAACCTCATGCTGGGGTTCTCGGTTGCGTTTACGCCCGAAAATCTCACCTATGCGTTTCTAGGCTGCCTGTTGGGCACGCTCGTTGGCGTGCTGCCCGGGCTGGGCCCTGTGCCGACGATCGCGATGCTGCTGCCGATCACGTATGTGCTGCCACCGATCGCCGGGCTCATCATGCTGGCCGGCATTTATTACGGCACGCAATACGGTGGGTCTACCACTGCCATTCTGGTCAATCTTCCCGGTGAAACATCGGCGGTAGTGACTGTGCTCGATGGTCACCAGATGGCCCGCAACGGCCGCGCGGGTGCCGCGCTCTCCATTGCAGCCATCGGTTCTTTCTTCGCCGGCAGCGTGGCGACCGTACTGATTGCGGCATTTGCGCCGCCGCTGGCGGAAGTGGCGTTTGCATTCGGCCCGGCCGAGTATTTCTCGTTGATGGCGCTTGGGCTGATCGGTGCCGTCGTGCTTGCCTCCGGCTCGCTCTCAAAGGCGATCTGCATGATCCTCCTCGGCCTGCTGCTCGGCATGGTGGGCACCGACGTTAACTCGGGCGTTGCACGCTACGACTTCAGCATTCCCGAACTGCAGGACGGCATCGACTTCGCCATCGTCGCGATGGGCGTGTTCGGACTGGCCGAAATCATGGCCAATTTGGAGCTCAAAGAGCAGCGCGTCGAAATCTCCGACAAAGTAGGATCGCTCTACCCCAGCAAGCAAGAGTTCAAGGAATCGTGGCCAGCCGTCGTGCGTGGCACGGCACTGGGCTCGGCATTGGGGATCTTGCCAGGCGGCGGCTCGGTGCTCTCGGCATTTGCGTCGTACACGCTGGAAAAGAAGATATCCAGGAATCCGGAGCGTTTCGGCAAGGGTCATCCCGCTGGACTGGCCGGCCCCGAATCGGCCAACAACGCTGGCGCACAAACGTCCTTCATTCCCTTGCTTACGCTAGGGATACCGGGCAACGCCGTGATGGCGCTGATGGTGGGTGCGATGACGATTCACAACATCCAACCCGGTCCGCAGGTGATGACCAGCCATCCGGAATTGTTCTGGGGTCTGATCGCTTCGATGTGGATCGGCAACCTGATGCTGGTCGTGCTCAACCTGCCGCTGGTCGGCATTTGGGTGAAGCTGTTGCGCGTGCCCTATCGCATGCTTTTTCCTGCGATTCTGGTGTTCTGCACGATCGGCGTGTATTCGCTGAATTACAACGTGTTCGACATTTTCATGTTCGCCGTGTTTGGGGTAGTAGGTTATGTCTGGAGCAAACTCAAGTGCGAAGGCGCACCGCTGCTGCTGGGTTTGGTGCTGGGTCCCATGATGGAAGAGAACTTCCGCCGAGCGCTCCTGCTGTCGCGCGGCGAATTCTCCACCTTCGTTACGCGACCGCTCTCGGCATCGTTGCTAGGCGCCGCTGCCTTCCTCCTGATATTGGTGACGCTACCGGCGCTGCGTAAGAAGCGCGATGAGGCTTTCGTCGAAGAAGACTAAAGGCCCGACACCAAAAAGTTGGCTCTTGGCCTGGTCTCGCACATCGCGAGTTCCAGGTTTTTTTTTGCACTGTGTTTCGCTTGTCCGGGCGAGCTGATGACCGGGCCCCCGGGTACTGCCCTGCTGGCCTGCGACGATCCGGAAGCGCCCTGGGGTGACATCAGCAGCCGCCATCAGGATGTGAAAGCATTCAGGGTATACCCCTCCTAAATGGGGGTGTTTTCGCGGGATTAAGGGCACGCTTGCTAAAATGTTGCGGCGCAACGTGACTGTTGCGAGCTCGTACGCATTGTTCTGGGCGCTGCTGTAACACGGTTTGGGATCGGTTTTGGATCTGTCTGGCCCCATGTGGCCTCCGTGGGCCGCCTATGGATTGTTGTTTCTGCAGGCGCCATGCCGATTGCGGAGGCCATGCGCCCGCGTGCAAAGCCAAGCCCCACTCTCTTTCTACACATCCCGGAAGTTATGAAAAAAATCTTTAAAACACTAGCGGGGCTCATTGTGGTCCTCGCAGTGGTCGCCGTGGTTTTCCTCTACTGGCCGCTATACAAGGGCTCGCCCCCAAAATCCGATAATGAACAGCCCGTGGACGTGGTCCTGATCGGTGGTGGCGTGATGAGCGTCACCCTGGCGACGTATCTGCAGGAGCTCGAGCCGGGCTGGAAAATGAAGCTGTTCGAACGCATGGACGGCGTTGCGATGGAAAGTTCGGACGGCTGGAACAATGCCGGTACGGGCCACTCGGCGTTTGCCGAACTCAACTACACGCCCGAGCTCGAAGACGGTTCGATCGAAACGAAGCGCGCGGTGGGCATTGCCGAGCAGTTCGAGGTGTCGCGCCAGTTCTGGTCGCACCAGGTCAAGCGCGGCCATCTGCAAGAGCCCTCGGACTTCATCAATCCCACGCCGCACATGAGTTTCGTGTGGGGCGATGAAAACATCGAATACCTGCGCAAGCGTCACGCGGCGCTGATCAAGAACCCGCTCTTCTACGGCATGGAATTTACCCAGGATCAAGAACAGATCCGCAAGTGGGCGCCGTTGATGATCGAAGGCCGCGACCCCAAGCAAAAGCTCGCCGCGACCTACATGCCCCTGGGCACCGACGTGAACTTCGGCGTGATCACGCGCGAACTCACGAAGTCGTTGCAGACCAACCCGAACTTCGAATTGCAGCTTGGCCACGAAGTGCGCGGCCTGCATCAGAACGACGACAAGACCTGGAACGTTACGGTACACGACCTGAAGTCGGGTAACGATACGACGATCAAGTCTAAATTCGTGTTTATCGGTGCAGGTGGCGCCTCGCTCAAGCTCCTGCAGATGTCCGGCATTCCGGAATCCAAGGACTACGCCGGTTTCCCGGTGGGCGGCCAATTCCTGGCTTTCGAATCGCCGGAAATCAGCGCGCGTCATAACGTCAAGGCGTACGGGAAGGCCGAAGCCGGCTCGCCGCCGATGTCGGTGCCGCATCTGGATGCCCGTAAGCTCGACGGCAAGCCCGTCACGCTGTTCGGCCCCTTTGCACTCTTCAGCACCAAGTTCCTGAAGGAAGGTTCGTGGTTCGATTTGTTCTCGTCGGTCAACCACAACAACGTGGCGGGCATGCTCGCCGTGGGTTCGGAGAACCTGGATCTGGTGCGCTACCTCGCGCAGCAAGCCGCCCTTACCGACGAAGACCGTCATGCCGAATTGATCAAGTACTTCCCCGAAGCCAAGCGCAGCGACTGGAAGCTGGTCACGGCCGGCCAGCGCGTGCAGGTCATCAAGCGTGATCCGCAGAAGGGCGCGATCCTGCAGTTCGGCACCGAAATCGTGACCGACAAGGAAGGGACGATCGCCGCATTGCTGGGCGCATCGCCCGGCGCCTCGACGTCGCCCCCCATCATGCTGAACGTGCTGGCAAAGGCGTTCCCTCAGGAAATGGCCGCCGGCTGGGAGACGCGTCTGAAGGAAATCGTGCCCTCGTATGGCCGCAAGATCAACGAGAGCCCTGCGCTCACGAACGAGATTCGCCGCATGACCAGCGAGACGTTGAAGCTGCCGTATCTGACGGTGCCGGACGCCGCCACGGCAAACCTGACACCCCAGCCCTCGGCCGATCCCAAGATCACGCCGAAGCCGTCGGACAAAAGCGATCGCACGAATGTGGAACTGCAAGCGCTCTGATTTTGAAGCGTAAGCCCCGGGGATAAGTTCACTGCCCCAATGAAATCGGCCGCGTCGTATGAAGCGGCCGATTTTTTTATGCCTCTGTGCGTGTGCCGATTCGCCTTAACTGCCGTCGCCCGTGACGCTCCAGACGGCGTTGCCCACATCGTCCGCAATGAGCAGCGCACCGTCAGCGCTCTGCGTCATGCCTACTGGCGCGCCGTACAAATCTTTTTGGTCGGCAGAGTAAAACCCACTCACTACCGTTTGAGCAGGACCCGTCGGCACGCCATTGGCAAACGGCACGTACACCACTTCATACCCGCTTAGCGGCGTGCGATCCCAACTGCCGTGTTCGGCCACGAACGCGCCTCCTCTGTACTTGGCCTGCAAGCCTGAACCGGTGTAGAACCACAAGCCCAAAGGCGCCACGTGCGAGGCCAGCGCATAATCGGGCTTGAGCGCTGCCTTCACCAGATCCGGGCGTTGCGGCATCACCCGCTCATCCACATTCTGCCCGTAATAGCTATACGGCCAACCGTAGAAGCCACCTTCGCGCACAGCGGTCATATAGTCCGGCACCAGATCGGCGCCGATCTCATCGCGCTCGTTGACGATCGCCCAAAGCTTGCCGCTCTGCGGTTCCCATTGCAGGCCAGTCGGATTGCGCAACCCTGACGCATAGATGCGACTGCCGCGCGATGCAACATCGACCTCCAGGACGGCTGCGCGCCGGTACTCCACCTCCAGGCCATTTTCGGTGATGTTGCTGTTCGAACCCACACCCACATAAAGCTTGCGTCCGTCCGGGCTTGCCAACAACGCTTTCGTCCAATGGTGATTGACCGTGCTCGGCAGATCGGTCATTTCTGTACCAGGATCGGACATTTTCGTTTCACCCGGCGTATAGCGGTATTGCATGATGCGATCGGTATTTGCCACGTACAGCGTATTGCCGATCAACTGCACGCCAAAGGGCGAGTGCAGGTTCTCGATGAACACATGCTTTTCCCACGCGCCGTTAGCCGCGCCCTTGCGCAGCAAAGTGATCCGGTTCCCGCCTTTGCCGCCCTTTCCGGACTGATTCTTCACCATCGTGGCAATCAATTGCTTGGGCGTGGTGACGGCTTCGGTACCGGGCCCATTGGACTCCACGACGAGCACATCGCCATTGGGCAGCGTGTAGAGCATCCGCGGATGGAGCAGATCGGCGGCGATCTTCTCGATCTTCAGCCCGCTCGCCACCTTCGGTGTGGCACCCGCCGCCCATCCTTTGCCCTCCGGCACCTGCATCGGCGGCACCAGAAAATTCTGTGCTTTCGGCAATGTGGGATCGGCGCCCATCTGCTTGACGGGATCGACCTGCGCTTTCTCACTGCAACCGCTGACCAGCACGATCAACGCCACCGATAGCGCGCCCAACGACTTGGATTTATTCATGGCCACGCTCCTGAAAATCGAACCGGTGCAGCGACAGAACGATATGTGCCACGCACAGCAACAACACGGTTACCGCAGAAAGCCACACGCCTTGCGGAATGACCGCATAGGCATCGCGACTGTGGACGAATGCATTCACGATGGCCGCGACGATGGCCAGCAGGTTCAGCCAGAAGTGAAGTTTCCGGGCACCTGACGCTACCCGTGCCCGTACGAACCACACCGACACCAGATTGATCAACCGCGGAATGATGGCGAGGAGCAACCCGAAGACGATCAACCAGGCGGCAGCCTTCATCCACAGGATTTCGCCGGTGCGCATATACAGCACGTCGAAGATGAGGGCGGCGACGAAAAAGCCGAACGGCAGTGGATCGAACAGCGCATAAACGACCGCAGCAAGCCGCGACCGGGGCCCTTCGGCATGGGTTTTCATAGACGTCCTTTGTGCCAATGTGGCAAAACGAATCGCTGAGGTGCGACAGCGTGTCGATTCACTGTACGGGGCCGCGGCTGAACAGGGGTTGAACCGAGCGCGATGCGACGTCGCGGATGGACTGAGTGTCATACTCGCGCATAACGCGTGCCGCCAACATCGCGGTCTCATCGCGCCTTCAGGAGCAACGCATGCCCGAACCCATCACGATCACCCCGGTTACGCTACCAAAGCGCGCCGGCCCCGCACCGAAGGTGCATCCCGGCCCGCCGCAGCATCAACTCGAACAGCATCCCGAGCAGGCCCAGTGGCAAGCCCTGCGCGCGCTGATCGAACGGTGGGAATCGGCGGACAAGGCCCCCACCCTGCGCGGCGTGCCCGGCACGCTGGGGCTATTTCTGCCCCGCGGGCGACCAGGCGCAGGCGAGTACGGCTTTCTGATCGGACGCGAGTTTGCCCATCATCATCCCGATGACGGCGGCCTGCACATGACGCTACCGCGCGACTGGTGTCACGCAGTGATGGCCCAGGGCTGGGGCGAGCCGCACACCTGGGCCGGGCGCCCGACGGTATCGCCCAACACCGTGCTGATCTATGCGCCCCGGGATGCGCACGAAATCGCTGTGGTGCAACGCCTGATCGAGGTTTCCGAGGGCTTTGCCGATGGCACCTTGGTCGACTAGCGCGCTGTTATCGCGAACGTCGCATATCGGCACGACGACCTTCCCGAGAAACACTCCAGGGCGCTAAAGCGCCGCAATCGCGCGCAAGAATGCTTCCTTCTGCTTCTCGTACTCCACGCCCGCCTGATCGCGCTGCGTGGCCAGATCGGCCATCGCATTTTCGGATTTCGCCAGGAGATCCATGTAGCGGCGGCCCAGTTCGCTATCGGGCGGTACGGCACTGAGATTGTCGCGCAGGCGCGATTGCTCGCCAGTCTGCGTCTCGATTCTGCTATCGATATCGGCCATCTTGCGCTCGGTGGCCGCCCACGTGCGACGCTGCTGTGCGAGCGCCTTGAGCTTGGCACTCAACGCCGGTGCGGCAGGCGCATTCGCCAGCATGATCAGCACTTGTTCATCGCTGTCGGTCAGCGCAAAGGTGTCGGTGCCAGGCAGTTCGTCCGTCACGCTCACTTCTGCCGTGGCACCCGCGGCCACATCGATCCGCAAGCGGCGATGCGTGGCCGTTTCGCTATCCAGGCGATCCGAGCGCGTGGTCCAGCCCGCTTGCTTGGGATGCTCGATGACGATCACACGCGGCGCATCGCTGGCGCCTTTGATGCGATACGTGGTCACGGTGCGCGACAGGCTCTGGATCTGCGCCACGCCCTCGCTCACCTTCACATCCACCATCTGCTCTTCGGGTTTCACTTCCGAGGTGATCTCGACCTTGCGATCGGCCGCGAAACTTGCCAGCCGCGATTCGCCCGCCGGCAACGCAGGCATCCTCGCATCGCCCACAAAGCCCGACGCGCCGTCGTACACCGTGAGGATGCCGGGCGGCAGCGTGCTGGGCGACGTGTTCTTGAGCATCACGGCCGAAACCGGATTGAACGACCGCATCTCAGGCTGGAACACGGCCAGACGCTCAGCCGGCAGCGCCACGTCCACGAACGGCACCGAAAGCGTTTGACCGCGCGCCAGCGTGACGGGCTGCGGCAAATGAAAGCTCACGTTCGTCATGTTCTCTTGCGCGCTTGCGGCCTGGGTGGGCGCGGCGGGCGGGGCCATCGGTGCGGGCATGGGCGCGGCGGCCGGACGCGGGCGGGCCATGTCGGCCGACATCATCGCCGACGATTCGGCGCGCGCACCGGCACCCCTGCCGCCTTGCCCCTCCGCCTGCTTGCGTGCCACCGCGACGCCTGCCGAGTTGTCTGCGCGGGGGACTTCGCCCACGCCAACCGTCACCGGCACCTCCGGCCGCTGGCGCCAGTACCGGTCGTGCAGTTTCTGGGTGAGTGTGACCGGCGCGCCGGATACCAGCGTCAGGTCCACATCCTTCCAGTCCTGGCCCGTCGCATTTTCCAGCACTGCCCAACCTTGCAGACGCGCATCGCCCGTGTCGCCGATTACCAGGCGAAAGGCCGGCTTCCATACCGGTGCCGCAGTGATGTAGCTCAAGCCGACCGACCGCTCGCCTGCGCCCTTCACGCTCACGGCCACGGCACGCAACTGATCGTTGCCGGCGCGGCCCAGCGATTGAACGGCATCGGCCACGCGATCGCGCATGGCGGTGTCGAGAATATCGACGGTCGCATCGGCACCGAGCCGCAGCACATCGATGCGCTTCTCTTGCGTAAGCACCGACAATCGATGTTCGGCGATCGTCTCGCCTTCCGGGGTTTTGACACGGTTGCTGTCCGTGCCCAACACTGCCCCTTCGATGCTGCGTCCGCCCGAGGTCGCACGCACCTGAATGCCTTTCAACCGCTGCAGCAACGCGGGCAACGAACCGATGGTTTTCGCGTCGAACGGCAGGGTCGAAAACGTTTCTTCAACGGGCGAGAGCCCGTCCAATGTGAGGGAGTCGAGCGTGCCGCCAGGGTCGCTCACCAACAGGCTTTTGAGCACATCGTTGACCTGTGCCAACGGCACCTCGATACGCACCATGCCGTTGCCATTGACGCTGGCCACGCGATGCACCTCGGCCACCCCGCCGGACGACAGCGTGATGCGATCGATACGCGCGGCGTCGGCGGGCGACACTGCCGATTGCGCGGCACTGGCCGCAGTGGTCGAGATCAGCGCAAAACCAAGCACGGTGGAAAGAGCGTTTGAGCGCATGAGGCGTCCGCGAAGTTTGGAGGTCGTTGGACTGTAGCGGGCAAGACCGAAGGCTGCAAGCGCGCGGATGTGAGCGAGAATGTCGAACGGGCGCGCAGCGCGAGACGAGTCCACGCCTCACATCAGCATGATGTCCCGCACGTCTTTCAGCGCTACGGCAAACTCGATATCCGCGCCCGCCAGCACATCGCGTTGCGCGAGCTTGCCAAACGTGAGCCCCGTCAGGGCTTGGATCGCACCGATCGGCCGCTGCTGATCCTGAAACTCGCCAAACACGAATGTGGGCTCCAGATCCGCAATGGCGCGCGCCTGAGAGCACAAGTAAGCGATAGCGGACAACGCCCCAGATTCGTCGTGCACGAAGGCCACGACTTTCCAGAACTGGCGCGGAATCTTTATCCCATGAACGATGGGATCGTCGGCGCGAAACACCGGGCCGGTAAACACGCTGATGCGCATCCGGTCGCGTTGGGTATTGGCCAACACGTAATCCTCAACCTCGTTCCACAATCCGCCATTGAAACCCTGCACTTGCGGTGCCGCATTGGTAGCATGAAACGTATCGGCGTCGGCCTGGCGTGCCGCCTTCTTGCTGCCCCAATTGGGATCCTGCCGCCGCGTCATGTGACCGCGGCTGAAGTAGCCCGCCTTCTGGTCGCCGTACACATCTTTTAGGATCTGATATTTCTGATCGATGCGCGGATCGTATTTCCAGATATTGGTGCGTAGCACGTCTACCGCCTGCGCGCCATCGATATTGCAGGCGCTATAAATCGGCAACCTGCGCGACTTTGAAACCGCCACCGAGAAGTGGGTGTAATCCAGCACATGCGTCTTGCGGCCTCGCCATGTGTGGGTGGCTGCATCGCGCAACACCGCAGCCGCCAAACGCGGTAGCGGGACTGCCATAGCGGAGTCGATGAACAGCGGATCGAAACCCAGACGATCGTCGTAGGTATCGATCGGGTCGGGTGTGAGGCGAACGCGCTTGGGTTCGAGGGCGGCATCGGCCGCAAAGCGGAAGCGAGGTTTCATATGCGCAAGGATCGCCGATGAATATGACAAACGCCCGATACATATTGAACGCGCGCGCTACGCTGAACCCGCTTGCGGCGCGCCCGTGCCGCAATCTGACTGGTGACCCTAACAGGTCAATATCAAGCTGATGCTAGCTCAACGCGACCCGGATTCAAGTCCAATTCATGGCCATGCGCGGCCAAAACGAGCCCGATATCAGGCTGGCGCCTTTAAACGCCGGCGCGGCGGACGCACACTCACCACACGCTCGGGCGAAAACGTCCATTGCGACATGCCTTTGACCACGGATGCGATTTCGGCCTTGGGTCCATCCACCAACAGCGTGCCCGGCAACGTATCGATCACCTTCACGCGATCGAAACAAGACAACAAGCTGCTCACCTCCTGTTGAGAAGGATCGTTTGCACCTTGATAGCAAATGACGTAGCGGCTCATGATGTTTTCATCCTACATCAAAATTCCTGCACCCTCAAAGTTTACGCCGAACCCCAATTTCTCGGCCTCGTTCAGCGCCAATCTGAGGATCTCGTCCGAGCGTTTCTGGTTGCGCGCCATCCCCAGCAGACGGGGATGTCTTGCCAGTAACCGCGCTACAGCGCCGCTCATTACCGGGCAGGCCATGGATGTGCCATCCATCACGGCATAGCCGTCGAGATAGGTCGACACGATGCCCACGCCGGGGCCGGTCAGGCTCACTTCACTCCCGACGTTGCTGAACGCCGCCACAAAATTCTTGCGATCCACGCCAAACGGCTTGGCGACTTCGAGCGTTTGCAACGCACCACGAGGGAAAGTGCCACGCCGCCCCATCGCTGTAACGGCCATCACCTGGCTGTAGCGCGCGGGGTAGCTCACCGGTGCCCGATAATCGTTGCCTGTGGCGGCCACACACACCACACCGAGCGCACGCGCCCGCTGGATTTCGCGCAGCACATCCGGCACATCGCCCGCGCCGCCCAGCGACAGATTGATCACATCGCAGCCATCGTCCACGGCCTGCCGGATGCCCTTGGCAATGTTGAACGACGTGGCGGTTTCCTGGCTGCGGCCAAAGACGCGATACACGTTGAGTGCAGCGGCCGGCGCTACCCCGCGCACCCCCTTACCCGGCGCTGCGCGTCCCGCGATGATGCCGGCCACATGCGTGCCGTGCCCGACCTGATCGGCCACATCGCTCGCCTTCTCGCCCTGTACCACATTCACGCCGCGCGCGATCTTCAGATCCGGGTGCTTGGCCACGCCGGTGTCGATCACCGCAACCCGCACGCCCTCGCCGTCGCCCTCAGCACCTTCAAAACCAAAATGCCGCCGCGCGTCGCCCGTGGCGAAATCGATCGGGCGGCACGCGATACGCAACGTCTCGGCACCCACTGCCGCCTTCGCCACATAAGCCTGCCAGTAGCCACTCGCGGGATAAGCCTCCACCGACTCGAGTGCGGTCACGTCCTGCGGAAACATCAATCTCGCACGGCCACGCGCGTTGGTGCGGCTGCTCGCCCCCACCCGCTCGGCGCGATTCACGTAGCCCACCACATCCACATTGGGAAGCGGCGCGCCGCTTTCAGCGTCGACCACATCCACCGTCAAGGCCACGCGGGCGCGCGCCTGCAAGCCGATGAACGGGATGACGATTGGGTGCCGCAGCCACAGCGGCGCCAGCTCGCCCACCGGCAGAATGCGCAGGCCCGGTTGCTCCAGCAGCAGGGCCAGGCGCTCATCGTCGGTCATGTTGACGAGCACCGTATCGCCGGGCGCGACGCGATCCACGATCTGCATGCCGGCCAACAACGCGCCTTCGCTCGGACGCGCACGGCTGCCCTGCCGATAGGTGCCCATTTGCCGCACGAATGCCGGGCTGGCGCCGGGATTGTCCACGTTCCACATATTGGTGCTGGGCAACAGCACATACGCCGATCGGCGTTTCGAAACTGCGGTCGTCATGCAGGCACCTCCTGTGGGAATGGCCGATTGAATCCAAGCCGGATCAATCGCCGCACGTCAACAGCTGAGGTTCATTACACACTAATCGTGTTTCAACACTGCAATACGGCGACGCGGGTGTGCTCCCAAGATAGCAATCGCCTCGCATCATGAGCACATACGCGCCTCAGTCCTCTTCCAGCTTCTTGAATTCCTCGCCCAGGAAATCGATCAGCGTGCGCACCGACGGCAACAGGCCCCGACGCGACGCGAACACCGCATGCACGATCTCACGGCGCGGTGCCCACCCAGGCAACACCTCGATCAGATCCTCGCTGGCGAGTTGATTGGTGATCATCATCTTAGGCAGTTGCACGACGCCTACGCCAGCCATCGCTGCCGAGCGCAGCGCCGGCATCGCGCGCGTGACCAAACGCGGCTCATGCGCAATCGCCGCGACGGCGCCCTCTGGCCCCAGCAGATTCCATACATGCTGGGTTTGCGGTGCCCCCCACTCCAGGCTTGGGAAGCGACTCAGCTCGTCGGGGCACGTGGGCACGCCCAACCGCTTTAGCAACCCGGGGCTGGCCACCAGGCACTGACCGCGATCGGAATACACCCGCATGACGAGATCCGTGTCCTCCAATGGCGGCGGGCGCACGCGTATCGCCACATCGATGCCTTCGGCCAGCACATCCACGCGGCGATTGGTTTCCTCAACATGGATCTGCACCAGCGGATGGCGCAGCATGAAGTCGGCAATCATGTCGCCCACCCGCCCATCGAGCAGCGCCACCGGACACGTCATCCGCACGATCCCGCGCGGCTCGGCGTGCGTCATCGCGATCACCTCGTCGGCCGACTCCGCCTGCACGAGCATCGCCTTGCAATGGGTGTAGTACCGCTGACCGATTTCGGTCACCGCGAAATGCCGGGTAGATCGCTGCAGCAGCCGCGTGGTCAATCGATCCTCCAGCAACGCGATACGCCGGCTTAACTTGGACTTCGGTACGCCAAGTGCCCGGCCCGCCGGCGCGAAGCCGCCATGGTCGACGACTTGCACAAAGTAGTAAAGATCATTGAGATCGCGCATCGATCGTTCTTTAAATAGGACGCTGATGGCAAATTCTACCCACTACCGGGTGCATTGTTCCAGTTTTATAGTTCGACACATGGACGGAACACATCGGTTCCGACGACAACAACACCGCCAGACCGCAGTCCAGAATTTCACGTCATCGACCCAACCAACCCCTTCAAGAGAGAACGACATGACCTACGCCTACAACCGCCTCGACAAAGACAACGCCGTGGTTCTGCTGGTCGATCACCAAGCCGGCCTGCTCTCGCTGGTGCGCGACATCGATCCCGACAAGTTCAAGAACAACGTATTGGCCCTGGCCGACATGGCCACCTACTTCAAGCTGCCGACGATTCTCACGACGAGCTTTGAATCCGGTCCCAACGGCCCGCTCGTGCCGGAACTCAAAGCACAGTTTCCCGATGCACCCTACATCGCCCGCCCCGGCCAGATCAACGCCTGGGACAACGAAGACTTCGTCAAAGCCATCAAGGCCACCGGCAAGAAACAGCTGATCATTGCAGGGGTCGTGACCGAAGTATGCGTGGCGTTCCCGGCGCTGTCGGCGATCGCTGAAGGCTTCGAGGTGTTCGTGATTACCGATGCGTCGGGCACCTTCAACGAGATGACGCGTGAAGCCGCGTGGCGCCGCATGACGGACGCCGGTGCACAATTGATGACGTGGTTTGGTGCGGCCTGCGAACTGCATCGCGATTGGCGCAATGATGTGGAGGGTCTTGGCACCCTGTTCTCGAATCACATTCCGGATTATCGGAATCTGTTCACGAGCTATCAAACCCTGACGGCCAGCAAGTAAAAGAAGAGGGGCGGCTCAACGGCCGCCCATCCTTCATACCGAAAAGCAGTGGCTGCTCATCTCATGACTAGAAGATAGCGAGGCTGCCTGCTTCTGAATCGAGCCAAGACCGACACATGAATTGCCGCCGTTAACCGAACGCCGGCAGCATATTGAACAGCAACACCATCAACAGCCCCACTACCGATACGATGGATTGCACCACCGAAATCGTCTTGGTGGCTTCGCCCATGGTCATGCCGAAGGATTCCTTCACCATCCAGAAGCCGGCGTGATTCGCATAGTTGAAGAAGAGCGAACCGCAACCGATCGATAACGCCAGCAACGGCAGGTTCAAGCTGGGATCGGTGCCAGCCAGCGGCGCCAGCAACCCTGCGGCACCCACGATACCCACCGTAGCGGATCCCGTCGACACCGACAGCAACATCGCGATAAGCCAGCCCAGGATCAACGGCGGGAAAGCGAACTGATGCGTGAGATGCACGATCGCATCGCCCACTTTGGCGCTTGTGAGCACCTGCTGAAAGGCGCCCCCGCCGGCAATGATGAGCATGATGCCGGCCACGGGCTTTAGACTTTGGCCCAATGACTCCCGCAGCTTTTCGGCGTTATTACCGCGCATGTAGACCAACGTGATCGCAGCGAACAGCACGCCGAGCAACATCGCTACGAGTGGATTGCCCAGGAATGCCGCCACGTGCATCAGACTCGATGTCTTGGGCAGCACCATCTCGGCCACGGCGTGCACCAGCATCAACAGCGCCGGCAACAGCGCGGCCAGCACGCCCAGACCCACGCCCGGCGGATTGTGGCCGGCGGCCTTTTCTTCGGCGGTGGTGAACTGGTCGATCAGCGCTTGGTCGGGACGCGTGGTCATGCGTGGCGCGAGGAACACGCCATACAGCGGCCCACCCAGAATCATCGCCGGCAACGCAGCGATGAAGCCGTAGATCATCGTCGGGCCCACCGTGGTTTTCAAGGTGGCGATGGCCGTGAGCGGACCCGGATGCGGCGGCACCATGCCGTGCATCGCGGCGAGCGCGGCGATCACAGGCACCCCCACATACACATAGGCCGAGCCCTTGAAATGCTCGCGGCTTTCGAGCTTGCGCGCCACGCTGAATATCAATGGCAGCATCACCACCAGGCCCACTTCGAAAAACATCGGGATGCCGACGACGAACGCCACCAGCGTCATCGCCCACGGAATCATGCGATCCGAAGTATGGCGCAGGATGGCGCTCGCCAATCGCTCGGTCGTGCCCGAATCGGCCAGGATCTTGCCCAGCATCGCGCCAAGCGCGATCACCACCCCCACCGCGCCCAGCGTCTTGCCTGCGCCATCGGTGAGATGCTTGACGATGTCGGTGGGTGCCATCCCCGTTGCGATACCCACCCCGATCGACACGATCAGCAGCGCCAATAGCGGATGCATGCGAATGCGCGAAACGATCAATGCAACGAGCACCAGCACGCTCACCAATGCGGTGACGAGCAACTGAATATCAAACGAAGACATGGCGGACTTGGAGAGCAAACGAGGCGTCGTGAATCTGGTACCCCGTGGCCATGGAAACCCGACGCTCGGCAATTCTAGCGTCGAATGCGCGCGAGCCCTTCTGGCGGCTGACGCTGCGCTGAATCGCATGACTGCCGGCGCGGCGACGTCTTACACTCGTCCTCTGATCTTCTCCGACGTTTCATCCAAAGCCATGAAAGGCACTCGCAATTCTCTATCGTCGCTCCGGATTTTCCTGGTGGCTGCCGAAACGCTGAACTTCAGCCGCGCCGCCGAGGTGTTGAATCTCTCGCAAAGTGCCGTCAGCAAGCACGTTGGCGCATTGGAAGATCGCCTCGGCACAGCGCTCTTCAAGCGCCTGCCCACCGGACTGCGGCTGAGTTACGCAGGCGCGTTGTACCTTGAACGCGTCAGCGCCGGCGTGCGTTTGATCGACGAGGCCGATGCCCTGGTGGCGCATCCCGCCTCGCGCGTGGCGTTGAACATTGCGGTGTCACCGTCGTTCGCGCAGTTTTTTCTCCTGCCCCGCCTGGGGAAATTCTTTGCCGCGCACCCGGAGATTCGCGTCAACATCCGCCCGCGGCTGCTGCACGGCCGCGAGCGTGCCGAGCGATTCGATGCCGAAATCCAGCTGCATACCGGCCACGTGTCGGGCATGAGCGCGGCGTATCTGCTGGGACGCGAAATGACGCTCGTGGCCGCGCCCGCTTTGCTGGCGCGTTGCCCCGTGAAGTCGCTCGACGATCTGGACCGGTTGCCGTTGCTCAAGCGCGACCAGCGCGGCTATAGCTGGGACGAATGGAAAGCGGATGTGGCGCCGCTCTGGCGCGGGCCGGCCGACACGGCGTCGGAATACGAAGGCTTTTCCATCCTGCTGCCTGCGGTGCTCAATGGGCTGGGCGTTGCCGTCATGCCGATCAGCATGGTGCTCGAGCATCTGGAATCCGGCGAGCTGGTGCGCCCCTTCGGCGAATCCGTCGAAGGCCGCTACGGCTACTACCTGATGCAGCCGCGCCCCAACGTGGGCGGGCCGTACTGCCAGGCCTTCTGCGATTGGGTGATCGACGAGGCGCGGGTGCTGGACGATCGCACGCGGCACTATGCCGCAATGGAATAGCCCATGCACATACATCCTTTGCGCAGTGGGTACCGCTTGCTCAGAATGCGAGGCTGTCATCTACGAATGAGCCGAACTCATCATGATCAAGTGGAAAAAAGTCTTTGGCGCCCTCGCGCTGCTCAACGGCCTGGTTGCGGCCGGCCCGGCGTCTGCTGCCTATCCCGATAAGCCCATCAAACTGGTCGTGCCGTACGCGGCAGGCGGCAGCTCCGATGTGGTGGCGCGTGCGATCAGCGATCAACTGAGCGCCGCCCTGGGCGCATCGGTGGTGGTGGAAAACCGCAGCGGTGCAGGCTCGATGATCGGCACGGCATACGTGGCCAACGAAGTGCCGGACGGCTACACGCTCCTCCTGGCCGACGTGCCGTTCACGATCGTGCCCGCGCTGTACAAGGACCGCGTGAAGTACGACGCCCGCCGCGACTTCGCACCGCTCACATTGCTTGGGCTCTCGCCCATGTACCTGTTCGTCAACCCGGCATTTGAAGCGCAAGACGTCAGCGCTCTGGTCAAAGCCGCCATGGCCAAACCAGCGTCCATTTCGATCGGATCGGGTGGCAATGGCTCGTTGACGCATCTGATGGCCGAACTCTTCATGCAAACCACCAAGACCCGACTGGTGCACATCCCGTACAAGGGCGCGTCGGCCTCGGTGAACGATCTGGCGGGCGGTCAGATTCAAACCAGCTTCACCACGATGCCGACGGCGGTCGCGCTCTATCAAGGCGGCAAGATCAAGCCGCTTGCGGTATCTTCGCCGGCGCGCCATCCCGATACGCCGGACGTCCCCACGTTCCAGGAGTTGGGCTATCCAGGCCTTACCGTGCAAAGCTGGTGGGGCCTGGTTGCGCCCGCAGGCACCCCCAAAGCCGTGCAGGACAAGATCAGCGCCGCCATGACGAAAGTCATGCAGTCGGAACCGGTCAAACAACGTCTGTCCAGCGTCGGCATGAGCCTGCCGCCCGACACCAGCGCAGCGGCCTTGCAGACGCTGCTGGATCAAGACTTCGCACGCTGGGCCGACGTCGTGCAACGCGGCAACATCACATTCGAATAACACCTGTTGCGAGCCGCGCGGCCACGTGCTCGCGCGGTCCACAAGCTGGAGACATCAATGACACCATGGCAACGAGCGGCCGCCGATGATGCGGCCCTGATGAACGATTTTCAGAAGATCTGCGCGTTCGGCGGCCGCCTGTCCGGCAGCGGCCAGGACGTGGCGGCAATGGACTGGGTAGTGAGCCGCCTGCGCGAGATCGGGCCAGATGTGCGCGTGATGTCCGTGCCCTATGATGGCTGGCGTTCGGTTGCCGCGACGTTGACGCTCTTGGGTAACGCGCCGGTCGAACTGGACTGCGTGCCGCTGCTGCGGTCTGCGTCGACGGCGCCCGCGGGACTGGAAGGCACGATCCTCGACCTGGGTGCGGGACGTTCGGAAGACTTCGAGCGGGCCGGTGACGCAGTGCGCGGAAAAATCGTGCTGGTGCGGCACGAGTACCCGTTCGCTCAAACGCACATGCATCGTCGGCGCAAATACGATCTGGCAGTCAAGTATGGCGCCGCGGCCTTTTTGATCGCCAATGCCATCCCCGGTGCGGGCCCGCTCTCGGGTTCGTCGGGACGCCCTCGAGACGGCGAAGGCATCCCTGCCGCCTACATCGATCATGAAGGGGCGCTGGCGCTCTCGGCACAACCCCATGCACAGGTGCGGCTAACGATATTGGGTGAAGAAGTGCGGGATGCGCTGGCGCCCGTTGGCATCCTCGATCTGCCGGGCGGCCGAGACAGCCGCATCGTCATCAGCGCGCATCTGGATGGCCATGATCTCGGCACCAGTGCGCTGGACAATGCCACCGGCGTCGCCGTGGCGCTTGCCGCGGCGCGCATTCTGGCGCCGCACGTTGGCCCGGACACCCCAGGACTACGCTTCTGTTTCTTCACGGCCGAAGAATGGGCCTTGGCGGGATCGGCGCGGTACCTTGCCGACATGGCACCCCCTGAGCGCGAGGCGTTGAAACTCAACATCAACCTCGACACCGTCGCCGGCGACGACTCGCTGTGTGCGCTCATCAGCGAATATCCGGCGTTGGCCGAGATCGTCGATCGCACAGCAAAGGAATCAGGCGTGCCCGTGTCTCACTGGCTACCGTTCATGCCCAACTCGGATCATGCCAACTTCGCCAAGCACGGCATACCTGCGCTGCGTCTGGTTGCCGGCTTCGACAAACCGCAATCCCGCGTGCAGCACATCCTTTCGCGGCAGGACCTGCCGGAGATCATCCGCGAAAGCGAATTGCGCAATGCATTGGCGGTGACCTGCGCCATGGCGGCCGTGAGCCTTAGGATGAGTGACGTGGCGTTGAGTGCGTTGACGCAAGGGGCGACCTGCCCCCGCGTGTGATCGGCATGGCGGCGCTGGTGTGGCTGTGACGGCCCGCGCGGGCACGGCTGTTTACGCAGCGCCGGCGCCGCACACGCGCAGATCAACGCACTGGCGATCGACATAGCGGCGGTGATATCGGCGCAGGCCTGAAACAAGCCTGCACCGGTACGTCGCGCCGTGCCTCAATTGGCTGTCGACTCGCTCTGCTTCGCCAACCGCAATCCCTTATCGCCTTCTTCGCGCGCGAAGGTGGCGAATGCGGCTTGCGAAGCGGCCGGGGTCACCTGCTCATATCCCGTCTCCATCCCTTGCTGCACGCCGGGTTGTTTCAACGCCTCATTAGTGGCCTCGAACAATTTCTGTACGACCGGCTGCGGCGTGCCCTTTGGCGCAAAGATGCCCCACCAGTTCGACAGGTCATAGCCCGGCACCGTCTCGGCAATGGGTGGGTAAGGCAACAACGGCGAAGGCTTGCCCGACGTCACCGCCAGCCCGATCGCTTTGCCCGTATCGATCGCCGTGCGGGCCGACGGCGCCGTGGCAAACGAAATATCGGTGTCGCCGGCGGCAACCGATTGCGTCGCCGCAGCACCGCCCTTGAACGGAATATGCATGAGCTTGGCGCCCGTGAGCTGCATGAACTCGACTGCGGCAAAGTGCGTGACCACGCCGTTACCCGACGACGCCACGTTCAGTTTGCCGGGCTGGCTGCGCGCGCGCTCAAGCACGTCTTTCACGCTTTTCAAACCCGAGCCGGCATTGGCGATCAGTACGAGTGGGCCAGTGGTAAGTTGCGCGACGGGGATGAAATCGGCCGGGGTGTAGTCCACCTTGTAGAGCGCGCCATCGCTCCCCATCACACTCGAATTGCCGAGATAGATGGTGTAGCCATCCGGCGTGGCGCGCGCGGCATAGCTGGCGCCGATCGTCGATCCGGCACCGGGACGGTTTTCCACCACGACAGGCTGGCCCAACACTTTTGAAAGGCTGTTGGCATACACCCGGCCCACCTGGTCGGCGCCACCGCCGGGCGGAAAGCCGATCACCAACGTAATCGGCTTGGCGGGATAAGGTGCAGCGGCTTGGGCCACCGTGCTCGCGCCTGCGAGCGCACCGATCAGCACGACGGCCGTGGCGCTTATTGCATTGTGAATATGCATGTTGTTGTCTCCTCGTTTTTATGCCGCCCGGCTTCACCGGACGGTTGCGCTGCTATTGCCCCGTAAAGTCGGGTTTTCGCTTCTCCTTCCAGGCGCGCGCGCCTTCCACCATGTCTTGCGAGCGCTCCGACTGCCGCACCGATGCTTCGATCAGCGCCACGTCGACGATCCCGCGCGCGATCAGATTCAGTTGGCGCTTCACACCGATCAAGGCAATCGGCGCCATTTCCGATAATTGCGTGGTCAGCGCCTGAACGCGTGCGTCTAACTGATCCGCCTCGACCATTTCAGTCAGCATGCCAATACGCAGCATTTCTTCCGCGCCGATCTTCTCGGCAGTCAAAAACAAATGTTTGGCCGCATTCAAACCAAGGCGCGTCACATAACGCACCATGCCACCCGCGTAAAAGTGCAAACCCAAACGCGTGGCCGGCATGAACATATCGACCTGCGGCGTCCCCACACGAAAGTCGCAGGCCAGACATAGATCGGTGCCCCCGCCATACACGCCGCCCTGAATGGCGGCGATGGTGACCGGCCGAGCCGACTCGATCAGATCGATGGTCTCGCCAAAATAAAGTGAGCTGGGCGCGCTCTCCGCAGCCAACGAAGAGATGTCGTAACCGCTGCAAAAGTACTTGCCTTCGGAGACGAAGCGCAGCACGAGGATGCGCGTATCGGCGTTGACCGTGTCGAGATGCGCACGCAACACCTCGAGATCCTGCGGGCTGAGCCGGTTGGCGTAGGCGGGCTTGCGTAAGGTAATCGTGGCGACACGGCCGTCGATGGTGAGTTGCGGTGTGTGGTCAGGCATGTCGCTCGAATGGTGGGCTTGGCGATCGTTCGACGTGTCAATGCGTTTATCAGCCGACGCACTTTGCGATGCGCCAACAGGCGTACCGGTGTGCGGGTTCGTGGATGCATTCATGACGCCACCACCGCTTCGCCAGATTGGAACAACACCCGCTGCGCCATCAGCCGATCGATCTCTTCGGCGTTCACGCCAAAGTTCTCAAGCACCTCGCGCGTATGTTGGCCGAACACCGGTGGCGCCTGCTGCGCTTCACCTGCTTCCTTGCCTGCAAGATCCAGCGGCAAGCCAACCTGCTTGAGCGCGCCCAGGATCGGATGCTGCAAGGTCTGCACCAATCCGCAGGCCTGCACCTGAGGATCGGCAAATACATCGGCCAGATTATTGATCGGCCCGGCCGGAATACCATTTTCGATCATGATCGGTGTCCATTCCATGCGCGTCTTGCGCTTCAGCGCCACTTCCAGCTCCAGCTTCAACGCATGGCGGTGCTGCATCCGCTCAGCGTTCGTCACGAAGCGCGGATCCGACGTCAGGTGCGACAACTCGAGGATGCCGCACAAGCGCGTCCACATCGCTTGCGTGGCAGGTGCCAGATTCAGCGGGCCATCTGCCGTATCGAACGTGCCATACGGCGCGATCACCGGATGCACATTACCCACGGGTTGCGGCACCTCACCCACGCTCAAGTAGCGTTGACCCTGCACGCTAAGCAGCGCAATCAGCCCGGCCAACAACGACGTTTCCACATGCTGGCCCACGCCGGTTTGATGGCGCTGCACCACGGCCGACAAGATCCCGATCACCAGCCACATCCCCGCTGTCAGATCGCCGATGGCCGTGCCTACCCGCGTCGGCCCCGACTCCGGCGTACCGGTAAGACTCATGAAACCCGAATAGCCTTGCGCAATCTGATCGAAGCCCGCCCATTCTTTCGCGGGCCCGCGACTGCCGAAGCCCGAGATCGACGCCATGATCAGCTTGGGATTTTCTGCGGCGAGCTCCGCGTAGCCCAGGCCCATGCTTTCCATCGCACCCACTTTGAAGTTCTCGACCACGATGTCGCAATCCAGCGCCATCTTGCGTATCAAGGCGAGCCCTTCCGGCTGTCGAAAATCGATGCCAATCCCTTTTTTATTGCGGTTGGCGCTAAGATAATAAACACTTATATCTTCATCAAACGGCCCCCACTGCCGCACCATCTCGCCTTCCGGCATGGGTTCCACCTTGATGACTTCAGCACCCAGGTCGCCCAGCGTCATGGTGCTGAAAGGCCCAGACAGCGCACGCGTGAGATCCAGCACTTTCAATCCGGCAAGCGGCAAGCTCATCTTTTTTGTCTCCTCAGTATGCGACCCATTCTAGGCAGACCCTCCAAGACATAAAAATACGCATTACCGATCGATCCATAAGAAACACTTATCGCTATGAACCTGCGTCAGCTCAAGTATTTCGTGCGGATTATCGAACTGCGCAACATGACCCGCGCGGCCGAAAGCCTGCATGTGGCCCAGCCTGCGCTCAGTCAGCAAATGGCGCTATTGGAAGAAACACTCGGGGTGTCGCTACTGGTGCGCGGCGTCAAAGGTGTGGAGCCCACCGCCGAAGGCATGCTGCTCTACCGGCATGCGCAAACCATTCTCAGGCAAGTCGACACCACCCGCAGCCTGTTGGCGCGAACGGCCGACCAGGTCACCGGCACCGTCTCCATCGGCCTGGCGTCAAGCACGGCGCGCATCCTGTCGTTGCCGCTGATGCAGAAGGTGAAGGACACGCTGCCTTCCGTGGTGCTGGAAATCGTCGACACGCCCAGCGCGGATTTGACCAAACTCGTGCAGCAAGGCCGCATCGATTTCTCGTTATCGCCCGATCAGCAATCCGTGCAGGGATTGCTGTGCACACCGCTGCTGCTTGAAGACCTCTTCCTGCTCACCCATGCGAAGGTGAAACTGCCGAAGGGCCGATTGTCGATCCCTGATTTTCATCATGTGCCGCTCATCTTGCCCAGCCTGCCCAATACGCTGCGCGCGCGGGTGGATCATGCGTTTCTATCGTCGCGCCTGGTGTGCAACCTGTTCGCGCAGGCCAGTTCATCGGCAATCCTGATTGCCGCCGTGCGCGAGGGTATGGCGGCCACCATCCTGCCCTACTCGGCAGCCGGCCCGGATATCGTCACCGGCACGATTGCGGCGCATGCGCTGGACATGGGGCCGGCACGTGAGCTCGTGCTGTGCGCGAGTGCCAGTATGCCGCTTACCGTTGCTGTGGAACGCGTGATGGCGCTGTGCAAGGATGAGATCAAGCGGCTGGTGACGACAGGGGTGTGGAAAGGGTGCAGCGTGCTGTATTGAGATCAGCGCTGCCCCTCGAGCCCTAGTTGACGAGCTTCACCGCGCCGCTGTCGACCAACGCTTTCCACTTCGCATCGTCGGCCTGTATGAACTGCGTCAGCGCCTCACGCGTGCCGTCTCCGGCAATCATGCCCGCATTGTCCACCGCCGCCCGGAATGCCGGCGTGCGCACGGCCGCTTGCAACGCCACATTGATCTGCTCGAGTTGCGAACCGGAAATGGCCTTGCTTGCCGCCACGGCAAACCACTGCGTAGCGGCATAACCCTTGAACCCCAATTCTTCCACGGTAGGCACGTCCGGCAGACTATCCAGTCGGTAAGGTGTGGTCACCGCATAGGCTTTCAACACCCCGGCTTTGATTTGCGGCATCACCGGCGCCGAACCCAATATCGCCAGCGGAATCTGCCCGCCCGCGACATCCGCCACCGCCTGCCCACCGCCTTTGTATGGAATATGCAGCACCCGCGTGCCGGCATATTGATTGAGCAGTTCTCCAGCCAGGTTTTGCGAGGTGCCATTTCCCGAACTTCCGTAGCTCCAGTTTTCAGGATGGCGCCGGGCCTCGGCGAGCACGTCCAGCAATGACTTCTGCGCCCCCGCAGCGGGCCCCACCACCACCATGGGCCCTTGCGCCAACAGCATGACGGGCGCGAGTTCCCGGCCGATTTCCGGCTGTGGGGTGGGATAGATCAGCGGTCCTGGCACCGTCAACAGGTACCCGTCGGCGGGCGTACTGCGCGCCACGAGTTGCAGAGCAATGGCACCCGATGCGCCGGGCCGGTTTTCGACCACCACATTCAAACCGGTTTCGCGTGCCACCTCACGGGCGGCGATGCGCGTCAGCACATCGGCAGTGCCGCCAGGCACAAAGCCCACGACCCAAGTGATCTGCTTGCCCGGCCAATCAAGCTTCGGTTCAGCAGCCCCGGCAGTCGCAACAGGCAACGCCAAACTCAACACTACAAACCAGCGACAAATAGCATGCGTCATCGTTTTTCCCCTTGATGTGTATTGCAAGCGATTTACGTGGGTGCTATTCGGGATCCAACTTGCCAGGGGGCGTATTCGGGTGCGCCACGCAGGATTGATTGAACGCCTGGACCATTTTCAAAATCGGTCCCAGTACCCAGGTGTTGAAAATCAAAATGTCGCTTTCCTCTTTGGGATCTTGCTTCAGATTGAATAGATAAGGAGACTCCAGCTTTCCCTGGCCTTCGTTGACCTCGGGCTCCCAATAAAAATGCAGCTTCCAATCTCGCCACTTCACCGCGCGCAGATCGTTCTTGATGTAGAAGAGAAAGCCTTCACGCAGCGAGCGAGCGCTCTCGCCCCTGAAAAAACTTGTCTGATCGATACCGTCGATGGGTCGGTCGTCAGGGATAGGCGCGCCGCCGATCTGCGACAGCGTGACGAACAGATCGGTCACGTGCACCATTTCATTGGAGACCTGTCCGGGTGCGACCTTGCCTGGCCAGCGAATAATGAACGGCACGCGCAGGCTGCCTTCCATGGCCGTGTGATAGGTGCCGCTCCACGGGCCGGCGGTGCCGCGATAAGGTCTGCGATACTCCGGACCGTTGTCGCTGCAAAAGATGAATACGGTGTTGTCGCGCAAGCCCATCTGATCAACGGCCTGCGCAATCTGCCCGACTCGATGATCCATCTCGACCATCGAATCCGCAAAGTCACCGGCACCCGTTCGGCCCGCAAACTCGGGATGCGGCAGCGTGGGAAAATGCAGATGCACCAGCGGCAGATAGAGAAAGAACGGCCGGCCGGCTTGGGCGTGAGTGCGCATGAAAGCAATCGACCGGTCGGTCAGGTCGGCATCGATGCCGCGACGGCTCTCCAGATCGTAGAGCTTCACGTTCTCGGACGGTGCGCCGGCCTGCCCCTTCATGATGTAGGGCAGGTCTGCCACCGACGGGTCGAAACCGATCGATGACGTGAACTGGCTTTCATCGGTGGTGCGCGGAATGCCATACCATTCATCGAATCCACGATCCGAAGGGTAGCGCCCCGCAACATCGCCCAGGTGCCATTTGCCGAAATGCGCCGTTGCATAGCCCGCATTCGAGAGTTGCTGGGCGAGCGTGATTTCGTCGCGCATCAGGCCTTGGGGCAGCCCGGGCGGTACCGACTGCAGGCACCCCGTCCGAATGGGATGACGACCACTCATCAACGCCGAGCGCGTGGGCACGCAGTCGCTTTCAACGTTGAAGTTCTGCAGAAGCATGCCTTCGCCAGCCAATCGATCGATATGCGGGGTAGGTGCGCCGCGCAGCGCGCCGCCTCCATAACATCCCAGTTCGCCCCACCCCAGGTTATCGGCCACGATCAAGACGATGTTCGGCTTGTTGTCCACGCTTGGCACTCCGCCACGATGAATGAGAGACGACTCATTCTAGAAAGCCGCACACGGAGTAATATTCCCAAAGACGCTCCCACACATCACTCTTGGTTATGAATCTTTCGCTGCGGGATATCGAATATTTCCTGGCTGCCGTCGAGTACGGCAACCTCGAGCGAGCGGCCCTCTCCTGCAGCGTCAGTCAGCCGGCCTTGTCGAAAGCGCTGCAGCGGCTGGAGGCGGACACGGGTCTGCCGCTGCTGGATCGTGGCGGCCGATCCCTTCGGCTGACCTCTGCTGGTGAGCTCTTTCTGGAACACGCCAGGAAGCTGTGGGCCGAATACCAGGACGCCGTACGCCATGCCATGGAACTGCGCGTGGGTCAGGCCGGCCTGCTACGCGTTGGCGTCACCGGTGCGACGGTGGACAGCGTCATCATGCCGGCAATGGCAAGATTGCTTCCCCGTCGTCCCGCGTTACGGGTGCAATTGATGCAGGGACTCTCTGACGAATTGCATGCGCACGTCGCAAGCGGCAGGCTCGACCTGGCTGTCACGCCGGTGTATTCAGACGTGCTTGCGCCACTGCACCAGGCGCCGATCATGGAAGACCGCCTGTGCGTGGCAGCAAGTGCCCGCCATGCGCTGGCCACGCGCGCCAAGCTTACGTTGCGCGATCTCGACGGCCAGCGCTGGATCCTGCCGCGATCGACCTCCATGGCGCGGCAAGCGCTCGAGGCAAAATACGCGGAGGCCGGTATCCCGTTTCCCGCCGCGGCGCTGGAAGTGGAGCATTACTCGAAGGGCGCGCTGGAACTATTGGCCCACTCAGAGCTTCTCGCCCTGTTGCCGCAAAGCGCGCTCGTGGAGGGATCCGGTGTTGTGGCGCTACCCCTGGCGATCGGGCGCACCCTCAGGCGCAGCATCGCATTGATCTCTCGACTGAGCACCACATGGACGCCGCTGATGATCGAGTTCCAGCGTGCGGTGATGGCACCGCGCGAAACCCCTGCCGCCGATTACGCAGAATAAGGAATAGGGATGGCCTTGAATGCCTTGCAGGATCAGCTGAGTTTCTTGAGAGAGATCGACCGCCTCAAATCCGTCGTTCGCCAATCACCGCTCCTCGACAAAAGCCGCCAGGAGAACTCGGCCGAACATTCCTGGCATTTGGGGCTCTATGCGCTGGTGCTGGCTGAATATGCGAACGGCACCGTCGACATCAACCGCGTGACAAAGATGCTTCTCTTGCATGACATCGTCGAGATTGACGTCGGCGACCACCCCATCCACGGCGGGTCGTCGGCTGATATGCAAGCCCAACAGGAAGCCCGCGCCGCCGCGCGGATATTCGATCTGTTGCCACCCCAGCAAGGCGCTGAATTCTTGAGCCTCTGGCAAGAATTCGAACGCGCAGAATCGGCAGACGCGACGTTCGCGAAAGCACTCGACCGGTTCCAACCCCTGCTGATCAACGTATTCACCGACGGTGGAACCTGGACGCAGAACGGGGTTTCGATGGCGCAGGTTTTGTCGCGCTATGGCCCCGCGATCAAACGCGGCGCACCGGCACTATGGGACGTGTGCGAGATGTGGGTGACTGAACATTTTTCAGACCGGGCGACCGCGGCGCCCCGGCAAGTGGAAGGTTGAGAACGTAAAGGATGTGCACTATGCGAACTCGAATGTTCTTCCTCCTCGCCTTCACACTATTTGCAAGTGTGGCCGCGCACGCTGCAGACCGTCTACCCATGACGCTCACGCCAGCACCGGAGGTCAAGGCGCACGTCGAGAAAAAAGGCGGGCGCTATAACCTGATCCAGCCACAGGGGCAACGCACGTCGCTCGCGACGGACGACGATATGCTGGACGGCGGCGAGCCCAGGTTCAAGCAGGAAGACTACAACGCTGATGGGTTTGCTGACCTTGCCGTCGGCATCCCGGCCGGCCCCGTGGATGTGAGTTATGCCGTCTATCTCTACGACCCGAAGTCCACGTCTTATAAGCCCTTCACGTTGCCGCCGGCAGTGTCGAACAAGCAGAACTGCGAGGGCTTCTGGAACATCACGCTCACGCCGCAACGCAAGGCGGTACGCAGCGAATGCCGAGGCGGCGCGCGTCAACATCACGATGTGCTGCAGTTCGAGCCTGATGGATCGGTGTGGATCTCCGAGCAGTCTCGGGCGCCTAAGCGTGCGGCCCAATGGCCGACCTTTACGCTGCCCACGCGAGCTGTCACATACGACCGGCAAGGCGCCATCTTGAGCGAGACCGTGCTGCCTTACGACGCTGGCGGCGATGAGAAAGCGACATGGGTGGTGCCCGTGAAACGTCTTGCGCTTTACTCTGCCGCGGATGCGCTAGCCGCTACGAAGGGCTATCTCATCAAGGGTGACAAGACCGAGATGCTGGCCTTTGAAGGTGACACGTGGATGAAGATCGCCTATGCGGGCAAGCGCGGCAGGATCGAGCGGTGGGTGTTGTTGGAAGATGCGTATGGCGCGACCAAACAGTCGCAAGTCGTGCAGCCGCAGCGATAAAGGAGTGGAAGCGCAGTGTTGTTCGAACACACCGGGGGGCATCCAAACCACACTGAATGACGCCATGCTCACATGGCTTGCAGTCTCGCCTTCACTCCACCGTCACGCTCTTCGCCAGGTTCCGCGGCTTATCCACATCGGTCCCACGTGCGCATGCCGTGTGATACGCGAGCAACTGCAGCGGAATCGTGTGCAAGATCGGCGACAACTTGCCGTAGTGTTCCGGCAAGCGAATCACGTGCATGCCTTCAGCGCTGGAAATCTTGCTGTCGCCATCGGCAAACACATACAACTCACCGCCTCGCGCACGCACTTCCTGCATGTTCGACTTCAGCTTTTCAAGCAACGCGTCGCGCGGGGCGATCGTGACCACCGGCATGCTGGCCGTGACGAGCGCCAACGGGCCGTGCTTCAGCTCGCCGGCCGGGTAGGCTTCGGCGTGGATGTAGCTGATTTCCTTGAGCTTGAGCGCGCCTTCCATGGCGATCGGATAGTGCATGCCGCGGCCCAGGAACAGCGCGTTTTCTTTGCTGGCGAAGCGGTCGGCCCAGGCCATGATCTGCGGCTCGAGCGCGAGCACGGCGCCAATGGCGGCCGGCAAGTGGCGCAGCGCCTTCATGTGCTCGGCTTCTTCGGCTTCGGAAAGCAGATCGCGCGTCTGCGCGAGGGCGAGGGTGAGCAGGAACAAGGCCGTGAGCTGAGTGGTGAAGGCTTTGGTCGAGGCCACGCCGATTTCAACACCGGCGCGCGTGATGTACGACAGTTCGCATTCGCGCACCATGGCGCTGGTGGCCACGTTGCACACGGTGAGGGTGTGCGTCATGCCCAATGAACGGGCGTGCTTGAGTGCGGCAAGGGTGTCGGCCGTTTCGCCCGATTGCGAGATGGTGACCACCAGGCTCTTGGGGTTGGGCACGCTGTCGCGATAGCGGTATTCGCTGGCGATTTCGACGGCGACCGGGATCTTGGCGATCGATTCGATCCAGTATTTGGCCGTCAAGCCGGCGTAGTAGCTGGTGCCGCACGCGAGGATGAGCACAGAGTCGATCGACTTGAATACCTTGTAGGCGCCGTCGCCAAACAATTCGGGTGTGATCGATTCGATATCTTGCAGCGTGTCGCCCACGGCGCGCGGTTGCTCGAAGATTTCCTTCTGCATGTAGTGGCGATAGGGGCCGAGTTCAGCCGAGCCACTGGCGATGCTGACGGTGTGCGTGTCGCGCTCGACCGATTTGCCTTCACCGTCCACAATCCAGACGCGCGAAAGTTGCAGGTCGACGACGTCGCCGTCTTCGAGGTAGATGATCTTGTCGGTGGTGCCGGCCAATGCCAGGGCATCGGAGGCGAGGAAATTCTCGTTATTGCCCACGCCCACGACGAGCGGCGAGCCTTGGCGTGCGCCGACCACACGATGCGGTTCGTCGCGGCAGAACACAGCGATGGCGTAAGCACCCAGCAGGCGACGCACGGTTTGCTGCACGGCTTCGAACAGGTCGCCGGAATACAGGTGATTGACCAGATGGGCGATCACTTCGGTATCGGTTTGGCTTTCGAAGACGAAGCCTACGCCTTCCAATTCGGTGCGCAGTTCTTCATAGTTTTCGATGATGCCGTTGTGCACCAGGGCAATGCGCGGCTTTTCATTGGCGAGCGCCGAGAAATGCGGGTGGGCGTTGTGCGTGGCAGGTGCGCCATGCGTGGCCCAGCGGGTATGGGCGATGCCGGTAAAGCCGGACAGCTTGTCTTGCGCGATTTGCTCGCCCAATTCAGCCACGCGTTGCGTACTGCGCGTGCGGCGCAGTTCGCCGTCGGCGTAGAGCGCGACGCCGCAGGAGTCGTAACCGCGGTACTCGAGTCGTTTCAGCCCTTCGACGAGGACGGGGGTGATGTCGCGTTGAGCGACGGCGCCGACGATGCCACACATAGTCCGGTACTCCAATGCATAAGTGATGACGCATTCTGGAGCAGGTGCAAAGAAATTTGATTTCTCATTTCTTGATTATTTTTAAATATATTGCACAATCGGTGTGCCATGAAATATAATTTCTCACGAGCAAATCATAAGAAATAAAAATGCAAGATCACGTTAGCGCCTCTGCCGTTGCTCGACCGTTTCTGGACGATCTCGATCGCCGCATCCTGAACCAGATGCAAAGCGACAGTTCATTGACCAACCAGGATCTGGCGGCGCGTGTGCATGCCTCCCCGCCCACTTGCCTGCGTCGCGTAAAGCGCCTTTATGAGCAAGGCATCATCGAAAAGCAGGTCGCCATCCTCGCGCCGAACAAAGTGGGACCGAGTTTGACGGCGATCGTTGAAGTGACGCTGGACGTGCAGGCGGCGGAACGGCTGGACACCTTCGAGCAAAAGATGGCGTTGGAACCGGCGGTGATGCAGTGCTATCGCGTGTCGCCCGGGCCGGATTTTCTGCTGGTGGTGCAGGTGCAGGATATGCCGGCGTATCACGCCTTGGTGCATCGGGCCTTTACCGCAACGGCCAACGTGCGCAACGTGCGCACGTTTTTCTCGGTGCACCGTTCGAAGTTCGAAACGCGGGTCACGCTCTAAGACCCGCCGCTGTCTCTCCGACCCTGCCGTATCCCCGACCCTGCTGTCTCTCCGACCCTGCTCCTTCTGCTGACCGCTTGCTACGTCTGTCGGCCCGGACGCTTATCCAGCAACGCCTGATACGTCTCCAGATACCGCTGACCCATGATCTGCACATCGTGCTCGCGCCGCACGTAGGCATAGCCTTTGTCGACGGCTTGCTGGCGGAAGGTGTGATCGTCAAGCATGCGCATGATGCCGTTGGCCATGGCTTTGTGGTCGCCCACCGGGACCAGGATGCCTCGGCCGTCGGCCAAGCACTCTTTCAGGCCGCCTGCATCGGTGGACACCACCGGCACGCTGTAGAGCAAGGCATCGAGCACGCTGCTGCCCAGCGCTTCGAAGCGCGAGCTCATGGCAAACACATCCATCACGCTGAAGAAATCTTCGACGCCACGGCGAAAGCCGGTGAAGAGATAGACGTCCTGCAGACCGAGCTCGCGCACGAGCTGCTGGGCGTCCGCTTCCGTATCGCCACCATCGCCGAAGTGCAGGAATACGAAGTCGTTGCGCCGCCGGGCCACTTCACCGATGGCGCGGATCAGCATCAGTGGATCTTTTTCGCGGGTGAGCGCCGCTGCCGTGGCAATCACCTTGCGGCCGCGCAGGTCGAACTCGTCAATGAGCCCCGCCACGCGGCGCGCATCGATGGCCTGCGACTGGACCGCGCTGCCGATCACCACGGTATCCAAGCCCATGCGGCGCGGTTCGCGGGCCGCTTCTTCACCGATGGCCACCAGCCGATCGACCCGCCGCCACTTGAAACCGGTCTTCCATTCATCGCCCCGCTCCACCGGAAACGCCGTGCGGCGCGTGAAGACGATCGGCCGGCGATGCAGCCAGCGCGTAAACACGGCCCACGTCACGGTATTCGCCGTTTGGGCATGAATGATGTCGAAGGTGCGGCCGCGGCGGGCCAGAAATGCCGCCAGGCTCAAGGGATTGCGGTACTCGTGCACCACGAAGCCGGCCTCGGCGGCACGCTGCGCCAATGCCCCGCCGCGACGGGCGATCAATTCGACACGATGCCCGGCCGCGCGAAACACTTCCATGCAGAACATCGTTTGACGCTCGCCGCCGCGCCAGCCTTTCTCGAAGTTGAGTTGCAGGATATTCATGTGGGGCGTCGATCGTCGTTGCCGGTGTGCCAGGTGGCATTATAAGGATCGACGCCGGCGATCATGTCGACGCCTTCGGGGTCATCTCGCGAAACCGCACGGTGTTGACGACCACGGCTAGGAACGCGCAAACCGAGGCTACCAGCAACGCCGCCCAAGGGCCATGCAACGCGCCGCTCAGGCTAAACGCGATTGCCACGAACGCCGCGCCCATGCTTTGGCCGAAGACGCGCGTGGTGGCTTGCAGCCCCCCCGCCGCCCCGCTGCGGTTGCGCGGGGCCGGCGATATCATGGCGCGATTATTCGGGGTTTGAAAGAAGCCGAATCCCAGACCCGCCAACAGCATGGCGCACATGATCAGGATATTGGAGGCCGTGTCGGGCATGAATGCCAGGGTGAGCAAACCCACCGTCATGGCCAACGCCCCCATGCCGCTCAAGAGTGCCGCGGAATACTTGTCGCTCAATCGGCCGGCAAGGATGGCGATCAGCGCGGTACCGGCAGGCCAGGCGCCCATCAACAGTCCGATCTCGATGTAGGGACGATGCAGGGTGTTCTGGAAGTAGAACGGCAGCGACACATAGGCGCACATCTGGGCCGCGAAGGTAAGCGACGAGGCCCCGACTGCAAACGCCACCGCCTTGATACGCAGCAGGTCGATGGGCACCAGCGGCGCCGTTTGATGGCGACAACGATGCATGAGCATCACGCCCGCTACCATCGCCACCAGGATCAGCCCAAGGCCCTGCAGAAGATTGCCGCCGAGGTTATCGACGCCGGTGATAAAGACGCCGAACACGATCATGCTGAGCAGCGCCGTCTGCCAATCGAAGCGCACATTGACACGCGGTACGTCGGGCAGGAAGCGCACGCCGAACAGCGCCAGCAAGCCGAACGGCACGTTGATCGCAAAGATCCACGGCCAGTGCGCGACTGAAAGGATCGCCGACCCCAGCGTGGGCCCGAGCACCGACATCACGGCCACTGTGGTGGCGTTGATGCTCATGCCCATGCCGAGCTTGCTCAAGGGGTAGATGTTGCGCACCAGGCCGCCCATCAGGCACATCAGCGCGGACGCCCCCACCCCCTGCGCCACGCGCGCGATCGTGAGGGTTTGCAGCGAGTTGGCCATGGCACAGCCGAGCGACGCCATGGTGAACAAGGCCAGGCCCATGGCGAACATGCGGCGAAAGCCGATGCGTTCGGCCAGCGCCGAAAACGGGAGCAACAGCGCGACCACCGCCACGTTGTAGGCGTTCACGATCCAGACGGCTGCAGCCGCCGACGTATTCAGATCTTGGGCAATCGCCGGCAACGCCACGTTGGCGATGGTGGCATCCAGCACCGAAAGACTGATGCCGATCATCACTGTGGCGACCGCGTAATGGCGGCGCGGCGTGGGCAGGCCTTCGTACGGCTTGGGCTTGGGAGGCGTTTCGGGGGTGGGCTCAGCTTTGGGATCGGTTTCGACCTCGGGCACCGACGCACCGCTGCCTGCGGGCGGCAGACCGCCCAGGGGTTTGTCGTCCGGCCCGGCGCTCACGACTTTTTGACCGGACGGCGCCAGCCTTCGATCGTGATCTGCTTGGCCCGCGATACGGTGAGCTTGTCGGCCGGCGCATCGCGCGTAAGCGTGGTGCCGGCGCCCAACGTCGCGCCCCGTCCCACGGTGACCGGTGCGATCAATTGCGTATCGGAGCCCACGAACACGTCGTCCTCGATCACCGTGACGCTCTTGTTCACGCCGTCGTAATTGCAGGTGATCGTGCCGGCGCCGATGTTTACGCGCGCGCCGATCTGGGCATCGCCCAGATAAGCCAGATGATTGGCCTTGCTGCCTTCGCCCAGCCGCGTCTTCTTGATCTCGACGAAGTTGCCCACATGGGTTTCGGCGCCCAGATCCGCGCCGGGTCGCAGGCGCGCATAGGGGCCGATACGCGCGTCGCGATCGACCCGCGCATCATGCAGGTGACTGAACGCCTCGACGTGGGTGCCACGACCGAGCGAGACATCGCGCAGCACGCAGTGCGGGCCAATACGCACGCCGTCCGCCAGGGTGACGTTACCTTCGAAAACGCAGCCCACGTCGATAAACACGTCCCGACCGCACGTGAGGGTGCCGCGCACATCGAAGCGGGCCGGATCGGCCAGCGTGACGCCGGCTTCGAGCTGCCGGCGCGCTTGTTCGTGCTGCCAGCGGCGCTCGAGTTCGGCCTGTTGCACGCGGCTGTTGACGCCGAGCGTTTCCCATCCGGCCGCAGGCTGCGCCGCCCCCACGGGCACGCCGTCGGCCACCGATAGCGCGACCACGTCGGTGAGGTAGTACTCACCCTGCGCGTTGTTGTTGTCGATCCGTGCAAGCCATTGCTTGAGGTTCGCAGTGGGCGCACAGAGGATCCCGGTATTGACTTCATCGATTGCACGCTCGGCGTCCGAAGCATCCTTGTGCTCGACGATGCGTTGCACCTGGCCGTCATTGCCACGCACGATGCGACCGTACCCGGTGGGATCGGTGAGCGTTTCGGTCAACACGGCCATGCCCTGCCCGCGCGCGGCCAGAAGCTTGCGCAAGGTATCGGGCTGCACCAGCGGGACGTCGCCGTAGAGCACCAGCGTGGCATCGTCGGCGCCATCACCTTCCAGCAATGCCGGCACGGCCTGCTGCACGGCGTGGCCCGTGCCCTGCTGCGGTTGCTGCACGGCGAACGCCAGACCGGGTTCACCCTGGAACGCTTCGCGCACACGCTCGGCACCATGACCGATCACCACGACGATACGCGCCGGATCGAGTTGCCGGGCGCTGTCCAGCACATGCGCCAGCATCGGCTTGCCGGCCAGCGTGTGAAGAACCTTGGGGAGATCGGACTGCATGCGCTTGCCGAGACCGGCCGCGAGAATGACTACGTTAAGCATGTGAAAGAAGCGTCAGGGAAATGTGAAATCAGGAGGTCTTGTTCGATGCGGATTTGCGCGCCGGGGTCTTGCGCGCGGCGGGCGCACGCTTGGCGCTGGCGGATTTGGCGGCGCTCTTCCTGGCCGGCTTGGCACCCGCCTTCGAAGCCGCCGGTTTTGCCGCGCTACGTGGCGGGGTTGAAGCGGTCGCGCCCGCGGCCGTGGACGATGCGGGCGCTGACTTGCTACCGCCTGAATGAGTGCCGCCTGAATGCCTGCCGGCAGACTTCGCCGTGCTCGCTCGCCCGGGCGCGCCCGTGGGTGCGCCACCGGCCGTTTGGGGCATGGAGGCCGCCGTGGCCGCAGCGATATTCGAAAACTGCTGCTGCAGCATGTCCCACCACGCCTGCGCGGCGTTGGACGTTTGGGCGGTGGCATCGCTTGCTGCCTGACGGGCACCCTGGCCAGCTTGCGCGGCGGCCTGGCTGGCTTGCGCGGCGGCCTCGCCGGCCGCTTGCGACCACGCTTGATCGGAATGGTTGCCGGTGTCGCCACTCGGCGTATTCGCGCCGGATGCTGCGCCCGGCTGCCCGAAGCCGCCAAAGCCCGGCACCGCGCCACTACCTTGCGGGTTGCCCGCGCCCGGGGGGGAGCCAGCGGGCGCCGCGTTGGACGACGGCTGAGGGGCATGCGCTGCAGCCGGCTTGCCCTGCGTTTTCGGCGCCGGACGCAAGCCCAGCACGACTTCCAGCGGCGACGCCGGCGTATCGCCGCTCGTGCGGTCGGTGCTCGACAAGCTATCGGCGAAGGAGCGTAGCGTAGCGATCGTGGAACGCTGCACCTCCATGCCCTGGATGGTGCTGGAGAGCATGGACAAATTCATGCGCAGCCACCCTTCGACCGAGCGCAACTCGGAGATGCGGCGCTCGAGGTCTTCGAGGTTCATGGGCGGCGTCATCGGCAGCGACTGCGCGAGCCCACCGGGGCCCGTCAGGCCGGCCCACGCCTGCCGCATCATTTCCATGCTCGCCATGAGCGGGTTTCCGGACAGGTCCGATTGCTGGCCCATGCCGGGCAAGACAAAGGGATTATTGTTTGGCATGCTCATGGTCGTCTCCTTGATTCACCCTACAAGGTAACGAATGACTAGCGCGGCCGCAACTGATTGTTCTCGATGCGGACGTGATCACCCGAGGCGAATTGCACTTGGTCGCCATTGAACGTGCGCGTCGAGCCGTCACTCATCTTGACCGTGGTCTCGTAACGGATGACAGTGGGCTGCTCGCTCACGCGATCCTGAATTTCCCGGCCGGCCAGCGCGCCGCCGATGGCGCCCACGACTGTCAGGGCGTCACGGCCGCTACCGCCCCCGAATTGATTGCCGATCACCCCGCCCGCGACGCCGCCGGCCACTGTGCCGATAATGTTGTTGCTGTCGCGGCGCTGGCCGGAAGGCACTCGCACTTCGCGCACGCGCTCGACCACACCGCACGCGGCGCAGTCGCCGGCGGCGGGTGTGCCGGTGGACGTTGATTTGGCCGGTGCGCTCGAACCGGTCGCGGTCGATTTTGCCGGCGTCGTGTTGGCGGCCGCGATCTTCTTGGGCGCCTCCGGGGGCACTTTGCCGGTGGCCGCCGACTCGATTGCGGGATGGTCCGCGCCGCGCGCCCAAGGCGTAGGCAACCAGCCGAGCACGGCCGCGACGGCGACGCCGCTGAACACAATCACGCACACGGCAGCGGTCGCGACCAGGGGATGAATGCCGCGCTCGCGCGGCTGAAACGAATTGGGGGTGGACATGGCAGGCCTCCTCGAAGTTGCCGTGCTTCGGTATAGCACCGCCCCGGGGTTTCGGTCTGTTGCGAAGGTGACCGTTTGCAAAGCCTGGTGCGGCACACGCTTATCGTCATCAGGTTCTGGGACAATGACGGGATGAGCAAACCGCTTTTACTTCCCGAACTCGAACGCGCCATCAACTACTGGCGCAACCAGATTCCCGCCACAGGCGAGGAGTCGCGTCTCTGCGCCCAAGCGGCCGCTTTGGCCGAGCCTTACGCCTTGATGATCGTGGGTCATCTGCGCGATTTGTCGATCGACGATCTCTCGCCGAAGGCCCGTGCGGCGTTTGACGAGGCCAATGCGCGCGACACGTCGCGTGCCGCGCCCACTGCTGAAACGCTTACAACAACGCCCTGATATCGTGCTCCAGCGCGGGCGCGCCGATGGTGTTGTTGGCCAATACGCGCGCGCTACCCTCTTGGTCGAGGATGTAGAACGCTGCCGTGTGATCCATGCTGTAGTTCGAGTTCGACCCCGCGGCTCGCGCGTAATACGCCTTGAATGAGTCGGCCGTCTGCTTGAGCGCCTGCGCATCGCCGCGCAAGCCCAGAAAACGCGGGTCGAATGCCGTCACATACTGCTTGAGTACTTCCTGCGTATCGCGCTCGGGGTCGACCGTGATCATCAGCACTTGAACCTTGTCCGCATCGGGGCCCAGGTTCTTCATGACTTCAGCAAGTTCGGCCAGCGCCGTGGGACACACGTCCGGGCATTGCGCAAAGCCAAAAAACGCCACGACCACTTTGCCCTTGAAATCGTCGATGGTGCGCAACTGCCCGTTGTGATCGGTCAGGCGCAATCCCCGACCCAGATTGGTGCCTGAGATGTCCGATCCCTGGAAGCTGGGCTTGGATGGGCCGCACCCTGCAGCCAGGGCCATGACCGACACGGCCACGGCGGCACGCAAGACGACGCGGCGCGCGGGAGAAACAACAACCATGGACAACTCCGTCGGCCGGCTCAGCGCAGCAGACCGACCCAGTGATCGGCCAGCAACGCGCCAAACAACAGCGAGAGATAAAGGATGGAAAAGCGGAAGAGCTTGCGCGCCAGAGCATCGCTGTACTCGCGATACAGGCGCCAGGCGTAATAGATGAACATCCCGCCCAGCACGAGCGCGCAGGCCAGATACAGCACGCCACTCATGCGGATCACGTACGGCATGAGCGTGGTCGCGAGCAGCGCGAAGCTGTAAAGCAGGATGTGCAACCGCGTGAACTGCTGGCCGTGCGTGACAGGCAGCATCGGCAAGCCCGATTTGATGTAGTCGTTGTTGCGGTACAGCGCCAGCGCCCAGAAATGCGGCGGCGTCCAGATGAAGATGATGAGGACGAGAATCCAGGCCTCGGCCGGCACGGCGTTGGCGATGGCCGCCCAGCCCAGCGCGGGCGGCATGGCGCCCGACAGCCCGCCGATCACGATGTTTTGCGGGGTGCGGGGCTTGAGAATGATCGTGTAGATCACTGCGTAGCCTACGAATGTGGCGAAGGTAAGCCACATCGTGAGAGGGTTCACGCCGAAATACAGCACGAACATGCCGGTGCCGCCGAGCAGCCCGGAAAGCGCCAGCACCTGCGTGGAGGTGATCGTGCCCCGCGCGGTGGCCCGCCGGGCGGTGCGCAACATGCGCGCATCCACTTCCTGCTCGATCAGGCAATTGATCGCGAAGGCGGCGGCGGCAAGCAACCAGATGCCCAGCGTGCCGAATGCCACACGCGACAGATCCGGCAGGCCCGGTGCGGCGAGAAACATGCCGATCACGGCGCAAAAGACGGCCAGTTGGGTCACGCGAGGCTTGGTGAGCACCAGATACTGGCGCAGCAAGCCCGGCTGGGAGGCAGCGAGAGTGTTCATGAGGCTATTTTAGACGCCATTCGCTGGCGTCACATCGCGCGTGGGCGCGCGGCCGGCGGTCGCCAGGCGCACCAGCAGGGTCGTACCGGCCAGGACCAGACCGGCCGCGCCGCCGTTATGCAGCACGGCGATCAGCAGCGGCCACTGGAAGAAAATCGTGGTGAGACCGGTAAACAGTTGCGCCAGGAGCAGCGCCAGCACCAGCGTGGCCGGCCCTTTCAACCCCGGCTCGCGGCGCATGCGCCAGGCCAGGATGCCGACGAAGGCAAACACGAAGAACGCAAAGTTGCGGTGAACCCAATGGATCGCGGTAAGCGCCGTTTGCGAGATCATTTCACCCGACGGCAATTCGCCCAACGCGCGGATCAGCGAGTATCCCCCATGGAAATCCATGGGCGGCACCCATTCGCCATGACACATCGGGAAGTCCATGCAAGCCAGCGCTGCATAGTTGGTGCTCACCCACCCGCCCAAGGCAATCTGCATCATCAGGATCACGTAGGCGGCAATCATCCAGGGCCGCCACCGGGCGGCCGAAGCGGTGATCGGCAAATGCGGACGCTCGCGCGCTGCCAGCCACGTCATCAAGGCGAGCAGCAGCATGCCGCCCATCAAATGTGCGGTCACCACCACCGGCATCAATCGATGCGTGACCGTCCAGGCGCCGAAGGCACCCTGCACGCACACGGCCACCAGCGTCGCCACGGCAAGCTTCGGGCTGCGTCCCAGTTGCTTGCGGTAGCGCCATGCCATGTAGGTGAACGCAATGATGAGCAGCCCCAGGAGCGAACCCACGTAGCGGTGGATCATCTCGATCCAGGCCTTCGAGAGCGTAACGGGGCCATACGGCATATCCTGCGTGGCGGCATGAATATCGCCCATCGCGCCGATCGGCGTGACCGAGCCGTAACAGCCCGGCCAGTCGGGACAGCCCAGGCCCGAATCGCTCAGGCGCACGAAGGCGCCGAACATGATCAGGTCCAGGGTCAGAAACCAGGTGATGAACACCAGTTTGCGATAGCGGGAGGTAATGCGGTCCATCTCGGATCAACCAATACGGGAGTTGGAAATAAGCTTGCGCACGTCGTTGCGCACTTCGACGGGGTCGGCCTCGTCGGGAAACTGCTGCATGAGGTGGCCCAGCGGATCGATCATCCAGATCGGGCCGTCCAGTTCGTCGGCCACGGTCACCGCCGACGCGGCCGCCGGGCCCGCACCCAACAGGAACGGCGCCAGATCGGCAGGCTTGCCGCGCACCATTACCGTGCCCTTGTAGGCGTCGAGCACTTTTTGCGGCACGGGCGCGCCATCGGTGATGAACCACACGCGCATCAGACGGTCCACGTTCTTGCCCAGGCTGGCGTGCGTATTGCGGATGATGAAGAGCTTGCGGGCGCAGGATTCGGGGCACTCGGCATCGTCGGCGGTGGCGAGCACCCAGCGGCCGCGCAAAGCATTCAGGTCGTAGGGTTTGCCGTCGAGCGTGGCCAGCGGCATCTCGGCCGGACCCGGTATCGGGCGCTGCGGATCGACCAGTTGACCATAGGCGCCGGAATCGGTGGGCCACCATTGCGGATTGAAATACACCACGAACGCCGCCACGATCGGCGCCAGACTGACCAGGAATACCGCGATCATCGGCGCGAGCGAGCGGCGCGGACGCGGGGTGGGCTGAGGGGCGGAAGACACGGCGGGCTGTTCCTGCTGTCGGTTCGATGCAATCGGGTTAATCAAGGCTGGCGGCACGCCGGCGGCGCATTGCGCGCACCAGGACGACCAGCCAGGCAATTGCCGCGATCGCGGCAAACGCAAACCATTGCAGGGCATATCCCTGATTCTGGTTGTAATCCACCGAAGGCTGCGGCCAGTCGCGCGAGAGCCCCGGCGCCTCGGGCGCCAGTTGCTGCAGCACAGTGGGCACTAAAGTCATCCCCGCAGCGCGGGCATAGTCCTCGAGCGCGAGGTTCTGCACCTTGGGCAACACGCCATCCGGCGCAGGAAGGCGTGGGGGCAGTGTAGCCGCTGCGCTCATTCCCCACAGTTCGAAGAGCCGCGGCACGTGCGTCACCAGCTCGCCGCTGGCCATCTGCTCGCCGGCAGGCGCGGGCGGAAACGGCGGCTGCGGCTGGCCGGGCACGGCTCGCGCCACCCAGCCGCGCAAGACCAGCACGGCCACATTGCGCGAGGCATCCAGCACCAGCGGCGTCGCCAGCCAGAAACCTGGACGGCCATCGTGATTGCGGTTTTCGAGCACCACCGTCAGATCGTCACGCCACTGTCCCACCGCGCGCGCGGGACGCCAAGGCGTCAACGCCGCAGGCGGCACATCGGCGTCGAGCGTGAGGGGCGGCTGCTGGCGGCCGGCTTCGATCGTGTGCAACGTGGCGCGCCGCTCATCGGCACGCTGCAATTGCCATCGCCCCAGCGATGCCAGCAGCACCACGGCAAGCGCGAGCAACACGAGCGCGGCCAATGTGCGAGAAATCGAGTGAGGTCGTGCCATGTCTGCAATAATTCCGTCTTTATCGGAGGCCGTCATGCGTATCGTCGTCGTTCTGGCCTTCATCGGAATCCTGGCCAGCCTGGCATCTGCCCTGGTCTATCTGATGAAAGATCAAGGCAAGACCAATCGCACCGTCAATGCGTTGACCGTGCGCATCGGCATGTCGGTCGTGCTGTTTCTGTTCGTCCTGTTCGCCCACCACATGGGCTGGATCGAGAGCACGGGACTTAGATGAGCGCCAGGCGCCGAGGTTCCTGAAAGCCGCATGGCCGTTGGATAGGCTTCACGCGCCACACCGGGCAAATCCCGCGCGACGCACCCGGATGCCGCGCGGCGCGTGAGCCAGGCGCGTTGCACGCCTGCCCCTTTGAGTTCAGGCGCGGCCCCGGTAGGCGCCACGCCGTCGCGTGTCACATCAGAACCAATATACAAACAAGTACAGTCCCAGCCACACCACATCCACAAAGTGCCAATACCAGGCAGCGGCTTCGAAGCCAAAGTGGTTGTCGGCCGTGAAGTGCCCTTTCATCAGACGGATCATCATCACCGTCAGCATGATGGCACCCATGATCACGTGAAAGCCGTGGAAGCCCGTCAGCATGTAGAACAGCGAGCCGAACGCGCCGGAGTTGAAGCGCAGATTGAGCTCGGTGTAGGCGTGGTGATATTCGTAAGCCTGTACGCCTACGAAGATGAAGCCCAGCAATACGGTGGCCGCCAGCCAGAATGTGGTCTTGCCACGGTGGCTTTCACGCAGCGCATGGTGGGCGATCGTCAGCGTGATACCCGAGGTCAGCAGCAGCGCCGTGTTGATCGTGGGCAGCCAGAACGGACCCACGCTCTGGAACTGCTCGACCACGCCGGCGGGGCCGTAGTTGGGCCAGACGGCATTGAAGTCGGGCCACAGCAGAAGCTTGTGATCCAGGTCGCCCAGCCACGGCGTGGTGATGGTGCGCACATACCAAAGGGCGCCGAAGAAGCCGGCGAAGAACATCACTTCCGAGAAGATGAACCAGCTCATGCCCCAGCGGTAGGACACGTCGATACGCTTGCTGTAGAGCCCTTGCTGCGCTTCACCGATGGAGTCGGCAAACCAGTAGAACATCACGGTGATCAGGCCCAGGAAGCCGACCAGCACGCCCCACTTCGCCAGGCTGACACCGTTGATCCAGGCCGCGGCGCTCACGCCGATCACCAGCAGCGTCAAGGCCATGCGTACTGGGTGACCGGAGTCGGCCGGGACGTAGTAATAAGGTGCCTCGTTGCCTTGAACCGAGTGGCTTGCACTCATGATGTTCTCCCTGCTCTCGAAGAGTCGTTATTGTAGGTGTCAGCTCAGGCTGGCGACCGCAAAGCGGACGATGGTTACCAGCACAACAACAAAAATGATGCCGCCCAATATCCCGGCAATGATGAGATGCACGGGATTGAGGCGGCCAATGTCTTCCTGATACCCCGAACCTTTGCGTACCCCGAAGAATCCCCACAGCACCGCTTTCAGCGTCTGGAAAAAGCTGAGTTTGCGGCGTGAGAGTTCCCGGATGTCGTCGGTCATGGGGGCAAATCCTCAGCGCCCGGCCATGCCGGCGAAGCCCGCGAAGATCTCGGTGCCGCGAAACAGCGTCCAGGCGAAGATCGCCAGCACCACGACCACCAGCACGGTGAGCGCGATGCGGTTCTTGCGGCGTTGTTCGGTCGTCAGGGCCACGGCGATTCCTAAAAGCGTTATTTGACTTCGGGCGGATTTTCGAAGGTATGGAACGGGGCCGGCGACGGCACGGTCCACTCCAGGCCTTCAGCACCTTCCCACGGTTTGGCGGGCGCCGGTTCACCCTTGCCGGCGTAGCAGCGCAATACCGCCCACAGAAAGATCAACTGCGACAAGCCAAACCAGAACGCGCCGATCGTGGCCACCTGGTGGAAGGTGGTGAACTGCGCGGCGTAGTCGGCATAGCGGCGCGGCATGCCGGCCAGACCCATGAAGTGCATCGGGAAGAAGGTGACGTTGAACGAAATCAGCGACGACCAGAAGTGGAACTTGCCCAACTTCTCGCTATACATGCGGCCGGTCCACTTGGGCAGCCAATAATAGGTGCCTGCGAACAATGCGAACAGCGAGCCCGCCACCAGCACGTAGTGGAAGTGCGCGACCACGTAGTAGGTGTCGTGCACCTGGATATCGATCGGCGCTACGGACAGGATCAGGCCGGTGAACCCGCCCATCGTGAACACGAAAATGAAGCCCACCGCAAACAGCATCGGGGTTTCGAAGGTCATCGAGCCGCGCCACATCGTGGCGATCCAGTTGAACACCTTCACGCCCGTAGGAATGGAGATCAGCATGGTGGCGTACATGAAGTACAGCTGGCCCGTGACCGGCATCCCGGTGGTGAACATGTGGTGCGCCCACACGATGAACGACAGCACGGCGATGGACGCGGTGGCATACACCATCGAGGCGTAACCGAAGAGCTTCTTGCGGGCGAAGGCGGGCACGATGGCCGAGACGATGCCGAACGCCGGCAAGATCATGATGTACACCTCGGGATGCCCGAAAAACCAGAAGATGTGCTGGTACAGGACCGGATCGCCACCCGCGGCGGCGTTGAAGAAACCGGTACCGAAGTGGCGGTCGGTCAGCACCATCGTGATGGCGGCGGCCAGCACCGGCAGCACGGCGATCAGCAGGAAGGCGGTGATGAGCCACGTCCAGCAGAACAACGGCATCTTCATCAACGTCATGCCGGGCGCGCGCATGTTGAGGATGGTGACGATGATGTTGATGGCGCCCATAATCGACGAGGCGCCCATGATGTGCATCGCGAAGATGGCGAGGTCCATCCCCGGACCCATCTGCAGCGACAGCGGCGCGTAGAGCGTCCATCCTGCGGCGGTGGCACCGCCCGGCACGAAGAACGACAGCGTGAGCATGAGGCCGGCGACCGGCAGCAGCCAGAAGCTGAAGTTGTTCATGCGCGCAAACGCCATGTCCGATGCCCCGATCTGCAACGGAATCATCCAGTTGGCAAAGCCCACGAAGGCCGGCATGATCGCGCCGAACACCATGATCAGGCCGTGCATCGTCGTGAACTGGTTGAAGAGTTCGGGACGGAAGAACTGCAGGCCCGGCTCGAACAACTCGGTACGCAGCAGCAACGCCAGCGTGCCACCTTCGAGCAGCATGGTGAACGAGAAGATGAGATACATCGTCCCGATATCTTTGTGGTTCGTGGCAAACAACCACCGGCGCCAGCCCGTGGGGGCACCGTGGTGATGATCATCATGACCGTGGCCGTGACCGTGGCCCGGCGATACGTGGTCGACTGGGACGCTGCTCATGGTGGACTCCTTCCTGCTGGATGCCGGCTTCAGTCCATGAAGCCGGCAATCATTTCTATTACTTATGGATGTCGGCGGATGGGGCGCGCACTCAGCGCGCGGCAGTCACGTCGGCAGGCTGCACCACAGGGTCCTGACCCTTGCCCGCGTTGCCCCAGGCATTGCGGGTGTACGTAATGGCGGCGGCGATCTCGACGTCGTTCAGCTGACCGCCGAACGCGGCCATGGCCGTGCCCGGTCGGCCGTTGAGCACTGTCTTGATCTGCTCGATCTTGGGTCCCAGCACGGTTTTGTCTCCGTCCAGTGCCGGGAAAGCGCCGGGCAAACCTTTGCCGGTGGCCTGGTGACAGGCCACACAGTTCGCACCGTAGACCTGTTCGCCGCGGGCGACCAGCTCTTCTTTGGTCCACTCTTTGGTGGGATCGTCGGCATTGGCCGACATCAGCTTCTTCTGCTCTTCGGCCCAGGCGTCGTAATCGGCTTGCGACTTGACCTCGACCACGATCGGCATGAACGCGTGGTCCTTGCCGCAGAGCTCGGCGCACTGGCCGCGGAAGAAGCCGGTTTTCTCGGCCCGGAACCACGTATCGCGCAGGAAACCGGGGATGGCATCCTGCTTGACGCCGAATTCCGGCACCATCCAGGAGTGGATGACGTCGGCCGCGGTGAGCACGATGCGGACTTTCTTGTCCACCGGCACCACGAGCGGCTTGTCCACTTCCATCAAATAGAACTCGCCCTTCTCTTCGCGGTTTTCGATCTGCGCGCGAGGCGTGGACAAGGTGGAGAGGAATTTGACGCCGTTGGCCGCGCCATCGATGTATTCGTAACCCCACTTCCATTGGTAGCCTGTGACCTTGACGGTCAGATCCGGGCTGGACGTGTCTTTCATGGCCACCACCGTGCGCGTGGCGGGCAGTGCCATGGCGATCACGATGATGAAGGGGATGACCGTCCAGGCGACTTCGACACCGAGGTGCTCATGGAAGGTGGCCGCCTTGGCGCCACGCGATTTGCGGTGCGCCCAGATCGAATAGAACATCACGCCGAACACGCCGACGAAGATCACCATACAGATGCTGAGCATCATCCAGTGAAGCCAGACGGCATCGCGCGCGATCGATGTGACGCCTTCGTGCAGGTTCAGCTGATTGACGCGTGGGCCGCCGGGCATGTCTTTGACCTGGGCGACGGCGACGCTGCCAACCAGCAGCGCACAGGTGCCCAGTACCCCTCTCAACTTCTTCATGCTGACCTCGAATTACGGCGCTTTTTATGTCGTGTTGCGCCGGTGGATGCCGGCGTGTCTCCCCACGGAAGCGCACAATTATTGGACGGCAGGAACGCAAGGCTATAGAGCATCCTCGTAGACCTGCACGAATCACAGCTAAAACGGCAGGATTATAGCGGACAGGCAACGGGAAGTGACCAACCTCTTGAAGGCGGGCAGAACCGTCCCCATGAGCCCCCCCCTTCCCATCGCATGCACTAAACTCCGCCCATGTCGACTTCACACGCTCTGGCACGCTGCGGCGCGCTCACGGAACTGTACGCCCAATTGAACGCTCGCGCCCAGGAAGCGCCGCCCGAACGCGCCCACCGGCTGTGGATAGGCGGTCAATTGTGCGGCTGGGCAACGGATGCGGCGTGGGATGCACTGCGGCACGTGCCCGGCGTGGCCGCGCGCGACGCCGCCTTGCATATCGGCGACGATCTCGCGCCGGGGCCGCAGCTCAACGCGCTGCTGGCCGAGGTGGCCGATACGATGCGCCAGGCGCAATGCCTGCGCGGCTGGCGCAATGAATTACTGGACGTGCGTACGGAAGACGGCGAAGTGATCGGTGCCATCGAACGCGCCGCCTCGCGCCCGCTGGCTTTGTGCACGCGCGCCGTGCACCTCAATGCCTGGACGCCCGAGGGCCGGTTGTGGATTGCCCGCCGTGCCATGAGCAAGTCCACCGATCCCGGCATGTGGGACACCCTCGTCGGCGGCTTGGTGTGCACGGGCGAGCCCCTTGACGAAGCCCTGGTGCGCGAGTGCGATGAGGAAGCCGGCCTGTCGCCCGAGCACCTCGCCGGCCGCTCGCCCCTGCGCACCATCCTGCGCATGCATCGGCGCCTGCCGGAAGGCTATCAGGTCGAAGACGTGCTGGTGAGCGATTGCGTGCTGGCCGCCCACGTGCAACCGGCCAATCGTGACGGCGAGGTGTCCGAGATCATGCATGTGGATGTGGACACCGCCATCGAGATGGTCCGCGCCGGCGAATTCACCCTCGAAGCCGCTTTGGTGATCGTCGAAGACATCATGCGCATCGACGCCGCAGGCTGAAACGACATCAGCCCTGCTGCCCCGAAAACTGCCGCCACACCTCGATGGCACGCAGCCGCTGCTTGGCCACTTTTTCGATCCGCTCGCGCAGATCCGGATCGCGCGCCAGCAATGCGCGAAAGTCGCGCTCCGAGAGCATCAACAGGCGGCTGTAGCCCAGCGATGTGACATTGGGCACCAGATCTTCCTTGCCCAACAACGCCAGTTCGCCAAAGAATTCGCCGCTGCCCAGTTCGGCGTCGGTGCCGTCCGGCAAATGCACCGTGACCGCGCCCGATGCCACGAAACACATTTCCATCGCGCCTTTGGACAGAATCGGCTGGTCGGGCAGCGCAAGACGGGGCCGCAACAGCCGGCTGATGGCCCGCAGCGAATCGGGGCTCAGTCCTTCGAAGAGCGGTACACGCTGGATCAGATCGGCATTGCCGAGCTCAATATCGAGCGGCGGATGCGTATCGATGTGACGCCACCGGTCCTTCAACTGCGCCATCAGATCGGCATAGACCTCACCGCTGATCAGAAACTGATCGAGCATGTCGCGGTAGCGCATGCGTTCAAGTTCGCGCGCCACGCGGCCCAGATAGCTTTCCTGCAGCCACAGGGCATACGCGGGATATTGCAGATCGAGCGCCTGCAGGGCGTTTTCGATCATATCCAGGCGCCGCTGGTGAATCTCGACGATACGCTGCGCGGCGGCCTCGCCCAGCAAGGGCTGGATCTGCTCGCGCGTAAAACTGCACAGACGCTGCGCGACCGATCGCTTGGTGCGCAGATTGACGAACCGTTGCCCCAGTTCGCGCGCCAGCCAATGCTGGAAGCCGAACATATAGTGCACCCGTAACGCCAGACGAAAACCGCGCGAATACCGCACGTCGTGAGGAATCGCGGCCTCAAAGCCTTCCAGACCTCCTGTGCGGATGGCGTCTTCGAGACGTTCGGCGCGCGCCAGCAACGTTTCGGCGGTACGCCAGTCGACCAGTTGCGCCTTCAGGATGTCGAAGAACATCTCGGTCTCGCGCTGTGCGACGATGGCCAGGCCGACGCTCACGCGCTGCGCTTCGGACATATGCGCCACCTGCGCATCGTGCACACTCGCCAGACTGGCATCGAACACCGCATGGATGCGCGCCTGCGCCTCCGCGCCGATGTGCTCCCGGGCGGCGATCTCGTCGGTTTTGCCTTGCAGATCTTCGAGCGTGACCGTAAGCGCCTGATTACGAATCGTGCGCTCGATCGACGACAGTTCGTTCAAACCCAGGGTGCGGATCAAGGGCCGCAAACTGATGCCGTTCACGAACAACGTCAACAATACATAACCGGTGGTGGCCACGGCAATGAACTGACGCGCATCCTCAGGGACGTTTTGCCGCTCCGTTACCGCCAGGGCCAACGCCAGCGACACGGCGCCACGCAGGCCGCCCCACAGCATCACGGTTTTATAGGGATTGCTCACCTTCGTGCCGAATCGCGTCATGCCGAGCAACGGCAGAAGACCGAACACAACGATCGCCCGCGCGACCAATGTGACGACGAACAGCACGCCGATCAGGAACATATCCTGGAGGGTGGCAGCCGCCATCAACTGCGGGATCAACATCGCCGCGAAGAGAAAAATCAGCGAGTTGGCCCAAAATCCGAATTGGCTCCATGCGCTTTCGAGGAATTCGAACGTGGTGGGCGACATGCGGGTGCGCCCGGTGGACCCGACCACCAGGCCGGCAATCACCGTGGCGACCACACCCGAAACCTCCAGGTAATGCTCGGATACGTAAAACGAGAGATAGGCCAGCGTGAGCGTGAGGGTGATCTCGGCCGTGGGCCAGCCGCGCAGCCAAGAGAACAGATAGCAGGCAATACGGCCCATGATGAACCCCGCCAAACCGCCACCGAGGAAGTGGACGATGAAGTCGCCGGCCACATTGCCGGCCGAGACTTTATCGCCACCGCCCACTGCAGCCAGCAACACGGAGTACAGCGCGATCGATGCCGCGTCATTGAACAGGCTTTCGCCTTCGACGAGCGTCGTGAGGCGCTTGGGTGCCCCTACCTCGCGAAAGATACCTACGACGGCCACCGGATCGGTGGTGGCCACGATCGCGCCCAGCAGCAGACACACCAGCAGGCTGTAGGACGACACCAGTTGCAGGGCAAAGCCGACCACCACCGTGCACACGAGCACGGCCACGATCGCCATCATCAGAATGGGGCCGATGTCGTCCATCAGGCGGCGCACGTTCATGGCAAGCGCCGTTTCGAACAGCAGCACCGGCAAAAAGACCGTTAGAAACGTCTCGGACGAAATCTCGAAGGTTTCGAGCGAATCCAGAAAATAGGCCAACGGCGGCGGCGCCCAGCCGTGCACGTGCACGATGATGCCGAGCACGCAGCCGACGATGGCCAGCAGCACCGAATACGGCAGCTTCAGGCGGCCGGCGAGAGGCGGCATGAAGCACACCAGCGTCAACAAACCCGCCAGCCCAAAAACAATAAACCCGACATTCATAATCGCGTGTCCAACCTTCCCTGGCTACAGAGATCCCCGAGGCAAGGATACGGGATTTTTACAGGCGTTCGCGTATGCGCAGCACGTTTCGTTACGCAGACGGACGGCAGATCCGACGCCGCCGCCCGGTTTTTTGAGTAACGTACGTTCCCGAGTCATTTTGCAGGAGCCCGCGTGGCTGCCGACGACCCCCGCCGCGAATCCGGCGCCCCCATCTTGCTCGTACAGATCACCGACTGCCATCTCTTGGCCGACGCACAGGCCACGCTGCGGGGCGTACAGCCTGAGCACACGCTCGACGCAGTGTGCGGGCAGATCGCGCGCGACGGCCATCGGCCGGACGTGCTGCTGGTGACGGGCGATATCGCCCATGACGGCTCCGAGGCGGCCTATCGGCGCTTTGCGGACCGCGTAGGCGCGATCGCCCCCGTGATTCGCGTTCTGCCGGGCAACAAGGACGATGGCCGCCAACTACGGACGACCTTGAAGGACTGGTCGCCCAGTGTGACGGACGTGGGCAACTGGCGCCTCGTGACGCTCGATTCGACGATGGCGGGAGAAGGTGGGGGTCGTTTGAGCGGCGTTGAATTTGCCAAGCTGGACGCGGCCGTCGCCGATGCCGGCGACCGCCATATTCTCGTGGCGCTGCACCACAACCCGGTGCAGACGGACCGCGATTTCGATGACCGCATGATGCTGGCGAATGCGCGCATCCTGTTGCAGCATCTGACCGCGTGGCGCCAGGCCCGCGTATTGATGTGGGGCCACGTGCATCAAGCCTTCGACTGCCGGCTGGACAATATGCGCATGCTCACCACCCCGGCCACCTCTTTCCAGTTCGCGATCCGCGAGGGTCAGGTCGTGCAAGACGATCAGCCGCCGGGATATCGCTGGCTGAAGCTGTACGACGACGGGTCGATCGCGACCAACGTGGTGCGGGTGACCCCATAAAAATCGGGGCCCCCTAAGGGGCCCCGCAAGCACCCGTCTCATTGGGGAGGGGAAAGAGGAGAAGCCGAGACGGATGACAAGACAGCAGCGCAAAGCCTGAAGCTCACCACACACTATCCACATCAAGTTAGGTGGCCTCACGTGCGTTAAGTTTCCGGTTCATCGAAAAAATTCGCGTCGACTGTGTATCAATTTATGAAGCGCGGTCTGGCTGGCGGCGTTGGTCGCACGGTGCCCCGTATCCAATTGCGAGCCCCATGCAAAACGGGGATCCCAGGATCCCCGTCGTGTCTGCGTACCTCAGCGGTTTACGCTGCCAATGCGACGCGCATCTTCTTCATGGCCGCCGATTCGATCTGGCGAATGCGTTCGGCCGAGACGCCAAATTCCTGCGCCAGCTCATGCAGCGTCGCGCCGCCATCGTCCTGCAGCCAACGGGCTTCCACAATGCGACGCGACCGGTCATCCAGCCCTTCCAGTGCATGCACAAGACCCGAGCCCTGCAGATCGTCGAACGCGCGGCGCTCGAGCACATGCGTGGGTTCCTGCTGACCGTCATCGGACAAATAAGCCGACGGCGAATAGCTGTCGTCATCGTCATCCTGATTGTCCATGGCCATATCGCGGCCGGACAGACGCACTTCCATCTCGCTCACATCCGTCGGACGCACATTGAGGGTGCGCGCGATTTCGTCCACTTGCGAGGGATCGAGTGTTTGACCATCGGGACGCATGCTGCGCAGGTTGAAGAACAGCTTGCGCTGAGCCTTCGTGGTGGCCACTTTCACCATGCGCCAGTTGCGGATGATGTACTCGTGAATCTCAGCCTTGATCCAGTGCACGGCAAACGACACGAGGCGCACGCCGCGCTCCGGGTCGAAGCGCTTGACGGCCTTCATCAGGCCCACGTTGCCTTCCTGGATCAGGTCGGCGTGCGGCAGACCATAGCCCAGGTACTGGCGCGAAACGGACACGACCAGACGCAGGTGCGACAACACCAGTTCACGGGCGGCGCTGACGTCTTCAGTGTCGCGCAGGCGGCGGCCCAACGACGTCTCCTGCTCTTGGGAGAGCATGGGCAGACGGTTGACGGCCGAAATATAGGCGTCGATCGTGCCAAGGGCGCCGGGGTTGGCAATAGCCATTGCCAGGGCGTTGTTGGACACGGCCAACGAATGCGATGCAGGCTGCATAGTTTGAGCCTCCGAAAAGCAAGCTGTAGTACTCATTAAGTTTATCTTAGCACTCCGCAATTGTGAGTGCTAATAAGACCGTTGCGCCGCACCAAAGTTCATGCTTTTAGTGTGTGTTGCCAGAGCCAAATGTTACCGGCGCACTGCGATCACGTTAACCATCCGGTTGCCAGGCGACACTTGCATAACGGCACATGATTCGCCGCATCCGCTATGCCTGTCCTGCTGCGAAGCCAGCGATTGCTGCCGCGTGCGGCGTCAAAAGCCGTGTTGAACCAGCCTGAATCTGGTGGCGTCATCGGCAGGACGCACGAATAAGGCGCCGCGTGGATCCATGAACACCTGGTAGCGGGCGCCGTCGAACATCGGCATGTAGGCACCACTACCGAACACCACATCGACGAACGGCAGCCAGTTCGGGAATCGTCGGCGCAAGGTCGCGAGATCCGGTACCGTCCAGTCGTCAAGCGGGTAGACCGTGCGTTCGCCGGTTCGTTCCTGTTCAATATTGCTGTAGCGCCCGGACACCCGTTCGAGGCGATAAAGCGGCGGCAGTCCCGCCATCAGCGCGGGCAACCGCCAACGCAAGACGCGGCCATCGATCTGCCATTGATCGCCGGCGATCGCGTAATCGCGTGCGCCAACGTGCGGCACCGTCGCCGTCAGGGTATAGCGCTGCGGCCCATCTTCCTTCAACACGACCTGAGCGACAGGCGCGTCGTCGGTAAGGCGCAAAAACTGGAAGATCGACAGTGCAAGCAGCAGACACACGCCGCCCAAGGCGAGCAACAATACACCGATGAAGCGCCGTATCGGACGGAACCGGAAGGTTTTGCGTCCGGTGGCGTCCCGTGGACCGCCGCGCCCGAAGAGCATCAGCAATCCCGGCAGAAACACGATGGCCGCTGCCAGAACGACCCACAGGTAAGGCGCTAGACCGTTGATCACCGACTGACACTCCGAGGGATGACTGGCCGGTCAGTATAGGTCAGGCGTTTACCCCGAGGCACTCCGCATGAAAGCGGATGTGATCATCCATGAACGTCGAGATGAAGTAGTAGCCGTGGTCGTAATCCGCGTGGCGACGCAAGGTGAGCGGCTGGCCGACCGCCGCGCAGGCGGCCGCGAAGGCGTCCGGATGCAGTTGCGTCGGCAAAAACTGATCGGCCTCTCCATGGTCGATCAGGATGCCGGCGGGATACACCGCTTTGCCTGCGTGCTCGATCAGCGCCGTCGCGTCGTATTGCGCCCATGCAGCGCGATCCTCGCCCAGGTAGCCACCGAAGGCCTTTTCACCCCACGGGCACCGGCTGGGTGCGGCGATCGGCGCAAAAGCCGATACCGACCGGTATTGACCGTTCGTGCGCAACGCCAAGGTCAACGCCCCATGGCCGCCCATCGAGTGGCCGAAGATGCCGATTCTTGCGGGATCTGCACCGAGGGTGCCACATACGATCCCGTGCAGCTCCGCCGTGATGTAGCTGAACATCCGGTAATGCTGTTTCCAGGGATCGGTGGTCGCGTCGACGTAGAAACCGGCGCCGGTGCCGAAATCCCAGGCGTCGTCTTCACCGGGCGCGCCGGCGCCGCGCGGGCTCGTGTCCGGTGCGATCAGCATGATGCCGAGTTCGGCCGCCAGCCGCTGCGCGCCGCCTTTAGTCGCGAAGGTTTCCTCCGTGCAGGTGAGCCCGGCCAGATAGATCAGGGCCGGCACCGGTCCGTTCGCTGCCTGCGGCGGCACAAACACCGAGAACCGCATCGGCAGCCCGATCTCGGCCGAATCGTGACGATAGAAACGCTGCCACCCGCCATGACAGCGGTGGGCGCTCAGTTGTTCCAGCGCCGCCGCCATCAAAACACCACGACGGAACGGATGGACTCGCCGCTTTTCATCAGATCGAAGCCGCGATTGATGTCCTCGAGCTTGAGCGTGTGCGTGATCAGGTCGTCGATGTTGAGCTTGCCTTCCATGTACCAGTCGACGATTTTCGGAACATCGGTACGGCCGCGTGCGCCACCGAAGGCCGAGCCTTTCCATTGACGGCCGGTGACCAGCTGGAACGGGCGCGTGGCGATTTCTTCGCCGGCCGCGGCCACGCCGATGATGTAGCACTCGCCCCAGCCCTTGTGGCAGCACTCGAGGGCCTGACGCATCACCTTGGTATTGCCGATGCATTCGAATGAATAGTCGGCGCCGCCATCGGTCAACTGCACAATGTGGTCGACGACGTTGTCGACGTCCTTCGGATTGATGAAGTGCGTCATGCCGAACTTGCGGGCGAGCGCTTCACGTTCCGGATTGAGATCGACGCCGATGATCTTGTCCGCGCCAACCATCTTGGCGCCCTGGATCACGTTCAGGCCGATGCCGCCCAGTCCGAAGACGACCACGTTGGCACCCGCTTCGACCTGGGCCGAATACACCACGGCACCCACGCCGGTGGTCACGCCGCAGCCGATATAGCAGACCTTGTCGAATGGCGCATCGTCACGAATTTTGGCCAGCGCGATCTCGGGGACCACGATGTGGTTCGAGAAGGTGGACGTGCCCATGTAGTGGTGAACCGGCTTGCCGCCCACTTTGAAGCGCGACGTGCCGTCGGGCATCAGGCCCTTGCCCTGCGTGGTGCGGATCGCCTGGCACAGATTGGTCTTGCGCGACAGGCAAAACTTGCACTGGCGGCACTCGGGCGTGTAGAGCGGAATGACGTGATCGCCGGCTTTCAGCGACGACACGCCCGGGCCGGTTTCAAGCACGACACCGGCGCCTTCGTGGCCCAGGATCGACGGGAAGATCCCTTCCGGATCGGCGCCTGAAAGCGTGTAGTAATCGGTGTGGCAAACGCCCGTCGCCTTGATTTCGACCAGGACTTCGCCCGCCTTGGGACCTTCGAGCTCGACGTCCTCGATCGTGAGGGGGGCGCCGGCCTTCCAAGCGATGGCAGCTTTGGTCTTCATGAGGGTCTCCTGCAAATGGGGGGGTTCTTACCACTGTCCGAGATGGAAAGTACAGCAGTAACATTACGCTCAATGTTAACCTGCGCCGTCACGGCTTAAGCCGTCAGCACTTCTCAGCCCACACCCATCATGGCACGCCTGCCACGCCTCTACGCCCCCGGACTTCCGCAATTGGTGCAAGCCAATTTCGTGCACCCGTTGGCCACAGCGTCGCAGCCCACGCCGGCCGATGTGCTCAACCCCCTCATGGGCTGGTTGGGCGAGGCAGGCGCCAAACACAAGGTGGCGGTGCACGGCTGGCTGCTCGCCACCGATCGCATTCTGCTGCTGGCCACCCCGACCGATGAAGACGGCTTGCCGCGTCTCATGCAAACGCTGGGGCGCAATCTGGCGGCCCGGTTGCGCAGCGGTCGCGTGTTCGCGGGGCGCTACCGATCGGCGTTGATCGAGCCGGGAAGCTGGGTGCTGCCAGCACTGGTCTGGCTCGAGACCTATCCGGCACGGGCTCAGCCGCCGCACGATCCCGAAAACTGGCCGTGGTCGTCGGCCGCCGGCCACACTGGCGGCCTCCATAGCGCGTCGCACTGGTTGGCCGATCACGCCGACTATTGGGCGTGCGGCAACACCCCCTTCGATCGCCAGGCCAATTATCGCCGGCGTCTTTCCGAAGGCCTGTCGCGCGGCGACCTGGCGCGTATCGATCAGGCGGTGCTCGGCCAGTGGGCCCTGGGCAGCGCGGCGTTCATCGACGGCCTGTCTCACGTCGCCAGTCGTCGCGTGGCCCCCGGCCGCCGTGGCCGGCCGCCCAAGAAGCCCCCGACCGATCTGCCGGCCGCCTGACGCCCGCCGGGCGAGTCGCTGCCCTCGTCCGCATTCCACCTTATCCCGGCGACCTGCATGGTGCCGCGCCCACGCTGATGATTCAGGCGCCCGCGCCCGACGTGCGTGCGCCTTGGACGCGCGCTGGGAACCCCTTGAGCAACAGTGACTTAAATGATGCGTCCCTATTATTACTTCCAACTGCAGACCGAACATTAAATTAGGGTCACACCCCGTTTATTCTGCTTGCGTGGGTGGATACCTGGGATTATCGTTGCCCCCTGCACTGCACCATTCCCGTACCCCGCCCAGCGGAGATCGCTATGTCCAAAGATTCCTGTAGTCCTGTTGCCGCCGCCCCCATCGATGCCACGCGCATCGGTCTGGCGCCGCGCGCACAAGGGCTTTACCACCCGAAAAACGAGCACGATGGCTGCGGCGTCGGGTTTGTCGCCCACATCAAGGGCCGCAAAACACATGCGATCGTTCAGCAAGGTCTGAAGATTCTCGAAAACCTCGACCACCGGGGTGCCGTCGGCGCCGATAAGCTGATGGGCGACGGCGCCGGGATTCTGATTCAGATTCCCGACGCGCTTTACCGCGAAGAGATGACCGCTCAGGACGTACGCCTGCCGCCGCCCGGCGAATACGGTGTGGCCATGGTGTTCCTGCCGAAGGAAACGGCGTCGCGTCTGGCGTGCGAGCAGGAACTTGAACGGGCCGTGCGCGCCGAAGGTCAGGTGGTCCTGGGCTGGCGCGACGTGCCGATCGACCGCGACATGCCGATGTCGCCCACCGTGCGCGCCTGCGAACCCGTGATTCGCCAGTTGTTCATCGGCCGAGGCGCCGATGTGATGGTGCCCGACGCGCTCGAACGCAAGCTGTATGTCATCCGCAAGACCGCCAGCCATGCCATCCAGGCGATGAAACTGGCGCACGGCAAGGAATACTTCGTTCCGTCCGCCTCGGTGCGCACCGTGGTTTACAAGGGCCTGTTGCTGGCCGACCAGGTGGGCCGCTACTACCGCGACCTGGCCGATACGCGCACGATCAGCGCGGTGGCCCTGGTGCACCAGCGCTTTTCGACCAATACGTTCCCGGCGTGGCCGCTCGCTCACCCGTATCGCATGATCGCCCACAACGGCGAAATCAACACGGTGAAGGGCAACTTCAACTGGTTGCGCGCCCGCGAAGGCATGATGCAGTCGGCGGTGCTGGGTGAAGATCTCAAAAAGCTCTACCCGATCGTGTACGAGGGTCAGTCCGATACGGCAACGTTCGACAACTGCCTCGAACTGCTCGTCAACTCCGGCTATTCGCTCGCCCATGCGATGATGATGATGATTCCCGAAGCCTGGGAACAGCATGCGCAAATGGACGAGAGCCGTCGCGCATTCTACGAATATCACGCGGCCATGATGGAGCCGTGGGACGGCCCCGCCGCCGTTGCATTCACCGATGGGCGCCAGATCGGTGCCACGCTGGACCGCAATGGCTTGCGCCCCGCCCGTTACCTCATCACTGACGACGACCTGGTCATCATGGCTTCGGAAGCCGGTACGCTCAGCGTGCCCGAGCATCGCATCGTCAAGAAGTGGCGCCTGCAGCCGGGTAAGATGTTCCTGATCGACCTGGAACTCGGCCGCATCATCGAAGATGCCGACATCAAGGCGCAGCTGGCCAATACCCGCCCGTACCGCCAATGGATCGAGCGCCTGCGCATCAAGCTGGAAAGCCTGCCCGCGCCCAAGTCGCAAGCCCCCGACCCCACCCGGTCGAGCGTGTCCTTGCTGGATCGCCAGCAGGCCTTCGGCTGGACGCAGGAAGACTACAAGTTCATTCTCGAACCGATGGCGCAGTCGGGTGAGGAAGTGATCGGCTCGATGGGCAACGACGCGCCGCTGGCCGTGCTGTCCAACCGTCCGAAGCCTTTCTATAACTATTTCCGCCAGATGTTTGCGCAGGTGACCAATCCGCCGATCGATCCGATCCGCGAGCAGATGGTCATGTCGCTGGTGTCGTTCATCGGCCCCAAGCCCAACCTGCTGGACATCAACAACGTCAACCCGCCGCTGCGCCTCGAAGTCGCGCAGCCGGTGCTGGACGTGGCCGCGATGGCGCAGATCCGCGATATCGAACAGGTCACCAGCTATAAATTCCGCAGCCACGAGCTCGATATCACTTACCCGGCCGCATGGGGTTCGGAAGGCATCGAAGCACATGTCGCGGCTTTGTGCTCGCGCGCAGTCGACGCGGTGCAAAGCGGCTACAACATCCTGATCGTGTCGGATCGTCTGATCGACAGCGAACGCGTCGCGATCCCGGCGCTCCTGGCCACCTCGGCCGTGCACCAGCATCTGATCCGTGCCGGCCTGCGCACCAATACCGGCCTGATCGTCGAGACCGGTTCGGCGCGCGAAGTGCACCACTTCGCGCTCCTGGGCGGCTTTGGCGCCGAAGCCATCCACCCCTACCTCGCGCTGCAGTCGTTGGCTGAGATGGCCGATCCCGAGAAGGCGGTCAAGAACTACATCAAGGCGGTGGGCAAGGGCCTGAACAAGGTCATGTCCAAGATGGGCATCTCGACCTACATGTCCTACACCGGCGCGCAGATCTTCGAGGCGGTAGGCCTGCAAAGCGCATTGGTCGACAAGTACTTCACCGGCACGTCGACCAATATCGAAGGCATCGACATCTTCCAGGTGGCCGAAGAAGCATTGCGCGCGCATCGCGCCGCCTTCAGCGCCGACCCCGTGCTGGCCAACGATCTGGACGCGGGCGGCGAGTACGCCTTCCGCGTGCGGGGCGAAGAGCATATGTGGACGCCCGACTCGATCGCCAAGTTGCAGCACGCCACGCGTGCCAACAACTATCGCACCTATAAAGAGTACGCCCAGCTCATCAACGACCAAAGCCGCCGTCACATGACGCTGCGCGGTCTGTTCGAGTTCAAGTTCGATCCCACGCGCGCCATTCCGCTGGACGAAGTCGAATCGGCCAAGGACATCGTCAAGCGTTTCGCCACCGGTGCCATGTCGCTGGGCTCGATCTCGACCGAAGCCCACTCGGTGCTGGCCGTGGCGATGAACCGTATCGGCGGCAAGTCCAATACCGGCGAAGGCGGCGAGGACGAGGCCCGCTACCGCGACGAAATGCGTGAAGGCAAGAGCACCATCAAGGACGGCGATACGCTCGCCTCCGTGCTGGGCAGCGACCGCATCGAGGCCGACGTGCCGCTGATGGCGGGCGACTCGATGCGCTCCAAAATCAAGCAGGTGGCGTCGGGCCGTTTCGGCGTATCCGCGGAGTACCTCACCAGCGCCGATCAGATCCAGATCAAGATGGCGCAAGGCGCCAAGCCCGGCGAAGGCGGCCAGTTGCCGGGCCACAAGGTCACCGACTACATCGCCAAGTTGCGTTATTCGGTGCCGGGCGTGGGCCTGATCTCGCCCCCGCCGCACCACGACATCTATTCGATCGAAGATCTGGCGCAGCTCATTCACGACCTGAAGAACGTCAACAGCCGCGCCTCGATTTCGGTCAAGCTCGTGTCCGAAGTGGGCGTGGGCACCGTGGCCGCCGGGGTGGCCAAGGCCAAGGCGGATCACGTTGTGATCGCCGGCCACGACGGCGGTACGGGCGCCTCGCCCGTGTCGTCGATCAAGCATGTGGGCACGCCTTGGGAATTGGGCCTGGCCGAAACGCAGCAGACGCTGGTGCTCAATCGCCTGCGCAGCCGCATCCGCGTGCAGGCCGACGGCCAGATGAAGACCGGCCGCGACGTGGTGATCGGCGCCCTGCTGGGTGCCGACGAGTTTGGCTTCGCGACCGCCCCGCTGGTCGTCGAAGGCTGCATCATGATGCGCAAATGCCACCTGAACACCTGCCCGGTGGGCGTGGCCACGCAAGATCCGATCTTGCGCAAGAAATTCCAGGGCAAGCCCGAGCACGTGGTGAACTACTTCTTCTTCATTGCCGAAGAAGTGCGTGAAATCATGGCCCAGTTGGGCATCCGCAAGTTCGACGACCTGATCGGCCGCGCCGATCTGCTCGATACCCGCCAGAGCATCGAGCACTGGAAGGCGAGCGGTCTGGATTTCTCGCGCGTGTTCTATCAAGCCGAATCGGATACCCCGGTGCGTCAGGTCGAAACCCAGGATCATGGCCTGGCCAATGCCCTGGATCTGCAACTCATCGAGCGCTGCAAGCCCGCCATCGAACGCGGCGAAAAAGTCTCGTTCATCACGCCGGTGCGCAACCGCAACCGTACCGTGGGCGGCATGCTGTCCGGCGCGGTGGCGCAGCGTTACGGCCATGACGGCTTGCCTGACGACACCATTCACATCCAGTTGAACGGCACCGCCGGCCAAAGCTTCGGCGCTTTCCTCGCGCACGGCATCACACTCGATCTGGTGGGCGAAGGCAACGATTACGTCGGCAAAGGCCTGTCGGGCGGCCGCATCATCGTGCGCTCGCCCAACGACTTCCGCGGTTTCGGCCCCGAGCACATCATCGCCGGCAACACGGTGTTGTACGGTGCCTTGTCGGGTGAGGCATTCTTCAACGGCGTGGCCGGCGAACGCTTCGCCGTGCGCAATTCGGGGGCGGCTACCGTCGTCGAGGGCACCGGTGACCACGGTTGCGAATACATGACGGGCGGCACGGTCGTCGTGCTGGGATCGACCGGTCGCAACTTCGCGGCCGGCATGTCGGGCGGCGTGGCCTACGTGTGGGATCCCGAACGTCAGATGCGTCACAACTGCAACCTGTCGATGGTCGAACTCGAAAGCGTGGCGCCGCGCACCGAGCAGGAGTCGCAAGACAACCGCGAAGGCTGGCACAGCGCGCAACGCGGCGGCGAACGCGAAACCGACGAAGCCATTCTGTACCGCTTGATCGAGGATCATTTCCGCTACACCGGCAGCTTCCGGGCGCGGGAAATCCTGGGTGACTGGGAAACGGCGCGCGGCAAGTTCGTCAAAGTGATGCCGACGGAATACCGTCGCGCGTTGGGTGAAATGTGGCGTGCGGCCAATCCGCAGAAAATCGCCGCCTGAGGACTGAGAACATGGGCAAAATTACCGGATTTCTCGAGCACAAGCGTCTGAAGGAGGCCGCCGAGGCCCCGCAGAAACGCTTGAAGAACTGGCGCGAATTCGTGCTGCACCTGACCGACGACGAGTCCAAGCAGCAGGCGGCGCGCTGCATGGACTGCGGCATTCCGTTTTGCAATAACGGCTGCCCGGTCAACAACATCATTCCCGACTGGAACGATCTGGTCTATCGGCAGGAATGGAAGCGTGCGCTGGATGTGCTGCACTCGACCAACAACTTCCCGGAGTTCACCGGGCGGATCTGTCCGGCACCGTGTGAGGCCGCCTGTACCTTGAACATCAACAGCGACGCCGTCGGCATCAAGTCGATCGAGCACGCGATCATCGACAAGGGCTGGGCCGAGGGCTGGGTACTGCCCCAGGTACCCACCCGAAAGACGGGCAAGAAAGTGGCCGTGGTCGGTTCGGGCCCTGCCGGCATGGCCTGCGCGCAGCAACTGGCGCGCGCCGGACATGCCGTGACGCTGTTCGAGAAAAGCGACCGCATCGGCGGCCTGCTGCGCTATGGCATCCCCGACTTCAAGCTGGAAAAAACGCAGATCGATCGCCGCATTTCGCAAATGGAAGCGGAAGGCGTCGCGTTCGAGCCGTCCACCTATATCGGCCAACCGGGCGATGCCGGCAGCGATGGCCTGACCGTGCGCACGCCTGCATCCTTGATGGACGAGTTCGATGCCGTCGTGATGTCGGGCGGCTCGGAAACGCCCCGCGACCTGCCGGTACCCGGCCGTGAGCTCGAAGGCGTGTATTACGCGATGGATTTTCTGCGTCAGCAGAACAAGGCCGTCGCAGGCGATCGCCTCACCAACCAGACGCTGGCCAAGGGCAAGCACGTGGTGGTGATCGGGGGCGGCGACACGGGTTCCGATTGCGTGGGAACGAGCAACCGCCACGGCGCAGCGTCCGTAACCCAATTCGAACTGATGCCACAGCCGCCGGAAAGCGAAAACAAAGAAATGACGTGGCCGTACTGGCCCGCTAAACTGCGCACCTCGTCGTCGCACGAAGAAGGCTGCGAGCGCGATTGGGCGGTCACCACCAAATCGCTCGAAGGCGCCGATGGCAAGGTCAAGAAACTGATCGGCGCGCGCGTCGAGTGGTTCAAGGACGACGCCACCGGTCAGATGAAGATGCGCGAGGTGGAAGGGTCGGAATTCGAGATCAAGGCCGATCTGGTGCTGCTGGCCATGGGATTCGTCTCGCCCACGGCGCATGTGCTCGAATCGTTCGGCGTCGAACGCGATGCGCGCGGCAACGTGCGCGCCAATACCGACGACTACCGCACCAGCGTGGATGGCTTGTTTGCCGCCGGCGACATGCGCCGCGGGCAGTCGCTGGTGGTGTGGGCGATCCGTGAAGGCCGTCAATGCGCGCGTTCGGTCGACGAGTATTTGATGGGCGCCAGCGATTTGCCGCGTTAAGGCCGTCGCACGCAAGCGGGCTCGGTCCCGCAGCCGTTTTCACCGGCCGCAGCGTCTTTTCGCTGCGGCCGTTTTGGTTTTTACCCGTTCAGGGATTTTTGCCCGTTCAAGGGATAAGGAAGAGACATCATGACCGTATTGCCCTCCTCGATGCGCCGCGCGCTGGCGACCACGTTGAGCGTGGCCGGCCTGACCGCTGCACTGGCTGCAACACCCGCGTGGGCCGCCGACACCTGGCCCAACAAACCGATCACCCTGATCGTGCCCTACGCCGCCGGCGGCTTTGCCGATACCCGCGTGCGGCTGCTCGCGCGCAAGCTGGGCGACTCGCTCGGCCAGCCCGTCGTGATCGAGAACAAGGCCGGCGCAGGCGGCGTGGTGGGTACGAATCTGATCGCCAAAGCCGCACCCGATGGCTATACGATCGGCACCGGCAACCTGGCGCCCATGGCCGTCAACCCCAGCCTGATGCCATCGATGTCTTACGATCCGATCAAGGATCTGGCCCCGATTATCCTGATCGAAAACAGCCCGCTGGTATTGAGCGTGGGCAACGAGGTGAAGGCCCAATCGCTCGCCGACGTGATCGCGCTCGCCAAGAAAGAGCCCGGCAAACTTACCTTCGGATCCTCGGGGGTGGGCGGCGCGCATCACTTGTCCGGCGAAATGTTTCGCGAGCAGGCCGGTATCGACATCGTGCATGTGCCGTACAAAGGCGGCAGCCTGGCGGCAACCGATCTGATGGGCGGCCACATCACGATGATGTTCGAAATGGGCTATTCGGCCTTGCCCGCCATCCAGGGCAAGAAGATCCATCCGATCGCCGTCACGTCCGCCAAGCGTCTGGCGGTGCTGCCGGACGTTCCCACGATGGCCGAATCGGGATTGCCGCAGTTCGAATCGTATAACTGGCAAGGGATTGTGGCGCCTGCTGGAACGCCGCGTCCTGTCATCGACAAGCTCAACAGCGAGTTGAATGCCATTCTGAAGGACCCGGAAGTCGTCAAAGCCATTGCTGACACGGGCAGCCAGGCCGGTGGCGGCACCCCGGAAGATTTCGGCGCGTTCATCAAAACGGAAACGGCGAAATGGGCCGAAGTCATCAAGGCCGGTAACATCACGTTGCAATAACTCCCTACCGGAAGATAGGTTGGCTTGAGGGCAGGCTACACTAGCGCCTTTGCGCGTGCTTATGCCCCCTCGACAGCCTCCCTCATCCGATCTCGTCCTCCGGCTCGACAACGTCTCGCTCGGCTACGGTGCCTTCACCGTGCTGCGCGACGTGTCGATGACGGTCGCACGCGGTCAGGTCGTCGCGGTGATGGGTGGTTCGGGCTCAGGCAAGACCACCATGCTGCGCGCGGCGACCGGACAGTTGCTCGCGCAAGCGGGTACCGTCGAGGCCTTCGGCCAGGATATCGCCGCTGCCACCCCTGCCCAATTACGCGATCTGCGGCAGCGCATGGGCGTGTTGTTCCAGCAGGGCGCGCTCTTCACCGACCTGATCGTCTTCGAAAACGTGGCATTTCCGCTACGTGAACACACCACTTTGAGCGAGCACGAGATCACCGCCAAGGTGCTCGATACGCTCGACGCCGTGGGATTGCGCGCGGCCGCTCACCTGCGGGTGGCGGAGATTTCCGGCGGCATGGCCCGACGGGTCGCGCTGGCGCGCGCCGTGGTGCTCGAGCCCGAACTGATTTTGTATGACGAGCCGTTTGCCGGTCTGGATCCCATCTCGCTGGGCATCACCGCGCGCCTGATCCGTAACCTGTCGGATCGCCTGGGCTGCGCGTCGGTGTTGATCACGCACGATATCGAAGAGTCCTTTGCCATTGCCGATCAGGTCTACCTCGTCGGCCAGGGCAAGCTGGCGGCATCGGGCAAGCCGGCCGATCTGACCGCGTCCACCGATCCGTATGTGCGCCAGTTACTGGACGGCGCACCGGACGGTCCGGTGGCCTTCCAATATCAAGAAACTCCTGCCTTTACGCAGTGGTTGTCGCGTCAGGAGGGTCGCCGTTCATGACCGGACCCGTACAGGCCATCGCCCGCGTGGGCGGCTGGGTGCGCGAAAGCGTCTCCGGCCTCGGCACCTTCACCCGCTTCTTCTTCGCGCTTCTGGCGCGCTCGGGCATCGCCTTCAAACGCCCGCGCCTGGTCTCGCAGCAGATTCACTTCATCGGCAACTATTCGCTGCTGATCATTGCGGTCTCGGGTCTGTTCGTGGGCTTCGTGCTCGGCTTGCAGGGCTATTACACGCTCAATCGGTATGGCTCCGAAGAGGCGCTCGGTTTGCTCGTGGCCCTGTCGCTCGTCCGCGAATTGGGCCCGGTGGTGACGGCGCTGCTCTTTGCCGGTCGTGCCGGCACGTCCCTCACCGCCGAAATCGGCCTGATGAAGGCCGGGGAGCAGTTGTCCGCCATGGAAGTCATGGCCGTCGATCCGATGCGCCGCGTGCTGGTGCCGCGCTTGTGGGCTGGCCTCATCGCGATGCCCGTGCTGGCCGCCGTGTTTTCGATGGTCGGCATTCTGGGCGGCTACATCGTCGGCGTACAGATGATCGGCGTGGATGAAGGCGCATTCTGGTCGCAGATGCAGAATGGCGTCGACGTCTGGAACGACGTCGCCAACGGCGTATTGAAAAGCGTGGTGTTCGGCATTGCCGTCACCCTGGTCGCACTCTATGAGGGGTGGCAGGCCAAACCGACGCCCGAAGGCGTCGCCCGCGCAACCACGCGCACCGTCGTGGTGAGCTCCCTGGCCGTCCTTGGCCTGGACTTCCTGCTCACCGCGTTGATGTTTGGGAATTAAACGGATCCATCATGTCTCGTGAAAAAACCGATTTCTGGGTAGGGTTGTTCGTCCTGTTGGGCGCAGCCGCCATCGTCTTCCTCGCGCTGCGCGCGGGCAACCTGAGCACCTTTTCGTTTGCCCCCACCTACGCCATCTCCGCCAACTTCGACAACATCGGCGGCTTGAAGCCGCGCGCTGCCGTCAAAAGTGGCGGCGTGACCGTGGGTCGTGTCAAAGACATCTCGTTTGACAACCAGATGTTTCAGGCGGTCGTGACGATGGATATGGATGAGCAGTACAAATTCCCCACGGATTCCTCGGCGTCCATCCTGACCTCGGGATTGCTGGGCGAGCAGTACATCGGTCTGGTGCCGGGCGGCGAAGAAGAAAACTTTGCTGCGGGCGACAAAATCCGCTATACACAGAGTGCCGTCGTACTTGAAAACCTGATCAGCAAGTTCCTGTACGGTACGGCCGAAAACCAGGGAACGGGCACGTCCGATCCGGCTGCGCAAGCGCCGGCAGGCGCCGCGCCCGCAACACCTGCGCCGGCCCCCGCCGCCACCCCTGCACCTGCAGGCGCGGCCAAGCCCGCGGCTCCCTGACCCTCCGATCGCCCCCCTCTCACGCTCATAAGAATCATGAACAAGACCTCCCTGACTCGTCTGGCCGCAAGCATCGCTGCGGGAAGCCTGCTGGCCGGCTGCGCCACCGTTCAGAACCCCACGCCCAGCGATCCCTGGGAAGGGTTCAACCGCCAGGTCTATTCGTTCAACGATTCGGTCGATACGGTCATCCTGCGCCCGGTGGCCAGCGCGTATAACTACGTGACGCCGCAGCCGGTTCGCAGTTGCATCAACAACATGTTCAGCAACGTGGGCGATCTGTGGTCGGCCACCAACAGTTTCCTGCAGGGCCGCGGCCACGACTTCGTCAATACGCTCGGACGGTTCCTGTTCAACACCACGATGGGCGTGGGCGGCTGCTTCGACGTCGCCTCCACCACCGGCGCCAACAAGATCCCCAACGACTTCGGCGTGACGCTCGGCGTCTGGGGCTTCAGCCAGGGGCCTTACGTGGTGCTGCCGATTCTGGGTCCCAGCTCGGTACGTGACGGCGTGGGCCGCGTGGGCGACTTCGCCGGCAACATCGCCAGCGTGGGTCACATCGAGAACGTGCGCCTGCGCAATTCGTTGTGGGGCCTGCAAGTGGTGGATACGCGTGCTGCGCTCATCCCCACGACCGACCTGATCGAACGCACGGCACTCGATCCGTACAGCTTCGTGCGCGACGCATACCTGCAACGCCGGAATGCGCAAGTGCTTGGCCGCGACGTGCCTGCCGACAGCAACCTGCCCGATTACTCCATCGAGGACGACGAATCGCAGTCGCCCGCGGTGCCCGGCCAGCCCGGTCCTGCCACAGGCGGACCCAAGACGCCGGTGCCGGCGGCACGATAATTGTGACCGCGGCCATTTCCCAGCTAAGGAGTCAACGCAACATGCAGTTCACATTACTTTCGCAGATCAAGCGCTTTTGCGCCGTGGGCTTTCTCGGTCTGGCCCTGGCTGCCACGGCGCAAGCCAAACCCGATCCCAACGGCGCGCCCGACAAGTTCGTGCAGGACGCGGCCAATGAAGCCTTGGACGTACTGAAGTCCGACTCGCAATTGCGTTCGGGCGACCTGAACCGCGTCAACCAGGCGGTCGATCAGCACATCCTGCCCTACGTCAACTTCGAAAAGACGACGCGTCTGGCCGCCGGCCGCTACTGGCGCCAGGCGTCGGCCGACCAGCAGCAACGTCTGGCCCAGGCCTTCCGTGGCACGCTGGTGCGCACCTATAGCGGCGCGCTCACCCGCGTAAACCAGCAGACGAAGATCGCCATGCTGCCGTTTCGCGGCGACGCCAATGCCAAGGACGTGGTCGTGAGCTCGACCATCTCGCAGCCCAACGACCAGCCGGTGCGCGTGGATTACCGTCTTGAAAAGACGGCTCAAGGCTGGAAGATCTACGACATCAACGTCGAAGGGATCTGGCTGATCGAGAACTACCGCAACCAGTTTGCCCAGCAGATCAATCAGAACGGCATCGACGGTCTGATCAACGCGCTAAACCAACGCAACCAGTAATGCGTTTCGGCGGCGGGCGCGTGCGCCCCGCCGCCTTCACATCCCGACTTTAGGGCTTTGGTTGGCCGGCGCTCTATAATCGTCAATTCGCTCCGACTCGGAGCGGCCCCCATCCCCGCCCTATGTCCCCCGCCGTCCGTCTCGATCACGTCTCCAAAACCTATGCCCCCCGATCCGTGGGTTGGCGCAGTATTTTGGGTAAACGCCCCGCCCCTGGCTTTACTGCACTCAACGATGTCAGCCTCACGGTTGAACACGGTGAGTTCTTTGGCCTGCTCGGCCCCAACGGCGCCGGCAAGACCACCATGATTTCGGTGCTGGCCGGGCTGGCCGCCGCTACGAAAGGTACCGCGAGCGTCTGCGGTTACGACGTGGTGTCCGATTACCGGATGGCGCGCCGCTCGCTGGGCGTGGTGCCGCAAGAACTCGTCTACGACCCGTTTTTCTCAGTGCGCGAAACCCTTCGCATCCAGTCGGGCTATTTCGGCTTGCGCAAGAATGACGACTGGATCGACGAGATCCTGTTCAATCTGGGCCTGTCCGACAAGGCCGATACCAATATGCGGGCGCTGTCGGGCGGCATGAAGCGCCGTGTGCTGGTCGCCCAGGCGCTCGTGCACCGTCCTCCGGTCATCGTGCTGGACGAACCCACCGCCGGCGTGGACGTCGATCTGCGCCGCACGCTCTGGGAATTCATTTCCCGTCTGAATAAAGCGGGCCATACCATCGTGCTCACCACGCACTATCTCGAAGAGGCCGAGGCACTCTGTAATCGCATCGCCATGCTCAAGCGTGGTCGCATCGTTGCCCTCGATACCACGCAAGGATTGGTGGATCAGTTCGGCGGTGCCGATCTCGAGGATGCGTTCGTGCGCATCATGCGCCGCGACGAAACGGATCTGGCGGAGGTGGCCCTGTGAAAGCGCCTCTCGCTCCCGCCGACCGCCCCATCATCGCGCCTCGCACCGATATGGGATCGGGCTTTCCCACGCTGCTGCGCAAGGAACTGCTGCGCTTCTGGAAGGTCAGCTTCCAGACGATCGCCGCGCCCGTGATCACGGCGCTGCTGTATCTGATGATCTTCGCGCAGGTGCTGCAGGATCGCGTCCAGGTATATGGCTCGGTGCCCTACACCTCGTTCCTGATCCCGGGCCTGATGATGATGAGCATGCTGCAGAACGCATTCTCCAATCCATCGTCATCGCTCATCCAGAGCCGCATCACCGGCAACCTGGTGTTCATGCTGCTGCCGCCGCTGTCGCACCGCGAAATCTTCGCCGCCTACGTGCTGGCGGGGGTGGTGCGCGGACTGGCCGTGGGCCTGTGCGTCTGGGCCGTGGCCTTGTTTTTCGTCACGCTGCCGCCCGTCAATCCGGGCTGGATCATCGCGTTCGCCATCATGTCGTGCGGCATCATGGCCGTGCTGGGGCTGCTGGCCGGTCTGTGGAGCGAGAAATTCGACCAGCTGGCGGCATTCCAGAACTTCCTGATCATGCCGGCCACATTCCTGTCGGGCGTGTTCTATTCGATTCACACCCTGCCCGCTTTCTGGCAGGCGGTGTCGCACTACAACCCCATTTTCTACACGATCGACGGGTTCCGCTACGGCTTCTTTTCCGTATCCGATGTGTCGCCCTGGCGCAGTCTCGCCGTGGTGACCGCCGTCTTCATCGTCTTGTCTTTCGCCACGCTGCGCCTGTTGGCCAGCGGCTACAAATTGAGGAGCTGACGCGCATGCTGCCCACCCCCGAGCAAGTCCGCCAGTACATCGCCGATCACCTGCCCTGCGACCACATCGACGTGCAGGGCGACGGCTCGCATTTCGACGCCGTCATCGTCAGCCCGTCCTTTGAAGGCAAGCGCCCGATCGCCCGCCATCAACTAGTGTACGCGGCGCTGGGCGATCGCATGAAGGCCGAAATCCATGCGCTGTCGATGCGCACCCTCACCCCTGCGGAGTACGAGGCCGGCCGCTGATGGATAAGCTCACCCTGACCGGCGGCAATGCGCTGCGCGGTGAAGTGACCGTGTCCGGCGCCAAGAATGCGGCCCTGCCGATCCTGTGTGCCGGCTTGCTCACGGCGGATACCGTCACGCTCACCAACGTGCCCGAACTGCGCGATATCGGCACCACGCTCAAGCTGCTCACCCGCATGGGCGCTCGTGCCGAGCGCGCTGCCTGCGGCACGATCGAGATCAGTGCGCCGTCGATCGACAACCTCGAAGCGCCCTACGATCTGGTGAAGACGATGCGCGCGTCGATTCTGGTACTGGGCCCGCTGCTGGCGCGCTTCGGCGAAGCTCGCGTGAGCCTGCCGGGCGGCTGCGCCATCGGCCAGCGCCCCGTCGACCAGCACATCAAGGGGCTGGCCGCGCTGGGTGCCGAGATCACGATCGAGCACGGTTTCGTCATCGCGCGGGCCAAACGTCTGAAGGGCGCCTCGGTACGTACCGACATGGTGACCGTGACCGGCACCGAAAACCTGTTGATGGCGGCCACGCTGGCCGAAGGCCGCACGGTGCTGGAAAACGCCGCCAGCGAGCCCGAGATCGTCGACCTGGCCGAATTGCTGATCAAGATGGGCGCCAGGATCACCGGCCACGGCACCGATCGCATTGTGATCGAAGGCGTCGAACGCCTGCATGGCGCCACGCACCGCGTGATCCCCGACCGGATCGAAGCCGGCACGTTCCTGTGCGCCGTGGGTGCTACCGGCGGCGACATCACGTTGCGCCACGTCAACCCCGGCCACATGGGTGCCACGCTCGACAAGCTCATCGAAGCCGGCCTCACCATCGAATGCGGTGACGACTGGATTCGCGGCGCCATGCAAGGCCGCCCGCGCGCCGTGGGTTTTCGCACCCGCGAGTATCCCGGCTTCGCCACCGACATGCAGGCGCAGGTCATGGCATTGAATGCCGTGGCCGAAGGCACGGCCGTGATCGTCGAGAACATTTTCGAAAACCGCTACATGCACGTGCAGGAACTGCAACGCCTGGGCGCCAGGATCGAGATCGACGGCCACACGGCCGTGGTGATCGGCGTGCCCCGGCTGTCGGGCGCCACCGTGATGGCCACCGACCTGCGCGCCTCGGCCAGCCTGATCATCGCCGGCCTGGCCGCCGAAGGCGACACCGTGGTCGAACGCATTTATCACCTCGATCGCGGCTACGAGCGCATGGAAGTCAAACTCAGCGCCCTGGGCGCGAACATTCAACGCGTGGCGCAGACGGAGGCCGCATGACCCAGACCCCTGAACAAGCTGCGCAGAAGCCGCTCACGCTGGCGCTGTCCAAAGGCCGGATCTTCGAAGAAACACTGCCGCTGCTGGCGGCCGCCGGCATCGAAGTGCCCGAAAACCCGGAACAGTCGCGCAAGCTGATCCTGCCCACGACCGATCCCGGCCTGCGCCTGATCATCGTGCGGGCGTCCGACGTGCCCACGTACGTGCAGTATGGCGCGGCCGATCTGGGCATCGCCGGCAAGGACGTGTTGATCGAGCACAGCGCCGAGCATCCCGGCGGCCTGTACCAGCCGATCGACCTGAACATCGCCAAGTGCCGCCTGGCGGTTGCCGTGCGCGAGGGCTTCGATTACCGCGCCGCCGTGCACCAGGGCGCTCGCCTGCGCGTGGCCACGAAGTATGTGCAAGCCGCGCGCGAGCACTTCGCCGCCAAGGGCGTGCACGTCGATCTGATCAAGCTGTACGGATCGATGGAGCTCGCCCCGCTCGTTGGACTGGCCGACGCCATCGTCGATCTGGTCTCCACGGGCAATACGCTGCGCGCCAACAATCTTGTGGCGGTCGAGGACATCATGCCGATCTCTTCCCGCCTCATCGTCAATCAGGCCGCCCTCAAGACCCGCGGCGCCCGCCTGCAACCCCTGCTGGACGCCTTCGCGCGCGCCAGCGCCTGATTCCTGCCGACATCATGGATCTGATCCAACGTCTCGACTCGCGCGATGCCGACTTCGCGTCCCAACTGTCCCGCTTGCTGGCTTTCGAAGCCGAGCAGGACGAATCCATCGACCGCGCCGCGGCCGACATCCTGGCCGACGTGCGCCGCCGCGGCAATGCGGCGCTGATCGACTACACCAACCGCTTCGACCGCATGACGGCCGCAAGCATCGACGATCTCGAAATTCCGCGTGCCGATTGGCATGCGGCGCTTGCCGCGCTGCCCACGGCGCAACGCAACGCGCTCGAGGCCGCCGCCGAACGCGTTCGCCTCTATCACGAGCGCCAGCGCAGCGAGACCTGGACCTACACCGAGGCCGATGGCACGATGCTCGGCCAGCAGATCACGCCGCTGGATCGCGTGGGCCTTTATGTGCCGGGCGGCAAGGCGGCGTATCCGTCGTCCGTGCTGATGAACGCCATTCCCGCCAAGGTGGCCGGTGTGGCCGAACTGATCATGGTCACCCCCACGCCCGACGGCACGCGCAATCCCATCGTGCTGGCGGCCGCCGCCATTGCCGGTGTGGACCGCGTGTTTGCCGTGGGCGGTGCGCAGGCTGTGGGTGCCCTGGCGTACGGCACCGAAACCATTGCCGCCGTGGACAAGATCGTCGGCCCGGGCAATGCCTATGTGGCCGCCGCGAAGCGCCGCGTATTCGGCACGGTCGGTATCGACATGATCGCCGGCCCCAGCGAAATCCTGATCATCTGCGACGGCAAGACGCCTGCCGACTGGATCGCGATGGACCTGTTCTCGCAGGCCGAACACGACGAACTGGCGCAGTCCATCCTGCTGTGCCCGGACGCTGCCTTCCTCGAAGAAGTGCGTGCCGCCATCGAACGGCTGCTGCCCACCATGCCGCGCGCCGATATCCTGCGGGTGAGCCTGGCCAATCGCGGCGCCCTGATCCTGGTGCGCGATCTGCAGGAAGCCTGCGACATCGCCAACCACATTGCCCCCGAGCACTTGGAAATCTCCACCGAAGCGCCGGAAGTGTGGGCGGCGCGCATCCGGCACGCCGGTGCGATCTTCATGGGCCGCTTCAGCTCCGAGGCCCTGGGCGACTACTGCGCCGGCCCGAACCACGTGCTGCCGACCTCGCGCACGGCGCGCTTCTCGTCGCCGCTGGGCGTGTATGACTTCCAGAAGCGTTCGAGCCTGATCCAGGTGTCGCAAGCCGGCGCGCAAACGTTGGGCCGCATCGCCGCCGAACTCGCTTACGGCGAAGGCCTGCAGGCGCACGCGGCCAGCGCCGAATTCCGGCTCGACCGCCCATGACCGCGGCGCGCGCGACGCAGGTCGCCGCCACGATCCGCGCCGACATCCAGGCCATGTCCGCCTATCCGGTGGGGCATGCGGTGGATGCGATCAAGCTCGACGCGATGGAGTGCCCTTATCCACTGCCGGATCATGTACGCGACGAGATCGCGCACGCCACGCGCAACGTGGCACTCAACCGCTACCCCGGCGGTGATCTGACCGCGCTGCATGCCCAACTGCGCACGGCCTTCGGGATTCCCGCCGCGGCCAGCGTGATGTGCGGCAACGGCTCGGACGAATTGATTCATCTGATCGTGCAGGCCTGCTGCGAGCCGGGCGATGTGGTGCTGTCGCCGGCGCCCTCGTTCGTGTACTTCGAAATGGCCGCGCGCTTCGATCACGCGCGCTACGTTGGTGTGCCGCTGACCGCCGATCTCACGCTCGATCTGCCGGCCATGCTGGACGCGATCGTCACGCACCGCCCCAAGGTCGTGTTTCTGGCCATGCCCAACAACCCCACCGGCGGCAGCTGGGCGTCCGACGACGTGGCCGCCATCATTGCGGCCGCGCCGGGATTGGTCGTGATCGACGAAGCCTATCAACCCTTCACCGACCACACCTGGATGCCGCAGGTGCTCGACTTCGACAATGTGGTCGTCATGCGCACGGTGTCCAAGATCGGGCTGGCGGGTTTGCGCTTCGGCTATGTCGCGGGCGACGCAGCCTGGATCGGCGCGTTCGACAAGATCCGTCCGCCCTACAACATCGGCGTGCTCACTCAGGCCGTGCTGCAGGTGGTGCTCACGCACAAATCGGTGCTCGACGCCCAGGCCGCCCAATTGCGCGCCGACCGCGCGCCGCTGGCCGAAGCACTCGCCGCACTGCCCGGCACCACCGTGTATCCGTCGGCCGGCAACTTTCTTCTGGTGCGCTTTTCCGGCACACTGGATGGCAATACGATCCACAGCAGCTTGAAAGCGCGTCGCATACTTGTGCGAAACTTCGGGCATTCGCATCCGCTCCTTGCCGATTGCCTGCGTATCTCGATCGGCACCCCTGACGAAAATGCCGCCCTGCTGGCGGCCCTGAAAGACCTCCTGAAAGCCTGACATGCGTACCGCAGAAATTACCCGCAACACCAACGAGACCCAGATCCGCGTCGCGATCAATCTCGACGGCACTGGCCGTCAACAGATCGACACGGGTGTCCCGTTCCTGGATCACATGCTGGATCAGATCGCCCGTCACGGCTTGATCGATCTGGACATCAAGGCGGTGGGCGACCTGCATATCGACGATCACCATACGGTGGAAGACGTCGGCATCACGTTGGGTCAGGCGATCGCACAGGCCGTTGGAAACAAGGCCGGGCTGCGCCGCTACGGTCACGCCTACGTGCCGCTGGATGAAGCGCTGTCGCGCGTGGTCATTGATTTCTCGGGCCGCCCCGGGCTGGAATTTCACGTGCCGTTCACCCGTGCCCGTATCGGCACGTTCGACGTCGACCTCACCCGCGAGTTTTTCCAGGGTCTGGTCAATCACGCCGGCATCACGATGCACATCGACAATCTGCGCGGCATCAACGCGCATCACCAGTGCGAAACGGTATTCAAGGCCTGTGGCCGCGCCCTTCGCATGGCGGTCGAATTCGACTCGCGCAGCGAAGGCGTCATTCCCTCGACCAAGGGTGTGCTGTGAGCAATTCGATTGCCATCGTCGACTACGGCATGGGCAACTTTCACTCGGTAGCACGCGCATTGCGCGCCGCCGCGCCCGATGCCGACATCCAGATCTGCAATGATCCCGCAGGCATCCTCGCTGCCGACCGCGTGGTGTTTCCCGGTCAGGGCGCCATGGCCGACTGCATGCGCACGCTCAACGAGTCGGGTCTGCGCGATGCCGTCACGCAAGCCGCGCGCAACAAGCCGCTGCTGGGCGTATGCGTGGGCGAACAAATGCTGTTCGACGCCAGCGAAGAAGGCGACACCGCCTGCCTCGGCATTTTCCCCGGCGTGGTGCGCCGCTTCGACGGCCCGCAGTTCGCCTCGCGCCTGCTTGCCGACGACGCTGCACTCACCGGCGGTGCCGGCACGCCCGACGCCGTGGACGAACGCCTGAAAGTGCCGCACATGGGCTGGAACCGTGTACGCCAGACCCGCCCGCATCCGCTGTGGGAAGGCATCCCGGACAACACGCATTTCTACTTCGTGCACAGCTACTACGCCGCACCCGCAGATCCTGCCCTCACCGTGGGCGAATCGGATTATGGTTATCTGTTTACTTGCGCGGTCGCGGCCGACAATATCTTCGCCGTCCAGTTTCACCCCGAGAAAAGCGCCGACCACGGTTTGCGCCTGTACCGTAATTTTGTAGACTGGCAGCCGGCCTGAGCATTTCCGCTCGACCGGCATCTCCCTTTTCTCCTCTTCATCTCTGCTATTGACCATGCTGCTGATCCCCGCCATCGACCTCAAAGACGGACGCTGCGTTCGCTTGCGCCAGGGTGACCTGGAAGATGCCACGGTGTTCTCCGAAGACCCTGCCGCGATGGCCTCGCTCTGGCTCGAGCGCGGCGCCCGCCGTTTGCATCTGGTCGACCTGAACGGCGCCGTGGCCGGCAAGCCCAAGAACGAAGCGCAGATTCGCGCCATTGTCGACGCCGTGGGTGAGGACATCCCCGTGCAGATCGGCGGCGGTATCCGCGACCTCGACACCATCGAGCGCTATCTGGACAGCGGCATCACCTACGTCATCATCGGCACGGCCGCGGTGAAGAACCCCGGCTTCCTGCACGACGCCTGCGGCGCATTTCCCGGCAGCATCATCGTCGGTCTGGACGCGCGTGACGGCAAGGTCGCCACCGACGGCTGGAGCAAACTCACCCGGCACGACGTGCTCGATCTGGCCAGCAAGTTCGAAGATTACGGCTGCGAAGGCATCATCTACACCGACATCGGCCGCGACGGCATGCTGTCGGGCGTGAACGTCGAAGCCACCGTGAAGCTGGCGCAGCATGTGCGCATCCCCATCTACGCCTCGGGCGGCATCGCCGGCATGCAGGACATCGAGGCGCTGTGCGCCGTGGCCGAAGAAGGTATCGAGGGTGCGATCCTGGGCCGCAGCATCTACGAAGGCACGCTCGACTTCGCCGCCGCGCAAACCCGCGCCGACGAGCTGACCCAATCATGACCGGCGCCGCACCGGCGGTCAGCGCCGCCGCGTCCGGCGCCCTCACCCGCCGCATCATTCCCTGCCTGGACGTCACGGCAGGACGCGTGGTCAAAGGCGTGAATTTCGTCAATCTGGTCGATGCCGGCGATCCGATCGAGATTGCGCGCAAGTACAACGAACAAGGCGCCGACGAGCTGACATTTCTGGACATCACGGCCACCAGCGATGGCCGCGACCTGATCCTCCCGATCATCGAAGCCGTCGCCTCGCAGATTTTCATCCCGCTGACCGTGGGTGGCGGTGTGCGCCAGGTGTCGGACATCCAGCGCCTGCTGAACGCCGGCGCCGACAAGATCAGCATCAACAGCGCCGCAGTGGCCAATCCCGAACTCGTGCGCGCCGCCGCCGACTACCACGGCTCGCAGTGCATCGTGGTCGCCATCGACGCCCGCCGCACGTCCAAGCCCGGTGAGCCCGATCACTGGGAAGTCTTTACGCACGGTGGCCGCAAGGCCACCGGCATCGATGCGGTGGCTTGGGCGCGCCGCATGGCCGCCTACGGCGCCGGCGAAATCCTGCTCACCAGCATGGATCGCGACGGCACCAAATCCGGCTTCGACCTGGCGCTCACACGCGCCGTGTCGGACGCCGTGCCGGTGCCCGTCATCGCCTCGGGCGGCGTGGGCGACCTGGCGCACCTGGCCGAAGGCGTCACCACAGGCCGCGCGAGCGCCGTGCTGGCAGCCAGCATTTTTCACTACGGCACCCACACCGTGCGCGAGGCCAAAGCCTTCATGGCCGAACGCGGCATTTCGGTAAGGATGGATTGATATGTCGAGCCCCCAACCCTGGATCGCCGAGGTCGTCTTCGACGCCGACGGGCTGATCCCCGCCATCGCGCAGGACGCCGGCAACGGTCAGATCCTGATGGTGGCCTGGATGAATCGCGACGCCTTGGAAGAAACCGCGTCGACCGGCCGCGCGGTGTACTGGTCGCGTTCGCGCAAGCGCCTGTGGCGCAAAGGCGAAGAATCCGGTCACGTCCAGCAGGTACACGACATCCGTCTCGATTGCGACGGTGACGTCATCCTGCTCAAGGTGGAACAAATCGGCGGGATTGCATGTCACACGGGACGTGCGAGCTGCTTTTTCCGCAGTCTCGACGGCCAGAGCGACAACGCTGTCTGGAAAACCACCGATCCCGTCCTGAAAGACCCGGAACTGATCTACAAATGAGCACGCTGAATCCCCACGGCGACGATATTCTGAAGCGCGTCGCCGACACCCTGGCTACGCGCCGTCCCGACCAGGGCGGCGATCCGGCCACGTCCTATGTGGCCAAGCTGCTCGCCAAGGGTCCGGATTCGTTCTTGAAGAAGATCGGCGAAGAAAGCACCGAACTCGTGATGGCCGCCAAGGACGGCGTGCCGGAACGCATCATCAGTGAAACCGCGGATTTGTGGTTTCATTGTCTCGTAGCATTGACTCACTACAATCTGCGGCCCGAAGCGGTGCTGGCCGAGCTGGCCCGCCGCGAAGGACTCTCCGGACTCGAAGAAAAAGCCCGCAGAACACCCGACTGAGATCGCGTATCCCGGTCGGGCAATCGACCACCGGCCTCACACCGGTGGCGAGAGTAGAATGTTTGGTAATTCCACCGTAACGGCGGTCCGCGTTTTCGAGTAAAACGTCGCGGCTCCCACGCATGATATTCACGGAGAACCGTCATGGGTAGTTTCAGCATTTGGCATTGGTTGATCGTTCTGGTGATCGTGGCGCTGATTTTCGGCACCAAAAAGCTGCGTAACGTTGGCGGCGATCTCGGTGGCGCGGTCAAGGGGTTCAAGGACGGCATGCGCGAAGCCAACAGCGACGCCGACAAGCACGATCCGGTCACGCACCAGCGCGTTGCCGACGACACGATCGACGTCCAGGCCCGCGAAAAGAACAAATCGTGAGTTTGAGGGGCGCGCGCCCGCACGGCCGCGCCCGTCGTTCGTTTCCTACCCTCTTCATACGGCCGTCGCATGTTTGATGTCAGTTTCACCGAACTGATGGTGATCGGCGTGATTGCGCTGATCGTCATCGGTCCGGAACGTTTGCCCAAGGTCGCCCGCACCGTGGGCCATTTGCTTGGGCGTGCCCAGCGTTACGTCAGCGACGTCAAAGGCGATATCAAGCGCGAGATCGAGCTCGACGAGTTGCGCAAGTTCAAAACCGAGATGGAAGATGCCGCGCAAACGGTCAATACGTCGTTGCGCGAGACGGAAGCGTCGATTCGCAAGTCGGGCAGCGATCTGCGCAGTGAGCTCGATGCCACGGCGCGCGACGCTGCATCGGCGGTGAAGGGGGACGGCACGCCCGCGCCCGATGCATTGTCGAACACCGCCACGCCCACCTCGGTCGCCACGCCCGATCCGCTCGGATCGGAGCCGGCCAAGGCACCGGTTGCCGCATCCAGCGGCAACCCAGTCGCCCCCGAACCGGCCAATCCGGCACCCGTGCCTGCTCAGAATAACGCCGGGCCTCACACGCCCGCGCCCGCGCCTTCCGAGGCTGCCGCCGCGCCAGCACCGAGCGTCTCGCCCACTGCTGCCATGCCGCCCATCGACGCCCCCGCCGACGACACCGTGCCGGCCAAGCCTGTCGAGACGGGCCCCGCATCCGATGCGAAAGCGTCCTCCACCCGCGGAGCGGCATCATGAGCACGCAAGATATCCCTGACGACGGCCAGCAAGACAGCTTCATGTCGCACCTGATCGAGCTGCGTCTGCGCCTGATGTGGGCCGTGGGCAGCGTCGTGGCGGTGTTTATCGTGCTGTTCATCTATCCCGGCGCGTCGGTAATCTACGACGTGCTGGCGCAGCCCATGCTCGCCTCGTTGCCGCAAGGCACGCGCATGATCGCGACCGGCGTCATCACGCCGTTCATGGTGCCCGTCAAGGTCACCATGATGGCCGCCTTCATCATTGCCTTGCCGATCGTGCTGTATCAGGCCTGGGCCTTCGTGGCGCCTGGCCTGTACAAGCACGAAAAGCAGCTCGCGATGCCGTTGATCGTGTCGAGCACGCTGCTGTTCATCGCGGGCATGGCATTCTGCTATTTCTTCGTCTTCAAGACGGTGTTCCATTTCATCGCCAGCTTCGCACCGCAGTCGATCACGCCTGCGCCGGATATCGAGGCTTATCTCAGCTTCGTGATGACCATGTTCCTCGCTTTCGGGATTACGTTCGAAGTACCGGTAGTGGTGGTGTTGCTGGTGCGCACGGGGCTGGTTACGGTAGAAAAGCTGGCCGCGTCGCGGGGCTACGTGATCGTGGGCGCGTTCGTGATCGCAGCGGTGGTTACCCCGCCGGACGTGGTGAGCCAGTTCATGCTGGCCGTGCCGCTGTGCCTGCTGTTCGAGGTTGGACTGATCTTCGGCCGCATGACCAAAGCGCGCAGTCGCAGTGAGGCCGACGCCGACGCCAACACGATCGCCAAGCGCGACTAGTCCGCCGGCGTGGGCCAGCGTGACAAGATTGGCATCATCGACGCAAGCAAACACGCCGCCTTCGGGCGGCGTGTTTGCATTCCAGGCATATTCGGGACTGATTCACCCTTGAGCGCGGCCGCGATGTAATCCTACATTGCCATATGACGTTAGCAACTCGCTTGAGCGCCCGGATGCGTTGGCGCGGTATCAGCAGCCAGCAGGAACTCGCTCGGATCTCCGGCGTGTCGCAGTCCTGCATCCATCGCATTCTGACGCGGGGCGACGGCTACAGCCCCAAACGCGCAACGCTGCTCGCCCTGGCGCGCGCCCTCGACACCACGGCGGTCTGGCTTAGCGACGGCATCCCCCCTCCCATGCTCCCGTCGGCGCGCGGGAGCGCGATGCTGAACGACGCCTGCAGCGGCACCCGCTGCCCTGCCGATGCCTATGCGACGCGATCGCCGGCTGCATCCTTGCCCGCTACGGGCGCGACAAGCCTTCCGACCTCAAGCACCACTGGGATCGCTGAGGCCTCTGGCCCATCCGGGATATCTGAAACGGCGGAGATCGATCGATTGGTGCGTGCGCTGACGCCTGCCGAGCGCAGTGCGCTGCTACCCCTATTGCGGTTGATCGTCAAAGCGAGCGCTGCCCCCGCGCGCTCCCGATCATCATGAGGTGCCCGTGCGCATTAGGAAATCGACCATGCATCCGACTACCCGCTTACCCATCGCGCCGTCAATTGGGACGTGTGGGACGCGTGCCGACCTTCACGCGTATCGTGCGCTCCTTGCCCGCGCGAATCACCGCGAGCTCGGCGGTGTAGCCGGGCGGCAAGGCGGCGATCATCGACAGCATCGACGTGGTGTCCCGCACGCGCGTATTCTCGATCGCGATCACGATATCGCCCACTCGCACGCCTGCCCGGCCGGCAGGGCCTTCTCGGATCACGCCGGCAATGATCACGCCCTGGCGATCCGCCAGTTTGAACGAGCGCATAAGTTCGGCGGTGATGTCCTGTGGCTCGACCCCCAGCCAACCGCGCTTGACCGAGCCGTTGGTCACGATCTCTTCCATGATGCTGTGCGCGGCATCGATGGGGATGGCGAAACCGATGCCCAGCGAGCCGCCCGACGGCGAGTAGATGGCCGTGTTGATGCCGATTACCCGGCCCTGCGTATCGACCAGTGCGCCGCCGGAGTTGCCCGGGTTGATCGCGGCATCGGTCTGGATGAAGTTCTCGTACGTGTTGATGCCCAGCCGATTGCGCCCAAGGGCCGAGATGATGCCCTGCGTGGTGGTCTGGCCCACGCCGAACGGATTGCCGATCGCCAGCACCACATCGCCCACACGCGACTCGCGGTTGCGCGCCAGCGTGGCCAGCGGCAAGGGTGCATCGGTCTCGGGAAGCTTGAGCACCGCCAGATCGGTTTCGGGGTCGGCCCCCACCACCGTGGCGGTCAAGGCGCGGCCATCAGCCAGCGCCACCTCGATCGAATCGGCCGCCTCGACCACGTGATAGTTCGTGAGCACATACCCTTCGGCATTGATGATGACGCCCGATCCCAGGCTGGTCGACGAATGATGGCGCGGTGCGTCGGGCATCTGCCCCAGATATTGCCGCAGGATGGGATCGCCCGGCAGCGGCGTGCTGGGCAGATTGACGGTTTTGGTGGTGTAGACGTTGACGACCGAAGGCGCAGCCAGTGCCACGGCATTCGCATAGGACGTGACATTGACGGCACCCGCCGGCGCTGCGGTCGGCGCGGGCATCACGCCCGTTTCCGGCAGCGCGGCCACCTGGGGTCCCACCCACTGCGGGCGCAGCGTGGAAACCACGAATAGAATGGCAAGACACACGGTGACCGCTTGCGCGAAGATCAGCCAATAGCGGCGCATGTTTCCAACCAGGCAGGAAGATGAACGACGTTACCGCACAAGACCTCGCGCGCTGGCTCGACGCCACGCTCGCCACCGCGCGTTTCAAGGACTATTGTCCCAACGGCTTGCAAGTCGAAGGCAAGCCTGAGATCCGTCGTATCGTGACGGGCGTGACCGCAAGCGAAGCGCTGCTGCGCGAAGCCATTGCGCGCGACGCCGATGCGGTACTGGTGCACCACGGCTGGTTCTGGAAAAACGAAGATCCCCGCGTGCGCGGCCCGCGCCGCACCCGGCTGGCGCTCACCCTGGCGCATGATCTGAATCTGTTCGCCTATCATCTTCCCCTCGATGCCCACCCCACGCTGGGCAACAACGCTCAACTGGCGCGCATACTGGGCCTGGAGCCGCTGCGCGACGATGCGGGAAACCCGCTTTTATGTGGTCCCGATAATTTGATCTGGCTGGGCACTGCACCCGGACTGAAGACGCTTGCCGACCTGCAGCAACGCGTCGCCCAACAACTCACCCGCACCCCCCTGGTAATAGGCGATCCCAACTTGCCGCTCGCACGTATTGCATGGTGCACGGGCGGCGCACAAAACATGATGGGCGACGCACTCGACACTGGTGCCACGGTCTACATCACCGGCGAAGCGTCCGAACAAACCACCCACCTCGCCCGCGAAACCGGCTCGGGATTCATCGGCGCCGGCCACCATGCCACTGAACGTTATGGCGCAAAGGCACTAGGCGAGGCCGTTGCCGCCCATTTCGGTATCGAAGTGATCTTCGTCGACATCGACAATCCGGTCTGATCGTCTCGGTCACAATCGGGACAGCGCTGGTCCAGTGCTGCCATTCGAGACAGCGCCGGTCCAGCGTTACCAACCGGATCGATCTTGCCCTTCGATCTCGCCTCGCGCAGACGACGTCCGATCTATAAAAACGTCTTCTGGCCGGTCACTGTGGCGCTCAGACAACAGTGATCGGCCCGGTACATTCCGATCAAGGGGTCAAAGGGCGACCGCCAACCGGCGCTGCGGGTGTACTCGTGGCCGAGGCGGCGATCACGGTATTGCGGTTTTGCAACGAATCGCGGATCTCACGCAGCAACACGACATCTTCGGCCGGCGCCTTCGGCGGCGCTTCCACTTCGGACTTGCGGCGTGCCGAATTCACCAGCTTCACCATCCAGAAAATGATGAAGGCGAGCAGCACGAAATTGATGAGGATGGTGACGAAATTGCCCCAGGCAAAGAGCACCGCGCCTGCCTTGGTGAGATCGTCATACGTCATGGCGCCCGAATACCCTTCAGGCATGCGCAACACGATGAACTTGTTCGAAAAATCGACCGCTCCCCCGATCAGGAAGTTGACGACCGGCATGACCACGTCTTTCACCAATGAATTGACGATCTGTCCAAATGCGGCGCCGATGATGACACCGACGGCGAGATCGATCACGTTGCCTTTGACGGCAAAGTCGCGGAATTCCTTAACGAAGGCCATAAGTGCTCCTGTGTATGACGTTACCCACGGCGGGCTCAAGCTATAATACGCGGTTGTAGAGTAGTTAAAAATCCCAGCAAAACGGATGCCGTACGCCGGAAGCACCTAGCATCTTGGCCGCATCGCAAAGGAAAGAGGATGATGAGACAAGATACTCTGGTGCATGACGACGACGGAGCGGTTGCCCTTAACCTGCCGCCCGATCCCTCTCGCCGATTCTGGCTGACCACAACCTGTGCGATCGGCGGTGTGGCAGGGGTAGCAACAGTCGTGCCCTTCGTCAGCACCTTTGCGCCGTCCGCCAAGGCCCGCGCGGCCGGCGCGCCGGTCGAGGTCGACGTCGGCGATCTGGCCCCCGGGCAGATGCGCACCGTCGAATGGCGAGGCAAACCGGTATGGATTCTGCGCCGTACCGAAGCCCAGCTCGCCGGCATCAAGAAAGGCGATGCGCTGATGGCCGATCCTCAGTCGAACCGGCCCGGCTATACGCCCGAATACGCCAAAAACGAATACCGTTCGCGCAAGTCCGATCTCTTCGTCTGCGTCGGCATCTGTACCCATCTGGGCTGTTCGCCCACCGCCGATCTCGGCGGCAGCCCGGCCCTCCCTGGCGGCACCGGCGGCTTCGTCTGCCCCTGCCACGGCTCCACGTTCGATCTCGCAGGGCGCGTGTACGCAAACAAACCCGCGCCCGACAACCTTGAAGTTCCGCCATACGAGTATCTCAGCGACACCCGCATCATTGTGGGCGTCGATGAGAACAACAAGGCCTGACGCGGATCCGCGCAGACTCCATACGAGACTTAGAGCTTTACGCCGAGAATAAGAGGAGCCGTTTCATGGCTGGCGAGAAAACCGTCGAGACGACAGGGCTGATGGGTTGGCTGGACCGGCGCTTTCCGGTGACATCCACCTACAAAGCGCATCTGTCCGAGTATTACGCCCCAAAGAATTTCAATTTTTGGTATTTCTTCGGATCGCTCGCACTACTCGTGCTCGTGCTCCAGATCGTGACCGGCATTTTCCTGGTCATGCACTACAAGCCCGACGCCGAACGCGCGTTCCAGTCGGTCGAATACATCATGCGCGAAGTGCCATGGGGCTGGCTGGTCCGCTACATGCACTCCACAGGCGCGTCGATGTTTTTCGTCGTCGTGTACATGCATATGCTGCGCGGCCTCTTCTACGGCTCGTACCGCAAGCCGCGCGAGCTGGTCTGGATCTTCGGCGTTGCGATCTTCCTCTGTTTGATGGGCGAGGCCTTCTTCGGCTACCTGCTGCCCTGGGGCCAGATGTCGTACTGGGGCGCCCAGGTGATCGTCAACCTGTTCTCGGCCATTCCGTTCATCGGCCCCGAGCTGTCGATCTGGATTCGGGGCGACTATGTCGTGTCCGACGCCACGCTCAATCGCTTCTTTGCGTTCCACGTCATCGCGATTCCGCTGGTGCTGGTTGGCTTGGTCGCCGCGCACCTGGTGGCCTTGCACGAAGTGGGATCGAACAATCCCGACGGCGTCGACATCAAGAAGCACAAGGACCGGTTCGGCCGCCCCCTGGATGGCATCCCGTTCCATCCGTTCTACACGGTCCACGACGTCATGGGCGTGGCGGGCTTCCTGCTGATCTTCGCGGCCATCGTGTTCTTCGGCCCCGAAATGGGCGGCTACTTCCTCGAGTACAACAACTTCCTGCCGGCCGACCCGCTGAAGACGCCGCCGCACATCGCCCCGGTTTGGTATTTCACGCCGTTCTACTCGATGCTGCGCGCCACCACCGACCAGTTCACGTGGGTGCTGGCTGGCGCCGCCGTGCTGGGCGCGATCTTCGTCGCACTCAAGAGCAAGCTGCCCACGCTGTGGCGCATCTTCTTTACCGTGGTGCTCGTGGGCACCGCCGTGCTGCTGCGCCTGATCGACGCCAAGTTCTGGGGCGTCGTGGCCATGGGCGGCGCCGTGGTGATCCTGTTCTTCCTGCCCTGGCTCGATCATTGCCCGGTCAAGTCGATCCGCTACCGCCCCACGTGGCACAAGGTGTTCTACGGCATCTTCATCGTCAACTTCCTCATCCTGGGTTTCCTGGGTACGCAACCGCCTAGCGACGCGTACAACCTGACCTCCCAGATCGGCACCCTCATCTACCTGGGATTCTTCCTGGTGATGCCGGTATGGAGCCGCCTGGGAACCTTCAAGCCCGTGCCGGAACGCGTGACGTTCCATCCCCACTGAGCCCTGGATGCCGACAATGATCATGATCAAAAAGCTGATGGGAGCCGCCGCGATGCTGCTGGCGTGCTCCGCCGTTCTGGCCGCTGAAGGCGGTGCGCCGCTGGACCGCGCGCCCAACCGCGTCACCGATATGGCCTCGTTGCAAAACGGCGCCAAACTCTTCGTCAATCACTGCCTGAACTGCCACAGCGCCGTGGCCATGCGCTACAACAAACTGGCGGAAATCGGCCTGACCGACGCACAGATCAAGGAAAACCTGCTGTTTACCGGCGAGAAGGTTGGCGATCTGATGACGATCGCCATGAAGCCGGCCGACGCCAAGAAGTGGCTTGGCGTGGCGCCGCCCGACCTGTCGCTCATCACGCGCGCCAAGTCGGTCAACGCCGGCCCGTCAGGTGTGGATTACGTGTACACCTACATGCGCACGTTCTATCGCGATGCAGGCCGTTCGACCGGCTGGAACAATCTGGTGTATCCCAACGTCGGCATGCCGCACGTGATGTGGGAAGACCAGGGTCCGCGCGAGCTGACCACCGTGGCCACCCGCCCGCTTGAAGCCAAGGAAGGCGATAGCGGCCACCCCGGCTGGGAAAAGGTCACCACCGTCTATGACGCCCAGGGCTATGCGTCGGTGAAACGCGAGCCGTTGGCCGAATACCACGGGCACGCCACGTCCGAATCGAAGTTCAAGGCGCTGGATCCCGCCCGGGCCACCGCCTATGAAAGACAGATCGCCGATCTCACCAACTTCATGTCGTGGATGGCCGAGCCGGTGCAACAACAGCGCAAGACGCTGGGTGTGTTTGTCCTGCTGTTTCTGGGGATCTTCTTCCTGGTCGCGTGGCGTTTGAACGCTTCTTACTGGAAACACGTCCGCTGATGTGTTAGCTCTCGTACCCGCCGCCCCTCGCTTTTTAGGGGTCGGGTCGGTTACGATAGGCGTCTTTGCCTCATCGGCCCTGACACTTGGGCCAGCGCCCAGCCTATTGGCCGCCGCTGGCCTTTCGCTTTTTATACTAAGGAATCTCCGCCATGATGGTGCTCTATTCCGGGACCACGTGCCCTTTTTCGCAACGCTGCCGCTTCGTGTTGTTCGAGAAAGGCATGGATTTCGAAATTCGCGACATTGACCTGTACAACAAGCCGGAAGATATTTCGGTCATGAATCCGTATGGACAGGTGCCCATCCTGGTCGAGCGCGATCTGGTTCTGTACGAGTCCAACATCATCAACGAATACATCGACGAGCGCTTTCCGCACCCGCAACTGATGCCGGCCGATCCGGTGATGCGTGCGCGCACCCGCCTGTTCCTGTACAACTTCGAGAAGGAACTGTTCGTTCACGTTTCCACGCTCGAAGATCGTAACGGCAAGCCCGACGAAAAGCGCCTCGAACGCGCCCGTCAGAACATCCGCGACCGCCTGGCCCAATTGGCGCCGATGCTGTTGAAGAACAAGTTCATGCTGGGTGAAGAGTTCTCGATGCTGGACGTGGCGGTGGCCCCGTTGCTGTGGCGCCTGGATCACTACGGCATCGAACTGCCCAAGAACGCCGCGCCCCTGCAAAAGTACGCCGAACGCATTTTCTCGCGCCCGGCCTATATCGAAGCATTGACGCCGTCTGAGAAAGTGATGCGTCGATAATCAGGAGGTCAGATCGATGGGTGAGACATCAACCAAACCGTATTTGATCCGCGCACTGCATGAATGGTGCACCGATAACGGCTACACGCCGTACATCGTCGTGCAAGTCGATCAGCACACGATGGTACCGATGGGCCACGTTCAGGAAGGTCAGATCACCTTGAACGTCGGCACATTGGCCACCAACAGCCTGGTGCTCGGCAACGAAGCGATCGAGTTTCAGGCGCGCTTTGGCGGCGTCACCGAAAACGTGTACGTGCCGGTGGGCGCCGTCAGCGCGATCTATGCGCGCGAAACGGGCGCCGGCATGGGATTCGAAGTCGAGCCCTACGAACCTGCGGCGCAGGATGAGAACGATGCCGGTCTGGCGGTGGCTGACGACGGCAACGCCGTGGCCGCTGAAGCGCCCGTGGCACCCGACACCACGGCTGCCGATGCGGATGGCAAACGCCCGCACCTGACCATCGTGAAGTAAACCGGATCCGGGTGGACAAACTGCCCAGATTCACTACAATTCAGTCCCCCGCTCGCCACGTTTTGTGTGCGAGCATCGTGCCGGTGTAGCTCAGTTGGTAGAGCAGCTCACTTGTAATGAGAAGGTCGAGGGTTCGATTCCTTTCTCCGGCACCATTTCCCCTGACGTCTCAATCCTTTAACACCTGCGCACTCGTCGACCAATCGCTTTGGCGCGAAAAGCGTGCCAATTGCGCCGCCACATCGATACCGTAGGGGCCTAGTTTCGGTGCCCACGCGCGGGCATTGGCGGCCAGTTGCGCATCGTCGGGCAGTGGCCCGTTCACCGCGAGAATCACGCGGTTGTTGGCGCGCAGGTTGAAGAACGTGCCGAACACCTCTGCGTACGTCACCGATTCGCTGTCGTAGCGGTCGCTGGACGTGAAGGTGTTGGCGGCCAGCACGCCGCCGGGCGGCAACAGTTTGCGCGCCGTCTGTATGAATTCGCGCGTCATGAGGTGTTTGGGGATATAGTCGATATCGAATGCGTCGAGCATCACGATGTCGTAGTGCTTACCCTCGCGCAGGGCCGATTCGATGTATGCGCGGCCATCGGCGGTAATGATGTGCTGACGCGACCCGGTGCGAAACCCGAAATACTGCGTGGCCACGTTGACGACGGCGGGATCGATCTCGACGGTGTCGATATTGGCCTCGGGCAAGACCTCGGCCAACGCCTTCGGCAGCGTGCCGCCGCCCAGGCCCACAATCAGAATGTTGCGCGGCGCGGGCTGCACGAAAAGCGCACTCATCATCATGGGGGTATAGGTGAACACCATGCGCTGCGGCGCGGCCAGGTCGATGCACGACTGGCGGCCGAGTGCCTGCACGCTACCGAACGTCATGCAGCGCTGATTGTCGTTTTCATACACGACCACCGGCGAGAACGCGGAGGCTTCGGTATGGATGATGTTCGCCGCAAGGGCCGCAGGCGCGAGTACCGCGCTCGCGAACAAGGCAGGCAGGCGTGCCGAAAGGCGGGACGCAGCGGACCGGGAGGCTGCAAGACGGCTGAACAGGGCGGGCGACGGTTTCATGAATCGAGTGTATCGCCAATGGCTTGACACAGCCGAGCGCTGAGCGCCCGTTGCATTGGCCTAAGCGGAAACGACAAAAGACGACACAGGAGGGACTGTGCCGTCTTTCATTCAGCCCCACGCAGGGATGTTTGCCTTACTGCTGCGCGCGACCTCGGCTGAACAGTTTGCTCCATGCGCGAATGAACGCCCACGAGAGCCAGCGGCCACTGGTGAGACGCGCACGCGGCAAGCGGCGCTTCACTTCCACCATCCACCCGCCTTGACGATGCCAGACCTTCTTGCGGTTCTGGCTGTCGGTGCGGCGACCGATGAGCCATGGGAACGTACGCAAACCGGGCTTGTACACGGGCGGCACGTTGAAGATCAGGATGTAGGCCAGGCGCGTCGAATCCGACGTATTGGGACCCGTGTGGTGCAACGTGCGCATGTCATGCACCGTGCAGTCGCCCGCTTGCAAGGGGACCGGAATCGCCTGGCTGCGATCGAAGTCGCCAATGCACTCCAGAGGATGCAAGGTTTTGTCGCCACCCGGCGATTGATGTTCCAGCACGGGTCCCACTTGCGAACCCGAGATGAACTGCATGCAGCCGCTTTCTTCGGTTACCGGCTGCAGCGCCAGCCAGATGCTGAGCTCGCGGTACTCGAAATCCGGCGAGCGGAATGCCTCGTCCTGATGCCACGGGGTGGGCGGGCCGACACGTGCCGGCTTGAGCAGCGCATGCTCGCCGTAGCACGCGGCGTCTTCGCCGAGCAGTTGACGCGCAACGGCCGTCGCGCGGGCAAAGAACTGGGTTTGCGTCAGTTCCGGCGCGTAGTGGCTGGGATCGTGCAAGCTGGGGAACGATGCGGGTTTGCCTGCTTCATCGCGTTGCGCGAAGTCGTACTGGGCACCTTCGTCGTAACCTGTACGCTGCTCGAACATCTTGAGCAGCGTTTGACGAATCATAGCCACCTCGTCGGGCGGGCAAAGCGAACCCAGCGCCACGTAGCCCTGGGAACGATAGGTGCTTTCCGCCAGAGGCGAAATCAGCATTTCATCCGATCGCGCAGAACTCGTGCGCAATAACGCTGTAAGGGACATGGCAAATCTCCCGCGGGGGTGCGCCGTTCAAGGCAGCAAAAGGTGAGACGTATGAGGGGTCTGTGGGTGCGCTCTATGGCGCGCTGTGACATAAAGTATCCTGACGCTCAGCTGGCCGGAATCGCCCCGACGCACTACAGCGAGGCGGCATCCTAAATCGCAATGAGCGGGCCTTGCAGCTGTCGAAATAGGGAGATTCGGCTGAGTGGATGAGAAAAGTATTAGGCCAATGCGTGGCCACCGTTTGCCGCCGTCCCCACCCCCCTGACCACTACAATGCCACTCCACCGGTGACACCGCAGCCCGTATGTTCAACATTTTCCTCCCCACGATCTCAGCATGACGGCGTCGCACAAGGCGCCGCTGCGCGATTATTGGCTCGCCGAGGCCATCCGCTTGCGCGAAGCGCACTGGGGGCCGCTCGCGGACGCCGATGCCGTGCGCGCGGCACGGCAGGGCCCTGACGATTTCGAACAACGCATTCTGCTGCGCGCGCAGGCGCTGGCGGTGGTCACGCCATTGCCGCGCATGATCGAGCGGTGGCGCCAGGGCGCGATCGCCGCGTTGACCGGACTGCTTCTGCTGGCCGCGATGACCGGTGCCCTCACCGCGCTCGGCGCGCTTGGCGACGGCAGCCGCGCCGTGAATATTCTGTGGGCGCTGGGTGCGTTGCTGGGGTTGCACGTGGTCATGGCCATCCTCTGGCTGCTGAGCTTTTTTATCCGCGCACCCGATGGCGCAGGCGGCCTGGGCCGGGTGTGGTTATGGCTCAGCCGAAAATTTGCGCGCGGGCCCGATGCGGCTTTGGTGCCCCACGCCTTGTTCAATCTCCTTTCGCAGCGCGGCGCGTTGCGCGCGATGCTCGGCGCGGTGACGCACGCCATCTGGTTTACGGCGCTCACCGTGGCATTGATCACGCTGCTGGTGGTGTTGTCCACCGCCAGTTACCGATTCATCTGGGCGACCACGTTGCTGGCGCCCGATACCTTCGTTGCCCTCACCCGTGCCATCGGCTGGCTGCCGGCCCAGTTCGGCTTCAACCTGCCCGACGCGGCGTACGTGCGCGCAAGCGACGGCACGCAATCACTGCCCGTACAGGCGCAGATTCAATGGTCGGTGTGGCTGATGGGCACGGTTGCGGTGTATGGCGTGCTGCCGCGATTGGTGGCGCTGGTGGGCTGCGCGTTCGTCGCGCTGCGCGGCATGCGGCATCCGGCGCTGGATCTGAGCCTGCCGGGCTACGCCGGGCTGCACGACAAGCTGCTGCCGCGCACGGAGACCATCGGGATCGATCGGCCTGCCGACCCCGTGGCGGTGGCGCCCATCGATGCGCACCCGGCCGCCCATCGATCCGCCGATCTGGGCGGTCGGTCCGTGCTGGTGGCGATCGAAGTACCCGCCGATATTCCCTGGCCTCCGGCGGCGTTGCCGACTGCGGTGCACGATGGCGGCGCGCTCGATTCACGCCAGGATCGCAACCGCATGCTCGACACCCTGGCGCGTACCCCCGCGGCGCGTCTGCTGATCGCCTGCGATGCCCGCCAGACGCCGGATCGCGGCACGCTGTCGCTCATCGCGTCGCTGGCCAAGCACGCTGCCCACACCGCGGTATGGCTGTTGCCGTCCGACGCGGCACCGCGGCGCCAGGCCTGGATCGATAGCCTGCAGGCTGCGGGGATGGATGGGGAGGCGATCGTTGCCGACACCGGCGCGGCCACCCGCTGGCTGGAGACTGCACATGTCGATGCCTGATCTTGCCGCGGTGCTGCCCGACGCCCCGATTCGCATCGCCGTCGTGGGCCACACGAACACCGGCAAGACCTCGCTGCTGCGCACGCTTACGCGCAATAGCCGCTTCGGCATGGTTGCCGATCGGCCCGGCACCACCCGGCATGTGGAAGGCGCGCGGCTGCTGCTCGATGGCAAACCGGCGATCGCCTGGTACGACACGCCCGGTATCGAGGACAGCATCGCGCTGCTCGAATATCTGGACGATCTGGCACGCGACGATCGGCTCGACGGCCCTGCCCGGATAAAGCGTTTTCTCGACACGCCCGAAGCCCGCGGCAGGTTTGAACAGGAAGCTCGGGTACTGTCTCGCATGCTCGAGAGCGACGCGGCGCTGTATGTGATCGATGCACGCGATCCGGTGCTCGCCAAGCACCGCGACGAACTCGAGATTCTCAATGCCTGCGGCCGGCCGCTGTTGCCGGTGCTCAATTTCGTCAACGCGCCCGATCATCGGGTGGCCGAATGGCGGGATGCCATGTCGCGCCTGGGCCTGCATGCCACGGCCGAATTCGATACCGTGCTGCCGGCGCTCGACGGCGAGGCGCAACTCTACGCCCGGCTGGCGCTGCTGCTGGATCGCGAAGCGGACCTGCTGCGCCGGCTGGCCGACGACCTGGCGCAACAACGCCGCGATCGGCGCGAGGCCGCTTACCGCATTGGCGCCGAGGTGCTCGTCGACGTGGCGGCGCTCCACGTGCAAAGCGGCAACGACGGGGCAGCGCTCGCCGCCAGCGGCGAGCGCCTGCAAACGAGCGTGCGCATACGCGAGCAAAGCGGGATTGACGCATTGCTCGCCCTCTACAACTTCAGTCGTGAGGATTACGCCGCCGAGCACCTGCCTCTGGAAGGCACGCGCTGGGGGATGGATCTGTTTCATCCGCAGACGCTTAAGGACATGGGCGTGCAACTGGGTGCCGGCGTCGCTGCCGGAGCCATGGCGGGGGCTGCCGTGGACGTGTTGACGGCAGGCTTGAGCCTGGGCACCGGCATGCTGATCGGCGCGGCCGCAGGCGGCATGTGGCAGGGCGTGGAACGCTTCGGCAAACGTCTGGCGGGCCGCGTGCGCGGCTACCGCGAATTGAGTGTGGACGATGCCGTGCTGCGTGTGCTCGCGTTGCGTCAGCGTGCGCTCATTCAGGCCCTTGAGCGCCGTGGTCATGCGGCAACCGCGCCGCTGCAGTTGGTGGCGGCGCAAGACGAAAAATGGCGCAAGGCGGCGCTTCCGGACGGCTTGAAGGAAGCCCGCAGCCGGCCGGAATGGTCAGCGTTGGCGCCGGGTCACGATGATGACGCGCGCCGCAAAACGGTGGTGAAGCAATTGGCGCAGGATCTGGCGCGCGCCGAATGAGGGTCGAGGCGAATCGAGGGCCGGACAAGTCGATGGCCGCGCTCCGCCGCTAACCTGAGCGCGCGCCGCGCCCAACCCGCTTCTGTTGTCAGACACGCCGGACGACTGGTGGAACGTGTCGTGCATGGCCGTTCGCACGGCCCCCGGACGCTACCAGCGCCCGGATGCGCCGCCTCCGCCGCTGCGTCCACCGCCACCGCCGAAACCGCCCCCGAATCCGCCGCCACTGCTGCGTCCGCCGCCCATCGAGCCACCGCGCAACCCGCCGAGCCCGCCCAGGATCGCCCCGGCGCGACGACCACCGCCCCCGCCGCCGCCTTTGCCGCCCCCTTTGCCACCGCCGCCCTTGCCCCCGCCCTTGATCCCCAAGGCGTGAAGCACCACCGTCAGCACCAGGGCCAGTACAGCGGCCACGCCCGCCACCCACAGCATGCCCGTGGCGGTGTATGCCGCCACGGCGACGGCCACCACACCCACCAGGGTGGGCAACACCAGCACCATGATGACGCCGACGATGAGCGACGTCGTCAAGGTGGGGAGATTCAGCGACATGTCGTTGGACGTCGCTCGTGAAGCAGGTGGCGGCAACGGCTCGCCGTCCACCAGCGCCGCAATGCTTTTCACTCCGGCATCGATGCCACCGGCGAAGTCGCCGGACGCGAAGCGCGGCACGATCCGTTCGTTGATGATCTGCGAGGCCCGCGAATCGGGAATGGCGCCTTCCAGGCCATACCCCACCTCGATGCGCAGCGTGCGGTCGTCCTTGGCCACCAGCAGCAACACGCCATCGTCGGTATTTTTGCGCCCGAGCTTCCACTGGTCGAACGCCCGCGTGGCGTATTGCTCAATGGATTCCGGTTGGGTCGTGGGCACGATCAGCACTGCGACCTGCGCGCCTTTGCGGGCTTCGAGCGCAGCCAATTGCGATGTAAGTGCATTACGGGTGGCCGCATCCAGCGTGTTCGTGCGATCGGTGACCCGTTCCTGCAATGCCGGGACGGCAGCGTCACCGGTATCAGGCACCTGTGCACGCGGAGACGAAGGCGGTGCCTGCGGTGTAGCCGCGGGCGGTGCCGACGCCGGTGCAGTCGGCGCAGAACCGGCTGGCGGCGCCGGTTGGGGCGCACCCGCTCCGGCAGAGGATGCGCCCGGCGTTGCCGGCGCAGGCGCCGATGGCGACACATTGGGCGGGGGGGCGGGATTGATCGTGATGTAGCCGGGCGCAGGCTCGCTGGCCGCCAACAACACGGGTCGCGCATCGCGTCCATCGTGCACGCGCGTATCGGCGAACACGGACACGTCAGACCCCTGCCGCGCGGCGGCGTTCTCGCCCATCGCAAGCGCTTGCGCTCGCGACGGCGCAGCAACGAAATGGGGTGCTGCGAGACCAGTCGCCGCTGAATCAGTTGCAGCAGAAGCGGTTGCAGCAGAGTCGGCTGCAGCAAGGTCGGCTGCAGCGGATGCCGCACCAGCGAATGTCGTCGCCGTCAACAAAACGGCGAGCATCGCTGCTCGCCGGAGGTCATTCATCACAAACATCTCGGAAACCTAGCGGGCTGCGGGCGCAGGGGCGGGCGCAGCCGGCGGCGTGGCGCCGCGGGTGTTGCTGAACTCGATCGCCGGCGCACGCGAGATGGCGGCTTCGTTTTCAACACTGAAATTTGCCTTGGGCGCATAGCCCATGATCTTGGCCGTGATCACGCCGGGAAACTGCCGGATGAGCGTGTTGTAGGCCTGCACCTGCTGCACGTAACGGCCCCGCGCCACGGCGATGCGATTCTCGGTGCCGGCAAGCTCAGCCTGCAGATCGCGAAACAGCGCATCGGCTTTCAGCGTGGGATAGTTCTCGGTCACGACCAGCAAGCGCGACAACGCCGACGACAGCGAGCCCTGAGCCTGCTGGAAGCGCTCCATGGCCTGCGGATCTTCGAGGTTATCGGTGCTCATCTGCACGCTGCCCACGCGGGCACGGGCCTCGGTCACTTCCTTGAGCACGGCACGCTCATTGGTCATGTAGGCATCCACCGACTTGACCAGCGCAGGGATCAGATCGGCGCGGCGTTGGTACTGATTGAGCACCTCCGACCATGCCGCCTTCACTTGTTCATCGCTGGCCTGCATGGCGTTGTAGCCGCAGCCCGCCAGCAACGTCACCCCGAGCGTCATGACCACCAGGCGGCCGAGGCGGCCCACGCTGCGCGAAAACAGGTCGCTCAGGGCGGACGTCATTACGGCTTGACCCGTGTGGCCGGTTCGGCCGGTACGGCTTCGTCAGCCGGCTCTTCTTCCATTTCGTCCTCTTCCTCGTCGTCCATGTCGCCACCGGAGAGGCCCATGTTCGCGCCGGAGCCGAGAACCATGCTGAAGACTTCACCCGCAAACTCTTCCACCGGCATCTTCTTGCCGTTGAAATCGACCTGACCGGCCGCGTAGTTCAGCGTCGAGGTGATCTTGTCGCCTTCCACCTTCACCACGCCGGCCTGTGCGCCCATGCCTGCCACGAGCTCGGACTGCATCGTGGCCATTTGCGCAGCTTGCGCGGGATCGGCACCTTCCTGTGCGGCGGCGATCGTGAAGATCTCGGCCAGCATGCCTTTCGAAACCACGAGCTTGGCGTCGAGCGTCTTGATGGTTTCAAGAATCATCGCGTCGATCGAAGCGGCCTTCTCGGACGGCTTGGTCAGGTTCAGGCTCAGATTGAACGTGCTTTCACCCTTGGACGTCTTGATCAGCAACGGGTCGATCGACAACGTGGGGTTGCCGGCCAGCAGCGCCAGCATCGCACCCTGCATCGCCTGGGCCTGCTCGGGCGTCATCTCGGGCAGCTCTTCCTCACCCTTGGACCCCATGCTCTTGAGCGCGCGCACGTACATGTCGCGGTAAAGATCGTTCAGCGTTTTCAAGGCTGCCGGATCGAGATTGCCGCCCTTCATGACGAACTGACCGCCGCCCACGTCCTTGCCCTTGTAATTGACGGCGCCGACTTCATAGCCCACCGTTATGTTGAGCTTCTGGTTCTGCTCACCAAGATCGGCGCGCTGCACCAGATCGCGCAGCACGATCATCGGCTTGTCCTGCGCTTCGGCGATCGTGAGCGACTTGGTCGTCATCGAGTACTTGCCCAGGTACAGATCGGCAATGCCTTTCGACATGTCGCTATCGAACGACACACCCTTGAAGTCCAGCGCCAGCGGCTTGCCGTCGGCCTTGCTCAACGTGGTGGCGACGATCGACTCGATCAGGCCCGACACCTTGACGGATTCGCCGTTCTTGCCCACGTCGGCATTGACGTCCAGACCGGAGAAGGTCAGCTTGCTGTCGCCTTCGGCATATTCGGCCGGCGCCATGCGCACGACGCCCGTGGATGAGCCGCCATAGCCGAGGCTGAACGTGGACGATACCGGCGGCACATCCTTCGTCGCCACAAACCAGGCGTCAAGCGTGCCGTTCTTTTCGAGTTTGGCATTGCTGGTCGCCATCATCGGCGCGAGCTTGCCGGTCTTCACGCGCGACCAGGGGAAAGGGCCGTGTTCGATATGGTCCGACACCAGCACTTCGATCGGTGCGGGAGCAGGTTTGCCTTCCTGGGCGGGCAGGCTCAAGGTTGCCGTGTAGCGCGCATCCGAAGAGAACACGCCGCGCTCGAACGATGCGAGGGCGAACTTGATGCCGGGCACCGGCATGACCTTCGCAAGTTCGACGTTGGCCTTGTCAATCGAGGCGATCAGCTCCTTTTCAACCTTGGTGCCCGTGTAATACGCTGCACCTGTCCAAGCGATCCCTGCGACCACGACGACGCCGACTACCGTGCCGACAACCTTGCTCATAATGTGTTCCTATCCTGAATTGGGCATTAAGCCGGGCGATTATAGAGAGCGTCTACTGTCGCTGTTACGATTTTGGGTGCGATTCCATTGCCAATTGTGACAAGTTCCACGAACTTTCTGAAAATCGCCCTCAACGGTGGTATGGCGCTGAGGGCCCGTTGCAAACGGCGCAAAGTTATAGCAAATGGGGCCGTGCCGAATGTATGCGCGGCCATTTCGATGCGACGTGTCGTACCGATTGCCGGTGATGTGCAGCTTTTCACCGGTGATCGGCCGTCATCGGATACAATCTTCCGCTTGGGCTGTACCAATCCGCCCAAGCGTCCCTGTGACGGCACCGCCGTCACCTCGCAGGGCTGGTCTGCTACGACCCGCCTTCTTTTCTCCTGACGCGTCTGCCTCGATTGGAGTCCTCTGACCTAGAGCGACAGGCTGCCGCTGGAGCTGTACTTGACTTCCCCCATTACATTTGCCGACCTTGGCTTGGCCGAGTCGTTGCTGCGCGCTATTGCAGATACCGGTTATACCGCCCCCACCCCCATTCAAGCGAAAGCCATTCCCCTGGTGCTCAAGGGTGGCGATCTGCTGGCCGCAGCCCAGACCGGCACCGGCAAGACCGCCGGCTTTACGCTCCCCATCCTGCATTTGCTGGAAACCCGCCCCGCCTCCGACACCCGCAAGCCGGGCCGCCCGCGTTGCCTGATCCTCACGCCGACGCGTGAACTCGCCGCTCAGATCGAAGAATCGGTCCAGACGTACGGCAAGTACTCCAAGCAGAAAGCGATGGTGATGTTCGGCGGCGTGAACATCAACCCGCAGATCGGCGCGCTGAAGCGCCCGCTCGACATCCTGGTCGCCACGCCGGGCCGTCTGCTTGACCATGCCGGTCAACGCACGGTGGATCTGTCGGGCGTCGAAATCCTGGTGCTCGATGAAGCCGACCGCATGCTCGACATGGGTTTCATCCGCGACGTACGCAAGATCCTGGCGCTGCTGCCCAAGCAACGCCAGAACCTGCTGTTCTCGGCAACGTTCTCCGAAGAGATCCGCGCTTTGGCGCGCGGCGTGCTCAACAATCCCGGCGAAGTGTCGGTCACGCCGCGCAACACCGCCACCGAACTCGTGCACCAGACGGCGCACATGGTCGACCAGGCCCATAAGCGCGATCTGATCAGCCACATCATCAACGAAAGCGGCTGGCATCAGGTGCTGGTGTTCACCCGCACCAAGCACGGCGCCAACCGCCTGGCTGAAAAGCTGGTGAAGGATGGCCTGTCGGCCGCGGCGATCCACGGCAACAAAAGCCAGGCCGCACGCACGCGTGCACTGGCGGGCTTCAAGGACGGCTCCGTTGCCGTGCTGGTCGCCACCGACATCGCTGCGCGCGGTATCGACATCGATCAATTGCCGCAAGTCGTGAACTTCGAATTGCCCAACGTGCCCGAAGACTACGTGCACCGTATCGGCCGCACCGGCCGCGCGGGCTCGACGGGTTCGGCCGTATCGCTCGTGGACGCCAGCGAAGTCAAGCTGCTCAAGGCCATCGAACGCCTGATCGGCAAGACGATCGAGCGCGTGCCGGTGACGTCGGACTGGACGCCCCCGGTTGGCGCCGCGCTGGACGTGGATGCGCGCGAAGAGCGCACCGAGCAGCGCCGCTTCGGCAACGGCAACCGCGGCGGCAACGCGGGCGGCGGCAATGCCGGTCACAACAAGAGCCGCAACAACGGCACGGGTCCCACGCGTGGATCGCCTGTCCGTGCCGGTGGTAACGGCAATGGTGGCGGCCACGGCCGCCCCGCCAGCGCCGGCGCTGCCAAGCGTCCGGAAGGCGACGCCCCCCGCCGCCACAGCGAACCGCGCGGCGATCGTCCCGCGGCCGCCCGTCCGGCTGCATCACGCTCGGGCGATGCGCCCCGTTCCGCCGCTCGCGGCAACGACGGCCGCCGCAGTGGCGTGCTGTTGGGCAAGTAATACGGAGCTCGGGCGATGAGTCTGTCCACCTGGCTGACATTCATGCTGGCTTCCTGGGCCATCTCGTTCTCGCCCGGCGCCGGCGCGATCTCGGCCATGTCGGCCGGGCTCAAGCACGGCTTTCGCCGCGGCTACTGGAACACGGCCGGCTTGATCGCCGGCATCCTGTTCCAGTTCGTCGTGGTCGGCGTCGGCCTGGGCGCGCTATTGGCCACGTCCGAAACGGCCTTCACGGTGGTGAAGATGCTGGGCGTGGCGTACCTCGTGTACCTGGGCGTGAAGCAATTCCGCACCGACGCCACGCCGGTTGCCGTGGAGACCGGCAATCTGGCGCTCGAGCCGATTCGCACATTGATCCTGCGCGGCTTTTTGATCAATGCCAGCAATCCCAAGGGCACGGTGTTTCTGCTTGCCGTCGTGCCGCAGTTTGTAGACCCCGCCGCGGCGCTCGCACCGCAATACGCCGCCATGGCATTTACGCTGGCATTTACCGATACCGTTGCCATGGGGGTGTATACCCTCCTGGCGGCCAAGGTGCTGCGCCTGTTGCGCAGCCCGCACCATATCCGCTGGATGAACCGCAGCTTCGGCGCGCTTTTCGTACTCGCCGGGGCCTTTCTGGCCACTTTCCGGCGCGGCGTCTGAAGGCGCGCGGCTGTAGAATTCGCACACCATGACGATCCAAGAAGAAGTTGCGCGTCGCCGCACATTTGCCATCATTTCCCACCCCGATGCGGGTAAAACCACGCTCACTGAAAAGCTGCTGCTGTTCGCGGGCGCGATTCAGATCGCCGGCAGCGTGAAGGCGCGCAAGGCCACGCGCCACGCGTCGTCGGACTGGATGGAAATCGAAAAGCAGCGGGGCATTTCGGTCGCCTCGTCCGTGATGCAGATGGAATATCGCGATTGCGTGATCAATCTGCTCGATACCCCGGGCCACGCCGACTTCTCCGAAGACACCTATCGGGTGCTGACGGCGGTCGACGCCGCATTGATGGTGATCGACGCCGCCAATGGTGTCGAACCGCAAACCATCCGGTTGCTTCAGGTGTGCCGGGCTCGCAACACCCCCATCATCGCGTTCATCAACAAGATGGACCGCGAGGTGCGCGACCCGCTCGATCTGCTCTCCGAGATGGAGTCGCATCTCGGCATGGACGCCGTGCCCTTTTCATGGCCGGTGGGCATGGGCAAAACATTTGGCGGCGTGTTCGATATCCGCCGCGATCGCATGCGTATTTTCCGCGCGGGCCAGGAGCGCCGCGGCGCGGACGACGACATCATCGACGGGCTGCAGAACCCCGAAATCGCCAAGCGATTCGGATCGGCCTTCGAGCAGGCCAGTTCGGAAATCGAACTGATCACTGCAGCCTCACCCGCTTTCGACCACGAGGCGTTTCTCGCCGCCAAGCAGGCCCCGGTCTTCTTCGGATCGGCGGTCAACAACTTCGGCGTGCAGGAAGTGCTCGACGCCCTGGTCGATCTGGCCCCGCAGCCGGGTGCCCGTCAGGCCCTGCAACGCGAGGTCAAGCCCGACGAACCCAAATTCACCGGTGTGGTGTTCAAGGTGCAGGCCAACATGGACCCCTCGCATCGCGATCGCGTGGCGTTCGTGCGGGTTAGTTCCGGCAAGTTCGACCGCGGCATGCGGTTGAAGGTGTGCCGCACGAACAAGGAAATGCGTCCGAACAACGTCGTGTCGTTTTTGTCGCAGCGGCGCGAGTTGCTCGATGAAGCGTATGCAGGCGACGTGATCGGCATTCCCAATCATGGCGTGTTGCAATTGGGCGACGTACTGACCGAAGGCGAGATCCTGCAGTTCACCGGCCTGCCGTTCTTCGCGCCCGAACTCTTTCAGGCCGTCGAAGTGAAAGATCCGCTGCGTATGAAGCAATTGCGCACCGGTTTGGCGCAGTTGGGCGAAGAAGGGGCGATCCAGGTGTTCCGGCCGGTCGCCGCCGGTGGCGCGCTGCTGCTCGGTGCCGTGGGACAACTGCAGTTCGAGGTCGTCGCTCATCGCCTGAAAACGGAGTATGGTGCCGACGCGCGCCTGATGCCTTCGCGCTACACGATGGCCCGCTGGATTACCTCCGATGATCCGAAAGCCCTACGCAAGTTCATGGATGCCAATGCTGCGCATATCGCCTATGATGTGGTAGATGCTGCGGCCTTCTTGATCGGCTCGTCGGCGCAGCTCCGGGTTGCTGAGGAGTTGTACCCGGACGTGAAGTTCCACGCGATGCGTGAGCATGGCGGACAGGTGTTTAGCGAGAAGATGCGCGCCTGAGCGGATCTCACAGGTATACGAGGTTAGGGATGTCTTGGCGGTTTTTGTTAGTCGTACTTTTACTGGCGCTCGGCGCATCCGCGTTTGGCGGCATGCGGCTGGGTGACTGGCTGGTCGAACACGCACCGCCTTCCACGCCGGCTCCCGGTCAGGACGAGAACGGCACCCAGCCCGTTCTCGACGCCAATGGCCGCGCGTTCGTGGCGCAACCTCCCCAACCCCGTATCGACGGCACGCTCGGTATTCCCGACAAACCCGCCGACCTGAAATGGAATGTGCAGATGGTGTCGTTGTTCGACACCGTCAAGGATCCCTCGGTATTGCTGTCGAAGTCCGGCATGACCGCCGAACAGGCGCGTGAGGTGGCCGCTGCGGCGCAAACCACGCTGCCGGGCGGTGGGTCGGATGTGAGCACGCTCGATCTGATGCCGCCGGTGCCGGCTGCCCCTGTGGCACCTCCGATCCGGGGTCAGATTTCGGTATCGAGCGGTTATGGCGGCGCCGAGCTGATGCAGCAAGCGCCGCAAATGGCCTACGCGCAGGCGCGTCCGGCACCCGCTGCCGGCGCCAACGGCTGGCAAGGCGCCCTGCGGCAGGAACTTGCGCAATGCGCGAACGCCGGCTTCTTCGAGCGTCCTACGTGCTCATGGAATGCCCGCAACAAATACTGCGCACCCAACCAGGCATGGGGCTCGATCGCGGAGTGTCCGCGCCGGCCGGGCGAATGACCCACCGCGCATGATCAAGAACGGCACCTGAAGGTGCAAAAAAAGGGCACCCCAAGGTGCCCTTTTCCATATCTGCCGGTAATGCTCAACCGTTATAGACTTCCATCTGCGATTGCAGGTAATTCTGCACGCCCACCTTGTCGATCAGATCGATCTGGGTTTCCAGATAATCGATGTGCTCTTCGGTGTCGTCCAGGATGTCCTGAAACAGATCGCGCGACACGTAGTCACGCACCGATTCGCAGTGAGCAATTGCTTCCTTCACGGTGGCTTGCGCGCCTTGCTCGACCTTCAGGTCACAGGCCAGCAACTCGGGCACGTCTTCACCAATCAGCAGCTTGTGCAGATCTTGCAGGTTGGGCAGGCCATCCAGCATGAAAATGCGTTCGATCAGACGATCGGCATGTTTCATCTCGCCGATCGATTCTTCGTACTCGTGCTTGCCGAGCTTGGTGAAGCCCCAGTGATTCAGCATGCGCGCATGCAAGAAATACTGGTTGATGGCCGTAAGCTCGTTGGTGAGTTGCTTGTTCAGAAACTGAACGACAACGGGATCGCCTTTCATGGGGTGTACTCCTGATGGGTCTGGCAAGCGCCGCCAGAACACCGCACGAAAACGCGGTTGGGCGCTGCAACCCGCAGAGGCTAACACTGAGCACGGGGCGGGCACCAGCCCAAGGCTGCATTTGGTTAACCGCTACACGAGCGCGGCTCGAAAGCGTCAGGATAATGATTATGAATATCGATGGCAAAGCCGCTTGCGTGCGCGGCCCGCTATGCGGTGCTCTCGAAGGGGTTCGCGCGGCGAAAACACCGATTGCGCGCCTGCGCAATCGCACGCAGACGCGGCCCCATGGGGCGGACATCGCCCAATCGCACACCTTCTGAAAAACCACGCCGTTGCAGTCACGCAACGCGCGGGATGCTCAGGCAGCGGCGACCAGACGAATCGGGAACGTATTTGCGGCGTGCGTGGGCGGCAACGCCGGGCGCGTCGGCGGCACCGGGTGCCCGACCGCGCTCTCGTGACCGGCGCATACGCTGGAGCAGCGCCCGCCGGGCAGATATTCCAGTGCAGTATCCGCACAGCGACCGCAGCAGCTCGCTACGCCCAGCTCGAATTGGAGATCTTCGAGGGACGTCGCACCGCGATCCACGCTCGCGCGGACCTGACGTTCGGTGATTGCATTACATACGCAAATGTACATGAGAATAATTATCGAAAATTATTCGCATCAGCGCAAGCGCCCTTTTGTGACAGCGGCGTCGGCCAGACGACTTAGGCCGGGCGGCTCATCGACGCCTGTGCGCGCCGCAACGATGCCGGCGCGATGCGTAGCGATTCGCGGTATTTGGCGACCGTTCGACGCGCGATGACGATGCCCTGCTCCGCCAGCTTCTGCGTGATCTGATTGTCGGACAGGGGCTTGGCGCGATTTTCTTCCGCAACGAGCTGGCGAATGTGCGCCTGCACAGCCGTGGCGGATGCCGAATCGCCGTCGTCGGTGGCCACGCCGGCCCCAAAGAAAAATTTGAGTTCGAGGGTACCGAACGGCGTCAGCATGAACTTTTGCGTGGTCGCCCGCGAAATGGTGGATTCATGCAGGCCCAACTCGCCGGCAATATCCTTGAGAATCAATGGGCGCATGGCCGCCGGCCCCTTGCTGAAAAAGGCGCTCTGACGATCGACGATCGCTTGCGAGACCCGCAGAATGGTGTCGAAGCGCTGTTCGACGTTCTTGATCATCCAGCGCGCCTGCTGCAATTGCGATTGGAGGCCGGCGTGATGGGATTCACGCTGGTTGCCCAGCATCTGCGCATAAAGCGCGTTGATGCGCAGCCGCGGCATGGCGGCGGTGTTGAGCGAAACCTGCCAGCCTTTGCGCGTGCGGCGCACGATCACATCCGGCACGGCAAAGTCGGCCGCTGGCGCAGACCACCGCCGGCCTGGACGGGGATCGAGCTTCAGAATCAAACCGTGGGCGGCGCGCAACGTGACATCGTCACAGTGCAACAGTTCTTTCAGGCGGGGCGCGTTGCCCGCCCCCAGCAACAACAGGTGATCGGCGCAGATTGCGCGCGCAGCCTGCAGTACCGCAGGGCGCGCGGCCTCCGGCATGGTGGTGAGATCGGGCTGGCGCAATTGCAGCAGCAAACAGTCCGAAAGCGTCGTGGCGCCTACACCGGCGGGATCGAACGATTGCAGGAACGTGAGCGCGGCCCGCAACTCGTCGAGATCCGCATCGATCTCGGACGGCAGCCAGCTCAGTATTTCTTCGAGTGGCGACCCCAGATAGCCATTTTCGTCGAGCTCGTCGATCAGGAGACCGATAAGCGCCATATCGCGCGCGCTCACGCGGGTCACGCCCAGCTGGTTGAGCAAGTGTTCGCGCAGCGTTTCCTGGCGGGTGGATTCGGGCGGGCCGCTGTCTTCGTCATCACCCTGGCCGCCACCGCTGCCGTACGACTCGCCGCTGAACTCCTCGCCACCTGCCGCACCGTCGTCGTGTTCGCGCTCATCGGCAGGCGCCTCCGCCACCTCGCTCGGCTCGTCGTTGGCCGCCACGGGTTCGTCACCGGGAAAGTCGTCCTCCCGCTCGAGCAAGGGGTTGTCCGAGAGGGCTTGCGAGATCTCCAATTCGAGTTCGAGCGTCGACAATTGCAACAATCGGATCGACTGCTGCAACTGCGGAGTCAGCGTAAGATGCTGACCAGGACGAAGTTCTAACGCTGGACGACTCATAGGACGCTATTTTGCATGAAGACGCTCACTTCACCTGACCGCATCAAGCAGGATTGCCGGTCAATCAACCAGACGGTGCTCAAATTATCCGGTCCGCGCCTCATCATGCGCGCAGTGGTGCTCGTCATTGCCTTCGTGGTGTGGCTGTTCGTGTCGTCTCGCCTGCTGGCGTTCGGACGAACACTGGATTACAGCGCATTTGCCGCGATGGGGCAGCAAGCAGTCGACTTAATGGTACGCATCAATCCTTACCTCTGGTGGGTGGTGGTGGCCATCTGGACATTGATCGTGTTCTTCGGCGTGCGTTCGTGGCTCAACGGCAGCATCGCCGCAGGTCGCGCAACACCGGTGGCGGCAGACGTGCTCGCCGACCTGGTGGCCGGTTTGTCCGAAAGTGTGGTCGATGTCATGCAATGGGTGTGGAACCCGCGCGACGAACCCCTCACCATCGGCGACCTGCGCCGTACAGTACAAGAAACCCGTCACGGGCGCATCGACAAGATCGAGCTGGTGCGCGAACAGGAAGCCGTGTTGCGCGATGAAGCGCGGCCCGCAGCTGCCCTGCGCCGCACGGCGAACGGCACGCCGGCCGTGGGCGCGCCCGCTGCCGATCGTGCCCGCACGGCACGCCCGGCCGTTGCGCCTGCAGCGGATCCTTTGGGACGTCACGATCAGGAGCCCACGCTGGGCGGCAAGCCGCGCAGCGCGAGTGCCGGCCGCGCCGAACCCGGCATTACTCGCTAGCCCTTATCCGGCGCCCGCAAGGTCGAGGCCCTCGACAAAAAAGATTTGCGCGGCGCCCGGAAATGTGTTCGACTAACACCCTATGTCCACCGCCCACATGTCCCTCTCCTCGACAGTCGGTTGCGATTCCATCGCAACCGGGGCGGTCGTGTCTGCTGCTTTTGCATCCTTCGATGCTGCGCGCGTGTCCTTCGACCGCGCTGCTACTGCACGCGCTGCCGTGCAGCGCTCGGCCGCCCGTGCCGCGCTACTGCTATCGCTACCGATCGGTCGCCGAGCCTAGCGCTCCGTGGTAGCTCGGCAACCACGCTTGCCACACATCGATCTTCGCAGTTTCTGTCTTACCCCTGACTAACGCATTTGTCTCATCGATCGGCTGAGCCCGCGACATATCCGTCGACCGTGTGCTCGCCAGAAGGACATCTCGCGTTGGCTGCACCTTGAGGACACCTCGTCATGTTTGCCAATCCCGCTCAAAAGTACATCCCCTTCAAGCCGTTCACCGCCGACTTCGCCGAACGCACCTGGCCCAGCCGCCGCATCACAACGCCACCGATCTGGATGAGCACCGATCTGCGCGACGGCAACCAGTCGTTGATCGAGCCGATGAGCGTGGACCGCAAGATCCGCTTCTTCGACCAGTTGATCAAAATCGGCTTCAAAGAGATCGAGGTGGGCTTCCCCTCCGCGTCGCAAACCGACTTCGACTTCGTGCGCAAACTCATCGACGAAAACCGTATTCCCGATGATGTCACCATCATCGTGCTCACCCAGGCGCGCGAGGATCTGATTTCGCGCACCATTGAATCGGCCGCCGGCGCCAAGCGCGCCATCGTGCATCTGTACAGTGCCTGCGCGCCTGCGTTCCGCAAGATCGTGTTCAACATGACGTGCGACGAAATCAAGAATCTGGCGGTAACCTCCACGCACATCATCAAGAAGACGATGGCGAAGTATCCGCAAACCGAGTGGCATTACGAGTACTCGCCGGAAGTGTTCAGCACGACCGAACCCGAGTTTGCGCTGGACGTGTCCAATGCGGTGGCCGAAGCCTGGGGCGCCACGCCCGACAACAAGATCATTTTGAATTTGCCCGCGACGATCGAAGCGACGACGCCCAATATGTACGCCGATCAGATCGAGTGGATGCACACGCATCTGGATCGCCGCGACAGCATTGTGTTGAGCGTGCATCCCCATAACGATCGCGGCACCGCCGTGGCTGCCGCTGAATTGGCCGTGATGGCCGGCGCCGATCGTGTCGAAGGCTGCTTGTTCGGCAGTGGCGAGCGTACCGGCAACGTCGACCTGGTGACGTTGGCGTTGAATCTCTACACCCAAGGCGTGCATCCGGGTCTGGATTTTTCCGATATCGACGAAGTCCGGCGCTGCGTGGAGTACTGCAACCAATTGCCGGTCCATCCGCGTCACCCGTACGTGGGCGATCTGGTGTTTACCGCCTTCTCGGGTTCGCACCAGGACGCCATCAAGAAAGGCTTCGCGCAGCAGAAGGCCGATCAGCCGTGGGAAGTGCCTTACTTGCCGATCGATCCGGCCGACCTCGGTCGCAGCTACGATGCGGTCATCCGCGTGAACAGCCAGTCCGGCAAGGGTGGGGTGTCGTATCTGCTCGAACAGGAGCATGGCCTGGTCTTGCCGCGCCGCTTGCAGATCGAATTCAGCCGCGCGATTCAACGCCATACCGACGAAACGGGCCGCGAAGTCACCGCGAGCGATGTGTTCGATATCTTCAATAGCGAATATCTGACGCAGCGCACGCCCTGGGCGCTTGTGCGTCACCGCATCGAAGGCGATCCCGCCGCCGGTGAAGGCCGCCACTTTGCCATCACCGCCGACGTGATGCACGAGGGCGACAAGCGCACGGTGACCGGCGTGGGCGACGGCGCCATCTCGGCGTTCGTGGACGCCATGGGCTTGCCCGTGCGCATCATGGACTATCACGAACACGCCATCGGTACGGGTACCGACACGCGCGCCGCCTGCTACGTGGAAGTGCGCCTGGGCGATTCCGCCACCGGCTTCGGCGTCGGCATCGACCGCGACATCGTGACGGCGTCGTTCCAGGCGCTCTTGAGCGCCATCAATCGCCACGCCAAACACGGCGTGGAAAGCGATCCGCAAGCGATTGAATCGGAAACTGCGCCGGCGTAAGGCAATACGGCGCTACGGCGCCGGCCATCGAATGCGGGTGCATCCAGCACTCGCCGCCGCTTCCAGGAAAACAAAAAAGGATGCCCTCATGAGGGGCATCCTTTTTTTCATGCCGCACCGCGAGCATGCGGTGCCCGCAAAGGCAAGTAAGGCGGAAAGCGGCGCCGCCTATTGTTCCTGCAACAGGGGATGTACCCAGCGGGCCGCGGCCATCAGATCCACATCGCGACCGATGTGTCCAATTGCCTGAAGTCCTACCGGCAAGCCTTGTGGCCCCTTGGCAAACGGCAAGTGAATACAGGGCGAACCCAGCAGCGTCCACAACCGGCAGAACAGCGGGTCGCCGGTGCCCTGATCGGCAAACGGTGCTTCGCCTGTGGCGCTGGGCGTCAAGAGCACATCGCAGTCGCCGAACAAGCGCTCGACGCGTCCGCGAATCTCGGCGGCCTGCGCCAGATTGGCCAGATGCTGCTCACGCGTGATGCGCGCGCCGCCATCCAGGATCGCGGCCAGCGCCGGGCTCAATCGATCGGCATGGCGCCATCGCTCGAACGCCAGCGCGCCCACGGATTCGTAGGCCATGATGTCGGCCTGCAATTGCATCAGCGCGCAGTGCGCGTCGGGCAGCGGCGTATCCACGACGACCACGCCTGCTTCTCTCAACCGCTCGGCCGCCAGCGCAAAGGCGTCGCGCGTTTCCGGTGCGGCATGGCGCCAATGCAGGCTGCGGTACATCCCAACTCTGGGGGCGGTGTCGCGGCGCGCGGTGGCCAGCGCCGGCTCCCGCATCAATACCGATGCCAGCAGCGCCACGTCGTCGATGCTGCGGCCAAAGCCGCCCAGGGTGTCGAGCGAATCGGCGAGGGCCTTGCACCCGGCACGCGGCACGGCGCCGAAGCTCGGCTTGAAACCCACGATGCCGCAATACGCAGCGGGACGAATGATGGAACCGGCCGTTTGCGTGCCCAGGGCCAGCGGCGTCATGGCGTCGGCGACCGAAGCGGCCGAACCGCTGGACGACCCGCCGGGCGTATACGCCGTGTGCCAGGGGTTACGCGTTGCGGGCCGTTGATAGCTGGCGAACTCGGTCGTGACGGTTTTGCCCAGCACGACCGCGCCCGCGGCACGGCAAAGCGCGACGGCGGCAGCATCTTGCGCCGGACGGTTACCTTCGTAAATCGGCGAACCGTAGCTGGTGGGCAAATCGGCCGTGTCGAAAATATCCTTCACCCCCAGCGGCACGCCGTGCAGGGGGCCCAAAATGGGCCCGGCGTCCAGGCTGCGGGCCTGCGCCAACGCATACTCGGGGTCGATGTGCGCCCACGCATGAATCTCGCCGTCGCGTTGCGCGATGCGTGCCAGGCACGCCCGCACGACCTGCTCAGCGGACAGCGCGCGGCTTTGCAACTGCGCGGCCAGTTCGACGGCGCTCAAACGGTTCAGATCGGCAGGCATGGCGAGACGCGCAATGAGAGGATGGAAGGATCAATAGCCGACCGTGAGGCCCGGCAGATCAACGGTGATCCGCGGTTTGCCGAGCGCAAGCGCCGCGTGCTCCGCAAACGTCTGCGCCTGCGCGGCGTCGGTCGAGAGCACGTCGTACCCCAACGCATCGGCCACGCCCATGATGCGATCGAGCAGCAGCACTTTGCCGCTGGGCCGCAACGGCTCGCAGCCGAGCGTGTCCCAGGACGTGTCGAACCACTGGCGCGCCGCATCGGCACTGCTTTGCGTGGGTTCGACCTGCGCCGCCAGATCCAGCCGGCGGCGGGCGTCGAAAATAATGGTGACGTCGCTACGCATGAACACTTATCTCCAGATGGAATAACCCGCTTTCAGTGCGGCACTTCAGTACGGCGAAGCAGATTCCCACATGACATTGTCGCCGGACGCCTGGGCGCGGCGCATCAGGTCGATCAGCGGGAAGGCACGCTGACGCAAGCTGACGGCGCGTTCCATGGCCGGCACAGGCGGGGCATCGTCGTCTTCGTCCTCGTCGGCCACGGCCGGCGCGCCCCGTACCAGGGCCTCGAGACCCTCGATGGCGCTGGGCAGTTGTTCTTTCGTGAACACCCCGCGATCGGGCAAGCTCCCGTCGAAATGCTTGCCGGCGGCATGCAGCAGAGGCAAGGCGTGCTCCGACAACATCAGAACATCGGCAGCGGCGTTGGAGCTAAAGGTGATCAGCATATTGTTATATCCCTCAATAGATAGGTTCATACACTACCCGATCGTCCGACGCATGCCAACTTGCATCATGCCCCCTGCGCGTGGCGATGGCCGCCGCCAACGGAACCGCCGGCAGGCGACGGGGATGCGATGCAAGGTGACGAAGCGATCAGGGCGGCTGGCACGACCGACATGGCCACGAGCGAACGGTGCGGCGTGTGGCCGCGCCCGCGATGCGGTCTACCGTGGGATCTGCTGCGAAATCCGCCGTGGAATCTGCTGTGGCTGTTGTCATCGGCGCTGGCACTCGTGGCGCTGGGCGGGCTTCCCGGGGCGCAGGCCGCGGGCTGCGGCCCGGGTGAGATCGGCGCGCCCTGCCCGGACGCCGCCGATGGGCCGGCGCCCAATGTGGGGATCGGCAATCCGGTGCATGCCGTCACCGGCAACAAGTATCAGCGCGAAATCGACCTGCCCAGGCTGCCGGGCTCGGGCGGTCTGGCGCTGATCCGCCACTTCAATAGCCGGGATCCGCGGCCCGGACCACTGGGACGCGGCTGGACCCTGGATCTGGACGACCGGCTCTACCTGACCGGCAGCCGGGCACAGATCGTCGCCGCCGACGGCACTCGTCACACCTTCGATTGCCCGCTGATCCACGGCGAATGCCTTGCTGCCGGCGCGGGCGCCGGTACGTTGCGCCGCATGGGCCCGATGTCGCTGTGGCAGCCACTGTCCGACCGCGAGATCCGATTCGATGCGGCAGGGCGAACCCTGACGATCGCCGGCCAAGGCCGTGCGCTCACGATCGAACGGGCGCTGCATCCGCATGCGCTGCGCGGCGAAATCCTGGCGGTGCGAGGCGCCGATGGCGCTTCCCTGACCTTTCACTACGAGCTGCAGACCGGCGCACCGCGACTTGCGGCTGTCGATACGCCGCACGGCCGCTTCGCCTACGGTTACGGGGTAACCCGCGCAGGCAGCGTCTCCCGGCTTGAACATGTGATGCGCCCAGACGGCATGCAGCGGCGCTATCACTACGAGGCCGCCTTTCAGGCCGGCGTTGCACACCGCTTGACCGGCGTGAGCATCGTGGCCGCCGATGGTGCTGCCTGGCGCCAGCGCAGTTGGCGCTATGACCGCAACGGCCGCGTCATCCACGCCACGCGCGGCACACCGGACGACACGGCCACTGCAACCGCCATTGCCTATGCCCGTACCCCGCTGGGCGACGGCGATGTCGGCCTGACCGAAGTGCGAGAAGCCGGCGGCTCGACAAGGCTGCACACTGCGCAAGTGGGCGGCCGCTTCGTGGTGACGCAAGTGGAGGGGGCAGGCTGCTCCGGCTGTGCGCCGCCGGGTCTGCGGGTGGCGTACGACAGCGCCGGGCGCATCGCACGCGCGAATGACGTGACTTTGACGCGCGACGCGGCGGGACGCCTGCGCGACATCGCGGTGGACCATCCCGGCTGGCCCGGCCTGCGGCAAACCTTCGACCGCAGCGGACGCCTGACGTCGTGGTACACCACCGCCACAGGCCGTGAGACACGCCGCTATGACCGCGCCGGCCGCTTGACCGGCCGGCATTACGCCAATGGCGACCAGCTGCAGATCTCACGCGATGCCCTGGGCCGGCCGGCCGAGCTGCTGGCCACCACGCTGCGCTCGCCCTACGCGCGGCGCACACGCATTGCCTGGCGCGACGGCCTGCCGGTCGGCATCGATCATCCCTACGAATCGGAGCAGCGCGAATACGACGCACGTGGACGGCTCACCGCGCGTACCGCCATCCGGCCGGCCGTGCTCGCCCGCTTGCCAGGAAAGGCGCCGACCGTGCTTGCCCTCGCGCGCAGCACGGCAACAGCGGATGCTGGCACGCGCGCACCAGCGCAATCGGCGGGGCAAGGCCGTACGCGCACGGTTCGATACCGGGACGGCTATGTGTGGGACGACGCAGGTCGTCTGATCCGCCACGACCTGCCGGAAGGGGGCGCGCTGCACTACACATGGATGGGCGACACGCAACGACCCGCCAGCATCGCCTGGACCGATGCCGATGGCACCCACTGGCCCGTCTGGCCTGTTTTGCCTATCCGGCAGGCCAGCGATCGCACGCTGCCGGACACCGGGGCTTCCGCTCAGGTGCATCTGGACGACGCGGGCCGCGTCATGCTCGAAACGCACCGCCTGCGGCCGGGTTGGGGACGCGCATATGTGTATGACGCGGCCTCGCGTCTGGTTGGCGCACGGCTCACCGCTGCTTCCGATACCGCCGCGCGGCCCTTGGATGCGAACACGGTGCCTCTGGATGTACACCCGGAACCTTCAAACGCAAGCACCAGACAGTACTGGTATGCCTGGCAACGCACGGGGGCGGCCGCAGCGACGCGCGATTCCCAGGGTGGCGCCCTTGCTGCCATCGCACGCGATGCCAGCGGCTTGCCCACACGGCTTGGCGCACGCACGTTGATCTACGGCCCGGATCGCCGTCTGCAGACGGTGCGATCGGGCAGCGACGTGCACGCCACCTACGCGCATAACGCCTTCGGCGAACAGATCCTGGCACAAATCGGTGATCGCACGGCCCATCGCCTCTACAGCGGCAACCGCTGGGTGGCCGATGCCAAAGCCACCGCGTCGGGCTTGCGCGTGCAACGCCGCGCCATCTATGCCGGCAGCCAGCCGGTGGGCTGGATCGTGTACGACGACGATGGCGTGACCGCCGCGCCGTCTGCGGGACGCCTGTTGCGCGTTCACGCCGATGCCGTCGGCACGCCCTGGCGGCTGACGGATCCAGCCGGCCGCATCGTCTGGGAAGGCGATCACAGTCCCACCGGCGCGTTGATCGCCGCTGCGGGCGACATCGACATGCCGCTGCGCCTGCCCGGCCAGCGGGCCGATGCCGTCACCGGATGGCATGACAACTACCTGCGCACCTACGATCCGGCTGCCGGTCACTATCTCGAACCCGACCCGATGGGGCCGTTGCCGGGCAACAGTGTGTATGGCTACGCCGCGCAACAACCCCGACGCTACGTGGATCCTCTCGGCCTGCTGCTGTTCGCGTTCGATGGCACGCGCAACGATCCCGTCACACAAACCAATGTCATGCTCTTCGCCCAGCACTACACGGGCGGCGATGTGTTCTATCACCGGGGGCCCGGGCGGCGCGACCGCATCGACTGGGACGGCATCGCGGCCTCGTCGGCAAGCGAAATCCTCGAAAAACAATGGAATCATCTGCTGGACGCCTTGAGTGCCCACCAGGATGCCGGCCGTGCCGATGCCCTGGCGATCGATCTGGTGGGCTATTCGCGCGGTGCCGCGCTGGCGCGTGAATTCGCCAACCGCATCGCCGCGCGCGTGCGCGACGGCCGCTTCTTCCTCGATGCTGGTGAGCGCGGCATCATCTCGGCCTGCGTGGACCTGCGTTTCGTAGGCCTCTTCGATAGCGTGATGCAATTCGGCCTCCTGGGCGCCGACGATCGCGATTTCAACATGGCAGTGAAATCCGCGTGGCGCTGGGTGGCGCACGCCGTTGCGCTGCACGAGCGACGCATGATCTTTCCCGTGACCTCGCTCATCGGCGCGGGCGGCAACACGGTCGAAGCGCCATTCCTGGGTGCGCACAGCGATGTCGGGGGCGGCACCCGCGTGGCGACCGGCGGCGATATCTCCAACGTGGCGTTGCAGTGGATGGCCTGGCAGGCCCGCGTGGGCGGCGTCGATCTCGAACCGCTGGCGCGTCACCTCCGACAGGTGAGCACACCCTTGCTGCACGATAACCGCGTGCCTCGCCCGGTATTCCAGGATTTCGACAGCGGCGACCGCACCGTGCAGGACACCCACGGTCTGCCCCTCTATCAGCAGGAACAGGATCCGACGATGGGTGGCGCACAGCGCCGCGAGGTCGAACCGTATATCGACCGTCAGGCAACAGGCACCGATCGGGACGGGCCGGTGGCCGGCCTCGTCGACATGCGCGGCTACCGGCGCTGGCTGCGCGACACGCTGGGCTTGCAGATCGGACGGTGACAGCACTCGCGCCAGGTTCGGATCGGCTATGATGCAGGGCACATTTCGGGCCGTTCCCGACTGCCGCCGCCGCATCCACGGCCCGCGCGCGCGCCTCCTTTTTCCACTTCAGACTTTTCCCGACCGCCTCATGCTCCTCGAGCAACAAGACTCCCTTATCGCCCTGATTTCCGCCGCCGTCCGGCAGGTCCTGCCCGACGCGACGCCCGCCATTGCGCTGGAGCGCCCGAAGGTTGCCGCCCACGGCGATCTGGCCTGCAACGTGGCCATGCAACTGGCCAAGCCCGCCCGGCGCAATCCGCGCGAACTGGCGCAGGAGATCGCCGATGCGCTGCTCGCGCAGCCCGGCGCGCGCGACGTCTTGGCGGCGGTCGAGATCGCCGGCCCCGGATTTCTCAATTTCCGCGTCACGCCGGCGGCCCGCCAGGCCGTGCTCGGCGTCATCGCCGCACAAGGCGGCGCGTTCGGCCGCGCGGCGCCTCGCACCGATAAAGTTCTGGTCGAGTTCGTGTCGGCCAACCCCACCGGACCGTTGCACGTTGGTCACGCCCGCCAGGCCGCCTTGGGCGACGCCTTGTGCCGCCTGTTCGATGCGCGCGGCTTCGATGTCACGCGTGAGTTCTATTACAACGACGCCGGCAATCAGATCGCCAATCTTGCGATCAGCGTGCAGGCCCGCGGACGCGGCATCACGCCCGACTCGCCCGACTACCCGGCAGACGGCTACAAGGGCGAATACATCGGCGATATCGCGCGCGATTACCTGGCGCGCGCCACGGTGCAATGCGCCGATGGCGAGCCGGTTCCAGCCACCGGCGACATCGACGATCTCGACGCGATCCGCCGCTTTGCCGTGGCCTATCTGCGCCGCGAGCAGGATCTCGATCTTCAAGCCTTCGGCCTGAAATTCGACAATTACTACCTCGAAAGTTCGCTGTACACGTCTGGCCGCGTCGACGACACGGTGACCAAGCTGGTCGCCAGCGGCCACACCTACGAGCTCGACGACGCGCTGTGGTTGCGCACCACCGAGCTGGGCACCGGCGACGACAAGGACCGCGTGATGCGCAAGCGCGAAGGCGGCTACACGTACTTCGTGCCCGATGTGGCGTATCACATCGCCAAATGGGAGCGGGGCTTTCATCACGCCATCAACATCCAGGGCAGCGACCATCACGGCACCGTGGCACGCGTGCGCGCCGGCCTGCAGGCGCTGAACGTCGGCATCCCCAAGGATTTCCCGGCCTACATCCTGCACAAGATGGTCAAGGTGGTGCGCGGTGGCGAAGAAGTCAAAATCTCCAAACGCGCCGGCAGCTACGTCACGCTGCGCGATCTGGTGGACTGGGTAGGCCAGGACGCCGCCCGCTTCTTCCTGATCCAGCGCCGTGCCGACACCGAGTTCGTGTTCGACGTGGACCTGGCCTTGTCGAAGAGCGACGAGAACCCGGTCTATTACATTCAATATGCCCACGCCCGGATCTGCACCATGGTGTCGCAGGCCGGTGAGACCGACGCTGCGATCGCGGCAGGCGACGTGTCCTTGCTTACCGCGCCCACCGAGTTCGCGCTGATGCAGCGGCTCTCGGGCTTTCCGGCTGTCGTGGCCCTGGCGGCCGAAGAATTGTCGCCGCACCTGATCGCCTTCTGGCTGCGGGACTGCGCGGCCGACTTCCACGCCTGGTACAACGCCGAGCGCGTGCGCATCGACGACGTCGCGCTCATGCGTGCCCGTCTGCAATTGGCCACGGCCACTCGCCAGGTGATCGCCAATGGCCTGGCCCTGCTGGGCGTGAGCGCTCCGGAACGGATGTAACATCACCCTATGGCAACAAAGCGAAAACCCGTCAAACGCAAAAGCGAACGCGGCAGCACGCTTTACGGCGTGCTTGCCGGGCTGCTGATCGGCCTGGTCGTGGCAGCCGGCGTGGCGTTCTACGTCACACAAGCCCCCATGCCCTTTGTCGACCGCGCGTCGCGCGAGAAGCAACAGGCGCAATTGCCCGATCCGCGCCAGGCGCCGGATCCCAACGTGGCGCTCTATGGCCGCGACGGCCCTGCCGGCACGGCGCCCAGCGGCCCCACCGACACGGCGCCTGCGCCGCTGCCCGGGGTGCAACCCGCCGCACCGCCTCCTGCCGCGGCCGGCAATCCGCCGCCCTCCACGGGTGACGACCTGGGTGCCTTGATCGCCAGCCTGCCCAACCCGCCCAGCGCGGCTGCCAACGCAAAGGCGCAGGCCACGCCGCGCGCGCCGGCACCGCCCGCAGGCGCACCGGCACCTCCGGGATCGTATTTCCTGCAGGCCGGCGCGTATCGCGGGCTCGAGGATGCGGAGTCGCTGCGTGCGCGCATTCTGCTTATCGGTTTGCCGGTGGCGATCCAGCGCGCCGAGGTCAACGGCGTGCAGATCAATCGCGTGCGCGTGGGGCCGTTCGCCCGGCTCGACGACATGAACCGCGCGCGTTCGCAGTTGGGCGAAAGCAAGATCGACTCGGCCGTGGTGCGTCAGCAATAGGAACCGCCGCCGGTGCGATCGCGCCGGCCGGTTGAACTCTTGCCTTACCCTGCTGTCCGTACCTTATCTTTTTGTACTTCCTTTTTCTGATTGGAACTTCACCAATGAACTCGACGTTTACCCGCGCACTGGCCGCCCTGGCTTTGGCGGCTTCGACTTTCCTGATGCCGGCCGCGCAAGCGCAAAGCAGCCAGCCGTACCTCGAACTGAACCCGCCGATGCCGTCGGACACCCCGGGCAAGATCGAAGTGCTCGAGTTTTTTGCATACACCTGCCCGCATTGCGCCGCGATGGAGCCGATGCTCGAAGAGTGGGAAAAGAAGGCCCCGCAAGACGTGCAACTCAAGCGTGTGCCGATCGCGTTCAACGCCAGCATGCAGCCGCTGCAGCAGATGTTCTACGCCCTGGCCGCCATGAATCGCATGGACCTGCACCCCAAAGTGTTCCTGGCCATCCATAACGAGAAGAAGCGCTTGTTCGACAAGAAGGCGCTGGTGCAATGGGCGGCCGATCAAGGCGTGGACAAGACGCAATTTGAGTCGGTCTTCGATTCGTTCAGCGTGCAAAGCCAGGTGCAACGTGCCAACCAGCTCGCGCAAGCCTATCGCGTTGAAGGCACGCCGTCGCTGTCCGTGGGTGGCAAGTACCTGACCTCGCCCGTGATGGCCGGCAACAGCTACGCCGGCGCGATCCAGGAAGTCGACAAGCTGATCCCGATGGTGCGCAACGCCGCCAAGTAAGCGACTGCGCTTAAGCAAAAAGGCCACTTCGAGAAGTGGCCTTTTTTACGTCTCGGCTGCGCCACCTCCCGACAGGATTGGGCGCTATCAACCGGTTCTTACGCCGACGCGCGATCCAGGGCTTGCGTGAGATCGTCGATGATGTCCTGTGTGGCTTCAAGGCCGATGTGCAGACGCACGAGCGTTTCGGTGGCGTGATTCCAGTACCGGTGAGGCGTGAGCGTGGAAGGCTCCACATACTGCACCAGGCTCTCGTAGCCGCCCCAGGAAAAGCCAATGCCGAAGAGCGTGAGCGCGTCCACGAACCGGCGCGCGCGTTCGGCATCGAGCTTGAGTGCCACGGCAAGCATGCCGTTGGAGCCCGTGCAATCGCGCTGCCACAACGCATGCCCGGGATCCTTGGCCCAGGCCGGATGGTGAATACGCGCCACTTCGGGCCGCGACTCAAGGAACGTGCACACCGTCAATGCACTTGCCGCATGATGCGTCATGCGGATCGGCAAGGTACGCACGCCGCGCAAGGCCAGCCAGGCATCGTCGGCGCTGACCGCATAGCCCATGGCGTACTGGGTTTGATTGAGCTTTTTCGCGATCGCTTCATTGGCCGTGACGACGGCACCGAGCATCAGATCGGAGTGGCCGCCGACGTACTTGGTGCCTGCAATCACGGACACATGCGCGCCCAATTCGAGCGGCCGGTAGATGTAACCCGAACCCCAGGTATTGTCGGCCGCCAGCACCAGATCGTGCCGATTGGCAAACGTGGCCAGCGCCGGAATATCGAGCATCTCGAACAGCAGCGATCCCGGTGATTCGACGTACAGCAGCTTCGTATTGTCCTGACGCAACGCCTCGAGATCGTCATGCGACGAAAAATACGTGATCGAAATGTTGAGACGCTGCAGCACCGTCTGATCGAGATAACGCACTGGCCCATAGACGTTGTCGGACACCAGCGCATGATCGCCGGCAGACAGGAGCGCAAGCATCGTCATCGTCACTGCCGACAGACCGGACGGCGCCAGATAACAATGCGTGCCGCCTTCGAGTTGCTTGAACACATCCTCGAGCGCAGCGTTGGTATCCATTCCCATGCGGCCGTACGTCACCACGCGGTCGCCCGCCGCCTTGCGCTTCTGCGCCACGTCGAGTGCCGCCAGATCCTTGAAGCGCACCGTGCTGGTGCGCATCGGCGGCAATGCGACCGGCGCGGCGCCCGACACCTCGTCGAAGGCTGCGGTGCCGGTGTGCTGCAAAAGCGTGTCGATATGCGTACGGGACGAAGAAGCCATGAAACGGATCGCCGAAAAAAGAGTCGAGCGTTATCTTAACGGCTGCGCACACTGCGCGTCGCGGATGTCGGCGCGACGCCGCAGCACAGTACCCGCTCGTTCAACGCGCAGCGGGCTTGGGGCTATGCCATCTGACTATTCGTCCTGCCACGTCACGACTTCGGACAACGGTGCGCGGGTGGTGCGATACGTGGCGGAAGCGTGCGCCGGATCTTCGAAGCCGAACGAAACTGCGCACACCACTTTGCGGTCTTCCGAGAGATTCAACTGCTCGCGCAACACCTCCGGATAACTGGCCAAGGCGGCCTGGGCGATCGTGGCTATGCCGTTGGCCTGCGCGGCCAGCATGAAGGTCGACACATACCCACCGCAATCGATGGCGCCGTAGACACCCAGGTCAGCGGGCGAGGTGACGATCGCGACATGCGGCGCACCGAACAAATGGAAGTTCTGCAATGACTGCTGACGGTAGGCCGCCTTGTCGCCGCGCACCACGCCCACCGCGTCATACAACTGAAAACCGCATTCGCGCCGGCGCGCCAGATACTGGTCGCGATATGCGGCGGGCCACGCAAAATCGGGCTTGGCCGGCAAATCGCTCTCGGCGCGTTCGACCAGGGCTGCACGCAACCTGTCGCACGCCGCACCGGAGGCGATCGTGACCTCCCAGGGCTGCACGTTGTTCCAGGATGCGGTGCGTTGCGCAAGGGTGAGGATGCGTTCGATCGTGGCGCGCGGCACCGGATCGGGCGTGAACGCGCGGCAACTGCGGCGGCCGCGCAGCCAGGTGTCGAGCAGCGTATCGTCGTGGGCAATCGTCATGCTGGGTCTCCTTCAAACAATCGTCGTATCATGCCGCAACGACGGGCCCGCCCCATTGCAGGGGGCTCGCAGCGCCGTCTGCGGACGGTTCAGAGGTTGGGGACAAACCATGCATCATCTGGCCGCACACACATGATCAGTCTGGATACGGCACTGGCCTTTTTCGGCCTTTCGGTCTTGCTCGCGCTTGCGCCCGGGCCGGACAATATCTTTGTGTTGCTGCAATCGGCCCGCTGGGGACCGCGCGCCGGACTGGCAGCCGTTTCGGGATTGTGCTCCGGGCTCGTGGTGCACACCGCAGCCGTCGCATTGGGCGTCGCCGCCGTGATTGCCGCGTCAGCCACAGCGTTTACGGTGCTCAAAGTACTGGGCGCGATGTACTTGCTGTACCTCGCGTGGCAAGCCTGGCGTGCGTCGGGCAACAGCACCCTCCAGGCGGCGCCGGCCGCCGCCCCGCTGGGCGCCCTGTACCGTCGCGGCATCCTGATGAGCGTCAGCAATCCCAAACTGTCCATCTTCTTCCTCGCCTTCCTGCCGCAATTCATACACCCCGAGCAGGGGTCGGTCGTCATGCAAACGGTAGAACTGGGTCTGCTTTTCATGCTGGCGGCATTCATGGTGTTCAGCGTGATCGCATTCTGCGCCGGCAGCCTGGGCCGCGCGATGGCGCGTTCGCCACGGGCCGAACGCAACCTGAATCGCATCGCCAGCCTCGTTTTCCTGGGGTTGGCAATCAAGCTGGTGACGGCGTCGCGATAGCGTAGCTATGGCTGTAGCTGGGGCCGGACCGGCTCATCGCACAGCGCAACGCGACAGCATGGCCGTGGCTGTGGCCGCGCCTTACGCCGCCGAGAACCGCAGGACCCCGTCATCGCCCATGGCGCGCGTCAGCTTGCCTTGGTGCATCAGCATGTTCAGGTGCGCCAAGGCTTCGCCCATGGCAAAGGTCATCTGATGCATATCGAGCTTGCGCAGGAACATGATCGGCACGATATCGCTGGTGGCGCGCGGCGCTTCACGACAAGCGACCATCACCTCTTCAAGGCGCGCGGCGTGATGCTCATGCTGCTGGCGGATGCGCTCGTGCAGGCCTTTGAACGGGCGGCCATGAGACGGCAACACCAGCGTGGTTTCCGGGATGCCCTCATAGCGGTCGAGCGAATCGAGATAAAGCTGGAGTGAGTTGGCGTCGGGTTCGTAATCGAACACGCTGATATTGGTGGAAATCCGCGGCAGCACCATGTCACCCGAAATCAGCACACCAAGATCGTCGCACTGCAGGGAGATATGCTCCGGCGCGTGTCCGTAGCCCACGATCGCACGCCAGTCGCGCCCGCCGATGCGCACGCGGTCGCCGTCCACGATGCGGTGGTAGGTCGACGGTACGGCAGGCACCAGGTCGGGGTAGTACCTGGCACGCTCACGCAGGAACGCCTGCGATTCGGGATCGGTCAAGCCATGGCGCATGAAATGCTGCACCGCCGCCTCCCCCGCCGGTCCGCCGCCTTCATTGGTGGGCTGCGAGAAGTAGCGCGCGACGAAGTAGTCGGTCATCGTCATCCACAAGGGCGCCTGCCAGCGATCGCAAATCCAGTGCGCCAGGCCGATGTGATCAGGATGCATGTGCGTAACCAGCACCCGCACCACCGGCAGACCTTCCAGCGCATGCTCGAACACCTGTTCCCACTGCGCCTTCAGATTGTCGCGGGTGACGCCGCAGTCGACCACGGTCCAACCGTCGCGGCCATTGAACGTGTCGCGCAGCAACCAGACGTTGACATGATCCAGCGCGAACGGCAGCGGCAGGCGCACCCATTTCACGCCGTACGCCACATCCAGTGCCTGGCCGGGGTTCGGCAGCGTGTCGCCCCAGGGATATTGCAGTTTCTGCTCATTCAGATTCATTTTTGCCATCACTCCACACTTGACGTTGCTTTGATGTCATCATAACTTTACGTTTACGTAAACTGCTAATCGCCGCATGCCTGCCAAAAGCTGGACCATTTCCGACCTCGCCCGCGAGTTCGACGTGACGCCCCGAACGATCCGGTTTTACGAGGATCAGGGCATCGTCAGCCCTACCCGCGACGGTCGCAATCGTGTCTATGCCACGCGGGATCGCACGCGCCTGAAGCTGGCGCTGCGAGGCAAGCGGCTCGGTTTGCAGTTATCGGAAATCCGCACCTTGATCGACATGTACGACGGCCCGGGCGACACCGAGCCGCAGTTGCGCCAGTATCTGAGCGTGCTGCATCAGCATCGCGAAACGCTGGCACAGCAGCGGCGCGACATCGACGACGCCCTGGGCGAGATCGCAGTGCAGGAACGCCAGTGCGAGGTGTTGCTGCAGCAGTTGCAGCGATCGACATGAAACACGTGCCGCAACGACGTAGAAGACGTTCAAGATAAGGGCCTTGGAAGCCTGCGAGACACTGCGGCGTGAACGACGCACAAGGCGATTGAAAACCTTCCCCGAATAACGACAAGCAAAGCACGACCTCAGGAGACAAGCATGGATATTCCCGGTCTGAATTTCGATCTGGGCGAAGACCTCGATATGCTGCGCCGCGCCGTGCACGATTTCGCGCAAGCCGAAATCGCACCGCGCGCACAGGAACTCGATCGCACCGATCAATTTCCCATGGATCTGTGGAAAAAGTTCGGCGACCTGGGCGTGCTGGGCATGACCGCCAGCGAAGAATACGGTGGCACGAACATGGGCTATCTCGCCCACATGATCGTGATGGAAGAATTGTCGCGGGCCAGCGCTTCGGTAGCGCTTTCCTATGGCGCGCACTCCAACCTGTGCGTGAACCAGATCAATCGCAACGGCACGCCGGCGCAGAAAGAAAAATATCTGCCCAAACTAATCTCGGGCGACCACATCGGTGCGCTCGCGATGAGCGAACCGGGTGCAGGGTCCGACGTGGTGAGCATGAAGCTGCGCGCCGATAAACGGGGCGACCGCTATGTGCTCAACGGCACCAAGATGTGGATCACCAATGGCCCCGATGCCGACACGCTCGTAGTGTATGCCAAGACCGACGTGCAAGCCCATCAGCGCGGCATCACGGCCTTCATCGTCGAGAAATCGTTTGCCGGATTTTCAGTCGCGCAGAAGCTCGACAAGCTGGGCATGCGCGGCAGTCATACCGGCGAGCTCGTGTTTCAGGACTGCGAAGTACCGGAAGAAAACGTTCTTGGCCAGGTCAACGGCGGCGTCAAAGTGCTGATGAGCGGTCTGGACTACGAACGCGCCGTGCTCGCCGGCGGCCCGCTGGGCATCATGCAGGCCGTCATGGATGTGGCGGTGCCGTACGTGCACGAACGCAAGCAGTTTGGCCAGGCGATCGGTGAATTCCAGCTCATCCAGGGCAAGATGGCCGACCTCTACACCACCATGCAGGCCAGCCGCGCATTCTGCTACGCCGTCGGCAAGCAACTCGACAAATTGGGTGCCGGGCACGCGCGCGAAGTGCGCAAGGATTGCGCCGCGCTCATCCTGTATTGCGCCGAGAAGGCCACCTGGATGGCGGGTGAAGGCATTCAGTTGCTGGGCGGCAACGGCTACATCAACGACTACCCCACCGGCCGCCTGTGGCGCGACGCCAAGCTGTATGAAATCGGCGCCGGGACCAGCGAGATCCGCCGCATGCTGATCGGGCGCGAGCTCTTCAACGAAACCGCGTGAAAGCCGGCGCCTGCGGTCCGTAGCAGCCTCCGCTTTTTCCCGGCGCCACGCTTTCTGTCTGGGCACCGGTCTTATTTTTTGAAGCCAGGCAGCGCTCCCTAAGAGTCCTGCCGGCGTTCGCCGTACATTCAATCTTCCTTCTATCGATTCAGGAGTGTCACCATGTCCGATCCCGTCGTCATCGTTTCCGTTGCCCGCACGCCCATCGGCGCCATGCTCGGCAACTTGTCGGGGCTGGCCGCGCACGAGCTCGGCGCCATCGCGATCAAGGCCGCCGTCGAGCGCGCGGGGCTGAAACCCGAGCAGGTGCAGGAAGTGATCATGGGCAACGTGCTGCAGGCGGGCCAGGGCCAGGCCCCGGCGCGTCAGGCCGCACTCGGCGCGGGCCTGCCGCTGGGTGTGTCGTGCACCACCATTCACAAGGTGTGCGGCTCGGGGCTGAAGGCCGCGATGTTCGGCCACGACATGATCCTGGCAGGCACGAGCGAGGTCGTGGTGGCCGGCGGCCAGGAAAGCATGAGCAACGCGCCGTACCTGCTCTTGCGCGGCCGCCAGGGTTACCGCTATGGCCACAGCACCGTGTATGACCACATGGCGCTCGACGGCCTTGAAGACGCCTACGACAAGGGCAAGGCCATGGGCGTCTTCGCAGAAGACTGCGCCTCGAAGTACAGCTTCACCCGCGAAGAACAAGACAACTTCGCGCTTGAGTCCTTGAAGCGCGCGCGCACCGCCAGCGACGACGGCAGCTTCGAATGGGAAATCGCCCCCGTGACCGTGGCCGGCCGCAAAGGCGACACCGTGATCGACAAGGACGAAACGCCCACCAAGGCGATGCCCGAGAAAGTGCCTACGCTCAAACCCGCGTTCAAGAAAGACGGCACCGTCACCGCCGCCACCTCGGCTTCGATCTCCGATGGCGCGGCGGCAATGGTGCTGATGCGCGAATCCACGGCCAAGAAGCTGGGCGTGACGCCGCTTGCCCGCATCGTCGGCCACAGCCAGCATTCGCAAGAACCGGGCTGGTTCACGACGGCACCTATCGGGGCCATGAAAACGCTGTTCACCAAGACCGGCTGGCGCGCCGAAGATGTCGATTTGTACGAGATCAACGAGGCGTTCGCCGTGGTCACGATGGCCGCCATGAAAGATTTCAACCTGCCCCATGAAAAGGTCAACGTGCACGGCGGTTCCACGGCCCTGGGCCACCCCATCGGTGCCTCGGGCGCACGCTTGATGACCACGCTGATCGGCGCGTTGCGCAAGTCCGGCGGCAAGAAGGGCGTCGCAACGTTGTGCATCGGCGGCGGCGAAGCCGTGGCGATGGCTGTCGAAATGCTCTGAGGCCGATCCCATGCCCACTATCGAGACCCGCATCAACGCGCGCTCGCAAGGCTTTGCCGATAACGCGCAAGCCATGCAGGCGCAACTGGACGATCTGGCGCAGCACATCGTGCGCACGGCGCAGGGCGGCGGCCAGGCAGCCCGCGACAAGCACCTTGCACGCGGCAAATTGCTGCCGCGCGACCGTGTCGAGCAACTGCTCGATCCGGGCACGCCCTTTCTCGAGTTCTCGCCGCTCGCCGCGCAAGATATGTACGAGGGCGCAGCGCCCGGCGCGGGTCTCATTACGGGCATCGGCCGCGTGGCCGGCGTCGAATGCGTGATCGTCTGCAACGACGCCACGGTCAAAGGCGGCACGTACTATCCGCTCACCGTCAAAAAGCATCTGCGGGCGCAGGAAATCGCGCTCGAAAACCGGCTGCCGTGCATCTATCTGGTCGACTCGGGCGGCGCAAACCTGCCGCAGCAGGACGAGGTCTTTCCCGATCGTGATCACTTCGGCCGCATCTTCTACAACCAGGCGGTGATGTCGTCGCAAGGCATCGCGCAGATCGCCGTGGTGATGGGCTCGTGCACGGCGGGCGGTGCCTATGTGCCGGCCATGAGCGATGAGTCGATCATCGTGCGCAACCAGGGCACCATTTTCCTGGGCGGACCGCCGCTGGTCAAAGCGGCCACCGGCGAAGAAGTCACCGCGGAAGACCTCGGCGGCGGCGATGTGCATACGCGCCTCTCCGGCGTGGTCGACCACCTGGCGGCCAACGATACGCATGCGTTGCGGCTGGCGCGGCAAGCGGTCGCGCGCCTGAACCGCAGCAAGCCCGATCACGGCATGGCGTGCGTGGCGCCGCGCGAGCCGCTCTACGATCCAGCCGAGCTCAACGGCATCATTCCCGCCGACACCCGCAAGCCCTACGACGTGCGCGAGGTGATCGCACGCATCGTCGACGGCTCGGCCTTCGACGAGTTCAAGGCCCGCTTCGGCACCACGCTCGTCACGGGCTTTGCGCACATTCACGGCATGCCGGTAGGGATCGTCGCCAACAACGGCATCCTGTTTTCCGAGTCGGCGCAAAAAGGCGCGCACTTCATCGAACTTTGCGCCCAGCGCAAGATTCCGCTCGTGTTCCTGCAGAACATCACCGGCTTCATGGTGGGACGCAAATACGAAAACGAGGGCATCGCACGCCACGGCGCCAAGATGGTGACTGCCGTCGCCACGGCTGCCGTGCCCAAGTTCACGATCATCATCGGCGGCTCTTTCGGCGCCGGCAACTACGGCATGTGCGGCCGCGCCTATTCGCCGCGCATGCTGTTCATGTGGCCCAACGCACGCATCTCCGTGATGGGTGGCGAGCAGGCGGCCAGCGTGCTGGCCACCGTGCGGCGCGACGGTCTGGAGGCACGCGGGCAAACGTGGTCGGACGAAGACGAACAGGCATTCAAAACGCCGATCCGCGAACAATACGAACGCGAGGGTCATCCCTATTACGCCACCGCACGCTTGTGGGACGACGGCATCATCGCGCCGGCCGATACCCGCCGCGTGCTGGCATTGGGATTGTCCGCCGCCCTGAACGCGCCAATTGGCGATACGCGCTTCGGCGTGTTCCGCATGTGATCGGGCAACCGGTTCGAGAGGAGACATTGTGTTTTCGACCATATTGATTGCCAACCGCGGCGAAATCGCCTGCCGCGTCGCCGCCACCGCGCGCCGCATGGGGCTGCGTACCGTCGCCGTCTATTCGGATGCCGATGCCAATTCGCGCCACGTTGCGGCTTGCGACACCGCCATCCATATCGGTGGCTCCGAACCCCGACAAAGTTATCTGCGCGGCGACGTCGTGCTGGCCGCCGCACGCGCCGCCGGTGCCGACGCCATTCATCCTGGCTACGGCTTTCTGTCGGAAAACGAAGGCTTCGCGCAAAGCGTGGCGGACGCCGGGCTGATTTTCGTGGGACCGCCCCCCTCTGCCATCGCGGCCATGGGCAGCAAATCGGCAGCCAAATCGCTGATGGAAAAAGCCGGCGTGCCGCTGGTGCCGGGCTATCACGGCGACGACCAGGATCCCGCACTGCTGCATCGTGAAGCCGATCGCATCGGTTATCCGGTGCTCATCAAGGCAAGCGCGGGCGGCGGCGGCAAAGGGATGCGCGTGGTGGAAAGCTCAGCCGCCTTTGCCGATGCGCTTACGTCGTGCAAGCGCGAGGCGCAAGCCAGCTTCGGCGACGATCGCGTGCTGATCGAACGCTATCTGCAGAAGCCGCGCCACATCGAAATCCAGGTATTTGCCGATACCCACGGCAACTGCGTGCATCTGTTCGAACGCGATTGCTCGGTGCAGCGGCGCCACCAGAAGGTGATCGAAGAGGCGCCCGCGCCCGGCATGACGCCCGAACGCCGCAAGGCCATGGGCGACGCCGCCGTGGCTGCCGCACGCGCCGTCAATTACGTCGGCGCGGGCACGGTGGAATTCATCGTCGAGCCCGATGGCCGGTTCTACTTCATGGAAATGAATACGCGGCTGCAGGTCGAGCATCCGGTCACCGAATTCATCACCGGCACCGATCTGGTCGAATGGCAATTGCGCGTTGCGGCCGGCGAGCCGTTGCCTGCCACACAAGACATGCTGCAGATCCACGGCCACGCCATCGAGGCACGGTTGTACGCCGAGAACCCCGACAACGGTTTTCTGCCCTCCATCGGCACGTTGGCGCACCTGGCCTTGCCGCCGCACACGGCCTTCGCACTGGGCGAGCTGCGCGTGGATGGCGGCGTGCGCCAGGGCGACACCATTTCGCCGTTCTATGACCCCATGATCGCCAAGATCATCGTGTCCGGCGCCGATCGGGATCAAGCCCGCCAGCGCATGATCCAGGCGCTCGCCGCCACCCAGGTCGTGGGCGTGCAAACCAACGCCGCTTTTCTGCTGCGCCTGATGCGCGACGAGGCTTTTGCCGCCGCCGATCTCGATACCGGCTTGATCGAGCGCCGCCGCGCCACGTTGCTCCCCGAAGCCGGCACGGTGGCCACCAGCGAAGATGATCTGCTGCTGGCCGCCATCAGCCAGATCGCCGCGCCCCTGCGCGATGGCATGAATGCCGCACCCACGGGCACGCCCGTGCACGCGGGCGGCCATGCCGCCACAGGGGCCGCGTCGTCCGCCCCGCAACGCGGCGCCTGGGCCGATCCCTGGGGCGCCAGCGACGGCTGGCGCGGCCAGTCGGCCTATCGCCGCAGCTTTACATTCGTGGATCGCGACCACCCCGCGACTGTTACCGCCACCCGTCATCATGGGCAGTGGCGCATCGGCACCGGAAATGAGACGGACGGCGACGCGGTTGCAGTGACGTTCACCACTGAAGCCGCAACCGACGCGGCCGATCCTCGCAGCATGACGGTACACGCGCACTTGCCGGATCGGCGCGTGCGCGGCACGGTGATCTGGCAAGGCGAGCGCGTGGTGGTATTTTGTGAGGGCAATACGACGGCGCTTACGTGGCGCGATCCGCTCGCGCATGCCGACGACGACGCGGGCGACCATGCCGGCAGCCTCACGGCCCCCATGCCCGGCAAGATCATCGCCGTGCATGTGGCCGCGGGCGACACCGTGGAACGCGGTCAGGCGTTGCTGGTGATGGAGGCCATGAAGATGGAGCACACCATCACCGCGCCCGAAGCGGGCCAGGTGGGCGAGGTGTTTTTCGGGATCGGCGACCAGGTCACCGATGGCGCCGTGCTGTTGGCGATCGAGGCGAAGGCGGCGGCATAGCGTAGCGCTCCCGGCTGCGGTAGCGCCCTTGGCTGCCACAGCAACAGACGCAGCATAAGCAGTTGCAGAAGCAGCAGAGGCAGCCGAAGAAGCAGAAGCAGAGGCTTCCAGGCTGCGCCTTCAAGCAACACACCTCAAGCGGCACACTTCAAGCGGTCGTAAGCCCGCCCCAGGTACGATCCGCCGATGCCCCCTGCCGCCCCCACCCTCTTCGCTGCGCACCCGGCGTTTGCGCGCTTTCTCGTCGCGCGCTTCGCCTCCTCGCTGGCCTTTCAAATCGTGTCGGTGGCCGTAGGCTGGCAGGTCTACGACATGACGGGGAGCGCGTTCGATCTGGGCATGATCGGTCTGGCCCAGTTTGCACCCATGGTGATCCTGACCCTGGTGGTGGGTCATGCGGCCGACAAGTTCGATCGGCGCAAGATCGTGGCATGCTGCCTCGCCCTTGAGGCCATCGCCACCACCGTGTTGGCCGTCGCGTCGCTTACCGGCCATGCCGACAAGCTGCTGGTTTACGCCACGATCATCGCCCTGAGCGCCGCGCGCGCTTTCGAGGCGCCTACCCTCTCCACCCTCATACCGGCCGTCGTGGCACGCGAATGGATTCCGCGCGCGACGGCGTTTGCGGCATCGAGCAATCAGGTGGCGCAAATCGCGGGGCCCGCTCTGGGCGGGATCGGTTATGGCTTTGGGGCGGGTGGCATTTACCTGGCGGCCGCAGCCATGCACCTGACGGCGCTGGCGGCGATCGTGTCGCTGCCCATCCAGCGCGCGCCCGCCAAGCGCGCTGCCACGACCTGGCGCACGATCTTCGCCGGCTTGTCGTTCATTGCGCGCCGCCGCATTCTGCTGGGCACGCTCTCGCTCGATCTGTTTGCGGTGCTGCTGGGCGGTGCCACCGCCTTGCTGCCGGTGTTCGCCAAGGACATCCTGCACGCCGGCCCGTGGGCGCTCGGCTTTCTGCGCGCGGCGCCTGCGTGCGGGGCCGTGCTGATGTCGCTGGCGCTGGCGCGCAGCGGCGGGCTGGAGGGCAATATCGGCCACAAGCTGTTTGCAGCGCTGGGAATGTTCGGCCTGGCAACCGTGGTGTTCGGCCTGTCCACGTCGATTCCGATCTCGGTCGCGGCCCTGGTGGTGCTGGGTGCCGCCGACGCCATCAGCGTCGTGGTGCGCTCGTCGCTGGTGCAGCTCAACACGCCCGACGAGATGCTCGGACGGGTGAGTGCCGTCAACACACTCTTCATCGGCACGTCCAATCAACTGGGCGAATTCGAATCGGGCGTGGTGGCCGCGCTCGTCGGCGCGGCACCGGCCGTGGTGATCGGGGGCCTGGGCACGATTGCCGTCGCGGGCATATGGATGTGCCTGTTCCCGGAGTTGCGCAACCTCAAGTCGCTGCACCCGGAAGAAGAGCCGGTCGCGCGGCCGGCCTGACAACGGCGTGATCGGCGTTGTCCCTTGCCCTTTGCCCTTTGCCCTTTGTCCTTTATCGGCTTTGTCGGCGTTATCGGCGTTATCAGCGTTCGACATGCGCTGTCAAACGGTGCCGACCTTGCCTCGGCGTATGCATGCGTCTGCGATCGCCTCACTTCGTCGTTCAGCCAAGACGAACTGAGGCGGATTCGGAAACGCGGCGATCAGCCCTTGCGAACCGCCACGATCAGCTCGTCGAGCTGCCTGAGCATTGTGGCCACTTCCTGCTCGGTCACGTTCAGGGCCGGCATGAAGCGCAGCAGATTGGGGCGCGGCGCATTCAGCAGCAGGCCTTCGGGCGCACGCGTGCGCGCAGCCTCAACGATTGCAGGACCATCGTCGCGGTCGAGGATCAACGCACGCAAGAGACCATGTCCGCGTTCGCCGCCCATGCCATGCTTGTCCGAAATCGTCATCAGGCCCTTCTGCAACTGCTCGGCACGTGCCTTGACGCCGTCCAGGAAGCCCGGTGCGGCCAGCGCGTCGAACACCGCCACGCCTACGGCCGTGGACAGCGGGTTGCCGTTATACGTGCCGCCCTGGTCGCCATGCGAGAACACGCACACGTCCTGGCGCGCCAGCAGCGCGGCCAGCGGCACGCCGCCGCCGATGCCCTTGCCCAGCGTCATGATGTCCGGCACCACGTCCGACAATTGATAGGCGAACATCGTGCCGCAACGGCCCATGCCGGTCTGCACTTCGTCCACGATCAACAACAGCTTGTGCGCGTCGGCCAGACGGCGCAGACCCTGCATGAATGCTTTGGTGGCAGGGATCACACCGCCCTCGCCCTGGACGGGTTCGAGCATGATGGCGACCGTCTGGTCGTCGATCAATGCTTCGACCGATGCCAGGTCGTTCAGCTCGGCCTTCGGAAATCCATCCACCTGCGGCGCGAACATCGTGCCCCAACCGGGCTTGCCCGACGCCGACATCGTCGCCAGCGTGCGGCCGTGAAAGCCGTGGTCCATCGTGATGATCTTGTAGGCGCCGTTGCGCTTGACCCGGCCCCACTTGCGCGCGAGCTTGATCGCACCTTCATTGGCTTCGGCGCCGCTGTTGGCGAAGAACACGCGATCGAAGCAGGATGCCTGCGTAAGGCGCAGCGACAACGCGATGGACGGTTCGTTGTAGAACGCCGGCGACGGGTTCATGAGCTTATCGGCCTGCGCGACGATGGCCTGCTTCATCTCCGGCGCGCAGTGGCCCAGACAATTGACGGCCCAGCCTTGAATGAAGTCGAGATATCGCTTGCCGCTGTTGTCTTCGAGCCAGGAGCCCTGGCCCTTGACGAAAACCAGGTCGGGACGCGAGGTGATGTCCATCAAAGAAGAGACATCGTAATCATTCAAGGCCATGTGCAGTTCCTGAAACGGCAAGAGTAAGACCACCGATGTGGCGTAACCACACAATTTAGCATCGCGCGGGGATGCTATCGTGACGCCCGTCGTCAAAAATGCTCGCGGCATGCCCACAAGGTGCGCCAGACGGGTCGACAGGGGCCTGGATCGCGGCCCCTGCAATGTCGTCTTCGCCTCCCTGCACTGCTTTCCGCCGGCATCGCCCGCGCTTTTATTTTCGAGACCTTGCTATGAAACGTTTTCTTCTCGGCCTGTGCCTGGCCGTCGCCGGCACGTCCGCCCTGGCGCAATACCCCGACCGCCCCATCCGCCTGATCGTGCCGTTCCCGCCGGGCCAGGCCACCGACATTTTCGCGCGCGCCATGGCCGAGCGCCTGGGCCCGATCGTCAAGCAACCGATCATCATCGAGAACAAGGCCGGGGCCGGCAGCAACATCGGCCTCGAACAGGCCGCGCGCGCGGATGCCGACGGCTACACGTTCGTCATGCCCGCCAGCGCCGCTGCGGTGAACCGCACGCTGTACACGTCGCTGCGCTACGACCTGAAGAAAGATTTCACGCCGGTCGCCAGCGTGTTTTCCGTGCCGTTGGTCTTCCTGGCCAATCCGCAATCGGGCATCAATTCGATCGCCGATCTGGTCAAGGATGCACGCGCCCATCCCGATGAACTGGCCTACGCCAGTGCCGGCGTGGGCGGCACGCAGCATCTGTCGGCCGAGATGTTCAAGGCGGCCGCGCAGATTCAGATCCGTCACATTCCCTACCGCGGCAGCGGCCCGGCGCAGGCGGATTTCCTGGGTCACCAGGTGCCCTTGATGGTGGATTCGGTGACGGCGGCGATGACCAGCTTGCAGTCCAAGCGCGCCGTTGCCCTGGCCGTCACATCGGCGCAGCGCATTTCGCAATTGCCGGACGTGCCCACCGTGGCCGAATCCGGCTACCCGGGCTTCGAGGCCATCGGCTGGGCCGTCGTGCTCGCCCCGGCCGGCACCCCGCCCGAGGCCGTCACCTACATGAACCAGGCCATCGGACGCGTGCTGCGGCAACCGGACATGGCGCAGTTTCTGCGCGATCGCGGCGCCGAGCCGATGATCAAGACGCCGGCCGAAACCGGCGCCTATATCGACAGCGAAATCGTCAAATGGGGCGACGCCGTCAAGCGCTCCGGCGCGCAGCTCGACTGATGCAGGTCAACTAGGCGACGGCCGCAGCGCCGTTCGCCTTTCAGTTGATGGCCTTTCGGTTGACGGGCTTGTCAGTTGATGGCCTTGTTAGTTGATGGCCGTATTAGTGGCTGGCCTTGCTGGTCACTGGCTCATCTCGTTGCTGAGTCTGCCCGCCGCCAGCCACAACCTCGGCGAGCCCCAAACGGGCGCAACTAGCGGCTCAGACCGCGCGCCGCAATGGCCCACAAGCCTTCGACCCTGCCGCCACGCACGGCCACGACGGTATCGTGCAGATTGAACGCCGGATCCACGTGCGGCACCACCAGCGCCAGCTTATCGCCCAACGCAGGGGCTGCGCCCGACTCGATCGTGACCACCGCATGTTCGTCGTTGACCTGCGCCACGCGCAGGCCCTCGCAACCCAGCACACGGGGCAGACCCGACTCGATCGTCATCGATTTCAGTCCGGCATCCAGCACCGCGCGGCCTGGCGTGGCCACGCTCATCACCGTACTCAACAGCGTCAGGCTCACATCGAACGCCAGCGCGTCGTCCCAGGCATTGCTGCCGTAATCCACATCCATGAACGCGTAGCTGCCGGCCTGCAGCTCGGTGTAGAGGCCATTGGCCGCATCGAATTGCGCTGACCCCGTCCCCGCGCCGCTGATGTCGGCGCACACGATCCCGCGTTCGCTCAAATGCGCGACCACCGCCGCGATGCGCGCCGCGACATCCTCGCAGATGGCCGCGCGCGCCGCCGGATCGCGCACATGCTGCACCGACCCGTGATAGGCCTGCAGGCCGCGAAACCGCAGGCCCGGCGTGGTGGCCGCGTACTGCGCCAAATTCCAGGCACTCGCCGGATCGGGTACGCCACACCGTCCCTGGCCCACGTCGATCTCGACCAGGATATCGATGGTGGTGCCGGCGTGCTGCATGGCTGCGGCGATATCGGCCAGATTGCCGGCGTCGTCCACGCACACGGCCATGCGCGCTCGGCCGGCGAGTCGCGCAAGCAATGCCAGCTTGGGGGCACCCACCACTTGATTGCTGATCAGGATGTCGTCCACGCCGGCCTGCACGAAGGGCACCGCTTCGCTCACCTTCTGACAGCAGATGCCCACTGCCCCCAACGCAATCTGACGCAACGCGACCTCGGGGCATTTGTGCGCCTTGGCATGCGCGCGCAAACCCACGCCATGCTGCGTGGCCCATGCCTGCATGCGCGCCAGATTGGCATCGAACACCTCCAGATCCAGTACCAGCGACGGCGTGTCGATATCGGATGCCGCATCGCCCACGCGGGCGGGCGGCGGCACCGCGATGTCGAGAAAGGCGTTGAGGGCGGCGTCATCGCGAGCGTCGAACGTCATGAATCCATCTCTCCTAGTTGGGGCAAACCATGATGCCATGGGCGTTGGCTTGAGATACATCGCGTGCCAAACTGACACAAGCGAGCCATTATCCCACCGCATGCAAGGCGGTCGATGGGCTTCGTCACACCGCGCGCCTGTCTGAGGGGAGAGGCGCTTGCCTTACGTCACGAGCAGTCCAATGGAGAAGTCGTCATGTCGTTGAAATCCTGGGTCAAAACCCTGTCGCTGGCTGTCGTTCTCGCCACTGCCGCCACGGGCGCGCACGCGCAACAGTACTTTCGCATCGGTACCGGCGGCACCGCCGGCACGTACTACCCCGTCGGCGGCATGATCGCCAATTCGATCTCCATCCCCGGCAAACTCATCGCGACCGCCGTGGCATCCAATGGCTCAGTGGCCAACATCAACGGAATCCAGGGCGGATCGCTCGAAGCCGGATTCACGCAATCCGATGTGGCCTATTGGGCTTTCAGCGGCACCGGCACCTTCGAGGGGCGGCCGAAGGCGGATGGTTTGCGCCTGATCGCCACGCTCTATCCGGAAAGCATTCACCTCGTCACACGCAAGGGCGCCGGCATCAAATCGGTGGCCGACCTGAAAGGCAAACGCGTGTCGATGGACGAACCCGGCTCGGGCACGCTCGTGGACGTGCGTTTGATCCTCGGCGCCTACGGCATCACCGAGAAGGACATCAAGGCTGAATACCTCAAACCCAACCAGGCAGGCGACAAACTGAAGGATGGCGGGCTGGATGCATTCTTCTTCGTGGGCGGCGCGCCCGCCGGTGCAATTGCCGAACTCGCCTCGAGCGGCGGCGGCATCGAGCTCGTGCCGCTGGTCGGCCCCGAGATCGATGCACTGCGCCAGAAGCAGGAGTTCTTCACGCCCGATGTCATTGCGGCCAACACTTACCAGGGCGTGGGCGAGACGAAGACCATTTCGGTCAGTGCGCAGATGGTGACGTCGGCCAAGATCCCGACGGATGTCATTTATGAGATGACCAAAACCCTCTACAGCGATGCGACCCGCAAAACGCTGGATAGCGGTCACGCCAAGGGCAAAATGATCACGCGCGAGAACGCCGTCAAAGGGGCCGGCATTCCGTTTCATCCCGGTGCCGAAAAGTACTACAAGGAAATCGGCCTGTTGAAGTAAGACAGGCGCCCCACGGCCTTTCCTTCACCGGCGGTCTCGTGCACATCGAGGCCGCCGCGACGCTTTCCTGCGACGGTGCTTTCCATGCAAATCGATCTCGAAAAATCCCAGCAGCTCGCCGAAAAATTCGATCCCGAGATCCGCTTCCGCCCGCTGCACCGATCGGCCGCCATGCTGGTCTCGTTTCTGCTGGTGATGCTGTCGCTCTTCCATTACTACACAGCCGGCTTCGGCCTGCTGCGAGAAGCCACGCATCGTGGCGTTCACCTTGCTTTCGTCCTGAGTCTGATTTTCCTGGTGTTCGGATTCAGCAAGGCCCATTACGAACGCGCGCCGCGCAACACGTGGTGGACGCCGGGCGGTGTGCCGCTTTACGACTGGGTCATTGCCATCGCCCTGGCGTTGACGGTGCTCTACATTCCATACATTTTCGATGATCTTGCGTTTCGCGTCGGCAATCCCGACACGCTCGATGTCGCGATGGGGACCATCCTCATCATCGGTCTGCTCGAAGCGACCCGCCGCGCGATGGGGTGGCCGCTTACCGTCATCGCGCTGGTGTTCATGGCTTACGCCATGTTCGGGCAATATTTCCCGGGCCTCTTTCAGCACGCCGGCAACACGTGGTCGCAGTTGGTCAACCACCTTTATCTGACGAGCCAAGGGGTCTACGGCATCGCGGTCGGCGTGGTTGCCACGTATGTCTTTCACTTCGTGCTCTTCGGCGTGCTCGCCACCCGTATCGGTCTTGGTCAGCTCTTCCTGGACGTGGCGTCGACCTTCGCCGGGCGCTACGCCGGCGGTCCAGCCAAGGTGTCGGTGTTCGGCTCGGCCATGTTCGGCATGCTGTCGGGGTCGTCTGTCGCCAATGCGGTGACGGTGGGATCGCTCACGATCCCCGCCATGATCCGTACAGGCTATCCCCGTCATTTCGCCGCAGCGGTCGAGGCCGCCTCGAGTACCGGCGGACAGATCACGCCGCCCATCATGGGTGCGGCGGCATTCCTGATGATCGAATTCCTGGGTATTCCGTATCAACAGATCGCCATTGCAGCGACCTTTCCGGCCGTGCTGTACTTCTTCGGCATGTTCATGCAAGTGCACTTCGAAGCAAAGCGTCAGGGTTTGCGCGGCATGACCGCCGAAGAGATGCCGCGGCTTCTGCAGTCTTTCAAATTGCGCTGGCCCACGCTGATCCCCTTGTTTCTGCTGATCGGCGTATTGGCCAGCGGCCGCACCCCTTATCTGGCCGCGTTCGCCGGCATCACCGGCTGCATCGTGGTCGGCGTGCTGAACCCGGTGCAGCGGCTGAAATGGCGCGATCTGTACGACGCATTCGAAACGGGGGCCAAATACGCGCTGGCCGTGGGCGCGGCGGCCGGGTGTGTGGGGATTGTAATCGGGGTGGTCACACTCACCGGTGTAGGCTTCAAGATCTCCAGTATCGTGATCAGTGCCTCGCAAGCGCTGGCCCTGGGCTTTCAGGCCATCACACCCGATTTCCTGGCAGCGTTTACCGATACGCAAGCGATCACCTTGATGATGGCCCTCATCATGACGGGCTTCGTGTGCGTATTGATGGGCTGCGGCATACCGACCACGGCCAACTACATCATCATGGTCACCGTCGCAGCGCCGACGCTGGTGCAACTGGGCGTGCAACCCATTGCGGCACACTTTTTCGTGTTCTATTTCGGCTTGCTGGCCGACATCACGCCGCCGGTCGCACTGGCCGCTTATGCGGCGGCGGGGCTGGCGGGCAGCGATCCAATGCGCACCGCCAACACCGCCTTCAGATTGGGCATCACCAAACTCATCGTGCCGTTCGTTTTTGTCTTCTCGCCTGCATTGCTGATTTCGGTGCAGGGCTTCACATGGACGGACTTCGTGGTCACCTTCGTCGGTTGCGCGATCGGACTGTTGCTGCTGTCGGCCGCACTCTCCAGGTATTTGCTCGTCCCGATGGCCACCTGGGAACGCGTGCTGTGTGTGATGGGGGGGCTGCTCATCATCAAGCCCGGCATCGTCAGCGGCCTGATCGGGATTGCGATTGCGGCGCCCGTTTTGTTCAACCAGTTTGTTCGTGTGCGGCGGCACCAGCCGCTGGCGGCGTAACGCATTCGCGCGGCCGCTACCGATGGGGATGGTCCCACCGGTGGGGGCTCCGCCATATGGCGCGTTTGATTCGGTGGCGCTTCTGCCGCACAATAGGGTCTCAGTATGTTTAACCGTTAACCTGAATATCGCCACCGTCTGTTTGTTACGCAGTTGCCGCTCGCTTCAGAAGAGCGTAACTTGAATTTCGTGTCTGCTGGTTTGCCGATACGCGGGCCAACTGTGCAGGCAGGCTCACTTACTGCGACTTATGTTCGATATCCTGGTTTACCTGTTTGAGAATTACTACACGCCACAAGCTTGCCCCGCGGCAGATGTCCTCGCGAAGCGCCTGGCTGCGGCCGGCTTCGAGCACGAGGATATCGACGATGCCCTGGGCTGGCTCTATGGCCTGGCGGAAACCACCGAGCGCTGCGTCGATCTGGCGCACGTGCCCAGCTCGGGCACCCGCATCTACACCGATAGCGAGTACCAGCAAGTCGGCACGGAAGCCATCGGCTTCGTCGCTTTCCTCGAGTCCGCTGGCATCCTCCCCGCCCCCCTGCGTGAAATCGTGCTTGAGCGTGCCTATGCGTCGCCGGAATCCCCGGTGCCGCTGGCCAAGATCAAGATCATCGCGTTGATGGTGCTCTGGAGCCAGGAAGCCGAGATCGATAATCTCGTTCTCGAAGAGCTGCTGGACGACGAAGGCGTACGCCGCCTGCATTAAGGCGTTGCGGTGTCGTTGACCCCCGGGGGCACACCCCCTGCCTACGTTGGCCGTTTCGCGCCCAGCCCCAGCGGCCCGCTGCATGCGGGCTCGCTGGTGGCGGCCATGGCCAGCTTTCTGGATGCCCGCGCACACGGGGGGCATTGGCTGCTGCGCATCGAAGACGTCGACCGCCCACGCACCGTTCCAGGTGCGGATGACGTCATCCAGCGGCAATTGCTTGCGCTCGGCATGCATTGGGATGGTGCTGTGGTGTGGCAATCGCAACGCGATGCGCGCTACGACGCCGTCATGGCCGGCCTTGCCGATCGTGGGCTCATCTATGGCTGCGGCTGCACCCGCCGCGAGATCGCCGAGGCCGCCGCCCGGCGCGATGCCGCCCGGCCTGATTCCGCCGACAGCACCGAGCGGCCTTATACGGGTACCTGCAGTCACGGATTGGCGCCAGGGCGTACTGCACGTGCCTGGCGCGTGCGCGTGCCGCCGGGTATCGACCGCTACGACGACCGCTGGCTCGGTCCGCAATCGCAGGATGTGGCCCATGACGTGGGCGATTTCGTGATCAAACGCGCCGACGGGCTCTGGGCTTACCAGTTTGCCGTGGTGGTGGACGACGCCGATCAAGGCGTGACCGACATCGTACGCGGCGCCGACCTGCTCACGTCCACCTCCCGTCAACGGGCGTTGCAAGGGCTGCTGGGCGTGCCGCGCCCGCGAATGATGCATGTGCCGCTAGTGGTGGATGCCGCCACCGGATTCAAGCTCTCCAAGCAAAACCATGCGCCGGCGCTGGATGTATCTGCGCCGGTGGCCACACTCGATGCTGCCTGGCAGGCGCTGGGCTTCGCAACGCTTGGCGTCCGCGACGTGGCGGATTTCTGGGGGCGCGCGGTGCCGATCTGGGCGGCGCGATTTCACGTCAATGGAACATCACCTCAGGGGTGAGGCGCGCTACATCTGAAGCAGCCCAATGATGCAGTCATGAAGGGCTGCATCGTCTCAAACGCCCGGCATCTTCCCCTCAGAGCGGGTTCAGATCGCCGTCGCGCAGCCTGACCAGGAGACCCGTGCCCTCCGCGCTCACGCGCAACTCGCCAAAGCGGGCCGCCTCGAAATGCTTCGCCTCGCCTTCCGGAAAGAAGAACGCGTTCGTCACGATATACGTTTGGTCGTTGCGGATACGGTAGCGCAGCAACGTTTCACCGGCATTGAGCGGGGTACGCGCGGGCTGCATGCGCACCAGTTGTGCGACGCCATCGCGATCGAGTTCCAGCACCAGATAACCGTCGAGCGCAGGCCGTTCGCCCGGCGCCGTGCCGGGATTGGCGGAGGCTGCTTCGGCGCGTGCCTTGTACCGCGCGCGTTCGACTTGCCGCGCCACGTCAAAACGCAGGGCCATGTAATCGCCTTGCAGCAACGCCCGGGGATCCACCGGTGCCAGTTGCAGCATTACCGTGCGGCCCGTGGCCAGGATGGTTTCGTAGCGATAGATGCTGGCGTTGGCCATGGCGAGAATCACGCCCAGGCCGCCCAGCACCGCCACGCGCCAATAGCGATCGACGATGTCGGCGGGTGCGGCGGCGCCGGCACCCCGCGCCGCGCGTCGCGCCCGAAACCGCCGCCACAGTGTGGGCGCCACACCCACCAGCCACATTGCGGCGCCCGTACCCACCAGCAGATAAGATTTGGCGAGCAGCGGCATGCCCAGATCGTAATAAAACACCCACAGGAAGGTCGCCATCATCGCCGCGCCGAAGGCCAGCCATATCGGGCGGCCCCAGGCGAACCCGGCCAGCATCCATGCTACGGCCAATGCCGCGCCCGGTACGAACGACAACGGCCACGCAAACGCCAGCATGATCGCCGGCAACGCGATGGCAAGCCGCCGGTCGAACGCCCGTCCAGGTTGCGTCACGATCACGAGCGCCATCAGCGTGGGCAATAGCGAAATGGCGTAGTACGCGGCCATCATCCATTTGACCAGCGACAGGGCGCGATCGTTTTCCAAATAGACGAACCCCTGGCTGTAATCGCCGAACGCCACGACCACGTGCGCCCCGATCGCCAGGGCCCACGCCACCGGCAGGACTTTTGCATAGTCGAATCGCAAGGCGGCGATCAACAACAGGCCGGCACTCACGCCAAGCGCGAGCACCGCCAATATCGGCACGCCGTTGTCGAACACGACGAAAACCGTGATGCCTGCGGCCAGCACCAGCCCGCTCACGAATCGCCACACCGGGTCGTCGGCCAGCACGATCAGGACAACCGCTACCACCGTCATGATCAGCCCGGTCGCGATGGGGCCCTGGGTCATCACCAAACCTGTGGTCAATAACGCCTGCCCGGCCACCCCGAGTGAAATGGCTGCCTGCCGCATGAACGCGCCAGGATTGCCCTTCAGGACCAACAAGCCCAACACGGTGGCAATGGCACCCACCGTGATCGCCGTGGCTTCGCTATCCACCAACCCGCTGAATACCAGTACGCCGGCGATCAGCCCCATCGACAACCAAGCACTCACGCCGAGCACGGCCTGCACGATCCCGTTGGTATGGGCGTCGTGGTCGGCCGGTTCCGAGGCCATGCCGGCGGGGCTTGCCGACGTACTCGCCGATCCCTTCCTGCCTGTTGCGGGCAAGGCATTCGTCTCCACGGCATCGTCGGCCGATCGCCCGTGGGTCGGCGATGACGATCCCGCAGACAGCGCCGCAGCCGAGGGTGCGGCGGGCTGCGGTAGCGGCGCGGACGCAGCGGACGGCGTTGGTGTGGCTGCCGGCGCAGGCCGTGACACGGGCAGCGCTTTCAACCACCGCGCAATGAGCACCGACTCGCCGATCACCACCACAGCCAGCACGAGCAGCATCAGCACCTCGTCCATCCGCGGCCCCAGCAGATCGAACAGAATCCGCAGCGACATGGCCATGGCGCCCAGCGCCAGCAGTGCCAGGATCGATCGATCGAGCCGCTGATAGCGGTAATAGGCACCGGCGCCCAGCGTGACGAAGACCCATAGCGTGATCGAGAACCGGCCTTCGCCGCTATAGAGATGACTGCTGGTCAGCGCGCCGGAGGATGCGCTCACGATGCATACCGCCCCCACAATTGCGATCATGGCGCGAGTGGCCGGGGTGGGCCGCGCCATTTTGCTGCGCAACGCGAACTCCCATCCTGCCACCAGCACCAGATTGACGCCGGCCAGGAAAATGCCCGGCACGCTGGAATCGAGCAAACTAAGCGGTCCGTTATCGCGCGTGCCCCACCACATGATCGCCGCCACGTTGACGATGGCGCACCACAAAAGCCATACGCCCGGCGCGCGCGCAGCGGCCGCCCAAGGCAGCAGCAGGATGGCCCAGCCGGCGAACAGCATCCAGGAATCGGCCCCGGTCTGATACGCTTGTCCGATGACAGCCAGCAAACCCCCGATCGCCACACCGCCCAAACCGAGCAATATCGCCGGCACTGCCTGGCGTACGCCAGCCGCCCTCGCGCACCGCGGATAGGCCGCCAGCGCTGCCCCGACCAACAAGAGCAAAACGACTTGCACGCCCCCCAGACGCATGGTTTTCGTCATCTGCGCCCAATTGGCCGCAATGAAGCAAACCAGGCCGCTTGCGAGCAACACGGCGCCCAGCGTGAGCGCGAATCGCGCCAGAAATGTCACCCACCTGTGTTGTTCCGATCCGCCTTCAATAGCGACTTGGACTTGCATCTCACGAAACTCCGCTCGTATCATCCGCGCTATTGCGGCTGACCGCCGCCACTGGATTCCGATGAATAAAACGCTGATTATTGCCGAGAAGCCCTCGGTCGCTCTCGATATCTCCCGTGCTTTGGGGGGATTCGCGCGCGAAGGCGACTATTTTGAAAGCGAACGTTACGTACTGGCATCGAGTATCGGTCATTTGCTCAGCCTTGTCGCCCCCAATGATCCGGTCAAGGGCAAATGGAGCTTTACGCACCTGCCCGTTATCCCGCCCGAATTCGAGCTGGGCCCGACCGACAAGAAGTCGGCCGAGCGTTTGAAGCTCCTGGTTCGTCTGGCCAAGCGCAAGGATGTGGATGCCATCATCAATGCCTGTGACGCGGGCCGCGAGGGTGAACTGATCTTTCGCTACATCGTGCAATACGCCGCGGTGAAGAAACCGATCCAGCGCCTGTGGCTGCAGTCGATGACGCAGCAGGCCATTCGCGACGCGTTCGACAACCTGCGCGACGACAGCGTGCTCAAGCCGCTCGAAGCGGCCGCCCGGTCGCGCGCCGAAGCTGACTGGCTGGTGGGGATCAACGGCACGCGTGCCATGACGGCGTTCAACAGCAAGGATGGCGGGTTCTTCAAGACGCCCGTGGGCCGGGTGCAAACGCCGACGCTGGCGATCGTGGCCGAACGCGAAGAGCGCATCCGCCGCTTCGTCTCGCGCGACTACTGGGAAGTGCGCGGCACCTTCGTGGCCGCCCAAGGGTTGTACGAAGGCCGCTGGATCGACCCCGAACACAAGAAAGACGAGCGTGATCCCGAAAAACGCGAAACCCGCCTGTGGTCGCACGCTGCCGCCTTGAGCGTGGTGGCGGCCTGCCGCGATCAGCCGGGCACCGTCACCGAAGAATCGAAGCCGTCCACCCAGGCCGCACCGGCGCTTTATGACCTGACGTCCTTGCAGCGCGAGGCCAACGGCCGTTTCGGTTTCTCGGCCAAGACCACGCTGGCCCTGGCGCAGACGCTGTACGAGCGTCACAAGGCGCTGACGTATCCGCGAACCGATTCGCGCTACCTGCCGGAAGATTATGTGCCCACGGTAGGCGAAACGATGAAGGTGTTGTCCGGCAGCCGCACGGGACCTGCCGGCGCACTGGCGCGCCACGCCGCCAAGATCGTGGAACAAGGCTGGGTCAAACCCAACCGCCGGATCTTCGACAACAAAAAGGTTTCGGATCACTTTGCCATCATCCCCACGCTGCAAGTGCCCGAAAACCTCAGCGAGGCCGAAGCCAAGCTGTATGACCTGGTGCTCAAGCGCTTCCTGGCCGTCTTCTTCCCGTCGGCCGAATATCGCATCACGACCCGCATGACGGCGGTGTCGGGCCACCGCTTCCGCACCGACGGCAAGGTGCTGGTCGTGCCGGGCTGGCTGGCCGTGTATGGCAAGGATGCGCAGGACGACGACGCCAATCTGGTGGCCGTGGCCGATGGCGAAACGGTGCGCACCGAGGATGTGGAAGCGGTTGGCCTGGCCACCAAGCCGCCGGCGCGCTTCAACGAAGGCACGTTGCTGTCCGCCATGGAAAGCGCGGGCAAGCTGGTCGAAGACGAAGAACTGCGCGAAGCGATGTCGGAGCGCGGACTGGGCACCCCGGCTACGCGGGCCTCCATCATCGAAGGTCTCATCAACGAAACCTATCTGCGTCGCGAAGGCCGCGATCTGGTGCCCACGGCCAAGGCGCGTCAGTTGATGACGTTGCTGTCGGGTCTGGATGTGAAGGAACTCACCTCGCCCGAACTCACCGGTGGCTGGGAGCACAAGCTCAAGCAGATCGAACAGGGCGGCCTGGATCGCGCGGCCTTCATGCGCGAAATCGCGCAGATGACCCAGATCATCGTCAAGCGCGCCAAGGAATACGAGCGCGACACCGTGCCCGGCGACTACGCCACCCTGACCACGCCCTGCCCGAAATGCGGCGGCGTCGTAAAGGAAAACTACCGCCGCTTCGCCTGCACCAACTGCGACTTCTCGATCGGCAAGCACCCGGGCGGCCGTACGTTCGAACTGCCGGAAGTGGAAGAACTGCTGGCCAAGCGCGAGATCGGTCCGTTGCAAGGCTTCATCAGCAAGATGGGCCGGCCGTTTGCCGCCATCCTGCGCATCACCGCAGAAGACAAGCTCGAATTCGACTTCGGCCAGAACGACGAAGACGACAACGAGCCGGTCGATTTTTCCGCTCAGACCCCACTGGGGCCCTGCCCCAAGTGCCGCTCGCGCGTGTTCGAACACGGCATGAGCTTCGTGTGCGAGAAGTCGGTGGGCCCTGAAAAAACCTGCGACTTCCGTTCCGGCAAGGTCATCCTGCAGCAGGAAATTTCGCGCGAGCAGATGTCAAAGCTGCTGAACGAAGGCCGCACCGATCTGCTGGACGGCTTCGTCTCGAGCCGCACGAACCGCAAGTTCAAGGCGTTCCTGTCGCGACAGGAGAACGGCAAGGTCGGCTTCGAGTTCGAACCGCGTCCCGAAAAGCCCGGCCGCAAAACGGCTGGGGCGCCGGCCAAGGCCGCCACCAAAACGGCGGCGAAGAAAGCGCCGGCGAAAAAGGCCGCAGCCAAGAAAGCGGCCACCAAAACGCCAGCGGTGAAAAAAGCGGCCGTGAAAAAGGCCGCGGCCAAGAAGGCGCCCGCCAAAAAAGCAGCTGCCAAGAAAGCCGCCACCAGCACGGCCGAGTGATTGGCCAGATCAGCGGTCTGCTGAGCGGCCTGCTCACTGGCGCACCGAGCGGCGCGGTGCCATAAGGTGCCGCGCCATCCATCGCGATCCGCGTGCCCGGCATGCCGGATCGCGAGCCGCCCCACCCTCGGGGCGGCGCGCTGCGCTATCCTGTCAGGCTAACAAGCACGCGCGCATTCCGACGCGCACGGCAGAGGAGAAACGCAGCATGGCCGGCGGCCCCCCGCATATTCTCGATGGCTTCGCATTGCAAGGACGCGTGGCGCTCGTCACCGGTTCGACCCGCGGTCTGGGGCTGTGCATGGCACGTGCGCTGGCGCAATGCGGCGCACGCGTATTGATCAACGGCCGCCGCGAGGATGTGGTGCACACCACCGTCGCGCAACTGCGTGAAGAAGGCCTGTTGGCCGATCCCCTGGTCTTCGACGTGGCCGACGACGCCGCACGCGATGCCGCGTTCTGCGCCATCGACGCCGATGTCGGCCGTCTGGATATCCTGGTCAACAACGTCGGCGCCCGCCATCGGGCACGCTTGCGCGATATCGACCTGGGCGCCATTCGGGCGTTGATCGATACCGACCTCATCGCCGGCATTGCGCTCTCGAAACTCGCCGCCGAGCGGATGCGCAAGCACGGCTGGGGCCGCCTGATTGCGGTGACCTCCATCGTGGGCGAACTGGCGCGCGACGGCGACGCCGTCTATCCTGCGGCCAAGCAGGGTTTGACCGGCCTGATGCGCGCGCTCGCCACCGAATACGCCACCTTCGGCATCACCAGCAACGCCATCGCGCCGGGCACGTTCGCCACCGAAGCCAATGCGCAGATGGTGGCCGATCCCGCCATCGGGCCCCAGATCGCCGCCCGCAATCCGCTGCGGCGTTGGGGCGAACCGCATGAGATCGCGGCTGCCGCCGTGTTCCTGGCCTCGCCTGCCGCCTCTTACGTCAACGGCCACGTGCTGGTGGTCGACGGCGGCCTGTCGGTGCAGTTCTGATGACGCATCGCCGCCGGTGTCTGCCGTTTCGTCAGCGCCTGGCGCTTGCCGAACATCGTTCGCGCACGTTGGTGAGCAGTTCGCACATGTCGCTCACCATCCTGTCGCGCACCTGCGTCTGCATCCGTTTTTCGTTTGAATCTCTCGTCCTTCCGAACCCCCGCCTGATTTTGAGGAGCGTTGCTTCGTCATGAAAACGCATTTCATCGCCAACCAGCCCGTCTCGCCTGCCAGCGGCGAATCCATTGCCGTCGTCGATCCTTCCGACGGCCAGACGTTCGAACACATCGCCCGCGGCAACGCCCAGGACATCGACCGCGCCGTACGCGCCGCCCGCACCGCCTTCGAAGGCGATTGGGGTCGCCTGACTGCCGCCGAGCGCGGCCGTTTGCTCCTGAAGCTGTCGCTGGCCGTGCTGGATAATGTGGACGACCTTACTGCCATCGAATCCCGCGATTGCGGCAAGCCCACGCGCCAGGCGCGCGCGGACGTGATCGCCATTGCCCGCTACTTCGAGTTCTACGGTGGTGCGGCCGACAAGCTGCACGGCACCACGATCCCGTATCAGAACGGCTACACCGTGCTCACGATTCGCGAGCCCCACGGCGTGACTGGCCACATCGTGCCCTGGAACTATCCGCTGCAGATTTTCGGCCGCAGCGTAGGCGGCGCGTTGGCGGCGGGCAATGCCTGCGTGGTCAAACCGGCCGAAGACGCCTGCCTGTCGCTCTTGCGCATCGCCGAGATCGCCGCCGAAGTGGGCTTCCCCGCCGGCGCGATCAACATCGTCACCGGCTATGGCCATGAAGCGGGCGACGATCTGGTGCGCCATCGCGGCATCGACCACATCTCGTTCACCGGTTCGCCGCGGGTGGGTGTGCTCGTCACGCAAGCCGCCGCCGAAAACCACACCCCCGTCACGCTGGAACTGGGCGGCAAGTCGCCGCAGATCGTGTTTGCCGATGCCGACATCGATGCGCTGCTGCCGGTGGCCGTGAACGCCATCATCCAGAACGCCGGTCAAACCTGCTCGGCCGGCAGCCGCTTGCTCATCGAGCGCAGTGCGTACGATCAGGTGCTCGAGCGTCTGGGCGCTGCATTCGCCGCCCTGCGCACGGGCCCGGCGACGATGGATCTGGATTGCGGTCCGCTCATCCGTCAAACGCAGCAGACGCGCGTGGCGGGATTCCTGGAAGACGCCAGGAAAGCCAACATCGGCACGGTGGCACAAGGCGAGCTTGCCGACGGTTCACCGGCATCCGGGTTCTATCAAGTGCCCACGCTGCTGCGCGATGTGCCCGTCGATCACCGACTGGCGCAGGAAGAAGTGTTTGGCCCGGTGCTGGCCGCGATGCCGTTCGATGACGAAGCCGATGCCGTGCGCATCGCCAACGCCACTGAGTACGGCCTGGCGGCGAGCATCTGGACGCGCGATGGCGGCCGTCAATTGCGCCTGGCGCGCAAGGTGCGCAGTGGTCAGGTGTTCATCAATAACTACGGTGCCGGCGGCGGCATCGAGCTGCCGTTCGGTGGCGTAAAGGCCAGTGGCCACGGCCGCGAGAAAGGCTTTGAAGCGCTGTACGGGTTTACGGTGCTGAAGACGATCTCGATCAAGCACGATTGATTCGTGCAATGGGGGCGCTGTAGATAAGCGACGCCACCGATCGCAAAAAACAAACGGCGACTGTGATGCATCAGTCGCCGTTTCTGCTTGCTGCGGCACAGTTGCCGTCGCTACTTAGCGCTGCGCCGTCACCGCTTCCGGTTATGGCTGCCCCGTTGCCGCTTCTGGTTATGGCTGCACCGTCGTCAATGCTGCCTACCGTTGGACAATCACCGTTGATGCACACGGTGGCATCCTTGGCGCTCAATCCGACGTGGTCACGTCCTCGTACCATTCGCCCGCCGACAGCATGATGCGGTGATGGCCAACGCCTGCCGGCATCATCGGAAAGCAATTCTCCTGCTCTGCTACCGACACGTCCAGGAAGAACGGCCCGTCGTAATCGAGGCAGGCCTGCAATGCAGCGTCGAGCTGATCGGGGTGCTCCACACGCGCCGCGCCCCAGCCGAAGGCTTTCGCCAACGCCACGAAATCCGGCAGCGATTCGTTATAGCTGTGGCTGTAGCGCCCGCCGTGGATCAGCTCCTGCCACTGCCGCACCATGCCCATGTAGCCGTTGTTGCACAGCACGACCTTCACCGGCACGCGATGCTGCATCGCGGTGGACAGTTCCTGGATATTCATCAGTACAGATGCGTCGCCGCTCACGCACACCACCGTGCGCTCGGGATGAGCGATTTGCGCACCGATTGCAGCGGGTACGCCATAGCCCATCGTGCCGGCACCACCCGATGTCAGCCAACGGCCGGGCTTATCGAAACGAAGATGTTGCGCGGCCCACATCTGGTGTTGGCCCACGTCGGTGGACACCACCGCGTCACGGTCCTGCAACAGCGCGTTCAGGCGCTTCATCAGGTCCTGCGGCAAGATACGGTCGGCCTCCGGCGTCACGCTCAGACAGTCACGTTCGCGCCAGCGCGCCACGCGCGTCCACCACGCATCCAGACGGGCCGGGTCGAAACCGTCCGGGCCCACCTGCTCGTGCACCGCTTCGCGCAATGCGGTCACCATCGGCAGGCAATCGCCCACCAGTGCCACGTCCACGCGAATCACCTTGTTGATCGACGACGGATCGATGTCGATATGGATCTTTTTCGCATGCGGACAGAAGTCGGCGATCCGGCCGGTGATGCGATCGTCGAAACGCGCCCCCACGCACACCACCAGATCGGCGTTGTGCATGGCGAGATTGGCCTCGAGCGTGCCGTGCATGCCCAGCATGCCCACGAACTGCGGATCCGAGGCGGGAAACGCACCCAGGCCCATCAACGTCAGCGTGCACGGCGCGCCCGTGTCGCGCACCAGTTGGGTGAACACGGCGCAGGCCTCGGCCCCGGCATTGATCAGCCCGCCACCCCCATAAAACACAGGCCGCCTGGCTTGGACGATCAGCGCGGCCGCATTGCGCAGCGCACCTGCCGGCAAGCGTAACGGGCTGCGGTCGGCCTGGCGGCGCGCACGCAGCGCAGCGCGGCTGGTGACGGCAGCCGCCGCCTCTTCGGATTCGGGGTCCACCGACGGCAACGGTGCGAGCTGCACGTCCTTCGGGAAATCGATCAGCACGGGGCCCGGACGACCGGAGCGCGTAAGGGCCAGCGCGCGGTGCACGATATCGCCTACATCACCGATATTGTGAATTTGCGCGTTCCATTTGGTCACCGGCCGGGAGATGCCGATCGCGTCGCATTCCTGAAACGCATCGGTACCGATCGCAGAGGTTGCGACCTGGCCGCTGATGCATAACACCGGGATCGAATCGCACATGGCGTCGAGCAGGCCGGAAGTCGTATTCGCCACCCCGGGCCCGGACGTCACGATCACGACACCGGTGCGGCCGGTGGAACGCGCGTAACCTTCGGCGGCATGCACGGCGGCCTGTTCATGGCGCACCAGGACGTGGCGCAACCGCGGCTCGGCGTGCAGCGCGTCATACAGCGGCAGCACAGCCCCACCGGGGTAGCCGAACACCGTATCCACACCCTGCGCAATCAAGGTGTCGAGCAGCAGCGAGGCGCCATTACGGGGCGCACGGTCGGGTTGCGTATCGGGGCGAGCATCGAGCTCGGTGACGGCTTGGGCGTGGAGTCGGTCATTCATGCTGACCATATTAAGGGGATTTGTCGAGAATATTTGTCCTATTTTTCTGGAAAATCACGGCGTTTGAAGTAAATTTATCTTCATATCCTTGAAGGTAAAGAAAATGACTCTCGATAAGTTCGATCTGGCCATTTTGCAGGTCTTGCAACGCAACGCCCGCGCGAGTTTGGCGGAGATCGGTGCCGCCGTCGGACTGTCGTCCACGCCCTGCTGGAATCGCATCAAACGCATGGAAGGCGCCGGGGTGATCCGCGGCTACACGGTCGACATCGATCCCGCAAGCCTGGGATTCATGGATACGGTGATCGTGCATGTGACGCTCGAGAGCCACAGCGACGAAACGCTATATGAATTCGGCAAGGCGCTGTCGGCCATCCCTGAAGTGCTGGAGGCGTTTCTGGTATCGGGCGACTACGACTACTACATCCGGATCGCCGTGCGCGACACGCGCGACTATGAACGGATGCTGCGCGAGCAGCTTTACCGCATCCCGGGCATCCGACACAGCAAATCCTGCTTTGTTTTGCGCCGGCTGAAGGAAACCTTGCTGCCGATCGCGCACAGCGGTTAGGCATTGGGTACGGCGCCTAGCCATGCGAGCAGCGCAGCTGAGAAGACACATGTGACGGCCGGCTCAGGTGCATGTACGGTTGCCCGCTGAGTCGCCCGCTGAGTTGCCCGCTAAGTGCATGCGCAGCTGCCGACGTAGGTGCCGACCCAGGTGCCTCGCGCCCGTGCACCTGGTGCAGCCACACACGCACTTTCGCGCTGCGCCGATATAATTCGGTCTCTGCGGCGCATCGCGCCCACTGTCGCAACACCGCCCACACGCAATGACCCTCGTCACCGAAAAGCCCTGGTACACCGTGCGCCGCTCCAAGCTGCACGGCAACGGCGTCTTCGCCGCCCGCAAGATTCCCGCAGGCACCCGCATCATCGAATACGGTGGCGCACGCATTTCTCCGGAAGAGGCGGATCGTCGGCATCCAACCAATCCCGACGACCCCTTTCACACGTTTTTCTTTGCGCTCAGCAGCGGCAAGGTCATCGACGGCGGCGATCAGGGCAACGATGCCCGCTGGATCAATCATGCGTGCGCCCCCAACTGTCAGACGGAAGAGGGCCGGCACGGCAGGCGCGTGTACGTGGTCGCCTTGCGCGATATCCCGCGCGGCGAAGAGCTGTTTTACGACTACGGCCTGGTGATGGAAGACAAGATCACCAAGCAGATGAAGCGCGACTATCAATGCCTGTGCGGCGCGCCCACCTGCCGCGGCACCATGCTCGCATTGCCTGAAAAGAAAAAGAAGAAGGCGAAGACCGCCGAGGCGTGATCGCGGGAATCGATCCCGTCAGCTGACGGCGAATTTCCGCGTGACAACGTCGATCGACCTGTACGACGGCTACGCTCGCGCATCGCTTGCGAGGCCGTCGTCACCGCCGGCCGATCAACGTCCCAACGCGCCCCGGCGCACCATGGCGGCCAGGCAATCGAATACGTCGCCAGGTACGATGCGCCCCGCGCACGCGAGCATCAGATTGCGCGGCAATCCGAAGTCTTCGATCGTGTAGCCCTCCGCATCCACCGTGCGGCGCGCATCTTCCGGATCAGGGTGGCCCGGCACCTGATCCACGATGGCGGCATCGCCGTCCATATACATCCACACCGGCTTGCCCAGCGCAGCCGCATAGCCGATCTCGAAGGCCGTGCCCGAGTCGGGTTCGTATCCACGAAACGCATTGACGTTGGCCAGGACGGCATCGGCACGTCGGATCAGCGCCACGTTGCCCTCATAGATCCATTCAGCCAGTGCCGGCCCGCGCAGATCCGCGGGCGCGGCATTGTCCAGCGGATACAAGCCTTCGAAGCCGTGTTCGGCGCACGCTGCCTTCAGCCGCTCGCCCCACGCCACCGCGTCGGCGCGAAACACATCGAACCCCGCGAGGTACAACGTGGGCCGCGCAGACGCCGGTGTGGCGGCGTTGGTGGAAGCCTGTGAGCTTGCGGCGTCGTTCATCGTGGCACCCTTTCCCGCGCGCGGCTCAAGCGGCTTTCCCGGGCGCCTCGGCCTGTTTGGCGCGCCGGTTCTGATACACCTGCAGATGGCAATACGCCGTGCGCAGATACGGTGTTTCGATGCCGAGCGTGCGGGCCCGGGCCGCCATGTCGCCCACGATGTGATCGGCCTCGACTTGCTGGCCGCCTTGCAGATCGCGGAACATCGAGGCCGTCATCGGCGAATTCGGATCGAGCATCATCTTGCTGGTGCGCGCGTCGGCTTCGGCGCTTACCGGATGCGTCATGGCGGTGGCCACCGCTTGCGTTTCGGCGATCAGGCCGCGCAGGATGTCCAGGCCATCCTGCGTGGAGGCGATTTCGCCCACCGTACCGCGCATCAGGCAGGTCGCGGCCGCCAACGAGGTCAGGAAGGTGAATTTCTCCCAGATCGCCTGGTAGATGTTGGCGCTATTGGTGAGGTCGAATCCCGCCTGGCCCAGCGCGGCCACGATGGCCTGGCTGCGCGCACTGTTGTGGTCGCCCGTGCGCTCGCCGAACGTCATGGCCGCGCCCTTGTTCAGATGCCGCACCACACCGCCCTCGCCCAGCGTGGCGCTGATCTGGCACAGCCCACCCAGCACACGATGGGCGCCGAAACGGGTGTCGAGCACCTCGTAGTGCGCCACGCCGTTCATGATCGGCAGGATGGTGGTGTCTTCGCCCACGGCAGGCGCGATGGCTTCGATGGCGGCATCCAGATCGTAGGCCTTGCAGCTCAGCACCACGAGATCGTAATCCTCCTTGAGTTCGCTCTGCGTCACGATCTTGGGATGGACCACGGCATCACCCAGCGGGCTCTCGATGCGCAAGCCGTCCGCGCGCAGCGCCTGCGCACGCTTTTCGCGCACCAGAAATGTGACGTCCGCACCGGCCTGTGCCGCCCGTCCGCCGAAATAGCCGCCCGTGCCGCCGGCACCCAGGAACAACATACGCATCGCTCGATCTCCAGGAGTGACCGCCGGACGCACACCAGGGTGAGGTGCGGGATGGCGGTCTTGTGTGAAGCGCCATTATGCGCGCGTTGGCCGACCGGCCGAACGCCCTATAATGGCGCGCTTTGCAACACCGACGCCCCAATTTGGGGCATATCACGCAACCTTGCATCAAAAGAGTGCAACTTCCAACGCCGTCCATTGCCCTCCATCACAGCGTGCGTCGCAGCGTGCGATGAGACGTTGTAATGGCATACATTTTGCATGACCGTAAGCCCGGCGCATGCCACCCCTGGCATGCCGAAGACATCCGCAGTATGCCGCCCCTGGCACTGCTGGCTCATTCCTCGCTTTCGATCCGAAAAGGACCTTGTCACCATGTCATTCGTCTCCCGTTTTCCGGCCGCCTTCGACCGAACCCGACGCCATGCCGTCAAGCTCGGTGTGGGTGTGATTGCCGCCGTTGCCCTGGGCGGCGCAGTCCATGCGCAACCGGCCAAAACGCGGGTGGCCGCCGTCTACACGGTGCCGGTCGAACAGCAGTGGGTGTCGCGCATCCACACGGCGCTCAATGCCGCGAAGGCACGCGGCGAAATCGACTATGTGTATTCGGAAAACGTCACCAACGCCGACTATGAACGCGTGGTGCGCCAATATGCCGAGCAAGGCAACAAGCTGATCGTGGGCGAAGCGTTCGCCGTGGAAGCGGCTGCTCGCAAGGTGGCACGCGACTATCCCGATACCGCCTTCCTGATGGGCTCGTCGGGCAAGCCGCAGAAGCCCAACTTCTCGGTGTTCGACAACTACATCCAGGAACCCGCTTATCTCACCGGCATGATCGCCGGTGGCATGACCAAAACCGGCAAGATCGGCTTGGTGGGGGGCTATCCCATCCCCGAAGTGAACCGGTTGATGAACGCTTTCATCGCCGGCGCGCGCGAGACGCGTCCCGATGCCACATTCACCGTGAGCTTCATCGGCTCGTGGTTCGATCCCCCGAAGGCCAAGGAAGCGGCATTCGCCATGATCGACCAGGGCGCGGATGTGCTGTACGCCGAGCGCTTCGGCGTGTCGGACGCGGCCAAGGAACGCGGCAAGCTGGCCATCGGCAACGTGGTCAATACGCAAAGCCAGTATCCGGAGACTGTGGTGGCGTCGGCCTTGTGGGATATGCAGCCCACCATCGATCTCGCGCTCAAGCAAGTGCGTGAAGGCACGTTCAAGCCAGCCGAGTTCGGCGAATATTCGATGATGAAATACAAGGGCTCGTCGCTGGCGCCGTTGGGCACATTCGAATCCAAAATCCCGGCGGAATTGAAGGCCCGCGTCGAGGCCAAGCAGAAAGCCATTCTGGACGGGTCGTTCGAAGTGAAGGTCGTGGACAGCGAGCCCAAGCCCGCAAAATGAACGCCGCTTCGCCTGCCGCCGTCGCACCGGCACTCGCCCTGCGCGGCATCACCAAACGCTTCGGCAGCCTGACAGCCAACGACGATGTGTCGTTGACCGTTGCGCCGGGCGAAGTGCTGGCGCTGCTGGGCGAGAACGGCGCGGGCAAATCCACGCTCGTGTCCATCCTGTTCGGTCACTACATGGCCGATGCAGGCGAGATCGAGGTGTTCGGCCAACCGCTTGCGCCCGGCAAACCCGAAGCGGCGCTGGCCGCCGGGGTGGGCATGGTGCATCAGCACTTCACGTTGGCCGACAATCTCACCGTGCTGGACAACGTGATGGTGGGCACCGAATCGCTGTGGCGGCCGGCCTCGCGCCGCCGTCAGGCGAGCGAAAAGCTGGTCGCACTCGGTGCACGGTTCGGTCTGGCCGTGGATCCGCAAGCCCGCGTCGCCGATCTGTCGGTGGGCGAAAAGCAGCGGGTCGAGATTCTGAAGGCGCTATATCGCGGCGCCCGCATTCTGATTCTGGACGAACCCACCGCGGTGCTTACACCGCAGGAAGTGGATGGCCTGTTTGCCACTTTGCGCGGCTTCATCGCCGAGGGCTTGGCGGTGGTGTTCATCTCCCACAAACTCGATGAAGTGATGGCGGTGTCGCATCGCGTGGCGGTGCTGCGCCGGGGCAAGCTGGTGGCTGAGCGCGATACGCGCGCCACCTCGCCCGCCGAACTGGCCGAGTTGATGGTGGGCCGTAAGGTGGTTTTGCCGCGGGCGCAGGCCACCGCTCGCGCCGAACAGGCCAGCCCCGTCGTCACGCTGTCGCAAGTGACCGTGCGCGGCAGCCGCGGTGCTGCACCCAAGCTGGATGCCCTGGACCTCACCGTGCATCGGCATGAAATCGTGGCCATCGCCGGCGTGGCGGGCAACGGCCAGCACGCGTTGGTGTCGGTGCTGACCGGCATGGCGCGCCCGCATGACGGCACGATCCGCCTGGGGCCGGAGCATGCGCCTGCGCCGCAGACGCCGGCGCAGTGGACGGCCGCAGGCGTGGGTCGCATTCCCGAAGATCGTCATCATGAAGGGCTGATCGGCGATAACCCGCTGTGGGAAAACGCGATCGTCGAAGACTTGCACGAATCCCGCTTTGCCCGCTTCGGCCTGATACGCGCCGGTGCCGGCCGCGCTTTTGCGCAATCGTTGGTCGAGCAGTTCGATGTGCGCGCCGCCTCGCTGGACGTGCGTTCGCGCAGCCTGTCCGGCGGCAATATGCAGAAGCTGATCCTCGGCCGCGCCTTGTCGCGCGAGCCGCGGTTGATCGTTGCCGACCAGCCCACGTGGGGCCTGGATGTGGGCGCGGTCGCCTACGTGCGTGAGCGCTTGCTCGCCGCGCGCGAACGCGGCGCCGGCATCTTGCTCGTCTCCGAAGACCTGGACGAGATCTTCGCCCTGGCGGACCGGATTGCCGTGCTCTGCGCCGGCCGCCTGGTGGCCGATCGGCCGGTGAGCGATTGGACCCCCGCCACCGTTGGCCTGGCGATGACGGGCGCGTTGCCCGATTTCGCCGCCGCCCCTCCCTCCGACCTGACTGCCGCCGTATGAAGTATTCGCTCGAGCGCCGCCCCGAACCCAGCCGGGTCGCCATGGCCGTGGCCCCCGTCGCTGCCGTGGCCTGCACCCTCATCATCTGCGCCCTGCTCGTTGCCTGGGCCGGCGCGCCCGTGGGCCGCACCTACGTGTTGCTGTTCGAAGGGGCATTCGGATCGCGCTTCGCCTGGGCTGAAACGCTTACCCGCGCCACCCCCATCATGCTCACGGGTCTGGCGTGCGCGGTGGCCTTTCGTGCCCGGTTCTACAACATCGGGGCCGAAGGGCAACTCTATCTGGGCGCGCTCGCGGCCGTGGCCGTGGGCGGCATGCATGGCGGCGTCGGGCTGGATCTGCCGCTGCCGGTTCTGGCCATCGGGATGATGCTCGCGGCCGCGCTCGCCGGCGCCGTGCTGCTGCTGATCCCGGCCATTCTGAAGACCCGCCTGGGCGTGGACGAAGTCGTCACCACGCTCCTGGGCAACTTCATCGTGCTGCTGTTCGTGTCGATGCTGCTAAATGGCGTCATGAAAGATCCGATGGCAATGGGCTGGCCCCAGTCGGTCGCCCTCAATCCCGATCTTGAATTCAGCAAACTCATCGCACGCACACGCGCGCACACCGGGCTGCTGTGGGCCGTGGGCCTGGCCATCGCGCTGTGGCTCATCAATCGCTACACGGTGTTCGGTTTCAAGATGCGGTCGGTGGGCGCCAACGCGCACGCGTCGCGGTTTCTGGGATTGCCGGTCACGCGTGTGATGCTCGGCACAGCGATGCTCTCGGGCGCGTTGGCAGGGCTGGCGGGCGCCATCGAGGTGGCGGGCCGCACCAGTTACGTCACGCTCGATATGTCGCCGGGGTATGGCTACACCGGCGTGGTGGTGGCCATGTTGGCCGGTCTGCACCCGCTGGGCGTCATCGTCGCGAGCGTGTTCGTGGCCGGCATGCTCGTCGGCGCCGACAGCATGAGCCGCGCGATCGCAGTGCCCAATTACATTGCCGACGTGATCGTGGCCGTGTCGCTGCTCACGATGCTGGTGGCCACCCTGTTCGCGCAATACCGCGTACGGCGCGGCTGACGGCCAAGGACGAACACCATGGAATGGATGGATTTACTGGGCTCGAGCGCATTCTGGATTGCCGTGCTGCGTCTGGCCACCCCGCTGATTCTGGGCACCTTGGGTGTGCTCCTGTGCGAGCGCGCGGGGGTGCTCAACCTGGGGATCGAGGGCATCATGGTGGCGGGCGCCTTCACGGGCTGGCTCGCCGTGTATCTGGGCGCGCCGCTGTGGTTGGGCGTGCTGGCCGCTGCGTTCACAGGCGCGATCTTCGGGCTGTTGCATGCGATTCTTACGGTGCCCCTGGGACTATCCCAACACGTGTCGGGGCTCGGCATCACGCTGCTGGCCACCAGCCTTTCGGCATTCGCCTATCGCGTCAGTCTGCCCAGCGTGACCACGCCGCCCACGATCACCCCGTTCGGCGAAATGCACTTTTTGGATGTCATTCCTGTGATCGGCCCGATCCTGGGGGCTCAGACCCCTCTGACGCTGCTGGCATTGCTCGCGGTGCCGCTCATCGCCTGGATCCTCAATCGCACGCCGGTGGGTCTGGCGTTGCGCATGGTGGGTGAAAACCCCGCCGCCGCCGAAGGCCAGGGGTTGTCGGTCACGCGCCTGCGCATGGGCGCCATCGTCGCGGGTTCGAGCCTGATGGGCATTGCCGGCAGCTTCCTTACGCTGGCGGCCTTCAACGCGTTCTTCTTCAACATGGTCAACGGCCGCGGCTGGGTATGCGTGGCGCTCGTGGTATTTGCCTCGTGGCGGCCGGGCAAAGCCTTGCTGGGCGCCCTGATTTTCGCCTTCTTCGACGCCCTCCAGTTGCGCGTGCAGCAGGGTGCCGGCAACCTGCCCGGCATTCCCGAACTGCCTTATCAGGTGTACCTGATGCTGCCTTACGTGCTGTCCATTCTGGCGCTGGTCGTGATGGCGCGCCGCGCCGCCTATCCGCAGGCGCTGATGAAACCCTATCGCAAGGGCGAGCGCTAGCGCGCCGCTCGGCCGGCTGCGCCCTCTGCGCGCTGCCGGCGTTCCGTTCAAGGTGATGAAACGATGTTCGATCTGCTTCTGAAACACTGCGTGCTGCCCGATGGCCGCGCCGATATCGATGTCGGCGTGCGCGATGGCCGCATCGTGGCCATCGACCGCAATATCGCCGCGCAAGCCGGCGAGATCGTCGATGCGGCCGGCTGCCTGCTGAGCGCGCCGTTCATCGATGCGCATTTCCATATGGATTCCACGTTGTCTTATGGGCTGCCGCGTGTCAATCGATCGGGCACCCTGCTCGAAGGCATTGCGTTGTGGGGCGAACTCAAGCCCCTGCTCACGCAAGAAGCCCTGGTCGAGCGCGCGCTGGCGTATTGCGACTGGGCGGTCGCGCGTGGCTTGCTGGCCGTACGCTCACACGTGGACGTGTGCGATCCGTGTCTGCTCGCCACGGAAGCATTGCTGCACGTCCGCGAAAAAGTGAAACCCTACCTCGACCTGCAACTGGTCGCCTTTCCGCAGGACGGCATCCTCCGTGCGCCGGGGGCCATGGCCAATCTGGTCCGCGCGCTGGACATGGGCGTGGACGTGGTGGGCGGCATTCCGCACTTCGAACGCACGATGGCCGACGGTGCCGAATCCGTGCGCCTGCTGTGCGAACTGGCCGCCGAACGCGGCCTGCGCGTAGACATGCATTGCGATGAGTCCGACGATCCGATGTCGCGTCATATCGAGACCCTGGCGTATCACACCCAACGCCTGGGACTGCAGGGCCGCGTCGTCGGATCGCACCTGACGTCCATGCATTCGATGGACAACTACTACGTGTCCAAACTGATCCCGCTGATCCGCGAGGCGGGTGTGGCCGCGATCGCGAATCCGCTCATCAACATCACCTTGCAGGGCCGCCACGACACCTATCCCAAGCGCCGCGGCATGACGCGCGTGCCCGAACTGCTGGCGGCCGGCGTGCCGGTCGCCTTCGGCCAGGACTGTGCCATGGATCCCTGGTACAGCCTGGGATCGGGCGACATGCTGGAAGTGGCGCACATGGGCTTGCACGTGGGACAGATGACCAGCCGCGACGCCATGCTGGACTGCTTCGAAGCGGTCACGACAACGCCGGCCGCCATCATGGGGCTCACCGAGACCGGTCTCGAAGTGGGGCGACGGGCCGACTTTGTGTTGCTGCACGCCCGCGATCCCATCGAGGCCATCCGCCTGCGCGCCACGCGTCTGGGGGTGTGGCGCGCGGGCCGACGCATTGCGTCCACACCGGTGCCCATTGCCAAATTGGACCTACCGGGACGCCCGGCAAACGTCGACTTGCTGGCACCACAACGACCCGTCTAAATGCTGCCCGAGCGGGGGATTAGAAGGACAATCCTAGCAAGGCGACTAAACCCGGTCGCTAGATTGAATCTTTCCGTTGAAAAAGGAGACGCTCATGACGGCGATGATGGTGTTGGAAGCAAATAGCAAAGTTGTACGCACTGCAGTCAAAACCGCGCTAAGCCTTGCAGGAGTCGAGCATATTGCGGAAGACGATGAAGGCTTGTTCGGCGAGTTTGCTGCTTCCAAACTATACGTTGCCGTTAATGATGTCATCTGGCGACCCGAGCTTTCGATGGTCGACAACCGGCCGGGTTGGCCAGTGACGTTGCAGATGGTGTTTCACTTCGCCCCCGGTCAGCTCGAGGCAGGTCTGAAAGATATCCGCGCGTTTGTTGAAGCGCTGGCGCCCGCGACCCAGGGCGAGTTCGTCGTGCACTACGGCCGTGAACACGTTTGCGCACGGCATGATGGCGAGACCGGCCTGCGATGGTACGGATTGGCCTGAAGACGCGGATAGGGCGTAGGCCCCGATCATCCCAGCGCTCGGGCGGGGTAACGGCGCGGTCGGGATAATGCGCCGTCAAGCCGGATGTTGCGGATGGGCTGCTTGATTTTTTGTTTTACTGTATATTTGTACAGTGACTTTAAATCGAAAGCTAGCCATCCTCGCCGACGCCGCCAAATACGATGCGTCGTGCGCCTCAAGCGGGTCGTCCAAGCGGGATTCAGTGGGCGGCCGGGGGATCGGCTCGACTGAAGGAATGGGCATCTGCCATAGCTATGCGCCCGATGGCCGATGCATTTCGCTGCTCAAGATTCTGCTCACCAACTATTGCCTGTACGACTGCCAGTATTGCGTGAATCGCGTCAGCAGCAACGTCCCCCGCGCCCGCTTTACGGCCGAAGAGGTGGTGCAGCTCACGCTGGACTTCTACCGGCGCAACTGCATTGAGGGCCTGTTCCTCAGCTCCGGCATCATCCGCGATTCCGATTACACGATGGAGCAGGTCGTGGAGGTGGCGCGCAGCCTGCGTGAAGATCATGACTTCCGCGGCTACATCCATCTGAAGACCATTCCGGATGCCAGCGACGATCTGCTGGCCCGCGCCGGCAAGTATGCGGATCGCTTGAGCATCAATGTCGAGTTGCCCACCACGCAGAGCCTGCACGCCTTGGCCCCTGAAAAGGACAGCGCCGGCATTCGCCGCAGCATGGCTCGGTTGCGCGTGCATATCGACAATGCTCGCGACGATGCCCGCAGCGCCGCGCAGCCGTCCACGGCGACGACGTCGCGCCCGCAAACCCCCCCGCGGCGCGCGGCGGCGCCACGCTTTGCCCCGGGTGGCCAAAGCACGCAGATGATCGTGGGCGCCGATGCGACCGACGACCGCACGATTCTTACGGCAAGCGCCACGCTGTATGGGTCGTACCGCCTGCGGCGCGTGTATTACTCCGCGTTCAGTCCAATCCCCGATGCCGCGCGTGCCCTGCCATTGGCCGCACCGCCGATGATGCGCGAACACCGTCTGTATCAGGCCGACTGGCTGATGCGGTTCTACGGTTTCGAGCATCATGAAATCGTCTCGGCCGGCGACGGCATGCTGGATCTGGATATCGATCCCAAGCTTGCCTGGGCACTGTCGCATCGCGAGAAATTCCCGGTGGACCTTAACCGTGCACCGAAGGAATTGCTCTTGCGCGTGCCGGGTCTGGGGGTCAAGACGATCGAGCGGCTGCTTCAAACCCGGCGGGTGCGACGCTTGCGCCTGGATGATCTGTCCCGGCTTCATGTGTCGTTGAAGAAGATCATGCCCTTCATCTGCGTACTCGATCATCATCCCGGTCGCACCCTCGATGCGGCCGACCTCGCGCAGCGCATGCGCCCGCCGCCGGCGCAGGGTGGGTTGTTTGACGAGCGAGAAGCGGCACCGATGCCGGCGTTCCATGACGCCAGCCGACCGGCAGACCCGGCGCCCCTGACCTCTGATCATGGGGGGCCGTCCTCGACGTCCGGATCGATGGATAGACCGGGCACACCTGCCCGCGCTGCCCACCCGAGCGTTGCGGACGTGCGCGCCACGCGGGAATCCGCCGCCCGTGCTTGGGCCGCGCTTCCCGACGACAAGCGTGTGCCATTTGCGGCGGCGACGCCCGCTCCCGCGCAACGCGGCCTGTTCGACGACGTGCCGACGCGGCGCGAGGCTGTTACCGCCTAGCGCCTGACGCACGATGTCCCAGGCACAAATCCCCGTCCCGCTGCCCTCGCCCTCCATGCGCACGGCCGTGCTCGAGAGCGCAACCGATCTTGCCGGCTTTCGCACGCAAGCGCGCGCCCTGCTCATCGCCGAGGTGCCACCGGAGCAGGTCACCTGGATGCTGGCCGAGGGCCGCACCGGCGACCTGTTTGCCTCAGGCCCGGATACGCTCCCTGCGATGTCGCCGGATAGCCCGGTTCCCGCCAACGCGCCCCGCGTGCCGGCCTTCTTTCTACAATGGTGCGAGACGGTGATCCTGCACCGCGAGCCCCATCGTTTTGCCCTGCTGTACCGGATGTTGTGGCGGCTGGTGCACCAGCCGTCGCTGCGCGACGACACGCTCGATCCCGATCGACTGCGCCTGGAAGACATGGCCCGCGAAGTGCGCCGCGACCTGCACAAGATGAAAGCCTTCGTGCGCTTTCGGCCGATCGCGGATCCTGATGGCGGCGAAACGGTGCATGTGGCGTGGTTCGAACCCATGCACCACATCGTCGACGCCGTAACGCCGTTCTTCCAGAAGCGTTTCACCAGCATGCGGTGGGCCATCATGACCCCCGAGCGTTGCGTGCAATGGGATACGCACTCGCTATCGTTTACCGGTGGCGCTCGGCGCGACCAGGCGCCCGAAGCCGACGCCGGCGAGCAGCTGTGGCTCACCTACTACAAGCACATCTTCAATCCTGCGCGCCTCAAAGTGAAGATGATGGAAAAAGAGATGCCGCGCCGGTATTGGGCCAATCTGCCCGAGGCCGTGCTGATCGCGCCGCTCACCGCCGAAGCCGCCTCTCGCACCCAGGACATGATCGACCGCGACGCCACCGTGCCCGCCAAACGCCGGCCGCGCAATGGCCCCGCGATCGCCGACGCGTCGCCGATGCACACCCGGCCGCTGGGCGACGATGTGGTGATCGAGACGCTGGCTGCGCTGCGTCAGGCGGCCGAACGTTGCCGCGCCTGTCCGATCGGCGAGCATGCCACCCAGGCGGTGTGTGGCGAAGGCCCGGAGCAGGCGCGCCTCATGATCGTGGGCGAACAGCCAGGTGATCAGGAGGATCTGCAGGGTCGCCCGTTTGTGGGGCCGGCCGGCAAGCTCTTCGATCGCGCGTTGGCCGAACTCGGCTGGGACCGCAGCGTGATGTACGTCACCAATGCGGTCAAGCACTTCAAATTCGAGCCGCGCGGCAAGCGGCGCATTCACAAAACGCCCACACAGCACGAAGCCGCCGTGTGTGCCGATAACTGGCTCGAACGCGAGATCGCCCTGGTCAAGCCCGCCGCCATCATTGCTTTGGGCGCCACGGCTGCCCGGGCCGTCGTGGGCCACGCCGTGGCCGTGACGCGCGAACGCGGCACCTGGATGACGCGACCGGATGGGGTGCCGGTACTCATCACTTTCCATCCGTCCGCTTTGCTGCGGGCGCCTGAAGAATCCAAGCCGCAAGCCTATGCCGCCTGGGTACAGGATATTGCGCTCGCAAGCGAATACGCAACAACGTAACCGGGCGCATCAACGCCCGCGTTCCGGCTCGCCGATTGCTATGCTGTCGTTCTCTTGCAATCCGCACCCCGCATTCGATAGGCATCTCAATGAGTCAGATCACCCCCACGAAAACGATTACCGTCCTGGCCGTCGAGGACGAAGATGCCGTTCGCGAGCTGCTGGCTGAGTTTCTCCAGGAACTGGGCCATGCGTCGATTCAGGCCGCCAGCGGCGAAGAAGCCATCACGCATCTGGGCGACAAAGCCGGTGTCGATCTTCTGGTGACCGATGTCCGGATGCCGGGCATGAGCGGTTTGGATATTGCCTGGCTCGCGCGCAAGAAGCGTCCCGACCTGCCCATCGTGTTCGTGACGGGGTATGCGCCGGAACTCAATGACACGGGCTTGGCTCAAGAGCCTTTCACCGCCGTGCTGACCAAGCCGTTTACGTTGGATCGCCTGCGCAGTGCGGTCGAAAAGGCGCTGGGCCGCATGCAGGCCTGAGCGTTCCAATCCTGACACGCAGCGCGTGCGGCGATTCTCGGGTGTCTCGCCCGGTCAACCACTCACGCTGGCGTTGGAGTGCTTCTGACCGCAGCCCTGGCGCAGCATGTCGTAAGCGGCGGCGCCAGTGTCATAGCGCTGGCTCGCCGGTCACCGCGCTAGCCGAATATCGCCAAAGGCGCCCACACCGGCGCCGGACGCGGCAACGCCAGGAAATGCTCCAAAATCAGATAGTGATCGTCCAGAAACCGATCGGCGTGGCCGGCGAGGTCTGCGATCGGGGTCCAATGGGCGGCGAGCGCATCGTCGGCGCCTTCCACCTGCGGCAGCGGCCCATCGCCTAGATCGAAATAATGCGCGTGGGTCACGGTGCGCCCCCGCTGGCTGCGATCCGGCCGATCGAATACCGCGACGCCACGATAGATCGCATCGACGGCATCCATATCCAGCGTCAAGCCCGTCTCTTCGCAGAGCTCGCGCACGGCAGCGTCGAAGACCGTTTCCGAAGGCTCGAGAAAGCCGCCCGGCACCGCGTAAAGCCCCTTGCCGGGGTGCTGGCCCCGCTCGACGAGCAGCACATGCCCCGCGCAGTGCACGACGGTGTCTACGGTAACGAAGATCGGCGGATAGGGCGCAACCGACCAGGCTTCACGATAGCCGCGCAAGACACGCCACTCATCGGCGATGGCAGCGAACGCCGGCGTCTGCATCCAGTGCGTGAGCCGCGCGTGCAGTGGCGCGGGGACGGCGGCGGCGACCGCATCGGGCAGGGTGGGAAGCGTCGTGTCATCTTGCGGGTCTCCTGCAAAGAGCAGATCGCGCAGGGCGGCTTCGGTCGCGGCGTCGGTAGCGGCTTCAACCTCTGTTTCCGCTGCCGTGACGGCTGCCGCCTCATCAGGCACGACCGGCGCGAGTTCGCCATGCAGTGCCGCAGCCAGCTTGCCGATGTCGTGCAGCGCCGCGATTTCAGCGGATGCCGCCAGCACGAGACGCGTCTCGTCGTCCCATAAATCCAGGTCCGCCAACGTACGTTGCAACGCGTCGCGCCACAAGCCATCCGTGTCTTCATCGCGCAGCGGCAGCACGCTCAAGCACGCCTGCTCTTCAGCCGTCAGCCCCTGAGCCAGCAACGCCGCCACCATCGGCCAGTCGAACGGCTGGCGAGGCGATGGGGCCTGGTGGCTGCCGGCCAGCACCACGATGCCGCCCGCGCCCCGCGCTGCCATGCGGCGCAGGACGATGAAGTCTGCCTGGGTGGGCGGCTGAAAGCGGCCGACATAAATGGCAGGGGTGTTTATCGCGATGGCAGGCGTATTCACGACGGTGTTCTCGGAAGTCGGGGCAAGCGGGTCTGCACATTCGCGGGCAGGCGCGCTGCCGGAAGATCGACCTGCGGCGTTTGCCGCCGGGATTGAAAAATCGCCTGCGGGCGACAGCACCACAGGCGATTGGAGGATATCTGTTCGGTGAGGCGTCATGGCGCCAAGGATACCGGGGATCAGCCGCCCAGATAGGCCTCGAGCACACGGGGATGGCCCAGCAAACTGCGGCCTTCGCCCGACAACGCCATCTCGCCGTTTTCGAGGACGTAGCCTTGCTGCGCGATCTTCAGCGCCTGACGCACGTTTTGTTCAACGAGGAACAGCGTGAGCCCGTCGCCATTGATGGCGCGCAGCGAGCGGAAGATGTCCTGCACCACGATCGGGGCCAGGCCCATCGACGGTTCGTCCAGCAACAGCAAACGCGGCTTGGCCATGAGCGCGCGCCCGATCGCCAGCATTTGCTGCTCACCGCCCGACAGGTTGCCGGCGATGCCGTCCAGCCGCTCTTTCAAGCGCGGGAACAGATGAAACACGTATTCGAGATCGGTGCCGGCGTTCTTCAGCCCGCGGCGATAGGCGCCCAGCTCGAGATTTTCACGCACCGTCATGGTGGTCAGGATGGCCCGCCCTTCGGCGACCTGCACGATGCCGCGCGCCACGATCTGGTGGGGTGCCAGCTTGGTGATGTCTTCGCCTTCGAACAGCACCTTGCCGCGGGCCTTGGGCAGCAGGCCCGACAACGCCAGCAGCGTGGTCGATTTGCCCGCCCCGTTGGCGCCCACCAGCGCCGTAATGGCGTTGGCGTTCAGATCCAGGTCGATGCCGCGCACCGCTTCGATGTGGCCGTAATTGACTTCCAGCCCGCGAACTTCCAGCATCGCGCTCATGCCTGGGCTCCCGTTGTTTCCATGTCGTCTTCGTCTTCTCGGCCCAGATAGGCTTCGATGACTTCCTCGTTGCTGCGGATGGCGTCGGGGCCGCCGCACGCGATGATCTTGCCGAAGTTGAGCACGGCGATCTGCTCGCACAAGCCCATCACGAACCGCATGTCGTGCTCGATCATCAGGATCGTATAGCCGCGCTCGCGGATCGCGATGATTTCACGCATCAGCTCGGCGCGTTCGCCCGTGTTCATGCCGGCCACCGGCTCGTCGAGCAACAGCAGCTTGGGCTCGGTGGCCAGCGCCCGCGCGATTTCCAGGCGGCGCTGTTCGCCATACGAGAGGTTGTCGGCCAGATCGTTGGCCTTGTGCTCCAGGCGCATCCACGTCAGGAGTTCAAGCGCGCGTTCGCGTGCCCGGCGTTCTTGCTCGCGGTAGCCCGGCAGGCTCAACAGCAGGCCGGCGATGCCGTAGTTCATGTGGCGATAGGCGCCCACGACCACGTTCTCGAGCAGCGTCATTTCCTTGAACAGGCGAATGTTCTGGAACGTACGCGCCACGCCCGATCGCGTGATGCGATGCGGCCGCTGACCCAGCAAGCTTTTGCCCTGAAACTCGATCGCACCCGCCGTGGGGGCCAACAGCCCGGTAATCAGGTTGAACACGGTGGTCTTGCCCGCGCCATTGGGACCGATGAGGCCGAAGATCGAGCCTTCCGGCACCGACAGGTTCACATCGCGCAGCACATGCAACCCGCCAAAACTTTTAGAGACGCCTTTCAACTCAAGCATGGCGTTTGCCTCCCTTGCGCATCCAGCGCTTGAAGCGCACCGGATCCCAGATACCTTGCGGCAAGAACAACACGATCAGAACGAGAATCACGCCGTTGACCACCAGGCGGATATCCCCGAAACCGCGCAGCATTTCGGGCAGCACCGTCACGATGGCACTCCCCAGGATGGGACCGGTGAGCCCGCCGATACCGCCCAGAATCGCCATCGTCAGAATCTCGACGCCGCGGTCGAAACCGTATTCGCTGGGGCCGATGAAGAACGTGAGATGCGCGTTCAGCGCGCCCGCCAGACCAGCGATGGCCCCGCCCAGCACGAACGCGGCCATCTTATTGGCGCGCACGTCGATGCCCATCAGGCTGGCGGCAGTTTCGTCGCCGCGAATGGCGTCGAATGCGCGGCCCACCTTGGAGCGGCGCAGGCGCCACAACACAAGCAGCACCAGCACCACGGCCAGCAGCACATGCCACCATTGCGTCGATTGCGGAATGCCGTTCAGGCCCAGTGCGCCGCCCGTGACCGATTCGGTATTCAGAATCGTCACGCGCACGACTTCGCCAAAGCCCAGCGTGGCCATGGCGAGATACACGCCCGATAACCGTATGGTGGGCAGCCCAATGAGCGCCGCCACGATGGCCGGGGCGATCATGCCGCCCGCCAGCGCCACGGTAAACGGCGCGTCGTAGTTCATGGTGAGCAAGGCGGCCGCGTAAGCCCCGATGCCCATGAAGGCCGCATTGGCCAGAGCCAGCATGCCGCACGCCAGCGTCAGCCAGATCGACAGCGCCAGCAAGGCGTTGGTGCCCAGTGTAAGAACCAGGTTGCCGTAGATGGCCCAGAAAGTATCGAATCCACTCATCACTTATGCCTTGCGCTGAACGACTTTGCCGAACAAACCCTGCGGACGAATCAACAGAATCAGGAACAGCAGGCCAAACGCCACCGCGTCGCGCATCGTCGAGCCGATATAGGCCACCGACAGCACTTCCGCAAAACCCAGGAACAGGCCGCCGATCATGGCGCCACGAATATCGCCCATGCCGCCCAGGATGATGACCGCGATGCCTTTGTGCAGCATCGGTTGGCCCATCAGGGGGAAGAGCGCATTGGAATACAGGCCGATCAGCACGCCGGCGATGCCGCCGAGTGCCGACGCGGTAAACGAGGTCACCAGAAACAACCGTTCGACGTTGATGCCCAGAAGCGATGCCGCGCGCGGCGATTCCGCAATGGCGCGCAAGGCGCGGCCGAACTGCGTGCGATGCATCACGAACATGAGCACGGCCATCAGTGCGAACGACACGAAAATGATGCCGAGCTCGATGACGGTGACGTGCAGGCCGGCGATCTCGAGCGCCGTCTCGGGCACCGTGCCATGCGGAAAGCGCAGGTTGCTGGCGCCGAAGATGCCCTGGATGCCGTTGTTGATGATGATGCCCACGCCGATGGTGGCGATCATGGGAATCAGGTGAGGCGCATTGCGACGGCGCAGGGGCTTGAGGACCAGCACGTCGATGATGACCCCGACCACACCGGCCACCACGCAGGCCACGACGATCGCCGCCCACAGCGGCAGGGCGAAGTTGTTGATCACGCTCAGCGCCGCATAGGCGCCCAGCATGAACACCGCGCCGTGCGCCAGGTTGATCACGCCGAGCACGCCGAAAACCAGCGTGAACCCCAGCGCAAACAGCGCATACACGCAGCCTAACGACAGCGCGTTGACGAATTGTTGTTGCAACATGATGGCCTTCCAAAATCAAAAGCGCCTTGCGGGCGAGCTCGAGGCGTCGTCCGCAAGGCGCACCCCCGCGGCCGCGGGAATGCTGTCGTGCGCGTGCTTATTGCTCGATCACGTACTTGCCGTCTTTCGTCACACTGACGATCGGCTTTTGCTGGGCGTCGTAACCGGCGGGCTTGCCGGCACGGTCGGTGGCCTGACGGAACTCGAAAGCACCCGTGGCGCCAGTCCACTTCACCGACGGCAACGCATCGCGCAGCGCCAGACGGTCGGCGTTCAGGTCACCGGTGCGCTTGGTGGCCTTGAGCGCCTGCGCCGCGATGTACATCGCGTCATAGGCTTGCGCGGCGAACTGGTCGGGCGAGTTGGTGTACTTGCCTTTGAACGCGTCGATGAACTTGGTGTTCTCGGGAGCCTTGTTCTCGATCGACCAGGGGCTGCCGATCCACAGATTGTTCGACGCGCCGCCCGTGGCGAGGTCGAAAATCTTGACCGAGTTCATGCCATTGCCACCGATGACCGGCACGTTCAGACCCACCTGACGCGCCTGCACCATGATGGGCGCGCCTTCAGCCAGCAAGGCCGACAGCACCAGCGCATCCGGGTTGGTGCCCTTGATCTTGGTGAGCTGCGCCTTGAAATCGACGTCGCCCTTGGCGAAGGTTTCCGTGGTGGTGACCGGGATCTTCTGGTCGTCCAGGGCCTTCTTGAAGTTGTCGTAGCCGCTCTTGGTGAACACGTCGTCATTGCCATACAGCACGGCGACTTGCTTCAGACCCGTCTTGCGCTTGACCGTTTCGATCGTGGCCGGCAGCACGTCGGCTTCGGTGACCGAGTTGCGGAAAATGAAGTTGCCGATCGACGTGATGCCGTCAGCCGTGTTGGAGGTGCCGAAAGCGACCGTTTTCGCGGCCTGAGCCACGGGGTGCGCGGCCTGGGCCGAGTTCGACAGCGTGGGGCCGAACACCATCAGCACGCGATCCTGAAAGATCAGCTTTTTGAAGACGTTGATGGCTTCTTCTTTCTTGCCTTGCTCATCTTCGACGACCAGCACGATCTTGTCGCCGTTGATGCCGCCTGCGGCATTGATCTCTTCGACGGCCAACTGGAAACCATTGCGGATCGACGCGCCGTATTGGGCAGCGCCGCCGGAGAGGGCTTCAGCCACACCGATCTTGATATCGGCGGCGTGTGCAGCGGGCAAAATACCAGCGACGGCCAAGGCCATCAGCGAACGTTTGAACAGCATATTCATGGTTGTCACCACCCTTTCGGTCAGGCTATATCTATTGTCTCCACCAGGTGCTCCCCGGCGTGCGTGCGCAATTATTACCTTTTTCGTATCGCTCTGATACCTTCGGCACAGATTTGTGCGATGTAAACAGTGAAAATAGCTGCATATGCGCGAGAAGACACGACATTTCTCTGCTGCACCACGGCAATTCGGCCCTCTCCAGCCTGTGGCCACGTTGCGCACACAACACGTTTTCGCATGTTCGATCGCACGGCCCTCGTCGCCCGGGCACGGGGATGGCTTTAGAATCGGCCCTTGAATCTTCCGTTTCACCGATGTCATGGCGCTCCCCGATCCCAATGTAGAAACCGTTTCCGTCCACGTCACCGGCCGCGTGCAGGGCGTGGGCTACCGCGCGTTTACCGTGCGCCACGCCCGCCTGGTGGGTGCGTACGGCTGGGTGCTCAACGATGAGGACGGCTCGGTGCGCGCCATGGTGCAGGGCACACCGGATCAGGTCGACCGGATGCTCGAATTCATGCGCCGTGGCCCGCCGGGCGCCTTCGTACGTGAATTGACCAGCACCCCCGAATACATCGACCGCCGTTTCGCGCGGTTCGAACAACATTGATTGGCCCCGCTTCCCTCTCGCCCATACCGACATGACTGCGTCCCCGACTTCTGCTGCGTCCACGGTGGCCGCCAACGTAACTGCTGCAACAACTGCGGGTTCTGCATCGGCAGCGCTCGCCGCGTCGTCGATGTCGGCCACCGCGCCCGCCCTTTCGCAGCGGCTGCGCACCGAAACCGCCATGCAGCATGAGCGCATGCACACGCTGATGGCCGAAGGCAAACCCTTCGCCGATCGGCAGGCCTACGCGCGCTTTGTGGCGGCGCAGTACGAATTTCAGCGCGACGTCGAGCACCTCTTTGCCGCGCCCGAACTCCGCGCTGCCGTGCCGGATATCGACATGCGCGGTCGTCAACGCGCCTCGCAAGCGGATCTGGCAGACCTGGGCGCCGCCGTGCCGGCAGGCCCGTTGGCCACTCAGCACATCGGCATGCCCGAAGCGCTAGGCTGGCTGTACGTTTCAGAAGGGTCGACGCTCGGTGCCGCGTTTCTATTCAAGGAAGCGCAATCCGCCCTGGGCCTCACGGCCGACTTCGGCGCGCGCAATCTGGCCGCCTATCCGGAAGGCCGGGCTCGCGCCTGGAAGCAGTTCGTGGCGGCGCTGGACGCGGCCCCGACTGACCTCCACGAGGGTGCCATCGCGGGCGCCCATGCGGCCTACGACCGGTTCGGGGCCCTGCTTCGGCATCACTTCGAGCTATGAACAGCCCGGGCGACCGGACGCCCCCGCCGGTCGCCTCCGGCCCGTTGCGTTGGCTCTACGGCGCGCTCGCCGTGCTGTGCATCGTGCTGGCCGTGATCGGTGTGATTCTGCCCGGCATGCCCACCACGGTGTTCGTGATCGGTGCGGCCTGGGCCGCCACCCGCAGCTCTCCGCGCCTGCATGCCTGGCTGCTGGCGCATCGCATCTTCGGCCCCAGCCTGCGCAACTGGGAAGACGGCGGGCGCATGACGCGACGCGCCAAATGGGCAGCCACGATCGCCATGAGCGGCGGGGCGGCCATCATCTGCTGGACGATTCGCCCGCTGTGGGCGGCCGCCGCCCTCATCGCCGTCATGGCGTGCGTGCTGGCGTGGCTATGGCGCAGGCCCGAGCCTGAGGCACAGACCCCGCCCGGTTGACGTCAGGCCGCCATGGCCCGCAGTTGCGCCAGCAGCGCCTCCGGCACATCGACGCCATGGGCTTGCGCACGATCGCGCAACGCCCGCCGACGCTCACCCGGCAAACGCACACCGTCGTCTTCGAGCATCGCCGCGAGCAAGGTTTCGACGCGGGCGAGATAGGTGTCCCGACCCGCCAATGCGGCCGGATCGATCGCAATGAATGCCTGACCGATCCGTGTGGGACCGCCCTCGTCTTCGAAAAACGACGCGGTCTCGAATCCGAACTGCGAGCCCGTCAACGCCACGACCAGCAACTCCACGATCAACGCCAGCATCGCGCCCTTCACACCGCCCGCCGGCAGCATGCTGCCGGCCAACGCAGCCTTGGCATCGGTGGTCGGGCGGCCATCGGCATCGATGGCCCAGCCTTCCGGGATCGGCTTGTTGTCGCGCGCGGCCATCATGATCTTGCCGCGCGCCACCTTGGATAGCGACAGATCGATCAGTAACGGCGCACCCTTGGCACGCGGGAATATGGCGGCGATCGGGTTGGTCCCGAACAGCGCCCGCTTGCCGCCCCAGGCCGGCATGGCGGCCGGCGAGTTGCTGATCGCCAGGCCGACCAGACCCGCATCCGCCAATGCTTCGAGGTGATAGGCCGCCGCGCCGAAGTGATGGCTGTTGGCGATCCCCGCGCAGGCAATGCCGTATTGCGGCGCGCGGGCAATGCATTCCGCGATCCCCAGGGCGCAGGCCGAGAAGGCCAACCCCGACCCCGCATCCACCAGCACCGTGCCGCCCCGCTGATTGGCAAGGCGCGGTTGCGCCGACCCGATCGCACGTCCTGCTTTCAGATGCCCGGCATAAAACGGCACGCGCGACACGCCGTGCGAGGCCAGTCCATCGCCTTCGGCATACACCAGCGCCCGCGCGGTGGCCTCCGCCATCGCGGGATGGGCACCGCTTCTGGCGAGTGCGGCTTGTGCCAGGGCATGAAGTTCAGGCAGCACGATCTGCGTCATGATTCGTCCTAGAAGTGTTGCCACGCGACTGGCGTGACGAACGGCGGTGGCGTGTCTGGACGCCACCGTCGAATGAACAAGTGAATTCACGTGGCCGCAAACCACGCTGAAGGCCGCGACTCAAGCCTGGGTCGAGACGATGGCGCGAGCCGCCGCCAGGACCGCAGGACGACCGGTCAGTTCGCGGCGACCAGGCTCAAGGCATCGGCCACGCGCTCGGCCACCAGGCCCGACACGCGCACGTTGGCCTCGGCCGTGAGCCCCGCAATGTGCGGCGTCAGAATCAGATTGGGCGCGCCCACGAGGGGGCTACCGGCCTTCAGCGGTTCGTCTTCGAACACGTCCAGCGCCGCACCGCCGAGTGCGCCCGATTTCAAGGCCTGCGCCAGCGCCTCTTCGTCCACCACGCCGCCGCGCGCCGTGTTGATCAGGATCGCACCACGCTTCATGCTGGCGATGCGCGCCGCGTCGAGCAGATGACGGGTGCCGTCGGTGAGCGGCACATGCAGCGTGACCACGTCGGCCTGTGCCAGCACGTCTTCGAGTTCGCCGCGCAGTACGCGCCGTTGCTGCCAGCGTTCGTCATCGGCGCTGATGGCGGCATCGCTGGCAATCACGCGCATCCCCAGGCCATGCGCCAATTGCGCGACGAGTCGCCCGATGCCGCCGAAGCCCACGATGCCCATCGTGCGCTCGCTGGCTTCCAGTCCATTCGAGAGTTCATTGCGCGGCCATTTGCCTGCCGCCACATCGGCCGACGCCCCGAACGCGCCGCGCAGCAGCACCAGCGTGGCGGTGATCACGTACTCGGCCACGGCCCGCGCATTGGCGCCGGTGGCGGGATGCACGGCGACATTGGCCGCGGCGCACGCCGGCATGTCGATGTTGTCCAGGCCAACCCCCAGGCGGCCCACCACGCGCAAGCGTGTCGCATGTTTGAGCAGTTCGGTATCGACCTGCGTGCGGTTGCGCACGATCAGGCCCTCCGCGTCGGCGACGGCGGCGAGCAGCGCCGCCCGATCGTCCACGAGCTCGGGCACATAACGCACCTGGAATTTGTGGCGCAGCAGCGCCACGGCGGCCTCGTCCATGAACTCGGAAATCACAATGGTGGTGGTCATCTTGTCATCCTCTGTTTTATGCGCGCCGGTGGCTGTGAAGCACGCCGGCAGATCGCCTGGTCGCCGGGACCGCGATCGCCTGATGCAAAATGCCCGCATCCGCGTATCGCGACCCGCGTCATGACAGTACTCCGCAATCCGGCGTTTGCGTAGTCATCCACGCGGGCTCCCCGCCTGCGCGGCATGCGCGGGGCCCACGCGAAACGCTCACGATGTCGTGATGTTCGCTTCCTTGATGATGCCGCGCCAGCGCGTCACCTCGCCCGCCAGGTACGCGCCAAAGGCCCGGGCGTCGCGCGGCTGCGGCATGAAACCGAGTTGCGTAAGCGATTGCGCCATGGCGGGTTTGGACAGTTGCGTGACGATGGCGCGGCTCACCCGCGTCACGATCTCCGGCGGCATGCCGGCCGGCCCCATCACCCCGGTGAAGTTTTCCACCACCAGATCGGGCAAACCCACCTCGGCCACCGTGGGTACATCCGGCAGATCTTTGGTCCGCGCCTTGGTGGTCACGGCGAGCGCGCGCAGTTCGCCGCTTTTCACAAATGCGAGCGACTCCGGGTAGTTCGAAAACACGACGTCCACGTGACCGCCGATCAGATCGGTGAGCGACGGCGAGCCGCCTTTGTAGGGCACGTGCATCAACTTGGCGCCGGTGATTTTTTGATAAAGCGCCATCGTCAGATGCGGCGGCGTGCCGTTGCCGCTCGAGCCGGTCGACAGCGCTTTGGCCTTGGCGGCGTCCGCCAGATCCTGCATCGACTTGATCGGGCTTTTCGAACTCACCACCACCATGATCGGCGACGATGCCAAGCCGGCGATCGGCGTCAGATCCTTGAGCAGTTCGTAGCCCGCCCGGCCTTCGAAAAGGGTGGCATTGGCCGCATGCGACAACGTCATGGCAAGCCACGTATACCCATCGGCCGGTGCACGGCTCACGAACGCGGCGCCGATATTGGCATTGCCGCCAGGTTTGTTTTCGATCACCACGTTCCATTTTTCGGCGTCGCTCAACGCCTTGGCGACCTGGCGCGCGGCCACATCGGTCAGACCGCCGGCCGGAAACGGCACTACGTAATTGATCGGCCGGTCGGCCGGCCACGCGGCGCCGGCCTGCGCGGCGCGTGCGTCGTGGCCGAAGCCCGCGGCACTCAAACCTGCAGCACCAAGGCCTGCAGCACCGAATGCGGCCAGAACACGCCTGCGGTGTGCATCGATGGGGGTATGTGAATGGCTCATGAACTGCTCCTCCGGTGGATGGTGGCCCGTTGAAGGAGGCTTACCCGCTCGGCTGCCGCGAGACTGACCTCAAGGCCTTGTTTTTGTTCTGCTGCCACGGCACATGCACGTCAGACGATTGGCGAGGCCGTCATCGTCCAGGCGTGCATGCGAAAAGTAGATGCGATCCGGTGACGGATCGCGATCGAGCGCCGTAGCGCCCGACCGCGTCGTTCAGCGTCTCAGGCGCTTTCGAACAATCGCGTCAACACGAACTCGCGATGCCCCAGCGCTTCCGCGGCCGTCCAGCGCCCATTGGCCGTGGCGAGCATGCATTCGAGGAGCTTGTCACCGGCCTGATCCAGATCGATCTCACGCTGCAGCAAGGCCGATGTGTCCACATCCACGTGCTCGGACATCGTGCGTACCGTGCGGGGATTGGCGCAGATCTTGATGACCGGCAGAATCGGATTGCCGATCACATTGCCCTGGCCGGTGGGAAAGAAATGCACCACGTAGCCGGAGGCGGCGCAGAGGGTGACCATCTCGGCGGCGGCCGACGACGAATCCATGAACCAGAGTCCCTTGCCATCCGGGATCTCGGCCTTGTCGATCACGCCGTCGACCTTGCACTGCTTGCCGATCTTCTGGATGTTGCCCAGTGCCTTCTCTTCGATGGTGGTCAACCCGCCGGCAATGTTCCCCTTGGTGGGCTGCGACTCCGACAGATCGCTGGTCTTCCAGCGATCGATCATGTCCTGATAACGATTGAACATGAACATGAATTTTTCGCGCACCGCGTCGTTGGCGCACCGGTCGGCCACAATGTTTTCGCCGCCCGTCAGTTCCGAAGTCTCGCCGAATACCAGCGTGTTGCCAATGGCATACAACTTGTCGAACGCGTTGCCCACGGTGGGATTGGCACCGCAGCCCGACGTGGTGTCCGACTCACCGCATTTGGTGGACACCCACAGTTCTTCGATCGGGCAGGTCTCCCGCGTCAGCGCGGTGGCGAAGTGCACATACTCCTTGGCCTGCTTGGATGCGCGCATGATGGTGTCGTGGTCGCCATGCAATTCGATGCTGAAGCCGGACACGGGCTTGCCCGTTTTCGCGATGCCGTCCACGACGCGCTTGGTCCAGCCTTCCTCGATCCCGATCACGATCACGGCGGCCACGTTGGGGTTGGACCCTGTGCCGATCAACGTGCGGAAGTGCAGTTCGAGATCCTCGCCGAACTGCAGCCGGCCATAAGGATGCGGCAGCGCCATCGTTCCCTTGATGTTGTTGGCCACGGCTTCGGCGGCAGCATTGGAGATGTCGTCCACGGGCAGCACGATAACGTGATTGCGCACGCCGACGCGGCCGTTCTCGCGGCGGTAACCCTGGAAAGTCGTTTGAGCGGTGATGACAGGCATGAGTGTCCTTTGAGCGTGAAGGGGGAAGGCCGCGCGGCTTACCAGCGCTTGGTCTTGATGTTGTGCACGTGAGCGTGCTGACCGGCCTTGATGGGCGCGACGACCTTCCCGATATCTACGCCGTACTTGAAGACCGTGTCGCCCTGCGCCATGTCGCGCATCGCCACCTTGTGACCGATCGGAATGTCCTGCAGGGCCTTGACCTGAATGACGGTGTCGTCATCCATGATCCAGGCATTCATCTCGGTGCCCGCCGAGACGCCCTCCACCACCGCCACGGCAACGGTGTCCTTCGCAGCGTGCAAAACGGCATGAATCATGTCTCTTCCTTTTCTGGTTTGCGATTCGTGAGGCAAATCTTAAGACCGCAAAATGGCAATGTCAACTAACTCATATAGATGATTGATATGAATTGCATGGCTATCTTCGGCCCCGCTACAATTCGTGCTTCGCAACAATCTGCCTTGTCATGACTTCATCGCCCTCTACCGCCGTGCCGCTGGGCACCCCGCTCTACCTGCAAGTGAAGGACGCCGTGCTGGCGGCTCTGGCGCAGGGCGAGTGGAAACAAGGCGATGCCATCCCGTCCGAAAAGATGCTGTCGGAGCGCTTCGGCGTGTCGATCGGCACACTGCGCAAGGCGATCGACGAGCTTGCCGCCGAAAACATCCTCACGCGCCACCAGGGCCGCGGCACATATGTGTCGGAGCACACGCGCAATCCGCACTTCTTCAAATTCTTCCGGATCCAGCGCAACGACGGCCACAAGGCCTATCCCACCACGCGCCTGGTGCGCTTCAAGCGTGTGCGTGCCACGGCAGCCGTGCGCGAGATGCTCGCGTTGCCGGCCGGCAGCCATGTCTTCGAATTTCTGAACGTGCTCGCACTCAATGGCGATGTGGTGCTGGCCGATACGATCGCGCTACCGGAAGCCCTCTTTACCGGAATGACGGATGCCGATCTGCGGGACCGCTCCAGCACGCTGTACCGCTTTTATCAAGAACGCTTCGGCGTGAATGTGATCGCCACCGACGAGCGCGTGCGCACCTGCTGCGCCGAAGCGCCGTTTACCGAGTTGCTCGGGGTGCCCGAAGGCGAGCCTTTGCTCGAGATCCGGCGGGTGGCGTTTTCGTATCACGGGCAACCGGTGGAATGGCGCGTATCGCGCGTGAATACGGCGCGCTACGATTATCTGGGCCAGGAGCCTGGCGCCATGACCGGCAAACCCGGCTGAGGCGAACGGCCGAACGTGGGGTCGACAACACCCGTGCGGTTAGCGGGTACGATGGCAGGCAGACGCCCGCCCTTGTTTGAGCGCCACGGCCATGTACGCCGCCCTGCACCCGACCGTTCGTCCACACCCGATCCGAGATGCCATGACGCCGCTCACGCTGCTCGACGATGAAGACATCGTCGTTCGCCCGCTGCATATGGACGAGGCCGACGCCTTGTGCGAGGCCGTCGTCGCCTCTTCCGCTGAAATCGCGCCGTGGCAAAGCTGGTGCACCCCCGATTTTGCGGCACGCGAAGCCCGTGCCTTCCTGCAGAGCAGTCTGCAGGAGCGCGCCCGCCGGCGCGCCTTCGACTTCGGCATCGTTGAACGCACCACCGGCGCCATCCTCGGCGTGGTGTCGATCAATGGTATCGACGACGAGCATCGCGTGGGCAATCTGGGTTACTGGGTACGGTCCACCGTGGCAGGTCACGGCCTGGCCACCCGGGTCGCGCACCGCGTGGCGCGCTTCGGCTTTTTCGAGCTGGACCTGAACCGCATCGAAATCGTCGCAGCCACCGGCAACCGCGCCAGTTGCCGCGTGGCCGAGAAACTCGGCGCCCGGCACGAATGCGTGGCGCGCCACCGGTTGATGCTGCACGGGCAAGCCATCGACGCCCATGTGTACGCGCTGCTTCCGGACGACCTCAAAGCGTAGAATTCCAGGCACTGAGCTAAAGAGAGCACACGGATGAGCCAAGACCGAGATGATGTCCCCGGCGTGGAAGACTACGCGGGTCCCGCAGGCGGGTGGGGCGCACTGGGCGCGGTCGCGAAAGCGTTGCGCCGGCAGATGGCGGTCGGCAAAGATACGCGCATGCTGCTGAAGGTCAATCAGCCCGATGGCTTTGATTGCCCGGGCTGTGCCTGGCCCGATCCCAAGCACACCTCGTCGTTCGAGTTTTGCGAGAACGGTGCCAAGGCCGTCTCTTGGGAAGCCACGGGCAAGCGCACCACGCCGGCTTTCTTTGCGGCGCACACAGTGGCCGACCTGTGGCAATGGTCGGATCACGCGCTCGAGGATCAAGGCCGTCTCACGCACCCCATGGCGTACGACGCCACCACCGACAAGTACGTGCCGGTTTCTTGGGCGGAGGCCTTCGACGGCATCGGCGCCGCGCTGCGCGCCCTGCCCGATCCCAATATGGCCGAGTTCTATGCGTCGGGACGCACGTCCAACGAAGCGGCGTTTCTCTATCAGCTCTTCGTGCGCGAGTACGGCACCAATAATTTCCCCGATTGCTCGAACATGTGCCACGAGGCCACGAGCGTGGGCTTGCCGGTCTCCATCGGCGTGGGCAAGGGCACCGTCACGATCGACGACTTCGATCATTGCGACGCCATCTTCTGTATCGGGCACAACCCCGGCACCAACCATCCGCGCATGCTCGCCACGCTGCGTGAGGCGTCGCTGCGCGGCGCCCCCATCATCGTCTTCAATCCCCTGTCCGAGCGCGGGCTGCAACGCTTCACCTCGCCGCAGCATGCCAAGGAAATGATCGCGCGCCAGTCCACCCCCATCGCCACCACGTACTACAAGGTGAAGATCGGTGGCGACGCGGCCGTGCTCAAAGGCATGATGAAAGCCTTGCTGGTGGCCGATGCCGATTCGCAAGCCCGCGGGGACGGCGAAATCGTCGACTGGGATTTCGTGGCCGCGCACACGGCCGGCTTCGATGCCTTGCGTGCCGATCTGGATGCCACCGCCTGGGGCGACATCGAGCGCATCTCGGGGCTGTCGCGCGCCGAGATCGAAAGCGCGGCGTCCGTGTATGCCAAGGCCAAGCGCGTCATCATCTGCTACGGCATGGGCATCACACAGCACGTGCACGGCACGCGCAATGTGCAATACATCGCCGACCTGCTGCTCATGCGCGGCAACATCGGCCGCGAAGGCGCCGGCATCTGCCCGCTGCGCGGCCACTCGAATGTGCAGGGCGATCGCACGGTAGGCATCACCGAGATCCCCAATGCGGCCCTGCTCGAGGGCATCGAACGCCGCTTCGGCTTCAAGCCGCCCACCGCACATGGCCACGCCGCCGTCGAAAGCATCCGTGCGATCCACGATGGCCGCTCCAAGGCGCTGGTGTGCCTGGGCGGAAATCTGGCCGTGGCCATGCCGGATCCGCAGAAAACCTTCGAAGCGATGCGGCGCCTCGATCTGGTCGTGCACATTGCCACCAAGCTCAACCGCTCGCATCTGATTGCCGCGCGCGCGTCCTACCTGCTGCCGTGCCTTGGCCGCACCGAGCTCGACGTGCAAGGCGGCGTGGCGCAGTCGATCACGGTGGAAGACTCGATGTCGATGGTGCATGCCTCGCGCGGCACGCTCAAGCCGGCTTCTGAACATCTGCTGTCCGAACCCGCCATCGTGGCCGGCATGGCGCAAGCCACACTGCCGCAAACCAAGGTGGATTGGGCCGGGTTCATCGCCGACTACGCCACGATTCGCGATGCCATCGAAGCCGTGTTTCCCGACTTCCGTGATTTCAACGCGCGGGTCAAGGAGCCGGGCGGGTTTCGCCTGACGGTGGCCGCCAGCGACCGCGTATGGCGCACGCCCAGCGGGCGCGCCAATTTCATCACGTATCCGGGCCTGAATGAGGATCCGGTCGCCGCGCCCGACACGCTGCAGCTCACCACCTTGCGCAGCCACGACCAATACAACACCACCATCTACAGCGCCGACGATCGCTATCGCGGCATCACCAATCGCCGCGATGTGGTGTTCATGAACGTCGACGACCTGGCGGCGCTTGGCTTGAAGCATGGCGATCGGGTGGACGTCGAAGCGTTCGCCTTCGACGCGCAGGATACCGAACCGCGCCGCATGCAGGGGCTCACTGCGGTCGCCTACGACATCGCCCGCGGCTCCACCGCGGTGTACTACCCCGAGGGCAACGGGCTGGTCGCGCTCGCGCGGCACGACCCGCAAAGCGGCACCCCGGCCTATAAATCCATTCCCGTTCGGGTGACTGCCTCGGAGGCCGTTCATGGCTGAATTGATCATTGCCGCCCGCCAGGGCGACCTGGGCCACGGCCTGACCGTGCAACGCATCCTGCCGTACCGCAAGCGGCGCATGGTGGGCCCGTTCATTTTTCTGGACCACGCGGGTCCCGTCACCCTGCCTGCAGGCATCGCACGCGAGGCCGATGTGCGCCCCCATCCGCACATCGGCCTGTCGACGGTAAGTTACCTGTTCAGCGGGCGCATCACCCACCGCGACAGTCTGGGCATCGAACAGGTCATCCGTCCCGGTGAAGTGAACTGGATGACGGCCGGCCGCGGCATCAGCCACTCGGAGCGTTTCGAAGACCCGTCAGCCTTCACCGAACCGGGCCTGGAGCTGCTGCAATCCTGGGTGGCCCTGCCCGCCGAGGATGAAGAGTGCGCCCCCGCATTCGAGCATTACGATGCCGGCGCGCTGGCCGAAGCCGAGGATGACGGCGTCTGGATGCGGGTGGTGGCCGGCAGTGCCTATGGGCTGACGAGCCGGGTCGCCACCCGCTCGCCGCTTTTTTACGTGCATGCCGTCATGAAACCCGGCAGCCGCATCAGCCTGCCCACCGGCCACGTCGAGCGCGGCGTATACGTGGCGCACGGCAGCATCGAGGCCGACGGCGTCACGGTGCCGGCCGGCAGCATGGCGGTCTTCGGCGCCGGCGAATTCCCCACGATCGCCTCGCAGACAGGGGCCACGCTGATGCTTTTAGGCGGCGAACCGTTGGGAGAACGGCATATCTGGTGGAATTTTGTGTCATCCCGCAAGGACCGCATCGAAGCCGCCAAGGCCGACTGGACGGCCGGCCGCATTGCGCTGCCGCCGCACGATCATGATGAATGGATACCCTTGCCGGGCGATTTGGCCGACCCGCCCAAGCCTCAGCCCCTGTCGTAAAAGGCACGAATCGACGGTGTAGCGGCCACATATCCCGTTACACCCTCCCTTTTGGTGCGTGGCACCATGCGGCTCCGCTTTCGGAACTTTCCGAGGCCGCCCATCAAAAAGGGAACTCCGTTTGGCGCCGCCCTTCGCGCTGCATTCGCTCGATGCCACCCTCGACGCCCTGATCGCCGACCATCCCGGCGAGACCGGCGCCATGCTGCTGGACGACAACCTGGACGCCTTTGCCGCCCGCGCGCTCAGCGTTCGCGCCGCCACGCGCACGCTCGACCTCCAGTACTACATGTGGCACCCCGACATGACCGGCCGGCTGCTCGGGCGCGAAATGCTCAAGGCAGCCGCCCGCGGCGTGCGCGTGCGCCTGCTGATCGACGACATCAAGCTGCAGGGCCTGGACGACACCATGCTGGCGCTGGATCGGCATCCGGGCATCGAAGTGCGTCTTTTCAATCCGGGACGTGTGCGCAAGCATGCGATCGGGCGGGTGATCGAGATGCTGTTGCGCGCGGTGCGCATGAACTGCCGCATGCACAACAAGCTGTGGCTCGCCGACGATACGGTGGCCATCCTGGGCGGCCGCAATATCGGCGACGAGTACTTCGATGCCAGCGAGGTCGCCAACTTCCACGACGCCGATGTGCTGGTGGTGGGTGCCGTCATCGCCGAATGCCGGCTCGCCTTCGAACGGTATTGGCATTCGCCGCTGGCAGTGCGCATTGCCGATCTGCACCCCGGACAGCACTCCGAGCCCGACGCCACGGACGATGTGTTCGACGCCCTGGCCGAGCAACCCGACGCGCACCCCTATTTGAAGCGAGTAGAAGCCGATGAGAGCGTGCGCGCGATGGTTACCGGGAAACTGCCGCTGCACTGGACCGCGCACGCCCGCCTTGCCGTCGATCCGCCGGACAAACGCGACCGCGCGCTCACCGACGCCTGGATCGTGCATGACGTGGCGCGCGCCATCGAAAGCGCCACGCGCGACGTCTTCATCATTTCGCCGTATTTCGTGCCTGGCGATCGCGGGGTGGCGCAATTGGCTGCCCTTACCGCCCGCGGGGTAAGTGTCACCGTACTCACCAACTCGCTGGCCGCCACAGACGTGGCCGCCGTGCACAGCGGCTATGCCCGCTACCGCGAAGCCCTGCTGCGCGCGGGCATCGCACTCTTTGAGCTGCGCCCGGATGCCAAAACACGCTTGCGTCTGTTTGGATCGAGCACGGCCAGCCTGCACACGAAAGCCTTTACGGTCGACGACCGCATTGCGTTCGTGGGCTCGTTCAATTTCGACCCGCGCTCGGTGTCGCTCAATAGCGAGATGGGCCTGTTCTTCGGTCAACCCGAACTGCTCGCCAGCCTGCGTGCCCGCGGCGTGGCGCAGACCGGGCCGGAAAACAGTTATCGCGTCACCCTGGATCGAGGCCGCTTGCGGTGGCAAAGCGACGCCTCGGCTGCCGGGCGCGTCTGGCGCCGCGAGCCCGAAGCGGGCATCGGCCGCCGGCTGCTGGCCGCCTGTTTACGCTATCTCCCGATTACGTCGCAACTGTGACGTCTCTCTTCTTCTCTCAGGACATCTTGTGATTTCGCACTTCCCTAGAACCGTCACCCGCCGCCGCACACCCTTCGTGCTGTGCCGTACGGCCGGCGCCGCGGCGCTCGTGCTGGCCGGGGTCTCGTTGGCGCACGCCGATGTGGTCTACATGAAAAACGGCGATCGCCTGACCGGCAAGATCACGTTGCTGGACGACGGCAAGCTCATTCTGAATACCGACTACGGCGGCAGCATGACCCTCAAATGGGCCAGCGTCGAAACGCTCGAAAGCGACGAGCCGCTGATCCTGAAGAATCAAAAGCTCAACCGCGAAGTGAGTGCGCGGCTGCGCCGGTCGGACGAGGGCAAGGTGGTCGTGGCCAATCCCACACCGGTGGATGCATCGACTGAGATCGGCACGCCGGCCGCTGCGCCCTCGCGGCAGGTCGCGTTGACCGACGTCGATCAGGTCATCCGGCCCAAGCCCTTTCTGCGTGACTTCATGTGGAAAGGCAATGCCGACGTGGGCCTGGCCTACAAGACCGCCTCGTCGCGCAACGAGGACTACACCGTCGCGGCCAGCACGAAGATGCGGCACGGCATGTGGCGCCACAATCTGGACGGCGGCTATGACCGCGACAAGGAAGACGGCAACCTCACCACGCACAACCTGAACGCCGCCTATGCGCTGGATCGCTTCCTCACCGAGAAGGCATTCTGGCAGGGACGGGTGCTGTACAAGCGCGACTGGGTGGAAGATCTGAGCCGCGAGACCTCGATCGGCACCGGCCCCGGTTACCAGTTCTGGGACGACGAACAAGGCGCCTTCTCGCTGACGGGATTGCTGTCGCGGGTCGAATATCACTACTCGGATGGCGCCTCGGATCGCTTCCCGCAGGCCAGCATCAAGTGGGACTACCGCCGCTTCGTGTACGGCAAACAACTCGAAATGTTCACGCAGGGCGAACTGGGCCGGCCGCTGGGCAACGAGGCCAATTACAGCCTGGATGCCGGCGCGGGCTTGCGATACAAGGTCACCGATTGGGCGTCGCTGTATCTGCGGTATGCGAAGAACCAGGTGAGCGGCGCGCGCGGCGGCGTGAACGAAACCACGTGGACGACCGGACTCGGGGTGACCTGGTAGCAGGCGGCGCGGGGTGGCTTACCGTAGGCGCATGAGCACGCGGCGCAACCCGTCGACCGGACACGTCACCGCCCTGAGTGCACCAGGCCGAATCCACCCGGTGCACGCCAATCATCGCGTGTTTTTAGTCCTGTATACAGGACTTTATTATTGTCCGGAATGCAGCACAGTGTTACGCTTGAATCACTTTCGCGTTTCCACCGCTGCATTCTGGAGATCTGTCATATGTCCGCCACTTCGGCCACGGGCGCCCTGCGCGCCGTATTCATCGACGCCAACCCCACGCTCGGCGCCGTCGCCGAACGGCTGCACACCAGCAGCGACTTCACGTTGGTGGTAAACCGCCAGCCCGACATCACGTCGGCGGACATCCCCGGCGTGCTGGGCGATGCCCAGGTCGCCATCATCGATCACACCCATCTGCCAACCGACATCGCCCGCCAATGCAAGGGCTTGAAGCACGTGGTGTTTCTGGGCACCGGCCCGCGCAGCTACATGAATCCCGAGGAGCTCGCCGAACTGGGCATCACGGTGCACATCATCAAAGGCTACGGCGACACCGCCGTAGCCGAGTGCGCGTTTTCGCTGATGTGGGCGTCGGCCAAGGGCTTCGCCAAGATGGATCGCGGCATGCGCGCCGGCAACTGGCTGCGCACCGAAGCCGTGCAACTCACCGGTAAAACCATCGGCTTGATCGGCTTTGGCGGCATCGCGGCTGAAATGGCCCGCCTGGCCAATGGCGTGGGCATGAAAGTGCTGGCCTGGAACCGTACGCCGAAGCAACACCCGGGCGTGGAATTCGTCGAGCTCGACGCCCTGCTGGCCCAAAGCCAGGTGGTGTCGATTCACCTCACGCTCAACGACGAGACGCGCGGCATGATTTCGCGCGAGCGGATCGCCGCGATGCAGCCCGGCAGCATCCTGATCAACACGGCGCGCGGCGCGGTGGTGGACGAGGACGCGATGGTCGAGGCGCTCAAATCGGGCCATCTGGGCCACGCCGGCCTGGACGTATTCACCGTCGAACCGATGCCCGCCGGCCACGTGCTCACCACGCTGGACAACGTCACGCTCTCGGCACATTCGGCGTTCCGCACTCCCGAAGCGAACGATAATCTCGTCGGCGCTGCCATCGCGCATTGCCAACGTATCGCCACGACCGGCGCCTGAATCACTTCGCATCCTCCCGTTGGACATCATCATGACGCAAGCTACTGTCACCGAAGAAGCACCGTTCACCATTGCCTCGCGCATCGCCGCGATCGAAGTTTCCGAAATTCTGCGCATCGGTCAAAAGGCCGCCGCCGCTAAAAAGGCCGGCCGCCCGGTCATCGTGCTGGGTGCGGGCGAGCCCGATTTCGACACGCCCGACAACGTCAAGGCCGCTGCCATCGCCGCGATTCATGGCGGTCAAACCAAGTACACGGCCCTGGACGGCACCGCCGAACTCAAGGCGGCGATCGCCGCCAAGTTCAAGCGCGACAACGGCCTGGACTACGCCCCCAACGAAATCATCACCGGCGCGGGCGCCAAGCAGATTCTGCACAACGCGTTTCTGGCCACGCTGAACGAAGGCGATGAAGTCATTCTCGCCGCGCCTTACTGGACGTCGTATGTGGACATCGTCGGCATCGCCGGCGGCACGCCCGTGACGGTGAAGTGCAAGGAAGAAAACGGCTTCCGCCTGGATGCCGCCGACCTCGAGGCCGCCATCACGCCCAAAACGCGCTGGTTGCTGCTGAACTCGCCGTCCAACCCCAGCGGCGCCGCCTACTCAGCCGCCCAGCTGCGCCCGATTCTCGACGTGCTGCTGCGTCATCCGCACGTCTGGCTGATGTGCGACGACATCTACGAACACCTGCTGTATGACGGTGCCGAGTTCGTCACCGGCGCGCAGCTCGAGCCGCGCCTGAAGAATCGCACGCTTACGATCAATGGCGTATCCAAGGCGTATGCCATGACCGGCTGGCGCCTGGGCTACGGCGCCGGCCCCAAATCGCTGATCGGCGCGATGGCCGTGGTGCAAAGCCAGAGCACGTCCAATCCGTGCTCGGTGAGCCAGGCCGCTGCGATCGAAGCGCTGAACGGCCCGCAAGACGTGCTGGCCGAACGCCGCGCGGCATTCCAGCGCCGCCGCGATATCGTGGTTGACCGCCTGAACGCGATCGACGGCATCACCTGCCGCAAGCCCGAAGGCGCGTTCTACACCTTCGCCAGCTGCGCCGGCATCATTGGCCGCAAGACGCCCGACGGCGTCACGATCGACAGCGACAGCGCCTTCTGCAAGTACCTGCTCGATACGGTCGACCTGGCCGTGGTGCCGGGCAGTTGCTTCGACCTGGCGCCTTATTTCCGGATTTCCTATGCCGCGTCGGAAGCGGACCTCATCGAAGCGTGCGACCGTATCGCACGCGCCTGCAAGGCGTTGACATGACCTCCACAACAAAAACGAACGAGACAACGGCACTGACCCCGCGCACCGGCGGGCAGGTGCTGATCGACCAGCTGGTGCGTCAAGGCGTTGACCGCGTGAGTTGCGTGCCGGGCGAAAGCTACCTGGCCGCACTGGATGCGCTGCACGACAGCCCGATCGACGTGGTGATCTGCCGCGCCGAAGGCGGCGCGGCGATGATGGCCGAGGCCTACGGCAAGCTCACCGGGCGCCCCGGCGTGTGCTTTGTCACGCGCGGCCCGGGTGCCACCAATGCCAGCCATGGCGTGCACATCGCCATGCAGGACTCCACGCCGATGCTGCTCTTCATCGGCCAGGTGGATCGCAGCATGAAGGAACGCGAGGCGTTCCAGGAAGTCGACTACAAAGCGTTCTTCGGTTCGATGGCCAAGTGGGTCGTCGAAATCGATCGCGCCGATCGCGTGCCCGAACTCATCGCCCGCGCCTTCCGCGTGGCCATGCAAGGCCGTCCCGGCCCGGTCGTGATCTCGCTGCCGGAAGACATGCTGGTCGAGACGTGCAGCGTGCTCGACGCGCCGTACGTCGAACCCGTGCGCGCCGCGCCCGAACCCGCCGCCATGACCGAACTCGGCAAGCTGCTGGGCCAGGCCAAGCGCCCGATCGCCATCCTCGGCGGCTCGGCCTGGACGCCCGAAGGCGTCGCGGCCTTCCAGCGCATCGCCGAGCAGCACAATCTGCCGGTCGCCACCTCGTTTCGCCGCGCCGCGCTCTTTCCGGCCAAGCATCCCAACTACGCCGGCGAACTGGGGATCGGCCCCGATCCGCGCCTGAAAAAGCGTATCGACGAGTCCGATCTGATCCTGTTGATCGGCGGTCGTTTGTCGGAGATGCCGTCGCAGTCGTACGGCCTGCTCACGATTCCGCAACCGCAACAGCCCTTCGTACACGTGCATCCGGGCGCTGAAGAGCTGGGCCGCGTCTATCAGCCCACCCTGGGCATCCAGGCCTCGCCCGTGGCGTTTTGCGACGCACTCGAAGCCCTGGCGGCCACCGGCACGGCCGATCGCGCCGCACAAGCCAAGCAGGCGCACGCCGACTACATCGACTGGACCGAAACCCCGCGCGATCTGCCGGGCGACTTCCAGTACGGCAAGGTGATGGCGTGGCTGCGCGACCGCGCCCCCGACGATACGATCGTCTGCAATGGCGCCGGCAACTACGCCGGCTGGCTGCATCGCCATTACCGCTTCAACGCGTTCGCCACGCAACTTGCGCCCACCAGCGGCTCGATGGGCTACGGCGTGCCGGCGGCGGTACTGGCCAAGCGTCAATATCCCGAGCGCATGGTGATCGCCTTTGCCGGTGACGGCTGCTTTCTGATGAACGGTCAGGAATTCGCCACCGCCGTGCAATACGGCGCGGCGCTGATCGTGATCGTGGTGGACAACAGCCAATACGGCACGATCCGCATGCACCAGGAGCGCGATTATCCTGGCCGTGTGGTGGGCACGCAGCTGCACAATCCCGACTTCGCCGCCTATGCCCAGGCCTTCGGCGGCCATGGCGAACGCGTCGAGACAACGGCCGACTTCGCGCCCGCTTTCGAGCGGGCCGTGGCGTCCGGCAAGCCGGCAATCCTGCACTGCATTCTCGACCCCCGCGCACAATCGCACGCCCGCGATTTCACGGGTGTGGACAACAGCAAGGTTGCCCGATGATGGTCGAATCGCCGCCCGCCGAAAATACGGTCGACAGCATTGTCGATCGCGTTCATGGTCAATTGAGCGCCATGGCCATCGGCTTTGCGTTCAAACCCGGCGAGCGGCTCAACGAAGTCGCGCTGGCCAAGCAGTTGGGCGTGAGCCGCACGCCGTTGCGCGAAGCGCTCAACCGCCTGAACAGCGAAGGACTCTTGCGCTATCTGCCCGGCAAAGGATTCTTTTGCCGCGACCTGGATGTGCAGGAGATCTTCGCGCTGTACGAACTGCGCAAGGCCATCGAGGTGGCTGCCGTGCGGTTGTCGATTGCGCGCGCACAGGATGCCGAGATCGACGCGCTGCTGGCCTTTCTGGATGCCACCGGCCCCGATCCCGGCGAGCGCACCCCGGTCGAACTGGTCGAGCTCGACGAAGCGTTTCACGAAGGCCTGATGCATCTTTCGGACAACGCCGAGATGGTGCGCGTGCTGCGCAACGTCAACGCCCGCATCCGCTTCGTGCGTTGGATCGACATGGACCGCGGCGATCGCCGTCACACCCAACTCGAGCATCGCGAAATTGTGCAGGCCCTGCAACGGCGCGATGAAGCCACCTGTGCGGCATTGCTCGAAAAACACATCGACCGGCGCGTCGATCAAATCACGTCGGCGATCAAGGAAGGCTACGCGCAGATTTATATGAACGGCGTGGCGCGGCACGGTTGAGGCATTGACCGGGCGGCCAGGGCCACGCGCCCTGTGCCGTTACTGACGAACGGGCAAGTCTGAACGCCCAGACGCCAGCACGACCAGTGCAGCGAATATAATAAGAATCACTCTTATTTGATGCAGTGGTTCGCGCTATGTTCTTCAACGCGTTTCAGCGGGCGAACGCCGCCCGCCTTTCGGCCCTCACTTCGCCGCTAACCTCACCCCTGGCCTCGTGCCCCGCTTTACCCCGCCCAGCGGGCCGCAGCGCCAGCGCGAAGCGACGTTCCCGCGCTACCGTGGCGCTCGTCCTGCTGCTTGGCGCAAGTGTCTTGACCCACGGCGCATCCGCGCAAACCCCCGCCAATACGGGTGGGCGCGGGCAAAGCGCGATCGGCGCGACCGTTGCCGATCATCCCTCCAGCGTGTACCGATTCGAACGGCACACCCTCGACTCGGCCGATGGCAAGCGCCACTACCGCATCGAGCTCGCGATCCCGAAGATGGCCGCGCCGTCGGCAGGCTTCCCGGTTCTCTACATGCTGGATGGCAATTCGGCGATGGCCACGTTGACCCATGACGATCTCACCCGACTCGCGCGCACGCGTCCCGTCGTGCTCGCGGCGATCGGCTATGACGTCGAGACCCGCAACGACGTGGTGTCGCGCGCCTATGACTACACCCCGCCCGCCTATGACCACGGCAAGCGCACACCGCCGCCTGTCGTGCGCGGCCGCGAAGGCGGCGGCGCCGAGGTGTTCCTGGCGTTGATCCAGGCCCGCATCGTGCCCCTGGTGCAGGCGCGCGCGCCGGTCGACCCGAAGCAGTCCTACCTGTGGGGCCACTCATACGGCGGCCTCTTCGCCTTGCACACCCTGTTCACGCAGCCCGACGCCTTTGCGCGCTACATCGTGGGCGATCCGTCGGCCTGGTGGAACGATGGCGCCCTGGTGCGCACGTGGCAGGCGTTCAACGCCGATCGTGCTGCCGGCAAACGCATCGGGATCTTCGTGGGCACCAAGCCGCGCGACACGCCACCGCCGATGTCGCCCCCTGCCGCATCGGCCCCGGCCACGAGCCCAACCGCGCCGCGCGCAGCCCCCCCAGATCAACGCGCTGCGGTCGCCGACATGGCCGACGGCTTGCGCGCCGGCGGCGCGAGCGTGACCTACGAGACGTTCCCGCAATACGGCCACGGCGACATGGTCCGCGCGTCGCTCGAACGCGCGCTGCAGATCGTGACCGAACCCTGAGCCGTCGCAGGCGGCGCACAGGCAAAAAAAAGGCCCCCATGCGCGGGGGCCTGTCGGCCTATGACTCCACAACGGAGGGAGATCCATTGCAGGCCGAAAAGCAAAACGGTTCGTTCAAGGTGCGCTGCTGGAACAAAAAGCTCAAAGCCCGCTGCCGTGAACGGTTCGTTTTGATCTACGAAGCATCAAAAGCACGACGAATCATCAAACGAACGAACATCCTTATCTGCAGTCCATCCTTCGACTGCGGTACTGCGGTCTTGCGGTACTGCGGTACTGCCACCTGGAAACTGCGGTACTTCAGCCTGCGGCACTTCCGTACAACCCCTTCGCAACTACCCTTCGCAACTACCCTTCGGTACTACCCTGCGGCACGTTCCGATTCGCCCGACAGCCGAAGAAGTCGGGGCGCATCATTGCGCGCGTCGCGCCGATCAGTTCGGCATCAACACGCTGTCGATGACGTTGATCACGCCGTTCGACTGATACACGTCATAAGTGCTGATCGTCGCCACACCGCCCTTCTCGTCCTTGACGGTCAGGTTGTGCTTGCCGTTCATCATCACGACGAGCTTGCCGCCGCTGACGGTCTTCAATTCGGTCATGTTCTTGCCACCCTTCTTGATACGTGCGGCAAGCGTGTCGAAATCGAGCTTTCCGGGCACCACGTGGTACGTCAGGATTTTGGTGAGCGTGGCCTTGCTCTCAGGCTTGACCAGCGTGTCGACGGTACCGGCGGGCAATTTGTTGAATGCGGCGTTGGTCGGCGCGAACACGGTGAACGGTCCCTTGCCCTGCAAGGTTTCCACCAATCCTGCGGCCTTGACGGCGGCCACCAGTGTGGTGTGGTCGGCCGAGTTGACGGCGTTGTCCACGATCGTCTTGCTGGGCAGCATCGACTGACCGCCCACCATGACCGCATCGGCGGCGTGGGCCGCGGGAAATACCAGTGCTGCGGATACGAGGGCAATGGATGCCAGAACTTTCATGACGATCTCCTTTTGGTGGGCCTACACCTGGAGATACGCGCGAGCTCGACAAACGGATGCAGCACATCGGCTAGGGACAAACCCTAGGCGCCGAAAAGCGAAAAGGACCCCGAGGGATCCTTTCGCTTTTCTACCGACATGCACCGCCGATCGCCGCTGCAGGCCGTTGACGGCGCTACCGGATCCTTTTAGATCACCGTTCCCGTAAACACGACCGGGCCGGTGGGCTGTCCGGTTGGCGATCCGCCGTCCGGCTCCAGGCTGATGGCCAGCGTATCGCCACGGGCGAACGGCGCCTTCGGCACGATCACGGTATCGCCGCGCGCGGCGACCAAACCCAGCGAGCGCGGTTTGCCGCCGGGCGAGATGGCCCAGAGTTCCAACGTGCGGCCGTCGGCCAGCGCATTCAGATCCTGCATGGCCTGAATCGACAGGCGGCTATCCGGCAACCGGTTCACCACCAGCGACGACGGCGCCTTCTCGCTGCCCAGCACGGCCAGCGTCTGGGTGCGGGTGTCGGCAAAATAAGGTTCGATCACGATGAAGGCCAGGGCGGCGACGGCGATCGCCAGTCCGGCGCTCACCGTACGCCACAGTGCCAGACCGCTCCAGCCCCAGGCCGGCCGGGCGGCAGCCTTGACCGCCGTACGGCGTTCGATGGCCTGCCATACCCGGGCAGGCGGCATCTCGGGCGGCAACGCATAGATGAGCGGCAACAGCCGCGCTTCCCAAGCTGCCACCACGCGGCGCAGCAAGGCATCGTCGCGCATCAACGTTTCGAAGCGACGCCGTGCGCCACCCCGCAGGGTGCCGGCCACATAGGCGGCTGCCAGATGTTCTTGAAGATCGGGGTGCCGATAGTTCATCCCAGGCACTCCTTAAGACGAGCCAAGCCACGGCGCACCCAGCTTTTGACGGTGCCCAGCGGCGCCGCCATGCGTTCGGCCACCTCGGGATGGCTGAGATCGTCGAAAAACGCCATGGCGATCGCCGCGCGCTGTTGTCCCTCGAGCGTCTGCATGCAATCGGCCAGCCGCTTGCTCTCCTGCGACGACTGAAGCTGCGACATCGGACCCGGCGCATCGTCGGCCCAGGCAGCCGCGATCTCACCGTCCGGATCGGCGACTTCGATGTCGGGCCGGCGCAAACGATCGATGCAGCGGTTGCGCACGATGCGCGTCATCCACGTCATGACCTGGCTTTGCTCAGCCGAATATTGGGCAGCGCGCTGCCAGATCGTCACAAAACACTCCTGCAGGACCTCCTCGGCCCCTTCTTTACTCCTCAACATACGTTTGGCCAACGGAAATAGATGCGGTGCCGTCAAACGATAAAGTTCGGCGAGCGCCGACTGACGCTGCCGCGCACAGTCGGCGAGCAGGGATTCGAGGTGTGCGGGATCGGCCATGAGCAGGAAGCAGGTCTGGGAGAGCGCCTAGAGTACCCGGCGCCGCGCGCCAGGGGAAGCGGCATAGCTGCTTTGTTGCCCTGCACATACCCGTGCCCGTGGCCGCTCGGTAAGATCGGTCGCACATACAACGAAAAACAAACGAGACAACGTTCCTGCAGGCCACGGCGCAGCGGCGGCATTGTCCGTGTTTTTCCAGCCGCTTTCACCCCGAGGTATGCCGCCATGATGACCCTGCACTGGTCCCCGAAATCCCCGTTCGTACGCAAAGTCATGATCGTGCTGGCGGAGACCGGCCTGACCGACGACGTCCGGCTGGTGCGCACGCCGGTTGCCATGAGCCGCGTCAACCTCGATCTGCTCGCCGACAATCCGCTCAGCAAATTGCCCACCCTCGTGCTGGACGACGGCACGCCGATCTTCGACTCCCGCGTGATCGTCGAGTATCTCAGCACGTATGCCGCAAGCCAGATCGTGCCGACCCACGATCCGGCACGCCTTCTGGCCTTGCGCCGCCAGGCCCTGGGCGATGGCATGCTGGACATGCTGTTGTTGTTCCGCCAGGAGCGCAACAAGCCCACCGAGCGTCAGACCCCCGAATGGCTGACCGGATTCCAGGTCAAGCTCGATGCCACGCTGGCGCATCTCGAGACCGAAGCGCCCAGGCTCGATGCCGCACCGTTCGATATCGGCGTGATCGCGATCGGGTGTGCCGTGTCGTACCTGGACTTCCGCTTTCCCGAGATCGACTGGCGCGCCACCCACCCGCAATTGCGCGACTGGCTCGCCCGCTTCGACGCCCATCCGTCGGTGGCCCGCTATGCCCCGCAAGACGATCAACCTGCCTGAAGGAACACCTGTGAGCCGTATCCCCTTGCCCACGCCCGAGACCATGTCACCTGCCCAATTGCAGGTGTACGAGAAAATCGTCAGCGGCCCGCGCAAGCGGCTGGTAGGGCCGCTGCGGGCCGCCCTGCACAATCCCGAGCTGGCCGACCGCTGGCAGCAACTGGGCGCCTTGCTGCGCTTCGGCACGAGCTTGTCGCCGCGATTGAACGAGCTCGCCATTCTGGTCACCGCCCGCCGCTGGAATAGCCAGATCGAATGGCACATCCATGGTGAGGCGGCACTGAAAGCCGGGTTGCCGCAAACCGTGTTGGACGCCATCCGCGACGGCAACGTACCCGACTTCGACGATGCCGACGACGCGCTCGTCTATGCGTTTTCGCGTCAGTTGCAAAGCCATGGCGATGTGGACGCCGCGCTCTACGCGCGCGCCGTCGAACGCTTTCAACCGGTTGGCGTGGTCGAACTCACCGCCGTGGTGGGCTACTACACGATGGTGTCGATGACGCTGAATGTGCATGCGATCCCGATGCCCGACGACATCCCGCCCCCGCTCGACGTGCCGATGGCCGAAGGCCGTGCGCAATTGAGCGCGTTGCCACCGGCCGCCATCGAGACGCCGGCGCAATCGAACACCGCAACGCCGCCGCCGCGCCCGCCAGCACAGGACAGCTACATCCCCGAGACGGTAGAAACGCCGCGCATGCCGCAGGCGCCAAAGCAGGCGCTGCCCGCCAACGCCTGCGATACGCATTGCCACGTCTTCGGCCCCTACGACCAGTTTCCGCTGCACCATCGCGCCAGCTACGCCTCACCCGATGCGCCGGTCGCGCGGTACCGCACGATGCTGCACACCATCGGCGCCGCGCGCGGCGTACTTGTGCAGCCGGCGCCCTACGGCACCGATGCCTCGGCCATCCTCGATGCGCTGGCGGCCGATCCTCGTGCGCTGCGCGGCATCGCCGTGGCCACGCCCGACATCGACGACGCCGCGCTCAAGCGCCTGCGCGATGCGGGCGTGATGGGCTTGCGTTTCGTCGAAGCGCGCGACCCTGCAGGAAATCTGTTTGCCGGCAGCGTGGGCTTCGAGCATGTGGATGCGCTCGCCCCGCGCCTGCGGGCGCTCGGCATGCACGCGCAACTCTGGTCGCCGTGCAACGCCTACCTGCAGCACCTGCCCCGCCTGGCCCAACTGGGTATTCCCATCGTGCTCGACCACATGGCGAGCCTGGTGCCGTCGCGCGGTCGTGACGACCCGGCGCGGGCACTCGTGCACCAACTGCTGGCGGACGGCCGCGTGTGGGTCAAGCTCACCACCTGCCGCGTACCGCAGGACGACAATGCGCCCGACGGCGTGCGCGCGCTGCACGACGAGCTGCTGGCGGCAAACGAAGATCAGGTGCTGTGGGGCTCGGATTGGCCGTTTGTGCGCATGGGCGTGCGCGCCCCGGATGTGGGGGCCTTGGTCGACACCGCCCATGCATGGCTGGGCACCGATGCCCGCCGCCGCAAGGTGTGGACCGACAACCCTGCCCGCCTGTACGGCTTCGACAACTAGGAGATACACCCCATGCCGCAATCGACAGGGCCGCTTTCGCACGTGCGCGTGCTCGACCTGAGCCGCATCATGGCCGCGCCGTGGGCTTCGCAGGCGCTCGCCGACATGGGCGCCGACGTCATCAAGATCGAACGCCCCGGCGCCGGCGACGACACCCGCGCCTGGGGGCCGCCGTATCTCAAGGATGCCGACGGCCAGGATACGCAAGAGGCCGGGTACTTTCTATCGGTCAATCGCGGCAAACGATCAGTGACGGTGGCGCTGGATCAGCCCGAGGGCCAGGCCATCGTGCGCGAGCTGGCCAGGCAATGCGACATCGTGCTGGAGAATTTCAAGGTGGGCACGCTCGCCCGCTACGGCCTGGATTACGAGGCCCTGCGCGCGGTCAATCCCGGCATCATCTATTGCTCCGTCACGGGTTTCGGGCAAACCGGCCCGCGCAAGGATCAGGCGGCCTACGATTTCCTGATCCAGGCCATGGGCGGCTTGATGAGCGTGACCGGCGAGCGTGACGACAAACCCGGCGGCGGTCCGCAGAAAGTGGGCATCCCGATCGTCGACCTGATGACGGGCATGTACACCGCCGTGGCCGTGCTGGCCGCGCTATCGCATCGCGAACGCACGGGCGAAGGCCAGTTCATCGACATCGGCATGCTCGACGTGCAGGCCGCCGTGCTGTCCAACCAGGCGCTCAACCATCTGGTGTCGGGCAAGACGCCGCAGCGCAATGGCAATGCGCATCCGAATATCCAACCGCAGGATGTGTTCGCCTGCGCGGATGGCGAAGTGATTCTGGTGGTGGGCAACGACGGCCAGTTCGCCAAGCTGGCAGCGGCGGTAAAGCGGCCCGAGTGGGCGACCGACGCACGCTTTGCGACGAACGCGCAACGGGTGCGCAACATCGATCTGCTCAAGCCGCTGATCCTCGAAGCCTTCGCCACGCGCACGCGCGCCGATCTCACCGCGATGCTGGACCGCGCCGGCGTGCCGTGCGGCCCCATCAATGCCGTGCCCGATGTATTTGCCGATCCGCAAGTCGTGCATCGCGGCATGCGCATCGACCTGCCGCATCCGGCGGGCGTCGACGTGCCGCTGGTGGCCAGTCCGATGAAATTCATGGGTACGCCGTTGACGTTCGAACGTGCGCCACCCACGTTGGGTCAACACGTGGAGGATGTGCTGGGCGGGATTGGCTACAGCGCCGAGCGCATCGCGGCGTTGCGCTCGGCGGGGGTGGTGTAGGCGGCGCGGTGTAGGCGGCGCGGTGCAGGAGGTCTGAAGGGCCGCCTGCGTTGCCAAGCAGCAGGTGGCCAACCGCGCGTCATGGGCAGGTCGACGCCGCGCTTAACTATCGTGTCCGATCCGATCGGTGTGCCAGATGCCCTCGGCACCGATCTCGCGCGTGAGGGCCTCGATCTGCGACGCCACTTCCATCACCGTGCGGCCGGGCCCCTTCGCGCGAGCGAAGGCCATCGAGATGATGCGTTCCAGCGAAGGATCGACGAGCTTGGTGGCGGCCAGCTTGCCTTCCCGCACCTCTTGCCACACCGCATGCAGCGGCAACACCGTATACATGCGTTCGGTCTGGCACACGGTTTTCATGAGCGGCAACGAATCTGCTTCGATCAATGGCGTGATCTCGATCTTGACCGCACGCGCCATCGCATCCAGCGCATTGCGCAAGCCATTGGGCGAACCCGGCAGGATGAACGGCAAGCCATCCAGTGCGCTGAACGGCAAGGTGGGGGTTTGCAGAAGCGGATCGTCCGCCGCCCCGATCAAGCACGAATCCACATGCGCCAACGCCTGCTCGCCCACCGGTGCCTTATCGCTGTAGCGATAGAGGATCGCGATGTCGACGCGGGCATCGGTCAACCACTCTTCGAGTTGCCCGCTCGAGCCTTCGAGAATCTTCAAATGCACGCGCGGGAATACCTGCCGCAAGCGCGAGAACAAGCGGCGAATGAGCGGATGCGCCGTGGACGGCAATAGGCCAAGCGTCACTTCGCCGGCCGGCTCGCGCGCTTCCGCATTCAATTCGAGCTCCAGCGCTTCGGCATCGCGCAGCAACGTTTGCACCAGCGGAAACAGGCGCGCACCGATTTCCGAGAGCTGCACGCCGCGGCCGGTGCGATTGAAGAGCCGTGCATTGCAGTCGCGTTCGAGCGCATTGATGCGGCGGCTCAGTACCGACTGATCCTGATCCAGAAAAAGTGCCGCGCGCGTAATGCTGCCCAGCTCGGCCGTCGCCATGAATGCGCGCCAGCGCTGCAGATCGGCAGTGACGTCGAGTTGAACGCCGGTGGCCTTCGATTTATTCATCGTGCGGTGTGCCATGAGGTCGCATCAGAGATGCGCCAACTTAGCACACTGGCGCGCGGCGATCGGGGTGAACGAGAAGTGCTGCGTGGGCGACGATCACCGTCATCATGTCGACCCTGGCTGATGGCAGCGCAGGAAATACGCTGAATGAACAGCAACACCGGTGTTACTTGAAACGAACGTTATTGTTGTATGGTCTCAAACCAAAACGGACAAGCGATGTTGACCATGACCCCCACCCTACCTGTACAGCATCTCGATCCCGGCTACATCGCCGCACACATCGACGAGCGGTTTCGCCCTTTTTTCCTGATCAGTGCCGCCGACATCCCCATTGCGATGAAAGACACGATCGATGCGCTGTGCGTGGCCGTCAATCTGTTTGGCGAGCGGATTCGATTTCGCGTCGCCAAGCACTTGGTGGTGGGTGGATCGCCATTCAATATCGAGCTCGCCAGCGGTTCGCTTTCGTATACGCCCAAGAAAGAAACCATTCACGTCAACATCGAGGAGTACATCTTTCTCGACGTGAACAAAGCACAGGCCCTCTCGAAGAACATTCGCATTGCCACCTTCATGGAAGAGTTCGTGCACGCCTTCATGAACATTACCGATGAGGATCTGACGGCAAAAGTGGTTTGCCTCATCTACCCCCAAGTGCAATTCATCGAGGGTCAGTACTTCGATATTGGCGCCATCGCCGAACCGTCAGCGTTCGGTCTTCCAGCAAGTCAAACTATTCCCTGACGGTCGGTTCGCTCGACGTGGAACCCGGCGACATAGCCGGGATTTTCCGATGGCCTGCACGCTTCCGCAGGCAACTGTCAGCAGCACGGCCACGCTTACGCCGCCGGCGCATCCTCGAACAGCACGATGCAGTCCGCCACGAAAGCGGGCCGCTCACTGCCCTCGATTTCCATGGTGCATCGCAAGGTGACCTTGGTGCCCGCACCTTGCCGCGCAGCCGCTGCCACCGTTTGATGCAGCCGTAGCCGGCACCCCACCGGCATCGCGGCGGTGTAGCGCACGCGATCCGTGCCATAGTTCAACCCGCGCCCGCGCCTGGCGATATGAAAGATCTCGCGTTGCATGCGGGGCACGAGCGACAGCGCAAACAACCCATGCGCGATCGTCTTGCCTTGCGGCATTTCACGCGCGGCACGTGCCACATCCACATGGATCCAAAAGTCGTCACCAGTCAATTGCGCGAAGCCATCGAGGTGCGCCTGCGTCACGGTAAACCAGTCGCTCGCGCCCAGCGATTCGCCGACGCGCGTTTCGAAATCGGCCGGCGTGGCCAGTTGCACCGTCACGGCTGCGCCTCACCCAGTTTGCCGTCCTTGATCACCTTGCCCCACTTCACGAACTCCTGGTCCATCAGCGTGCGGTACTCCTCGGGCGTGGTGGTCACCGGCAAGGCACCTTGATCGATCAGCTTCTTGCGCACCTCCGGCTCGTTGACGGCCGCGATCACCGCCTGGCGAAACTTCTCGATGATGGCCGGTGGCACGCCCTTCGGCGCGATGATGCCGTAGTTGGAATCCGACACCACACCCGGCAGGCCCAATTCGGCCGTGGTGGGCACATCGGGCAAGCCCTCGAAACGCTTCGCGCTCGATACAGCCAACGCCTGGACCCGGCCCGCTTTGATGAAGCCGATGGCCGCCGACGCATCGCCGGGGAAGACTTGAATCTCATTGCCCATCAGGGCCGTCACGGCGGGGGCCGCACCTTTGTACGGGATATGCGTGAGCTTGATGCCTGCCTGCTGATTGAGCAGTTCGCCGCCCAGATGCGGCGTGGTCACGTTACCGGCGGAGCCGAAGTTGTACTTGCCCGGGTTGGCCTTTGCCGTGGCGATCAACGCAGGCAGGGTCTTCTCGGGAATGCTGGTGCTGGCCATGATCACCTGCGGAATGCGCACCACCAGCGTCACATAATTGATGTCCTTCAATTCATACGGCACCTTCATCACGTGCGGCAACCCCGTCAACGCCCCGGGCACGCCGAAGCCGAACGTGTAGCCGTCGGGATCGGCGCGCACCGTGGCGTCCGTACCGATGGTGCCGCTGGCGCCCGCGCGGTTGTCGATCACCAGGGATTGCCCCAGCTTGGCCGACACCTCCGGCGCAATCAGCCGTGCCACGTTATCCACGGGGCCGCCAGGCGGATACGGCACGATCAATTTGATCGGGCGCGCGGGCCAGTTGTCCTGCGCAGCACCCGCATTGCCCATCACAGCCAGGCCGATCGCGGCCACAGTCAAGATACGTTTCATGGTTGTCTTCCTCCTTCGGATTCGCCGGTCTCGCGCGACCGGTCACGTCATTGATGGGCGAGGCCCAACACCTGTTTGGCCAGGATGTTTCGCTGCACCTCGTTGGTGCCGCTGAAAATGGTTGCGGCCAGCGCCGCCAGATAAGGCGCCTGCACATGCACCTGCGTGTCCGGATAGGCGCTGCGGGCATGCGCCCCGCCCTCCATCTCGGCCATGTCGATCAGCAATGCACCGATGCGCTCGTGCGTTTCCGAGGCCCAGATCTTGAGCAACGACACCTCGGCGGGCAGTGGCCGGCCCGACTTCGCGATATCGGCAAATACGCCATACATCGCCGACAAATCCGCCGCATCGAGCTGCAAGCCGGCCAGCCGATCCACAAACACCGGATCGCGCATCCGATCCCGATGCGCGGCCAATGCTGCGACCTGACCCAATGCGTAATGCGAATGCTTGGGGCTGCCGCTGAACAGCCGTTCGAAGCCCAGCAGCGCTTTCGCAATCGTCCAGCCGCCGTTCAATTCGCCCACCAGCTGGCTGCGCGGCACGCGCACGGCGTCGAAGAACACTTCCGCGAATTCGGCATCGCCCGATAGCGTTTCGATCGGCCGCACCGTCACACCGGGCTGCTTGAGATCGACCAAAAGAAAGCTGATGCCGGCCTGCTTTTTCACGGTTTTATCGGTGCGCACCAGCATGAACATATGCGTGGCGTCCTGCGCCAACGTCGACCACGTCTTCTGCCCCGTCACGATGAAATCGTCGCCGTCGGCAATGGCCTCGCAGCGCAATGCCGCGAGGTCGGAGCCGGCATTGGGCTCGGAATAGCCCTGCGCCCACACATGCTCACCCGACAAGATGGGCGGCATGAACTGCGCCTGTTGCGCGGGGGTGCCGAAGCGCGACAGGATCGGCCCCAGCATCACCAGGCCCTGATCCGGCGCGCGGGCTACGCCGTAGCGTTCGGCCTCTTCGATGAACGCGATCTGCCTGGCCGGCGACAACGCCATACCGCCATGCTCGCGCGGCCACGATGGCGCGATCCACCCCTGCCGTGACAACGTCACATACCAGGACGCGATCTCGTGCCAATGCAGGCGCCACGGCATGTGGCGCAAGCGTTCCGGATAGTGCGCCGCGAAAAACGCGCGCAGCATGCCGCGAAACGCGGGCTCGGGCATTGCCTCCCAGTCGGCATCGCGCGGGAAGTCGGCCGAGGTCCAGGGCTTCGCGTCATCGTCGGGCGCAGCCAGCACTGCCTCCGCCGTCATCGTGACACCTTGTGCGTAGCGGCGCCGGTGCGCATCCGTGTTTCCCAACCAGGTCGACACATGCAGTGCACGTTTGAAGTACAGCCCGATATCGTATTCGGCGGTATAGCCGATCGCGCCATGCAACTGAATCGACAGGCGCGTGACCTCGCGCACCGCCCGATTGGCCCGCGCTTTCACTCGGCTGGCCAGCGACGCGCGCCGGGCTGCCGGCAACGCCGGTGTCCAGGACTGCAATGCATCGGTGAGGCTTGCCGCCGCCAATTCGATCTGCAGCAACGCGTCCACCAGCCGATGCTGCAGCGCTTGAAAGCTGCCGATTGCCTGGCCGAACTGCTGCCGCGTATTCACATACTCCACGGTCGCGCCCAGCGTGTGGCGCGCGGCGCCGATCGATTCGGCCGCGACGATGAGACGGGTGGCCTCGAGCGCAGCGTTCACCGCCTGTGGCACCGTGTCACCTGTTGCGATAACGTGATCCGCAGCCACGTCAACGGCCTGCAAGCGCAACTGCGCCATGGTGCTGTCATCGGCGCGCGCCGTGATGGCTGCGGTCAGCCCGCGCGCGTCGGCCGGCACCCACACCAGCACCGCCTGCGCATCGCTTTGCGCCACGACGAGCCATCCGTCCACGCCTCGGCCAGGAACGATGAAACCTACTTCGCCGTCCAGCTGCATGCCGCCCGAAGCGGTCGAGGTCGCGCGCACGCCAGCGTCATGCTGCGGCGGTGATGGCGCAGGGTGCGCTGCCGAGGTCCGATCGCGGCGCTCTTCCACGGTGCTCGTGGAGGCGACATCTGCGCCACCCCTGCCACCGTTGCTTGCAACAGGGCGACTCATTTGCGCTGCATGCAGGGGGTCCATATGCAGCTGCTCCGCATGCTTCTGCCACGCCAGCGTCGCCACGACGTCGCCGCTGCCGATCTGCGTCATCAACGCATCGCGCCGGTCGCCCGCCGGCAATACGCGCAACACTTCCATCGGCAGCACACCGCACGCGGCAAACGGCTCGGGCAACAATGCGCGACCGGCCTCTTCGGCGATCAACGCGGCTTCGCTCAGCGTAAGCCCCAAGCCGCCGTCCGCTTCCGGCACCGTCAGCAGCAACCAACCCAGGTCGGCCATCTGCCGCCAGTAGTCACGGTCAAAGCCGGCGGGTGGCGTGTGGGCGGCGAGTGCTCGAACGCGCGCACGTTGATCGGTGCCGCTCAGAAAGCCACGGGCACTGTCACGAATCGCATCGGCATCCTCGCTCATACGATGCCCTCGGCGCGCAAGCCGGCAATCTCTTGCGGATCTAATCCCAGCTCGGCAGCCAGCACCGCATCGGTGTGCTCACCCAGTAGCGGCGGCGGCAATTCGTACGCGATCGGCGTGTCCGAGAACACCACCGGATTCTTGATCAGCGGCATCTCGCCAATCAGCGGGTGCGGCATCGCCCCCAACACACCACGGTGCTTGACCTGCGGATCCTCGAACACCTGATCCATCTCGTAGATCGGACCGCACGGCACATTGGCGGCAGACAATGCCTCGTTCCACGCCGCCACCGTGCGTGCCGTCATCGCCTCGGCAATCAACGGCACGAGCACCTTGCGAGCCGCCGCGCGTTCGAGGTTGGTCGCAAAACGCGGATCGCTGGCCAGTTCGGGCCGCTCGATCACCCGGCAAAAACTTTGGTACTGCGAGTCGTTGCCCACCGCGATCATGATGTGGCCATCGGCGCATTCGAACGCCTGATACGGACACGTGATCTGCGACGACGTACCCACGCGCTCGGGGCGCTCACCGGTGGCGAAGTAATTCATGCTCACATGCGAGATGGCGGCGATTTGCGCATCCAGCAAGGCCATGTCGATGTGCTGCCCGGTACCCGACACCAAATCGCGATGATGCAGCGCCGCCAGGATCGCCGCGATTGCGTAGAAGCTGGCAGTCAGGTCGGACACCGAATAGCCCACCTTCACTGGCCCGGAGCCGGGTTCGCCTTCGGCCACGCCGGTCACCGCCATCAGCCCGCTCATTGACTGAAAGATCGGGTCGTAGCCCGGCAAGTGGCTGTAGGGCCCGGTTTGACCGAAGCCCGTGATGGAGCAATAGATGAGCTTCGGATTGATCGCCTTCAACGACGCATAATCCAGGCCATAGCGCACCAGATCGCCGGCCTTGAAGTTCTCGATCAGGATGTCCGATTGCGCGGCGAGCTTTCGGATCAGCGCCTGGCCCGCAGGCTTGGACATGTCGATGGTGATGGATCGCTTGCCGCGATTCATCGCGATGAATGACGACGTCTCCGAGGTCGGCTTGCCCGCGCCGTCCTTCACACGAAAGCCTTGATGCCGCACATCGTCGCCGCGGCCCGGCCGCTCCACCTTGATCACCTCGGCGCCGAAATCGGCCAACATTTGCGCGGCCCACGGGCCAGAGAAGACGCGGCTCAAATCGAGCACTTTCACATTCGACAATACGCCAGCCATCGCACCTGTCTCCATCTCTAATCGTTATGCAGTCAGGATAGCGACGGGGCCCCGCAATCGCGAGGCCCCGTCAGGCAAAGCTGGTTTGCTGTTGGCGCCGGATCAGCGCCCTTCGAACACCGGTGCACGCTTCTCCAGAAACGCCTGGCGCGCTTCGCCCGCATCATGCGTCTTGGCGATCGCCGCCGTCATATCCTGCTCGTAGCGATAGCCGTCGCGCAGGCTCATCTCTTCGATGGCGTTCATCGTCTGCTTGGACAATTGCACCGACAGCGGACTTTTCGATGCAATGGTGGTCGCAATGCCCAGCGCCGTGTCCAGCACCTGATCGGCCGGCACGCTCGCCTCCACGATTCCCAGGCGATACAGCTCATTGCCATCGACGCGCATGCCGGTAAAGGCCATGCGGCGCAAGCGGGAATGACTGAAGAGGCGCATGCCATGGCGCCCGCCACCCAGCAGACCGACATCGATCTCGGGCAGTCCCACCACGGCCGTGCTGGCGGCCACCAGAATGTCGCACGAGGCCGCGATCGCCAGCCCGGCACCCAGCGCTGCGCCATTCAGACCGCACACCACCGGCTTGGCGCATTCGCGCAAGGCATGAAACAGCTCGCGCGTGCGCCGCGAATGCTGCGGCAGATCGCCCGGGCCTTTGATCGTGTCGCCGCGGCCCTTCAGATCCGCGCCGGCGCAGAACACCCGGCCTTCGCCGATGAGCACGATGGCGCGCACGTCGTCGCTCTCGGAACACACATCCAGGCAATGCGTGAGCTCGTTGATCAGCGTGGTCGAGAGTGCATTGACGGGCGGGTTGGCCAGATGGATCACGGCCACGTGCTCGCGCATCTCCAGTTTCAACGCGGTATAGGCAAGATGGGGCATTCGACTCTCCTGAAAAGACAATAAAGCGCGGGCACACCGGCTGGTCGATGCACGCGCCCTGTGCATGGTTAACTGAACGGCAGGCCGGCGCGCGGGGTTCAATAGGGCGGGTCGCGGCGGTGCCAGCGGCGGCTCAGGTCACGGCCCGCTCGGCCAGTTGCGCAATGTCGGCTGCCGAGTATCCCAGCTCGCCCAGCACCTGCGCGGTATGTTCACCCAGCAGTGGCGGGGGCAATTCCGCGCATGACGGTGCCGCCGAAAACCGCAGCGGATTCATCACCTGCGGCACCGTGCCGGCCAGGGGATGCGGAATGTGCCGCAACATGCCGCGGTGCACCACCTGCGGATCGGCAAACACCTCGGGCACGGTATTGATCGCACCCGCCGGCACATTGGCCGCGCTCAAACGCTCGAGCCAGACAGCGCGATCCTCGGCACCGAACGCCGCATCGAGAATGGGGTCGAGCAGCGCCTGATTGACCACACGCTTGCCGTTGGTCGCAAAGCGTTCGTCGGCAGCCAGCTCCGGGCGGCCCATCAATCCGCACAACGTGGCGAACTGCCCGTCGTTGCCGACCACGACCACGATCTGCCCGTCGCGGCACTCGAAGGTGCGTTGCGGCTGGATATTCGGGTGTGCCGTGCCGGTGCGTTTGGGCGTGCGGCCGGCCAGCAGAAAATTCATGGCCTGATTCATCAGCAAACCCACTTGCACGTCCATCATGCCCAGATCCACATGCTGCCCGCGGCCCGTGGTGTGGCGCCCGATGATGGCCGCCAGAATGCCCACGGCCGCATACACGCCCGTCACCATGTCCACGATCGGCACGCCCACCTTCTGCGGGCCGCCGCCGGGCTTGTCGTCGCGTTCGCCGGTCACGCTCATCAAGCCGCCCATGGCCTGGATCAGGAAATCGTAGGCAGGCTGCTTGGCGCGCGGCCCGGTCTGTCCAAAGCCGGTCACCGAGCAGTAAATCAACTCAGGATGATCCGCGGACAGGTCGGCGTACCCCAGCCCCAGCCGCTCGAGCGTGCCTACCTTGTAATTCTCCAGCACCACATCGGATTGGGCCGCCAGTTGCCTGACGATGGCGCGCCCCTCTTCCGTCTTCAGATCCAGCGTGATCGAGCGCTTGCCGCGGTTGGCTGCCACGTAATAGCCCCCGTCTTCGGTATCGCTGCCATCGGCGCGCTTCAGGAACGGTGGCCCCCACGCGCGGGTATCGTCGCCGCGGCCAGGCTTTTCGACCTTGATCACATCGGCGCCCAGATCGGCCAGGATCTGGCTGGCCCAAGGCCCGGCAAGCACACGGCTCAAATCGAGCACGCGGATGGACGAGAGCAATGCTGACAATGCGGTCTCCTTCGTTATCGCTGCGGCACGATGTGGCGCGCGGTGTTTGTTGCCAGTCTATGCGGCTGTTGCGCGGCAATCCAGGACAAGCGGCGTAAACCAGATATGCCTATTGCGTCATATCGAGGCCAGGACGGTTGCTGAAATCCGCAACTCTGGTTTGCCGCCGCGTTGCTGGTTGGCGCCCCCTGAAGACCGTAGACTGCCTCTCACAACATCGAGGGCGCGCCGCACAGGTGCGCCACATCAGGAGACACCCCTCATGGTCATGCCCGCCGTCGCCGCCGACCGCGACACGCTCACCGCGTTTCGCGACAGCGCCCGCGATTTCCTGCATCACACTGCGCCCCGCAGCCGTTTGCGGAAGCTGCGCCAGACGCGCCCGGGGTTCGAGCGCACGGTGTGGCGCCAGATGGCCGATGCCGGCTGGTGCGGGCTGCTCACGCCCGAGGCGCTTGGCGGACTGGAGCTGGGCTTGAGTGCCGTGGCGGTCATTGCCGAAGAGATCGGGCGCAACCTGCTGTCAGAACCCTTCATTGGCGGCGCCGTGCAAACGCCGGCCTTGCTTGGCGCATTGCCCACTGGCACCCTGCGCGACGATTTACTGGCGCGCATCGCGGCGGGCGATGCACTGATCGGCGTGGCGGCACAGACCGATACCGCACGTGCACCGGGTAGCGCGCCGCGCATGACGCGCAGCGGTGATGCGCTGGTGCTCGACGGTGCGGCACATTGGATCTACCCCGGCGCCGATCTCGACGGCTGGATCGTGGCGGTGCGCGGCACCCCGGCAGAGGCAAAGGCAAAGACAGACAACATCGACGCGCTCGTGTACGTCCCACGCGATGCGGCCGGTGTCCATACCGAGAGCGAAGACCGCGTCGACGGCACCCCTGTCGCCAGCCTGCAGCTGAGCCAGGTGCGTGTGTCCGGCGGGCACATCCTTGCCGAAGGCGCCGCTGCCACGCTGGCACTGCAGCACGCGGTCGCCTGCACTCGCGCCATCCAATCGGCGGAGCTGCTCGGCATCGCGCGGCAGTCGTTCGACACCACACGCGACTACCTCACGACACGCGTGCAATTCGGCAAGCCCATCGGGGCAAACCAGGCCCTGCAGCACCGCATGGTCGACGCGCTGCTGTATATCGAACTGGGCGACGCCGCCCTGCGTGCCCTGCTGGCCGGCGATCACCGGCCCACCCCCACGTTCAATGCCGCCTGCGCGCGCGTCAAGGCGCGCTGTGCGCAAGCCGCCCTGCACATGACGCGGCTGGCCATCCAGTTTCATGGCGCGATCGGCTACACCGATGAACTCGACGTGGGCCTGTATCTCAAGCGTGCGCTGCATCTGTGTGCATGGCACGGCGGCGTGCTCGAAAATCAACGCGCAGCGCTGCCCGAGCCCTTCGCGGTACAGCGAGACGATGCACCCGCGGCCGGTGCACGAGCGGGCGCACACGCCGATGCACGCCCAAGCGAAGCAGCCGGCGCGCCCATCGACGCCGCCTTGGATGCCGTGCGCGTCGCTGAAGGCGACACGGGTGCCGAGGATTGGAACGCTATGCCGGAACAGGAATTTCGCACCCGCATCCGCACCTTCATCCGCGCGCACTACCCCGATGCCCTGCGCAATCCGCCTCGGCGCCTGCATTGGGATGAACTCAAGGGCTGGTATCTGAAGCTCTCGGCGCAAGGCTGGATTGCGCCCGCCTGGCCGCGCGAGTATGGCGGCATGGCGCTCGCCCCCGACAAGCTCATCGCCTTCATCGAAGAGATGGAAGACTACGGCGTGGCGCGCATGCCGGATCAGGGGCTGATCAACATCGGCCCGGTGCTGATGCGCTACGGCACGCCGGCGCAACGCGAGCGCTACCTGCCTCGCATCCTGGCGGGCGACGACGTGTGGTGCCAGGGATACTCCGAGCCCAATGCCGGATCGGACCTGGCGTCACTGCGCACCGAAGCCATTCGCGAAGGCGATCACTTCGTGGTCAACGGCCAAAAGATCTGGACCACCCTGGCGCAGGACGCCACGCACATCTTCATGCTGGTGCGCACCGACAAAACGGTGAAGAAGCAGGCCGGCATCAGCTTCCTGCTGGCCGATCTCACCACGCCCGGCATCACCGTCAAACCGATCCGCAATATCGGCGACGAGGAAGAATTCTGCGAGGTGTTTTTCGACAATGCCCGCGTACCGGCCGAAAATCTGGTCGGTGAACTCAACCAAGGTTGGACGATCGCCAAAGCGCTGTTGGACTTCGAGCGCATCTTCGTCGGCAGCCCCAGTCAGGCCAAGTATGCGCTCAACCAATTGCGATTGGTGGGCCGGAACACCGGTGCCGCCGACGATCGTGGGTTCGTCGATCGCTACATCGGCTTTGCGCTCGACGTGGCCGATCTGCAAGCGCTGTATGCGGACTTCGCCGACATGGTCAAACGTGGCGAGCCGCTACCCGCAAGCGTCTCGCTACTGAAAATCTTCGCCACCGAAACGTATTCGCGGCTCTGCATGGCCGTGGTGGAAGCGGCCCAGGAGCGCGGCGGCGACGCCGCAGCCTTCATGGTGGACGGCACGCAGATCGCGCCGGCCAATCGCCTCTACAACTCCGCCATCACAACGATCTATGGCGGTACCAACGAGATTCAGCGCAATATCCTGGCCAAGGCGGTGATCGGCTTACCCAGCTGATATGCCGCCCGGCGCAACGGGCGCGGCCCGTTCGCCGCGCGGGCATGGCGATTCGCTGTACCGCTTCACACGACCCGCTTTGTATTACCGCTTTGTATTACCGCTTTGTATTACCGCTTTGTATTACCGCTTTGCATCACCGCTTCGTATCACCGCTTCGTATCGCGCAGCTTCATATCGCACCGCTTCACATTGCACCGCTTCACATCTACCGACAACAACGACAACAACAAACACAACGACGATCGATAACAAGAAACGATCGAGGAGACATCACCATGCCGTTCAAGACACTGATCGCAGGCCTGTTGCTTACCCTGGCGCTTCCTGCGGCCCATGCCGCCGACACGCCTTACCCCAATCGCCCGATTCGCCTGATCGTGCCGTTTGCACCGGGCGGCGGCGCCGATGTGACGGCGCGCATCGTGGCGGAAGCGACCGGCAAGGTGCTCGGGCAAAGCATTGTGGTCGAGAACAAGCCCGGCGCCGGAGGCACGGTGGGCGCGACGACCGTAAGCCGCGCCACACCCGATGGCTACACCCTGCTTTACACGACGCCGGGGCCGCAGATCACCAATCCGTTTCTGATGCGCGCTCTGCCCTACGATCCCGAGCGCGATCTCGTGCCCGTGTCGCGTTTGGCCGTCGTACCCAGTGTGCTGGTGGTGGGCAAGCAACTGCCGGTCGATAGCGTGGACGGCTTGATCAAATACGCGCGCGCTCATCCCAACGAAGTGCGTTTTGCGAGCGCCGGCATCGGCGCCACCAGCCACCTCTCGGGCGAACTCTTCAAGCGCATGGCCGACGTGCAGATCGATCACATCCCCTACGGCGGCACGGGCGCGGCGCTGCAGGATGTGCTGGGCGGCCGCGTCGAGATGGCGATCGACAGCGTGGCGGTGTACTTGCCGCAGATCAAGTCCGGCGCCGTCAAGGCATTGGGCGTAACCACGCCGCAAGAGCTGCCGATGCTGCCCGGCGTGCCGCCGATCGCCGAACAGCTCGCGGGGTTCGATGCGTCTCCGGTCAATTACCTTTCGGCACCCGCCGGCACGCCGCCCGCCGTGATCGCCACCCTCAATCAAGCGGTCAACAAGGCGCTCGACGATCCGTCGGTCAAGCAACGCATGCTGGACCTCGGCCTGCTGCCCAGCCCCAGCACGCCAAAGGAAATGGCGGATCAGATTGCCACCGAGCGCGCGAAGTGGAAGCAGGTGATCGAGAAGTCGGGCGCCCGCATCGATTGAGCGGGCTGTGCTCAACCTGCAAACACCTGCTGCGTGTCGGGCCGTTCGCCGATCTCCCGCAACGCTTTGGCCGTGGTGCGCGCCGCCAAAGACAACGGTCGCACCGCGGTGGTCGCCAGCACCACCTGTCGCGCAATCACGGGCTCCACGATGCGCGCGGCCTGCAGGGTACCCGCCGCCCACTCGGCGGCGATTGCGTGGCGCGGCAGCACGGTGTAGGCGCCGCCCTGCGCGGTAATCGCCTTCTGCAGTTGATTCGAGTCGGCGGCGACGACCACATTGAGCGCAATGCCGGCACGGCGCGCGAGTTGATCCAGCAGCACGCGCACGCCGCTCGGTGCGCTGGGCAGCACCAACGGCAATCCATCCAGCCGCGCAAACGGTACGGTATCACTCGCGGTCACGGCATCGCCCGCCTGCCCGACCAAAAACGAATCGCACGTGGCCAGCACCTCGACTTCGGCGACCGATGCATGACCGTAGCGATACGGCAACCCGATGTCGATATGCCCGCTGGCCAGCCACTGGTCGATCTGCCCCGCCGAACCTTCGAAGATATGCAGCGTGATGCCCGGGAAGGCTGCGCGCAGATCGAAGAACAACGGCATCACCAGCGCGCGATACAGCGACGGCAGAACGCCAAGGCGCACATCGCCGAACGGCATGCCCGCCGTATCGGCCACCTGCTCCCCCAACGCGTCCGCCTCGAAGAGCACCCGTTCGATCTGCGGCAGCAATCGTTGGCCGAACTCGGTGAGCGCCATGCCGCGACCGGTGCGCCCGAATAGCCGCCCCCGGCATTCCTCTTCAAGTTTGGCGATCTGACGGCTGATGGCAGGCTGGGGCTGGCCCAATAACGCGGCGGCCTGCTTCAGGCTCCCGGCACGCGCCACCGTGGTGAACACGATCAGACGATTCAAATCCCAGCGCGGCATTTTGGGTGAGGACATAACCAGGATCGCAATGCTGATATGCGCGCGCCACGACTGGTTTGGCGCGCTCGGCGCACCTAGACTGACTGTCGTCACGGCGCGCAGAAGCCGCGAACATAATAATGAGAGGAAGACAATGGTAAACAGATTCGCGACGTTCCTGACCGGCATTGTGTTGTGCACCGCAACCACATTCGGTGCCCATGCCGCGGGCTTTCCCGACAAGCCGGTGCAACTGGTCGTGCCGTACTCACCTGGCGGCATTACGGACAACCTCGCCCGGCTCTACGCCGAACGCCTTCAGGCGCTGTGGAAGCAGCCCGTGATCGTGGAAAATCGCCCCGGCGCCGGCGGCTCGATCGGCGCCGGCAACGTCGCACGCGCGCCTGCAGACGGCTATACCGTGCTGCTGGGCAGCGTGGGCATGGTAACCAACGGGTTATTGCTCAAAAAATTGCCTTACGACGCGAATGCGCTGACGCCCCTGGCGCTCGCCGCCCTCGCGCCCAACGTGCTCTACGTGCATCCGTCAGTGCCGGCCACCACCACGGCCGAACTGGTCGACTACGCCCGCCGCAATCCGGGCAAGCTGTCTTTCGCATCGTCGGGCGTGGGCTCAAGCCCGCATCTGGCCGCCGAGCTGTTTGCGGCCCGCGCCGGCATCGACGTGCTGCAAGTGCCCTACGGCGGCACCGGCCCGGCCCTGGCCGATTTTCTGGGCGGCCAGGTCAACGCCTACTTCGACACCATGCAGTCGATGTCATACGCCAGGAGCGGCAAGATCCGCGCGTTGGCGGTCACCACGTCCAACCGGCTGGCCGACGAGCCCGGCCTGCCCACCGTCGAAGAATCGGGCGTCGCACCCGGCGTGGTGTCGAGCAGTTGGTTTGGCTTCTTCCTGCCCACGGCCACCCCGCCTGGCATTCAAGCGACGTTTGCCGCCGCACTGGCGGACGTCTCGCGCGACCCTCAGGTGCAAACGCGGCTGAAGGCACTCGGCGTCGTCCCCGACTTCCGTGACCAGCAGGCTTTCACGGCATTCGTAAAAGACGAAGCCGTCAAATGGGAGGATGTGATCCGGACACAAAAAATTTCGATTCAGTGAACAGGGGTAAGGGTGCTGGCCGATATATTTAAGCAAATGTTAAGGTGATCGACCACGAAAAACAGATCGACCGAGAGAAGCCCCAATGACGTCTCCTAGCCAAAGCGGCGCCGGCACTCCGCCGCCCGATGCGCCTGAGCGCGCCCCCAAATCTGCCTTGAATCCGCCCGTGTTCTACACATCAGCCGCGCTCGTGCTGCTACTGGTGGTCTTCGCTGTCGCGATGCCCGACACCGCGGCGCGTGTGTTTGGTGCCACGCAGGATTGGATCCTTGCCAACGCAAGTTGGTTTTACATCCTGACCGTGGCAATCGTCCTGGTGGTGACGGTATTTCTGGCCATCAGCCGCTACGGCGACATCAAGCTGGGACCCGATCACAGCGAGCCGGATTATCGCAATCTTGCCTGGTTCGCCATGCTGTTCTCAGCCGGCATGGGTATCGGCATCATGTTCTTCGGTGTCGCCGAGCCGGTCATGCATTTTCTGGAGCCGCCGGTGGGTGAAGCCGGCACGGCCATCGCCGCACGCGAGGCCATGAAACTGACATTCTTCCACTGGGGCCTGCATGCCTGGGCGCTCTATGCGATCGTGGCACTCATCCTGGCATTCTTCAGCTACCGACATGGATTGCCATTGACGCTGCGTTCCGCGCTTTTTCCGATCATCGGCAATCGCGTACATGGCCCGATCGGTCATGCCGTCGACATTTTCGCCATCATCGGCACGGTGCTCGGCGTAGCCACGTCGCTCGGTCTGGGCGTCGCACAGATCAACAGTGGCCTGAATCACCTGTGGGGCATTCCGATCAGCACGACGTCGCAGATCGTGCTCATCGTGATTGCTTGCGGGTGTGCCACGCTTTCCGTGGCCAGCGGTCTGGACAAAGGCATCAAGATTCTGTCGGAACTGAATCTTGGATTGGCCGCGATCCTGATGCTCTTCGTGCTGATCGCCGGCCCCACGGTGTTCATCCTGCAGACCTTCGTTCAGAACACCGGCGGTTATCTGTCGGAAATCGTCAGCAAGACATTCAATCTCTACGCTTATAACCCCACCGATTGGATCGGCGGCTGGACCCTGTTTTATTGGGGCTGGTGGCTGGCGTGGTCGCCTTTCGTGGGGATGTTCATCGCGCGCATCTCGCGTGGCCGCACCATCCGCGAATTCATCTGCGGCGTGCTGTTCGTGCCTGCCGGCTTCACGCTGTTCTGGATGACCGTGTTCGGCGACTCGGCCCTGCACATGATCTTGATCGACGGTGCCAAGGACCTTGCCACCACCGTCAACGCCGATACCTCGCTTGCACTCTTCGCGTTTCTGGAGCGCCTCCCGTTCGGCTCCATCATCAGTGTCGTCGCGATCACCATGGTGATCGTGTTCTTCGTTACCTCGGCCGATTCGGGCGCGCTGGTTGTCGATCTGTTGGCCTCCGGCGGACGGGTCGGTACGCCGATGTGGCAGCGCGTCTTCTGGTCGCTGTCGATGGGCGCGGTGGCCATTGCGCTGCTGCTCGCAGACGGACTGACCGCGCTGCAGACCGCCACCATCGCCAGCGCATTGCCGTTCTCCGTGATCTTGTTGCTTGCGATCTGGGGCCTGTTCAAGGCGCTCAAGCTCGATGCCACCAAACGCGGCATCCGCTACCAATCGCTCACGCTTTCGCGACCGGCCGGATCAAGCGATACGTCGTGGCAGCGTCGCCTGCGCAATATCGTCATGATGCCGCGCCACAGTCATGTGACGCGCTTCATCGCCGATACGGTGCGCCCGGCGTTCAACGATGTGGCAGAGGCCTGGCGTAAGGAAGGCTACACGGTCACGGTTTCCGAGCCACAGGATGAGGCTGCCGAGATCGTCGTCTCCCACAACGACCTGCTCGACTTCACTTATGCCGTGCGCGCTGAGGAATATACGCGCCCCAGCCTGAGCGCACGCGATCAGGCCAAGCTGGCCGACGATGCCAAGTACTTCCGCGCCGAGGTGCACCTGCGCGAAGGCGGCCAGGACTACGACATCATGGGCTGGACCCGCGACGACGTGATCGGCGACATCCTCGATCAGTACGAACGGCACCGCCACTATCTGCACGTGGTGCGATAGCGCTTGACCCAGGCGCACGCCGCAAGCGAGAAGATCGCCATGACGCGGCACCGCCCAGGCGACGACGAGGATGGCCCATCGGGCCATCCTTTTTTTTATCTCACCTGGAATCCCGCGCCCACCGGATCGTTGCGGTCGATCACCCAGCGTGCCGTGCCCAGAATGCTGGCCGTGCCTTTCACGGTGGGCCGCACCGCGCGCGTGCCGGCCAGGTCCACTTCACCCAGCAGGCAACCCTCGAAGGTGCCGCTACCCAGCAATCCCTCCGACAGGATCGGTTGATTCAGCCCCATCTTGCCGCGCGCCTCGAACATCGCCATCATCGCGCTGGTGCCCGTGCCGCCGGGCGAACGATCGAGCTGGCCGTGGCTGAACACATGCACATTCTTGTAGAACGCGCCTTCGATCGTGGCGGGATGCCAGAACGTGACGAAGTTCAGATTGTTGATGTGTGCCTCGGTCGGGTGCTGGATGCGATGTTGCGCATTGAGTTGATCCCGCACCATCAAGCCCAGGCGCGCCAGCTCGGAGCCGTTCTCCGGCGAGATGCGCAAGGCGCAGTTCGTGAGATCGACGATGCCGAAGTAGTTGCCGCCCCACACGATGTCGGCTTTCAGATCGCCGTACTCGGGCAGCGTGACCGGCAAATCCTGCGCTTCCACATAGGCCGGCACGTTCTCGAAACGCGTCCACAAAATCTCGTCGCCTTCGGACTTCACTTCCGATACCACGAGCCCTGCCGTCGTCTCGAAACGGATCCTGGTCAGCCCATCCGGGCTGCGCGGCACCAGGCCCAATGCCACCATCGCCATGCTGACGGCGATCGTGCCGTGGCCGCACATGTGCGAATACTGGCTACCGTCGATATAGATCAGGCCAGCGTCGAATTCGGGGCCGGACGGCGGCGTGAGAAACACGCCGAACATGTCGTTATGGCCGCGCGGTTCGCGCATCAGCGCGCAGCGCAACCAGTCGTAGTTGGCCTCAAGAAACGCGCGCTTCTCGAGAATGCTCGAGCCGGCGGGATACGGAATACCGCTATGGACGATGCACAACGGCTCGCCTTCGGTATGGGTATAGATGACGTCGAACGCGTCTTGCTTGCGCATGACCAGGTGCTCCAGAAGAAGGTGGGTAGAAAAAGACGGGGTTATTTGCGCTCGGACAGCATGTCCAGGCCTACGGTCAAATCCAGGATGACGATCGCCAATACCGCGACCACGATCGTCGCGCCCGACACCGCCGCAATGGTCGGATCGATCGTGTACTGCACGTAGTTGAAGAGCTTCACGGGGATGGTGTTGAGATCCGCCGTCGTGTTGAAGATCGACAGCTCGACGTTGATCCACGATGAGATGAACGCGAAGATCGAGCCGGTCACGATGCCGGCACGGATCTGCGGCAACGTCACCAGGAAGAATGTCTGCAGCGGATGCGCGCCCAGGTCGGACGACGCTTCTTCCAGCGCCCGTTGCTCGGGCGAGAGCAACGCGAACGTCGATCGCAACACGAACGGCGCCACGATCACGGTATGCCCGATCAGCAACGCCAGAAAACTGCGCGTCAGACCAAAGTACCCGCCGAACTGCAGCAACGCCGCGCCCAGCACGATATGCGGCAAGACGAGCGGCGACATCAACAGGGCCGACATCGCGGCCTTGCCCGGAAAGTCGTAGCGCGCCAGCGCAAGTGCCGCAGGTACCGTCATCAGCACGGCGATCAGCGTGGCCGCCATGGCAAGCAGCGAGCTGGCCACGAAGGCCGACACATAGCTCGCGTCGCCCAGCATCTGCCGGTACCAATCCAATGTCCAGCCTTGCGGCGGGAACGTGAGATAAGGCGTGGTGGTAAACGAGGCGCCCATGATCACCACGAGCGGCAGCACGAGATAGATCAACAGCGCCCACGCCACCAGTCGAACGAGCCATCGCACGATCATCGCGTACTCCCTGCCGGCACACCGATCCGGCCCGCCACCGCAACCATGATCAACGTAAACACCAGCAACACGATGCTGAGCGCACCGCCATAATGAAAATCGAACACGCTGCTGTATTGCTGGAAGATCAGCATCGACAGCACCGAGATGCGGCCGCCGGACAGCAATGCCGGGGTGACGTAGGCGCTGACCGCCAGCGTGAACACCATGATGGCGCCGGCCACCACGCCCGGCAGCGTCAACGGAAACGTGACGTGCAGGAACGTCGATGCCGGGCTCGCCCCCAGATCGGAGGACGCCTGTTCGCAGGCGGGGTCGACGCGCGCGAGGGCATTGCCCACCGCCAGCACCACGAACGGCAACAGCACGTACACCATCCCGATCAGGATGCCGAGTTCGGTGCCGAGAAACCGCATCGGCCGATCGATCAGGCCCACGCCCATGAGCGCATCGTTGACCATGCCGTTGCGGCCCAGCATCACCATCCAACCGAACGAGCGCACGATGTTGCTGGTGAAAAGCGGCACCACGAGCACGATCACGCACACCCGTCGCCACCACGGCCACTGCACGATGCGCACCAGATACCAGGCCAGCGGATAGCCGAGCAGGATGCAGATCGCCGTGGTGGCCAAACCGATGCGAAAGGTCACCGCGATCACATCCCAGTGATAGCGGTCCGCCAGAATGTGCGCATAGTTTGCGAATGTCATACCGCCGGCAGGCGCCGCCTGCGTGAGGCTGGCGACCGCCACTACGCTCAACGGCGCAAGGAAGAACGCCGCGAAAAACAACAGCGGCACAGCCAGCAACCACAATGGCGTGTAGCGGCGCGCCATTACGTGGCCCCGCCGATGAGATGCAGGCGTACGGGGTCGAAGGCCAGGCGTATGGTGCCACCCGCCACCACATCGGCGGGTGCCGCCCCCGCCAGGCGAGCGATGAGCGTCTGATCGTCCACGCGAACATGCACCAGCGTATGGCTGCCGATGCGGATGACGTCGGTAATCACGCCGTGCAAGGCCGCTTCACGCTCGGATGGAACCGCTTCCCCCTCTGGCAGGGCGCCCGGCGTCACGCCGCTCAACACGATATCTTCCGGTCGCAACACCGCGATGCCGCTCGGGGCATCCGGCACCTGCGGACAAGCGAGCGTGCCACCTTGCAACGTCAACGTAATTGCGCACGCTCCAGGCACACGCTGGTACGGCAGCAGGTTGGCCTCACCGATGAACTCCGCCACAAATCGGGTCGCGGGCGCGCGATAGATCTCTGGCCCTTGTCCGATCTGCTCGATGCGTCCCGCATGCATCACCACAATGCGATCGGCCATCGTCATGGCTTCTTCCTGATCGTGCGTGACGAACACGAACGCGATGCCCAGGCGCGCCTGCAGGTGCTTGAGTTCCAGCTGCATGCGCCGGCGCAGCTTCAGATCGAGTGCGGATAGCGGCTCGTCCAGCAACAGCAACTTGGGTTCGTTGACGATGGCGCGCGCCAGCGCCACGCGCTGCTGTTGCCCCCCCGACATCTCGCGCGGATAACGCGCCCCCATATCCGGCAGTCCCACCATCGCGAGCGCATCGCGCGCCTTCTCATGCGCCTGGCGTTTGGACAAGCCCTGCCGGCGCGGCCCGTAGGCCACGTTGTCGAGCACGTTCAAATGCGGAAACAGCGCATAGTTCTGGAAGACGGTATTGAGCGGACGGCGATGCGCCGGCAGGCGGCTCACATCCTGACCGGCGATCGCAATGCGGCCCGTATCCGGCGTCAGAAACCCGGCAATGGTCCGCAGCAGCGTGGTCTTGCCGCAGCCGCTTGGGCCAAGCAGCGCGATGAATTCGCCCTGCTCCACGCTCAGATCGACGCGATCCAATGCCCTGTGCGCGCCGAAGCGCTTGCACACGCCGTCAATGCTCAATATCGCTGCCATCGTCCGCCCCGATCAGCGCTTGCGCGCCACTTGGCGGTTCCACGCATCGGTAATTTCCGCCCGGCGCGCGTTGACCATATTCCAGTCGAGCAAGCTCAAATCCGCGATCGATCCGCCCACGCCCCACGGCAGCTTGCGCGCCACGTCGTCCGGCACTTTCACATCCTTGACCGCGGGGCCGAGATAAAGCTTGGTCGCCAGGCAGGCCGAGGCCTCAGACGTCAGTGCCGTATCGATGAAACGTTGCGCGGCGGCACGTCGCGGCGATCCCTTGACCAGATGCAGGCGGGCATCGGTGGCCCACACGCCTTCCTGCGGCACGGTGAAGCCGATCGGCAGCCCTTTATCGATCAGGTCCCACGCGCCGACGTTGAAGTGCGCACCGATCACCGCTTCGCCCGATTGGAAAGCGTTGGTGGCCGCACCCGAGCTATCGAAGAACAACGCGGTATCCAGGGCCGCGATCTTCTTGTAGAGCGGCGTCAAATCCGCCGGATCGATGCCCCACACCTTGGCCAGGAAAAACACGAACGGCACGCCCGACGAGTTGGACGGCGACGGAATCGCGATGGCGCCGGCATACTCCGGCTTCCACAGATCCTTCCAGCTCTTGGGCGGCGTTTTGACTTCCTTGGTGCTGTACGTCAATCCCAAAGCGTAGTAACCCGAGCCCACCGCGAACGCATCGGCGCCTTGCTTGTACACCGCCTGATCGACGACGTTCGCGAGATTGGGAATGCCCTGCACATCCAGCGTATCGAGCACGCCCGCCTGCTGGGCGAGTTCGCTGATGCCGCCGTCCATCCAGGCCACATCGATCGTCGGCGCGGACTTCTGCTGCTGCAACTTGGCCAGCGTCGTGGTGGACGTGCCCACTTCCGGCGTGACGGTAATGCCGGTGGCCTTCGTAAACGGGTCGGCCACGCACGCCTTGAAAGCGTCGCCCCAGTTGCCGCCATACCAGGCCACGGTGATGCGGTTGTCCTGCGCGGCAGCAGTGCCGCCTGCAGTCAAGCCGGCCGCCAAAGCAGCGGCCAGCAGGGTGCTGCGAAGGTGTACAGGTAATGCCATGACGTTTTCCCCTTGTGCGTGGTCATTCGGATACACAGGCACATCTTGCGCTGCCGACACACGGCAAGCTTGAAATGCGTGGTCATAAAATTGAATAATTGCGTCATGATGATCGCCAGCGCCGGTACGACGGGCTTTGCGCCCCGCGAAGACGCGCATTTCGAGGGAAAACCCGAACTTTCGATCGGGCTGATTCTGCTCGATCAGTTCACCCTGGCAGCGTTCTCCGGCCTGGTGGATGTGCTGCGGCTGGCCGGCGACCACGGTGGGCGCAGCCGGCAGATCCACACCGCGTGGCGCGTGATGAGCTGGGACGGCAAGCCGCGCCGTTGCAGCGCCGGCATCGCGCTGGACGTAGACGGCGCCTTGCCCGACGATCCCGAACGCTTCGACTACATCGCCGTCTGCGGCGGCAACGACTATCCCAACATCCATCTGCCGCCGGTGCTGGCCGAGTGGCTCAAGCTGGCCGCCGCGCGGCGCGTACGCATGCTGGGCATCTGCACCGGCACGTTCGCGTTGGCGCAAGCGGACCTGCTTGGTTCGCGGTCGGTGTGCGTGCACTGGAATGTGCTGGATGCGTTTCGCGCGCGCTTTCCGCGCACGCCCGCCGTGGTCGATCGCCTCTTCATCGACGAAGGCGATCTCATCAGCTGCGCAGGCTCCACGGCCGCCATCGATCTCGGGCTGTATCTCATCGACCGGCATTGCGGCCGCGACAAGGCGCAGCAAGCGGTGCGGCACATGATGCTGCAAGGCATCCGCCCCGCCCGCGTGCCGCAGGCCCACTTCTACAACGACCTCACGGGCATCGAAGACATGCGCGTGCGCCAGGCTGCCCACTACATCGAGCAACGCGTGGATAATCCGCCCTCACTGGACGCGATCGCGCGGTATGTGGGAGTGGGCCGCCGCCAGCTCGAACGGGCCTTCAAGCAGGCCATGGGCGTCACGCCGATGGCGTTCCAGCGCGACATGCGACTCGCCTACGCTCACTGGATGCTGCACCACAGCGCCGCCAACATCACCCAGATCGCGCTGGACTGCGGCTTCTGCGACGGCGCCCATTTCTCGCGCGAATTTCGCACCCGCTACGGCCTTTCGCCCCGGCAGTTTCAACGCAACAGGACCGTGCCCGCATGATCGATCTGCGCAATATCGAAACCTTTTATTGGGTCGCCACGCTGGGCACGTTCAGTGCAGCCTCCGATAAGCTCAACACCACGCAGCCCACCATCTCGCAGCGCATCGCCGCGCTCGAGAAAGATCTGGGCGTGCGTCTGTTCGATCGCGATGCGCGTGGCGTCAAGCTCACGGCTAAGGGTCACGAACTGCTGTCGCATGCCGAACGCATGCTGCAGGGGCGCAGCGACATGATCCAGGCCGCGCGCGAAGAGAACGTGTTCACCGGCACGATCCGGATCGGTGTCGCCGAGACCATCGTGCAAACCTGGCTCTCGGCGCTCATCGAGCAGATTCACGCGACCTACCCCGCGCTGGTGATTGAAATCGAAGTCGACACCACCCATGTATTGCGTTCGCATCTGCAGTCCCGCAGCATCGATCTGGCTTTCCTCATGGGACCGGTGCTTGAGGCACGGGTCGAGAACATTCCTTTGTGCACCTACCCATTGGCGTGGGTCGCCAGTCCATTGCTCGACCTGGGTCCCGAGCCATTGACCCTGGACCGGGTAGGACGCCTGCCTATCATCACCTATCCGTCCAACAGCAAACCCTATCAAACCGTGCGCGACATGCTGACCACCGCAGGGATCCACAAGCCGCGCATGTACGGCAGTGCATCGCTGTCGATGGTGGTGCGGATGACCCAGGATGGAATGGGCACCAGCGTGATCGCGCCGATCTTTCTCGGCAAGGAATTGGCCAGCGGCGAGTTGCGCATTCTGAACGTGGATGCCGGCCCGTTGCCCGAACTGAGCTTTACCGCCACCTGGATTTCCGGTCCGGATAGCCACGCCATCCGCGTCATTGCCGAGCTTGCGCAGCGCGTTGCCAACGCTGCCGCACACTAGGACTTTCCCTTAGTCCACTCGAAAAAGCGACGCCATTGCCTGAGCGCGCCACGACGCGCCTTCGCCCTGGATCCGCGCCAATCAACGCTGTGCGGCGGGTGAGTCACGCCGACGCCCGTAGCCATAAGCGAAATTTATACCCCCGCATGCGTACGAACGATTGGACGCTAAGGCGAGGCCTGCGATGCAATGCGTTACAGAGCCATATCGAAATAGCCAGATTCCAAGGGGTTGGCCGATGTCGAGCGATATCGGATCTGGACTTGATCGCCTATGCCATCCAGCGTGCGCCGTGTACGGGCACCCCGCACGCTCATGACATCCCGTCCTCAGGAGCATCGTCCCATGAAGAAGCATCTCGTTTTTGCCGCCGTCGCCGCCTCACTGGTCGCCGGTAGCGTGTCGGCCCAAGACCTGCCCAAGACGCAATTGCGCATCGTCGGTGGTTTGAGCAATCTGACCGCCTACAACGATTACGAGCGTCCGTTCTGGACCAAGACGATCCCCGAACTGTCCAAGGGCCAGGTCACCGCCGAGATCAAGGGCTTCAATGAGATGGGCCTGAAAGGCCCGGAACTGATGCGCCTGATGTCGCAAGGCGTGATCGAATTCGGTACCGCCACGCTGTCGTACTTCGCCAGCGATAACCCGATCAACGAGGCCATCGATCTGGCCGGTCTCGCGCCCGATGTGAAGACGGCCCGTGCGGTCACGAAGTCGTTCGAACCGGTTTATGCCAAGTTCTACGGCGACGGCGCCAAGGTGAAGTTGCTGGGCATCTCGACCTACCCCGCGCAAGTGCTGTTCTGCAACGCCACGATCACCAGCCTGGCCGACATCAAGGGCAAAAAAGTTCGCACCAGCAGCCGCACCACGGCTGAGTTTGTCGAAGCGCTGGGCGGTTCGAGCGTGACCATGGCTTTCGGTGAAGTCGTGCCGGCCCTGCAGAACAAGGTCGTGGATTGCGCCATCACCGGTTCGCTGTCGGGCTATTCGGCCAAGTGGTACGAAGTGTCGACGCACCTGGTGGCCCTGCCCATCAACTGGAATCAGCAGATCCACGCCGTCAACCAGAAAGCCTGGGACAAGCTGGATCCCAAGGTGCAGGCTTTCCTGCAAACGAACGTGACCAAGCTGGTCGACGACATCTGGGACGGCGCGGCACGTCAAACCCAGGAAGGCTACGACTGCAATACCGGCGCGGCCGCTTGCACGTTGCCGGTGAAGGGCAAGATGAAGCTGGTTGAGCCCAACGATGCCGATCGTGCACTGCTCAAGAAAGTGCTGCAAGAATCGGTGTTGCCGAAGTGGGCCGCCCGTTGCTCCGCAGACTGCGTGAACGACTTCAACGCCACCGTGGGCAAGACGGTCGGTTTGACGGCCAGCAAGTAAAGGCAGGACGACGCCGGGCCGTCAATTTGGCCCGGCGTCGTGCAGTACCGCGCACCGGCCACGCCGGTACGCCCTGAAGCCGCCATGGCGCGGCACAGTACGACACCCATTGCATCATTCGCATTACCGACCAACGCGGCATGACTGCCCAGAGGTTCACACATGACCACATCCCCTCGGTTTCAGACGCTCGCGCGCCTGCTGCGCCTGGCTGAATCGCTCTCACGCGGTGCAGTCTGGGTAGGCGGCGCTCTCACGATCGCCAGCGTGCTGCTCATTTGCTTCGACGTGCTGGCACGTAAATTCTTTGGTTTCAACACCGGTGGCGCCGACGAACTGTCGAGCTACGCCTTCGCGATCAGCACGTCCTGGGCGCTGGCCTTCGCCACCCTGCAGCGCGCCAACGTGCGTGTGGATGTGATCTACCAATACTTCCCCGTGCGCATTTCTGCCCTGCTGGATTGGGTTGCGCTGGTCGCACTCGGGGTATTCATGGTGTTTCTCACGTTTTATGCCTATGACGTGGCACTCACGTCTCTCCAGGAAAAAGCTGCGGCCAACACGCCCCTTGCGACGCCGCTATGGATTCCGCAGGGCCTGTGGGTCCTGGGTCTGGCCTGGATGTGCGTCGTGGTCGCCTTGATGCTGCTGCGCGCCTCGGCTGCGTTGGTGACCGGCGACATTGCGCTGGTGAAAGAGATCTGCGGCGTTCGATCTTCGAAGGAAGAAGCCGAAGAAGAAGCCGCCGCCGGCGAGCGTTTGGTTAAAGGAGAAGCGGCATGATTGCAACCGCCTTGACATTGCTGCTTGTCCTGATCGGACTGAGCATTCCCGTGGGCGCAGCCTTGGGCGTACTGGGTCTGATACTCGATCCGATGTTCTCGATGCTGCCGCTCACGCGCGCCATCGGCGAGATCTCCTGGAGCTCGAATAACGAATTTCTGCTCGTGGCCATTCCGCTCTTCATCATGCTGGGCGAAGTGCTGCTGCGCGCCGGCTTTGCCGAACGCATGTATTCCGCGATGAGTCTGTGGCTGTCGTGGTTGCCGGGCGGTCTGATGCACGCCAATATCGGGGCCTCCACGCTGTTTTCGGCGACCTCTGGATCGAGCGTGGCCACCGCCGCCACCGTAGGCACCGTCGCCATCCCGCAAATCAAGAAATATGGCTACAACGAGCCGCTCTTTCTGGGCAGCCTGGCCGCCGGCGGCACCCTGGGCATTCTGATTCCGCCGTCGATCAATCTCGTCATCTACGGCGTGCTCACCAATTCTTCAGTGCCCAAGCTCTATCTCGCCGGCATCATTCCCGGCTTCGCCATGGCGCTGCTGTTCATGTTGACGGTGATCTTCGCTTGCGTGGCCAAGCCCAAATGGGGCGGCCACAAGATCCAGGCGACCTGGGGTCAGCGCTTTGCCAGCCTGGTTCATCTTGCGCCGCCGCTGGGCATTTTCTTTCTGGTCGTGGGTTCCATCTATGCCGGATTGGCGACGCCCACGGAAGCGGCTGCGCTGGGCGTGCTGGGTGCCTTGATTCTCGCCGCCTGGTTCCGTCGTCTGACGTGGACCATGTTGCGCGAAGCGATCGAGGGCACGATGAAGTCGACCGCGATGATCATGCTGATCGTGATCGCGGCCAGCTTCCTGAACTTCGTGATGTCGGCCACCGGCCTGACCGACGCACTCACGCAGTCGATCACCGGCCTGGGCCTCTCGCCCGGCATGATGCTGCTCATCATCATCGTGTTCTACCTAATTCTGGGCTGCTTCATGGAAACGCTGTCGATGATGATCACGACGATCCCCATCGTCGCCCCGATCATGATCGCGCTGGGCTACGACCCCATCTGGTTGGGCATCGTCATCATCATTCTGGTGGAAGCCGCCCTGATCACACCGCCCGTCGGACTGAACCTGTTCGTCGTGCAAAGCCTGCGCAAGAGCGGCTCGATGAGCGCGGTGATCGTCGGCAGCCTGCCCTTTGTCTTCGCCATGTTCGTCATGCTGGCCCTGCTGGCTTTCTTCCCCGACATCGCGCTCTGGTTGCCGCGCGTCTTCGGTTGATTCGGCATCGCCATCGATGCTTCCAGTTGATTCTCAGTCTTAGACTCTCCTTTTTATCGAGCCTCACATGAAAGTAGCCTTCAACATCATTGGCGCCGATCGCCGCGTCGAAACCGACATCGCCAACGTGGTCGTGGCCGGTTGGGCCGGGCGCGACCGCGATGCGATCGAGCATCACATCGAAGAACTGGCCGCCATCGGCGTGCCGCGTCCCAGCACCGTGCCGCTGTACTACCGCATCGCCGACAACCAACTCACTCAGGCCGCCAAGCTGCAGGCCGTGGGCGGCGAATCGTCGGGCGAGATCGAAACGTTCGTGTTCACGGTCGACGGCGTCATGTACGTCAGCATCGCGTCGGATCACACGGATCGCAAACTCGAATCGCACAGCGTCGCGCTCTCCAAGCAGTTGTGCGTCAAGCCGCTGGCGAGCGATGCCTGGGTGTTCGACGACGTCGCCGACTACTGGGACGAGCTCGTCATTCGCTCGTACATCGAAGAAAACGGCGCGACCGTGCTGTATCAGGAAGGCACCCTGGCGTCGCTGCAATCGCCGCTGGATCTGATCGCCGGCTACACGGGCGGCGCGCGCACGTTGCCCGAAGGCACCGGCATGACGTGCGGCACGGTCGGCGCCATCGGTGGCATTCGACCCGCCGCGGCGTTTACGATGGAGCTTCACGATCCGCGCCGCAACCGCACCCTGCGCCACGCCTACCGGGTCGAATTCCTCCCTGAAATCGCCTGAGCCCGTTGCCACCATGACCCTGCTACCGACGCTTAACGACCTCTCCGCCTCGCTTCTTTCCGGCAGCACCACCGCCGCGGCGCTCGCCAACAACGCGATCACGCGCGCCACCGATCCGTTCGGCGAAGGCGAGCGCGTGTTCGTCGAGGTCTATGCCGAGCAAGCGCGCGCCAGCGCCGCTGCTGCGGATACCTTGCGCGCGGCCGGTCTGCGCCGCTCGCCCATCGATGGGCTGCCGATCTCGATCAAGGACTTGTTCGACTACAAAGGCAGCATCACCAAGGGCGGCTCGGTCGCATTGGACGACGCGGCACCCGCCACGGCCAACGCGGTCGTCGTCGATCGTCTGCTCGCGGCAGGCGCGGTCATCGTGGGTCGCACCAACATGACCGAGTTCGCGTACTCGGGGCTGGGCATCAATCCGCACTACGGCACGCCGCGCAACCCGTGGGACCGTGCCACCGGCCGCATCCCCGGCGGCTCGTCGTCGGGCGCCGCGATCTCGGTGACCGACGGCATGGCCGCCGCCGGCATCGGTTCCGACACTGGAGGCTCGGTACGCATTCCGTCCGCGCTGTGCGGGCTCACCGGTTTCAAACCCACGGCCCGCCGCGTGTCGATGCAAGGCGTGCAACCGCTTTCGGCCAGCCTGGACTCCATCGGACCGCTGGCGCCGTCGGTCGCCTGCTGCGCCGTGCTCGACGCCATCCTGGCGGGCGAACCCATTCATGTGCCGCAACCGGCCGCACTGCGCGGCTTGCGGCTCGCCGTGCCCACCACTGTCGCGTTGGACGGCATGGACGACACCGTCACCGCGGTGTTCGGCGACACGATCGAGAAGCTGCGCGCGGCCGGTGCGCAGGTGGACGAGATCGCCGTTCCCGCTTTCGCCAGGCTCGCCACCATCAACGCAGCCGGCGGCTTTACCGCGTCGGAGGCCTGGGCCTTCCATCGCAAGCTGATCGGCACAAGCGCCGACCGTTACGACCCGCGCGTGGTGTCGCGCATCAAGCGCGGCGAAGCGATCTCGGCGGCCGACTATATCGATCTGCTGGCCGCACGCCAGGCCTGGGTGGCCGAAGTGTGCGCCACGATCGCCCCGTTCGACGCGCTGATCATGCCCACCGTGCCGATCGTGGCGCCCTCGATCGAGGTGCTGTCCGCGACCGACGACGCGTATTACGCCGCCAACGGCGCCATCCTGCGCAATCCCACGTTGATCAACTTCCTCGACGGCTGCTCGTTGTCGGTGCCTTGCCATGCCGACGGCGAAGCCCCGGTAGGATTGATGATCTCGGCCTGCGCCGGCGCCGACCAACGCGTGCTGGCCATCGGCCTGGCGGTGGAAAACCTGCTGCGCGACGCGCCACGATGAGCAATCCCATGCCGACCGATACCGTTATTGCCCCGGCCTACCAGGCGCGCCTCGATGCGCGCGCGGGCCGACTGACCGGCCCCACCGCCAACCTCGCGCCGGGCAATGTGCAGGCCAACCTGGCGATTCTGCCACGCGACCTAGCGGCCGATTTTCTGCGTTTCTGCCAGCGCAATCCCAAGCCCTGCCCGGTGCTGGCGGTATCGGAGCCGGGCGATCCGTCGTTGCCCGATCTCGGGATCGACATCGACATCCGCAGCGATATCCCGCGTTATCGCGTGTGGCACGACGGCGAACTCGTGGCTGAGCCCACCGACGTGCGCGATATCTGGCGCGACGATCTCGTATCGTTTCTGATCGGGTGTTCGTTTTCGTTCGAAGAGGCCATGCTCGACAACGGCCTGCCGGTGCGGCACATCGAGCAGGGCTGCAACGTGCCGATGTATCGCACGAATATTCCCACGCGCGCAGCCGGGCCGTTCGCCGGTCCGCTGGTGGTGTCGATGCGGCCGATGAATGCGGCCGACGCCATCCGTGCCGTGCAGGTCACGTCGCGCTTTCCCTCGGTCCACGGCGCCCCCGTGCATCTGGGCGATCCTGCGTTGATCGGGATTGCGGATATCGGCCGGCCCGATTACGGCGATCCCGTCGAGATCAAGCCGGGCGAGATGCCGGTGTTCTGGGCCTGCGGCGTCACGCCGCAATCGGTGGTGGCCGCCACCCGCCCCGCGTTCTGCATCACGCATGCGCCCGGGCACATGCTGGTCACCGACCTGATCAATAGCCGGCTGGCCGCGCTTTGACGGGTCGGGCTTGAATCGTACGCGTTGACGCGGGCGCGTGCTCGCGTCGATGGACGAGCCACCCGGCGCGGCAGACGGCGTAATACCACCGTCTTCTGCTTGCCAGGCGATCCACACCTGCCACCGCATCAAGCGGCAGCAATCGTCGGCTGCCGCTCGCGGCCCGCGTAAAACAGCGCTGCTGCCATCACCTGTACGGCGGCGGCCGCGACGAACACCAGATATGGCGATGCCGCAGCCACCTGCGCGCTGCGGAGCATGCCGAACACCGCCGGCGCAAACGCGTAAGTGCCCTGCGATATCGCCACGATCAGCGGCACCACGCGGGCCACGTCGGACCGTTCGAATTCGGCCTGCGCGATCAAGGGCGGCAGCGACGTGGCATTGCCGATTCCCGATCCAAACAACACGATGCCCAGCCACAGCAGCACCGGATGGCCGCCCGCCGTCATCAACACGATCGAGCCCACGATCTGAATGGCGTATGCGGTTACGGCCACGAGGCGCCGATCCACGCCGGGCGCCAACAGCTTGCCCACGGCATAGCGCCCCCCGACCGCGCACAACGTGGCCAAGGCCATCGCCCAACCCGCCGCCCGCTCGCCCACGTGCGGCACCAGGATGGAAAACAGGTGCGCAATCAAACCGATCTGCGCAAACAAGCCCAGCGCCATGCCCCCCGCCAAGGTGATGAAGCGGCGATCCGCCAGCGGCTGCGTGAAGGGTGAACGCGTGGCGGCCCCCGCGCGGCCGGTTGCCGCGCCAGTCGCGGCGAGCGCCACGCCATCCGGCTGCTGCCCCACCTGCTCGGGCGTATAACGAAACACGCATCGCGCCAATAGCGCCATGGCGATCGTCATCACGATCCCCACGATCGCCGCGGCCCACGCAAAGCCGAACTGCGCAATCAGCCCTACCCAGAGTGGCGACATCACGATGCCGCCCATACTGGCGCCGTTGTAGGCCATGCCGAGCGCCGCCGGGCGCCTGACGACGAACCAGGGCGCAATCAGCGCATTGACGGCTGCGGCACCCAATGCCACCCACCCTGCGCCGCTGACCGCCGCCGCAAGCAGGAGTTGCACGGGCGTGGCCGCCACCGCCCAACCATACACCCCGATGGCCGTGGCCAGCGCACCCGCGAAGGTGGTCGCCGCCACGCCCCAGCGGCGATAAACCTTCGGCAGATTGGCGACCACAAAGGCACCGAGCACAAAGTGCAGCGTGACCGCCCACGACACAAAGCCCACGCTCCATCCTGTGCGTTGGACGACGGCATGCAGAAAGATCGGGGGCCCGTAAAAGCCCATGCCCCACCCAAACACCGCAAGAACGAACGTGGCGGCGAGAACCTTGTTGCCGAAGAACGGCGTTGCTGTAGACATCGTGTGCGTCTCTGGAAATGGATCGTGGATCGCAGTATCCTGAGTTTTTACGGCAACACTTCGGGTTTGAGCGAATCATGGTTGCACACCGTACCGATCTCGACGTTGCGGCCATTGCGGCCGCCATCGGCGACCCCGCCCGCGCGCAAATGTTGTGCAGCCTGCTCGACGGTTGCGCGCGCACCGCTACAGAACTTGCCGCGCTGGCCGACGTGGGCGCATCGACGGCCAGCGGTCACTTCGCCCGGCTGCGCGAACAAGGGCTGGTCGAGATCGCCGTGCAAGGCAAGCATCGCTATTACCGCCTGGCCAATGACGACGTGGCCGCCGCGCTGGAAGCCTTGCTGGTCGTGGCCGGCGTCAAGGGCAAGCCGTTCAAACCCACCACGCCCACGGATATGTGCCATGCCCGCACCTGCTACGACCACATGGCGGGCGACATCGGCGTGGGCATCCACGACCGCCTGATCGCCAAACGGTTTCTCGCCAGGCAGGATCAGGACTACGTGCTGACGAAGTCGGGCGAAACCTTCATGCAGGAGATCGGTCTCGACGTCGACGCGGCGCAAAACAAGCGGCGCAGTTTCGCCAAACCCTGCATGGACTGGAGCGCGCGGCGCCCGCATCTGGGCGGTGCGCTGGGTGCGGCACTGCTCGCGCACGTGCTGCAGCACGGCTGGGTGGAAAAGGATCTTGACTCTCGGGTCTTGCGCATCACATCCAAGGGCAGCAAGCCGCTGGAAAAACTGTTCGGATGGCCTGCCCGCACGGTCTAGCCGGTCAGGATGGCCAGGTGTGCACCCGCTCGACGCCCCCCGCCGCGAAACCCGTCGCGGGCGTCGCGTTCTAGTTGCGGCGTAGCAACCGGCCGCCGAGTTGATTCACGAGCAGGCCGAGCAGCACGATCGCGGCGCCCACCCACTGAATCGTGAGCAGGTGTTCGTCGAACGCCCATGCGGCCGCGGTCAGGCCGACCACCGGCACCAGAAGCGAAAACGGCGCCACGCGAGCGGCGGCATGGCGCATCAGCAGACGCGTCCACAGCGAGTACGCCAGGATCGTCGCGAGCAGCGCCAGATACAGCGCCGACAGGAATGCTGGCCAACCGATGTTCACCACGGACGACCATGCCACGTCCGCACCGTCCATCGCGATGGCGGCGAGCACGAACGGCACGATCGGCGCGGCACTGCTCCAGATGATGAACGACACGGGGTCATACCCGGGTGCCGTGCGGCTGGCGATGCGCACGATCAGGTTCGACGAGGCCCACATGAAGGCCGCGCACAGCGTGAGCACAAAGCCGATCATCGTCATCGCCGCAGGCCCCTGGCCGCTCGCCGACGCTATCACGGCAAGCCCGGTAGCGGCCACGATCAGCCCCGCCCAGTGGTGCGCGCGTGCCGGCTCACGCAACAGCCCAGCCGCCAGCATCAGCGTGAAGAAGGCCTGCGTTTGAATCACCAGGGACGCCATCCCGGCCGGCATCCCCAGATGAATCGCCGTGAACAAGAATCCGAACTGGCCCACCCCCTGCGCCAGGCCGTACACCACCACCAGCCGCCACGGCACGCTGGGACGTTTGACGAACAGCATGAAGGGCAAACTGGCCAAGGCAAACCGCAATGCCCCCAGCATCATCGGACTCAAGGTTTGCAGGCCGATTTTCATCACGACGAAGTTCATGCCCCAGACGAGCACGACGATCAACGCGCACAGATAGTCGCGAGCGGTAAAAGGGTGTGAAGCGTTCATGACAAGATGGCCTGAAGAGGAAACAGCGTCGCGGCACGCAAGAGAAAATGGCGACTCGACACGCACGAAGACGTCGCATTGCAACCCTCGGTGCGTGAGATGTGCAGTGACGAATGCCCGGCAGTATGCGCGCACCTTGGCGGGAACACTTCGCGGATGAGCTAAATGTGGATGCGAGCCGCGAATCAGGCATGATGGCTGCCAACGCCGTGCCACCCTGTCGCAAACGTTGCCCAGGGCCGCACTCACCCGACCGAGGACCCCATGCCCGCCTGGACCCGCCACGATATGCCCTCCCAAGCCGGGCGACGCGCCATCATTACCGGTGCCACCGGCGGCCTGGGCTTCGAAGCCGCGCTGGCGTTGGCGCAAGCCGGCGCCGCAGTCACACTGGCGGCGCGCAATCCCGCCAAGGGCGCCGATGCAGTGGCGCGTCTGCGTGCCGCCTGGCCTGCGGCGGACGTGCACTTCGCGCGTCTTGACCTGGCCAGCCTCGCCTCGGTGCGGGCGTTCGCCCGGGCCGAGATCGACCGGGCCGGGCCGCTGGATCTGCTGATCAACAATGCCGGCGTGATGGCGCTGCCGTCGCGTGCGGTTACTGAAGACGGCTTCGAGATGCAGTTAGGCACGAACTATCTCGGCCACGTCGCGCTTACCGCCGCGCTGCTGCCTGCCTTGCGCGCCGCCCCGGCAGCCCGGGTCGTCTCGTTGAGCAGCCTGGCACATCGCGCCGCTCACATACAGGAACACGATCTGCAAAGCGTCAGGCGCTACACGCCCTGGGGCGCCTACGGACAGTCCAAGCTTGCGATGCTGATGTTTGCGCTTACGCTGGAACGGCAAAGTGCTGCGCACGGGTGGGGGATCGCCAGCAATGCGGCGCATCCCGGCCTGGCCACGACCGACCTCTTCACCAACGGTCCAGGCCGTGCGGGCATCGGCAATTGGCTGATGCAGCGTGCACTGCCGTTTTTCGGTCATGACGCCGCCAGCGGCGCCCTCCCCGTGTTGTATGCCGCCACCGCCCCGCAGGCGGCGGGCGGTGGGGGTTACTACGGTCCGGCAGGTCTGTTCGAAATCAAGGGGCCGCCTGCCAAGGCTCGCATCACGGCTACTGCCGCGGACCCCGCCGCCGCTGCCCGTCTCTGGCGGCAAGCTACGGCTGCGACCGGCGCGGTCTGGCCCGATTGATCGTCGTACCGAAGGTCAGCGGGGCGGCGAATCAACGGGTCGCGAAAACGACGTTCGCCAACAGTCCTGCAGCGCCCGACCCGCTGTTCCACGATGCCCGCGGGCCGCACGCCGCCCGTGCCGATATTCAAGTGTGTACGTCACATCAACCGCTATACTCAACCGATCGCGGACGCCGGCCTTACTCACTGCCATGCCGAAAAATAAAACCTCTCCCGCCTCCGGCATCCCGGACTACCAATTTTCCGAACAGGTCGGCCATCTCTTGCGACGCGCCTATCAGCGTCACGTGGCCCTGTTTCAGCAAACGATTCCCGACTCCCAACTCACCGCGGCGCAATTCGTAGCGCTCTGTGCGGTGCGGGACAACGGCGCATCGTCGTTGAGCGATATCGTGCGCGTGACCGCCATCGATCAAGCCACCGTACGCGGGGTGATCGAACGCCTGAAATCGCGCGCACTGCTCGCGGTATCGCACGACCCCGCCGATCGCCGCAAAGTGCTGGTCACCCTCACTCCCGCCGGACGCCGTGTCATCGACGATGTGGTGCCGTTTGCGCATGAGATTACCGAAGCCACGTTCGGCAATCTCAATCCAGCCGAGCGCGTAGCGATCGTTTATCTGCTGCGCAAGATGAGCGGCGCGGACGATCTCGCAGCCTCCCGTCACGACGGCGACGCCGCCGAGGACGCCTGATCGCGACCTAGGGAAAACACTGAGCAAATAGAGTGTAAACGCTCATTTTCCCGGAAGGCTCACTGCATCGGCCGGCTCACATCCGTACATCGCCGACGTACTGCCCCTCCCCACTAAGCCCCTGATTTAATGCTATTTAGGGTATTCCCGCATGCCTTTCTGACGGTAGCGTGCGGTGCATCATCATCCACGGGTTGCCCCTATTCCCATCGATAAATTGAGTGTGTACACTTTATCGAAAATCAGCTTCGCACTTAGCCGGGCGACCGGTCGTGGTGACATGCAACAACGTCCAAGGGGAATACATGAACGGCCGCATTCGCTTCACCCTATTGCTGTCCGCCGTCGTCGCAGCGATGCCGCTGTCGAGCGCAACAGCCCAAAATGCCACGATCAAGATCGGCGAGATCAACAGCTACAAAGCGCAGCCTGCATTTTTGGGGCCGTACCGCAAAGGCATGCAACTGGCGCTGGACGAAGTCAACGAAGCCGGTGGCGTCAACGGCAAGAAGCTTGAGCTCATCATCCGTGACGACAACGCCACGCCTGGCGATGCCGTACGCGCAGCCGAAGAGCTGGTCTCGCGCGAACGTGTGGATATGCTGACGGGCTCGTTCCTCTCGCATATCGGCCTGGCGCTCACGGATTACGCCAAGGAAAAGAAAGTCTTCTTCCTGGCGAGCGAGCCGCTTACCGACAAGATCACTTGGGAAAACGGCAACCGCTATACCTTCCGCCTGCGCACCTCGACCTACATGCAGGTCGCGATGCTGGTGCCCGAAGCCCTGAAGATGAAGAAAAAGCGTTGGGCTATCGTGTATCCCAACTACGAATACGGTCAATCCGCCGTATCGACCTTCAAGACGTTGATGAAGGCCGCCCAACCCGACGTCGAATTCGTGTCCGAACAAGCCTCGCCGCTGGGTAAAGTGGATGCGGGCAGCGTGGTGCAGGCGCTGGAAGACAGCAAGCCCGACGCGATCTTCAACGTCCTGTTTGCCGCCGATGTGACCAAGTTCGTGCGCGAAGGCAGCACCCGCGGGCTCTTCAAGGATCGGCCGGTGGTGAGCGTGCTCACCGGCGAGCCCGAGTACCTCGACACCTTCCGCGACGAAGTCCCCGAAGGTTGGGTCGTCACCGGCTACCCGTGGCAAACCATCGACACACCCGAACATCAGGCCTTCCTGAAAAGCTACCAGGCCGCTTTCAAGGAATACCCGCGTTTGGGCTCGGTCGTCGGCTACAGCGCCATCAAGTCGCTTGCCGAAGGCATCAAACGTGCCGGTTCCACAGATACCGAAGCGATGATCAAGGCCTTCCAGGGGCTGAAGTTGACCATTCCGTTCGGCCCCATCGAGTATCGTGCGCTGGATCATCAATCCACGATGGGCGCCTACGTCGGCAAGTTGGGCTTGAAAGACGGCAAGGGCGTGATGGTCGACTATCGTTACGTACCCGGCAACGAAGCACTGCCCTCCGACGACGTCGTGCGGTCGCTGCGCAAAGCCGACTGACCCCGTGATCGGGCCGCCGCAACCGCGGCAGCCCGACGACTCATTACGGATTCCGAGGTTATGGATCTGACAGGATTTCTCGCGCAGTTGCTCAACGGCCTGGCCGAAGCATCGTCGCTGTTTCTCGTGGCCGCAGGCCTTTCGCTGATCTTCGGCGTGACGCGCATCGTCAACTTCGCGCACGGCTCCCTTTACATGCTGGGGCTGTACGTGGCGTACACGTTGATCGAGCGTTTCGGCTCGACCGGCCTGGGCTTCTGGGGTGGCGTCATCGCCGCCTCGCTGGTGGTGGGTGCCGTGGGTGCCGCCATCGAGATCGTGCTGCTGCGGCGCATCTACCGCGCGCCTGAACTCTTCCAGTTGCTGGCCACCTTCGCGCTGGTGCTGGTGATCAACGATGCCGCCCTGTGGTTGTGGGGCGCCGAAGATCTGCTCGGCCGCCGTGCGCCCGGTCTCACCGGCGCCATCGATCTGCTGGGCCGCCAGTATCCCGTCTACAACCTCGTTCTGATCGCGCTCGGGCCCGTGGTGCTCGCGCTGCTGTGGCTGCTGCTGACCCGCACGCGCTGGGGCACGCTGGTGCGCGCCGCCACGCAAGACCGCGAAATGCTGGGTGCATTGGGCATCAATCAAGCCTGGCTTTTTACCGGCGTCTTTGCGCTGGGCGCCATGCTCGCGGGCCTGGGCGGGGCCGTGCAACTGCCGCGCGAACCGGCCAGCCTCGGCCTGGATCTGCGCGTGATCGGCGATGCCTTCGTGGTGGTGGTGGTGGGCGGCATGGGTTCCATCCCGGGCGCCTACGTGGCCGCCCTCATCATTGCCGAAATCAAAGCCATCTGCATCGGACTGGGCAATGTGTCGATGTTCGGCATGACGGTTTCCTTCTCCAAGCTCACCCTCGTCGTCGAGTTCGTCTTCATGGCGCTGGTGCTGGTGTTCCGTCCGTGGGGGTTGTTCGGACGCCCGCAACCCGTCAGCCGCAACTCCGCACCGGTCGAAGCGCCGATCCGCAAGTCGTCGCCGCTCTTCAAGGCATTCGGTGTGGCCGTGCTGCTGGTGCTGATCGTGCTGCCGCAGTTGTCCACCTGGTTTCCGTACGCCTCGGTGCTCACGCTGGACATCATGATCGCGGCGCTCTTCGCCATCAGCCTGCACTTCATCATGGGCCCCGGCGGCATGCATTCGTTCGGCCATGCCGCGTACTTCGGCCTGGGCGCCTACGGCGCGGCACTCCTGCTCAAGGCCGCCGCGCTACCCATGCTCGCCACGCTGGTGCTGGGCCCGCTCGTCGCGGCCGTCGGCGCGCTGATCTTCGGCTGGTTCTGCGTGCGGCTCTCGGGCGTGTATCTGGCGATGCTCACGCTGGCGTTCTCGCAGATCGTCTGGTCCATCGTCTTCCAATGGGACGACTTCACCGGCGGCTCCAACGGCATCATCGGGGTGTGGCCGGCGCAGTTCCTCTCGGGCAACGCGTTCTACTACCTCACCCTGGCCGTGGTGGCCTTCGCCGTGGTGGCGCTGCGCCGCATCCTCTTCTCTCCCTTCGGCTTTGCGCTGCGCGCCGGACGCGACTCGGCATTGCGGGCCGACGCCGTCGGTATCGACGTCAAACGGGTGCAGTGGATGGCCTTCGTCGTCGCCGGCTTGTTTGCAGGACTGGCCGGCGCGCTCTTCACATTTTCCAAGGGCAGCATTTCGCCCGACGCCATGGCCGTCACCAAATCGGTCGATGGGTTGGTGATGGTGCTCCTGGGCGGCATCCAGACGTTGGTCGGCCCGCTGGTGGGCGCCGCCACGTTCAACCTGCTGCAAGACACCATCATGCGCAGCACGGAGTATTGGCGTGCGCTCTTCGGCGGCATCATCCTGCTGCTGGTGTTGGTGTTCCCGCAAGGCATCGCCGGTTTCTGCCAGCAGATTGCCGAGCGCATCGGCCTGCGTCGCAGCACGCCGGCCAGCCGCCACGCCGCCCTGGGCGCGGCCCCCGTCACCCCCGCCGGCGTCGAGGAGAACCGGGTATGAGCCTGCTTGAAGTCCGTCACATCAACAAAGCCTTTGGCGGCGTCAAGGCCGTCAATGACGTGAGCTTCGATCTGGCTGCCGGCGAGTTGCTGGCGCTGATCGGGCCCAACGGCGCAGGCAAGTCCACCACGTTCAACATGGTGGGCGGCCAACTTCCGCCCTCCTCCGGCTCGATCAAGCTCGATGGCCGCGAACTGACCGGCATGCGCCCGCGCGACATCGCCAAGCTGGGCGTGGGCCGCACGTTTCAGATCGCCGCCACCTTCGCGTCACTGACCGTGGCCGAGAACATCCAGATGGCGCTGCTGGCGCATCACGGCAAGGTGTACTCGCTGTGGACGCCGGCATCGTCGCAGTACCGCAAGGAAGCCCTGGCGCTGCTGGAACAGGTGGGCATGCGCGAGCAGGCCGAACGGCCGTGCAGCGAATTGGCCTACGGCGATGTCAAACGTGTCGAACTCGCCATGGGCCTGGCCAACGATCCCAAGCTCTTGCTGATGGACGAGCCCACGGCCGGCATGGCGCCGCAGGAACGCAACGCGTTGATGGCCTTGACCAAACAGCTCGTGGTCGACCGCAACATGGCCGTGCTGTTTACCGAGCACAGCATGGACGTGGTGTTTGCCTATGCCGACCGCATGATCGTGCTGGCGCGCGGCGAACTCATCGCCGAGGGCACCGGCCCCGATATTCGCAATCATCCAAAGGTGCAGGAAGTGTATTTCGGTACGGGCAAGACATTTGAGAAAGCACGCGCGGCCGAGGTGCCGGCATGAGCGCGGCCATCGATCCGAACGCGCCGCTGCTGCGCGTGGAAGGCCTGGACGCGGGGTACGGCGCGGCGCATATCCTCTTCGACGTCGCACTCGAAGTGAAGCGCGGTGAAGTGGTCGCGTTGATGGGCCGCAACGGCGCCGGCAAGTCCACCACCATCAAGGCGATCATGGGCCTGCTGCCTGCATGGAAAGGCCAGGTGCATTTCATGGGGCAAAACGTGACGGGACGCCAGCCCTTCGAGATCGCGCGTATGGGCCTGGGGTTCGTGCCGGAAGACCGCCGCGTGTTCACGGATCTCACGGTCACGGAAAACCTCGAAGTGGGTCGGCAGCCGCCGCGCACCTGGGCGGACGGCACCCGGGCGCCCAACTGGGAACCGGCCGCACTCTATACCTTGTTTCCCAATCTGGGTGCGATGCAGGATCGCCCGGGCGGCCAGATGAGCGGCGGCGAACAGCAGATGCTCACGGTCGCGCGCACGCTGATGGGCAACCCCTATCTTGTGTTGCTCGATGAACCGTCGGAAGGCGTGGCACCGGTGATCGTCGAACAGATGGCGCACATGATTCTGGCACTGAAGGCACAAGGCGCAAGTATTCTGCTGTCCGAGCAGAATGTGCATTTTGCCGAACTGGTATCGGACCGCGTGTACGTGCTCGAGAAAGGGCAGATCCGCTATAACGGCACGATGCAATCGTTGGCGGATGACGAGGCCGTGCGGCGGGCATACCTCACGGTCTGACCGATCACTCTCCGTGCCTGGCGCGCAAGGCGCCGACGCGGGCCTGGGTATCGGTCCACACCGGCTTTTCCGGCGCGTAGCGGTGGCGCATGTAATCGACGAGCGCCGCCACTTGCTTGTCGTTGAAGCTGTCGCCAAACGCCGGCATATAACCGAGTGCGGGATTGGCCGGGTGCTCGATACCCTGCAGGATGACCTGAATCAGATTGTCGGGCCGTGCGCTGTGCACGTTGCTGTTCAACGCCAACGCCGGCTTGGCGCCATACACCGCGGCACCATCGTCATGGCATGCCGCACACGCGCCACGAAAGAGCGCTTCGCCTTGCGCGTCGAATACGCGGGCGCCGGTTGCGGCGAGTGCTGCGGGCGCCGTAGCCGTTGCTGTCATTGACGTTGCTGGCGCTGCTGTTCCTGCTGCAGCAGGCGACGTCGCACGCGCGGCTTCGGACTTTTGCGTCCCTGCCGACAGCGACGCCAGATACACGGCCATCGCCCGAATGTCGCTATCCGGCAACTGCGCCAGCCCATGAATCACCGGCGCCATCGGACCCGCCGCCACGCCGTGGCGCGCCGAAAAGCCCGTGCGCAGATAATCGAACAGATCGCCCTCGGTCCACGCCAATGGCGCCGCCGACGTGCCGTTGAGCGCGGGCGCATCCCAGCCATCCGCATTGCCCCCACCCAGAAAAGCGGCCGCACCCGTGCGTTCGGCGCCCAGGGGATTGCGCGCCGTGTGGCATGCCCCGCAGTGCCCGGCACCCTGCACGAGATAGGCGCCGCGATTCCATAGCGTGGAGCGATCGGGATCGGGGGTATACGTCGCGTCGCGATGGAAAAGCGTATTCCACCCGGCCATCAGACTCCGCAAATTGAACGGAAACGCGAGCTGCGTTTCCGGCGGCCGCGACACCACCGGCGGCTGCGTCATCATGTACGCATAAAGCGATTGCATATCCGCTTCGGTCAACTTCGCAAACGACGTGTACGGAAACGCGGGATAAAGGTGGTGGCCATCGCGATGAATGCCCTGCCGCATGGCGCGATCGAAGGCCGCAAACGACCACGTGCCGATGCCCGTTTCGGGGTCGGGCGTGATGTTGGTCGTGTACACCGTACCAAAGGGCGTATCCAGCGCCAGACCGCCTGCATTAGGCGCGCCGCCGGGCACCGTGTGGCACACCACGCAATCGCCGGCGGCCGCCACCAAGCGCCCCCGCTCGAGTGCCGCCATCGAATACAAACTCAGATCGGGCGCCGCAACCGGCGCAATCGCTGCGCGCCACGGCAAGGCCGCAACCACCAAGCCCACTGCGGCGGCCGCAATCCCACCCATCCACGTATACGCGCGCCGATGCGAACCGCGATCGGTACGCTGCGCACGATCGGCAGGCACGTTGGACCTGGCATCGCCGCGCAGCAAGGCCTGTGTACGCGCATCGCCAAACGGCGCGTCGCGCAAGCGCACGCCGGTGGCCGCAAACACGGCATTCGCCACCGCGGCCGCCGCGGGCAAGGCAGCGTGCGCATGCCAATCCACCGCACCGGGTGGCATGGCCGCCCGCCCTGTGGCCACGTCGGCACGCGCCGCGCCGCCGCTGCTCACCACGTCGATCGTGGGTAGGAAATCGGTGGCCGGCGGGGTGTCCGTGCGCCAGGTGTCGAACGCATCGGGTGCGTCGAGCAAGTGCTGCGTCGTGACGCGCACCGCCATCTCGATGGCGGCCGTGTCGGCATCAGGATCGGCACCGCGTGCATCGTCACGCGATTGTTCGGCATCGTGGCCCACGACGACGCGCGTCACCGCGATCCGGCCGTCCTGCGGATCCACTGCCACATCCGCCACCCAAGCCGACCACGTCCGCACGGGTGGGGATTGCGTGTCGTCCCACGCACATGCGTAAGCGATGCCGCGTCCGGTGGCGGCGAAGGTATCCACCGTGTTGGCCGGGGACGACGCATTCGCAGTCAATGGCGCCCAGGCGGCGGCAAGGGCCACACGCGCCAGCAAGTCGGCCCCCCGCGGGTCCTGCAGCCGCGCCAGGCGAAACGCCAAGGGATCTTCGCTCGCCCGATGCGCCGCCTCGTCGATAAAGGATTCTTGTGCAAACACGGCCGGCAGATAAGCCTGCGTCCCCGTCGCCTCCGGCATGCCGAGCGCCAGGCTTTGTGGCCAGTGCACACGCGCGTCACCCAGCGCATAGATCGGCGACAGCACCGCGCCGTCGCGGTGGGCGCCAATCCCTTCTGCGCGATGCGCCGTGGCAGCGCCGCCCATCAGCAGACGTGCAATCGACGGCCGACGGCCGAGATAGCGCGATGGCGCGACGCTGTATCGTCCTGCGTCGTGCGGATCCGCGATTACTGCAGACAACCCAATGACGGTATCGCATGCGGCCGATGTCGCGCTACCCAACGCCGCCTGCGTCGCGCCGCCCAAGGCGGCGGTCGCCCCGAACGCGGGCGACCTTTGCACCCCGTCGTCTTGCGCATCGGCGATGACGCGCACCGGCCCGGCTACCGCGCGCGACAACAATGCGGCATCGGCGGCGACGTCCACATCGTCTATCGAAGGCGCAGCACCGGTCGCCACGATACGAATGGCCGTTGCCGGCATCTCCAGCAACACGGCAAGCTCGGCGCGCAACGGCGCCGGCGCATCGGTTGCCGACCAGACGGTCATGCCGTCGCCATGCCACCAGGCAACCGCGCAGGCTTGCGTGTGTACCGCCTCGGCCATCGGCCACCGATAGGTCGCCGAAAGCGCCACGGCCCCGGCGGGGTCTCCTGATGCATCTTGTGCGGCGGTGGACGCCTTTTTTCCCGCATCGGCGCGCACATCAGGTTTCGGGTTGGCGGCACCGCGCGTGCGCAACGAGGGCCGTTGCCACCGCCACGTTGCCTGATCAATGGCCGCATGCGCCTCTCGCGCCGTGGCGGCCACGATCCCCACAAAGTTGCCAATCACGATCAGCCGCGCTCGGCTATCAAAGCCGGGATCAGCGTGGCGTTCGGCATCCGCACGCACAGCCGTCCCTGGGTCGAGATCGCGATGAATAAACGTCGGCCCGGTGTATCGCTCGCCGTTCCACGTCATCTCGGGAGGCCGCACCACGATGCCCACGGCCGCGTCGGAAGGCGGCTGGTCCGCCACCGCATCCGGTGCCGGGCTGTCCAGCGCGTTGCGCGGCGGGCGGGCCTCTGGCGGCGACGTCATCGGTGCCGATCGCCTTCGGCGTCGCGCCAATACTGCACCGCCAATCGCACCGCGGCCAGAATCTCGATATGGGTGCCACAGCGGCACAAGGTGTACTTGAGCGCGTCGCGAATCTCGCGCTCGCTGGGCTCAGGATTGCGTCGCAGCAAGGCCTCGGTGGTCATGATCATGCCGTTGAGGCAATAACCGCACTGCGCGGCTTGCGCGTCGATGAAGGCACGCTGCACGGGGCCGGGTGCGTCTGCCGTGCCCAACCCTTCGAGCGTGGTGACGGCTCGGCCCTGCAAGCCTGCGATCGGCATCACGCACGAGCGCGCCGCCTGCCCATCGATCAACACCGTACAGGCGCCGCACTCACCCAATCCACAGCCGAACTTGGGGCCATTGAGCGCCAGATCGTTACGCAGCACATACAACAATCGCGCCTCAGGCGCGGCCGGCACCACATGCTCCGCGCCGTTGACGTGCAACGTAATGCCTGCCCGCGCAGCGGGGGCAGACGAAGACGCGGCAGACGTCGCGGCGGGTGGCATGAACGGTCGCTTTCAGGCGGCAGCAGGCGCTTTCGCGGCGGCGTCCTGCAACGGCACCTCGAAGACGTCGTAGCCGAAACACCAGTCGGGATTCTCGTTGGTGCGCAACCAGGTGTTGTCATGCGACACCCGCTGCACGCGGCTCGCACGCGCCGTGCGGTTCTGCTCATACACCGCAAAAGCGTGCGCGTGATCGGTCATTCCCACTTCCTCGAACACTCGCGTGAGCATCGCCGCATCTTCGATCGCCATGGCGGCGCCCTGTGCCATGTGCGGCTTCATCGGATGGCAGGCATCGCCCAGCAAGACGATGCGTCCGCGGCTCCACAACGGCAGCGGATCGCGCTCGAGCAACGGCCACTTCGATACCTCGGGTGTGGCCTCGATCAACGCTTGCACAGTGGGGTGCCAGCCGGCAAACGCCTCTCGCATGGCCTCCTGGCTGCTGGGCACCCAGCTTTTGGTCATGTCCCATTGCGCTTCGGGCACGCCCGTGACGTAATAGATCTCGTCGCGTTTTTCGGTGACGTAATACACCATCATGTGCCGATCGTCGGACCACCATTTCACGCACATATCGAACGGCAGGGTACCGCTCTCCAACGGCGTCGGAAACACGGCACGGTGCCCGACGAAACCGGTGTACTTGGGCGGTTCGGCACCCAGCAAATGCTCGCGCAAGCGCGAATTCACCCCATCGGCGCCGATCACGATATCGGCCACTTCGGACGTGCCGTCTTCAAACGTGAGCAACACATCCGCACCGCGGTCATCCACCGATGCCAGCTTCTTGTTGAACGTGAGCACACCCGCCGGCAGGGCCGCCGTCATCAACGCATGGAAATCGCCGCGGTGCACGGTGAGATAGCTTGCGCCATAGTGCGACAACGCATAGTCGCCCAACGGGATCTTGGCGAGCTCCTCGCCCGTTTGCCAATGGCGGCTGTACCAAAAATCGGGATGGGAGCCGCTTGCATTGAGCGCGTCTTCGATCCCGATGCGCCGCATGATCTTCATCACGTTGGGCCCGAGGTGGATACCCGCGCCCAGCCGCGAGAAGGCCGGCGCCTGCTCATAGAGCCTGACGTTGAAACCGGCGCGGGCCATCAGCGCGGCCGCCGCCGTTCCGCCCAAGCCGGCGCCGACGATTGCGATTCTCGGTTTGCCTTGCACGATGTATCTCCTGGAGTCGCGCGGAAAATCGCGCTCAAAATGCACTGATAAAAAGTGTACACACTCAATTTTCGAGTGTAAACAGGGTTTTCCCCTGACTCGACAACCGCGTCTGCCTGACATGTTCGACACTGCTGTAAGCGGTTGAAGATCGCTTTTTATTCATTGTTTTATAGGGTTTTCCCGTAAGTTTTCCAGTCCGCCACAGGCAGGGAAAACAGCCATTGTCAGCCGCTGGCTTAACTGCAAGAATAGAGCGTACACATTCAATATTCCCGCCGATGGCCAGTGCATCTGGCGATCCCGTGCGCCAAAGACCGCAGGAGCCGTGTCGTGCAAAAGTCCTACCGTATCGGGCAGATCGTGCCCAGTTCGAATACCACCATGGAAACCGAAGTACCCGCCATGCTGCTGGCCCGCCAGCAGATCCGGCCCGAACGCTTCACGTTTCATTCCAGCCGCATGCGCATGAAGACGGTGGCCAAGGAAGAGCTGGCGGCCATGGATGCCGAGTCAGACCGCTGCGCGCTCGAACTCAGCGATGCGCGCGTGGATGTGCTGGGGTATGCGTGCCTGGTCGCGATTATGGCTATGGGCCACGGCTATCACCGCGTCTCGCAAAAGCGGTTGGGTGAACGCACCGCCGAAAACGGTGCCGCTGCGCCGGTGATCACCAGTGCGGGCGCCCTGGTGGATGCATTGCACGTGATGGGCGCCAAACGCATTGCGCTCGTCGCCCCTTACATGAAACCGCTCACGCAGCTGGTGGTGGACTACATCGCCCATGAAGGATTCGAGGTCGTGCACTGGCATGCGCTCGAGATTCCGGACAACCTCGAGGTCGGCCGCCACGATCCTGCGAAGCTTCCGGGCATCGTCGCCGGCATGCAAACCGGGGACGTGGATGTGATTGTGCTGTCGGCATGCGTGCAGATGCCGTCGCTTTCCGCGATCGCGAAGGTCGAGGCGCAAACCGGCAAGCCGGTGCTTACGGCGGCCGTTGCCACCACCTACGCCATCCTGAAGGCACTTGACCTCGAACCCATCGTTCCCGGTGCAGGTGCCCTGCTCTCGGGCGCCTACTGATACTCAACCGGAATCGCCATGACCAGTTCGTTCCTGTACGGCGCCAATGTGCGCGCCAACGACATCCGCCAGCACTATCTGCGCTACGGCGGCACCGAAGGCGCACGTGCACAACGCGATGCCGTCATCATCATTCCGGGCATCACCAGCCCGGCCGTGACCTGGGGCTTCGTGGGCGAGCGTTTCGGCCAAAGCTTCGATACCTACGTGCTGGATGTGCGCGGCCGCGGGCTTTCCGAGGCGTCCGATGCGCTCGACTATGGTCTGGACGCCCAGGCCGCCGACGTGATCGCTTTCGCGCAAGCACTGGGCTTGCACCGTTATGCGCTCGTCGGCCACTCGATGGGCGGGCGCATCGCCATTCGTGCCGCGCGCAGCGATCCGGCCGGCCTCACCCGCTTGGTCGCCGTCGACCCCCCCGTATCCGGTCCCGGCCGCCGCGCCTACCCCTCCAAATTGCCGTGGTACGTCGATTCGATCCGTCTGTCGCAACGCGGCATCACGCTGGCCGAAATGCGGGAGTTCTGCCCTACCTGGACCGACGCGCAGGTACGCCTGCGAGCCGAGTGGCTGCATACCTGCGATGAGCGCGCGATCGTCACGAGCTTCGATGCCTTCCATACCGACGATATCCACGCCGACCTGCCATCGGTCAGGCAACCGCTGATGCTGATGGTGGCCGGTCGCGGCGATGTGATCCGCCCTGACGATGTGGAAGAAATCAAAACCCTGGCACCGCACACGCAAGTCAGTCACGTGACCGATGCGGGTCACATGATTCCATGGGATGACGAAGCCGGGTTCTACGCTGCGTTCGGCGATTTTCTTGGCGCCGCCGTCTAACCGATGATGCCCATCACACCGATGCCGCAGAGGGGCGCGCTTCCGTTCGCCTGCCTGCACGCACCGGTTTCAACGAGGAGTTCTCCATGCCCGTAAGCGATGCCGACATGATGGCCGCCTGGCGCCAGGTGCTCACGCTGTCCAAACTCGAAGCCGGACAGATCGTGACCGTACTCACCGGCGCGGCCACCCACCCGCAAACGTTGCGTACCGCCATGACCACGGTTGCGTCCATGGGCGCCATCGTCAACCGGCTGGATCTGCCGCCGGTCAATGGCGAGAAGGCCATCAGCCGCGACGCGCTCGCCTTCCTGGGCACCACGCCGCTCACCGGCAACCGCGCCGCTATTGCCGCGCTGAAGGAAAGCGATCTGGTGCTCGATCTGATGACGCTGCTCTTCTCGCCCGAGCAGCACGACATCCTGAGCGGCGGCACCAAGATCCTGCTGGCCGTGGAGCCGCCCGAAGTGCTGTGCCGCATGGTGCCCACCGAGGCCGACCGCGCCCGCGTAAAACGGGCGGCGGCGCGCATCGAAGCCGCCAGCGCGATGCACATTACTTCCCCCGCCGGCACCGATCTGCATTGCCCGCTGGGCGAGTTTCCGGCGATCAGCGAATACGGTTATGTGGACGAACCGGGCCGTTGGGATCACTGGCCGAGCGGCTTCGTGCTGACGTGGCCCGATGAGCGCGGCACCCAGGGCCGCATCGTGCTGGATCGCGGCGACATCCTGCTGCCCATGAAGCAATACATCAGCGAGCCCATCGCCCTGACCGTCAAGGACGGCTTCGTGCGTAAGATCGAGGGCGGCGTGCATGCCGACCTGCTCAACGAGTACATGGCCTCGTTCAACGACCCCGAAGCCTACGCGATGTCGCATATCGGCTGGGGCCTGCAGCCGCGCGCGCACTGGTCGATGCTGGCACACTACGACCGCGAAGCCACGATTGGCATGGATGCGCGCGCTTTCGAAGGCAACTTCCTGTTTTCGATGGGCCCCAACAACGAAGCCGGCGGCGATCGCAATACCGCCTGCCACATCGATATTCCCATGCGCGGCTGCACTGTGCGTCTCGATGGCGACATCGTCGTAGACGCCGGCCGCGTGATCGACACCGCCGAGGCTGCCGCATGAAAGACGATATCTCCGCTTACGCCCGCCAGGGCTTCGGCACCGATCTGCCGCTGGCAGCGCCGTTCGGCCTGCTCATCGTCGACTTCGTCAATGGCTTTGCCGATCCCGATCGCTTCGGCGGCGGCAACATTGCCCCCGCCATCGCGCAAACCGGGGCATTGCTGGCTTTCGCCCGCGAGCACGCCTTCGCGATCGCCCACACGCGTATCGTGTTTGCCGATGACGATAGCGATGCCAACGTGTTCTGCATGAAGGTGCCAGGCATGCTCACACTCAAGGAAGACGACCCGGCAAGCGCCATCGTGCCTTCGCTCACGCCCCGCGCCGGCGAAGTCGTGATTCGCAAAACGCTGCCGTCGGCCTTTCACGGCACCACCCTGCAGGCATGGCTGGCGCAACGCGGCGTGCAAACGCTGCTCATCGCCGGGGCCACCACCAGCGGCTGCGTGCGCGCGAGCGTCGTCGATGCGATGTCGGCCGGATTCCGGCCCTTGGTGGTATCCGACTGCTGCGGTGACCGTGCCATCGGCCCGCACGACGCCAACCTGTTCGACATGCAGCAAAAGTATGCGGCCGTCATGCCGTATGCAGACGCCGTGTCACAGCTGAGCGCTCACCTTGACCGCCTCTCCGTGCACGCCTAAAGCAGCGCATCGCGCGCTGCTCGATCGGCCGGGCACGCTGCTCGTGCTGCGCACCCCTGTGCGCGGGGTAGTGCCGGCGGCGGGTCAACCCGGCGCCGCGTCGAACTACGTGCCGAGTACGCCCGACATCTTCATCGCCTTATGCGATGACGGCCGCATCGAGGCGTTCAACGGTCACGTCGATCTGGGCACCGGCATTCGCACGGCGCTCGCGCAGATCGTGGCCGAAGAACTCTACGTGCCGCTTGATCGCGTGACGATGACGCTCGGCCACACCGAAGCCGCGCCCAATCAGGGTCCGACGATCGCCAGCGCCACGATTCAGATCGCAGCCGTGCCCCTGCGGCGCGCTGCGGCACAGGCACGCGAGTGGTTGCTGGACGCCGCCGCTCAGCAATTGCACGTGCCGCGCGCGACGTTGCAGATCCGCGATGGCGTGGTGTTCGCCGCCCCAACCCACGACGCAATTGACCCGTCACGCAGCCCCGATGGGACGCTCACCGCCGCGCCTTCCAGGGCGCCTGACGCCGCTGCCCGCAAAGCGGCGATCGCCGGCGTTTCCTATGCCGACCTGCTCATCGGCCAGCGCATCGCACTCACACTCGCCGACGATGTACCGCTCAAGCCCGTCTCGGCGTACCGCATCGTCGGCAGCGCCCCGCCGCGTGTGGACATTCCCGCCAAGGCCACCGGCGTGCTCACCTTCGTGCACGATGTGCGCGTGCCCGGCATGCTGCACGGCCGCGTCGTGCGCCCGCCCTACACCGGCCGCGATTGCGGCGCGTTCGTGGGCACCAGCCTCATCGATGTCGACCGCGCCGCCGCCCTGCGTCTGCCCGGCGTGCGGCATATCGTGGTCGAAGGCGACTTCATCGGTGTGGTGGCCGACCGCGAAGAGCAGGCCGTGGCTGCCGCGCGCAAAATCAAGGCACGCTGGCGGCCCATCCCGGCTGGCCCCGATCTGTCGTCCATCGAAACCGCGCTGTTGAATGCGCCCTCCACGGCCCGCCCGCTGACGGCACACGGCGACGTGGACACCGCCCTGGCGCAGGCGGCGCAGCCGTTCTCCCGCACGTATGTGTGGCCGTATCAGATGCATGCCTCGATCGGGCCATCGTGCGCCGTCGCCGACTACACGCCTGACGGCCTGACGATCTGGTCCGGCACGCAAAACCCGCACATGTTGCGCATCGATCTCGATCGGTTGCTGGGTATGGGCGAAGACCGCATCGAGATCGTGCGTCTCGAGGCCTCGGGATGCTACGGCCGCAACGGCGCCGACGATGTGGCGGGCGATGCCGCGCTCCTGTCGCGCGCCGCCGGCGCGCCCGTGCGCGTGCAACTCAGCCGCGAGCAGGAACATGCGTGGGAACCCAAGGGTGCCGCACAACTGATGACGGTGCGCGGGGCGCTGGACGCCGACGGCGGCCTGAGCGCCTACGATTTCGCCACGCGCTATCCCTCCAACGACGCCCCGCTGCTGGCGTCGTTACTCACCGGCCGCATCGCCGCCACCCCGCGCGTGCTTGAGATGGGCGACCGCACCGCCGTCAGTCCCTATCGCTTCAAGCATCTGCGCGCGGTCTGCCACGACATGCCGGCGCTGGTACGCGCAGCCTGGCTGCGCGGCGTATCGGCATTGCCCAACTCGTTTGCCCACGATTCGTTCGTCGACGAACTGGCGCATGCCGCGGGTGCCGATCCGGTCGACTTCCGCTTGCGGCATCTCGACGACACGCGCGCGGCCGAATTGCTGCGCGCCGTCGCTACGCGCGCCGCATGGCAACCCGGGAGCGCCGGCACCCGCGGCACACCTGCCGCCGATAAGTTACTGCGCGGCCGCGGCGTCGCCTATGCGCGCTATGTGCACAGCCGCTTTCCGGGCTTCGGCGCCGCATGGTCGGCATGGATCATCGACGTCACCGTCGACCCCGTCACCGGCCGCATCGTCGTCGATCGCGTCACCATCGGGCAGGACACCGGCATGATGGTCAACCCGGATGGCGTACGGCATCAGATGCACGGCAATGTGATTCAGGTGCTCAGCCGCGTGCTCAAGGAGCAGGTGGCATTCGATGCCGATGGCGTCGCCAGTCTCGAATGGGGTGGCTATCCGATCCTGAGCTTTGACGAGGTGCCCGAGATCGACGTGCTGCTGATGCCGCGTCAGGATGAACCGCCCCTGGGCGCCGGCGAGTCCGCGTCGGTGCCGGGGCCGGCCGCCGTCGCCAATGCGCTATTCGACGCCACCGGCATGCGCTTTCGCGCGCCGCCCTTTACCCCCGATACCGTACGGGCAATGCTATCGTCGCGCTGAACCGCCCGACTGGATCGCCATGCCTCCGTTTTCCCGCTTGCCCACATCGCGGGCCAACCCGCGCCCCGCAGCGCCATCGCTCACCGCAGCACAATCCACCTCCGCCGATCGCGGCGCGCCCCTTATGGCGGCAACCGCCGATCTCCCCCTGCCGATCGAACCGCTTTCCCCCGTTGCCTTCGCGCCGTATGGCGTGATGCTCGGCCGACCGTATGACGCAACCGCCCCCGCCCCGGCCTTCACCAACGTCAATACCGACTTCTGGCATCAGCACGTGTTCGAGACGGGCAGCGGCGGGCGCACCGAGGTGCTGTGGGTGAATTACCGCCGCTGCGACGGACGTATCGATACGCTTGAGGTGCATCACCTCACGCAACAGGCCATCGTGCCGCTGGGTAGTACAGGCGTGGTGCACGTGGTGGCCCGTTCGGACGCGCAGGGCGCGCCCGATCTCGGCACCTTGCGCGCCTTCGATATCGCCCCCGGCCAGGGCGTCTGCATGCAGCCCGGATGTTGGCATGCGACGCAGGTGGAAACAGGCGAGGCGACCTGCTTGATGTTGACCCGCGACTCGACCACCGTCGAATTGGTCGCACATATGCAGCACGGTGCGCCCGCGGACGAGTCGGCACTCCAACGTCTCCCGCACGCTTATCTTCTCGGGCGGCGAGCCGATCAGCTCGGGCGTTGACCCAAAACCCGGTTACATGAAGGGGCGCGCGCGAGGGTGCATCCGGGTTATGTTGACCGGGACCGCGACGATCTTTTTTCAGACCTCGCCGCGCCCATTTGAAAGGACAGCGTCATGAACCTGATTCGCAGTGCCCTGTATGCGTGTGCCGTGGCCGGCACGCTTGCCGCCTCGGCCGCCATGGCCCAACCCGTACCCACCGCCACCGCCGACGGCTTTCGCTACCCGGAGCCGGGCAACGTGGTGGCTGACCCCAATGCCCCGCCGCAGTTGCGCATGCGCGAAATCCCCGACCCCAGCGCGCCGCCGCCCCCGCCTTTGGTGACCAATTCGCCGGAGAGCCTGGAGAACTACAACCTGTGCGTGGAACGGGTCAATCGCGAAACCAGCACGCGCGCTGAAATGCTCAACGGCACCAGCCAGTGCATGCGCGAACTGGACGAGCGTCGCCGCATGGGCCGTTAATTCGCACCGCTCCGAAACGATTCCTGCATAAAAAAAGTGATTTTTCGTATGTGGGCGTTTCACGTTTGTGATTATCCTTGAACCCTTCGATGATGCGATGACGCCGCGCACGTGAGTGTGCGGCGTGGTTTTTTTGGCCGCGGCATCACGCACGCTAAGGATCTCAAGGCTCATGACGACGTTGTTGGATCGGCGCTTTGCGCGCACGCTGGATAGTCTGGTCGACGAGTTTTCTGCCGCGGCATGGCGCGGCGGCACGCTCGACGTCTGGGTATTCGAAGATCGCACCGCTCGCGTGGCCGCCGAGCAGCGCCTGGCCCGCGCCGGCGTCACTGCGCGTTTTCGCTCTGCCTACAAACCGCTCGTGCATGCCTTCGTCGAAGACATCGATCTGACCGGCATCGAACGCGTGACGGTGCGCTACCCCGTACACCCCGCAGCAACGCCGAAACGTTTTGCGCTCGAAGCCTATCCGCTGATCGGCATGCTGGCGGACGTCAGCGTCACCCTGGCGCCGGGTGGTTCGGCGTTGATGTACGAAGTGGCATTGTCGTATCGCGATGGCCGCACGCAGCGGGTCGATGTGTTCGCACCCAATGTCGAACGCGTGGATCACACGGGGGCCGTGAACCTCACGCCCACCGGTTGGGTACGGGCGGCGCACGCGGATAATGAAAGCGACGGCGAAAGCGCGCAGGATGCCGCCCGCACCACCGATCTCGAGACCGCGTTCGCGGCGTTGATCGATACCGTGCGTGTGCATCCCTGGGGTACGCAGGAGCCCTACTTCGAGCGCTTGTGCGTGCGCCTGGACATGCCGGGATCGGAACGCGATCTGCACTACGGCGATGAAGTGGTGAGCCTTTTCGAAGCCCTGCATGAAGATATCTATTTCAGCCTGCTGGAGATATTCCAGTTGCACAGCGGCCGCCCGCTGGGCGATCGCGGCTTGCAACCCGGTCAGTTCGCGCCCGACGTGCGCGCCAGCGCCGACGGCACCATCCACCTGCGTATCGCCACCGAGCCTTTCCCTGCCGTCACGCCACCCGTGCCATCCAGCGACGCCACGCCGCTCGCAGCAGCCACGCGGGCTCTGCCGATCGAACGCGTGGCACATGAACTCGACGCGCTCGGCGGCAGGCCTTTCGACGCGCGCTCGCGTCAAGGCCGCACGGTGTGGGGGACTTACCTGCAAAGCGAGCAGCCGGCCATCGTCATTTCCGCGGCCCAACACGCCAACGAAAGTTCAGGCGTGGTGGGTGTGCTGCGCGCCGCCCATGCCTTGCGCGATCGCGCGCACTTTGCCCTGATCGGCGTCGAGAATCCCGACGGCTATGCCATGCACCGTGAACTGTGCGCCACGCATCCGCGACACATGCATCATGCCGCGCGCTATTCCGCGTTGGGCGACGACATCGCCTATCGAGAACGCGCGCCGTTCTACGAGCGCGAGGCTCGGCAGCAGGCACTCGCCATCAGCGGCGCCTCACTACACATCAATCTTCACGGCTACCCCGCGCACGAATGGACCCGTCCGATGTCGGGCTATCTGCCGCGCGGCTTCGAGCTCTGGACAATCCCGAAGGGTTTCTTTCTCATCCTGCGCCACCACCCGGGCTGGAGCGACCGCGCGCGCGCACTGATCGAACATGTCACACAACGCGTGAGCCAACTGCCCGGCTTGCTGGCATTCAATGCACGCCAGATTGCCCTCTTCCGCGCCCATGCTCTCGAAGACGGTTTCGAGATGCTCAACGGCATTCCGATCCTGGTGGCGGAAGACACGCGCGAAGCGGCGCCGCTTGCACTGATCTCGGAGTTCCCCGACGAAACGATCTACGGCGACGATTTCGTGTTTGCCCATACCGTGCAGATGGAGACGGTGCTGGCCGCGCATGAAGGTTATGTGCGGCTGTCGGAAGCCTGAAACGTTACGCTGGCCTCTTCCACGCCGCGCTGGCGCTCCGAAAGCCGCCCTGACCTTACTGGGCTTCCAGCCCCGACGCCTTCACGATCGCGGCGTACTTCTTCAGCTCCGATACGAAGTATGCCGCCGTCTCGGCAGGCGGGCGCAGCACCACGGTGTTGCCCTGCGTGGCCATTTGCGCCTTCACTTCCGGGCTCGCGTAGGCCTTCTGGAAACCGGCGTAGATGCGGTCCACATCGGCCTTCGGCAGCTTGGCAGGTCCCACCACCGCTACCCATCCTTCGATCTCGTAGTCGGGCATGCCCTGCTCGCGTACAGTGGGCAGATTGGGCAACGTGGCCGTGCGTTGCGGACCGCACACGCCCAGGGCCACGAGCGCACCGCTTTGCACGTGCGGCAGTGCCGAAGGCAACGACACCACACCCACATCGACCTGACCACCGATAAGATCGGTAACCATGGGCCCTGTGCCCTTGTAAGGAATGTGGCGCACTTTCAATCCCGCCTGCTGCATGAACAGCTCCGCCGCCAGATGCAGCACCGTGCCATTGCCCGACGACGCATAGTTGAAGGCATCGCTTTTCTCGCGCAGCATCGACACCAGCTCGGGCACCGTTTTCACCGGCAGCCGTTTGGGATTGACGACCAGCAGGAAAGGCGTGGTACAGACCACGGAAATCGGCGTGATGTCGGCAATCGGATCGAACGGCAGCGACTTGTACACGCTCGGATAGATCACGTGGTTGTTCGACACCATCGACAGCGTCAACCCGTCAGGTGGCGAACGCACGAGCGCCGACGTGCCCACGATGCCGCCCGCCCCCGCCTGATTTTCGACGACCACCGTATGGCCCAACGCGGCTGACAGCGCGGGGCCCGCCGCACGCGTGATCGCATCCACGCCTGAGCCCACACTCAACGGCAGGATGAAGCGTATCGGCCGATCGTTTTGCGCCCATGCCGGCACGGCGGCCAACGCAGCAGTACCGCCGAGCGCGGCCAGCAAGGCGCGGCGTGTGTGATCCACAGCAGTCGTGTTCATGTGTTGTCTCCTGATTATTGTTGTTGCACGCGCCGGCTCTTTCGGCCGACGTCGCGATGGGTTCCGATCAGAATTGGCGCGTCATGCCACCACGCCGTCCTTGTTCAGTTCCGCAATGTCTTCCGCGCTGAAGCCGATCTCGCCCAACACACTCGCGGTGTGCTCGCCAACGGTGGGCGGATCGCTGCGCACGCCAAGCCGCGCGCCGTCCATCGTGATGGGAAAGAGTGCGGCGCCCACGGTTTGCCCCGCGCGCTCGCCATCGGGCAAGCGCACATCGGCCAGGCCGCCCGTCGCCTGCAAGTGCGGGTCGTCGTAAAGCGCTTCGGGTTTCACGATGGGTGCGAAAGGCAGGCCCTGGGCTTCAAAGATCGCCGTCAGTTCGGCAACGGAATAGCCGCTCAAACGATTGCGCAGTTCAGGCATCAAGGTAGGACGCGCTACCACGCGCTTGTTGTTGGTCGATAGTTCAGGCGCCGCCTTCAAATCAATGAACCCGAAGGCGTCGCAAAACGTCACCCACTGCGAATCGCTCACGGCTGCAAGAAAGATCTGGCCGTCGCGAACGGTAAACACGTCGTACAGCGCCCACGCGGAAATCCGATCCGGCATGGGCGCGGCTGCCTGGCCCGTAATCGCGTATTGCAGCATGTGCTGGCCCACGAGGAAGACGTTGTTCTCGAACAAGGCCGACTGCACTTCCTGCCCACGGCCTGTGATGCCGCGTTGGATCAGTGCCGCCATCGCACCGATCGCACCGAACATGCCACCCATGATGTCGTTCACACTCGTGCCGGCGCGCAGCGGATCGCCGGGCCGGCCGGTCATGTAGGCCAGCCCGCCCATCATCTGCACCACTTCGTCCAGCGCCGTGCGCATCTCGTAGGGGCCCGGCAGAAACCCCTTCAAGCTGACGTAGATGAGCTTGGGGTTGACGGCCGAAAGCGCCGCATAATCCAGACCGTACTTGGCCATCGCACCGGGGCGAAAGTTCTCGGCGAACACATCGGCGCTGGCCGCAAGCTTGCGCGCGACGGCCGCGCCACGCGGGTCGCGCAGATCGAGCGCCAGACTTTTCTTGTTGCGGTTGAACATGGGAAAGAAGCCCGATCCGGCCCCCAGCAGATGGCGCGTGCGGTCGCCTTCGATCGGCTCGACCTTGATGACTTCGGCGCCCAGGTCGGCCAGCACCATGCCGCAGGTGGGGCCCATCACCATGTGGGTGAACTCCACCACACGGAGGCCGGCCAACGGCAAAGCACGGGAAGATGATGCGGTCATGCGTGATTCCTTGTTGTGTCAGGCGTGCGCGCGCGGCGCGACGTAGGTTGCGGGCAGGCCGGCACGCCACAGCGCGCCGCTCAACGGCTCGCCGGCCAGCCACTGCGCCACGTCCGCTCGCAGGGCAAGCAGGCGCGCAATGTCCAGGCCGGTGTCGATGCCCATGCTGCCAAGCATAAAGGCCAAGTCCTCGGTCGACACATTGCCGCTGGCGCCCGGCGCGTGCGGGCAGCCGCCGATACCCGCCAGGCACGCGTCGAACCGATCGATGCCGGTGTCCAGCGCGGCCAGCACATTGGCCAATCCCAGGCCGCGCGTATCGTGAAAATGCGCACAGCACAGCAGATCGCCCACCTGGCGGCGCGCCGCTTCGAACAGCATCCGCACGCCCGCCGGGTCGGCGTAGCCTACGGTGTCGGCCAGGCTCACACGATCCGCGCCGGCGTCGAGCAGCGCCTGCATCAATCGCAGAACCTCGGCGGGGTCGACGGCGCCCTGCAAGGTGCAGCCGAAGGCGGTGCCCACCCCGCCTTCGATGATCGTGCGCGCGCCCGATGCATCGCGTGCCGCGCGCATTCTGGCGACGTCGGCCACCACCTCATCGGGCGTTTTGCGCAAGTTGGCCTGGCTGTGCATGGCGCTGGCCGACAGCGGCACGACGATCACGTCGGCCTGCGCGGCGAACGCACGCTCGGCACCCTTCAGATTGGGTACGAGCACCGACACCGTCAAGCCGGGCAACGTGCGCGCGTGCGCCACCACGATCTCGGTATCCGCCAGTTGCGGCAAGAGCCGTGCGGGCACGAACGACCCCGCCTCGATTTCCCGCTGCCCGGCGGCATACGCAGCATCGATCCACACGAGCTTGTTTTCGGTGCTGACGATGGTGGCCACACTCTGCAACCCGTCGCGCAGGCCAACTTCGCGAATCGTGGCGCGCGCCGGCCACGCGGCAGGGCGCGATGCGGCTGTCGCACCCGTCTTGCCGTGGCCCAGGACGCCCGGCGTGCCGCCATGTGGATTGCCTGCCGTCATCTCGTCTCCTCCGTTCTCATCGTTGGGTTCGAGTTTAGGATTTCTGATCGGAGATTGAAGTGCTGATTCAGAAGGCCTATGCTTCCGAAACGGAATATCTAAGGGCGCCTTTTCATGCGCGATCTCGACATGACCACCCTGCGGCTGTTCGTGGCCGTCTGCGAGCAGCGCAGCATCGCGCGCGCAGGCGAAGCCGCCAATATCGTGGGGTCGGCCATCAGCAAACGGCTGGCGGCGCTGGAAGACACCGTGGGCATGAAGCTGCTCGTGCGTGGCCGCCGCGGGGTGGCGCCCACGCCGGCCGGCGAGGCCCTGCTCGACCACGCGCGCGCCATCCTGGGCAACGTCGCCCGGATCGAACGCGACATCGGCGCATTCTCCTCCGGGGTCAAAGGTCAGGTGCGCATCCTCGCTACCGCCTCCGTCCTGGCGGCCTCGTTGGCCGAAGACGTCGCGACATTTCTGCACGATCCCGCGCATGCCGATATCCGTGTCGATATGGAGGAAGGCCTGAGCCATCACATCATCCGCGGCGTGCGCGACGGCGTGGCGTCGCTCGGCATCTGCTGGGACGCGGCAGACTTCCTGGGTCTGGCCTGCCTGCCCTACGGCGGCGATCGGTTGGCCGTGGCGGTGCACCCGCAGCATCCGCTGGCGCAGTATCGCGAGGTGTCGCTGACCGACACCCTCGATCATGAGCAGGTCACCTTGCCGGATGCCAGCGCCGTGACCCGCACGCTCACGCATCTTGCGCGGCAAACCGGCAAGACGCTCATGCGCCGTGTGATCGTCTCCAACCTCGACTCGGCCATGCGCGTGGTGGGCGCCAATCTCGCGATCGCCATCGTGCCCACCACCACGGCGCAGTACTACGCGGCTTCCAAGGCGATGCAGGTGGTGGCGCTCACGGACGACTGGGCCGACCGCCGCTTTGCCCTCTGTTATCGCGGCGAGCACGAACTGTCGGCGGCGGCGCGACTGCTGCGCGACCACCTGGTTGCCGCACGGGCGCCTGCGGCCGCACCGTTGCAACCAAGTTAGCGGTACGCTAGTCGCACAACAAAATCCCCCAACGATGAGGATGGGATGGAGACATACGACTACATCATTGTGGGCGCCGGATCGGCCGGCTGCGTGCTGGCCAATCGCCTGAGCGCCAATCCCGCCCATCGGGTATTGCTGCTCGAAGCCGGCGGGCGCGACAACTATCACTGGATTCACATCCCCGTCGGGTATCTGTACTGCATCGGTAATCCACGCACCGATTGGATGTACAAAACGCAGAACGAAGCCGGGCTGGACGGGCGCGCCCTGATTTATCCGCGCGGCCGCGTGCTGGGCGGCTCATCGTCGATCAACGGCATGATCTACATGCGCGGCCAGCGCCAGGACTATGACGACTGGGCTCACCTCACCGGCGACGAGCGCTGGAACTGGGACCACGTGCTGCCGGTGTTCAAAGGCAGCGAAGACCACTACCGTGGTGCCGATGCGCATCACGGTGCCGGCGGCGAATGGCGCGTCGAAGCGCAACGCCTGCGCTGGGACATCCTGGAATCCTTTGCCGAGGCCGCGCGCCACGAAGGCATCCCGCGCGTGACCGACTTCAACGGCGGCGACAACTTCGGCGCCAGCTATTTCGACGTCAATCAGAAAAGCGGCTGGCGCTGGAACACGGCCAAGGCCTTCCTGCGCCCGGTCAAGCGCCGGCGCAACCTGCATGTGCTCACCCAGGCAGCGGTGCGCCACCTCACGTTCGACGGCACCACCTGCACCGGCGTCGTGCTGGATCATCAAGGTAAAACGCGCAACGTGCGCGCCCGCCGCGAGGTCATTCTGGCGGCTGGTGCCGTCAACTCGCCGCTCCTGCTCGAGCGCTCCGGCATCGGCCAGGCGGACCGCCTGCGCGCGGCCGGCATTACGCTGCGTCACGACCTGCCCGGTGTGGGCGAGAACCTGCAGGATCACCTGCAATTGCGGGTGGTCGTAAAGGTGCAAGGCGTGAAAACGCTCAACAAGATGGTGGCCACCTGGTTGGGCCGCGCCGGCATCGGCATGGAGTACCTGTTCAAGCGCACCGGTCCCATGAGCATGGCGCCGTCGCAACTGGGCGTGTTCGCCAAATCCGACCCGGCGCAAACCCGCGCCAATCTCGAGTTCCATGTGCAGCCGCTGTCATTGGGTGCGTTCGGCGAAGCGCTGCACGCCTTCGACGCGTTTACCGCCAGCGTGTGCAACCTGCGGCCCAGCTCGCGCGGCTCGGTGCACATCGATGCCACGGACGCCACGCAAGGGCCGATTATTGCGCCCAACTATCTCAGCACCGATGAAGACCGCCGTGTGGCCATCGACGCCATCCGGCTCGTGCGCCGCATCGTGCAGGCCCCCGCATTGGCCGGCTATCGGCCCGAAGAGTGGCTGCCCGGGCCGGCCGCACAAACCGACGCGGAGCTGGCACAAGCCGCGGCGAGGATCGGCACCACGATCTTCCATCCGGTGGGCACCTGCACCATGGGCAGGCGCGCCGAAGACGGCGCGGTCGTGGACAGCGAGTTGCGCGTGCATGGCCTGCAGTCGCTGCGCGTGATCGACGCCTCGATCATGCCCACCATCACATCGGGCAACACCAACTCGCCCACCATCATGATCGCCGAGCGGGGCGCGGCCTTGATTCAGGCGGCCGCAATGGCACGGTGACGGCACGCTTGCGGTGCCTGCGGTGGCATCGTGGAAGATGGCGGAACGTTAATCGTGTGAGGGGCCGCCCCACCCTGCTGCGTCACACGGCGCAACCATGATTCATGATGGTGCAACCGCCCGATTTCAGGCATGAGTTTCACTTATGCGTCGTGGATTTTTAATCGTTTGCGACGCTGCGCGGGCGACCCTAGACTGCCCTGGCATCGTCTTCACGGCCCGCCTGCTTCCAGGCCTGGCCGATCGCCTTTATCCAGGAGTTTCGGTCATGTCTCGCATGCGTTGTCTGCTCATCAGCCTCTCGATCGCCGCAGGCGCCTGCCTGGCGCCCCTGACCCACGCCGCCGATCCCTATCCCAACCGCGCCGTGCGTGCCGTCATTCCCTTCCCTGCCGGCGGCATCAACGACACCATCGGCCGCGTGCTGTTCAAACATCTGGCCGATACTTTGCCCGGCAACATCGTGGTCGAGAACAAGCCCGGTGCGGGCGGCACGATCGGCACGCTGAACGCCATCAACAGCCCGGCCGACGGCTACACTTTGCTGCTCGGCGCGGCCAGCACGATCGCCGTGGCACCCAATCTCTACAAGGATGTGGGCTATACCGCCGAGAAAAACCTGATTGCCGTGGGTGGCATCGCTGCGGTGCCGAGCGTGGTGATCGTGGCCGAACAATCGCCCTACAAAAAGTGGGCCGATCTGGTTGCGGCAGACAAGGCCAAACCGGGTAGCCTGAACTACGGTTCGGCCGGTTCGGGCACCAGCCATCACGTGCAGGCCGAGCTGCTCAATCTGCGGGCGGGCACCACATTCATGCATGTGCCGTACAAGGGCGGCGCCCCCGCCATGACCGATCTGATCGGCGGTCAGCTCGACCTGCTGGTCGATCCCTTGCCCACGACCCTGGCCAATGTGAAAGCCGGCCGCGTGCGCGCACTTGCCGTCACCACCGATACCCGCGTGCCGGAGCTGCCCGATGTGCCCACATTAAAAGAACTGGGGCTCGACTACAATGCAAGAACTTGGTTTGGCCTCTTCGTGCCGGCCGGCACCCCGCCCGATGCCGTGGCGAAACTCAGTACCGGCCTGGCGGCCGCACTGGCCGACAGCACGCTGCAAGCCGATTTCCGCAGCCGCGGCATCGCCCCGCTGACCATGGACGCCCCGGCGTTTACCGCTTACGTGCGCGATGAAGACCGCACCTGGCGCGACGTCATCACCCAGGCGGGTATTCAGGTGCAATAGTGCCGGCCGCCGCAACGGCCGCGCGCGCCATGCCTGTGACGAGAAATCTGCCGCCGCTCACCACCATCCGTGCCTTCGAGGCGGCCGCCCGCCATCGATCGTTCACGCTCGCGGCCGAAGAACTCAGCGTCACGCAAAGCGCCGTCAGCCTGCAGATCCGCAAGCTCGAGGCGTTCCTCGAAAAGCGGCTGTTCGTGCGCGGGGCGCGTCAGGTCGAATTGTCCGAAGTGGGGTTCGTGTACTTCGACACCTGCCGGCGGATCCTCGCCGAACTCGAAACCGCCACGCATCGCGTGCGCGACCGGCAACGTCGAGAAGTGCTCACGGTCAACACCATTCCCACGATCGGCCAGCTCTGGCTGATGCCGCGCCTGGCCGAATTCACCGCCCAGCATCGCGACATCGAGATCCGCGTGGTGTCCGATATCCGCCCGCTCGATATGCTGGCCGACGGCGTCGATCTCGCCATTCGGGTGGGGCCGCTTGCCGGCACGCGTTATCCGCGCGATGCGCCCGGCGTCGATCTCACCCTGGTCAAGAACTGGGACGGCATCTGCGCCGACTTCATGTTCGACGACGTCCTCGTGCCGGTCATGTCGCGCGACCTGCATGCGCAAGGCGGCCCGATTACGTCACTCGACGACCTGACCTCATTCGAACTCATCCACACCGCCAGCCGCCCCGATGCATGGCGTGACTGGCTACGCGCGCAAGGCGCGACGCTACCGGCCAAACGCGCCAAGCTCGAGTACGGCCATTTCTATATCGCCATGCGCGCCGCACAGGAACACAAAGGTGTGGCGCTGATCCCGGAAATCCTTTTGGACGGCTATCCCGGCCGCAACGAACTTGTATTGCCGCTGCGCGACGCGGCGCCGGTCAAAAGCGCCGGTGCGTATTACCTCTTAACCCACAACGGCGCACGCGACCGCCCCGCCATCGCCACCTTCCGCACCTGGGTGCTGAACGAGGCCCGGCATTCGGGCACCGCCGCGCCAGCGTCGTCTTAACCCTTGTTCAAGTGAGCAGATCTTCATGACCCACTATCGTGTTGGCATCGCCGGTTTCGGCGCCATCGGCAAAGCTTTGGCGCAAGCCCTCGACGCCGGTATTCCCGGCCTCACCCTCACGACCATCGGCGTCCGCGATCCCGCCCGTGCGCCTGCGATCGATTGGCAGCACGACGCGCCGCGCTTCACCACCATCGACGACATGGTCGACGATTGCGACGTGGTGATCGAATGCGCGCCGGCCGCCGTGTTGCATCGGATTGCGGCACCATTTCTACGCGCCGGAAAGAAAGTGATCGTGCTGAGCTCGGGCGCATTGCTGCAGAACGAAGATCTGATCCCGCTTGCCGCCGAGCACGGCGGTCAGATCATCGTGCCGTCGGGCGCCATTCTGGGCCTGGACGCCCTGACGGCCGCGGCCGAGAACACCATCCACTCGGTCACGATGATCACCCGCAAACCGGTTCGCGGTTTGCTGGGCGCGCCGTTCCTGGTCGAACAGGGCATCGATATCGCCGGCATCACCGAACCCAAGCTGATCTTCAAAGGCTCGCCGCGCGAGGCAGCGATCGGTTTCCCGGCCAATCTCAACGTGGCGGTGAGCGTGTCGCTGGCCGGCATCGGGCCCGATCGCACCACGCTCGAGATCTGGGCCGATCCTAATATCGATCGCAACACGCATCGCGTGGAAGTCGATGCCGACTCCGCCTCGTTCACGATGGAGATTCGCAACATCCCATCCGACAATCCCAAGACGGGCCGCATCACCGCGCTGAGCGTGCTGTCGGCCCTGCGCAAACTGACGGGGCCGCTGCGCGTCGGCACGTAAGACGTCATCCGCCAGCACCTCGGTTTCACCGGGCGGTTGCTGCCCGGTGGGGCGGCACCGCCGCGCAGCGCCCGCCGAATCGCGTTATTGCACCTGATCCGCCGCAATGTCCAGCGGCACATCCGGCACACTCGCCGACCGCGTGCCAGGCAACGGCGGGTTGCTCGCTGCGTGATAGGTATTCACCACGGAGATCTTCACGCGATCGGTGGCGTTCTGGCTGGCCGCGTGCAGCGTGCGGCAGTGAAACAACAGCACGTCGCCGGGTGCGAGGGTGAGCGGGATCGCCTGCGCGAGCACCGGCACATTGCGCGGATCGTCGGCGACGAAAAACTGCTCGCCATCGAATTGATCCGCAGCGAACGTCATCGCATGCGAACCGGGCACCACCCACAAGCCGCCGTTCTCGGACGATTCGTCGCCCAGCGCCAGCCAGGTCGACACCAGATCGGGGCGCCCGAACGACCAATACCGGATATCGCGATGCCAACCGGTCAGGCTGCCGTAGAGCGGATGCTTGGTCATCACGCAGTTGTGATGCGCGCGCGACAGCAAGGCGGGTTCGTTGAAGTAGGCCGTCATCCAGGCGGCGATCTCGGGGTCGCAGGCCCAGGCGGCAAAAGCGGCATCGCGAGCGTACGCGTCGCGCAGGCGGCGGATGGTGGCGCCCCCGGCGGCATCGCGCGACGGCGGAGCGCCGGGATAACGCAGATCCGCCTCGAACTCCAGCGCACCCGCAGGAACCAGCAACGTATCGTTGACCACTGCCAGCATGGCCTCCCGGCGCGCCGCCGGCACCAGGCCGGGAACGATGACATAACCCTGCTCGCGCAGAACCGCTATCTGGTCTTTCGTTGTGATGGTCACACTAACCGCGCCTTGGCGCCTGACTGCTGGAAAACCCTATTCTTCCATAACGGCACCGGTTGCGGGGAGCACGCGAGGTCCCCCCTGGCGGGCAAGGACACCACGCGGCCGCGCTGGGGCTCCCCCAGACGCATGATGTTCGGGTTTTCGCTAGTGTGACAACCGATCGGCCCCGCTATACTTGCGCCAAGTCATACGACAACATACAACTAGTGGAGACAGCATGGCCCTCGATCGTCGACAGTTTCTGACTGCGGCGGCTTCCCTGCCGCTGACCGGTCTATCCTTGCCCGCATGGGCGCAACAGACGTGGCCGTCCCGCCCTGTCCGCATTGTGGTGCCCTATCCTCCCGGCGGGTCGTCAGACATCATCGCGCGACTCATCAGCCAGCCGCTCTCGGAAGTGCTGAAACAGACCGTCGTGGTCGAGAACAAACCCGGTGCCAATGGCAACGTGGGTGCCGGACTTGTCGTACAAGCTGCGGAAGAAGGTCATACCGTACTGCTGTGCGACGTGGGCGCGCTGGCCATCAGCCCCTCCGTCTACACCAAGCTGACGTTCGATCCTGCCAAGGATCTGCGCGGCGTCAGCATGCTGGCGTACTCGCCCCACGTGCTTGCCGTGCATCCGGACGTAAAGGCCAACACCCTGCCCGAACTGGTCGCGCTGTCGCAAAAAGAGCGGCTGAACTTTGCCGTGACGGCGATCGGCAGCGCCCCCCACCTGGCAGCCGTGGCCGTTGAGCAGGCAACGAAGGCGAAATGGGAGTACGTGCCCTACAAGGGCGGCTCGCAAGCCGTGACGGACACCATCGGCGGGCAAACGCAAATCATCATGAACGGCCTGCTCGCCACGTTGCCGCACATCAAGAGCGGCAAGCTGCGGCCCATCGCGATCTCCAAGCGTGAGCGCATGACGCTGGTGCCGAACATCCCGACGATCGCCGAACAGGGTGTGCCGAATTTCGAATCCGGCACGTGGCAGGGCATCATGTCGCCCAATACATTGCCGGAAGCGACCGCCAAGATGTTGGCCGAGCGCCTGGCCGCCATCGTCAATCAGCCCGACATCGCCGCCAAGCTCAACGAGCAGGGTGCCGAAATCGTGGTGATGGATCCGGCCAAGCTCAACGCGTTCTTCGAATCCGAACGTCAGCGCTGGGCCAAGATCGTGGCCAGCGCCGACATCCGTCTCGACTAAGCGTCTTCGGCGGCTTCGGCCGCCGCACTGAGCGCCAAGCTGCGGGATTTCACCACGCGGTGAACGAACTGCAGCTTGCCGACGACCGCATGGGGCAGCACGAAGGGATAGAAGTCCCGTTGTCCCATGCTGCGCGACAACTCGTTGAGCACCCCGGTGAGCTCCACCCAGGTGTTCACGAGATTCAGAAACTCTTCGGCATCCGGCGCGTCCTTATCGATCAGCACATCCTTGGTGAAGGATGCGTAGTCGCGCTTGACCACGCGCGTGCTGATGCCGAAGCTGAGCGCCGTATCCAGCGTATCCATCATGTGCAGATAGTGCGCCCACGTCTCGGCCCAGTCTTCCCAGGGGTGGCAGGCCGCATACGTACTGATGAAACGGGTTGGCCAATCCTCGGGCGGGCCGTTTTCATAGTTGTTCTTGAGCGCCTCGGCATAGTCCTGCCGCTCGTCGCCGAACACTTCCCGAAAATGGGCCAGCCAGCGGGTCGGCTTGATCAGCACATCCCAGTAGTAATGGCCCACTTCGTGCCTGAAGTGCCCCAGCAGCGTGCGATACGGCTCGTGCATGTCCTCCCGCAACTTGGCGCGGTAGGCGTCGTCGGCTTCGAGCACGTTGATGGTGATCACACCCTCGTCGTGCCCGGTGAGCGGCGCCTTGCCGTTTTCGTCGGGGCCCAACAGATCGAAGGTCAGGCCGCCATCGTGCGGCACGATCGCCGGCTTTACCGACAAGCCCAAGGTCAGTAGCTGCGCTACCAACCGACGTTTTGCCGACTCGAGTTTGTTCCAGCGCTCGCCGTTCTCGGCGATCGACAGGTCCGGGATCATGCGATTGAGTTGGCAGGCCAGGCACAGATCGTGGCCGTCGGCGGCCGGCACCAGCCAGTTGCACACGGCGGGCATCGTCAAATTGGCGCACCGCTTGTAAACGGTGTCGTCGCCTGCGTCGGTCATCACCCAGGTGTCGGGCGCGGTCCCCGGGGTAAGGGCATGCACCTCGCCCAGATCCGGCGCATAGCCGAGCTGCAGGCCACACGCCAGGCACTGCGTATTGTCCAGAAACACCGGCTGCCCGCAGGTGCAATGGAAGATTTTTCCGCTTGAGCCAGAGGGCCGGTATTTATGCGCGTCGATCAAGCGCGAACCGATGACGTCGAAAAAATTGCTCATGCGCGAAACGCCGTAAAAAGAAGGGGATGGGGGATGCAGGGGAGCGCACTAGAAGCAACTAACGCGCCCAAAAACCGGACGCGGACCTCAGCGAGATGGGGTCATCATCGCCTACAGTACAGCGCGCCGTCCGGCCGGGTTAACCTTCACGTCGAGCAGCCACGCAACGCCCGCAGCACACCCCCGCGCCGGTTTCCCCGTTTCACTTTCAAGACACGATGACTTCTACCGCAGACAACCTCGCCACCATCAGCCAAGAACTTCGATCGGCGGCCGCCGTGCTGGACGCTTTTCTCAGCGATGCCGACCAGTTGGCGCGCGTAGAGGCGGCCGCGCGCATGCTGGCGGACGCGTTCGATCGCGGGGCCAAGGCGATCTCCTGCGGCAATGGCGGCTCCCATTGCGACGCCATGCACTTCGCCGAAGAGCTCACCGGGCGCTTTCGCGACGACCGCAAGGGTTTCGCCGCCATCGCCATCTCGGATGTCAGTCATATTTCCTGCGTGGGCAACGACTTCGGCTTCGACTACATCTTTTCGCGCTATGTGGATGCGGTCGGGCGACCCGGCGACGTGCTGTTTGCCCTGTCCACATCCGGCAACTCTGCGAATGTCGTCAACGCGCTGGCGTCCGCCCGCGCAGCCGGGATGACCTCGATCGTGCTCACCGGCAAGGACGGCGGGCGCATCGCGCGCGCGAACCTGGCCGACATCGTGATCACCGTGCCGCACCAGGGTTATGCCGATCGCATCCAGGAAGTGCACATCAAGGTGATCCACATCCTGATTCTGCTGATCGAGCGCCTGGCGCGCTCCTGAACCTCATCCCATCCCCTCGGAGTTGCTTGTGCCCTACGTGAAGATCGAAATGTTGAAAGGCCGTTCGGAAGAACAAAAGGCGGCCATTGCGTCCACGGTTACGCAAGCGCTGGTCGAGCATGGCGGCGCCAATGCCGCCAGCGTGTTTGTGGTGTTTCAGGACGTCGACGCCGGCGATTGGGCCACGGGCGGCACGCTCGTCTCGCAAAAGCCCAGGCACGGCTGAGCGACCTCACACTGCGCGTGCGTGCGCCTCGCCTGTTGCCAGCGCCGCGACCTCTTTTTCACTCAGCGCCCGTGTCGCCAGATCGGCCCGCGGCGGGTGCGTGGCCAAGCCTCGCAATGCCGGCACCGGCTCGCGCAGCCGGCTCAGGTCCGGCACGGGGCGGCGCAATTGCGGGTCGTCGGCAAACGCCTGCTCCATCGCCAGGCCGCAAGCCAGTACATGCGCATCGCCGCGAAACCGCCCCACGACCTGCAAACCGAAAGGCATGCCCCGCCCATCGGTGCCGCAGGGCAGCGCCAGCGCAGGATTGGTCAGCAACGTGACCACGTAGGTCAACCCCAGCCAGTGGTAGTAGTTGCGCGCCGGCTTGCCCTCGATGGTCTCGGCATAGAGCGTCGACCACGGAAAGGCCGATACCGGCGTGGTCGGCGACAACACGATGTCGTAATCGCGATAAATCTCCTGGAACGACCGGAACATCCTGGTTTGCGCCAGATGCGCCCAGGCGCGATCGGCCAGCGTCATCTGCGCGCCGATCTCGTAGTTGGCGCGCACGTTGGGGCCGAGCAAACCGGGATCGCGTTCGTACGTGTCGCGAAACGCCGCCACGAAGCTTTCGGCACGAATCACATCGAAGCAGCGGTCGGCATCGGGCAGTGAAATTGCCACGGGATCGCAGCATTTGAAGAACCGGCGCATCGCCGCGATCTTGGCGCGAAACGCCACGCGAATTTCATCGTCGACCGGGCAGATGCCGAAGTCTTCGGTATAGGCCACGCGAAGATTGCCCAGATCCACCGGCCGCAATTGCGCAAACGCGGCGCCGTCCGAGGTGTACGACAACGGATCGCAATCATCCAGCGCGATGCTGGCCGAGAATTGCAGGCACGCATCGGCCACGGTGCGTCCCATCGGCCCCACCACTGAGATGGGCGTCCACCCCAGCTGCCGCCGCTCGACCGGCACCAGGCCGGGCGAAGGCCGAAAGCCCACGACGCCACATTTTGCGGCGGGAATCCGCAACGACCCGCCCGTGTCCGATCCGGTACACAAGGGCAACATATCGGTCGCCAGCGCCGCAGCCGAGCCGCCCGACGAGCCTCCGGCATTGAGCATCGGATTGAAGGGATTGCCCGTGGCGCCCCACACCGGATTGCGCGAATTCGCGCCCGCCCCCATTTCGGGCACATTGGTCTTGCCCACCACCACGGCGCCGGCCGCACGCAGGCGGCCCACCAACGCGTTGTCGCGCGCGGGCACGTGGTTCAGGAAGTTGGGCGACCCGTGCGTGGTCAGCAGCCCGCCTGTATCTTCCAGGTCTTTCACGCCCAATGGCAGGCCATGCAGCACGCCCAACGCATCGCCCCGCATCACAGCGGCTTCGGCGGCACGCGCCTCGGTACGCGCACGGTCGTAGCAGGTGGCGGTCACCGCGTTCACGGCCGGATTGATCGCTTCGATGCGCGCGATGCACGCCTCCAGCAGCTCGACCGGCGACAAGGACTTGGCGCCGATCCGGCGTCGCATCTCAACGGCGGACAATTGCAGGATCGAATCGGAATCGCTCATGAGGATGCTGCTCCTGTGCGCGGCATGTTCATACCGCATGTTGGGGGTTACTGGGCCTTGATGCCCGCGCGCCTGGCGATCTCGGCAAAGCGCGGCGTCTCTTCCACGATGGTGCGTTGTACACCGGCGCCATCCATGAAGGTCGGCTCAAAGCCGCCATTGCGCAGTTGCTCTTGCGTGGCTTGGTCGGCAAGGGTTGCGGCCAACGCCTTGGTCAATTTTGCGCGCGCCTCGGGCGGCGTGCCTTTGGGTGCGAACACGGCGATCCAGGTATCCATGTTGACGGCGGGATAGCCGCTTTCGGCGACCGTCGGCACGTCGGGCAGAAAGCTCGATCGTTGCGCGGTGGTGACGGCGATCGGCTTCACCTTGCCCGATTTGATGTGCGGCATCGCCGAAACCACTGTGTCGAACAAGATCGGAATCTGGCCGCCGATGAGATCGGTGATGGCCGGCGAACTGCCTTTGTAGGGAATGTGCGTCATGCGCGTACCGGCCGCTTCCTGGAACATTTCACCAGCGAAGTGCGACACCGTGCCGATGCCGAACGAGCCGTACGAAAACTTGTCCGGATGGGGCTTCACGGCGGCGACCAAACCCTTCACGTCCGAATAGGGCTCTTGCGGATTGGCCACGATGATCAAGGCCGCCCGGCCCACCATGCCGACCGGCTCGAAGTCGCGCACGGTGTCGTACGGCAGCTTGTCGTAGATGGCCGGGTTGACGGTGAATGTGGTGCCCGAGCTCAACAGCAGCGTATAGCCATCGGGCTGGGCGCGCGCCACGTACTGCGCCCCCAGGATCGTGCCGGCACCCGCCTTGTTCTCCACGATGATCGATTGGTTCAGCTCGCGGCTCAACCCCTTCGCGAGAATGCGGCCCAGCACATCGCCCGCGCCACCCGGCGGGAAGGGCACCACAAGCTGCACGGGCCGCTCGGGATACTCGGCGGCGCGTGCCGCCCCCGCGCTCAACACCGCCGCCATGGCGGCCATCAGAACGACGATCTTGCTCGACTTCAACATCATGATTTTTCCCCTTGTATGTTCAGTCATCGCTTGCGCACGTCCCCTAGGACGTGCGCGTGGATTCGTGCGGCTAACGCAATCGCGCGGGCAACAATGCATCGGCGTCCACACCTTGCGCCAGCAGCGCGGCGGGCACCGGTTCGCCCAGCAATTGCGACGCAGCGAGTTCGGACACCCCGGCGGCCGACTGGATGCCGTACCCGCCTTGCGCCGCCAGCCAGAAAAATCGTGGCGCAGCGTTATCCCAACCGATCACGAGATCGCCATCGGCCACAAACGATCGCAGGCCCGCCCACACATGTTTGGGTCGGCGGATCTGCAACGTGGTCGCGGTCTCGATATGGTAAATACCGGTGGCCACGTCGAGTTCCTCCGCCACCACATCGTGCGGGTCGACAGGATCGGCGTTGGCCGGCGACCCCAGCAACTGGCCGGCGTCGGGTTTGAAGTAGAAGGTCTCGTCCAGGCTGGCAACCGTGGGCCATGCCGAAAAGTCGCCGTCTTCCGGGCCGGCGAACGTAAATGCCGTGCGCCGGCAGGGTTGCAGGCCGATCGGTGCCACACCGCACAAGCGCGCCACATCGTCGGCCCAGGCGCCGGCCGCGTTCACCACCGTGCCCGCGCGGATCACCGCGCCGTCCGTCAAGGTCAGCGACCACAACGCCGAGCGGCGCTCGGCGGCCACCAGCGCCGCTTTGCATCGCAACTGGCCGCCGCGCTTGCGCATGGCGCCCAGAAAGCCTTGATGCAGCGCATGCACGTCCAGATCGCGCGCATCGGTTTCGAGAATGGCGCCGCCCACCAATTCGGGACGCAGGCAGGGCACCAGCGCGCAGGCGGCCGCGGTGTCGATCAATGTCACGTTGGGCGATCGCGCATGCAGTGCGGCAAACTCGGTGTCGAGCAGGTCGCGTTGCTCAGGCGTCGCGATGTAAAGGCAACCGCGTTCCGCCAGAATCGGATGATCGGTGAAGCCTTCGGGTGGATTCTCGTAAAACGCGCGACTGGCGCGCGTGAGCGCCTGGATCTGCGGCGTACCGTACGTTTCCATGAACATCGCGGCCGACCGGCCCGTGGAGTGATAGCCCGGCTGATCTTCGCGTTCCAGTACCAGCACGCTGGCGTGCGCAGCCAGGCGATAGCCCAGCGACGCGCCGGCGATGCCGCCACCGACGATCACATAGTCGAAAACCGTATCGACCGAATTTTCCTGTGCAGCCATCGCGCTTCCCTGAATTCTCATTTATGAGAATTCTCTGATACGAAAACATAGGCGTCAATGCAAAATGACGGCACAATCCCCGCAAACAACGATTTCAAGGGAAATCCCCAGGAGTTCCATCGCATGCCCAAAGGCACGCTTGCCGTTACCCCGCAGGATCCAACCATCGACCGCGCCAGCATGGGCATGCGGCTGCGTGCCGTGCGCAAAGCGCATGGATTGACGCTCAAGGCCTTGTCGGCGCAAACCGGCGTGGCGCTCTCCACCCTCTCGAAGATGGAATTGGGCCAGGTCTCGATCGGCTATGAAAAGTTTGCGGCCGTGGCGCGCGCGTTGAAGGTCGACATCGGCGAGTTGTTCGGCGCACCCGGTAGCGCGGCCGGTGCGCCCACGCCTACGGCGGTGCATTCCGTGATGGCCGGCACACCGAGCTATCGCGGCAGCACGTACGAATACCGTTTGCTGGCGGGCGACTTTCCCGCGCGGCGCATGACGCCGATGTTCGGCCGCATTCACGCGCGCAGCGAAAGCGAATTCGACGATTACGTGCGCCACGAAGGCCAGGAATTCATCATCGTGCTGTCGGGCAAGGTGCGCCTGCAATTCGTCACCGGCGAGGTGCTCGAACTCGCCAAGCACGACTCGGCTTATTTCGACAGCAGCGTGGGGCACATGTATTTGAGCCTGAGCCGGGCACCCGCAGAAATCATGGTCGTGATGGCGGAATGATGGACGCACGGGCTGGCGTGTGCCAAGCCGCTTGCGCCTGGGCTCGCTGCCTGCAACGCGACAACGTTCGCCGCTAGAGCTCGTCCAGTCGTGAGCGCAGGTCGGCTGCCTGCGCCTGGAGCGCTGCGCGATCCCCGGCCGACATCGCGGCGAGTTGGCGATAGGGCATTGCCAGCCGGCGATTGACCGACAACATCGCTTCGTTGCGCAAGAAAAAATCCCAGTACAGCGCATTGAACGGACAGGCCCGCTCGCCCAGCCGCGCGCGCTTGTCGTAATGACAGCCCTTGCAGTAATCGCTCATGCGATCGATGTACGCCGCGCTCGACACGTAGGGCTTCGTGGCCAGCTGACCGCCATCCACGAACTGGCTCATGCCCAAGGTATTGGGTGCCTCGACCCATTCGAACGCGTCGATATACACGCCGAGGTACCACCCGTGCACGGCCTGCGGATCGCAACCTGCCAGGAGTGCAAAATTGCCGATCACCATCAGCCGCTGAATGTGATGGGCATGCGCATCGTCCAGCGACTGGCCCACCGCATGCGCCAGGCACCGCATCCGCGTTCTGCCGTCCCAGAACCACCGCGGCAGGGGCAGCGTATGGCCGAAGGTATTCTGCTCGGTATAGCCCGGCATATGCGCCCAGTACACCCCACGCACATACTCGCGCCATCCCAGGATCTGCCGGATGAACCCTTCCACCGCCGCGAGCGGTGCATGGCCGCTGCGCCAGGCCGCTTCGGCCCGCGCCACCACCTCTTGCGGCGCCAGCATCTTGGTATTCAGCGCAAATGACAACAGCGAGTGGAACAAGCGCGGCGCCACGGTATTCATCGCATCCTGAAAATCGCCGAAGTGCGGCAACGCCTCCTCGATGAAATCGTCCAGATGCGCCAACGCCTCGCGCCGGTTGAGCGGCCACACGAAGCGGGTGGCTTGCGGGCGGCCAAAGCTCTTCACGCCCGCCGCCACGATGGTGTCCCACAGCGCGCCGTGATCATGCAAGGGCCGCTTATCGAACGGCTCCTGCGGCTTGCCGCGCCATGCCTTGCGGTTGTCGTGATCGAAGTTCCATTGCCCGCCAGCCGGTGCATCGCCCGCCTCGAGCAGCACGCCGTGCTTGACGCGCATGCGCCGGTAGAAGTCTTCCATCAACCAGTGCGGCCGGCCCGCGAAGATGGCCGCAGCTTCGTCGCGCGCAGTGTAAAAGTGCGCGCTCTCCACGCACGTGCAGACGATGGCCGCGCGCTGCGCGTAATCGGCCAATTGCGCATCGAGCCGCCACTCGTCCGGCGCTTGATACTCGAAGGTGCGGATCGCGTCACGTGCGATCAGGCGATCGAGATTGACGGCGATGGCGTGTGCGTTGTCCGGGTCGTCGATCGCCAGGTAATGCACCCGATGTCCGGCTGCGCGCAGGCTTTGCGCAAAGTCGCGCATGGCCGCGAAGATCGCGATGATCTTCTGTGCGTGGTGCAGCACATAATCCGTTTCCTGCCGCACCTCCATCAGCACGTAGGCCACGTCCTCCCGCACGTCGTCGAACCACGGATGGTGAGGATTGAGTTGGTCGCCCAGGATGAGTCGCAGCGTGGTCATGCCGCGATTCTAGACCAGCCGGCTCAAGCCACCATGCCCAGAAACTGCTGCAGCTCGGGCGTTTGCGGATCGGTGAAAAGCGTCTCCGGCGCGCCGATCTCATGCACCCTGCCCTGATGCATGAACACCACGCGGTCGCATACCTGGCGTGCGAAGCGCATCTCGTGCGTCACCATCATGAGCGTCATGCCGTCGGCCGCGAGTTCGCCCACCACGCCCAGCACTTCGTTGACGAGTTCGGGATCGAGCGCGGAAGTGATCTCGTCGCACAGCAGCGCGATGGGCTGCATCGCCAAGGCGCGCGCGATCGCCACGCGTTGCTGCTGGCCGCCGGAAAGTTCTTCGGGCCACGCATCGAATTTGTGGCCGAGGCCCACACGGTCCATCATCACGCGCGCCAGCGCCTCGGCATCGCGCTCCGGCACGCGCTTGGTCACCATCGGCGACAGCATCACATTGCGCCCCGCCGTCAGGTGCGGAAAAAGGTTGAACTGCTGAAAGATCATGCCCACTTTCAACCGCAGTGCGCGCAGGTGCATCTCGCTGTCGGCCAGCTTCGCATCCGCCACCATGATCGCGCCGCTGTCGATGGTTTCGAGGCCGTTGATACAGCGCAGCAGCGTGCTCTTGCCCGAGCCGCTCTTGCCGATGATGGCGATGACTTCACCCGGCTCGATGCGCAACGTCACGCCTTTGAGCACTTCGTTGTCACCGAAACTTTTGCGGACGTCTTCAAGGGCGATAAGAGGCATTCAGCTTCCTTTCCAAACGCAGACTGAGGCGTGACAACGGCCAGCACAGCGCGAAGTAGAACAGCGCGGCATAGGCATACACGGTAAAGGGTTGGAACGTGGCATTCGTGATGATCGTGCTGGCCTTGGACAGCTCGGTGAAGCCGATGATGGACGTGAGCGCCGTGCTCTTGACGATCTGGACCGAGAATCCCACGGTGGGCGCCACCGCCACACGCAGCGCCTGCGGCAGGATCACGTAGCGCATCTGATGCACATACCCCATCGCCAGACTGGACGAGGCCTCCCATTGCCCTTTCGCGATCGAATCGACACAACCGCGCCAGATCTCCGCCAGAAACGCCGCCGACCACAGCGTGAGCGCCAAGCCGGCGGCAAGCCACGCAGGCACGTCGACGCCCGCCAACGACATGCCGAAGAACGCCAGGAACAGCTGCATCAACAGCGGCGTGCCCTGGAACAATTCGATATAGACCCAGGCGGTGCGCTGCATGATCTTGTTGCGCGAGCTGCGCATCATCAGCACGACCAGACCGAGCGCCGTGCCGGTCACGAACGTCACCAGCGCCAGCACCACGGTCCAGCGCGCGGCGAGCAACAGATTGCGCAGGATGTCCCACGTCGAGAACTCGATCATCGCGCGCTCCGCCTGAAAAGCCGCTGCCCCAGCATCCGCAGCAATTGGCGCAACGCCAAGGCCAGCACCAGATAGATGCCGGTGGTGACGAAGTACACCTCGAAGGCGCGGAAGTTACGCGACTGGATGAAGTTGGCCGCAAACGTCAGATCTTCGGCCGCAATCTGCGACACCACCGCGGAGCCCAGCATCACGATCACGATCTGCGACGATAACGCGGGCCAGATGCGCGTCATCGCGGGCTTGAGCACCACGTAGCGAAACACCTGAAAGCGCGTCATCGCCAGGCTCGAGCCGGCCTCATACTGCCCGCGGGGCGTGGCAGCGATGCCTGCCCGGATGATTTCCGCGCTGTAGGCACCCAGGTTCAACGCCATGGCAAGGCAGGCAGCCTGCATCTCCCCCATCTGGATGCCGATGGCGGGCAAGCCGAAGAAAATGAAGAAGAGTTGGATCAGGAAGGGCGTATTGCGGATGAGTTCGACGTACGTCGTGACCACAGGCCGCAGCGCCGTGGGCCCTTGCGTGCGCGCCCACGCACACGCGATGCCGATCGCCACGCCGATGACGGCGCCGAACGCAATCAGTTCGGCGGTGACGCCGATGCCTTTCAACAGCACCGGGGTGTAGTCGAATACCGAGGCGAATTCGAAACGGTACGCCATCGACGCGGGCCTCGGTCAGAGTCCGGCCGGCAGGTCGGCGCCCAACCATTTCTGCGAGATCGCCGCCAGCGTGCCGTCCTTCTTGGACTCGGCCAGCACCGCGTTCACGCGCGCCTGGAGCGTAGATTCGCCCTTGTTCAAGCCGATGAAGCAAGGCGAGTCCTTGATCAGGAATTTCTTCTCCGGCTTCTTCGGCGGGTTCTTGGCCAGAATCGCCGCGGCGACCACGTTGCCGGTCGCCACCAACTGCACCTGGCCCGACAGGAACGAAGTGATCGTGCCGTTGTTGTCTTCGTAGCGCTTGATCGTGGCGGTGGCCGGCGCGATCTTCGAGAGCTCGATATCTTCGATCGATCCGCGCGTCACGCCCACGGTCTTGCCTGCAAGATCCTCCGCCTTCTCGACCTTCATGTCGACCGGACCGAAGACACCGTTGAAGAACGGCGCATAGGCATCGGTGAAGTCAATTGCCTTTTCACGCTCGGGATTCTTACCCAGGCTCGACACCACCAGGTCGACCTTGTTCGTTTGCAAGTACGGCAACCGGTTCGCGCTCGTGACCGGCACGAGCTCGACCTTCACGCCCAGCTTCTTGGCGATCAGCTCGGCGGTGTCGATGTCGTATCCGCGCGGCTTCAGATCGGTGCCGACCGAGCCGAAAGGCGGAAAGTCCTGCGGCACCGCGACCTTCAGGACGCCCGATTTCACGATGTCGTCCAAGGCATCGGCATGCGCCAGAGGACCCGCCGTCAGCACGAGGGCGGCACACAGGGACAGCAAAAGGTTTCTACGCTTCATTGACGAATCTCCAAGAGGCCGCTGGGCAATGCACTGATCTGTTATTTGCACACCATAACGGTATACAAAACGAGTCAATGCAAAATCCATGCCATGTACGAATGCCTCTGCACCCAGGCCAGGCGGCCGGCAGGGCGATCGAAGATTGCGTGTTTTCGGTGCGCGTTGCGCCATTCTGGCGCACGCGATGCACCAGAATGGACCGAGCGGATCAGGTCAACAGCGCCGTGATGAGATTGGATTCGGCCGGCAGCTCGTCGGTGAAATTCAACGCGTGCTCGACGTGTTCGAGATGCTCCACCATCAGACGGCAGGCGAGCTCGACGTCACCGGCTTTCGCCGCTTTGAGAAAGGCATGGTGCTCGTCGGACGAACATGCGGCGTCAAGACTCGACTGATACAGCACGGTGATGATGGCGCTGCGCGCCGACAGCTCGCGCAGCATTTCCGTCAGGACCGAATTACCTACCGTATCGGCGAGCAGAATATGGAAATCGGCCAGCAGCCCATTGCGCAACTGCACATCGTCCGCCTTCACGGCACGGCGCTCTTGCTGCAGATGCCGCTCGATGCGCTTGTAGTCGGCCGGTGTGGCGCGCGCCACGAACTCGCGCGCCAGTGCGGTCTCGAGGATCCGCCGCACGGCAAAGATCTCGCGCGCTTCGGCGGCGCTGGGCTTGCTCACGAAGGCACCCTTTTCGGGCACGGTGCGGATCAGTTTGTCCTTCGACAGCATCAGCAACGCAGCACGGATCTTGGTGCGGCTTACGTTATAGGCGCGGGCCAGTGCCTCTTCGCGCAGTCGCGTGCCGGGCGGCAGGCGATGTGCCACGATGGCGGCAGCAATATCTCGGGCGATGTGTTCGGCGCTGACGTCCGAAGGCGGGGTGCGGGTAGTGGCCATGTCGCCGCATAGTCTACCGAAATCCTCGGCCAGATATTGCATACAATATTTACATGCACTAAATTGACCGTACCGCGACGCCCGTCCCGCTGCGCTTCGGTCGATGCCGCCGAGGCTGCGGATCAATGGGTTGTCGGCGGTTCTCCCACCTTTGCACCCACGCTGTCTCATGCCTCACGCCACCTCACTCGTCATTCGCGATTTTCTCAGCCACCAGCAGCCGGCCCAGACCGATTTCCTGCAAGCGTTGGTGCAAGTGCCGTCAGACAATCCGTCAGGCGATTGCGCCCCGCATGCCGCGCGCGCGAAAACGCTTCTGGAAGCGCTGGGATTGGCGGTGCATGCCTATCCCGCTCCCCAGCAACTGGTCGATGCCTGCGGCATGCGCTCCGCCACCAATCTGGTGGTGCGCCACGTCTTCGGCGCGGGCACCGGGCCGGTGATCGCGCTGAACGCGCACGGCGACGTGGTGCCGCCAGGCGCGGGTTGGACGCATGATCCGTATGGCGGCGAGATCGTTCAGGACGCCGAACACGGCGCGGTGATGTTCGGCCGCGGCGTGGCCGTCTCCAAATCCGATTTCGCCACGTACACCTGGGCGTTGCTGGCGCTGCGCGAAGCGGAAGCGCAAGGGACAGCATTGAACGGCACCGTCGAACTGCACTTCACCTACGACGAAGAAACGGGCGGCGAAATCGGCCCCAAGTACCTGCTGGATGCTGGACTGAGCGCACCCGATTTCGCACTGTCGGCCGGGTTCTCGTACGGCATCACGTCGGCACACAACGGATGCCTGCACGTTGAAGTGACCGTGCACGGCAAACAAGCCCATGCCGCCATGCCGCACACCGGCGTAGATGCATTGGAAGCCGCCACGCACATCCTGCGCGCGCTGTACGACTTCCGCGCCACCCTGGCGCAAATGCATTCGGCCACGCCGGGCATCGACACGCCGGGATTGAATGTGGGCCTGATCTCGGGCGGCATCAACACCAATGTCGTCCCCGATACGGTGACCTTTCGCGTCGACCGCCGCATGATCCCCGAAGAAGCAGGGCACGACGCCGAACACGAATTGCGCACACTGATCGAAGCGGCCGCCGCCGAGCGGCCCGGCATCACCGTCGACGTGCGCCGCATCATGCTGGCGCAGCCCTTGGCGCAATTACCCGGCGCCGAGGTCCTGATCGATGCACTCAAAGGCCACGCCGAGGCGATTTTCGATACCGAGATTCCAGTGCAAGGCGTGCCGCTCTACACCGATGCACGTCACTACACCCATCGCGGCATCCCGACGGTGCTGTATGGCGCCGGCCCGCGCACCCTGATGGAAGCGCGCGGCCACAACACCGACGAAAACCTGCGGTTGAACGATCTGTATGGCGCGACGCGGGTGGTGGCGTTGACGCTGGCAGACCTGTTGGCTGCGTGAGCGGCAATCTCGATCGCTTAAGCGCCACGCCAAAGCGCGGTCGATCGGGACGTCGCGTCCGCCCGAGGCAAACGGGTATAAGCGGTAAGCCCGCCAGCGGCCTACGCCGAAATATCGACCGCCTTCAGAAAGCGCTCGACGACCTGTGCGGCAGTGCGCACATCATCCACCGTCACGATCTCGAGCGGGTTATGGCTGATCCCGCCGTTGCCACAGCGCACGAACAGCATGCTGGTCGACGCGATATCGGCCACGCACATTGCGTCATGCCCTGCGCCTGATGGCAGCGTCAGCACCTCCACGCCTTCGGCCGCAATCGCGTCGGCCCACGCACCACGTTGCGCCTCGGCGCAGGGCGAGGCCGGCGCCCGCATGATCTCTTCGCTGCTCCAGGCGATACCGCGCCGGGTGCAGATGGCGTCGATGGCAGCGGCGATATCGGCAAGCGCCGCGTCGCGCACGGCATCGTCGCCCGACCGCACATCGATCGAAAACCGGCACGCGCCGGGAATCACATTGATCGAGCCGCCGGGCACTTCCAGTTGACCGACCGTACCCACCAGTCCCGGGACCTGATTGCAACGCGATTCAACGAACAACACGATCTCCGCCGCGGCAGCCGCCGCATCGCGTCGCATGGTCATGGGCGTCGTACCCGCATGCCCGGCCAATCCCGTCAGCGTGATCAGGCGCCGCACACTGCCGGCAATGGCGCTCACCACCCCCACCGGCAACCCGCGATCCAATAGCACCGGGCCCTGTTCGATGTGCACTTCGAAATAGTGTTGAACGCGTTTCGCATCCACACGGGCGCCTGCGATCTCGTCCGGGTTCAAGCCGGCGCCGGCAATGGCGTCGCGCATGGGTACGCCTTTGACGTCGACCCGATCGAGCAGCGCAAAATCGAATGTGCCGATGAATGCCGACGATCCGAGAAAGGTGCTGCCGTAGCGCACGCCTTCTTCCTCGGCAAACGCCACCACTTCGAAATCATAGGGGAGCCGCTCGCCGCGCGCGTGCAGATCGGCCACGATGGCGATGGGCAGCAGGATCCCGAGCCGCCCGTCGTAGCGCCCGCCATTGCGCACCGTATCGTAATGACTGCCCGTGACCACCGCCGCCGGATGTTCGACCTCGGGATTGGCACGGTAGCAGCCGATCACGTTGCCCACCGGATCGTGGCGCACCGCGTCGAACCCCGCCTCGCGCATCCACTGCGCCAGCTGATGCGCGACCGCACGGTGAGCCGGGGTCATGTACGTACACGTCAGGTGATCGGGGTGGTCGGAATGCGCGGCCAGAACATCGGCCCATCGCATGACGTTCGCGGCCGGATCGGCCGTGGAACTCATCAGATTGGTCATCGAAACGGTCTCAGTGCAAACGGCGGGAGGAGGCAGTATTTAACGATACCGCACAATTTTTGTATACGAACCGCACCGCGATCGTATGGATGAGATGAGCTTCCCAGCTTATCGCGTCATGTGCGAGCGATCCGGAGATCCTGCCCGGTGCCGGCGTCGGGCACGTATTCAACAGGTGCGTATCGAACAGGAAGATTGGCGGGCAAGGCACGTCGGACAGGCACATCGTATGCTTGTTGGGTTCAACACACCTACACGAGGAGCACCCCATGACTTACCGCAAACTGCTCGCCATCGCGACTGCCAGCATGGCGCTCAGCGCCTGCTCGGTCGGCGCGGGCTACAACCCGAATCGCGACCCCAGTCCGCCCACCGGCGAACGCCCGGTCAATCCGTACAGCAATGGCGGCTTCAGCGATCCGGGCCCCAATTACCCGCCAACGGGTAAATGATCGTCCGCCTGCGATAACCATCGCCACAGCGTCGAGCGGCTGACGCCCAGATCGTGGGCCGCCGCCTGACGATTGCCGCCATGCCGCTTCAGCGCGGCAACGGCGCGTGCGTGATGCGACGGCCACGCGATCGCTTCATCGCCCGCGTCGCGTGCCGCCAGCTCCGGGCACTCCTGCCGCAGGCCTGTCCAGTCCACCGTGTCGATGGTGCTGAACTGCGTCATGAATACGGCAATACGCTCGCACAGATTCTCTAGCTCCCGCACATTGCCGGGCCAGCCGTAGGCCTGCAGCATCGGCGCATACACGCCAAGCACGGCCGCCACGTCCAGCCCACACCCCACGCGCTCGAACTGCCGCTTGAGCAGCACACCGGCCAGCAACACCACGTCTTCGCGCCGCTCGCGCAATGGGGCCAGCGCCAGACGCAAGGTGTTGATCCGATAGTACAGATCGCGTCGAAACCGATGGGTATCGATCAACACTTCCAACGGCTGATGGGTGGCCGCAATGATGCGCACATCGACCGGGATCGCCGCCGTGGCGCCCAGCCGCGTCACCTCACGCTCCTGCAGCACGCGCAGGAGCCTGCTCTGCAGGGGCATCGGCATATCGCCGATCTCATCGAGAAACAGCGTCCCGGTATGCGCCGCTTCAAACAAACCCGGCTTGCCGCCTCGCCGCGAGCCGGTAAAGGCACCGTCCTCGTAGCCGAACAGTTCGCTCTCCAACAACGTTTCGGGAAAGGCCGCGCAGTTCACCGCGATGAAGGGCCGCGCCGCGCGGGCGCCCGCGTTGTGCATGGCCTGCGCAAACAGCTCCTTGCCCACGCCACTTTCGCCCCGGATGAGCACCGTTGAGTCGGTGTGCGCGTAGCGCCTGGCCGCCGCCAACGTCTGACGGAAGGACGGGCTCGCACCAATAAGCTGCTCGAACGAATGCTTGGCGCTGCGCTGCAGGCGGCGATGCTGCATGCGCAGGCTCACGTCGGCTTCCTGAATCTGCCGCGCGTCATACAACGTGAGCGCCGCGCCCGCCACCATGCCGCGTTCACGAATCGGTGAGCGGTTCACGATCCAGTCACGCCCCTGAAACCGCTGCACCCGCCCGCGCTCATCGGCGCCATGCTCCAGCGTGGCCAGCAGCGACAGCTCGGGCTGCAGGCGCGCTAAGTCTTGTCCCATCAAAGCGTCGCTTGCCACACCCATGAGCTGTTGCATGCGCGGGTTGGCGGCGATCACCCGGTTTTCCCCATCCACCGCGAGCACGGCATCCTGCAGCGTATGCAGCACACTGTTCAAGCGCTCGTATCGGCCCGCCTCGAGACGCGCGACGCGCGCAAGTTCCAGTGCATCGTTGAAGCCCTGCCGAATACTTGCCTGCGAGTAGGCCAGGAAACCCGTCAGGCCGGCTTGCTCGGCCAGCTCGACCACCAGACTGGAACCCACGATTACGCGAAACCCGTCGCGGCGCAGGGTCTCGAAATGCTGGCGGGCATCGGCGGGCGTTTGGTAGGCGTACTGCGCGATCTGGATATTGAGCAGCCCCTTCACCGCGTCGAGTTCGGGGATGGTAGCGCCATACATCACGATGCCCACGCGATCGGCCAACTCACGGGCCTTGAGCAGCGCCTGCAGGATATCGAACCCGGTCAACTGAATGGTCGCCACCGGCGCCTGCAGTCCGCCACGCAGCACGTGCGCATTCGACCCGGCGCTGACGAACACGTCGGCCACCCCACGCTCGGCCCGATCGCGCGCGATGCCCAAGGTGCGGTCGAAGGTGCCGTCGACGACTTCGATCTCGGCACGGTCGGCGTACTCGGCCACCACCGGTGCGGCCAGCTCGCGAATGTGGCGGTAGCTGAGAAAGCAGACGCGCGGCAGATCGCGCCGGGGAGAGGGATAGCGGGCCATGGTGATCGATGTTTCATTGCGACGTTTTGATTGTCGCACCCAGCTCGTCTGCGACATCAATTATTTGAACCTCAATAACTTCCCTCAAGTAATCAATGAGTTACATCTATGCCGAAATTGGCACCGATATTGCAATCACCCTGTTCAAACCGAACAAGGAGACAGCGCTTTGGCACTCGAACACATCACCGTTCTCGACCTTACCCACATGTTGTCGGGCCCGTACGGCACCATGCTGCTGGCCGATCTGGGCGCGCGCACGATCAAGGTAGAGCCGCCCGGCAAGGGCGAGGGCACGCGCCGCCTGCTGGAAAACGATCCCGACTATTCGCGCAACGGCATGGGCGCCTACTACCTCACGCTCAACCGCAACAAGCAAAGCGTATGCGTGGACTTGAAGAGCGAAGCGGGCCGCGCGGTGTTCATGGATCTCGTGCGTCAGGCCGACGTGGTGTTCGACAACTTCAGCGTGGGCGTGACCAAGCGGCTGGGCATCGATTACGCCGCGCTCTCGCAGATCAATCCACGCATCGTCACGTGCTCGGTCACCGGCTTCGGCCAGACGGGCCCGGATACCGAACGCCCCGCCTTCGACCAGGTGGTGCAGGCGATGGGCGGCGGCATGTCGATCACCGGCACGCCCGAGACCGGCCCCACGCGCAGCGGGATCCCGATGGGCGATCTGGGCGGTGGCCTGTTCGGCGCGATGGGCGTTCTGGCGGCCCTGGCCGAGCGTGAAAAAACCGGCCGCGGCCAGCACGTGGATATCTCGATGCTGGATGCACAGATCTCGCTCTTGAACTACATGGCGACGATGCACCTGATGTCGGGCATCGTGCCCGAGGGCATCGGCAACAGCCACTTCGTTCACGTGCCCTACAACAGCTTTCCCACCAAGGATGGCTACATCATCATCGCCTGCATCGGCGATGCGTTCTGGGAGCGTTTCGTGGCGTGCGTGCAGGTGCCCAGCCTGATGAAGCCGGAGTATGTGCAGCAGCCCGTGCGCTTTGCCGCGCGCAAGGAAATCGACGCCATCATCTCAGAAGCGCTGCAGCAGGAAACCACCGCCTATTGGCTCGAACGCCTGCGCGCGGCACGCATCCCCTGCGGGCCGGTGAACACATTCGATCAAGCGTTGAGCGATACCCAAGTGCAGGCGCGCGACATGGTGGTGGACGTGGATCTCGGCGATGGCGAAACGCTCAAGATGCCGGGCAACCCCATCAAGCTTTCCGCGCAACGCACGCAAACGTTCACGGCGCCACCGGCGCTGGGCGCACACACCGCCAGCATCCTGAGCGGCATGGGCTACAGCGAAGACAAGCTTGCCGCGCTCACCCGCGACGGCGTGATTGCCTGAACCTCGAGGAGATCGACCATGGAACGTCTCTTCATCACCGACGTCGCCCCACGCGACGGCTTGCAGAATCAACCCGTGCTGGTGGGGCTCGACACCAAGCTCACGCTGATCGATCGGCTCGTGGCGGCCGGCGTGGAAAGCATCGAAGCCACCAGCTTCGTGTCACCCAAAGCCGTGCCGCAGATGGCGGATGCCGGCGACCTCATCCCGCGCGTGCGCACGCAGCACCCAGGCCTGCGCGCCTCGGCGCTGGTGCCCAACATGAAGGGCCTCGAACGCGCACATACCGCGGGCGCGGAAGAAATCGCCGTCGTGCTCTCGGCCACCGAGATCATGAACCTGAAGAACATCAACATGGGACTGGCACAGGCCACCGACGTGAGCGAGCAGACGGTGCGCGAAGCGATCCGCCTGGGCCTGCGCACCCGCGCTTATGTGGCGGTGGCCTTCGACTGTCCGTTCGAAGGCCCGACCTCGCTGGATGCCGTGCGCACGTGCGTGGCGCGCATGGCCGAGGCGGGCGCACAGGAAATCGTCATCGCCGACACCATCGGCTCCGCATCACCGGGCGCGGTCAGCGAGCGCCTGGCTGCACTGCTGCGCGATCTCCCTGCCGATCGTCTCGCCGTGCACTTTCACGATACGCGCGGCATGGCGGTGGCCAATGCGTGGGCCGCGCTACAAGCGGGCATCCGGCGCTTCGACGCCAGCGTGGGCGGCATCGGCGGCTGCCCGTTCGCACCGGGTGCGGCCGGCAATCTGGCCACCGAGGATCTCGTCCTCATGGCCGAAGCCAGCGGCTACACCACCGGCATATCGTTGGACAGCCTGCTCGACATCATCGATTTCGCGGAAACCGCGCTGCAACGCCCGCTCGGCGGACGCTCGGTCGCGTGGCAACGCAAACAACGCAGCAAGATCGCCGCATGACAGCAGTTCGCATCACCTAAAAAAACCATAACGGAGACAACATCATGAATAAGCTAGGGAGGTCGCGCCGCGGCCTGCTGGCAGGCGCCTTCGCGCTGCTGGCACCGCTTTCGATCGCGACGCACGCGATGGCCGCCGAGCCATTGAACAAGTTTCCCGACAAGCCCGTGATCCTCGTGGTGCCCTATGCCGCGGGCGGCGGCACGGATATCGTCGGCCGCAACATCGCCCAGCGGCTCTCGACGCTGTGGGGCCAATCGGTGGTGGTGGAAAATCGCAGCGGCGCCAACGGCGTGATCGGCTCGAGCATGGTGTCCAAATCGCCGCCCGACGGCCACACGTTGATGCTGGTGGTGGGCTCGCACGCCATCAACCCGGTGCTGATGAAGTCGATGCCGTACGACACGAACACGGCATTCACGCCCATCACGCGTATCGCCGATTCCCCGATGGTGCTGGTGGCGGCCGCCAAAGGCCCGTATCCCACGCTCAAGGATGCGTTGACGGCGGCGCGCACGCAGGAAATGCCCCTGGGATTTTCCGAAGGTCATACGCGCCTCACCGGCGAGATGATCCGCCAGGCCGGCAACCTGAAAACCTTGGGCGTGCCATACAAAGGCGGCGGTCCGCTGATGATCGACATCATGGGCGGACACGTGCCGATGGGCGTGACGAGCGTGCTTACCGCCATGCCGCATGTGCAGTCGGGCAATCTGCGCGTATTGGGCGTGGCCGACGACAAACGCTCGGCGGTGTTTCCCGATGCGATGACCTTCAAGGAAGCCGGATTGGGCGATGTGAAATCGTTGAGCTGGTACGGCTTGCTCGGCCCGGCCGGCATGCCCGACGCGTTGGTCGCGAGGATTCGTGACGACATCAAAAAGGTCACTCAGGATCCCGCAGTGATCAAGCAAATGCAGGAGCAGGGCGCCGAGATCGTGGTCGATGAACCGGCCGCCTTCAAAGCCTTTCTCGTCGACGAAACCCGCAAGTGGGCGGCCGTGGCCGAACGCGGCGGCATCAAAGCAGAATAAAGGAGACGCGCATGCCCAACCTACTTTCACGACTCATTGCCGTCGCGCTCTGCGCATTGCCCATCGCGGCCGCCCACAGCGCCGACTTTCCGTCGCGTCCCATCCGGCTCGTCGTACCGTTTGCGCCGGGCGGCGTGACCGACACCGGCGCGCGCATCGTGGCCGATAAGCTCGGCCAGCGCCTGGGCCAGACGGTCGTGGTCGAAAACCGCCCGGGTGCGGCCGGCAACATCGGTACGCAAGCAGTGGTGAATGCCGAGCCCGATGGCTACACATTGGTCGTGGGCTTTGACGGCACCATCGTCATCAACCCGCATGTGTACACGAAGATCGGCTTCGATCCTCTCAAGGACTTCACGCCGGTCAGCAAGATCGGCGACGCCGTATTGATCCTGGTCGCCAATCCCAAGGTGCCGGTCAAGACGCTGCAGGAACTGATTGCGTATTCCAAGGCCCAGCCGAATGGCGTGTCGTACGGCAGCGCAGGCACGGGCAGCACGCCGCATCTGGGCGGCGAATTGTTCAAGCTGCGCACGGGCGCCAAGCTCGAGCATATCCCCTACAAAGGCGGTGGCCAGGCCATGACCGATGTGGTGGGCGGCACCATCCCGCTGCTTTACACCGCCGTGGCGGGTGCCTATCCGTTCGTGCAGAAGGATCAGGTGCGGGCGCTTGCAGTATCGAGCAAGCAGCGCCTCGCGTCATTGCCCGATGTGCCCACGTTCGAAGAGTCGGGCGTGCCCGATTTCGAGGTCAATTCGTGGATCGGCATTCTGGCGCCAAAGGGCACGCCCGCCCCCATCACGCACAAGCTGCAGGAGAACATCCGTGCGGTCGTGATGGAACCGGCCACGCGCGAACGCCTGGCCGGTTTGGGCATCGTGTCCTCAGGCAACACGCCGGAAGAATTCGGCCAGCAGATCCGCGAGGATCTGGCGAAGTACGAAGCGGTGGTCAAACAAGTCGGCATCAAAGTCGACGGCAGCTGACCGCCGTGGGGCCGCCCGATCGGGTTCCCGATAGGCAGGCCCCTGCAGCCTTCGACATCACGCCGCCGGAAACACCGGCTCGCCCAGATTCAGCATCAGGCGATTGGCCCAGGCGAAGATCGCTACCGAGTGCACGAGATCGAGAATCTCGGCCTCGCTCAAGCCCACCGCTTCCAACGCCTTGATGTCTGCCGCGGCGATCTCACCCGGCTTCTCGGTCAATGCCACCGAGAACGCCGCAATCGCCTTCTCGCGCGCATCGGTGCCCGCCGTGCGCGGATCTTCAAACACCTGTTCGATGGCATCCGTGCGCTTGGCCAATTGCTCGAAACGCTGCGCGTGCACCGACGCGCAATACACGCAGCCGTTGATGCGCGAGGTCACCGTCGCCCCCAGTTCGCGCTCGGCGCGCGCCATGCCGCCCGGGGCGTACATGATCGCGTTGAACGCGGCCGAACGCTGGCGCAGGATCTCGGGCTGATGCACCAGAAAACGGTAGTAGTCGGAGACCTTCGCTTTGGGATGGCTCTCTTCCAGCACGGCGATCTGTTCAGGCGTCGCCGCGTCGATGTCGACGATATCGAGCCAGGCATCCCACTCCAGCGACTCGTTGGTAAAGCCATGCGATTTGATGAGGGTGGTCATGCTGCAACTCCTTGGGCACGCGCGGCCGCCATCGCTTTCAGGCTCGCCACCAGGCGCACCTGGTAGGACAGAAACGCAATCAACTGCGCGATCGCGACCACGTCGGGTGTGCTCACGCCGGCCGCCGGCAACGTCTCGAGCGCGGCCTTGTCGCCTTTCACCGGATCGAGGATCAGTGTGCGGGTGAAGACCAGAATGGTGCGCAAGGCGGTATCGGGCACGCCATCGATCTTGTCGTTCTCGACGGCTGCAATCAAGTCCGCATCCGCGCCTTGCTCGTTCAAGCGCGTGCGATAGTGCTCTGCCAGTTCGGGCGCGGGCGTCAAGGCGCACGCATACAGTGCCACCAGCAGACGATCGGTCAACGACACACCGGCCAGGGCCGGATCGAACAGCGCGTCGTAGCTGCCTTGCGTGGCCGCGGCGACCTTGTCGCGCTGATGCCGCACGGCATGCAACGCGTCGCCGGCCTGAATGCCGACGATACGATCGATCAGATCGTCGGCAGGGGAATACACGGGAGTAGTCATCGTCGCGTGGTCCTTAAGATGATTGAGATTGCGCGGCGCGCGCGGCTGCGGCTGCGGCCACGGCGTCGTCGAGAAACTGCTTCACGCCCGCCCACGATTCGGCATCGGCGCGCGCGTTATCGGTGGGATTACCGCCGCTTGTGCTGATCTTGCCCGACACCGGATGCGCGTACACCAGTTGCGTCGTCGGCAAGTAGGGGAACAGAATCGAATGTCCGCCGTTTTCGTAGTCGAGCCACGTCACGGGATAGGGATGCGACACCTCCACCAGCTTGTCGCGCACCATTTTCGAATACAGGCTGGACGGCCAGGAGCCATCGTCGGTGGCCGAGAGCAACATCACCGGCCCCTTGATCGCTTCGACTCGGATGCGGGCCCGTGCGACGGCTTCAGGATCCTGCAACGCGGTGAGAATCGCGCGTTCGTGCCGATGCGGCGCCGGACCGTCGTCGAACGGTTTCCATGTGGCCGTGCGGTTGTTCTCCCACACGTGCGGAATCGGCTTGCCGCCAAGCAGCCACGTCGGCCCTTCACGGCCAACGGCCGGATCGGCGGCATTCTGCCCGCTGTGCACCACCGCGCCGGGCACATAGGCAATCACGGCCGACACCGCTTCCGGGTACGTGGCGCCCAACAGCAGCACCAATTCACCGCCGCGCGACTGGCCGCTGATCGCCACGAAATCGTGCGCCGGTTTCACGTGCGCCCGTACCCAATCGATACCCGCTTTGAAGTACTCGAGGGGCGTATTCGAAATGTAGTCCGACAGCCCCGGCGCCTTGAAGTAACCGAGCGCCAATGCCGCATAACCGCGCGACGCATACAGCGCCGCGCGCGGCTCGTTGATCCCGCCGCCCGAACCGTTCAACACCACGACCGCCGGATGCGGTCCCGGACCGGCAGGCGTGAATAACGTGCCGACCAGGCCGTCTTCCCGCACATCGCGCCGCGTAACGCCCTCGGCGGCCAGCCGCTGCACGAACGCGCCTTCTGTGACGACGCCATCCGCCTTCACCGCGACGGTCGTGGTCAACGGCGCACTCGGCGTCTCGCCGAAAAAATCCCGGCTCTTCGAATCGACCGGTGCCTGCGACCACACCAGCCCCATTGCGGCTACACCCGCGTAATCGCCCGCTGTAGGCGCATCGCGCGTGAGATCGACCGTGCCTTGCGCATCGGCCTTGAAAGCCGCCTGCGCCTGCCACGTCACACCGCCTGCGCGCAGCGTGGTCGCCGTGATCGCCACCGTACTGCCTGGCGTGGCACCCGAGACCACGATGCGCCGAGGCACATCGATCAAATCGTCTTCGGGCGTAATGCTCAACATGACTTCACTCATTGCTGCTCCACACGCCGCGAGGCTTGGCACCCCGCGGCAATCGGGGTTTACTTCCCGGTCTTGGTGACCATCATGGCGGCCGTGCGATCGCTCGTCATCGGCTTGACCATCAAGCCCTTCTTGGCGGCCCAGATATTGCGATAGTGGTACAGCGGAAAGATGCCCACATCGTCGGACACGACCTTCACGGATTCACGCAAGATCGCTTCGCGCTTGGGTACGTCGAATTCGGAGGTCGCCTGCTCCAGCGCACGATCGACCGCCGGGTTGCTGTAGTGGCCCCAGTTCGATGCGCCCAATCCCTTCTTGGCATCCACGGTGGCCAGCACGTTCACCAAGGCATAGCTGGCCTCGCCCGTGCCGTTGCCCCAGGCGAGCATGCTGACGGCGTACTCGTTCTTGTTGGCACGGCCCGAATACACGGCCCATGGCACCACTTCCACTTGCGTCTTCACGCCGATGCGCGTCCAGAACTGCGCCACGGCCTGGGCCGTTTCGGGGCCTTGCGGATACCGATCGTTCGGCGCGTGCATGGTGAGCTTGAAGCCTTCCGGGAAGCCGGCCTCGGTCAACAGCTTCTTGGCTTCGGTCACATCGTTGGGGATATCGGTGACCTGCGGGTTGTAGCCGAAGGTATTCTTGGGCATCCACTGATTGGCCTCGGTGGCCGCGCCCTGCAGAATGCGGTCTGTGAGCGCTTTGCGGTTGATCGCCAGGTTCAGCGCACGACGCACGCGCACGTCCAGCAGCGGGTTCTTCTCGAGCGGCTTGCCGGCGTTATCCGTGATGTACTGATTGGGCGCGGGGTTGAAGCTCGGTTGCAACAGCATCACGCGCAAGCCGTCATACGGATACACGCTCACGTTGGGCGATTCTTTCAAGCGCGCCAGATCGGAAACGGACACCTTGTCGATTACGTCCACGTCGCCCGAGAGCAGGGCGGCCGTGCGCGATGCGGCCTGGTTGATGTAGCGATAGTTGATCTTTTCCCATGGCTGCTTGGCGCCCCAGTAGCCGTCATAGCGTTCCATCACCACGCGGTCGCCCGGCGTATACGACACGAACTTGTACGGGCCGGTGCCGACCACGGCCTTGCCCGAGTTGTAGTCTTCAGTGGTCGATTTTTCACCCACATGCTTGCTCACCACGTGCACCGAGGCCAGGTTCAGCGGGAGGTCGGGATTGGGCACCGTGGTTTGCACCACGAGCGTCAGCGGATCGGGTGCGCTCATCGACGCGATCGTGCGCAGATAGCCGCCGTAGGTGGCCACGCTGCCCGGTACCGCCTTGGCACGCGTATACGAATAGATCAGATCGTCGGCGGTGAACGCCTGGCCGTCCTGCCACTTCACATTGGGGCGCAGCTTGAATTCCCACGTGGTGTTGTCCAACGGCTTCCAGCTCAAGGCCAGGCCCGGCTGCAAGGCGTTGTCCTTGTTCTCGATCAGCAGATCCCAGAAATGCAGGGCCACCGAGCGGTCGCCCGCGTGGTTGTTGAGCTGGGGATCGAGCGACGACAGGGGATCGGCAAAACCGATCGTCAGCGTCTGGGCGCCGGCCGCGCCGGCGGTGGCCAGCATCGCTGCGGTAAGCGTGGATAAGAGCAGCTTCTTCATGAAGGATCCTTGGAAGAGAAACAGGGTCAAGCGATATCGTTCAAATGACAGGCGCTGAGATGATTGATCGCGATGCCGCGCAATGTGGGCACCTCGGTCTTGCAGCGCGGCATCGCGTGCGGGCAGCGCGGATGGAAATGACAGCCCGACGGCGGATTGATCGGGCTGGGAATCTCGCCCTTGATCGCGGTAAAGGTTTTGTGACGCGACGCCAGCGACGGGATCTCCGCCAGCAACGCCTGCGTGTAGGGGTGATTGGGCCGTGCGAATACTTCCTCGACCGTGGCCGTCTCCACCACGCGGCCGAGATACATGATCACCACGCGGTCCGACACGTGTTCGACCACGCCCAGATCGTGACTGATGAAGAGATACGTGAGGTTGAGCGCTTCGCGCAGATCCATGAACAGATTCAGGATCTGCGCCTGGATCGACACATCCAGCGCCGCGACGGCTTCATCGCACACCAGCATGTCGGGTTGCACGGCAAGCGCGCGCGCAATGCCGATACGTTGCCGCTGGCCGCCGCTGAACTGGTGCGGATAGCGATGGCGCAAGGCCGGGTCCAGGCCCGCGCGCTGCATCTGTGCACACACGTAGTCGTCGAAGTTCGCACGATCGACCAAGCCGTGAATGCGCGCCGCTTCGCCCACGATCTCGTCCACGCGCAATCGCGGGTTCAAGCTCGAATACGGATCCTGAAAAATCATCTGCACCTTGAGCCGCGCGGCATGCGCTTGCGCGCTCGACATCTCGCTTGCCCGCAAACCGTTGATGCGCACCTCGCCGTCCGATGGCGTCAGCAGCCCGGCGGCCATGCGGCCTAACGTCGATTTGCCGCAGCCCGACTCGCCCACGAGGCCGACCACCTCGCCCGGCCGGATGGCCAGGTCGACATGATCGACAGCGCGCGTAATCGCAGGCGCTTTCGAAAGACCCAGGCGCCGCATCGTGCGGCCCACCGCGCCCACCGGGCGCTCGCCGAATCGCTTGCTCACGCCGCTCAATTCGATCAGCGGACGTGCTTGCGCGCGCGGCGCGTTCGGTGCGCCGTCCACACCGTTGGCGATCGCGTCGTGGCCCGTCACGTCGCTTGAAGCGTGGCGATCCGCAGCATCCGCATTTTGAATCGTCGTGTTCATGCCGTCACCTCGCGGCGAATCTCGTCCACAGCCGGGTGAAAGCAGCGCACCAGACGGTGCGGCACCGGCCGGGTCGTGTCGGGCCGCTGGCCGCAGATTTCCGACGCGCGCGAACAGCGCGCCGAGAACGCACAGCCTTCAGGCAGCGACAGCAAATTGGGCGTCATCCCGGGAATCTGGCGCAGCCGTTGGCCACGCTTGTTGTTGCTGGGCAGGCTGCCGATCAAGCCGGCGGTGTAGGGGTGCAAAGGGCGGTCGAGCACATCGTCTACACGGCCTTGCTCGACGATGCGCCCGGCGTACATCACGGCCACGTCGTCGGCCAGACCGGCCACGACTGACAAGTCGTGCGTGATCCAGATCAACGCCGTACCGTTCTGGCGCGCGAGCTTCTGCACCTCCGACAGAATCTGCGCCTGGATGGTCACATCCAGCGCGGTAGTCGGCTCATCGGCAATGATCAGATCGGGCTGATGCAACAGCGCGATCGCAATCGCCACGCGCTGGCGCATCCCGCCGGACAACTGATGCGGATACGCCAGCAAGCGCTCGTCCGGACTGGGAATGCCCATCATGCCGAGCGTCTCACGAGCCCGGTCGCGCGCCACGCTGCGGCTCACGCGCGTATGCGCCAACACCGCTTCGATCATCTGCGCATCCACCCGCAAGACCGGATTGAGCGTCATCATCGGATCCTGGAAGATCATCGCGATGCGGTTGCCTTGCAACGTGCGCATCTCGCGCGGCTTCATGCCCACGAGTTCGCGGCCCTGAAACAGGATCTCGCCACCGACGATACGGCCCGGCGCATCCACCAGACCCATGATCGAAAAGCCGGTCACGGATTTGCCCGAGCCGGACTCGCCCACAAGCCCCAGAATGCGGCCGCGCTCGAGCGTGAACGACACATCGTCCACGGCCGGCAACACGCCGGCGCGGGTATGAAAATGCGTGCGCAGATTGCGCACTTCAAGCGTAGGGGCCGACGTCATTTGTGCAGCCTCGGATTCAACACATCGCGCAGCCGGTCGCCCACCAGATTGATGGCGACGATGGTCACGAGCAGCGCGATGCCGGGATAGAAACTGATCCAGTACTGGCCCGACAGCATGAACTGATAGCCGTTGGAAATCAGCAGGCCCAGCGAGGGTTCGGTGATCGGCACACCCAGGCCCAGAAAGCTCAAGGTGGCTTCCAGCGTGATGGCGCGCGCGATCTGCAGCGTGCCGATCACGATCAAAGGCGGCAAGCAGTTGGGCAGAATGTGGCGAACCATAATCCGCCAGTTGGGGATATCCAGGCAGCGCGCGGCTTCCACGTATTCGCGCTGGCGTTCGACCAGTGCCTGGCCGCGCACGGTGCGCGCGTAGTACGCCCACTCCAGGATCACGAGCGTGAGCACCACATTGCCCACTCCCTTGCCCAGATAGGCCAGGATCATCATGGCCACCAGGATCGACGGAAACGACAGCAGCAAGTCGACGACGCGCATGATCAACGCATCGACCTTGCCACCGCAGTACGCGGCGATCAGGCCAAGCAACGTGCCCACGATGCCGGCGATCACGGCCGAGCCCACGCCCACCGTCAAACTGATGCGCAGGCCATACAGAATGCCCGAGAACAGATCGCGGCCCTGGCCGTCGGTGCCCAGCAGATAATTGAAGGTGTCCAGCCCATTGCGCGTGCCCGGTGGCAGTCGCGAATCGAGCACGTCGAGCTGCATCAGGTCGTAGGGGTTCTGCGGCGTGATCCAGGGCGCGAACGCCGCTGCCGCCACCAGCGACACCGTCAGCAACAGGCCGAAGATCGCCGTCTTGCTGGCGAAGAACTCCGCCAGCAGCCGCCGACCAGGGGACTCCTGACCCACCGGCCTGGGCGCAGGCACGCCCGTTTTGATTGTGGCGCTCATGCCGAGGCCTCCAGCCGCACACGCGGATCCAGCAGTTTGTACAAGATGTCCACGATCAGGTTGAGCGTGACGAACAGGCACACCACCACGGCCAGATAGGACACGATCACCGGGCGATCGAGCGCGTTGATGCTGTCCAGAATCAGCTTGCCCGCCCCCGGCCACGAAAAGATGGTTTCCGTGACTACGGCGAAAGCGATCGTCGAGCCGAGCTCCAGGCCCAGTACCGTCACCAGCGGAATCATCGTATTGCGCAGCACGTGCACGCCCACCACGCGCAAGGGCGACAAGCCTTTTGCGCGTGCGAACTTCACATAATCGAGCGGCAGCACCTCACGTACCCCGGCACGCGTCAACCGGATCACCAGCGAAATCTTGAAGAGCGACAGGTTGAGTGCCGGCAGGATCATGTGCCGCAGGCCATCGGCCGTGAGCCACGACCACTGCACGCCGAACACCTCCACCGTACTGCCGCGCCCGCTGGACGGCAGCCACCCCAGGCTCACGCTGAACGCCATGATCAGCATCAATCCCACCCAGAACGTAGGCAACGAAAAGCCGACGATGCTGCTCGTCATTACGAGTCTGGAGAAGGCGCTTTCCGGATACAGCCCGGCGATCAATCCCAACGGTACGCCGATGATCACCGCCAGGAGCAGGGCGGCCACCGCCAGCTCCAGTGTGGCCGGCAAGCGTTGCAGGATCAGTTTGATGGCGGACTCGTTATAGACGAAGCTCTTGCCCAGATTGCCGTGTATGGCCCCGTTCAAGAACGACAGGTATTGCTGCCACAAGGGCTTGTCCAGCCCCATCTCGGTAATGATGCGCGCACGCTCGACTTGATCAACATCCTGACCGATCAGGATGTCGATCGGATTGCCGATGGCATGCAGGCCGGCAAATACGATCATCGTCATCAGCAGCACGACCACGACGGCCTGCGCAACACGGCGAAGCAGCCAGCCCGTCATGACGTACGCTCCGTGGCTGCGACATCGTGTTCAATATCGGAAGTGGCACGTGCTGCGGGGGCTGGCGTCGGTGTCGAAGCCGGCGCTGATGCGGCCGTGGATTCCGGTGTTGATGACGTGGACATTGCCGATATTGACTCGGAAGCCGAAGCCGAAGCCGTCAAATGATCGGCGGGCGGCGGCGCCGGCGTCCATTCATCGCCAAACACTTCCGGCTCACTGAACGCCAGCATCGTCGCGTAATGCGTGTCGACATCTTCGGCGTAGAACAGCCCCGCGATGCCTTGCGCCAGACGCTTTGCGCCGTCGCTGATCGCGGGGATATCGCCCGATACCGTGCCGTGCGTGAGCGCAGCCGGATAGCAAAAGCAATGCACGCGCGACAAACCGGGCAGTTCACCAGGAATCTTTTCCTGCAGTTCGAACGCCGGCCCCAGATCGGGCGAATCGGACAACTCCTGATCTTCATCGCCGGGCGCGGGCACATAGCGGTCCTTCCACGCCCGAATGTGCGGCGCAATCACGGCAAATTCCGGACGGCCATACCAATCGATGCGAAAGCCGGTGGAGGCAATCAGAAAATCGGCGGTGAATGTGCCCTTCACCGTGCGAATCCTCAGCGCATCATCCACCAGGGCCACGTCCACGATGCCCGCGCCCAGATTGAACCGGGCATTGGGATGGCGCGACACGCGCAGCGTACTGCCGCGCGGCGGCGGCACCTGCTGCACATTGATGTAGTGACGGATCTTCCATTTCCACTCGTCGGGCAGATTCAGATGCCCGAAGGTGAGCCCCGGATTCCCGGCGCCCTTGCCCTTGTTCACCCGCGGAATATCCTGGCGGCGGATCAACAGATCGACGCTGGCGGCACCCGCCTCCAACGCCGTGGCTGCGCTGTCCATCGCCGACGAACCGGCGCCGATCACGGCCACCCGCTTGCCCGCCAACTGCGCGTAGTCCATCACGTCCGACGAGTGCGCCCAGCGATCGCGCGGCAAGGCGCGCACGAAGTCCGGCACATACGCGCCGCCCAATCCATCGCGCCCCGTGGCCAGTACCACCCGCCGCGCGAGCACCGTGAGCGGACCTTCAGGGGACGCGAGATCGAGCGCAACCACGCCATCGGCCTGCGGGCGCACCGCCAGCACGCGATGCGCGTTGCGCACATCCAGGTCGAGCGCGCGGCGATACCACCGCAGATAATCCATCCACTGCAAACGCGGAATCTTGTCCAACGCCTCCCAGGCGGCCGCACCGAACTGCGCCTCGAAGAACGCACGGAACGTCAGCGCCGGAAGCCCGAGCGCAGGGCCCGTCAGCTGCTTGGGCGAGCGCAAGGTTTCCATGCGCGCCGTCGTCGCCCATGGGCCCTCGAAGCCGGCGGGCGCCCGATCGAAAATCGTGGCGCGCACGCCGATGTGCTTGAGCGCCGCACAGGCCGCGAGGCCCGCCATGCCGCCGCCGATGATGGCCACGTCCAGCACGGGTTTGCCGGCATGCTCGCGCACGGGGACCCATTGTTTGGCGGGCAATTCGAGCCAGGAGAGATCCTGGCGCAGGCGCGCTTCAAGCGCCGTCAACCCGGCAGCATCGGGTGCATGCGGGGCTTGAGAAGAAGGTTGTGTCGCAGTCATGACTCGACGGTTTCCGTAAGAGTAGGTTCGTCGCCATAAAGCGATTGCAAAACGGCCGCGTGCTCATTGGCTTCACGCCGCACGAAGCCCGGCAGCAGATCGGCCGCGGCGCGCTCCAGCGCGTCGATCAGCGTCTGCACGGCAGACGTCAACGGCTTGGCGAGCGGCGTGATCACGCCGAACAAAAAGGGGATATCCACATCGATCGGCCGCACCGCCACGCCCTCGATGGGCGCACCGTAAGCCGTTACCGGCTCGAGCACCGAGATACCCAGGCCCGCGCGCACGGCCGTCATCGCGTTGAGCGACGAATTGGTTTCGATCAACCCGCGCGTGATCACGCCGGCCTGCGCGAATGCCTGATCGAGGCGGCGGCGCAGGCGAAACGGGTTCGACATGGTAATGATGCGTTGCCCGGCCAAGGCCGATAGCGGCACTACCGCCATCGCGGCCAAGGGGCCTGCGGCAGGTACCGCAACCGCACAGGGCGCCTGACCGATCCAGTGCACCGTCAACCCGCGGTGCTCGACCGGCAGACTCGTCACGCCCAATTGCACGGCATCGGTCAACACGGCATGCACCACATGCTCGGGCGAGGCGCTGCGCAATTGAATCTGGGTGGGACAGGTCTGGGAGGAGATCGCTGCCAACGCGATGGGCAGCAAACCGGCCGATAACGCGGGTGTGGCCGCCAGACGCAGCGGCCGGCCGTCGCCGCGAGCAATTTCCTCTGCACGCGTGCGGATCTGCTTCATCCCCACAAGCGCGCGTTCCACGTCTTCGTACAGCAGGAAGCCCTGCTCGGTGGGGGTCACACGCGGACCGCTGCGCGTAAACAGCGCGTAGCCGATCTCGCTTTCGAGATCTTGCAGCAGACGGCTGATGGCAGGCTGCGAGCGCCCAAGCATGCGCCCGGCGGCCGTCACGCTGCCCGCCGACATCACCGCTGCGAAAGCTTCCAGTTGCCGAAGTTCCATCTGACCTGCTTTATGTGGTTCTTGCATTCTGACCGCTTCAGTATGCACAGATGAAATACTTAATGGATATAAGCTAATACCCGAATACGGGGGTTGAAGGCCGTAAATTAAGTCCGTCGAAACTAATTAAGTCTGTCGATAGCGAAACGCCGTCTATCTCCTGCCATTTCGGATCATGCTCGTTGAAATTGCGCTCTAACGAGCTAGCAGAACAGCTATCGACCGACTTTGACTGAAAAATATTCGCGCCGTGGTTGGACCGCGCGGCCCAAGCTACCTGCACGAGAAGAGATCGACGGTCACGACACCTCGGCCGGGCTCTGCCCAACTCCAGGATGAGGAGGTCCAGTCCAATTAACAGAAGTCTCTGTTAAGTAATGCGGGGGGGCTATGAAAACATCACCATCTGACCGGCGGCAACCTGCAAGAACGACAGAGGTCCGACTTGCAGAAGCGAAGGCATTTTGGGACTTTGCTGCGAGCAGGCTCGAACTTAAAGAATCTGACCGACTCCAGCAAATTAGAATCGGCCTTCCTGCCCACCTCTTCCAAGCAATCCGCCATACGTTCGATCTGGAAGATAGCGGCGTAGTGCGTTTGTTGAACGCGTCGATCGCCACGTTGCAACGACGGGTGCGTGAACATCAGGCTCTCGACATTGTTGCTTCCGAACGCCTTGACCGCATCGCTTTGTTGTCCTGTCAGGTTAAAGGCGTCTTTGAATGTCGAGATGCAGCAACCATATGGCTGTCGAAGCGCAACAAGGCTTTAGACGGCAACAAGCCGGTTCTGGCCTGCGAAACCGAGATAGGCGCAAGGCAGGTTCGCCGTGCTCTTCAATCGTTAGAGTGGGGTGGAGTCACTTGACGCGAGCGTAGAGAATCGCTACCCACCGGCTGATGTTGTTGCCGAGAAAAGGCATCTAACGATGAGATTCATGAAGGCTGCATGGCCCTATCGTTTTCTGCCAAGTTTGCCAAATCGTGCAATGCCGTGCATGACGAACTGGACCAACAATCCTACATACCTGCCAATATGTAAGATTGTGGCGTGGCGAGCACTGCCGACCTTTGATCCGTGCTCTCACGTACGTCGAAAAAATTACTTGTTCGTAAGTTTGTCATGCTCTGGCAGACCTGACCCTGGCTTTGCACCTTTGGCGTGAAGCGCAGCCGTAGTTTTATCCGGCAAAAGTGCGTTAACAATGTTGCCGATAAATTTGCTGTCGGCCTTCCCGGCAACGACACGGTCTTTACCGCCTTTCATCGCACCATATCCCTCTTCAGCGACTTTTGTAGGTGCAGCTTTTGGACCCAGGCCAAGTTTGCTGGTATCCATTCCAGCGCGATGCCAGAAGTTGGTGTCAACTTCTCCAGGCAGCAACAACGTCAGGCTCACGCCGCTTTCACTGATCTCGGCTCTTACCGCCTCCACAAATGAGATCAGGAACGCTTTCGTGGCGCCGTACACGGCCTCATAGGGAGTGGGCATTGTTCCCGAAATTGACGCGGTATAAAGAATGCGGCCCTGCCCTCGGGATACCATTGCAGGAAGAATCAGCTTAGTTAGATGTACCTGAGAAATTGCGTTCAGCTGCATCAGCTTCATTTCGTTAGCGAACGATGTCCCGCCAATAAAGTATCCACCGAGTCCAAGCCCTGCATTTAGAGCAGCGGCATCAAGTGGACGCCCGATTTTTTCGATCGATGTGGCAAGGTGCTCCACATCTTCGGGCTTGGTGAGGTCGGCTTCGATAGCGGTGCATGCGGCTCCCGCGGCCGTTGCGGCTTCGGACGTCCTACTCAGTCCATCATTTGTTCCGGTAGCTGTCAGGACCAAGTCGTAGCCATCGGCTGCAAAAAGCCTTGCGAGCTCGTACCCGATGCCGCTGGAAGCGCCCGTCACAAGGGCGAGTGGCCTAAGATTATTCATTTCGAATCCTTATTTCGTTAAATGTTTGAGCGCCTCAGCGGCTTCAACCAGCGTGTCGACGACAACATCCCATTGCTGCTCGGCTCGCAAATCCGTAGTTTGATCTGGACCATGTTCGTAGGGACGGCGAACGAAAATCGTGGTGAGTCCATTGTCGCGAGCGGCAACGAGATCATCGTTATGTGCTGCCACCATCGCGACACGATTAGCCGGTAAGCCAACCGCCTCTGCGGATCTCAGGTAAGTGCGAGGTTGTGGCTTGAAGGACTGGGTCAACTCGGACCCGACTATGACGTCCCAAGGCAGGCCTGCAAATCTTGCAAGTCTGAGCATCCCGGCAATATGTCCATTTGATAGAGGCCCGATCGGAGCAAGCACCTTTAGCAGGGCCAGCCCCTTCAGCGAGTCAGGCCAAGGATCGAGCTTTTCCCAAGCGCTATTCAGATCTCTCAATCTATCTTCGCCAACAGTTTCCAGATCAACATCGTGTCTGGTAAGTACCGTTTCCAGGTTTTCAAAATTCAACACGTCAAGCGTGACATAGGATCGCTCGCCTGATCGAACTCGCTCCATGGATGGTTGGTACAACGACCGCCACTCATCTGCGAACGCAAACGGATCTAATTGCAGACCGACTGCTTTCAAGAATGGTTCAGATGCCCGAGCAATGCCGGATCGCCAATCTACAACGGTCCCGAAAACGTCGAAGCCAAAAAATCCGATGTTGGACAACTTGGTGTTCATAGGTGTTGAGTCCATGAGAAGTAATGGCACTGCCGCGTGCCCGAAGTCACCGACCTAAGATCAGCGCGTGGGGCACGGTGCAGTTCACCAAGCCTGTTTAGTAGGATGAACGACGACATCACTGACGGATACTTCAGCCGGCTTGTCCAGTGCAAACACGACGGCATCGGCAATAACCTCAGGGGCGACGGCACCCTTATTAAGCTCACCGGCAAGCTTCTTCCCCTCCGGATTGCTCACTCGACTCGCCCAACCCGTGTCGATGACCCCAGGACTAATCATCGAGACCTGAATTCCATTCTTTACGCCCACTTCGTTGCGTAGACTTTCAGTGATCCCGCGAATGAAGAATTTGGTTGCCCCATAGACACCCGCGGCATCGCCGACATGGATGCCGGCGACTGAGCTCATATTCAAGATCTTTCCTGAACTTCGTTCGAGCATCCCCGGAAGGACGGCGGCGATCCCGTGCAGGTAGCCCTTCAGATTGGTCTCGATCATCTTGTTCCAATCCTCCATCGCGACATCCTTCCAATACGAAAAGAGCATCAGGCCAGCGTTATTGACAAGAATGTCGACTGGTCCGAGCCGTTTATCGGCTTCGCTAACGGCCGACTGGGTGGCAGCGGCATCTGACACGTCGGCGACGTAGTACGTTGCTTCACCACCAGAGGCAACGATTTTCGAAACGAGAACTTCAAGCTTCTCCTCGTTTCTTGCAACCAGCATCAGACGCGCGCCATTAGAGGCAAGACGAATTGCCGTTGCTGCGCCAATTCCAGATGACGCGCCCGTAATAATGGCAACCTTATTGTGGAGATGATTCATAGTGGCGACGTCCTTCATTGGAGACGAGCAGACTTGGCGTGTTGAGCTGCTTTTACTGTTTCGGGAGTGGTTCGGTTCTCAATCGCTTTTTGTTTCGTGGCTGCGTCGCCACCGACAACATGATCGATATCATTCATTAATGCTTCGAACCCCTGCTTGGCGACTTCACGCTTATCATTTTTCTTCGTTCGCCCAATAGCCGTATTACCCATTCCTGCGTTTTTGTGGAAGTCGCTGTCAGTCGCGCCGGGAAGCAATGCCGTAACCGTAACGCCCGTTCCGCGGAGCTCTTCGCGAAGCGACTCAGCGAAGGAAAAACCGAACGCTTTTGATGGTCCATAGACCGTTTCGTAAGGCGTTGGCTGGGTGGCAGAGATTGACGAAGTGACAAGAATTCGTCCTTTTCCATTCTTGACCATATGAATGGTGACCCGCTTGGCCATATGCACTAGACCACTGATGTTTATGCCAATCAGACGGAGCTCCGCATCCAGGTCATTGTCGATGAAAGCACCACCGATGCCGATCCCGACGTTCAATGCGGCTGCATCGACGGGGCGATTCAGTGCTGAGACGAAGCTCCAAAAACTCTCTACTCCCTCAAACGTGGCGGCATCAGACTGATGAGGGAAGGCTTGAACACCTAGTCTTTGGAGTGACTCCGCAGCAGAATAAACGCGCTCGCTGGAGCCAGATAGGGCAATGTCGTAGCCGTTTTCCGCGAATATTTTGGCCAGCTCAAGACCGATGCCGGAAGAGCCTCCAGTGATGAGGGCAAGTGGATTTTGCGAATTGCTCATGAATTTGGTTCCTTGTAGTTGAGCAACGCTTACAGGTTGCAGCGTTCAACTTCAGGGCGAGACTACGCTTTCTTAGTAGCTGCTTCGATGAGTCCAATTCCACGGATACTTGAACCATATTCATCCGTTACAACATTGCCCGTGCGGTCCCGCTAGATGACACTATTGATATCCAGCGTTACAGGTCTAGCCCTAGCAGATAGCCATATGTAGGTATCGTGTGCAACTTGGCTGCAGAAGCGCTGGACCTAAATCCCGCGCAATTTGTGCGTTGATCTCGACTCAACGCCGTGTGCAGCCCAAATTGGCGAAATGCTAAGACCGCCACTCAAAAAAGAGCCTAATCAAGCTCGATTCCTATAGCAATATCCAGAGGCCCATCATGCCCGTTCGCCCAACTGCCAAGCTATCGCGCGCGGATTTAGCTGACTTGAACACTTATCTCGTGGTTTTCCGATTGCTAAGCTTTACGCAAGCTGCAGTGGAGCTTGGAATCACCACCTCCGCCCTAAGTCACGCAATCAGAAACCTGGAGACCAGACTAGGTGTTCGCCTACTCAATCGAACGAGCCGTACCGTATCGCCAACGGCGGCAGGCACAAATCTCGCGAAGCGACTAGAGGTGGGATTTGATGAGATTGGGTTGGCACTTGCCGAGGTGAATCAGCATCGTGATCGTCCCGTAGGACGGCTTCGACTAAACGTGCTAAATGACGGAGCTCGATTGCTTCTCGCCCATCGCCTGCCACGTTTTTTATCAAAATTTCCGGACGTGACGGTGGACGTCGCGGTGGACGATCGAATGGTCGACATTGTGGCGGCGGGGTACGACGCGGGAATCCGATTTGGAGGCACGGTGCCCGAGGATTTCATCGCGATTCGCATTGGTTCTCCGCTCAAATGGGTTGCAACGGCGTCGCCGAAATATCTAAACAGAACCGCACCGATCGGACATCCCAAAGACCTCAAGCACCACAATTGCATTCAAATCAGGGCCGGTCATGGTCTTATCTACAAGTGGGAGTTCGAGCGGGAGGGGGAGCGGCTCGCCATTGAGGTACCGGGTCAGCTATGCGTCAATGAGACGACCCTGGGTATTGAAGTTGCCGTTGCTGGCGGAGGGATCACATATTGCCTAGAAAACCGCGTCAAAGACGAAATTGAACAAGGTAGGCTGCTCGTCGTTCTCCCGGATTGGGCGCCGATTGAACCAGCGTTTCACATCTACTATTCGGGACGTAGGCAGATGCCGCCAGGTTTGACCGAACTTATCGAGGTTCTCAAAGAAGATCTTTGATGTTCATAGATTGCTCTGCTTTGCGTCTTGTCCGTATATGAGTCGTTCCCAAGAAGAGGGGCTCCGACACTCAAACCAGTCGGCAATCAACGGCGTGTAATGTTGAGCACTGCTCAATGGTTGATGCGGATCTCCTCAAGAATTCACGGCCGGATCGCGCTTAACATAAGTGCTGATAAGGATTTGAGCGCCGATTGCCGACCGCGCGCCGTAGCATGAACTTTCACGCCAATTTATTGCTGGTCTTTCTATATGTCGCTTGGCGATTTGTCGCGCCGTTGCCCATATCCTTTGAGAAGCGCATTTTCATTGGCGCGGGTCTCTTTCTCATCTCGAAATATCATCTCGTCCTTCTGATTGCCTATGGGACGATGTTTTCACCTGAACTTCCCTTCGCCCTCGTATTTGTCGCCGGCTGGGCATTCTGTGCATTCGTCTTGCTCGCCCTCCTTACACTGCTCGCGGACCTTATCTCCGTCGCGCATAGGGCCATGCGGATTTTCGGATCTAAGCCTATGTTCACTTGGCGGATCCGGGCTGGCATTGCCATTCTGTCAATAACGATGGGTGGATGGGGTGTAGTACAAGCTGTTCAGGTGCCGAACATCAATCATTTCGAATTAGTGGTCGAGGATTGGCCTGTCGAGTTGGACGGCTTTCACTTGGTTCAGTTAACGGATCTGCATATCAGCCGCCTCTTTCAAGCGCCGTGGGTCCGAGAGGTAGTCAACCGTACCAATACACTCGATCCTGATCTGATTGTCATCACCGGCGACCTCATTGATGGCACGACCAGCGCGAGGCGCGTCGACATCGAGCCGCTTGCAGGCCTTTCTGCTCGCGACGGAGTCATTGCGATACCAGGCAACCATGAGTACTACTTCGACTCATCTCTGTGGGTCACGGAGTTCGAGCGATTGGGAATGCGAATGCTGCTAAATGAGCACGTGGTGGTCGGACAGGGACGAGAGCGAATTGTCTTAGCTGGGGTCACAGATGAAGCTGCACCTGCATACGGTTTCGAAGGGCCGAATCTCACTGCGGCGCTTAGCGAGGCACCTACCGGCGTGCCCAAGATTCTGCTCAAACATCGGCCTGAGAATGCGGAAGCCTCGGCTGCGGCGGGCGTCGACGTTCAGCTATCAGGACACACCCATGGTGGCATGATCCGCGGCTTCGATTTGATTGCTGCGTATGCCAATCAGGGCTTTGTCTCCGGCAGATACAGGGTCGACGACATGACGCTATACGTAAGTAACGGTACGGGACTTTGGAATGGGTTTCCGATTCGACTAGGTGTGCCTGCGGAAATCACTTCCATCCGATTGCGCACAAAATCATGAGAGTTATCGATCGATGAACCGTGTAATGAAGACGTATGGGAATATTTGCTGCATCGCCTGTTCCGAAACAGAGGGCGTTGGATAGTCGCACGACCCTGAACCTCGAAGGCAGCTCGTTTTGCGCTTTGCTGCAAGCTCGATTGCGTCGGCAGAGCAGTGAGTTGTGCACAAATTCTCGGTAGAAAAATTTCAAGTCGCGGGGTGCCGCAGTCAATGCGATGGCAGTAGGAGACTAGGCACGCAACCATTTTTCGGCAAGGTCGTCGGATCGTATAAATGAGCGCACCGTCGGGAGACAAGGCTAGGCCATTAGGCCCGCCTCCAAGATCAACAAACTTTGAGGCTTGGCCGGGTGACACACGATTAATTACGCCACGACGAATATCACAGACAAGGAAGGAGCCATCGGGCCGCACCACTGGTGCCTTCCGGAAAACCCAGACCCGTTGCGATGATGTCGAAGCAATGGCGTCGGCTCGTCATCGCTTAGAAATTCGATAGCGAAGGTGGCACGCTCCGGCCCCCACAGGTGTCGCAGAGATCATTTCGACCTGAAGTTCAGTACCTAATCCTTCACCTGCTTCAAAGATGGCGGGTTTGCCAGAGGCACCGTCAATCGCCGGACATAACAATAGACTTACCTCGTCGACGAGCCCCTCTCGCAGAAAGGTCCCGTTCATCCTTGCCCCACCTTCCAACAATATCTTCTTAATTCCAAGACGTCTGCCCAGTTCGTTCAACATGAAGGACAGATCAATTTCTACATCTGGTACTACGAAGTACGAGACACCGCAGTCGATCAACTCATTCAGGTGTTCATCAGAAACCGAGCTTGCAAGAACAACGACTACATGACCGCGATCCGCAACGGGTGAGTCCCAATGGAGCCGACCATTCCGATCTATCGCTATGGCAAAGTGGCGCGCCGACTTGTCTGCGATGTGCCACGGTCGTGCGGGTGCAATCGCTGACGTCCTCGGCGATGCCCGTCCGGTCGCAAACTCCTCCATCGTCGTGGTGCCTGACATCCAAGCGTCAGCTGCAAAGGTGTCATGCAAGCGCTCATACTCGTCGATCACCGCCTTGTTCTGATCGGATCCTAACGGTGCCCAGGATTCGACAAGCAACCGGCCATCCAGCGGGCTAAGCATGTGGCAGATGACGTGTGGCTTCATAACAATCTCCTTCTCATTGAGTAATCGGTCGAGGCACTGCGCGTCTGTTGAAGCGCATTCCTAAGTCCCCCGGGTATTCCATGGTATCTGCGGCGACATCGGTTGCCGTTGAGCGAAACGGCGAGAAGCGTTGAGATTCGCTCACACATTGCCGTCGACCATCAAGTTGGAGGTAGCGACGACAAGTTGGTTGAACCCGTCCTACTTTGCATCAGACTATCCAGCCAAACACGGACCTCCAGCCCTCTTGGCAGCCAGTGTTTATCTGCCTGCTTACGGTACCTCAGCACGGTTGTTGAGATGAATTCAATCGTCGATGCATTCGGCCTCAATAATTCGGACGGCTCTAACGCGTAGCATGAAACGATGTCACCAACGATGAACGGTCAAGCAAGGCTGCCCGGCTACTGAAGCAGAAACGCTCAGTATCGTAAACGTGTGAATGGCACATTCACATCGAGATTTCTTGCCGTTGCGATCGCCAGAAAAGTTCACAGATTTGCCGGCCAGCGTGGGCGCTGATCCCGTCGTTCGATCGCCTGCATTGCGCGATCTTGGTGAGTCCAACTCTGAATATGTGGAGAAAACAATGAATCATCCAGCTATCCGTAAAGGCGGCGTAGCCAGTGTCACCGGTGCCGCGGCGGGTATCGGGTTCGCAATTGCGAGACGTCTCGTCAAGGAAGGCATGAAGGTCGTATTGTTTGATCGAGACTCGCACTCTTTGTTGAAAGCTGTCCAATCAATTCAGCTCGAGTTTCCGGATTCGGAATTGCTGGCCGTCGACGGCGATGTGACTTCCGATCATGACCTGAAAAATCTCTATCAACAGTCGACCAATCTAGGTGAAGTCTCGCTCCTGGTGAACAACGCCGCGATTATTAAAGGCGCCGGGCCATGGAACGACGATCAACAATGGCGACGGGTAATGGCAACGAACTTTTGGAGCATCCTAACGCTGCAGCAACTCTTTGTTGATCAACTGCTGGTGCAGAACTCACCAGCTGCGATTGTTAACGTAGGATCAAAAGAGGGGATAACCACTCCTCCAGGGAATGCTGCATACGCAGTTTCCAAAGCCTCTGTACGCGTGCTGACCGAGCAGTTAGCACACGAGCTGCGCGAACGCACCGGTCAACGCGTAACTGCCCATCTGCTCATTCCCGGATACACATTTACGCCAATGAACTTTCCTGGAGCGGACCCGGCCACTGCAAAGCCTGCGGCGGCCTGGTCGGCAAACCAGGTGGCTGACCGAATGATCGAGGCAATGTCTCGCGGAGATTTCTATCTCTTCTGTGAGGACAATGAGGTCACGAGAGAGCTTGATCAGTTTCGCTTGCAGTGGTCTGCCGATGACTTAATTAAGAATCGTCCCGCACTTTCGCGTTGGCACCCCGCCTATCGCCTAGATTTCGATTCAGGCGTCGCACACATTCAAGAGAAAGAAAGTGGCCGATAACTCGCCATCAACCGGTGATAGTGAAGCTTCACAATTCACCACTACACCGAACGCTACGCAGGGCGTAGCCGCTGCCATCATCATGTTGGCAGTTGGCGGTCTATTTATCGGTACTGGTGAGTTCGCGTCGATGAGTTTGTTGCCAAGTCTGGCTGAGAGCACGGGCGTATCAGTACCGACCGCGGGCGGCTACATAAGCTCATATGCGATCGGTGTCGTTGTTGGAGCACCTACGATAGCCATTCTTGCCGCCCGCTGGCCACGCAAAATCTTGCTAATGGCGCTGCTCGGTCTGTTTGTAGCCGGCTACGGAGCGAGCGCCGTCGCATGGAATCAATCCCTGCTACTGATCGCGAGATTTTTGTCGGGGCTCCCACATGGTGCGTACTACGGTGTGGCATGCCTGGTCGCCGCCTCGCTGGTGCCAGAGGGACGCAAGGCTCAAGCCGCCGGATATGTGATGGCGGGTCTGGCGGCAGCCAATGTCGTTGGCGTGCCCGCGGCGACTTGGATCGGGCAACTATTCGGCTGGCGGGCCTCATTCGCCGCCTTGGCCGCCGGCGGATGTGCAGCACTTGTGCTTTTCTGGTTCTTCATTCCCAGTGTCAGTCCGGACCGATCTGCAAGCCCGACCTCAGAGCTAAGTGGTCTCCGACGTCCTCAACTATGGCTGACGTTGGCTACGGCATCCATTGGATTTGGAGGAATGTTTTCGGTCTACAGCTACATAACTCCGACACTTACCGAGCTCACCGGCTTTGAGTCCGCGCACGTGCCGGTCATTCTCGCGCTATGGGGCGTCGGGATGATCGTTGGTAACTTAGTTGGCGGCTGGCTTGCCGACCGCGCGCTCGTGCCCGCAATCTTCGGAATCATGATTTGGAACGCCGTCTTTTTGGCGATGTTCTCCGTGCTTGCTGGGTCAGATATTGGAACGGTGATAGTGCTGTTTTTAATCGGATGTGGCTTTGCACTTGTCCCTGCTCTGCAGGTTCGGCTGATGAACGTTGCCGGCGAGGCGCAAACGCTCGCAGCGTCGCTCAACCACAGCGCCTTCAACATCTCCAATGCTATCGGCGCGTCGCTGGGGGGGTGGTCGATCGCTATGGGATATGGCTGGGGATCAACTGGCTGGGTCGGTGCTGCGTTGGCACTCCTTGGCATAGTTTTTATGGCCATCTCCGTATTGATGCAACATCGGTGGGAGCGACGATCAAGCCAAATGGCGCAGCTCACCTAAAAGCAACTTAGGCTCCCTTATTTGAACCCACGCCTCTGCGACACGGCAGGTCGTGAATTTACGTTGCCACCTTAATATCCTAAAGGACAATTTATGTCTAAGAAAACTATGCGGGTTGCCGTTACCGGCGGCCATGGAAAGATTGGCTCTGTGCTGGTTCCTTACCTCAAGGATCGAGGATACGAGGTCTTCGTTATCGATCACGACGACCCTCACACGCTCGACGAACCTATGATGAAAGCAGATCTTGAGGATTTCGGGCAAACGTTGGACGCACTCTCATCAGTGGGTGCCGATGTGTACGCCCGCGCAGAGCCAAAAGCGTTCGACGCGGTCGTTCATTTAGCAAGTATTCCTCATCCGCGCATGATCCCGGATAGCGAGGAGTTTCGTCGCAACATGATGGCCACGTTCAATGTGTTTGAAGCTGCGCGTCGCTTGGGCGTCAAAGATATTGTTTGGGCAGCAAGCGAGGTAGGTACGGGCGTGCCGTACGACAAGACGGATGCCCCATATCTACCTGTGGACGAGGACTACCCCATGCGTGGCTACAACATCTACTCGTTGACTAAAGTACTCGGGGAGGAGATGGCACGCCAATTTTGCTTGAACGACCCAGAGCTACGGATAACGTGCTTGCGTCTGTCGAATGTCATGAACCCTGAAGAATATGCAAAATTCGAGACATGGCAAGATGATCCAACCGCACGATTGTGGAACATGTGGACGTATGTTGACAATCGAGATGTTGCGCAAAGCATTGAATGCGCGCTTAGATACGATGCTCGTGGTAAAGACGAATTCTTCATCACCAATGACGACACCGTCATGCGTACCCCCACACAAGAACTCATTGATCGCTACTACCCAGGCATCGAACAAAAAAAGAAATTCGAGGGCAACGAAGTCATTCTTTCCAACGAGAAAGCGAAACGGCTGCTAGGGTACCAACCCGTACACAGTTGGAAAAACGAAGGCGGCCCTGCGGATGAGCGTTGAGTTCCCCGTGGAGGCGTCCGCATGCTGACTAACTGCCTCGGCAGCCTCGTTGCGCAGGGGTCGTGCTCGTCTCAAAATAGGGCTAAATCCAGAGCGCTGGGCCAAGCTCAATTCATTCGCAGAGCTATCTGGATTCGCCCTTCGCATGTAGCTGATCTGGACCAGAGGTTCCGAAGGTAAAGGTCGCAGACCTTCCAGTAGGACCCAGCGATGAGTAGCGGAGAGCCAACCGGTACCCGGCAGCGGTTGAGATCACCAGTGCGTACGGCACGGTGGCGTACTCGGTGCTCGACACGGTCAGTAGTCATACATTTACCTCCATGGCAGCCGCGAAGGCTGCAAGCCAAGTAGTCGTCGGCGAGGTTCGACCTGGCTTCCAGATTCCTGCTGGCCTATTTGGCCACGGCTGTGCCGAGAATGTCGCCGATACTCATATTACGGACGTCCTTGCGTGAAGCCTTCGGGGAGCACGCAGATGAATGCCTCGCGTTCCTGACTGATAAGAGCCCCCTAGGGCGCATCGGTGAGCGGGAAGAGATCGCTTCGGCAGTGGCTTTCCTAGCCAGCGATGAAGCGAGTTATGTCAATGGTGTAGAGCTCTTTGCTGACGGGGGAGCTTCCCAAACCTAACGGCAGCAACAGATTGCGCGGGTGATTCGGACGGTACGATCGATCCGCAGAGCAATGCTGCCCCGAAGTTCAGCAGCCCACAAATAGCTGCCATGAGCGCCTTCTTGGGTCCGTAGTCGGTGCGGCTCGACAATCTTACATACTTCTAGGTATGTAAGATTCCCATCAGACAGGGGCGTTTTCGTACCTGTATTCGAAACTCTGCAACTGCCAAAGGATCCTACAAAATGGAGAATTCAGTGCATTTAAGCGACTTCGACGTTGCCGACTATTTGGACGACGAAGAAATGATTGCAAAGTATCTCGAGCTGGCATCAAGTGGTCCGCCGGACCATTATGCTCAGGCGAATCGCGATGCAGAGCGAGCGAGGCTCATGAACGCAGCGCGTGCCCTAATTAGCGACAACGGTTAAGTCTGATATACAGAGGAGCGGCGGGCAATAATGATCGAGAAGTTCGGATCTCCGACATCGTAATGCCTACCCATCCAATTTCCTGCCTCACGTAGCAAGCGGCAAGATGCGTCTACTGGTATCTGCAAGCCCCATCCGTTGGCCAGAGATGCTTGACGTGCCGACCATCAAGGAGCAGAGCCCCCAGTAGAGATCGACTCATGGTTGGGAGTATCGGTACCCAAGTGCACGCAGGCGCCGACCGTAAAGGTGCTGGAACAAGCCATGCTCAATGCCATTAGGACCACCGCAAGGTTTCATCGGCTTTTGAAAAAGTGAAACCTCGGTGAGGTTTTTTGAATGCGGTCATCGGGGTGGTCGGTACGTTGCGGAGCAGGTAACACTTTTAAAAGACAGCCGGTGACGCTAGATTCTCTCGCCATTTAGGGATAGGCTAAGTTCACACAAAGAATTTTGCGAACACATCGCGTCGCGCGTTCTGCCCACACCACTTCACATAAGGCTGTGGCACGACGTGTTGATCGTCGGCCCTTAGCCAAAAGCATTTGAAATGTCATCCAAACCCCGCCACGAGCGGGGTTTGGCACGTTTGGAGCAACTCCGCAATGAACCGACCACCCCTGACAGCTCGTGACTTCCTTAGAAGTACGCAGTGCACTTGGAGATATCAAACATGAACATGCTCGATGAATCCGAACGTCTCAATCGGCTGGTTGAAAAGTACCCGCGAGTATTCGCAGAGGCGACGTTGCCTTTCGGCTTGCAATGTGGACCTGGCTGGGATCCGCTTATCGCGTTGCTATGCGAGCAACTCGACTTGGTGCTTGTGCGTTCCGGAGAAGGCACGATCAGGGTTTCACAAATCAAAGAAAAGTTTGGCACATTGCTCTTTTACTACGACCCGAAAGGCATCGATGACTGTTGGCTTCGGGAAATCTCTGGCGTAGTCGAATTTTTCCAGATGGCAAGTCAGCGAGTGTGCGAGGTGTGTGGACAACCCGGGAAGTTGCGGCGCAAGAATTGGAGCCGGACTATCTGCGAGTCGTGCGCGATCGCAGCGAGCATAAGCCCAGACAATTGATGCCCATAATCAATATTGACTCAGAGTTCGGACGTGAGAGACATCTTGCGAGTCGCGGCCGCAATTCTTGGTGGCGGGCTAATAGCTACGCTTTTTGCAGGCAGCGACGACGGCGGAAGTGGTTGGATCCGCACGTAGGCCGTCACTTCTGCTTGATAGCTCCGGATTCGTGCGACTCGTGGGAATGACTCCAAGGTTGCAATCTACGATTTGATGGCGGAAAAGCCTCGCCGAGTAAAACGCAATACGAGTTAGCCAACCAATTGAGATTGAGAACATGCAAGCAAGCAGACCTAACAACGTGCCGCTAAACACTAGCTTTTCGCTGTCTTCAATTCTTGTGCATTCCGTTGCGCACTACGATATAGATGTCACTCTGAAATCATTCGGAAGCGCCACAACAATGGAACTCATAGTGCTTGAACGGTGCGGCGTAAATGCCTTGTTCTTGGCTGAGCTTGGCTCACAGATGCGCTTGCCGAAGTACAAAATCTTTGAACTTATTGGTCTGAACAAAGCCTTGGCAAGAACCTACGTGCGAGCGAACAGACCAGTGCGCGGTGTGCCAGGTATGGCAGCGGTCGCCATCATCCAGCTCGCATGTGATGCGCTAGGCATGATCGATGAAAGCACGGCGCCGGCCGCACGCGGCTTCGACGCTTTGGAGTGGCTTGGCCAATGGCTGGTCTTGCCCCAACCCGCCTTGGCCGGTTCAATGCCTTGCGAACTATTGGATACGTCGACCGGCATTAGGTGCGTCTGCAGTGTATTCGGGGCGATATCGAGTGGCGCCTATCAATAGCTCTGTCTGCCGCAGTAGTGGAGACGTGGTCGGCCAACATGAAGGGTGTGGTGATTCCGAACTGCGGCCACTGGGTGCCTGAGGAATGCACCGAAACGTTCAACGCGACGATCGTCGACTTCCTTGCCGGGAAATGACCGAAACGGCCAGCGGCTTGAACGGAACCCAAGCCGCCACAGCTCTAACGATGCCGGCCGGTCGCCGGTTTGAGGGCGGCCAGCGCCGCCAGCACGGCCACGTCGGCACCCGCAGGTGCGGTGGCCACCGCCGTACGCACCTGCTGCAGCACGGTGGGGTTGAAGTCGGCTGCCATGTTGGCATGCACGGCGATCTGCCGGGTGGCGTCATCGAGCAGCAAATCCGGCGATACGCCCACCGCATCCAGCCGGTCGCCGCCAGCGCGGAGCACCCGGGCGGTGGTCAGCACCAGGGCACCCTGATCGGCGGGCAGCGCGAGCACCGTCTGGATGGTGCCGGCGCCCACGGTTTTTGCACCGATCAGCAAGGCGCGGCGGTGATCCTGCAGGGCGGCCGCCACGATTTCCGCGCCAGCGCCGGTGCGCCGATCGACGAGCACCACGACCGGCACATCATGCGGCACGACATGGTCGCGGGCGCGTAACGGACGGGCATCGGCTGGGGTGCGGCCAAGCAGACTGCCGATCCGAGATCCTTCACGCAAAACCAGCCCGGCGACCTGTTCGGACACGTCGAGCAGCCCGCCGGCGTTGCCGCGCAGATCCAGCACCAAGCCTGCCCGCGGCGCGTCGGCGCGGGCGGACACGGCATCGAACGCCTCTCGCAACTTGCCGCCAGTTGTACTGTCGAACGCTGCGACGCGGATCACCGCCACCGCGCCATGCATTTCCCAACGCACGGTTGGCGGTGCCTGCACCGGCCCGCGCACCGGCTGCACGACGATCGTGTCCCCCGCGCCCGCCCGCCTCAGCGCGACCATGACGGGGGTGCCGGGCGTGCCGCGCAACAATGCAACCGCTTCGGGTAGCGGCAAGCGCTCGGTCGCACGGCCCTCAATCTTGGTAACGATGTCGCCCGCCTGAATACCGACGCGCTCGCCTGGGCTGCCAGGCAGCGGCCGCACGACGGTCAGCGCGCCGTCGCGAATCGTCAGCTCAAGGCCCACCGACGCGGGCGGCGGCGCCAACTCGGCGGGGGTGGCGACCCGGCTATAGGCGTCCAGACTGGCCACCATGCCGCGCAGCGCTGCATTCAGTGCCGTTTCGCGCGGCGCGCCGTCCGCGAAACGCAGTATTTCACTGGCCAGGTTGTGGGCCTGCGGCGTGATGCCCTCGGCCTGTTGAGCAGCCAGCACGGACTGTTCAATCGCAGTCTGGCGCGAGGGTTGGTCGGCATCGGGCAGCGCTTTCAACGCCTGCAGCCCGTGCGCCACCAATATGCGCGAGTCGACCGGGTCGACGTACTGGTCCACGATCTGCGTCATGGCGGCCGCAAGCGTGGCCTCGATCTCCGGTCGCGCCATCGCGGCGGCGAGCGGCGTCTGCGCGATGCCGCTCGCAAAGAGCAGGGCACACGTCAATCGCCGCATCGCGCAGATCATGCGGCCAACGATCACTGCACCTTCACGCGCACGGCCGCGCCGGGACGCGGCTCGAACGCAGGCACGGTGCGTTGCTTCAATTCTTCGCCCTTCGCACCCCACACGCGTGTGTCGGTGGGGAAGTCCTCGCTGCGCGTCATCCGGTCGACCTGAGCGGCCACCAGCTTGCCGGCACCGTCGATCTCAGGGTTCCAGGCGTACACCCCCCATTGGCCGTACCAGACGACCGGCGCATCCGCATCCAGCCGGCGGTCCGGACACATCACCAAGCCCTTGTCCAGCAGCACGCGCAGGCCTCCCACGGGCACCAGGCTGACGGCCGGCGTCGTGCGATCCTTGCTGTGCCCGGGGCACACGTTGGCGCTGCGGGCAAGGGTCGTCTCGACGACCTCGCGATCGGATTGGGCGAAGGCGTTGGATGTGGCGCAGATTGCAACGGCGGCGGTCAGAGCGAGCAAACGAGGGCGTGTCATGCGTGGCCTCCAGGCGTAAGAAGATACGGTTGGACGGATACGAATGCGGCGCGGAAGGCCGCACTTTTTGGGTGCGGCGATCTTAGCAGCCGGAAAGTTTCGCCTGCCGTTACAGGTGCGACAGAACGCACACCGGACCCTGAGCGATCATATATATTAGTTTTTCCGTATTCGAGATAACATATATGTATGCCCAAGCGATCCGACGTTATCGACGCCTTACCCCCTGCGGCTCGCGCACAGCTGCGCGAATTGGGGCTGAATCTTGCGATCGCGCGAAAGCGTCGCAAGGAGACTCAAAAGTCGTGGGCGCAACGCATCGGCGTGTCTGAGCCCACCTTGGTACGTCTGGAAAAAGGCGATCCCAGTGTTTCGATGGGCGCCTATGCGACTGCGCTTTGGCTGGTCGGCCGATCGCAAGCCCTCCCGGAGCTTGCTGCACCGGAACTCGATCGCGGTGCGCTGGAGCAAAATATACGCGCGGTGACCAGCCAGCGGGCGGTTCGATCGCGCGCGAATGTGGTCAAGGGGGCAGGCAAAGATATCGAGCGCCCATCGCATGCCGTGGCAACCGGTCGGCCAAACAAGGCGGGTGATCGGTGACCTCATTCAACATCGAACAATACAGGCCAGGCGACGCCCTCTATCTTTGGTGGCTGGGCAATCCCACTGACCCTCGATTGATTGGCGAGCTTCATGTCGTGCGTACCAATCAGGGGGTGTCCCTCACCTATGACGCTCGATGGCTCGCAACCGGCTTTGCATTGAGTGAGGATTTGCCCCTGCAGGCTGGCACATATCTGCCCCTGCTCGAGCGAACCGCGGCGGGCGCCGTCGACGATGCCAGGCCAGATCGCTGGGGCGAGAAGGTCATCAGAGTGCTCGACAAGCCCGCTCGGCTGGCCGTGCTGGACTTCCTCTTTTACGCGGGCGATGAGCGGTTTGGCGCGCTGGGTGTATCGGTGTCGCGTGAGGCGTATCTCGCCCGTACCCTCGGCGCTCTGCCGAGCATCCGCGATGTCGATGAGATTGAAAAACTGATCCAAAGCCTGTTGCGGGGTGAGGATATCGATGAACGGAAAAAGCGACTCATCGAACCCGGAACAACCCTTGGCGGTGCGCGACCGAAGGCTTTGCTCGCTATGGATGGGCACCAGTGGGTGTTGAAGTTCAACGAGTTGGGCGAGTCCATCGACTGGCCGCTCGTGGAGCACGCCACCATGACCCTTTGCGCCCGGGCCGGCATCCGTGCGGCCGAAACGCGTCCCGTGAAGCTCAACCGAGGGCACGCAGTCGCGGTCAGGCGCTTCGATCGGCACGACGGGTTACGCACCCACGCCTTATCGGCAAATGTGGCGCTGAGAGCCGCCGGTGAGGAATTGGGCTATCCGCAGATGGCTCAGTTGTTACGTCGCCGCGGTGTCACGCAAGATCGGCGCGGTGCGCGCCAGATGCACGAACTTTTCAGGCGCATGATCTTTAACATCCTCATGGACAACACAGACGACCATGAGAAGAACCATGCTTTCCTGATGACCGATGAAAGTCACTACGATCTGTCTCCTGCCTATGACGTCTTGCCGGCCGGCCAGGCGCTCGGCTACCAGGCGATGATCGTAGGCGACGACGTGGCTGATTCGACCCTGTCCAACGCCCTGTCGCAGCACGCCTTGTTTGGCCTGAAGATGAGCGAGGCACGTCAACAGATCCAGCAAGTTTGCGATGCGGTGTCCACATGGAAAGCGCATTTCGCAACGGCCGGCGTCACCCAGGGCGATATCGCTTCGTTGGCGCGTCAGATAGATCGTCCGTTTCTGCTGCAGCAACGCGAGAATTTTTAGCGTCCGCTGCAGTACGTTTGATATTCGCTCAAGCGTTGCCCCATTCCGCCACGAACGTGTCGCGAAACGCCCGCAGCATCACCATGCGCGCTTCGCCCAAGCGCCGCGCCGCGTCTGTCTGCATGCTGGCCGGCAAGGTGGCGAGCTTGCGTTCGATGTGATCCAGCGCATACGCCTGATCGTCCAGTTCGCGATGTTCGGCCAACGGATCGGTGGGATGCGCGAAGGCCGACCCCATGCGTCCGGCGGTGTAATACAAACGTGCAAGCCCGACGGCGCCCAGCGCATCCAGCCGATCGGCATCCTGCACGATCTGCGCTTCGATAGTGGTGGGCGTAATGCCGGCCGAGAAGCTGTGCGCCTCGATAGCGTGCGCAACGCCGGCGAGCTTTTCCGCCGGAAAGCCTGCCTCAGCCAGTCGCTCGCAGGCCAGGCGCGCGGCCATCGTGGAGGCTTGCGCGCGATCGGGATGGTTCTTGGGCAGGTTCACCAGATCGTGCAGATAAGCCGCTGCCTGCACCACCATAGCGTCGGCCTCGGGATGGTCTGCAAGCAGCGTTTGCGCCACGTTCCACACGCGGTTCAGGTGATTGATGTCGTGCGCGCCATCGTCGTCATGCACATCGGCGGTGGCCAAGGCAATGAGACGTGGTTTCCAGGTATCGAGCGAAGAGGACATGCGAAGGGCGACCGCCGACCGGCTATGCAATGAAGGGAGCCAGAGCATAAGCGATCTGCCCCTCAAATGATGCCGCCATTCGCCCGCAGCGTTTGCCCATTGATCCATGCACCATCCGGCCCGACCAAGGTGGCCACCACGGCGGCAATATCCTCAGGCTCACCCAGGCGTTCGAGCGGTGCCATGTTGGCCAGGCGGTCGACCAGCTCGGGGGACTTGCCGTTCATGAAAAGATCCGTGGCCGTAGGACCTGGAGCCACCGCGTTGACGGTAATGCCGCGCCCGCGCAATTCCTTTGTCAGCACGCTCGTCATCGCCTCCACCGCCGCCTTCGTAGCGGCGTACACACCGTACCCCGGTTGCAACATGCCCACCACCGAACTGGAGAAATTGACGATGTGCCCGCCGTCACGCAGGCGCTTGGCGGCCTCGCGCAAGGTGTTGAAGGTGCCCTTCAGATTGACGGCGATCTGCCGATCGAACACGGCGTCGTCGGTATCGGCGACGTTCGACAACGTCATGATGCCGGCATTGTTCACCAGCACATCCAGCCCGCCGAACTCAGCCTCGATGCGGTCGAACATGGCGCGCACCGCGCTCGGATCCGACACATCCGCCTTGATGGCGACCGCACGCCCGCCTGCACCGGCAATCTCGGCCACCAGCGCCTCTGCCGGCTTCGCGTCACCCGAGTAGTTGACGACCACGGCAAAGCCATCGCGGGCGAGACGCTGGGCGACGGCCGCGCCGATACCGCGCGAGGCACCGGTAACGAGCGCGACGTTCTGGGGATTGGAAGACATGGCAAGGCTCCTTGAATAGGTAAGCCCTCAGTGTCGGTCGTTCCAGTCGCTTGATAAAGCCGACAACATTGATGTCTTTGTTCAAATAAATCGAACAATCGCAGTTCTCGGCTCATCGATGGCCAACCCTCTGCTGCCCCCCAGTAACACGCATCACTCCTTCGATTGCAGTGCTGCCCAGGTCCGTTGCAGCATCGATGCCAACGCGACCAGCATGGGCTCGCCCGCGCGTTCGGGCGACACGATGAAGCCCAGCGTGCCGTCGGCCTTGGCCGATCCCCACACCACGAAATCGCCCGCCGCCGAGCCCATCAGCGCAATCTCCTCGCGCAGCAACGCGCATCCCGCGCCTGCCCGCACCATCGCATTCAGGTTGGCATGATCGTCGTTCTGCATCACCACGCGCGGCCGCAAGCCGTGGCGCTCGAACATATCGCGCAACAGCAGATGGGTGTGACTGCCGGCCGGGCCATCCAGCCACGGCAACTGTGCCAGCTCCTGCCAACCGCCCTTCTTCACGCCATCGGCCAGATCGTTGGGCACGGCCACGCGATACCGCACGCTGCGCAGCGGCATCCACTGCAAGCCGCGCGGCGGATTGGCCGCGATCGTGAGTGCCGCCGCCAGCTTGCCGCTGCCCACCTGCTCGGCCAGCGCACCGGTGGCCAGCACATAGGTCTGCAGTTCGACCAACGGCAAATGCCGCGTCACGCGGCTGGCGAGCTCACCCAGACGCAGGAAATCCGGTTGCTCGCTGGGCACGCCCAGTTCCAGCACGCCATGCAGCGCGCCTTGCAGCGCCTGCGCCTCAGCCTTCAGCTGATTGCCTTGGGCGAGCAGCGCCTCGGCCGTCACAAGCAACGCTTCGCCAGCCCGGGCCAAAGTCAGCCGCCCGCCCGCCCGATCGAACAGCGCCACGCCCAGGCTTTGCTCGAGCGCCTTGATCTGCGCAGTGACGGCCGGCTGGGTCAGTGACAACGATTCGGCGGCGCGCGTCAGGTTGCCCAATCGGGCCACCTTCACGAACGCACGAATCTGATAAATCTCCATAACCGAATCATGCCGCCAAAAGGCGGATTTGACTCGGTTCCAGGCCTACGGCCACGGGTGCGCCGATCGGAAAGATCGACAAGCCCGCCAAATGCGATTGATCGGCGGTGAGTTGCCGATCGCCCACCTGCACTTCATAGCGCGTGAATTCGCCCTGGAACTCGCTGGCCTGCACCACACCGGGCAACCACACGTACCGGCCATCGCCGTTGCCACCGGCCATGTCGATCTGCACCGTGTGCGGCCTGAAGCTTGCCGCCAGGCGCGGCGTATCCGGCACCTCGCCCGCCACCGGCAATTGCAGATCGCCCACGCCTTCCACCGCCAGCACGAGGCTGTTGCTCGTGCGCTCCTTCACCGCGCCCTCCAGCACGTTCATCGTGCCCACAAAGTTCGCCACGAAGCGATTGACCGGAAAGTCGAAGAGCGTATTCGGCGACCCGATCTGCTGCACCACGCCATGATCGAGCACCGCCATGCGGTCGGCGGTCGTCATCGCCTCTTCCTGATCGTGCGTGACGAAGATCGTGGTGATACCCAGGCGCCGTTGCAGCGAGAGCAGCTCGCGCCGCATCTGCACCCGCAGTTTCTTGTCCAGGTTGGACAACGGTTCATCGAGCAACAGCACCTGCGGCTCGATCACGATCGTGCGCGCCAACGCCACGCGTTGCTGCTGACCGCCCGAGAGTTCATTGGGCCGCCGCTTCGCATATTGCGACAGCCCCACAAGCGCCAGAGCCGCTTCGGTGCGTTCGCGAATCTCGTTGCGCGGCAGCTTGCGCTCCACCAGCCCGAAGGCCACGTTGTCCCACACCGTCATGTGCGGCCACAAGGCATAGCTTTGGAACACCATGCCGATATTGCGCTTCCAGGGCGGGCTGCTGCTTACATCCTTGCCATCCACCAGCAGCGTGCCCTGCGATTGCCGATTGAAGCCGGCGATCAGGCGCAGCAACGTGGACTTGCCCGATCCGGAAGGGCCGAGCAAGGCAAAGAACTCGCCCGGCTCGATCACGATGTTCAGATCCTTCAACACTTCCGTCTTGCCGTAAGACAGCGAGATATTGCGGCATTCGACGCTGACTTTCTTCATGATGTCTTGAGCTCCGGAAGTTCCGATTCGGCATGCGCCGGGCGCTGGCGCGCCGTCGTGCGTTCGATCAACAAATGACTGGCGTAGGTGCCGATGGCCACGGCCAATACCGCCAATACCCCGAGCGCCGCACCCGGCCCGCGGCCCGACGGGCTTTGCATGTACAGATAGATGCCGTAGCTCATGGGTGCCTGGCTCTCGCGCGTGACCAGCATGATGGTGGCCGAGAGTTCGACCGCTGCAGTGATGAAGCTGGTGACGAAGCCCGCCAGCATGCCGCCCACCATCAACGGCACCACCACACGCTTGATCGTGCGCCAGCGATTGGCCCCCATCGACTGCGCCGCCTCCTCGAGCGACACGTTGATCTGCTGCAATGCCGCCACGCACGAGCGCAGCGCGTAAGGCAACCGCCGCACCGAATACGCGATCATGATGAGGATCCACGACGACGTCAGCATCTCGCCGGTAAATGAAATCTCCACGCCTCGGAAGGTGCGCAGCAAACCGATCGCCAACACGATCCCGGGGATCGCCAGTGCCGCCGACGCAAACCAGTCCAGCCAATGGCGCGCAGGCAGCCGCGTGCGCAACAGCAGATACGCGATCGCGGTGCCCAGGATGACGTCGATACCGGCCGCCAGACCGCAATACAGCAGCGTATTGGCGATCATGCCGCTGGAGTCTTCAAACACCGCGTTGTAATGCGCCAGCGTGTAGCCATCGGGCAGGGGTGCGAAACTCCACACACTGGCGAAAGACAGCAGCAACACTCCGATATGGGGCGACAGCACCAGCAGCAGCACCAAGAAGATCCAGCTGTAGGCGAGCACGCTTTCGCCCTTGCCCAGCTTGCGCTTCTGGATCGATCCGCCGCCCTTTTGCAGCGTGGAATAATCCTTGCCTTTCAACACCCGCGCCGAGAGCCACAATGCCGCGATCGAAAACGCAATGATGATCACGCTGATCACATAGCCCAACGGATCTTCCAGGCCCACCTGCGTGATGCGCAAATAGGCCTGCGGCGCGAGCATATTGGTCGCACCCAGCACCAGCGGCGTCCCCAGATCGTCAAACACCTTGATGAAGACGAGCGACGTGCCCGCCACATAGCCCGGCAGTGCCAGCGGAAAAATGATGCGCCGAAAGAGCCGGAACCCGCGCGACCCCAGGTTGAACGCCGCCTCTTCCATCGAGCCGTCGATCGCGCGCAACGACACCACCAGATTCATCAGAATGAACGGGAAGTAGTGCAGCGACTCCACGAAGATGACGCTGTTCAGCCCCTCCATCAACGGCAGATTGATGCCGAACCATTCGCCCAGCAGCAAGTTCACGCTGCCCGAGCGGCCGAAGATCAGCTGCATCGCCACCGCCCCCACGAAGGGCGGCATGATGAGCGGCAGGATGCCGAGCGTCTGAATGATCAATGCCCCGCGAAACTCGAAGCGCACCGTGAAGTACGCCAAGGGCACGGCGATCAGCGACGCAATCAGCGACGACCATCCCGCCACGTAGAGGCTGTTGAAAAACGCCTCCTGCATCAGCGGCTGATTGAAGAACGCCATAAAGTGACCGAACGTCAGACTGCCGTCCGAGTTCACGAACGCCGTGTAGAACACGGTGGCCACCGGCACGATGAGAAACAGGGCAAGAAACACGAGCACCAGCAGCGCAGCCGCCACCGGGCCCTTGCTCAGGCCATAGCGTTGAGACAGGTTCATGATGATGCGGCTTAAAGCGCGGCGGCCTGGTTCGCCAGCTTCACGGCCTGCTCATAATTGGCTCGCGCGCGTCCGTTCCATTCGCCTTCCAGCTGCGTGATCTGCTGGCTCACGGCCGAGTCGCGCTTGTCGCCGGAGAACGTCTTCAAGAAGGCTGCGTCGCCGGCCTGCTTTGCGTTCACCAAGGGATCCCAGGTGAGCTTGCGCGCCTCGGCCAGCAGCTCGGCCGGCTTGCCTGATTTTGCCTTGTCACCCAGCTTGCGTTCGGCGTCATAGATGGCCTTGGTGGCCTGCTGCAGCTCTTTCAGGCGGAAGGTGATGGTCTGGTCATACAGCGACTGCACGAGGTAATACCGGCTTTGCGATACGTCCACATCGAAGTGCACCTTGCTGCGCTTGGCGATCTCGGCGGGATCCGGATAACCCTCCGGAATCTTGCCCTTCAATTCCGAATACGGCAGCACCGGCAGACGTGAAATCTTCGGCTCGAGCAGCACTTCCTGGCCCGCCTGATCGAGCGTGAACTTGATGAACGTCTTGGCTTCGGCGGCGTTCTTCGCGCCTTCGATCAGCGCGATGTTGGCCGGCACGATCGCCGTCTCGCTCGGATAAACGAACTCCACCGGAAACTTCGAAAACTTGCTCGACAGCCCGAAGAAGTCGATCACCGGGCCGGCTGCGAACTGACCGTTGTTCACGCCGTCCGGCACGCCGAACGAGCGCTCGGTGACCGCGCTGCTGTTGCCCGACATGCGCAGCAACGTGCGCCAGCCCTCCTCCCAGCCTTCGCCCTGCAAAATCGTCTCGGCCGTCAAATGCATCGTGCCCGACCGCGACGGCGACGTGATGCCCACATGACCGAACCACTCGGGCGCCAGCAGATCCTTCCACTCCACCGGATTCGGCAGCTTGTTCGCCTTCACATAGCGCGTGTTGTACATGATGCCGTAGCCCGCCAGCGCCTGACCGAAATACATGCCACCCGGATCGTTGATCGGAAAGCTGCCGATCTTGTCCGGTACTTTCGGGTTGGCGATGTCGGCGGCTTTCGCCAGCAGCTTGTCGCGATTGAGCACCTCGAAAGCATCCGGCGCACTCGCCCAGAACACATCCGGACGCTGACCGGCAGGCGTCTCGCGCACATAGGCGATCCCGGCCACGGTGTTCTTGTTCAGGATCTCCAGCGTAATGCCCGGGTTCGCCTTCTCGAAGGCATTCTTGTAGGCTTGCGTGAGATCTTTCGGAAACGAGGTGATCACCGTAACGGTGCCGGCCTGAGCGGCGAGGGCGGCGCTGGAAAGCGCCAGCGCCAGGGCTATACGACGGACGTGTGCCATGTTGTCTTCTCCGGTATGTTTTTAATCGTTGTAGGGGCACCATAGGCCTCGGAGAACGACCGCGTCCAATCAGAATTTCTGATGCGGGGTATCAGCGGCAACGAAAAAAGGGCTCCCGCAGGAGCCCTTCTCATCATCCCAGCCGCAGCGTGTGCGGCGAGGAATCGACGCTTACTTCTTCGTCGTGTCTTTCAGTTGCGGCAGGGCCGAGCCGGCGGGCGACGCCAACAGGCCGGCCTTCACGTAGGTACCCAGCTTCTCGCGGGTATCCACGATGTCCAGATTGCGCATCGTGAGTTGACCGATACGGTCTTGCGGCGAGAACGTCGACTCGCCCTTTTCCATCGTCAAGCGCTCGGGCTTGTAGGTCAGGTTGGACGAGACAGTATCCAGGATCGAGTAATCGTTGCCGCGGCGCAGTTCCACCGTGACTTCGCCGGTGATGGCGCTCGCGACCCAGCGCTGGGCCGTTTCGCGCAGCATGATGGCTTGCGAATCGAACCAGCGGCCCTGGTACAACAGGCGGCCGAGCTTGCGGCCGTTGTCGCGGTATTGCTCGATCGTGTCTTCATTGTGGATGCCGGTGACCAGACGCTCGTATGCGATGAACAGCAGCGCCAGGCCCGGCGCCTCATAGATGCCGCGGCTCTTGGCTTCGATGATGCGGTTCTCGATCTGATCGCTCATGCCCAGGCCGTGACGCCCGCCGATGCGGTTGGCTTCCATCAGCAGTTCGACGGGGTCGGTGTAGGTGACGCCGTTCAGCGCCACAGGTTGACCTTCCTCGAAACGCACGCTCACGGTTTCGGCCTTGACCACCACGTCGTCGCGCCAGAACGCCACGCCCATGATCGGCTGCACGATCTTGATGCCCGAATTCAGATGCTCCAGATCCTTGGCTTCATGCGTCGCACCCAGCATGTTCGAATCGGTGGAGTACGCCTTCTCGGACGACATCTTGTAGTCGAACCCGGCAGCGCGCATGTACTCCGACATTTCGGCACGGCCGCCGAGCTCGTCGATGAACGCCTGGTCCAGCCAGGGCTTGTAGATCTTCAGGTCGGGGTTCGTGAGCAGACCATAGCGATAGAACCGCTCGATGTCGTTGCCCTTGAACGTGCTCCCATCGCCCCAGATGTTGACGTCGTCTTCCTTCATCGCCGCCACCAGCATCGTGCCAGTGACTGCACGGCCGATCGGGGTGGTGTTGAAGTATGTGATGCCGGCGGTCGAAATGTGGAAGGCGCCGCTTTGCAGCGCAGCAATACCTTCGGCCACCAACTGCTTGCGGCAGTCGATCAGGCGGGCGTTCTCGGCGCCATATTCTTTGGCATGACGCGGAATGGCGTCGTAATCCGGCTCATCCGGCTGACCCAGGTTCGCCGTGTAGGCGTACGGAATCGCGCCCTTGTGGCGCATCCACAGCAACGCGGCGCTGGTATCCAGGCCGCCCGAAAAGGCGATGCCGACCTTTTGGCCGGTGGGGAGGTGAGGCAGAATAGTGGTCATGGGGCGTGATCTTGGGCGCGGCAAGCGCCTGTCGGTTAAGCGTGAAAGCAACCCCATATGATACTTGGTGAACCTGCCGGCGGGCAAAGCCGCCCGCCACGACGGTGCACCCCGCCGATTTAGCGGCGCAGCGTGCGCGGCTTGGCCGCCTCGCTCAGATGCCAGTTCACCACTTCCACAAGCGACGTCATCGTGAAGGGTTTCTGCAGAAAGGCCACATAGCCGCTGCACTGATCGGCCACTTTCGACTCCGGCGCCGCGCTCATCATGATCACGGGCACTTCGTCCAGGAAGGCGTTATCGCGCATTGCCGTCAGCAGCGGCACGCCGCCCATGTCTGGCATGGTCACATCGGAAAGCGCGAGATCCGGACGCACGTGCAGCATGGTCGACAGCGCATGCAAACCATTGGCCTCGGTGTATACCTCGTGGCCTTCATCGACCAAGCATTCTCGCAACGTACCCACCACATCCGGGTCGTCGTCCACAATCACTATCTTTGCCACGTATTCGATCTCGAGGTCACCGCGCCGTACCGATTCGTAGGGCCACGATGACGTGTTTTTAAGCAATGGGGTTTTTGCCGCCGCCCGGACTATAACGCCGTTCGTCTTCTGGCCCCGCGTTGGGTGGCCGGAACGCACCACGCCGGCCGGAACCCTCAGCAAGCGAAGTGCCGCCAGGCACGCCATCGGCATGCGGCAGCGCAACCCGAAATGATCGTGCGTCGCACCATCCTGCCCACGGTTACCGCATACCGTGGGCTATGACTCGCGCGACGCGCCGCAGTTCCAGCACGCCGCAAATTGCGGCTCGAGCCACTCCTCGCAGGCCGGACAATGCCAGTGCGGCGCCACTGCCGTCGACCCCCGTCGGCTTTGGTCGATCAAGGCATTGGCTTGCGCCTCGTCGCGCGCATGCTCGATCCAGATCTCCGGCCCGCATTGATCAGTGGGGATATCGCCCAGCGCACCCTGCAGATACTGGTTGTGCACGGTGCAGGCGATGTTGGCTTGTTCAAGCAGATTGGCCCAATGCTGGGCCATCATCATATTGGGCGCGCGTAACAGCCTGATCATGATCGTCGTATTGCATCACTCACGTCGGCAGGATTGCCGGGGCCAGAGCATATCGCAGGATCGGTAGCCCCTGACGCCTTGCCTGCACGGCACCCGGACGGCACCAATCTTGCGCTGAGCCGGCATTCCCTCAACCGGAGCCGCAATCATGGCCACGATGCACATTCCCGAATATCCCAAACCCACCTTCGATACCGCGCAGCAAACATCCCCAGGCAAAACCAACGCCATGACCCCGCGCCCGGATCATGGCGAGACCACCTATCGGGGCTCGGACCGTCTCGCCGGCAAAGTCGCCATTATCACCGGGGCCGATAGCGGCATCGGTCGGGCCGTGGCGATCGCCTACGCCCGGGAAGGTGCCGATCTCGTGCTCTCCTACCTGGATGAGCACGACGATGCGAAGGAAACCGAAAAGTGGGTAACCGAAGCCGGCCGCAAGGCAGTGCTCATCCCCGGCGACATCGCCGAGCCCGCGCATGCCGAAGCCATCGTGAAGCAAGCCATGGAAGCATTCGGACGCATCGATGTGCTGGTGAATAACGCCGCTTATCAGAATCCGGTCGACGACATCGAAGACATCACGGTAGAGGATTGGAATCGTCATTACGCGGTCAACATTCACGCGATGTTCTACCTGATCAAGTCCGCCCTCCCGCATTTGAAGGCCGGCGCGTCCATCGTCAACACGGCATCGATCAATGCCAAGAAGCCGGTCGCCAACCAGCTGGCCTACTCATCGACCAAAGCCGCCATCACCAACTTCACCTCGGGCCTCGCACAGTCGTTGGCTAAACGCGGCATCCGCGCGAACGCCGTGCTTCCCGGCCCCATCTGGACGCCGCTCATTCCCTCGACCATGAAGCCCGAGGAAGTCGCCAAGTTCGGGACGCAAGTGCCCTTCGATCGCCCCGGTCAACCGGCCGAATTGGCACCTTCTTATGTGATGCTCGCATCGGACGAAAGCAGCTACACTTCCGGCGCCATGATCACCGTGGCGGGCGGCGCGTCGATCCTCTAGCAGAACCCCACGCGCCGGATTTCACAAGGAGTTCGGTGCGTGTTGTCCGGTCAAGTTGAAGTAAACAAGATTCGTCGCGGTGCCTACGCTATCGCAACCGCGTTGTGCTTGGCGGGGGTGGCAGGCAATGCACAGGCCTCGACCGTGATTGCCTGCGACTGGGGTGGCAAGATCACCAGCAAGCCGGAAATCGTGCGGGAGACGGGTGCCGAAAAACGCGAGATCGTCACCACGCGCTTCGGCATGGCGCTTTCCCAGTCAGCCAAAGCGCCCGCCATGCGCAACGACGACGAGTGCACCCACGAAGAGAATGAGGCGGTGAACATCACGTTGCGCGGTGCTCACGACGCTTTGCGCGTGGGGGACCCGATCCTGCTGCGCTATCGCTACGTCGACGGCGGTGAACCACAAGGACGCAACAGCTTCGACCTCATCAACTGCGCCACCGCCACCAGCGCACTCTGCGCCAAGCCGTAATCAATCTGCGCGCATCGTTTGCCGTTGCGCGCCCAGGCCGGCCACGCCCAGTTCCACCACATCACCCGGCTTCAGGAATCGTTGCGGCTTCTTGCCCATGCCAACGCCCGGCGGCGTGCCCGTGGCGATCACATCGCCCGGCTGCAGCGACATGAACTGGCTGAGATAAGACACGATGTGCGCCACGCCGAAGATCATCGTGCGCGTCGAGCCTTGCTGCATCGTCTCGCCATTCACCTTCAGCCACATATCCAGATTGCCGGGATCCGCCACCTCGTCACGCGTGACGAGCCACGGGCCGATCGGCCCGAACGTGTCGCACGATTTGCCCTTGGTCCACTGGCCCTGACGTTCGATCTGAAACGCCCGTTCGCTCACGTCGTTGGCCACGCAGTAGCCGGCAACATAATCCAGCGCATCGGCTTCGGACACGTACTTCGCGGTGCGGCCGATCACAATGGCCAGCTCCACTTCCCAGTCGGTCTTTTCCGAACCGCGCGGGATGAGTACGTCGTCATTGGGCCCAACGATGGCTGAGGTCGCCTTCATGAACACGATGGGTTCGGACGGCGCCTGCATCCCCGCCTCGGCCGCATGATCGGAATAGTTCAGCCCGATGCAGACGAACTTGCCGGTGCCCGCCACGCAGGGTCCCAGGCGTGGATTGCCCGGCACTTCGGGCAACGATGCCGCATCCAGTGCGGCCAGCCGAGCCAGCGACTCGGAACTCAAATGCTCGCCACGCAGGTCGGCGATATGCGCCGACAAGTCACGCAATGCGCCCTGCGCATCGATCAAACCGGGCTTCTCCAGGCCAGCCGTGCCATATCTCACAAGTTTCAATTCAGTGCTCCTCGTTGAGACGCGTCACCAGATTGACGCGTCGGTCTGATCATTCGGTTGAGTCGCGCGCGCCGGTCATCCGATCCGCTCCTCGGCTAGCGCGTCGGAGCGACCTGCCAAATCGCCCTCCACGTTCGCTGCGCTGACGTCGACACAAGGGGCGAGGCGCTCGCCCGGTTATCGTCAATGATATGTTGTCGAGAGCCGTCGTGTCGGCCACCCTCTGGTTGGGTAGGCGTGCCGCGTGCTGATCGCCCCGCTTCAAAACGCCCGAACCGATAGAGACACCGCCATGGCCACTTCCCCTCCCGTCCGCCGCCTGCGTTCGCTGGACTGGTTTCAGAACCCCGATCACATCGACATGACCGCGATCTATCTTGAGCGGTTCATGAACTATGGCGTGACGCCTGAGGAACTGTGCGCCGGCAAACCCATCATCGGCATCGCGCAAAGCGGCAGCGATCTCACACCCTGTAATCGTGTGCATGTGGATCTGGTCAAACGGGTACGTGACGGCATTCGGGATGCCGGCGGCATTCCCATCGAATTCCCCACGCATCCGATTTTCGAAAACTGCAAACGTCCCACGGCGGCGCTTGACCGTAATCTGGCGTATCTGGGCCTGGTGGAAATTCTTTACGGCTACCCCATCGATGGCGTGGTACTCACCACCGGCTGCGACAAGACGACGCCGTCCGCACTGATGGCGGCATCCACGGTAGACATCCCTGCCATCGTGCTCTCGGGCGGCCCGATGCTGGACGGCTGGCACGACGGCGAGCTGGTGGGTTCCGGCACGGTCATCTGGCGCTCGCGCCGCAAGCTTGCTGCCGGCGAGATCGACAAGAAAGAGTTTCTGCAGCTGGCGCTCGACTCCGCACCGTCGCTCGGCCACTGCAACACGATGGGCACGGCCTCCACCATGAACGCCATGGCCGAAGCACTGGGTATGTCGCTCACCGGCTGCGCCGCCATCCCCGCCACTTATCGCGAGCGCGGGCAGATCGCCTACCGCACCGGCAAACGCGCGGTGGAGCTGGTGCTGGCCGACGTGAAGCCGTCGGACATCATGACGCGCGCCGCCTTCATCAACGCCGTGCGCACCAATACGGCACTGGGCGGCTCCACCAACGCCCAGCCGCACCTGATGGCCATGGCGCGCCACGCCGGCGTCGAACTCACCCTCGACGATTGGCAAAAATACGGCTACGACATCCCGTTGCTGGCGAACGTGCAACCTGCAGGCGCCTATCTCGGCGAGCGCTTTCATCGTGCGGGCGGCGTGCCCGCGATCATGTGGGAGCTGCTGCACAACGACCTGCTCGATGGCTCGTGCATGACGGTCACCGGCCGCACGATGGGCGAGAACCTCGTCGGTCGCGAGTCGCACGACCGTGAGGTCATCTATGCCTTCAACGAACCCATCAAGGAACGTGCGGGTTTTCTGGTGTTGCGCGGCAACCTGTTCGACTTTGCGATCATGAAAACCAGCGTGATCTCGCAAGGCTTCTACGATCGCTACTTGAGCGAGCCTGGGCGCGAAGGCATCTTCGAGTGCCGCGCCGCCGTCTTCGATGGGTCCGAGGACTATCACCGGCGCATCAACGATCCCGCATTGGGCATCGATGAGGACTCCATTCTGGTGATGCGCGGTGCAGGCCCCATCGGCTGGCCGGGCTCGGCCGAAGTCGTCAACATGCAGCCGCCCGACTTCCTGATCAAGCGCGGCATCAATAGCCTCCCTACGCTCGGCGATGGCCGGCAATCCGGCACGGCGGATAGCCCTTCCATCCTGCACGCCTCCCCTGAAAGCGCCGCCGGCGGCGGCCTCGCGTGGCTGCGCACCGGAGACGTGATCCGCATCGACCTTACCCGCGGACGTTGCGATGCCCTGGTCGACGACGAAGAAATTGCGCGACGTCTACGCGAAGAGACGATGCCTGCCATTCCGGCCGACGCCACGCCATGGCAGATGATTTATCGGCGCACGGTAGGGCACTTGTCCGAGGGTGCGGTGATCGAGGATGCCGTGAAGTTTCAGCGCGTGGCGCGTACCTTGCCGCGTCACAATCACTGAGCAGTCGCAGCGGCGTTCGACTGTACCCTCGCTCGCCCCACGCTCGCCTCTCGTATCAGACCCCGGCTTGTTGATGGCGATACTCCTGCGTCAATCCGCCGTAGCCGTACGCCGCTGCCCGCGCATCGATCAGATGCACATACGACACCTCATGCAGATCGGGCCGCAGCGCCGCCATGGCCGCGTGGATCTCACGCAGATACCGGGCCTTCTCCGCTTTGGTATTCGTTTCGTCGGTAATGCTGATGTCCAGGTGAAATGCCGTGCGGTTCAAGTCCGCAAGCGTGTCCCCGCCGATGAACCACGTGTCTGCCGCGATGTACTGCACCGCGATCGCCATGACGGGCGGCTGCTTGCCCAACACCGATTGCGTAAGCGCCATGACGCGATCGACAACATTGCGCGTCAATTGCGGATCGGGCGTGCCGGAGAGGTGAACAACGATGTGAGGCATGACGACTCCAGATAAGAGAATGGGATGAGCGTTGCGATGAGCGACACCCCATTGTGGAGAAGTTCGTGCCATTTGAATAACGGGAAGATATGATGGATATCACCCGTTTCTCACATAGATACTCTATGCCCGTTCTGGACAGCGAACAGCTCAACACCCTCATCGCTGTGATCGATGCCGGCAGCCTCACGGCCGCAGCGCCTCGCGTCTTTCTTTCGCAATCGGCCGTGAGCGAGCAGATGCGCAAGCTCGAGGCGCGCGTCGGCGTGCCCTTGTTCACGCGCAGCAAGTCGGGCGTGGCGGCAACGGCCGCCGGCGAGCGGCTTGCCGTCTATGCGCGGCAGATCGTGGCGCTCTCGGATCGCGCGCTGCGGGATCTGCACGACGACGCGCTCGCAGGCGAGCTCCGCCTGGGCGTGACCGACTACTTTCGCCCGGGCGATCTGGCCACCCTGCTCGGCCGCCTCAATGGGGCGTACCCACAGCTTCGGTTGCACGTGACCGTGTTGAAGAGCGGGGCGATCGAGGCCGGTTACGCGGCAGGCGACTTCGACGTTGGGCTCACCATGCGGATTCTGCACGCCAGGGCCGCGGCATCGGTCGCCCCCCTGCGCAAACAGAAGGCCACGAAGACGAGCCATTCACTGCGCCGTGAGCGCCTTGTCTGGATGGGCGCCACGGGCTTTGTGCCTGAACGCGATCAACCGATGCGATTGCTGGTGCTTCCAGATACCTGCTCGCTGCACCAGTTCACCATCAAGCGTCTGCGCGCGGCAAAGGTGCCGTTTACGGTGGCGCACGTGGCCTCCGGCGTCGCTGGCCTGCAATCCGCCCTGGCAGCGGGATTGGGTGTGGCGTGCCTGAACGAATCCGCGCTGTGCGAAGGCGTTGCCGCGCTGGCAAGCGGGCACAAGTTGCCGGCGCTACCTGCCGTCGAATTTCAATTGCTCGAACCACGCCACGGCGAGAGCGGCTTCGTCACCCGCGCGCGAGATATGCTGGCCGCGCAGATGGCGTAGCGCGGTGCCGCATAATGCGGACAGGTCGGGATACCCAAAAATGCTGGACAAACAAAATTCCGGCTATGTGCGCCATGCAAAAGAAAGGCCCCTCGGATCATGCGATCCTTGAGGCCTATCTCCTTGCAATCACCGAATGCGCAAGACGGTGCGAACACCGCGTTCAATCAACGTCCAACAACGTCCTGCGCATTGGCTTCAACGATTACTTCTTCGCCGGCGTCACCGAGTTGGCCAACGTGTACTGATCGCGACGGCCTTCATAGTTCAGATCCTTGCGGAACGCCCAGATCGTGCTTTCGAAGTGCAGCGGAATCAACGGCACGTTGTCCAACGCGATTTGCGTGGCTTTCTCGTACAGCGCCTTACGCTTGACCGGATCGACCGTGTTTGCACCTTCGAGGTACACCTTGTCGAATTCGGCGTTGCTGAACGCACCGTAGTTGCTCGTGCCCTGGCCCTTGGGTGCATCGGTCGACACCACCCACAGCTGGAACAGCGCCGACGACTCGCCCACTTCCGACGGCCAACCGCCCATCGAGAAGCTGAAGTCACGCTTGGCACGCTTGGAGAAGTAGATCGATGCCGTCATCGCATCCACGTTCACCTTGATGCCGATACGCGACAAGTATTGCGCCACTGCTTGCGAGATCTGGCCGTCGTTCACATAGCGATCGTTGGGCGAGGAGATCGTCATCTCGAAGCCGTTCAAATAGCCCGCTTCCGCCATCAGCTTCTTGGCGCCTTCGGGGTCGTACTTGATCTCCTTCACGTTCGGCACCGTGCCGAACATGCCGTCAGGCATGAACTGATATGCGGGCGTGGCCATGCCATCCATGATGCGGGCGACGATGGCCTTGCGATCGATGGCCATCGAGATCGCCTGGCGCACGCGCACGTCGGCCAGCGGATTCTTGCCGTCCGCCGTCTTCACGAATGGCGTCGGGTTGCGACCGATATCGGGTTGCCAGAAAATCAGGCGCGTCGACGGCGTCGACACAAACGACAACTTGGCATTTTCCTTGATGCGCGGCAGGTCGCGCGCGGCCGGGTTTTCGATCACGTCGAAGTCACCCGACAACAGACCCGTCAAACGCGGACCCGCGTTAGGCACGGGGATCAGACGCACTTCTTCCCACGCGGGCTTGGTGCCCCAGTAGTTGTCGTTGCGCGTGAGCACCACGCCCGAGCCCTTCACATATGACTTGAGCAGATACGGACCGGAGCCCACATTGATCTTGCCGGAGTTGAAATCGCCGGCGGTCGGCCACGGGCCCGTCACGCCGCAACCTTCCTTCGGCTTGAATGTCAGCGGACCGTGCTCGACGATGCCGTTCCACAGGATCGGCAACGAGCGCGCGAATTCCGCCGGCAACAACGGCAGCGGACCATTGGTCTTCACGATCACGGTATACGGATCGGGCGTTTGCACATCGGCCAGGCGCTTGGTCACGTCGGTGTACGACGCCGACACGTTGGTCTCGTTATTCAGCGTGCGGCAGATCGTGAACAGCACGTCTTCGGACGTCAGCGGTTTGCCGTTCGAGAACTTCACATCTTTGCGCAGCTTGAATTCCCAGGTCGTGTCGTCCAGCGTCTTCCAGGACGTGGCCAGCGACGGCACCAGATTCATGTCGGCATCGCGCGCGACCAGGTAGCTGTAGATGTGGGTGGCCAATGCATCGTTGGCCGTCATCTTGTGATAATTGGGGTCGGCCGACGTAGGTTCGGCGGACAGGGCGATCTTCAGCGTCTGGGCGGAGGCCGCGCCAGTCAAACCTGCGAGGCCGATAACGCCGGCCATCAGGGCGCGGGTAGCGCGTAACTTCATAACAACTCCGGATTAGTACCGACTATGGGTAACCGGGGATTATTCGTAAGGGTAGGGTCAGCGTCAATCGGTGTTTGCGCGGGCCGGACACCTTGGCCGGGCAAGTGTCGGCATGCGACCGCAAATCAGTGATACGGTGGCGCATCCTCCGCACCGCGCAATATGAACGCCACATCACCGTCGAACCCTTCCTATAGCGTGCAATCGGCCACGTCGATCGGATTGCTCGCCATCCTGTTCTGGAGCGCCTCCGTAGGCCTCATTCGCACGATTGCCGAGGCATTGGGCCCCACGGGTGGGGCAGCCGTCATTTTCACTGCCAGCGGGCTTCTGGTGTGTCTGGTGAGGGGGCTGCCGCGATTGCGCACGTTCAACCCGATCTATCTCTTCGGGGGCGGGCTGCTGTTCGTCGCCTACGAGGTGTGCCTGTCGCTCTCCATCGGCTTTGCGCACAACCGCTCGCAGGCCATGGAACTCGGCATGATCAATTATCTCTGGCCCTGTCTGACGATTCTGCTCGCCGTGCTGTGCGGGCAGCAGAAGGGATCGCTGATGCTCATCCCGGGCGCGGTGCTCTCGTTTCTGGGCATCGTCTGGGTGATGAAGGGGTCGGGAGGGTGGTCACCCGAGCTGTTCGCCAGCAACCTTCAAGGCAATGCGACGGCGTATGGCCTTGCGTTTGCGGCGGCGTTCCTGTGGGCAATGTACTCCGTGCTCACGCGACGCTTTGGCGGCGGTAAAAGCGGGGTGGCGTGGTTTCTCCTGGCCACCGCTGCCGTACTGTGGACGAAATACGCCTTGGGCGACGAGCCACCGATCGCCATCACCCTCGAAAGTGGCGTGCAGGTGCTGGTGCTGTCGATCCTTACCGCAACGGGCTACTCCTGCTGGAACCTGGGCGTTCAACACGGCCGGATCGCAGTCCTCGCGGCAGCGTCATACTTCACCCCCGTGCTCTCGGTGCTGCTCGCCAGCCTGTGGCTGCGCACACAGCCGTCAGTGGCGTTCTGGCAGGGGGTGGCGATGGTGACTGTGGGATCACTCGTGTGCTGGCGAGCGACACGGCTGGCGCGTTGACGTCGGCCGACGCGGCATCGGCGGGGCTGGCGCCTCGATGCGCTGCGCTTTCAGCACATCGATAAATGCCCGTAGCCCCGCCGGCACATGGCGATGGCCGGGGTAGTACAAAAACAGCCCCGGAATCGCCGGCGACCAATCGTCCAGTACCTGTACCAGCTGTCCGGTTTCGAGATACGGCTGCGCGCTGCGATCCACCACGTAGGCAATGCCCAACCCATCCACGGCCGCCTCCGTCATCAACCCCAGATGATCCAGCGTCAACGTCCCCGGCACCTCCACCTCGATTTCCTGCCCGCGCCTGGAAAACTCCCATCGATAGGGCTTGCCGCTCGGCAGCCGAAACCGAATGCACGCATGCTGCTTCAAATCGTCCGGCACCTTGGGTGCGCGATGCGCCTTGAGATACACGGGTGACGCCACCGCGATGAATCGCACGTCGCCGCCAAACGGCACCGCAATCATGTCGCGCGGCACCGCTTCACCCAAACGCACGCCGGCATCGAAGCCGCCCGCCACAATGTCGGTGAGCCGCCCATCGGTGGTCAGGTCCAGCGCGACCTCCGGATATCGCGCCAGAAAGGTGGGGACCACCGTCTGCAGCAGCACGCGCGCCGCCGGCTCGCTTGCATTGATCTTGATCGAACCGCTGGGCCGATCGCGAAAGCTGCCCACTTCATCCAACGCAACACTCAAATCCTCGAGCAGTGGCCGCAGGCGCGCGACCAACCGGTCACCCGCCTCGGTGGGCGACACACTGCGCGTCGTGCGGTTGAGCAGGCGCACGCCCATCATGCGTTCGAGCCCCCGCATCATGTGGCTCAAGCTCGATGGCGACAATCCGAGTTCGTCCGCCGCCATGCGAAAGCTGCGATGCGCCACGATGGCGGCGAACGCCTTCAGATCGTTCAGCGTGGGCTGCTCATTCATGGATAATTTTCACTAACTTGTGCCAGATTGAGTGGATAGTATCAGCAGCCAGATCAGCCTATCTTGATGGACATGGACGCTGCACAAGCAGCGTCACCCTCACATCAGGAGATCGATTCATGAGTAAAACCTGGTTCATCACTGGTGCCTCCAAGGGCTTCGGACGAGAACCCACCGAACGTCTGCTGGCGCGCGGCGATCGCGTGGCGGCCACCTTGCGCCAACCCGACATGCTCGCGGCACTCAAGGCTCAATACGGCGACCGGCTCTGGGTCGCAGCGCTCGATGTGACGGACACTGCCGCAGTCCGCACCACCGTTGCACGCGCCTTCGCCGATCTCGGCCGCATCGACGTCGTCGTCAACAACGCGGGTTACGCCTTATTCGGTGCGGCAGAAGAAGTCAGCGACGAACAAATCCGCCAGCAGATCGATACCAACCTCATCGGCTCCATCCAGGTCATTCGCGCGGCGCTGCCGTTGCTGCGCGAGCAGGGCGGTGGCCGCATTCTGCAGATCTCGTCGGAAGGCGGGCAGATCGCCTATCCCAACTTCAGCCTGTATCACACGACCAAGTGGGCGATCGAAGGGTTTGTCGAGTCCGTGGCGCAAGAGGTTGCGCCATTCGGCATCACGTTTACGCTGGTCGAACCGGGCCCCGCCAAGACCGCCTTCGCCGGCGGACTGGTCACCGCCGAGCCGATGCCGGTCTACGACGCCACACCGGCCGGCGAAGTGCGGCGCGGGCTGGCAGACGGCTCGTTTGCCGTGACGGGCGATCCCGTGAAGATGGTGACGGCCATGATTGCTTGCGCAGACGCGGCGTCGCCGCCGAAACGCCTGCTGCTGGGAAGCGGCGCCTACGAGCGCGTGCAGGCAGCATTGACGGCACGGCTGGAGGCATTGACCGCGAATAAAACGATCTCGTTGTCGACCGAGATCGACGCGTAACCAAGTTGCCTTGCCGCATGAAAAAGGCCCTCCAGACGGAGGGCCTTTCTGCATCACGCGTTCAACCGCGTAGGCGTCAACCGAGCACCATCAAATATCGATGTTCCCAGCCTGCAGCGCATGCGTTTCGATAAACGCGCGACGCGGTTCCACGTCGTCGCCCATCAAGGTGGTGAACATCGTGTCCGCAGCAATTGCGTCTTCGATCTGCACCCGCAACAAGCGGCGCACTTTGGGGTCCATTGTGGTTTCCCACAACTGCGCGGGATTCATTTCACCCAGACCCTTGTAGCGTTGCTTGCTGACGGCCTTGTCGGCTTCGCCGCGCAACCATTGCATGGCTTCGCGGAAGTCCGAGATCGGCTGCTCTTTACGGCGATCGCCTTCACCGCGTGCCACGACCGAACCCGCACCCACAAGGCCCAGGAAGGTCGCGGCCGACTTGGCAAGAATGCCGTAATCGGTGCCGTCGACGAAGTTCGAATCGATCACGCTCACGCGGATATTGCCGTGATGCATGCGGCGAATCATCAGGCGATACTTCTCCGATGCTTCGTCGTACTCGGCCGTCACCGTGATCGTGTTGGGCAAGAGGGGATCGATCAACGCATTCTGCAGGCGCAACGCCGAGTCGGTCGCCTTTTCTTCGTCCTCCAGGCTGATCGAGACGCCTTCGGCAATCGCTGACAGTGCGGATTCATCCACGAGGCGCGTTGCGCGATCGATCACGGCATCGGCCAACGTGTACTGGCGAGCGAGTTCGGTGAGGGCATCGCCACGGATGGGATCGCCACCGGCGGGGATCACTTCCGCGTCGCGCAGCGCCACGCTGAGCATGAACGACGCTTCTTCGGCGGCATCCTTCAGGTAGCGCTCTTCGCGGCCGTACTTGACCTTGTAGAGCGGCGGCTGCGCGATGTACACGTAGCCGCGATCGACCAGCTCGGGCATCTGGCGATACAGCAACGTCAGAAGCAGCGTGCGGATATGCGCGCCGTCGACGTCGGCATCGGTCATGATGATGATGCGGTGATAACGCAGCTTCTCGACGTTGAAGTCCGGTCCGATACTCGTGCCCAATGCGGTGATGAGCGTGGCGATCTGTTCGCTCGCCACCAGGCGGTCGAAGCGGGCCTTTTCAACGTTGAGCACCTTGCCGCGCAGCGGCAGGATGGCCTGGAATTTACGGTCGCGGCCTTGCTTGGCCGAGCCGCCGGCGGAGTCACCCTCGACGATGTAGATCTCGCACAAGGCGGGATCTTTCTCCTGGCAGTCGGCGAGTTTGCCGGGCAGGCCTGCGCCTTCCAGCACGCTCTTGCGGCGCGTCATTTCGCGCGCCTTGCGGGCGGCTTCACGTGCACGCGCAGCCTCGATCACCTTGCCGCACAGGGCTTTGGCGTCGATCGGGTGCTCGAGCAACCACGTCTCCAGCGTACGACCCACCGCGTCTTCGACGGCAGGGCGCACTTCGCTGGACACGAGCTTGTCTTTTGTCTGGCTGCTGAACTTGGGCTCAGGCACCTTCACCGACAGCACGCATGACAAGCCTTCGCGCATGTCGTCGCCGGTGGTTTCCACCTTGGCCTTCTTGGCCAGTTCGTTGTCTGCGATGTACTTGTTGATCACACGCGTCATGGCGGCGCGCAGCCCCGTCATGTGCGTGCCGCCATCGCGCTGCGGGATGTTGTTGGTGAAGCACAGCACGCTCTCGCTGTAGCCGTCGTTCCACTGCATCGCCACTTCGACGCCGACGCTCGTGCCGCCCACGCTGGACTCGGCTTCCACCGCGAACACGTTCGGATGCAGCACCGTCTTGGCACGGTTGATGTACTCGACGAAACCGCGCACACCACCGGAGAACGCGAAATTCTCTTCCTTGCCCTGACGCTCGTCGACCAGGCGAATCTTCGTGCCGTTATTCAGAAACGACAATTCGCGCAGGCGCTTGGCCAGAATTTCGTAGTGATATTCGATGTTGTTGAAGATGGTGGCATCGGCCAGATAGCGCACCTCGGTACCGCGCTTTTCGGTGTCGCCCGTCACGGTCAGCGGCTCGACGCGCGCGCCTTGACGGAACTCCATCGTGTGCACCTTGCCGTTGCGGCGAATCGTCAGCCGCAACCACTCCGACAACGCGTTCACGCACGACACACCCACGCCGTGCAATCCGCCGGAAACCTTGTACGAGTTCTGGTCGAACTTACCGCCGGCATGCAACTCGGTCATGACGATTTCGGCGGCGCTGCGGTGAAACTCGTCATCCTTGTGGATGTCGGTCGGAATGCCGCGGCCGTTATCGGTCACCGAAATCGAATTGTCGGTATGGATCGTGACGACGATATCGTCGCAATGTCCCGCCAACGCTTCATCGATGGCGTTATCGACAACTTCGAACACCATGTGATGCAGGCCGGTGCCATCGGACGTATCGCCGATGTACATGCCGGGGCGCTTGCGCACGGCCTCCAGGCCCTTGAGCATCTTGATGGAATCGGCGCCGTAACCGGCGTTCTCGGGAGTGGCGTTCTGTTGATCTGACATAACTTGAAGGGGATCACCTTATAAACGGCCTTGCGGCCTGACCGTTGCCGGACCTTCCGGCAACGGCGACGAAACGCATCAACTGTGCGACAGGAGGTCGCTCAGATGCGCATCGGCATGACGACGTATTTGAACTGGTCGTCTTCGGGCAGCGTGATGAGCGCGGAGGCGTTGGCGTCCGGCATCACCGACCACGTAATCTGGTCGGTTTTCACATTGCCCAGCACATCGAGCAGGTAGCTGACGTTGAAGCCAACGTCGAGCGGCTCGAAGCTGTAATCGATATCGATTTCTTCCTGCGCCTCTTCCTGCTCGGCGTTGGAAGACGAGATTTTCATCAGATGTTCGCCCAACTGCAGACGCACACCCTTGAACTTATCGGTGGTGAGAATGGCGGCGCGCTGCAGACTGCCTTGCAACGCTTCGCGGCTCACGCCGAAATGACGCGTGTAATTCGTGGGGATGACGCGCGTGAAGTCGGGGAATTTGCCTTCCACCAGCTTGGACACCAACTCGATATCGCTGAAGCGGAAGCGGATCTGGCCCGGCGCCACGTCGATCGACACCGGCTCTTCGGTATCGCTCAACAACCGCTGCATTTCGAGCACAGTCTTGCGCGGCACGATCACTTCGTGACGGGCCGCGATGCCATCGGCCACGGTGGCGCAATGCGCCAGGCGGTGACCGTCGGTGGCGACCGCACGCACGTGGCCGGGTTCGAACACCAGCAACATCCCGTTCAGGTAATAGCGGATGTCTTGCTGCGCCATCGCGAAGTGCACCATGTTGAGCACATGACGCAGCGTCTTTTGCGGCATCGTCAGCGACACATCCCACTGCTCGGGCTGGGCCACGGTCGGGAACTCGGTCGCGGCCAACGTCTGCAGGTTGAACCGGCTCTTCGCCGTTTGCACGGACAGCTTGTTGCTCGCCAGCCCCAACCGTACGTCGCCCGTGCCGGGCAACGCCTTGAGGATATCGAGCAACTTGCGCGCCGCGACGGTGATGGACTCGTTGTCCTGACCGACGCCGAAATCGGCATGCGTGGTGATCTGCACTTCGAGGTCGGTCGCGATGAACGACACGCGATTGCCCTCTTTGCGCATGAGGATGTTCGCGAGGATCGGGAGGGTATGGCGTCTTTCGACGATGCCCGCCACGATCGACAACGGTTTGAGCAACGCATCGCGCGGTGTTTGTACGAGTTGCATGTTCATCCTTTTAGAGTTTGTTCCAACACGTGCAGGGTATGGTTGAGCTCCGCCTGTTTGGCGCGGGCGTCGGAAATCTTGCGAACGGCATGCAAGACCGTCGTGTGGTCACGGCCCCCGAAGAGGTCGCCGATTTCCGGAAGGCTTTTTTGGGTCAACTCCTTGGCCAGGTACATCGCCACCTGGCGCGGCAACGCAATATTGGCGGGCCGGCGTTTCGAATACATGTCGGCGACCTTGATTTTGTAGAAATCGGCCACCGTCTTCTGGATATTCTCGACCGTGATCTGGCCGTTGGACACCGAAAGCAGATCCTTCAACGCGTCCTTGCACACGTCCACCGTCAGCACGTCGCGACCGTGGAATCGCGCGTACGCCAACACCTTGCGCAATGCCCCTTCGAGCTCGCGCACGTTGCTGCGCAAATGCTTGGCGATGAAGAACGCCACTTCCTCAGGCATCGGCACGCCTTCGGACTCGGCCTTGCGCAGCAAAATGGCCACGCGCATCTCGAGCTCGGGCGGCTCGATGGCCACTGTGAGGCCCGAGTCGAAACGCGAGATCAGGCGGCTGTCGATACCGGCGAGTTCCTTCGGATACGTGTCGCTGGTGATGATGATCTGCTTGCGCTGCGCCACCATCGCTTCGAACGCGTAGAAGAACTCTTCCTGCGTGCGGTTTTTGCCCGAGAAAAACTGGATATCGTCGATCAGCAGCAGATCGAGCGAGTGGTAATACCGCTTGAAATCGTCGAACGCCTTGCGCTGGTACGCCTTGACCACGTCGGACACGTACTGGTCGGCATGCACATAGCGCACGCGCACACCCGTACCCGCCGCGACCATGGCATTGCCGATGGCGTGGATCAAGTGCGTCTTGCCCAGGCCCACGCCGCCATACAGAAACAGCGGGTTGTACGAAATGCCGGGATTCTCGGCGACCTGCAAAGCGGCCGCGCGGGCCAGCTGGTTGGCCTTACCCGTGACGAAATTGTCGAACGTCAGATCGGTATTCAGACGCGACCGTTCGTAGACGATATTGGCGGCATCCGCTTGCGCCTGCGCCGACGAGACGCCGGGTGCGGACGCGCCCGAATGCACGGGCGCTGAAGGCGCGACCGGGGCCGAGGCACCCGAATGCATGGGCGTGCCGGAATAGGGCGGCGCGGCAGACGGTAACGAGGCGGGCGGGGGCGTATCCAGACTCGGGTTGTAGCCCGGGGGAAGCGGCGCCTGCTGTCCGAAGGCGGGACCGGTTCCGGGGCTGTGCATGCCGTTGGCCGGGCCGCCTTGGGGCGCATAGTGCGGCGCGGGCGTGGCCGGCGCATGCTGGGCCGGTGCCGCCATCGCATGCGCGGCGCTCGTAGGCGTAGGCGCGCGCGTAGGCTGCGCTATACGTGGCGCGCCCGACTGCGTGGGCAGTTCGAACAACACTTGCACCGGACGCTGGAACCATTCGGCCGCGATCGTCTCTATCTGATGTGAAAAATTCTTGCGCACCCAATCCAACTTGAAGCGGTTGGGCGCAGCCACACGCAGCACCGCCGACGACTCATCGAAGTCGAGCGGAACCAGTGGACGAATCCACGCACTGATCTGTTGGGGGGGGTAATCCTGCTCAAGGCGACTGACGCAGGTCTGCCAGAAATCTTTCATGTCGCTCGCTATTCAAACCTCGATTCTACCTTGCCTCGGCCCAGGTTATCCACAGGCTGTGCCATTTGGGCGCACGATCGGTCTGGCTAACTGTTTGACAAGCAAGAGAAAACTTGCTGAAATGCTGGGCTTTGCCGAATTCTGTCTGTCAGAAGGTTGGATGCGTCATGGCGTAGCGCCGTGGGCACCGTCTTTATACCCGCCGGGCAGGACCCTTCTGACTTGTTCTTTGTGGATCTTTCATGAAACGCACTTATCAACCTTCCGTTACCCGTCGCAAGCGCACCCACGGTTTCCGTCTTCGCATGAAAACCCGTTCGGGCCGTGCCGTTCTGAGCGCCCGTCGCGCCAAGGGCCGCAAGCGCCTGGCCGTCTAATCGCTGCCGACGGATTCGGCCGCGATCTGCGGACGCCGTCCGTGAACGCCGGTGATGCCTCGCAAGACGCGATAGCCCGCCCCGATGCGCTTGCCGCATCGACTCGGGGGCTGTATCGCTTTCCGCCCGAAGCTCGCCTGCATCGCCCCTCGGAGTTTGCTGCCGCGCTGAAAGGCCGGCGGCTGGCGCGAGGGGCTTTTTTCGTATTGACGTCGGCAGCCGCGGCGCCGGGGCAAGACACCGCGCGGCTCGGTCTGATCATCGCCAAGCGTTTTGCGCCGCACGCATCCACGCGCAATGCCATCAAGCGGGCGATTCGCGAATCGTTTCGCATGACGCGGCATACGTTGCCGGTGGCCGATTATGTCGTGCGGCTCAACGCCCGTGTGCCGGAGGGGTCGCTGACGCATATCAAGCGCACCACCCGCGACGAGGCCGATGGGCATTTCAGGCGCGTGAAACGATGATCAAGGCCATCGTCATCGCTCCGATCCGGTTCTACCGGTTTTTTCTCAGTCCTTGGATCGGGCGACAATGCCGTTTTACGCCGTCCTGTTCGGCGTATGCAATCGAGGCGATCGAACAACACGGCGCGCTTAAAGGCGTCTGGCTGGGACTTCGCCGCATCGGTCGTTGCAACCCGTTCAGTCCGGGCGGCTACGACCCCGTCCCTCCCGCCGGTTCGACCGGGGAGGCCTCCTGCTGCGCCCGTCACGGCCGCGCTCGCCACGAATAAAGCTAAACTCGTGGGCTTTGCAAGTCCGCTCTTCACTTTGTAGGCACCATGGATATCCGACGTACCGTCCTCTGGATGATCTTCTCTTTCTCGTTGTTGCTGCTGTGGAACAACTGGCAGGTTCAACACGGTAAACAGTCGCTGTTCGGTGGCCCTGCGCCCACGAGCCAGGTCGAGCCGTCGCGCGCGACCGACAAAACGACGCCCTCGATCCCGAATTCGCCGCAACAGGCCGCCATTGCAGCCAGCGACGCCGTTCCAGGCGCCACCGGCACGGCAGGCACCGCGCAGAGCCAGGAAATCGTCATCGAAAGCGATGTGCTGCGTCTGACGTTCAGCACCGCCGGCGCACAGCTCGTGCGCGCCGAGATGCTCAAGTACCCGGTGTCGGGCCTCGATCAGCCGTTCGTGCTGTTGGATAATTCCAACGCCCTGCATTACATCGTGCAGTCGGGCACCGTAGGCGCGGGTTCCGGCCAGAGCTTCCCCACGCACCAGACGCCGTTCCGCATGACGTCGACCGAGCGCACGATGAACGGTGAAAACCTCGTCGTCACGTTCGAAGGCGAGTCGGGTGGCCTGAAAGTCATCAAGACCTTCACGTTGCACCGCGGCGCCTACGCCATCGACGTCAAGCATCAGCTCGTGAACACCGGTTCGGCCGAGGTCAATCCCGCGCTGTACCTGCAACTCGAGCGCGATGGCAACGATCCGTCGGATACGTCGAGCTTCTATCACACGTTTACCGGCATGGCCGTCTACTCGGAACAAGAGAAGTTCCAGAAGATGACCTTCTCGGACATCAACAAGGGCAAGGCCACCTACGTCAAGCAAGCCGACAACGGCTGGATCGGCGTGGTGCAGCATTACTTTGCCACCGCATGGGTGCCGCCCGAAGGCAAGCAGCGCACCAACGAAGTGCTGAAAGTGTCGGAAAACCTGTACGCCGCCCGCTCGATCGAATCGGTAGGCGCCATTGCCCCGGGTGCAACTGCGTCGGTGGATTCGCATCTGTGGGTTGGCCCGCAGGATCAGAAGGCCCTGGCGGCCCTGGCACCCGGCCTGGATCTGGTGGTCGACTATGGTTGGCTCACCATCATCGCCAAGCCCATCTTTGGTTTGCTGACCTGGTTGCACTCGTTGCTCGGCAACTGGGGCTGGTCGATCGTGGCGCTGACCGTGCTGATCAAGGCCGTGTTCTATCCGCTGGCCGCGACGAGCTACAAGTCGATGGCGCGCATGAAGGCGGTTTCGCCGCGTTTGATGGCGCTGAAAGAGAAGTACGGCGACGACAAGCAGAAGCTCAACACGGCGATGATGGAGATGTATCGCACCGAGAAGATCAATCCCCTGGGCGGCTGCTTGCCCATGGTGGTGCAGATCCCGGTGTTCATCTCGCTGTACTGGGTGCTGCTGGCCAGCGTGGAAATGCGCGGTGCGCCCTGGATTCTGTGGGTGCATGATCTCTCGGTGCGCGATCCCTGGTTCATCCTGCCCGCCATCATGATGGGTACGATGTTCCTGCAGATCAAACTGAACCCGACGCCGCCGGATCCCATCCAGGCCAAGGTCATGATGATCATGCCGTTGGTGTTCGGCGGCATGATGTTCTTCTTCCCGGCCGGTCTGGTGCTGTACTGGTGCGTCAACAACACGTTGTCGATCGCGCAGCAGTACTACATCACCAAGAAGATGGAAAACGCGACCAAATCGCAAACGGCCGTTACCGCCAAGCGCTGATCGTCGTACACAAAGAAACCCGGACCGCTCATTGCGGTGCCGGGTTTTTTTTCGTCCGTGAGCCGCGCCGATTCCCGGAAGGCGTGGCACAGGTGATGACCAACCGAGGCCGCCCTCGATCCAGCCGATCGCACTTCCGTTTAAGTATCGCATCCCACCATGCTGCGCCATCCCCGGCCCGATCATTGGCAATAGCTATCGATTATTAAATAACAATCAATTTCCCCTTTGGCTGAGCAGTCCTTACGATGCATTCCTAGCTTGCAACAACCGCCTGCGTCCCTGGCGGTTGCGCACAATATCAAGGAGTGAACGTGAGCGATAAGACACTGACCAATGCTGCCGGCGCCCCCATCGCCTCAAACAATCATTCGCTGACCGCCGGCCCGCGCGGTCCGGTGCTGCTGCAGGATGTATGGCTGATCGAAAAGCTCGCCCATTTCGCCCGGGAGCGGATTCCTGAACGTGTGGTCCACGCCAAAGGCTCGGGCGCATTCGGCACATTCACCGTCACGCACGACATCAGCAAGTATTCGCGCGCAAAGATTTTCTCGGAAGTCGGCAAGCAGACGCCGGTCTTCCTGCGTTTCTCGACCGTTGCCGGTGAACGTGGCGCCGCAGATGCCGAGCGCGACGTGCGCGGTTTTGCCGTCAAGTTCTATACGGACGAAGGCAACTGGGATCTGGTGGGCAACAACACGCCCGTATTCTTCGTGCGCGATCCGCTCAAGTTCGCGGACTTCATTCATACGCAAAAGCGCGATCCGCAGACCAACCTGCGCAGTGCGACCGCGGCTTGGGATTTCTGGTCGTTGAGCCCGGAATCGCTGCACCAGGTGACGATCCTGATGAGCGATCGCGGCCTGCCGAAGAATTATCGCCAGCAACACGGTTTCGGCTCGCATACGTACAGCTTCGTCAACGCCGATGGCGAACGCTTCTGGGTGAAGTTCCATTTCCGCTCGGAGCAGGGTGTGGAAAACTACACCGACCAGGAAGCGGCGGAGGTCGTGGCCGGCGACCGCGAAAGCGCGCAACGCGATCTGTTCAACCACATCGCCAATGGCGTCTTCCCGCGCTGGACCTTGAAGGTGCAGATCATGCCGGAAGCCGACGCCGCCACGTATCACATCAATCCGTTCGATCTGACCAAGGTGTGGCCGCATGGCGACTATCCGCTGATCGAAGTGGGCACGCTCGAACTGAACCGCAACCCGGACAACTACTTCGGCGATGTGGAGCAAGCCGCGCTTACCCCCGCCAACGTCGTACCCGGTATCGACTATTCGCCGGACAAGATGCTGCAGGGCCGCCTTTTCTCGTATGGCGACGCGCAGCGCTACCGCCTGGGTGTGAATCATCACCAGATCCCGGTCAACCAGCCGCGTTGTCCCATGCACAGCTTCCATCGCGATGGGGGCATGCGCACCGACGGCAATCTGGGCGGCACCAGGAACTATGAGCCCAACAGCTTCGGGCAATGGAAGGAAACGCCCGCGGCCGCCGAACCGCCGCTGGCGCTGGACGGCCAAGCCGCCGACCGGTGGAATCATCGGGTGGACGACGACTACTATTCGCAGCCGGGCAACCTGTTCCGCCTGATGACGGATGACGAGAAGGCGCGCCTCTTTGCCAACATCGGCCGTCACATGGCCGACGTCCCTGAGGAAATTCAGCGCCGTCAGCTCGAACATTTCCGCCGCGCCGATCCGGCGTACGCGGAAGGCGTGGCAAAGGCCCTGGGCCTTGCGCTGCGTGAGGAAGTCCCGGCATAACGCTTATGCCAGACTGAGCGTGGGCCGTGCGGCATCAAGTGCTGCACGGCCCTTTTTCATGCGGGAGCGTCAATGACGTCAAGCGCAAACCGTGACGCCAACGCAGCGGCGATCTGTGCGATGACCCCGTCCCAATCGTTTCTTGCCGGCTGGCGGTAGAGCGTCATGCTGGGATACCAGTCAGAATCGCTGCGATCGAGTTGCCAGCGCCAGTCGGCGGCATGCACCAAGGCAAGCCACACCGGCAAACCGAGGCCTCCAGCGAGATGCGCAGCGCTCGTGTCGATCGATACGATCAGGTCCAGGCAGCACATGGCGGCCGCGGTGTCGGCAAAATCATGCAGATCGCCTGACACGTCGGCCAGATTCGAAAATTGCCGCAAGCTATCGCGATCCGCATCGGGAACCTCTTTCTGCAACGACACGAACTGCACGGGCAGACCGAAAAGCGGTGCCCATTGCGCTAGCGCCGTCGATCGGTTGTCGTCCTCGAGCTTGCGGCTACCGGACCACACCAATCCCACGGTGGGCCGCCGTTGCGCGTTCAAGGTGTCAATGCGCGCGCGCCACACCGCTACTCGACGCTCCTCTGCGTGCAGATACGGCACGCACGCCGGCACGTTGCGCTCGCGCTTGAAAAATGCGCGCGGCAGGCTGAGAAGCGGGATGTGAACGTCGTACGCCGGCAGCGGCGCCGCCTCATCGACCACCGCTGGCACGCAGCCGGGTAAAACGCGAGCACCTGAAGGCGCCGCGGGCGCGATCTTGGCCGCATCGGTATCGCTCGCCTTACCCCGGCAAGCCAACAGCGCAACGAGGCATGCCGGCACGCGCAACATCACTCTGGCACCCAAACCCTCGAAATAAGCCACATACCGGACGAACTGCAATGTGTCGCCTAAACCCTGTTCCGCATGAACCACGATCGTCTTTCCCTCGATCGATGTGTCACCCCGCCATGCCGGGCCCTGCATGGCGTGAAACTGCCCGCCGTCACGCCAACGCCATTCGTAGTCACGCCACCCATGTTCGTAGCGCCCAAGTTGCAGATTGGTCTGTGCGCGATTGTTGCGTGCGCCGGCATGGTCGGGATCGATGGCAAGTGCTTTCTTGAACATCGTCAACGCGTCGTCGAAACGCCGCAGGTCGCGCAAGGCGACGCCGGCGTTCACATACGCGTCCACAAAATCCGGCTTCAATGCGATGGCGCGGCGATAGGCGGCGATCTCTTCGGTGTAGCGGCCTTCGGCGCCCAACACGCGACCCTGTGCATAATGCGCCGCCGCAAGCCTGGGATGGGCGCACTGCGCCTGCTGCACGCGGGCGTGGGCCGCGGCGTAATCCCGCATTCGAATGTGCACATCCACAAGATTCAGCAGCGCCGGCATCCAGCCCGGTCGGCGCTCGAGGCATTGCAGAAACCAGTTCTCCGCGGCACGCAACTGACCGGCACGCACATGAACCGTTCCAGCGTATAGCAACAGGTCGACAGCATCAGGATTGAGTGCCGCTGCCCGATCGAGGAGCGACGCAGAGCGATAATAATCGCCACGTTTGGCGGCGATATAACCGAGCCCTTCGAGCGCATCGCCGGCTAGCTCTGGCGCTTGCACCAGGCGTTGCAATACGGTTTCGGCGTCATCGTACCGGCCGGCACGAAACATCGCCATTGCCGACTCGAGCGGTGCGACGGCCATCGCAAATCACCAGGAAACTGAAGAGCTTCCATTTTTACGGCAATCGCTTCCTACAAAGCGCCAAGTACGTTGAAGATTCGCAATGTCTTCATACGACTGACGACGACCTTAACGCTGCATGCCCCAGCGCCGCACCGTCACGCGCTCGAGCGTATTGAAGCCCAGCGTCTCGACCAGCAAGCCGATGATCACCACCGCTGCCAATCCCGCAAACGCCTGATCCGTATACAACTCATTGCGGCTTTGATAGATGTACCAGCCAAGCCCACCCTTGCCGCTCGCCGAACCGAATACCAGCTCGGCGGCGATCAGCGTGCGCCACGCAAACGCCCAGCCGATCTTCAAACCCGACATGATCGCCGGCAATGCGGCCGGGATCAGGATCTGAAAAACGTAAGGCACGCCGCGCAATCCGTAGTTGCGGCCGGCCATACGCAACGTCTCGGATACCGACAGGAACCCACTGTAGGTGTTCAATGCAAGCGCCCACAGCACCGAATGGATCAGCACGAAAATCAAACTGCCTTCGCCCAGGCCAAACCACAAGAGCGCCAATGGCAGCAGCGCGATCGCGGGCAGGGGATTGAACATCGAGGTCAGCGTCGACAGCAGATCCCGCCCGAGACGGGTGGACACGGCCAGCGAGGTGAGGGTGAACGCGAGCACAATGCCCACCACGTAGCCCTTGAGCAGCACCTGCAACGACATCGCTGCACGCGACAGCAGCTCGCCTGTCACGATGCCGTTGAAGAACGCCTGCGCGGTCTGGATGAAGCCTGGGAGCAGCAGATCGTTATCGGTGTAGCGCGCAGCACCTTCCCAGATCGCCGCCAGGGCAATCAGGATGACGGTTTTGCGCAGCGCTTCGTACTGCCAGACGCGTTCGAGCCAGGGCAGGGGTGCCGCGGCTTCGAACGTGTCGGGCAAGGGCGCAAGCGCGATATCGCGTTCCGGCCGAATGTAGGTCGCAGGAGTGGTCATGGGTCGTGTCAGATCAGGCGACTGCGCGAATCTCAGGCTCGATGGCGTCGGGCGATTCGAACAGCAAATCGTGAATGCGGCGCGAGGCGTTTTGAAAGGCCGCCGAACCTTGGCTATGCATACCGAATTGGTGCGCATTCATCTCGGCGCGTACACGCCCGGGATGCGGAGAAAGCAACAGCACGCGGTTGCCGACGATCAGTGCTTCGTCGATCGAATGGGTGACGAACAGCAGTGTGAAGCCCACGTCGTCCCACAGCGCCAGCAACTCTTCCTGCATCTTGCGCCGCGTGAGGGCGTCCAGGGCCGCGAAAGGCTCGTCCATGAGCAGAATGCGCGGTTGCATGGCCAATGCGCGGGCAATCGCCACACGCTGCTTCATGCCGCCCGATAACGTGTGCGGATACGCATCCACAAACGCCGACAGACCGACCTTATCCAGATAATGCCGCGCGCGTTCGGTCGCGTCGCGGCGCTTGAGCGTCTTGGACGCCACCAGCGGAAACACGACGTTCTCCAGCACCGTCTTCCACGGCGGCAACTGATCGAATTCCTGAAACACCACCACGCGATCGGGGCCGGGCTCGCGCACCGCTTTGCCATCCAGGCGGATCGTGCCTGTGGACGGTGCAATGAAACCCGCCACGGCCTTCAACAACGTCGACTTACCGCAGCCCGAAGGCCCCAGCAAAATGTAGCGGTCATTGGGCAGCACGTCGAAACTCACATCGTGCGTGGCACGCACGCGACGCTGCGGCGTCTTGTACTCCAACGACACGCGGTCGACTTCGAGCAGGGGCGCGGGCTGTTTATCCATCAGCTGCCCGACGCCGTCAGGGGATCGTCGAAGAAGTAGTCGTTGACGCTCTTGGGCGCGTTCTTGATCGCGCCCACTTTGTGCATGAACGTCCCCAACGACAGCGTGTTTTCCGGCTTGAGCTTGAACTGCACGGCGGGGTTCGTGATCACGTTCACGATCAGCGAGCGATCCTGCTTGGCACCCGTCACGCGCAAATACGTGTCGGCGGCCTTTTCGGGATTCTTGCTGGCGAAATCGGCGGCCTCCTGCAAGGCCAGCAGAAATGCCTGGTACGTCTTTGGGCTTTCCTTGCGGAATTTCTCGGTGGCAAACAGTACCGTCGACGAGCTTGGGCCACCCAGCACGTCATAGGAATTCAGCACAATATGCGCGCGCGGATTGCCGGCCAGCTCCTGCTCCTGGAACGGCGGATTGCCGAAGTGGCCCGTGATTTCCGTACCGCCCGAAATGATGGCTGCCGCCGCATCGGGATGCGGCAATGCCACGGTGATGGGATCGAGTTTGTTGAATTGCGCATCGCCCCATACCTTTGACGCCGCCAATTGCAACACACGCGACTGCACCGAGACGCCCACTGCCGGTACGGCGATGCGATCCTTTTCAGTGAAATCGGCGATCGTCTTGATATCGGGATTGTTGCTCACGAGGTAATAAGGGAAGTTACCCAGCGATGCCACGCCGCGAACGTTCTGACGACCCTTGGTGCGGTCCCAGATCGTGAAGAGCGGTCCCACGCCGGCACCGGCGATATCCACCGCACCGGTGAGCAACGCGTCATTGACGGCAGCCCCACCAGACAGGCGCAGCCACTCCACATCGATATCCACGCCAAGTTCCTTGCCGTGTTTCTCGATCAGCTTCTGATCGCGCGCCACGTTCAACAGCAAATACACGATGCCGAATTGCTCGGCCACACGCAGACGGCCTTCAGCCGCGACTGCGGGGGTAGGCGATGCAAGGGCCAGCACCACGAGCACGGCAGCCATTGCCACGCTGGTCACGTAACGCACCCATGCAGACGGCGCCGGACCGGACGCAGAAGGAGATGATAAAGAAGAGACTGAGTTGTCCACAGGGAACCTATTATTTTTCAAAGCGTGGCATGCCCAACAGCATTGGCACGTTATCCACAGGCATCGTGCGCAAGCCGTTCAATACGGCAGATCGCCTTCGATCGTGGTGCGGAAAAGTTTTCGGCGCAGATGCGTCGGACAGCCTGCAGCCAGATGAATCAACGACCGGTTATCCCAGAACACCAGATCGTGTTCGCGCCATTGGTGACGGTAGATGAACTCGTCCTTGGTGCTGTGCGCGAACAACTGATTGAGCAGATCGCGGCTCTCGTCTTCGGGCAAGCCCTCGATGTGCGTGGTGAAACCCTCGCTGACGAACAACGCGCGGCGGCCCGTCTCGGGATGCGTGCGCACTGCCGGATGTGATACAGCCTTCACTTGCGCCAATTGCTCCGCGCTCAACGTGGGTCGCCAATTGGCGGCTTTCTTCATATCGTCGTACTTCGCGAGATACGAGTGCACAGCCACCTTGTCGTCGATCGCCGCCTTGATCTCGGCGGGCAGCGTCTCATAGGCGGTGTGCATATTTGCAAACAGCGTATCGCCGCCCTCAGCCGGCAGCTCTTGCGCATGCAACAGCGAACCCAGGCTGGGCAGCGGTTTGTACGAAATATCCGAGTGCCAATACTTGCCGGCATCGCCCAGACCCACCGGCTTACCGTCTTCCACGATATTGGAAACGATCAAAATTTCCGGATGATTGGCGAGGTGAAACTGATGCAACACATGGATCATCAGCTTGCCGAAGCGGCGGCTGAAATCGATGTGCTGTTGCGGCGTAATGCGCTGGTCGCGGAACACCACCACATGATGATCCAAATGTGCCCGATGCACGCGTGCAAAATCCGCGACGGACAATGGCTTGCCCAAATCGATGCCGACGATTTCAGCGCCCAATCCGGCGTTGAACGGAATGACCTCGAAATCCTGGCCACCGGCGGTGGTCGCCGCGGCAAACGGCGGCAGTACGGAAGACGACGACAATACTTCGGTGGCTACGGCTTGGGCAGACATGTAATGCTCCAATGAGAACAGTCCAGCCCATTATGAAAACGCCACCTGATTATTCAAACGACGAATTAGGCGTTTCTTCACAACTAAAAGTGATATGACCCGCCGGAAGCGATTCCAACCGTTATATTTCCGCTTTGCCTCTCGCCCAACCCCCATGTCCGCTTATATCGATATAACCATTGCAGCGATTGCCACCGCACCGGGACGCGGGGGCATCGGCGTCGTCCGCGTATCGGGCCGCGATCTGAAAGGCTGGATGCTCGAGATGTTCGGCCGCGCGCTCACGCCGCGCCACGCGCACTATCTGCCGTTTCGCGCCGCCGATGGCGAAACGCTGGACGAAGGCATCGCGCTTTACTTCAACGCCCCCCATTCCTACACCGGCGAAGATGTGGTCGAACTTCAGGGGCATGGCGGACCGGCAGTGCTGCGACGTATCCTCGATCGCTGCCTCGCCATCGGCACCGCAGACGGCATGCGCCTGGCAGAACCGGGCGAATTCACGCAGCGCGCGTTCTTGAACGAACGCATCGACCTGGCGCAGGCCGAAGGTGTGGCTGATCTGATCGAAGCGTCGTCCGAGGCCGCCGCACGCGGCGCCATGCGATCGTTGTCGGGGGTGTTCTCGGATCGCGTGAACGGCCTGGCCGACCGCATCGTGCACTTGCGCATGCTCGTCGAAGCCACCCTGGATTTTCCCGAAGAAGAAATAGAGTTTCTCGAAAAGTACCAAGCACGGCCATTGCTCGACACCCTGACGTCAGATTTGAACGCCATGATCGCGCAGGCACGCCAAGGCGTCATCTTGCGCGAAGGCTTGCATGTGGTGTTGGCCGGGCAACCCAACGTGGGCAAGTCCAGTCTGCTCAATGCGCTGGCTGGCGAAGATATCGCCATCGTTACGCCGATCGCCGGCACCACGCGCGACAAAGTCGTACAAGCCATTCACCTCGATGGCGTGCCCTTGCATATCGTCGATACCGCCGGCTTGCGCGACACCGACGACACGGTCGAGAGTATCGGCATCGAACGTACCTGGCGTGAAATCGAACGCGCCGACGTCATCGTGCATTTGCAGGATGCGCGTCAGCCCGAAGACGCGCTCGACACCGCGATCGCTGCGCGGCTGCCGCCCGGCACACCCATGCTGGACGTGTTCAACAAGATCGATCTCCTGCCTGCGACGTTCGACGCACGCGATAATCGGATCGGTGTATCCGCGCAGCGCGGCGACGGGCTCGATGCATTGAAAGCCAGGCTCCTGGCGATCGCCGGGTGGAACCCCGGTGCCGAATCGCCGTGGCTGGCCCGCGAGCGGCACCTGGTGGCCTTGCAAGAGGCCGCCGACCATCTGGAATTGGCACGGTCGCATGCCGAGCATGACGACCGTGTGCTCGATCTCTTTGCCGAGGAATTGCGGCTGGCGCATCTCAGCCTGACACGCATCACGGGTCAGTTCACCAGCGACGATCTGCTGGGCGAGATCTTCTCGAACTTTTGCATCGGGAAGTGATTACTGAAACCCCGCAATCGCATGCGGCACATAAGGCGCTTCAAGCGTGGCAATATCCTCATCGCTCAGCTTCAGACTCAGCGCCGCCACGGCGTCATCCAGATGCGACGTTTTGGATGCACCGATGATGGGCGCCGTCACCCCCTTCACTTGCTTCACCCAGGCCAACGCTACCTGCGCGCGCGGCACACCTCGCGCTGCGGCCACCTTTGCCACCGCCTCCACCACACGCCGATCGCTCTCGGCCGTATGCGCCAGGTACAGGCCTTTGCCGACCTCGTCCGTTTCCATCCGATCGGTAGTCACGTCCCAATCGCGCGTCAGGCGGCCGCGCGCAAGCGGGCTCCACGGCAGCACACCGATGCCTTGATCGCGGCATAGCGGCATCATCTCGCGCTCTTCTTCGCGGTTGAGCAGATTCAGATGATTTTGCATGGTGCTGAAGCGCGTCCAGCCATGCCGCTCGGAGGTATACAGCGCCTTCGAAAACTGCCACGCATACATCGACGACGCACCGATGTAACGCGCCTTGCCGGCCTTCACCACGTCATGCAACGCTTCAAGGGTTTCTTCGATCGGCGTTTTGTAATCCCAACGATGGATTTGATAGAGGTCGACGTAATCGGTGCCGAGGCGGCGCAAGCTATTGTCGATCTCGGTGAAGATGGCTTTGCGCGACAGACCACCGATGTTCGGCGCTTTGCGCGATGGAAAGTACACCTTGGTTGCGATCACCACTTCATCGCGCTTGGCGAAGTCGCGCAACGCGCGGCCCGTGATTTCTTCCGACGTGCCGTCGGAGTAACTGTTCGACGTGTCGAAGAAATTGAAGCCCAACTCGATCGCGTGCTTGATCAACGGCCGGCTCTTCTCCTCATCAAACGTCCATGCGTGCGCGCCGCGATCCGGGATGCCGTACGTCATGCATCCCAATGTGAGTTCGGAAACTTTCAAGCCGGTATTACCCAACGACACGTATTTCATCAACAGTCCTTTGCTTGAATGGAGCGATTGGTTGGCGACATGCATGCGCCGCGAGGGATGTCATCGATCGACGTCACCTCAAGCGAACGCTTCATTCTATGCCGTCACACATCGGTCGGCACCAGGTCGCGTTCGTCATTTTCAAACCTTAATAGCCCACCGTTCAGCGTGGCATGTCCCACCGCGTTTTACGCCTTCTGTGCATCTGCACAAGTCCAGTTGTTTCGGTTGCACAGGATCGACCCGACCTCTGATTTTTATCAACCGCGCGGTAACGGGTTAACCCTATAAACAAAACTCGAGGTCAGTCCGAAGCGCGCGCGAATTCAGCATGGCTCGCCATCGCGTGACGACGGCTACATCATGCCGTCGCAAGCGTCATCACGCATTACTGCCATTGTCGGCGCGAACGGATCGAGACGAACGATCAGGAAATTCACATGCACACTTTCACTCCACCCTGCGTCGCACGCGAAGCGCGACGCGGCTTCTTGCGCGGCGCCATCGGCGGTGCCCTCGGCGTCGCCACCACATCGCCTGCTACCGCCATGCCCCAACCCTTGTCGGGTCAACCGCCACGCCGCGAAGGCATCAAAGGCAAACGCTTCGCGATGGTGGTGGATCTTAAGAAATGCATTGGCTGCCAAGCGTGCACCGTCAGTTGTTCGATGGAGAATCTTCCGCCGATCGGCCAATTTCGCACAACGGTATTGCAGTACGAAGTGGCGGGGGCGGTGACTGATCCTGCGATGTTCAATCTTCCCCGTCTGTGCAATCACTGCGACAACCCGCCGTGCGTGCCGGTCTGCCCGGTGCAGGCCACATTCCAGCGCGAAGACGGCATCGTGCTGGTCGATAACGAGCGCTGCGTCGGATGCGGTTATTGCGTGCAAGCCTGCCCGTACGATGCGCGATTCATCAATCACGATACGCAGACGGCAGACAAATGCACGTTCTGCGAGCACCGCCTCGAAGCGGGACTGTTGCCCGCCTGTGTAGAAAGCTGTGTGGGCGGCGCACGCATGATCGGCGACATCAACGATCCCGCCAGCACCGTGTCGCAAATACTCGCCAAGGAGGCGGATAACGTTCAGGTGCTCAAGCCCGATATGAAAACCTTGCCGCACGTGTACTACCTCGGCTTGCCCAAACCCTTCGTAGATGGCGTCGAGGGCCAGGCCAGCGTGCGGCTGGTGGCGGAGCACTGACCATGCACATTATCGAGTTGTTGACGCCCACTTACGACGCCGCGTGGCTGCCTTGGGCCGTGCAGTATTTCTTTCTGATCGGCGTCGCAGCCACTGCAGCGATCATAGTCGCCGTTTGCACATTTGCCCGCCCGGGATCGCAACGCGCCCGACTGCTACCTTCCGGTGCAATCGTCCTCGCCGTCAGTACGATTACCTCACCCGTGTCATTACTTGCCGATCTGCATCAGCCGGCGCGGTTCTGGCATTTCTATACACAACTCACACCCTGGTCGTGGATGTGGTTGGGCGCTTATCTCCTACCTGTTTTCGTCATGCTGGCATTGGGGTGGTGTGTGGCATGGTGGGCCGAGCGGCGCAGAGGGTTGCTCGCGTTGTCCATTCCGCTTGCAGTGTCGGCACTCAGTATGCTCATCTACACCGGTGCCGAGCTCATGGTGGTGCGCGCGCGGCCGTTGTGGAGCACGCCGCTGTTGCCCATCAATCTCGCCCTGACCGGGGCGCTAGCGGCACTTGGCGCCATGATGTTGATCGCGCGCTGGCTGCCGGGTGGATTGCCCGCGTTTCCCTTGGGTTTGTTGCGGCGACTCACGCTCACAGTGGCCGCGTCGCTTGCGGCCGCCGGTCTGATCTGGGCCGTCACGGGCTGGATGACGCGGGCGCCGTCGTTCATGGCGGCATCGCAGTTGGCGACCGCATTCCCGGCCTGGCGCGTGAGCCTCATCGGCTCGGCGGCAGTCGGTCTTGGCACGCTCATGGCGCTGGCCAGGCCCGTCGAAGGTTTCGTGTGGCGCCGTGGTGCCATCGCGTTGAGCCTCACCCTGCTGACTGCGGCATGGATGTTTCGATGGACGCTTTTCATGAGCGTGCAAGGCGTTCCCAAGTACGGAGCAGGCCTTTACGTGTACCGCATGCCACTGGGCGGCGATGGCCTCTTGGGCATGCTCGGCATGTTCGGACTCTGCGCCGCATTGCTGGCGGGGATCCTGGCCTTGGCAAACGTATCCCATGCGCGTGGCACCGGCCCCCGCGGTGCAACCTCGCACCGGCACACAATTGTTTAACCCCATCGAGCATTCATCATGAAGAAGAAAGACGACGCCATCCAAAGACCGCTTCCCGATGCCTTGCGCCGCAAGCTCGTCGTACAAGGCGGCATCGCTGCCGGAGGCCTGACGCTTTTTGCTGCCGGCTATGGCGACACTGTGATGAAAACCGGCAAGGGACTCGTCACAGGCACGGCCGGCGCGCCCACGGCACACGCCGTGCGCGGCAACGCACTCACGCCTGAATTCAGTATCCATCCGGTAAGCGGCGCACTCACCACTCAACCGGGACAGGTTGTCAGCCCGTCGAGCTGCCTGGGCTGCTGGACACAATGTGGCGTGCGGGTGAGGGTAGACACCGCCAGCAACCGCATCCTGCGCGTCGCCGGCAATCCGTATCATCCACTTGCGACGACGGCGCCGGCACCGATGAGCGCGCCCGTGCGCGAGGTGTACGCTAGGCTGGGCACCGAGGCGGGCTTGGAAGGGCGCGCCACGGCCTGCGCGAGAGGGTCGGCGATGCTCGAGCACCAGGCCAGTCCCTATCGTGTCCTGCAGCCGCTCAAGCGCGTGGGACGACGGGGTGAAGGAAAGTGGCAGACCATCTCGTTCGAGCAATTGATCGGCGAGGTGTGCGACGGCGGCAATCTCTTCGGCGAAGGTAACGTCGAAGGCTTGCGTGCGGTGTTCGATCGCGACACGCTTATCGATGCCGAGAACCCCGAATACGGACCCAAAGCCAATCAGCTACTGGTTACCGATGCCTCCAACGAAGGTCGGGCGCAACTGATTCGTCGCTTCGCCGGCCAATCCTTTGGCACCGTCAATATCGCCAATCATGGCGCCTACTGTGGCCAGAGTTTTCGCGTGGGTGCGGCTGCCGCCTTGAACGACCTCGCCGCGATGCCGCACGGCAAGCCCGACTGGAAGCACGCCACCTTTGGCCTTTTCATCGGCGCCGCTCCCGCACAGGCAGGTAACCCGTTTCAGCGACAAGCACGCGAGCTGGCCGAGGCACGCACCCGCGACATTGAGCCATTTCGTTATGTGGTGGTGTCGCCGATCATGCCCACCTCGTCCAGCCTGTCTGCCGGCACCGGCAACCGGTGGCTGGCGGTCAAACCGGCGTCCGACCTTGCCCTGACGATGGGGCTGATCCGATGGATCATCGATCAGGAGCGCTACGATGCCACGTTCCTCGCGCAGCCGGGGCCTGCTGCAATGGCGGCTGCTGGCGAAGCGGCATGGACCAATGCCACGCACTTGTTGATCGACGATCCAACACATCCGCGACACGGTCAGTTCTTGCGGGGCTCCGACATGGGTTGGCCCAAGCCCGAAGGCAAAGACGCCGCCGACGTGTATGTGGTGCAACACCCCGATGGGCGATTTGTGCCGCACACCGACGCTTCCCCAGCGGTGCTGTTCGTCCGCACCACGGTACAGACCACGGCCGCACAAGATGCCGCCCCCACCCCTATTAGCGTTTGCAGTGCCTTCACTGTCCTGCGACGTGAAGCGCATGCCAAAACGCTGGACGACTACGGTGCGCTGTGCGGAGTACCCAGCAACGAGATCGCATCATTGGCCCGCGAGTTCACCAGCCATGGGAAGCGCGCCGTGGCCGACGCACACGGCGGCACCATGAGCGGCTCGGGCTTCTATACCGCATTCGCGATTGCCATGCTCAACACATTGGTCGGCAATCTCAACGTAGAGGGCGGCTTGGTATTGGACGCAGGACCGTTCGGCCCATTCGGGCCCGGCCCGCGCTACAACTTCGCGCAGTTCCCAGGCCGCGCCACGCCACGCGGGGTCGGATTGTCGCGGCACAAGTTTCCATACGAGAAAAGCAGCGAATTCAAACGCAAGACTGCGGCTGGCCGATCGCCCTATCCTGCAGACGGGCCGTGGTATCCCGCTGTTGGCGGATTGAGCAGCGAAATGCTTGCCGGCGCGCTCGCCGGCTACCCCTATCGTGCCAAGGTATGGATCAATCACATGAGCAATCCGGTGTATTCGATCGCTGGGTTCAAGCATGCACTGGTCGAGCAGTTGCGTGATCCCGCCATCCTGCCGCTGATCGTGTCGATCGATCCCTTCATCAATGAAACCAGCGCCCTAGCCGACTACATCGTGCCCGACACGGTCACCTACGAGAGCTGGGGCATCTCGGCACCCTGGGCGGATGTCATCGCCAAGGCGTCCACCGTGCGTTGGCCCGTCGTCGAACCGCCCGTTGCCCGCACGGAGAAGGGCGCACCCGTCTGCCTCGAAACGTTTCTTTTCGCCTGTGCGGATCGCCTCGCCATGCCCGGCTTCGGCGATGACGCACTGAAAGATGCAAGCGGCAACACCTTTGCGCTCAATACACCTGAGGATTTTTACCTGCGCGGCTTGGCGAATATTGCTTTCGCAGGCGGCCAACCCGTGGCGCCGGCAAGCGATGACGATATCGCAATCACCGGCGTCAACCGCCATCTCGCCGTGATGCGCGCCTCACTCAAGGCCGAGGAGTGGCGTCAGGTCGCGACGCTTATGACGCGCGGTGGCCGCTTCGATGACCTGCAAGCGGCATGGCAAGGCAAGCAACTCAAGAAGCGTTATCCCCAACCGCTGCAGATTTGGAACGAAACCATTGCTGGCATGCGGCATGCCATCACAGGCGAACGTTTCAAGGGCTGTCCGACGTGGTATCCCACGCGCCTGGCCGATGGTCGCGCGATGCGCGACCATTACGCCGAGGCCGACTGGCCCATGCTGCTCACGTCGTATAAATCGAATCTAATGAGTTCGATGTCGATCGGCGTCGCGCGATTACGCCAGGTGCACCCTCACAATCCGGTGTCGATCAATCGCAACGATGCAAAGCGGCTCGGCATTGAGAACGGCGACACTGTCCGCATTGTTACCCCAGGCGGCGAGATCGATGCCGTCGCCATGGTGCGCGACGGCGTCATGGCGGGTGCCATCGCAATCGAGCATGGTTACGGTCATACCGAACTAGGCGCGCGGGCGCATCAGGTCGATGGCCACACACTGCCGCACAATCCCGCTCATCACGCCGGCATCAATCTCAATGATCTCGGGTTCGCAGATCCCAGCCGAGCAAGTCATCCAAACGTGTGGATCGATTGGGTATCGGGTGCAGCGGTGCGTCAAGGACTACCGGCTCGTATCGAGCGCGTTTGAGCATGCGTCGCCCGCCACGACGGGCGTGCCCGAAGCGTGAAAATAGGAGGATAAAGGCGGGGAGGTTTTGACTAGCCCACGGTATTGATCAACAGCGCCGTCCCGTACAGCCCAATGGCAAACACGGTATGACCCACAACATTGAGCACGCGCGCCCGCGTGGGGTTGGCTGTCTTCGATGCCGCCACACCCGCCCCCATGCCCGGCTGCAAGATAAACCAGCCGGCGCCGACCGTGACCAGGCCCACGATCCACGCCGGGATGAAGCGCGGCGCATGCACCCACTCCACGCCCCAGATCAGCAGCAAGGCCGCCGCGAACACGATGCCGACCACATAGTGCATCGTCCATCCGATCGCCATTTCCCTATTCACAGGTGCCGATTGGCCGATCCCGTGATGAACGAACGTGCCGCGCGGCAGGTGCGCAAACCAACGTCCCACCATGCCCCAGTTCGGGGGTGGATACCCCATGACCGCCTTCAGCAGCTGCGCCCAGAGATCCAGAAGGGCCGTGGCCCCAATGCCGAGTACGACTGCATACGCAAACCCTTCGAGCATGATGATTCAATCCCGGTGTGAAAGCGATCTTGGGTAAAAAACAAACGCGCGCCCACCGCAGAACGGCAAGCGCGCGCATTGACACGTCAGGCATCGGCCCACACGTCAGGCGTCAGCCCATCATGCGAGTTGCGTCATCCAGCCGTGGCGATCGGCCTGGCGGCCATACTGGATGTCCGTCAGATCTCGGCGCAAGGCCATCGTCAATTCGCCGGCGGGCGCCGACTCATCGCCCACGGCAAAGTCCTTGCCCTTGAGCATCGTGATCGGCGTCACGACCGCGGCCGTGCCGCAGGCGAATACTTCGCTGATCTCGCCCGACGTGACGCCATCACGCCACTCGTCGATGCTGATGGCCCGCTCTTCCACGGCGTGACCGCGATCGCGCGCCAGTTGAATGATGCTGTCGCGCGTGACGCCTTCGAGAATGCTGCCCGACAGTGCCGGCGTCAATACCGTACCGTCGCGCTTGACGATGAACACGTTCATGCCGCCCAGCTCTTCGAGATACTTGCCTTCGCTGGGATCCAGGAACAACACCTGGGCACAACCATGCTCATAGGCTTCTTGCTGCGGCAACAACGATGCGGCGTAATTGCCACCGCATTTGGCCGCACCCGTGCCGCCCTTGGCAGCGCGAGCATAGTCTGTGGATAACCAGATCGAGACCGGCGCCACACCTTTGGCGAAGTAAGGACCCGCAGGGCTGGCGATCACGTAGTACGCCGCCTTTTGCGCCGAACGCACGCCCAGAAAGCTTTCATTGGCGATCATGAACGGGCGCAGGTACAGACTGGTCTCACCGCCCGTTGGCACCCAATCCGCATCGGCGCGAACCAGTTGCCGCAGCGACTCGACGAAAATATCGGCCGGCAGCTCGGGCAACGCCAGGCGACGCGCCGAACGCTGCATGCGGGCGGCATTGGCTTCGGGACGGAATGTCCAGATCGAACCGTCGGCATGACGGAACGCCTTCAGGCCTTCAAAGATCTCCTGCGCATAATGCAGCACCGAGGCCGCCGGATCGAGCAGCAAGGGACCATATGGCGTGACCTCGGCGTTGTGCCAGCCTTCGGCCATCGTCCAGTCGATCGAAATCATGTGATCGGTGAAGTGCTTGCCAAACCCGGGGTCGGCAAGGATGGCTTCGCGCTCGGCGAGCACACGCGCTTTGGAGGAGGGGGTGGAACGAAATTCGAGAGAGCAGGCGGAAGTCATTGATGTGTGCGACAGAGACTTGGCCGTAAGCGGGCAAAGTCTCAGCACGCCTTCCGACCGTTAAACGGCAACCCACTGTCGCGACGATCGTGCAGTGTGGCCGATGGACTGGTAGAAGCGATCCGTCTCCAGAGAGGCAAACGGACCATAGGAAATAGATTCTATCAACACCGGCCGGGGCGCGGACTATTGCGCGGCAATACTTTTCAACAACGGCTGCCACTTATCGCTTTCCGACTGCAGCCACGTTTGAAGACCCGCCGGGGTTTGCTTATCCACCGGCACGATCTCGACGCCCAACTTGTCCATGCGCGCGATCACTTCGGGATCCTTCAATGCCGCCTGCAGTGCGCGGGTAATGCGCGCGGTCACCTCCTTTGGCGTGCCCTTGGGGGCATACACGCCGTGCCACACCTTCATATCAAACCCTTTCAATCCCCCTTCCTGCAATGTGGGCGCGTCGGGCAGGGATTTGATGCGCGCAGGGGTGGTCACGCCGTAAAGCTTGACACTTTTGGCTGCGATATGCGGCAGGGTCGTGGTCGTCTGGTCGCAGAGCAAATCGACCTGGCTGCCCAGCAACGCGTTCAAGGCCGGCGCAGTGCCTTGATACGGGATGGCGATCAGCTTGGTTTTGGTCGCTTGCTCGAACAGCGCGCCGCACAGTTGCGAGACCGCCCCCGGACCGGCATTGGCCAAGTTGACCTTCTCACCATTCTTCGTGACGTAGGCCACAAGTTCGGCGGTCGTATTAGGCGGAAAATTCTTCGACCCCAGCAACGTCATCGGCACATCGGCCACTTGCCCGATATATTCGAAATCATTGAGCGGCTTGTAGGCGAGATCTGGATACAGCGCCGGCGCCGTCGCCATGCCGTTGTGATGGATCAATAGCGTGTAGCCGTCCGGTGCGGCCTTCGCGACCGAGCCCGCGGCAATCGTTCCCCCTGCACCCAGCCGATTCTCCACAACGATCGTCTGGCCCAGATCTTTACTCATGGACGCGCCCAACGATCTCGCCACGATATCCGTGGGCCCACCGGCTGCAAAGGGCACGACCAGCGTGATCGGACGGGTAGGAAATTCGGCAGCGATGGCGGCGGGCACGCTGCCCGCGAAAGCAGCAGCGGCAATCGCACTTGTGGACAAAATTCTTACGATGAAGGGCGAGCGGATCATCAGTTGTCTCCAGCGTCTATGCGCCTAGTTGTTCATATCAATCGCCTTTGTACACAGGTTGCCGCATGCAGGTGTTCCAAAAACGCAAAGACGGCGTTTGGCGCAATGCGATAAGTGCAGGTCTCACGGGGGGAAGAGAGGGGGTTTTCCTACCATCACTCCGGGAAAGTCCTTATCCACAGGGACGTTCCGCTCACGCCCGTTACTTATTTTCCGAGTGGTCGATGGGTACAGTGGATAACACTGTGAATAGCCTGTGCGTACCGCTGGATAAGTTACGACGACGGTATTCACGATGCCCACGTCGACGGTGTGCACGACGTGTGGAAAAGTCAGTCACTTACGATTTTCTCGTGCTGATCGCTGAACTTAGACGGATGCTGTCTGACGGAAGTTATCCACAGCACTCATCGCAGCGCGGGTCGTTATCCCCACCGCTGCATTCGTCAACCTCTGTGGATAACACTAATGTTGGCATCGCGTTGACTCATTGCTACGGATAGGTTTGTGTGCTGCTTGCCTTTTGCGCTTGTGCATCGTTCCCGATCGTTCGATCTCGGCGCGGTCTTCCAGCATTATTCGCGCACCATGGCTGGGAATGTGGATAACGTCCGGAAGAAATTCGGGCGCCAGGAAAACTAGGGTCCTCAAGTTGCTCAAAAATCGAGCAACCTTTCCCATCTAAATTGTTCGTGAAAGCGTCCCGTAGTTTCGCTGCGCCATCGCTGGCCAACATTCATCTTTGACGTGACGAGGAAGCTTCAAATGAAGAGGAAAGAAGCTTTACGTGAGAAGTAAATCGAGTCATCTGCGCAACATTTGGCCGTCAAATTTTCGCGGGTCACTGGCTAACCAGGGATTGGCTTGGGCGATGCCCAGCGGAGCAACTCACTTACGACGCCTGTGGATAACGTCTAAGCAACCGTGATGTGCACAGCATGTGGATCGATCGCGAACAAGGCGCAAGACGGACGCGTACCGCCAAACTTGTTCAACTTGAGCCCCAGTTGCACACGATGTTGATCCACAGTGAAATTTTTGCTCAAGTCGTTGATAGCAAGACAAAAATTCGACTTAAGGTAGTTATCCACAGGCCTTACTAGTCATTACCAGTCTTATATATAGAAAAGAACGAATAGATAAGAACGCGAGAAGTGCAGGTACAAGCCGCGCCGATCGAAAGCAAGGCACCCCCGTCAAACAGCGAAGAGGACAAAACCTCGTTCGACTCGCCTGTCGGCATCGGGGGACTTCGATGGTCACGGCGAAGCACGCAGCACGCTTGTCAAAAATCGTCAGCCGCAAAAATTTTCTTTTCGCATTTGCGCAAGAAATGCGCAGCGGCGTGCAGCAACCCATTGAAGACCAGGCTGCAAACAGGGTTGCAATCCCGAATGTCACGGCTCGGCGTGCCAACGCTTCTCAGCGTCTTGGCAGTTCTACGTGGATGCTCGCGTAACGTGAGGTGGGAACGGAAACGTGCTCTCGCGTGCCGGGAACGGGAATGATGCTTGGGCGGACGGCGGCAAGATGTCCACAACCCCTTTCGGTGCCAAAAACCGCGTCGCGAATCCGTACGTCCGGAACACACGATGCGAACCCTCTCGACCTTGCGCAAGAAATGCGCAAACACCGACGCTTGAGCTCGCCGCGTCTGTTTTGAGGTGCCGATTGACTCACATTCCCCGCTGTAGGCGATTTGAAGGGGGTAGGTGCGCCTGCGAGGTTTCCAGTGGGTGCTGACGACTTCGACCGGCATTCAAATGCGCCTGCCCACCTTTTGAGCAGATTTATAGAGCGTATGACACGCCCTAGTACAAACAAGGGAGGTGCGTGAGGCGCTTCAGGATTCAGACCGTTTTTTTGCCGAACTGCCTGCGAAACCGCCTTGGTGGCTCGCTGTGACGGGACGAGCGGCAATGTTGACCCCGGCCGTCAGCGGCATGTGCGCAGCTGCGTCGCCTGTGGATAACACCTGAGTCGCGTAGGTGTGCAAAGTGTGTGGACCGCTTATCAACAACCCCATGTTTTGCGTTGGAGGCGCCAACTTGTCCCTGCTCGTCCTCAAATCCAAACACGGCTGATCCACAACATAAAAGTACGCTAACGCATTGAACCTACTCACTTATTCAACGTTAAGGTAGTTATCCACAGGCCTTATCATCCACTACTAGGTTTATATATATAAAAGAAAGGAAGAGACAATGACGTTCCGTCGCGCCACACCGGAAACCGAAACATGCGCATCCTGCTAGTCGAAGATGAAGCCGAACTGGCACGCTGGTTGTCACGCAGTCTCGCCCGCCATGCGGGCTTCGTGGTGGATTGGGCCGATACAGGCTTTCTCGCGTTGAAAAGGCTCGAAGTAGAAGAATTCGATGCGGTCGTTCTCGACCTTGGCTTACCGGATATCGATGGACATAGCCTGCTGGCAAAGATGCGCGCGCGTGACGATCGCACACCCGTGCTGGTGCTCACCGCCCGCGATTCGCTGGCGGAACGCATTGGAACGTTGCACGAAGGGGCGGATGATTTTTTGCCCAAACCCTTCGTCGTGGAAGAACTTGAAGCGCGGTTGATGGCGTTGATACGGCGAAGTCGCGGAAAGGAGCATCCCCGGTTAAGTCTGGGCGATCTGGTCTTCGACACCGCGGCCCAGCGATTTACCGCGGGGGGTCAACCGATGGCGCTATCGCCGCGCGAGCACGCCGTGTTGCGCGTGCTGATCCAGCGCAGCGGTGAGCCAATGAATAAGCAACATATATTGGATCGCATCGTCTCGGACGATTCGGATATCAACCTCGAGGCGATCGAGGTACTTGTCCACAGACTGCGAAAAAAACTGGCCACGACGTCGGTCCAGATTGTGACGCTGCGGGGCATGGGGTACAGCCTGGAAATGATCGATGGCTGACGCGGTTGGAAGAGCGCCACGGAGCTTGCGGCGGCAATTACTGCGAGCAATCGTGCCGGCATTGGTTGCCGTGCTTGTTGGTGCATTGTGGTTATCCACAGCCCAATTGCGCAATTTGGTGGATGTGGCGTACGACCGTTCGCTCGCAGGTGCCCTCAAATCGATCGACCACAACATATCCACAGCCAGTGGCGGGTTGGCGATGGAGCAGCCCTATCTGCTCCTCGAGTTTTTCGAACTTACTGCAAACGGAAATGTGTATTTCCGGGTGTCCACCGAGGACACATTGGCCGAAATCGGCAATCCCGGTCTGCCGATGCCCAAAGAAGCGCTGCGTTCGGGCGAAGCTGTGTTTTTCGATGACGTGTATCAGGGCGAGCCGGTTCGCGTGGCGGCATTGGCTCGCGTCATGGACCCACCGTTGTACAACGACGCCGGCGGGCGTGTGATTGTCCAGGTCGCCGAGAGTCTGGATGCGCGGCAAACCTTTACGAATGCGATCTTGTTCCGCTCGATCGAGCGTGATCTTTTGGTCATTGTGTTCAGTGTCGTACTCATTGTGCTGGGGGTGGTTGTGGCGGTCCGGCCACTCGAGCGATTGCGGCAAGAAGTGGAAAACCGCTCCGCAGACGATCTAAGCCCCGTCAGCGGTTCCGAGGTACCGGCGGAGGTGCAGCCACTCGTCTCGGCGGTAAACCGTCACATGGCCCGCTACGAGGCCCAGGCGGCCCTCCAGAGTCAGTTTCTCGACGACGCATCGCATCAGTTGCGCACGCCGTTGTCCGTGTTGCGTACTCAGGTGGTGTACGCCATGCGTGAAAAAGACCCCGAGGAGGCCCGCCAGGCGCTCGTCGCGATGCAGGATGGGTTGGATCGCGCAGTGCGGACGACGAACCAGTTGCTGGCGCTTGCGCGGGCGCGCGACGCCTCGATCGGTAGTGTGCTGGAGACCACCGGCGAAAAGCTTGATATCTGCGAATTGTGCGATGGCGTTGTGCGATCGATGTTGCCGGTCGCACGCATTAAAGCAATCGATCTCGGACTCGACCGGCCCGATGAGCCGGTATCGATTCGCGGTGTGGAATGGCTGCTGCGCGAGGCTGTGGTTAATCTTGTGGATAACGCCATCCGATATAGCCCCCGCAAGGGTACGGTGACTGTGCATATCGCGTGCACAACGCGTCACGTCACGGTCACGGTGGACGATGACGGCGCGGGCATGAGTGAGAGCGATATTGCCCGCGCCGGTGCACGATTCCGCCGGGGCACGGCAGGCAAGAACACGACGGGCGCCGGACTTGGACTGGCGATCGTTCGCACCATCGGCGACGCGCATGGGGCCGCGCTGACGTTCGCGTCGCGCGCGCCCCAGGGCTTGTCCGTGAGCCTAGTGTTTTCCCTAGCGCCCCTACGGCATGCTGCACCGCGCAACGAAAATCTGGTGATTTGAAAGGAAACCGAAAGCTAAGGTTTTGTAGGGTTCGTCCCGAGGTGGCGGCAAGCCACGTCCACACAGTCCGACGCGCAGTGAGCGCGCCACCGAGGAGACGAAACAATGCAGGCAATGAAATCATTGCGCCTGGCGGCAGCCATGGCGTTGGCTGGCGCGACCGCGCTCACGGGAATGACCCCCGCACGGGCGGCCGACGAACCGCGCCGCCCCGAGTGCGTCGCGCCTGCGCAACCGGGCGGTGGTTTTGACCTCACGTGCCGCCTTGCGCAGGAGGCGCTCAAGAAAGCGGAAGCACTCAAAGCATCGATGCGGATCGTCTACATGCCGGGCGGCATTGGCGCCGTCGCATACAACAACGTCGTGGCGCAGCATCCCGATGAACCGGGCAGCATTGTCGCTTTTTCGGGCGGTTCGCTGTTGAACCTCGCGCAAGGCAAGTTCGGTCGCTACAACGTCAACGACGTGCGTTGGCTGGCAGCCATCGGTACGGATTACGGCGTGGCCGTGGTACGCGACGATTCGCCCTACAAAGATCTGAAAAGTCTGATGGAAGCCTTCCGGCAGGATCCCACCAAGATTGTGCTTGGCGCGGGCGGTACAGTGGGCAGTCAGGACTGGATGAAGGCCGCGTTGACGGCCAAGGCAGCCGACGTCGACTTCCGCAAGATGCGGTTTGTGGCGTTCGAAGGCGGTGGCGAAGCCGTCACGGCGTTGCGCGGCGGTCATATTCAGGCCTACATGGGCGATGCCGCCGAGGCGTTCACGATGCTCGAAGGCGGCGCGCCGATTCGCGTGCTGGCCGTATTCAACGATCAGCGATTGCCCGGCAAGCTGGGCACTGTGCCCACGGCGAAGGAACAAGGCTACGACATTGTCTGGCCCATCATCCGCGGCTTCTACGTGGGTCCGAAGGTCAGCGACGAGGCGTACAACTTCTGGATCGACGCCTTCAAGAAAACGATGGCATCGCCTGACTTTGCACGGTTGCGCGAACAACAAGGTCTGTTCCCGTTCGACAAGACCGGCGCCGATCTGGATGCCTACGTCAAGGCACAGGTCAAGACGTACGCCGAACTCGCCGACAGCTTCGGCCTGATCAAGAAATAACGCGAGTCACGCCATCATGAATGATCGAATCCTGGGCATTCTCGCCCTCTGCCTGGCCGCGTTCATGACGTGGGCAGGCTGGGACATCGAGGCCCCGTTTGCTTATGAGCCGGTGGGCCCGCGAGCCTTTCCCATGTTGATTGCCGGCATCATCGGCTTGTGCGGCCTGCGCCTGGCGTTCAAGGGCGGCAATCAGGTCGAACCCGCGGCGCCAGGCGTCAACACACGTATCGCCTTGATGATGGCGGTCGCGCTGGGTTACGCCTTCTTGTTCCAGTGGCTCGGTTTCATCATTGCCACTGCAATCATGACGGTGCTGGTGGCGCGACTGTTCGACGGCACATGGGTCAAGAGTGCCATCGGCGGCATCGTGATGGGTGTGGCGTTTTTTCTGTTGTTCGACAAGGTGCTGGACGTGGTCCTGCCCACGGGACTCCTTGGAGGTCTGCTATGAGCGGCATTCTCGATCATCTTTCGATTGGCTTCGGGGTCGCGTTCACCCCCACCAATCTGCTGGTGGCAGCCATCGGATCCTTTCTGGGAACGATCGTCGGCGTGCTGCCGGGCCTGGGTCCCATCAACGGCGTGGCGATGCTGATTCCGATTGCGTACGCCATGAATCTGCCGCCCGAAACATCGCTGATCTTGTTGGCGGCGGTATACGTGGGCGCGGAGTATGGCGGACGCATCACGTCGATCTTGCTTAACGTTCCGGGCGAAGCCAGCGCCATCATGACCACGCTCGATGGATATCCATTGGCGCGGCAAGGGCTTGCCAATGTGGCGCTGTCGCTGTCAGCCTGGTCGGCGTTTTGCGGGGCCACGGTGTCGGTGATCGGCATTACATTGCTCTCGCCGTTTCTCGCACGTTGGGCGCTTGCGTTCGGGCCGGCCGAATACTTTGTGCTGATGGTGTTCTCGTTCTGCTGCCTGACCAGCCTGCTCGGTAAACAGCCGGTGAAGGGTGTGCTCGCGGCGATGATCGGCTTGGGCATTTCGGTCATCGGTGTCGATTCCAATTCCGGGGTTTATCGCTACACCTTCGATTCGGTACACCTGGCTGACGGCGTTGATTTTGTGGTCGTGGTGATTGGTTTGTTTGCGGTCAGCGAACTGCTCGAAATGCTCGACAAATCCAGCAGCGGCAACTCGGTGGAAGTCAAACCGAGCGGGCGCAAACTCTTCAATTTTGCGGAGATCATGTTCACGAAATTTGCCGTGGCGCGCAGTGCGTTGATCGGCTTCGTGGTTGGGGTGTTGCCAGGCGCTGGCGCCAGCGTGGCCGCGGCGGTTGCCTATTCGCAAGAAAAGCGCATCACTGAATCGCGCGATCCCGACGCCAAGTTCGGCAAAGGCGATATGCGTGGGTTGGTCGCACCGGAAGCGGCGGCAACGGCATCGGCGATCGGTTCTTTCGTGCCGATGCTCACGCTGGGTGTACCGGGCTCCGGCACGACTGCCGTCATGATGGGTGCACTGACGCTATACAACATCACACCGGGCCCGGTGCTGTTCGATGCGCAACCGCAATTGGTGTGGGGCCTGATCGCTTCGCTTTTCGTGGCCAACGTGTTGCTGTTCATCATGAATGTACCGATGGTGCGGGTGTTCTCGAAGGTGCTGTCGGTACCTGCCTGGTTGCTGGTTCCCGGCGTGATGTGCATCAGTTATATCGGTGTGTACGCAATCAACTCAGGGACGTTCGATCTTCTGCTGGTGGCCATTATCGGCGCGATCGGTTATTTCCTGCGCAAGCTTGAAGTGCCCATGGCGCCGCTCGTTTTGGGCGTGGTGCTGGGCGACATGATGGAACAGAATCTGCGCCGCGCGCTTTCGATCACCAACGGTGACGTGGCCGTGCTGTATTCGAGTCCGGTGTCGATCGGATTGTGGATTGCCGCGATTGCCGTTGTCGTGCTGCCGCAGCTGTTCCGCCGCACTCGCCGCAAATTGCCGGCCGATCCGGCCGCAGAGTGAGAAACGGGGCGGAAGCGACGTCTGCGGTGTTCGTAGACGTCCTCCAGAACTGAAAACGACATCGCTTTAATCACGACGCCCCACGGGTTGGACTGACATCCATCGTGGGGTGTTCGCTTTGAGCGGCCGGGTTTGCGGTGTTGTCTGACGCAAGCGCATCGGTCCAAGTCGGTTGCCTCGACTTAGACGGTTACCTCGACCTTGATCGATCGCTTGGGTTCGAATCGATCCGCGTGCGTCGAAACGATCTGCTTGCGTTCGATGCGATCGACTCAAGTTCAATTCGACCGACACACGAACGTGCCGATCGACACAAGTTCAATTCGATCAACACGTTCGTTTCGACCAACACAAGTTCGATTCGGTCCATGACATCGATTACATCGGCGCCAGGCGGGTTTAAACGGCCTCGAGCCGTTCAACCGCGGCGGTGAGGGTGCTGTCCTGCTTGGCGAAGCAAAACCGCACCAGACGGTGATTGGAGCTCGCGGCGTCCGGTTGTTTGTAGAAGGCCGATACCGGGATCACGGTAACGCCATGCTCCACGGTCAACCATTGTGCAAACTCTGCTTCCGGTCGGTCCGAGATCGCGGAGTAATCGGCGAGCATGAAGAAGGTGCCTGGACTGGGCAACGGAACGAAACGGGTTTGCTCCAGACCTGCTTTCAGATGCGCACGCTTGGCCGTGTAGAAGGCGGGCAGGTCGAGGTAGGGCGCCGGATCCTGCATGAATGTCGCCAGGGCGACCTGCATGGGCGAGGACACAGTGAACACCATGAACTGGTGCACCTTGCGCAGTTCCGCACTCAAGGCCTTTGGCGCGCAGCAATAGCCGATCTTCCAGCCAGTGGTGTGATAGGTCTTGCCGAACGATGAAATGATGAAGGCATTGGCCGCGAGAATCGGACGCCGTGCCAGACTGGCATGCGCCACGCCATCGAACACGATGTGCTCGTAGACTTCATCCGAAATCAGCAGCACACCGGTTTCTTCCACGATGCGCTCAAGCGCGTCCAGGTCGCTGTCGGTCAACACCGCGCCTGTCGGATTGTGCGGGAAGTTCAACATCAGCAGTCGCGTCTTGCTTGTGATGGCGTCGCGTACGCGCTGCCAATCCACGCGGTAGTACGGATCCTCGACCGTAGGCGCGCGCAGGGGCACGGCGACCGGTGTCGCTCCCGCCAACCGGATCGACGGCATATAAGCGTCGTAGCACGGCTCGATAACGACCACTTCGTCGCCGGCATGCGCCACGGCAAGAATCGTCGCCATCAACGCTTCAGTCGCACCGCTCGTTACCGTGATCTCGGTGTCGGGATCGTAGGCGTGACCATACAGTGCCGAAACCTTGGCGGCGATTGCCTGGCGCAGCGGGGCGACGCCGGGCATGTACGGATACTGGTTATGACCTTCCTGCATGGCCTGCGTGACCAGATCGCGCAAACGTTGATCAGGCTCGAAATCAGGAAAACCTTGGCCAAGGTTGACAGCGCCGTGCTCGAGCGCCAGCCGGCTCATCGTGGTGAAGATGGTGGTGCCGATGTCCGGCAATTTGGATTGCAGCATGTCGATTGATCGTTGCGGGTGCGGTTAATGGACAGGTATATCGAAGGAGGGTGCGCACCGCGTCCGTGATTAACGGGGGGCGGTGAAATCGTCACCCCGGATAATACGTTTGCCGGACCAAGTCTGTCGCGATGTCAGCGTTATCTATGGGGGGGGCTGCGGTGGGCGGCCATCATCTCGTGCCGGTCAGGGACGACCCGGCTCACATCCGGCCGTTACATAACGACTTTCGATATGGCGCTGCAGAGCCCGTTAAGGTGCCTCGTCAACGTTGAAGGCTGACCGGAATACACGCCGGTCACGAGACTTTCGCAACATTGCGAATCATTGCCAAACGCTGCGTGGCTGCGGGTTTCCGGGGAATGTCTCGTCCGCGCGACTTAGGGAAAACAGCAATAGGGCTACGTTCCCAACCATGAGTATTCTTGTTAACAATTGATCGCATATGTAGCGATTATCCGCACGCATTCTGGCGTGGGATTTTTAGAGGATGCGTGTGAGCATGGGTCAGAAGGGCAAGGTTAAGTGGTTTAACGCCGAAAAAGGATTTGGCTTCATTACCCCGGAAGATGGCAGCACCGATGTGTTCGCTCATTTCTCCGCTATCCAGGGCAAGGGATATCGAAGCCTGGATGAAGGGCAGGAAGTAGAGTACGAGGTGAAAGAAGGCCCCAAGGGTCCGCAAGCCTCCGAGATCCGCCCGCTTTAAATCGCGGCTGGACAACAAGGGGACCAGACCTACGTCTGGAAGGCCTCGGTTGATACCGAGGCCTTTTTTCGTCTTCGATGTTAGTGAACGCTAACTCTTTGATGTTCTTCAAGGCGCTAATCATCGCTTGCGTTTGTGACAACGCATTCGGACCTAAGCATTAATGGGCAAGATAAAAACGCTTGGGTTGTGGATAACTCTGTGGATATAACCACCCGCTTATAGAACAGATAAAGACTTTGCTTCAGTGGCCTCCTGGTTACCCACAGAATTATGTTTGTCGCGAATTACGGGCTCGATAGGCTTGACACGGGCTGCGAGACCGCGGCGAGATGATTGGCGACAACGCAACAATAAGCTTTGGGTTTGTTCGCTAATCGCAGGCGTGCAGTGTCGGTACAACACAGAGTGGGAATTTCCTCAGCAAATACTGTCCTATCGGGGCGGTTCTAGGCCGATTTCGACTGAAAACGGCTCGAAGAATGGGATGGCTCGTGCCGGCAGCTTGCCAAGTGCCAGATTTATGCCCTGGATCGCATCTAGAAGCCTGTGACGGTGACGTGGCATCGTCGCATGCGCGTTTGACCCTCAGGTCGCTTTCTCGGCCCCTGGGCAACACTCAGCACGACGGCTGTTGTTCACAAAGTTATCCCCACTATTTATTTATTCCGCGACGTCCAATGACGCTGTGCAATAAGTGCGCACGTCCTTTTTGTATTCTTCATCAGCGGCACGTGAAATGTGCAGCGTCCGATCAATGATTCGCAGCGCACAAGCATCTTTGGGCCGCCCGCATTGTGCGAGACGCTTCTTCGATCAGTGAATCCATTGCGGGAAGTTTGCTGTGGATATCTACGCTGTCGCGAAGGGAGCGCCTCGTTGCGCGTCCTAGGCGTTGCGGCCCCGCGAACCAGTGCCAGCCGTTGTGCTGATCGTTTGGGGATCGCGCGCCGTCTTCGGGTTCGTAAAGGCATCGTTCGCGACTTAATCATCGGGAATCGCAACCGGAGCTCGTGGTTATCGCAGGTAGCCATTCCCCTGCGGGAAATGACCAAGAATGGCGGCCCGTCTGGAAATGTTGGGGGCTATGGATACGCTTGATTGACGTTGTTTGACCCTGAGTCAAAAGGTCTCGGGTTTACTTGGCTGGTCACTTTGACGACGCTCATAGCCACTCGACCGTGCACACAGATTCCTCGATTCGGGACACGCCGAGACGCTGCTGACATCGCTGGTGCGCCGGCTTTGACGCGCTGGTACTGGTGTTCACGACAAAGATATCTTCGAGCCCGGCGACGATGTCCTTACTGCGGTGTTTGCAGACTTCCCGGAAGCTCGCTTTGCTTGATGCTTGCTTTACGTCCAACCGGCCTCTGGAGTTTATTAAAGCGTTGCAACTAAGTCGCTAGCGCTAAGTGGAATACCGGAAGGCTTTCCCGGCGGGATACCAACGTATCAGCCACAAGGATGATATTCGTCCGGGGGTTGAATCTGTTAGTCATTGCGCTGTCTGGGAGCGTAGGAGCGCAGTTTCCATGTGAATCCTGCCGAAGGCGCGTTGAGACGTGTCATCGGCTTTATAGCTTTCCCTCACTGCCCGTGTATTGCAAAGACCTCTGTGCTGGCTGCCGGAGCGTGACGCATTCGCCGACAGAAGCAAAGCGTTTTGAACGATATACCTCGATAGGGGATCCGAGGTGGAGGTGACTGTAGTTATGGTTGAAGCTGCATAGGCATGCACTGCTTAATAGCGCCAGGCTTTCGACAGTCTGCCCCTTTGGTTTCGTTGCAGGGTCTCAGCCGCCACGGTGGATCGCCGTGCAATGGACTATTGACCGGTCGTCGAGCGATTGCGTCGAGTAGAACGATTCCCTTATGCAATCGAAGACTGAAATAGGCAGAAAGGTGGAAGATCAAGCTCGGCGATTGTGTTCAATGCGAGAGCATATTTTGGCTAGTCCGTGAACCGAGTACTGTGGCAGGCGCGACGTTGCCGGGCTGCTGAAATGTGGCTCGCATGGGCACGGTTTTGAGCGCACACCGGATAAGGTTCGCGCAGAGGTATTGCGCGCTGGGTTCCCCGGACATCCCCGCCATCTGCGTTGGACAAGCGTTGTGCAGGCCGTGGCCGATATGTTGCCGATCGATGGGCTCGCCTCAAATCAAGCTGGGCTCGCGATCATTGGGTTGGTTGAGCCATGAACCGGTCTTACTTTGCCGAGGAATGATCCTTTTTCGCCGTATGTTGTCATCAATGTCGCTGCTGGAATGTCTTTTAATGGCTGTTAGAGGGATAGAGCTGCGGCTGATTCAACCTTGTGGCGCAGGAACCTATCCGTTAAAGCCGTCGGAATGGCTCAATGCGATCGCCCTCTACGAACGCTTACCGCCGTTCGCTACACGCTCAGTTCGGTTGGTGCCCGGTCTTCACAATGTGTCGCTGATCACGCAAATGCTGGATGCTGCTTGGCTGCTCTAAAGACTGTGGAACGCTGATCGCGTGTCTGCAGGCCGGCCATCCTTCCACCTTTAAGCTCGGTATCAAGAACTTGCCTCACATACTCAGTGGGTTGTGCAGTACTGAATAGGGGCGATGGGATTCTTGAGGGCTAAGGGTTGAAGGAACTGCATCCCCCGCGGAACTACCTGGGGTCTGGGAAACCTCTACGGGGTGGAGTCGAAGGTCAGCCCGAATAGTTGGCAGCGCCATGGCACTGGGGCGCACCCTAATGGAAGCAGGTGCAATAGGGTGTTCCACGTGGAACAGCTAACAAGCCCCCGGTTAGTCCACTTCTTACTCGCCGTTAAGGTCGTCTGTCTATAGGCGAATAAACCGAGCTGTTTCACGTGGAACACTTCGATCAAAGTGTTGTGCGTGGAGCCATCGCCAAAAACTCGGTATTACGTCGAGCACTTGTTAGTCGCTGCGAAAGACGATGCTCTCAATTTCGCATGTTTTTCCAACGTCCATGCGCTAGCGTGGCGTACTTCTCACTGCGCGTCAGGTGGCAAAAGTCGTCAAGCACCGAATTCACAATAGGGACCCAAAAATGCGCGACGGTCGCAAGTTGAGGTAAGTCCGGGCGCACGGTTGCCCGCGTGACGTCTTGTCTCAGGCCAGGGTCGTGAAAGGATATCGGCGCAGCGCGGGTATTTGCCGGAGCCGCGCGAGACTTGGCCCATCCATTCTCGGAGCGTATTGATGTTTTCCGCATAGCTAGTGATCTATGCGATCACTTGGTATGGGATGGGGTTCATGGTTGACTCGCACGGGGTAGGTCGCTCCCCTCGGGCCTTCTGTGCCGCCGCTATGCCGTGCGGTAAAACCAACTCACTGCTCCACATTAATAACTGGCCAACTGCTGTGGCGAACGGCGTGGGAAGCATAAACACCCAAAGATAGGAGGGTGGTCAAGTTTCACGTGAAACGTTCTCGCGTAGGCCGCCAACTACTTTACAGACACAAGCACAACGCACTTCAACGCATATTGCGCATCGCATGTGGCACGTTTCACAGTAAGCAGGAAAGGTGAATCGCCTTATCGTTTGAGCTACTGCGAATCGCTTTATCGTTTGGGCTACTGCGTTCGTCGCAGTAACCAACAACAGCCGCAATACTTGACCGAACGTGAAACCCATTCGATCGGGATGCTCGTATCGCTAAATCAACTATTTTTCGCCCCTTACCCAGGGTACCCCCAAATAAATCACTCTTTTATTGTCGGCCGCTCGTGTGGACGATATCCAATCAGTGATCCGATTTACTACGGCAACTTCCGCTAGACAGTTAGCCAAACCGCCATGGAAATTGCAACGAGGCTAGGATGCCTGCGTCGACCGCCCGCTCCGAAACAAAGTTCCCCGTATCACGCCTCTTTACCTGACCGCTGCCACACCTGGCAGTTCGATGCATTCCGGCTCCGAGAAAATGCGAGTGATGCCACCTATTAACGCCCCGGTCCATACGCGTCCCGCTAACTGCCTAACTAATCAACCCCCCCCAGAGATCTGACTGCGCGACCTAGATTCGTGGGGTGGGGCTGTGCTGGGCGCTTCACTGCGTGAGGGTACAGCGGCGTATACAACATGAAAGTCAAAGCGAAGTTCCTAACTTCATGTTCACCGTTCTGTCACTCAGATTTGGCGATGTTAAAATGAGCCCGATCACGACGCTGCTTAGCGTATGGATCGTCCTCAGGCACTATGCGCCTCGATCCTGCGACATTTGCCACACTGCTTGGCGCCAAGGGTCGCTTTAATCGCATTGCATGGTCTTGCACGTTGATGGGTATCTTTGGGCCCTGCGTTGCATCTGATGCAATATGGCGTGTCTCGACCCATTAGCTGAATTACGCTGCGTCGATACGCGCTTCGATTTGCTGTCTTGGTCACGACGGTCGGCTGGGTGTCGCGACCCAATGCAACGTCGCTATGCGAGTCATTCCCGCTCGAAATAATCGATGCTATCGAACCGCTGGTTGGATCAGCTGAGTTCCGCGATTGGCATTGTCGGGCGACGTTGCTATTTGCGCTGGTCCGATAACTGTTTCACGTGGAACATTCATCCTTTGGACGTTTCACGTGAAACAAACGCGTTATAGCCGTGGAACCTCGCCCAATCTATAATTGCTCACACACGCGAGAAACGCTCTTCAATCATGCAATATCCCAAACAGTTCGACGTCATTGTTGTCGGTGGTGGTCACGCCGGTACCGAAGCCGCTTTGGCTTCGGCGCGCGCCGGGGCGAAAACGCTCTTGCTGACCCACAACATCGAGACGCTCGGGCAGATGTCCTGCAATCCCTCTATCGGAGGCATCGGTAAGGGGCACTTGGTGCGCGAAATCGATGCCCTTGGCGGAGCGATGGCGATTGCGACGGACGAGGCGGGTATTCAATTTCGGACGTTGAACGGTTCCAAGGGTCCTGCGGTGCGTGCGACGCGTGCGCAAGCCGACCGCGTGTTGTACCGTGCGGCGATTCGACGCCGGTTGGAGAATCAGCCCAATCTTTGGTTGTTCCAGCAGGCAGTGGACGATCTGATTGTCGAGACGGATAAGGTGGTGGGTGCCAAGACGCAAATTGGCTTGGTCTTCCACGCACACCGCGTCGTCCTCACCGCGGGTACGTTTCTCAACGGTTTAATTCACGTGGGAATGCAGAACTACGCGGCTGGGCGCGCCGGCGATCCGCCAGCCACCTCGTTGGGCCTGCGTCTGCGAGAGTTGAAGCTGCCTCAGGGTCGGTTGAAGACGGGCACCCCGCCGCGAATTGATGGCCGCACTATTGATTATTCGGTCCTTGAGGAACAGCCGGGCGATCTCGATCCTGTACCGGTTTTCTCGTTTATGGGTAACGTGGATATGCATCCCCGGCAGGTGCCGTGCTGGATTACGCATACGAATGAGCGCACCCACGACATCATTCGCGGCGGTCTTGATCGTTCGCCGTTGTACACCGGCGTGATCGATGGGGTAGGGCCACGATATTGCCCCTCCATCGAGGACAAGATCCAACGGTTTTCCGATAAGAACTCTCACCAAGTCTTCCTGGAACCTGAGGGATTGGATACGCACGAGATTTATCCGAACGGCGTCTCGACCAGTCTGCCGTTTGACGTGCAACTCGATCTTATTCATTCACTGCCGGGCTTGGCCGATGCGCATATCCTGCGTCCCGGCTATGCGATCGAGTACGACTACTTCGATCCTCGCGGTTTGAAGGCGTCGCTCGAAAGCAAGGCGATCGGCGGGTTGTACTTTGCGGGGCAGATCAATGGCACCACGGGATATGAAGAAGCCGCCGCGCAGGGACTTCTGGCGGGTTTGAACGCGGCTGCCAGTGCGTTGGGTCGCGAGGAGTGGGTACCGCGTCGCGACGAGGCTTATCTGGGCGTATTGGTTGACGATCTGGTCACGCGCGGGGTCACCGAGCCCTACCGCATGTTTACGTCGCGGGCGGAGTATCGCCTGAGTCTGCGAGAGGACAACGCCGACCGCCGCCTGACGGAAATTGGCCGTCGCCTGGGCCTGGTGGATGACGCGCGCTGGGCGGCGTACGAGCGCAAGCGCGACGCGGTCGATCTTGAAGTCGAGCGTCTGCGCACCACGTGGGTCAATCCGAAAATGTATGCCCCGGAAGCTGCGACTCAGTTGCTGGGCAAGCCTATTGAACGTGAGTACTCACTATCAGATTTGCTGAAACGACCCGATGTCACCTATGCGCGCCTGATGGCTGCGAGGCATGCCGACGGTGCATCTGTGGCGGGCATAGCCGTTGAGGATCCGCAGGTCGCTGAGCAGGTCGAGATCCAGATCAAGTACGCCGGCTACATCGCTCGCCAGCTCGATGAGGTGCAAAAGCATGTGCATCAAGAGCTGCAGCCGATTCCGAAGGATATCGATTACGACGCGGTGACCAGCTTGTCGTTCGAAGTGCGGCAGAAATTGAAGCAGCACCTGCCCGAGACTGTCGGTCAGGCCGCGCGCTTGTCCGGCATGACGCCAGCCGCCGTGTCGCTTTTGTTGATCCATCTGAAGCGTTTGCAATACGGCGCACGCAAGCGGGCGGCGTGACCATGGAAGATGTTTTTCTGGGCGCCGAAGCTGAACGACGCCTGCGTGAGGCGTGCGCGCAGATGGAGCTCGCACCCACCGATGATCAATGCCGCAAGTTGCTGGGCTACATGTCCCAGATGATGCGGTGGAATCGCACGTACAACCTCACGGCGATTCGCGATCCGCAGCAAATGCTGATTCAGCACCTGTTCGATAGCCTGGCGGTGGTGGCCCCGTTGTCGACCCTGCTGGGACGCGATGAGAAGGCCCCTGCGCGCATTATGGACGTCGGCTCGGGCGGCGGACTGCCTGGCGTCGTCATCGCCGTCATGCGCCCCGCATGGGCCGTTTGTTGCGTCGACGCGGTCGAGAAGAAAGTGGCGTTCGTGCGCCAGATGGTCGGCGCCCTGCAATTGCCCAACCTTAGCGCACAGCACGCCCGCGTCGAAACGCTCCCGCCTGCCGGGTGCGATGCCGTGATTTCGCGGGCCTTTGCGTCGCTGGATGATTTCGCCGCGCTGGGCGGCCCGCATGTGGCGCAGGGTGGTACCCTCGTCGCCATGAAAGGCAAGACGCCGCACGACGAGATGGCATCCGTGCGTGCAGCCGGTGTGTGGGAGATCGACCGCGTCGAGTCGCTCACGGTGCCGGAACTCATTGCGCAACGTTGTCTCATCTCGATGCGCCGCATTCAAGGAAACACATGAACGCCGTACCGCCCAACAAGACCGCCCGTGTATTTTGCATTGCCAATCAAAAGGGCGGCGTTGGTAAAACGACCACTGCCATTAATCTGGCGGCGTCGTTGGCCATTCACAATCAGCGTGTGCTCCTGATCGATCTGGATCCACAGGGTAACGCGACGATGGGCAGCGGCATCGACAAAAGCGGACTGACCTCCAATCTCTATCAGGTGTTGATCGGCGACGCGACGATCGCCCAAACACGCGTGCGCTCCGAAAGCGGCAACTACGATGTGCTGCCCGCCAACCGTGAATTGTCGGGCGCGGAGATGGACCTGGTGCAGATGGAAGAGCGCGAGCGCCAGTTGAAGATGGCCATCGACACCATCCGAACCGAGTACGACTTCGTGTTGATCGACTGCCCGCCCACGCTGTCGTTGTTGACGCTCAACGGTCTGGCCGCTGCGCATGGCGTCATCATTCCGATGCAGTGCGAGTATTTTGCGCTGGAAGGACTCTCCGATCTGGTCAACACCATCAAGCGCGTGCATCGCAATATCAACGACGATCTTCGCATCATTGGTTTGTTGCGGGTGATGTTCGATCCGCGCATGACGTTGCAGCAGCAGGTGTCGTCGCAACTCGAAGCGCACTTTGGCGACAAGGTATTCAAGGCGGTGGTGCCGCGCAATGTGCGGTTGGCCGAGGCACCCAGCCACGGTATGCCGGGTGTGGTGTATGACCGCAATTCACGCGGTGCGCAGGCCTACCTGGCATTCGGAAAAGAAATGATCAAGCGGGTCAAGACCCTCGACTGAGCGACTGCACGATGACGCCTGCTTCTACCACCGACTTTGCCGATACAGCGCTATCGTCGGCGCTGCCGACCGTGTCGCCGGAAGCCGTTTGTGCGCGTCTGGAAGAAGCCGCCTTGAATGCCACCGCCGTGCGCGAGCAGGTCCTGCACGACGGCTGGCTGGTGCGTGGTGCACCGGGTCCGTTTCGCCGGATGCGCTGCGTGAATGTGATCGGCGCATCGGCCGGGTCGCTCGATCGCCGTCTGCGATTTGCCCAAGCCTGGTTTGCCGAACGTCGATTGCCGTTCGAGTTTCGCCTGACGTCGATATGCCCGGACGAAACGCTCGATGGTGCGCTGGCCGACCGGGGCTTTGCCGCTGAGAGCGAGACGCGCGTCATGGCGATGAGCTTGACCGCACCGTCGGCCGATACCGTACTGAATCCCGTTGGCCGCCCGTTCGCCGACGCACGCATCGAGAGTCTCGATGCGCCTGCGTTTGCCGCAGCGGCGGGTGACATGCGGGGTTCGTCGGCAGTCGACGTCGCAGCTCATGCAGGGCGGCTGGCAGGCCTGGCGGTGGCGATCGACATGATCGTGTTGCGCGATGATGCCGATCGCGTGATTGCGTGCGGGATGGCTGCGCGCGAAGATGATCTGGTCGGTATTTTCGATGTGGTGACTCATCAGGCCCATCGGCGGCAAGGTGCCGCCCGCCGCATCGTGACAGCGTTGTTATCGGCGGCGCGCTCGCGCGGCGCCGTGCGCGCGTACCTGCAGGTCGAGCCCGGCAATGCGCCGGCGCGTGCGCTGTACGCGGATTATGGTTTTGTCGACATGTATGCCTATTGGTATCGGAGCCTGCGCCAGGCGACCGGTACCGCGCCCACCGCAGCCCCATAACAGAGAGATTCTCAAGGAACATCATGGCCACCAGAAAACCCAAGGGTCTGGGACGCGGTTTGGACGCGTTGCTTGGCGCGGACATGCCCGCCATCGACAATTTCGGCAACGATAAGCATGCCGGCCAGAAGGAAGGCCCGCCATCGGTGCTGCCCGTCTCGAAGATGCGCGCCGGCAAGTATCAGCCGCGCACGCGCATGGATGAAGGCGCCCTCAACGAACTTGCCGAGTCGATCCGCACGCAGGGCATCATGCAGCCGATCCTGGTGCGCGCCCTGGGCGACAAGCTGCCGGGCGAGTACGAGATCATCGCCGGCGAGCGCCGCTTCCGTGCAGCGCAGTTGGCCGGGCTCAAAGAGGTTCCGGTGTTGGTGCGCGAGGTCGCCGATGAGAACGCCGCGGTCATGGCGCTTATCGAAAACATCCAGCGCGAAGACCTGAATCCGTTGGAGGAAGCGCATGGCGTACGTCGTCTACTGGACGAGTTCGGTCTCACGCATGAGCAGGCCGCTCAAGCGATCGGCCGCTCACGGTCGGCGACCAGCAACCTGCTGCGCTTGATGAATCTGGCCGCGCCGGTTCAAACGATGTTGCTTGCGGGCGATGTCGACATGGGCCATGCCCGCGCGCTGCTTGCCGTCGACGCCGCAACGCAGATTCAATTGGCCAACGAGATCATTGCCAAGCGGTTGTCGGTGCGCGAGGCGGAAAAGCTCGTCACGCGTGCCGGCAAGGAGAGCGGCGAAGCGACGACGAGGAAGAAGGCCAACGGCGGCGCTTCGCGCGATCTGACGCGATTGGAAGAGGCGTTGTCGGATCACCTTGGCACCAAGGTCGCACTGAAAGTGGGCACGAAAGAGCGGGGCCAGATCGTGATCGATTTTCACGGATTCGAGCATTTGAATGCGTTGCTCGAAAAACAAGGACTCTCCGGAGTCGTCGATGCCTGACACACGCCGCAAACGGATTGCGTTGCTGGCCACCGGCGGCACGATCGCCGGCGCGCAATCCGCGACGCAAGCAGGGCGGTATACCGCCGGCAGCCTGAGCGCTGACGATCTGATTGCCGCCGTCCCAGGGCTGTCGGCGCTGGCCGACCTGGCGTGCGAGCAAGTGGCAAGTGTGGGCAGCCAGAACATGACGCATGCGGTGTGGGCGACGCTCGCAACCCGCACGACGGCACTGTTGACCGATCCCGACATTGATGGCGTGGTCATTACGCACGGCACCGATACGCTGGAGGAAACCGCGTATTTCCTGAGTTTGACGCTGCCGTGGTGCAAGCCGGTGGTGCTCGTGGGTGCCATGCGCCCGGCGACCGCGATGAGCGCGGATGGGCCGGCCAATCTGTATCAGGCTGTGGCGTTGGCGACAACGGAACATGCCGCACGCTTTGGCCCCGTTGTGCTGATGAACGACGAGATTCATGCGGCGCATGGCGTGCAGAAGATGGCGGCAGCCGGCGTGGCCGCCTTTGCGTCGCCGAACGGCGCGCGGCTTGGCGTCATGGCCGGCACGCAGCCGATCTGGGCTTCCCAGGTTGCGGCGTCGATCGAGTCGGCGTTCGTCTCCACTGCGGCACGGATCGATGTACGCCAGCACGCGCCGCATACCTGGCCGCGCGTCGAGGTGATTTACGCCCACGCCGATGCGCAAGGCGAAGCCGTCGACGAGGCGGCCGCGCGGTCGCAAGGCATCGTGCTTGCAGGCGTTGGTGGAGGGTATGCCACGGATGCGGTGATGGCCGGACTGGAGCGTGCCGTGGCACGCGGCGTGGTCGTCGTGCGTGCGACGCGCACCGGCAGCGGTTTCGTGGCGCGCAACATCGAAGTCGACGATGACGCCCTGGGGTTGATGGCGGCAGGGTGGCTCAATCCTGCCAAAGCGCGCATCCTGCTGATGCTGTGCCTGCTTGCCGGCCACCCGCCGCTCGCCATTCAGGACGCCTTCCTGCGCGCCTGACGCTCGCACTATCGAGGGGCGCAGGCTCTCGCGCGTTCACATGTGGCGTTACCTCTCCTCACGTCACGACAAGCGCGATCCCGTAAGCATTGTGGCAACATCTTCCGAGGGTTCAGCAGCGAGCCACGTGCTTTGCTGCGGCAGCCTGCCGCGAAGTCGACACACAGTACCAAGGGGATCGAGCCATGCCACAGCAGCTAGGGATTCACACCGTCGCAGACGCCCGGCGTCTCGTCGAAGCAAGCAGTCTGACGCACATCAAGATCGGGCTTTCCGACATCGACGGCATCATGCGCGGCAAGTTGATGCGGCGGGACAAATTTCTGTCGGCGCTGGACGCCGGGCTGGCATTCTGCGACGTGGTGTTCGGTTGGGATTCCAACGATCAGCTCTACGACAACGTGCGCTACACCGGGTGGCATACCGCGTATCCGGACGCTCACTTGCGCATCGTGCCCGAGAGCGCGCGACGCTTGCCGCTGGAACGTGGCGCCGGCGGCGAAGAGATGTTGTTGTTTCTCGCGGAGTTTGTCGAGGATGCGGCCGAGATCTGTCCGCGGCGCTTGCTGCATCGCGTGATCGAGCGCGGCCGCGACATGGGGTTCGACGCCTTTGCGGCACTCGAGTATGAGTTTTTCGTGTTCGACGAAACACCTCAGTCCGTGCGTGAGAAGCATTACCGCAACCTCAAGAATTGGACGCCGGGAAATTTCGGCTATTCGATGCTGCGCAGTACCGTCAACAGCGACTTTTATCATCAGCTGCTCGATATGTGCGAGCGCATGGATATGTCGATCGAGTCGTTGCACACGGAGACGGGTCCCGGGGTGCTTGAAGCGGCGATTGCATTCGACGAAGCGGGTGCTTCAGCCGATAAGGGTTTCCTGTTCAAGACGTTCACCAAGGTGCTCGCACAGCAGAACAATCTGATGGCGACCTTCATGGCGAAATGGTCGCACGATCATTCGGGGCAGAGCGGCCACATCCATGTGTCGCTCAACGATCGCAAGACGGGCAAGTCCGCTTTCTTCGAAGAGGGTGCCGAGTATTCGATGAGCGCCACCCAGCGCGCCTTCATCGCCGGCATGCAGCGGTACCTGCCGGAGTTCATGGCGATGTACGCGCAAACGATCAACAGTTACTCGCGGCTCGTACCCGGGTATTGGGCGCCGCTCGATGCAACGTGGGGCGCCGAGAACCGCACCACAGCATTGCGCTTGATTCCGGGTGGTCCGAAATCGCAACGGGTGGAGGTGCGCATCGGCTCGGCTGACGCCAATCCCTATATCGCCTTGGCGGCGGCGCTGGGGTCGGGACTGTACGGCATCGAACAGCAACTCAGCCCCAGCGACATCGTGACCGGCAATGCCTACGATCAGCAGTTTCCCGCCGAGCTGAAGTTGCCGTTGACGTTGTGGGAGGCCGCACAGCGACTGCGAACATCGAACGCTGCACGCACCGTGTTCGGCGATGCCTTTGTCGACCACTATGCCGCCACGCGGGAGTGGGAAGAAAACGCGTACCGCCGTCATGTCACAGATTGGGAAATGGCGCGGTATTTCGAAATCATCTAGCCCTGCGTCATACGCCCGGCGTGGAGGCACGCCGCCCTTCTTACGCGATCAGGAGCAGCCATCATGATGTCCCGTATGCAAACCGTCTCACCCATCGATGGCCGCGTGGTCGCTGCGCGCGAATATGCCACCGACGAGCAATTGACGCGAGCGCTGGCTCACGCGGTTGCCGCGCAAAAGGATTGGCGACGACTGACGCTCGCCGAACGCATGACGCTGATTCGTGCAGGGGTGGACAACGTGCTGGCGGATGAGGCCGAACTCGCCCGCGACATTACGCTGCAGATGGGCCGTCCACTCTCGCAGACGCCAGGTGAGATCGCGGGCTTCGGCGAGCGCGCGCGGCACATGATCGGCTTGGCGGAAGAGGCGCTGGCACCGATCCAGTTGCCGGCCAAGGATGGCGCGACGCGTTTTATTACCCGCGACGCGATCGGCGTGGTGCTGACCATTGCGCCATGGAACTACCCGCTGCTGACCGCTGTGAACAGCATCGTGCCGGCCTTGCTTGCCGGCAACGCGGTGCTGCTCAAACCGTCCGATCAAACCCCGACGGGCGCCGAGCGTGTGGTGGATGCGTTTACGCGCGCGGGCGTGCCGGCCGGCGTGTTCCAGTGCGTGCACGCGACACATGAACAGGTGGCGCGCATGATGCGCTCGCCCGACATCGGATACGTGTCGTTTACCGGATCGGTGCAGGGCGGTGCGGCCATCGAAGCACAAGCGGCAGGGCGGTTCATCGGCACGGGTCTGGAACTCGGCGGGCTCGATGCAGCGTACGTGCGTGCCGATGCGGACATCGGCGCTGCGGTCGAATCCATCGTCGATGGGGCGTACTTCAATGCCGGTCAGTCGTGTTGCGGCATTCAGCGCATCTTCGTTGCGCGCGGCGCATATGACGATTTTGTCGCGCGCGCAGCGGACCTGGTGTCGCGTTATGTGCTGGGCGATCCGATGTCGTCGGATACCACTTTGGGCCCGGTCGTGCGGGTGTCGGCCGCCGATCGGGTGCGTGCCGCCGTGGCCGAGGCCGTTGCACTGGGCGCGGTCAACCTGATCGACGCCACGCGATTCAAGCAGGCCCGGCCCGGCACGGCCTATGTGGCCCCGGCGCTGTTGACGGTGCCGCACACGCAGTGGCCCATCATGCGCGAAGAGTGCTTCGGCCCGGTTGCGTGCGTGATGCCGGTCGACGACGACGCGGCCGCGATGGCGGCGATCAACGACAGCGATTTCGGGCTGACCGCAGCGATCTACACGCGCGACATGCCCACGGCCATCACGCTCGGTCAACAACTCGACGTGGGCACCGTCTTCATGAACCGGTGCGACTATCTCGATCCCGACCTGGCATGGACGGGCGTGAAGCAATCGGGCAACGGAGTGTCGTTGTCGATCCTCGGTTTTGGACCGCTCACCCAGCCCAAGTCTTTCCATCTGCGTGCCTGACCGCGCGCCGCTCGCAAGAAGGAGTCACGCATCATGAGTTTGCCTAATGGCGACTGGAACTATCCCACCACGATCAAGGCCGGGCCGGGCCGTATTGGCGAGTTGCCGCACTACTGCCGCGTGGCCGGCATGTCGGCACCGCTGCTGGTCACGGATCCGGGGTTGTCGCAACAACCGATGGTGCTGCGTGCGATCGACGCCTGCCGCGCGGCAGGTTTGCGCATCGCATGCTTCGATGGCATCAAGGGCAACCCCACATCGGCTAATGTGGCCGACGGCGTCGTCGTGCTGCGGGAAGGCGGCCACGACGGCGTGATCGCGTTTGGCGGCGGTTCGGCACTGGACGCAGGCAAGGCGATCGCCTTGATGGCGCATCAAACCGGCACGCTGTGGGACTACGAAGATGTGGGCACGCAGTTCGAGCGTGTGGATGTGGCGGCAATGGTGCCGGTGATCGCCGTGCCCACGACCTCCGGCACTGGATCCGAAGTGGGACGGGCCTCGGTCATCACCGACGAAACGGCGCATCGTAAGCGGTTCATCTTTCATCCGAAAATGTTGCCGGGCCTGGTCATTCTCGATCCCGAATTGACGGTCGGTTTGCCGGTGCATTTGACCGCAGCCACCGGCATGGATGCGCTCTCGCATAACCTCGAGGCGTATTGCGCACCGGGGTTTCATCCGATGGCCAGCGGCATTGCGCTCGAAGCCATGCGCTTGATCTCGATCTATCTGCCGCGCGCGGTCGAAGACGGCCAGGATCTGGAAGCGCGGTATTACATGCTCGTGGCATCGGCCATGGGCGCGACCGCCTTCCAACGCGGACTGGGGGCGATGCATGCGCTGGCGCATCCGCTTGGCGCGCGCTACGACGCGCATCATGGTTTGCTCAATGCGATCCTGATGCCGTACGTGCTGCAGGTCAATCGCGAAGCCATCGAAGCCCCTTTGGCGCGCCTCGCTCGCCACCTGCGCCTGGCCGAGGAATCTTCGCAGGGCGTGATCGATTGGGTCATCGACCTGCGGCGCCGCTTCGGTATCGCCCACACCTTGGCCGAGATCGATATTGCCGCGGACGCGGCAGCAGCGGTGGGCGAAGAGGCGGCAGCCGATCCGTCCGCGGCGAGCAATCCTGTCGATCTTGGCGCGGCGCGTTATCAGGCCCTTTTCGAAGACGCGGTGCACGGGCGCCTGGAGCTGCAGCGCCCAGGCATTTGACCGATCGTCACCGCTGACGAGGGCGCGCGACGTGGCTTTTTTTCACGCTCGAAGAAAAAAATTTGCTGGAAATCGCGATTTTCCCCCATAGCGGTTTGACACGGGCATCGAAACTCTCCATAATTTGAGGTTCTCCGCTGGAGGGGTGCCCGAGTGGTTAAAGGGGGCAGACTGTAAATCTGTTGACCTTGCGTCTACGTTGGTTCGAATCCAACCTCCTCCACCAGAGAGCCTGTTTCAACATCCATCGTTTTGCCATTGCGCCAGCCTGACTGCGCCTGAGAGCAGCGGCCTTGGGGAGACTTGTCTCCCAGGAAACTCGATTTCCCCAACAAGGTTGTCACTTTCACGGATCGCGCGGGTCAGCGAATGTGCGGCGGGGGATGCGGGGCAGTGGCGGTGAATCCAATCGGCGCGGGTGTAGCTCAATGGTAGAGCAGAAGCCTTCCAAGCTTACGACGAGGGTTCGATTCCCTTCACCCGCTCCACAGTTTTTTGCTAGATCAAGAATTTGCCCATGTGGCTCAGTGGTAGAGCACTCCCTTGGTAAGGGAGAGGTCACGCGTTCGATCCGCGTCATGGGCACCACTCTTTTTAGCGCGTCTTTTCCTTCTCTTTCTATCGCCGTATTCCGGTGATGCCTCGCCGGCACCCGGAAACGTCAATCCACTGTCAGGAGTTCAGCCATGGCAAAAGGTAAGTTTGAACGTACCAAACCGCACGTGAACGTGGGTACGATCGGTCACGTTGACCACGGCAAGACCACGTTGACGGCGGCGATCACGACGGTTCTGTCGGCGAAGTTCGGCGGCGAAGCCCGCGGCTACGACCAGATCGACGCGGCTCCGGAAGAAAAGGCTCGCGGTATCACGATCAACACGGCACACGTCGAGTACGAAACGGAATCGCGTCACTACGCGCACGTTGACTGCCCGGGCCACGCTGACTATGTGAAAAACATGATCACGGGCGCCGCGCAAATGGACGGCGCCATCCTGGTGGTGTCGGCCGCTGACGGCCCGATGCCCCAAACGCGTGAGCACATCCTGCTGTCGCGTCAGGTGGGCGTGCCTTACATCATCG